>PVML01016950.1_pt1:0-1252500 | contig 1590155 bp, 1244 predicted proteins | sample 1853371 | NCBI WGS metagenome assembly PVML01 (sample SAMN08533508, study PRJNA380276) | Human gut metagenome, whole genome shotgun sequencing project. | isolation source: participant 1, chromium library | host: Homo sapiens | collected 2017
TGTTCAGACTGGCTAGGCTATACGCTTAAAAGAAAGCTTACCAACCAGGAAAATCCGCTGACCCATAATAATGAGTATGATGTTGGTTTGCTGGAATAAAAAATGATACCGACTTATCACAAGCCGGTATCACGAAAAAATAATCACTTTATTATTTTGTAATCATCCAGCTTTGTGCGCTCACAAAGCACGGGGAATAAAAAGTTATTTATATACTAACACTGTAAACAACTACTTTCACAAGCTATTGTTTACTCACCTAATAAAAGGTAGCTTAACAAATATCACTTAATGTTCATTTTTTGTTTGACATTACAAAGGTAACACAAAAATTGAAAATTATACTATATAGTTCTAATAACGGATAATATTGCGGTAATTTAGGCGTTATTTGAGCCATTTATCTAACCAACTAAAGAAAGTGCGTTGCCATAACACCCCATTTTGCGGTTTCAATACCCAATGATTCTCATCCGGATATAATAAAAGTTCGGCCGGAACACCGCGCAATACAGCTGCATTGAACGCCGACATACCTTGTGAAGCAAGAATTCTATAATCCTTTTCACCGTGAATGCAGAGAATGGGAGTGTCCCATTTATCAACGAAACGATGAGGAGAGTTGGCAAAGGTACGTTGTGCCGTTGCATTGTTTTTGTCCCAATATGCACCACCCATATCCCAGTTGGCGAACCACATTTCTTCTGTTTCCAGATATTGCTGCTCCATATTGAATATACCATCGTGTGCGATAAATGCTTTAAAACGTTTGTCATGGTGTCCCGCCAGCCAATAGACGGAGAATCCGCCGAAGCTGGCACCTACGCATCCCAAACGATTAGTATCTACATATGGTTCTTTTGAAATATCATCTATGGCTGACAAATAGTCTTTCATGCATTGACCTCCATAGTCACCGCTAATTTGTTCCAACCATTCCATGCCGAATCCAGGTAGACCGCGACGATTCGGAGCGATGATAATATAATCGTTGGCTGCCATAATCTGGAAGTTCCAGCGGTAGCTCCAGAATTGGCTGACGGGACTTTGCGGGCCACCTTCACAGAATAATAAAGTAGGATACTTCTTGTTTGCGTCAAAATTGACGGGATAGATCACCCATGAAAGCATTTGCTTGCCATCGGTAGTTTTGGTCCATCTTTCCTCCACTTTGCCCAAATTCAGCTGTTTAAAGATGTGATCATTCTCGTGTGAGAGTTGCGCCACTTGCCCGTCGGCAGGAGTGAGGGTGTAGATTTCATCGGCGGCACTGATAGAGTGACGTTTGGTAATTATTTTATCGCCTGCCATGGCTACTGATCCGTAGTCATACATGCCATCAGTCAGTTTTTTTATATCACCATTCAGATTGGCACTGTATACCATGCTGGTTCCATGCCATACACCGACAAAGTACAGACTTTGCGAATCATTGTTCCAGCAATAGTCATCTACGCCTGATTCAAAACTTTCGGTAACAAATGTCTTTTGACCGTCATCTAAATTGTAGATGCACAGGCGGTTCCGGTCACTTTCGTAACCATCGCGCTCCATGCTTTGCCATGCAATGTATTTGCCGTTGGGGCTGAATTTAGGATTGGTGTCATATCCTTTCATTTCATCTGTTCCATTCGAATCTTTTCCATTCGGTTTGCACAGGTTCAGTGTTGTGCCTTTTTCTATATTATAAAGGTATATATCCGAGTCGGTAGATACTGCGTATGCCAATCCTTGCTTTTTCCGGCTGGTGTAAGCTATTTGTTTAGAGTCGTTGCTCCAAGCCAGCTGCTCGATACCTCCGAAAGGTTTCATTGGAGCTTCAAACGGCTCACCTTCCATGATATCGGTGGCTGCTCCCATCATGTTACCATCAAAATCAGCGATAAAAGGATGTGGAATACTTTCTACCCACTCATCCCAATGTTTATACATCAGGTCGTTTACAATGATACCGCTGGCTTTGGGTAGGTCAGGGTAGAGGTCCACAGTGCGTTGGCCGTATTTTATTTGTGAGATGAAAAGAATCTTTTTGCCATCCGGTGAAAAAGAGAATCCTTCTATGTTTCCTTTGAAATCGGAAATGATACGGCGTTCCGTACCGTCAGGATTCATCTCCCAAATTTGGCTGCCACCACTTTCATTGCATAAGAATGCGATTTTTGTTCCGCCTTTTATCCATTGAGGCTCGCTTTCATTCCATGCTGTTTGAGTAAGCAGGGTGTTGTTCTTTCCATCGGCATCCATTACGTAAATTACATGATGGCTTTTGTTTTCGGGAACACTATAATAGGCTACGGTGTAGGCTATCTGTTTGCCATCGGGGGAAATACTCAGACTGCCTATGCGTCCCATTGCCCACAGGGCTTCGGGGGTAAGACGACCGTCTTTGATGGTGATTTCTTGCTTGCCTATAATGGGCTCGTAGCCCTGTCCTTCCTGTTTCACTTCGGTACAGGAAGAAGCTAGCATAAGTGCTGCTGCCATGATGGTTGCGCTTGATTTATTCATATCTAAAAATTGTTTTTGATGATTAACTGACTGCAAAAATACGTATAAAAGCCGGTGATGTGAAATGTTCCTGCATATTTGTTTTGTTTCTTTGTGTGTCTGTGGAAGGGTGTCTTTGCAAAGAAGAGCAAATATAGAGGTAACTGGCATATATAAAAAAACAGCAAAGACCGCTGTTTTTTTATATATGCCGGTCTTCGCTGTTTTTTTAAGGAAGTGTAAACCCGTTATTTTTTCCCTTTATTCATTCTTTCTTGTTGCAGTCGTTCCTGCTCCTTTTGTAAAGCTTCCAGTTTAGCCATCAGTCCGCCACCCGGTTTGCCGCCATTCTTTTGGCTCTTCTTTTCTTTTCGGGCTTCCAACATGGCAAGGAGTTTCTTTTCATCAGTTGTTTTGCGCAGAATCACCATGGTGAGGATACCAATCAGTCCGGAAATGAAGTAATAGTAGTTCAAGCCGGATGAATAACCGTTGAAGATGAAAATAAACATGACTGGCATGATATACATCATTAGTTTCATACCCGGCATTTGCTGTTGTCCCATATCCTGCTGCTTCATGGTGTACATGGTGTTCAGAATATTGGTGATACTGAACAGCAAACAGAAGAGGCTTAAATGATTGCCCAGCAGAGGAATGTTGGTTCCCCAGTTGATAATATCATCATAAGTGGACAAGTCCGGGGCCCATAAGAAACTTTGTTGGCGCAACTCAATAGCGTTAGGCACGAAGAAGAATAAAGCCATGAATACCGGCATTTGGATCAGCATAGGCAAGCAACCTCCCATAGGGCTTACTCCGTATTTGCTGTAAAGTGCCATCGTTTCCTGCTGCTTTTTCAAAGCATCTTCTTTCTTGGGATATTTTGCGTTGATCTCGTTGATGTAGGGTTTCAGGACGCGCATCTTGGCAGAGGACATATATGATTTGTAGGTAGCCGGATAAACTAACACTTTGACGATAATCGTCATCAGCAGCAATACGACACCCATGCTCAGTCCCCACCCTGAGAGCCAATCAAACAAATTAATAGTGAACCAGCGGTTTACCCAGCGGATAATGGGCCAGCCCAAATAAACCAGGTCTTCCAGTTCCAAATCTTTTTGGGAAAGGCTTAGATCATTGCTGTTCAGCAAAGTCTTGAAATGGTTCGGACCGAAGTAGAACTGCATATCGGTAGGCTGCTTTCCGGTAGGATCAAAGAAAGTTGTCATGTCCGCGGTATAGTTCTTCATATATCCGCTTCCTTCCTGTTGGGGGGTAGAGGTTAGGGAAGCTTTATCAAAATCTTGATCGGCAATAAGTACGCTTGAGAAGAACTGATTCTTGAAAGCAATCCAATCCAAACGGTCGGTAACATCTTCTTTTGCTTCTTTCATTTCGTTCAGATAGTCTGAACTTTTTTCTACCGGCTTGTAGGTGAGCGAAGTATAGCGCTGTTCGAAGCTGAAACCTTTTTCAAGCTGGCGTGCCCGTTGACGCCAGTTTATATTGACTGTGTTCAGGGCAGGAGGGAAGAAATTCTGCATGCCGTTTGCGCGAATAGTGAAATTCACCATGTAAGCATCCGGTAAAAGTTTGTAATCGAAATCTATATAGCCTCCATTGTTTGCTGCCAAACGCATAGTTACAGTGCTGTCTGTTACGTTGGTAGGTTGGAAATACATATCCTCGGTCAAAATATTTTCATTCTTTCCTTCGAAAGCGAAATTCATGCCCGAATCTTTTTCATCAAACAGCATCAAAGGCTTGCCGTCCTGTCCGTTATAATCTTTTAATATGGCTGCGCACACCCGTCCACCTTTATTGGTGAAAGTCAGTTTTACTACATTATTTTCCAGTGTCGTTAGCTGTTCCGTACCTTGGTTTGCGCCATAGAACATAGAGGTAGAGTCTAAATGCAATGTTGCATTCTGACTCTGTGCCGTGGCAGCCTGTGCCAGTCGTTCGGCCTCTTTTTGGGCTATCGCCTGAATGGAATCCTGATAATGTTTGGCACGTGCCATTTCTTCCTGGCTAGGACGGTTGTAGATGCTGAAGCCTATCACAACTGCACCAATCAGGGCGAATCCCACTAAAGTGTTTTTGTCCATTTTTACTTGTTTACCTTATTATATTATAATTCTCGTTTCTTATTTGTCTATTGCCGCTTTGATAAATGACAGGAATAAAGGATGTGGTTTCAATACTGTACTGCTGTACTCGGGATGGAACTGTACTCCGATGAACCATTTTAATGTCGGGATTTCAATTATTTCCACTAAATCGGATTCCGGATTGATACCCACGCATTTCATACCCGCCTTTTCGTACTCCTGCTTATAGTCATTATTGAATTCGTAGCGGTGACGGTGGCGTTCCTGTATGTGTTCGCTTTTATAGGCTTCAAAAGTCTTTGAGTGTTGGTCAAGGATACATTCATAGGCTCCCAGGCGCATAGTGCCGCCCATATTGGTGATAGCTTTCTGTTCTTCCATAATGTCTATCACGTTGTGTGGCGTTTTTTCATCCATTTCGCGGCTGTTGGCATCTGTATAACCTAGCACGTTACGGGCAAACTCAATAGCCATGCACTGCATACCTAGACAGATACCAAAAGTCGGTACATTGTGTGTACGTGCATATTTGATAGCAACGAACTTACCTTCTATGCCACGTTGTCCGAATCCCGGGCAGATGATGATACCATCCATATCCTTAATCTGCTCTTCTACATTAGCATCTGTCAGTTTCTCGCTGTTTATGAAGTGGATATCCGCTTTGCGGTCATTGTAAGTGGCGGCTTGTGACAAGGCTTCAAGGATAGATTTATAAGCGTCTTGCAAATCGTATTTACCAACCAATCCAATTTTTACTTTCTCAGTTGCCTTATGACGGCGATCTAGAAAATCTCTCCATGGACCGAGGGTTGGAGTTTCACCCACGGGCAATCCCATCTTTTGGAGAATGGTTACATCCAGTCCCTGCTCTTGCATACGCAAAGGTACTTCATAAATGGTGGGCATATCGATAGACTGCACCACAGCATTTTCATCTACGTTACAGAACAGAGCAACTTTCTTTTTCAAGTTTGTGCTCAATTCGTGCTCGGTACGCAATACCAATACATCTGGTTGAATACCAACAGATTGCAGCTCTTTTACGGAGTGCTGGGTAGGTTTGGTCTTCAATTCGCCTGCTGCAGCCAGATAAGGAACATAAGTAAGGTGTACGCACAACGCATTACGTCCCATTTCCCATTTCAATTGGCGGATACTTTCCAAATAAGGAAGTGATTCAATATCACCTACGGTACCACCGATTTCGGTAATGACAAAATCAAATTTATATTTGCTTCCCAATAATTTTACATTGCGTTTGATCTCATCGGTGATATGGGGGATAACCTGAATAGTCTTTCCCAAATAGTCACCACGGCGTTCTTTGTCAATAACACTTTTGTAAATACGTCCTGTTGTAATGTTATTGGCTTTAGTTGTCTGGATGCCCAAAAAACGTTCGTAATGTCCCAAATCGAGGTCGGCTTCGTGTCCGTCTACCGTTACATAACATTCACCATGTTCATAAGGATTCAAAGTTCCCGGATCAATATTGATATACGGATCGAACTTCTGAATTGTTACATTATAGCCTCTGGCTTGCAGTAATTTACCTATTGATGATGAAATAATACCTTTACCTAATGAGGAGGCAACACCACCAGTTACGAAGATATACTTAGTTTCTCCCACGACTTAATATTTTTAAATGTTATTTTCTTAATTATCAAAATCGCAATATTTATCAAAGTTGCAAAATTACAAAATCTTTTTCAATATTGTCGGATATGCTTTAAAAAATCATTTGATGAAACTGAATTTATCATTCGTTATTATATAAAGGAAACAGTTTTTGGGGAAAAGGAAAATTAAGTGTACTTTTGCACAAAACTAAAATTAGTATGAGAAAAAGTATATGTTTGGCTATAATACTTGCTGTATTCTGTATGGAAGAAGTGCCGGCACAGAAAATAGCCAAGACGAAAGAAAATCCGGCTGTGAAAGCCTATTCTGATTCATTGTCTGCATTAAGCGCATCTTATTTTGCTTATTTCAGGCTGTGGGATGATTTGAATATTCCGGCGCCCCGGCGGGTACGTCCTAATCCGGCTTTTTATAAGTTGTTTGTTCCGCCCACTTATTATGAAGCTCCTATAAAAGAAATTTTTGAAATAAAATGGAGTCCGGATACGAAAATAATGACAGCTGTCGATTCGCTATATATGGGAAAGCGTGACTCTGCATCTGCAGCTATATATCAACTGCCCGATTTGGAAACCTTGGCCGCTGCCGACCGTTGGTCGAATAATATATTAAGGAATTATTATTTGCAATATCCGGGCAGATTGGTGAATAACGAACTTTATTTGGCTGATTTGAAACCACTGGAAAATAATCAGATAGTAAAAAGACCAAGGAAAGAGAGAATCAAAAGTTTCCTTCAACCGGAAACACCGGTGGAAAGCTTGACTACGGATAATGAATTGTTGGTGGTACGCCCTAACTTTTGGACGCATAAGGGGAATGGGTATGTTCAGTTCACACAACATTATATTTCAGATAACTGGTATAAAGGTGGTGAAAGTACTAATGCGCTGTTGTCCGGCTTAGTGCTGGAAGCTAATTTTGATGACCGCCAGCGTATAGAGTTTGAAAATAAGCTGGAAATAAAATTGGGTTTTGTTACAGCACCGTCAGATACAGTGCATAAGTATAAGACGAATGCCGACTTGCTTCGTTTAAGCAGTAAACTGGGTGTAAAAGCCTTCAAAAACTGGTATTATACTTTGGCGGGCGAGTTCAAGACTCAGTTCTTTGGAAATTATAAGACGAATACGAATGATATGATTTCTAATTTTCTGTCTCCCGCCCAATTGGATATAACCCTCGGTATGGACTTTAAGCAGAATAAGAAGAATTATTCATTGTCTTTGTTGGGATCTCCACTGGCGTATACTTTTATGTATATCAGCAATGATAAGATAACTGATCCGGGTGCTTTTAATGTGGATCCGGGGCATAAAACAGCGAATCTCTTCGGTTCGAAATTTACAGGTAATCTGACTTGGACAATTATCCCCAGTATTGTGTGGGAGTCTAAATTGGAGTACTTTACAACTTATGACACCGTAATTGCCAGTTGGGAAAATACATTTAATTTTGTGTTGAACCGTTATTTGTCTACTAAGTTGTTTGTTCATGCGCGTTATGATGACGGTGTGACACTGACAGAAGATAACAAGAGTTATTTCCAGTTGCAGGAATTGCTTAGTTTTGGTTTGAATTATACTTGGTAAGAAAGGAGAGTGTAAGCGATATCGATGAGAACCAATAAAAACACGGATGCCGTAGAATTTGATATTCTGCGGCATCCGTGTTTTTATTGGTTCTCCATTTTATTTATGTTCACCCAGCAATGTTTGTACAATTCTTTCTGCAGCGTGTCCATCCCAACGTTCCGGCAAATGTCCCTTCTGCCATTCTCCTTTATTCAGAATGTCAAGGACGTCTGCCAGGATTTCAGAGCTTTCCCCCACCAGCCGGTTTGTGCCGATTGTCACTGTTTCGGGATGTTCTGCATACGTGCTTAATGTCATGCAGGGGATTCCTAAAAAAGTAGCTTCTTCCGCTACATTGCCCGAATCTGTAATGATACCCCAGGCATGGTTCACTAAATATCCGAATGACAAATAAGGTTGCGGTGGTAATATATATAACCTTTCGGAAGTAATTCCTAAAGCAGACAGCTTGTTTTTTACATATGTATGGAGCGGCGCCACGATCGGCTTGTCTGTTTTTTCCAGTATAGTGCGGAAGATGGCTTTCAGTGTTGTGTCCTTGTTTAGCAATGAATGTTTGTTCAATGTTAGCAAGAGGTATTCTTTTTCTTTCAGTCCCATAATGGAGAACGCTACCGGGCGCTGTAAACGGGTACGGTTATAACGCAGCGTATCAATCAGGATGTTTCCTACAAAATGTACATGTGCCTGTTCGGTTCCTGTTTGATTCAGATTGCGGTTGGCTACCATTCCGGCCGTGAACAGATAATCGGACAAGCCATCTGTTATCATGCTGTTCACTTCCTTTGGCATATCCATATCGAAAGAGCGGGTTCCGGCCACTAGATGAGCGACTTTTATCCCTTTCTTTTTAGCTACGATAGAGCACGCCATAGTAGGAGTCAGGTCATCCACTACAAGTACTACCTGTGCAGGATGCTGTTCCAGTTCGCGGGCGAAAGCTACCAATATACCTGCCATTCGCTGGAAAAAATCTGTATTATCTACATGCAGATATACATCGGGACGCGGCATATCTAGGTCTGTAAACAGAGAAGGTTCCAAACTTTTATCTTCGTCCGAACCTGTGTAGACCAGACGGGCAGTGATATTTTTTCCTGCTGCCTTTGCAGCCTTGATAGCACGCATTAATGGGGCAATTTTCATGAAATTGGGACGTGCACCTGCGATAATTGTTACTTTCATCTTATTTTAAGCTATTTTCTGAACACAAAAATACATTTTCTTATCGAATTTATTCGTTACTTTGCAGACAAATAACAACCATTATGCTAACATTTGTTCAAGTTTTAGATTTTATAGGCACGTTTGCCTTTGCCATCAGTGGTATCAGATTGGCGTCTGCCAAACAGTTTGACTGGTTTGGTGCATATGTAGTGGGTTTGGCAACGGCTATCGGAGGAGGTACTATCCGTGATGTGCTTCTAGATGTGACTCCGGGTTGGATGACCGACCCTATATATTTAATATGTACAGGACTTGCATTGTTTTGGGTAATTGCTTTCGGCAAGTATCTGATTCATATGCATAACACTTTTTTCCTGTTCGACAGCATCGGTCTGGCACTATTTACAGTAGTGGGAGTAGGCAAAAGTATTGCTCTCGGATATCCTTTTTGGGTAGCTATAATCATGGGTAGTATCACTGGGGCCGCAGGTGGTGTGCTCCGCGATGTTTTTATTAATGAAATTCCGCTTATTTTTCGTAAAGAAATTTATGCAATGGCCTGTGTGGTGGGGGGATTGGCCTATTGGATATGTGATCTGTTTGGTCTGGAAGCCTTTATTTGCCAGATAATAGGAGGTAGTACTGTGTTTTTGGCGCGTATTTTAGCTGTTAAATATAGTATCTGTTTACCAATTTTAAAGGGGGAACAACGCTAAATAGCACCTGAAAACTATCAAAACAGGGGGTAAAAACTGATAAATGACGGTTTTTACCCCCTATTTTGATAGTTTTTTCTTTGACACCTATTTAAAATGCGCTATCCTTGCATTACCGAGAGCATGGAAAAAGAATATGAACCTAAACTGAAAGACTTATGAATAGCGTTAGTTTTAAAAAGAACCTGCTGGGTGTGCAAGAAGAATTACTTCGGTTTGCATACAAACTCACAGCCGACCGTGAGGAGGCTAATGACCTGCTACAAGAAACTTCATTGAAAGCGCTGGATAATGAAGACAAGTATATCCCCGATACAAACTTTAAGGGATGGATGTATACCATTATGCGTAACATCTTTATAAACAATTATAGGAAAATAGTGCGTGACCAGACATTTGTGGACCATACAGACAATCTCTACCATTTAAGTATGCCTCAGGATTCCGGCTTTGATAGTACCGAGGGAGCTTATGACATGAAAGAAATACATCGTATAGTCGGTTTGCTTCCTAAAGAATACCGTATTCCATTCGCTATGCATGTGTCGGGATTTAAATATCGTGAGATTGCCGAAAAGCTGGGATTGCCGTTGGGTACTGTAAAAAGCAGAATTTTTTTTACCAGACAACGCTTGCAGGGACAGCTCCGTGATTTTGTATAATCCAAGGGGGAAAATTATCAAAAAGGTAGAGTGAAATTCTTTTGCTCTGCCTTTTTTGTTTTTGTTGGTTTACAATATGATATTAAACATGTTTTTGGAAGCTAAAAAACAGCTTCGAATATTAACTTTATTTTTATTCATTTGTTATATTTGCAAAAGGACAAGACACCTTTAAATCAAGTAATAATTATGAAAAAAGAAATCAAATTCAGTTTGGTCTACCGCGATATGTGGCAGTCATCAGGGAAGTACCAGCCCAGAGCTGATCAGTTAGCCAAAATTGCTCCTCTAATCGTTGAAATGGGGTGTTTTGCCCGAGTCGAAACTAATGGAGGTGCTTTTGAACAAGTGAACTTGCTGTATGGTGAGAATCCTAACAAGGCAGTGCGTACATTTACCAAGCCTTTACGTGAGGCGGGTATTCAGACGCATATGTTGGACCGTGGTTTAAATGCATTGCGAATGTATCCTGTTCCAGCTGATGTACGTCGGTTGATGTATAGGGTAAAACATGCGCAAGGAGTGGATATTACTCGTATTTTTTGTGGTTTGAATGAAGTTCGTAATATTATTCCTTCCATAAAATATGCTAAAGAAGCGGGGATGATTCCTCAAGCCACTCTTTGCATCACTTATTCTCCTGTACATACGGTGGATTATTATTCTTATATTGCCGACCAGTTAATAGAAGCGGGGGCACCCGAAATCTGTTTGAAAGATATGGCAGGTATCGGCCGTCCTGAAATGTTGGGGCAGTTGGTGAGAAATATCAAAGATAAACATCCTGAAGTCATTGTACAATATCATGGACATTCCGGTCCTGGGTTATCTATGGCATCTATTTTGGAAGTTTGTGAGAATGGTGCGGATATCATTGATGTCGCTATGGAGCCGTTGTCATGGGGAAAAGTGCATCCTGACGTAATTTCTGTACAGGCTATGTTGAAAAATGCAGGTTTTCAGGTACCTGAAATCAATATGAAGGCTTATATGAAAGCGCGTAGCATGACGCAGGAATTTATTGATGATTTTTTGGGATATTTTATTGATCCTACCAACAAACATATGTCTTCCTTGCTGCTGGGATGTGGACTTCCCGGTGGCATGATGGGTTCAATGATGGCCGATCTGAAAGGGGTGCATTCGGGCATCAATCTGATTCTGAAAGGACAGGGAAAGGAACCTATGAGTTTGGATGATTTGGTAGTGATGCTGTTTGAAGAAGTGGAATACGTATGGCCGAAATTGGGATATCCACCTTTAGTAACACCGTTTAGCCAATATGTGAAGAATGTGGCTTTGATGAATGTTATGCAATTGGTGAAGGGAGAGGAGAGATGGACGATGATTGATAACCATACATGGGATATGATTTTGGGAAAAAGTGGAAAATTGCCGGGTGCGTTGGCTCCTGAAATAATCGAACTGGCGAAAAGTAAAGGCTACGAATTCACTGATGAAGATCCTCAGGTGAACTATCCTGATGAGCTGGACAAGTACCGTAAGGAGATGGATGATAATGGATGGGAATATGGTGAGGATGAGGAAGAGTTGTTTGAACTGGCTATGCATGACCGGCAATACCGTGATTATAAATCGGGTGTAGCCAAGAAACGTTTTATGGATGATTTACAACGTGCTCAGGATGCGGCTATGGTAAAAAGTGGCTTCGATGAGGAAACGATCCGAAAATATAAGCGTGCTAAGGCAGATCCTATTATTGCACCGGATAAGGGGCAGATTTTATGGGAAGTTTCCGTGGAAGGTCCTTCTATGGCACCGTTTGTCGGACGGAAATACCAGCATGATGAAGTGTTCTGTTATATTTCCACTCCGTGGGGAGAGTATGAAAAGATTTTTGCTAATTTTACAGGACGTATTGTAGAAGTTTGCGCCCAACAAGGAGCTGTAGTTAATAAAGGTGATGTTATAGCTTATTTGGAAAGAACAGAGTTTACTGCATGATTTAAAGGTGCTATATAGCTTTTTTTATCCGCTATGGCAAGTGTTGAATTTGTCATGGCGGATGTTTTTATCTTTTCATTCTTTTAAAATTTGCATTCATTCAGTTATGTGTTATCTTTGTTGCCATGCAGAAAAAACAGGTAGATAAGAAAAAATATATGAGAAAGCTGTATCCGTGGTTGCTGGGAATGATTTTAGGAATAATGCCTTGTATCGTTTCAGCATCAGAAAATGACAGTATAAAAGTCGAGAGTCTGCTTCAAAAAGCTGCCCGGTTGCCGGCCGATAGTTGTAGGATATTGTTTTTTGCCCAAAATCTATTAGGGGTTCCATACGTAGCGAATACATTGGATGGGACAGATGAAGAGAGATTAGTTGTTCATTTGGATAAGGTGGATTGTACCACATTAGTTGAAACAGTACTTGCATTGAGTCTCGCTGACAAGTATGGGAAAAGTGACTTTGAAAGTTACAAAAAAGCGTTGCTGTGTATCCGCTATCGGAATGGAAAACAAGCCGGTTATGTCTCGCGTTTACATTACTTCAGTGATTGGATTAAGGATAACGAACAGAAAGGAATTGTACATGAACGTACAGGGGAATTAGGGCTTGCTGTATCACAAATCTTGAATTTGGATTTTATGTCCACACACTCTGACAATTATCATCGGTTGAAAAATAATCCTTCCATGATATCCCAGATGATTGAAATAGAGAGAAAATGGAAAAATGTTCCTGTTTCTTATATTCCTAAAACAAGTCTGAACGTTTCTTCTGAGGAGTTGGACATAAAGAATGGGGATATCATAGCGATTACTACCAATATAAAAGGGCTGGATGTGGTGCATACAGGATTTGCCTGTTGGGTGGATGGTAAATTGCATTTGCTTCATGCTTCATCGGTCATGAAGAAAGTTATTCTAGATTCTCAGACTCTCTTTGAATACTCTAAAAATAAGAAAGCCCACACGGGGGTGCGGGTTATTTCTTTTTCTTCTTTGAAACCGTAGAGGACGTATCTTGTTTGGGCGGAAATGTAGGGACGCATTTCATAAGATAAAGTATCTTCTTTTGTCTTTTAAGCATGTAGTTGCCAGGTCTGCTTGAATTGAATTTGCGAGGATTGGGAAGGCTGGCTGCAATTAGTGCGCATTCTTCCGGTGTCAGTTTGCTGGCATTCTTGTGAAAGTGTTCACGAGCTACTGCTTCGGCACCATAGATACCATTTCCCATTTCTATAGAGTTCAGATAGACTTCCATAATCCGTTCCTTGTTCCAAAATAGTTCTATCAAGGTGGTGAAATACACTTCAAGTCCTTTCCTGATCCAAGAAGAAGCAGGCCACAAGAAAATGTTTTTGGCTGTCTGTTGGCTGATAGTACTGGCACCTCGAGGGCGTTTTCGGTTCTTGTTTTCTTTTAAGGCTTTCTCTATTTCTTTGAAGTCAAAACCATTATGCTCGGCAAAGCGATTGTCTTCAGAGGCAATAACAGCCATAGACAGATGAGGGGATATGTTTTCTTTAGGTAGCCAAGAGTGTTTCCACTTTATATCTTCTCCATGAATGATTTGCTGGGTAGTACGGATAAACATCAACGGGGTAAAGTAAACCGGAATAAATCGTAAAACGATAACTGCGAGAATGGAAGAACCAAAGAAAAAAAGCAGCAGATTGCGGATGAATTTTAAAATCTTTTTTTTCATGCTTGTGTATTAAAACCAATTTCGGGCAGAAATAACCTGTCCGAAATTGGTTTATTTTATATGTTATTCCAATGTTGTGACCGTTGGTTCGGGCGTATTGGATACGCTCTACAATAACGTCATTGATATCATTTCAGTGTTCCTGCTTCCGCTTGCTGAATCATCTGTTGGCTGGCATACATATATACTTCTACACGACGGTTCTGCTGGCGTCCCTCGGCTGTGTCATTATTACCTATCGGATCTGCTTGACCCAAGCCTTCTACGGACTTGATCTGAGAATTACTTACACCGCAACCCAACAGATAACTAGCCACACTTTGAGCGCGTTCTTGTGACAGATTGAGGTTTTTTTGGATACTTTGTTCAGCTGTACTGTTTCTCCAGCCCTGGTTGTCTGTATATCCATAAATGGATACATCCATATCTCTGTTCTGGTTCAATACGTTGTTTGCAAACTTACTCAAGGCTGATTTCGCTTGTGCACTCAAGGCTGCATTTCCTGTATTGAAGAGAATACCGGAATCAAAAGTAACTTTTACAGCCTGAAGGCCATTGTTATCTGTTACTTGTTCTACCTGCGCTCCTTGGATTTGAGCAGCTTCTTCTGCTGCTTTATCCATTTTTTTCCCAATTAACACACCGGCACCTGTACCTACTGCCGCACCTACTGCCGCACCAATAGCCGCACCTTTACCATGTCCGGCTATTCCGCCGATAATTGCTCCCAATGCTGCACCGCCGCCGCCGCCGATCAGACCGCCTTTAGCGGTATTATTCATGTTACCACATCCACTGAATACTAATGTAGCACTCAGTAATAAAGCCATAATTTTAGTCTTTTTCATAATCATGTTCATTTTAATATATTAATGACTTAATGCAAAAATTGTTCATTAAACGGCCTGATAATTTAAAGCTTTCTTCTTGATAAGCATAAACCAGATCAGACAAATAATTCCTTTCATAGTGCTAGTGATGCTTATGCTCCACCAAATACCCGGCAAACCCCAGCCCCATGATACAAACAACAGTGCCATCGGGATGCGCAGATAGTTACAGGTGACGCTGATTACGGCAGGAGGCATGGTGCGCCCCATTCCATAAAATACGCCCTGTATGGTAATTTCCAGCATCATAAATAGTTGCGAGTATCCGTCAATACGTAGAAAGACACCACCGGTTTCGTAAGCTGCTTTTTCAGGAACAAAGATAGAAAATATTTCGTTTCCATAACATATAAAAAGGAATGTGCAGAAAGATCCGAATATAAATGTCATCCATAAAGTGGTGCGATAGGCTTTCAGCACACGGGAGATTTGCCGCGCTGCATAATTCTGAGCTACAAAGGCACTGAGAGCTGTAGAAAAGCCTTGGGAGGTGTTCCAGGTGATAGCTTCGATTTGTCCTCCGGTGGTGAGTGCCATCAGCCCTAAATGACCACCTTGTTCTGTGGCGGTTCTTCCGAGAAACATATTGACGAAAGCGAATAATGTATTGAGTGCCGCTACTGGTAATCCTATTTTCAAAATGTGGCGTGTATATTGTTTTTTCAGTTTAGTAAATAACCGAAAATCATCCCATAATATTTTCTTTTGTTTCAATTGATAGATAAACAGTATGCATACCGTAGCTTCGGCCAGCCAAGTGGCAATTGCTGCTCCCGTAGTTCCCCAGCTTAAACCAAAGATAAAGATAGGATCCAGTATTATATTTGTAATCAGTCCGATACCGTTAATGGAAAAAGGTATTTTGCTTCGTCCGGCGGCATTGAATATCCCTGTAAAGGCAGCTGATAAAAAGACGAATGGAAAGGCGGTTGCTATAATCCGTAGATATTCCACAGCCATCTTGGCTATATGAGGTTCTAGTTCATAGATACTGATAATAGGGGTGGCAAAGATAAATAACAATGCTCCCCAGCTCAATGATATAAGTAAGGACAAGGTAAGATTATGTGATGCGAACGCACGGGCAGCTTGCTCGTTTTGTGCCCCGATGGCTTGTCCTACGCTGACTTCCGAACCTACTTTGTTCAGAAGAGAGATAGATGTGGACATCCATGTAAGAATTCCTACCGAACCTACGGCGGCTATTGCCTCACTTCCTATTCTTCCTACCCAAGCCATGTCGGTCAGACTATATGCCATTTGTATGAATGAAGTAGCCATAATGGGCATTGCCAAAGTAAACAATTGCTTTAGGATAGGGCCTTGAGTCAGATTCTTAGTTCCTTTCATTCGTCATTAACGGATAAATTGTCTGCAAAGGTAGAAATTTATACTGATTTCTGTGGGGAATGCTGATAAAAATACTTTTCTATTACTCTTTTTAAATGGTCTGGATGTTTCATAAAAAACTTTGAAGTTCTTGAAGAAGGATAAAGCTTTTTCAAAAACTCCAAAGTCTTTTATGAGTATATTGATAGAAGTCGTTGATTAGTAAGCGAAAATAGGATATTTCTTCATTGTTTCGTTTACGCGTGCACGAACTTGTGCAATTACTTCTTCATTGTCTACGTTTGAAAGAACTGTCTCAATCATTTCGGCGATTTCCAACATCAAGTCTTCTTTTGCTCCGCGAGTTGTGATAGCGGGAGTTCCCAAACGGATACCTGAAGTTTGGAAAGCAGAACGGCTGTCAAATGGGACCATGTTCTTGTTTACAGTGATATCAGCAGCAACCAATGCTTTTTCTGCTACTTTGCCTGTCAGATCAGGGTATTTGGTACGCAGGTCTACCAGCATGGAGTGGTTGTCTGTACCACCGGAAACGATCGTAAAGCCACGGTCAATCAAAGCCTGTGCCAATACGGCTGCATTCTTTTTTACTTGTGTTTGATATTCTTTGTATTCCGGCTGTAAACATTCACCGAATGCAACAGCTTTGGCTGCGATGACATGTTCCAACGGGCCACCTTGTATACCAGGGAATACAGCAGAATCCAAAAGTTGTGACATCATCTTGATTTCACCTTTTGGAGTTTTCTTGCCCCATGGGTTAGGGAAGTCTTTACCCATCATGATGACACCGCCACGAGGGCCACGAAGGGTTTTATGGGTTGTTGAAGTGACGATATGAGCATATTTAACCGGGTTGTCCAACAGTCCGGCAGCAATCAGTCCGGCAGGGTGGGCCATATCAATCATCAGGATGGCTCCCACTTTATCTGCGATTTCACGCATACGTTTGTAGTCCCACTCGCGAGAATATGCAGAACCGCCACCGATAATCATTTTGGGTTTTTCACGTAATGCGATTTCTTCCATCTGATCGTAATCTACACGACCTGTTTCTTTGTTCAGGTTGTATTCACACGGAGTATAAATAATTCCGGATGTGTTTACCAATGAACCATGTGACAAGTGACCACCATGGGCCAAATTTAATCCCATAAATTTATCACCCGGATTCAAAACGGCCAAAAATACAGCAGCATTAGCCTGTGCTCCGGAGTGAGGTTGTACATTAGCCCATTCTGCTCCAAATATTTGTTTCAGTCTGTCGATAGCGATTTGTTCGCTCTGGTCTACCACTTCGCAACCGCCATAGTAGCGCTTGCCGGGATATCCTTCAGCATACTTGTTGGTAAGGCAAGAACCCATGGCTTGCATTACTTGGTCACTAACAAAGTTTTCGGATGCGATCAGCTCGATACCTTTGAGCTGGCGTTGATGCTCTTTTTCGATAATGTCGAAAATCAAATCGTCTCTTTTCATTTCTTTTTATAATAAGTTTATGTGCGATATTCGATTCTGAGTTCACAAAGTTAAGTAATTTTAGAATATAAGGAAATTATTTAGAGGAAAATATTTGGTGAGGTTACGGAAAAAAGATATATGACTTTCTTTTTGTCGTGTAGTAAGGTCTGAAGCTGCTGAAAGAGTTGAAGATAAGGGCGTTTTGAGGAAAGAAAAGGATATAAATGTGGCATTATGATATCTACTTAGAGAAAGCTTCCTACTTTAGAAAATAACTCCTAGCGAGAAACTTAGTACATTGCGGTGCCGGTTAATGAAGATACCTTTTTCTTGGGATATTATTCCATTTGTGTCTTTTTCATAAATGATTGATTTGGAGATATTGGTGAGTCCGATTTCATACCGGAAATCAAAGAATATATTAGCAATATTTACTCCTAATCCGATAACAGAACTTATATTAATGGGGTGTAATTCTTCTTTTATACCAGAATATCCAAATCCTTCAAACTCTTCGGAAGTCTTATGTTTCCATACATATTCCAGTTTGGGACCAATAAAAAGTGCCATGCCGTAAGGCCTGCTTTTTACAAAACTATAACCATATAATATAGGTAGCTCCAAAGAGTGAATCGTGCTGTTCAGTTTAGCAAGCTCGGGAAGGGTGTTTTCTTTATTTTGATTTTTATTGAAAGCTATTTCACCTTTATAAATATTATACATAATTTCGGGTTGGATGAAATGCCTTTTCATGTGCACCCGAAAAAACATGGCGGCAAAATAGCCTACTTTATAATTATTTTGTACATCTTCCATTCGTTCTCCATCTAGTTCTAACCGACTGGTAAAATACATGGAAGAGTTGAAACCTCCTTTTATTCCCACATTGATCTTAGGTTCCTCTTTCAGACCATTCTTTATTCCTTGTGCTGTAACGAACAGGGCAGGAAGTAATAAAGCGATTAATAAAAGGAGTTTCTTCATGAGATATTTTTAGGATTTTTCCTTGGTCTGTGATCTGTTCTTTTCTACAGACCAGCCAAACTTCCCGATTTTCGGTCCTAGTTCAAAATATCCGCCATGAACATAGACTAACGGGTTGGCTTCGGATAATTCGAATTTTCCTGTTTCCGCATTCAGGTATTTATCGTCGGCTTTTACATTTACCACATCGGCTATGAACATATCATGAGATCCTAGTGAGATGATTTCCTTTACTCTGCATTCTATACAGAGCGGGGATTCTTCGATGATGGGAGCACTGACTATTTTTGCTTTTCCCGGGGTCAGCTTCATTTCTTCAAATTTATTATAATCTTTGCCCGAACGCACTCCGCACCAGTCGGTAGCGAACGCCATGCTTTTGGTAGTAAGGTTGATGACGAATTCCATATTCCGTTTCAGAATGGGATAGGAATGGCGTTCCGGACGCACGGATATATAACACATGGCGGGGTTGGTACAAATAGTACCTGCCCATGCCACTGTGATAATGTTATATTCTTCTTCCGTACTTCCGCAACTTACCAGTAGGGCCGGAAGAGGGTAAATCATAGTTCCCGGTTTCCAGTCTTGTTTCATATTCATTACAGTAGTTTGATACCTTCTTTACTTTGTTCCTTTTCGCAGTAATGACATTTCAAGATTCCATGTTCTTTGTCAATTACATGAAACAGGGTGGTCATTGGCTCATTGTTGGTGATACATTTGGGATTGGCGCACTTTACGATGCCACGTAATTCCTCAGGCATCAGGACTTGTTTCTTCTCTACCACCTCATAGTCACGGATAATGTTCAGTTTTACATTCGGGGCTACTACGGAAAGGCGGCTTATTTCCTCATCAGTAAAAAAGCGGTCGGCCACTTTTATAATTCCTTTTTTGCCTAATTTTTTGCTCTCGAAGTTGTTTCCGATGGTTATGTTAGAGTCAGAATCCTGCAAGCCCAATAGGGCGACTACAGTAAACAATTTATCGGAAGGTATATGGTCTATAACAGTGCCGTTTTTCAAAGCGGCTACCTGCAATGCTTGTTTATTATCGCTCATCTTCATTTTTGTTTTTACTTTTTTGCATCTTCTATAACATCATTCAAGGTTATGCCCAATACATCACAAAGGATGGCCTGGCGCGCATAAAGTCCGTTTTGTGCCTGCTGGAAATAGTAAGCTTTCGGATTCTCATCCACATCGTAAGCTATTTCGTTGACGCGGGGCAGAGGGTGCAGGATACGCAGATTGGGGCGGGTATGCTCCAGCATCTTATTCCTTAATATATATACATCTTTCACACGTTCATATTCCATCAGGTCGGTGAAACGTTCGCGTTGTACACGGGTCATGTAAAGAATGTCGGCGTCAGCAATGGTTTCTTCGTTAAAGTCTGTGTACTCTTTGTATTTAATATGGTGCTCCTTGCAGTAGATTTTATATTCTTCAGGCATTTTCAACTCTTCCGGAGCGATGAAATGGAAAGTGGGGTTGAAATGACGCATAGCCATCAGCAAAGAATGAACAGTTCGTCCGTATTTCAAGTCGCCTACTAGATAGATGTTTAAATTTTCAAGCGTTCCCTGTGTTTTGTATATGGAGTAGAGGTCTAGCATGGTTTGTGACGGATGTTGGTTGGCTCCGTCTCCGGCATTGACAATGGGCACCGGGGCGACTTCGCTGGCATATCTTGCGGCACCTTCCAGAAAATGGCGCATTACGATGATGTCGGCGTAATTGCTTACCATCATGATGGTATCTTTCAATGTTTCTCCTTTTGAAGAACTGGTTACTTTGGGATCGGTAAATCCGATAACGCGGGCTCCCAGTCTGTTTGCTGCGGTTTCAAAACTGAGTCGTGTACGGGTGGAGGGCTCAAAGAAAAGGGTGGCAACAACTTTGCCGTCCAAGATTTTACGGTTAGGCTTCTTTTCAAACTCTTTTGCCATCTCCAAAAGGTAGAGGATTTTCTCTTTCGAGTGTTCGGCAATAGTAACTAAACTTCTATTTTCCATATTGGCTTGTATTTATAATTACAATTTATACGGAGTGTAAAGGTATGAAAAAAAAATAAATGAGCGAAGAATTAAAAGATATTTCGTTGAACTTTGTTAGAAACACATTCTATCTCAAAGTTTTTCCTTACTTTTGTACCGTTAATTACTAGAAAATGTCATGAGGAAGAAATTTATATACGTGCTTTGGGCTCTTGTAGTCGGCGTACTGTTAGTTATAGCGCTTATATTCACCGCAATAGCGAAAGGATGGATTGGATATGTACCGCCTATTGAGGAATTGGAAAATCCGAATTTAAAGTTTGCAACCGAGATTATATCCGATGACGGCAAGATGCTGGGTACTTGGTCACTTAGTAAGGAGAATCGTGTTTTTGTAGGTTATGACCAGCTTTCATCGAATCTGATTCGTGCGCTGATTGCTACCGAAGATGAACGTTTTGCAGAACATTCCGGCATTGATGCCCGTGCGTTTGTCCGTGCTTTGGTGAAACGGGGAGTGATGATGCAGAAGAATGCCGGTGGGGGTAGTACCATAACCCAGCAGTTGGCAAAACAATTCTATTCACCTACGGCAGATAATGTGATGGAACGTCTGTTGCAGAAGCCCATTGAATGGGTAATAGCTGTTCAGTTGGAACGCTATTATACAAAGGAAGAGATTCTGACTATGTATCTTAATAAGTTCGATTTCTTGAATAATGCAGTAGGTATCAAAACAGCTGCCAATACTTACTTCTCGAAAGAACCGAAAGATTTGAGCATTGAGGAAGCGGCTACTTTGGTTGGTATGTGTAAGAATCCGTCTCTTTATAATCCGAAACGTTTTAATGAACGTTCACGTGGACGGCGTAATGTGGTGCTTGGCCAGATGCGGAAGGCGGGATACCTGACTGATGCGGAAACTGATTCATTAAAGGCGTTGCCTCTCGTCTTAAAATATCGTCGTGTGGATCATAAAGAAGGTTTGGCAACTTACTTCCGTGAATATCTGCGTGGAGTAATGACAGCCAAGGAGCCGAAGAAAAGTGATTATCGCGGATGGCAGATGCAGAAATATTATGAAGATTCATTGGCATGGAAAACGAATCCGCTTTTCGGCTGGTGTGCTAAAAACAAGAAGAAAGACGGTACCAACTACAATATTTATACAGACGGTCTTAAGATCTATACCACTATTGATTCACGCATGCAGAAATATGCGGAAGAGGCTGTTTATGAACATGTGGCGCAATACTTGCAACCTCGTTTCTTCAAGGAAAAACGGAAAAAGAAAACAGCTCCGTTTACTAATCAGTTGACAGAGGAGGAGGTGAATACCATCATGACCAGGGCTATGAAACAGACTGATCGTTATCGTATTATGAAAGAAGCCGGATGCTCGGAAGCGGAAATAAAGAAAGCGTTTAATACTAAATACGAAATGTCTGTATTTTCTTACGAGGGAGAGAAGGATACCATTATGACTCCGATGGATTCTTTGAAATATTATAAATTCTTCCTTAGGGCGGGATTTATGTCTATGGATCCCTTGACAGGTCATGTGAAGGCGTATGTGGGTGGTCCTAACTATAATTATTTCCAATATGATATGGCGATGGTGGGGCGTCGCCAAGTAGGTTCTACTATTAAACCTTATGTGTATACTTTGGCTATGGAGAACGGTTTCTCTCCCTGTGATCAGGTGCGTCACGTAGAGCAGACATTGATAGATGAGAACGGGCGTCCATGGTCACCACGTAATGCCAGCAAAAAGCGTTATGGAGAAATGGTAACTATCAAATGGGGATTGGCTAATTCGGATAATTGGGTAACGGCTTATTTGATGGGGAAACTTAATCCTTATCAGTTGGTTCGTCTGATTCATTCATTCGGTGTGCAGAACAAACAGATAGACCCCGTAGTATCACTCTGTCTGGGACCTTGTGAAATTTCTGTAGGGGAGATGGTCAGCGCTTATTCAGCATTCGCAAACCGAGGTATCCGTACAGCACCAGTATTTGTAACCCGTATTGAGGATAATGAAGGTAATGTATTAGCGAATTTCACTCCGCAAATGGATGAGGTGATTAGTGAGACCAGTGCTTACAAAATGCTGGTTATGTTGCGTGCGGTCGTTAATGAGGGTACCGGTGGACGTGTACGCCGTCTGTATGGCATTACTGCTGATATGGGGGGGAAGACAGGTACAACCAACCGTAACTCTGACGGTTGGTTTATGGGATTCACTCCCTCATTGGTGTCCGGTGTATGGGTAGGCGGTGAAGAACGTGATATTCATTTTGATACGATGGTAGACGGGCAGGGGGCTGCTATGGCGCTTCCTATTTGGGGACTTTATATGCAGAAAGTCTATAAAGACAAGAGCTTGGGATATTCTCAGGATGAGAAATTCAATATTCCTGATGACTTTGACCCTTGCAAAGATACCTTAATAGATGAAACTTCGGTAGAAGAAACCGGAGGTTTGGATAATATATTTGAATAATTGAAAGATTTATCAATAAAAAAGTCTGTTTGCAAGGAAAAGCAAACAGACTTTTTTTATTGATATACCTTTTATAAAAGGTGCTTTCTCTACTTGGTGTTGTGGAAAATAATTTATGTAAAAATAGTGAAAACCCTTGCTGTTTCGTAAGAAAATACTATATTTACAAAAAGAAAATCTTTACCTTATGAAGATAGGAGGTAATTATGGATAGAGATGTAACTCTGTATCAGATAACTAATGTTATGGCCGAGAGAGTTTTCCAAAAAATAGATAACTTCAATAAAGGCCGTAGAGAAGATGCGGGATATTATGCAATCAGTGTTTCTACCCCTTACCGATCATATTATGCATTATGGCGTATATTTCCGGACAATATTTATTCCCCTTTGTTTATTCAATCGCTGGCTGTCACTTTTAATGATGCGGCAGAACGTGCTTTTCAGTATTTGCAGAACTGTAACGTCCTGCTGAAAGTAAAAGACAATACTTTTTTTGAACCTTATTATGGAATATCCGAGGATATAGTCGCATTTGGAAAATATCGTGGAAAAAGATTAGCGGAGGTTTATTACATTGATCCTAACTATGTACTTTGGCTGGCACACAAATTTGAGGCCCGAAATCCTAGGGATAAGAAGCTGGCAATGTTAGCGAAGGCTTTTGCTACTGTGCATTATGAAACGGTTATCAGAAAACATCATTTGCCGGCTGGCAGTCGTTTTATCGGTCAGCCGGGAGAAAAACTATCCGACTTGCGTTTAGAAGTCTTAGGGATAAGGTTACAACTGGACATATACAAAACAACCGGATATTATGTGGACCAGAGTGTGCTTGCCGCTGATGCTGATGGCAACCGTTATACTTTCATTATAAAGGCGGCGGCTTCCAGTATGTCACCGGATATGTTGAGCTGTTATACAAAAAAAATCAATGTCCATGAAAGTTTGTATTTAAAATCGGCTAAAGTTCTTTCTCATTATGAGAACAAAGGAATAAAATATACTCGCATAGGATATTTGAAGTTCAAATAGAGACCGGGCGAGGTGGGAAAAGTACTTGTCTTCATTCATGAAGATAAGGGCAGGTGGCAAGATATTATATGTTTTTATTCTATTAAGTTGGGAAAAACTTTTAGTGTTCTGAATTTTCTTGGTGACATGCCGGTTATTCGTTTAAAGAAACGGGTGAATGAGGACGGAGTAGAAAAATTCAGTTTATAGCAAATCTCCTGAATGGTAAGGTTGGAAGAAATCAGTAGGGCTTTTGCTTCAATAATTACATAATTGTCAATCCAGTTTCCTGCCAGTTCTCCGCTAACATCCCGGATTATGGAAGATAAATACTTAGGGGTTAGACAAAGTTTCTCAGCATAAAAAGAAATGTCTCTTTCTTTATAATGATGGGTTTCTACCAGTTTTAAAAACTGTTTGAATATGTCTTCTTTATGCGGCAGTTTTTTCTTTTTTATTTCCAGATGCTTTAGTAGGAGCTGGCATACTTCGTAGAAAGTAGCTTGTATCAGATATTGTATGGTAAAATCACGAAACAGATTATTTTCTTCACTGATTTTTTTGTAAAGCAATACATGATATGTTTTCAATAAATCTGTTTCCGCGATATTCAAATTGACACATGGATGATTTTTTAGAGGAATTAAAAGAGACATCATTTTATAAAAATTATCTCGGGTATCAAAATATTTATTAGATATCATGATGAGATGTGCTTTGTAATCCTCGCTTATTTCATTATATTTAATTATTTGATTAGGCACCATCATTAGTAATGTATTCTCTTTAGTAGAATAGTTGATGGAGTCTATTTCTATTTCAGAAGTTCCGGAAAGGCACAGTATAAATGAAGTATAGGTCGTTTTATATGAATTGTTGTGAAAGAAAGGATGGGCAAGAGTCTTGCGGGTAAGATCTTTTCCCGTATTATTATAAATAATGAAATCATCGGAAAAATAATCTGCGTTAATGAAAAAGCCGGTATTCCAGATGTCTATGTCGGTATGTCCTTTTATCATTCTTGATGTTATTTAAAGTAAAAGAATAAATTTAATTGGAATGAAACAACACCATTCGACTATTTGCTAATAATAAGCGACATTCAGAAAATTATTAGTTCTGTGTTATGGTTGTAAAAAGCCTTCCCTCATGGCGAGAGAAGGCTTTTTATTATCCGTTAACCTTTTTGTAATCGGCCAGGAACTTTTCTAATCCTATATCTGTCAATGGATGGTTTAGAAGGCCTTTAATGGCGGATAACGGGCAGGTTACTACATCTGCTCCCACTTCCGCACATTGTAATATATGTAAGGTGTTTCGGATGGAGGCGGCAAGAACTTGTGTCTTGTAGTCATAAGTTTGGTACAATTCTACAATTTGTGCAACCAGTCCTACACCGTCATTGCAAATATCATCCAGTCTGCCGACAAACGGAGATACATAGGTAGCCCCCGCCTTTGCCGCAAGTAATGCCTGTCCGGCAGAGAAAACCAGTGTACAATTGGTACGGATTCCTTTATTACTGAAATATTTGATAGCTTTGATGCCGTCCTCAATACAAGGAACTTTTACTACAATGTGTGGATTAAGGGCTGCCAGTTCTTCACCCTCTTTGATCATTCCTTCGTAATTGGTGGCAATGACTTCGGCGCTGACATCTCCATCCACAATATTACATATCTCGATGTAATGCTTATGTTGGTTCTCAACTCCCTTAATACCTTCTTTAGCCATTAAAGAGGGATTAGTAGTTACACCGTCCAGTACGCCCAATGCGTTTGCTTCGCGAATTTGTTCCAGATTAGCTGTGTCAATAAAGAATTTCATAACTTTTTCTTTTAGATAATTAAAATCAGGTTAGCAATAGGCTGCTAAGCTACTGATATTAACAATGATAAACAAGAAAATGTTCCGATTTATCTGTTATGAGTTCTTTTTATAACTGAACACGGCCCAACCGTTCAACATGATAGCCATAAAAAGCAAGGCAATAAATTGCATGATCAAGTCATCGAATCCGCTTCCTTTCAAATAGACCATACGTGTCACTTGTATAAAATATTTCAAGGGATTGGCTATGGTGATGGCTTGAGCCCACTCAGGCATACTGTTGATGGGGGTGAATAATCCGCTCATCAGCATGATGATAATCACAAAGAAAAACATGACAAACATGGCCTGCTGCATGGTTCGGGAATAGTTGGAAACTACCAGTCCCATACCCGAAATGACGATAATGAACAGCAATGCGAAGAAATAAAGCAGCCATAAATGACCGGCCGGAACCAGACCATAGACTAACCATGCCAGAATGATACTGATTGTGAGGATCAGCATGCCGGTTACCCAGTAAGGAATCAGCTTGGCCAGAATGAAAGTGAACTTGCTTACAGGAGTCACATTGATTTGTTCGATGGTTCCGAATTCTTTTTCACTCACAATATTAAGAGCAGGCAGAAAGCCGCATAACATCATCAACAATTGCGCCATCAGTGCCGGAACCATAAATACCTTATAATCCAGATAGGGGTTGAAACGTCCTTGGGTATCTATTTTTATCACTGGGGAGGGAGAAATAGAGCCGGAATGGGAAATCCGGATTTCAGTGGCATAGGCATTCACTATATTACTGAGGTAGGAACTTCCCAACGTTCCTTTCGTTCCGTTTACGGTGTTGGCTGAAACCAGTACTTTTGCTACACCGGTTTTCAGCAAATCGCGTTCAAAGTGTGGCGGGATTTCCAAAATGAGGTCGGCATCTCCTTTTTCAATGCATTGCATTGCTTCCTGATAGTTGTTTGATACATCTATCAGATGAAAATATTCGGAAGCTCCCACTTTCTGTACTAATCGGGTAGAATAGGGGCTGCGGTCATTATCCACTATGCTGAGATTCATATTTTTGATTTCGAAGTTTGCGGCCCAAGGCAACACCAGCAGGATAATACAGGGAAATACGAGTAGCATCCGCGGAAGCATCGGGTTGCGCAGTAACTGCTTGAATTCTTTTTCTAATAAATACTTTATCATATCTTCCGGAACTTATTCTAATCGTTTGTTAAACTTTTTTAGGCTGATGATTAAAAGGACAACAGCCATCAGCATAAGTATACCCATTTCTCTCTGTGCATAACTGATACCCAATCCTTCAATCATGATTTTCTTGATTCCGACAATATACCATCTGGCAGGGATGACATTTGAAATCAGCTGTAAAGGAAGAGGCATATTCTCGATGGGGAATATCATGCCGGAAAGTAGAACGGTAGGCATCATCAGTACCATTCCCGAAAACAGCATGGCTTCCACTTGGGTACGGGCGATAGTGGAAACCAATAATCCCAACAGCAGAGATACTACGATGAAGATCCATGAGAGCAAAGCCAACGAAAAAAGACTGCCTGCTACCGGAACATGTAATACATAAACAGACAGCAACAGAATTGTAACCAGATTGACGCATGACAGCACAAAGTAAGGTACCATTTTGGCTATAATCATCCATAGCGGACGTACGGGAGATACCAGCAATACTTCCATCGTACCGGTTTCTTTTTCGCGGACAATAGAGATGGAAGTCATCATGGCGCATATCAACATTAAAATCAATCCCATTACTCCCGGCACAAAATTGTAGGCACTTTGCATACCCGGATTGTACAATAACTTTATTTGGGGGATAATCTGTATGGGTGATTGTTGTTGCATGATCCGGCTTTGCTGATAATCTGCAATAATATTGGATGCGTAAGAGGTCAGTATGGTAGCATTGTTGGGATCGGTGGCATCGGCTATCAGTTGTACTCGGGCTTTACCGGTATGCCGCAGATTGTTATCGAAACCAGCCTCAAACACAATGATCAGGTCCGAACTGCTTTTCCGGAGTGTTTCCTCTATCTCGTTGTTGTCATACAGTATCTTGTTGACATTGAAATAGTCACTGGCATCCAGTTTGTCGATGATTTGCCGGGTGGATACATCTTTTGAGAAATCCAGCACAGCTACTTTTACATTCTTTACTTCGGTGGTGATGGCAAAACCGAAAAGAATAATTTGTACGACAGGCATACCTAATAATATCAGCATCGTCCGGAGGTCCCGGAAAATGTGATAGAATTCTTTTCGCACAAATGATATAAATTGTTTCATTCTCTTTTTTCTTTATCTTTTTTTCAACTTCTTACAGCCTTGCGTGCCAACTGTCTGAATACTTCATCCATATCTTGGGCATGAAACCGTTCTTTTAACCGTTGTGGGGTGTCCAGTGCTTCGATTTTTCCATCCACCATCATTGAAATCCGGTTACAGTATTCCGCTTCATCCATATAGTGGGTGGTAACGAAGACGGTGATTCCCCGTTCTGCCGCCTGATAAATCAATTCCCAGAACTGCCGGCGTGTGGCAGGGTCTACCCCTCCTGTCGGTTCATCCAGAAAAACGATCTTCGGCTCATGGAAAATAGCTACCGAGAAAGCCAGCTTTTGTTTCCATCCCAGGGGAAGTGACCGGACCAATGTGTTTTTCTCATTCAAGAGCCCTAATTGTTCCAGCACCTTGTCTGTTTTTTCAGCGATCTCCTTGTCGCTCATTCCATAAATCCCTGCATATAGCCGGATGTTCTCCCATACTTTTAAATCTTCATACAGTGAGAACTTCTGGCTCATATATCCGATCTTCTTTTTAACCTGCTCGTATTGCGTGGCTATGTCAAAGCCCGCTACTGTACCTTTTCCCCCGGTAGGTTGTGATAAACCGCATAACATGCGCATGGCTGTTGTTTTTCCGGCACCATTAGCACCTAGGAAACCAAAAATCTCTCCCTGTCTCACTTTGAATGAGATATGGTCCACTGCCGTGAAATTGCCGAATTGTTTGGTCAAGCCTTCTACTTCTATGGCGTATCGCCCGGTGACTTGCGGCTCATTAAAAGAGAGCCCTTCAGGAGAAAGGATCGAACTGAACTGTTGAAGAATACGGTCCGGAGTGTCAATGCCTTGAATCTTTCCTTCACGGATAAATGCAATACGGTCACAGCATTTCATCTCGTTCAGGTAAGGTGTTGCCGCAATGATGGTAAGACCTTCTTGTTTCAATTTCAGCAGCATGTCCCAAAACTCCTTTCTGGATACAGGGTCCACACCGGTGGTAGGTTCGTCCAAGAACAGTATGGAAGGCCTGTGAATCAATGCGCAACTCAGAGCCAGCTTTTGTTTCATGCCGCCGGATAGTTTTCCGGCACGCCGGTGTTTGAAAGGTTCTATTTGTTGGTAGATATCCTTTACCAATGCGTAGTTCTCCCGGATAGTGGTATTGAAAAGCGTGGCAAAGAAAGTGAGATTCTCTTCTACGGACAAATCCTGGTATAAGGAAAAACGTCCCGGCATATATCCTGCCTGCCGGCGTATCTCTTTGTAATTCTTCACCACATCCTGCCCGCAGACTTCCGCTTTTCCTTCATCGGCTAGCACCAATGTGGTGAGAATGCGGAAAAGAGTAGTCTTTCCTGCACCGTCCGGTCCGATAAGCCCGAAGATTTCTCCCGGTTTCACCTCAAAGCATACATCTTTCAGGGCTTGAACTTCACCGTAGCTTTTGCTAACTCCTTTGACAGAAACGATATAATCCATTGTCCTATTTATTTCTTCATTTCTCCGTACATGCCTATCTTGATGTATCCGTCATTCTTTACTGCTATCTTTGTGGCGTATACCAGATTGGCGCGTTCGTCACGTGTCTGGATTGTTTTAGGGGTGAATTCCGATTTGTCTGAAATCCAGGTGATTGTCCCTTCGTATTCCCGGCGGTCATCTTTCCCTAAATCAGAAAACACTTTTACTTTATCTCCTAATTTCAGTTGGGATAATTGATCGGCGGTGATATAGGCGCGTAAAAAAAGATGTTGTACATCCGCCACTTTAAATAAAGGTTTTCCTTGCGTGGCCAGTTCCCCGGCTTCGGCATATTTGGCCAGTACTGTTCCGCAAATCGGACTGGTAATGTGACATTTGCGAAGCTGGTCATCCAGTTGGGCTACTTGTATTTCGTAGGCCGAGCTTTCTTCTGTGATACTGGCATTGCCGCGCTGAAGCGTAGAGATCTGTGCTTCCAACTGTTTTTTCAGAACGGCAATTTGGGAGTCAATATCATCTATTTGTTTTTGGGTGGCGGCATTTTCCTTCAGCAAGTTTTCTGTGCGTTTTCTTTCATATTCGGCTTTGCCGATTTGTTCTTTTGTGGCAGCTATCTGTTTATTGATGTCCGTGCTTTTGCTGGCTATCGCTTTACCGCTGGCCAGTAACTGCATCTTTTTCAAATAGAGTTGTAAGGTATCTATGCACCCCACTTCTTCCCCGGCCTTTAATAACTGTCCTTCTTCTATGTTGAATTGCATGATCTTGCCATTGGCTTCGGAGGATACAATTACTTCGGTAGCTTCAAATGTACCTGATGCATCATAGTCGCCTCTCTTGTTTCCGCAAGAGGATAAACCGAGCAGAGTGGCGGCAAGTAAGATATATTTATTTGTTCTCATATTGGTTTGTTGTATATTTTAATTCGTAAATGGCTGACAATAACTGAATTTCATGCAGGATTTTATCCTGCATGGCAATGTTCTCGGCTGTTACTTCACGTAACATTTCTGTAACGGTCAGTGTTCCGTTGGCAACTTTTGCTTGGGCTGATTTTTTTATGTTGTTACGTAGGGTGATAATCTCCTCATCGTTCTTCATCAGTTCCGTCAGTTTCTTAATTTCACTGTTGTTTTGAGTGATTTCCAGATGAGTGTTAAACAAGAACGTTTCTTTCTGTACGTTCACATCCTGTTGATTCAGTATTAATTGGCGAGATTCATTCTTACGAGTATATAGGTTGCCGAAGTTCCAGGAAAGGCGTACGCCTGCTACGTAATAGGCCGAAAATTCATTTTTCAGCATATTCAGTCCCGGGTTGCCGTATGCGCCTTGCACGAATAAGTCTAATCGGGGGAGGTTCTTGGCGGTAAGTTGTTTACGTTGCGCCTCCAGTTGCTGGTTCTGTGCCGCAAACAAGTTAAGTTCCGGACGTCGGATGAATTCTGTAGAATAGGCTTCTCCTTTATATAATAAGGCATTTACATCTGGTTTCTTTAGTGTGTTTTCGGTTAAAGGAGTAGGGTAGTTAATCATGATCTTCAACATCTCGCCGTAAGCACGATAGGTGGCTTCCAGAGTATGACGTTGCTGTATGTTGTTCAATTGTTCCACTTTTACAGCATCCAAATCGGCTTGATTGGCAATGCCATTCTTTACATATGCTGCAACATTGTCATAATTCCTTTGTAATTCTTCCTGCATAAGCTGGTTTTGCTTCAATTGCTCTTTCAATAACAGGATGCCAAAAAAAAGTTGGTTTACCCGTTCGTTGATGGCATACATGTCCACTTCCAGTTTCTGTTTGTCTACTTCGGATGTGGCACGGGTTACCTCTTTCCGTGCCCGGATGTTACCACCGTCCCATACCACTTGGTCCAGTTGCAACATAGCTTGGTATTGATCCTTGCGTATGCCGCGAATATCAATTCCGGGCAGGTCAACGGGTATTTCCGTTACATCCGATTGATAACTGGCTTTAGCGGACAATGAAACCTGTGGCAGATAACCCTTGCCGGCGTTAGAGATGTTGTATTCTTTCGTCTTTTCAATCAGTCCGTACCGTTTAATCAGCGGATAATGCGCCTGGGCTTGCTGCTGACACTCTTCCAGCGTGAGTTCCTGTGCATTCAAACAAATGGGACTGATGCCGAGAAGAAAGGTTGTGAGAATGAATAACCTTTTCATATTCTTAATCTGCTTAATATGATTTCTACATTTTCTTGTTTTCTGCGTTCCATATATTGATGATATTCTTCACCTTTTTCTTCTACAAACAATTGTATCAGTGGGTTTGCCACAAAGACAAAGATATTGAGTGAAATGGCGCTGACCATTAAATCTTCCGCCTTGACGGGGCGTATTGTGCCCTTCTTTATTTCCTCTTGCAGTGACCGGTCGAGCAGACTGATTGCTAACCGGAAATTAGGGAACAAGGTTTTACGGCAAATTTCTTTTCCGCATTCATTGGTCAGAATCTCCCTGTATATAAATAAAGGTAGTTCGGGATTAGCAGTCAAAAGGTCGAAGTGTGCTTCAATGAAACATTTTATTTTCTCCAAAAAAGGCAGTGACTCATCTACACGAGAAAGAAATGTATCGGCCAGTTGCCTGGCTTTTTCTTCAAATACTTTGTTGAACAGATTCTCTTTTGTACGGAAATAATAATGCAGCATGGCATGGGTTACACCAGCCTCCTTAGCTATTTCTGTTGTTTTGCTTCCGGAGAATCCTTTCTTAAGGAATTCTTTTTCAGCAGCTTTTAATATGGATTGTTCTGTATTGCTCGTTTCTTCTTTCATATTATCATTTTTGTTTAACAGGATTGTTAGTAAACGCAAATGTATAAGGAATCATTGGAAACAACAAACAGATGAGATAAAAAAATGTGCTTTCTGTTCTTATGAAATGTTTTTTTCAAGGAAAGCTAATCTCTTTTTTGAGGCAGGTTAAGGCTTTTCTTTCTGTTGTGTTCTATCTCCATAGGCTTTGGAGTTATCTCCAAAGCCTATGGAGATAGAAATAGAACGGCCGGAAAGCCTTAGCCTTCTTGGTAGAAAGCCTTAGGTCTGCCAATGAAAATACTTAGCTGTTTTCCCACCTGTCAGGTTGGGCCTCTCAGTAACACTATCGTTTGCCATAGGGGGGGGATGGAGGCGGGGTATCACAAGGTGATAATGATTAGTATATAATAAGGTATAAGCTCTAAAAGAGCACAGACATTCCACGGCGGATATATTCTCTTTCCATATCTTCCGGTTTCAATATCTTATTGTCAAAGACCAGCAAGTCAATATCCAGTTTTACCACCCCTTGAGCCTTGTCTTCGGGAATCCGTCCGCTGCGTCGTTCCAATTCTTTAAACAAATCACGAACGGAATCGGGTGAAAGCGTAGTGCTGAATTTTGCCAGTTGATTGCTGAAAGGGGAGTGAAAGCCGCTGCCAACAGCTTCCGTTTCCATCATCTCGCCGAAATGAATGTCGGGAAACGTGGTGCGCAATGCTTCCCGTGCAACCGAGAGTTGCGCGTAACGGTTGGTATTAGAGCCCATACAAAGCAAACAATGGTGTTCGTCCATAACATTTATTGCATTAATGGTGCAAATGTATGAAATGTTTTTGTTACTTTTGCATGAATATATAAAAGAAATGCTACCATGAAATTTATTGGAATTATTCCTGCAAGATATGCCTCTACACGTTTTCCTGCCAAACCTCTGGCCGTCTTGGGAGGCAAGCCTGTGATTCAGAGAGTCTATGAACAAGTGTCCGGCATATTGGATGAAGCATATGTAGCGACGGACGATGAACGCATTGAATCCGCCGTAAAAGCTTTTGGCGGAAAAGTGGTCATGACCTCCGTTCACCATAAAAGCGGCACAGACCGTTGCTATGAAGCGTATACCAAAGTAGGACGAGGATATGATGTGGTTGTAAATATCCAGGGTGATGAACCTTTTATTCAAAAATCACAGCTTGAAGCCGTGAAAGCTTGCTTTGAAGATCCTGCCACACAGATTGCGACTTTGGTGAAACCTTTCATCCCGGATGACGGGCTTGAAGCCTTGGAAAATGTAAACTCTCCCAAAGTAGTAGTCGGTAAGAATATGAATGCTTTGTATTTCAGCCGTTCCATCATTCCTTTCCAGCGTAATGTGGAGAAGGAAGGCTGGCTGAAAGGGCATACTTACTATAAACATATCGGTCTGTATGCTTATCGGGCCGATGTACTGAAAGAAATAACTTCGCTTCCACAATCTTCGCTGGAGCTGGCTGAATCGTTGGAGCAGCTTCGTTGGCTGGAAAATGGTTATACTATTAAGGTGGGAATCAGTGAAGTGGAGACAATAGGCATTGATACGCCTCAGGATCTGGCACGTGCCGAAGCATTTTTAAAACAAAGGGAGGGGGAGTAAATGCTGGACAGAACCACCCCACCGCCAATCCGCCAACTAAGCGAATTCAGTATAACCCGTCCCGACAGGAGGACGATGAAGAACGGGATGCCTTTGAATATCATTCATGCGGGAACCGAGGATGTTGTACGTTTCGATCTTCTGATAGGAGGCGGACAATGGAATCAGGAACAGCCGTTGCAGGCTATGTTTGCCAACAGGATGCTGCGTGAGGGAGCTGGGAATTTAACGTCTTCACAGATTGCGGAGCGATTGGATTATTATGGAGCCTGGCTGGAGTTATCTTCTTCCGTGAACTATGGATTCATAACACTTTACTCTCTGAATAAATATTTTGCCCGCACGCTGGCCGTCATATCCGAGATGATAAAGGCTCCTACGTTTCCGGCAAAGGAACTTTCCGTGGTGGCCGATACGAACAAACAGCAATTCCTGGTGAACAGCACCCGGGTGGAAATGATTGCCCGAAAGCAGCTGAATACAGCCTTGTTCGGTCCGGAGCATCCTTTCGGGCGCTATGCGGTAGCGGAGGATTATGACCGGATTACCCCGGAGGTGCTCCGTTCGTTTTATCGGAAATATTATCATTCGGGCAATTGTTCGGTATATATTTCGGGAAAGGTCACATCGGAAATTATCCGTTGTATAGAAGATAACTTGGGAAGTGGACAATGGGGGGAAGTGACGGAAAAAGCAAAGACAACGCTTGTTCCTCCGGTTACCACCAAAGAAAAGCGTATCTTTATAGAACGTGAGGATGCACTTCAAAGTTCCTTGAAAATGGGATGTTTCGTAATGGACCGTCATCATCCGGACTTTTTGAAGGCACGTGTCATGGTCACTTTGTTCGGAGGGTATTTCGGGAGCCGTCTGATGTCCAATATCCGTGAAGACAAGGGATATACATACGGTATCGGCGCAGGCATTGTGTCCTATCCGGGAACGGGAATACTGACTGTCAGTACCGAGGCGGCCAATGAATATGTGGATTCTATCATAACAGAAGTTTATCGGGAGATGGACAAATTGTGTAATGATCTCGTTCCTCAAGAAGAATTGGAAATGGTGAAGAACTATATGCTGGGCGATTTATGCCGGTCGTACGAGGGACCTTTTTCTTTGTCTGATGCCTGGATTTATATAGAAACGGCAGGGCTGGACGAACGCTTCTTTATCCGTTCGCTGGATGCCATCCGGGGAATCACCAGAGAAGAAATACGCATATTGGCTCAAAAGTATTTCTGCAAAGAAAACTTAATAGAGGTCATTGCGGGTAAAAAAGTGTAATAACCTATCATGTCCAAAGATAGAAAATCGTATCTTTGGCATAAATCTTATCTATTATAAGTAACGAACCAATGAAGAAATACGTATATATATTATTGCTTTTGGCATCGGTCAGTACATTGGCCACCGCCCAGATAAAAATCGGGAATTATACTTTTAAAGACGGGGGCGAATATACCGGAGAACTGAAAGGCAGAAAACCAAACGGTAAAGGAAAAACAATCTACAAGAACGGAAATACCTACGAAGGGGAATATATAAAAGGTAAACGCGAGGGGAACGGGACATATACGTTTCACGATGGAGAAAAGTATGTGGGGCAATGGTTCCAGGACCAGCAACACGGCAGCGGAACCTATTATTTTATGAATAACAACCGGTATGAGGGTATGTGGTTTGCCGACTATCAGCAGGGTGAAGGCACTATGTATTATTATAACGGAGATGTTTATATAGGTAACTGGTTTCAGGACAAACGTAGCGGAAAGGGTACTTATACCTGGAAAGCAGGAGCCAAATATGAGGGCGAATGGAAAGAAGACAAGAAAAACGGACAGGGTGTTATGGTATGGCCCGACCAGTCAAAATATGAAGGCGAGTGGAAAGATGACGCACGTGACGGAAAGGGGACGTTTTACTATGTCAACGGTGACAAGTATGTGGGTGACTGGAAGGATGACGTGCAGCACGGTAAAGGCATTTATTACTTTCATAGCGGTGACCGTTACGAAGGTGACTACGTGAACGGTGAACGTACCGGGCAGGGTATTTATATACACAAGAATGGTGACAAGTATGTAGGGCAGTTCAAGAACGGCGAGCAGCATGGGACCGGAACCTTTACATGGGCCAACGGTGCTGTGTATGAAGGGCAGTGGGTGAATAACCAGCGCAGCGGTAAAGGACACTATATCTGGGCGAACGGCGATGACTATGAAGGTGAATGGAAAAACAACATGGCCGACGGTGAAGGCACTTTGCGCACGGCTGACGGAACCAAATACAAGGGGCATTTCGTAAAAGGAAAGGAAGACGGCAAAGGTGTGCTTGAAGATAAGAACGGAGTACGCTATGACGGATTTTTCAAACAAGGGAAGAAACACGGCGCTTTTGTGGAGACTGACAAGAATGGAAATGTAATCCGTAAAGGTGTTTATAAGTTTGGAACGCTGGATGCGGAACAAAAATAAGAATATAATGTTGGATTTAGAGAAGATAACGTTGAATGTACGTGAAATAGCACTCCGGGCGGGTGCTTTTCTTCGTAATGAGCGTAGCGGTTTTGACCGTAGCAAGGTAGAGAAGAAAAATGCTCACGACTATGTGTCGTATGTAGATAAGGAATCGGAACGCCGTATTGTGGCCCAACTTCGGGAATTGCTTCCCGAAGCAGGATTCATTGCCGAAGAAGGTTCGGGCAGCCTGACTACGGAAAACTATTGCTGGCTGGTAGATCCGCTGGACGGAACCACCAATTTTATCCATAATAATGCTCCTTATTGTGTGAGTATCGCCCTTCGCAATAAAGAAGAACTGCTGGTTGGGGTGGTGTATGAGGTATGCCGCGATGAACTTTACTGGACTTATAAAGGAGCGCCTTCTTATCTGAACAACAAAGAAATACATGTATCAGATGTTTCTGATATGGACGAAGCGTTTGTGGCGTTAGGCTTTCCATACGATTCGCAAAAGTATAAGCCTTTGGCGGAGCATATCGTGCACGAGTTATATGGAAATGTGGGAGGCATGCGCCTGCAAGGAGCTGCCGCGGCAGAACTTTGCTATGTAGCTGCCGGTCGCTTTGAAGCCCGTATAGAAGGGCTGCTGGGACCGTGGGATATTGCTGCCGGTTCGATAATCTTGATGAATGCCGGTGGAAAAGTGACAGATTACAGCGGAGGGGGAGACTTTTATTCCGGTCGTGAAGTGTTGGCTACTAATGGAAAGTTGCATGATGAGTTTCTCAAGGTCTTGGGAAAAAAATAAATACTTCGCTTTTTTCTAGTTCGTTACAAATATATTTTGTAAGTTTGTCAAGTGAACACATGAACATAATGTAACATGGATGTATCTGTTATCTTTCAATTTTTAAAAGACCTGGCCGCAAACAATAACCGGGAGTGGTTTCAGGGGCATAAGGATGAATATCTGAAAGCTCAAAAAGAGTTTGAAGAATTGCTGACAGCAATCATCGCCCGCATTTCGTTGTTTGACGAAAGTATTGTCGGTATTCAAGCCAAGGACTGTACATACCGAATTTATCGCGACACGCGTTTTTCCAGTGATAAGACTCCTTATAAGATACACTTGGGCGGCTATATCAACGCTCGTGGAAAGAAATCGGAACATTGTGGATATTATGTTCATATAGAGCCTGATAACTGTATGCTTGCTGGTGGAAGCTGGTGCCTGGAACCTAAAGTGCTGAAAGCTGTCCGCCAGTCCGTTTATGACAACATAGACGAATACAGGGAAATTGTGGAAGATCCTGCGTTCAAGCAATACTTTCCTGTTATCGGAGAAAATCACTTAAAAACGGCTCCCAAAGGATTTCCGAAAGATTTTGAATATATTGATTATTTAAAATGTAAGGATTATACCTGTGCTTATATGGTGCCTGATGCGTTTTTCCTTGCCCCTGACCTGTTGGACAAAGTAGAGGATGTTTTCAAGCAACTGAAGCGTTTTGCTGATTTTACAAATTTCACAATAGACGACTTTGAATGATAAAAGCAATATTTTAACCATTAAAATGAAATAATTATGGTAGTAGACAGATTAGAAAACTTAGAAAAGTACGCTTCATTGAATCCTTTGTTCGCTAAAGCAATGGAATATCTGAAGACTACAGACTTGAACGCTCAGGAATTAGGAAAAGTAAAATTACAGGGTGATGATCTGGTAGTAAACTTTTCTCAGACCAAGCCTAAAACTAAAGAAGAAGCAAAATTAGAAACTCATAATCAGTTTATTGATATACAGATTCCTCTGTCAGGGGTGGAAGTGATGGGTTATACGGCCCGTGAAGATCTTCCCGAAGCAGACTATGACGCAGATAAGGATATCTCGTTCTATCCGGGACTTGCCGAAAGCTATATTCCTGTAAAGCCGGGAATGTTTGCCATCTTTTTTCCACAGGATGCTCACGCTCCGGGAGTGTCTCCTGACGGTGTGAAAAAAGTGATCGTTAAAGTTTTGGTTTGAAAGAGAATAACTAACAAGTAATCATATTATGGAAAATACCACTCCTAAATTAGGCATAATAGAAAGTGATCCTTGGCTGGAACCGTATTCGGCAGCGATTGAAGGACGCCATCAGCATGCACTAGACAAAGAATTGGAACTGACCGGAGGCAAAGGAACTTTATCGGACTTTGCCACCGGATATTTATATTTCGGCTTGCATCGTACCAGAAGAGGGTGGGTGTTCCGTGAATGGGCTCCGAATGCGAAGGAAATTTATCTTATCGGAGATTTCAACGACTGGAAAGAACATGGCGATTATAGGATGTACCATGTAAAGAACTCTCCTGGTGTATGGGAGGTGGAATTACAAAGCGGTGCTATAAAGCATGGTGATTTGTATAAACTGAAAGTCCGTTGGAATGGCGGTGAAGGAGAACGCATACCGGCATGGGCCAACCGTGTGGTACAGGATGAGCAGACAAAGATATTCAGTGCACAGGTCTGGGAACCGGAGAATCCTTACCGGTTCAGAAAGAAGGTGTTCCGTGCAAAGACTGATCCTTTGATGATTTATGAATGTCATATCGGTATGGCTCAGGAAGAAGAAAGGGTAGGGACTTATAATGAGTTCCGTGAGAAAATATTGCCGCGTATAGCGGAAGCCGGATATAACTGTATTCAGATTATGGCTATTCAGGAGCATCCTTATTATGGGAGTTTCGGGTATCATGTTTCCAGTTTCTTTGCTCCGTCATCCCGCTTCGGTACACCGGATGAATTGAAGGAATTGATTGATACGGCACATAGAATGGGAATTGCCGTCATTATGGATATTGTTCACTCTCATGCCGTGAAGAATGAAGTGGAGGGACTTGGCAATTTTGCCGGTGATCCTAATCAATACTTCTATCCGGGCGGGCGGCGTGAACATCCGGCATGGGATTCCTTATGCTTTGATTATGGTAAGAATGAGGTGATTCATTTCTTGCTGTCCAATTGTAAGTATTGGATGGATGAGTTCCGTTTTGACGGTTTTCGTTTTGACGGTGTGACATCGATGTTGTATTATAGCCACGGCTTGGGAGAGGCGTTCTGTAATTATGGGGATTACTTTAACGGGAATCAGGATGATAATGCGATTTGTTATTTGACATTGGCCAACAAGTTGATTCATCAGGTAAATTCCAAAGCGATTACCATTGCGGAAGAAGTTTCGGGTATGCCCGGGTTGGCAGCACCGATTCAAGATGGTGGATATGGGTTTGATTACCGTATGGCCATGAATATTCCGGATTATTGGATTAAAACAATCAAGGAGAAGATTGATGAAGACTGGAAACCGAGCAGCATGTTCTGGGAAGTGATCAACAGACGCAAGGACGAGAAGACTATTTCGTATGCCGAAAGCCATGACCAGGCATTGGTGGGCGATAAGACTATAATTTTCCGTCTGATAGATGCTGACATGTATTGGCATTTCCTGAAAGGGGATGAAAATTATACAGTGCATCGCGGCATCGCATTGCATAAGATGATTCGTTTGCTTACTGCCTCTACCATCAATGGAGGATATTTGAACTTTATGGGTAATGAATTCGGGCATCCCGAATGGATTGATTTCCCGCGTGAAGGTAACGGATGGTCGCATAAATATGCCCGTCGTCAGTGGGGGCTTTTTGATAATAAGAACCTGTGTTACCATTACTTGGGCGATTTTGATTCAGCTATGGTCCACCTCATTGAGAGTGTGAAAAATATTCAGGAAACTCCAGTGATTGAAGTATGGCATAACGACGGTGACCAAGTGTTGGCTTACCGGCGTAAGAATTTGATTTTTGTATTTAATTTCAATCCTACCAAGTCATTTACAGACTATGGTTTCCTAGTGCCTGTCGGGGCGTATGATGTGGTACTGAATACGGATGCGACAGCTTTCGGAGGCAATGGTCTGGCTGATGACAGTATACGTCATTTCACTAATTTCGACCCTCTTTATAAGAAGGATAAAAAGGAATGGCTGAAACTGTATCTGCCTGCCCGTTCGGCTGTGGTATTGAAAAAAGTGAAAGAGTAATTTATGAGCAGCAACAACAGCTTATCCTATAAAAGAGCCGCCCGCATCCTCACGGTTGCGTGCGGTCTTCTTTTCTCTATTTTTAGTATTGTCTATCTTTTTGTGCTTCAGAAAGATGTAGTAGGTGCATTGCATTATTCATTGTCACAAGGAAAGACACATTATTCTCCGTTGGTGGGAGCTATTATCATTACAGTGGTTTTATTGGTATTCCGTTGGGGAATCAATGGATTGATGGGATTAAAGGGGCCTGTACGGACACTTTCTTATTTCCCGTCTTGTCTGTTGCTGGGAGTGCTGACGGATGTGGACCGGACTATTTTCCACGGAGGAAACATAGGAGATAAATGGTTTTGGCTGCTGCCGTTGCTTTTGCTTATATATATAGGTGTGGTCTATACTTTACGGCGTGTGTTTCGTTCCTGGCTGAATCAAGAGGGGTCCATATTGGGCTTAATAAACTCTAACTTAGCTATTTTGACACTTTTATGCCTGATGACGGTAGGTATAGGAAATACGAATGTGAATTTTCATCATGAACTGGCTGTGGAGCAGGCTATCCGTAATCATCATTATGAAGCTGCACGGATGGTAGGAGCAAAGTCTTTGGAAACAACCCGTACATTGGCAGTGCTTAGAGCCTATGCTATGTCTTTGGAAGGTACCATGGGGGAGCATTTGTTTGAATATCCTCAATATTATGGTGCGGAAGGGCTTTTGTTTGCGCCTCATTCTCAGGAAACTTTGCGCTTGAATGCCGATAGTTTGTATGCTTATCTTGGTGCAAGACCACATGTTGCAGAAAAGACAGTAGACTTTTTGGCTCGTATCTGTCGTGATGAAATAGGTAGACATACCGCTTTGAATTATTATATGAGTGCATTGCTGCTGGATAAGAAATTGGACAAATTTGTATCGGCGGTTGATATGTATTGTTTCGAGCAAGATACATTGCCGCGTTATTATCGTGAGGCATTGGTGCTTTACAAACGGACTCATCCTGGATATGGAAGAGAAGTCAAAGACACGCTGATGGTGCGGCGTTTGGATGAGTTTCTTAACCGTCAGAAGGAATTTTCATCACCGGTGGAAGAGAAAAACCATATGCGGCGGGAATATGGTGATACCTATTGGTGGTATTATCGTTATCAATAAGTTATTTTTATACTTTTTGATCCTATATTTTTGCTAAATCATTGGTACTTTCCCATGCTTTTTTACTAATTTTGCAAACTCTTAAAAAGGAAAAACAAAAATAACGATATAGCAATGGCAGTAGAATTGAAAGAACTTACCAAAAGAAGCGAGAATTATTCTCAGTGGTATAATGACTTGGTGGTGAAGGCCGATTTGGCTGAACAATCACCTGTGCGTGGATGTATGGTTATCAAGCCTTACGGATACGCCATTTGGGAGAAAATGCAGCGTCAGTTGGACGATATGTTTAAGGAAACCGGCCACGTGAACGCTTATTTCCCGTTGCTTATCCCGAAATCTTACCTTAGCCGTGAAGCTGAGCACGTAGAAGGATTTGCCAAAGAGTGTGCTGTAGTTACTCACTACCGTCTGAAGAATGCAGAGGACGGTTCGGGTGTTATCGTAGATCCGGCTGCCAAACTGGAAGAAGAATTGATTATCCGCCCTACATCTGAGACAATCATTTGGAGTACATATAAGAACTGGATTAATTCCTATCGTGACTTGCCTATCTTGTGTAACCAATGGGCAAATGTTATGCGGTGGGAGATGCGTACCCGTTTGTTCCTGCGTACTGCGGAGTTCTTGTGGCAGGAAGGACATACGGCTCATGCGACCCGCGAGGAAGCAGAAGCGGAAGCACAGAAAATGTTGCATGTGTATGGTGACTTCGCTGAGAAGTATATGGCTGTTCCGGTAATCAAAGGGGTAAAATCGGCTAATGAACGTTTCGCCGGTGCATTGGATACTTACACCATCGAAGGCTTGATGCAGGATGGAAAGGCATTGCAATGTGGTACTTCTCACTTCTTGGGACAGAATTTCGCAAAAGCGTTCAATGTACAGTTTGTTGACAAAAACAATAAACTGGATTATGTTTGGGCTACTTCCTGGGGAGTATCTACCCGCCTGATGGGTGCTTTGATAATGACTCACTCTGATGATAACGGATTGGTGTTGCCACCGCATTTGGCTCCTATTCAGGTAGTTATCGTTCCTATTTATAAGAATGATGAAATGCTGAAGAAGATTGATGCAAAAGTAGAAGGCATTGTCAATAAGTTGAAAGCAATGGGTATCTCTGTGAAATATGATAATGCAGACAATAAGCGTCCGGGATTCAAGTTTGCAGATTACGAACTGAAAGGTGTGCCTGTTCGCTTGGTAATGGGTGGCCGTGATCTTGAAAACAATACAATGGAAGTGATGCGTCGTGATACATTGGAGAAAGAAACTCGTTCTTGCGACGGAATCGAAGAATATGTACAACAATTGTTGGAGGATATCCAGAACAATATTTATCAGAAGGCATTGAACTATCGTAACGAACATATCGTGAAAGTGGATTCATACGATGATTTCAAGGAACAAATAGAGAAAGGCGGCTTTATTCTGGCTCATTGGGATGGAACCCCGGAAACGGAAGACCGGATTAAAGAGGAAACCAAAGCAACAATTCGTTGTCTTCCTTTTGATGCTGATGAAGAGAGTCTGACTCCGGGCAAGTGTATGGTAACCGGAAAACCATCTGCTCGCCGTGTTCTCTTTGCGAGAGCATATTAAACTTCGACACATTTATTTTATTTTAATACATTATGTGGAGTCGGCAGCAGTGAATGCTCCCGACTCTTTTTGTTTTTATGTGATGATTAATATAGAAAATATATCTATCAGTTTTGGCAACCTGACTCTTTTCAGAGGACTCGACCTGCAAGTTCATTACGGAGAAAGCGTATGTATTTGTGGTGGTTCCGGCAGTGGAAAATCTTCATTGCTGAAAGCTGTTTTGGGCTTTGTACCTTTAAGTGAAGGGACAATAAAGGTGGACGGCACACTGCTGGCACCTAGAACGGCGGATCATATCCGAAAGAAAATAGCATGGATTCCCCAGGAGTTGGCTCTTCCTTCGGAATGGGTCAGTGAAATGGTGCGGATGCCTTTTGAACTGAAGGCAAACCGTGAGGCGGGATTCAACAAAGAGCGGCTGATGGATTATTTCGTATCATTAGGATTGGAAGAGAAACTTTATGATAAACGGGTAAATGAAGTGTCGGGTGGTCAGCGTCAGCGTATCATGTTGGCAGTGACAGCCTTGCTTGACAAACCTTTACTGGTAGTGGACGAACCGACTTCGGCACTTGATCCGGAATCGTGCTTACGGGTGATTAACTTCTTTAAATCCTTGTGCAGTAAAGGAATGACTATCTTGTCTGTTTCGCATGACAAACAGTTTGCCGCCGGATGCGACAAGGTATTTACTTTATAATCTGACTGATGGGAACAATTGATATAGACTATGGCAGTTTGGGAATAGGATTGCTGCTGATGCTTATTCCGGTTTATTTTTTATGGCATTTCAAGACGGGCTTGCTTAAACCGGTTCTGATAGGCACGGTACGTATGATTATACAGTTGTTTTTGATTGGGGCTTATCTTCGTTTTCTGTTTGAATGGAACAATCCGTTTATCAATTTTCTATGGGTGATCATCATGGTTGGGGTGGCTGCTGAAACGGCTTTGACGCGTACGCGGTTAAAACGTGGAATTTTGATGATTCCAATCTCTATCGCTTTTTTTGTAACAGTGGTGCTCGTCGGACTTTATTTTCTTGGTTTTGTATTAAAGTTGGATAACATCTTCAGTGCCCAGTATTTTATTCCGGTTTTTGGTATAATCATGGGGAATATGTTGGGAGTGAATGTGATAGGATTAAATACTTACTATGCCGGATTGCGTAGGGAACAGCAACTTTATTATTTTCTGTTGGGGAATGGCGCTACCCGTAATGAGGCGATAGCTCCATTTGTGCGTCAGGCTCTTATTAAAGCGTTCAGCCCGGGCATTGCCAATATGGCAGTAACAGGGCTTGTTGCATTGCCGGGAACTATGATTGGGCAGATATTGGGAGGAAGTTCGCCACATGTGGCTATCAAATATCAGATTATGATTGTAGTTATCACTGTGGTGGCATCCATGCTTTCACTAATGATGACCATTTTTCTGGCCTCACGGAAATCATTCGACAGTTATGGCCGGTTGTTACGGGTTCATAAGGATACCAAACGGAAGTAGGGGCCTTATTCTTGCTTTGTATACATTTTATATATTTCTTTCAATAAAATAGAAAAACATGAATGAGCAAATTTGGAAATATATAGCAGAATTATCAACTCCCGGTTTCTTTGTCACTGCGGATATAATGTATGAAGGAGAGGAATTTCCCGTAGATATTAAAGCATTTATCATTGATAAACTAGCTCTGATAGAAACAGGAATATCAGCCCGCAAATTTACGTTTCATTCGGGCGGATGGCGTATTCATCTTACTTTTTTCCCGACAGACCGTGTTGTTGACGAGCGTTATGCTTTGAAAAATAAAATGATAAAGTGGGGAAAGTATAAAAAATAGCTGGGTTGCTTTTTAAATTCAAATGGATTGATTATCTTTGCAATCAAATTTTCGCGAACGAATGAAAATTAAGGAAATAGTAAGTGCCCTTGAAAGGTTCGCGCCTCTGCCTTTGCAAGACGGATTTGATAATGCCGGATTGCAAGTTGGACTGACAGAAGCGGAAGCAACAGGGGCTTTGTTGTGTCTGGACGTTACTGAAGCTGTTGTGGATGAAGCTGTCATGTTGGGATACAACCTGATTATATCGCATCATCCACTTATATTTAAAGGTTATAAATCTATTATTGGTCGGGATTACATTGAACGGTGTGTGTTGAAAGCCATTAAAAATGATATTGTCATTTATTCGGCACATACCAATCTGGATAATGCTCCCGGAGGTGTCAATTATAAAATAGCTGAAAAGATAGGCCTCAAGAATGTACGCATATTAGACCCGAAAGAAGAATATTTATTGAAGTTTGTAACTTTTGTGCCGGATGCACAGGCTGACAGAGTAAGAAAAGCTTTATTTGAAGCCGGTTGTGGTTGCATAGGTAATTATGATTCATGCAGCTATAATTTGGAAGGTGAGGGGACTTTCCGTGCGCAGAGAGGAACCAGTCCGTTCTGTGGAGAAATAGGCGAATTGCATAAGGAATCCGAGGTGCGTATAGAAACGATTCTTCCGGCTTTTAAAAAGGCTGCGGTGATAAAAGCATTATTGGCAACACATCCTTATGAAGAACCGGCTTTTGATTTTTATCCGTTGAAAAATACCTGGACACAAGTAGGTTCGGGAGTGGTCGGAGAATTGGAAGAGCCTGAAGCCGAACTGGATTTCTTGAAACGCATCAAGAAAACGTTCGAAGTGGGCTGTCTGCGACATACTCGTTTATCCGGTCGTCTGATACAGAAAGTAGCGTTGTGTGGCGGAGCTGGAGCATTTTTATTGCCTAAAGCGGTAAGTGCCGATGCTGATGTATTTATCACAGGTGAAGTGAAATATCATGATTATTTCAATTATGAGAATGATATCCTGGTAGCTGAAATGGGGCATTATGAGAGTGAACAGTATACAAAAGAAATATTTTATTCAATCATACAGGAGATGTTTCCGGAGCTGGAAGTCCAGATAACCCGGGTAAATACAAATCCTATTAAATATTTGTAAGAAAAACTATGGCTAGAGAAGCAAAGAAAGACCCGAGCGAATTAACAGTGGAAGAAAAGCTGAAGGCTTTGTACCAGTTGCAAACCATGTTGTCTGAAATCGATAAAATTAAGACTCTGAGAGGGGAACTTCCTCTTGAAGTTCAAGACCTTGAAGATGAGGTTGCCGGTTTGAGCACTCGTATCGAGAAAATTAAAGCTGATATCGAGGAATTGAAATCAAACATTGCAACTAAGAAAATTGAAATCGAGACAGCTAAGACTTCTGTTGAAAAATATAAAGCTCAGCAGGATAATGTGCGTAATAATCGTGAATATGATGTGTTGACAAAGGAGATTGAATTCCAGTCATTGGAAATCGAACTTTGCGAGAAACGCATAAAGGAATATATTGCAGCAGAAAAAGCAAAGAGCGAGGAGATAGAGCACAGTAATCAAGACTTGGATGAAAGAAAGAAGGACTTGGAAGCGAAGAAATCCGAATTGGAAGAAATTGTTTCTGAAACCAAGCAGGAAGAAGAAAAGCTGAGAGAGAAAGCAAAAGTATTGGAGACAACTATCGAACCGCGTCTGTTGCAGGCATTTAAACGTATCCGTAAGAATTCTCGAAATGGATTGGGAATTGTATATGTTCAGCGTGATGCATGTGGTGGTTGTTTTAACAAGATTCCGCCCCAGAAACAGCTTGATATCCGTATGCGTAAGAAAATTATCGTATGTGAATATTGTGGTCGCATCATGATTGACCCTGAATTGGCGGGTGTGATTGCTGAACAGCATTTGGAAACTGTCAAGAGATAATATATCTCCTGAAGCAGTATCTTTTTCTTTGTGGAAAAAGAATTTCATCACATTCTAAGCAAGATCTTGTAAGAAGATGTTGCTTAGAATGTTTTTATATCTACAGTTCTGAATAATGGGGAATCTCCGGTAGAAAAAGGTATGTTTTTGTATTGTAATCAATATGGCAGCAGTAATGGTTCAATCCGTTGCTGACAATCAGATAATCAACTTTCAGGACCATGTTATACCTGGTTATCTGATCAAATACTGTTTGCGTGATTTCTATATGTGGAGCTTTGTATTCCACAATCAGTTTGGCACTTAGATCTTTGTTGTAGAGCACAGTATCACAACGTTTTTTTGTTCCGTTTAAGTCCAGTTGTATTTCGTTGGCCAGTAATCCCTTCGGATATCCTTTATAATCCGTCAGATAATGAACAAAATGTTGTCTTACCCATTCTTCCGGAGTAAGGGCGACATATCTCTTGCGAAGCATATCGAAAATAACATTTTTTCCATTTCGCTCCGCGATTTTAATTTCGTAGGATGGTAAGTTTAATGATAACATTTAGTAAATTTGCATAAGTGTAACTCGGTAATAACCGATACAAAAATACAAAAGATTATGAAAACAAAAGAGGAAATTGTAGCAAACTGGCTTCCCCGCTACACAAAAAGAAGCTTGAATGATTTCGGAGAATACATCCTTCTGACCAATTTCAATAAATATGTGGAACTTTTTGCCGACAAATTCAATGTGCCGGTATTAGGACGTGATGCCAATATGACTTCGGCACATGCGGAAGGAATCACTATTATTAATTTTGGCATGGGAAGTCCTAATGCTGCCATCATTATGGATTTGCTAGGGGCCATCCAGCCTAAAGCATGTTTGTTTTTAGGCAAATGTGGGGGCATAGATAGGAAAAATAAGTTGGGAGATCTGATTCTACCCATTGCAGCCATTCGTGGAGAAGGAACATCCAATGATTATTATCCGCCTGAGGTACCTGCGTTACCTGCATTTATGTTGCAGCGTGCCGTTTCGTCGGCTATTCGCGACCATGCCCGCGATTATTGGACTGGAACGGTATATACTACCAACCGCCGTATATGGGAGCATGATGAAGAGTTTAAAAAGTATCTCCTTAAAACGCGTGCCATGTGTGTGGATATGGAAACGGCTACGCTGTTTACTACTGGTTTTTACAATCATATTCCTACTGGAGCATTACTTTTGGTATCCGACCAGCCGATGATTCCTGAAGGGGTGAAGACGGAGAAAAGCGACAGTATTGTAACGCAGCAATATGTAGAGGAGCATGTGGAGATTGGTATTGCTTCATTACAGATGATTATTGAGGAAAAGAAAACGGTCAAGCACTTAAAATTTGACTGGTAATTTTACTGTGTATGGCAAAAGAAACAACATACGAAGAGATAGCCCGTGAGCTGAAAAACCGTATCTATAAGCCTGTTTATTATCTAATGGGTGAAGAGTCTTATTATATAGACCGGATATCTGAGTATATAGCACAAACGGTGTTAAATGAAAATGAAAAAGAATTCAATCAGACTATTGTTTATGGGGCTGATACAGATATCGCGACTGTTATCAATGCAGCCAAGCGTTATCCCATGATGTCCAAATATCAAGTTGTAATAGTAAAAGAGGCTCAAAATATAAAGAATATTGAAGAGCTTGTTTATTATCTCCAAAAACCTTTGGATTCTACAATTCTGGTGTTATGCCATAAACATGGTACATTGGATAGAAGAAAAAAATTGGCAGCTGAAATAGAGAAAGTAGGTGTCCTTTTCGAATCGAAAAAGATTAAGGATGCCCAGCTTCCTGGGTTTATATCTTCTTACTTGAAACGTAGATCAGTAGAAATAGAACCTAAGGCTTCAGAAATGATGGCGGAATTTGTTGGAGCAGATTTAAGCCGTATGGCTGGAGAGTTGGAAAAATTAATTATCACACTTCCAAGAGGACAAAAGCGGATTACTCCAGAACAGATAGAACGTAACATTGGCATAAGCAAGGATTATAATAATTTTGAGCTTAGGAATGCTTTGGTGGCAAAGGATGTTTTCAAGGCTAATCAGATAATAAAATATTTTGAGGAGAATCCCAAAACAAATCCTTTGCAGATGACCTTGTCTGTGTTATTTAATTTCTTCTCTAATTTAATGCTTGCATATTATGCTCCTGATAAGTCAGAGCAGGGTATAGCCAATCAGCTGGGGCTTAAATCATCATGGCAGTCTAAAGACTATATGGTTGCTATGAGGAAATATAGCGGAGTAAAGGTAATGCAAATTATTGGTGAGATTCGTTACTGTGATGCAAAATCAAAAGGAGTGGGTAATCCATCTTTGGGAGATGGAGATTTGCTGCGCGAACTTGTATATAAAATTCTTCATTAATTAACAGGGTCAAGTAAGATTCCGATGTCCCGATGCTTTTATTTTTTAAGTGTCGGGATTCTTTTTATCCTTTCTCTCAGCAGAAATTCTGTTGATGGCTCAATTGAGAATAATATTTTACATTCATGCTTCTGTTATTATCTCATTTAATGCTATAAGTTATGCTTTTGTTCTCTATTTTTCTAGATGATGAGAGATGGATGATGAGAAAAATAGTATTAACTCGCTTATTCCTAGATTGATAGAGCATTTTTCGCCTTCTTAGAATCGTGTATTTTAAAGAGAATGTCCGTTAGTACATGAATATGGTAGTATTTTGCCTTTTCGGAGTAAAATGAATAGAAGAATGGGGATGTGAAAGAATGCAGATGAAGTGAGCAAATAGCTACCATTTATTTTTGTAAGTTCCATACGCTATTTTAAAATTTTGAATCTATACTTTGTTCTCTTATCGTGCCTTCCATGATTCTCACTATCCATGAATTCCATAAAGCGAAGATGGGTTAAAACTTGGATGGGTTTTACCATGAAAAATACATTGACTTGTAAAATAGGAAAACAAAATATTCATAGGATCAAGTTGGATCATAAAACAGATGAAATTTACTGTTGGAAATAATTATAATTTAATTTTGTAACATTACACCTGTAAACCCTCTTAATATAGAAGGTTTTATAAGTTTTACAGATTTAGTAATGTGAATGTTACAAATATAAACAGGATGGTGGTCAAGAGTGAATATTACATATATAAATGTGTATGAATAATTATTTATCCCTTATTTTATTACAATAATATATTATAAACCAAAGTTTTACATCTTATTGATAAAGCTATTGATAACTTGTATGCATTTTATTTGCTTATATAGTCATGTTTGTTTGTAAATATATTGTTTTTGCTGTGAGTATATTATAGATAATCAGTATTTTATATACTTATAGTTAAAGTGGTAATTATGGTGTTTTTAGGAGTGGTTTACGTGTGTAAATCTTAATTTATTTCCAACGATACACCGTCTATTTACTTTTGTAATATATACATTTTTATATTGTAAATTTGCATTTATGAATTATATTAATTACTTTTGTATCTGTAAATTTTGCCTTATACTTTTGTAAATGAAGGAAAGAATCGCTCAAATAATCCAGAAAGAAGATATGACTGCAGCTCAATTTGCAGAGAAGATTGGAATTTCACCTTCCTCTCTTTCCCATATTCTTAGTGGCAGGAACAATCCTAGCTTAGAAGTCGTCATGAAAATACACAAGGCGTGTGACTATATCAGTTTAGACTGGTTACTCTATGGTGAAGGACAAATGGAAACGGATGTTGATTCAGACAATAACATTCATTATACGCCTTCTTTGTTTGACGAGAATTCATTATTTACGCCCGAACGTCCGGCTTCTCCGGAATATCGCAAGGAAAATGAGGTTAAAACACCGCTTTATTCTCCTAAAGAGATTGTGCGTGAGGAAATTAAGTATGTGGAAGTACCTGCCAAAAAAATCACTGAAATAAGAATATTCTTTGATAATGGGACTTATGAAACGTTCAAACCTGAAAATTAGGGTGGGAATCCACTAAAATGCCGGTTGGCAGAATAAGATTTGGGTAAATTCGTGTATCTTTGCATAGAAAACGAATTTACCCAATTTTATTTCATGAAAAAATATATTTTAGACCTTGTGGTTACACAGAACATCAAATTGCATGCCAATTATGTTCTGATAAAATTGACTCATGCCAACCCATTGCCCGAGATGCTGCCGGGCCAGTTTGCTGAGATACGTATAGACGGTTCCAATACTACTTTTCTCCGCCGTCCTATTTCTATTAATTATGTGGATAAAACAACCAATGAAGTTTGGTTCCTGGTGCAATTAGTTGGCGATGGCACTCGCAAACTAGCCACTGTGAAACAAGGAGATATTGTTAATGTGGTGATGCCTCTCGGTAATGGATTTACAATGCCTCGGAACGTGACAAAGGTAAAGCCGTTACTGGTTGGCGGTGGTGTGGGTACCGCCCCGATGTTGATGCTTGGTGCAGAGTTGGTAAAAATGGGATGTACGCCTGCTTTCCTGCTAGGCGCACGTTCATCCAAAGACCTGTTACAGTTGGAAAATTTTGAGAAATTAGGTGAGGTGTATACAACGACTGAAGATGGAAGTATGGGCGAGAAAGGTTATGTGACACAGCATAGCGTCTTGCATACAGACCGGTTTGATATGATATACACCTGTGGTCCAAAACCCATGATGGTTTCGGTAGCTAAATACGCCAAAGCTCATGGAATAGAATGTGAGGTTTCACTGGAAAATAGGATGGCTTGTGGTGTCGGTGCATGCTTATGCTGTGTGGAGAACACGGACGAAGGGCATTTGTGTGTTTGTAAAGAGGGTCCTGTATTTAATATAAAGAAACTATTATGGCAGATTTAAGCGTAAATATCGGCGATTTAAAGCTTTGTAACCCGGTTATGACAGCATCGGGTACCTTTGGATACGGAAAAGAGTTTGAGGATTTTGTAGACCTCGAAAAGATTGGTGGTATCATTGTAAAAGGGACTACCCTTCATCATCGTGAGGGTAATCCTTACCCACGCATGGCAGAAACCCCTATGGGGATGCTTAATGCGGTAGGGTTACAGAATAAAGGGGTGGATTATTTTGTTGAACATATCTATCCGCAGATAAGGGATATTCATACTAATATGATCGTTAATGTATCCGGATCTGCTGTAGAGGATTATGTGAAGACTGCCGAGATCATCAATGATCTGGATCATATTCCCGCTATAGAATTGAATATTTCATGCCCTAATGTAAAGCAGGGTGGTATGGCCTTCGGGGTCTCCGCATGCGGATGTTCCGAGGTTGTAAAAGCTGTACGTAATGTATATAAAAAGACGCTGATCGTAAAATTATCTCCCAATGTGACAGACATCACAGAAATAGCACGTGCAGCCGAGGCCTCCGGTGCGGACAGTGTATCTCTGATCAATACCCTGCTGGGGATGGCTGTCGATGCTGAAAAGCGTAGGCCTGTACTTTCCACTATTACCGGCGGCATGAGTGGTGCAGCGGTAAAACCAATTGCATTGCGTATGGTATGGCAAGTCGCTAAAGCAGTAAATATTCCTGTCATTGGACTAGGGGGTATCATGGGATGGAAGGATGCTGTGGAGTTTATGCTAGCAGGTGCCACCGCAATACAGATAGGTACTGCCAACTTCATAGATCCAGCTATTACTGTCAAAGTTTCAGAAGGAATAAATGACTATTTGGAACGTCATGGATATACATCTGTAAAAGATATAATAGGTGCTTTGGAAGTCTGAAAATTTTATCTTTTAAATTATAGCCCTGCGAGAGTGTAGATGAATAAATTGAAGCATCTCTTGCAGGGCTTTTTTTATAACCTTCTCTAGATGGAATGAGTATGAAAATGGTTGCCGTTGCAACTTGTTACATGGGTATAAAATGATAACTTCAATTATTTTTTTTCGATGAAATGGCTTGTTTTTGAAAAAACGGAGTAGAAAAACACTTGAAAAAGCTTTATTAATATATAAGGGAAAGGAAGATGAACTTAGATTACACTTAAGGAGAGAACATCTTTTCGGATATGATATAAGCAAAAGAAAAGAGGTAAAAGCCCTATGACGAACATGGCTTTTACCTCTTTATTATTTATATATATTTTTTATTTCAACAAATCGGGTCTTAGCCGCTGTGTCCTTTCTAATGACTGCTGAAGTTCCCATTCTTTAATCTTTGCCTCGTGTCCGGATAACAACACATCGGGAACTTGCCATCCTTTGTATTCTGCAGGACGAGTGTATACAGGAGCAGCTAACAGATTGTCTTGAAAAGAATCGGACAATGCCGATTGTTCGTCAGAAATGACCCCGGGAATAATACGAACTACGGCATCGGCAATAACGGCGGCAGCCAACTCCCCACCTGTCAAAACATAATCACCGATACTGATTTCTTTCGTAATGAAATGTTCACGTATTCTATAGTCTATACCCTTAAAATGGCCACATAGAATAATTAAATTCTTTGCGAGTGAAAGTGAGTTGGCCATCGGCTGGTTAAACTGCTCTCCATCTGGAGATGTAAATATTATTTCGTCATACTCGCGTTCTGCTTTCAAAGCTGAGATGCATCGGTCTATCGGTTCAATCTTCATCACCATACCGGCAAATCCACCGAAGGGATAATCGTCTACTTTGCGATAACGGTCGTATGCATAATCACGCAGATTATGTATATGTATTTCTGCAATTCCTTTTTTCTGCGCACGGCTCATGATAGAGCAGTTAAAGAAGCCTTCCAGCATCTCGGGTAAAACGGTAATGATGTCTATTCTCATATTCGGTTATTTTTTGCAAAAGTAGCAAATTCCTCTTTGTCGGAAGGTGTTTTTCATTCAAAAAATAGCTATTTTTGCGGGAAAACTACCTTTTATATATGACAGAAATAGAAAGAATAGACCAATTGCGCGAGGAGCTTCATCGACATAACTATAATTATTATGTATTGAATGCGCCTGAGATTACAGACCAGGAGTTTGACAAGCTGATGCGTGAACTTCAGGATCTGGAAGAAAAACATCCGGAACATAGAGATGAGAACTCGCCCAGTATGCGTGTGGGAAGTGATATAAACAAAAATTTCACGCAGGTGGTACATAAATATCCTATGCTTTCATTGGCTAACACCTATTCGGAAACGGAAGTAACCGAGTTTTATGACAGGGTAAAGAAGTCTCTGAACGAGGATTTTGAAATTTGTTGTGAAATGAAGTATGATGGAACTTCCATCTCTCTGACTTATGAGAACGGAAAACTGGTGCGCGCCGTGACGCGTGGCGATGGTGTGCAGGGAGATGATGTGACAGGCAATGTAAAGACCATCCGCAGTATCCCTTTGGTGCTGCATGGAAAGGGGTATCCTGAAACATTTGAAATTCGTGGGGAGATTTTGATGCCTTGGGTGGTGTTTGAGGAATTGAACAAAGAACGGGAAGCCCGCGAAGAACCGTTGTTCGCCAATCCCCGCAACGCGGCTTCGGGAACATTGAAGTTGCAGAATTCTGCTATTGTGGCATCTCGCAAGCTGGATGCCTACCTTTATTATTTACTTGGAGATAATTTGCCGTGCGACGGTCATTATGAAAATCTGAAAGAAGCTGAGAAATGGGGATTTAAAATTTCCGATCTCACTCGCAAATGCAAAACATTGCAGGAAGTTTTTGATTTTATCAAATACTGGGATGTGGAGCGTAAGAATCTGCCTGTAGCTACGGATGGAATAGTATTGAAAGTGAATTCTTTGCGACAGCAGCGTAATTTGGGTTTTACGGCAAAATCACCCCGATGGGCCATTGCATACAAGTTTCAAGCCGAACAGGCACTTACCCGCTTGAACAAGGTGACCTATCAAGTGGGGAGAACAGGTGCTGTGACTCCGGTGGCCAATCTGGATCCTATACAGTTGTCCGGAACCGTGGTAAAGCGTGCTTCGCTCCATAATGCCGACATCATAGAAGGGTTGGATTTGCATATTGGTGATATGGTATATGTAGAAAAAGGCGGTGAGATTATTCCAAAGATTGTAGGTGTGGACAAAGACGCCCGTATTATGATAGGTGACAAAGTAAAGTTTATTACTCATTGTCCCGAGTGTGGCAGTAAATTGGTACGCTATGAAGGTGAAGCTGCTTATTATTGTACCAATGATGCCGCTTGCCCCCCACAGATCAAGGGAAAAATAGAACATTTTATCAGCCGTAGAGCTATGAATATTGATGGTCTCGGTCCGGAAACGGTAGATCAGTTTTACCAGGAAGGATTGATACGTGATGTTGCCGATCTGTATACTTTAAAAACATCGGATATCATCAACCTAGAACGTATGGGAGAAAAATCTGCCGAGAATATAATAAAAGGTATAGAGCAGTCCAAAGAAGTGCCGTTCGAAAGGGTACTCTTTGCATTGGGCATCCGTTTTGTGGGTGAAACTGTGGCGAAGAAGGTGGCAAAATCCTTTAAGTCGATGGATGCTTTGGCAGACGCGAGTTTGGATAATTTGATTCATGTCGATGAAATCGGAGAAAAAATAGCGCAGAGTATCTTGTTGTATTTTGCTAATCCGAAGAATCGTGACATTATAGAGCGTCTTCGTGTGGCGGGTGTGAGACTGGAAGCCGATGAGGAGGATACTTCGGAACACACTGACAAACTGGCAGGGAAATCTATCGTGATCAGTGGGGTTTTCGCCCATCATTCGCGTGACGAATATAAGGAGTTAATTGAAAAGCATGGCGGTAAGAATGTGGGAAGTATTTCGTCCAAGACCAGCTTTATTCTGGCAGGTGACAATATGGGGCCCAGTAAACTGGAGAAAGCGCAGAAACTGGGTGTGACCATTGTGAGCGAAGAGGAGTTTCTGCAAATGATAGAGTGACTTTTTAGCGAGTATAAAGTAAAAATAGTGTGATTTTTATCGCTAAAATAGAAAATATTCGTACTTTTGTAGGCTATTAAATAAGAATTTATAATTCATTTATGATACAGACAAGATTAAAAGGCATGGGAGTAGCGTTGATTACTCCTTTCAAGGAAGATGACAGCGTTGATTATGATGCGTTACTTCGTCTGGTTGATTACCAGCTTCAAAATGGAACAGACTTTTTATGCGTGTTGGGAACCACGGCTGAAACCCCAACTTTGACTAAAGAAGAAAAAGACAAGATAAAACGTTTGATAATCGAAAGAGTGAATGGACGTATTCCTATTCTGCTGGGGGTTAGCAGTAACTGTACCCGTGCTGTTGTGGAAACGCTGAAAAATGATGATATGACAGGAGTTGATGCCGTGCTTGTTGCTGTACCTTATTATAACAAACCTTCTCAGGAAGGTATTTACCAACACTATAAAGCGATTGCTGAAGCAACGGATCTTCCTGTGGTTCTTTATAATGTGCCGGGACGTACTGGTGTGAACATGACTGCTGAGACCACCTTGCGTTTGGCACGTGATTTCAAGAATATTATCGCTATCAAGGAGGCATCGGGTAATATTACTCAGATGGATGATATCATCAAGAATAAACCGGCTAATTTTGATGTGATTTCGGGTGATGATGGTATTACATTTCCTTTGATTACTTTGGGTGCTGTAGGGGTTATTTCGGTTATCGGTAATGCATTTCCGCGTGAATTCAGCCGTATGACCCGTTTGGCATTACAGGGTGATTTTGCAAATGCATTGACTATTCATCATAAGTTTACGGAATTATTCAGCCTGTTGTTCGTAGATGGTAACCCTGCTGGGGTGAAGGCTATGTTGAATGTAATGGGGCTGATTGAAAACAAATTGCGTTTGCCGCTTGTACCGACTCGTATCACAACATTTGAAAAGATGCGTGCTATTTTGAATGAATTGAAAATAAAATGCTGATAAAGGAATCTTTTTAATTAGATAAGACTGGTGCTTCTCATATAAAAAACACCAGTCTTTTTTTATGCCTGCCTGTTCATTCTTTGATATATATGTTATACCTGTAAGATTCTATATCTTTCACGCATAACATTACTAATCTTTCACCTGATACATTAGTAACATGTTACCCGACACGTTACTAACCTGTCGGTCTGTATTATGTTAGTAACCTTTGAAACGTCTTGTCTTTAAAAAACAAGTGCTTGTTTTAACTAACTAATTCTCCCAAGTTTGAAAACTGAGCCTCCGTTTTCAAACTGAGCCATCCTAATTCTGGACTGACTCAAGAAAATACAAAAAAGACTATCTTTTCAGATAGTCTTTTTTGTGATCGCGACAGGATTCAAACCTGTAACCGGCTGATCCGTAGTCAGCTACTCTATTCAGTTGAGCTAAGGAGCCTAGATATATTCTATTGCTATCTTCGAATGGTGACCGCGACAGGATTCAAACCTGTAACCGGCTGATCCGTAGTCAGCTACTCTATTCAGTTGAGCTACGCGGCCATTGTTTCGTGATTGCGAGTGCAAAGGTACGTTTTTGTTTTAAATATGCAAACGTTTCGACTACTTTTTTGCGAATTTAATCTAACATTTTTGGATTGAAGATCAGATAACCAATGTTTAAGCCAAAGTTGAAATTCTCCTTCGGATAACTGTATCCGTTGGCGTACAGACTAATACATAAGAATGGCAATTGCAATACGACCGCCGCTTCACCCATATAATTAAACGAGTGCAAAAACTTACCATAATGCGGGATTCCGACATACGGGTTGTTTTCCGGCACCGTCTTTTGTATTTCATAGAGCGGAGCGAAGCCATACATATCCAACCGGAAGTGCAGAAGCTTGCTTAACTTCAAGATCGGGGAAAGCCCGAAAGCCACATATTGGTTCGCCCGGAACGCCTCGTTGAATACAATCTCGCTATGGGGTGTCGGGGTAAACGCCGGGGCCTGTAATACGCTAGCCGTATAGTTATTCATGAGGTTCTTGCTGGATATGACCATTTCCGCCAAATAACCTAAGTTGAAACGGTTGCTCAGCGTCTGGTATTGGTTCCAGCGCCCTTTCAGTTGCAGCCAGCTATGCACTTTGCGACCAATCGGGGCTTCCGTCGTGGCGGAAGTGGGGGATGGAGTGTACTTCTCCGTACCGGTTACGTATTGGGCGATTAGGAATTGCTGTTTTCCGCTTATCGGGTATTGTTTGGCGTTGAGTGAGTTTTGCTCGATACTTAACGAACCGCTGAATAAATCGTACCAGCTATGGTCGAAAGAGGCGTTCGGGAAAGGTATCGTGGTGCTCTGCAAATAGAAATCGTTCAACCGTCCGTAGGCGAACCCGATCTCCGCTTTCGCGTGGTTGAGGAAGGGGAAGCCTAATTTTAGTTTCATGTACAGTTCTTTCTGCTTAATCATGGCGGGCACTATATCCTCATAAAAGAGGGATTGGCTTTCCGTGTATTTCTTGTCCGAGAAGACTCCTTGCCAATTTAAATAAGTGGGGATTTGCGTTTGCAGGTACATCCGGCCACTCAACATGACACCACTAAAGGAGTTACCCACTTGAAAGTTCGAGTTTACGTCGGCGGCGAACCGTCCCAGATATTGATACCCCAATCCTAGGTATAATTGATTCGCTTGATGAGACGATACGTTTCCACCGAAGCCAACCGTGATCTCTTCTTTCATCTTCACGTCCAGGTAAAGATCGAATTTCTTCTCTTTCCGGTTATAAACGGCATGCGGCATGATTTCCCTAATCTTGGAATAGGTCAGCATCTTGAAATAAGCCCGCTTGAACTCTTCCATGGAGAACTCGTTATTGATATCCCTGTGTAATTGGGCCTCTATGTATTTACGCTGGGCCTCGGATACGCCCGTCACGTAAATATTGCGGAAGATCAGCGGGGGAAGGTTCTCTTTATAGGCTTTCCTTCTTTCGGTAACCTCATTTAAAGGCACTTCCCGGGGAACCCGTTGCTTGATGGAGTCGATCATGGAAAGGGTACGTTTATACCCGATGTCCATAAGCTCCTTACCTTTCTGGAAATCCAATAAGGAGACGGTGGGGAAACTGAATTTAATCATCATGCCATCTTCTTCCGGTACCTCATAGTCGGTCTTTTGCATGATCATGGTCTCGATCTGGTTATAAGGATTCTCCGAAGGCTTTTTATTCCCTCCCGATACCGTCGATCCGAAAATGAAATCCGGGTGGAACGCATCTTTCATCGGGCCTACCGGGAAATTATCGTAGATACCTCCATCAAATAAAGGAATACTGTCTTTCCATATGGGCTGGAAGAAAAACGGGAAAGTCATGGAGGCACGTACGGCGTCTCCCAGATCCCCATTCTTAAAGATGATCGGCTTTTTGGTATATATATCCGAGGCCACGCAACGGAAAGGGACAAACAGGTTGTCGAAATTCCATCCCGCCTTTGCCGTCGCCTGCGAGAACAAGGCCATGAACGCCTGATTCATCTGTATGGGATTGATCAAGCTTTGCGGTAAGAAGCTAGCCTTGATCTGTAGGGAATCGGACATATCGATGGAGAAATGCGCGAATTCCGGGGTCGGGTAAGGCTCCTTGAAATAATAGGTATATTGCTCCTCCACCGTACCTGTTTGCCAATAGGAGAACTCCTTGGAAAGCATTAGCTCCAGCATCTCCTCGGGGGAATACCCCATGGCGTATAAACTACCGATAATCGCCCCGATGGAGGTACCGGTAATGTAATCGATCGGTATATTATTTTCTTCCAGCGCCTTGATCACTCCGATATGTGCCGCTCCTTTGGCACCGCCGCCACTGAGTACCAACCCTACTTTCTGGGCGGAAACAATTTGAATGGCTGCAAGGAATAAGGCTATGATAACGGTTATTTTTCTCATATGAACCCAATCTGTTTTTCTTCTCCAAATGTAAGAAGTATTTCTTTAGAAACATAAACATTTTGTTTTTTCGTATTGTTGAGTTATCAATACAATTAAAACAGATGATGTTATGAAAGAAAAAGATTTAAACAGGGAAGAACGGAATAAAACCGTTATGGAGACCGGTGCTTTGGTCATGGCTGAGTTTTATGCGGATTGGTGTCCTCATTGCCAGAGAATGATGCCGATCGTGAAGGAGTTCAAGGAATTGGAGAAAGGAAAATTAGAAGTAGTACAAATCAATATCGAGGAGGAGAGCGCTCTTGCCGATTTGTATACGGTGGAATCGGTTCCTACTTTTATCCTGCTACGGAAAGGGGAGGCTTTGTGGAGACAATCCGGCGAGATGAGCTTGGATAGGTTACGGAAAGTGGTCGAGGATGTCGTGAGCTGAAACTAAAAAAACCGTTCCCCCGAGAAGGAACGGTTTTTATATATGTGAGGATTGGTTTATCCGATCAGTTCTACGCTACGTTTGATGAATTGGCTTAGGGCCTCTCCTTTCAACATACCGTTTCCTAGCAGGGCAAGGTCGATCAACTGACTAACTGTCTTGTTCGTGCCGGCGTACTCGGCGAGAACTTGGTTGCGTTGCTCACGAAGCTCATCCAGCTTATGGTCGGTGTTGGTCATATCCTCTTTCTCTTGCGCCGTGATCTCATCTTCTTTCTTTTTGCTTTGAGCCTCACGTAAGTCGGCTTGACGAGCCTCCCATCCTTTGATATCGCCAAGGATCGGTTTTAACTTCTCGTCGCAAGCTTGCTCCTCTTCAGTTAATACTTTCTTGATCAACGGATGATCCGTATTCAATACGAAGTTGAAGCTATCCGGCATCTCGCCATAGAAAGACATACCCGGTTGCATAGCGGACATCTCACGCATTCTTCGCATATACTCGCTTTGTGTCAACATGACAGGGTTCGCGTTTTCGCCCAATGCCTCGAATGTTACGTAGAACTCGGTCTTGTTCAATTTCGGCATCTGGCTCTTGAATACTTCCTGCATGGCCGTTTTCTGCTCCTCGCTCAAAGTAACCTTGTTCGCATCTTCCTTGCGGATCAAGTTATCGATCGTATCGCTATCCACACGAACGAAGCGGCTCTTCTCGAATTTCTGCTCCAATTGTCCGATCAAGTGTACATCCAATTGTCCGTCCATATCCAAGACGCTGTAACCTTTGTCCTTTGCGGCTTGTATATAGCTGTATTGCTCGTCTTTATTGGTGGTATACAGATAGATTAAGTTACCCTCTTTGTCTGTCTGGTTGTCCTTGATTAAGTTCTTGTATTCCTCGAAAGTGAAGTATTTGCCCTCGACGTCCTTGAATAAGGCGAACTTAACCGCGCGGTCGTAGAACTTCTCATCAGTCAACATACCATATTGGATGAATAGTTTCAAGCTATCCCATTTCTCCTCGAACTGCGGACGGTCGTTCTTGAAGATCTCTTCCAAGCGGTCTGCCACCTTTTTGGTGATGTGGTTGGAGATCTTCTTCACGTTCTGATCGCTTTGCAAATAGGAACGGGATACGTTCAACGGGATATCCGGCGAATCCAACACACCATGCAATAATGTCAAGAACTCAGGAACGATACCCTCTACGGAATCCGTAACGAATACTTGGTTGCAATATAACTGGATCTTGTTACGATGCAAGTCGATATTGCTCTTGATGCGAGGGAAATATAAGATACCGGTCAAGTTGAACGGATAGTCTACGTTCAAGTGAATCCAGAACAACGGCTCATCCGTCATAGGATATAAGTCTCGATAGAACTTCTTGTAATCCTCGTCGGTCATATCGGCCGGTTTGCGAACCCACGCCGGTTTGGTGTCGTTGATTACGTTATCTTCGTCCGTATCTACATATTTGCCATCCTTCCACTCTTGCTTCTTGCCGAACGCGATAGGAACCGGTAAGAAACGGCAGTATTTTGTCAATAAGCCATTGATCTTATCCTTGTTCAAGAAATCCTTGTTCTCGTCGTCGATATACAGGATGATATCGGTACCGCGATCCTCTTTCGTCGTTTCCTCCAAAGAGTATTCCGGCGTACCGTCGCAGCTCCATTTCATGGGAACAGCGCCTTCTTTGTATGATTTCGTCACGATCTCTACTTTCTTGGAAACCATGAAAGAGGAGTAGAAACCAAGACCGAAGTGACCGATGATAGAAGCGGCGTCGTTCTTGTATTTCTCAACGAACTCCTCGGCGCCGGAGAAAGCGATCTGGTTGATGTACTTATCGATCTCCTCGGCTGTCATACCGATACCCCGGTCAGAGATCGTGATCGTTTTGTCATCGAACTTAACCTGTACGGTCAAATCGCCGAGTTCGCCTTTAAACTCGCCTACGGAAGAAAGCGTTTTTAACTTTTGGGTAGCGTCTACCGCATTGGAAACAAGTTCACGAAGGAAGATTTCGTGATCACTGTATAAGAACTTCTTGATAATCGGAAAGATGTTTTCCGATGTTACTCCGATGTTACCTTGTTTACTGCTCATAGTCTGAATATCTTATTATTTTATTGTTATTTTGTGCGTATTCCTATCTTGATCATTCTCAAGATCCGCCTATTCCTATACAAAACGAATGCCAAAGTGTTTCGGATAAACTATAAATGACAAAAAGGCAGATGCCGGCTGATAGATTTGCAGCCGGGCATAGTTTGATCAAACCATATCATCTCCTGTCTTGGCGAATGTAACACGGATGGTTTTATGGAATGGGATAAAGCGGGATACGATCGCTATGAATAAGGAGATGACTAATAAATACCCCAGTATCTCTTTTAACGCCAATAATAAGCTTTGTTGCTGTAACGTATTATAGAGTGTACTGGTAGCCATTTGCGCTGCCTCGTCGTAGGGATGCCCTTGGGTCAAGGCATTGCCAAGCGCTTGGTTATAGCGTGAGGCGGCTAGAGGATCGGCCAGCGTAACGGTTTCTGATAAGGAATACATATATTTTTGTTCCAAGCGATATAGTATATTACTGTAAAAAGAAGTCGCCATGATGGGGGATAATACTGAACGGAAAATGATGAGAAAGAAAGCGTTTGACAATAAATATTTAGGATTTAAATCTTCCACGGCAAATAAGGCGAAAGCTATGATTAGAATCATCATGCCCAATCCCCTGAGGAATATAGGAAAGTAGAGCATCTCGTATCTGCTATCCGGTGAGATCCCGAAATAAAGGCTCCCGAAGAACAGGACGAAACAACTCATTCCTCCCGCTATCAAGAAACGAAACCGCCAACGTTGCCACCGGAACCACCAAAAACAGATGAACGCCCCCAAGACATATCCCGGAAGCAAATAAGTATAAAGGGAATAGGTATGGGTACTGTCTACCTTTAAGATACTAGTCAGGTAACTAGTCAACAAGGTAGTAGAAGTACTGAAAAACATGACAAGCATCATATAGAAATAACCGATAATAGCTTTCGGCTGGTATAAAGGCGCCAGATTCACGTACGGACGTTCCGAATGATATTGATACCAAATAAATAAAGCGATCAATATCGGGGCGATCATGATATAAAGGCAAATCTTGGGGGATGCCATCCAGTCGAGTACTTTCCCGTAATTAATGACATACATAAGCATTAACAATCCGGTGGATATGATGAACATTTCCCGGATGTGTAGATCGGCCAAGGGGATGGACTTGATCGGCCGGTTATGGCGGAAGCAGATGATTACCATTACTATGGCCAATAAAATCATTAGCATCATGAAGTAATACATATATTTCCAGTCGTAATGGTAGGCTAACTGTGCGGTAACAAGCATGGATGCTTGTCCCCCTCCGAAAACAAAAGGATAGAAGTAGGAATAGAATTGGCTACGTATATTTTTAGGGCTGAATATCTTTTGTGCGTACCGGATAAACCACAGCATGAGAAACCCTTTCAGGAAACCGATCGCGAAACTACAGACGATCAATATGTCGGCGTTCTGGGAGCGGGCACAGATCCAGCTTAGGAAGAACTGGGCGACTAAATCCGCCAACAATAAGAATTTGATGGAGAAGGCTTCTAATATCTTCGGAATAATCGGATAGGATACCGCCATTCCCGCCGCTGCCGCGTAATATCCCATGGTTATATCCTCGGTGTTCGTGCCTAGCGTGTTTGATACCTCCAGCATACTGCCGGTGTACGAACCGTTTAGCATCGTAACCGGAAGAATAACGATGAAGATGCAAATCAATCCTAACCAGTCCGGCACCCATTGGCGGATCGGTGCCCCAAGCTCTTTCATCGTGATCATTTGCGTAAGGCTTCTGTTTCAACCATCATGCCTGCTCTTAAATATTGCGTATCTTCTTGCGATAGATTTTCCAAATCTATCCGTACCGGGATACGTTGTTGTACCTTGACGAAGTTTCCGGCGGAATTGTCGGTCGGGACCAATGAGTATTTGGAGCCTGTGGCGTCGGAGATTGCGGTTACCTCCCCGTTGAATATCTTTCCCGGCAATGCGTCTACCTTGATACGTACTTTCTGCCCGATATAGATGTGGGGGATCTGGGTCTCCTTGTAATTGGCCGTGATCCATTTGTCTTTATCTCGTACGAGGTAGGATATCGTTTGTCCGGCTTGCACGTATTGTCCGGGCTCTAAGGTCCGTCTGCCTACATGACCGTCGTAAGGGGCGGTTATAACGGTATAGGAAAGGTTTAACCTCGCTAAATCCAGATCCGCTTCTTTTCGTAAGATCGCCGCCTCGGCTCCTATTGTCTTCTTGCTGGTTTCGGTGAATTGGGAGAAAGCGGCTTTCTTTTGTTCCACCAACGCCTGATATCGGGCTTGCGCCGCCTCGAAAGCGGCCTTGGATTGCTCGTATTGTTGCTCGGGGATCGATTCTTCTTTCAGCAGCCGCTCAAATCGGTGATAATCCTGTTCCAGTTGCCAAAGCTTGGCTTTAGCCTCGGCGATGTTGGCGTCTTGTACGGCGATGTTCGTATGGGAGGTCTCGATACCGGAACGAAGTACGTCTTGTGATCCTTGGGCGTCGATCAACGCGGCCTCTGCCTCTTTTACCTTGATCCGATATTCCCGATCGTCCAATATGAGAAGTGTGTCCCCTTGGTGAACGTACTGGTGTTCCTTGAAACGGACCTCTTTTATGTAGCCGGAGGCACGTATATTTAGTGGGGCGATATATTGGTCCACAAAGGCATCGTTTGTCACCTCATAATTGATGTAACGCCAGAAATAATTGGCTGTCCACCAAATGCCGGAACCGGCTAAAAGGATACATATGGAGTTTAATACTATATTCCGTGTCCTTACTTTCTTTAGTCTTTGATGTTTCTCTTTTAATTCGTTTGCCATAGTCGTTGTTTCTTTTTAGAGACGGCCGCAAGCCTTCTGTAGTTGATAGTAAGTGTAAATCACGTGGGTACGGGTATTCGTGAGCTGTAGCTCCGCGTTGAGGAGAACCGAGTTCGCGTCGAGTAAGTCGGTTAGGATCGCCAATTGGTTTAAATACCGGTTTTGCATGATCCTGTAGTTCTCTTGAGCTTGCCGTACGGATAACTTCAAGGCTTCCACTTCTTGTAGAGCTTCCTTATGACGTAAGAACGCGGTGCGCACTTCTATACGGATTTTCTGTTTTTTCTGTTCCTCCTCGTTTTTATGTAACGAGACCATCCATTTGCTTTCCTTTATCTTATGGTTGTTTTTATATAAAGAGGATAAAGGGTAGGAGAGCGACAGACCTATGTTCCAGTTGTTATTGTACATATCCGCTAATGTTCGGGAGACTGGACGTGCCAATGTGTTCGACGCATATAGCGATAGGCTGGGTAGCGATGAGGCTTTAGTCAAACGTATATCGTTTTGGGCTAACTCTGTTTGTTTCCGGAGTAGACGTATCGCCGGATCATTGGAATAGGCTTGGGCTACATAATCTTCGTAAGTTTCTAAAGATACGGTTTGGTCCAGTAACGTGGTGTCTGGCTTGAGCAACAGATTCTCATCGAGACCGATCAGGATATCCAATTGCTGTGATACCAGTATGAGGCTATTATCCGTTTCTTGCAAGGATAGGCGGTCGTTGGTTAATTGCATCTCGCTTCTTAATACGTCGTTATTGGTTATCAGTCCCTCTTTTTTCATACGCCGGATATCTTGCAGGCGGCGTTCCGATTCCTCGATATTACGGGAAAGCACCTCACGTTGTTTAAACAGGCTGAAAAGACCGATGTATTGATTTAATAGACCGAGCTTGATCTCACTTTGGTCTGTGAGCGTTTGTAAAGAGGCGACTTCTTTCTCCAGATCCGCTTTCCGGATGGAATACCGGATTTTACCGCCTTGGTATATCGGTTGGGTAAGGTCGATGGCATAGTTCTGGGACCAATCGGGCGCTTCCGGCCGAGTCGGATGGGCGAGTCCTTGCTCAAAGAGGATCGGTTGCCCTACATATCCACCTTTCAAGCCGATTTGCAGGTCTGGCAATTGTGCGGAACGTGCCGTATGGGTTCTCTCTTGCGCTATCGATTCTTTTAAGACGTCTGCTTGGATCTGCAGACTATGCCGTACGCCTCTCTCGAAAAGCTGGTCGATGGTCAAGAAGAGCGAATCGGTTTGGGCGATTGCCGGAAATGTAGCGACCGTCATACAAAAGAGGCTCAATACGTGCTTTTTATATATTCTCAAGGACATTATGTACTGCTTTTAATTCGGATAACATGGTTTCTACGTTCTCTATTCCGATAATATGCTCCGCATGTACATAAACCTGATCAAGGATCGGGCGAATTTGCTTTTTGAATTCTTCTCCTTCCGGGGTTAGGAAAACCAGTTTGTTCCTCCGGTCCTCGGGATCTTCTTTCCGATGGACGTAGCCTTTCTTCTCTAAATTGTTCATTAGGTTTGTCAGACAAGCCTTATCCTTTGCCGTTCTCTCTGCCAAGACCTGTTGGGTGATACCTTGTTCGTGCCATAGGCAACTCAAGATTTGAAGCATCTCAAATGTTATACCGGCGTTGTTCTTTTTCAGCGTTCGTTGCATAGACCGACGAAATGCCATGCGTGTGCGGACAACTTGTAACATAAGTTCCCGGAATTCTTTACCTTCTACCATTACTTATAATTCTTTTAAACTTGCTGGGCGCGAAGATAGCGTTTTTTCTCGGATTAGTCAAATGTTTAACTAATTAGCGTCTTGCTAATAAAGTATGTTTGCCATCTAGGTGGCACAGCTTTGCCATCGGCGTGGCACGGGCTTGCCATCACTATGGCACGGGTATGCCATCAGCGTGGCACAGCTGTGCCAAGGCGATGGCAGATGTTGGCACAGTATGTGTATGAAAGACAGGTGTATAGAATGAAGGCGTAACAAACCCGTGGAGTGATTCGTTACGCTTTCTGTTTAGTTCTCGTTTACGAGTTTAAGATGCATTCTTCTTTATCCAAACGCCTCCTTCAATTGCTTCACCCATCGCTCGATTCGTTTGTCGGTTTGATCCGGTTGGTTTTCCAAATCGAGGACTAAGCCTAGTAGTTTGCCATTTTTCAAGGCTTTGGAGGCATTAAAGAAATAATCATCCGAAGAGGTCTCGCCTACTAAAGTCGCTCCACAGGAGGTGAAAGCGTCCGCCAATATGCCGACTCCATCGGCGAAATTATCCGGATAATTCGTTTGATCTCCAAGACCGAAAATAGCGACCTTCTTATTTTTAAGGTCTAAAGTGACCAGTTCCGGGATGATCTCGTCCCAATAGGTGGGAAGTTCGCCATCGAACCAAGTAGAGGTTCCTGCGATTATATGGTCGTAAGCCTCGAAATCTCTTTTCCATGCGCTTTCAATAGGGATGATATCGATCTGATCCTCCCCGAAAGCTTTTCTTATTTTATTGGCGACAAAGGTTGTTTTCTCTGTGCCCGTTCCGTAAAATAATCCTGTTTTCATTGTGATACTTTTAAAGATTTAACGAATGTGGATCTAATAAAGCAGCAGTTCTTTTGCCGCATGATAGATGGTCTCCTCGTTGGGGAGGATGGCCCGTTCCAAGACCGGATGGAAACCAACCGGAGTGAATAGGGAACCTACCCGTTGGATCGGAGCATCCAAGTACTGGAATAGTTCCGAGCCGATGATGCCGGCAATTTCCGCTCCGAAGCCAGAGAAGACCTTGTCCTCATGTACGATCAATACTTTACTGGTTTTCTTCACCGAGTTGAAGATCGCCTCTTTATCCAATGGTATCAAGGTACGAAGATCGATAACCTCCAGTTCCCAGCCTTTTTCTTTGTAAAGAAGCTCGGCTACGTTGAGGCAAAGATGGGTCGTATTGCCATAAGTGATGATTGTCAGATCTTTTCCCGGACGGCGTATGCGGGCTTTCCCGAACGGAACCTCGAAATCCTCGGGGACAAAGGTGGAGGCTTCTACCGCGTTGTAGAGCGCTTTCGGTTCCAGATAGAGCGTAAAGCCTTTAGAACGCATGCTCGTCCGCAACAGCCCGGCGGCATCATCCGCGAAAGAGGGATAAACAATCCGGGCACCGGGCAGTGAGGTCAATGCGCCCTCGATGGTCTGGGAATGATAAAGTCCTCCTCCGATATAGCCTCCGGAGGCTAGGCGCAAAGTGATGTTTGGGGTAAATTGCCCGTTGCTGCGCCAATACTCATGCGTACATTCCACGTATTGCTCGACGGCCGGCCAGAAGTAATCGGCGAATTCCGCGCCCTCGATCACTACATGGATCTTCGGGTCAAAGCGGCACATACCGTTCGCTGTCCCTACGATATAATCCTCGGCGATAGGGGCGTTGAAGACTCGCTCGATACCGAATTCTTGCTGCATGCCTTTCGTGATGTTGAATACGCCACCCTTTTCTTTATTGGCTACATCCTGTCCCCAGATAAACGTATCCGGGTTGTGCCGGAACTCCGCTTTCAACGTCTTGTTGATCGCCGTAACTAGCGTTTCTTTCTCTCCTTCCTCGTTTTGAACACCTTCTTTGTATTTTTGAGGTTGATAAGGTTCCGGGAGGACGTAATCCTTGACGGTAGACGGATCGGGATCGGGGGCGGCCATCGCTTTCCGATTGGCGGCTTTCAGGTCTTTAGCCGCTAGATCCGCGATCTCTTTCAATTCTTCCTCGGTGAAACGTCCGTAACGAATCAGCATGCGATGGAATTTGTATAAAGGATCGGCGGATTTTACATAGGTAAGCTCGTTCTCATCACGATACAAGGTATGTTTATCGGAGTTTGAGTGGGAGCCTATCCGTACGCAATTGGCCTGAACGATTACGGGAGTCCGGTTGGCGATCGCATACTCTTTGGCCTCGGTCATGGCATTCATGGAATCGAACACGTCTTTTCCATTGCAATGGATAATACGTAAATTCTTGAAGCCAGAGAAGTTATCGGCAACTTTACGATTGGCCGTCTGGTCCTTTTTGGGGACAGAGATACCATATCCATTGTCTTGGAAGACAAAGATAACCGGCAGTCGCTCATTGCTGGCGCCATTGATTGCCTCATACACATAGCCTTCGGAAGCGGCCGATTCACCGTGCGAGGTAATCGCTACGCCTTTCTGTCCATAGTAAACCATCGCCCGTGCCACGCCGGCGGCATGGAGATCGTGAGTCGCCGTAGCGGAAGAAACGTTCTCGATATGCCATTCCATCTTAGAGAAGTGGTTAGACATGTGGCGGCCGCCACTGGTCAGATCGGTCGCCTTGGAGATACCGTTCAGGATGATCTCCTCGGCGGTCATTCCCGCCGAGAGAACCGTCAACATATCCCGGTAATAGGGGAAGAGAAAGTCCGTGTCCTTATCGAATACTTGTCCCATGGCGAGTTGTATCCCGTCGTGCCCGGCATACGGGGCATGATAAGACCAGCCGAGAGATTGCAATAAATAGGAGGGAGCCTTCTCATCGATCGCCCTTCCGAGCGTCATAAGGTAAAACCATTTCCTGAGAGTCTCCTTATCTGTTGTTTTTATATCATACTTTTTCATGTTGTTCTATTATATATAATGTATTAAGCGTTCCAATTCTCTAGTTCGTCGGCGATGGAACGTAAAAAGGCTCCCGCCAAAGCTCCGTCCACGATACGATGATCGTAGGAGAGTGAGAGGTACATCTTGTGACGGATAGCGATCGTATCTCCCTCGGGCGTCTCTACTACCGCAGGCTTCTTCTCGATATAACCGACGGCTAGGATCGCTACTTGAGGCTGATTGATGATCGGGGTGCCGAACAGACTCTTGAAGGTTCCGAAATTCGTAATCGTGAACGTTCCGCCTTGGATGCTATCTGGGGCGAGCTTATTCTCACGGGCTTTAGCCGCCAAGGTATCTATTTGTGAGGCGAGGCCACTTAGGTTCAGCTTATCGGCATCGTGTATAACCGGGACAATTAAATTTCCGTCGTTTAAGGAAACCGCTATACCTATATTAATAGGCTTCTTTAGGATGATATTGTAACCGTCCACGGATGAATTTACTAATGGATAGGCTTTCAACGCTTTGGCGGTCGCTTCGGTAATAGCCGGCATATAAGTTAGGTTGATGCCTTCTTGCTTGAAGAATTGATCCTTCACTTTTTTACGCCAGTTAACCAGTCGGGTCACGTCTACCTCGATAACCGACGTCACATGCGGAGATACTTTTTTCGATAATACCATATGGTCCGCAATGATCTTACGTACACGATCCATTTCTCTCACCTCGTCTCCTTGGGCGAGTGGAGCGGATGGAGTGGCCGCTGTCATAGGCATGGAAGGAGCGGTCGGCGGCGCTACCGTAATTGTTGGCGTGCTCGTAGCCGTTTGCTGCATGGAAGAAACAGGAGCCTGTTTCGGCTTCGGCATTTCCGTACCTTTATTTTTGTGATCGATATACGTTTGAATATCTTTCTTACTGAGACGTCCCAGATATCCGGTACCCGGAATATGATCCAGTTCATCTTGCGACACACCGGCAGCTTTCGCTAATTGCAATACGACGGGAGAATACCAACGATCTTCCTCTTGGGAATTCTTTGATAATTCCTCTGAGGCGGGAGCGGGGACTTTTTCTTTCGGTTGAGTAGCCTCCGAGGTTTCCGGCTGAGCTCCGTTATCCTCTCCTTCACCTTCGATCTCAAGGATCGCTACGACTGTACCGACCGCTACGGTGTCTCCCTCATTAAAAAGAAGTTGTTTTACTTTTCCCTCAACGGGGGATGGAATCTCAGCGCTTACTTTCGCTGTGCTTACTTCGAAAAGGACATCATCTTCCTCTACGGTATCACCTACCTTTACCGACCATGAGATGATGGTTCCTTCTGTAATACTTTCGCCCAACTTAGGCATCTTTATCTCAAATGTAGCCATATTTTGATTTTTTAATTACTGTTATATAGTGGGAGACGGGGCGTGCCCCGTCTCTACAAACGGTATATAATAAGAACAAAGATCAAGAAGGTAAGTTTCTGTATTATAGTGTATAAGTGTTAAAGTTCCAGCTGGCTGTAGCATATTTCTGCTCTTTAAGCCGATAGATGGCTTCCAAGTCTGCTTGCGTGAAATAATAATCTTGAATGCCGGGATTATTGATCGTGAAATAGTAAAGAAGCGCTTTCTTAAAATGCTGGATGGAGATAGAAGCCGGAAGATGGGCGCTGATATTCGTGACCGGACTCCGTACAGATTTAACGAATGTCGATCGTTTACCTCCTGTTTTCTCTGGTGCTTGACGGGATGTACTTTTCAAGGAGGTGACGAGCCTATCCAGATCGGTGGAAAACAATAAGGTAGCATGGTGCATATACCGATTCTTATGGATACTCTGTGCGCTACCCGATATTTTAAATCCTCCGATAGTTAATCCTTTCCGTTCATCCACCTCGACATGTACTCCCAATGTCTTGAGAAAATTCATGATCTGGATGGTATATTTATCGGTCTGCATAATCTGGCCGGTCTCTATAAATGTAAGATTCAGGTTTCCCGGATCATGGTAAACGGCACCACCACCGGAAAACCTGCGTGCTATCTTGATTTGTTGGTCTTGTACGAATTTGAGATTTACCTCGGCCCATACATCCTGATGCTTACCGATCACGATTGATGGTTCATTCTGCCAAAGCATGAAAATATTCTCTTTGAAATTCTTGAGCAGATACTCTTCGGCGGCCAAATTGAAGTATGGATCCGTTTGTGTATTGTGAATGCAAAGCATCAGGAAACTGTTTTAGTTAGGCGTTTTATTAGATATATAAACTTTCGTGGAGGATCTCACTGACTGTCGGATGCGGGAAAATATTTTTCTTAAATTCATCGACTGTATAACCATTCTCGACAGCGATTCCGGCGGTGACGATAATCTCGGATGCCGGATTCCCTAGTAGATGGCAACCGATGATACGATCCTCGTCGTCCGTGATCAGTTTACATAAACCATTACCATTCTCGTTCTCTGCGACGAAACGTCCGGAATAGGTCATCGGGATCTTTTGAACACGGAAACTTTCCCCATTCGCTACCAATTCCTCTTCTGTCTTACCCACGCTCGCCAATTCCGGATTCGTATAAACTACCGCCGGAATGGCTTTATAGCTCATCTCGTCCGGTATGCCTAGGATATGGTGTATGGCAACTTCCGCTTCCCGGTAAGCCGTATGTGCCAGCAGGGAAAAACCGGTAATATCTCCAGCCGCATATACATGTGGATGGGAAGTCAGCATATGTTCGTTTACCTTTACACCGGCCCCTTGTATTTCGATCGCTAGATTTTCTAGTCCCAGACTCTTTGTAATCGGACGGCGGCCCACGCTCACCAATATTTTATCGGCTTCAATCGTGTCTGCCTTGCCGTTTTTCTCAACAAAGACTTTCTCTGCGGATACCTCTGTAACTTTGGTATTCAAGAAAAACTCTACGCCTTTTTTCTTATACTCGGATCGAAGCATCGCTGAGGTTTCTTTATCCATATTCCCTAATATCTCGGGTAGCATCTCGATTACCTTCACCTTTACGCCCATACTGTTAAAGAATGAGGCGAACTCCATTCCGATCACGCCACCACCGATAATCGCTAACGATTTTGGCAAATCGTTGAGATCAAGGGCTTCCCGGGAAGTCCAATACTTGACCTCAGATAATCCTTTGATAGGAGGGATCACGGTTTCAGAGCCTGTACATACTAACACATTCTTCACTAAATACTCTTTTCCATCACAGTGAATCCGTATATTTCCAAACTCCTCTCCGGTGATTCGTGCCTCTCCTTCTACGATGGTGACGCCGTTACCCGTAAGCCGGGCTTTTACCCCGAGCGTAAGTTTACGGACGGTCTTGTTCTTCCGGTCGATAATCTTTGCCAAGTCGAAACTTGGGTCTTTCATCGCCACTATACCATATTTGGAGGCACTTTTGATACTGTCTAGTATCTTGGCGGAGTATAAAAGAGTTTTTGTCGGGATACATCCCTCGTTTAGGCAGACGCCACCGATAGCGTTCTTCTCGAAAAGGATCGTTTTTAATCCATTCTCCGAAGCCCTTTCGGCGGCGGTGTAACCCGCAGGTCCACCGCCTATGATTGCTATGTCATATTCCATATACATTAATTATAATTATTTGAATACTAAAATTCGTTCCTCTAATGGGGCGAATTGTTTTTCTCCCGGTTCTTGCGTAGAGGTACCGAACGGCATCTCGGCGATCAGTTTCCAGTTCGGATTGATATGCCATTGTTTAGCGACCGCCTCGTCGATCAACGGGTTGTAATGTTGCAGAGAAGCGCCGAAACCGGCGTCTTCCAGCATAGTCCATATCGCGAGTTGATGCATAGCCGATGTCTGTTGGGACCATACCGGGAAATTATCTTTATAAGAAGGGAATTGCTTCTGCAAGCCTTCTACTACCGCCGTATCCTCGAAAAAGAGGACCGTGCCATAGCCAGCCTCGAAAGAATTATCTATCTTTGCCTCGGTAGCCTTATAGGCTTCGGCGGGGACGATTTTACGAAGCGTGTCTTTTACGATTTCCCAAAGCTTCTTGTGGCTTTCACCCAGTAGCAGTACGATTCTCGTAGACTGCGAATTGAATGCGGAGGGAACGTGAGTGACCGCTGTCTTAATAATCTCATGAATCTCGTTGTCGGAAATGGGAGAGTTGTTACCTATTCCATAATGTGTCCGGCGATGCTGGATCGCTTCTTTAAAACTTCTTGCCATAATGAATATCATGTTATGTTGTTATATACCTATAACTAATTTAAGACATGATTTGTTGAGGAAAAAATATTTGAGAATTCTTGCGGATAAATCAAAATAATTCTTACCTTTGCACCCTGTAAAGATAAGACTCTATTAGAATCTTCGTTTTTGTTCATGATGCTAGTTCAGAAAGGGAAGACACATAGCAGGAGTTGACTTAAATTTCGTATAATTTAAAAGAACAGATTAGAAATGTCTAAAATTTGTCAAATTACTGGAAAGAGAGCAATGGTTGGAAACAACGTTTCTCACTCAAAGAGAAGAACGAAACGTAAGTTCAATGTCAACCTGTTTACGAAGAAGTTCTACTGGGTAGAGCAGGATTGCTGGGTTAGCTTGAATATATCTGCGGCTGGCTTACGTACAATCAATAAGTTAGGTTTGGATGCGGCTATCAAGATGGCGGCTGAAAAAGGTTATTTGAACGCATAATTTGTGGAGGATATAGAAAATGGCAAAAAAAGCAAAAGGAAATAGAGTACAGGTAATCCTTGAGTGTACAGAGCACAAGGAAAGTGGAATGCCGGGTATGTCTCGCTATATCACTACGAAGAATAGAAAGAATACTACTCAGAGATTGGAATTGATGAAATACAATCCGGTTTTGAAGAAGATGACGTTACACAAAGAAATTAAGTAATAGGAGATTTTAAACGATGGCAAAAAAAGCAGTTGCAACATTTAAGAAAGGTGACGGTCGTACTTATTCCAAAGTGATTAAAATGGTTAAGTCTCCGAAAACAGGTGCATACATCTTCCAAGAAGAAATGATCCCTAACGAAGCAGTAAAAGATTATTTCGCTAAATAATAAATTAGCGAATTAAAAGAATATAAGAGGCTTCTCTCCGATAAAGCGGAGGGGAGCTTTTTTTATGCCCTAAACTTTTGAAAGTATAGTTGGTTACAAACAAAATATTTTCTTAATTTTGTTGGGTTAATTTGTAGAGACAGGGCATGCCCCGTCTCTTCCCATCCAAATGGTAGTTTGTATGAAATAATAATATAACAAGATAAAATAATTAAAGCTATGAGATTCGATGTATCCAGCACTGCGCTATTATCACGTTTACAGTCTATAAGCAAGGTTATCGCTTCCAAGAACTCTTTACCGATTCTGGACAGCTTCCTTTTTAACCTAGAAGGAAATACGCTTACGGTGACAGCTTCCGATGCCGAGACCCGGTTGGTGACTTCCGTAGACGTCATGAATGCCCAAGGTGCCGGACTCTTTGCGGTTTCCGCCAAGATATTGCTCGATCCGCTGAAAGAGCTTCCCGAACAACCGCTTACTTTTGATATCAATGATGAGAATTTGGAGATTTTCATTCATTTCCAGAATGGAAAGTATAATTTTATCGGTCAGAAAGGGGACACATATCCGCAGCAGAAGCCGTTGAATGATAACGCTATCTCTATCTCGATGGATGCCCAGATGCTGTTAAACGGCATCAGTCGTTCCTTGTTCGCCACAGCCGATGATGAGCTTCGCCCTGTAATGAATGGTGTCTATTTCGATATCCATACGGATGATTTGACGTTCGTGGCATCAGACGGACATAAATTGGTTCGCTTGCGTAACTTGGCGGTGAAATCCCCGGAACGGGCTTCTTTCATTTTGCCGAAGAAGCCGGCTAATTTATTGAAGAATTTGTTGGCGAAGGAGTCGGAGCAAGTATTGATTAAGTTTGATGATAACAATGCGTATATTACTTGCACGAACTTCGAGATGGTTTGTCGTTTGATCGAGGGGCGTTACCCGAACTATAATAGTGTGATTCCTCAAGAAAACCCGTTTAAGGTAACGATCGATCGTATCTCTTTCTTGAATGCTTTAAAGCGTGTTTCTGTCTTTTCTAATCCGGCGAGCAGCTTGGTGAAGTTGCACTTGAAGGATAGCTTGATTACGGTTTCCGCCCAAGATATCGATTTCTCCACTTCTGCGGAAGAGCGTATTGTTTGTCAGTTTGACGGGACGGAGTTAAGCATCGGTTTTAAGGCTACATATCTGATCGAGATCCTTGGAAATATCAGCTCGGAAGAGGTTGTATTAGAATTAGCGGACCCTTCACGTGCCGGCTTGATCGTTCCTTCTGAGAATGATGAGGACGAGGACTTGCTCATGTTGCTGATGCCGATGATGTTGAATGACTAATAAATAAATAATGCAGTTAAACTTAAGGAACCCGCTGGTCTTTTTTGATTTAGAGACCACGGGTATAAATATCGTAAAGGACCGTATCGTAGAGATTTCCTACGTGAAGGTCTTCCCAAATGGGAAAGAAGAAACGAAGACACGCCGGATAAATCCCGGTATGCCTATTCCCCCCGAATCTACCGCTATTCATGGCATAACCGATGAAGATGTAAAAGATTGTCCGACCTTTAAGGAGATCGCTAAATCTTTGGCAACCCAGATCGAGGGTTGTGATTTGGCCGGATATAATTCCAACCGTTTTGATATACCCATGCTTGCCGAGGAGTTTCTGCGTGCGGGTGTGGATATCGATTTGAACCGGCGCAAATTTATCGATGTACAGACGATTTTCCATAAGATGGAGCAACGTACGTTATCTGCCGCTTATAAATTCTATTGCAATAAAAGCTTGGAGAACGCTCATACGGCTGAGGCTGATACGTTGGCTACGTATGAGGTGTTGAAAGCGCAGCTGGATCGCTATCCGGATTTGAAGAATGACGTAGCTTTCCTTTCCCAATATTCCTGCTACTCGAATAATGTGGATTTCGCCGGACGTATGGTTTACAACGATAAAGGCGAGGAGGTTATTAACTTCGGTAAGTATAAAGGCCGTTTGGTAACGGAGATCTTGAAGTCGGATCCGGGTTATTATTCTTGGATCATGAATGGCGATTTCCCGTTGAATACGAAGAAAATGTTGACAGAGATCCGTTTGAGAGACTTTAATTCAAAATAAGGCGATGAATAATTTTGAGTTTTGCAATCCTGTAAAGGTTGTGTTCGGCAAAGGAAGTATTGCCCGTTTGTCTGCGTTACTTCCAGAAGGAAGTAAGGTTCTGGTGGTATACGGTGGCGGTAGCATTAAGAAAAATGGCATTTATGAGCAGGTGACGGCAGCTTTGAAAGACTTCCATACCTATGAGTTTGGTGGTATCGAGGCGAATCCCCGTTATGAGACTTGTATGAAGGCTGTTGAGTTGGTGAAGAGGGAGAATATCGATTTCTTGCTGGCGGTAGGCGGCGGATCAGTGATCGACGCTACGAAATTTATCGCTTCGGCTACGTTTTTCGAGGGAGATCCTTGGGATATCTTGTCGAAAGGTGGCGTGATAAAGAAAGCGCTTCCTTTAGGAGTAGTGCTGACTTTGGCCGCTACCGGTTCGGAAATGAATGAACGGGCGGTAATTTCCCGGGAATCTGTTCATGAGAAATTGAATTTCATGTCTCCGTTGGTGTTCCCTAAGTTCGCTATCTTAGATCCGCAGGTAACTTATTCTTTACCAGAGCGACAGGTGGCTAACGGTGTCGTTGATTCGTTTATCCATGTGGTCGAGCAATACCTGACTTATCCGGTGAACGCTAAGGTTCAAGATTATTTTGCCGAGGGATTGATGAAGACAATCGTGGAAGAAGGCCGCAAGGTCTTGCAAAACCCGAATGATTATGATATTCGTGCTAATTTGATGTGGGCGGCTACGAATGCCTTGAACTGTTGGATCGGCCAAGGAGTACCCCAAGACTGGTCCTCACACCGTATGGGATATGCATTGACGGCGCAGTTTGGCTTGGATCATGCCCAGACTTTGGCGGTTATCTTGCCGGGTGTCATGACCTATATGCGTAAGGAGAAAGCGGCGAAACTGATCCGGATGGGAGAGGTCGTATTTGGTATTACCGAAGGATCTGCCGATGAAAAGGCGCAAAAGTCAATAGAGGCTACGGAAGATTTTTTCCATTTCATGGGATTAAAGACCCGTCTTTCCGACTATGGGATCAAGGAGTCCGACTTGGATGCTTTGGTGGAACCTATCGATCGAATGGGATGGAAACTTGGCGAATATGGCAATATAAACTCAAAAGTAGCCAAAGAGATTCTTTTGTTGAGGTTGTAGAGACGCAACGTGCTACGTCTCTACTGGCAAAGATAAATTGATTCGATATATGACATTGAAAGATAAACATATTATATTAGGGATTACGGGGAGTATAGCCGCATACAAAGCCGCTTATATCATCCGGGGATTGGTGAAAAAAGGAGCCGAGGTACAAGTGGTTATCACGCCGGCGGGAAAAGAGTTTATCACTCCGCTTACGTTATCGACGTTGAGTAGCCACCCTGTAATCAGCGAGTTTTTTTCCAATAGGGATGGTACATGGAATAGCCATGTGGATCTGGGGCTTTGGGCGGATGCCATGTTGATTGCTCCGGCTACCGCTTCCACGATCGGTAAGATGGCGAACGGAATCGCCGATAATATGCTGATAACTACTTATCTTTCTTGCAAATCCCCTGTATTCGTGGCTCCGGCCATGGATTTGGATATGTTCGCTCATCCGAGTACCCAACAGAATCTGGAGCGCTTGCGTTCATTCGGTAACCGGATTATCGAACCTGCCGAGGGGGAATTGGCGAGCCATTTGGTTGGTAAAGGCCGGATGGAAGAACCCGATAAGATTATCGAGGTTTTGGAAGACTTCTTTTTCGCTCAAAAAGATCTTGAAAAAAAAAAGATCTTAATAACAGCAGGTCCGACATATGAAAAGATAGATCCCGTACGTTTTATAGGTAATTACTCTTCCGGTAAGATGGGGTTCGCTTTAGCGGAAGCTTGTGCGGAGAGAGGGGCGGAGGTGACTTTGGTCGCTGGTCCAGTCTCTTTAAAAACACATCATCCAGCTATTAAACGAATCGATGTTGAGTCTGCCGGGGAAATGTACCAAGCGGCGATGACCGCATTCCCGAGTAGCGATGCTGCCATATTATGTGCCGCTGTCGCCGATTACCGTCCGGAGAATGCTTCCGAGCAGAAGATCAAACGGGAAACGGAGAGAGAGATGACGCTTCATTTGGTTCCGAACCCGGATATCGCCGCCTCTTTGGGTGCGATCAAGCGGGAAGGACAGGTCATGGTGGGGTTCGCCTTGGAGACGAACGACGAGGCTACTCATGCCGAAGGTAAACTGAAGCGGAAGAATCTCGATTTCATCGTCTTGAATTCTTTACGAGACCAAGGTGCCGGTTTCCGTTGCGATACCAATAAGATCACGATTATCGACAATGCCGGAGGAGTAACGAGCTATCCGCTCAAAACGAAGCGGGAGGTAGCCTGTGATATCGTAAATAAGTTGGTAACATTATTGAAATGAGAAAAGTAAGAAGACTGTTTTATCTATTCATGCTTTGCGCCGCTCCTTTTTGTGGGAAGGCGCAAGAGTTGAACGCCCGTATCACGGTGAACGGAGACAAAATTGCGACCGCTAACAAGCAAATCTTCACGACCTTACAGAACTCCTTGACTGAGTTCGTGAATAACCGGAAATGGACGGATGCCACGTTTGCCGTCAATGAGAAGATCGATTGTACGATGACGATTATCGTGAATGAATTGGATGAGACGAACTTCAAGAGCGAGATCCAGATACAAGCCCGCCGTCCGGTCTATAATTCCAGTTATACAACTACTCTTCTGAATTTCAGGGATCAACAGTTGGATTTTGAGTATACGGAGGGCGAGCCGTTGGACTATAACTCAAATACGCTGACCAGCAATCTTACGGCCACTATCGTGTTTTACGTCTATGTGATCTTGGGGCTTGATTTCGATAGTTTCGCTCCGAAAGGTGGAACTACCTATATACAACAAGCCCAGCAAATCGTGAACATGGCCCAGTCTGAGATGTCGTGGACGGGCTGGAAAGCTTTTGATAGCAACCAGAACCGCCATGCCGTAGCGACGGCTTTGCAAGATAACGCATCCGACGCTTTCCGGGAAATGTGGTACACGTATCACCGGAAAGGACTCGATGAAATGGCAGCAAATCCGGATCGTGGACGTACGACGATCATTAGTGCGCTTCCCGCCTTGCAGGAAGTAAAGAAAGCCCGGCCTACCTCTGTGCTTCTACAAATGTTCGCCGACGCTAAATTAGATGAGATTATCGCAATTTATTCGAAAGCGACCACACAAGAGCGGCAAGAGGGCTATAAGATGCTGTTCGAGATCTATCCGGCACAATCCACTCGCTTGGAAGAGCTTCAAAAACCAGTAAGGTAAAATAGTTATGTTGAAATCCTTATTTATACAGAACTTTGTCTTGATAGACAATTTGGATATCCGCTTTGATAAAGGCTTCTCGGTGATAACGGGTGAGACCGGAGCGGGAAAATCAATTATATTAGGAGCCTTGTCTTTGGTGCTGGGACAGCGTGCGGATGGCAAGAGTATAAAGAAAGGTTCGGATAAATGTGTGATCGAGGCCGTATTTGATGTCTCAAAATATCAGTTGGAGCCTTTCTTCCTAAGTAACGACCTTGAGTACGACGCGGATAGCTGTATCTTGCGTCGGGAACTTTATGCCTCCGGCAAATCCCGTGCCTTCGTCAATGATTCTCCGGTTTCCCTTACGATCTTAAAAGAGTTGGGAAGCCGCTTGATCGATATCCATTCGCAGCATCAGAACCTATTGTTGGGCGACAACCGTTTCCAGCTGAAAGTGATCGATGTAATGGCCGAAAATGAGATCTTGCTCATTCTTTATAAGAAGGAATTTACTCGTTATCAGGCGTTGCGAAGGGAACTGAAAGATTTGAGGGACAAAGCGGCTCAAAGCAAGCAGGAGGAGGACTATATCCGTTTTCAATTGGAACAATTGGACGAAGCCAACCTTCAACCGGATGAGCAGGATGAGTTGGAGCAAGAGCAAGAAACTCTCTCGCATGCGGAGGAGATCAAAAGCTCTTTATATAAGGTAACCGAACTCTTGGACGGCGAGGAGCAAGGAGCCATCCAAATACTCAAGGAAGCCCTTTCCACCGTGGATTCCTTAGAAAGATATTTCCCGAAAGCCAAGGAGATCTCCGAGCGAATCCGCTCGGCTTATATCGACTTGAATGATCTGGCTTCCGAGACAGACGTTTTAAAGGAAGATGTAGAGTTCAACCCGGAACGATTGGAATGGGTGAATGAACGCTTGAATATCCTTTATACACTTCTGCAAAAACACCGTGTCTCCACCGTGGATGAATTGATTGCTATACGGGATCAATACCAAGAGCAATTGCGTGCGATCGATTCTTTCGATGAGCAAATCGGTTTGTTAGAGAGTCAATTGGATGCCTCGTATAAAGAGTTGCTTCAACAAGCCTCCGTGCTTAGCGAGCAGCGTAAAGTCGCTTCCACGGCGATGGCCTCGCAATTGGTCAAGATGATTATTCCGTTGGGGATGCCGAATACCCGTTTCCGTGTGGACATCCTTCCTCGCAAAGAGCCGGAGAGCGATGGAATGGACGATATCCGATTTATGTTCTCCGCCAATAAGAGCGCGGAATTGCAGCCGGTAGCCCAAACCGCTTCCGGAGGTGAGATCTCCCGGTTGATGCTCTGCATTAAGGCTATGATTGCCGGGTTCACCGCTTTACCTACTATTATCTTTGATGAGGTAGATACGGGGGTATCGGGTGATATCGCCGATAAAATGGGGGATATCATGCAAGAACTCGGAACAAAGATGCAAGTTTTCGCTATCACTCACTTACCTCAGATAGCGGCGAAGGGGCAAGCTCATTATTTTGTTTATAAGAAGGATACCAAAGACCGTACGCTGACCCGTATCAAGCAATTAGAGGGGGAGGAACGTGTGAACGAGGTGGCCCGTATGTTGAGCGGAGCCTCGTTGACAGAGGCTTCTCTTGCCAATGCGAAAGATTTGTTGGGTATCAAGGATTAAACCTTTCTGAAGTAGGGCAGTCTTAGATAAAAGAACAAACGATTCGCTTTATTATTAACTTAAAATTGAAAAGACATGAAACGATTCAGCTTACTATGTGTGTTGGCTATATTGTGCAGTTTACCCGCTTACAGCCAGTTTTGGATCAGTTTTGGGTGGAATGAACCGCATTGTCAAAATTGTCTTTGGATGGAGCAAGCGATGCATTTGCCCGCTCGCCAAGCAGCGGAATACCATAAGATTATCCATAAGTACGGACAGAAAATAGAGAAGGAGGCCCGCCGTGACTATCGGTATTGGGACCGTGCGGCTCGCCGTATTTACGATTTGCGTATGGAAAGGGATCGTAAGATCCAACGTCTATTGACTCCGGCCCAGTTCAATCTATATGTCCGTTTTGTAAGGGAGCATCCGCAACGTATCCATGATTATCGGGGATGGTATGCGAATCCGAGATATCCGGATCGCCGCCCGTCCCATGACTGCCGTCGATATGAGGATAACTATTGGAATTACCGCTGGGGTACCATTCACCATGACAATCATTGGAGAGACGACCGGCATGACTCAGATAGACATTGGGATCGTGACAACCATCGTCATGACTATCGGAAACCAGCGAAACCGGATAAGCCCAAACCTAAAAAGAATAAGAAGGATCGGGACGATAGAAAAGAACGGTATTATAGCAATGGGCGAAAGGTCTAATAATTCAACCATAGCTTGAAAGAGGCCCATTTTTCTTTGCTGACCAATATTTTCTCTTTATGTTCCGGCTTTATGTGGACAATGACCTTATTCTGAAAATAGGGCTCTATTTTCACGATGGATTCGATATTTATGATCGTCTGCCGGTTCGTCCGGAAAAATTTATCGGGATCTAATTGTTCCATGAGTTTATCCAGCGGGAAATCGATTATGTACTCCTTGTTTTGGCGTGTGACAGCGAAGGTGATCTTGTTTAATGAATAAAAGTGGGCGATATCCTCCACCTGTAAAGTGATCAGTTTCTCGTTGCCGGAAATAAGGAAACGGGTCCTGTATTTCTTGCCGGGATACGTGAGGGAATGGAGTACTTCCAATAAATCATTTTGCTCTAAGAGCTTCTGGTTGTACTTAGACGTGACATGCTCGAATTTTTGGATGGCTTCCTCCAATCTCTCTTGTCGTATCGGTTTGAGTAGATAATCAATACTGTTTACCGTAAAGGCCCGGACTGCATATTCATCGTAAGCGGTCGTAAAGATAATGAGACTTGTAGGACAAGCCTGTTCTATAAATAAAAAAGAATTTCCATCCGACAACTGGATATCCAGAAAAACGATATCCGGATGCGGATGGGAAGCGAACCAAGCCACGGATGATTCGATGCTTCCGGGTATCTTGATGATATCCCATTGCGGGCGTAATTTCTTTATCATACCTTCCAGTAACCGGGCGGCCGGTTTCTCATCTTCGATAATGGCTACTTGGATATTATTCATAAATAAGTGGGATTGATACGGTGAATTGGTGATCATTTTTTCGGATCTGGATATCCTGCTTACATAGTAATTGATAACGCTCCGACAAATTCTTTAATCCTTTACCGGATGCGTTTGAGACTTTTTTAGGCCGTAATGTATTGCTGACGCATAGATATCGACTGTTCCTTTCAGTATATACCCGTATGGTCATCGGGTTAAAATCGTCGATATAATTATGTTTCACGACATTCTCGGCTAGTAGTTGCAGTGTCAGAGGGGGCAATTGATGGTCAATGACGTTGTCGGGAAGATCGCGTTCCAACGACAAACAATCTCCCAGCCGGACTTGATGGAGGAATATATAGGAATCCAGAAAATCAAGCTCCTCTTTTAAAGAGACGATCTGGCACTGTTGCTGGCGGAGCACGTAACGGTATACCTCGGATAGATGCTGCGTAAACTTGACCGCCGTAGCCGGATCATACTCTATCTCTGCTATCAATGTATTCAAGCTATTGAATAGGAAATGAGGATTTAGCTGGCTTTGGAGAGCGGTATATTTAGCTTGTATAGATTCTGCTTCCAATCTTTGTTTCTCCTTATATAAATTCAATGTATAACGCATCGAATAATTAATCAAGAGAAGGCTGAAAATGATCATCTCCACGAACCAGACGGCTATTACCAAACCGGCCCCTTTTGCCCGGATCACGAAAGGATCGCCAATGCTTGTGATCCATTTCAACGAGATAAACAGGGTACAATTCATAAGTAGCAATAGGATCGCTACCAGCAGATAATGCCATAACATCCGGCTTTTATCGATATAATATAATGGATAGTTGGTAGCCATCCAATGGCTGCTGACCAGTAAACTGAAACCGAACAAGTTGAATACCGCTATCGTGATGGACAAAGCGATCAATGAGATCTTTATATCGGGGATGCGCTCTTGTAGCTCCGTATGATATAACAGCAAGAAATAGGAAAAGACCCCTAATGCCGAAAACAAAAGGATACATGCCGATTTCCCGTATGATATTTCTTTCATGACCTATTCTTTTTCGCGAAGATAATAAATTGCCCGTTCGAAATCCGTCTTCGCCATCTGTGCGTTTAGTTTGGATTGTATATAATTAACCTGAGCTTGCTGATGATATAATTGAGCGTTGATAACCTCGACGATGGAAACATTCCCCTCCTTATAACGCTCCATGGCCATTTGCTCACTTTCGGATGCTTTTGATAATGAGCTCTCGGTTAGTTCGACTTTATCGATAGCTTGTTTATAGTTGTAATGGGCGGTTTGTATTTCCAGCCGGATCTTATCTTGCGTCTTGCTGAGATTCTGTTGAGCCATATTGATGGCGTACGAGGAAGCGTTGCGGGTACTCTTACGTTTTCCCCATTCGAAGAGCGGGATACTGAGCTTGGCGTAGATCGCATAGTTCGGATCTAGGTCGGATTTGAAGTTATAGCCCGGTGAGGAATAACTTCCATCTACTCCAATATGGAATTGGGGTAAGAAATGGGCATCCGCTATTTTCCGGGATGATTCCTGTAACTCGATCTTGTTTTTGGCGATCCGGTATTCCGGCCTGCTGGTTATCGCATTATCTATCTCATCCGATAAAGGGATAAATTGTTTGAGGGCGATTACGGAATGATCGATCGGCAAGGTATCGCTCGGGTTTACACCAGCGAAAGAATTAAGGGCCAAACGTGCGATCTCGGCGTTATCACGAGTTTGCAATAACTGGAAATCTGCATCGTTTAGCTTTACCTCCGCCATAAGAAGATCGTTTCGATCGATGTATTCGACTTCTACCCGGTGGCGTACGACGTCCACCAGTTGCTGTATGGATGTACGAAATGCCTGTGCCACGAAAACCAGCTCGTGCTGGGCTACCGCATTCCAATAGTAGATATCGGCGTCGTGTAGGGTATTGCTTTTTATACGATCGGATTCATTGGATGCCAACTCTTTTTCTTGTCGTGCTTTTTGGTAGTTGGCACGAATGCCGCCTCCGGTATAAATCGGTTGCGAGAGGGAGAGAGTCGCCCCATATTTCAGATCTTTACCTTGAAAATAAAGGGGGGAATTCATAGATGGCAAATCAATCGATAATTCTAGCGGATTACCGGTATAATTGAAATTACCTTCCGCCGAGAGTTTCGGTTTGAAATCCGCACGGGCCGATTTGATCATTTCCTGTTTCATGGCCTCGTTGTATCCCGCTGCTTTCAAGTCTTGGTTGTATTCCAAGACTTTTTCCCTATATTGCGCTTGATAATCGCTGTTTTGTGCGATTAACGGGAAGGATAGGAAGGATAAGAGACCGCTGATAATATATACTTTGTCCATTTTTATCGTTTATTTGTGAGGTGAATGAATCCGGTAAAACAATGCGTATAACGTCGGGGTTACGAATAACGTAAGTAAGGTGGCGAAGGTGAGTCCGAAGATAATAGTCGCCGCCATTCCACCGAACGCTACGTCGAAAAGTAAAGGCACCATTCCTAAAATAGTCGTGGTAGCCGCCATCAAGACCGGGCGAGTCCTTGAGATGGTTGCCTCTATGATCGAGTCGTATGGAGAGATACCGTTACGACGTTGCGTGTTAATCTCGTCTAATAATACGATTACGTTTTTGATAATCATACCCAAGAGCCCCAACCATCCGGCGATCGGGAAAAAGCCGAAATCGAACCCGGTAAGTAACATACCGATCGCTACCCCGATTAAGGAGAGAGGGAGCACGCAAAGGATGATTATCGGTTGACGGAAATTGGAGAATAAAGCGACCAATATAACAACCAACATCAAGAAAGCCAGCGGGAAGAATTTGACAAGGGCTTGCAATCCCTCTGTCTGGTCTTTATATTGTGAATCCCAGAAGAAGCTATATCCTTGGGGCAGGTTCATTTTCTCGATCTCTTCCCGAATCTCACCGTGTACCTCAGACATGGTGTAACCGTTTTTCACGCCACACATCGCTGCCATAGACAATTGCCGGTTGTAGGTCTTGATCTGCGGATATTCCCATGCGGAGGTTACCTGTCGGGTTACTTGTGACAAGGGTGCGGATTTCTCTCCGTTCCACACCGAGAAATCACCTAATGAACGGGGATCGTCGATTCCGCTCTTCTCCGATTTCAATAAGACCGGGACTTTCTTTTCCTCATCCCGGTAAATCCCGATAACCGTACCTTCCTCGATGGATTTGACGGATTCCATCAAATTAGCCTTGGTGATACCTAAGAAACCGGCTTTTACCGGATCATATACCGGGCGTATCATATAGGTCATATTACCCCATTCATTCCGGGCATCGGTTACTTTCGGGTTCCTTCGCATAATGTCGATAGCTACTCCGGTCAAAGAGTCCAATACCGCCGGGTCCGGTCCGAGGAAACGGGCTTCTATCAAGGCTTCCGTAAGCGGGCTTAACTCAAACTTGTTCACCTTGATGAGCGGTTCCGGATATTTTAAGCGAATTGAGTCTTGTAGCAAGGCATGCAATTCCCGGGCCTCTCCGGATGTCTTGCATTTTACCAATAATTGGGCATAGTTTGGTTGGGGACCGAAGCTAACGTTCGATAGATAATAACGGGGCGGTGTCCGTCCGATATAAGAGGAAACCATTTCCGTCTGCGAATATTCTTGGATGGATTCGGCCATATCGGTAGCGTATCGATCGGTTTCCTCGATGGCTGTACCTTCCGGTAGCCACATATCTAAAGTGAAATACTGCTTATCGAGCGAAGGCACGAACACTTTCGGGATAAACTGGAAACTCCATGCGGAGATAACCAATAGAACGGATAAGCTACCTACTGTAGCGTATCGGTATTTGATGACAAGGCGTAGGGAAGACCGAAAATAATCATAGTATTTTCCAGAGAATAATTCCCCTGTTAACTCGTCCGGTCTGGGGCGCCGTACAAACTCTTGGATGAAGAATGGGGTTTGCGTAAGTGCGAACACCCAGCTGAACATCAAGGATACTCCGATCACGATCACTAAGGATGAAAGTAATTCGCCCGTGATATGCGGTGAATAGTAAATGGGCAAGAACGTGAGGATCGCGATAGCCGTAGCCGCCAGTAGAGGCAGGGCGGTGGATGAGCAAGCCCTCATGATCGCGATACGTTTGCGCATGCCTCGTTGCATATTTACCAAGGCAGAGTCCGATACTACGATGGCGTTATCTACCAACATACCCATCGCGATGATGATAGCGGCAAGAGACATTCGTTGCAAGGCGATCCCGTTGGCGAACATGACAATTAAAGTGGCGAAGATAGAGAAAACCAATCCGCTACCGATCAAAAGGCCGTTTTTGAAACCGATAAAGAACAATAAGATCGCTACTACGGTCACGACGGAGATGATCAAGTTCAAGATAAATCCTTGGTTGGCCACGGCGGACTCATATCCTTGGTCGTATATGGAGGTGAGCTCAAAACCCTTGGGCATGGTCTCCGAAAATGATTGAATACGCTTTTTCACGGCCTTGGCCATATCGACCACGTTCCCGGTCGGTATGGTAGAGATAGCGATACCGACCGCTTGCTTGTTATTGATGCGCATGAAGTTTTGGGGCGGAGTCTGGTAACCCTCTTCGATACGGGCGATATCGCCTAGCCGGAAATGCTCGCCGGAATGAGATACGATCGTAAGGTTACGGATATCATCCAAGGAGTAAAAATTACCGGTGGATTCGATACGTATGCGAGTCTCCCCGTTGCGAATACTCCCGGCGTCTACCACTTTATTCTGTCCGTCGAACGCCCGTTTGATATCAGCTGTCGTAATACCCCGATTGGATAAGATCGTGGGGTTTATCCGGATATCGATTACGGGAGTTTGTATGCCGTAGATCTCTACCTTTGCCACGTCTTTTACTTTCAGTAAATCGTCTTTGATCAGTTTGGCTTGATCTTCCAGTTCCCGGTAGGTATAAGATTCTCCGGTCAATCCGTAGAAAACACCCAATACATCGCCAAAATCATCATTGACGATGGAGGTTCCCGCTCCGGAAGGTAATTTGCCTTGTACGTCGTTTACCTTTCGGCGTAGTTTATCCCATAACTGCTGCATCTCATCAGCCCGGATTTCCTTTTTCACGTAGACCGTGATTTTGGAAAGTCCAGCCCGGTTCTCTGTCTTCAGATAGTATAACTCGCCTAAGGATTGAATGGCTTCTTCCAGCACATCCGTCACTTGGGACTGAACTTCCGAGGGGGAGGCGCCGGGATAAGGGGTAAGTACCAAGGCTTGCTTGATCGTAAACGGGGCATCTTCCAGTTTTCCCATCTTTGCGTAAGAGAACAGCCCCCCTGCCAAGATCAGGACTAGCAGGAGCCATGTAACCGCTTTGTTTTTCAGGAAATATTTGATGAATTTTTGCATCTTACTTATTTTTGGATGGTTACGGTACTATTTTCGGAAAGGAAACGTTGCCTTGTCAATACGACAAGGTCATTTTCCGTGATTCCTTCCACGATCTCTATCTGGTTATTTCTTTGCTCACCGAGTTTGACGGGAACGGAGTTAACCTTGTCTCCTTTAACCACCCATACATAATCTCCTTTTTGGGGGCGATGACAGATAGCCGTTAAGGGAAGCCATAGATTTTGAGACCGCTCTTCTTTGGGTAGGTCGATCGAGAGGATTCCACTCATTCCGCCCAGCCATTCCATATCGGGGTTGGGGATAATGGCGGTCAGTAGATAAGAGAGGTTATTGTTTGTCGTACTTTTAGACACATATAAATTGGAAGGGGTGATTGTCCGTTCGGGAGCCGTATCGAAATGGATTCCTATTTGACATAGCTTCTGTTTTTCTTTATCATATAAGTGTAAGGCGACTTCCTCTGGTATATAGGTCTCGATCTTCAGCCTGTCCAGTTCTATGAAGGTAAGGATTGGCTCGGTCGCTTTCACGTCTTGGAAAGGTTCGATATGGATATTTTGGATATACCCGTCGTAAGGGGCGCTCAGATGGGTATCGCTTAGGGCGTTGACGGCGGTCTCGTAATTGGATTTGGCGACAAGGAAATCCGCTTTCGCCTTCTCATAATTACTTCCGGAGATGTTATTCTTTTTGTAAAGGGCCTCGATCCGTTTATACTCTTGGTTGGTTTGCGAGTAGAGCGCCTCTGTTTGCTGCTTGCGAATCAAGAAGTCACGGTTATCGATCGAGAGGATCGTGCTGCCTTTGGAGAACGCTTGTCCGGGCCGTAAGTCGAAATTTAAGACGGGGCCATTGATGCGGAAAGATAGGACTGTCTCATTATAGGGCCTTGATAAAAAGGTGTATTCACGACTTCTGTCGGTCTCTGTCTTTTTTATTGGAGAGATAACCTCGACAGGTAAGTTCGTGCCTTCGGACTTTGTGTTCTTTTGGCATGCCGATAAAAGGATGCCCAGAAGCAGGATGTATGAAATTCTTCTCATAAGATATACCTAGTTATTTGTTACCGGGCAAAAATAGAGGCAATAGGTGAGGGAATAAGGCGGATTTTTACTGAACCGGAAGATACCGTCGCTCAACTGGAAAATAGACCGGCCCAACTTTAATTTATAACGAGGCGTGCGATCGATGCCTTACACCGATGGATTGTAGTCGTAATATTTACTGCAACCTGCCTCGCGGCATTACTGCAACACGTCTTGCAGTTTTACTGCAACCCACGTGCAGTGACACTGCAAGCCTTGTGCAGTAGTACTGCAACCCGGGTTGCAGTGAAAGACAAACCGGGGATGGGGTGAATAAGCTTCCATGGTTCCGCTTTTTTTATGTACTTTTGCGGACAAAAAGAGAAAGTGATGACATTGCCTTCAGAAGAGCATATATTCCAGTATCCGGGACAAGGGCGGATCGAGGTGATTTGCGGTTCCATGTTTTCCGGTAAGACGGAGGAGCTTATCCGCCGTTTGAAGCGGGCTGAATTCGCCAAGCAGCGGGTGGAGATTTTCAAGCCTGCGATCGATACCCGCTATTCGCAGGATAACGTGGTCTCGCACGATAGTAATTCGATTCCTTCTACTCCGGTGGATTCTTCCTCCAGTATCCTATTGTTCACTTCCGAGATCGATGTGGTGGGGATAGACGAGGCCCAGTTTTTCGACGAGGGATTGGTAAACGTATGCAATCAATTGGCCGCTAACGGTATCCGGGTGATCGTGGCCGGGTTGGACATGGACTATAAGGGAGTTCCTTTCGGTCCTATGCCGGAGTTATGCGCTATCGCCGATGAGGTGACGAAAGTGCATGCCATCTGCGTGAAATGCGGACGTTTGGCTTACGTATCCCATCGTATCGTGGGAAATGATAAACGGGTCTTCTTAGGGGAACAATCCGAATACGAGCCTTTATGCCGGGAATGTTATGCGAAGGCTGAAGGTTTGAAGAATTGATTATTTATCCCTACATTTGTGAAATTAATAGTTTTGCGTTATATAAAGTATGAAAGAAAACGAAATGGTGTTCGGCATTCGTGCCGTGATTGAGGCTATACAGGCTGATAAGGAGGTAGATAAGATCCTTGTGAAAAGGGATTTACAAGGGGATCTATCCAAAGAGTTATTTGAGGTACTGAGAGGCCGTGAGATACCGGTACAACGTGTTCCGGCTGAACGCTTGGATCGTTTGACTCGAAAGAATCATCAGGGGGTGATCGCTTTTATGTCGGCGGTTACCTACCAGAGCTTGGAAGATATCATTCCTTTTGTGTATGAGCAAGGAAAAGATCCTTTCATCGTATTGCTGGATGGGGTTACGGACGTGCGTAATTTCGGCGCTATTGCCCGTACCTGCGAGTGTGCGGGAGTCGATACGATCGTGATTCCGGCAAAAGGAAGCGTTTCGGTAAACGCCGACGCGATCAAGACCTCTGCCGGTGCCTTGCATGTATTGCCGGTTTGTAAGGAGAAGAGTATCAACCAAGCGATCCGTTTCTTGCAGCAAAGCGGGGTGAAGGTATTTGCCGCCAGCGAGAAAGCGGCGGAGAATTATACGGCGGTGAAGTATGAAGGACCGGTAGCGATCGTGATGGGAGCGGAGGATACGGGTGTGTCTCCGGAGAACTTGCGCATCTGCGATAATATGGTAAAGATTCCGCAATTCGGAACGATCGGCTCCTTGAATGTATCTGTAGCCACTTCCATTCTGGTGTACGAGGTGGTTCGCCAACGTATGAACGAGCAACAATAATAATATGTATATAAACTAAAGAAGAAAATGAAGAAAGTTATCGCTACAAAAAACGCTCCCGCCGCTATCGGTCCGTATAGCCAAGCGGTGCAAGTAGGTAATATGCTGTTCGCTTCCGGACAACTGGGTATCGATCCTGCTACGGGACTTTTCGTTGAGGGATCCGTAAAGGAACAAACCGCCCAAGCGTTCAAGAATGTTCACGCTATCTTGGCAGAGGCAGGTTATAGCATCAATGATGTCGTAAAAACAACCGTATTTTTAGCGGATATGGGCGACTTCGCCGTTATGAACGAGGTATACGCCTCTCAGTTCGAAGGTGCGTTTCCCGCACGTTCGGCGGTAGCCGTTAAGACACTGCCGAAGAATGGTTTGGTAGAGATCGAGGTGATCGCCGTGAAAGAATAATCATAAGGAATAACGAGAGTAGTCTCATCGCTTGTCGAGACTACTCTCGTTATCCATCAAGACTACTCCCGTGATACGATGCGACTACTCTCGTAATTCATCGATACAGCTAATCTCAAAAGCCTATTATCTTCTTTTTCTGGGAGCGGGATTCATGTCACCCCTCTGTCCGAATAATTTCTCAATCAAATCCTTTCGTCCCATCTTTTGCAATACTTGCATGATCTGACGGCGTGACTCGGGTTTATACCAGAAGAAGAACTGGCGTTGTGCCAACTTTTGTTCTTTTGAGCGGGCCGTATATACTTTCTCCAACGTATAAGGATGATATCCGGTATAATACATCTCCGTAGCCAATGTCATCGGCGTAGGCGTGAAGTCTTGTACTTGCTCCAACTGGAAATGCAAGCTCTTGGTGATCACCGCCAGCTCCGCCATATCCGCCTCGGTACATCCCGGATGGCTGGAAATGAAATAGGGGATGAGTTGCTGGTTCAACCCGTATTGCCGGTTTACCTTATCGAATATCTTCTTGAACTGTCCGAATTGCGAGAAAGACGGTTTACGCATTTGTTTCAACACCTCGTCTTGCGTATGCTCCGGGGCCACTTTCAAACGGCCGGATACGTGGCGGGCGATTAATTCCTCGGTATAGGTTTGAGCTGCCTTGTTTAAAGACTCATCCGCATAACGGTGCAATAACAGGTCATAGCGTACACCGCTTCCGATAAACGACTTCTTGATCTCGGGAAGTCTATCTACCGCTTTGTAGATATCCAGTAGCGGCGTATGGTCCGCGTTCAAGTTCTTGCAAACGACGGGGGAGATACAAGACGGTTTCTTGCATTTGGCGCAAATTCGCTCATCTTTCCCCTTCATACGGTACATATTGGCGGAAGGGCCTCCCAAATCGCTTAGATATCCTTTGAAATCGGGCATTTCGGTAATCGCTTTCACTTCCTTCAAGATCGATTCCTTGCTTCGGGAGGCGATGAACTTCCCTTGATGCGCCGATATGGTACAGAACGCGCATCCTCCGAAACAACCCCGGTGGATATTCACCGAGAACTTGATCATCTCGAAAGCCGGTATCACTTTCCCTTTGTATTTGGGATGCGGCAAGCGGGTATAGGGAAGGTCGTAGGAAGCATCTATCTCCGCTTCCGTCATTGGAGGGAAGGGAGGATTCACTACGATCACCTGTTTTCCTACCTTTTGCAAGATACGTGAGGCATTGTATTTGTTGGATTCCTCTTCTATATACCGGAAATTCTTCGCTTGTTTCAATTTATCTTTTAGGCATTCCTCATGTGAGAAGAGCACGATATCGTCGTCTTTCGCATCCTCTTTGTCTGCCAGATAAACCGTTTGGCGGATGTTCTTGATCTCGTTGAAAGGAATGCCGGACTTTAGGCGGCGCACCAATTCCTTGATCGGCTTCTCGCCCATGCCGTAAATCAATAAATCGGCCGGGCTACTGGCAAGGATTCCCGGTAATAGCTTATCTTGCCAATAATCGTAATGCGTAAGCCGGCGTAATGAGGCCTCGATGCTACCCAATACGACGGGGACATCCGGATACAATTCTTTCAGTATTTTAGTATAGACGATGCTCGGATAGTCCGGACGCATTCCCGGACGTTGGTCCGGCGTATAGGCGTCGTCGCTGCGTAATCGCTTATTGGCAGTATAATGGTTGATCATTGAATCCATGGCACCGGCGGATACACCGAAGAAAAGCCGGGGAACGCCGAGCTTCTTGAAATCCCGGTAATCTCCCCGCCAATCCGGTTGCGGTACGATCGCTACCCGTAATCCTTCCGCTTCCAATACACGACCGATCACGGCCGCCCCGAAAGAGGGGTGATCCACATAGGCGTCTCCCGAGAAAAGGATCACGTCGAGGTAACCCCATCCCCGTGCCTCGACTTCTTTCTTCGTCGTGGGCAACCAATTGTCTAGTTTAAATGTTTTCATAATACAAAGGTACGTGATAATCTTGGAATAATCATAGAGACGCTATTCATAACTTTTATTTATGGGGGATTCGTTTTTATGATTAGGACAAGAGTTCTCAATCTCGTATCTTTGTGTCGAAAAGAAAAATAAACATTTAAAAACAAGGTTTCTTATGAAAACACTCACAGACGAGAAGCTGACGATTGTCGGCGCAGCAGGTATGATCGGTTCTAATATGGCACAGACCGCTATTATGATGGGACTAACTTCTAACATTTGTTTGTACGACCCTTACGCACCGGGTTTGGAGGGAGTCGCCGAGGAATTATTCCATTGTGGTTTCGAGGGTGTAAACATCACTTTTACCTCAGACATCAAGGAGGCTTTGACGGGCGCTAAATATATCGTTAACTCCGGTGGTGCCGCAAGAAAGGCAGGTATGACCCGTGAGGATCTCCTAAAAGGAAACGCCGCTATCGCCGAGGAGTTCGGCAAGAACGTAAAGGCTTATTGCCCGGACGTAAAGCATATCGTGGTTATTTTTAACCCGGCGGATATTACCGGTTTGATTACCTTATTGTATTCCGGCTTGAAACCTTCTCAGGTTACGACGTTGGCCGCATTGGATTCAACTCGTTTACGCAGTGAGTTGGCAAAACATTTCGGTATCTCTATGGATCAGGTTGAGAATTGTCGTACGTATGGCGGTCATGGCGAGCAAATGGCTGTTTTCGCCTCTACCGCTAAGGTGGATGGCAAGCCTTTGACGGAACTTATCGGTACGGATGCCTTGACGAAAGATCAATGGGCGGAGATACAAACCAAGGTTACGAAGGGTGGCGCTAACATTATCGCTTTGCGGGGCCGTTCTTCCTTCCAAAGCCCGTCATATGTATCTATCGAGATGATCGCAGCTGCGATGGGTGGTAAACCGTTCCGTTGGCCGGCTGGCGCTTATGTATCAAACGGTAAGTTCGATCATATCATGATGGCTTGGGAGACCTCAATTACGAAAGACGGCGTAGCGTTGAAAGAGGTGCACGGTACACCGGAAGAAGAGGCTGCCTTGGAGAAGAGCTACAAGCACCTTTGCGCTTTACGTGACGAGGTGATCGCTATGGGCGTGCTTCCCGCTATTTCCGAATGGCATAAATTGAATCCGAATATCAAATGATCGAATAACAAGTCATTTAGATTTTCACGGATATATGAAATCCCCGCTTAGATGGCTTCGTGCCGGAAAGCGGGGATTCTTGTTTTATTTTATCTTTAGTCCGGGGATCAGGGGCGTGCTATCTACCAGCTCCAACTCTTGCACCATCTGTAATGTTCCTTGTTTGTATTTCTGGAAATGGGGCGTTTGGATATGGCTTTTATAAGCGTCTTGATCTGCGTAAATCTCTAGGATGGTTACTTTATTTGGATGTTCTTTCTCCGATACGGCATACAGTGTAAGAACACCCGGCTCTAGACGCATGGAAGCCTCGATCTCTTCTTCCAGAAAGGCGTTATAACGCTCCAACTGGGCGGGATCGACCGTGATCTTGGATAGGCGGACTAAGTTCTTCTTTGGGGCGGGCTGAGAGGATTCCTTAATGATTTTCAACGCTTTGATAGCGGAAGGGAAGCCGATATAAGGAAGACATTGTATAACCGCCGCCGTTAAGGTCTCCTTGCTATTGCCGGCCAGTAAGTTCCCTTCGAGATGCGAGTGTAGTTGGCTTTCGGCTTCAAGGGTCGTTAGTATGCAATAAGCCAGTAACTCCCGGGTTTTCAGGTCTAGCCCGTTGCGAGTATAGATATCTCCGAAGCAGAATTCGGTGAGGAATCGCTCTACTTCCGGACCCATATTTCCCGGGACGTTCCTCATGGCCTCTTTGATTCCCTCGCCGTAAAGCCGGCTTTGTATGGCTTGTCCTTTCTCGTGGCGATCTTCTTCCGTAACGGTAGCTTGTCTCTCCAGAGGCAAAGCGATGCCTTGTTGCTTAAAGACTTCGTTGATGGTATTTAAGGCATTCAATGTCTTCGGGAAACCGATAAACGGAGCGCATAGGTATATCGCCTCCCGTAGCTCGATGGGAGTGACGCCTACGTTTAGCGCCGCTTTGGCGTGGGCGTTCAGTTGGGGCAAGGTTTGCATCGTGGCTAATATGGTGCAAGTGATAAGCTCCCGGGTCTTTTTATCAAGATCTCCTGTGCGGAATACCTCCCCGAAGATGAATTTCTGGAGAATGTCCATCATTTCCGGATCTGTTCCTTGTCCGGTCAATGCCTCGCCTCCGAATAGCTCGGTGTAATTCTTTTTACAGCGTTCGATTCTGTCCATATTTTGTTCTGTTTTAGAAGTTGGGATATCTTGTGCGAAGGCTGGTATGAAGCCTAGCAGGAAGAGTGCGATTGCTTTTGTTTTCATGAGGATATCGTTATTGTTTGACATCACAAAGATATTCGGATTTATCTCAAGTATATGTATATATATTACGGATCTTTGTATCAAAATTACCGTTCGTAAACGGAGCTGATCCGGATGACAGCCGGGGTTGAGCAAACGAATAAAGCGCCTGCGATTCCCTTGCGGGAGACACAGACGCTTTCGTTCAAATAAATATTCTTATAAAGTACGATCCGGATATAAGGCTTTCCACCATTCCGGCTCGTCTTTCAGCCATTTGGCGAACCATGCGTAGATGGTATTTTGCCAGCCTATACGTTTCTGATAGCCTACGATACCATGATTCTCGCCATCCACCTGCACGAACTCCACGGTTTTCCCTAGGATCTTCAAGGCGGCGAACATCTGGATACTTTCCCCGATGGGTACGTTCGTATCGGCGTTGCCGTGAAGCAACAGGAGCGGGGTCTTGATCTTATCGGCGTTGAACAACGGGCTTTGCTTGGTAAAGAACTCCGGGGCGTTCCAAGGATAAGTGCCGGCATTCGCTACGGAGCAATAGCCATATCCCCAATAACCTTCTCCCCAATAGCTACTCAACGCGCTAATACCGGCATGGCTGATAGCGGCGGCGAAAATGTCCGTACGGGTTTGTAGGTATTGTGTCATGAATCCGCCGTAGCTGGCACCGATGCAACCGATCTTCTTCTCGTTCACGAAAGAATGCTCCTTGCAGAACAGCTTGGTACCTTGGATGATCTCATCGGCGGTCTTCAGGCCCCATGCGTTCACATGGCGGGCGGCGAATTCCTGTCCGAAGCCCGTCGTTCCGCTAGGGTTCAAGGTGTAGACCACGTATCCGAGAGCGGCGTACATATGCATGGAATAACGCATCTCCAGCGCACGGTTCGTCGGGGAAGTACCGCCATAGTAATAAACGATCATCGGATATTTCTTATTCGGATCGAAATGAGGCGGCAGGTAATAACGGCCTTGGATAGTCGTACCGTCATCCGACTTGAAGTTCCAGTCGTGTACCTCGCCCAAGGCGATATCTTTTAATTTATCTTGCGAGAGATCATACACCAAGCGGTTCTTTCCACCTTTCAGGTCGTAAGCGTAAAGGCGGTTGGCGTTGGACGCGCTCTGTCCGTAATAGAAGAGAACCGGAGCGTTGTCGGCCAACGCATACGACATGATAATATCCTCGGAGGCGGCTACTTGCTTGATCTTCCCGTTTGCCGGATCGCACGTATAGATCCGTTGGTAATCCTCATCCTCACAGAGGATATAGATTTGCCCGTTGAAGCGGTTCCATACGGCATCGATCACGTTCGGATTGAAATCCTTGGTGAGAGGGGAGGCTTTACGGCTTGCCAGATCGTATAGGAATAACTGCCCGTCGTATGAGTTGGAGATCTGTCCTTGCTTGATATTTCGTCCGATCCCGTCGAAAGCGTCGCCTGCCCCGGCTACCAATAACTGTTTACCGTCGGGCGAGAAGGCGGCTTGGTTTACGTACGGGGCTTTCTCCCAGATCGTATCGATCGCCATGGTCTGCAAATCCAATTTATAAAGGGAGTTGCGGGAGTGCGGTAAGGAGGTGTACACCCGGTCGCTGGTGCTGAACAATAGATAGCGGCTATCAGCGCTGATATCATTGATATAAGTGTCCGTATGCCCGAAAGTAAGTTGCTCGTACAAACCTGTTTTTAAGTCATACCGCCAGATAAAGGAGCGGTCACGGAAACCCGGGATACGGTCTGCCGGCTCTAATACACGGATCAAGTCCGTCCCTTCCTTGGGACCTTCCTCTTCTACGGTATAGAGAAGCGTGGACTCATCGGGGGTGAATACGAACCGCCCTTTCGGAAGGTTCGGGACTAATACCGTTTGTTGGTAGGTCGCCGGATCTACGGTTACCAACTCCGTACCGTCCAGACCGGTGCGGGTGTAATACAATCGATTGCTTTTAGGCATCCATTTGGCGGTTGTCAAGAAACTTCCGTCTTGCAATAAGACCCGTCCCGTAGCGGCATCCATCAATTGCCCGTACGATTCGCTCTTGCTCTCCGGGAACCGGTTGACGTATTTTACCAAGGCATACTTTCCGTTCGGGGAGACACTTACGCCTTGGAAATCCTTTCCTTCTAGGATATTCAGAAGGGTGTAGCGTTTCTCCGGGTTCAAGGAAGCTACGACTTTCGCTTCCGCCTCGCTCTTGAAGGTAGCCTTTAGGCTGGGAGGACAAGTGTCTGTTTCCGCTGTCAGGTATTTAACGACTACTTGATAGCGGCGGGGTTCCATCACCAACTCGGAGGAGGCTCCGACCGGTTTATCATTGACGAATACTTCGAACGCCCCGGGACCCGATATATCGAGCGTGCCTTTTACGTATCGGTCGCTGTTCAAGAAGAAAGAGAATAGATGCAGGGCATATCCTTTTCGCGGGGCAGCGAAGGTGATTGCGCCTGCCGTGTCAGCGTCGAGTACCGTGGCGTTCGCAAGCGTTTGCTCGAACGGTAAGGTCGCTTTTAATAGATTCTTCGCCTCGAAAGGCTTGCCGTTTACGTTGAGGCTGTCCGCTAGGATCGGCTTGTTGACCGTGAACGGGCCTGCGTGCTGGAATTGCGTTACTTTCACGTCTTCCATGGCGTAAAGCGAAAGGGCGGAAAGAAGCAATGCCGGAATTAAGTTAGTTTTTCTGTCCATATATAATTAGTTTAGGATAAACGTTTTCCGCAAACGATGTAAAGCTGTTCGGTATCCTCTACGACGAGCGGAAGAAGATAAGGCTCCATCAATGCCGCCACCTCTCGGGCCGGGGGCAAGGGCAGCGATAATCGATCGGCGTGCCGATGGTGGTGCGTATTGATCTTTTCCTTGCTCTCGCTGTGGCAGATAACCAATTTACCGCCGGGCGCGAGCAAGCCGCTCATATGCTCGATCAACCGTTCCGGCCGCATGAAATGCGGGTAAGCGCTATATAGGATAATATAGTCGAATCCTTTCCCCTCGTAGCTCATAGCGTCCTCTTGGAGGAACTCGATGAGCGGATGATCCGGATATTTCATGCGTGCTTTCTCGATCATTTGGCCCGCTATATCGATAGCTACGATTTGGCGGGGTTCGTACGGCAGCAGGTAACTTTCCAATATCCCCGTGCCGCAACCGACATCGAGGATGCGGGCGTTCTGCCGCAGGTTGGTACGATCCAATATCGTCCGGATCTTTCCCGGATCATGTACGCAGACAGCGTCCCAGCGTTCCGCCATCGTATCAAAAAAAGTCTCTATTTGATTCATGATAATTGTCCTTCCCATAGAAAACAATCGCTGAACAGGGATTGTTCCTTGAAATGGGTTGGTTTTTCGAACAAACCGAACACGGACGATCCGGAGCCGGACATGGCGGCATATAAGGCGCCTCCCTCGTATAAGGTATCCTTGATCCGCTCGATCACGGGATGTCTCGGGAATACGCTTCGCTCGAAATCGTTCACCATCCGCTCTTTCCATTCGGATACCGGTAGCCGGATGATCTCTTTCAAGGAGGTCTCGGGCGCGGCGGGTGTTACCATTGAATAGGCTTCGGGGGTGGAGACGGCTACATCCGGTTTTACCAAGCATAGATAATAATCCTTCAAGGACAAGTCCACGGGCTCGAATTGGTTTCCCGTGCCGGTCGCGAATACCGGCGTGTTACGGATAAAAAACGGGCAATCGGCTCCGATGGTGGACGCTATCGCCTCCAACTCATCCGGGTGAATATCCAAACCGCAGAAATCATTGACCAGCTTCAACATAAAAGCGGCATCGGCGGAACCTCCTCCAAGCCCGGCGCCAAAAGGTATCGCTTTCAACAAATGGATCTCTAGCGGGGGAATCTCGTATCTCGTCTTTAGGGCGTTCAGTGCTTTTATGACGAGGTTCTTCTCTTGGGGAGCGTCTACCGGGATTCCGGTTTGCGTGAAACAGGTCCGATCCGAGGCGACGATCTCGAGGGCATCCCTCACGGGGATCGGATAGAAGATGGTCTCTATATTATGATAACCGTCCGGACGTTTGCTTACCACGTTCAGACCTAGGTTTATCTTGGCATTCGGGAAACAGATCATAGTATTTAATGTTTGTTTTATGTGATACGCGAAGATAAGAAGATATCCTTATAAACGTTCTGTTTTATCGGGTGAACTATATATGGCTTTAATAAGGGGCCCACGATGGGCATCACGCGTAAAAGAGTAGGTTTGACGTTTTGACATTCTGTAATCTAAACTCCCGGAGAAGCGTTTTTTCCGGGCTAAGGTATGCCTTGCTTCCGAAAATGGCATAGAATAATAGCATCTGGTTGTCTTGTAGTGTTTTATGGAAATAGGCCTTTTTATTCTAGCGAGATTAATTCATCGTATCTCATATTTTTAGGTGAAAATAGCCATTTTATACGGGTGTATCGATCAATTCTATAGGATGCGAGGGCTGTTTCTTCCGTATGTATCGCCTAATACATACGGTTGCGTTACCTAATACATACGGTCGTGTTGCCTAATACAGCCTTTTGTGTTACCTAACTCTATTACTTTTGAGTCCAAACAGGGGTATTTAGGCAAGAAAAAGAGGGAAAACGTATGATTTCATCATAGGTCTCTCCCTCTTTTTCTCTATTTGTAAAAAGGTCTTGACATCGTTATTCTGTTATTTCGATCATAATGTCAAGATTATCTCATTTTCGCTTACGGTCTCTATAATCGATACTTATTTATCCTTTATGATTTCATGGAGCATGGCAACCTTTTCTTGCTCGGCCTTTAGTAATCGTTCGTAAAGCTCGACTATTTTATCGATGGGATTGAATGTTTGATTTTGAATGCTTCCGGCTGCAGTTGCGTTATCTTGCCATGTGCCAGAATAAATATTGATAAGCGCTCCTTCATTAAGCTCCGTGATCGCCTCTATCGGAATGTCCAAAGCTTTAGTTATCTTTTCCAATACTTCAGGTTCCAATTCGTCTTTTTTCTCGTAGCCAGATAAGGTGGCTTGTGATACCCCTATTTTGTCGGCTAGCACTTCTTGTTTGATGCCTCTCCATTCTCTCCAACGTTTTAAGTTGGCTCCATGACTATTTCTTCTGGTAAATGTTGTTTCCATGTCTGTTCTTATTGATCCTGTCACAAAAATAAGTATTAAATCTGAGTTATCTTACTATTGTATCAGATATCCAGAGCAACCGCACCTAATTTTATTTATAGCTACAAATTACGATGGGCATTGTTACCGGCCGTAAATACGTAGTCAGATATATCATTTATCCCTGTCATCTAATAATATTAGTCGTGACATTGATATTTTATCAGGGGGATTGATGGTATATCAGCAGGCGGTAAGCTTATTTTGTCTGCGAATGATAAACACAGAAATCAATGGAAACTCAAAATCAATATCCTCAAAGGGATTATTCCGAGATAATTAGCTTAGCCCATCAAGTAATTGATCTGCCGGTAAGGAAGGCGCAGATGTTATTGAAGAATCTGGATTTATGTATGATCACTTATACGTGGAATGACGTAAGCCAGATTACATTGGAAGTCGTGTTCAAAACCTCCACGCTCACTTGCCTTTTTAATCAAAACGATATTTGTGAAGCTGTATATCTATTCTTAACTGATAATAAGGATCTAATGAAATATATAAGCCACTGCGTTAAGACCTATACATATGATTTCCTTTTGGATGGCTGGACCACGGATAAATGCCACATTTCAATATGCCGTTCCGAAAATCAAGGGTGTTTTTTATTAATATTACCGCTAAAAAAGATTTTATGAATAAGGCATATTGTAGTTGTTTCGCTACTCCTCTTTTTCAAACGAACTTTTTGTGTGTTCCAATGACGATGGTTTTCAGTTATCAAAAAGAAAGGCGCTGTAAATCAAGTTTACAGCGCCTTCCATTTATTTAGGGTTATGAGCTTTATTAAGGCTCCGCGATCATCTCTTTAGCGATTATCTCGGCCTCGGCTTTATCGGCGTCCTTTTGGATGTTCGGCAATTCAAGGCCGTAGCCTTTGATCCGGTCCTCACGTTTCAACATCAAGGCGATGAAGAGGGCGAGCACGCCGAAGCAGGTGAAGACTGCCATCGGTATCGTATAGTCGTAAGCCGGTTTGCCCGTACCATTGTCGATCTTGCAATACGTATCCAATATCCAGCCGATTAATAAGGGAACCATACTCAGACCGATATTCTGTACCCAGAAAATCAAGGCATAAGCCGTGCCTAATTGCTTCTCCGGGATAATCTTCGGAACAGATGGCCACATCGCCGATGGGACCAAGGAGAAAGCGATACCCAATACGATCATCACGATCGTGGCGAACCACCACTGATTCAAGATCGGAAGCGTGAATAATAAATGCACGCCGATCAACATCAAGGCGCCAAAGATCATGATCGTCGCCCCTTTACCCTTGCGGTCGTATAAATTACCGAAGAACGGAGTCAGAAGAATCGTGCCGAAAGGTAAGATAGCCGGGATATTTCCCGCCAACTCCGGATCTACGTTATATTTATTGACCATCAAGTCCGTAGCGTATTTCAAGAAGGGGAATACGGCCGAATAGAATAATACGCAAAGCAGAGCGATCAACCAGAAACCCTTATTGGTAACGATCAATAAGATATCTTTCAAACGGAAAGGCTCTTCCTCCTCGGCTTGCTCGATAGCGTCCATCGAAGCGTCCAGCTTGCGATCCATCACGCAAAATACGAGGAAGGCGATCAAACCGATACACAACATACAAAGACAAAGCAAGATAGGAGCGGAGATGCTACCGAAGTACTTGGCGGCGGGAACCGTGATAGATAAAGCCAAGGCCGTACCCAAACGAGCCGTAGCCATCTCCAAGCCCATAGCCAACGCCATCTCTTTTCCCTTGAACCACCGTACGATAATCTTAGATACCGTGATACCGGCGGTCTCCACGCCGACACCGAAGATCGCGTATCCGAGGGCGGCCACCATCACTTGCGCTTTCCATCCGAAAAGCTCTCCTTCCATCGTAAACGCATCCGAGATGGCGTAATATTTAATGGAACAACCGATAATCATCAAGATACAGGAAGCGACACCCGTGAAACGGACACCCATCTTATCCAGAACGATACCACCAATGATCAACATGAAGAGAAATACGTTGAACCAGCCGTAAGCGCTGGTGAACCAACCATATTCCGTACTCGTCCAGCTTAGCTGTTCTTCCAACATCGGTTTAAGCGGAGCCATTACATCCGTAAGGAAGTATCCGCAAAGCATCGTGAATGCCGCCAAAGCGAGTACACTCCAGCGTGCGACTTTCGAGTCGCTTAGTTTCTGATGAATTTTTTCTATCATGATATTTGTTTTATAGAGTTATATTATTTGTATTCGTCTTCTTTCATGAACAAGGGGAGAGCGTCCGCTACGATAAACGTACTGCCTCCGATAAAGATCAGGTCGTTCTCACGAGCCCTTCTTAACGCTTTCTCGACAGCGTCTTGCACCGTATCGCAAAGGGTACCGGACAGTCCGTGACGCATGGCTTTCACGGCGAAATCCTCTACGGGCATCGCTCTCTCCACGGAGGCTTGCGTGAAGAAATAAAAAGCGTCTTGCGGCATCAAGGATAATACGCCATCGATATCCTTGTCGTTTACCATGCCGATGATCATATAGATTTGCCCGCAATATTGACGCAAGACTTTCAGATGCTCCGCTAGGTGCTCCCAGCCTCCTACATTATGCCCCGTGTCGCAAATGACGGTCGGTTTGGATCGCAAGGTTTGCCAACGTCCCATCAATCCCGTCAGTTTCGTTACGTGGGCGAAACCCTCGTGTACCGCTTCCGGGATGATATCTACACCCAATTCCGTTCGTAATATATGGATGGCGGATAATACGGTGACAGCATTTCTTACCTGTACCTCACCGCCAAGTTCTCCTTGGATTTCTCCATATTCAACGGAAGGGAAGAACCATTTGCCACCGACCGTCAGCCTGCACTCGTCTTTTACCATGTCCATTCGTTGGGCGTAGTAGAAAGGTGCGCCAACTTCTTCCGCCTTGTTTTTGAAAACGTCGTAAACCGATTGTTTCTCGGCTTCCCCAAGAAGTGCCGGTACGCCTTTCTTGATAATGCCGGCTTTCTCCGCCGCTATCTTCTCCTCCGTATCTCCCAAGAATTGCGTATGATCCAGACTGATATTCGTGATAATACTCAAGATCGGAGTGATAATGTTCGTACTGTCCAAACGACCGCCAAGCCCGACCTCGATAACCGCGTAATCTACCTGCTGGTCGCGGAAATACTCAAAAGCCATGCTGGACGTTAACTCGAAGAAAGAAGGATGGAGAGGCTCGAAGAAAGAACGATGACGCTCGACGAAATCAACCACGTAATCTTGGGAGATCTTTTTCCCGTTCACCCGGATGCGTTCCCGGAAGTCCACTAAGTGGGGAGAGGTATAAAGCCCGACCTTGAAACCGGATTGCCGGAGAATGGCCGCCAATAGATGGCTGACCGAGCCTTTGCCGTTTGTCCCGGCTACATGGATGGTCTTATAGGCTTTATGCGGATTTCCCAGATAATCATCTAGGGCGATACTTGTACCAAGACCGGGTTTGTAAGCGGAAGCTCCGCTGTGTTGGAAGACCGGGATGCTGGTATATAGATAGTGTAGCGTTTCCTCGTATGTCATGTTTTTGTAAATTAGATGCTACAAATGTAGTTAATTTTATTTATACCTTTGCGACTCGTTTATAAAAAGGAGAGAAAAAGAAAATGGAAACACGACGTATAACCTATACGCCTCAAGGAGGTGTTTGTTCTAAGTTGATGGTGATCGACGCGAAGGATGGCGTGATCGAGAATGTGCAGATTGTAGGAGGTTGCCACGGTAACGGGCAAGGCATGTGCGCCTTATTGAAAGGTATGCGCATCGAAGACGCTATCGGTCGTTTGTCTGGCATCGATTGTCATGGAAGGGGAACTTCATGCCCGGACCAGATGGCACAGGCATTGAAGCAATTCAATCAATGATCAGTTTATATCCGATTCCCCGGATATTCAAAATCTTGATAGACTCGTCTTTCGATAACTTATGACGTAGCTTGGTGATAAAGACATGCAGGCTGCGTGCGTTGAAGAAAGAATCATCCCCCCAAAGGTCTATCAAGATCCCTTTCATCGGTAATACTTGGTCCTTATTGTCGCAAAGGCGCTTCAATATCTCGGATTCCCGGTTGCTGAGGAGTTGTTTCTCTCCCCGGTAGACCAATGTCTGCGTGATGGAATCGAACGTATAAAGCCCGATACGGAAAGAGGTGGCTTCCGGTCTTTGGACGGACACCTTATGCAGTAACGCCTTGATGCGCACGATCAATTCCGCCATGCCGAAAGGCTTTTTCAAGTAATCGTTGCCGCCCAGCTCGAAGCCCTCTACCACGTCGTTGGCCGCGGAACGGGCCGATAGGAATAGGACAGGGGTATGCGTATCCGTCTTACGGATCAACTTGACCATCGTGAAACCATCCATCTTAGGCATCATGATATCCGCTACGATAATATCCGGCTTGATCTCCGCGTAACGGGAGAGGCCCTCCTCGCCATTCGCAGCTAGGGTGATATCGAACTCGTTCCCATCCAGCGTATCCTTGATGATCATGGCCAATGTAGGCTCGTCTTCTACTAGTAGTACTTTTATCTTTTCCATATTTGATACTTTATTTTCGGATTATTATTTAAAATGCAGGGTAAAGGTGGAGCCTTTGCCGGGGACGCTTTCCACACGGGCTGTTCCTCCATGTTTACCCATCATGTCTTTTACGTAATATAATCCTAGGCCATAACCTTTCACGTTGTGGATATTCCCGCTGGGAACCCGGAAGAACTTGTCGAATATCTGCCGCTGGTTGGCTTCGCTGATACCCGGGCCGTTATCGGTTATGGAGATTGTCGTTTCGTGATTGTCTTGCCGGGCTGTCGCTTCGATGCGGCAAGGTTCCTTGTCGGCGTATTTGATCGCGTTATCGATAAGGTTGCTCAACATATTATATAGGTGGGTACGATCGGCCACCAATTCTATATCCTCGGGGATGGAGCAAGTAAACTCCACGGGTTTGCTCGCTTTCAGTTTGTATTGCTCGATGAGGGAGTTCACCAACTCGTTTAATGAGATGGTTTCGGGGCGCAAGCGGAAGGTACTGCGGTTCTCTACGGCGAGTGTCAAGATTTGTTCCACCAATCCGGTAAGATGGATAAGTTGGTCTTTAACGATCGTCAGGTATTTCTTCTGTTTCTCGTTGACGGGATCGCTAAAGTTCAATAATGCGTCTACGGCGGCATAGCTGACGCTGATCGGGGTTTTCAGCTCATGCGTCATATTGTTGGTGAAATCGGTCTTCAATTCTTCCACGGTCTTTTGCTTTAAGATGGTGCGGAGTAAGTATATGAAAGCGCAAATGATCAGCAAAAGTAATAGGAAGGAGGAGATCAGGATGCCTTTCATCTGGGTGAGTATCACGCTGGCCGGCGATTTGAGGAACAGGCGATATTGTAACGTGCTCTCGTTATGGAGCGGGTAATCGAAATGCACGGGGTTTTTCCACGTAGTGAATCGTTCCGGCTTGTCCAGATGCATCCAACCCTTCTCGTCCCCGTTGTTTGGTTTATAAATCGTTACCAGCTCATGTTCCGTTACGATGTTTCTTGCCTCCAGCTCCGAGGTTAATAATTTGTTGTAGGTCTTGAAATCAATTGGTTTTATAGAATCTATATTTGCGTGCATCGCTTGCTGCACCATGTCCTCCACCTCGCCGATTACATATAGGTAATCCGTTAGGGTAGAGTCTATCGAGCTAAAGTCCTCCTCATCCCCGTAATCGATATGTAGTTTCATGTGTGAGTCGGGATTTGCCGTCTTGAAGATATCTTCCCGGTTAAGGTCAGGATCTTCTTTCTGCGGATGGATCGAAGCTTTTGCGTCCATCTTCTGCTTATTAGACGGATCTAGCTCTGAGCTGAAGTACACATCTTGGGTTTGAGGTCCCAGCGCTCCCTGTTCTTTTTTGATAGATCGGATGCGCAGGAACAACTCCTTATAGTCGGCGATCTTCATCGCTTCCTCTATATTGATCTCCATCTGTTTATATAATGTATCATATAAACCTTTCAGCCAGTATCCTTGGAAAACCAAAAGCCCGGCCAGCGATAGGACGATCAACAAAGCGATTAACTTAAAACGAAGTCTGATGTTCATGAAGTCTCTTTATGCTTATAATCGAATTGATCGCTAAAAATAGACAATTTTATTACATGAACTTTTAATACGCAAGATAAACTTTATGCGGGCGCTTGTAAATATTTACTAAGGATGCCCATCAACGCCCCAATATCAATCGGTTTAGCCAAATGATAATTCATGCCCGCTTTGATAGCGTTTGTCACGTCTTCGGAAAAAGCGTTGGCGGTCATGGCTATAATTGGCATATGTGCGATATCCCTTCGTTGGAGGGAACGAATCTGCCGGGTCGCCTCATAACCGTCCATGATAGGCATCTGGATATCCATCAGTATTATCTGGTAAAATCCTTCTTCCGATTGGGCGACTTTATGTACGGCGTCGAGCCCATTTATCGCCGTATCGATAGTGATACCGGTGCTGCCGATGATCTCTACGGCGATCTCACGATTTAACTCGTTATCCTCCACCAGCAAGATGCGCTTGCCGGAATAATCGACGTTTGATAACTTGAATGGGCGGATCGGTTCCGGCTGGTCTCCTTCGTCAAGGAAAGATCTCAATACTTGGAGTAGCTTGGACTTATAGAGAGGCTTGGTGATGAATCCATTGGCCTTAACCTCCTTAGCCTCTGCCTCATATTCCTCAAGATCGTATGCGGAGAGAATGATGATCGGTACGTCCGCTCCCACGAAACGTCTGATTTGCCGGGTTGTTTCAATGCCGTTCATTTGAGGCATCTTCAAGTCAATGATCACGGCGAAATACTCTTTCTCCGCTAAATGATGCTGTCGTACTTTTTCTATAGCTTCGCTACCTGAATATACGCATTCACTGTTTATCCCGATCTCTCGCAAACAGCTAGACGTGTTTAGACAAGCGATCTTATCATCATCTACCACAAGAACCTCTAAACCTTCTACCTCTATCTTATCATCGGGCTTCTGATCCCGACAAACCAATGGCATGTCGATGGTGAAGCGGGAACCTTTGCCATATTCACTCTCCACCTTGATATCTCCTCCCATCATCTGAATGATCTTATGGCTGATCGACATCCCGAGGCCAGTGCCTTGTATCCTCTTGATCTCATCATCGCTCGCACGCTCGAAAGGCTCGAAAATCTTATCCAGAAACTCCGGTTTCATACCTCTTCCGTTATCCTCAAACACGAATTGATAATTTCCGATGCCGTTATGAGGGTCCTTCTCGTAGATTTCTATCGTGATTCGCCCATTCTCTGGCGTATACTTAATTGCGTTCGAGAGGATATTCATCAATACCTGTTTGATACGCTGCGTATCGCCTTTTACATTCTCATGCCTAAGGTTCTTGACGTGTATATTTAAAGTTTGTTGTTTGTTTTTGATCTCCGGTTGCATCATAACGACCAAGTCTTGCAAGAGCTCACCCACATTGAACTCATCCTCCGAAAGAATTAACCTGCCACTTTCGATCTTGGACATATCGAGAACCTCATTAATCAGACTCAATAATAATTTAGAGGCTCCATTGATTTTTTCCATACAATCTAATATTCTTTCACGTTCATCTACATGGGCTTTGGCTATAGTCGCCATTCCCATGATGGCGTTCATGGGTGTACGGATATCGTGGCTCATGCGGGCGAGAAAATCAGATTTGGCTTGGTTGGCTTGTTCCGCCGACTTTAGTGCTTCTTTAAGTTGCTTTGACTGTTTCTCCAGTTTCTTTTGCAACTCCCTCTGTTCGGTAATGTCGGTGATATTGATGTAAACGATAAGATAGATAGGCTCGTCACCTTCCCAGCCGATACATTCCCCGTTCAACTGTAGCCAAGCGCCGTTGCCGTTTTTGTCTTTCGACTGGATAACGAAATGTACAGGTTCCCCTTTTAGCATACAGGGGATATGTGCGTTCATCGTATTACGGCTTGTTTCATCTAAACGGGAGAAAGGACTGAAAGATAAAAAAGAATTTTTATCGATACCAGAGAAGTCCATATATTTATCATTTGCCTCCAGCAATGTAAAACTGCCGTCTTTATGTACCTTATGCTTGGATATGAAGCCGGGGATATTATCATAAGTGATCGTTTGCTCGATCCGCCTTCGCATTACGTCCTCTACATCGGTCATTACCGTATAGGAGATAGGGATGCCGTCTTGTAGTTGGTCGGTAAACGTTGAGGTGATTTTAGTCCATCTTTTCCCTTTTCTCGTTGGCATCTGGATAACGGTTTCGTAACCGCTGGCTTTATTAGCTATCGTCTCGTAAACATTCTTGGATAATATATTCCAAGCTTCATCATAACCTTTAAAATACAAATCGGGTTTATTGTGGAAAAGAGCTTCATATTCTTCTTTGGGGTAACCTATCATATCGTAATAGAAGTCATTTGCCCATAAAAGTGTGAAATGCTCATCCAATAAATGTTTGCTGACGCTAGCTCCCGTAAGCCCCATCAATAAGTTGTATTCTAGATCCGTCTCTCGCCCTTCCATCGTATGTCTTTTTATATTATTCTACAAAAGTAAAAATTATAAAAGGTACCCTTGAAATTCTTCTTTTTGATAATATGTTCCGTTTTTGCTTTCGGCTAGTCGGATGTTTTCTGGTAACAAGAATAGGTATACGATTTACCCCTGTATTCTTGTGGAGTCATGCCTACATTTCGACGGAAGAACTTATTAAAGAACGATAGATTATTAAAGCCGAGGTCCATCGCTATGTTTTTGATTTCTTGGTTAGTCCCTTTTAACTGTGTCTTAGCGTCTATGATTATTGTTTGCGTGAGGATCTCTTGGGGAGTCTCGCCGATCGCTTTTTTGATGGATGTCGAGAAATAGGAGAACGTGAGGCCCAACTTCTCGGCATAAAACGATACGTTATGCTCTTTTGTATAGTATCTTAATACCATATTTAGGAACTCTTGATAGATTTGTAACGGACGTGTAAGTTCCTGTTTCTCTAATGGGTAATTTTTACTGTATATTTCTGCGATACCTTGACTACACATCATGAAAATGGCCTTTATCATCTCTTTATTGTTCAAGATATCGGGATATACGGCATATTGATAGAGAAGCTCGTAGAAGTTCGTGATCAGGTTGGCCCTGTTTTGGGATATTTTTATAATCGGATACCTGTAAATCATAAGTAGATAACCCATCGTGCTCTTGATAAAATTTGCGTAACACATAAAATCGAAAGAGAACGCTATGAAATAGATCAAGATGTCGGGGGATATCTCATGTATTTGTATGCGACTATTGGGCAATAGCGTTACAACATTGAGTTTCGAGGTGGTCAATTCTGACATATTGATAGTTGAGCGTATTTGCCCTTCCATGCAAAGGATAAAGACCCCGGCTTTTATCTTACAAGGAATATTTATAAACTCCTTGAGTTCATCGGCGGATATGTATTTACCAACCATAAAGTCTGTAGGTGAATCAAGGCAGAGGAACTGTTTATCCATATTGTAAGATTTTTGACGTCAAATATAAATATTAATTGAAACTCAAATGTTGTAAAAGGAAATATGGAACATATTATCCCAAAAAATAGTTAGCCAAGACTAAATAAGATCCTTTACACCCATAAACTTGAACGGTTGCGCCGGCTTAAAGTCTTGTGCGACCAGTCGCTACCATCCCGTTTGTTCCCGAATAAACTACTCTTGTACACATGATTTTCAACTTTTAATAGGTTATCTTCAAATATTTGATTGATATATCAACAGTTAGAACCTCTTAATGTTCAGTTTACGTTTTCGCGTCAAAGAGTACGGCGGCCTTGAAACCTTTTTCCTGCAATTCCCTTAGGTGAGATTTAGCACAAAGGATACCATTCATACTACTTTTCCGAAGGTGTTTTCTAGATTACCTTGTTCCTCTTTGTTGGGTTTGATAAATGGCGATAAGACTAAATAACATTCCTGATAAGACAAGGTAAGACTTCGTAAGTGAGTGGTAACATAGTTTCTTTTAAGAATACGTTTCTTTTGTATGAACGAAAAATGATAAAAACAAACCGATATGAAACGTACTATTTACTACATGATTTTATGCTTGCTGATGAGTCTCGGTGAGATTATGGCACAAGGTATTTCCGGGAAGGTGATGGATGGCAAGGAACAGCCGGTAGATGGAGTGGCGGTGATATTACAGACCCTCGACTCTGTATATGTGGATACCGTGGTTACCGATACGCTTGGGAATTTTCGATTGAATCATCTGCTAGACCAGTCGTATCGACTTATTTTCCAACACATCTTATATAATATGGTAGAGAAAGAGATAACTACCGCCAACGTAGGTACGGTGGTGCTGGAGGAGAAAGATTATCAGTTGGCCGAGATTACCGTAAAGGGAGAACGCTCGCAAGTGAAACTGGAGGGAGGCAAGCTGACGTATGATGTCCCTCAACTGATGAAGGATAAGACTGCCACGAACGCTTTTGAGATCATCAAGGACTTACCGGGGCTTATCGAACGAAATGATAATCTGGAACTGGTAGGGGCTAGTCGTTTGAATATAATCTTGAATGGGCAGTTGACGACAATGTCGGCAGATCAATTAATCCAGTTACTGAAAACTATGCCGGCCTCAAGGGTCGAAAAGGTCGAGGTGATGTATAACGCTCCAGCTAAATATAATGTCAAGGGGGCGTTACTCAATGTCGTATTAAGTAAGAATGAGTCCGAGACTCATTCTTGGCAAGGTGAAACGGGTGTGGATTACACCCAATATCGCCATGCGGGGGGAGATGCGCATGTGAATTTACTTTATACGAATAAGGGCTTTAGCTTAGATTTCCTGTTGAATGGTAATAAGAGACGGGATGTGATGGGGGAGGATATGTTGGCCCGCCATACATTAAATAGTGGTATGACGGAAATAAGCCAACATAATCGGGCCCTTGTCCATGTAAATAGAGGAACGGTTCGTCTGGGAATGGATTATACGTTCGCGAATGAGGATAAACTCTCTTTGGCATATTATCTGAAGGGAGATAAAGTCTTATCGGACCGTGATGCCTTTACCTCATATCTGGATCTGTCGAAGCCGGAAAATAAAAGTGAGAGTACGAGCTTGGTCCGTGACGACGGGCACTCCGCTATCCATAATATACGTTTACAGTATGACGGACATGCCGGGATATCGGCAGGAGCGGATTTTACTCGTTATCATTCGCCCTCGGTACTTGATTACCATGATACGAATACGAATGGTTCCCGGACTGATATGATAAATAATACGAGACAGGATGTATCCCGCTGGTCCGTATTCCTAAATAAGACACATAGTTTCGCTTCCGGGTGGGGATTGAATTACGGCGTGCATGGAGGTTACGCCTCGTCGAAAAACTATTCGGAGTATTTATATGAGCAAGGTGCTGGCTATGAGATGGACGAGGAAGCGTTGGAGGATAATACACAAAAGGAATACATCGCTGATATTTTCGCCGAGGTATCGAAAAGCTTCGGAGAGCGTTTCTCTGCTACGGTTGGGCTGAAAGGGGAGTATTTTAAGTCTGACTACGCCTCTAGCCGGGAAAATATGAACCTATGGAATGAGGGGGCGTTGTTTCCTACCGTATCCCTGAGCTATACGTTTTCTCCCCGACATATTTTACAGTTCGATATAAGTAGCGATAAGACCTATCCCGGTTATTGGCAAGTCTCCCCACAAGTAACGCCTCTAAACTCTTACTCGGAGGTGGCGGGAAATCCCTTGTTGAAACCTTATCGCACGTATGAGGGGCAGATGGTCTATATCTTCCGCCAAAAGTATATGCTGGTAGCGTTCTGTGAATACACGCCGGATTATTTCGCCCAACTTCCTTATCAAAGCGATACGGAACTGAAGACCGTTTTTCGTTTCGAGAATATGGATTATAGTTTGGAAGCGGGATTGGCGGTGATCATTCCTTTTAATGTGGGTCGTTTTTGGAATAGCCGCATCACACTGCGAGGTTGGAGGATGCAAGAGAAGAATGATAACTTCCACGGCGTCTCATATAACCGTGAGGCTTATCTAGGGTTAGCGCATATGAGTAACACATTTAACCTATGTGATAAACCGAATTTAAAAATGACGATAGACGGCCAATACGTGACTCCCGGTGCCATCCAAGGTATATACGACTTGGGTTCCATGTATGAGATATCCGCTGGATTAAAATGGACTTTCTTGAATGACCGTGCCAGCTTGACACTTAAAGGAGACGATATTTTCGCCAGCAGCATTCCACGTACCATCAAGATAAACCAAGGCAATCAATGGAGCCGGATGAGGAAATTGAATGATGAGAGATGTCTGAAATTATCTTTTGTCTGGAAGTTTGGTGGTTACAAGGAGAGGAAACATGATTCGATAGACACATCCCGTTTCGGAAAATAATAGATGCCTTGTAGTTTCATCCTAATGAACTCTTTGTTTCAATAGGATGAAACTGGATGCTCTTCTAAAGGAAATCCTATATTGCTTTCGTACTCGCTTCTATCTGTTCCATTAGCAGGGTGATATTGCTCATGAATAGCTTGACGGAGATCGCCAGCAGGATGATACCGAAGAATTTACGGATCAGGTATATGCCGCCTTTCCCCAAGACTTTCTCTACCTTGCGTGTCATGCGGACAACAAAGTAGACCCATAGCATATTCAGTACCAAGGCTACGATAATATTCATGCTGGCATATTCCGCACGGAGCGACAACAAAGTGGTGAACGATCCTGCTCCGGCTAGCAACGGGAATACCAGCGGCACCAACGTAGCCTCCTTGATTGGCCCTTGATTCTTGAAAATCTCTATGTCGAGAATCATCTCTAAAGATAGGAGGAAGATCACAAAAGCGCCGGCCACGGCAAACGACTCGATGTCCACATGGAAAAGCCTGAGTAATATATCCCCGGCGTAGAAGAACCCTAATAACAATAGAAAGGAGATTAAGGTTGCCTTCAACGCATTGACATCCTTGCCTTTATCCTTTAGGTCTATGATGATGGGAATAGCTCCGATTATATCGATAACAGCGAATAATACGATGAATGCGCTAAGTATTTGTTGGAAATTGAAATTTGTGAACATGACGTTACCCTCCTCTATTTTTTAATCCTCGTAAAGATACATATTTTTCCTTGAATTGGTCAATATGACGAAATTATTGGTGTGTGTAACTAATTTTAGCTGGCCTGAACTATCAACGTGTCAGAATTGTTCTTATATTAGAAGCAATAATCATTAAATCGAAAGGCCATGGGAGCAAAGAAGAATTTTGTGTTGGACACGAATGTCATATTACATGACTATAAGTGCATCGAGAACTTTCAGGAAAATGATATCTATCTACCCATCGTGGTATTAGAAGAGTTGGACAAGTTCAAGAAGGGGAGTGAGCAGATCAATTATAATGCCCGTGAGTTTGTTCGGGAACTAGACTTATTGACCAGCAATGACCTGTTCTTGAAAGGCGCCTCACTAGGACCGGGCAAGGGAACCCTCTATATCGTGACCGGTGATAAATACCAAGAGAAAATAGCTCTTTCTTTTCCGGAGAAAACACCGGATCATCGTATCTTGTCTTGTACGTTGACGATTGCCGAGAAGAATCCGAAGATCAAGACAACCTTGGTCAGTAAGGACGTGAATCTTCGTATGAAAGCTCGTTCTTTAGGTATTCCCGTAGAGGATTATATTACGGATAAGGTCGTGAATGTAGATATTTTCGAGCGTGCGCAAGAGACCTATGAGAATATAGACCCCGATTTGATCGATAAGATATACAGCTCTCCGGAAGGCGTAGACGCAGATTCGTTGGATATCAAGTCTAAGCTCGACCCGAACGAATGCTTTATCTTGAAAAGCGTACGTAATAGTGTATTGGCTCGCTACAATCCGTTTACGGATAAGATCAAGAAGGTGGATAAAGGCACGAACTTTGGTATCCAGCCCCGTAATGCCGAGCAGAGTTTCGCTTTCGAGGTGTTGAACGATCCGAATATCAAGCTAGTGGGGCTGACCGGAAAGGCCGGTACCGGAAAGACGTTGTTGGCGTTGGCCTCTGCCTTGAAACAAGCCGGCACGTATAAACAGATACTTTTGGCCCGTCCGATCGTCGCTTTGGCGAATAAGGATCTCGGTTTCCTTCCGGGTGACGAGAAGCAAAAGGTCGCTCCTTATATGCAACCTCTATTCGATAACCTGAACGTGATCAAGACTCAGTTTGCCCCGGGTAATCCCGATGTCCGTAAGATCGACGATATGCAGAAGAACAACCAGTTGGTGATCGAGGCGTTGGCTTTTATCCGGGGGCGTAGCCTGTCCGAGACTTATTGTATCATCGATGAGGCCCAGAACCTCACGCCGCATGAGATCAAGACGATTATCACCCGTGCGGGAGAGGGAACGAAGATGGTCTTCACGGGAGATATCCAACAGATTGACTCCCCGTATCTAGACGCCCAAAGTAATGGCTTGGCCTATATGATCGACAAGATGAAAGGACAGGACTTGTTCGCCCATATCAACTTGATAAAAGGCGAGCGAAGCGAGTTATCTGAGTTAGCGTCAGATCTTTTGTAATTAATATAGGGAATTGAAGATTGAAAATAAACGCTTATGTGAAGCTTGATTTTTAATCTTCAATTCTTAACGATTAATCGTTTACGCTCGGGCAGACATAAATCTTCCGGAAACTACCTTTATAGGAAGGGTCTCCCATATCTTTGATCTCATTCAGATGTTGTTTAAGATGGGCGGTTTCGCCGTGCTTTTGTAATTCCCCGTCGTTTTTCCAAGTCTCGGCGATAAAGAATTCGGTGCTATCGGTGAGGGATTGGTACATGCCGTAGTCGATACATCCCGGTTCTAGCAACGTGCTTTCCTTGCATTTCAAGAATGATTCCTTTAAGGCGGAGACACATTCGGGTTTTACTTTCCGTTTGATATTCAGTACGACTTCCATGGATTCTTTATTGCTTCCTCCATTCGTGCAACCGGATAGAGCGATTAATACGCAGGTCATTGAGATAAACACTTTCTTCATGATAGATTGTTTTTAAGTATTTGGTACGACAAAAGTAGTGAATTTTTGATCTAAACACAGGAATCGAACATCTGATATTAAATTATTGTTGTTAGTGGAAGTTGGAATGGATATATTTGTGATAATATTAATAGCTATTTATGTTAAATTTAAAACAAGAGTCATGAGAAAGAGTTTGTTGTATGTATTTGCCGTGATTTGCACGATGGGTTTTTTTACGGCATGTGGTGATGATGACGATTCAAGTTCTTCCGGTAACTGGCAAGATCTGTCGAAAACGTACGAGGGTAAGAGCGTAAATCTGGTAATGGGAGAAGTGACAATCCCTGTTGACGGTAAATCGGTCGTGATTGCCGCTTCTTCTGCGGAGAAGGTATCCGTAACCTTGAACAATATCATCCCCGAAAATAAGTCGGTCGTTATCGATGCCGCATTGAAGGAAGCGGACGGCACTTATACGTTTACCGGCGAGAGTACGGTTGGCGATTGCGTGGTATCAGTAAATGGTACGGTGAAAGGGGGCGTAGCTTCTGTTGTTTATACTCGTAAATTAACTTCTTCTATCATAGGTAATTGGAGCTTGAAAGCGGGTGCGGGAGCTATTTATGCGAATATAGTTACCGGGAATTCTACTATCGATAATCTCGTGCCTATGATAAAACCTGCTATCGGTAACTTGATTTGGGGCAAAGTAAGCGCTGTAAATGTTAACTTACCGGAAGATGGAATCTTCGATGTTTCTTGGAGACCTATAGGGGCTTCTGAGGATAAAGGAATCGGTGAGATCACAAAAATGGCAAGTATCCAATATTGTGTGGTAGACGGGAAATTTATGGTGACTGTGGATAAAAATTATGTGACAGTCTTGACTACTTTATTACAACAGGCTGCTGGTGACAAATTGGAGGCCGCTGGTATCTCTATTGACGAGATCATGAAGCTTTTGGTTGATTTAGGAGGTTATTATGGTCTACCTCTTAACATGAAGGTGGATGGAAGTGAGGCTACTTTTTATGCGGATAAGGATTTAATCGTACCGGTTTTGACCATGATAGCTCCTATCTTGAAACCGATGGTTCCGGAGAATTCTCAGCAAATGGTAGATATGGTATTGCAACTACTTCCGAACGCAAAAACGTTAGAGTTTGGACTTAATTTCACGAAATAATTGAAAATCCTAGGTTGTAGAGACGGAGTACACCCCGTCTCTACAACTGGATGAAATTTGGCAGAGTTATACCAATATAGGAGTTAATCAATTACCTTGGTGCTTTCTGATATAAGAATATCGCTATAAATGTATAAACTATATTCGGTATCCAAGCTGCTACGGCAGGACTCACATAACCATTAATAGCGAAGGTGGAAGTGACCGTCATAAACAGGATGTAAGAAAAACTCAACGCCAATCCGATACCAATATTCATACCCATACCTCCCTTTATTTTCCGGGAAGACAACGACGCTCCGATAGAAGTCAAGATAAACGCCGCCATGATCGTGGCGAAGCGCTTATGATACTCGATCTGGAAGGTCTGTATATTCCCGATACCTCTTTTTTTCTGCCGGTTGATATACGTATTCAGCTCGGGCGTTGTCATCGTCTCGCAATCATTTACGGAAATCAGGAAGTCCGAGGGCACGATGGTCAAGGTCGTATCCTTACGGGAGCCTTCGGTGATATGTTCCCGCATGCCATCAAAATCACGGATCATATAATCGATAACGGTCCATTGATAAAGCGAGTCGTATTTGATCGACTTGGCGGTCAGACGGGAGATCAATTTTTTATCCTCGAAATGCTCCAGAGAGAAACGGTATCCCATGTTCGAGCGAGCGTCATAGCTATCGAAATAAGCGATAACACCCGGCTCGATCTCCAATTGGGCGTTCTTCACGTAATCCACCTTCTTGTTACGGATATATTTGTTCTGGAAATCGATACGAGTCTCATTCGCCGGGGGAATGATGTAAGCGTTCAGGATAAACGTCACGATAGCGATAATCGTAGCCGAGACCGCATAAGGAAGCATTAACCTACGGAAACTCATACCGCTGGCAAGCATCGCTATGATCTCCGAACGATCCGCTAGCTTCGACGTGAAAAAGATCACGGCGATAAATGTGAACAACGGACTGAACAAATTGGCGAAATAGGGGATAAAGTTCAAGTAATAATCCACGATGATCGCTTTTAAGGGGACATCCGGATTCAAGAACTTATCGATCTTCTCGTTTATATCGAAAACGACGGAGATAGAGATAATCAAGGCGATAGCGAACACGTACGTGCCCAGAAACTGCTTGATGATATACCAATCGATCCGTTTTAGTTTAAATTTCATCTGTCTCGTTTTTTATAACCGGTTCGCTAATTGACGGACCATACCACTTTTCCATGTAGTAAAATCGCCAGCGATGATATGTGCCCTCGCTTCTTTCACCAACCATAGGTAGAAGGCGAGGTTATGGATAGAAGCGATCTGTAAGCCAAGCATTTCTTTCGCCTTGATCAAGTGGTGCAGATAAGCCTTGCTATATAAGGTATCCACGTAGGAATGTCCGTCCGGATCGACCGGCGAGAAATCGTTCTCCCATTTCTTGTTACGCATATTGATAGTACCGAAACGCGTGAAAAGTTGGCCGTTGCGCCCGTTGCGGGTTGGCATGATACAGTCGAACATATCGATGCCTCGTTCGATCCCTTCCAGTAAATTGATCGGGGTACCTACGCCCATCAAGTAACGAGGTTTATCTTTCGGTAAGATATCGTTTACGACCTCGATCATCTCATACATCTTATCGGTAGGCTCGCCAACGGCCAGTCCCCCGATAGCGTTTCCATCGGCGCCTTTTCGGGCCACGTTCTCCGCCGCCCTCTGCCGCAAGTCCGTATAGACGCATCCCTGTACGATCGGGAAGAGACTTTGCCGGTAGCCGTATTTCGGCTCCGTGCTGTTGAAGCGGGCGAAACAACGATCCAGCCAACGCTCGGTCAGGCCCAGTGATTGCTTGGCGTAATTGTAGTCGGCATCTCCCGGGCAACACTCATCGAAGGCCATGATGATATCCGCACCGATAGAGCGTTCGATATCCATCACCTTCTCCGGCGTGAACATATGCTTGGAGCCGTCGAGATGCGAGCGGAACTCGGCTCCCTCTTCATGCAGCTTACGATTGTCGGAAAGAGAGAATACCTGAAACCCCCCGCTATCGGTCAATATCGGGCGATCCCATGTATTAAACTTATGCAAGCCTCCGGCCTGCTCCAAGATCTGGATACCGGGACGAAGATACAGATGGTACGTATTCCCCAAAATGATTTGTGCCTTGGTATCTTCCTTTAGCTCGGTCATATGTACACCCTTTACCGTACCTTGCGTACCCACGGGCATAAAAATAGGCGTCTCGATTACCCCGTGATCGGTGGTAATCAAGCCCGCCCTAGCGTTCGATTTCGTATCGTTATACTGTAATTCAAATGTCATGTATCAAAAATTTGTGACAAAGGTAGCATTTTTCTCTTAGAATCCGAAGTCATCTATTTCTACCTTTTTCACCTCTTCCTCTTTAGGCTTCTCCACGAACTTGTGTACTTCGTTCGCCTTGATGATGATCGCTCTCATCGGGCGTACGGGACAGATCGATTCGCAGCCGCCACAACCGATGCAAAGATCGGGGTTTACTTGCGGGATGGTCAGCGTGCCCTCGTAAGGAACCATATGCACGGCTTGGGTAGGGCAGTGCTCCGAACAAGCCCCGCAATCCGTCCCCTCCGTCTTTACGATACAACGGTTGATGAAGAAGGTGGCGATGCCCACTTGTGTAGTCGCTTTCTCTTCCTTGGTAAGCGGCTTTATAGCGTGCGTGGGGCAAACCTCCGAGCAGACCGTGCATTCGTAATTGCAATAACTGTCGATGTAAGCGATACGGGGTTTCAACATATAATCAATGCCATACTCCAATCCCGTGGGACGTAGTACATGACTCGGGCATTGAGTCACGCAAATCTGGCATCCGGTACATACATCCTTGAAACGTTCTAAGCTGATCGCTCCCGGCGGTACGATAGGGGGCCATTTATTGCCGTGCTTACCTTGCCCGTGCTGCCCTTTGCCATGCCCTTTTTCCATTCCTTGGGCAATGGTGGATACGATCGGGAGGGAGACCGCGACGGTAGCCCCTGCCGAGAGAAATGTACGGCGGCTGTTCGGAGCGGTAGCCTGTTGGATCACGTCCGTTTGTGCGCGAGCTGTTTCGGCTTCTTTCTTGAAGGAAGGCTTGAAACGGTATTGCAATCCTCCTTTAGCGCACGAGGACACGCAGTTGAAGCAATCTACGCAACGGGAGGTATCTACGGTGAGGTTCTTGCTGTCGATCGCCTCCGCCTTACAAGTATGCTCGCAATTACCACAATGCGTACAAGCTTCTTTGTCAAAGGAGATCCGGAAAAACGAATACCGGGAGATCAGGCTCAACAGCGTTCCTACCGGGCAAAGCGTATTGCAGAACAACCTTCCCCGGAATACGACCATGAGGATGAATACGAGCAACGCGACCAAAGCGGATATCACGCCGAATACCGTCACGTTGCTAATCGTGACGTGATAAAGCGTATAGTTATCCATCCGTGCCAATCCGTCGGCCAGCAGGTTATTGACCCACATGACGACCGGACGGAACAGGTTGTTCGCTATACGGCCGAAGTTACTGTACGGATCTAGCAACGTACATAATTCGATCATCCCGAAAACAGCCAATACGAATGTAAGCCCGAGAATTGAGTACCGTAAGATATTCATGGGCTTATGATAGCTGAACCTGCGTACTCCTTTCTTTTTCTTCTTCCCGATACAGAAAACCCGGTTGATAATATCTTGCAATACGCCCGCCGGGCAAATAACCGAGCAATAGATCCGGCCGAACAATAAAGCCAATACGAATTGGAAGACTACCAACCCCGCCATCCCCCCTAAAATAGCGGGTATGATCTGGAGATGCAACAACGTGTGCAGGTTGTCCGGCAATACATCGGCGAAATCAACGAAGAATAAAAGTATGGGTACGAAAATGAGGATCGCGAGTACGACCCGCAATCCTTTTAAGTAATTAGGCTTCTTCATCCTCGATTATATCTTAATACGTTTGATCGTGACATTATCCAGATTCGTCGTACCTAGCTTTAAAGCCTCGCCTTTACCGATATGACCTACGGCGGCCATATCCAGCTTCTTCACTTGGTTGAACAGGCGAAGGGCAGCGGTGTCGATAGCGACGATATTCGGGGAAGCGATCAAGGATTTCAAGGTAGCCACATCGGCAGCGCTCTTTCCTTGTGGGCCGTTTTGGTGCATGATACGATAAGCGTCCACGATGTTCAATACCGGTTTCTTTTGCCAAGTGCAAATATCGGCGATGCATTGTTGCAAATCATTTTGATGGAAGAAACGGCGATCCCATACGATTCCCATATAGTTCTTCATGGCGCAAGTCATCTTCGCCCCACCATGGTTCTTCAATACGGGGACGTTGATCCATGCGTCCGCCTCGATCAGGGCCTCATGGATCTTGGCGCTTTTCAGGTTCACGCCACCCGGAATGGATACTTCCTTAAAATATTTCTCATCGTTGGCAGGCATGATGATACCTCCGGCCTCTTTTACGGCCTCGGCGATCCCGCTTGTCTCGTAGCATTTCTGCCAGTTATCGCAGGTGTGGTCGAATACGGTCACTTTAGAGGCGCCGGCCTCCAAGCATTTTTTGACCAAGGCTTTCACTAATTTGGGGTTCGTATTACCTGCCAATTCAGGAGAGCGGTCCCAGCCGATATTCGGCTTGATCACGATCTTTTGTCCTTTCTTCACGAAGTTTCCGATACCGCCAAGGGCTTCCAAGGCTTTATCTAGCATCACCTCCGGCTCTCCACCCATAACTGCTACCATATCGGGAGCCTTCTCTACGGCTACGGTGTTCGTGGAAAGGGCCGCTTGCAGACCTTCAAAATTTAAGGATAGAGCCGCACTAGCGATGACACTGGTCTTTAAAAAATCACGACGTTTCATAATTGTATACTATATTGGTTTATATTTGATTTACGGTACGGTCTTTTTTATTCGCTTGTTATTCCGAACAAAGATAATGATTATTTTGATATGCGAGTCAACTCCTTTTACAAAGTAGAACTGCTTTTTACTGCAACCCGGGTTGCAGTGATCTTGCGTAATAAGATAAATTCTTGTCGGAAGGCATATCGGTTCTGATAATATTTTTCTACCTTGCGAGGCAAAAAACAGATTGTATGGTTTTATATTGTAGAGTATCATTGAACGCTTTTGTCGAAAGCTTTCGGAATACCTCGGGGCCTGATTCCTTTTTCACGCTTCCGGCGAAGGGGTTGATGCATATCGTGCCGCAGGAGGAGATCGAGTATGGGCTTTCCTTGCTTAGGGAGTCTATCGGCTTGTATGAGGAACGCAAAGGGATACCTGTGGAAAAGAGCAAGAAGGCGATGCCCTTTTTCAGACAGGACAGCCGGATGCTGGTGGGGCCGGAGATAGGCATGTACGTGATCCCTTTGTATGAGGAACCCGGTGAGCCGGCCCAGTCTGCCGAGCCTTCTCTGGTCCTTGAGCTGGACTATCAGTCGTTGGGCGAGCTTTGCCTGTTCGAGAATTATTCCCTGTTGTCCTGCAAGTATGAGAAGGAGCCTATCTTGAACCATTTTACGGCACAATTGGAAAAGGAATACGATACCTTCTTTTTTGATGAGGAGCACACGGGCTTTACGCCTGATTCCCGCTTTTTCTCGATGCTGTGTAACGCCTGTCTGGAGGTGAAACAGCCTTCCTCGGTGGGGGATAAGGAATGGCGGTTGGCCTCGCTGCAAGCTACGGATGAGGTGCTCTATCGTTATGAGCATGGAAACTTGATCCCATACGTTCCGATATCGATGCCGGTAGACTGCCTGAAACGGGTTTATCTGGAAGATTTCCGGCGACAGCCCTTATTATTCGGGACTTTGAACGGTTTCTTGAAAAGCAAGGGACTTCCCGCCGAACAATTACTAAACTTATCATAAGGAATGAAGACAGTATCAAATCAAGAACTAACGATCCGTGTCTCCGAACATGGAGCGGAGTTGAGTAGTATCGTAGCGAACGCTACGGGAAAGGAGTATCTCTGGCAAGCGGACCCCGCTTTCTGGAAACGTCATTCCCCGGTATTGTTCCCGATCGTCGGGAGCGTATGGAAGGCCGAGTATCGGAACGAGGGAACCGTGTATCCGCTGTCGCAGCACGGCTTTGCGCGGGATATGGATTTTACGTTGATTGATGAGGCGGAGAACGAGTTGCGTTTCGCGCTGGAAAGTACCCCGGACACGCTGAGAGCCTATCCGTTCCCTTTCCTTCTGGAGATCGGGTATCGTTTGGAGGGCAATAAGGTGGAGGTGCTTTGGCGTGTGAAGAATACGGGAGATAAGACGATGCATTTCCAGATCGGCGCTCATCCGGCTTTCCTGTACCCGAATTATGAGGTGGATCAACCGGATCGAGGGTATTTCGCTTTCGATGTGAAAAAAGATCTCGTATACCGTGCGCTGGTGGAGAAAGGGTGCGTAGGGGATGTGGTTCGTCCGGTACCTTTGGATGCGGACGGCTTGCTGCCGTTGAATATCCATACGTTCGATATCGATACGTTTATCTTGGAGGACAGCCAGATTAAGCGGGTGGACTTATTGGATGTGGAGAAACGCCCGTACCTTTCGCTCACCTTTACGGCTCCGGTGGTCGGTTTATGGTCTCCGCCTACGAGAAACGCTCCGTTTGTCTGTATCGAACCTTGGTATGGACGTTGCGACCGGGTGGATTATACGGGTGAGTATAAAGACCGGGATTGGGTATGGCATTTGGAACCGGGAGAGCTCTTCGATGCCTCCTATACGATAGAGATAGCGGGGGCTTGATCGCTTCGTTGATATTTGCCGTAGGCAGACGACGCTGATTATATCGTGATCGTCTGCCTATGTTTTGTTTTAGATGTTGGCTATTTTATTCAATAGCTCCATCTTCCCGAATAAGATCAGCAGATCATCCGCCTCGATCATCAATTCCTCGGTGATACGGCTGATAACCTTGTATTCTGTCTGTGTGAGCCCGATCAGGTTCTTTTTCTCGTAAGGACGTTCGATCGCTACCAGATGGATGCCGAAATTCTCCTCGAAATCGATGTTCTTGATGGTTTGCCCGACAAGAGTGGCCGGTGTCTTGATCTTATAGAGATGTTCAGTGTCGGTTACTTTATACCAATGCCGGAACAGGCCGCCTAAAGACGCTTGGGAGGTGTACATCGTAGAGAAATCCTTTTCCGGGGTAATAATCTCGCTTACCCCGATCGCACGGATCACCGTCTCATGGATCGAGGAGATCGCCCGCACGATCAGTTTGCCCGCATCCAGACTTTTCAATAAAGCGACGGTCTGAACGGAAGTCCCGAAATCCTTACCGAATGTTACGATAATGGCATCCATTTCACTCAATGGCAGGGTGCTCAATGCCTCTTTGTCCGTAGAGTCCAAGGCGACCGCCCCCGCTATGTCGTTCTTCAGCATATCGACACGATGCAGATCCATGTCTACGCCGATCACCTCATTGCCGACACGTGTCAAGTCTTTCGCTATCGCACGTCCTAAATTCCCTAATCCGATTACTAAATATTTCATGCTATCTTATTTTTACATTAATATATTTTCTTGTGGATATGTATAGTCCTTTTTCGTGTATTCCTTGCAGAAACTTACGAGGAAGGCCAATACCCCGATACGCCCGACCAGCATCGTGCTGATAATGATGATTTTCCCGATAGGGGTGAGGTGAGGGGTATAATCGATGCTCAAGCCTACGGTACTCAAGGCGGAAACAACCTCGAACAATAGGGAGAACAGCGGCGCCCCTTTTTCCGTATAGGATAATACCCACGTAGCGATCGCCACCCACATGAAATACATCATGATGATAGCGAATGCCCGGCGGATGGCGAATGGGGCGATCTCCCGTTTTCTCACTTCCACTTTATCTTTCTCGCGTGCGGCGTTCAGGGTCGTAACCAAAGCTACGAAAACGGTGGTCACTTTCAATCCGCCGCCGGTGGACATAGGGGCGGCTCCGATTACCATAAGAATCAACGTCAGCATTAAGGTCGGAGGGGCCAATGTAGCCATATCCGCAACGTTGAATCCTGCCGTTCTAGGCGTGACGGCGCCTAGGAACGCATTTGCCAGTTTCCCCCGCAGGGGAAGGTCGCCCAAGGTATTGTCATACTCGAAAAAGAGGTAGAAAGCCGTTCCGGTAATTAACAGGATCAAGGTAGATATAACAACAATGTACGTATGTACATTAATAATACGGGGCGTATGGATATAATGCTTTTGCTTACCGATCAATATCTTGATACCATTCATCAGCAAGTGATGCAAGAGTTTCAGGTAATTGAAGACGATCGGGAAGCCCAAGCCTCCGAATATAATCAGCATGGCTATCCAGAAATGGAGGTTGTACTTATCCGCCACTAACGGATCGTACATATTGCCGCTCAAGGTAGAGATCCCTGCGTTACAAAAAGCGGACACGGCATGAAACATTGCGTAGAATAATTCCTGCTGCGTGCCTCCCGGCAGGCTTCCTCGCACGTCCATATAAATAAAATAGGCACCGATCCCCTCGATAAACAAGGTCACGAAAAGAATATTTAAGATGACCCGGAACAATCCTCCCGTCCGATCCTCGTTCAGCATATCTTTCAGCATCATCTTGCTCGTAAAAGAGGATTTCCCCATAAAGGAGAGGGCGAAGAAAGAGGTAAATGTCATGACCCCGATACCGCCGATCTGTATCAAAATCAGGATGATAATATGTCCGATATGCGTGAAACTGGTGGCTACGTCGACGGTGGTTAGTCCGGTTACGCATACCGAGGTCGTGGAGATAAACAAAGCGTCGATAAACGGAATCCGGTGCGTAGTGGCGTTCGGCAACGATAGCAACCCGGCCCCGACCAATATCACGAACACGAAACTGAGCAAGAAAAGCAACGAGGGCTTGATCCGTGTCTGCATCAGCGTGAACGTCTGCCGGGATAAGTGAATCGTGCTAAGCAGCAATAATAAGACATATACGAAGAGAGGTTTCGTAAGGAAAGACAAATAAGGCAAAGAGTACGCTATGGCATCCTTGAAAAATATCTTGCTGGATAATACGGCGAATAAAAGGAAATAGATGCTGATATCGAGATACAACATTTTCTCCTGTATGATTTCTTGGAACCTCACCACGTACCGGAGTGTTATGCCCGTGAAAAAAGCTAGCAGGATGAATGGGCGGGAGCGCTCTAGGATATGGACGGAATCGGGTGTCTGTACAAAGCCGAATTGGTAGATCAATACGAAGAAAGAGGCTAAGGAGGCGAGTAGGATAATCGCTTCCGCTATCCCGTTCAATAATCCCTTCATTTTACCCCAATAAATCAGCCAAGAGAAGTATATGTTTTTTAGATTCATGTCCGATGTTTTATAAATATAACAAATGTAGGAAATAAAAGTTAGAGGTACGTGAAAGCGCCTTCATTATTTGTTCTCATACTAATTGTTTTACTTACATTATGTGTTGTATAGCATATTGTATGATGTACGATACTGAAATATCAGAAAAATAATCAATTAGGAGATGCAAAAAAGACCTTTTGTAATTGCTTTGTTTAGAAAAATACTTATATTTGCGCAAATCTAATTACTGATATCATGGATACACAAAACGAGAATAGAGAGATGCTTTCCCCCTATGTTTCCGTAGACTGCGTTCTTCTCGGCATCAATGATGACAAGCTCACCGTGCTGTTGGCGGAGCGGAAAAGTGAGGAAGGCGAGTTGATCGGCTATAAATTACCCGGCAGCCTGATCTATGAGAACGAGGATTTAGATGACGCCGCCTATCGGATACTGAATGATTCGACCGGCTTGAAGCGTGTCCAATTGAAACAATTCCGTTGTTTCGGTTCCCCCGCCCGTACCTCGAACCGGTTGGACGTGATGTGGCTGGAGGCGACTTCCAAGGTGAAGATCGGACGGTTGATCACGGTCGCTTATCTCGCCTTGTGCAAGAACAGCAGGAAGACGTGTCCGGCCGATAAATCCGACTCGATCCGTTGGTGTCCTATCGACGATCTTCCTCGCTTGCCATTCGATCATAAAGAGATTATTGAGGCTGCCATACAGGAGATCCGTAATTGGGTGGAGAAGGAGCCCGCTATCATTTTCGACTATATGCCGATGAAGTTCACGGCGTTCCAGCTTAGGCGCACGTACGAGGTGATCTATAACCGTGAGATGGACGTGCGCAATTTTCATAAGAAGATGAATTCCTTGGATTACGTGGTGCCCACGGAGGATATGCAAGACGGGGTCGCCCATCGTGCCGCACGGTATTATCGGTTTGATAAGGTGAAATATAATCAACAACGTTCGAAGTTTAATAAGATATAAAACCATACGATTATGTGTCTGTTAGGATGTGACATTGGAAGTTCTTCCATCAAGGTCTCTATTGTCGATGAGGAGACCGGGTTAACAATAGGTGCGGATTTTTATCCCAAAGAAGAGGCCCCGATCAAGGCGTTGCGCCCGGGGTGGGCGGAGCAAAATCCGGAGGATTGGTGGTCGTACGTGAAGATCGCTATGAAAGGTGCCATGAGCAAGGCGAAGGTGAAAGGCGAGGATATCAAGGCGATCGGTATCTCGTACCAGATGCATGGCTTGGTGGTGGTGGACAAGAAGATGGAGGTGCTTCGTCCATCTATTATCTGGTGCGATAGCCGTGCCGTTCCTTATGGCGAGCGTGCGTTTAAGAATATAGGCGAGAAGCGATGCCTTTCCCACCTATTGAACTCGCCGGGTAATTTTACCGCTTCCAAGCTGGCTTGGATCAAGGAGTACGAGCCGGATATCTACGACCGTATCCATAAGATCATGTTGCCGGGAGATTTCATCGCTATGCGCCTGACGGGGGATATCGTGACTACGGTTTCCGGTTTGTCGGAGGGGATTTTCTGGGACTTCAAGAATAATGCCTTATCGGAGGAGTTGATGAATTATTATGGATTCAGTAAGGATCTGATCGCCGATATCCGTCCGACGTTCGGTTTGCAGGGCGAGGTTACCGCCTCGGTCGCCGCCGAGCTGGGCTTGAAGAAAGGCACGCCGGTTACTTATCGCGCGGGCGACCAACCGAATAACGCTTTATCATTGAATGTATTGAATCCGGGCGAGATAGCGGCTACCGGCGGGACATCCGGAGTGGTGTATGGCGTGAACGGCAAGGTGAATTACGATACGCTTTCCCGTGTGAATACGTTCGCCCACGTGAATCATACGATGGAGCAGACCCGCTTGGGTGTCTTGTTGTGCATCAACGGGGTCGGTATCCTTAATTCTTGGATCAAACGGAATATAGCGCTGGAAGGCATCAACTATAATGAGTTGAATGATTTGGCGGCTACGGTTCCCATCGGCTGCGATGGTCTTTCGATCTTGCCGTTCGGAAACGGGGCGGAGCGTATGTTGCAGAATAAGCAGATCGATTGCTCGGTTCATGGATTGAACTTCAACATACATACCAAGGCGCATATGGCTAGGGCGGCGCAAGAAGGTATCGTGTTCGCCTTTAAATACGGTATGGATATTATGAATGAGATGGGGATCGATATTCAGGTAATCCGTGCGGGGAACGCGAACTTGTTCTTAAGCCCGATCTTCCGGGATGCTTTGGCGGGCGTGACGGGTACGGTGATCGAACTGTATGATACGAACGGTGCGGTAGGGGCGGCCAAGGGTGCCGGTATGGGTGCCGGTATCTACAAGAACGCGGAAGAAGCGTTCGCTTCCTTGAAGAAGATCAACGTGATCGAGCCGGACGGTTTCAAGGCGAATGCTTATTGCGGGGCGTTCGAGATTTGGAAGGAACGATTGGAACAATCTATTTAACGGCTGAATTATTTACATTTTTAATACATATTATTATGAGTTACTTTAAAGGAGAGAAAGAATTTTTCCCGGGAATCGGACAGATTCAGTTTGAGGGACGTGAGTCAAAAAATCCGTTGGCATTTCATTATTATGACGCGGATAAGGTAGTAATGGGTAAGACACTAAAGGATCATTTACGCTTCGCTATGGCTTATTGGCATACCTTATGTGCTGAGGGAGGTGATCAGTTTGGTGGTGGAACAAAATCATTCCCTTGGAATGACAGCACGGACGCTATCACCCGTGCGAAGTACAAGATGGACGCCGCTTTCGAGTTTATGACCAAATGTAATATTCCTTACTATTGCTTCCACGACGTGGACGTGGTGGACGAGGCTCCTACGCTGGGTGAGTTCGAGAAACGTTTGCAGACGATGGTGGAACATGCCAAGGAGCATCAAGCCGCTACCGGAAAGAAGCTTCTATGGTCTACCGCGAACGTCTTCAGCAATAAGCGTTATATGAACGGTGCCGCTACGAACCCTTATTTCCCGACCGTGGCATGCGCCGGCACGCAGATCAAGAACGCTATTGACGCTTGTATCGCCTTAGGGGGCGAGAACTACGTGTTCTGGGGCGGCCGTGAGGGGTATATGAGCCTATTGAACACGAACATGAAACGTGAGAAGGATCATTTAGCCATGATGTTGACGATGGCCCGTGATTATGGCCGCAAGAACGGTTTCAAGGGTACGTTCCTGATCGAGCCGAAACCGATGGAACCGACGAAACATCAATATGACGTGGATTCGGAGACCGTGATCGGCTTCCTTCGCCATTATGGATTGGACAAGGATTTCGCCTTGAATATCGAGGTGAACCACGCTACCTTGGCCGGACATACATTCGAGCATGAGTTGCAAGCCGCCGCCGACGCCGGCATGTTGTGCAGTATCGACGCGAACCGTGGCGATTACCAGAATGGTTGGGATACGGATCAATTCCCGATGGATATCTATGAGCTGGCACAGGCTTGGCTGGTTATCCTTGAGGGAGGTGGCTTGACTACCGGAGGTACGAACTTCGACGCCAAGACCCGCCGTAATTCTACGGACTTGGAGGATATCTTCATCGCTCATATCGGTGGTATGGACGCTTTCGCCCGTGCCTTGATGATCGCCGCCGATATCCTTGAGCACTCAGATTACCGCAAGATGCGTGCCGAGCGTTACGCTAGTTTCGATGCCGGTGAGGGCAAGGCATTCGAGGATGGCAAGCTTACGCTGGAAGATCTTCGTACGATCGCTTTGCGTGACGGCGAGCCGAAACAGATCAGCGGTAAGCAGGAATTATACGAGATGATTGTAAATCTGCATATTTAAATAATTGAAAATCGAGAATTGGGAATTGAAAATTATCGTGCGTAAGCCCTAGTTTTCAGCTCTCAATTCTCAGTTTTTAATTAATAAATCTATTCCATGAAAAATAACAACACTTATATTTTCGCTCTTACCTTGGTCGCTACCTTGGGAGGTCTGCTGTTTGGGTATGACACGGCGGTGATCTCCGGTACGGTGGAGTCTTTGCGTAAGTTCTTCATCGAGCCGCAAGGGCTTCCGTTGGATCAAGCCAACGCCTTGGAGGGGTTCGTGGTGAGTAGTGCGTTGATCGGATGTATCCTCGGCGCCTCGTTCGCCGGGTGGATCAGCCAGCGTTACGGCAGGAAGCCTACGTTGATACTGGCCGCTATCCTTTTCTTGCTTTCTGCTATCGGCTCGGCTTGGCCGGAGCTGTTTATCGGCATGCCCGGAAGTGGTGATCATACGTTTATGTATGCGTTCGTGGCTTATCGTATTCTGGGAGGTATCGGCGTGGGGCTGGCCTCCATGGTATCGCCGATGTATATCGCCGAGGTGGCTCCGGCCGATCGCCGGGGGAATCTGGTGGCATGGAACCAGTTTGCCATTATCTTTGGTATGCTGGTGGTATATTTCGTGAATTATACGATCGCCCTTCAAGGAGATGCCGCTTGGCTGAATACGATCGGCTGGCGTTGGATGTTCGCTTCCGAGATTATTCCGGCGGTATTGTTCCTCTCGTTCTTGATGTTCGTGCCGGAGACGCCTCGTTATCTCGTGATGCGTGGGCGTACGGAGAAGGCGTTGGGCGTCTTGAGCCATTTGATGGATCAGGCGGACGCTGGCCGTGAGCTGGAGGATATACGGAATAGTTTCAAGGAGAAAGCTCCGTCGATGAAGCCTTACTTCCGGTTTATGGGGACTTGGCTGGCGCTGTTCTTGGCCGGCTACGGGTTGTTGTCGTGGGCAGGTAATACGAATGCGTTGGAGATCGCCTTGTTGGCTAGTTTCTGTATCGCCTTGCTGTTCCCGATCCGGTCGTTTGGCGTGCTGATCATCTTGGTGGGCGTGTTGCTCTCCGGTTTCCAGCAATTCGTGGGGATCAACGTGGTGCTTTACTATGCCCCGGAGATCTTCAAGACGATGGGAGCGGCCACGGACGCCGCCCTTTTGCAACAGATCGTGGTAGGGGCGGTGAACCTGTCGTTTACCGTATTGGCTATTTTCACGGTGGATAAGTTCGGACGCCGTCCGTTGATGATTATCGGGGCGCTCGTCATGGCGGTATCTATGTTGATCTTGGGAACTACTTTCTATACGCGTTCGGTGGGTATGGGATCATTGGTCTGCATGCTGGTTTATACGGCGGGATTCGCTATGTCGTGGGGACCGGTCTGCTGGGTGTTACTGGCCGAGATCTTCCCGAACTCGATCCGCTCCACAGTAATGAGTATCGCCGTGGCGGGGCAGTGGATCGCCAACTTCTTGGTATCATGGACTTTCCCGATGCTGGATAAGAATCAATACTTGACCGATACGTTCAATCACGGTATGGCCTATTGGATCTATGGCGTGATGGGTATATTGGCGGCGTTGTTCATCTGGAAATTTGTCCCCGAGACGAAAGGAAAGACGCTGGAGGAGATGGAAGGTTATTGGAAACGGTAACCAAACCTGAGACAAGATAATATATGAGTAAAAAAGGACGGATCAATCTACCTGTCCTTTTTTCGTAATGAACCTTAATGCCCCAATTTAGACGCCGGATTTGCCATCGCCGCCCGATAACTCTGGAAAGTAACCGTAGATACGGTCAGTGTCATTATGATTACCAAAGCCACTAAAAATACCCATACGTAGATCGGCGTTTTATAAGCGAAGCTTCGTAACCAAATATGCACCCCATAGTAAGCAAGCGGGATCGAGATAATAAAACAGACGAGCGTGATCCGGAGGAAAGACGAGTTCAGCATCCAAAGGATCTGCCGGACCGTGGACCCATGTACTTTCCGCACGGCTATCTCCTTTTCCCGTCCCTGTAGCTCAAAGATAACCAGTCCGAATACTCCCACGAGGGATAAGAAGACGGCCATCAGGCAAAGGGCGGTAATCAGCGCTCCCTGCCGCCCACTTTTACTGTAAAGCTCCTCCAGTGCCGTATCAAAGAAATGGATATCGGCCGGATAACCCGGGATCAATTCATCCGTTACCTTCCGGATATGCTCGATAGCCGTCCGGGGATTTCCGCCGGGGATCTTGACATAAGCGTATCTTTCCGGCACCGAACGGCGGTAATGATTCTTAGCCGAGGTCCAAAGTCCCATCGGGCGTAACTCTTTATATAGGGATTCATAATGGACATCCTCAAAGATACCGACAATCCGTACCGGTATATCATTATCCGTGATGCTTGTTCCTACCAAGTCCGATAGGTCGTCCGGTTTCTCGGGGGAAAGGCCCGAGACGATCTCCCTCGCTGCCGTCTCGCTAAGGAGGCAAACGGCCTGTGTGTTATCCGCCGCCTCATCCGTCGGCCGGAACTTCCTTCCGGCGATCATCTTTACATCCATTAGCTCCGGGAAATTGGCGGATACTCCCAGCCAGCTCATATAATAATGTTGGCCTTTGTAATTATACCCGATGAAAGAACGTGATTCGTCCGAGACAAATTTGAACTCACTAAAGGAAACATCACGGATAGCGGGGCTTTCCAAGAGACGTGCCTTGAACAATTCGCCCTTTTTCAAGGCCGCCCCCATGCTTAGTCTTACCTCCAGTACGTTTTCTTTGTTAAACCCCAAGTCCACGTTCCCTATATATCTGTTTTGCAAGGAGACGAACAACGCTCCGACAATCAGCGTGATCGAGATAACGAACTGGAACCCCATAAGTAACTTGCGAGTGTTCTTGGCCCGGTCGCTAAGGGTAAAAGACTTGTTCAGCGCCATGACAGGAGGAAACGAGGTGATATAGAAAGCAGGATACAAACCGGCTAGTATACCGCCGCCTGCGACAAGGAAGAATGTGTACGCCGGAATCTTCCAGTTGGCATACAGGTTCAACGGATGCCCCACCATATTCGTGACCCATTGCACGTTATTCAAAAATAACAGGAAAAGCAAGGCGAGGAAGAAGGCGACAACCGAGATTCCCAAGGACTCCAAGACCAGATACTTCCGTAGCGTGGCGTCCGAGCTTCCCAGCACTTTCTGGATGGTGATCGACTTGGTGCGTATCGGCGCCAAGGCTATCGACAGGTTGATATAATTGACCAAGGCGATACCTATGATCAGGATGGCGATAAAGAATAACATATTCGTCCGTAGCTTATTACCGATGGGAGCGGCGTCCGCTCGGACCGGCTGGCCGAAATAGAGATCTGACAAGGGCCGGAGGCGCATATCCTCGATCGTGAAACTTTTCAGGAAAGCCCGGCTATCGGCCATATAGGTCTCGGTAGTGACAGAGGCGGATTCCGGCGTCGACATCAGCAGATAACAATAGTAAAGGCCGGTATGCCAGTTTTCCATCATCTCTTTCTCCATGATCGGGATATACAAGGCATTCTTCACCCGGGTGTTTTCCGGGAAATCGCGAAAGACGCCTCCCACGATATATGCCGGCTCAAAACTAAGCCCATATATAATCGAGCCTTCGGCCCCGGCGAACTCCGACAGATAAACCGGCTTCCCGATAGGATTTTCCTCGCCGAAGAGTTTCCGGGCCATGCTCTCTGGGATCAGCGTCCCTTCCGGACGTTTCAGGCAATCCGTATCGCCGGCCACCAGTTCGAAGCCAAAGACCTTAGTATATCCCGGGGTGATCCGTTCCACCTGCTCCATATAGCTCCGTGCGTCGGGCCCTTCACTGGCTGATATCCCAAAACGTACGGAGGAGTAAACAAGGTTGTTTGTGATAGCGGCCGCTTCTATATAAGGGGAGGCGGCGATGAAACGCTCGAGTTGTGGACGTGCGAAATTAGCCTCCCATATCCCGTCATCCCGCTTGTTTTCTAACTGAAAGATCCTTTCCCTGTTCAAGAGGGAAGCGTCGAAGCTATATTCATGACCGACATGTATGCTTATCAGCATGAATAACAGGAAAGCGAAGCTAAGTCCTAAAAGATTAGTGACCGTCGCTAATTTATAATGTCTCAAGACATAAAGCAGGTTCTTGAATGTACTTTGCATGGTATAAGTTCTTTTAATTTTAAACCCTTTGATCTGGAAATACAAAGCAAAGCTATTCCTTTATTTACGTTCCTGTGTTATTTTTTTGACAAACGGTTACTTTCTGTTGATGAATTGTGATATTATCAATAATTTCCTTATTTTTGCCATCATACTTCAAAAAGAAACAAGCGCTATGTTACACAAAGGCTATCGGATGCTTTTCAACTGCCTGATGTTTTATCTCTAGCAGATACTCTCCCTATATAAACTCATGGGGGCGGGGATGCCCGTCCTGTGTAACAATAAAAAATAACCTTGATGAGGGCGGATAGATCCTACCTCTACGATAAAACATATAATTTTATGAATACGACCCATCACACACATTCATGCGTACATGATACCGTCTCTTCCGTAGGAGCGAACAATTTCGGGATGAACGACCGTATCAAACGTTTGCGCCGGCAGACCTTTGAGGCCCAACCTTCCCTATCGATCGAGCGGGCCTTGATCGAGACCCGTTTTTATCGGGAGAATTACGGAAAGTATCCGATCCCTATCCTGCGTGCCTTGAACTTCCTTGAGATCTGCAAGCAGAAGACGATCTATATCGGCGAGGACGAGTTGATCGTTGGCGAGCGGGGGCCCCGCCCCAAGGCCGTGCCTACCTTCCCGGAACTTACCTGCCATAGCGTGGAGGACCTGCATATATTGAATACCCGGGAGCTGCAACGTTACACAATCTCCCAAGAAGATATCGATACTTACGAGCGGGAGGTGATCCCGTACTGGAAAGGCCGTACCCAGCGGGAGCGCATCTTCAGCCACGTCCCCAAGGAATGGAAAGAGGCGTACGAGGTGGGTATGTTCACCGAGTTCATGGAGCAACGTGCCCCCGGGCATACCGCTTTGGACGGCAAGGTCTACCAATATGGCCTGCTGGACTTGAAGAAACGTATCGAGGGGGAACTAAGCGCCTTGGATTTCATGAACGACCCCGAGGCCACGGACAAGCAGGAGGAGCTGACGGCCATGTCTATCTCCTGCGACGCCGCTATCCTGCTGGCCGAGCGACACGCGGACTTGGCTGACGAGATGTCTCTCACCGAGAAAGATCCCCGCCGTGCCGCTGAGCTGAGGAAGATCGCCGAGGTATGCCGCTGGGTTCCCGCCCACGCTCCCCATACCTATTGGGAAGCGATCCAGATGTACTGGTTTGTCCACCTCGGTACGATCACGGAGCTGAATGGTTGGGATGCCATGAACCCCGGTCATTTCGACCAGCATCTGGCGCCTTTCTACGAGAAAGAAATCGCCGCCGGAACCTTGACCCGTGACGAGGCGAAAGAGTTGATGTCTTGCTTCTTCATCAAGGTAAACAATCATACCGCCCCGCCGAAAGTGGGTATCACGGCGAAGGAGAGCGGAACCTATAACGATTTCACGAACCTGAACATCGGCGGCATCCGGGCGGACGGTAGCGATGGCGTAAGCGAGGTCTCCTATATCATGTTGGAGACGATCGAGGAGCTGCATATCCTCCAGCCCGGCAGCGCCATCCACGTCAGTGCCCGTACGCCGGAGCGTTTCCTTCGTGCTGGGTGCAAGGTGATCCGCCAAGGCCATGGCTACCCGTCGGTATTCAACCCGGATGTGTACGTGCAGGAGTTGATGCGGCAAGGCAAGTCGCTGCGTGACGCCCGCGAGGGAGGTTGCAGCGGTTGCATCGAGGTAGGCGCTTTCGGGAAGGAGGCGTACGTGTTGACCGGTTATCTGAACGTGCCGAAGATATTGGAGGTGACGCTGCATAACGGCGTAGATCCGGTAAGCGGTCGCAAGGTCGGTCTGGAGACCGGCGATCCCCGTGGTTTCCGGACGTATGAGGAGCTTTACGCGGCATTCATGCGCCAGATCCATTATTTCGTGGACATGAAGGTGCGGGTCAGCAACTATATCGACCGCATGTTCGCCAAGTACGCCCCCGCCACGTTCCTCTCCCTGTTTATCGATGATTGTATAGCGAAGGGTAAGGATTACTACAATTGCGGGCCTCGTTACAACACCACTTATATCCAGTGTACCGGATTAGGCACGATAACCGATAGCCTTTCCTCTTTGCGGAAACACGTCTTCGAGGATAAGACCTTCACAATGGAAGCCTTGTTGGATGCGATGGCGGATAATTTCGAGGGACATGAGCCGATGCGCCAAATGATCCTGAACCGTACGCCTTTCTTTGGCAACGATGATCCGTACGCCGACCAGATCGCCGTCCGTGTCTTCGACGATTTATATGACGCGATCGAGGGCAAGCCGAATACGAAAGGGGAGTGTTTCCATTTGAATATGTTATCCACCACTTGCCATGTCTACTTCGGCAAGGTGATGGGAGCCACCCCGAACGGTCGCTTGGCCGGGCGTGCCATCTCCGATGGTACCTCGCCCTCGCATGGGGCGGATATCCACGGGCCGTCCGCCGTGATCAAGTCGCTTGGCAAACTGGATCAGGTGAAGAGCGGCGGCACACTGCTGAACCAACGCTTCCTGCCCAGCCTGCTCTGGAGGGAGGAGGATATCTCGAAGCTGGCCTCCTTGATCCGTAGCTACTTCGCCTTGGGTGGCCATCATATCCAATTCAATATCGTGGATACGGAAACGCTTTACGCCGCCCAGAAGTGTCCGGAGGACTACCGGGATCTGCTGGTCCGTGTAGCGGGCTATAGCGACTATTTCAACGATATGAACGCCGATTTGCAAGCGGACGTGATCGCACGTACGGAGCAAGAGACTTTCTGAGCCATGCTGTTATTCGATATCAAACGATACGCCATAAACGACGGGCCGGGCATTCGTGTCACGATCTTCATGAAAGGATGCCCGCTTGCCTGCGTATGGTGCCATAACCCGGAAGGCATCTCGCCCCGGGCGGAGAAGCTGTATACGAGAAAGAAGTGCATAGGTTGCGGGGCCTGCGTGGATGTATGCCCCACCGGGGCGTTGACCTTGACGGAGGCGGGTATCGTCACGGATCGGTCTCTGTGCCGGACATGCGGTAGATGCGCCGAGGTTTGTCCCACCTTGGCGATGGAGATGTCCGGCCGTGAGTATTCTATCGACGAGGTCATGCGTGAGATCGAGAAAGAGACGGTCTTTATGGATCGCTCCGAGGGAGGCGTTACCTTCTGCGGGGGAGAGCCGTTGTCGCATCCATCGGACTTGGTTGCCCTGCTGGATCGTTGCGGAGCGTTGGGAATCCATCGTGCGGTGGATACGACCTTGTTCGCCTCGCCGGATACCGTCCGGAGCGTAATGGAGCGCACGGATCTTTTTCTGGTGGATTTAAAGCATATGGATTCCGGTAGCCATCGTCGTTTCACGGGTGTCCCGAACGAGCGTATCCTCTCCAATCTTCGGATGATCGCCGAGGCCGGCATAGACTTCCTCATCCGTATCCCGTTGATCGAGGGAGTCAATGCGGACGAGGAAAATATATCCCGTTCCGCCATCTTCTTGGCCTCCTTGCCGTGGGAGCGGAAAGTCGTTAATCTCCTCCCGTACCACGACATCGGAAAAGGTAAGCACGATAAGCGAGGAACCCTCTACAACCCCGGGCACCTTCCGCTATCCACCCCTTCCGAAGCAGTCCTGCAAAGGTGTATCGATCAATTCGCCTCCTGTGGGATAACCGCATTGATCGGAGGATAATTAGAATAGGGGTGGGAACTGCTCGCCCTCATTTTACCATTTCTTCCGATACTCCGTAGGCGATATCCCGACGTGTTGCTTGAAGTATTTACCGAAGAAGGATTGGTTGGTGAAGTTTAGCCGGTCTGATATCTCTTGGATGGAAAGGGTGGAGGAGGATAATAACGCCTTCGCCTCCAAGACAACGTAATTATCGATCCATTCCCCGGCTGTACGGTTGCTGACGTTCTTTACCAAAAGGGATAAATATTTGGGAGTGACACATAATTTCCCGGCGTAGAAAGCTACCGACCGTTCCTGCTTATGATGTAAGGCGAGCGTTTGTATGAACGCCGCGAACAACTCCTCTTGCCGGCTCTTCTTCACCTCGATCGGCATATGATTCTTAAACATGCCGTAAACCTCGTGGAATACCGCCAACAATAAGCTCTGGGCAATCTCTTTCCGGTAAGGATGCCCTTTCGCTTTCACTTTCTTCCAGAGAAAAGAATGATATTCCTTGATACAACCTATCTCCTCGGCATTCAACTCAGTGACCGGATGCTCCTTGATGTAGAAGAACGCCGGCAAGGTATTCTGTATATGAGGAATGATCTCCTCCATGAAATTCTTGGAGATGACGATGAAGATCCCGGCCACGTCCTCGCTACGTTCCACGTGTTGGATGATCTGATCGGGCAAGGACAATACGAGATGGTTTTCCCCTACGACATATTCCTCCATATTGATCCGTATACGCATGAAGCCTTTCGTGCAAAGCGCGAATACGACGGCGTCTATTCGCATCGGATGGTCGAGCGAGGGAATATCGTCGATGTTATCGAATATGGCGAAATCCTCGTCGATGAAGTCTATGCCGGGTACGTTCTCGATAAGAGAGATACAAGCTTGAGGTAGATCTGTTACGTTCATAATTTATTCTTGTTTGGGCGATAAAATTAGTGAAATAATAGAATAATCCAATTGAAATGTGTCAAATGGGACAATTTGGTTGCAAAACGGAACTTCTTTGGAGTGGATAAACTCATCATCTTCGCGGTATAATAAATCATAGGATATGAAAAGGATGAAAGGCATTGTTTATGGAGGATTATTATCCGTCGTATTCGTGCTGTCCGGATGTTCGGGCAGTCAAAAAGAGGGACGGGATAGTAAAGAGATCCCGGTGGAGATCGTGAAGGTAGCGAAGACCGTTCCGGCTGATACAAGGAATTATGTGGGAACGGTAGAGGAGGTCGTATCTTCCTCGATTAGTTTTCAGGTGATGGGTAATGTAGAGCGAGTATTGGTGGGCGAGGGGCAGAAGGTCCGTGAGGGCCAACTACTAGCGGTGTTAGACAAGGCGACGCTGGAAAACGCCTATAATGCCTCGGCCGCTTCCTTGCGACAAGCGGAGGACGCCTATGCCCGCATGAGAACCTTGCACGAGAATAAGAGCCTGCCGGATATGAAATGGGTAGAGGTGGAGAGCAAATTGGAACAGGCCCGTTCCATGGAGCGAATCTCGAGGAAAAACCTTGAGGACCGGAACCTGTATGCCCCGTTCGGCGGCGTTATCGGCAAGCGCATGGTTGAGGCGGGAGAGAACGTGCAGCCCGGGCAACCGGTTTTCTCCTTGTTAAGGATAGAGACGGTAAACGTGAAGATCGCCGTCCCGGAGAACGAGGTCGCCACGCTAGGCGATCAAGCCGCCATGATAAAGGTAGCCGCTCTGGGCGGACAATGTTTTGAGGGGAAAGTGACGGAGAAAGGTATCGTGGCCAACCCCATCTCCCACACGTACGAGGCGAAGATCCGGCTGGAGAACCCGTCCGGCGCTCTATTGCCCGGCATGGTTTGCGATGTACGCCTGTCGGGAGAGGAATCCGTGCCGGCTATCGCCTTGCCGAACAACGCCGTGCTGATAGCGAACGACGGGGGGCGTTTCGTCTGGAAGATCGTAGACGGAGAGGCGAAAGCTACGCCCGTACGGACGGGCGACTTGACGGAGCAAGGCTTGTTTATTCTGGAAGGGTTGAACGAGGGGGATATCGTCGTGATAGGCGGTTACCAGAAAATCAGTGAGGGCATGAGAGTGCGTGCGTTATGAGAGAACGTAAAAACGGAGTGATCGAATGGACCATGCGTCATTACCAGATCACGTTGCTGGTGATTACCGTGCTGGTCGGGTTGGGTATTTTGGGTTTGGTGGACATGCCGAAACAGGAGTTTCCGGAGTTCACCATCCGCCAAGGCGTGGTAGTGGGTGTTTACCCCGGGGCGACTTCCGGAGAGGTGGAGGAGCAGTTGGCCAAGCCTTTGGAGAGATACCTGTTTACCTTCAAGGAGGTAAAGAAGAAAAAGACGTACTCCATGTCAAGGGATGGAATGGTGTACGTAATGGTGGAGCTGAACGACGACGTGAACAATAAAGACGAGGTCTGGTCGAAGATCAAGCTCGGCTTGCAGAACTTCAAGTCGCAACTGCCCTCGGGCGTACTCGCCGTCATCGCGAATGATGATTTCGGCGATACTTCCGCCTTATTGATCACCTTGGAATCGGAAGACAAGACCTACCGGGAATTGCAGCGATACATGGAGACGCTGGAAGACCGCCTGCGCCGGATCGAGTCCGTATCCAACCTGCGCCGTTACGGGGTACAAAACGAGCAGATCTCGGTCTACTTGGATCCAGACAAGCTAGCCGCTTACGGCCTAGATACCCGTATGCTGATGACAACCTTGTTCACCCAAGGCTTTACCACCGCCTCCGGCTCCTTGGAGAATGGCGGCTTGGACATTCCCATCCACCTTTCCGTGACCTATCCCTCGGAGCGGGAGGTAGGCGAGCAGATCCTGCTGGCCGATGCCGACGGGCATATGATCCGCTTGAAAGACGTGGCCCGTATCGTACGGGAATATCCCGAGCCGGATAGCTATATAACGAACAACGGCAAGAAAGCGATCATCCTTTCCATGGAGATGCGTGAGGGCCATAATATCGTACGATACGGAAAGGAGGTAGACGAGGTGCTACGTGCTTTCGAGCGGGATCTTCCCGAGAGTGTCTCGATCCGCCGGATCGCCGACCAGCCGAAGGTGGTGGGAGACTCGGTAAGTTCCTTCGTGCGGGATTTGTTCGTGTCCATCGTGGTCGTGATCTTGGTGATGATGGTATTGTTCCCGTTCCGCTCGGCATTGGTGGCGGCTACTTCCATCCCGATCAGTGTCTTTATCTCGATCGGTGTCATGTACGCTTGCGGCATCCCGCTGAATACGGTGACGCTGGCCGCCTTGATCGTGGTATTGGGCATGATCGTGGATAACTCCATCATCGTGATAGACGCCTATCTGGAATATCTGGACAAGGGCTATTCCCGTTGGTACGCCGCCGTCTATAGCGCCAAGAACTATTTCAGCTCGATCTTGTTGGCTACGCTGTGTATTTGCGTGATCTTTTTCCCGTTGCTTTTCACGATGACGGGGCAGATGTTGGATTTCGTGACCTTCTTCCCTTGGACGCTTTCCATCTCCCTCATGGTGTCGCTGGCGGTGGCGATGGTCTTTATCCCGCTGCTGGAGCGGGTCTTGATCAAGAAGGGATTGAAGTCCGGGCGGGAGAATACAGGCAAGAAGAGGTTCAATCTGCTGGATACCGTACAGGCCGTCTATACGAGGGCGCTGACGTGGACTTTCCGTTTCCCGAAAGCCACGATCGGTCTAGGCATCCTGACGGTTGCCTTGGCGATCCTGATGATCACTCAACTGAGCCAGCGTATGATGCCGATAGCCGACCGGGATCAGTTCGCCGTCGAGATCTATCTCCCGCAGGGAACCTCGCTGGACCGTACCGCCGCCGTGAGCGATAGTCTCTATAAGCTGTTGTCGGAAGATGAGCGCATCCTGTCCGTCACCTCCTTTATCGGAACTTCCTCGCCCCGTTTCCAAGCTACCTACGCCCCGAACTTGGCCGGGAAGAATTACGCCCAGTTCATTGTCAACACCGCCTCGGTAGAGGCCACCCGTAGCGTGTTGGATGATTATACGGACCGCTACGCCGATTATTTCCCCGACGCTTACGTGAAGTTCAAGCAACTGGATTACCAAAACGTATCCTCTCCTTTAGAGGTCCGTTTCATGGGAGACGATATCGCCCGGTTGAAGCAGGCCGGGGATTCCTTGATGGCCGTGTTGCGTGAGATGGACGGCTTGGTCTGGGTACACACCAATTATGAGGAGGCCTTACCCGACGTACGGGTTCGATTGGACCCAGTGGAAGCCTCCCGCCTCGGGATCACGAAGGCGATGGCCTCGGCCGATCTGGCGATCCGTTACGACGGCCTCTCGGTTGGCTCCCTCTGGGAAGGCGATTACGCTTTGCCGATCCAGCTGAGATCCGATAAGAAAGGGGAGGGTGACGCGTTCGATAAGGTCGGCGACCAGTATCTTCCCACCATCGTCCCCGGCGTGAGCGTCCCGCTCCGGCAAGTCTCCACGATCGAGGGAGGCTGGAATGATGGGCAGATCGTCCGTCGCAACGGCGTGCGTACCTTGAGCGTCTTCGCCGAGGTAACCCGGGGGACCAACCAGAACGCTATGCAGAAACGGATCGAGCGAGTCATGGAAAGCCGTATTATCCCGACCTTGCCCGAGGGCGTGACGTACGAGTACGGTGGAGCCAAGGAGCTGGATTTCGAGACGATGAACCCGCTGATGCAGGGCTTGGCGATCGCCGTGATCATTGTTTTCTTCTTCCTGTTGGTCAATTTCAAGAAGATCGGCTTGGCGTTGGCGGCCCTGTCCTCGTTGCTGCTCACCTTGTTCGGGGCGGCGCTGGGCTTGTGGGCGTTCCATATCGATTTCAGCTTGACGTGCGTCTTGGGCGTTATTAGCTTGATCGGTATCGTGGTGCGAAACGCTATCTTGATATTCGAGCATGCGCAAGACCTGCGGCTCCATAAGCATTATAGCCCGAGGGATGCCGCCTTCGACGCCGGCCGGCGACGCATGCTCCCGATCTTCCTGACCTCGGCTACAACGGCCGTGGGCGTGGTGCCCATGATCATCAGCGGCAGTTCCCTTTGGATGCCGATGGGTGTGGTGATCTGCTCGGGAACGGTCTTCTCGATGATCTTGGCGGTCATCATCCTGCCTGTTTTCTATTGGAAGATATTCGGGGATAAATGAATGATACGGATGTGGATTAGGATATAATATAGGAATGAATATATGCGGAAAAAAGAGATGATAAAAAGATGGATATATGGCATCGTCGGTTCCCTCGTCTTATGCGTGGGGACCGTGAGCGCCCAGCGGACATTATCGCTGGAAGAATGCCGGGAAATGGCTTTGGAGAATAACGCGAAGATGAAGAACGCCCGCTTAGACGTAGAAGGGGCGAGGGAAGGAAAAAAGGAGGCCTTTACGAAATACTTCCCGAATGTCAGCGCCGTGGGAACGGCATTCAAGGCGAACCACGGGATGATGGATATGAGCGTGATACCGGGCCTTCTCGAGTTGTCGATGATGGATGACGGCTTGCTGGGTGGGGTGACCGCTATCCAGCCCGTGTTCGCCGGCGGACAGATCGTGAACGGCAATAAGCTGGCCGACTTGGCGCTCGAGGTGAGCCGTTACCAGATGCGCCAATCCGAGGATGAGGTAGCCCTGACGGTGGAGCGGTATTACTGGCAATGGATCTCCCTTCACGAGAAATTAAGGACGATCGAGATCGTGGAATCCTTGGTGGGGAGTCTTTATAAGGATGTGGAGGTAGCGGTCGGCGCCGGCGTGACGACTCGTAATGACCTACTGCAAGTCCAGTTGAAAAAGAACGGCGTGGCGAGCGACCGCCTGCGGGTGGAGAACGGCTTGCGCCTTTCCAAGATGGTGCTGGCTCAATATATCGGTATCGGGGAAGATGATTTCGAGATCGATTTCACGCTGCCCGCCGAGGTGCCCTCCCCGGAGCTTTACCGGGTGAGCCATGAGGAGGCGCTCCCTACGACACTCTCTTATAAATTGCTGGAGAAGAACGTGGAGGCCGCCCGTCTTCAACAAAAGCTGAAGGTTGGGCAATACTTGCCCACCGTGGGGATCGGAGCCGGGTATATGTATCACAACTTACTGGATAAGGACCGTCCGTTCGGCATGGTTTTCGCTACCGTAGCGATTCCGATCAGTGATTGGTGGGGCGGCTCGCACGCCATCCGGAAGCAAAAGCTTCAGGTGAAGGCGGCCGAGTATTCCCGCCAAAACGCCAATGAGCTTCTGTTGGTGCAAATGCGGAAGCTTTGGAACGAGCTGGAGGAGTCTTATAAGCAAGTCAAGCTCTCGGAGGAGTCCATAGCGACGGCCGAGGAGAATGTCCGCCTTAATACGGACTATTATAAGGCGGGCACGGTAACGCTGAGCGATCTTCTGGACGCCCAATCGCTCCTCCAGCAAAGCCGTGACCAGTATACGGGTGATTATACGGCTTATTTGATCAAACGTACGGAATATTTACAGGCGACAGGGCGTTAATTTATTTTTTTTTCCATATATTTGCTTATTAACAAATAATAAAACGAGAAGTGATGATGAGCTACGCCAATTATCTTTACATAGCGATCCGTGCCGCGGTAGACGCAGGCAAGTCGATCATGGATATTTATAACGACCCCGAATCAGACTTCGGGATAGAGAGAAAAGCAGACAACTCGCCGTTGACAAAGGCGGATAAGGCGGCCCATCGATTGATAACAAACGCTTTGTCCGTTACCCCGTTTCCGGTCTTAAGCGAGGAAGGAAAGGAGATCCCGTTCAAGGAGCGCTCCAAATGGGAGACGCTGTGGATCGTGGACCCGCTGGACGGTACCAAAGAGTTTATCAAGAAAAACGGCGAGTTTACCGTGAATATCGCCTTGGTGGAGAAAGGTGTGCCCGTGTTGGGCGTCATTTATGTGCCCGTCCGGAAGGAGTTGTATTTCGCCTCCTCCTCTGTGGGTGCTTATAAGTTTACGGGAATCGATAGCAGTAGCCAGCCCTCGATGGACGAGATGAAGCAGGGGGCGATACATTTGCCGATGGCGCTGGCGCATCAGGGAATCGTGGTAGTGGCATCCCGGTCTCACCAAACGGAGGAGACCACCGCTTTCATCGATAATCTCCGCAAGCAGGGAAAGCCTGTTACGTTGATCAGTAGCGGTAGCAGCTTGAAGATTTGTCTGGTAGCGGAAGGCTCGGCCGATATCTATCCCCGTTTCGCCCCGACGATGGAATGGGATACCGCCGCCGGCCACGCCATCGCCAAGTCTGCCGGTTGCGACATATATCATATCGACGGTAAGACCCCGCTTCGCTATAACAAGGAAGATTTGCATAATCCGTGGTTTATCGTGAAGTGAGGGAGATGTGTATTTTAAGTTACTGTCAGCGGTGGGAGACGGAGCATGCTCCGTCTCTACAAGCCGTACAATGCATTCTTGTTTATTTGGTTATGAACGAAATTTAGAAGACTACCTTGTAAGAATATAAGTTGGCCCAGAATCAATCATTATTGGTCTATATCCCATATAATCCTAAAAATAGGTTAGCGAAAGGAGTGCGCACTTGAGTATTCTTATTATTTTTGCGCTCTTAAAAGTAAATAGATGAATTTTGATATAGTGTTTGTGTTGCTGGCCCTGATCGGCATGATCGCCGCCTTGGTATGGGATAAGATGCGGCCGGGAATGGTTCTTCTGACAGTGGTCGTGTTTTTTCTCTGCGTAGGCATTCTTACTCCCAAGGAGATGCTGGAGGGCTTTAGCAATAAAGGGATGATAACCGTAGCCATGCTCTTCCTTGTCAGTGAGGGAGTGCGGCAGAGCGGGGCTTTAGGCCAATTGATCAAGAAACTGCTTCCCGAGGGGAAGACCACCGTCTTCAAGGCGCAGGCGAGGATGCTCCCGCCCGTAGCTTTCGTGTCGGCGTTCCTGAATAATACGCCGGTGGTGGTTATTTTCGCCCCGATCATCAAGCGATGGGCGGAGGCGGTGAGGCTTCCGGCCACGAAATTCTTGATCCCTCTCTCGTATGTCACGATATTGGGCGGTATATGTACCTTGATCGGTACTTCTACGAATCTGGTGGTGCACGGCATGATTCTGGAGGCGGGATATGAGGGCTTTACGATGTTTGAGCTGGGGAAAGTCGGTATTTTTATCGCTATCGCCGGTATTTTATATTTGTTCGCTTTCTCGAATAAACTGCTTCCGGACTCGAGGACGGATACGGTATCCGAAGACGGGGAGGATGAGAATCCCGGGAATTTCCACCGGGTGGAGGCCGTGCTGGGCGCACGCTTCCCGGGTATCAACAAGACCTTGGGAGAGTTTAACTTTACCCGCCATTACGGGGCGATCGTGAAAGAGGTGAAAAGCGGCGGACAGCGTTTTACCCGTAATCTGGATACGGTGGTATTGCATGAGGGCGATACCTTGGTGTTGTGGGCGGACGATTCTTTTATCCCTACATGGGGTGAGTCTAGTGTCTTCTTGATGTTGGCGAATGGTAATGAGGCAACGGAGCCGGTATCGAAGAAGAAACGTTGGCTGGCTTTAGGACTGTTGATCTTTATGATTATGGGGGCGACGGTAGGAGAGTTGCCAGTCGTGAAAGAGGCCGTTCCAAGTATGCGCTTGGATATGTTCTTCTTTGTCTGTATTACGACAATCATCATGGCGTGGACGAAGCTTTTCCCGCCTAAAAAATACACGAAATACATTTCTTGGGATATCTTGATAACGATCGCTTGCGCTTTCGCTATCAGCAAGGCCATGGAGAATTCCGGCTTTGCCTCCATGATAGCCCGCCATATAATCGGTATGGCCGACAATTTGGGGCCGTATGCGTTGCTGGCGATTCTATTTATTATTACCAATATATTTACGGAGTTGATCACGAATAACGCTGCGGCGGCATTGAGCTTCCCGATCGCTTTGTCGGTAGCTACGCAATTAGGCGTTGATCCGACCCCATTCTTTGTCGTGATCTGTATGGCGGCGTCGGCTAGTTTCAGTACGCCGATCGGCTACCAGACCAACCTGATCGTACAAGGCGTGGGAGGCTATAAGTTCACGGATTTCGTGAAGGTGGGCTTACCCTTGAACTTGATCACGTTCTTGATCTCCGTGTTTGTAATACCTATGATATGGAAGTTTTAGAAAATAATATCTATCCGATTTTCGACCGTATGCTGGGTCGTGAGGATAAAGAGGCGCTTTTGGGGCAAAGGGGCGTGATGGTGTGGTTCACGGGTTTGAGTGGCTCGGGGAAAAGCACGATCGCTATCGCTTTGGAGCGTGAGTTGCATAAACGGGGATTGCTTTGCCGCATCCTCGACGGGGATAATATCCGTAGTGGTATCAACAATAATCTCGGGTTCTCGCCGGAGGACCGGGTGGAGAATATACGCCGGATCGCCGAGGTGGGTAAACTGTTTGTCGATACGGGTGTTATAACCATAGCGGCTTTTATCAGCCCGAACAACGAGTTGAGAGAGATGGCGTCCGCTATCATCGGTAAAGCGGATTTCTTGGAGGTTTACGTAAGTACGCCGCTCGCCGAGTGCGAACGCCGTGACGTGAAAGGCCTGTATGCCAAGGCCCGGAAAGGCGAGATCAAGGAGTTTACCGGGGTTTCCGCCCCGTTCGAGGCACCGGAGCGTCCGGACCTGTCCTTGGATACCTCCGTATTGAGCGTGGAGCAATCCGTGAACCGGTTGTTGGAGTTGATCGTACCGAAAGTAGAAATTAAACACTGAAAAAAGATATGTCTGATTACAAGTTAAGTCATTTACAGGAGCTGGAGGCCGAGTCTATCCACATCATCCGTGAGGTAGCCGCCGAGTTCGAGAATCCTGTTATGCTTTATTCCATCGGGAAGGATTCTTCCGTGATGGTCCGTTTGGCCGAGAAGGCTTTCGCTCCGGGTAAGGTTCCTTTCCCGTTGATGCACATCGATTCGAAATGGAAGTTTAAGGAGATGATAGAGTTCCGTGATTCTTACGCGAAGAAATTCGGCTGGAACTTGATCGTGGAGTCTAATATGGAGGCTTTCCATGCGGGCGTGGGCCCGTTCACGCATGGAAGCAAGGTGCATACGGACTTGATGAAGACGCAGGCTTTGCTTCATGCCTTGGATAAATATAAGTTCGACGCCGCTTTCGGCGGCGCTCGCCGTGACGAGGAGAAGAGCCGTGCGAAGGAACGTATCTTCTCGTTCCGCGATAAGTTCCATCAATGGGACCCGAAGAACCAGCGCCCGGAGTTGTGGGATATCTATAACGCCCGTGTGCATAAGGGCGAGAGCATCCGTGTATTTCCGCTATCGAACTGGACGGAGCTGGATATCTGGCAATATATCCGTCTGGAGAATATCCCGATCGTTCCCTTGTATTTCGCCAAGGAGCGTCCGTGCGTGGAGATCGACGGTAATTTGATCATGGCGGACGACGACCGCTTGCCGGAGCAATACCGGGACCAGATCCGTATGCGTATGGTCCGTTTCCGTACGTTGGGCTGCTGGCCGCTGACCGGCGCCGTGGAGAGCGAGGCGGATACGATCGAGAAAATCGTGGAGGAGATGATGACCACGACGAAGAGCGAGCGTACGACCCGTGTGATCGACTTCGATCAAGACGCTAGTATGGAGCAGAAGAAACGGGAAGGGTATTTTTAACACAGAAGAGACATGGCAGATACAAAATTAAATATAAAGGAATTCCTAGATAAGGACGAGCAGAAGGACCTGCTGAGATTCTTGACCGCCGGCTCGGTGGATGATGGCAAATCGACCTTGATAGGCCGATTGCTGTTTGATAGTAAGAAAATATACGAGGATCAGTTGGATGCCTTGGAGCGTGACAGCAAGCGTATGGGCAACGCCGGCGAGCATATCGACTACGCTTTGTTGCTGGATGGCTTGAAGGCCGAGCGTGAGCAAGGTATCACGATCGATGTGGCTTACCGTTATTTCAGCACGAACAACCGTAAGTTCATCATCGCCGACACCCCGGGGCACGAGCAGTACACCCGGAATATGATCACGGGTGGTTCCACGGCGAATCTGGCGATCATCTTGGTGGATGCCCGTACGGGCGTGATCACGCAAACCTGCCGTCACACCTATCTGGTATCTTTGCTGGGGATCAAGCATGTGGTGCTGGCCGTGAATAAGATGGACTTGGTGGACTTCGACAAGGATACGTTCGACCGGATCGTGGCGGATTATAAACGTTTCGTGGAGCCGCTGGATATCCCGGATATCACGTATATCCCCTTGTCGGCCTTGGATGGCGATAACGTGGTGGAGAAGAGTGATCGCACGCCTTGGTACGAGGGTACGTCTTTATTGGATTATCTGGAGAACGTGCCTATCGACTTGGATCGTAACTACGAGGACTTCCGTTATCCGGTGCAATACGTGTTGCGCCCGAATCTGGATTTCCGTGGGTTTAGCGGCAAGGTGGCCAGCGGTATCGTGCGTAAGGGAGATACGGTGATGGCGTTGCCTTCCGGGAAGACCTCGAAGGTAAAGAGCATCGTCACCTACGAGGGTGAGTTGGAGCAGGCTTTCCCTCCTCAATGTATTACGATCACCTTGGAGGACGAGATCGATATCTCCCGTGGGGAGATGCTGGTGCACCCGGATAACTTGCCGATCTGCGACCGTAATTTCGAGGCCATGCTGGTGTGGATGGATGAGGAAGCCATGGACGTGAACAAGCAGTTCTACATCAAGCAGACCACTCATACGACACGTGCCCGTGTGGATAGTATCCGCTATAAGGTGAACGTGAACACGATGGAGCAGTCTTCCGTGGATCATCTGGAGCTGAACGAGATCGGCCGTGTGGTATTTACTACCGGCAAGGAGTTGTTCTTCGATCCGTATAGGAGGAATAAGCAGACCGGCTCGTTTATCTTGATCGATCCGATTACGAATAATACGTCCGCCGTGGGTATGATCATCGACCGTGTGGACGCTAAAGATATGGTGACGGAAGACGCTTTGGCTACCTTGAACCTCCCGGAGATGGGAATCGGAGAGGAGCATTATGAGGCGATCCGTAAGGTTTGTGAGGAGTTGGGCCGGCAGGGCGTATCTGTGAAATGTATAACGGAAAAACGATAGGATATGGGATTGTTGGAGTTTGATAAGCTACCGATCAATACGTTGGTCGGGGCGGATTGGGATACGTTCAGGAAGGTGACGGCCCGGCAGCAGATAGACAAGGGCTTTAAGGGTAAGTATCGCCTTACGACCGGTGTTTGCCGCCTGTTGAGCGCCTTGAAGCCGATCGAGGATAGCCGGTTCAAGAAATTGGCCGATAAGCCGCTGGAGATGGACCCCTTGTTTATCTTGGGGCATTGGCGGAGTGGTACGACCTTTGTACATAACATCTTCGCCTGCGATAAGCATTTCGGTTATACCACGACGTACCAGACGGTATTCCCGCACCTGATGCTCTGGGGGCAGCCTTTCTTCAAGAAGAACATGGCTTTCTTGATGCCGGATAAGCGTCCGACCGATAATATGGAGTTGAAGGTGGATCTTCCGCAAGAGGAGGAGTTCGCCTTGTCGAACATGATGCCTTATACGTATTATAATTTCTGGTTCTTCCCGAAACGCTGGATGGAGTATTGCGATCGTTACTTATTGTTTAACGATATCACGGAGGAGGAGCGGCGGATCTTCATGGATACTTTCATGCGTCTGGTTAAGGTTTCCCTCTGGAATACGAACGGTACGCAGTATTTGAGCAAGAACCCACCGCATACGGGGCGTGTGAAGACATTGCTGGAGATGTTCCCGAACGCTAAGTTCATCTACTTGAAGCGAAATCCGTATACGGTATTCGAGAGTACCCGCAGTTTCTTTACGAATACGATCCAGCCATTGCGTTTGCAGGATATCACGAACGAGCAGATCGAGGCGAACTTCATCGAGGTATATCGCCGTCTTTTCTATAAGTACGAGGAAGAGAAGCACCTGATACCGGAAGGCAATCTGGTGGAAGTGAAGTTCGAGGATTTCGAGAAAGACGCTTTCGCCATGACGGAAAATATTTACGGGTCATTAAACTTACCCGGCTTTAAGGAGTCTAAGGCGGATATAGAGAAGTATCTGGGCAAGAAGAAGGGCTACAAGAAGAACCAATACAAGTACGAGGATCGTACGGTCCGGCTCGTAGAGGAAAATTGGGGCATGGCCTTGAAGGAATGGGGCTATAGCTTATAAATAAAGGGTTAGATAGGTATTAAATTGATAGAGGGATGGGTTTGAGTTTAAGAAAGAAAGCGTTATTTTTGGCAATCGCTTGTATGCCTTTGTCCGTGGTTCTCGCGGACGGGGATGGGGTGACATCGGAGAATGTGGTGCCCTTCGCTTATGGAGACATGGATAATTGGATTGTCCGTGAGATTCATGAGTCTGGCATTATCGGGGGAAATACGAAATGGCTTTATGAGCTGGGGCCCTCGGATACGATTGTCGGTAATACGGCGTTTCGTAATATGGGCGGTTCTCCGTGGGCTACTTCCAACGTGATGGCGAAAGTGGCGGGAGTGGTGAAAACCAATACGTCTGTTTTCCCGGAGAAACGGGGGGATGGGATGTGCGCCCGCATGGAGACCCGTTATGAGAGCGTGAAGGTTTTCGGTTTGGTGGATATCGAGGTGATCGCCGCCGGCTCCGTTTTCTTGGGTACGGTGCATGAGCCGATCAAGGGAACAAAGAACCCCCAAGCGATGTTACAATCAGGAGTGCCTTTCTCCAAGAAGCCGAAAGCGTTGCGGTTTGATTATAAGGTGAAAGCCGCTCCCGAGAAGAATCGGGTACGTAGTACGGGGTTCAGCCGTAAGAGTACGGTGGCCGGGCAGGATTCCTTGGCGGTGATCTTGTTGTTGCAGAAACGATGGGAAGACGCGGAAGGGAATGTTTATTCCAAGCGGGTCGGTACGATGGTGCAACGCTATACGGAATCTACCCCTGATTGGGTAAATGACGCTACTTACCCGATCCTTTATGGAAATATAACATCCAAGCCCGAATATAAACCGTATATGCGTATACAAGTAGAGGAACGTTATACGTTAAATAGTAAAGGAAAAAGCGTTCCTATCCAAGAAGTAGGCTGGGCGGAGCCGGGCGAGGCACCTACGCATATGGTGTTGCAGTTCACCTCCAGCCACGGAGGGGCCTATATCGGCTCTCCGGGAAATACGTTTTGGATAGACAACGTAGAATTAATATACTAATATGGTCGAAGCAAAGATAAAAGCCCTGCGTGATGAGCTGGAGCGGCATAATTATAATTATTATGTGCTTTCGGCACCGACAATATCAGACTTTGAGTTTGATAAGATGATGAAAGAGTTGCAGGAACTGGAGGCGGCGCATCCCGAGTTCGCCGATCCAGATTCCCCGACTCGGCGAGTGGGGAGCGACCTCTCGAAAGAGTTTGAGCAAGTAGTACATAAATATCCGATGCTTTCGTTGGGTAATACGTACTCCGAGGATGAGATCCGAGATTTTTATGATCGTACGGTCCGCTCCTTGAATGAGCCTTTCGAGATTGTGGCGGAGCTTAAATATGATGGCACTTCTATCTCTTTGACCTATGAGAAAGGACGCTTGACGCGTGCCGTGACCCGTGGCGACGGTACTCGTGGTGATGACGTGACGGCGAATATCAAGACCATCCGTTCGGTTCCATTAAGACTCCGGGGTTCTGATTTTCCGGAGGAGTTCGAGATCCGTGGCGAGGTATTGCTGCCTTGGGCGGAGTTTGATCGCTTGAATAAGGAACGGGAGGAGCAGGAGGAACCCTTGTTCGCCAATCCTCGCAATGCCGCTTCCGGTACGTTGAAACAGCAGAATTCGGCTATCGTGGCCTCCCGTAAGCTGGATGCTTATTTCTATTATTTATTGGGTGAGAACCTGCCGGCCGAAGGGCATTATGAGAATTTGCAGGCGGCTCGCGCATGGGGTTTTAAGATTCCGGACGTGATCCGTAAATGCCAGAGCCTACAGGATATATTCGATTATATCGCTTATTGGGATGTGGAACGTAAGAACCTGCCCGTGGCGACGGATGGAATCGTGTTGAAGGTAAACTCGCTTCGTCAGCAGAGGAACTTAGGTTTTACGTCGAAAAGCCCTCGCTGGGCGATCGCTTATAAGTTTCAGGCAGAGCGTGCCGAGACTCGCTTGAACTCGGTCTCTTTCCAAGTGGGACGGACGGGGACGGTCACTCCGGTGGCGAACCTCGAGCCCGTATTGTTGGCGGGGACGGTGGTGAAGCGGGCTTCCCTGCATAACGCCGATATTATCGAGGGGCTTGACTTGCATATCGGCGACCAAGTGTATGTGGAGAAAGGCGGGGAGATCATCCCGAAGATCGTGGGAGTGAACGTGGAGGCTCGTTCGATGCTGATGGGGGATAAGGTCCGCTTTATCCGTGTGTGTCCGGAGTGCGGGACTCCTTTGGTGCGTCCGGAGGGAGAGGCGGCGCATTACTGTCCGAACGAGTCGGGCTGTCCTCCTCAGATCAAGGGGCGTATAGAGCATTTCGTGACCCGGAAGGCGATGAATATCAATATAGGCCCGGAAACGGTGGAGGATTTGTACAACGCCGGTTATGTAAAAGACTCGGCGGACTTATATACGTTGACGGTTGCCGATTTATTGCGTCTGGAACGGTGGGCGGAGAAGAGCGCCCGGAATCTGATGTCGAGTCTGGAGGAATCCAAGCAAGTTCCTTTTGAGAGGGTCTTGTTCGGTCTGGGGATTCGTTTCGTGGGAGAGACGGTCGCTAAACGCTTGGTCTCGGCTTTCCATTCGATCGAGGCATTGGAGCAGGCGTCCTTAGAGGATTTGGTAGCCGTGGACGAGATCGGCGAGCGGATCGCCCAGAGTGTATTGAGTTATTTCTCGGACGAGAAGAACCGTACGTTGGTGAACCGATTAAAGGAACAGGGCTTGCGGATGGCGGTTTCCGAGGAGCAATTGGCGAACCGTTCCGAGAAGTTGAAAGGATTGACGATCGTGATCAGCGGGACATTTTCCAAGCATTCACGTGACGAGTATAAGGCGATGATTGAGCAACATGGCGGCAAGAATAGCGGCTCCGTCTCGGGGAAGACCGATTATATCCTTGCCGGCGAGAATATGGGACCGGCCAAGCTGGAGAAAGCGGCGAAGCTGGGTGTGAAGATTATCAACGAGGATGCGTTCTTAAATATGCTGGAATAAATGTTTACGAATTATTTTATCAAGAAGAAGATACAGGCTTTAGTGTCGGACGCTGGGGGGCGTCCGCATCGTTCCCTTTCCTTGGATGAGGCACGTTCGCTTTTGGTCTTGTATAATATAGAGGATCACGAGGACGTCATGAGGGCCTTGGAGCCTTTGCGCAAGGCGAAGAAGGATATCAAGACGTGTGTGTATGTGCCGTCCGGAGGAGCGGATATTCCTTTCGACGATTCCAATATTCCTGTACATTCAAAGAGCGATCTCAATGCGTGGGGATTCCCTTCAGATAGTGTCTTGGAAAAGGTGGGCGCTCTCAAGGCGGATATCTTGATCGATATCACCCGGCCGGGTTGTTATGCCTTGCAATACATCGCTCTCCGGCATCCATCCGCCTTCAAGGTCGGGATTAAGTATCCGGGCCAAGAATGGTACGACTTAGGCTTGACTGTAACAGATAAGGACGATATTCAGTATTTATTCGGACAGATATTATTTTATTTGCGTTCCATCCGTGCTAAATGATATAATTTCCTTATTTTTGCAGTGCTAAATAACAAAAAGGAATATTTTCCCCATGGCAGACATAAATTTAAAAGGAATGGGTGTGGCGTTGATCACGCCATTCAAGGAAGATGAGAGTGTAGATTACGAGGCGTTAGGCAAGCTGGTGGATTATCAGGTGCAGAACGGTACGGATTATTTGGTAGTGCTGGGTACTACAGCGGAAACCCCTACACTTACGGAAGAAGAAAAGAAAAACATTATAAGCTTGGTAGTGACTCGTGTACGGGGCCGTATCCCTATCGTATTAGGCGTGGGAGGTAATTGTACACGGTCGGTTGTCGAGAAGTTGAAGACAGATAATTTTGAGGGTATCGACGCTATCCTCTCGGTCGTACCTTATTATAATAAGCCTTCCCAAGAAGGGATTTACCAGCATTACAAGGCGATCGCCAACGCTACCCATTTACCGATCGTACTCTATAACGTACCGGGGCGTACGGGCGTGAACATGACGGCTGAGACTACGCTTCGCATCGCCCGTGAGTTCGATAACGTGATCGCCGTGAAAGAGGCTTCCGGCAATATCACCCAGATGGATGATATCATCAAGAACAAGCCGGCCCGTTTCAACGTGATCTCCGGTGACGATGGTATTACTTTCCCTTTAATGACATTAGGTGCGGTGGGAGTGATCTCCGTGATCGGTAACGCCTTCCCTCGTGAGTTTAGCCGTATGGTACGTCTGGCCTTGGCGGGTGATTATGATAGCGCACGTACGATCCATCACAGCTTCACGGAGCTGTTCAGCCTGTTGTTCGTGGATGGAAATCCTGCCGGAGCGAAGAGTATGTTAAATATGATGGGCTTTATCGAGAATAAGCTTCGTTTGCCTTTGGTTCCTACACGTATCGTCACGTATGAGAAGATCCGTGAGGTGTTGCGACAGTTGAGCATTAAGTGCTGATCCGCTTTTAACGGCAACGATTCTTATTATTTATATAGGATAACAAAAGGGGCTTCATGTGTCATAGAGGGCATGTGAAGCCTTTTTCTATTGATATGCTCCAACTCCTCATACCGATACTTCAACCTTGATTTCGGTCACTTCATTATTTTATGTCGGGCAGGCAAACGCTTACCTTTTATTTTTGTAACTATTCTATTAAATAAATGAAGTGATGTTTAAAGCGATTGTCCATTTTTCTATTCAGAAGAAACTATTCGTTGGGTTGACAACCTTGTTTCTGCTTCTGGGAGGAATCTATGCCATGATGACTTTACCGATAGATGCCGTACCGGATATAACGAACAATCAAGTGCAAATCGTGACGGTATCGCCAACCTTGGCCCCGCAAGAGGTAGAGCAATTGATCACCATGCCTATCGAGATAGCGATGAGTAATATCATGAACGTGGAAGAGATCCGCTCCGTTTCCCGCTTTGGCCTGTCATTGGTAACGGTCGTGTTTAAGGAAAGCGTGCCTACCTTGGATGCCCGCCAACTTATAAACGAGCAGATACAGACCGTGGCGGGAGAAATCCCCACGGAACTGGGTACGCCGGAGCTGATGCCTATCACGACCGGCTTGGGCGAGATTTATCAATATGTATTGAGCGTGGAGCCCGGTTATGAGGAGAAATACGACGCCATGGAACTCCGTACCATTCAGGACTGGATCGTGAAACGGCAACTGAGCGGTATACCGGGTATCGTGGAGATCAATAGCTTTGGCGGCTATCTGAAACAGTATGAGGTGGCGGTAGATCCGGATGCCCTTTATTCCTTGAATATTACGATCGGCGAGGTGTTCGAGGCGCTCAACCGGAATAACCAGAATACGGGCGGCAGTTATATCGAGAAAATCAATAAGGCTTACTACATCCGTAGCGAGGGAATGATCGGCAAGATAAAGGACATCGAGCGCATCGTGATCACGAACCGTGGAGGGATACCGATTCATATAAGCGATGTCGGCTCGGTTCGCTTTGGTTCCGCCAAGCGTTTTGGAGCCATGACAAAGGATGGCGAGGGAGAGTGCGTGGGCGGTATCGCCATGATGTTGAAGGGTGCGAACGCCAATGTCGTGACCAAGGAACTGGAGGCACGGGTCGAAAGGGTACAGAAAATGTTGCCGGAAGGTGTTCGTGTAGAACCTTATTTGAATCGTTCCGAATTGGTAGACCGAAATATATCCACCGTGATCCGTAACTTGATAGAGGGAGCGTTGATCGTCTTTATCGTATTGATCATCTTCTTGGGGAATGTGCGGGCCGGTTTGATCGTGGCTTCCGTGATCCCGTTGGCGATGCTTTTCGCTTTTATCTTGATGCGTGTTTTCGGGGTCTCCGCCAACCTGATGAGTTTGGGGGCCATCGATTTCGGTATCGTGGTCGATGGATCGATCGTTATATTGGAGGGGATGTTGGCGCATATCTATTCGAGGCGGTTGATGGGGCGTACGCTCTCTGCCGAGGAGATGGACCGGGAGGTTGAGGCCGGAGCCGGTCATGTCGCCCGGAGCGCTACCTTTGCCGTATTGATCATTTTGATCGTCTTCTTCCCGCTACTTACGCTGACCGGGATAGAGGGCAAGTATTTTACCCCCATGGCGAAGACCTTGGTATTTTGTATTATCGGGGCTTTGATCCTTTCGCTCACCTACGTGCCGATGATGGCCTCCCTGTTCCTAAAGCGTACGATCTCTTCGAAGCCTACATTCGCCGATCGTTTCTTCGGGAAATTAAACGGGGTTTACAGGCGTACGCTTCATTTCTGTCTGCGTCATATCTGGGGAACGATCGCTTGTTCTTTCGCGGCTCTGGCTGTGTCCCTTTTCTTATTCACGAGGTTAGGGGCGGAGTTTATCCCTACGCTGGATGAGGGGGATTTCGCCATGCAGATGACGCTTCCCGCCGGTAGTTCCCTGACGCATAGTATCGAGCTATCGAAGCAAGCGGAAGAGACCTTGATGAAGAGTTTCCCGGAGATCAAACACGTGGTAGCCAAGATCGGAACGGCCGAGGTTCCGACCGACCCGATGGCGGTGGAAGACGCGGATATCATGATCGTGATGAAACCTTTCAAGGAATGGACCTCGGCCTCCAGCCGTGCGGAGATGGTGGAGAAGATGAAGGCTTCCTTGGAACCGATTACGGGGGCGGAGTTTAATTTCAGCCAGCCGATCCAGCTTCGCTTCAATGAATTGATGACGGGAGCCAAGGCGGATATCGCGATCAAGCTATATGGAGAGGATATGGCGGAGCTTTATAAGAAGGCGAAGGAAGCTTCTCTTTTCGTGGAGCAAGTACCGGGAGCCGCCGATGTGATCGTGGAGCAGGCGATGGGGCTGCCGCAATTGGTCGTACACTACGACCGTGCCAAGATCGCCCGTTACGGGATGAATATAGAGGAGTTGAACACGATCATCCGTACGGCTTATGCGGGAGAGGCGGCGGGTGTCGTTTTCGAGAATGAGCGACGTTTCGACTTGGTGCTTCGTCTGGATAATGATAAAGTGGCGGATCTGAATTTGGATAAGCTCTTTGTACGGACTGCCGAGGGAATCCAGATCCCGGTTAGCGAGGTCGCTACGATCGAGCTGGTCAACGGGCCTCTACAGATTAACCGGGATGCCACGAAACGCCGTATCGTGATCGGGGTGAATGTCCGTGACGCTGATATCCAGAAAGTCGTGCGTACTATCCAAGAAACCCTTGACAAGCATATCAAGCTGGAACCGGGATACTACTTTGAGTATGGCGGCCAGTTCGAGAACTTGCGGAATGCGATCGATACGCTTACGATCGTGATACCGGTCGCCTTGTCATTGATCTTATTGCTGTTGTTCTTTGCCTTTAAGAGTGTTACCTACTCGCTGGTGGTATTTTCTACCGTCCCGTTATCCTTGATAGGGGGTATTCTGGCCCTTTGGTTACGAGGGTTGCCTTTCAGTATATCAGCGGGGGTCGGCTTTATCGCCTTGTTTGGCGTAGCGGTCTTGAATGGTATATTAATGATTAATCATTTTAATAACTTACGGAAACAAACTAAATATCAAATGACAACGAATCGTATCCTCGCGAAAGGATGTCCGCATCTACTTCGCCCCGTATTCTTGACCGGCTTGGTAGCTTCTCTAGGATTCGTGCCGATGGCGATAGCGAAGTCCGCGGGCGCGGAGGTGCAACGTCCGTTAGCGACGGTCGTGATCGGAGGCTTGATTGTCTCCACGATCTTGACGTTGATTATTATCCCGGTATTTTATCGGTTGGTAAATAGCTCGGCCGCTTGGAAGCGCCAACGCTGGTTGAAGCGCCTATTGCCGTTTCTTCTTTTTTTAGGTATCTTATTCCCCACGCATGCCCAACAGACGGTGTCGTTGGAAGAAGCCGTGACGATCGCCTTGGAGAATCATCCTCGCCTGAAGACTGCCACGGCATCCATTGAACGTAGTCGTGCTTCACGGGGAGAGAGCTGGGAGGTGTCACCGACCACCTTTAATTATTCATGGGGACAGATCAACGGTGAGACACGAAACGACAATCAGATGGAGATCACGCAATCCTTAGGCTCTCTATTGACCCCATTTTATAAGAACGCCTTGGTGAACCGTCAAGTCGCCACGGGAGAATATTACCGGGACTTGGTGAAGAAGGAGATTACGGCCGAGGTAAAACGGGCATGGGCTTATTATCAATATGCCTTTCATCTATGTGCCTTGTATAAAGAGCAGATCGAGTGGGCCGGACGTTTGCGAAAGGCAAGTCAGTTGCGTTATGAGCAAGGGGATATCACGCTATTGGAGCGGAATATGTCATCTACCTTGGTCGCCGATCTGCAAACCCGTTTGTCGCAGGCGGAGGAGGAGTTGCAATTGGCTGCCCGTCGTTTCTCATGGACTTGTTATTCGGATTCCCCATTGCTGCCTATGGATACGACATTGGTTTTATTCCCCGCTCGCGTAGCCGAGATCGCTCCGTCCGATATCCATCTGAATTACTTCCGGAGCGTGGCCGATGAGAAGAAAGCCATGCTTCGTATCGAACGAAGCCGTTTCTTCCCGGAACTATCGGTAGGATATGTGCGTCAGAAAATAGCCCCGTTGAGCGGTCTGGACTCTTGGATGGTCGGGATCTCGTTCCCGGTATTGTTCTTCCCGCAGCATAGCCGGGTAAGGCAAGCGAAGATCGATTCCTATATCGCCCGTACGGAAGCGGAGAGTAACATCCGTCAATTGAACAATAAGGTGGAGGAGTTGAGCGTCGCGCTTCGTAAGGAAGGAGAGCATATCCGCTATTATACGACCGGCGCTTTACCGGAAGCGGATGCTTTGTTGAAGAGCGCGACGGTACAGTTCAAAGAGAGCGAGACAGATATCACGCAGTTTGTCCAAAGCCTGAACGCCGCCCGGGAGATCCGGCGGGGATATATCGAGGCCGTATATGCCTATAATATATCGGCGCTTGAGTTGGAGTTGTATAGTAGATAACCAGAAAAATAGTATAAGATGAAAAAGATATGGATTCCTGCGGCTCTTATGGCATTGGCCGCATGCAGTATGACAAACAATGCGGAGAAAGGACAGGGCGATTCGCAAGACATAACTGCCCGGCCCGCTATTACTCAAGTAGCAGAAAACGTACCGTCCGAACCATCCGTGGATAGCGTAGAGGTGGATGGGATTTCCTCGGCTACGGCCCTTCCGAATCACTCCTCTTTCAACGGGATCATGGTAGTTCCCCCGCAGCGGCAGGCTACGGTTACATTGACGATGGGAGGCACGGTTCATGCTACTACGCTGCTTCCGGGCGATTATGTGAAGAAGGGCTCCGTGGTCGTCAGCTTGGAGAATCCGGATTTTATCACGTTGCAACAGACCTATTTGGATGCCCATGCCCAAACGGAATACTTAGAGGCTGAGTATAAAAGGCAACAGCGTTTGAGCGAGCAAGAAGCGGCCTCGCAAAAACGTTTCCAGCAAAGCAAGGCGGATTATCTTTCCATGAAGAGCCGTCAAGATGCCGCCGCCGCGCAACTCGCTATCCTAGGTGTCTCCGCCGGCGATCTTCTGGAAGACGGTATCCAACCTTATTTGGAGGTAAAAGCGCCATTAAGCGGTTATGTCGCCGGGCTGTCCATTAATCTCGGTAAATACGTGAACGCGGGCGAACCGATCTGTGATGTGATCGATAAAGGCGAGACTCTCCTTTGCCTGACCGCTTATGAGAAGGATTTAGCGGACTTATCCATTGGGAACCAAGTACAGTTCCGGGTGAATGGAATGGGGAAGGAGACCTTCCATGCGGTCTTGGTCTCGATCGGACAGGAGGTGGACGAGACGAGCCGTTCCTTGGAAATGTACGCTCGGGTGAAAGAGACGAATCCCCGTTTTCGTCCCGGTATGTATGTTTCCGCACGGGTAGAGAAGAAATGACTATCTTTGTCTTCATGAAGAAAATGAATATAAAGAATAAATATGTGTTCTCGTTGGTCATCATATCGATCATGGTGGCCTTCTTGATCCATTTCCCGGAATTGGTGTCGTTGTTTGACGTTACCGGGCAGAACGCTCTTTTTCCGGATATGTCGGTATTGGATGTAGCGAATGAGGTCTTTTTCACCTTCGTGTCCCTCTTACTGTTATTTGCGATGAACACGTATGTCTTTGGTTTCAATCGGCAGAAAGCGCGTATCTCTTGGCAGAAGGTTCTGCTCTCGTTCGTAATGACTTGGTGCGTGAATAATTTATTAGGAAAGGGTTTCGTGTTCTTGCACCATCAGTTTGATATCCCGGCGATCGACGCCTTGGTGCATCATTATCTGCATCCGTTGAGGGATTTTATCATGTCGTGCGTCGTTACGGGTAGTTGCTATATGATTTACCTGATTCGTCAAAGCCAGCAAGTACAGGTCGAGAACCAGCAATTGCGGGCGGAGAATTTATTGAACCAATATGAGGCCTTGAAGAGCCAGCTTAATCCTCATATGTTATTTAATTCCTTGAATACGCTCCGTTCCTTGATCCGGGAGACTCCCGGGAAGGCACAAGAATATTTGCAGGAGTTATCCCGTGTCTTACGTTATACCTTGCAAGAGAATGAGTGCCGTAGTGTTACTTTACGGGAGGAGATGGATTTCGTGAACGCTTATATCTTCCTTTTGAAAATGCGCTATGAGGATAATCTAGTTTTCGATATAGACTTAGGGAAGGAGCACGAGTCTAAGCAACTGCCTCCTATGTCGGTGCAGCTTTTGATCGAGAACGCCGTGAAGCATAACGAGATTAGCAACCGCCATTCATTGACCATATCCGTTCGTTCGGACCATGATTCCTTGACGGTTAGCAATCCCATCCAACCGAAATTGACACATAGCGGAGGCACCGGTATTGGCTTGGTGAACCTGAGTAAACGTTATAACCTCTTGTATAAGAAAGATATTTCCATAAAAGAAGATGCTAGTATATTCAGCGTAACAATCCCTTTGGTATGAAAGCTTTGATAATAGAAGACGAGAAAGCGGCTGTCCGTAATTTGATGGCATTGCTGGGAGAGGTTGATCCGGATATCGAGGTGATCGATGTCCTAGATAGTATTACGGATAGTGTTGAATGGTTTCAATCGCATCCAATGCCGGAACTTATCTTTCTGGATATCCATTTGGCGGATGGTTCGGCTTTCGAGATCTTCGGTCATGTAGATATCTCTTGCCCGATCATTTTCACGACAGCCTATGATGAATATGCGCTGAAAGCGTTTAAAGTGAATAGCGTAGATTATCTGTTGAAACCGATCGACGCGGATGATATACGGAAAGCTTTGGATAAGTTGTCACGGTTACAATCGACGGCTGTGGAGAAAGAAGCGATCGATTATTCCGCTGTCATGCAAGCCTTGAAGCGGGTGGAAGGATATAAAACGCATTTCTTGATCCCTATGAAAGGGGATAAGCTGCTACCTGTTTCCGTGGATATGATCTTATTTTTCTATATAGCGGACGGAAATGTAAAGGCGGTGATGACGGACGGGAAAGAATACCTTTTCACGCAGACCTTGGATGAGCTCGCCGATAGCCTTGATCCCGCCTTGTTCTTCCGGATCAATCGTCAGTACTTGATATCCAGAAAGGCGGTGCAAGATATCGATCTCTGGTTTAACGGACGCCTTGCGATCAATTTGATCGTACCGACCTTGGACCGTATATTGGTTAGCAAGGCGAGAGTGCCGGATTTCAAGACGTGGTTTACGTCATGATGGATTATCAAGAGGGTTGTAGGGATGGAGTACGATGAACCGGGCTCCATGCTTATACGTCGGGTCTAATTGAATGGAGCCACCTAAATGCTCGATAATTGTTTGGCTGATGGATAACCCTAAGCCTGTACCCTGCGCATATTCATCTACCTTTTCGAAACGCTCAAATATGACTTTCTGCTTATCCTCCGGTATTCCACATCCGGTATCGGTTACGGTGATACGTACATGCTGCTTGTCCTCATCTATTTGATAAGATAGGTTGATCTCTCCTTCTTTCGTGAACTTGCAGGCATTGGTCAATAAGTTTATCAATAATTGTTGGAGACGTATCGAATCTGTCTGGATATGTAAGGGGTCTTCAGAAGGTGTATAGGTCAATTGAACACCCGGAAAGACCCGGTGCTCTACACTTGCCAAAGCGTTCCGGCAACAATCCGATAAGCTTGTCTTCTCTATAATGAACTTCATATTCCCGGATTCTAGGCGAGAAAGGTCAAGAATGTCATTTATCAGATTAAGTAATAAATAAGAGTTATTGTTGATAATGGAGAAAAACTCTTTCTTTTCGCCAGCGGAAATAGATTCATCGGATATTAATTCCGAAAAGCCGACAATCGCGTTAAGTGGCGTACGGATCTCATGGCTGATATTGGCGATAAACGTGCTTTTCATCTGGTTGGCGTGTTCCGCTATCTCTTTGGCTGTACGAAGTTGACGCTCGGACTCTACTAAGGCTTCCTTGTCTTTCATAAGTTCTCGTTGGTAGCGGCGTGCGGAGCGATAGGACTTGTATACGATGTATAGCATCACTAAAAGCACGATCGATACTACGAGTAGAATAATCATTAACAACCTTTGGGTATGCAGTTGTTGTTCACGTAGCTGTAGTTCATATGCCTGCATCTCTTGATTGTTTAGATCATGTAATGTCCGGAGCTGATTGATCTGCCGGTTGAAGGCCTCGTCATGCAACATCTTGGTATGTTCTACAACTTCTCTACTAAATGCGAGCGCTTCTTTATAACGTCCCAATGCTTCGAGTATCTCGACTTTCAGCTCCGAGGTTCGTATATCTTCTTCTGTTAATTTATTTTTATCTATGATATTCAGCGCCCTTTCATACATACCTATTAAATAGTAATACTTGGCGAAAACGAAGTTGTAGCAGAATTCCGTATAATCATCTCCGGTTTTCTCTACGATCGGTGTCGCTTTCAACAAGGCGTCCAATGTCTCCTTGGGCTTGTCTTGAAGGACATACATATCCGCATAAAAAACATACATTAGCGCACGGCAACGATCCACGGGGAATGCGGTGCCTTGTTCTTCATTCTCTCTTTCCCTATCTTGGATCATTTCATCGTAACGGGTTAATAATTCCTCGGCCTCGGTGAAATGATCGGTTCGAAGATAAGATTCGATGAGGTTTCCCATGTATTGCATCTCGAATTTCGGATTGTCACCTCGTTTCTGTAATAAATCGAGACCTTCCCGATAAGCTACTATCGCATCACTATCCCGATGTATCTCTTGATAGATTAAACCTAGGTTCTCATTGCAACAAATCAATCCATATTCACTTTTTGTATCACGGGCATAGTTGTATAGGCTGATCGCCCCGTTCATTGCTAACTCATAATTGCCGTCCCATAGATCCATTTGGCAAATGAATCCTCGTGCATCGAATAATGCGTCTGGAACCTCATTCTTGGCCGCGGCCAATGAATCTATCTTATGCGACCAGTAAATCAGGCTATCCCTGTTTTGTATATTGTAATAATGGCGGGATAAGTTGGCCCATGCGTAATATAAAGAAGCATGACCTTTCAAAGTGGAGCTTGCCACATCCGCCATTTTGTTTAGGTAAACAATCTCCTTGGGCGTTTGCCTGTACATTGTCGCTAAATCTTTATATAACTCGATCTGTTCATCTACGGTTGGCGAGGACTTTAATAGGGATAAAAGACTATCTTCCCTTTGTTGGGTAGTATAGGTGTTTTCCGCTAAAGAAAACATTGGGATCATTAAATAGATAAATAATACTAAATAGGTATTTCTCATGATATTGTATGATGTTCAATACAAAAATACATTTTAATATTAAATATCAAGCGTATGTTATGGAATTTTCGAGGTCTGCCTTATAGTTTCTTTTTCAAAGTGAAGAAAAAAGTAACCCCTTTTCCCGGACTGCTCTTCGCCGATATTTGTCCTTTATGAAAATTAACCCCGTTTTTAACGATAGATAATCCTAATCCGGTTCCTCCGATCTTACGACTGCGTCCCTTGTCTACCCGGTAGAAGCGCTCGAATATGCGATTGATATGTTCTTCCGGGATACCCACTCCATTATCGGAGAAGCTAAAGTAATAATATTTAGGATCTTCTTTATAGCAGTTGACGGTAATCTTTATGTTTTCTCCCGCATAAGCGATCGCGTTGTCATATAGATTCCGGAATATGGAATAGAGTAGGGAGTTATTCCCGAACACGGTCGGATCTCCCGGGAGGATAATTTCCGACGTGATGTGTTTTTCTTCCATATCTTGGGAGCATTCTTTTTGTATCTCGGCGATAAGCTTCGTGATATTTACTTCCGTGAGGTCGAACATCTCGGATGCCTCGTCAAGTCTGTTTAATACGGAAATATCTCGTAATAATCCTGTAAGGCGGGTACTTTGGGAATAACAACGTTCCAAGAAAAATTGACGTTTGTCCGGACTCAAATCTGGGTTGGATAGGATTGTTTCCAAATACCCTTGAATGCTGCTGACCGGTGTTTTCAGCTCGTGAGAGACGTTCTGCGTAAGCTGTCGTTTCATCCGGCTTTCTTCTTCTTGACGGGATATATCATTAATAGAGATCTCATAACTATTATCGAGGAATAAAATACATTCGATCAAGAATATTTTACCGTTCTTGTCAATAGTCACGGACTCTCTTAATACTTTCTTTTTCCGATTCAGATTCCGGATATTCTTATTCAAGAAGGTACGGATTGGTTCTAATTCGGCTATATCAGTAACGTCTTCCACTTGGTGGATCTGGGTGTCGGATATGACATTTATGAATTGAATGAATAGGATGTTAGAAAGAATCTCCCGCCCTTCACTTGTAAACATGGCGAAGCCTTCCTTGGAATATTGGAAATGTTTGATAAGCTTTTCCCGCTCCATGGATAACTCGTTTTTCGCTTTCTGCTGCCGATGGTATAAGGTTACGATATTCTGTGAGATGTCACCTAGCTCATCATTCGGGAAAACATAATCGACCGCAGGCATTCGATCTTTCTCTACGTTTAAGGCGAAATCCCTTAGTTTGGATATCGTTTTACCTATGCTGAAAGTAAAACGGGAAAGGACAAAGAAGAAAATCAAGGTCATCAATGCCATGAAATAAATGAAGTCCTTGTTTACCGTCAATATCCCTCTTACATATGGATCATAGGGCAGGGCTGAGCGGTAAATATAACCTCCTATATTCGATGCCGAATAGAAATACCTTTTTCCCGTAGATTCTGAGGAACGGATAGCGAACCCTTCATTATATAATCGGGCTTTGCGTACCTCGCTTCGATCGTTATGATTATTGAACTCATCCGTCCCGCTATTATCAAACAATACGTCGCCGGACGGATCTATAATGGTTACCCGCAAATCCTTTTGAGGGATGTCGTCCATGAAACTTATTACGGTCTGGTTGATGTCCGTACTTTGTTGGCATTTGCGGAATAATTGGTAATTATAGTTACTCAACACATTGTTCAACTTTTCTTGCGCGAACTCCCTTTCCCGCTGATATTGGAATAGCAGGAAACAGACCGTAAAGCCCAAGAACATAAAAAAGACCGACCAGAAAAGCCGTTGGCTAAACGGTATCCGGTGTCTTTTCTCACCATCTATCTTTACCATGATTCAGCGACAATATTAGCATTCAAAACAATAACCGAAACCTAAGCGAGTTACGATGTTCTTTCCATAAGGACCTATTTTCTTACGTAACCGGGTGATGTTGACATCGATGGTACGGTCTAGAACATATACCTCGTCTTTCCAGATGCGAGACAGTATTTCCTCTCTGGAGAAGACGTTCCCTTTATTTTCCAATAGAAGTTTTAGTATCTCAAACTCTTTTTTGGTCAATGGAACTTCCACCCCGTCTACCGTAGCCTTGATGCGTTTCGTATCAAGAGCTAATGTCTCATACTCAAGTTTCTCAATCTCTTTTTCTTTTGATTTCTCGGAAGTTCTTCTTAGTACGGCCTTAACACGCGCTATCACTTGGCGGATGGAGAAAGGCTTGGAGATATAGTCGTCCGCCCCGAGATTGAACCCTGTGAGCATATCGTTCTCCGTATCTTTGGCCGTGAGGAAGATGATAGGGGTATTGGCCGTCTTCTCATCTTGTCGCAGGATACGTGCCATCTTGAAACCGGAGATTTCTCCCATCATGACATCCAACAATAATAAATTGTAAACGGTCAGATCCTTTTTTAATGCCTCTTCCGCACTATAGGCGGTATCTACTTCATAACCTTCTATTTCTAAGTTGAATTTAAGGATCTCACACAAATCCTCTTCATCATCCACTACAAGAATACGAGTTGTTGCCATAAGCTGTTCTGTTTTTAAAAGAGTGCCTTACGGCTCTCCATATACAAATATAATTATTTTTGGCAAAGAACGGATATTCTTATTTCGGAGAAATGAAATATATGTTACATTGCTGTTAAGATCGCTCATATAACATTTCTGCCGCAGGATATGTGTTAGTATAATAGATCATTAGGGATGCTACTTCCTATAATAATTATAATCCGTGACAAAACCCTCGCAAAGCCAGTTGGCCAAGGCTTGCCGATTGTTGCTGAGGATGATCCGTTGTTGGTCGTATTGGTTTTGTATGTTGCCCAATTCGACGAATACGGAGGTCGGGGTCGTGTGACGTAATACATATAAGTTACGATCGTCTACCGTGCCCGAGAATCCCCGGCCCGGCTGGTGGCGGTTGTATTTGCGCGAGAAAGTGGATTTCATCGTTTTAGCCAAGCGCTTGCTCGCTTGATCCTTGGGCTTATGATAGAAAAAGACATCGGTCCTTTGATGCCGGCTCCGGCTGTCCACATGGATGAATATCGCTCTCTTATAAGTTTCTTTATCTTTCCGGCTCAAGCTGTTTATCTTGGCGCAACGCTGATCCAGACGGCTTACTTGGCTGAGGGGGATCGGACTACCCATACAAGTTTCCCGTTTGCTGTTATTGAGGAATTGCTGGTCACGTATTCCGTCCTTTGCGTCTTGGATGATAATATGTACCTTTGCGCCTCGCGTTAAAAGATTGCGTGCCAGACGTAGCATGATGTCGTAAGCGTATTCATCCTCATGCAATTCATGGGAGCCCATTTTACCGATCGCTCCGGGGTCCGGACCGCCATGACCGCTGACCAGATAAAAGCAAGCTCCCTTTAAATCGGAAGAGGTTATTTTGTAACTGGCTAGCGACTTGCCGAATAGGGGCTGATAATTCTTCTTCTGAGGGGCGGAGGCGAGCGGAGGCAAGGTATATTTTACGCCCATGCGCAGACTGTTATTTTTACCCAACTTCCCTTTATTAAGCTCGATAAACTCTTTCTGATACGTCCCGCCGGTACGGTTGAAGCGTTTGAGAAAAAGAGTGATGCCCTCTCCGTTTTTCGGATACGCCTTTTCTTGGGCAGTCAAGGAACCTGTATATACGAGAGCGATAATAAAGATGAAGAAAATACGGATACTATGTTTCACAGACATCTTAAAAATTGATTCTACGCCGTAAAGATAATTAAATCAACCTATAGTCAAAAATGATAATTTATAAAAAGAATCAATCAACCCATAAATGAGAGGGAGGATATCCTATTATAAATTTCTTTGGTTAATTGAATATCATAGGATGCGTCATGCAATTTAGCGGAATCTATTTGTATGCCTAAAGCCCTTGCCACTGTTTCCTGCTTGAAATCTGTCATCTCATGCCGTTTGCGCATCAAATGCTGGGTAGACAATACCATTACGTCGATCGAGTTCACCCAGAACCATGAGTAGAAATAATGATCTCCGTTCTGTACGAAGAAGGCTTTCAAGAAGTGATTATCGAAAGAGGCGTTGTTGTATCCTACGAGAAAGAACTTGTCTTTTTTATCAAACTTGTCCACGTATTTGGACAGCATGTTCACGAATTTAACGTACACCTCTCGCATGGGAGGATAAGCTTGTATCTATTCCTTGGACACGTTGCAAATGCGAAGCGCTTCTTCCTCTATCTCACATTGGGGATGTGGGCAGACATTGAAATTAAAAGATTCCTTCGTAACCCCATCAATTACGATCTCCCCACTTATTTGGTGGACGCCATTTCTCCAGTATTTTATGCCGGTAGTCTCTAAATCAAAAAAAAGTAGTTTCATAAATGCTTTTTGGTATAGGATGCAAAAGTAAGTTTTTTTATTCTTAAATGAGAGGATCTATAAGGTTTTCTCCGTTTATTTTATTATCTTTGCGAAAGTTTGAGTCTAGAATCATTATCGACATAGTTCTTCTTTTTATATTATTATTAAGCGGATCTCTCCTTTAATCATCAATTCTCACGCTAAGTTAGTATAAACAACGCTTCACGGAACGTGAGGCCCTAGTATAAATTAAAATCGACTGTATGGCAAAATACGCATCATTTGGTAAACGTGAAAACGAGAAAAAGAAACAAGCCCGCCGAGTAGAGAAACAGAACAGGAAAGAGGAAAGAAAATCATCCGGTAAGGCGACTAGCTTTGAGGATATGATCGCTTATGTGGATGAAAATGGGATGATCACCTCTGTCCCTCCCGAACTTCGTCAAAAAGAAGAGATAAATCAGGAAGATATCTTGATCTCGACTCCTAAGAAAGAGGATGTGGCTCCCGTTATCTTAAGGGGCAGGGTAGACTATTTTAATGAGGCAAAAGGGTTCGGGTTTATCCGTGACTTGTCGGGGACGGAAAAGTATTTCTTTCACGTGAACAATGTTGTGGATGATATCTCCGTGAACGATATCGTGACGTTCGACCTTGAACGTGGCGACAGAGGCTTAAGTGCCGTGAATGTTTGTCTTGAAAATAAATAATAATACTTACCTTTGCGGCCGAAACAATTAATAAAAATATAATATGTCTGTCGCAAAAGTAGATGATAATAGAAAGGTGACCACACATCGCTTGATAGAGATGAAGCAGCGTGGCGAGAAAATATCCATGCTTACCGCCTATGATTATTCGATGGCGAAATTGATCGATCAAGCAGGAATGGATGTGATCTTGGTGGGAGACTCCGCTTCTAACGTAATGGCTGGAAACGTGACCACTTTGCCGATTACGCTCGACCAGATGATTTACCATGGTAAATCGGTCATGAAAGCGGTGAATCGTGCGCTGGTGGTGGTAGACCTGCCTTTCGGTACGTACCAAGGAAACTCTAAAGAAGCCTTGGCCTCCGCTATCCGGGTGATGAAAGAGACGCATGCCGATTGTATCAAGTTGGAAGGCGGGGCTGAGGTTCGGGAATCTATCGAACGTATCTTGTGTGCCGGTATTCCAATTATGGGACATTTAGGATTGACGCCGCAATCGATCAATAAATTCGGTACGTATACGGTACGTGCCCGTGAAGAGGCCGAGGCTAATAAACTGATCGAGGATGCCCATTTGCTAGAGGAGATAGGTTGTTTCGCCTTGGTGCTGGAGAAGATCCCGGCGGAGTTGGCAGCTCGTGTCGCTTCGGAGCTTACGATCCCGGTTATCGGCATTGGCGCCGGTGGAGGCGTAGATGGTCAAGTGTTGGTTATGCATGATATGCTCGGTATCAATCAAGGCTTTTCTCCCCGTTTCTTACGTCGCTACGCTAATTTAGGGGAGGAGATTACCCGTGCCGTACAAGCGTACATCGAGGACGTGAAATCTCAAGACTTCCCGAACGAGAAGGAGCAATATTGATTTTTAAATCTACCAAAGCATGATATTTACCGATGCTCCGAGCGTCAAGGCCTGTAAGGTCTTATGATGCTCGAAGCGATCGGTTTCTTTTTTGGGGTTGGCTATGTATGATACGAATCGTGAGGGGATAAAAGTATAATCGAGAAATACCCGCACATTTAGATTAGGATGCAATATGTATGAGAAAGAGGCGTTTGTGCTATATCCTATATTAAACGCTTTATTCGTGTTTACGATCTCTTTCTCAATCGTTTCCGGTTTGCCTTCCTCCACGCCCAATGCTGATATTCGGGAGGCTGGGCTGTAATTACATCCGATTAGCAGTTTCGTGCCCAAGAGAAATCGATTGGTCACCGGATACGATAGGTAGGAGCCGATGTATCCGCCGATCATGTCGAGAGGATCGGATTTTAGGGCGTTCACTTGATAGGTCGTACCGGGAACTGTCGGATTCGCTAAGGGTTTCGTAAGGGATAAAGGCATGCTTGTCGCCGAGATGCGTCCGCCGAAGCCTATATAACGATTCATGAACCAAGCGCCTTCAAATCCGGCCGTACTTCCCGGCGATGCTTTTAATCGCACATCCGGAGCCAGATTAAACTTTGTCGGCATCAAGCTAAACCCCATATAGATTCCGAAAAAAGAGGGATTTCGCTGGTAATTGAATGTCTCGAATCCCAGATAGCTATGGGTGATACCTTTGTCCTTGAAGATCAGATCCGTTAGAAAATATCCGACCTCGGTCGATAAGATCCCGATTCCGGCACCAACCATTACATCCGATAGCCAGTGCTTGTTATTGAGCATACGGGATACGGCCGTGGCGGTCGCTACCGTATAGCCTCCTATACTATACCAAGGACTACGGGTCGTCCCGTATTCTTTATGCAACATGGTGGCGGCCATAAATGCCATGGCCGTGTGCCCGGAAGGGAAAGAATGATTGTTCGAACCATCCGGACGGGTGACATTTGCCGTATGTTTCACCGTATTGATGGTCGCTCCCATGATACTGGCGGTGATGGCTTCGGATACGAGCATTCGGGACCAAGAGCTTCTTCCTTGTACACCGCCTATTTTTAAGCCAAGCATCGCTACGGCAGGTAGATATTGCAGGTAATCGTCGTAATGGTATCGGAAATTTGGAATATATGTATTGCGCAAACTCTGAAAATGATCGTCCTCATTCTTGATAATCAAACCGCTAACGATCAACGGTACCCCGATATAGGTCATTTGGAAAACATTGCTGGTAATTATCTTGTCGGTTTGTCTTTGGATTCTTCCCCAAGTAGATAAAGGCGCTAGATTGGAACTGTCGTTCCGGTGGGTAAAAGTGCTTGTTTGGGAAAAAGTCGTGCCCTGAAACATTGATATGCAACAAATACTATATAATATGGTTAATCTTGTTTTCACTAACTACTTATTCTTTTTGTTTCATGCAGCGAATATAATAGGATCGATTTATAGTATAACAAGAATTTATGTTATTTCTATGTTACATTTACGAGTTGGTTTCATATCTTTGTTTCCCAGATATATTAGAAACAGAATACATGAGATCTCATTTGCTAATAGGTGCTGCTTCGTCGGGAAGCGGGAAGACTACTTTTACCTTAGGATTGCTTCGTGCCTTGAGAAATCGTTCTTTACGGGTGCAGCCTTTTAAGTGTGGGCCGGATTATATAGATACTCGTCATCATAAAATGGCGGCTGGTTGCGCTTCCGTGAATTTGGATGGTTTCATGATGTCGGAAGGGCATATCAAGGATTTATATGCCCGGTATACCTCGAATGCGGATGTAGCCGTGACCGAAGGGGTGATGGGGCTGTTCGATGGCTACGATGCCATGCGAGGGAGTAGTGCGGAGATCTCCGGTTTATTGCGGATACCGATCGTATTGGTGGTGAACGCTAAAAGTACGGCTTATTCGGTAGCTCCCTTGCTTTATGGCTTCCGGAATTTTCGGAAAGATCTGAATGTCGTGGGGGCGGTATTTAATTTCGTGGCGTCGGAGAGTCATTATTCTTTCTTGAGACAAGCGTGTGAGGATGCAGGTGTGGAAGCGTTAGGCTATCTACCGAAGTGTGCGGATGTAGAGATCCCGAGCCGGCATTTGGGGTTGTCGTTGGATGAGGATTTTTGCTTTGAGGAGTTTGCGGACCGGGTTGCTTGCTTGGTGGAGGAGCATGTGGATATAGACCGCCTGTTGGCAATCACGGCTTTGCCAGAGCGACAGCCAGTTCCTCGGGTTAAGGAAGTCATGAGGACTGTTTCAAAGGCAAACTTAAATATAGCCATCGCCCGTGATCCCGCTTTTAATTTCTCATATGAGGAAAATATACATTTCTTATCTACTCTAGGCAAGATTACCTATTTCAGTCCATTGAGGGATGATTGTTTACCGGAGGCCGATTTTGTCTATTTGCCGGGTGGATATCCCGAGTTATATTTATCGGAGTTGAGCATGAATTCCGGGATGCGTGAATCGATTCATTCCTTTGTGGAAGTGGGGGGCAAGTTGCTGGCGGAATGTGGGGGGATGATGTATCTCTGTAAAGAGATTATCGGTACGGATGGGAATGCCTATCCAATGGCCGGTGTATTACCGCAATCCGCCACGATGGAGAACATGAAGTTACGTTTAGGGTATCGGACTTTATGCTATAAGAATGATGTCTTACGAGGGCATGAGTTCCATTATTCCCGGATCGTGCCTATGGAAAGTCCGCTGCCTTCGGTAGCGAAAGCCTTTACGGCGAAAGGAGGTCAAACGGATACCCCGCTATATCGCTACAAGAACGTATTGGCGGGGTACACGCATTTATATTGGGGAGATCCCTGTCGGAACGATTGGTTTATTGATTATCTGTATGGGGAAGCCCCAGATTGTTCTCGATAAACATTTTCAATATATTGATGGCGATCTGGTTGCTTCCTCCTTCGGGTATAATTAGGTCGGCATATCGTTTGCTAGGCTCTATAAATTGCAGGTGCATAGGCTTTAGTACCCGGGTATAGCGTTCCATTACCGCTTCCGCCGTGCGTCCTCTCTCGATCATATCCCGTTGGATCACACGGATAAGACGTTCGTCGGAATCTGTATCGACAAATACTTTCAAGTCCATCAAGTCTCGTAATTGAGGGTCGCATAAAGCGAGGATCCCTTCGATGATGACAACATCACGAGGCTCGATATGAATGGTCTCGGGCAATCGGCAGCAGGTAAGATAAGAATAAGTGGGCTGCTCGATGCATTTCCCCTCTTTCAGCAAGGTGACTTGCTCTGAGAGGAGCGGCCAATCAAATGCGTCGGGATGGTCGAAATTAATATATTGACGTTTCTCTACCGGCACATGGCTGTTATCTTTGTAATAAGAATCTTGAGGGAGTAATACGACCTCACCGGGAGGTAAACTTTCTATGATCTTTTTTACCACTGTAGTTTTCCCGGAACCAGTCCCGCCCGCTATACCTATAATTAGCATGATTTCTTATATTAATCCATATTTATGTTTATAAATGCAAAGGTAAGAAATATTTATAGTGGTAGTATTTCGCTATTAATAGAAAAAACGAGATAAAAAGAGCTGAATTCTATGTTGTATAGCATGTTTGTCTTAAATAAAGTTAATGAGTAAGCTTTTCTTGTTGGAAAATTATGCTGCATAACATAAAGTCTCTATATTTGCACTGTGTTTTTCATGGTATTAGATTTAAGGTTAACAATGAGATTGGCTGTCCGTGACGGATGGCCTTTTCTTTTATAGTAGGTCACCTCAACAATAATGATAGTTAGATGCGTTCCCCATTGTATTCATGATTTATTACTGTAGAACCTTCCTGTTGGATAAAGGTATTATCGGAAGTAGCTTGTACGCCTGTATCCAAAGATCTTTTCACGGATGTGAAATGATCTTTTCACAAGGGTGAAACGATCGTATCACGAGCGTGAAAAGATCTCTTCACAGGTGTGAAAAGATCAGATCGTCCGGAGATTGGCTATACTATCCACCGTTCTTATCCCTTGAGTGGGATTACTTGCGGCACAGATCTTACGATTGGTTGTTACGATATTATCACGGGCCCATCTCCTTTATTTGCTAAAGATGGGAATCAGATAGGTTAGTTTCGCGGATATTATTTGGCTGGAAGATTTAGAGAATGTGTCTCCTTTACGGCTATTGAACATATCGCCCAGCGCATAGTAATAACGACCTTCCAACAGGAAAGAGCCTATTCCGGTGCGGAGCTCGATTCCCGGTCCGCCGCAAAGCCCCCAATCGAACTTCTTTTGGACTTCCATTGTATGTTGTTCGTCCGGACGGTTCGCGTTCGGGTTCTCGCCATTAAGGTTCGACTCCGTGCTTTCGCTCAGCGCATAACCGATTTTAGGCCCTAGATTGACGAATACACGCACTCGCTTGCTTCCGAAATGGATGTGCGTCAAGAACGGAAGTTCCATATAGTTTACCGTACGGCTATATTTATATTGAGGTTTCTCCTCAAACTTCTCTTCCCATCCATGTTGGGTAAAGTTCAATTCCGCCTGTATGCCTAAATTGGGTTCCGTATTCCAACGTATCGTCGCTCCCCCGTTAAACCCAAGTTTCATCTTCGTAGGGACTTTTGGGGCAAAACTTACGCTAGAGAAATTTAATCCGAAGGACGCTCCAACCGCAAGCTCTTGCTTAAAAGTACTTTTCTGCGCATGGCAAATCGATAAGCTTGCCATGCACAGAAATATCGCTACAAATATTTTTTTCGTCATCATATCAATTATCTTACCTCACTGCGGGTTACCGTATAATCATTCTTGTAATGTACAATAAACAAGTTCGTATTGATAAAACCGCCCCAATTATTCACTCTATGGAAATCGAATCCGGTCTGGATGCTCTTATAATGGATCTTGTCTAGATTATTCTCGAAGTTCGAGCCATATTTATTGATGGCACCTAGGAAATACATACCCGTGTCAAAGCCTAGGATTCCATATTTCGGGAATGTGTTGATTAAATTCTTGCTATACCAGTTTTTATAATCGGAATAAAAGCTATGGACTTCCGGAGATAAGTTGTCCGCATAGAAATTACTATAGATATAGGTGTTCAATGCGTAGAAGTCCTCCAGACACTCTCTTGTATAGGTCTGCCATTCCGGATAACCGAATAGGTTGACCATATAAGGCTCTTTCTCCTCCTCTTTCAACTCGGAAAGCATACGGAGCGGTGCCTTGATCTTATTCACCGCATCTAAGGAGGCGGAGGTTGGCAATACCACATTCCGCTTGTCCCTTACCATGGCTGCCTCTATATCCGTGGCGAAAGTATCCCCTTTATAAGTTACTTCCTTGAACGGGATATCGCGTTGCTGCATCTCCGTCTTGAAGGCTTTGATAAATTCCGGCTTTTCTTCTTTATCCTTTATATTGACAAGTATGATATTGTAATCCGAGAATAAATCGCATCCGGCTTGTGCCGCCTTGGAGTATAAATAGGAATGAGGTGTGTTTACTTGATAAACATTCGCGTTTGACAAGACATCATCATTCTTGGAGGTGAAAGGGATCACGTATTTGATATTATGCTTTTGGGCAAAATCAGCGATCAATCCGATTTGGTCGTTCTGTACGGCGCCAATGATCAAATTAGCGTTTGATAACGCATCTTCTTTCAATATCTCCTTGACTTTCTTCGTACCGTTTCCAGTATCATATACCGATAGCTCGATAGAGGTTCCCATATTTCGTAAGCTGTCGACCGCCAATAGCAATCCCTCGTAATATTCCACGAAACGGGAGGTTGCGGATGATTGCGTTGTCTCGTTCGTCATGAACGGCAACAATAAGGCGACTTGGATACGGTTCACCTTCTTTATATCTTTAGGAGTAGAGAGGAGGGCGTTCACCTCACGCTCTTCCGGCTGTCTTATGTTTTGGGTGATCACTTCTTCACTGGCTACCGGTATCTTGATAACCATGCCCGCTTTCACTCCGTTTTTCAGCTCGGGGTTGAGTCTTAAAAGCTCCACGCTGGAAATATCGAACTTCCGGCAGATACGGTACATGGTCTCTTTTTTCTGTATGGTATATTCCATTTCCTTCTGTACGGTCTTTTTTTCCGTAGTAGGCAAGGTTTCCAGTCGTGTCGGCGGGATCCGGATATTCTTGCCAATCGTAAAGGTCGATGTGGAGAGACCCGGATTGGCGGCGATAATATCCGTGGCGGGCACTGAATATTTAATGGATAAAGAGTACAAGGTCTCTTTCGGCTGGATCGTATGGTATGTATAGTTATCTGCTTTGCCGGAAGGTGCGATAGCGGAGTCCTTCTGCGGGATTCTTAACGTAGAACCGGCCTTGATCCCTTCTTTACTTTCCGGATTCAACCGATAAATATCCTCTACGCTTACGCCATACATGGTCGCTATGGCGTATACGGTTTGTCCGCGTTCGATGGTATGATAAAATATATCGCTCCCTTGTTCGTTAGTAAAAATAACTTGCTTATTATTCTTTTGGGAATAAACGGTTACGCTCGATAAACTTAAAAAGAACGTCAATGCGTATATACTAATCTTGTTCATTTGCTGTTCGGAGTATTTTGTGACAAAGATAGTGAATTTTGCTTATCATGCTACGTATGTCCTTTTATTTCCCTAATTTTGGAACCGTAATTTTTAGACTATATATGCTAAAGAAGGAATTAAGAAAGATACTGTTATCGCTAAGTTTTGTGTTTGTAGCGGCTGTCTCGTGTGCCCAGTATGTGGTGACGGGAGGAAGTGGTAGCCCGATGAAAGCCACGCAGAGTTCCGGCGATTCCGCCGAGCGACTTGAGGTCTACTTGGTGTATGGAATGGATAACGTGACGATTAGTTATACCTCATCCTCTTCTTCTTCGCATCAATGGTATCGTTATAAAACCAAGCGATTGGAGGCCGAGAAGGTGGCCTCCACCCAAAATGGAACTACTTCCACCATTCGGAATGTAGAGGAGGGATATGGTTATTTTATCGAGGAAGGAGCCGTATCTCGTTACGTCTGGATCGTTGATTACAGCAAATACACCTTAAACATATCCAACCTGCATGTCTCCGATAATAGCGATCCATGTAGCGGATTGGTCTTGGCTGGGACAGGTACGATCCAACCTATTTATTATTATTGGCCGAATACGGGAACAAGACGTGAACTGTCTCGCCAATTTGATGTTATTTATAATACATTGGAATATAATTCGGATAAAAAAGAATATACCTCTAAACAAGAGACGGCGGTCATCGAGGGTAATTTGTTCGGTAAATCCATTCCCGCTCCTTGGTGTGATACGGAGATCTGTGTGAAAGGCGATTATTTCGCTCGTCATTTTGGAAAGGAGGTTACGCTTTGTATCGATGAATATCAGGCCGCTGCAGTAGATGCTCATATAGACACGTTGCTGATTGAGCAAGAGGCCCCGAATATGAATACGACGAAGAGCGGTTATTGCGCTCCCGCCACTGTTCAATTCTCGGCTATCGCGAATACGCCGACAGCCGCCCTGTTTAATTGGAAAATCTATCGGCAAGGGGAAGAAGATAATCCGGTTGTTCGTTTTACGGGTGAGGAAGTGGATTATACGTTCAACCAATCCGGGACTTTTATCATCAAGTTGGAAGTAAGCGACCAAAGCACTACTTGCAGCACGGAAGATGAGGTTCAGATTGATATCTCGGAGTCTTATCTGATGATACCGAACGCATTCTCCCCGGGTACCACGCCCGGAATTAATGATGAGTTCCGGGTTGCCTATAAGTCGTTGGTGAAATTTAAGGCATGGATATTTAATCGCTGGGGCCTACAGATGTATTACTGGACAGATCCGGCCCAAGGATGGGATGGTAAGAAAGGTGGTAAATACGTTCAGCCGGGTGTGTATTTTTATGTGATAGAAGCCGAAGGTTCCGATGGTATTAAGTACAAGGAAAAAGGCGATATAAACATTCTTAGACCTAAAACAATTCAAGATGAAAATGAGAATATCCAAGAATAATTTAGCTAGTTTTTTATGTGGAGGCGTCGTTTGCTTGACCGCATGTATCTCGATGGGTTCGAATGACGTGGAAAAAGTGATAGAGAGCCGTCCGGTTGTCTCATCCATGACCCTGTCGCCGGATGTTCCGTCCTCGGTTCCTTTTTGTGGGAAACTAATCGATATTACCCGCTATGATATGCGGGAAGCCTATGACCGTGAATTGAGTAGCTTTACTTATTTCCATTCTACGACGATGCTTCTGATCAAGCGGGCGAACCGTTATTTCCCGGTGATCGAGCCGATCTTGAAGGCGAACGGCATTCCCGATGATTTCAAATATCTAGCGGTGATAGAAAGCCATTTGGACCCCCGTGTATCCTCTCCGGCTCGTGCTGTCGGGATGTGGCAATTACTGGAGGGCACGGCAAGGGAGTATGGTTTGACAATCACCCCGACGGTCGATGAGCGTTGCCATGTGGAGAAAGCGACCGGGGCGGCTTGCCGCTATTTGAAGGCCGCCTATAAGAAATATGGAGATTGGGCGGCGGTAGCCGCTTCTTATAATGGCGGCATGGGACGTATATCCGGTGAGCTGGTCAAACAAGATGCGGATTCCTCCTTTGATCTCTGGCTGGTGGAGGAGACTACCCGTTATATTTATCGAATCATGGCGATCAAGCAAATTTTCGAGAATCCGTCGAAGTACGGTTTTGTGCTTCGTGCCCGTGACCTGTATAAGCCGATCCCTACCGTAGATGTGGCTGTAAGCCAAGATATACAGAATCTGTCGGCTTTCGCTAAAGAGCATGGGATCACTTATGCGGACTTGAAACGTTTTAATCCTTGGCTCCGTGATCGTAAGTTGGTGACAGGTGGGAAGACCTATAAATTAAGCATTCCTCAAGAAAAGGATATGTATTATAAGACCCCGAATACGGAAGTATACGATTCGGCTTGGGTCGTGTCGGAGAATTGATCCGATTTTTATTGATACAAAAAATAAAGTGTTTCATTTAGATGGTATAACAGCCCATCGTAATGAAACACTTTTTCTATACTACTTCTCGTTTAAACTGATTCAGTCTATTAGTCAACGATCGTCACACGGTGACCGTTGAACACGTTCAATCCGAGTTTATTCATTACATACTTAATAGCAAGCTGTGCCTTTACAGAGTTACCAGCTTGGTCAATAGGAGGAGCGAATGCGGAAATACCGAATTGTCCGGGAAGTACACCCATGACACCACCGCCTACGCCAGTTTTTGCGGGAATACCGGAAGTGTACAACCAATCACCGGTGTGTTCATAAAAACCTACGGTAGAGATCATGGAAGTGATCTTCGGAGATAACTCCGCATCGAATACTTGTTTCTTTGTCACAGGATTAAGACCTAAATTTGCGACCGTAGCGGCAGCGACAGATAGTTGCTTAGCCGTGATACCCAAAGAACATTGACGGGTATACAGATCCAAAGACATATCCGGATCGTCATAAATGCGATTGTAATTCTTTAGCAACCAAGCGATGGAGCGGTTATTGAAGTTCGTTGCAGACTCGGATTTGTAGAGTTCGTCGATCAACTGCGGTGCGCTTCCGCACAAATCCGTGATATTGGCTACGATAGCATCCCACTTCTGTTTGGAATCACCGACAGGCTTCACCATACTACAAGCCGTGATAGCGCCGGCATTTACCAATGGGGTAGAAGGATGGTCGTTTTCCAATAGGATAGCGATGATGGAGTTAAATGGCAATCCGGTAGCGTCGGCACCAATTTTCTCCAATAATTCTTTCGCTCCGTATTGGCGCAGTACCAAGATAGCGGTGTGTACTTTCGATACGGATTCGATACCGAAACGATATTCGGAATCTCCCACCTCGATGGTTTGTCCGTTTAAAAGGCAAATACTGATTCCGAATAGATTTTTATTGATATTCGCCAGATAAGGAATGTAATCGGCATTCTTACCATCCGTATTTGTCTTGTAAAGATCGTAAGCCTGTTGAGCTACTTCCTTTATTTGGGCGATCGTTATTTTTTTGTCCATATATGAATTGGATTAAAGAAGGCGTGTATGAAAACACTGATAGTCCTTTCATGCACGCCTTGATGAATTTTGTTTTTATTTCTTAGCGTTGCTCATTGCGGTGTGAGTAAATACCTTACCCTTAACCGGAACGTTTTTGTCTTGAGCGATGCGAGTAGGAGTCGGATATTCAAGTTTCTCCAATGCCTCTACAGCGTTCTTGATATCACCTAATAACATATCGGCCATATCACGGCTGAAACCTTGACGAACTACGACACGCATAACCACGTAGTTATCCAGCTTCTTCGGTAGTGTATACGCTGGAACCATCCAACCGCTTTGTTGCAATTTATCTTGCAAATCGTAAAGTGTCCATTTGGCGTTCTTAGCGTAATCCGGTTTCATGTACCAAATAAACAATGGATTCACAACCTCGTTGCTGTAATTAACGAATGGGGCCATCTTACCGATTTCTTGGTGGATGTATTTCGTGATTTCCATACTGTTATATTGGATTTGTTTGTAGCCCTCGAATCCGAGACGGATAAACTGATAGTATTGTCCGAGGATTTGTGCGGCAGGACGAGAGAAGTTCAAACCAACCTGAGTGATATTCGCTCCAAGATAGTTTACGCTGAATGCCATTTCTTCCGGCAAATATTTCTTGTCTTTCCAAACAACCCAACCCAATCCCGGGTAAACCAATCCGAATTTATGTCCGGATGTGCTGATAGAAAGAACCCATTTCAAACGGAAGTCCCATTTTGTCTCCGGGCTTAAGAACGGAAGGATAAAACCACCGCTGGCGGCATCTACGTGGATAGGTATATCATAACCGGTCTTGGCATTGTATGCGTCGAGCGCTTTGTCCAAGGCTTCTACGTCATCGTTCAGTCCTGTCCATGTTACACCTTGGATAGGAACGATACAAATCGTGTTCTCGTCACACATCTTAAGTGCTTCTTCCGGATCAAGTGTCGTCTTGTCTAAAGTCAAGGGAACTTCACGCATTTCGATTTGCCATAGCTGGGCGAATTTCTCCCATACGACTTGGAAGCCAGTAGAGATCACGAAATTAGGCTTGTCAGTTGGTTTACCTTGTGCTTGTCTCTTTTTGCGCCAACGTAACCAAGCGGCTACACCACCTAGCATACAAGCCTCTGAAGAACCGATAGCCAAGGCTCCGGTTTTCCATTTTTCTTGCTCGGGAGAATTCCAAAGACTCGCCATGATATTAATACATTTGGCGTTCATAACAGCGATTCTCGGATACTCTGTTTCGTCAATATAGTTGATGTTGATAGCCTCGTTCATCAATTTTGTCGCGTACTCGTCCATATACGTAGTAACGAATGTAGCTAGGTTCAAGCGAGGCTGTGTTTGTGCGAAAGTCTCGTCTTTAACCATTTGATAAGCGATCTCCGGGGTTGTAGGGCCATCTGGAATCTTATCTACAGGAGAGGGTGTCAACATCACTTCTGAGCCAAAAATCGCTGTTTTGGCATCGCCATTTCTGAAATTTGAGTCTTTCATTTTTCTTTAGTTTTTTTGTTAATAAAATGATTTGAATCAATGGAATACTGCTTCCACTGAGCGTTTATGCCAAAACAGATTATGGATTGGAAAGTTTTTTGGATTTACATTATTTGGGGTTTATTAGCGATACAAGTCCAGTCCTCTTGGAAAGAGCGAAAATGATGAACTTTCACATAAAATGTTTGTTTTGATTAGATAAAAACGTAAAACTAAATCTTTATGAGAATACAGACAGGCCGGGGCACAATTCCCCTTATAACTCTGGTAGGGATATGGTCTATCTCCGCTTTAAATGCATTACCGGGTTTAGCGGTTTCTCCGATATTAGGGAAACTTTCCGTTATTTTTCCTCATTCTACGGAACTGGATATCCAGATGCTTTCCTCTTTGCCATCGTTATTGATAATTCCATTTATTATATTGTCGGGTAAATTAACGGAGAAAGTAAATGAGATACGTCTATTGCAATTAGGCTTGGTGATCTTTGCCCTAAGTGGTATTCTATACTTACTCTCTAATAAGATGTGGCAGTTGATAGCGGTGAGCGCCTTAATGGGAATCGGATCTGGCTTGATCGTACCCTTATCGACCGGTTTGATATCTCGTTTCTTTATCGGGAAATACCGGACGAAGCAATTTGGTTTAAGTTCTGCTATTACGAATGTAACGTTGGTATTAGCCACGATCTTAACGGGATATCTGGCGGAGGTGAATTGGCATTTACCGTTTGCCGTTTATCTATTGCCCTTGATTTCCATCGTACTTTCCGTATACTTGAAAAGGAGTATGGAAAATGAGTCGGCGATCGTATCGAAATCAGAAGTGAAAGCCCCTGTTACGGCAGATCCCGTCACGGTTCCGGGTAAATATGGTGTGGATATAAAGCATCTGGTACAAATCATGTGTTTTTATGGATTGGCTACGTATTTAGTGATTATAGTCAGCTTTAACTTACCGTTTTTAATGAAGGAATATAAGTTTACAAGCGGTAATTCCGGATTAATGATATCATTGTTTTTCTTGGCTATTATGGCTCCCGGTTTTATCTTGAATCAGATCGTTGATTTATTTAAGCAAAAGACAAAATTTGTCAGTCTATTGGCGATCGCTTTAGGGATGGCCTTGATTTTGATATCTCGTACGGAATGGCTAATTGGATTGGGATGTATTTTTATCGGTTTCGGATATGGTGTTATCCAGCCAATCGCTTATGATAAAACGACTCGTACGGCCATTCCTGAGAAAGTTACATTGGCATTAGCTTTCGTGATGGCGATGAATTATTTGGCGATATTACTTTGTCCGTTTATTATCGATTTCTTCCAGTCTATGTTCCATGTCAAAAGCCAGCAATTCGCGTTTATTTTTAATCTCTGTATTGCGCTGGTCGCTACGATCTGGGCTTATGTAAAACGAGACTCGTTCCTTTTCAACGATAAAATATGATTTACGAATATAAAACTAAAAAACGATAGACAGTGAAAAATAAGAAAACAGAAGCTAATATTAGCATGGTGGTCTCAAAAACTTTCAGTGGATTGAATATGAACGCCTTGAAATACTTGCTTCCCTTATGGATGAGCCCGTTGACGGGCGCTTCTTTCCGATGCGTGTTTGCGGCCGTGGCGTTTTGGGTGATCGGCTGGTTTATGAAACCGGAGGTTTCTACGACGAAAGATAAGGTGTGGCTATTCTTATTAGGCGCTATCGGTATCTATGGTTTTATGTTTCTTTATTTAGTGGGGCTTAGCAAGACAACGCCGGTCTCGAGTTCTATTTTCACGAGCTTGCAACCGATCTGGGTATTTTTGATTATGGTATTCTTTTATAAGGAAAAGGCTACTTGGATGAAAATACTCGGTATCTTGATTGGTTTATCCGGAGCCTTGGTTTGCATCTTGACCCAGCAAAGCGACGATTTAGCGGCGGACGCTTTTAATGGGAATATGCTATGTCTGGCTAGCTCCGTGTTTTATGCCGTGTATCTGGTATTAAGCCAGCGGATCTTACAAAAAGTAGGGACGATGACGATGCTTCGATATACATTCACGGGCGCCGCTTTCTCCAGTCTATTGATTTTGCCGATAGAAGGCTTTCATGCTCCTTTATTCTCGGAGCCATTTCATTGGTGGCCTTTTGCCGTATTGATGTTTGTGCTTATTTTCCCTACGGTAATCAGTTATCTGTTGATTCCTATCGGATTGAAGTATTTGAAAACTACGTTAGTGGCTATTTATGGCTATCTGATCTTGATCGTGGCAACGATTACATCCCTATTGATCGGGCAAGACCGTTTCAGTTGGACACAGACGTTCGCCATTATCTGTATTTGCGCCGGGGTTTATCTGGTTGAGATAGCGGAAGGAAAAGAGAAAAAGACAGTCAAGGTTTGACTTATTAAATATGAACTATTAAATTGTAGCGTTATGGATAAAAAACAAGAAAAGAAAATCTGGAACTCTCAACTTGCGATTGAGAATCCGAAGAATGATAGGATCGCTGTTATTTACTCTGTAAAAGTTAGTAGTGTACGAATCCTAGAGAAACCTCGTAATCCGAAAAGAGGGAAGACCCGTTGACAATCATCATCCCCTATTCTATATATAAATATATGAATAGGGGATGACTGTCTATTTATTCTCCACTTCCATGCCCATGATATAATCGTTCATGAAATAGCCGTTTCCTATATGATGGTCCCGTGTGCCTATTTCCCGTAATCCCATATGTCTGTAGAAGCCTATGGCGGGATTGTAGCGGTTTACGTATAATTCTATAGTGAAAGGTCCGGTATGTACCTCCTTCAAATAGTTAATACCTTGTTCGATGATAAAACGCCCGATTCCCGTGCCATGCATTTCCGGTAGGGAATAGATCTTTTGAAAATTGTACGTGTTTTCACCTGTTTTCTCTATGGATAAATAGCCTGCCGGCATATCGTCCGCCAATATAATAAAATATTGATGATGTAACTCTTCCATTTGTTTAAGAATGTTATCCGGAGCGTACATCATATCGAACATATAATCCAATTGCTCTTTAGAAAGTATCTTTCCATACGTGTTCTCCCAAATGCGTGAGGCAAGGTCATGAATAAGAGAACGGTCATCAATAGTCGCTTTTCTAATCGTAAACATGTTAATTTTGTATTTTGACTCACAAAGATACAAATAGACGAACAAAAATACAATATAGACGAATGTAAATAGAATTTTACTTGACTAGTGTTATTTTTTAGCTTGATTTCACACTTATTTTGATGTTAATCCGCGAAAAATAATAACTTTGTGGGCGTTTACTATTGAAAAATACAATTCAAATACATAATAGGAAATGGATACAAAGATTCAGGAACTAACAGACAAGATCTACAAGGAGGGTGTAGAGAAGGGGAACGAAGAAGCGGGGCGTATAATCGCCGAGGCCAATGCTCAAAAGGATACGATTCTTAAAGATGCGGAAGCGGAAGCGAAACGTATCGTAGCGGCTGCCGAGAAACAAGCTGCCGAGTTGAAGAAGAATACGGAAGCCGAATTGAAATTGTTCGCCACCCAGTCTGTCGAGGCGTTAAAGAGCGAGGTGACAAACCTTATCACTGGTGATATCGCTAGTTCGAATGTGAAAGCGGCGTTGATGGATCCCGCCTATATGCAGAAAGTGATCCTTGAGCTTGTGAAAAGCTGGCCCGCTAATGAGTTCTTGACTATCCAAGCTTCTGATTCCGATGGCTTGAAGGCGTATTTTGAGGCCAATGCCAAAGGCTTGCTAGAGAAAGGGTATAAGATCGAGAAGGTAAGCGGAAAGAAAGCGTCTTTCTCTATTATCCCGGCGGATGGGTCTTATAAAGTGACGTTTGGCGAAGACGAGTTCATCGAGTTCTTTAAAGAGTTCTTGCGTCCGCAATTAGTAGAAATGCTGTTCTGATATGAGTAAGTATTACTACTTAATCTCCGGACTTCCTAACATAGCGTTGGATGATAGTAAACTAGCCTATTCGGTCTGTGAGTTCCGGACAGAAATAGAGGATATGCTATCTTCTAAGGACAAAAAGCTGATTGATTTATTTTATTTGAAATATGATAATATAAATCTGCTGGCTCACGCTAAAAGACCGGACTCCGATCCGGATCAAAGAGGAAGAATAACGTATGATGAGTTCAATACTTTATATAAAGCGTTGAAGGATGAGGAAAAAATTCCCAAAAATGATAATCTCCCGCCTTATTTCGTGCAATTCTTTAAACTGTATCTAGCCGAAGAGGCTAAGGACACCAAAAGCGAGAAAGAATATATATCATGGGAAGACCGCTTGGCTGCGTTATATTATGAATATGCCATGAAATGTGGGAATAAGTTCGTGGCCGATTGGTTCGAGCTTAACCTGAATATCAACAATGTTCTTACTGCGATCACTTGCCGTAAATATGGATTTGATAAGGCCAATTATATCGTGGGGCATAATGAGATAGCAGAAAATATCCGTACGTCGAACGCCCGTGATTTCGGCTTGGGCGATTCCGTGGAATATTTGCCCGAGTTACAACGCATCGCCGAAGAGACCGATCTGATCGTTCGTGAGAAGAAAATCGATCTTTTGAAATGGAAATGGCTGGACGATAATACCTTCTTCAAGACGTTCGACATAGAGAGTGTATTCGCTTATTTATTGAAATTGGAGATGATAGAGCGCTGGGTAACCTTGGATAAGGCGAGAGGCGAGAAGACTTTCCGTGAATTGGTAGGCGCCATGAAGATGGGTAGTGAGAATGCGTTGGAAGAATTTAAAAGAAACAATATAAAATAAATTATGGCTACGAAAGGAATTGTAAAAGGAATCGTATCCAACCTAGTAACCGTAGAGGTGGGTGGTCCGGTTTCTCAGAATGAGATCTGTTACATTTCTGTCGGAGGCGTGAAGCTGATGTCGGAAGTAATCAAGGTGATAGGAAAGAATGCCTTTGTACAAGTATTTGAGAGCACACGTGGTATGCGTGTCGGCGACGAGGCTGAATTCCAAGGGCATATGTTGGAAGTTACGCTGGGTCCGGGTATGTTGTCCCGCAACTATGACGGTTTGCAGAATGACTTGGACAAGATGGAAGGTGTATTCTTGAAACGTGGCGATTATACGTTTGCGTTGGACAATGATAAGAAGTGGGATTTCAAGCCTCTGGCTAAAGCGGGCGATACCGTGAGCGCCGGTGATTGGCTGGGAGAGGTGGACGAGAATTTCCAACCTCATAAGATTATGGTCCCCTTTAAGTTCGAGGGATCTTATATTGTGAAGTCGGTGGTTCCAGCCGGACAATACACCATCAATGATACGATGGCTGTCCTTACGGACGAAAATGGCACGGACGTAAACGTGACGATGATCCAGAAATGGCCGGTAAAGAAAGCCATCACTTGTTATAAGGAAAAGCCCCGTCCATTCAAATTGCTGGAGACGGGCGTTCGTACGATCGATACCGTGAACCCGATCGTTGAGGGTGGTACCGGATTTATCCCCGGTCCGTTCGGTACGGGTAAGACGGTGCTTCAGCACGCTATCTCTAAACAAGCGGAAGCGGATATCGTGATTATCGCCGCCTGCGGTGAGCGTGCGAATGAGGTCGTAGAGGTATTTACGGAGTTCCCGGAATTGGTAGACCCACATACGGGACGTAAATTGATGGAACGTACGATCATTATCGCCAATACATCCAACATGCCGGTAGCCGCTCGTGAGGCATCCGTATATACGGCGATGACCATCGCCGAGTATTATCGCAGCATGGGTTTGAAGGTTCTGTTGATGGCCGACTCTACTTCCCGCTGGGCACAGGCTTTGCGTGAGATGTCCAACCGTTTGGAGGAGTTGCCGGGACCGGATGCTTTCCCGATGGACTTGTCCGCTATCGTGGCGAACTTCTACGCTCGTGCGGGATTCGTTCATTTGAATAACAACGCTACAGGCTCCGTCACTTTCATCGGTACGGTATCGCCGGCCGGTGGAAACTTGAAGGAGCCAGTGACCGAGAATACGAAGAAGGTGGCCCGTTGTTTCTATGCCTTGGAGCAGGAGCGTGCCGACCGTAAACGTTATCCGGCCGTAAACCCGATCGAGAGTTATTCCAAGTATATCGAGTATCCAGAGTTTCAGGAATACATCGCTAAACATATCTCCCCGGAATGGATCGAGAAAGTAAACGAGATCAAGACCCGTATGTTGCGTGGTAAGGAGATCTCCGAGCAAATCAATATCTTGGGTGATGATGGTGTGCCTGTCGAGTATCACGTTACATTCTGGAAGTCCGAGTTGATCGACTTCGTGATCTTGCAACAGGATGCTTTCGATGCCATTGATGCGGTTACTCCGTTGCAACGTCAGGAATTCATGCTGGATAGAGTCGTGAACGTTTGCCGTTCAGAGTTTAAGTTTGATAACTTCCTTGAGGTTATGGACTACTTTAAGAAGATGATCAACATCTTTAAGCAGATGAACTATTCGGAATATGAGAGTGACCAATTCAAGAAGTTTAATACGGAACTGGATGAACTTTTGAAGGAGAGAATCGAAAATTAAAAGAGTTATGGCAACAAAAGCATTTCAAAAAATATATACGAAGATTACCCAGATTACAAAAGCTACCTGTTCGCTGAAAGCAACGGGAGTTGGGTATGATGAGTTGGCCTCTGTAGACGGAAAGCTGGCTCAGGTGGTAAAGATTATCGGTGACGAGGTGACGTTGCAGGTATTCTCCGGAACGGAAGGTATCCGTACGAATGCCGAGGTGGTATTCATGGGGAAGGCCCCTTCCTTGAAAGTAGGTGACCAGTTAGCCGGACGTTTCTTCAACGCTTATGGCGAGCCTATCGATGGCGGCCCGATCCCCGAGGGACGTGAGGTCGAGATCGGTGGTCCGTCCGTGAACCCGGTACGTCGTAAACAACCCTCTGAATTAATCGCTACGGGTATCGCCGGTATCGACTTGAATAATACCTTGGTAACCGGTCAGAAGATCCCGTTCTTCGCCGACCCCGACCAGCCTTTCAACCAAGTTATGGCGATGGTAGCCTTGCGTGCGAAGTCCGATAAGATTATCTTGGGAGGTATGGGTATGACGAACGACGACTACCTGTTCTTTAAGAATACATTTAGTAACGCCGGAGCCCTAGACCGTATCGTTAGTTTTATCAACACGACCGAGGACCCGTCCGTAGAGCGTATCTTGATCCCGGATATGGCGTTGAGCGCCGCTGAGTATTTCGCCGTGGAGAAGAACGAGAAGGTCTTGGTATTGCTTACCGATATGACCAACTACGCCGATGCCTTGGCGATCGTATCAAACCGTATGGACCAGATCCCGTCTAAGGACTCTATGCCGGGTTCCTTATATTCGGATTTGGCGAAGATTTACGAGAAAGCCGTTCAATTCCCGGCGGGAGGTTCCATCACGATTATTGCCGTAACGACCTTATCCGGTGGTGATATCACGCATGCCGTACCTGATAATACGGGTTATATCACGGAAGGTCAGTTGTATTTGCGTCGTGATAGCGATGTGGGTAAGGTCATCGTCGATCCGTTCCGAAGCTTGTCTCGTTTGAAACAGCTGGTAACCGGAAAGAAGACCCGTGAGGATCATCCACAGGTAATGAACGCCGCCGTACGTTTGTATGCCGATGCCGCCAACGCTAAGACCAAGCTGGAGAACGGTTTCGACTTGACCGACTACGACAACCGTACCTTGTCTTTCGCCAAGGATTATTCTTCTAAGCTGTTGGCTATCGACGTAAACTTGGATACGACGGAGATGCTGGACGTAGCTTGGGGATTGTTCGCTAGATATTTCAGCCCGGAGGAGGTAAATATCAAACAAGGATTGGTTGATAAGTACTGGAAGTAAATTAAATAAACATGGCAATAAAGTTTCAATATAATAAAACCTCTCTTCAGCAATTGGAAAAGCAACTGAAGATGCGTGAACGCTCCCTGCCTACGATCAAGAGCAAGGAGAGCGCCCTGCGTATCGAGGTGAAGCGGACCAAGGACGAAGTGAATAAATTGGAACTTCAGCTAGAACGAGAGATTCAGAGTTACGAGAATATGGTGGCTTTGTGGAACGAGTTCAATCCGGAGTTGATCTCCGTGAAGGACGTGACGCTTTCCACGAAGAAGATCGCCGGCGTGATCGTCCCGTTATTGGACGAGATCAAGTTCGAGATCGGACACTATAGTCTCTTTAATGCCCCCGCATGGTATACGGATGGTATCGAGTTGCTGAAAAAGCTGGCTCGTACCGGTATTGAGGCGGAGTTCTCGGGCATGAAGCTGGAGTTGTTGGAGCATGCTAGGAAAAAGACTACTCAGAAGGTGAACCTGTTTGAGAAGGTACAGATTCCGGGTTATAAGGATGCGATCCGTAAGGTGAAACGGTTTATGGAAGACGAGGAGAGTCTTTCTAAGTCCTCACAGAAGATCATGAGAGCCAATCAGGAGAAACGTAAGGCAAAAGAAGAAAAAGAGGAGGCCGAGGTATGATAGTAAAGATGAGTAAATATGCCTTTATGGTGTACCATAAGGAGTATGATACGTTCCTTTCTACGCTTCGTGACTTAGGTGTCGTCCATATCAAGGAGACAAACTCCGTGATGGATAACGAGAGGTTGCAAGAGCTTCTGGCTGAGCGTAAACAGATCAATACGCTGATGCGTTACTTTAAGAACCTCCATGCGGCGGAGAAAGACGTTAAGTTTGCTCCGGCCCGTGAGTTGACGAAAGAGGAGGGCTTGAAGTTGGTGCGTAAGATAGAGGAATTGCAAGATAAGAAAGCGCAATTGATCGCTTCCAAGCAATCGATCGAGAAGGATCTGGCTTATATGGAAATATGGGGTGAGTTCAGTTATCAAAATATCAACCGTCTGAAAAGAGCGGGATACGATGTTACGTTCTTTACCTGTCCTACCGCTAAGTACGAGCCGGAATGGGGCGTGCTGTATAACGCCATTCTGATCAATAACTTCCAATCGGTAACGTATTTTATCACGATTACCAAGGAAGGTACCTTGATCGATATAGACGCTGAACGTCCGAAGATGCCGGTTCAAGGATTGGCGAAGTTGCGTGCCCGTCTGGATCAACGTACCAAGGATATCCAGAATGTGGAGGATGAGCTGAAACATCGTGCCGTGGAGGATTATAAAACGTTGGAGGAATTTGATAAGAACCTGCAGGACGAGTTTAATCTTTCTAATGCGTTAGTGCAGACAGATCGGCAAGCGGGTGATAAGCTCATGTTGTTGGAAGGTTGGGTGCCGACGGAAAACGCTCCGGCCTTGGAGCACGAGCTGGATAAGCAAGGTTATTTCTTCCAGCAATTAGAGATCGAGGATGGGGATAAGGTGCCTATCAAGCTACGGAATAATAAATTCAGTAAGCTGTACGAGCCTATCACGAAGATGTTCTCCTTGCCTAATTACGGTGAACTTGATCCGACCCCGTTGTTCGCCCCGTTCTTTATGCTGTTCTTCGGACTTTGTTTCGGCGATGGCGGATATGGTTTGCTGGTCATGATCGCTTGTACGATCTTGAAGAAGAAGGTGAACCCGGATTTCAAGCCTTATTTGACCTTGTTCCAGTATTTAGGCTTTGCCGCCTTATTGGTGGGTACTTGTACGGGATCTTTCTTCGGAGTGGCCTTGGCGGATATCCCGGCTTTGTCAAAGATCAAGAACTACTTTGTGAATAGTGACAACTTGATGACATTCTCTATTGTCATCGGTTTGGTACAGATCATATTCGGTAAATGTGTCGCTGCTTACAAGATCAAGATACAGAAAGGAACGAAACACAGTATCGCTCCGTTCGCTTGGGTGTTCGTGATCATATCCTTGGCATTGGCGTTCGGACTTCCGATGTTGAACGTTCACTTGCCGAACGCTGTCGTTATGGTATGTTACGGAATCGCCATCTTGGGTCTGGTTGTCGCTTATTTGTACAATACACCGGGCAAGAACGTATTCTTGAACTTTGGTACCGGACTTTGGAACACGTACAATATGGCCTCCGGATTGCTGGGGGATACGTTATCATACATTCGTTTGTTCGCTATCGGTCTGACCGGTTCCATCTTGGGTGGCGTATTTAATACGTTGGCGGTTACGATGACAGACGGTATGAATATCGTGGCACGTGCGATCTGTATGTTGTTGATCTTGTTAGTGGGTCACTCCATCAATATCGCTCTTTGTACGATCAGCTCCTTGGTACACCCGCTTCGTTTGATCTTCGTGGAATATTACAAGAACGCGGAGTTCGAAGGTGGAGGTAAGGCCTATGAGCCATTCAGAAAAGCATAACAATTAAACGAGAAAATAAAACAATAAAAGAATAATTTAAAAACACATTTTATTATGGAACCAATTTTATTAGCTTATGTAGGTATTGCGTTGATGACAGGTTTAACTTTTATCGGCAGTAGTTATGGTGTTACGATCGCAGGTAATGCGGTGGTAGGTGCGATGAAGAAAAATCCGGATGCTCTGGGTACGTACATCGCTTTAAGTGCGTTGCCTTCTTCACAGGGTTTGTATGGATTCGTGGGCTACTTTATGATGCAGAAGTTCTTGGTCGCTGATATTTCCATGTTGGCCGCTACGGCTGTTTTCGGCGCTGGTTTAGTGTTAGGTTTCGCTGGTTTTTACTCTTCAATCCGCCAAGCTCAAGTTTGCGCGAATGGTATTGCTGGTGTTGGTGCCGGACACAACGTATTCGGTGCTACGATGGTAATGGCCGTATTCCCAGAGTTGTACGCTATCTTGGCCTTATTGGTTGTGATCTTGATTGGCGGAACGATTCCTGTCGCCTAATCATTCAAACATCTGGATATAATAGAGGCCGTCCCGGACATTCCCGGGGCGGCTTTTTTGATTGGATCGATGAATAAACTATCTCTTTTAGTTTATTAACTATATGAATCAGTTTGGTAACTAAAAGTTTTAGTTACTTTGTCGCAAACAAGATAAGGTTATGAAACGACTTACGGCGAAAGAAGAAGAAATCATGGGCTGGTTCTGGCAGAAAGGCCCACTGTTCGTGAAAGAGTTACTTGAATATTACGAGGAGCCTAAACCTCATTTCAATACCCTTTCTACGATTGTCCGAGGCTTGGAGGAGAAAGGTTTCCTCGCCCATAAGAATTTCGGGAATAGCTATCAATATTATGCGGTCTTAACAGAAAAGGAGTATAGCAACGGTACGTTGAAAAATGTGATCGCTAAGTATTTCAATAATTCTTATCTGGGGGTTGTCTCTACGCTGATCAAGGAAGAGGATATCTCTGTGGATGATCTGCGAAAACTAATAGATGATGTAGAACAAGGGAATCGTAAATAAGAACGAATATGGGAATCTTCTTTGTATATATCCTTAAATCATCCGTGTGCTTGACGATATTTTATCTGTTTTATAAGCTATTGTTGAGCCGTGATACCTTCCATCGTTTCAACCGGATCGCTTTATTAAGCTTGATCATGCTTTCGGTTATCATCCCATTTTGTGAGATTACTTTGGAGGAAGCGACGGCCATTCAGCGTCCGGTCATGGATTTGGAGAATTTGCTAGCGGCGGTTTCCATGAGAACGTCGGCAGAATCCGCTAGCCAACCTGTATGGTTACGAGTTATGGTGATAGCCTATATAATCGGAGGGATATTAACGCTTTGTCAATTCGCATATTCATTTTATGCCTTGTTCCGGTTGATGAGACAAGGTACACCGAAGCTGGTGGACGGAATCCATCTGATTCTTATGGACCAACCAGTCGCCCCGTTCAGTTGGATGCAAACGATCGTAATAAGCCGGAAGGATTTTGAGGAAAGTGGGATAGAGATCATGACGCATGAGATGGCGCATATAAAAGCCCGTCATTCCATTGATCTGCTGATCTCCGAGATTTGTATCCTGTTCCATTGGTTCAACCCATCTGTCTGGTTGTTGAGACAGGAATTGCAAAATATCCATGAATACGAGGCCGACGAGAGCGTATTAAATCAAGGCGTCGACGCAAAAAGATATCAATTATTATTAATCAAAAAAGCTGTTGGTGCACAGCGCTTCACTTCTATGGCCAACAGCTTTAATCACAGTTCACTTAAAAAGCGAATAGCTATGATGTTAAAACAAAAATCAAGTCCATGGGCACGGTTGAAGTATCTGTATGTACTCCCGTTGGCAGCCTTAACGGTGGTAGCCTTTGCCCGTCCGGAAATCTCTCACGAATTGGAGAAGATTTCGAGTGTCAAAATTAGCGAAATTATTCCGGTTCAGGAAAAAAAAGAGCCTAAAAGAAATGTAGAAGTTGAGACCCTCGCAAGGGATTCGGTCGTTTCTGAAAAAGATATGCAAGCGATACAGGAAAAGGTCTCGGCCGTGATGGAGAAATACCAGCCGGAGATTGACAAGGCGGTTGAAGAGGCAGTGAAAGCGGCGAATATCGACGAGATCGTTTCTGCGGAAATGGCGAAACACCAGGCTGAGATCGACAAGGCTGTGCAAGCGGCGATAGAGGCCGCCAAGATAAATGAGACTATCGCCGCCGAGATGGAGAAGATTCAACCGGAGATCAACCGAGCCATAGAGGAGGCCATGAAAGCCATAGACATCAATGAGAAGGCTGCTAAGGAGGCATCAAAGGAAAAGTCCTCTTTCTCCGGTATTGTCTACATCGATGGGATGGAATCTTCTAAAGAGAGGATGGACAATTTGAATCCCGATCGTATTGCGTCTATGAATGTGTACAAAGGAAACGAGGCGATCGCTAAATTCGGAGAGAAAGGTCGTAATGGCGTTATCGAGATAAAATTGAAGAAATGATTTTCGCGTATATATGCAAGGTAGGCTTGTTCGGCTCCCTCTGTGCGGGAATGTTTCTAACCTCCTGTATGGAGCGTGAAAACGAAGAAGCGAGCAAGCGGGTGATTGAGGTAGGTAAAGCTATCTCATCGCCTGCCGAGCTGAAAGCCTCTGATTATTTTGATGAGATCCGGTATGTCCCTTTAGAGACGAGGGATGATTGTCTAGTCGGAAGTTCTCCTGATATCAAGTTATTGGATAAATATATTCTGATCACTTCCGCTAACCGGCAATGTCTTTTGTTTGATAAGGCTACAGGAAAGTTTAAATGTCAGATAGGGCATGTAGGGAAGGATCCGGGTGGCTATAGAAACGTAGACTGCTTGGTGGACGAGTTGAACGGGCGTTTGCTGTTTAATGGATGGGGACATGATTTGATTAGCTATAATCTGGATGGCAATTATATCGGAAAAATAGAGCTTCTTATTTTTCTAAGAAAGTATTCTTGAGGTTAGTAAATAGATAATTTGGAAACAGCTTTATTCGATATAACACGGCCTTGTCATGACTGACTTGTGCCGTGTTTTTTTATTTATTTACTTGATCATTGTAATGATATTCTTCCCAAGTATGATCCCAAGGAAGACCGCTATCAAACCAAGGATATTACTGGCAAGTACATTGAGTAGTGCCATCTTGTATTCTCCGGTACGCATAAGTACCATCGTGTCGAGAGCAAAAGAAGAGAAAGTCGTGAAACCACCGAAAAGACCAGTGAATAGGAAAGCTCTTGTATTGATAGAAAAATTATAGGCTTCCGCTATACTCCAGCAGAAGCCGATTAAAAAGGAGCCGATCACATTGACCGACAAGATACCAAAAGGAAAGGAGTAAAGCATCGATCGTTGCACCCACGTGGAAACTCCGAACCGTAGCGCAGATCCGATAGCTCCTCCTATTATTAAAAGAAAAACCTTTATCATATCAACCTAGTGTGTTTCCCCCGGGCTAGGTTAAGGCCCGGGGAGATGGTAAATGATTTAGGTTTTCAATTTAATTGGCCGACTCAAACTGTCTCAAGAAACGAACATCGTTTTCCGAGAACATGCGTAAGTCTTTTACTTGGTATTTCAAATTGGTAATACGCTCGATACCCATTCCCAATGCGTAGCCTGAATAAACCTTGCTATCGATACCGCAGTTCTCAAGCACGTTCGGGTCTACCATACCGCAACCGAGGATCTCTACCCAACCGGTTCCTTTACAGAAGGGGCAACCCTTACCTCCACAAATGTTGCAGGAGATGTCCATCTCGGCGGATGGCTCCGTGAACGGGAAGTAAGAAGGACGCAAGCGAATTTTTGTATCCGGACTGAACATTTCCTTGGCGAAGAACAACAAGGCTTGTTTCAAGTCGGCGAATGAGACGTTCTTATCTACATATAACGCTTCTACTTGATGGAAGAAACAGTGAGCACGATAGGAGATAGCCTCATTACGATATACACGTCCCGGACAGATGATACGGATAGGCGGTTCTTGCTTTTCCATTACTCGGGTCTGTACGGAAGAAGTATGTGTGCGAAGCAATACATCCGGGTTATGCTGGATAAAGAACGTATCTTGCATATCGCGGGCAGGATGGTCCTCGGCGAAATTCAAGGAAGAGAAGACATGCCAGTCGTCCTCGATTTCCGGTCCCTCAGCGATGCTGAATCCTAACCGTCCGAATATATCGCAAATTTCTTTCTTTACAAGTGATAGAGGATGACGAGTGCCTAGTTCGATCGGGTAAGCCGTACGAGTCAAATCGATATCATCGTTTGCGGTCTGTACATTCTCAAAGCTTTCTTTTAATTCGTTGATCTTGCTCTGGGTTGTTTCCTTTAGTTCGTTCAAGTATTTGCCAACCTCACGTTTTTGATCAGCCGCTACATTACGGAAATCATTCATCAACGCCGATATCTCGCCTTTTTTGCTGAGATACTTTATACGTAAAGCTTCTAGTTCCTCGGCATTTGCCGCTTTCATATTCTCTACTTCTTGAAGCAGAGCCTTAATTTTATCGAGCATTTCTAATCACACTTTGTATTTGTCATGCAAAAGTACGCCTTTCTTTTGAAACCGCAAGGGATTCGTAAGGTTTTTTAGTTAAATGTAAGCGCAGACACTTAGGTGTCTTGTTTTATATATTAAAGTATTTATATATCTTCGCAGCATAATCAAACTATAAATTAATTAATGGAAATAGTCATTATTATTGGCCTTATCTTACTGAATGGAATTCTTGCGATGTCGGAAATCGCCTTGGTCTCAGCCCGGAAGGCTAGGTTGGAAACCGAAGCGAAACGTGGTAATAAATCTGCGGGCACTGCTTTGAAGCTGGCAAATGAGCCGGATAAGTTTCTCTCAACCATCCAGATCGGAATTACCTTGATCGGTATCTTGACCGGTTTGTACTCTGGCGAGGCGTTAGCTCATAATTTCGCTGTTATAATAGCGCAAATACCGGCCCTAGAACCGTATGCGTTGGGGATCGCTAAAACGACGATCGTTATTATCGTGACGTATCTTACACTTATATTCGGAGAGTTGGTACCGAAGCGGATCGGCATGGGGTGTGCCGAGAAGGTCTCTATGTTAGTTGCTAAACCCATGAATTTTCTTTCCTTGATATCCTCTCCTTTTGTTTGGCTACTTTCAAAGAGTACGGCGTTGGCTGTGAAGATGACGGGCGTGGATACGAAAGAGGAAAATAGGGTAACAGAGGAAGAAATCAAGGCGATCGTGAAAGAGGGCTTCGACGGTGGCGAGGTGCAAGAGGTAGAGCAGGACATCGTAGAGCGAGTCTTTAATCTGGGAGACCGTAACGTGGGTTCTATCATGACGCATCGTAGCGAGCTGGTTTGGCTGGATGTGACGGATAGTACGGAGAAGATTCGGGAGAAAGTGGAGGAGAACTTATTTAATATATATCCCGTGGCCTCGGAGAAGTTCGATAATATAGTAGGGGTCGTTTATCTGAAAGATTTGTTCGGAAGGATCGATCAACCGGATTTCTCGATCAATCAAGTACTTCGCCCGGCACAGTTCGTTCCCGAGAACCAGAGCGTATATAACGCCTTGGAATCTTTCAAGCAGACACACGTGAAATATGGACTCGTTACGGATGAGTTCGGAGGTATCCAAGGTATCGTAACCTTGAAGGATATTATGGAAGGCTTAATCGGACAAGTACCGGAAGTCGGAGAGGAGTCCGAGATCATACAACGTGAGGATGGTACTTGGTTGGTGGACGGCCAATATTCTTTCTATGATTTCTTGGAATATTTCGACATGGAGGATTTGTATGCCGAGCATGATTATAATACCTTGAGTGGCTTGATCCTAGAGATATTGGAACGTGTACCGAAGACGGGTGAGAAATTAAAGTGGCTGGACTTTGAGTTCGAGATCGTAGATATGGATGGCGCCCGGATCGATAAGGTTTTGGTTAAGTACTTGAAAAATGGGTAAAATGTCTTTTTAGAAGAGTACGCCGAGTGAGATACTCATCACGTTCGTTCGCTTGTCAATATTGATATCATAATTAATCTCGGGAACTGGATTGTTGACTTTCTCGAAATCGGATTCCACTTGATTCAATCCGAACTCATAGACAAAGTCGAAGAATAGCCGTCCGATGCTAACCCCTACGCCCGTAGCGACATTGACTCCGAACGGGGTGTTGTCATTCACGTATTCTACATGCGTGGTGGAAGATTCTACCGTATAGGCGATCTTATAGTTGTATTTTAATTTGGGGCCGACCATAAGGCTAAGTCCGTAAGGCCCTTTCTTCACTAGGTTATAGCCTACCATTATGGGAACCTCTAAGGAACTGGTTTTCATCATCAAGAGGTCGGTAGTTGCCGATGTATTGGACAGCATATTATTTTCCGGCAAACTTTGAGGTATGGAAAAACGGATATTTCCCTCGGAGCGATGCCATGAGAAACTAGGCTGGAGGAAGAACCGTTCGATATTGACTCGGCAAAAGACCGCGGCCAGATAACCTACCTTATATTCGATGTCTATATTCTCCGCTTCCTTCCCATTGATGGAAAGGGAGTTTATGACTGGGAAAGTGGCGTTGAATCCCACTTTGGCTCCAAAGTTGAATGCCTTGTCCTCGAAACGCATGAAGCTCTGGGCTTCTGCTAACAGACCGAAAGATAGCAACGCTCCTATAAGGTAGACTTTTTTCATACCGTTATTTTTTCTTTTTCACGGACCAGCCGAATTTACCGACAAATTCACCTAACCCGTAATACTTACCATGCGAGTAAGCCAAAAGATCCGCTTTCTGCATATCAAAAGCCCCTGTCTCTGGGTCTAGATATCGGTCGTCGGCCTGTACGTTTACGACATCAGCGATAAACATATCATGACTTCCGAGAGCGATTACCTCTTTTACCCGGCATTCGATACAAAGCGGAGACTCGTCTATCGTAGGGGCGTTAACGACGGTCGCTTTTCCGGGAGTGAGCTTCATCTCTTCGAATTTATGATGGTCTTTCCCTGAGTTTACCCCGCACCAATCCGTGGCGTAGGCCAGCTCACGATTCGTCAAGTTGATGACGAATTCCATATTCTTCTTCAAGATCGGATAAGAGAATCGTTCCGGACGTACGGATATATAGCACATCGCCGGATTCGTACAAATCGTACCGACCCATGCGACTGTTATTATATTGTACTCGGAAGGCTCATTCCCACAACTCACCATTACGGCTGGCAATGGATAGATCATGGTTCCCGGTTTCCAATCGTGCTTCATATAAAATGCAGTTTTTACAATTGCGAGTTGAGAATTGAGAATTAGCTCCACAAAGGTCTTTGACTTTCAATTCTCAATTCTCAACTTTCAATTATTTAATGATAATGTCTTCTTTATTAATCTTACGTTCGCAATAATGACATTTAATGGTTCCCTTCTCCTTGTCGATCACGTGGAAGCGGGAATGCATCGGCTCATTATTGGTGATACATTTCGGATTGTTACATTTGACCAAGCCAATCAGCTCGTCGGGTAAAGTAACCGTCTTCTTCTCTACAACCTCATAATCACGGATAATGTTCAATATAATATTCGGGGCGATCATGGCGATACGGTTGATCTCGTCCTCCTCGAAAAATTTGTCGGCGATCTTGATCATACCCTTGCATCCCATCTTGTTGCTATGGAAATTATTGCCGATCGTGATCGTATTGTTCATTTTCTCCAGTCCCAGTAAAGAGGCTACCTTGAATAATTGGCTGGGAGGAATATGGTCTATGGCGGTACCGTTCTCTAAAGCGGCTACCTGCAACTCTTTTTTCTTTTCTGCTGACATAAAACTTCGTTTTTATTCGTCGATAGATATACCTAAAACTTCGCAAATGATAGCTTGGCGTGCGAACAGCCCGTTGCGTGCCTGCTGGATGTAATAAGCCTTTGGATTGTCATCTACATCGTAAGCGATCTCGTTCACACGGGGTAGCGGATGTAAGATACGCAGGTTTTCACGGCTGTTTCTCAGCATGTCGTTACGCAGGATATACACGTTCTTTACCCGCTCGTACTCTTCCAAGTCTGTGAAACGCTCACGTTGTACACGGGTCATATAAAGGATATCCGTCTGGTTGATGATATCTTCCGTGAAATCGGTATGCTCCTCGTATTTGAGCCCGTGCTTGTCGCAGAAGTTCTTTTGCTCGTCCGGCATGCGCAGCTCGTTCGGCGCGACGAAGTGGAAGGTCGGATGGAAGTGAGACATTCCCACGATCAAGGAGTGAACCGTACGGCCATACTTCAAATCGCCGACCATCGTGATGGTGAGGTTATCCAGTTTGCCTTGTGTCTTGCGGATGGAATACAGGTCCAGCATGGTTTGCGAGGGATGTTGGTTCGCCCCGTCACCAGCGTTGATGATAGGGACATCCGTCACCTCAGAAGCATAGCGGGCAGCTCCTTCCAGATGATGTCTCATAATGATCAAGTCCACGTAATTGCTTACCATCAAGATCGTATCTTTCAAGGTCTCGCCCTTGGAGGAACTAGTCGTGGAAGCGTCCGAGAAACCGATCACCCGTCCACCTAAACGGTTTACGGCTGTCTCGAAACTCAGTCTCGTACGTGTAGAGGGCTCGAAGAACAGGGTGGCGGCGACTTTGCCTTCCAGTAATTTCCGGTTCGGATTTTCCTCAAACTTCCTTGCGTTATCCAGAATACGAAGAATGTCCTCTTTGGAACATTGATCGATAGAAACTAAACTTTTACTTTTCATAGGTTGTGTATATTCTGTCTTATGTACGCGAATGTATAAAAAAAGCGGAGACCGAAGGGCCTCCGCTTTATATTTTATTTTAAGAAATCAACTAGACTTGCCGGAAGATAGAATGTGTTATTTTTATCGACATAAACGACGACAGAGTTTAACCGTATCTCATCTTGGCCTTTCTTCCCGGACTTCACGATGTTGGAGAACGGGGTGATCGTTAGCTGTTTTTTCTTATCTTTCTTGTTCTTAACGATCAAGGTTGGAGAACCTTTCTCGTCGGCGGCAGGGACGATCTCGCAAGTGTAATCCTCGAATACGTCCGTGTGGCGTGCGAAGTTCTTGCTTGTAAGATCTTCCAAGTTTCCGTGTGTCAATCCGAACAAATTGCATAAGTACTCATTCAGCTCGATGTTCGTATTCATACCTAGGGGTAAGGTTCCTTGCGGATGGTAAGCGGCTAGGAATACTTCCTCGCCCGTATGACCGCCGGTCGTGAAACCGAAGCAAGTGCGGGAAGTGATGATATGCGCCATCAATCCGGTTAACGAGCCACTGTACATGGAGGAATTATCTTCCGGTTTGCGTTGGTCTTCTGGTATCGGGCTGTTCTTGTAGTCCTTGCAATTGTTCAACGCGTTCATCTCTTCCGGAGTCAGCTCGAAGCCGGCGTAGGTGCGGAATACGTTTTGCACTTCTGAGTTAGGAACGCTGTTTACCTTGTTGGCGAAACCCTCGGCTGTCAATTTATACAGGGAGAATTGGTGGAACAATTGGTCTTTCGTCAATTTATCGTAACCTTTACAATCTTTTCTACCTAAGCTGATACCGCTGTTTCCGTGGTCGGGTACGATGACAACGGCAGTCTCGCCATTATTGCGTGCGAACTCCAATGCGGCACCGCAGGCACGATCGAATGCCAAGAAATCGGTAGCCATACCTACCGGGTCATTTCCATGAGCGGCCCAGTCTACCTTACTGCCTTCTACCATTAAGAAGAAGCCATTCGGGTTCTTGGATAATTTGTCGATCGCCTTACGAGTCATTTCCTCGATAGAAGGTTGCTCTTCCGGATTGCGGTCGATATCGTAAGCCATTTCCTTGTTGCCATATAAAGCCCACATCTTCTGATTATTATCGGCACGCATACCTTTCAGGTCGTTTCTATATACGCCGTATCCGTTCGCCAATAGATAATCTTCCATATCCTTTGTAAGGATAGAAACTCCACCACCGATAACGACATCGATATCATTATGAACCATCTGCGGAGCGATCCAGTCGTATTTACCACGGTTGTAGCTATGAGCGGAGCAGTCCGCCGGGGTAGCGTGCGGGAATTCGCAAGTGAAAACCAATCCCGTGGCTTTGCCCTGCAACATCTTTCCAGCCTCCAATACGGTGGTAAGCGGTTGGAAGGCACGGGCCGGGTCGGTCGGGTAGATATCGTTATCACCGTCGTTCTCCGGGTAAGTGGATACATAACCCGTACGGCTCGGTTGTCCGGTCATGTAGCATGATGTAGTAGGAGCGGAGTCGCCGATAGGGGCGTTAGAAGAATGCGTACGCACCGTTCCGCACAAATACGGGTCGATGTTCAATTTCGGTTTGCTGGGATCTTGGTACCATTGCAACCAACGGGCGATAGAGATAGTCGCCAATGAGGTTCCGTCCGGGATTAAGAGAATCACGTTCTTGACAGGCTTCACGTTCTCCTTTTCCACGGCATTGGCCGGCATGATGATAATAGCCAGCAAAAGCAGAAAAGCTAATGTTTTTTTCATGTGCTTTAATTTAATAATGTATAACAAATTCTTCTATTAAATCCTAATTTCCAAGTGGGATGATCTCCTCGTTGAACCGTGTCAACTTCTCCACGCCCGTCTCCGTTACAAGGAAACTGTTCTCGATACCCACGGCACCGACACCCGGGATCACGAATTTGGGCTCCAAGGCGAACACCATATTCGGTAAAAGCTCCTCTTTCGAGCGAGGGGTAAGCACAGGTAGCTCATTGATCTGTATACCGATGCCATGTCCTACGAATTTAGCCTGTTGCTCGGTTCCCATAAAGTTAGCCGAAAGACCTTCTTTCTTAGCGATATTCGCCGCTATATTATATAAATCCGAACAAGCGGTTCCCGGGCGGGTAGCGTTTTCCACCTCCTGCTGTATCGTAAGGGCCACTTGATGCGCCCGATAAGCTTCCTCCGTCAGGCGGCCTACGGAGAAGACACGGGTCATGTCCGTCATATAAGCCGTATAATTGCCGGCCATATCCACCATGATAGCGGTACCTTCTTTTAATAAAGTACCGTTAGCGCCCAGCGGACAAGAAGCGTCTATGCCGCCTCCACCCAAAGCGAAATCAAAAGGGGATGGGGTCTCGGCGTTTTCCCCGGCGAGAATACTGCCCATATAGATATCCATATTGGCTCCGAAAGCACGGAAAAGACCGATCGAGCCGTTCTTGCGCATACGTTTCTCGATCTCGTACTGAAACTCCAAGTCTGTCATACCGGGACGGAAACATTCCGGGATCTCGCTATAAGTAGCCTCATGCTTGCGGGCGGCGATACGGAATTGCCCGATCTCCCAAGGGGTTTTTACCCGGCGAAGGTTTCGCATGAAAGCGGTGGCGTTACCGGCCTCCTCCGGTTGGAATACCTTTTGTAAACGGATATATTCATTATAAGTTAACTCATCTGCCTCTAATAAGAGTCTTTTCGGCATCTTAATTCCTCGTTCCGCAAATAAGGTTGGGATGTCTTCCGGCTTACGGATGTATTCCACTTGATGTCCTGAAAGCCCGTTCGGTCGCTTGATCAGGAACCACGGCTCACCGTCTACCGGCAAATAAAAATAACCACTATAGATTTGTCCTGTCGTATAATAAAGATTTACATCTACGGTAAGCAAACAGGCATCCATACCCATCTTTGCCATACCATCTCTCATCCGATCCCATTTTATCTTTAGGTCGTTCTTCAATTCTTCTGAAATCATCTTCCTTTGTATTACTTTTATTTTGTACCGGGCATCAAAGGTAACAAGAATTTACGAGATTTAAGTGGATTTGAGGTGAATAAAGTATTACAAACGCATATATGCGAATATACGGTTGAATAGGGAAATCTTCTTATGAATAAAGATAATCATATCTGTATCTATTCCTTGATTCTCGTCGTGAATCCTATAAACCACGGCGTGGTCTTTACAGATCATGGCGTGGTTTACAAAGACCACGCCGTGGTTTGTAGAATAGAAGTAGATCCGATATAGAATATATAAGTATTCAGCTGGTTATTCTTGCGGAACAGATAGGGTATTCGATATTATTGGATCGGGATCTTGATAACCACCTTCCGGATATTCCCTTGGCCGATACCCGGGGCGTGCCCGTCTTCCGGGAAATAAATGGCGAATTGTCCGGGATAGATTTTCGTATAGGCGGTAGGTTTGTCGATATAAAAGGCGATATCTTGCTCCTCGTTGTATGAGACGGATTCCTCTTGCAATTGATCTCCGGGCTTCCATCCGATTTTCTCTACGCCCAATAAGGGGAATTGGATATCGATAAATTTCTTGTGGGTCTCGATGGCCGCTTCCGACTTCTCCTTTCCGAAGAGGCTGGCGATGCTAACTGTGAAACCAGCGTCCGCTATATCGTATTTACCATCTTCCATTTTTGAAAAATCAGTAGACTTAACATAGTCAAAAGCCTGCTTGAACAGCGGATGGATACATTCGATCCGCTTAGAGTTCTCAAGTGAGTCTAGAATCATATTGTTATTAAGTTTTAGTAATTGGTTTGAAAATCCTTACAAATGTCGGGTATTTCCCTGTTAAATAATAGTCATATTTCTCAAATAAATCTATTAAGTTCCTAGGTTTCTTAACGTACGTAAATACTGTTTCGTAAAGTTTGCAATCTGGTTGCAATCATATTTATCGTATCTTTGTTATTCATTTATATATAACTAAACAGGTGATACGATCTATGAAAGATTTGGAGACAATTATATTACCGGTTCTCGAGATGAGTTGCGCCGTATGTGCCAATAACGTAGAGAATACGGTGAAGGGACTTCCCGGCGTGGAAGAGGCATCGGTGAATTTCGCGGCGAATACGCTTTCCGTCAAATACCATCCATCCTTGATTACTCCTCAGAAAATGAGAGAGGCCGTGCAGGAGGCCGGATACGATTTGGTCGTGGAGGTAGAGGATCCGACGGCGGTACAGGAAGAGATGGCACGAGAGCATTACCGGAAGCTACGCCGGAATACGATCGGGGCGTGGGTACTTTCCATTCCGCTGGCCCTGCTGGGAATGGTGTTTATGCATACGCCCGGCGGTAACTGGATCATGATGGCACTGGCCTTGGTGATTATGATCGTGTTCGGGCGGTCGTTCTACGTGAACGGCGTGCGCCATGCGTTGCACGGTAGCGCCAATATGGATACATTGGTGGCGTTGAGTACCTCGATCGCTTTCCTGTTCAGTTTCTTCAATACCGTATATCCGCAGTTCTGGTATGAGAAAGGATTGGAGCCGCATGTTTATTATGAGGCATCCGGCGTGATCATAGCGTTCGTCCTGTTGGGCAAACTTCTGGAGGAGCGGGCGAAGAACAGCACTTCTTCCGCTATCAAGAGCTTGATGGGATTGCAGCCTAAAACCGCCCGTCGTGTGCGAGATGGTCAGGAGGAAGAGGTCTCTATCTCGTTCTTGCGGGTGGGAGATCTTGTCAGTGTCCGTCCCGGTGAGAAGATCCCGGTGGACGGCACGGTGTCTCAAGGTTCCTCTTCCGTGGATGAGAGCATGTTGAGTGGCGAGCCGATTCCTGTCGTGAAATCACAAGGCGACCGAGTCTTGGCCGGGACGATCAACCAAAAGGGCGCTTTCTTGATGGAGGCGACCGGGGTGGGGAGTGCTACCGTATTATCGCAAATCGTACAGATGGTACAAGCCGCTCAAGGAAGTAAGGCGCCCGTGCAGCGTATCGTTGATAAAATAAGTGGTATATTTGTACCGATCGTTGTCGGATTGGCGATACTTACTTTTATCGTCTGGCTGGTAGTAGGAGGAAGCGGGTACTTCTCGTACGCTCTCTTATCGGCGGTATCGGTATTGGTGATCGCTTGCCCTTGCGCGTTGGGACTTGCTACGCCAACTGCCTTGATGGTCGGGATGGGTAAAGGCGCCGAGCATCATATATTGATCAAAGACGCTTTTGCCTTGGAAAACCTTTGTAAGGTGGATACCGTCGTGCTGGATAAGACCGGGACCTTGACCGAGGGCGTGCCCGAGGTGACAGACTCTTTCTGGATATCGGAGGCGAGCCGGGATATGCTGGATATCCTTTATACCGCCGAGATGAAGTCTGAGCATCCTTTGGCGTCCGCTATCCTCTCATGGTTGAAAGGAACGGAGGCCGCGGAGATCGACGCTGATAGTTTCGAGAGCGTAACGGGGCGTGGTATCCAAATGCAGGTACATGGCGTGACGTATTGGGTAGGAAGCAAAGGCTTTTTGGAAACCTTCAAGGCGATGGTTCCGCCCGAGGCTGGGCGGGAAATCATCCGGTGGGAAGAGGATGGCAAGAGTATCGTTTATTACGGTTGGGAATCGGAATTGCTTGCGGTCATGGCTATTTCGGATCGGTTGAAACCTACGTCGGGAGAGGCGGTAGAGGCCTTGAAAGAAATGGGTATCGAGGTTCATTTATTGACCGGCGATGGAAAACGGACCGCCGAGACCGTTGCGGCCATGCTGGATATCCGTCATTATAAGGCAGATGTCTTGCCGAGCGATAAGGAGGAGTATATCCGTTCCTTGCAAGCCGCCGGAAGGAAAGTGGCTATGGTTGGGGATGGTATCAACGACTCGCAAGCTTTAGCCCGTGCGGATGTGAGCATTGCGATGGGTAAGGGAACGGATATCGCCATGGATGTGGCGATGGTCACGTTGATTACTTCGGATTTGATGTTATTGCCGGATGCGATCCGCTTGTCGAAACGTACGGTTCGCTCGATCCACCAGAATTTATTCTGGGCATTTATCTATAACTTGATCGGAATCCCATTGGCGGCGGGTGTCTTATTCCCGGTGAACGGACTGTTACTGAACCCGATGTTGGCGAGCGCCGCGATGGCTTTCAGTTCCGTGTCGGTGGTATTAAATAGCTTACGGTTGAAATGGAGTAAACTTTAAATAATAAGTAGAGATATGGCAACATTAAAATTTAAGACAAACGCTAAATGTGGCGGATGCGTGGCGGCTATCGGCGCTAAGTTGAATAAATTAGTAAAAGAGGACGCATGGTCGATCGACTTGAAATCCCCGGATAAAACATTGACTATAACAACCGATCTTCCGGCGGAGACCATTCTTTCCGCCGTATCGGAGGCCGGTTTCAAGGCTAGCGCCTTGTAGTCGTAGCGATCGGATGGATGAGAAAACAAAGACAGACTCATGGTGAGGAAGTAGCGAATGTGCTTACGCATGGCGCGGGCATGTTGTTCGGCTTAACAGCGATTATCGTTTTGATGATCGCCGGGATTCGTACAGGTGATCCGTGGGTGATCGGTAGTTTCGCCGTTTATGCGTTGTGCATGACTTCCTCGTATGTGACCTCTACCTTTTACCACGCCGCTTCCGATCCCAAGCGGAAATGCCAGTTGCGCCGTTGGGATCATAGCGCTATTTATTTGCATATCGCGGGTACTTATACGCCATTTACCTTGGTGGCTCTCCGCGACGAGGGTTTCTGGGGCTGGGGATTATTTATTACGGTTTGGCTGGCAGCGGTTATCGGCGTATGGTTTAGCTTCCGTCGGATGAAGAAAAAGGATAATCTGAAAACGGTTTGTTATCTGCTGATGAGCTGGGTGGTGATTATCGCTTTCAAACCATTGATCGATGTTTTCCAGCGTACGGATTCGATGTATGTCTTATATTGGTTGATCGGAGGAGGCTTGTTCTATTCCTTAGGAACGATTTTTTTCTTTCTGGATAAATATAAATATATGCATTCCGCATGGCATTTATTCGTTCTCGGGGGAACGGTTTGCCATTTTATAGCGATCTATAATTTGGTGTAAGGAAAAATAAAGAAGCCGGAACTGTGTTTAGCGGTTCCGGCTTCTTTTATTCTTGTTCTTCCGGATGTTGTTTCTTGTATTTATAATCCGCTAAAATCAACCCCATTGAAAAGCAAGGAAGGGATTCGCCAGCTGGAGGATAGGCGGGGGTCGTTTCCGACTTCCGCTAGGTTACTCCATAGGGAGAGCATATTACCCGTGGCGTTCATCTCGGAGATCGGTTGGGATAGCTTGCCTCTCTCGATCAAGAAACCTTCCACACCATACGAGAAATCGCCGGTCGTGCTATTGCAGTTTCCACCGTTGAAGCCGGTCACCAATATACCTTTGTCGATAGAGGCGATCAATCCGTCCAGATCCTTATCACCATTCCGCATGGTAAGAATCGAGGGAGAGCCGATCGTTTGTTCCATGCCCATCTTGTTGGCGGAATACGTATCGATATAATACGTTTTCAATATACCCTGCTCGAATACCGGAAGACGTTTCGTGGCAACACCCTCGCTATCGAAATAACGTGCGCCGGAAGCCTTTACCAAATGAGGCTCATCTATCAAGATCATCTTGTCGCTCGCTACCTTTTGGTCGATCTTATCCAACAAGAAAGAGTTCTTTTGCTGGATGGAGGAACCATAAATGGCTCCGATTACTGGAGAAAGCAGACGACTGGAGTTCATGTTATCCACGATCATGGTATATTTACCGGACGCCACTTTCCGCTGTCCCAGTTTTCGAAGCACCCGTTCCAGCGCTTTCGTACCGATACCGGTCTTCACCAGCTCGTCATAATACAAGGAAGAGTCGTACCAATAAGACTCGGGACGGGCGTCACCCTCCCCACGGATGCTGACACTCCCCACCAAGCCATAAGAGGAACCAGAAGCCTCGCCTTCGAAACCGTTGCTGGCTACCATGTACTTAAAGTCCTTCTCGTCGCTGTAGGAAGCGTTGGCGGAGATGATCCGGTCGTCTTTGCCCATGATTTCCTCACAGACGCTCATGGCCAACGCTACCTTGTCGTCCGGTTGCACGGAGTCGAAATTCGGGTCGACCAATCGCAAGTCCGCCGCCCCACCTTTATAATACAAGGAAGCGTCCGGCAGCGTGCGAGCCTTGTCCTCGGCGAGGAAACGAGTGGCGGAGATACCATCCTTGATGAACTTCTCCAGCTCTTTCTTATCCAAGCGATTGGTAGAGTAGGAGCCGTAACGGCCGTCCACGAACAAATGAACCACCATGCTGTTCTCGGACGCCTGTTGCAGACGGTCTATTTTCATATCCCGTATCTCAAACGAACTGCTGGAACCATTGTAAAGCGTGACACGTGAAGACTGACAACCATTCTTCAAGGCATATTCCATGGCCCATTGAGCCAATTTCTTATTTTCGTTTGTTATCATATTAGTTTTCTCCTCCTACTGTAAGTTTGCTGACTAAGGCCGACGGCATACCGCAGGTTACCGGGCAAGACTGTCCATCCTTACCGCAGGTCCATGTGCCGTTATCCATTTTATAATTATTACCCACCATCGTGATATCCGCCAACGCTTTCGGGCCGTTACCGATGATATTGATATCCTTGATAGGTTGGGTGAGCTTGCCGTTCTCGATCAAGTAACCATCCTTCACGAAGAAGGTAAAATCGCCTGCGCCAATCTGTACCTGCCCGTTCGTGAAGTTGGCGGCATAGATACCTTTCTTTACGGTAGAGATGATCTCCTCTTCCGTCACGTTGCCCGCTTCCATATAAGTGGCACGCATACGGGGGATAGGCATCTGACGGAAAGACTCCCGGCGGCCATTGCCCGTAGAGGGGATGCCGTAATGTTTTGCGCTGATACGATCGTGCAGATAACTGGTCAAGACTCCCTCCCGTACGATATAGGTTTTTTGTCCGTCCACACCCTCGTCATCGATATTGACCGAGCCCCGGTTGAAAGGAATCGTGCCGTCGTCCACCACGTTGATATGCTCGTTGCAAACTTTCTTGTTCAGCTGATCGGAGAAAATAGAGGTGTTCTTACGGTTGAAATCCGCCTCGAAAGCATGGCCGATCGCCTCGTGCAATAAGATGCCAGAGCCACCGGCACCCATGACAACAGGCATTTCCCCGCCTTTTGGCTTGATCGCCTGAAATAAGATAGAGGTCTTATCCACTGCCTCTTGGGCAAGCTCGTTGATCAGGTCGTCCGTCAGGAATTCCGCTCCCATACGAAAAGCCCGTGCGGCGTACGAGTTCTCGATCTTCCCGTTATCCTCCATGATGCAGACGGCGCTCAAGGCGCTCATCGGGCGATAATCGTAATAAATCTGCCCTTCCGAGTTACAGAATAAGATATGAGAGGTCGTGTCTCCCAAAGAGGCCATCACCTTGGTGACCCGCTTGTCCTTTGCGAATATCTGATCGTTCAGTTTCTGCAAGAAAGGCATCTTGTCATTAATGGCTATCTCGTCCCAAGGTGTTTGTACGTTATAGAAATTGTTCGTACACGCTTTTTCCGTCAGGTTTATTGCGGTGGTGTTCGCCGATCCGGTGGCGATCCGTGCGGCCGTGCGAGCCGCCTTCAGCATCTCGTCTAAGGTAACGTTCTCTACGTAGGCGTATCCCGTTTGGTCACCAGCCAAGACTCGTACGCCCATCCCAAAATCGATGTTGGATGAGGCACGGTTTACGGCACCATCCTGCAACCCCACGTTGTTCCTGTATGAATGCTCGAAAAACAAATCGGCATAATCCCCGCCTTTCTCCAAGGCTGCCGCCAATACCTTCCTCAAATCCCCCTCACTCACCTTGAAATAATTCATAGCGAATGAAATACCGGCTGCTTTATCCCCCTCACTACCGGTGCAACTTCCTAGTAAGGAAGGAGCCGCTAATGTTCCAAGCATAACCATACCTCCTGTTTTAATGAAATCACGTCTGTTAATATTCATGTTGTTGTTGTTTAGCCCAATCCATCACGTTTGCGGGTGGACGTTGATTCAATAATTCTTTTTTCATAAAGTCCATGTAAGGAGCTACATGCTTGAAGAATTTCTTGTATCCCTTACATAGATAATTTAGTCCCGGCTCTCCATTCGGCGTATGGAGAAACCGGTTTTTCGGGCACTCTCCATGGCAAGCGAAAAGATATTCGCATTCCTTGCATTGCGTAGGGAGCTTATCTTCTTTATCCGTTCCAAACTTTTGTTGTACCGGACTGTACATCATCTCCGTTAATGTCTTTGTTTGGATATTCCCGAGTTTGTATTCCGGGAATACGAAATGGTCGCAAGCATATACGTCGCCATTGAACTCCATTACCCCGGCGTGACCGCAATGGCGAGCCAAGGAGCAGACCCCGGGTTGTTCGCCTACCCAGTTCGCCAAGGTGGAATCGAATAATTGGATGTAGAACTTGCCGACATCCTCTTTTAGCCACTCGTCGAACAAGGCGCAAAGGAAATCCCCCCATTTCTCGCTATCTACCGAGAACGGAGCTAGCTCGATCGCTGCGTCTTGCTCCTCGGGAGAAGATAGCTTGGTGCCTTCCTTGTGCCGGCCGATACGCTCCACGATCGGGGCGAATTGGATGAAACGGCAATCCAGTTCCTTGAAGAAATTATAGAATTCCAGCGGATAATCCACGTTATAATCATTCACGACGGCCATGGCGTTATACTCTACCCCATGTTTTTTCAGCAACTCGATTCCCTTCATCACCTTATAGAAAGAGGGGAGTCCCTGCCGGTTCCTACGGTATTCGTCGTGGAACTCTTGCGGGCCATCGATAGATACACCCACCAAGAAATTATTTTCCTTGAAAAATTGGCACCACTCATCATTCAATAGGGTACCATTGGTTTGGATACAGTTATCTATTTGCCGTCCTCCCGCATACTTACGCTGCAACTCCAAGGCTTTTTTATAGAAGCTGATCGGCCGCATCAGCGTCTCGCCTCCATGCCATGTAAACAAGACTTCTTGCATGGTTTGGCATTCCATGTATTCCTTGATGAACTTCTCGAGTATCTGATCTGTCATGATGTGATTCTTTACATCCGGATAGAACTTGCTTTTCTCAAGGTAATAACAATACTCGCATGCCAAATTACAAACAGAACCAATCGGTTTCAACATGATGTAGACCGGCTTAGCGAAAGGGGAAATATAGGAGCTATTCATGGTATATTATTAGATGTTACATTTCTATTTCAACTCGAACTCGCTAAGTACAATTTTTTGTTTTAGTTCGCTGAACGTTTGATCGGACTTAGTCAGTGTACGGAAGGTATATTTATCCCCGTATGTGGAAAGTACCTTTTCCATCTCATTTTCTCCGATCAAGAAATAACCTTTGGCGGGTGTTTCTTTATCGAAGTCATGGAAGATATTTCCCATATAGAAGTTTAACCCGTACAGATTCCGATAAATCCGAAGGTTATTTACGACATATACATTCTTTTTATTCAATGGATATTCTTTCAGGATACGTTCAGCGAAAACACGGCAAGAATCCCCTTCACGAATACCTCTCATAATGACACCATCAATTAATAAATTAACCGAGAATGTCAAGGCTATCGTAGCGTAGAGAATCTTGATATTTATTTTCTTGAACATCTGGTAATAGACCGTTCCTAATATCAATAGATTTATGAAGATAATACAGATCGTAAGCGTGCTGGGATGAACCAATACTTTTGATACCATTCGTACCATGTCCAAGGTCGATGCGTTTTGTGTATATTGACCGACGATACCAACAGGATCAATAATACCGAATACCGTAAGCAAGATCGCTATCATGACGACACTTACTACGGAAGCTAAAAAGGCAGCGAATACCCGAGTTACTTTCGTACGGTATTCTGTAATATATAAGGCATACTGAGCCAAGAACAAGGCAATGAACGGATAAGCCGGCATTAAATATACGCTTCGTTTACTGGAAGGGATCGAATAGAAGAAAAGGATGCCGATTAAAGCAACCAAACTAAATAAACGAACTTTTTCCATGGAGCGGATACGTTTCCACGTATTCTTTAAGATCTCTTTAATAGGTTGCTCAGGCTTGCTAAGTTTCAGCCCGAATAAAGAGAAGAAAAAGAAAATAGTCCAAGGTATAAAGCCTGCCGCCAACGTCATGAAATTGTACCAAACACCATTCTCATGCCCCAGATCATAGGAAATTTCAGGAGTGTTTAGGTGTAAGAAACGAGCGAAATTCTCCGCTAATACGACATTAAGGAACTCATCTCCCCCCTGCTTCCATGCGGCGGTATACCACAACATCGGTAGGAATAAAGAGGAAATTCCCGCATATAATAAAGTCTTGAATATGGTGAGATAACTGTATTGACCTAACATTAATAGATAAATGCCGAATACGAATAGGGGCAATACTACGCCTACCGGTCCTTTGGTCAGAACGGCGCATCCTAATAATAAAGGTATGAATATGGGAAGTCCTTTCAGCTCTAATTTATCTTCCCATCGATATAGCTGGAAAAGCCCTATGACGATGAAAGTAGTGAGCAACATATCCACCCGAGTCGTCATGGCCGCCCGATGTATCTCTACGCAGGTGACCAATAGGAGGGTCGCTATGAATGCCTCCTGAAACTTTACGATTCGTTTACCGAAAAAGACCAATACGAACCCGATCAAGGTAATAAAGGCTAAAGCCGATGGCAAGCGGGAGGTGAACTCGGAAACATATCCCTGTGGATAGGAGAAAGCAGCCATTAACCAATGCGCCATCGGTGGCTTAAAAGCGAACTCGTTGGCGTAGGATTGTGGCAAGACCCAATTGCCCGTCTCGAGCATGGAGATCGCTACGGCCGCTTCCCGGGGTTCCCCTTTGGTGGAGAAGTCGCCGAGGCCGATCCAAGGTAACACAGATATAATACAGATTACTACCATCATGGTTACCGGCTTTTGCAAGTAAAGATATTGAAGTGTAGGTGTACGCATATGACAATTAATATATAGGGCTTTGGCCCATTAATGTTATAAAACAGTTTGCAAAAGAACAATTTTTTATGGACTTTCCCCGCATTTTTAGAAACTTTTTATGTGCCCAATGAATGTTTGATAGCCTTTCGTATCGCTTCCGCATCCTCCTTGTTTTCCTTTAATATGGAGAGAATCAGGTTTAAATAACTCTCTTTGTTACTGATACCGCAGATCGCGCATAGGCGGCTCTGTGGTAACATCCCTTTTTGATTATAAACACGGAGGATGCTTTTGTAGTTCTCCGTTTCTATATAAGACTCGAACTCTTCTTTTATGTTTTTGTATATTTCTTCCACATGGATGTTCAGACGGATACTCTCTACATGTTCGGTTAATTGCTCCACCGTCGTTATCTTGCGATCAACGGTAGTCTCCAGTTTTTTACGGACTTGATGTTTGGCATGAAGGATTACTTGCGAGTCCAGTTCTTTTTGGAAAAGACGTACTACGTTTTCTTTCACTTGCTTGAAAACATCGTCCGGATCTTTCATCAACCGTTTGGCGACCGTCTTGATCACATCCTCTATCATCAATAGGTTCTCCACTTCCGCTACGTCCGGTACATAAATATGTTGTTCCCGTAGATAGTTTATTTCTCCTTGTGTACGCCTATCACGATCTACGATACCTTTGCTATCTAATGTATGGAAGTCTTTCAGTTGGCCGAACGCTTTGGTTGTCTCGATTACTTTTTGGCAACCACCCATCGGTTTCACCAAATAATCGGGGAATATGAAGGGGTAAAGCTTACTGTCGATACTGTTCGTGTCGGTCCCTTCGATAAACAAGATCGGTTTCCGGCTGCCAAGTATTTCCATATATACTTCTTCCGGGAAACTTTCATTACTCTCGATCAACTCGTAATCCCATACGGAATGATCCGCGTCGTAAGAACGAATCCAGATCCGTTTGCTGTCGGAGCGGGAGGTGGCGAAATCAATGTCATGTGTGAGATAAACAAACGTACAGTCCGGACGTATCGCCTCAATCTCGTCCCAAAGCTGGTTCTTTATGGAGTTGTGGAGAAGGGTTTCCGGCTCTTCGATCACGAGCAAGGCGTTCGGGCATGCGCATAATGCGGCCCCAATCAAGTAGAACACCAGTTTCTCGCTATCGCTCATGCGTCCGGCGGTGTAGGAATTTGAATCACGCCCCGTGGATACAAGCTCGATAAATCCCGACTTTCGTATCAGACGATTATGCGGAAACATCTTTTCCCAGATCGCTTGTATAATATCTATCTTGGTGATCGGAGGATCTACTTCGTTATTAGTCTTGCAGGCTTCCTTGAAATTGACTGCCGCCTCGAACTCCTCGCTCTGGAGTTGCAAAATCAGTTTCTCGTATTCAGAAATACGTGGCATGAACAGTCGTTCTTTGATCATAGACTGTAAACGTGCGAATTCATTGGAGGCCGATAATTTAGATTCGTCATCGCTGATGAATAAGGCATGTATACCGGATATTCTTTTCGCTTGACCCGCATATCTCTCCAATAAATCTCTGCCAAAAGAGCTTTTTCCCGCACCGTTCGCTCCGATCACGACTAATATCTTCGTGTCTAGCATGATGGGATGTGTCACATTAACTTTCGTTGGGAGTGTTAGTTCCATACATGTTATTGATTAGGTTTTCAAAGATAAGCTTTTTCTTTGAAAGTTCGCACGAGACCTAAAAAATAAAGTGCCTTTTCCGAAACATCCTTAAAGACGGGAAAGGCACTTTTATTAAAACCTTAGCAGAGTTTTTTCTTATTTGCTCTTCTCCAAGATAACGCGAGCGAGGCGAGCTTGTATTTGCATTAATGTATTAACATCCTCGTTCTCGAAATTGATGTCAGCTACTTTTAAACTTCTTTTGGAAACTACCGGAGCCGATTTAGCAGCCATTAATTCTTGTACTAATTCATCTACTTGCTCTTTGATTTTCTCTGCCTTTTTTGAATAATCTACTGTACGTGCCATAGTTCTTTTGATATTTTATTTTATGAATACTATCGCAAAGATAATTACATTTTTATAATACACATAATAAAACGTAAATATTCTGTGCTATTTTTACGAAAAAGTCCGAGCTGCAATATTTTCGCAGCCCGGACTAGGTAATTATCGAGATGAATGTGTGTTATGCTTTTGTCGTATTCGTCTCGGATACGTCATTTTTTACTTCCCAATGGAACGGTTCGAATTCAGTGTTCGGATCTACCCAAGATGCTTTCTTAGACGCATAGATAATAAACGGTGCCGCAACGACAACAATTACACCGATGAAGAGAACGGCGAACCAAACCGTATTATTTCCTGTAGAAATCTGGCTAGGAGGAATGAAACTTAATACGAACGCTAATAAGGAACCACAGAATCCTAAACCTCCGATTAACCACATCAAGCCATTGCCACCTTTTCCGATACGGAAAGGACGACCTGCCTTTTTCATCTTATAACGTAATGCGATCGCTCCGGAGAACATCAACATATACATTATTAAATATAAGATCACCGTAAGCTGTGATAAGATCTGATAAAAGCTTTGTACGGATGGCATTACCACGAATAATAAGCTAAGAAGTGTAACAGCCGCTCCTTGGATATAAAGGATGTTTTTCTGTACGCCGATCTTATTGGTCTTCTGGAAGAACGGGGGCAGATAACCTGCTTTACCAACTGCGAATATACCTTTGGAAGGACCAGCGACCCATGTCAATACTCCTGCTAATACGCCAAATGCCAAAGCGATAGCGATAATTGGGGATAACCATGAGGCATGAATGTACTTGAAGTAATTGTCGAATCCCACTAATAAACTTTGCGTAAGATTGATGTCTTTCTCTGGGATAATAATACCCAACGCAAAAGTTCCTAGTACGAAGATTACAACGGTGATCAAGGCACCGATAAATACAGCTTTCGGATAGTTTTTAGAAGGATTGTCAACGTCTTTCACGTGAATACCGCCCATTTCCATACCTGCGTAAAAAAGGAAGATACTTGCGGCTAAGACTAAGTTGTCGAATTTACTGAAGTCGGGGAAGAAGTTACTGTGGAAATCCATATTGGAATGCCCGCCAGTCGCTAGGTATACGATACCTAAAATGATGAGTAACGCCGCTGGGATGATAGTACCTACCATACCTCCGATTTTCGCTACTTTTCCAACCCAACTCAATCCCTTTAGTGAGATAAATGTAGCCAGCCAATAAATAATTAACACGATCGCTAATGTGTAGTATTTGTTATTCGCCAGTAGCATATCTTCGGGATGATCCATACCGATGAAGGCGATGGATACGGCTCCAAAAGTTAATACTGTCGGATACCAGATCGTACTTTCAATCCATTGAACCCAGATAGCCAGAAAGCCTAGACGTTTTCCATAGGCCTCACCTACCCAACGGAATACACCACCTTGTTTGTCTTGGAACATTGCCGCTAATTCCGCTGCCACCAAAGAGGTCGGGATTAAGAATACGATTGCCGCGAATAAGTAATAGAAAGCCGAACTTAGTCCGTATACGGCTTCTGCTGGCAGTCCGCGTAAAGATACTACTGCCGTCACGTTCATGATTGCTAGGGTAAACACACCTAGCTTTACTGTCTTGTTGATATTTGCCATAGATTTATGTTTTAAAAATGAGAATTACTTCTCTCGTTTAAGTCTGAGTTTATAACAGCGAATCAAAGAAGATGTTTTGTTTTTGCTACGTAAAACTTGGTTAATTAACACATTTCGCTGTTTAAACAAATGGTATATGAGGTTTGTTGTCATAAACCAAAATGAAAAGGATTATAATTAAATAAATAGTAACGCTTATGAAAATGGCCGTATTTGATTTCGCATTGAGAAAGAAGGGGGTATATGGTGTGTTACATATCATTATACTATTGTTGTCGCTGTTCTTGGTTATCAGTATCTCCATCGATACATTTAAGAATATTCCCTTTTACACGCAAACTTCTTATAAGAAGATTCAATTATGGATCTGTTTGTTTTTTCTTTTCGATTTTGTTTTGGAATTTTTCCTGTCGAAAGATAAATTACGTTATTTGCGAACGCACTTTATTTTCTTGCTCGTAGCGATCCCTTACCAAAATATAATAGAATATTATCATATTATCACCTCACCCGAGCTTAGTTATTTCTTACGTTTCGTTCCTTTGGTACGGGGTGGGTATGCGTTGGCGATCGTGGTGGGATGGTTGTCGTACAATAAGGCGTCGGGCTTGTTTGTTTCTTACTTGACGATGTTGTTGGCCACGGTTTATTTCTCAAGTCTTATATTTTTTGTCTTGGAGCATAAGGTGAACCCGTTGGTGGCTAATTATGGGGACGCTCTATGGTGGGCGTTTATGGATGTGACGACGGTTGGCTCTAACATATCCGCTATTACGGTTACGGGACGAGTCCTCTCAGTCGTATTGGCTGCTTTGGGCATGATGATGTTTCCAATATTTACGGTATATGTGACAAGCCTTGTCCAAAAAAGTAACGAGGAGAAAAAGAGGTTTTATGAGAACATACAGGCTCCTTCTCCCCAGCCAGAGGTGAAGGATAAATAGAAACCCTGGTTCCTTACGGTGGATACTGCGAGGTCTTCCCGTAGGGAACAAACAGGCTGGAGGAAGTGGCGGAGATTACACTATGATTTGCCGGAAAGTTTGATTGGCTTCTGTTTTTTTCGTATCTTTACGGCCCCTAAAACCAGATAGGTAAAAGATGATAAAAGATAAGCAGGCATTGGAAGGCGGGCGCATATCCATACTTGGCGCACGTGTTCATAATCTGAAGAATATAGATGTAGAGATTCCGAGGAATAAGTTGACGGTGATTACCGGCATGAGTGGTAGCGGCAAGTCATCATTGGCGTTCGATACGATTTTCGCCGAGGGACAAAGGCGGTATGTGGAGACATTCTCGGCTTACGCCCGGAATTTCTTAGGGAATATGGAGAGACCCGATGTGGATAAGATAACGGGCCTGAGTCCGGTTATCTCCATTGAGCAAAAGACAACCAATAAGAATCCTCGTTCCACTGTCGGTACGACTACCGAGATCTATGACTTTTTCCGTTTGCTTTACGCTAGGGCGGGAGAGGCCTATTCCTATTTGAGCGGGGAGAAGATGGTGAAATATACCGAGGATCAAGTCTTACGGCTGATCTTGGATGAATACAACGGGAAGAAAACGTATCTCTTGGCTCCGTTGGTCCGTAATCGTAAGGGGCACTATAAGGAACTTTTCGAGCAGATACGTAAAAAAGGATATCTGAACGTCCGTGTCGATGGCGAGTTGAAAGAGATCTTCCATGGGATGAAGCTGGATCGTTATAAGATGCACAGCATCGAGGTAGTGATCGATAAGATGATTGTCTCCGAGGCAGACGAGCGCCGTTTGAAAGAGAGCTTGAAGATCGCCATGAAGCAAGGCGATGGCCTTGTACTGATACTGGATGCCGAGACTAACGAGGTTCGCCATTATAGTCGTCGCTTGATGGACCCGGTGACCGGATTGTCTTACAGTGAGCCGGCTCCGCATAATTTCTCGTTCAACTCCCCTCAAGGAGCGTGTCCGAAATGTAAAGGCTTAGGACAGGTCAATTTGTTGGATATGGACAAGATCGTTCCCGATCCATCCTTAAGTATATATAGCGGTGGCATCGTCGCTTTGGGTAAATATAAGAATTCGTTGATATTCTGGCAGATTGAGGCGCTTTGCCAAAAGCATGGCGTGACGATCAAGACGCCTATACGGGATATTCCCGAGGAGGCGATGGACGAGATCATGAACGGTACGGACGAGCGGTTGCAGATCAAGAATGACTCGTTAGGATCGTCTAACTATTTTTTGTCGTATGAGGGAGTCGCCAAGTATATCTTGATGCAACAGGAGAGCGAGGCATCCGCCTCGGCGCAGAAATGGGCGGGACAATTCATCAAGATGGCCACTTGTCCGGAATGTAACGGCTGGCGATTGAATAAGGAGGCGTTGAGCTACCGGATAGCGGGAAAGAATATCGCCGAGTTGTCGGCCATGGATATCTCGGAATTATACGAGTGGCTGGAGGGTATCGAGGAGAAGCTGGACCCGAAACAGCTTCGGATCGCTACGGAGATATTGAAGGAGATACGCTCCCGCCTGCGCTTCTTGCTGGATGTGGGATTGGATTATCTTTCCATGAACCGGGGTTCCGCTACCTTGTCTGGCGGTGAGAGCCAGCGTATCCGTTTGGCTACCCAGATCGGAAGTCAATTGGTGAACGTACTTTATATATTGGATGAGCCGAGTATCGGTTTACACCAACGGGACAACGTCCGTTTGATTAATTCCCTGAAACAATTGCGTGATACGGGAAACTCCGTGATCGTCGTGGAGCATGATAAGGATATGATGCTGAGTGCCGATTACGTGGTGGATATGGGGCCTAAAGCGGGCCGTCTGGGTGGTGAGGTCGTCTTTGAGGGAACGCCCAAGGAGATGTTGCGTGTAGATACCTTGACCTCTTCCTATCTGAATGGAAACACGGAGATAGCCGTTCCTGCCGAGCGTCGGAAAGGCAACGGGCAGTTTATTACGATCAAGGGAGCCAGTGGCAATAACCTGAAGCATGTGGACGTGTCTTTTCCCTTGGGTACGCTTATTTGCGTCACGGGTGTGTCGGGTAGCGGAAAGTCTACCTTGATAAATCGCACGCTGCAACCGATCTTGAGCCAGCATTTCTATCACTCGCTGGAAGACCCCTTGGCATACGACGTCATCGAGGGAATCGAGCATGTCGATAAGATCGTGAATGTGGATCAATCTCCGATCGGTCGTTCCCCCCGGAGCAACCCAGCTACCTATACGGGGGTATTCTCGGATATCCGGAATCTGTTCGTGGAACTTCCGGAATCGAAGGTGAGAGGGTATAAACCGGGACGTTTCTCTTTTAACGTATCGGGCGGACGGTGTGAGACCTGTAAGGGAAATGGCTATAAGACGATCGAGATGAATTTCCTTCCGGATGTGCTGGTGCCTTGCGAGGATTGTCACGGCAAGCGATATAACCGGGAAACCCTAGAGGTTCGTTTTCGTGGGAAATCAATTGCGGATATCTTGGATATGACGATTAATATGGCAGTGGAGTTCTTCGAGAATATCCCGACTATCTTATCCAAGATCAAGGTCCTGCAGGATGTAGGTCTGGGATATATCAAGTTGGGGCAACCCTCTACTACCTTATCCGGTGGCGAGAGCCAACGTGTCAAGCTGGCTACCGAGCTGGCGAAGCGGGATACGGGAAAGACGCTTTATGTATTGGATGAACCTACCACCGGTCTGCACTTCGAGGATATCCGGGTCTTGCTGGGGGTATTGAACAAGTTGGTGGATAAAGGCAACACGATCATCGTTATCGAACATAACCTCGATGTTATCAAAAGCGCCGATTACTTGATCGATATGGGCCCCGAGGGCGGTCGCCGTGGAGGTAATGTCCTTTTCACAGGGACTCCGGAGGCTTTAGCGAAGAGTGGTGTCGGGTTTACGGCTCCGTTCTTGAAAGAAGAGTTAGATATAGCAAATAAGAAAAAATGAAGAATCCTATACAAATGATCAAGCAGTGCGTGGAGAAGGAGGAACCTTACTTCGTGCTGAGAGGGCAGGACGTATGTGCGTTGGCTGCCATAGAGACCTATTATGAGGAGGTGAGGAATAAGGTGAAAGATCCTTATTTCATCGAGGAGATCGAAGAGATCATGAAAGATTTCCGGGCGTACCGGGAGGAAGTGTCTAACACTAAAATACCGGATTGATTTATGGCAGACGACAGTTACAAGACCATCAAGCAAGTAGCCGAGGGATATTATACCGAGAAGCGCAGCCGCTTTATCTCGTATGCTATCCCCGTGCGTACGGTAGAAGAGGTGAAGGAGCAACTGGAGAAATACCGTAAACAATATTATGATGCCCGCCATGTATGCTGGGCGTATATGTTAGGTCCAGAGCGGCAGACGTTCCGGGCCAACGATGACGGGGAGCCTTCTTCCACGGCCGGGAAACCGATCCTCGGACAGATCAACTCGAATGAGCTGACCGATTTATTGATTGTCGTAGTACGTTACTTTGGTGGAATCGAGTTAGGAACCAGCGGGCTGATCGTCGCTTATCGCACGGCCGCCGCCGAGGCTATCTCCGCCGCAGAGATCGAGGAACGTACGGTAGACGAGGACATCACGGTCGTTTTCGAATATCCATACCTGAACGGGATCATGCGTATCGTAAAAGAGGATAACCCCGCTATCATCTCACAGAAGTTCGAGATGGATTGCGAGATGACGCTTCGTATCCGTAAAGGAGAGGCTGAACGCCTCAAAAATCGTTTGTTAAAGGTTGAGACCGCTTATCTAAAAGAGTAGCAAGCGATCAACTAATTCAATTTTCAATTGTTTTTTGTAGAGACAAGGCTCATGAGGAACCCTGCCCCTGCATTTTATTGTGTAAATATTAATATAGTTTTATCTGAATGAAAAAAGTTCTTTTATTCTCTTTTTTTCTAGTGTTGGGTTTGGTCGTGTCGCAAATGCTTCCCGCTATGGTTGGGGAACAGTATTCGCTGGTAAAGACGATCTCTAATACATTTTTGTTTATTTGCCTTGCGTTTATCATGATTAATGTGGGGCGTGAGTTCGAGATTGATAAGACCCGGTGGAAGTCTTATACCGAAGATTATTTCATAGCGATGGCTACGGCTGCGTTTCCGTGGATATTCGTGGCTTTATATTATATGTTTGTCTTGCTTCCGGGCGATTTATGGGGAAGTTGGGACGCTTGGAAGGAGAACCTGTTGCTAAGCCGGTTCGCCGCGCCTACCTCGGCGGGTATCTTGTTTACGATGTTGGCCGCCGCCGGGCTAAAAGCCTCTTGGGTATATAAGAAAGTACAGGTATTGGCGATCTTCGACGACTTGGATACGATCCTGTTGATGATCCCGTTGCAAATCATGATGATCGGCTTGCGCTGGCAATTGGGGGTCATTATTCTGGTTGTGGTATTGCTCTTGATCCTGGGCTGGAAGAAAATGGGATATTATAATGTACGTCAAGACTGGAAAGCCATCTTGTTCTATGCCGTTGTGACGTTTGGTATCACGCAAGTGATTTATCTGGTATCGAAACATATGTACGGGGAGGAGGCTAGCATCCATATCGAGGTACTTTTACCTGCGTTTGTCGTAGGTATGATCATGCGGCATAAGCATATCGATACCAAGATCGAGCATCAAGTGTCCGATTTTATCTCTTATCTCTTTATGTTCCTTGTCGGAGTGAGCATGCCGGTGTTTATGGGCGTGGATTTCGCTCAGCAAGCGGCGGAAGTAACTACGGTGACAGGTTCCCAGCCGATGATGTCATGGTCAATGATCGCTTTACACGTCGTAATCGTCTCATTCTTATCCAATATCGGTAAACTATTTCCTTTGTTTTTCTACCGTGACCGGATGAAACGGGAGCGTTTGGCGCTGTCTATCGGTATGTTTACCCGTGGAGAGGTAGGAGCCGGCGTTATTTTCATAGCCTTGGGATATGGATTAGGTGGCCCTATGTTGATAATTTCTGTGTTAACTATTGTGTTTAATTTAATTTTAACTGGTATCTTTGTCATCTGGGTAGAGAAACTCACACGCAGCGCTTATAACCTGGAGCAAGCAGGAAAAGCCAAAGCTGTCAATTAATAGAAAAAACACTTGAAGGTATTTCAAGATGATATCCCGTTTCCCTCTTGGGAGGGAAAGGGAATAGTCATAGTACGATCAATTGTTGAAGACCTTCATCTAACTTATTATTTATGGACCGTACGATTAATGTTATCCTTAAACCGTTGCGTCGCTTCGCTATACAGAAGCCGAACGCTAGTCTTTTATTGTTTGCCGCTACCATCGTTGCTATGGTCTTGGCCAATTCGCCTTGGGCAGATAGGTATCACCAGTTATTAGCTTTTCCAATCGATCTGCAAGCCGGGCAGTTTAACTTCTTTGCGCATCATGGCGAGACTATGTCTATGCTGGCTTTCGTGAACGACGCCCTTATGGCGGTTTTCTTTTTCGTGATCGGTCTGGAGATCAAGCAAGAGGTATTGATCGGTGAGTTGAGTTCCGTGCGGAAGGCGCTATTGCCTATTATCGCCGCCTGTGGTGGAATGATCGTGCCGGTCTTATTTTATATGTTAGTATGTAATACGCCTCCCGAGGTAAACGGGGCGGCTATTCCGATGGCTACGGATATCGCTTTCGCCTTGGCCGTATTGGGCTTGTTGGGGAAGCGGGTGCCGTTGAGCATGCGTATCTTCTTGACCGCCTTGGCTGTGGTGGATGATATTGGAGGTATCATAATTATCGCCCTGTTTTATAGCGGGCATATCGCTTTCGAGCCTTTGTTGATATCCCTGATAGTCCTCGCTTTGTTGTATGTGGGAGGAAAGTTCCGGGTACACAACCGATTGTTTTTCTATATCGGTGGCTTTATCGTTTGGTTGCTATTTCTGGAGTCAGGAATCCATCCGACAATCGCCGGCGTGTTGATCGCCTTTACGGTTCCTGCCCGTCCGGTTGTTAAGCTAGATGATTTCACGTGTGATATGACCGGGTATTTGAATATGCTGGACTATACCGAGGTTCGTCAGTCCCGTAAAGCGGAAGTGCTTACGCCTACACAAATTCAGGTATTGAATAACATCCATACGTTGGCGGATAAAACGATCAGTCCGTTGCAGACCATCGCTGATAAGTTGCATCCTTTGGTAAACTATGTGATACTTCCTTTATTCGCTTTCGTGAATGCCGGTGTGACATTCGGGGATATCCAACCCCAGACATTAGTTAATGTTCCGTTGGCAGTGTTCGTGGGCCTATTTGTAGGAAAGACATTAGGTATATTCTCTTTCTCTTACTTGTTCGCGTGTACGCCATTTGCCTCCATGCCTACAGGCATGAGCAAGCGTAATTTATTTGGAGTATCCATGTTGGGAGGAATCGGTTTCACGGTCGCTTTGTTTATAGCGAATCTTTCCTTTGACGGCAGTACGGCGGCGGGTGCCGATCTCTTGAATCAGGCGAAGCTGGGTGTATTCACGGGATCGTTTATATCCGGTCTTTGCGGTTATCTGGTATTGAAATGGGTTTTACCTAAAGAAAAAGTGGAAACGATCTAAATAAAAAGGCAGTCCGGCAAGGACTGCCTTTTACATTATATTATGCCGTAACTAAAGTTTCGTGAGATCTTGTTGCCATGTAATATATGATTTGATAATTGAGCACGCCTTCTTAAACCTCTTTGGATTTGTTGAATAGCGAGCCGATCCATAATAACAAAATAGCTCCGACCGTAGAGGTTATCAAGCTTCCTAAGATACCACCGGCCGATATGCCTAGTAAGCTGAATACCCAGCCACCCAATACACCTCCAATAATACCTAGGATCAAATTAACAATGACCCCGAAACCTCCTCCACGCATAATCTTACCAGCCAGATAGCCGGCAACGATACCGATGATAATAGACCAAATAAATCCCATAACGAATAGTTTTATATTTTATTTAAAAGTTCTGATGCTTTGTATTTAAACACATCCGAAAAGTCTTTGGTTGCGCTTTGTATCTCTTTTTAACGAATCATTCCAAAAGATCTAGCGAATCTATGAAGGATTCATAGACGGGATGGTTCAATTGAAAGACAATCGCTTCGAAAGGACGGAGCGTGATATCTTTTTGAGGCGCCATATGACTTCGGTCCCCGTAATTGTCCAATAGGACGTGTGCGTTACTCATATCTATCCCCGGAGTGGAGATTGCCGCCTTGGGGGAGAAATTGAGCATAATCAGATAAGTGTCGGCCCCAGTCTTGCGTAAAAAGGTATAGGATTGGGGATTCTCCGCATCCAGCAAATGATAACTGCCATAAATCAAACTCGGATTCTCCTTACGGAAACTGACTACTTTCTTAAAATAATTAAGTATGGAGGTCGGATCTTTTTCTTCGTCCGCTACGTTTATCCAAGTATAATCCGGATTTACCTTTAACCAAGGGGTTCCTGCCGTAAATCCCGTTTCCGGCGAGCGATCCCATTGGAAAGGAGTGCGGGCGTTGTCTCGTCCGGTCTCTTTCTGTTCGTCCAATACCGCCTGCGGATCTTTACCCTCTGCTTTCGCTTTCTTATAGCGGTTGATCGTATCGATATCGTTATAATCCTCGATACGGTCGAACCGAATGTTACGCATACCTATCTCGTCCCCGGCGAACCAATAAGGCGTTCCTCTCATCGTAAGCAGAAAAGTAATAAGCATCTTAGCGGACAAGGCCCTGAACTCATCCTTATCGCTACCAAAGCGACTGACCATACGGGGCTGGTCATGATTACCCAAGTAGATCGAGGGCCAACCCTTATCTACCGCCTTATCCCATTCCGTAAACATCTTCTTTAGGGCGATCAAGCTATAGTCTATACCGGATTCCGGATTGTCCGGTAGGGTTGTATTCCGGATACGGGCGGCGTCGAAATGATAAAGCATATTCAACTCTTCCCGGGCCGGATCGACAAATTTAGCGACATCATCTACCATCACGGCCGAACCTTCTCCAACACTCATACAATCGTATTTGCTTAATACCTGCCGATTCATCTCGTGAAGATAGAGGTGTAGGCGAGGCTCTTTGGCATAGAAAGAAAAGATATCCGGATATTTCTTGGAATCTATGAGAGGGAATGAGGGATCTTTGGCGATAAGAGAGATAGAATCCATGCGAAAACCGTCTATCCCTTTATCGAACCAGAAGCGCATCATATCGAAAATCTCTTGGCGTACCTCCGGGTTCTCCCAATTTAAGTCGGGTTGTTTCCGGGAGAAATAATGCAGGTAATACGAGTCGGTTGACTTGTTATACATCCAAGCGTTGCCTTCCTCGTCGAAATAGCTGAGGCGCAAGGGAGGCTCACCTTTCTCGGCCGGCCACCAATGGTAATAATTATAATAGGGATTATGTCTGGATTTACGGGCTTCCTCGAACCAAGGATGCTCGTCGCTGGTATGGTTTACTACCAAGTCCAGTACCAGTCGCATCTCCCGTTTATGAATCTCTTTCAGGAGGCGGTCGAAATCTTCCATCGTACCGAATTCCCGCATGATTTCCCGATAGTCGCTGATGTCGTAGCCATTATCATCGTTGGGAGAGAGAAAGATCGGGTTTAACCAGATGATATCCACACCCAAGCTTTGTATATAATCCAAGCGGGAGGTAATACCGTTTAAGTCACCGATTCCGTCGCCATCGCTGTCTTGAAAGCTACGGGGATAGATTTGATATATAATCGCTTCTTTCCACCAAGTCTTTTGAATGTCCTCTTGACCGGACGTACTCTCTGTAACATGCTTTGAATCCATCTTATTATTCTTTAGTTTTTTACTATAACAAAAGGAGGTGGTGGTTAGTTTCAGCAACTTATGACGCTTGAGAAGTGTTGTTTTATCAACAAATAGAAGAAACATATGGAAAATGGAGTAATGATGCAGTATTTCGAATGGAATCTGCCGAACGATGGAATGCTGTGGAAACGGCTGAAGGATGATGCCTCGCATTTACATGAGATCGGGATCAGCGCCGTATGGATTCCACCCGCTTACAAAGGCCATGAGCAAGCGGACGAGGGGTATGGAACCTATGATCTATATGATTTGGGGGAGTTTGACCAAAAAGGGACCATACGCACCAAGTATGGAACTAAACAGGAACTTCAAGAAATGATCGAGGAACTTCACCGGAACCAGATTGGCGTATATCTGGATGCCGTGATGAACCATAAGGCGGGAGCCGATTATACCGAGTGGTTTATGGCGCAAGAGGTAGATCCTGGGCAACGGGAAAACGCTACCAGCGAACCCCATGAGATAGAGGGATGGACTGGCTTCGACTTCCCGGGGCGTGGCAATATGTATTCTAATTTTAAATGGCATTGGTTTCATTTCTCCGGGACGGACTATGATGTGTCCCGCAAGAAGGAAGGTATATTCCAGATTCTGGGAGAGGGAAAACATTGGAGTGAGGGAGTCGATGATGAGAATGGAAATTATGACTATCTCATGTTCGCCGATCTGGATTTCGATAACCCCGAAGTCGTGCGTGAGATGCAGGACTGGGGGATCTGGGTATCGAACGAACTAAACTTGGACGGTATGCGCCTTGATGCGATCAAGCATATGAACGACCAGTTTATCAAGCATTTTCTGGAGGCGGTGAGAGCGGATCGGGGAGAGGGTTTCTACGCTGTCGGGGAATATTGGAAAAACGATACCGAATCGTTGGAGGCTTACCTGTCGCAAGTAGAATATAACGTGGATTTGTTTGACGTAGCCTTACATTATAACTTGAATGAGGCTTCCGAGAAAGGTCGTGACTATGATTTACGCGATCTATTAAAAGGGACCTTGGTCGAGATATGCCCGGATCAAGCCGTCACCTTCGTGGATAACCATGATTCCCAGAAAAACAGTTCTTTGGAGTCGCAGGTGAAGGATTGGTTCAAACCTTCCGCCTACGGTTTGATCCTGTTGATGAAGAAGGGGTATCCGTGTATCTTTTATGGGGATTATTATGGCGTAAAAGGGAAGAAATCTCCCCATCGTAAGGTATTGGATATGCTATTGCGTGCTCGGAAAGAATATGCGTACGGGGAAGAGGTGGATTATTTTGATCATCCGAACACGATCGGCTTCGTACGCTTGGGAGATCCGGGACATGCTGATTCGGGCTTGGCGGTGGTTATCTCGAACGGGGAAGATGGAGAGAAAACAATGTCTGTGGGGGAGAACCGGAAAGGCGAGGTATGGCATGAGATCACAGGCTCGGTAAAAGATACCGTGGCGATTGATGAGGAAGGGAAGGGCCGTTTCCTTGTCAAGGGAGGCAAATTGGCTGTTTGGGTCAAGGTCAAGGCTTAACGGATGCTTTACTTGACCTCGAATTGTATTTTCTTCTGGTTCCCCTCGTTGTCGATGAGAGTAAGGAGATGTTTTCCTTGGCCGACGGAGCAACTGATCTGGTGATTATCGGTGGTCTCTCCCAGATAGCTTTCGTCCAGATGCCAGTAAATCGTAGCATCACGGCGGGCGTGGGCGGCCTTGAAGATAAATTTCTCGGACTTCCCGGAGAAGCCTTTCGGAAGGTAGAGAATGGCGTTATGCTCGGGATAGATCAGTTCGATCTGGCGGTTCAGGTCTTGCCCGCAGCCGGGTTTTACCGGAGGGAGCGGGATATAATCGATGTGATAGTTGCGGTAGTAATACTCCTGCGCGGGAGGAAGCACGAACCACGGGCGGCTGATCATCCGGTCGACAGACTCGCAGGAACTATTGACCCTGTACCGTCTGTCCGCCGATAGATGCACGAGCTTATGGTAGGGGCAAATCCCCGTGTTATTGCCGGACAGCGGCATGTATAAGGTGTCCGTTTGCTCGCAGTAGGGCGAGGCTTTATGTCCGCTGTTCCGGCAGATCGCCATGGGAAGCGTCTCATCGTAGGGCAGGTCGAACCATTCGCCACCGGGCAATAGGGAAAAGAGATCGAAAAGGACCGGGGCGGCGTTGCCGACACCCGTAAGTCCCGGACGGCCCTCGCCGGAAGCGTTACCGGCCCATACGCCGACGACGTAGCGGGGAGTCGTGCCGATCGCCCAAGCGTCTCGTCCCCCGTAACTCGTCCCGGTCTTCCACGCTATCCGTTTCATCGACTCGAATTGTTGCCAGTCGGCCTCTTCCTCGGGACGGTTCAGGGCGGACATCGCCTCGAACGTGTACCACAGGGCCGCGGAGGAAAGGAGCGCCTTATCGGTGAGCCGGCTATCGGTAAGGGAACGGATAGGTTCCTTCCTCTCCGCCGGAAAGGGAGTCAGCGGATGGATATCCGCCGGATTATAGCGTCCGTTGTAAGTACGGTAATGTTTAAGCACACGAGACATGGAGGCATACATACCGGAAAGATCCCATAAGGTTCCCTCGGCCCCTCCCAAGATCAAGGAGGCCCCGTAATGTTCCTCGGAGAAACGTAAGGTAGTCATTCCCCACGATTTCAGTAAAGACATAAAGCGTCCGGTATTATACTGGGAGAGCATACGTACCAAGGGAACGTTCAAGGAGCGCTCTATGGCTACATGGGCCGGTACCGCCCCGTAGAATGTCTTGTTGTAATTATGGGGGGAGAAGCCATTTATATTCAAGGGCACGTCCGATACCAGCATGGAGGGGAGCAACAGCCCGTCGTGCAGCATACCGGCATACAGGAAGGGCTTGAGAATACTTCCCGTGCTGCGGGGCGAGGTGATGATGTCCACTTGGTTCCCCCGCCGCTCGTCGGCCGGATAGGTAGCGTTTCCGGCGTAGGCCAATACCTCCCCGGTCTCCACGTCCGCTACGATCGCCGCCAGATTATGGATATGGTTGGAACTGTATTCACGGGCATAACGGTTTACGAGGGCCTGTGTCTGCCGTTGCAGGGCTTGGCGGACGGAGGTTTGGATGCGTTGCCCCGGTTGTTCCGCGGCCAGTCTTTCTAACAGGTGAGGGGCATCATTAGGTAAAGGGAGAGGGGCTTCGGGAAGTGGCTCCATGCAGGCCAGCTCGTATTCGGTTTCCTCCAATACACCTTTCTTTTGAAGGGAAGCCAATAAGCGATCCCGCTTCTCCTTCAATTGTTTCCGGTTTCTCCCGGGGTGGATCAAGGCGGGGGAGTTGGGAAGAACCGCGAGCGTGGCGCTCTCGGCCCACGATAGCTCGGAGGCGCTTCGCCCGAAATAACGCCATGCGGCGGTCTCCAGCCCGATTACGTTTCCCCCGAAGGGAGCGTGCGAGGCATAGAGGTTCAGTATCTCTTGTTTGCTATGGGTGGTTTCCAGAAAGAGCGCCCAGCACATCTCGATCGTTTTCTCGTAGAAGGTACGGTCTTGGTTTCCTCTCGCTATGCGTGCCAATTGCATGGTCAAGGTACTTCCTCCGCTCACCACACGCCCCGCTTTCCCGTTCAAGCGGATCGCCCGGAAGATGGCGGCGGGGTCTATACCGGGATGGTAAAAGAACCGTTTATCCTCATACGTGAGCAAGCAATCCACGAATTTATCAGGCAAGCTATCCGCCGCCGGGAAACGCCATTGCCCGTCCGGTGCGATACGTGCGCCTAAAAGCTCGCCCTCGGCCGAATATAATAAGGTAGAGCAGGGGGCGGGAAATAATTGCCGGGGCACGATGCCATACATGACACACCACGCCGCCACGCCGATCCCCAAGAGGGATGCGAGGAGGCGCCATGGCACTCGTCCCGGCCTCGGTAATAGCGACTTGGATAGATGGCTGAGGCATCTGCCAGTACTCCGTAGGAAGTACTGTAGTACTGTGCGCAAAGTACTGCGGTACTCCTTACGAAGTACTGCGGTACTGTCCGGCTGAGTATTGCGGTACTTTATAAGGAGTACTGCCTCAATCATACCAATTGACACTCTCCTCATAATGATCGAACCTTAGCTCTTCCGTCACTCCGACCCTTCGCAAGGCGTTTAGCACGATCCTTTGCTCTTTAGGTGAGAGTGGAAATTCGCCCCTTCGCCGCTCGAAGTAGGGGTTACGTCCGAAATGGGACATGAGTATCGACATGAATTGCTGGTATTGCGCCGGGAACATCCGGCTCTGCATTCCGGTGAAACCCCGTGCGTAGGTGACGGGAGCGGAGTCTCGGAAGTAGGGGCAAGCCCCATCCCGGGTACAGAGGGTGGGGTTCAGCAGCCGTAATACGGTTGCCGGTTGTTCGATGAGCGGCCGGTAGGCGATCTGGTGCAGACACTTCTCGGCCCGAGGGCAATCTTGTTGCTGGCAGACGGCGTAGTCGATGGGGATTTCCTTGTGTAGTTTCTTGGGCATGATGTTGCTATTTATGTATTATCGGGATTGAAATCTGTCGGGAACAAGGTCTCGCTATCGAAACGGTCAAAATCCGATTGGAAGAGACGGTCTTGAATGACCCGATACTTCTCGAACTCGGCTTCTGCGAAAGCTTTGGCTAATTCGGTTGTCACCTTGCCGGCGTTGGTCAATAAGTCATTACCTCCGGCTTCGAGTATCAGGTCGATACGTTTTGCCCAGTCTTCCATGGTCATGGGTATATGTCGTTTAGCCATCCGCTCTGCCATATCCAGAACTGCGTTGACTAAATGTCCCATGTCGTCCAACTCCATCTCGTTAAGGTAGTTCTTGGCAATGGCCACATCTGTTTTTACGATCTTCCCTTTAGGCGCATTTTCCCATGTGGTCAGTCCCATATGTTCTTTTTCCGAGTTGGCTCGGTTCACGATTAACTCGGCGGCGGTATGACCGTGTACGGCATAATGTATCTTATTTTGTACCTTTTGGAAAAAGAGGCGGGTAGTTGGTGCGTCACGATTATAGTCAATAGCGGTAGCATAGATATCGGTCAACTTTTGGTAAAAGCGACGTTCGCTTAACCGTATCTCCCGTATCTCGGCTAGTAGATGTTCAAAATAATCTTCACCGATGAAAGAGCCGTTCTCCATACGCTTCTTGTCTATCACATAACCACGGATAGCGAATTGCCGGATGACCGATGTGCACCATTGGCGAAATTGTGTAGCACGAACGCTGTTTACACGATAACCGACAGAAATGATCGCATCAAGGTTATAAAACAATGTTTTTCGGGATACTTGCCGTCCGCCCTCGGTTTGAACAACCGAGAAAAACTCGGTAGTTGAATCTTTCCGTAATTCACCGGATGTAAAGATGTTCTTTAGGTGTAATCCGATATTGTCTGTAGAGCAGTCAAACAGGGTAGACATCGCTTTCTGCGTGCACCAGATGGTTTCGTCATGATACATTACCTGTATGCCATCTTCCTTGCCTTCTAGCATGAAAATAAGGAATTCCGCCGTGCTATTTCGAATTTCGAATTTCTTCGCCATATACTATTCTTTCCTCTTGTTTAGCGACTCCTGTACTTCTTTGGTGGCATACAGGTCGCTCCATATTTAAGACAAATGTACGAAAAATATCAGTTTGTCTGAAAGTATAGGAGAGAAATCCTTCTATTTATGTACATTTGTGGATTAACCATTTAAACATTCATGTGTATGATACGGTCTATCGGTTTATTCTGCGTACTTTGTCTCTTGTCTATCTTGACAAGTTGTCATACGACAAGCTCCACGGATCAAGATCTTCCTCCTTATAATCCGAACGTGGAGGCGTTCACTACCGGGAAGATTTCCCGGTATTCTCCCGTTTACTTGATCTTTAATCAAGAGATCCCGGCGGAGCGGTTAAAGGCGGACCGATTGGGGAAACTCGTGCGCCTCAAGCCCGATGTGCCGGGACGATGGGCTTTCGAGAATAACCGGACGTTGGTATTCAAGCCGGAGAAAGGCTTTGAGCGAAACACCTCTTATCAGGTGAACGCCGATTTGTCCGAATGGTTTGAGGCGGAAGGTAAGGATAAGCGGTTCGCTTTCGGTTTTACCACGCTCCCTTTAGCTCTTCGGGGGAATCTGGAGTCGATGGATATCAATAAGAAAAACGAGAATGGGTACGATCTGACAGCCGTGCTTTTCACGCCGGATAAGGAATCTCCGGGGACCGTGGAGTCGTTGGTGGATTTCTCGGAGAAGGTAGACGCTACTTGGCAACACAGCCCGGATGGGAAGAAACATGAGGTAACCTTGACCAATGTTCCCGCAGGGATGGAGGGGGAACGGACACTTAGGCTTTCCGTCTCTTCGAATAAACTAGGCGTGGAAAAGGCCGATGTAGTGACGGTGAACATTCCGGATCAGAATGATTTCTCTGTATACGACGTGGTATATGTATCTGAGCCGGAATGCTACGTGGAGGTCGCTTTCTCGAAATTATTGGACTCGGCCCAAGATATGAGAGGCTTGGCTTTTATCGCCGGAAATACCTCGGAGACCGTAAACGTGGATGGCAACAAGCTACGCCTATATCCGGACGCCGACTTGCGGGAGAAGGGTGCGATGAACATCCATCTGAACCAAGGCATCCGCAGTAAGAGCGGCTTGAACCTAAAAGAGGCCGTCGTGCGTCAAGTGGTAGCCAACGAGCAGAAACCTAACGTCCGTTTTATCGGGAAAGGAGTGATCATCCCGCAATCCACGCAATTATCCGTTCCTTTCCAAGCGATTTATTTGCGAGGGGTTACGGTGAGCGTTATCAAGATATTGGAGCAGAATATCGGTCAGTTCCTGCAATCGAACAACTTGGATGAGTCCGGGGAGTTAATGCGTGTCGGGCGCTTGATCGCCCGTAAGACGATCTTCTTGGATGAAGAGGGTCTTGATTTATCCCGGTGGAATACCTTCGCGATCGATTTGAAACGATTGATCGAGCCGGAACCGGGCGCTATCTACCGTCTGGAGCTTTCGTTTGACCGTTCTTTGTCTGTTTATCCTTGCGGGAATGATACGGTGGTCCTCTCGAAGGAACAGATCTTGGCCTCGGATGAGATCCGTTTCAAGGAAGAGTCCGCCCGTTTTGACGAGGGAGGGTATTACTATTATCGCCAGTATGATTGGTCTGATTATAATTGGGAGAAACGGGATGATCCTTGCTCGGACAGTTATTATTTTAATAAGGTGGAGGGAAAGAATGTCTTGGCTACTAATTTAGGACTGGTCGCCTTGATGGGGCAGGATAATGATATGACCGTGTTGGTGCATAACATACAGAGTACGGAGCCGGAGCGAGGAGTTACGGTTACCGCCTATAATTACCAACACCAAGCGTTGGCCTCGGGCACGACCGATGACAAGGGACAGGTACGGCTGGATATCTCCTCGGGACGTCCGTTCTACCTGATCGCCTCACAGGGAACCCAACGTTCCTATCTGCGGGTGGATAACGGATCGGCTCTCTCGCTCAGCTCGTTCGATGTATCGGGCGAGGTCGTCCAGAAAGGGATCAAGGGCTTTATCTATGGTGAGCGAGGCGTATGGCGTCCGGGTGATACGTTGCATCTGGGCTTTATGCTGAACGACCGGGCGAAGCAATTGCCGGCAGAGCATCCGGTGGTGATGGAGCTGTACAACCCGTTAGGGCAAATGTATGCTCGTAAGACGCAGACCCGTGGCGAGCTGGGGCTTTACGCCTTCGATTTCGTTACCGAGGCGGATGCCCCCACGGGTGCGTGGAATGTGAAGGCACAAGTGGGTGGGGTCTCTTTCTCGAAGCGCTTACGCATCGAGTCCATCAAGCCGAACCGCCTGAAGATCGCCTTATCCATGCCGGAGAAGACCTTGTTGCGTGGTGAACCTATGGATGCCCGCCTGCATGTGGAATGGCTGCAAGGAGCTATTGCCCGTAACTTGAAATATGATATACAAGGTACCTTTATCGCCACCCCGACTACCTTCGAGGGGTATAAGGGGTTCTATTTCGACGATCCTTCCCGTGTATTTAATACGGAAGAGAGCAAGCTGATCTCCGGCGTTACCAATGAGCGGGGCGATGCCACGGTACAAGCCCGCTTCGAGCTGGGTTCTACCGCTCCCGGAATGTTGCTGGCAAACCTAGTGACCCGGGTATATGAGGAATCCGGCGATTTCAGTATCGACGCGGATCGGATGCTTTACTCGCCTTATCGCCGGTATGCCGGTATCAAGTCTCCGCAGAAAGATAAGGAACAACTAAATACCGGAACCAATTACACCTACGAGGTCGCTTCTGTTGATTATTTAGGGAAACCGCAAGCGAATACGGAATTAGACGTGAAAGTATATAAGGTCTACTGGTATTGGTGGTGGGACTCCAACAGTAGCGGTCTGGCCAATTACGTATCGGATTCCTACAATAAGCCGGTAAAGACATTTACCGTCCGTACGGATGGGGACGGCCGGGGTACGTTCCAGCTCTCTTTTCCGGATAAGGAGTGGGGAACGTATTTCATCTCCGTGAAAGATAAGGAGAGCAAGCACTCTACGGGAGTGATGAGTTATTTCGACTGGCCTTATAACGAGGGCCGACGTAACACCGATGGCAGCGAGTCCGCCACGATGCTTAGTTTCAAGACCGATAAGGATAGTTATACGCCCGGCGAGAAGATGGTAGTCACCTTCCCCTCTACGAAAGGAAGCCGTGCGATTATCAGTATAGAGAACGGCGTGCGTGTCCTTTCCTTGACGGAACATACGTGCGAGGATAAACAAACGACCGTGAGGCTGGATGTGACGAAAGATATGCAGCCGAACGCTTACGTCTATATCACCTTATTGCAGCCTCATGGCATTACGAAGAACGATTTGCCGATCCGCTTGTATGGCGTGGTCCCGTTCACGGTAACTTCTCCGGAGAGCCATCTGACCCCGGTTATCCAATCTCCCGCCGAGTTGAAACCGGATGCCTCTTATACCATATCCGTCTCCGAGAAGAATGGAAAGGAGATGGCTTACACGCTGGCGATCGTGGATGAGGGCTTGCTGGACCTGACCCGTTTCCGTACGCCGGAGCCTTGGAAGGCGTTTAACGCCCGGGAAGCGTTGGGCGTGAATACATGGGATTTGTATAACTACGTGGTTGGCGCTTATGGCGGCCGTATCGAGCAATTGTTCAGTATCGGCGGCGACGATGCGCTGAACAAAGGCCCGAAAGCGATCGTGAACCGTTTCAAGCCCGTGGTGCGATTTGACGGCCCATTCTTGCTGAAGAAGGGGAAGACCGCCCGTCATACCTATCAGATGCCGAATTATAACGGGCGTGTCAAGATCATGGTGGTAGCCGGAAACGGGGAGGCTTATGGACATGCCGATAAGAGCGTGATGGTACGTAAGCCCGTAATGCTGCTAGGAACCTTGCCCCGGGTGATTGGCGTGGGCGAGGAGATGGTAGTACCCGCTACGGTATTCGCTACCGAGGATGGCGTAGGAGCCGTGAATGTATCTATCGCTTGCAGTTCGAATATGGAAGTGGTCGGCGAGACGACGAGGAGCTTGAGCTTCGAGCGAAAAGGGGATCAGCAAGCCTTGTTCCGTATCCGGGTGAAGAAGAACCCGGGTATCGGGAAGGTAACGATAACCGCTGCGGGCAAGGGGGATAAATCCGTTTATGAGACGGAGCTGGAGATCCGTACGGTACGCCGCCCGCAAGTGAAAGTTACCGCCGCTACCTTGGAGGTCGGCAAGTCTTGGAAAGAGACGGTTGCGATGCCGGGTGCCACGGGTACGAACCAGTTGACCTTAGAAGTGTCGGATATCGCCCCCGTGAACGTATCCTCACGTCTATCTTATTTGTTGGGTTATCCGCACGGATGTCTGGAACAGATCACCTCGAAAGGATTCCCACAGCTTTATATCTCCTCGTTTACGGATTTGACCCTGCAACAGGCGAAATCCACGGAGGAGGCCGTGAAAGAGGTGATCCGCCGTCTGCGCTCTTACCAGACCGTAGATGGGGCTTTCGCCTATTGGCCGGGTGGAACGAGCAGCAATGGCTGGGGTACGGTTTATGCTACTCATTTCTTGCTGGAAGCCTCGAAGAAAGGTTACTTGGTTCCCGAGGCCATGAAACAAAGCGTATTGAATAATCTACGCCGGGTAGCCCGTAATTGGAAGCCGGTTACCTCTTATTATAAAGATTCGGAAGAGGCTACCCAAGCCTATCGCCTGTATGTATTGGCTTTGGCCGGGTCGCCGGAGATGGGTGCCATGAACCGCTTGAAAGAGATGAAAGATTTGACCTCCATGAGTCGCTGGTCGCTAGCTTCCGCCTATGCCTTGGTCGGCCGTGAGGATGTCGCCCAAGACCTGATCAGCAAGACGACGGCTCTTCCTTCCGGTTATTCCGAGTATGACGAGACGTTCGGCAGTGATGTCCGGGATCAATCCATCCAGTTAATGACGCTTTGCTTGTTGGATAAAGGCAAGGAGGCCGCTACCTTGGTGGAAGAATTGTCCAAACAACTTTCTTCGGATGATTGGTTGAGCACACAATCTACGGCATTCGCTTTAGTTGCCTTGTCGGACTACCTAGCTAAATATCGGGTAGACGGGGCCATGGATTTCACGTACGCTTGTGGCGGAAAGGATGGACAGGTGAAAACGGATAAGAATATATGGTCTGAGACCTTATTGGATAAGGCGGGGACCTCGGCGAGCGTCGAGTTGAAGAACACGGGTAAATCTACGCTCTTCGCCCGTATCATAACCGAGGGAATACCGGAGCAGGGAGAGGAAAAAGCGTATGCGAACGGTGTCTCATTGGCGGTTAGCTATGTGGACTTGAACGGAAGTCCGGTCAATGTCGCCCAATTGGAGCAAGGTATGAATTTCTCCGCCGTGGTTACGGTAAAGAACCCTTCGGCCCGGGGATATAATAATTTGGTATTATCGGAGATCTTCCCTGCTGGATGGGAAATACTGAATACCCGTTTCTTGAATGAGTCCGCTACGGACAGCTTGAGCGCCGGAGTGAATTATCAGGATATTCGTGACGACCGTGTTTATAGTTATATAGACCGTCTGCCGGCAGGCAGTCAAGTGACCGTGAAGATCAATCTTTGCGCAGTCTACCCGGGCCGTTTCTACCTGCCTCCGGTGTATTGCGAGGCGATGTACGATTATTTAATCCGTGCGAATACCGCAGGACAAGAAGTTACCGTATTCTAATTTCGTGGGGGGCGGGCAGACCCCGCCCTTATATTTTTTCGAAATTTATTGGATTTATAGTTGTATGCTCGAATAAAACCATTACATTCGCAGCATATTTGAGATTGATTTAAGTTAGTATTAGAAAGTATTTGCTCACAACTTGATTTGTTAGGTAAACTTTTTTAGTCGACATACTCAGCTCAATTAACCATTTAATTAAAGTTTACAAAATGAATCTTTACATTTCAAATCTAAGTTACAACATCTCTGATGAGGACTTAAGACTGTTATTTGCTGATTACGGTGAGATTACTTCAGCAAAAGTTATTATGGATAGAGAAACTGGCCGTTCAAGAGGCTTCGGTTTCGTTGAGCTGAGCGATGATGAGCTAGCTAAAAAGGCTATCGAGGAGTTAAACCAAGCAAGTTATGACGGCAAAGTCATCAATATAACAGAAGCCAGACCTAGAGAGGATAGAGGCGACAGAGGTGGTCGTTTCAATAACAACAGAGGTGGCGGCTACGGTTCCAACAGAGGCGGTGGCTATGGCTCTAACAGAGGTGGCGGTTATGGTTCTAACCGGGACGGTGGAAGATATTAATTCTATCTAGATAAAAATGGAAGAGCGATCAGAGATGGTCGCTCTTTTTTATTTCAAGCACATAGGCTCGTCCACGGTCTGTCGTGATCTTTAGGTTACTGTTTTCCTCCACTAAAGGCCGTAGCCTTCGGATCAAGGTGTTCAAGGTCTCGTCGGCGTTGATCTTTCCCGGCCATAAACTTTCGCAGATATCCGAGCGGTTCAAGATATGCGTAGGCGATAGGAAAAACATCTCCATCAAGGCATATTGCTGAGGGGTGAGTTTTAGTTTCTCCTCATTCTCCTTATAGAAGGAGGCGGTCTCGCAAGAAAGGTTCAAATTACCGAAAGAGATGGTCTTTTCCGGATGGATAGATTGGGGCATTATCAGCTCCTTTCTATAACGTTTAAGCAATAAGGGCAGGGTAGCGGATAAAAAGGCAAGCCCGAGGAATAGGCCGGGCAAAGATTTGTCCGATAGCCCGATAACCGCAAAGGTGGAGCAATTGGCGTACCCTTGGAATGAGATCCCGATATGATCCGTGGTAGCATTGGGGCTGTTCGCTATGGATGATGCCCAGATAATCGTATCGCTGGCGATATAATATTCGTTGAGTTTCTTGTTGGCATTAGCGGGAGCGTTTTCGGTTTGAGGATCTTTATTGAGTACGTGGATCACGATTCCCGTTTTCTTCTTGTCGGGCGTATAACTCAATGCGTCGGAAAAGTCCTTGTTATAACTTTCTATGGATACCGGATTGCCGAAATGCTTGGATAGATTGTCATAGGTGCGTATGGAATCTTGGCTCATCCATTGGTGGGAATTTTGCAGGATCGTTTGTTGCAACGCTTGGTTCAAGTCTGTCACGATCGTTTTCTTAGCTTCCGTATAACTATGGAAACCGAAGCTGAACGAGAGAATCAGCATTAAGGAGGTACCCAAAACAGATAGATTGGCCGATAGTCGTGTATTCATTATTCGCTAGATTAGAATTAACATAAAAAGAACGTTCGAAGGTACTAAATATTGTAGAAGGAAAGTATCCTTTTCGATAGGATTCGGGATGAAATAGACATAAATCCAGCTAAATGACCGGATGTCATGGAAATGTCATGGAAATGTCAGCTACTTATCCGGCGATTATTTACGTTGTCGTTGTCTGTTGCCTCTACTTTTGCCCGAAAACAAATCAAATAAGATACAGATATGAAAAGATTTCTGATGATGATGACCTTGATAGGGCTTGTGGGAAACTGGAACTCGACGTTGACCGCCCAACTCGTCTCTCCCGATTCATTGTATTTGAACGAGGACTTACCCGAGATAAACATTGTTGCCGTGAAACCCTTGATAAAGGCGGAGGCGGATAAGACTACTTACAGTATCGCCGAGGACCCGGATTCCAGAACCTATACCCTGCTGGAGATGTTGCGGAAAGTCCCTCTAGTGACCGTGGATGGCGAGGATAACGTGAAGGTAAACGGACAATCCAGTTTTAAGATTTATATGAATGGGCGTCCCTCGAATATGTTCTCCAATAATCCCAAGGAGGTCTTGCGTAGTATCCCCGCCAGCATGATCAAGAAAGTGGAGGTGATAACAGATCCCGGTGCCCGTTACGATGCGGAGGGTGTCAGCGGAATCTTGAATATCGTGACGAAAGGAGCGGAGTTCGAGGGATATAACGCGAGTATAAACACTACGGTGATGAACTTATTTAAGAGTGCCGGTGGTTTCGCTACGCTGAAATATGGCCGATTATCGCTTTCCGGAAATTATACGTTTAGCCAACAATCGTCCGAGAGCGAGTCGGATTATCTCCGTACTCAGTCGGGAGACGGTGGGAAGCTCCGGATGCTCTCAGACGTAGACGTGAAATATCCGGCTCATTATGGAAGTCTGGAAGGCAGTTTCGAGATCGATACATTGAATTTAATCTCCTTGTCCGGAAACTTGAATATCGGAAATAGCAACTCTATTTGGAATAGCCATTATAGCAGGCTTGATAAAGAGGGGGAAGAAATCTATGCTTATAACGAGGATATGAGTAAAAAGAACGAATGGGGTAGCGCCTCCTTAAAAGCGGATTATCAGCGTTTATTCAAACGAAATAAGGAAGAGATGCTAACGCTTTCCTATCAGTATGATTATATCCCGAACGATATCTATAGCGTGTTTTACGATAAGGATAAGATGGGTAATGTCTCGTTACCCCAACTGGAGGCCGATTATACCCGGCAAATCAGTCATGCCCGCACCCATGAGCATACGGCCCAGCTTGATTACGTGAATCCTTTTACAAGTATACATTCCATCGAGGGAGGTTTGAAGCTGATTCGGCGTAGCAGTACGAGCCACGCTACTTCGGAGGTAAAGGAGTTGGGTGAGGGTGTCTGGTTACCCGCAGATTTACAGCCTTTGGTGGAATATCGGCATGTGCAGAATATATGCTCCGCCTATGCGGGATATGGATTTAAGTATGGTAAATGGAGCTTGAACCCCGGCATTCGTATGGAACATACTTGGCAGGACGTGACTTATAAACAAGGCGAAGGCAAGGATTTTAATTATCGTGTAACGGATTGGGTTCCTTCTTGGACCTCCGCTTTCCGCTTGGATGACCGGAGTTTGTTTCGCTTGGCTTACAACTTACGTTTACGTCGCCCGAATATCAGCTATTTGAATCCTACGGTGTTCGTGTCTGGGACCTCTATCTCGTATGGAAATCCGGGATTGGTATCGGAGAAACATCATCGTCTTTCGGCGTCATACAGTTATTACGGAACGAAATTGAATGTGCAAGCTTCCGTGCTCTGCACCTTGGGAAAAGGGGTGATTGATGAGTATCTGTTCATTGATTCGGCGAATGTGGTGAATAGTACGTATGATAATCTCGTGGACGTGAAAGCAGCGGGAGGAAACCTTTATCTAAGCTATAATCCTTCGCCCCGGACAAGCGTGTCGCTGAACAGCATGTTGCATTATCTGGATTTACGGGCGCAGGAGGGGAATGAGGTTTACGATACGGATGTGCGTAATTCCGGCTTTTGTGGCTCTGCTTTTGTCGATTTCTCGCAGAAGTTTAAGTACGGGTGGCGTTTTGTCCTGTCGGGTGGGTACGTGCGTTCCGAGCCGAATGTGGGGATGGACTCGTACGGCTTTTATTTTTACGGCTTGAGTGTGGTAAAGAGCTTCTTGAAGGATAAATTGACTTGTACGCTGCGGGCGCAAGATTTTCTGGGAGATCATAAGACGATACAGATTAACGAGCGATATCCGGACTTTCATATCCGGCAGACCGAGCGTATGTTTAGTCGTGGTTTCGGCATCGCCATTAGCTACCGGATCGGTGATTTAAAAGCGAGCGTGAAGAAGGCGGGGAGAAGCATAAGGAATGATGATCTGTTGGACGCCCTAGATAAGTAGGGCGGGCACAGGCCCGCTCCCTACGGTATCATAACTCGTCCAGCCATTTCTTGCCGGGCTTCGTGTAAAGCCAAGCGATAAATAAACCTGTAATAACTCCTACTACTAAGAATAGGGCACTTAATGGATTTAATATCATATTCTTTTATTTTAAAATTTTATTTCCTAACCAAGCTAATGAATAGGTGACACTAAGACCTGTCATTATCATGACCCAACAACTCTTATCAAAAACATTCTCTTGCAAAAGGAGTATTTCTCCCAATACTATAGCGGCGAAAACCAACTTAGCCAAATCAAAAAAGAACTTCCCTAAAGTCTCCCTCCTGATCTTGTCCCGCTCTTTCTTAATAATTATTTTCTCAAAATTTCCCATTTCCCCATAGTCTCTTGTTTTGGTTAATACTACTGATTATATGTAGGCAAATGTATATATTATCGGCGACCTGCCCAACTTTTTTATGTGGAATCGCTTATTTTCCCTAATTTTGTATCCCTAAAACGGATGAATGTGGAAGAGTATTTGAATCAACTGAATGAGAGCCAGCGGGAAGCGGTGGTTTACAATGAGGGGCCATCCTTGGTCGTGGCCGGGGCTGGCTCCGGTAAGACAAGGGTACTGACCTATAAGATCGCTTATTTATTGCAATTGGGATTGCCTCCCTATAGTATCTTGGCGCTGACCTTTACCAATAAGGCGGCCCGGGAGATGAAAGAGCGTATTGCGGCCATCACCGGTGACCAAACGGCCCGTCGGCTATGGATGGGAACGTTCCATTCCATCTTCTCCCGTATTTTACGGAACGAGGCGGAGCATATCGGTTATCCTTCCAATTTCACGATTTATGACGCCACTGATTCCAAGAGCTTACTGAAATCCATCATCAAGGAAATGCAATTGGACGATAAGGTGTACCGCCTAGGAATGGTGCAGAGCCGGATCTCCAACGCGAAGAACTCCTTGATAACTTATACGGCCTACGAGCAAAATAAAGAGCTCGTGGAAAGCGATATGAATGCCAAGGTCCCCTTGCTTCGGGAAATCTACAAACGTTACCAGAGCCGTTGCCTGCAAGCGGGAGCGATGGATTTCGACGACTTGTTGCTGCAAACCAATATCCTGTTCCGGGATCATCCGGCCGTCTTGGAGAAATACCGGAACTTCTTCCGGTATGTATTGGTGGATGAGTATCAAGATACGAACTTCGCCCAACACTTGATCGTGCAACGGCTTTGCGAGAGACACGGCCATATCTGCGTGGTAGGGGATGACGCCCAGAGCATCTATTCCTTCCGAGGCGCTAATATAGATAATATCCTGCAATTCAAGAATCTTTATACCGGTTGCCGTATCTTCAAGCTGGAACGGAATTACCGTTCCACCCAGAATATCGTGAACGCTGCCAATAGCTTGATCGACAAGAATACACGTCAGATACCCAAAACGGTCTATTCCGAGAAGGAGGCGGGCAACAAGGTGAGTGTTTTCACCTCGTACTCCGATTATGAGGAGGGCTACACCGTAGCCGCCCGAATCAATGAGATGCACGGGATATTAGGGAAATTCTCGTATGCTGATTTCGCTATCTTGTATCGTACCAACGCCCAGTCCCGTATCTTGGAAGAGGCGTTGCGAAAGCGGGGCATCCCTTACAAGATTTACGGCGGTTTGTCTTTTTACCAGCGGAAAGAGATCAAGGACGTGATCTCTTACTTCCGCCTGATCGTGAACCCGCACGACGAGGAGGCCTTGAAGCGAATCATCAATTATCCCACCCGGGGAATCGGGGATACGACGGTAGGTAAGCTTGTTGGCGCCGCTACTGAATACGGGGTAAGTCTATGGACCGTGCTTCAAGCCCCCTTGGAATATTCGCTACCGATAAATAATGGTACAGCTAAGAAACTGAGCGATTTCCGTAGTTTGATTGAAGTTTTCATTGAAGAGAATAAAAAACTCTCCGCAGAGGAATTGGCTACCTTGGTGGTGAAGCGTAGCGGCATCGTTTCCGACCTGTTTCAAGACCGTTCCGTAGAGGGCGTGAGCAAGCAAGAGAACTTGCAGGAGTTGCTGAAAGGTATCGCTGAGTTTTGCGAGATCCGGCGTGAGGAGGGCATGGAGCAAGTCGCCATGTCCGACTTCTTGGCGGAGGTATCCTTGCTCACCGATCAAGATAACGATAAAGAGGAAAACTCCGATAAGGTCACGATGATGACCGTACATGCCGCCAAGGGATTGGAATTCACGAATGTTTTCGTGGTAGGCTTGGAGGAAGACCTATTCCCCTCGTCCCTGTCGAAAGATAACCCGAGAGCGGTAGAGGAGGAGCGTCGTTTGTTCTACGTGGCGATTACCCGTGCGGAGCAAAATTGCGTATTGAGCTATGCGAAGAGCCGCTATCGTAATGGGAAGACGGATATGTGTACGCCCAGCCGTTTCTTGAAGGATATAGACGCTAAGTATCTGGATATGCCTTCGGATGCCGGCGCTTCAGATGCATTCGCCTCGGCCCGTGAACGCTACGGGCGCCCGGCTTTTGCCTCTCCATTCCGGCAACCAAGGGCGGTTGAGGATGATTTCGTGTCGCCGGTGAAGCAAGCGGCACAGCGTCAAGGGCATCTTACGAAGCTAAAAAACACGATGGAATCGTCCTTTTCGGCGGCTCCAGCCACGGATCTATCGGGGTTACATGTGGGTTCCAAGGTTCGCCATGATCGTTTTGGGGAAGGTGAGATTGTCTCGATAGAAGGAGAGGGTGGTAACGCGAAGGCTACAGTGGCCTTCGATCATTTCGGACAAAAGCAGTTACTTTTGAAGTTCGCTAAACTTACTATGTTGAATGATTGACGGTTAGCTTATGGCATGTCTGGGCATGCTACGAGCCGCATCGTATTTCGCACCGCATTTCGCACTACGTTTCGAATGACCAAGGTGTTGGTTTTTAGTTGATTGAATGAAAAAGGTATCGCTTTTTCGCACTGCGTTTCGCACTACTATATATAAGTATATTAGGAAAGATAAGAAAAAAAGAAGAGGCGACGTCACGTCGCCGTTTTTTCCCTTTAAAACACACAATAGTGTTCACGGTTGAATACAATAATGTTCGCCGCCAAACACAATAGTGTTCGTGGCTAAACACAATAGTCTTTAAATGAAAAATATAGTTGTATTTTTATTGCTTTTTCGGAGCGGAAACCTTGCTTTCTCCGAATGTTTTCGCTATATTTGCATATTTATTATGAAATATTGAGATACAGCATGATAGACATCAACAAGATACCCTCGCCTTGCTATGTGATGGAGGAGAAATTACTGAGAAACAACCTGTCCTTGATCAAGAGCGTAAAAGAACGTGCGGGAGTGAATATCATATTGGCTTTTAAGGCTTTCGCTTTATGGAAAGCGTTCCCAATCGTACGTGAGTACATTCCTTTTTCGACAGCGAGCTCTAAATTCGAGGCCCAGTTGGCCTTCGAGGAGATGGGAAGTCCGGCGCATACCTATTCCCCGGCTTATACGGAGGCTGATTTCCCGTTGATCTTGAGATACAGTAGTCATGTCACGTTCAACTCGCTCTCTCAGTTCCATCGTTTTTATCCGATGGTGCGGGCGGATGGTAACCGGGTGTCTTGTGGATTGCGGATCAATCCGGAATACTCGGATGTGGAGACGGACCTGTATAATCCTTGCGCCCCGGGTTCCCGGATGGGGGTGACCGGCGACTTGCTGGGAGATAAGCTGCCGGAGGGTATCGAGGGGCTGCATTTCCATACCTTGTGTGAGTCTACCTCCTATGATCTGGAGCGGACACTGGCCGAGGTGGAGAGGCGTTTCGGCCGTTTCCTGCCTCACGTCAAGTGGCTGAATATGGGAGGCGGCCATCTGATGACCCGTAAGGGCTACGACGTGGAGCATTTAATCGCTTTGCTGAAAGGCTTTAAGGAAAGATATCCGAACTTGGAGTTGATCATGGAGCCGGGTAGCGCCTTCGCTTGGCAGACCGGGTTCTTGCTGACAACCGTGGTGGACATCGTGGAGAACCACGGTATCAAGACGGCGATTATCGACGCCTCGTTCACCTGCCATATGCCGGATTGCCTGGAGATGCCCTACAAGCCGGCTATCCGTTTCGCCACGGATGCCGTGGAGGGGAAACCTACGTACCGGATCGGGGGGAATAGCTGTTTAAGCGGTGATTATATGGGGGATTGGTCGTTCGACAAGCCTTTGGAGATCGGCGACAAGCTGATTTTCGAGGATATGATCCACTACACGATCGTGAAAACGAATATGTTCAACGGCATCCCGCATCCTTCCTTAGCCCTTTGGAGCAAGGACGACCAGCTGGTGATGTACCGTACGTTCGGCTATGAGGATTATAAGAACAGGATGGATTAAAAACAAGCAAAGGGAGGAATATGACCATGACAGCGAATGAGTTGAAATATACATACATGGAGGAAGCCATGAGTATCTTGGATAATGAGGAGCTTATGCGTAAGGCTTTATCGCTCTTGCGGAACTTAAAAGAGAAGACCTTCTCGCCTGCCAAGCGAAGCGAGCGGGAGGTGTTGGAAGAGGCTTTCCAGAGCGTAAAAGACTTGAAGGCGGGAAAAATAACCTCTCGCCCATTGGAGGATCTATTGAATGAGTTATAAGATTGAGGCATTACCGCCCTTCGCTAAGGAGGTGAAATATTTGGCGAAACGATATAAGTCGTTGAAAGAAGATATCCTAAGGTTGAGGGACGAACTGCTGGAGAACCCTTTGTCGGGAACGGATTTGGGAGGTGGCCTCCGTAAGGTCCGGATGTCCATCCTCTCGAAATCACAGGGCAAGAGAGGGGGAGCTCGGGTGATAACTTTTACGGTACTTGTCAGCGTTGATGAAGGAACAATTTATCTTGTGACGATGTATGATAAGAGCGAGATTGAGTCTATGTCCGTTAAGGAGATCCGGAAACTACTTGATAAGTGTGATTTGAAGTAAATAAAAACAGAAACAAAATAAATATGGGTATTTTTAGCTTTTTCAGTAAGGACAAGAAGGAAACCTTGGATAAAGGTCTGTCGAAGACGAAGGAGAGTGTTTTTTCCAAGATTACCAAGGCGATCGCCGGTAAGAGTAAGGTGGACGACGATGTGTTGGATAATTTGGAGGAAGTACTGATTACCTCGGATGTCGGTGTAGATACCACGTTGAAAATCATCGACCGTATCGAGAAGCGTGTGGCCCGTGACAAGTATGTCACCACCCAAGAATTGACCACCCTGCTGCGTGACGAGATCGCTAGCTTGCTGACAGAGAACAATACGGAGGATGCCGAGGGATTCGCGCTTCCGGAGGGCAAGAAACCCTACGTGATCATGGTTGTAGGCGTGAACGGGGTGGGTAAGACGACCACGATCGGTAAGCTGGCTTACCAGTTCAAGAAAGCCGGCAAGAAGGTCTATCTGGGCGCCGCCGATACGTTCCGTGCCGCCGCCGTGGAGCAACTAGTGATCTGGAGCGAGCGGGTAGGCGTACCTATCGTGAAGCAGAACATGGGCTCGGACCCCGCTTCCGTGGCTTTCGATACGCTGAGCTCCGCCAAGGCGAACGATGCCGACGTGGTGATTATCGATACTGCCGGACGTCTGCATAACAAGATCAACTTGATGAACGAGCTTACCAAGATCAAGAACGTGATGAAAAAGGTGATTCCGGACGCCCCCCACGAGATCTTGTTGGTATTGGACGGCTCTACCGGGCAGAACGCTTTCGAGCAAGCGAAACAATTTACCGCCGCCACCGAGGTGAACGCCTTGGCCGTGACCAAGTTGGACGGTACCGCCAAGGGGGGTGTCGTGATCGGTATCTCCGACCATTTCCGTATCCCCGTGAAATATATCGGACTCGGCGAGGGGATGGAGGATTTGCAAGTATTCCGCAAACGTGAGTTTGTCAATTCGTTATTTGGAGAATGAGAAAAAATAAAGTAGATATTATTACGCTGGGGTGTTCGAAAAACCTAGTGGACTCGGAGCAACTTATGCGCCAATTCGTTGCCAATGGCTATACGGTAGAGCATGATCCCCATAAGATCAATGGCGAGATCGTGGTGGTGAATACCTGCGGTTTCATCGGCGACGCTCAAGAGGAATCGATCAATATGATCCTCGAGCTGGGCGAGCAAAAGCAGAAAGGACGGATCGGGAAGCTCTTCGTGATGGGGTGCTTGTCGGAGCGTTTCTTGAAAGATCTGGAGAAGGAACTTCCCGAGGTAGATCGTTTCTACGGGAAATTCAATTGGAAGGAGTTGATCTCCGATCTGGGCAAGTCGTACCATCAAGAGCTGGCTACCGAGCGTGTGCTCACCACCCCGAGGCACTACGCTTACGTGAAGATTGGGGAGGGATGCAACCGTACTTGTTCTTACTGCTCGATCCCGATCATAACCGGGGCTTATCAATCCCGTCCGATGGACGAGATTGTAGACGAGGTTCGTGGCTTGGTGGCGCAAGGCGTGAAAGAATTCCAAATGATCGCCCAAGATCTTACGTTTTATGGCCTCGATCGCTATAAGCGAATGGCCTTGCCGGAACTGGTGGAGCGGGTATCCGACATCCCGGGCGTGGAGTGGATTCGTTTGCATTACGGGTATCCGTCTCATTTCCCCTATGACCTGTTGCCGGTGATGCGTGAGCGTGATAACGTTTGCAAGTATATGGACATCGCCCTCCAGCATATCAGCGACCCGATGTTGAAGATGATGCGCCGCAATATCACGAAGGCCGAGACCTATGAGCTGTTGGAGCGTATGCGCCGGGAAGTGCCGGGCATTCATCTACGCACCACCTTGATGGTGGGTCATCCCGGCGAGACGGAACAGGATTTCGAGGAGTTGATCCGCTTCGTGAAAGATATCCGTTTCGAGCGCATGGGCGCTTTCGCCTATAGCCACGAGGAGGGTACCTACGCCTATCAGCATTATAAAGACGAGATCCCACAGGAGGTGAAGCAAGACCGGCTGGATTACTTGATGCGTGTGCAAGAAGGCATCTCCGCCGACGTGAACGCCTCGAAAGTAGGGCAGACCTTTCGGGTGATCGTAGACCGGGAGGAGGAGGATTTCTACGTGGGACGTACGCAATACGACTCGCCCGAGGTAGATCCGGAAATATTGATTTCCAAGGATACTCCCTTGAGTCCGGGTAGCTTTTACCAAGTAAAGGTGATTGACGCACAAGCGTTTGATCTGTATGGTAAAGTGTTGAATTGATGTAAAAACTGTCAATATATTTGTCGGTTAACGAAAAAATAACTAATATAGCAGCACGAACTGTTATGGAATTAGATATGAAAAACAAGGAACTTATAACGGAATTGGCGAATCGCATGGATTGGACCTCGAAGGAGGTATCCGACATGCTTTCTGCGCTCAGTTCCGTCGTAAGTTCGAAATTAGTGGATAACGATACGATCTATCTGCAAGGCTTCGGCCAGTTCGAGGTGAAAAAGAAAGCGGAACGTATTTCCGTGAATCCGGCGAACGGGAAGCGATATCTGGTTCCCCCTAAATTAGTTCCCGTGTTCAAGCCCGGAACGACCGTGAAGAATCGTTTAAAGGAATTGGGTGATCATGAATAACCGGCTGAATATACAAGATTTAGCCGGTTTATTATCGGAGCGTACCGGCAAGGACAGAGGAGAGGTAGAGCGCTTCTTGAGAGATTTTATCTCGGTGGTATCCGAAGGGGTCTATACGGATAAGATCGTAAAAGTAAAGGGCTTGGGTACTTTCAAGATTATCTCTGTGGAGAAGCGGGAGAGTATCCACGTGAATACCGGTGAACGTTTCTTGATCCCCGAACATTATAAATTCTCTTTCCTGCCGGATAAAGACCTGCGGGAACAGGTAAACAAGCCTTTCTCTATCTTTGAGACGACAGAGATCAACGAGAACGTGGATTTCTCGGACATGGATGAGTCCGTAGAGGAGAAGGAAACGGAAGACGAGTCCGTGGAGGAGGTAATGCCGGATAAGGAAATCCCTTTGGCAAATACTCAGCCCAAAGAGAAGCCCGAACCGATACTAGAACCTGAACCTGAACCATTGCCTGAGCCAGAGCAAGCGTTTGATCCGGAGCCGTCATCGGTATCTGAACCGGAACGTGGATTGGAACCGGAACTGCCCGCGGAGCCATCTCCCATACCAGAGAGACCGGAAGAGCAAGCCCGTAGGAAACCGGAGGAAAAGGGGGTATTAATGATCGTCGCCTTTTTGATAATCGTAATCTCTGTATTCTTCTATCTGGGAAGAAATAATTGGAAACCGGCGCCTGCCCAAGAAGAGGTGATAACGGAAGCCAAGAATACGGCCAAGGACACGGTTCAAGAATCAGCTTGGATGCTTCATCCGGACTCGGTAGCGGAGAAGACCCCGCATACGGAACCGGAGCCTTATGTGGAACCGGCGCCAAAACCATTGGGGCAGGTGAAGATCAAGCATGGCGACCGCCTCACCGTGATCGCCTTGGAATATTATGGCAATAAATTATTCTGGGTGTATATTTACCAACATAATAAGGCTGTTATAAAAGACCCGAACAACGTCCCGATCGGTACCGTGATCGAGATACCCGCACCGGAATCGTATGGCATCGATGCCAAGAGCCGTGAGTCGCGGGAGAAAGCCGCCGCCCTACAAACAGAGATACTTGCCGGGGAGTAAGAGAAATCCCCCTTTTTTAAGTAAAATAAAACAAAACGAGGAAGTGTTGGTTAGTATTATTTAACTGCAAAAGTGAAGGATACGAATTTAACATTTCTAATTTTGTGCATCCTAAAAAATCAACGTAAAATTGGGACAATATAATAACAATATAATAGAATAAATCTTATGAGTCAGACAGTAGACATTCGTGAGTTGAATGAGCGAATTGAAAGTAAAAGCTCGTTTGTGAACATGATTACGATGGGTATGGACAAAGTAATCGTCGGACAAAAGCATTTGGTTGAATCCTTGTTGATCGGTTTGCTTTCGGACGGACATATCCTGTTGGAAGGTGTGCCGGGTTTGGCTAAGACACTTGCCATTAAAACATTGTCGTCGTTGATCGACGCTAAATACAGCCGAATCCAGTTCACCCCGGACTTACTTCCGGCCGATGTGATCGGTACGATGATTTACAGTCAGAAAAGCGAAGAGTTCCAGGTAAAGCAAGGCCCGATCTTCGCTAATTTTGTGTTAGCGGACGAGATCAACCGTGCCCCGGCGAAAGTACAGAGTGCCTTGTTGGAGGCCATGCAGGAGCGTCAGGTCACGATCAGCGAGCATACCTACAAGTTGCCGAAGCCTTTCTTGGTAATGGCTACCCAGAACCCGATCGAGCAGGAGGGTACGTACCCGTTGCCTGAGGCGCAGGTAGACCGTTTCATGTTGAAGGTGATCATCAATTACCCGAAGAAGGAGGAGGAGAAACTGATCATACGCCAGAATATATCCGGAGAACGTCCGGAGATCAAGCCGATCTTAACGAAAGAGGAGATCCTCGACGCCCGTAACGTGGTTCGTGAGGTTTATTTGGACGAGAAGATCGAGCGTTACATCGTGGATATCGTCTTCGCTACCCGTTTCCCGGCTGAGGCTGGTTTGCCGAACTTGGCGAGCATGATCTCTTTCGGCGCTTCCCCTCGTGCGTCTATCAACTTGGCGTTGGCCGCCCGTGCGTACGCTTTCATCAAGCGCAGGGGCTATGTGATCCCGGAGGATATCCGTGCGGTATGCCACGACGTGATGCGCCATCGTATCGGCTTGAGTTATGAGGCCGAGGCGAACAACTTGACTTCTGAGGAGGTAATTAGCGAGATCTTGAATAAAGTAGAAGTTCCTTAAATGGAGACAAGCGAATTATTAAAGAAGGTACGCCGTATCGAGATAAAGACCCGTGGTCTTTCCCGTAACATCTTCGCCGGCCAGTACCATTCGGCTTTCAAGGGCCGTGGTATGGCGTTCAGCGAGGTGAGGGAATATCAGTACGGCGATGATATCCGGGATATCGACTGGAACGTGACCGCCCGCTACGTCCGCCCTTATGTCAAGGTGTTCGAGGAGGAGCGTGAGCTGACGGTGATGCTGCTGATCGACGTGTCCGGTAGCCGTGACTTTGGCTCCGTCAACGTCATGAAGAAGGAGGTGATCACCGAGATCGCCGCTACCTTGGCTTTCTCGGCGATACAGAACAACGATAAGATCGGCGTGGTGTTCTTCTCGGACAAGATCGAGAAGTTTATCCCGCCCCAGAAAGGAAAGAAACATATCTTATATATCATCCGGGAGCTGATCGATTTCCATCCCGAGGAGACGAGAACGGATATCAGCCAAGTGTTGAAATACTTGACCAACGCCATCAAGAAGCGTTGCACGGCTTTCCTCATTTCCGATTTTATCGATAAGGAGGGTTTCAAGGACGCCCTGACGGTGGCCAACCGCAAGCATGACATGGTAGCCATTCAGGTGTACGACCGTCGTGAGACCGAGCTTCCCGCCGTAGGCCTTATGAAGATCAAGGACGCCGAGACCGGGAAGGAGCAATGGATAGACAGTTCCTCCGCCCGTGTGCGTGCGGCCTATAAGGAATGGTGGGAGAAACGGCAGGCGAAGATGAGCGATACGTTCAAGAAATGCCGTGTAGACTCCGTATCTGTCCGTACCGAGGATGATTATGTGAAAGCATTGATTGCTCTTTTTGACAAACGTAATTAAAGCAAGCAGATGAAATTGATAAAGAAAAGTATCCTGTTTCTGGTCGCCGCCGCTTCCCTCGTGGGGGGAAGGGCATATGCGCAAAGGCCGTTGATCGATGTCGCTATCGACTCGGCCGCCATATTGATCGGAGAGCAGACTACCTTGCACCTTACGGTAACGGCGGATAAGGATCGCCCCGTGCAGATCGTGATCCCGAACGATACCTTGATGACGGGGGTGGAGGTACTGAACCTCTCCAAGGCGGACTCCACGGAGATCGAGAACGACCGGCTCGTTATCAAGCAGGATGTATTGATTACCTCGTTTGACTCGTCACTCTATCTGTTGCCTCCGTTGAAGGTGATAGACGGGGTGGATACCGTATATTCCAACCAAGTCGCCTTGAAGGTCTCCACGATTCCCGTGAACGCGGACAAGCCGGAGGAGTTCAACGACATCAAGACCGTATGGAAGCCACCTTTCGTATGGGCCGATTATTATCCGATCATTTACGGGATCTTGCTGGCCCTGTTCTTGATTTGCGTGATCGCCTATATCGTGAAACGGATCCGTGCGAAGAAGTCGTTGATCCCATTCAAGAAAGAGGAGCCGAAACTTCCGCCTCACGAGCAGGCCATCAAGGAACTGGATGAGATCAAGCAACAGAAACTCTGGCAGCAAGGACGAAGCAAGGAGTATTACACCTTGATCACGGATACGCTGCGTAAGTATATCGAGGAACGTTTCGGTATCAATGCCATGGAGATGACTTCCGGTGAGATCTTGGACCTGATCCGCAAGAATTCCGAGGCGCAGAGCGTGTACGATAACTTGAGGCAGATTCTGCAATTGGCCGACTTCGTGAAATTCGCCAAGATGAACCCGCTGCCGGATGAGAATGATTTGAGTATGATGAACGCGTATTTGTTCGTGAACCAGACGAAGGAGGAGGAGATGGTGGAGCTGGTTGACAGTCCCCTGTCAGATGAGCTGACAGCCTCGGGTCAAGAGGAGCGACAGCCTGCTGTCAAAGCCGTTGACAGCCCTCTGTCAAATGAGCCGGTAGCCCCGTGTCAAGACGACTTGACACGCTATCAGCCCAAGTCTACGAACGATACAACTAATTTAAAGGATTAAGAGATGGTATTTGCGAATCCTAATTATTTATATTTATTGTTGTTGCTCATCCCGATGATCGGATGGTACGTCTACAAGCTGAGCAAGAGTCAGGCCAGCTTGCAGGTCTCCTCGTCGGAGGCGTTCGAGGCGCCGGGAGCGGTATCATGGATCGTGTACTTGCGTCACGTGCCTTTCGTGTTGCGTATGGTAGCGGTAGCGCTGCTGATCGTGATCTTGGCCCGTCCGCAATCCACGAATAGTTGGTCCAATTCTTCCACGGAAGGTATCGATATCATGTTGGCGATGGATATCTCGGGGAGTATGCTGGCGCAAGACTTGAAACCGAACCGCTTGGAGGCGGCGAAGGATGTGGCCGCGTCGTTCATCAACGGCCGTCCGAACGATAACATCGGTCTCGTGGTCTTTTCTGCTGAGAGCTTTACGCAATGCCCGTTGACAACCGATCATACGGTCTTGCTGAACCTCTTCAAGGATATCCAAAGCGGTATGATCCAAGACGGAACGGCAATTGGGTTGGGCTTGGTGAATGCCGTGAGCCGTATTAAGGACAGCCACGCTAAGTCGAAGGTGATTATCCTTCTGACCGATGGTTCGAACAACGCCGGCGAGATCGCTCCGGTTACCGCTGCCGAGATCGCCAAGACGTTCGGCGTGCGTGTCTATACGATCGGAGTCGGAACGAAAGGCATGGCGCCGTATCCGTTCCAGACCGCTTTCGGCGTGCAGTACCAGAATATACCGGTAGAGATCGACGAGGCTACGTTGAAGCAGATCGCCTCTACCACGGGAGGGCAATATTTCCGTGCTACGGACAACGCCAGCCTGAAGGAGATCTATTCCGAGATCGACCAGATGGAGAAGACCAAGATCAGCGTACAAGAGTACAGCAAGAAGCAGGAGGAGTATAAGAACTGGGCCTTGCTGGTGTTCGCCCTGTTGCTGGTGGAGATCTTATTGAGAAATACATTGTTGAGAAATATACCATAAAGATAAAAGGCTTATGTTTCGATTTGCGCATCCGGACTTTTTATATTTGCTTTTTCTCCTTCCCGCGTTGGTGGCGTTCTACGTGTACGCCATGATCGTGAAGAAGAAAGCGATAAAGAAATACGGTAACCCTACGTTGTTGGCCGAGTTGATGCCCGAGGTATCGACCAAGCGCCAGCATCTGAAGTTTTGGCTGTTGTTCGGAGCCATTACCATGGTTATCTTTATTATAGCGGGGCCTCAATTCGGCTCGAAACTGGAGACGGTGAAGCGTCAGGGAGTAGAGATCATGGTGTGTCTGGACGTATCCAACTCCATGTTGGCCGAGGACGTGTCGCCCAACCGTTTGGATAAGGCCAAACAGATGCTATCCCGATTGACGGACGGCTTTACGAATGATAAGGTAGGCTTGATCGTGTTCGCCGGCGACGCTTTCACGCAGTTGCCGATCACCTCGGATTATATCTCCGCCAAGATGTTCTTGTCCTCTATCAACCCGTCGATGGTCTCTACGCAAGGTACGGCGATCGGTGCCGCCATCAACTTGGCCGCCCGTTCCTTTACCCCGGACGAGACGACCGATAAGGCGATCATCTTGATCACCGACGGCGAGAACCATGAGGACGACGCTATCGGTGCCGCCAAAGCCGCCGCCGAGAAGGGCATCCACGTGAACATCGTGGGAATGGGTGATCCGAAAGGTTCTCCGATCCCCATCCAAGGAAGCAATAATTATATGAAGGATAAGGACGGAAACGTGGTGATCACGAAGCTGAATGAGCAGATGGGTCAAGAGATCGCCGCCGCCGGAAACGGTATGTACGTACGTGCGGACAATACGAACTCCGCCTTGAAAGCCCTTCAGAAAGAAATCGAGAAAATGAACAAGACGGAGCTGGATAGCAAGGTCTATTCCGAGTATGACGAGCAGTTCCAGATTTTCGCTTGGATAGCTTTGTTCCTCTTGATCGCCGATTTTATGACCTTGGATCGTAAGAACCGTATATTTAGGAAAGTAAAATTATTCTCTTAATTCGACGAAGTGATGAGACGTATATATAAATCTATGATATGGGTATCGGTCTTGGCGCTCAGCGCTGGGGCGGTCTCTGCCCAGAAAGCGGAACGGAAGAACGTGCGTGAGGGGAATAAGCTTTATGAGAGCGAGAAATACACCGAGTCCGAGATCGCTTATCGCAAGAGCTTGGAGGTGAATCCCCGCTCTACGGAAGGAACCTATAATCTGGGGAATTCCCTATACAAGCAAGGCAAGTTCCCCGAGGCCGCCGAGCAATATCAATTGATCGCCGGGCAAGGGGAGAAGATGGTGGCTACGCCGGAAGGGAAGGCACGCTTGTCGGAGGTGTATCATAATATGGGGAATATCTTCATGCAGAACAAGGATTACGGCAAGGCCGTGGAGGTGTATAAGCAATCGCTTCGCTTGAACCCGAAAGATGACGAGACCCGTTATAACTTGGCCTTGGCCCAGAAACTGCTGTCGGATCAGCAGAATCAGGATCAGAGCCAAGATCAACAGAACGACGACAAGCAGGAGAACAAGGATCAGAAGGACGATCAGCAGCAACAGCAACAACAACAGCCGCAAGACGACCAGAAGCAGGATAAGACCCAAGAGCAACAGCAATCCAACGAGCAAATGAGCAAGGACAATGCCCAGCAGATGTTGGACGCCTTCCTGCAAGACGAGAAAGACACCCAAGAGAAGGTGAAGAAGGCGCAGATGCAGCAGCAACAACGCCGGAAGACCGAGAAGGAGTGGTAAACTGGATAATTAACGAAAAAATGAGATACACAATGAGGAAATTAATTTTCTTATTCATCCTGATGTTAACGGTAGGGGTGGCGACAAAGGCCGCGGATGTGACCTTCAAGGCCTCGGCGCCCCAAGCGGTGGTAATGGGAGAGCAGTTTCGCTTGACTTTCACCGTCAATGCCGAAGGCAGGGATTTGAGAGTACAGGAGATGCCAGACTTTGACGTATTAATGGGTCCCTCCCAATCCACCTCCTATAGCAGTAGCTGGGTGAACGGGAAGAGTACCAGCGAGACAACCGTTACGTATACGTATGTCTTGATGCCGAAGAAGGAAGGTACGTTTAATATCGCTCCGGCAACGATCAAGGTGAACGGCTCTAATTATACATCGAATGGCTTGGCCATCAAGGTGCTTCCTGCTGATAAGGCGGGTAAGCAAGAGGCGGAGACAACGACGGCGAGCGGGGCGATCTCTAACGATCGGCTGTTCGTGAAGATGGACGTATCCAAACGAAGCGTGTTCGAGCAAGAAGGTTTCTTGGTGACTTTCAAGGTCTATTCCTTGGAAAATTTCTCGATTACGGGATTGAAATATCCGGAGTTCGAGGGTTTCTTGGTACAAGAGGTTGAGTTGCCGCAAGAGAAACAACTGACCTTGGAAAACTACAACGGGCGTAACTACCAGTCGGCCGTAATGCGTCAAGTGATCCTGTATCCCCAACGTTCCGGTAAGATCACGATCGAAGGTGGAAAGTATGATGCCGTGGTGCGTGTCCGTATGCAACAAGCGGGCGGCGGTAGCATCTTCGATAGTTTTTTCGACTCGTATCGGGATGTGAGCAAGGTGTTGACCACTTCTCCGGTTACTATCGACGTGAAGCCTTTGCCCTCCGGTAAGCCCGCTTCTTTCTCCGGTGCCGTAGGTACGTTCTCCATGACGGCTGATATCAGCTCGAACAACGTCAAGACAGACGAGGCTGTAACCATAAAGGTGAAAATCACGGGTAACGGAAACGTGAAGTTGGTGAAGAATCCGGAAGTGGTTTTCCCGAACGATTTCGATGTCTACGATCCGAAAGTAGAGATGGACATCAAGACCACGACCGCCGGTGTCAGTGGAAGCAAGACGATCGAATATATGGCGATACCCCGTTACGCAGGTGATTTCGAGATCCCGGCGATCGCTTTCTCCTATTTCGATATCAAGTCCGGTTCGTACAAGACCATCAAGTCCGAGCCTTATAAGTTGCATGTGGAGCAAGGTAAGGGCGGTAGCGGTTCTTCCCCGGTCGTATCGAACTTTAGTAATAAAGAGAGCGTGAAATACTTAGGCAAGGATATCCGTTACTTGAAGACGAAAGATTTCTCCTTTATCGAGGGAGGTGATGGTATTTTCTTCGGTTCCTTTATGTATTATCTTTGCTATATCGTACCAGCTATCTTGTTTATCGTATTCTTCTTTATTTATCGTAAGCAGGTGAAGGAAAACGCCGACATCGCCTTGGTTCGTACCAAGAAGGCGAACAAGATGGCGGTTAGACGTCTGAAGAACGCTGGCAAGCTGATGAAAGAGAATAAGAAGGAAGAATTCTACGACGAGGTGCTGCGTGCGTTGTGGGGCTATTTGAGCGATAAGCTGAGTATCCCGCAATCCGATCTGACCAAGGATAACGTAGAGATAGAATTGGCTAAATACGGTGTAGACGAATCCTTGACGAATGAGTTCATGGATATCTTGAATACTTGTGAGTTCGCTCGTTACGCTCCGTCCCAAGCGTCGGACGCTATGGATAAGTTGTATGAGCTGACGGTAGACGCTATTGGTAAAATGGAGAATACAATTAAAAAGTAAGAAGATGAAGATGACTATAAATTTAAGAAAGGTATTGTTTTTCTTATTGACTCTATGTCTGATAGGATCTGCTTATGCGCAAGATACCGCCTTGAAGGAGGCCGAGGTCGCTTACACGAAAGAAGATTACGCAAAGGCGATCGAGCTATATGAGGGAATCTTGAAGAGCAATGGCGAGTCTGCCGCCGTTTATTATAATTTGGGAAATACCTATTATAAGGCGGGTAAGATCGCTCCGGCTATATTGAACTACGAACGTTGTCTTCTGCTGGATCCGGGTGATAGCGATGCTCGCTTCAATTTACAGATGGCCCGTCAGAAGACCATCGATAAGATTGAGCCGGTTGGTGATTTCTTCTTGGTCAAATGGTTTAAGAGCGTGGAGAACCTCGGTTCCGCAGACTCTTGGGCGAAGACAGGTATCGTGTGCTTCCTGTTGTTTATCGGTTGCTTGATCTTGTTCTTTTTCTCTCGTTGGGTACGCTTGAAGAAGATCGGTTTCTATTTGGGTGTCCTATTTATTATCATGGTTGTTTTTGCCAATATATTCGCCAGCGACCAGAAGGCTGAGATGATAAACCGTAAACACGCTATCGTATTCGCCCCGACCGTTACGGTGAAAAGCTCGCCTGACGCTAGCGGTACGGATCTTTTCGTATTACACGAGGGAACGAACGTGACCGTGAAGAGCACGCTCGGCGAATGGAGCGAGATCGAGCTTGAGGACGGGAACGTAGGATGGATGCCTAGTAAAGACATAGAAAAAATCTGATACATGCTAGAACAATTATTGGTTTGGGAACGTGATGCGTTCTTTATGCTTAACGGTAGCGACTCCGCTTTTTTAGATCGCTTTATGTGGATCTATTCAGGCAAGGCGGTTTGGCTACCGTTAGCCTTTTTTATATTGGTGGTATTGTGCTATAAGAAGAACTGGAAGGAGTGGTTGTTGATCTTATTGGCCATTGTCTTGACGATCACGTTATGCGACCAGTTCGCTTCGCATGTTTGTAAACCCATCTTCACCCGTTTCCGTCCGACTCATCACCCTGACTTTATGGATCAGGTAAGGGTGGTGTTCGGTTATCGGGGCGGTATGTATGGATTTATCTCCAGCCATGCGGCGAATGCTTTCGGCTTTGCGACCTTGATGGCGCTGATCTTCAGGAATAAACTATTCGGATGGACTATTTTCTTTTGGGCGATTTTGACTTCCTATACTCGTATTTATTTAGGAGTGCATTTTATCACGGATATTATTCCGGGAGCTTTATCCGGTCTGCTATTCGGGTATCTTGTATATCTGTTATACCACTATATAAGGCCTAAATTGATTCCGGCAGATTCTTGGGTATGTCCGGAGGCCATTTACTCGGATATCCGGAAACGCTGGATCACCTATGCGATTTGGTTGACCATCCTTTTAATAGCCCTATTTAATGAGCAATTGGTATCGTGCTTAATATAAGAGATTTTCGTTAAGTATGTCGTAAAGCATATTTGTTTTCAGCTCATTTTCTCAATAATAATTTGTTTCAATGCTATTAAATGACTAAGTTAGTGCCATAATATTAAACAAAAGTATTAACCTTCAAAATAAGAAAGCCATGACAAAGACGATTACATTTAACGAACTGAGAAGAATTAAAGATTCGTTACCTGACGGAAGTACACAACGCATCGCCGATGAGCTGGGATTAAAGGTAGAGACAGTTCGTAACTATTTCGGTGGACATAATTTTCAAGATGGACGGAGTTGTGGTTTCCATATCGAGCCCGGTCCGGACGGAGGGTTGGTTGTTTTAGATGACACGACTATTTTCGAGCGTGCTTTGCAGATACTGGCCGAGAGTCAGGATGCCGAAGCACAAAAAGCGTAAGAGAAATTCATTCGTATAAAAAATCCCATAGCTAAATGAAAGAACGCTTTGGGATTTTTTTATATTCAACAATTCATAAATCCCGATTGTTTCATCTATAAAAATGTATTGAGTATGGAAGATAAATTAGTGACATTGGCTATCCACACGTTCGAGAAAGCCCAGATTCTCAAGACAATCCTCGAAACAGAAGGCATAGAGGTCTATATACATAATGTAAACCAGATTCAGCCGGTCGTTTCGGCAGGAGTGCGTGTGCGTATTAAGGAGAGTGATTTACCGCATGCTTTACGCATTATTGAAGACAATAAGTGGTTTGAGGAACCAAAGGAGGAAGAGGCGAAGGTTAATGCGGTCAAGAAAGTTCTGATCCCGATTGATTTCTCGGATTATTCCGCCAAGGCTTGTGAGTTGGGAATTAATTACGCTCATGCGGTAGGTGCGGAGGTGGTGATCATGCACGCCTATTTCAGCCCCTATTTTCCATCCGCTATCCCGATGGGAGATACTTTGGCTTACCAAGTAAACGAGGAGGAATCCGTACAGCATATCTTACAACGTGTCCGTATCGATATGGAGAATATTTGTACGCATATCAACCGGAAGATGTCCTCTGGTGAATTACCAAAGGTAAAATACGATTATGTATTACGTGAAGGCTTGCCGGAAGAGGAGATCATCGCCTATAGCAAGGAGTATCATCCGACATTGATCGTGATGGGAACGAGAGGTAAGAGCCAAAAAGATATGGATCTGATCGGTAGCGTGACCGGAGAGGTAATCGAGGTAAACCGGGTTCCTGTATTGGCGATACCGGAGAATGTTCCTTTCACGGATTTGAGAGACGCTAAGAATATCGCTTTCGCTACATCGTTTAACCAGAGAGATTTGGTTGCGTTTGACGAGTTTATGGAAATCATCAAAGGCTTTGATCTTAATATCCATCTATTCAATATCTCTACCAGTAATGATGAATGGAATGAGATTCGTTTAACGGGCGTTCGTGAATATTTCAAAAAACAATATCCACATGCCCATATTTCCCATACGGTTCTAGCCGATGGTGACTTGCTGTTAGCCATCGAGAAATTTGTTCGTGATAAACAAATTGATGTTATAGCCCTAAGCACATATCGCCGTAATATCCTAGCCCGGATGTTCAATCCTTCGATCGCGAGAAAGATGTTATTCCACACCGATACTCCGTTATTGGTAATCGATAGCAAGAAATAGCTTCTTATTCAAGTAACAAATAAAAAGTGGATATGAGAAAAGGCTTATCCACTTTTTTATTATATACCATGTGCTTAAAGCAATCTTTGTATCTTTGGCGAAAAAATATAAGGATAGTATGTGGGAAAGAATGTTTGATCTGGTACTTGGATTAAAGAAAGAACATAGATTAATGATAGTTATAACATTGATTTATGCGGTGACCCTCTTTGGTATTACTGTAGATGTAGAAGCGATGGAGAATTGGCTGCAATTAGTGGGGTATACCATACGTACTTTATGTATTGCTTGTATTATACAGCTTAGTGTGTTCTTTTTGACAAATATTTTTTGGAAGGAACTAAACAGAGGCTTGAATAAAACATTTGTTGTTATTAGTGGTAATGTGTTGTCTTTAGCTTTCTTACTTTTCCCTTTTTCTATATCATATATAGATATGACTGCTGAAAGTATGAAATTGAGTTCTTTGAATACAGAAAGAAATAGAATTGATAGTATGGTCCGGTACTATGAGAATTTAAAAAGTCTAGATTCTTCTTTTTCAGAGAATCTAGATTCTTTAATATTGGAAGAAAAGAAAACATTGATTCGGGTTATAAAAGAGATTGACTTAAAGCAATTTAAAATAGAAGAGAAACAGAAAAGATATGAAAAGCCATTAGTCTCCATCCTATTTCTTTTGCAAATATTCGGTTTTTATATATTGATTCTATATTCTTCCTATTTTGATAGGACGAATAAGGTGAATCGTGTTATCGCAGTGGAAAATATTCCTTATCGAAAGAAAGTAAGGAGCTATTTTTGCGATAAAGTTTTGAAGCCTTTGGTTTTACTGTTATCTGTTTTTCTTTGGGGATTCTTGTTTTTCCTTTGGCTTAGATAATATATACCTGATATTTGTATAAACCGGAATTTATGCTTTGCTTTGTGGCTCATCAGAAAAATAATAGAATATATGATTACTTATTTGATTATTGGAATAACAGTGGTTCTCTCTTTTATCTGTTTTAGTAATAGGGAGTTATTTATGAAATTAGCGTTTATCCCATATCGTACGATCCGGAATCATGAATATTATCGTATCGTGACACATGGATTTATCCATGCGGATATGACACATTTGCTAGTGAATATGTTCACGTTCTGGTCATTTGGTCTCTATATTGAACGAACGTTTCGATATATGGGATTCGGCAGTGGGGCTTATCTGGCTTTTTATTTCGGGGGAATGATCGTGGCTTCGCTTTATGATTTGATAAAACGACGTAATGATCCGTATTATGTCTCTATCGGTGCGTCTGGAGCGGTATCGGCGGTTCTATTTACCTCTATATTCCTTGATCCTTGGGGAAAGATCTTGTTTTTCGCCGTGCTGCCTGTCCCCGGAATCGTATTCGGCTTGCTATATCTGGCCTATTGCCAGTATATGGCGAAACAAACAGGAGATAACATAAATCATAATGCCCATTTCTACGGGGCTATTTATGGATTGATTTTCCCAATGCTGCTGGAGCCTTCGTTATTGCATCTCTTTTTGTCTCAACTTACGTTTAAGGGATGATCCACCCTGAACGGATAATTTAAGGTTATTTTTTGTCCGAAGATTATTTCCGGGTAGGTAAACTTGTCTATCTTTGTCCCCTTATAAGCAAAAGTTAGATGAACAAAGATAATAATTTGGGTAGAGTGTTAGCGTTACTGTCGCTGACGTTGTTGATGAGCTTTGGTTTATATAGCCTTCCGGATACATTGTTCGGGTATAAGATCAAAAAGGTAGATCTTTTATCGGATTTCAAGGTGAAAGAGGAAAAGCTCTCCTTGGATTCTTTGAAACAACAATTGGAACAAGCGGACACCCTTCAAGTAGATTCGGTAGCATTAAGGGATTCTATCATGCGTTCCGCCGGAATAGATTCTGCGGCTTTGGCCCTTCGTGATTCGTTATACAAAGCGGTCTATGCTGTTCAAGGGGCGGATTCGCTGGGGGCTCATATCGAGGACTATTCTCTTGGACATATCGGTTTGCAACGATTTTTCGCCGCCTTAAAAAACAGGCGGGAATTGAATCGTCCGGTACGTGTGGCCTTCCTTGGAGATTCTTTTATCGAAGGAGATATTATGGTGGCCGATTTCCGTTCCGGGATGCAAAAGGAATTTGGGGGGCGGGGTGTTGGTTTTGTACCGGTCACATCCGTAGCGGCACAGTTCCGTCCAACCGTGGAGCAACGTGCCTCCGGATGGACTACTTGGTCTATGCTGACAGATCATGAGCATGGATATACTTTATCCGGGATGATGTTCGAGGCAAACGAGGAGAACGCCTCTATCCATGTGAAGACGACTAAGCGTTATCCGGAGCTCCAGACGTTCTCTTCTTTGAAACTGATTTATGAGCAGAATAAGAATACGGAGATGCGCTTGGTTTGCAACGCTTCCGCCGATACCCTACAAGAGATGCTTCCCGCCACATCGATCGTAACCCAATACGAGTTGGAAGGGATGTTCACCGAAGCGGATTTCACTTTTAAGAATACTCCGGAGTTCCGGGCATTAGGGGTCGCTATGGAGGATCATTCAGGTGTCGTGGTCGATAATTTCTCTCTTCGGGGAAACTCGGGTATGATATTGGAGCGATTGGATGTCTCCCGTTGCCAAGCATTGAATAAGATCCGTCCGTATGACTTGATTGTCTTGCAGTATGGGTTGAATGTCGTGAGCGATAGCGTGATGAATTATGGATGGTATAGTAGCCGGATGGTAAAGGTCATTAACCATATACAACTTTGTTTTCCGGAAGCTGATATATTGATGTTGGGGGTGTCGGACAGAAGCCGTCAAGACGATGGCGAATTCGAGACGATGCCAGCCGTGTTAGCCTTGCTGCATGCGCAAAGGCAAGCTGCTAAAAAGGCAGGGGTTCCTTTCTGGAATGTATTCGGTGCCATGGGAGGAGAGAATAGTATGGTCCGTTTCGTAGAATTAAACTGGGCTAGTAAGGATTATACGCATTTAAGCTTCAGGGGTGGACGGGAGATTGCCGATGCCTTGCTGAAAGCGTTATTATCAGAAAAAGATTTTTATGATGAAGCGGAGAAAGTGGTTAATTAGTCTGGTTGTTTTAGGAGTGATCATGGGCTTCTCTGTTCCGAAACCTAAAGCCGGAATAAACGGGGATGTATCTCTTGATAGTTTGGCGGTTCGGGATACTGTAGCGTTGCCTCCTTTATCTTATTCTATGAAAGTGGGAAAAGATACGTTGATCTTACCGGATTCTAGTAAGGCGTGGAATAATTTTTTCAATGAACTGGATTCGTTGCGTGCAGGGAAAGATACGGCTATCACGATCGTCCAGTTGGGGGATTCGCATATCCAAGCCGGACATTTAAGCGGTCGTGTCATGCGCCTTTTCCAACAGGCGTTCGGGAATGCCGGACGAGGCTGGATCGCTCCTTTTAAGTTGAGCAAGACCAACGAGCCGGATGATTATTTTATCAAATCCGTCGCTAAGGATTGGATTGCCGGACGTTGTATTCAGCATGTCCGGAAAACCCCGATAGGGATCGGTGGGATCGGGATTAAGTCTGTTTCCCCCTCGATTAATCTGGATGTCGTGATAACCCCGAATAATGGTGCCGGATACGAGTTTAATGAGGCGATCTTATATAGAGGGGAGAAGTCGATGCCCATGCTTCCTGCCGGGGCTTTGAAAGACTCGGTCCAAACATTCCGTGCGGATACCGTATGTGTTCCCGGTGTATTAGCCGACACTTTCCGGATCTCCTGCTTGACCGATACTCTACAATTGCAGAGTACGAGACGGAAAGAGGGCACGAATACATTGCGTCCGGCCTCATCCTTTACGAATTTATATTATGGCCTGACACTGAAGAATGGAGGCAGGGGTATCTTATACCATTCCATCGGAGTGAATGGGGCGATGTATGTGAATTATACTGACGAGGCTTATGTACGTCAGTTGGCTTTATTAAAACCGTCCTTATTAATCATCTCTATGGGAACCAACGAGACGTTTGGCAGACGTTTTAATACCGATGAGTTTTCCGGTCAGATGGAGGCTTTCTTGGCGTTAGTCAAGAAGGAGTTACCGAATACGGCAATCTTACTGACAACTCCTCCGGAATGTTATAGGAGAGTCCGGTCGGGTAAACAGCGAACGTATGTGCGTAATGATAATACCGAGCGGGCTGCCCGTGCTATCCGGAATGTAGCGAAGAAAGAAGAGGTCGCTTGCTGGGATTTATTCACTACGACAGGAGGGAAAAACTCGTGCCGCAAATGGCATAGTTCTCGTTTGATGGGACGGGATCGGATTCACTTTACGAAAGAAGGGTATCAAGAACAAGGAACGCTTTTGTTTAGGGCGTTCATGGAATCATATAATAACCGATAAGAATTTTATATGGAATATAATATACTTAGAGATTGGCTTAGTAATCATCAATTCACGTGGGAGAAACTGGGAGATATCCTGACGTATCATCATAATGCCCCGATCTTGTTTAGTAGCGGGTTGTTCTTCTTCTTGTTTATCGGTTTCCTGATGATTTATATGTCGCTAAGGAAACATACGTTGGCTCGTATTATTTATGTGACATTGTTTTCCCTTTATTTCTATTATAAAAGTAGTGGACTTTGGTTCGGGCTGCTGGTATTTACGGCTACTTCCGATTTCTTGATAGCGCAATGTATCTCGCATACGACATCGGTATTAAAACGTAAATTATTCGTTACGCTTAGTCTCTGCATAAACCTAGGTATGCTGGGGTATTTCAAGTATTTCAATTTCCTAGGCGAACTGTTTACTATGGCCGCCGGGGGAGAATGGCTTAAGATGAACATCTTCCTTCCGGTAGGAATCTCTTTCTTTACCTTCCAGAGTATAAGCTATGTGATAGATGTTTATCGGGGACGAATCCAACCTCTCGGCCGTTGGATCGATTATGTTTTCTATGTATCGTTCTTTCCTCAACTGGTTGCCGGGCCAATCGTTCGTGCCCGGGATTTTATCCCTCAAATGTATAAGAATCCTACGGTGACGCGATCTGAGTTTGGTGAGGGATTGTTCCTTATCTTATGTGGTCTTTTCAAGAAAACGGTTATCTCGGATTATATCAGTATGAATTTCGTGGATCGTATTTTTGACGCTCCGTTGCTTTATACGGGTGTGGAGAATTTATTGGGTGTCTATGGGTATGCGCTACAGATTTATTGTGACTTCTCGGGTTATTCGGATATGGCGATCGGTATCGCTCTGTTGTTGGGATTCCGCTTTAATATAAACTTCGACTCTCCCTATCAATCGGCTACGATTACCGAGTTTTGGCGTCGTTGGCATATCTCCCTTTCCTCTTGGTTAAAAGATTATCTGTATATATCCTTAGGGGGGAACCGGAAGGGGAAGATTCGTACCTATATGAATCTGATGATAACGATGTTGCTAGGCGGGTTATGGCATGGGGCTTCCATTAGTTTCATCTTATGGGGAGCCTTACATGGTATAGCTTTGGCTGCGCATAAGTTCATTATGGGGCATTTCAGTAGCTTTAAGGCCTTAGGATGTGAGATGAAACCTTGGCGACGGGTATTAGGTGTCCTGATTACTTTCCATGTGGTTTGTTTCGGATGGATCTTGTTCCGAGCTACCTCGATGAAAGCCGTGGGAGAGATGCTGAGCCAGATCTTCACGAATTTTCATCCGGAGGTGTTCATGCAATTCGTCTCAGGATATAAAGGGGTGTTTGCGTTGATGGTGATCGGTTATGTGCTGCATTTTATGCCTAAACGCTCTGAGGATGTCTTGAGGGAAATCGTGACTCGTTCCCCTTTATTGATACAGGCCGCTATATTGGCGATAGCGATTTTCATTGTTGTTCAGTTTAAGAGTGCGGGAGTGCAGCCGTTTATTTATTTCCAATTCTAAGGGGACAAATACATATATCGGCATAGCCTCACGCCAGTATAGGCACAACCCTACACCACTAGTGCCGTAAGGCTACGCCGATACTGATTTCATAGGCAAAGTATCTTAGGTTCATTACTGAAGTATCTTAGGTTCACTGGCGAAGTATCTTAGGATCGTCGGCCGATGCACCTAAGATATTTTTTTGACATCTTAGAGTGTTCCTATCATTTCCGGAAAAACATGTACATGAGTTTCTAGAAACACTCTGAGGGTTGTGAGCCGGCGGGAAGTTTGATGATGATATTCTTCAAATCCGCCCCGGATACATTTTGGAATACGCTTAGCCCAAACTCCGGTATTACTGCAAGTACATGGTCGAATATATCCGCTTGAATTCCTTCATATTCGACCCATACCTTATTGGATGAGAAGCAATAAAGTTCGATGGGAATACCTGTATCAGTCGGTTGTAGATGCCTTACCATGCAGACTAATTCCTTACTTACTTCCGGGAGGCTTCTTAGGTAACGTACGAGATAAGCACGGAAGACACCCAGATTTGTTTGTCTACGTCCGTTCACCCAAATGGAACTATCGATATGATGTTCTTCATTATATTCATCTAATTCCTGTTCTTTTCCATCGATGTAATCCGTGATAAGAGAGATCTTACGAAATTTCTCTAGCATTTCCGGGGTACAAAAATGTACGCTGTTCATATCGATATTGATAGAGCGCTTGATACGGCGGCCCGGGGATTCGCTCATACCTCTCCAGTTTTGGAAAGCGTCGCTTACTAAGGCGTAAGGAGGGATGGTCGTAATGGTATTGTCAAAGTTTCTTACTTTCACGGCGTTCAATGTCACCTCGATAACCGTGCCGTCCGCACCATATTTACTCATCGTGATCCAGTCTCCGGCCCGGAGCATATCATTGGCGGATAATTGGATGCCGGCAACGAAACCTAAGATCGTATCCTTAAAGACCAACATCAAGATAGCGGCAGACGCACCCAATCCGGCCAGTAAAGAAACCGGGGATTTATTGATAAGAATACTGATAATCAATATCACCCCAATAAAGAAAACCGTAACCTGCAAGATCTGTATGAAGCCTTTTAACGGCTTGTTCTTAAAGGAATCTTTTTTATTATAGATCTCGTGGATCAGATTTAAGGAAGCGTTTATAAACCTTAAAGAAACCGCTATGATATAAATCTGACAAAGTTTTTGGAGTACTATTAAAATCTTCGGTGTCTCTTCGGCTGAGAAGGCGAATGGTAACAATATATAAATCAATATGGCCGGGATCATATGCATCATCTTATTGATGATCTTACGATCCACGATTAAATCATCCAGTTGATTTTTCGTCTTCCTCGCTAATCGTTTGAACATACCTAGGAAAATATACCGGCAACTATAATCGATCCCAACGGTGACGGCTATAATAAGTAATAAGATCACTATATTGTCTAGGTAACTGGAATTTTCGCTTATCAACCCCATTTGAACTAATAAATTATATACCCATTCTTGTATCTTGCTCATAAATACGATTTTAAACTTTAAGTAGACAATCCGGAGACGAAGATAGGAAAAATAATCCGAACACGTACTTTAGTCTGAATATTGATATACTTTCAATTCAAATTTAGGAATCATAGCGAAGAAATGGTCGAATATATCCGACTGGATCCGTTCATATTCTTTCCATATTTTATTCCGGGAGAAGAAATAAATCTGGACGGGAACACCATATTCCGTGGATTGAAGTTGGCTGATAATTAAATCCAAATCTTGATTTACGACAGGAAGACTTGTCAGATAACGCTCTACATATACACGGAATACTTGGGAGTTTGTAGGTACTACATCCTTATCCGGTTGGTAATCCGCTAATAAAGGAATTTCCTTGCGGAAGGTATCTAGCATCTCCGGCGTACAGAACTTGATCGTATTCAAATCGAGATAAATGGACTTCATAACCCTGCGTCCTCCAGACTCAACCATCCCGCGCCAGTTTTGGAAAGAACTATTCACTAGATTATAAGGCGGGATTGTCGAGATCGTATTATCGAAGTTCTGAACTTTCACGGTGTTTAGGGTTATTTCTTGAACAATACCGTTCGCATTGGCAGAAGGCATCGTGATCCAGTCGCCGGGGCGCAACATATCATTCGCCGAAAGCTGTATACCTGCCACGAAACCTAATATGCTATCTTTAAAGACCAACATAAGAATAGCTGCCGATGCACCTAATCCGGCGAAAAGGGTAGCCGGGGATTTATTGACGAGAATCGCTATAATGACAATGCCGCCAACGAAGAAAACAAGCACTTGTAATACTTGTATAAAACCTTTCATCGGCCTGTTTTTCATTTTCTCCTGTTGGTTAAACAAATCCAGCATCATTAAGAGAAGACCGTTGAGCGCTAACAGCAGGGAAAATATGATATAGATCGCGCAAATCTTCTGGGAAATGAATAATAATTCCTTTCCTCGGATAAAAGCCATCGGGAGCAAAACATATACTAAAATGCCGGGAATCGTATGTACGAGATAATGTACGACCTTACGTTTAATTAATAACGTATCCCATTTATAATGCGTATGCTTAACGATACTACGTACCCCTCCGACAAAAATAGCTTGGCATAAATAATCTAATCCGATAGCGACCGCCACTAGTAAGATGGCGATGATCGCCTCGTCAAATGTGTTCGCTATTTTCTCGTCTACACCCCATCCGGTGAGGACTTTGTTCATCCAACTACCTAAATTTATCATAATAATCGTTTTTTGATATAACACTACTCTTAAAAATAGGTTCAATCCTACGTTAAATTTGCCCTTTTGTTAAGATTGCTTGTAAATGTAAGCGTATTAATCCAATTGAAAAATGTATCTTTGTGAAATAATATAAACTTAAATGGATTCCATGAGATCTCTGTTGTCAACCTCAGATTTTCTACAGGTACGAGAGCATAAATTAAGTAATGATTTGACGGTATGGTTGAATGAGGACCATAGCCAACCTAAGATATTCGGAGCCGTAGTTGTAAAAGCCGGAGCTAAAGATTCCCCTAACACAGGTATCGCGCATTATTTCGAGCATATGATGTTTAAAGGAACGGATAAGATCGGGACGATCGACTATGAGTCCGAGAAAGTCTTGCTGGACATTATCGCCGAGAAATATGACGCTTTGGCGGATACCGAGGATCCCAAGATGCGTGCCCATTTGCAGCAAATCATTAACGACCTGAGCGTACGTGCCGCTGAGTATGTAATACCGAATGAGTTCGACCGGTTGATCTCTCGTTTCGGTGGTACGAAGTTGAATGCCGGGACTTCTTACGACTATACATTATATTTCAATACATTCTCTCCGCAATATATCTCCCAATGGGCCGAGATCAATAGTGAGCGTTTGGTAAATCCCGTATTTCGTCTTTTCCAGAGTGAGCTGGAGACGGTCTATGAGGAAAAGAACATGTATGGAGATACGATGGCTAGTGTCGCCATCGAGAAATTGACAGAGCGTTATTTCTATCCGCATCCGTATGCTTATCCGATTATCGGAAGTGCGGAGAACTTGAAGAATCCCCGTCTTTCGGAGATGCGCCGGTTCTTCGAGAAATACTATGTCGCTTCCAATATGGGATTGATCTTAAGCGGGGATTTCGATACGGAGGAGGTCTTGCCAATCTTGGAATCTACTTTTTCACGGATACGAAAAGGGAAGCCGCCTCACCGGGATATTGTTACATTACCGCCATTCAAGGGACGGGAGAAGGTGAGCGTACGTATTCCTATGCCTTTCGTGAAAATTATGGCATTGGGATTCCGGGGAGTTCCCGCGAATCATCCGGATCAAGTTGCGCTCAATATCGCCGTATCTTTATTGAATAACTCCAATGGTACGGGATTTTTGGATAAGCTGACGGTAGATCATAAGGTGATGGGTGCGATGGCGGTTAACCAAAGTATGAATGAGGCAGGAATATTAGGCTTGTTGGTATTTCCGAAGTTCTTTTTCCAGACCTATGCGGCAGCCGAGAAATTAGTATGGAAACAAATCAACCGCATTAAGGAGGGGGATTTTAGCGATGAGATGTTTCAAAGCTTGAAATTGGAACAGAAACGCGAATATGCCTCCAAATTGGAAGACATAAACTCAAGGGCCGAGGTGATGATGCGTATTTTCTCTCAAGGGAAAAGCTGGCAGGATTATTTGGATGAGGTCACCCGTATCGATGCCTTGTCGAGAGAAGACGTGATTGAGATCGCCAAGAAATATTTTACGGAGAATTATATGTACGTCACGAAGAAGACCGGACGCTATCCGAAAACGATCTTGCCCAAGCCGGATTATTCACCGATTATACCGAAGAACTCCGATGCTTCCTCCGCTTATGTGGAACGTTTGGAAAAGATACCCGTACAAGAATTGAAACCGCATTTTCTCGATTTTGAGAAAGACGCCGAGGTCGTATCTTTGCGTCCGCTTGTCACGTTGTATAAGACTCATAATTCCGTAAATGATATATTCTCGCTGACACTATCTTATGGAGTGGGGCAGTTGGAGCTTCGTGATCTTGATAAATTGTCCGCTTATCTACCTTTCGTAGCGACGGAGTCGATGTCTTTTGAGGTCTTTCGGGGTAAATTGCAGGAACTTGGTAGTACATTGACTTTTGATTCCACGGATTCTGAGTTTCTGGTGGTGGTGAATGGTTTTGATGGGCATTTTACCCAAACAATGGCTTTGGTCGGCGATTTCTTGCGGCACGCCAAGCCAGATGACAAGAAGTTACGGCAGATTGTGGACGAGGCGAAGGTAACGGAGAAATCGTTGTTCAATTCCAGCGAGAACGTAGCCGATATGCTGTTAGAGAAAGTCAAATTTGGGGAGCAATCCCGTTATTTGACTAAATTATCGTTCGCTGAAATCAAGAAACTAAAAGGAAAGATGTTGCTGGACACTTTCAGTAAGGTACGTTCGGTCGCTTGTAACCTGCATTATTGTGGTACATTGTCTATGGAGGAGGCTGCCCGGCAGATCAAGCAGCATTTACCCTTGGAGGAGGTAAGTATTCCATCGAACTCTCCCTATATCCGTGATCTTATGACGTATGATAAGCCGACTGTCTTTTTCATGGACATGGAGGATGTCACGCAAAGCATAATCTATGCCTATATGTATATCGATCCGTTGAAGGCTAAGGAAGATCGTCCTATTTCCCGGTTGTTTAGTGCTTATTTCGGAGGGGATATGTCATCCTTGATGTTTCAGGAGATCCGTGAGTTTCGTTCGTTCGCTTATCAAGTAAATGCCCGTTTGAAACATCCTCCTTTGAATCGATCGGAGAAGCCCGCTAGTTTCGTGATGAAATTGGCTACACAGACGGATAAGATGATCGATGCGATGGAAGTGTTGGAGAATTTGGTGCATGATATGCCGGAACGTCCGGAACGGGTGGAGTCGGTGAAGCAGACGATTCGTAATTGGGTGAATAATGAATATCCTACTAGTCGCTCCCTTTCCTTGAAGATCGCCGGTTTCCGGCGTGAAGGGTACGAGAGCGATCCGAACAAGGATTATCTGGAGGTTATCGATCGGATGACTATGGAGGATATCCTTCGTTTTTATAGGGAGAATATACAAGATCATTTAATGATATATGCGATAGTCGGTAATTCAAAGAGTATGGATATGGAGAAACTCTCTAAATTCGGACAGATCGTTAAGGTAACAAAGAAAGACATTTATAGGTAATGTATAGTAAGGAGGAACTGAAGAATCTCAAATTGGAGTTTTGGGAAAGCTTCGCCGCTTTTTGTGAGGTGCAACCCTATTTGCGGGGGCGTAAGAAAATTTGGACATTATATGATACGAAGGTAAAGGGCGTTGAGTTGAAATTCGACGCGAACCGCCAAGGGGCTTACGTTATTCTTGAGGTAAACCACCGTAGCGAGGATTTACGTCTGGAAATGTTTGAGCGCCTGACTTGGTATAAAGAGACGTTGGAACAGGATTTTCCCGAAGGTTTGATCTGGGATATTTGTTTTGTCCGTGAGAATGGCCGACAAGTGGCCCGTATCTATGTAGCAAAAGAAGGATTGGATTTGCATCGGAGAGCGCATTGGGGAGATTTTTTCACTTTTATGGCTAGCCAGATGTATTTGTTGGAACGAAATTTTATGGGTATAGCAGAATACTTAAGAGAATAATTACGAGATATGAATCTAAAGGTATTTATCGGAGCTTGCGTACTGTCCGGTCTGGTTGCTTGTAGCTCTGTTAAACAAGATGAGGCCGGTTTGTCCCGGCCCGGTGTGAGCCTTGAGCTAGCTCAATTCCGGAAGGAGCATTTCTCAAATGTCCGTTATAATCTTTTCTTCTCGATCCCGGAATCTCGTGACGAGGCGATCCGGGGAAAAGTGGAGCTATCCTTGCGATTAGACGAGAAACAGCCGCTTATTATTGATTTCTGCGGAGAACCGGAGCAAGTGACCTCCGTAACCTTGAACGGAGGAGATATTCCCTATGAAGTGAAAGATGAGCATATCGTGATTGCCTCAGATTGGGTAGCGGTGGGAGAGAACCGGGTAGCGATCACTTTTACTCCGGCGGATCAATCCTTGAATCGACGGGATGAGTTCCTGTATACGTTATTGGTTCCGGACCGGGCACGTACGGTATTCCCTTGTTTTGACCAGCCGGATATGAAGTCGTTTTTTACCTTGACCTTGGAAGTTCCTTCCACTTGGCAGGCCGTGGCGAATGGCGCTATCACACAAACGGATAGTACGAGCGTCTCCGGTCGGAATCGTATTTCTTTCAAGGAGACGGAACCGCTTAGTACCTACCTGTTCTCATTCGTGGCCGGTAAACTGACTCGGGAGGTTTATTTCCGGAACGGGCGGGATATCTCTATTTATCATCGGGAGACGGATCCGAAAAAGATCGCTCAATGCCCAGCCATCGCCGATGAGGTGTTCGACGCGTTGGAATGGCAGGAAGACTTTACTGGTATTCCTTATCCTTTCGCTAAATATGACGTGATTATCTTACCCGGTTTCCAATATGGGGGTATGGAACATACGGGTGCTACTTTATATACGGATCGTCGGATGTTTCTGGATGAGCATCCTACCTTAAATGAGCGATTGAGTCGGAGTTCCTTGATCGCGCATGAAACCTCTCATATGTGGTTTGGCGATTATGTAACGATGAAATGGTTTGATGATGTATGGATAAAAGAGGTTTTCGCTAATTATTTTGCTTCCCGTATCGTAGAACCTTTATATCCGGACGTGAATCACCGGTTGAATTTTATTCGGGATTATATTCCCGCATCTTATTCGGAAGACCGTACGTCAGGTGCGAATCCGATCAAGCAAGATTTGGATAATTTGCGGAACGCCGGTTTGGTATATGGTAATATCATCTATGATAAATCTCCCGTGGTTATGGAAATGTTGGTACGTGTTCTGGGAGAAGAGGCTTTCCAGCAGGGAATCCGTGAGTACTTGACTACTTATGCGTATGGGAACGCTACGTGGGAGGGCTTGATCCGTATCTTGAATAAATATACGGAAGAGGATCTGGCCGCTTGGAGTGAGGTGTGGGTGAATCAGAAGGGTATGCCGGAGATTACGGCTTCGGTTAAGGACGGCGAGTTGGTCGTAGAGCAGCGTGATCCGTTGGGCCGGGGTTTAAAATGGCCGCAAGAATTAACCTATCGGGTGATCTGTGGAACGGATTCGGAAGAAATCCCGGTTTCTCTCGAAGGAAACTCTGATTCCTTCCGAATGAAATTAAGTTTTCTTCCGAATGGAAATTGTGTCATTCTTCCGAATACAAATGGGCGTGGCTATGGCTTCTTTAAAATAACAGAGGGGGAGTCTTCCGGTCTATGGTCTGTGCTTCGCTTATCGGAAGATGAGGTGTTGAAGGGATCTTTGCTGATTACCCTTTATGAGAATCTTCGTTGGAAAACGATTTCTCCACAAGGGTTCCGTGATGAAATGTTAGCGTATTTACCGAATGAGTCTAATTCTTTATTGTTCTCGATGGCTTTAAGCTATTTAGGAGATTGCCAGCGGATATTCCCGTCGGATTCTCGTCCGTTGGAAGAGGCCTTGTGGAGGATCGTGACAACGAATCCCGTATCCCAACATCGCTTGCAGGCGTTTCGTTTGTATCGTTCGATAGCGGATTCGGAGGAGGCGGTACAACGTCTGTATACGTTATGGCAGGAACGGAAAGCTCCGAAAGATTGCGCATTGAGCGAGAGTGATTATATTGGCTTGTCCTATATATTGGCGATACATTTGCCGGAAAAAGCGGATAAGATTATCGCTACGCAATTATCCCGCATACAGAATCCGGACCGGAAGAAGGAGTATCAATTTATCTCCCCATCCGTATCGCCCCGTAAAGAGGAACGTGACAGTGTCTTCGCTTCCTTGTTGATCGCCGGGAATCGTAGGGTGGAGCCATGGGCCTCTTCCGCTCTCGCTCATTTGAACCATCGCCTGCGAGAACAAGAGTCGGTCGCTTATATCCGTCCGGCCTTGGAAGCGATGCCGGAAGTACAGCGGACTGGCGATATCTTTTTCCCCACCGCTTGGGTTCGCTCCTTGCTTTCCGCCCATACATCGAAGGAAGCTCGGGAAGAAGTTGATGCGTTTTTTACCGCGCATCCGGACTTCCCCTTGATGCTTTCCAATAAGATTAAGCAGCAAGCGAGTCATTTGTATTAAAGTAAATCATTATATTTGTCCTTGAGAACGAATTAATAAGAAAGGAGCATTTGTATGACGGCAATGGAACTAAAATGCCTAAAGATGGATTTGGTCGAAGAATTGTTAAGCATCGATGAGACAGAGATCAACTTGCTCTAACATCTACGACAAAGCAGAACGTGAATCTATAAGCTTGAAAGAGATAGAAGAGTTGCTTCGTAAGAACGGATTGAAGTAATATCGATATTGTGATAATATTTTGTCAGAAATATTTGTTCTTTCAATTATTATTGTAACTTTGCGACGTAAATAACAAAAGAAATGAAAATAACGACTACATTATATCACCATCATCATTACAGCGGGCAATAGTTCGGTGGGCTGAATGGTATGTATGTACTCATGATAAAAAGATAAAGGCTTGCCGTTTTGCGGTAAGCCTTTTTTTGTTGATATTTATAATATAAAAATAAGATATAGTTATGTTGAGAATTGCGGTACAATCGAAAGGCCGTCTGTACGACGAGACCATGATGTTGCTTGAAGAAGCAGGTATTAAACTAAACAGGGGCAAACGCATCCTGTTATTATCGGCAAAAGGTTTTCCGGTAGAGGTATTATTCCTTCGTGATGATGATATTCCTCAGTCTGTAGCTAACGGTGTGGCGGATATTGGTATTGTCGGAGAGAACGAGTACGTAGAGAAAGGGCAAGAGGCGAAATTGATCAAGCGTCTGGGCTTTAGTAAGTGCCGTCTATCCTTAGCGATCCCCAAAGATGAGGAATATAAGGGGGCTGAGTGGTTTGAGGGAAAAACGATCGCTACTTCCTATCCTGCGATCCTACGGTCTTTCTTGGAGGAGAGAGGCGTGAAGGCGGATATTCATGTAATCAGCGGCTCTGTGGAAATCGCCCCGGGCATTGGTTTGGCGGACGCTATCTTTGATATCGTAAGCTCCGGTAGTACTTTGGTAAGCAATCAATTGAGAGAAGTGGAGGTAGTCCTTCCTTGTGAGGCTTTATTGATCGCCAACAATAATCTGTCCAAAGAGAAACTGGAGATCTTGGATGAGCTTCTATTCCGCTTTGAAGCGATTCAAGTCGCCGAGGGCAAGAAGTACGTGTTGCTGAACGCTCCGAAAGAAAAGCTGGATGAGATTATCGAGGTGCTTCCCGGTATGAAGAGCCCGACCATAACGCCTTTGGCAAACGATGAATGGGTCTCTGTTCAATCCGTGATCGCCGAGAAGCATTTCTGGGAAATTATTGGTAAACTAAAATCATTGGGGGCTGAAGGTATCTTAGTGCTTCCGATCGAGAAAATGATTGTATAATATGGAGATTATAAAATATCCCGGACGTGAGGAATGGAGCTCACTAATCAAACGTCCCGCATTGGATGTAACCACCTTGTTCGATACGGTCCGTACGGTATTGGACGAGGTACGTGAGCAGGGTGACATCGCCGTAAAAGCGTATGAGGAAAAGTTTGATAAGGTGCTCCTTTCTTCCCTTCAAGTCTCGGAAGAGGAGATGCGGGAAGCGGATGCCTTGGTCGCTGAGGACTTGAAACAGGCGATCCGTACGGCAAAGGCGAATATCGAGAAGTTCCATGCCTCGCAGCGTTTCGAGGGAAAGAAAGTGGAGACTACCCCGGGAGTCACTTGTTGGCAGAAAGCGGTAGCGATTGAGAAAGTCGGTTTATATATTCCGGGCGGAACGGCGCCTTTGTTTTCCACGGTATTGATGTTGGCAGTGCCCGCACGTATCGCCGGCTGCAAGGAGATCGTATTATGTACGCCACCGAACCGGGAAGGGAAAGTACATCCCGCTATCCTGTTCGCCGCAGAGGTCGCAGGTGTAAGTAAGATATTCAAGGCTGGAGGAATCCAAGCGATAGCGGCGATGGCCTATGGGACGGAATCGGTCCCCAAGGTGTATAAGATCTTTGGCCCCGGTAATCAATACGTGACGGCGGCAAAGCAATTAGTAAGCCTGAAAGAGGTCGCCATTGATATGCCCGCCGGACCATCCGAGGTAGAGGTGATCGCGGACGAGACGGCGAATCCCGATTTTATCGCCGCCGATTTCCTCTCGCAGGCCGAGCATGGAGTGGATAGCCAAGCGATCCTCGTAACCGCTTCGGAAACGATCGTGGAACCCGTGGCCCGTGCCATCCAAGAGCAACTCAATCGTTTGCCTCGAAAGGAAATTACCGAGAAATCATTAGCGCACAGCCGTATCATCGTATTGAAAGATTCGCAGGAAGTCGTAGACTTCACGAACCAATACGCTCCCGAACACTTGATTATCCAGACGGCGGATTACACCGCTATCGCGGAGCGAATCGAGAACGCCGGCAGTGTCTTTATGGGTCCATATACTCCGGAAAGCGCAGGCGATTATGCTTCCGGCACGAATCATACCTTGCCGACCAACGGCTATGCCAAGGCATATAGCGGCGTGAACTTGGATAGTTTCATCAAGAAGATCACTTTCCAAGAGATCACTTCCGATGGTATCCGTGCCTTGGGTAGTACGATCCAAACCATGGCGGCCAACGAGCAGCTGGATGCTCACCGCAACGCAGTAACAATTAGATTGAACACGATATGAAAGACCTGAAAGATTTAGTAAGACCGAATGTCTGGAATTTGAAACCGTATTCATCCGCACGTGATGAGTTTCATGGGGATGCCTCCGTTTTTCTGGATGCGAATGAGAATCCGTGGAATATGCCGTATAACCGTTATCCCGATCCCTTGCAGTGGAAATTGAAGGATCGTCTGGCCGTGTTGAAAGGTGTGGACCGTAGCTCGATCTTCTTGGGCAATGGCAGTGACGAGGCCATCGATCTGGTGATCCGTGCTTTTTGCGAGCCGGGGTTGGATAGTGTAGTGACGATCTCGCCGTCGTATGGCATGTATGAGGTGGCAGCGAATGTAAATAACGTGGAATGCCGTAAGGTTTCTTTGGACGAAAACTTTGATTTGGATGCGGAAGCCGTATTGGAATCGGCGGACGAGTGGACAAAAGTGATCTTCCTATGTTCTCCGAATAACCCTAGTGGCAACAGTCTGGATCGTGGCTCGATCTATAAGATCTTGAAGAATTATGAAGGAATCGTGGTGATCGATGAGGCTTATATCGACTTCTCCGCTTATCCCTCTTTCTTGAAGGAATTATCCGGGTTCCCGAATCTGATCGTTCTTCAAACCTTGTCGAAAGCGTGGGGAGCGGCGGGTATTCGTTTGGGTATGGCATTCGCCTCTCCGGAGATTATCGGTGTCTTGAATAAGATCAAATATCCGTATAACGTCAACCAGCTTACACAGGAGAAAGCTTTGGAGCTCTTGAACGACGAGGCGACCATGAAGCACCAAGTGAACGAGATCCTCACGGAGCGTAACCGGCTGGAGAAGATCCTGTCCGAGCCTCCTTTCTCCTATCAAGTATATCCTTCGGACGCTAATTTCTTGTTGGTGAATGTCGCCAAGGCGGATGCCATGTATAATGGGCTCGTGAAGAAAGGGATCGTAGTGCGTAACCGTAGTAACGTGCAGAAATGCCGGGGTTGCCTTCGTATTACGATCGGTACGCCGAAAGAGAATGATAGCTTATTGAACGCGATGAAAAACATGAAATTATGAGCACGAGGAAAAGAGCGTTGTTTATCGACCGGGACGGCACGCTTGTAAAAGAGCCGCCCGTAGATTATCAATTGGATAGCTTGGAGAAACTAGAGTTTGTCCCGAAGGTGATGCGTAACCTCTATTTCATTCGCGAGCGGTTGGATTTCGAGTTCGTGATGGTCTCCAACCAAGACGGGCTGGGAACGCCCTCTTTCCCGGAGGAGACTTTCTGGCCTGCCCATAACTTGATGCTAAAGACGCTGGAAGGAGAGGGGATCGTATTCGACGATATCTTGATCGATCCTTCCTTTCCCGAGGATAATTCCCCGAATCGTAAGCCTCGTACGGGAATGCTCACGAAATATATGACCGGTGAATACGATCTGGAGAATAGTTTCGTGATCGGGGACCGCCTTACGGATATGGAGTTGGCCCATAATCTGGGCGCTAAAGGTATCTGGTTGCGCCCGGAGGAGGGAGCGGAGAGTGAGTTGGCGGCTTACGCTACCTCATTGTCTCCCGCCTATATCACGGATGATTGGGATAAGATCACCGAGTATCTGTTTGCCGGCGAGCGTCGTGCGGTCGTACGGCGTGCCACGAAGGAGACGGACATCTATGTGGACTGGAATCTGGATGGAACCGGAAAGACATCGATCTCTACCGGGCTTGGTTTCTTCGATCATATGTTGGATCAGATCGGTAAGCATTCCGGTACGGATCTGACGGTACGGGTAAAAGGCGACCTGGAGGTCGACGAGCATCATACGATAGAGGATACGGCGATTGCCCTTGGCGAGGCGATGCTGAAAGCGCTGGGTGATAAGCGAGGGATCGAGCGTTATGGCTATTGCCTTCCGATGGACGATTGCTTGTGTAGTGTGGCGCTGGATTTCGGTGGCCGTCCTTGGTTGGTTTGGGACGCTGAGTTCCACCGTGAGAAAGTGGGAGATATGCCTACGGAGATGTTCCTCCATTTCTTCAAGAGCTTGGGCGACGCTGCCCGCATGAATTTGAATATCCGTGCCGAGGGTATGAACGAGCATCATAAGATAGAAGGTATCTTCAAGGCTTTGGCCCGCTCGATCAAGATGGCGATCCGACGAGATATTTATCGGTTTGAGCTACCGAGTACGAAAGGGCTCTTGTAATCTGTAAAAAACACTACTGTATTTGTGCACGAATACAGTAGTGTTTTAGTCTGAATACTATTGTGTTTATCCACAAACACTATAGTGTTTTCGACTCAGATTCTATGACATCAGATAAACCGATAAAAGCCTATAGAGGATATTCCTCGAAAGCATATAGAACCGTGGAGAGATACCTTTCTCCTGTGTCCGGAAGCAACGCCACGATCGTTTTTCCCTCATTCTCCGGAAGTTTAGCTAGTTCCACGGCGGCGTATACAGCGGCGCCGGAAGATATTCCTACCAGCAACCCTTCCTTCCCGGCCAGTTCGCGGCTGGTACGGATAGCGTCATCGTTCGTTACTTGCAGGATATTGTCAACTACCTCCCCGTTGTAGGTCTTGGGGATAAAGCCGGCTCCGATGCCCTGTATCTTGTGCGGGCCGGGCTTGCCTCCGGAAAGTACCGGTGAATCGCTAGGCTCTACCGCTACGATTTGTACGTTCGGGTTGTGAGCTTTCAATCCGGCACCGACACCGCTGACCGTGCCTCCGGTTCCTACGCCGGCTACAAACAGGTCTACTTTACCATCCGTATCACGCCAGATCTCCTCGGCGGTCGTGCGGATATGCATGGCCGGGTTGGCGGGATTCTCGAATTGTTGTAGGATGATGGAACCGGGAGTCGCATCACGCAGTTCCTCCGCTTTGGCGATGGCTCCTTTCATGCCTTCTGCCCCGGGGGTGAGGACGAGCCGGGCACCTAACGCTTTCAATAAGTTACGACGCTCGGCACTCATGGTATCCGGCATGGTCAGGATTAATTTGTAGCCTTTCGAGGCGGAGACAAAAGCGAGTCCGACTCCGGTATTACCGCTGGTCGGTTCGATAATGGTAGCGCCGGGTCTCAACAAGCCTTTAGCCTCGGCGTCCTCGATCATCGCCAAGGCGATGCGGTCTTTTACGCTACCAGCCGGGTTGAAATATTCCAGCTTGCCGATTACTTGGGCTTTAAGGCCCTTGCTCGCGTTGAAATTAGAGAACTCCAACAGGGGAGTGTTGCCGACAAGGTCGGTCAGTTGTCTTGCTATTCTTGCCATATACAAATGAATTTTGTTGTTTCTGGATTCTTTTATTTATATGACAAAGATAGTGGATGGATTGTTTACGGCATATACCATAAACCGGGTATTTTTTTACCTCCTTCTATGCGTCACGCACAAAAGGAGGTTACAATCATAATTATATACAAGTCTGAAAGGACTCTCTTTAATGTCTGCCTCCTCCTAAGGCTTGGTAGAGGTTTACGGTGGCTTGAAGCTCGTCAAAACGATCCGTTACTTGGGAGAGCTGGGCGCTGAGCAGGGTTTGCTGTGCCGTGAGCACTTCCAAATAAGTAGTGTTTCCATGCGTCATCAGCAATTGGGTGCTACGCACGGCATCTTCAAGCGATTCGATTTGGTGTGTACGCAAGTCGATCTTTCCCTTTGCGGTCTGGGCTTGGGTAAGTGCGTCGTTCACCTCTTTTCCGGCGTTGAGCACGGTTTGTTGGAAAGTGAGCTTGGCCTCCTCTTGCTGCGCTTTCGCTATTTTCAATTGGGCGATATTCGCTCCTTTGTTAAATAGCGGTTGCGTGAGGGAGCCGACCGCCGATAGTAATAGTTTACCCGGATTTACGATGTAACTGCCTGCGCTGTTTGTCCACCCTGCGCTGCCGCTAAGACGTAGCGAGGGATAAAAATTGGAGCGTGCGGAGGCTGTCCCGTAGAACGCTTGCGCCAATGCGTACTCGGCGCTACGTACATCCGGACGGTTCGATAGCAGCTGCACCGGGATGCCGATCGCCAGATCCGGGGTCAAGGACTGCTCTTCCAATCTTCCTCGCTCGATATCTTGAGGTGTTTCTCCTAATAAGACGGCAAGCGTATTCTCGGTCTCCCGGATGGTCTGTTCCAGATCCTTAACAGAGGTCTCGATGGAGTAGCAAGTAGCCTCGGTTTGCGATACGGCCGCCTCGGTAGTCATGCCGGCTGCCATTAACGCTTGGGTGGCACGAAGGCTCTCTTGCCATCTCACGGCGGTTTCCGTCGTGATCTCGCATTGCCGATCCAGCATCAATAGGGTATAATATAAATTGGCGATGTTGGCGATCAGTTGTGTTTGTACGGCTTGGCTATACGCTTGGCTTTGCGACAAGGCGGCTTTTGCTTGTCGTTTGGCGTTTGTCAGCCGGCCGAAGATATCGATCTCCCAACTGGCCGATACCGGGACGTTGTATGTCCACGACGCTTTTGCCTTATTGAAACTACTTGTCGTGCCCTGCGGATCTAGGGAGAGCGACGGGAGGTAGGAGAGGCGGGAGGTCATTAACGCCACCTCGGCTTCTTGCACCTTTAGATGGGCAATCCGCAGATCTGTATTATTGGCTAATCCCCGTTCGATCAAGGATTGCAAGGCCGGATCGGTGAATAGGTCCCGCCAACTGATATTCCCGATGGAGAAGGTATCTGCCGGGGCTATCTCCTCCCGATATAGATTCTCCGGGAGGGTGGCGACAGGCTCGTATTTCTTGTAAATGCCGCAGCTATTCAACGCTAGCGTCGCTACGGCAAAGAGTATGATGTTATTCTTCATATACATTATATATATACAACTGGATAGATTATTTCTTGCTATCTAAATATTCTTTTCTTTCTTCGGCGGCCTCTTTTACCTCTTCTTGCACCTGCCAATCAAGGGAACGCTCGAATTGGATCGGGCGTAGTTTCTCTTGCAGGTATTGGAACGTGATGAATAAGCAAGGCACGATAAATAACAAAGCCAATGTACCGATCAACATACCGCCAACGGCACCGGTTCCCAACGAGCGGTTTCCATTAGCGCCTACGCCGTTGGAAACGATCAATGGCAGCAAACCGAATATCATCGTAAGAGCGGTCATCAAGATCGGGCGCAGACGAACCTTCGCCGCGCTAAGAGCGGCCGAGGTCAGGCTCATGCCGGACAAGCGGCGCTGGGTAGCGTACTCCGTCAATAAGATGGCGGTCTTCGCCAACAACCCGATCAACATGATCAGACCGGTTTGCAGATAAATGTTATTCTCCAATCCCATGAACTTGGCGAACAAGAAACTACCCATCAAACCCATCGGTACGGAAAGAATCACGGCGAAAGGAACAAGGAAACTCTCGTACAAGGCACTTAGGATCAAATAAATCATCAAGATACAGATACCGAAGATGATAATGGTCGTATTACTCTGCTGGTTCTCCTCACGGGTGATACTACCGAAGTCATACCCGTATCCTTTCGGGAGTGAGGTGGCCGCTGTCTCTTTTACCGCCTTGATAGCATCCCCGGAGCTATATCCATTGGCCGGTACGGCATTGACGGCGATCGAATTATACATATTGAAACGAGCTAAAGACTCAGCCCCATAGACTTTGGTCAATGTGATAAACTGACTAAGCGGTGCCATCTCGCCGTTCGACATGCGTACGAACGTATTATTCAAGGAGGCCTCATCCAGACGATATTTAGGATCAGACTGTATCATCACCTTATACACCTTCGAGAAACGGTTGATATTCGACACATATTGCCCTCCGTAATAACCGGAAAGGGTTGATAGAACAGCATCCGGAGTGATTCCGGCCCGTTTGCATTTCGCCGCGTCCACATCCACGCGCCATTGCGGGTACTTGATATCGAAGGTAGAGTAAGCCGTAGCGATCTCGGGCCGTTCACGCAAGGCCGCGAGATATTGCTGGGTCGTGTTAAAGAAGGTCGTTAAGTCTCCACCGGCCTTGTCTTGCGTATGCATTTCCAATGCGTTACCCATACCATATCCGGGGATCATGGCCGGGGCGATGGCGAAAATCGTAGCGTCCTTGATATCTGCCGTACGGCCATATACCTGTCCGATCACGGCTTGTACGTTATCTTCCTTGTCCGGGCGCTCATCCCAATGTTTTAGTTTCAAGATGAACATACCGAAAGAGCTACCTTGTCCGGCCAGCAAACCATAACCGGAAACCTTGGAATAAGATTGAAGCTGTGGAATCTGGTTGATCCGTTGCTCGATATTCGTCATGATCTTGTTAGTCGTAGCCAAGGAGCTTCCGGAGGCCGTACTTACGTTGACAAAGACCGTACCTTGATCCTCATCGGGCACCAAGCTGGATTTTGTCGTGTTCATCAAGACGATAAGTAATACGATGGAGCATGCCAATAAAGACCAAGCCAGCCATTTCCGCTTGATAAAGAACAATACCCCGTGCTTATATTTCTTGATGACCGAATCGAATGCGGCGTTGAACGCCTTACGGAAACGTGCGGCGAAGTTATTCTTTTGGGTACCGTCCTCGTTGATGTAAGGCTTCAATAAGATAGCGCAAAGTGCCGGACTTAACGTTAATGCGTTAACGGTAGAGATACCTACGGCCGCTGCCATCGTCAAGCCGAACTGCGTATAGAACGTACCGGATGTACCGCTCATGAAGGATACCGGAATAAACACGCCCATAAATACCAATGAAGTAGAGACGATGGCGGATGTCAATCCTTTCATCGCGTCCATACTAGCCATATAAGAGGACTTATATCCAACGTCGAACCGAGCTTGGACTGCCTCTACAACAACGATCGCATCATCCACCACCGTACCGATCACCAATACCAAAGCGAATAAAGTGATCAAGTTGATGCTAAATCCGGCGACCGTCATAAAGGCGAACGTACCGATCAAGGAAACTACGATCGCTACCAACGGAATCAGCGTAGAACGGATATCCTGCAAGAAGACATATACCACAAGGATAACGAGGATAATGGCCTCTATCAAGGTTTTTACAACCTCATGGATCGAGGCGTACAAGAAATCATTCGTACTCATCAATTTTACGACCTCGATACCTTTCGGGAAGTCTTTCGAGGCTTCCTCAAGAAAAGCGTCGATCTTATTATTCACCTCCGTGGCATTCGATCCGGCTGTCTGGAAAACCATACAGGAGATACCCGGCTTACCGTTTGTTTGTCCGATATAGGCATAACTCTCCTTTCCTAACTCAATGTCTGCTATCTCTTTTAGCTTCAATACCTCTCCATCCTCGGTGGAGCGGATCACGATATCGCCGAATTCCTCCGGAGTAAGCAGGCGTCCGCTATATTTCATGGTGTACTGATACGTCTCGTCCGAGTTCTCGCCTAAAGAACCCGTGGCGGACTCAATATTTTGCTCGGCCAACACGGAGGTCACGTCCGAGGGGATCAATTTGTATTGGGCCATAACGTCGGGCTTCATCCAGATACGCATACTGTAATCGCCACCCATAACCATCAACTCGCCGACTCCGGAGATACGGAGTATCTCTGGTTTTAGGTTGATGCTGATGTAATTACTGAGGAAGTTCTCGTCATAAGAACCGTCCGGGCTATAGAGCGAGAAGATCTGTAACATACTGGTCTGGCGCTTGGAAGTCGTGACACCCACTTGGGTAACCTCGGCCGGCAATTGCCCGGTCGCTTTCGATACACGGTTCTGTACGTTTACGGCGGCCATGTCCGGATCGGTTCCTTGTTGGAAATAGATCGTGATCGTGGCGGTACCGGAGTTGGTAGCCGTGGAGGTCATGTAGGTCATATCTTCCACGCCGTTGATCGCCTCTTCCAAAGGGGCTACGACACTCTTCTGCATGGTCTCGGCATTCGCCCCGAAGTAAGTCGTACTGACCATAACGGTAGGAGGGGCGATATCCGGATATTGTTCTACGGGCAAGGTGAAAAGCCCGATGATACCCGCAACCATAATCGTGATGGAAATCACGGCGGACAGTACGGGGCGTTCTATAAATGTGCTAACTTTCATTGTTCTTAATTTTGTTTTACTTCAATCGGTGTTCCTTCACGCAATAAACCTACGCCTTCGGCTACGATCACGTCGCCGCTATTCAATCCGGCGTTTACGATATACTCTTGTCCTCCGTTCACACGGGTCACTTCTACGGGGGCGGATTGCGTCTTGCCGTCCACTACCTTGAAGACAAATACCCGGTCTTGGATCTCGAACGTGGCGGCTTGGGGAATTACGACGCAGTTATCGTATGTAACCGGAATGATCACATTCCCGGAGCCCCCGCTATTCAATAATTGCTCCTCGTTCGGGAATGCGGCACGCAAGCTGACCGTTCCGGTGTTTTGATCGATAACGCCGCTGATCGTCTCGATCTTTCCCGTTTGGGGATAAAGCGATTTATCGTTCAACTGAAGCTCGATCTCGGGCATATTCTCCAAGGCTTTGTCTTTCGAGCCGTATTGACGGGTCAAGGCCAACAGCTGGTTCTCGGTCATGGAGAAATACACATACATCTCGGAATTGTCCGATACTGTGGTGAGTGGTTTGGGTAGGCTTGCGCTTACTAATGCGCCTACACGATAAGGCAGGGTTCCGATGACGCCGTTCGAGGGGCTTTTCACTTCCGTGTAAGAAAGGTTGTTACGGGCGTTTATCTCTTGTGCCTCCGCTTGGGCTAATTGGGCTTTTGCCGAGAGTAGAGTGTTGTAGGTGGTCTTTAGGTCGAACTCGGAAACTACTTTGTTTTTATACAATTCTTGTTTACTGTCGTAGGTCAGTTGCGCTGTCGCTACGGATGCCTTAGCGGCCTCTACGTTCGCAATGGCGGTGTTTAAGGCCGCTTGATAAGGAACTTGATCAATAATAAATAAGACTTGTCCTTTTTTTACGCTCTCGCCTTCCGTTACGCAAAGCTTTGTAATAAAACCAGATACTTGCGGATAAATATCAATATCCTGTTTTCCTCGAATACTCGCCGAGTAATTATTGGATAAAGTTTTCTCCGAAGTGAATACGGTCATTGTCGCATACCCTGAACTTTGTTGGATTACAGGGCTTTGTTTACACCCAACAGCTACGATACACCATAAGGCGATCGCAGTCTTCATCAATCGATTTTGCTTTTTCATCTTAACTAATACCTATATTTTCGGATGCAAAGCTACTCGCTTATCGGCGAACCATTGTTTCCACAATGAGGCGATGATTGTTCATTTTGAGATGGAATGATCCGTTATATGCTAATGATCTCTTATATTCGCGGGCAAAATAGTAGACATATGAATCCATTTGAGATAGAGAGAGGAGAGTCGTTCATAATAGGCGATTCCGATTTGAGGGAGTTATTGGATCGTCCTTACAAGAGCGGATATGGCATGATCTTATTTTGCTATAAAGGAACGGCGAATATATCCGTCGATTTGAGCCGATGGGATATCCGGCGCAACACGGTGATCGTATTGATACCGGATACGATCCTGACGTTGAACGCGAGTAGCGAGGATTTCAAGGTACAATATATATCCTTTTCGAAGGTCTTGTTCGACGAGGCCGTATTCCGGCTGGATCCGCCCTTTTTCCGCTTCATAAAGGATAGCCCTTGCTATACGCATCCCGCCGATCAGGAGGAGACCATAAATGTGATCATCCGGCTGTTTTGGCTGATTTACATGGATCGGAATAACGTGTACCGTGATATGATCGTGAAAAACCAGTTGCAATGCTTCTTCCTTAATATGTATGATAAGACAAGGTACTCCTTCTCGAGCCGCCAGCAAAATGGGTGCAACCGTGGGGAGGAGTTGTTCCATAAGTTCATCAATTGCATCCATGCCCATTATCTCGACCAGAAAGAGGTCTCTTTCTATGCGAACGAGCTTTGTATCTCTCCCCGTTATCTCTCCACTATCACCCGGCAAGTGGCGGGCGAGTCGGCGAAGACCATTATAGACCGGCATATCATATTGGAGACAAAGGTGTTGTTGCGTACCACGGAAATGACCGTGCAGGAGATAACGAACCACTTGAACTTTCCCAGCCAATCCTATCTGGGACGGTATTTCAAGAAGCATACGGGGGAGTCACCCATAGAGTATCGAATGAAAAGGAAGTGATACCACTTACTGCAAGGCGGGTTGCAGTAAAATAGCCATGAGGTTTTGTCCTTATAAAGCTGTGGAAGCTTTTCCCGTTTGCCCTTGATCGAACGTATCCGTGATTAAGGTAAGAGCACCATCTCCCGTCACGTTGCAAGCCGTACCGAAGCTATCTTGCAAAGCGAATATCGTAAGCAATAATGCCGTTCCCGCCTCGTCGAAACCTAGGATAGCGATGATCAGGCCCAATGAGGCGAGCACCGTACCGCCCGGTACGCCGGGAGCGCCGATCGCGAAGAAACCAAGCAAGATGATAAATACGAACATCGTCGTGAAGTCCGGCATGCTGCCATATAATATTTGCGAGACGGTCAATACGAAAAACACTTCCGTCAAGATAGAGCCGCATAGATGGATGTTCGCAAACAGGGGGACAGTCACGTCAATTACTTCCTCTCGCAAGATCTTGCTTTTCTTGGCGCAGGTCAAGGCCGTGCCCAAGGTGGCGGCGGATGACATGGTGCCTAAGGCTGTCAAATAAGCGGGTCCGTAGTATTTCAATACGCCCCAGCTATTTTTCCGGGAGTAGATCGATGCGACTACATACAGTAAGGTCAACCAGATGTAATGGCAAATGATGACAATCAACAGGACGGATAAAAAGATAGGCAACTGCTTTGTAATCGCCCCCTCATAACTAAGGACACAGAAATTTGCGGCGATGAAAAGCGGCAGGACCGGCATCAAGACCCGTTCTACCAATTTAAGTACCATGTTCTGGAATACTTCCAGCAACCTCTCCATCTCCTCGGATTTAACCCATGCGGTAGAAAGTCCCAGCATCACGGCCAATACCAATGCCGACATAACGCTCATCACTGGCGGAATCTCTAGATTAAACAACATGGGAGGGATGTCTTTTAGACCTTCCGAGGCGGTTTGAATATGCAAATGCGGTATTAATTCATAACCCACAACGGCGCCAAAGGTAGCGGCGCCAACCGATGACAGGTATGCGATACTAAAAGCGAATAATAAGACTTTGGATGCGTTGCTTTTCAAGCGGGCGATAGAAGGCGCCACGAATCCTAGAATGATCAACGGAACCAAGAAGAAAATAATCTGTCCCGTAATTTGTTTTACGATCATGACCGCTTTTAACACAGACTCGTTTACGGCAAGCCCAACCAGAAGTCCGATCAAGACGGCCAGTATCAACCGTACGATCGTGTTGGAAAGAATCTTTTTCAGCATATTCGGATGTTTTTATTTTTCAATGACAGCAAATATAAGATATTTTCTTGTGTGAATGGGTGAGTGGACAATTTTGATTACTTTTGTTTGATGAAAACAAGATCGTTGGTTTGTATTTTATAATCAAGTAATATGAAAAACATGAAACAAGCTTTACTGGTAGCGGGTTGTTTATTGGCTACCACTACGTTATTTGCCCAGACTGAGAAAGGGGACTGGGCTCAGTTTGGTCGTTATGCGGAGGCTAACAAGACCGTGAAAGTTCCTTCGAACGTGGTATTTATGGGGAACTCCATTACAGACGGATGGTGGCCGGCGGATTCGACTTTCTTTATCCGGAATAACTTCGTAGACCGTGGGATCAGCGGACAGACAACCTCGGAGATGCTAGTTCGTTTTCGCCAAGACGTTATTAACTTGAAACCGAAAGCCGTGGTGATCTTGGCGGGAATCAATGATATCGCTCACAATAACGGTGTGATCGCCTTGGAAAACGTGTTTGGGAACTTGGTCTCTATGGCAGAATTGGCGAAGGCAAATCATATCAAGGTGATTTTCTGCTCCGTATTGCCGGCTTATGATTTTCCTTGGAGACCGGGTATGCAACCGGCCGATAAGGTTATCCAGCTCAATAAATGGATCAAGGAGTATGCGGATAAGAATGGTTTGACATACGTGGATTATCATTCCGCCATGAAAGATGAGCGAAACGGATTGCCCGCTAACCTGTCGAAAGATGGTGTGCATCCTACCTTGGAAGGCTATAAGATCATGGAGAAGATCGTGCTGGAGGCCATTCATAAAACCGTGAAGTAAGCAGATGAGAAACTATTTATTGGCTTTATCTTGTTGTACGGCTTTATCTTGTTGTACGCAAGTGAAAGTTTCCGAGGTATATACGGCGGCGGCAGAGAACTCTTTACGTGCTCCGGCCGTTCCTTTGGTCACGATCGACCCCTATACAAGCGCATGGTCGTTTGCCGATCAATTGAATGATGAGTCGGTACGGCATTGGACCGGCCGTGATTATCCGCTTCTAGGCGGTATACGAGTAGATGGTAAGTCATACCGTTTCATGGGAATGGACGATATACAGGTGACCTCGGTGATCGGTATGGCCTCGGATGGCTTATGGGAGGCCGATTATACGATGTCTCAGCCTGCCGGCGATTGGTTCGCCGAGGCTTATGATCCGAAAAGTTGGAAGCGGGGAAAAGCCGCTTTCGGAACGGAAGATAATCCGAATCGTTCCACGCCTTGGTCTACAGGAGATATCTGGGTACGTCGTACGTTTGACTGGCCTTCGGATGAGCAAAAGGATGCCCTCTACCTCCAATATTCGCATGATGATAATATCGAGGTGTATCTAAATGGAAAGCAAATCGCCGTGGCAGGGAACGGTCTGGACTATGATTTGCTGAAAGAGATACCGGAAGCGGTGGCGGAGAGCTTGAAGCCTACGGGTAACGTGTTGGCCGCTCATTGCCGGAACAATGGGGGAGGCGCTTATGTGGATATGGGAATCATGCGGAAGGTGAAACGAGGAGATACGTTCGATGAGAAAGCGATCCAGAAATCCATGAACGTGATGCCTACGCAAACATTCTATACCTTTGAGTGCGGTGGCGTGAGTCTGGACTTGATTTTCACGGCTCCTTTCTTGCTGAATGATCTGGAGGCTATGACTTCTCCGTTTAATTATATAACCTATCAAGTCCGTTCCATCGACGGTAAAGATCACGACGTGCAACTATACCTGGAAGCCACGCCGCAATGGGCCGTGAATACGATCGATCAAGAGGTGACTTTCGAGAAAACGGAAACCCCTGATTTAATTTACCTGAAGACAGGAACAATCGATCAAGAGGTTCTGGCGAAAACCGGGGATGATGTACGGATTGACTGGGGATATTTCTATTTGGTTATCCCCAAGAAACCGGGAGTCTCCGCAACGATCGACGAGTATTATGCTACGAAGAAAGCTTTCATGACTACTGGTAATTTACCGGCTGGATCGCAAAGTCTCTCTTCGGATATGCGTGAGCAAATGACAGTCCTCGCTTATACGGACCCGATCGGCAAGGTCTCCAAGGAAACCGTCTCCGGACATTTGATGATCGGTTACGATGATTTATATTCGATCCAGTATTTCCAAGACAACCGGATGCCTTATTGGAAGCACGACGGAAAGGTGGATATTCATCAGGCGTTCGAAAAAGGGGAGGCTTCTTACGAGGATCTGATGCGGCGTTGCGGTTCCTTCGATTCTTCTTTGATGAGCGAGACGAGTGCCGTAGGAGGGAAGAAATACGCCGAGCTATGCGCTATCGCATATCGGCAGGCGATCGCCGCCCATAAGTTGGTGACTGATAAGGAAGGGACTCTCTTATTCCTTTCGAAAGAAAATTTCAGTAACGGTTCTATCGGAACAGTGGATATTACGTATCCTTCCGCCCCCTTATTCTTAGTATACAACACGGATTTATTGAAGGGAATGATGAATCCCATTTTCTATTATAGCGAGAGCGGACAATGGAAGAAACCTTTTCCGGCTCACGATGTGGGTACCTATCCGGTTGCGAACGGTCAAACCTATGGTGGCGATATGCCCGTGGAAGAAAGTGGTAATATGCTTGTGCTAGCGACCGCTATAGCAATAGTGGATGGCAATGCTGATTATGCCGCCCAACATTGGGAGGTCTTGACTACATGGGCGAATTACTTGTTGAAGGAAGGCCTTGATCCGAAGAACCAACTTTGTACGGATGATTTTGCCGGACATTTCGCCCATAACACGAACTTGTCCATCAAGGCAATTATGGGAGTTGCCGGCTACGGAAAATTGGCGGAGATGTTAGGTAAGGCCGATATCGCTAGACAATATACGGAAGTCGCCCGTGAGATGGCCGCTAAGTGGGTGAAGATGGCGAACGATGGTGATCATTACCGCCTGACTTTCGATAAGCCGGGCACTTGGAGCCAAAAATATAATCTGGTCTGGGATCGCTTGCTGGGCTTGAATATCTTCCCAAAAGAGGTTGCCGCTACGGAAATGGCTTATTACAAGACAAAACAAAATAAATATGGTTTGCCGTTGGATAACCGGGAGGATTATACGAAGTCCGACTGGATTTTATGGTCCGCTTGTTTGACCGGATCGATGGAGGATTTCAATGCGCTGATGGTTCCGGTCTGGAACTACGCCAACGAGACGACTTCACGTGTTCCTCTAAGCGATTGGCATTTTACTTCCGATGGTACGCAACGAGGTTTTCAAGCCCGTTCGGTTGTCGGGGGATATTTTATGAAGATGCTGGAAAAGAAGCTAGGAAAATAATGTCATTCTAAGAAACGGAAGGAGGTCATTCCTTCCGTTTCTTAGTTTTGCGCATATGGATATTCACAGGGAGCGATGCCTGTGATCTTCTTAAATATAAGGCTGAAATACTGTACGTTCGGATAACCTAATTGTCGTGCTACCAAAGCGGGAGTATTACCGTTTTTCAGTAGCATTGTCTTAGCCACGCTCAATCGTTTGAACTGAAAATATTCCTCCAGTGTTTTGCCGGTCTCGAATCTTAACAGGTCGTTGAAGTAAGCGACAGAAAGGTCCAGTTCTGCCGTACAATATTCGGCGGTGGGTAGCTGGCCGTTCTCTAATTTACCGGAAATGATATACTCGTCGAGGAGCCTTTCCAATTTCTCCAAGATAGCCTTGTTCTTATTTTCCCGGGTAATGAACTGTCGCTCATAATAGCGTGTACAATAATCCAATAATAATTCAATGTGGCGGGATAGAATGGTACCACTGTGCGTATCGATGGCATGGTGAAGCTCGTCCTCGATGTTTTCCAGACAACACGTAACTTTGGCTGTCTCACGTTGAGAGAGATGCAGAGCCTCTTCTTTGTGATAAGCGAAGAAGGTATAGTTCTTAATAGGGTTGTCCAATGACGTGTGGAACAATAGGTCGGGATGGAACGCTAAAAGGTACCCTTTGTTGGGTAGCGTATTATTCTCGCTCATGCGGAAAATCTCACCGGGTGTAAGAAACACCATCGTAGCGTTGGAATAATCGTAATACTTACGTCCGCAACAATAGCAACCGTCCGGGCAGTCTTCTATCAAGAGGATCGCGTAGAACTCGAACTTTACGGCCTCTTGCTCTAGGTTCGGGCTCTCTAGATTGATGAGGCTTACTTGTGGGTGCAGCGTCTTGCATCCCAAGCACCGGTTACATTCATATACAGTCTTAATATCTAACATCTTCTTGAACGCCTTCTATAGATTCGTTGATAGACCGATCTGCGCACGGTATTCACTTGGCGTGTACCCTACCCGTTTCTTGAATAGCCGACAGAAGTGCTGCGGATATTGGAAACCGAGGGAATATGCGATTTGGCTGACTGTGTCCGCCGTGCCGGAGATACGTTCTTTGGCTAGCTCGATTACTTTCTCTTGGATGTATTCCTGCGGTGATTTGCCGGTTTCCTTCTTGAACATGTCACCGAAATAGTTCGATGAGAGGCAAAGCTTGTCGGCAAAGTATTTCACCGTAGGCAATCCGTCCTGTTCGGCGAGTGTACTTTCGAAATACTCATCCAACAGGTTTTCGAAACGTGTCAGCACATCCCGGTTTGTCTTGCCTCGGGTGATGAACTGCCTTTCATAAAAACGCATACAATAATTAAGCAGCAGTTCGATATGGTTTACAAGTAAGGTTTTACTATGTTTATCCACGCCATGTTCCAGTTCCATACGGATGATCTTCAGGCAATCCATCACGATAGATCTTTCTTCTTCCGAGAGATGCAACGCCTCGTTTACCTCGTAAGAAAAGAACGTATATTTCTTTATATTCTTTCCGAGTGACGTTCCACGCAGTAAATCGGGATGGAAAAGAATACCATGTGCGTTTACTTGGACTTTATCGGTTGTCGGATTTGTTTCCGCAGTTTGTCCGGGGGCGAAGCAAACGATCGTGCCTTCTTGGTAATCGTATGTCTGGCGTCCGTATTTGATATCGCAGGCTTTCTCTAGTTTTAGATACAGTGCGTAGATGCCGTAATTGAAGCGGATGAGATCTACACTACTCGTCGCTTTATTCAAATCTATGACACTGACAAGCGGATTTAGGGTTTCGAGGCCGTATAGTTTGTTATATAGGTCTACACTATCTAAGTTAAGTATCTTATCCATAAGCCGTACGTATTTAATCAATAATTCTGTACGCAAAAATAGAGGATAATTCATATATAGTTATAACCCTAATTACGGATTATATAACCATTGTTACGGATTATGTGTATTTACAGGCTTTCTGGCTGATTCCACAAAACCTGTAATTGAGGTCATGACATCCGTAATTTGTCTACAAAGGGATGCTATTTGAGCCTCTATCTTTGCCTTCGTAAAAATAAACAAGGAACGACATGAAGAAGTCATTAAGAGAATTATGTACGGCAATAGCCATATGCTTTTGCGCTACGGGAAATCTGTTCGCTACAGACAATCAAATTAATACCGATCATACAATGGACAAGAATTTGAATCTAATTAAGGAGTGGGATAAAGTATTCCCACAGAGTGACAAGGTGAGCCATAGTAAAGTTACTTTTCGTAATCGCTATGGCATTACGCTTGCCGCCGATATGTACAAACCCAAGCATGCGGATGGAAAATTGCCTGCTATCGCTATTAGCGGTCCGTTCGGTGCCGTGAAGGAACAATCCTCGGGTTTATATGCGCAGGAATTGGCAGAACGTGGATTTCTGACGATCGCTTTCGATCCGTCATATACAGGCGAGAGTGGCGGAGAGCCTCGTTATGTAGCTTCTCCCGACATCAATACGGAAGATTTCTGTGCGGCCGTCGATTTCCTTTCGACACGTGATGATGTGGATGCGGAACATATCGGTATCCTCGGTATCTGCGGATGGGGAGGCATGGCTCTTAATGCGGCGGCTATCGATACTCGTATCAAAGCGACCGTAACCTCTACGATGTACGATATGAGCCGTGTGAACGCTAATGGTTACTTCGATGCGATGGATGCCGACGCACGTTATGAATTGCGCAAGCAACTCAATGAACAGCGTACCGCTGACACAAAGAACGGCTCATACGCCCTTGCGGGAGGTTTGCCCGATACGTTACCCGACGATGCGCCCCAATTCTTGAAAGACTACTACGCTTATTACAAGACGAAGCGTGGTTACCACAAGCGTTCGCTCAACTCGAATGGCGGATGGAACAAGACCTCGGCTTTATCGTTCATCAATATGCCTATACTCTCGTATAGTGACGAGATTCGTAGCGCCGTATTGATTATTCATGGAGAGAAAGCGCATTCACGTTACTTCAGCGAGGATGCTTTCAAGAAACTGAAAGGTGACAATAAGGAATTGCTAATTATACCCGGAGCGAATCATGTCGATTTATACGATCAGATGAGTGTCATTCCCTTCGATAAGATTGAACGGTTCTTTGTAGAAAACTTTAAATAAGATTCATTATGCAACAGATAAAGGATATGGAATTTAGTGGTGAGCGTCCTTTGTTCGCCTCTCACGATTTACAATTAGACAATGTCGTTATTCATGCCGGGGAGTCGGCATTGAAAGAGTGTAGCAATATCATAGCCATAGGCTGTCGTTTTGAGGGTAAATATCCGTTCTGGCACGTGGATGGCTTCACCATCAAGAATAGCCTGTTTACCGAAGGTGGACGTGCTGCGTTATGGTACTCCCAAAATCTAGTGATGACGGATACACGGGTGGAAGCCCCAAAGATGTTTCGGGAGATGGACGGTATCAGACTGGAAAACGTACAACTACCCAATGCTCAAGAAACCCTTTGGCATTGCCGGAACGTGGAATTGATAAATGTGCAAATAGATCATGCTGATTATTTATTTATGCACGGCGAGAACATTAAAATCCGGAACTACGCTCAAAATGGAAACTACTCGTTCCAGTATTGTAAGAACGTGGAAATCCGTAATGCGGTCATCAACTCGAAAGACGCTTTCTGGAATACGGAGAATGTTACCGTATACGATTCCGAGATTAACGGCGAGTACTTGGGATGGCACTCGAAGAACCTGCGTTTGGTAAATTGCAAAATCTCGGGTACACAGCCGCTTTGTTACGCCCACGATCTTATGATGGAGAACTGTACGATGGCAGATGATTGCGATCTAGCCTTTGAATACAGTTCCGTGCAGGCGACTATCAATAGCCCGATCCGTAGCGTGAAGAATCCCCGTACGGGAAGCATCACCGCCGGAAGCTATGGTGAGGTAATCCTCGACGAGAACATTAAGGCTCCGGGTAATTGCCAACTGAGGCTATGGAATGAACGTACTTGCTTTTCCGCATAAAGAATATGAGATATAACTTCGATGAAATAGTGCCTCGTACCGGTACGAACTCCTATAAATGGGATAGCGCTGTGGATACGGATGTTCTACCGATGTGGGTGGCCGATATGGATTTCCGTACGGCACCCGTTATTATCGAAACCTTACGGCAACGTGTAGAACATGGTATTTTCGGTTATACTCGAGTACCGGATGCATATTACGAAGCGGTGACAGGCTGGTTTGAACGTCGGCATGGATGGCAAATACGAAAAGAATGGATGATTTGTACCTCCGGAGTTGTTCCGGCAATTTCTGCCGTTATCAAGGCGCTAACCGAGCCGGGTGATAAAGTACTGGTGCAGACTCCGGTTTATAACTGTTTTTTCTCGTCCATCCGCAATAACGGATGTGAGATTATCCGCACCCCTTTGTCTTATGCCCATGATACATTCACGATTGATTATGAGGATTTGGAGAAAAAAGCCGCTGATCCGAAGGTAAAGGTCATGCTGTTGTGTAATCCTCATAATCCCGCTGGAAGGGTATGGACACGTGAGGAACTAAGTCGTATCGGCAAGATCTGTATCCATAATGGCCTAATAGTCGTATCAGATGAGATACATTGCGAACTCGTATTTCCGGGATATACTTTTACACCGTTCGCATCTATCTCAGAAGAATTCCTACGGCATTCCGTGACATGCCTGTCGCCTAGCAAGGCTTTCAATATCGCTGGATTACAAATCGCCAATATCGTGTGTTACGATGAGAACCTACGTCGGAAGATAGACCGGGCAATCAATATCAACGAGGTATGCGATGTGAATCCTTTTGGTGTAATAGCTACCATAGCGGCCTATAATGAGGGAGAGGAATGGCTGTCGCAACTGATCGATTATTTATGGCAGAATTACTTATACATGAAAGATTTTTGCGGGAAATATCTGCCGGACTTTCCGATAACCTTGTTGGAAGGCACTTATCTTGTATGGATGGATTGCCGTAAGTTAGGTAAATCATCGGAAGAATTGGAGCACTTGCTGATCGAGAAAGCGAAGCTATGGCTCAATGCCGGAACGATGTATGGAGCAGAAGGCGAAGGCTTCATGCGTTGGAATATCGCTTGTCCACGTTCCTCGCTGATAAAGGGGGTGGAGCTGTTCAGGGATTTTGTAGGCTGTGCCTGTTAAAGAATAGTGATGATAGAAAACGTGAGAAGGGGAAAACATCTATTGCTTTCCCCTTCTTTCATATATCTCTCACTAGATAAAAGATTCGTTTTACTCGATCTCGATGCTATGTTTTACCGGAGTAAGAATGAACGTGAACTCATAGTCGCCGTAAGGAATCTGGTATTCCGGGAGTGCGATAGTTCCCCAGCTATTTACACAGCCTAATCCCATCTGTACCTTATCGAGACAAAGGTTTGTCAAGTCGACTTCCTCTACTTCTGGAGAGTGTCTTTGATCCTTTCGGGCACCGTCGTCCAAAGACTCTATCGTATAATGCAAAGCGGAAGCGGAGAATGGGGCAGAGGCTACGACCTCGATACCGTTGCCAGCCTCGTTCAGCATTTTCCACCAGCGGATATCCGATTTCGTTCCATTCTCTTGCGGACGGATATACGAATAGAATTGCTCGTCTACGGTCTGGCGGTAAATAGCCAAGTCCGCGTTACCCTTGCGGTCGATATAATTCTCCACGGGACCACGGCCGTAGTATTCGATATTCTCGAAATATCTCGGCATCGGCATTTGCATACCGAAGCGGAACATGGGGGATACCTTGGCATTCTTGTCTGCTGTCATTTTCTGGGTAACCTTGATCGCACCCTTGTTATTGATCACGTACGTCAAGTTCAACTTGGCGGATACGGTCGGCATATCGTAAACGGCCTCTACGATCACTTGCTTGTTCTCCATCCGTTGGTTAAGAGAAGTCAGCTTCATTTCCGGATTCTTCCATGCGGCGTACTTCTTCTGTAGGCCAGCTCCGAAATCATTGTCTGTCGGCGCACGCCAGAAGTTAGGAGTCAAAGCCTCTCCTTCCTTGATCATGTCTTGGCCGTTTACCTCGTATTTGATCAGGTAACCATTCTCACGGTTGAATTCGGTACGGAAACCACAACCTTCCACGATCAGGTAATTGGCGTCGTTATCTTGTACGGCTGGAGCCTTGGTTTCGATATTGGTTGTTTCCACGTTTTTCAAATCCATAGATGGAGCCTTGTACGGGTTCAACGTCAGCTGATCCTTGGCCACGGTATGTCCGGCGGGTAATAAGCCCTCACGGTTCTTCAGTTTATAAGATACATTCAGCAACCATTCCGTGCATTGGCAAGTCTCGCCTAGATCCAATCGGATCGTTGATGTTTGTTGGGGAGCTACTTTCAGGTCATCGACACGTCCGCTACGAACAACCTTGCCGCCTTTCAGCATTTCCCATTCCAGATAATAAGCGGAAAGGTCACGGAAGAAATTCTCGTTGTACACCTTGATCTCACCTTTCGACAGATCGCCGGGGGTTGTCCAGATATCTTGGTAATAATACCCCACCTCGTACATATGCGGGTTCGGAACACGATCCGGGCTGATCAAGCCGTTATCGCAGAAGTTATTATCGCTAGCGTCGAACTTATTGAAATCGCCGCCATAAGCATAGATCATTTTCCCGTTCTTGCCGGTCCAGCGCACGGATTGATCCACGAAGTCCCAGATGAAGCCCCCTTGATATTTCGGGTATTTACGGATCAAATCCCAATATTCCTTGAAACCTCCTTGAGAGTTACCCATGGCATGAGCGTATTCACATTGTATCAAAGGCTTTTGCATGGAGTTATCCTCGCTGTATTTAGCGCAATCCTCGTAGTTGTAATACATCGGGCAGAAGATATCGGTCTTTCCGTTCTTTCCGGCCTGTTCGTATTGTACGGCACGGCTGGGGTCTTCGTTCTTGATCCAGTCGTAAGCGGCCTCGAAGTTAGGACCGTATCCAGCCTCGTTACCCAAGGACCAGAAGATGATACTCGGATGGTTGAAGCCACGTTGGACGTTACGTTGGTTACGTTCCAGATGCGCTTTCTTATAAGATGGGTTCTTGGCTAACGTCTCCTCGCCGTATCCCATTCCGTGAGACTCTATATTGGCTTCGGCTACGACATAGATACCGTATTTATCGCAAAGATCGTACCAGAAGTTGTCATCGGGATAGTGGCAGGTACGAACGGCGTTCAAATTGAATTTCTTCATGATCTGTATGTCCTGTATCATGCGTTCGCGTGAAACGACATAACCGCCATCGGGATCCATCTCGTGACGGTCGGCACCCTTGAAAAGAACCGGTTGCCCGTTCACGAGTATCTGGGCGTTCTTTAATTCGATCTTACGGAAACCTACTTTTACGGGGATTACCTCGATTGTTTTGCCTCCCTCTTTTAAAGTAGCCCGTAAAGTATATAGATAGGGAGTCTCCGCAGTCCATTTGTGGGGAGAGGAGACTTCTATCGTCGTGCTGACCTTTCCGGAAGCGTTCAAGGATTGGGTAGTGACAGCTTTATTCTGGGCATCCAATAGTTCAAGCTCTACTGTACCTTTACCCTTCATGGTCAGGTTGACTGCCAACGAGCCATTTTGGTATTGAGCGTCCAGATCCGGAGTCACACGTATATCGGCGATCTGTTGCTTTGGGTTACGGGCGTATAAATAACAATCACGTCCGACACCGCTGTAACGGAAGAAATCTTGGTCTTCCAGATAAGTGCCATCACACCAGCGGAATACTTGGAAAGCAATCAGGTTTTTTTGTCCGGGTTTCAAGTAAGGAGTTAAGTTAAACTCCGCTTCCAGCTTGCTGTCTTCGCTATAGCCTACGTACTTCCCGTTTACCCACAAATACATATTGGAGGTAACGGAACCGAAATGGGCGATGATCTCTTTTCCGTTCCAGCTGGCAGGAACCATGATCTCACGACGGTAGGAACCCACATGGTTATTAACGGTAGGGACCTCGGGCGGGTTGTTCTTGAATTGCTCACGCCAAGCGTAACCAACGTTTACGTAGAGAGGATCTCCATATCCGTTCAGTTCCCATACACCGGGCACAGGCATATTGTTCCATCCTTTGTCGTTGTAATCGGTCCGCCAGAAATCGGTAGGACGAGCGTCAGCGTTCTTTACCCAAAAGAATTTCCAAGGACCGTTCAAGGTCATGAAGTTCTGGGATTGTTCCTTGGCGTCCTTCGCTGCCACCTCGGCGGTCTCGTAGGCGAAGAAATTGGCGTGCATCGGGGCACGGTTTACGGCGTTGACCTCGGGGTCTCGCCACTCATTCGACTGGGCTACCGCTGTGAAAGCCAAAGCGGCAAACAGTCCGGTCATAAGTTGTCTTTTCATGCTATTATATTTTTAATCTGCTTTACGGAATTGCAAAACTAAGAATAAAATTCCGGGTATGGCAATAATTCCGGCGGAAACTAACAGGGCGACACGTAAAGAATAGAAATCATTTAGCCAACCTATAAATGGGGCGATGGCAGCGAATATCAAGCGGATCACAAAGTTACGGATCGACAAGACCGTAGCCCGCATCTCCGAGAAGGTCATTTGATTAATGTAACCTTTCAAAATCGGTGTGGCGAAGCCCCGGACTATATAGAAAATGAACAAGATCGCTAATCCCCAATAAGTAAGGTTATAAGCGAGCGATATATATCCACCTACGATTATAAGTAGTATAAACGTGTTTGATTTACGCATCCCGAAATACCGCTCTACCTGATCAGAATAGAGGGCGGACAATCCCACAGTCAGATTGAGCACGGTCCAAATGACACCGTAATAGGAGGTCGGGGTTTCCAACTTCATCAATACGGGCTGCACGAACCATGCCATCGTTAATGTAGCGGCTCCGATGATACCGGAGAACATGATGTTATAGCATAGCTTACGGTTCGTGACCAAGGAATATTTCAAGATGCGGAGAATCTCGGAAACCGGGTTCTGCACCTTGCTCTTAGTATTGAATTCCTGCAAGGCGAACGCCGCTGGAATGCCGATAAAGGCGACAAACGCTTGGGCGTAAAACGGCAATCGCAAGGAATAGGCGGCCAGCAATCCACCGAATATCCCGGCGATGGCCTCGGCGAAATTACCGATCATCGTGATACGTCCCTCATACCGCAAATAAAGTTCTTCTTTTTTATATCGTACGGTTGTATCGTAGAGCAGCGCCGAATCCGCTCCGTTTACCAAGGTTTGCCCGGTTCCCAACAAAATCTCGGCGAAGAGAAATGCCGTGAAAGTGGAGGTGAAAGAATAACATAGGTACCCTCCAAAGAAAAGTATACAACCTAGAATCAAGCATTTCTTACGCCCCCATACGTCCGCCAGATAGCCCGAGGGAATCTCCAAAGTGACAGCGGCGACCGAGTAGACACTCTTCAAAATAAACACGTCTTGTAGTCCTAAACCATGATCCTCGTAGAATAGGACAATGATAGGCATTACGAGCGAGAACCATTTGGATAACTTGATCAGATAGAGAGCGAGTATATTTTGTTTCATATTTTTCAACGGGATTGCCCTGTCGTTTTTATTTAGACACGCGAATGTATGAATTCTTTGCCAATAGCCTGAACTTTTTTAGGAAGCTTCTGTTCTTTTTGAAAAAGGAAAAATATGGTATTCAATCAACTTGATATTCATTTACTGATTACGGCCATTTGTGTCATATCATCCGCCTTGATATGCTATACGATCGGGGTCTGGGGCGAGCGTTTCCAAGGACAGTTAAAAGCGTGGCATCTTTGGTTTTTTGTATTAGGACTTTATGCGGACGCTATTGGAACGGGCTTGATGGAGCATATCGCCCAACTGACCCATTTACATGATACGGTACATACCGTAACGGGAATTATCGCTATTTGCTTGATGCTGATCCATGCGATCTGGGCGATTTGGACTTACTTTAAAGGTTCGTTAAAAGCCAAACAGCATTTCAACAGATTTAGCATTGTTGTGTGGTTCATCTGGTTAATTCCTTATTGCATCGGTATCTACATGGGGATGTCTCTCCATAAATAGAGGCCATCGCTCATATATCTTGAGAAATAAATCGTACATTTGGTGATATGTTTACTATATAAACGAGGTGATCGCCCTCTACGAGCGTTCCGCCGAGATGAATCCATTCTCCTCGAAGTTCGATGCTTGGCAAGCCGGCAAATGTCAATTAACAGAAGAGGAGAAACTAGGCTATGAGCTTTTCAAGGAAAAAGGGCTATGTGCCGAGTGCCATATCTTGGATCCCGACGAACGGGCCGGGAAGGTGCTATTCACCGATCATACCTATGATAATCTGGGGATTCCCTCAAATCCGGGCAATCCATTCTTTAAGGTTTCGGCTCCCTATAATACGTGTGGTAAGGATACGATGGATCTTGGCTTGGGCTCACGACTGCGTGATCCGGAAGAATACGGGAAGTTCCGTGTGCCTACGCTCCGCAATATCGCTCTGACAGCTCCATATGGCCATAATGGATATTTCAAGACCTTGGAGGAGATCGTACATTTTTATAACGTAAGGGATGTAGAGGATTTCCCCCCGGCGGAATATCCCGAGACCGTAAATAAGGATGAACTGGGGAACTTAGGTTTATCTCAGGAAGAGGAGACTGCGATTGTCGCTTTTTTACGAACATTGACGGATTGCATCAAATAAAAATCAGTCTTTCCAAAAACTTTCTCCAGCCCTTGATAGTTTTCTTATAAAATAAAAAGAAGAGTTTAAACTATGGCGAAGAAAGTTGCGGACCAGTTAGTGGATACGCTGGAAAAAGCAGGCGTACGACGTATATACGCCGTGACAGGCGATAGCCTGAATGAGGTGAACGAGGCTGTTCGGAAAAACGGCAGATTGCGGTGGATTCATGTCCGTCATGAGGAAACGGGGGCTTATGCCGCTGCGGCGGAGGCCCAGTTGACAGGCGAGTTGGCTTGTTGCGCAGGTAGTAGTGGCCCCGGGCATGTACATTTAATTAATGGGCTGTATGATGCCCAACGATCCGGAGCACGGGTCTTGGCGATCGCTTCCACGATCCCTTCCCGGGAGTTTGGTACGGAATATTTCCAAGAGACAAATACGATCAAATTATTCGATGATTGTAGCTATTATAACCAAGTAGCCACTACGCCGGAACAATTTCCCCGGATGCTTCAAGGCGCTATGCAAGCGGCGATTTCATCATGTGGGGTCGGGGTGATCGGACTTCCCGGTGACTTGGCGGCAGAGAATGCTACAGCGGGTTTGTCCTCTACCTTTTCTTTTCCTACGCGACAACGGGTTTGTCCCGCCGAACAGGAAATCCGGGAATTAGCGGATTTGTTGAATAATGCGAAGAAAGTGACACTTTATTGTGGAATAGGGGCGAAAGATGCCCATCCGGAATTGGTGCAGTTGGCTAAATATGAGAAAGTTCGGGAAAATCTCCGTTCTGCCGCCGCTGTCCGGGGGAAAGAAGAGAAGATACAGCCAGAGTACGTGATCTCGGTCGTAGACGAGCTTAGCTCGGACGACGCCATATTTACCGTGGATACGGGTATGACTTGTGTATGGGGTGCCCGCTATTTGCAAGCTACGGGTATGCGGAAGATGTTGGGATCATTCAATCATGGCTCGATGGCGAACGCCATGCCGCAAGCGATAGGGGCGGCATTGGCTTATCCCGGCAGGCAAGTCGTTGCGTTGTGTGGTGATGGAGGTATCTCAATGTTGTTGGGCGACCTTGCTACGATCGTGCAATACCATTTGCCGATTAAATTAATCGTATTTAATAACCGTTCCCTAGGAATGGTAAAACTTGAGATGGAGGTGGCCGGACTGCCGGATTGGCAGACCACGATGCTGAACCCGGATTTCGCCCGGGTCGCCCTTTCAATGGGAATGGCGGGCTACAACGTGATCAACCCCGACGATGTATTCCCCACTTTGCAGAAAGTGTTTAACGCTGACGGACCGGCCTTGGTTAACATCATGACCGATCCGAACGCATTAGCGATGCCTCCCAAGATTGAGTTCTCCCAAATGCTTGGTTTTGCCCAGACCATGTATAAGTTAATGATGGAGGGGCGAAGCAAGGAGGTCTTGGATACCATCGATACGAATCTAAAACATTGGAAAGATGTGTTTTAAACTCTCAAAAGAGCTGGATAACCGCTTTAGATTTCGCGCTTTGAATGGCAGCGTCCAATATCCGCACTACCATTAGGTTATTCTCCAACGAGGAAAGGTCCGTGGGAGGTACGTCAATCTCTTTACGGACAGCGGCTTTCAAGAAATAAAAGGAATCATTATAAGGAGCGTTCAAGGAAGGTGCTATTTCTTGGCGCTCCTTTCCGTTGGTATAAATTCGCATTTCCTTAGGCGTATCTTGGTAAATATATCCTTTGTCGCCATAGATATGCATATCTTTTCTACCCATCGGCCAACACCATGATCCCATGATCTGGACGGTTGCGGAAGGATATTCCACGATAATAGTTGCGTCATCGCCTACCTTGGGATAAAGATTCGGTTTATTCTGCCGTAGTACGGCGTATACGCTAAGAGGCTTTTCATCTTTCATGAGACGGGTGGCTAAGTTGGCTCCGTAACATCCAAAATCGATAACTGCCCCGCCGCCATTCAGCATGGGGTCGGTTAACCAGTCCGTGAACTCTTTTCCGCAGTTGATCTCGAAGGGACCTTGATGCCCGTCGTATACGTTGATACGATCGATCTTCCCGATAGCACCGCTGTCGATAAGGCGGAATGCCTCATGGTTGGTATTATACCACGTAGTCTCGTAGTTGGTAAGCAACAAGATATTTTTCTCACGGGCGAGCGATGCCATTCGGGTAGCATGTTCGTTATTGACGGCTAATGGCTTTTCTACCATAACATGTATGCCTCTCGGTGCGCAAGCCTCTACCACACGAAGATGGTCGTGGATCGGCTCGTATACGATGACCGCCTCCGGATGGGTCTTATCCAGCATCTCGCCAAGGTCCGCATAGAATAGGTTAGGATCCAGCTTATCCCGCAGACCGTTATGTTCCCGTAAGTAATCATCTTTCTCGGCGACTCCTACAATCTTGAAATCGCCTCTATCCAAACGGCTTATCACCTCCCATAGATGTCCGTGGGATACTCCTGCCACGGCCAGTCGCAAAGGCTCTCCATCTTGCCCTTTCGCCGTGAGAGTTAAGAACGTAAATGCACATAACATAAGTAAGTAACGTGTGATCTTGTGTATATTCATGATATTATCTATATATAGTTTTTACAAAGATATACGATTATTTCTTACCTTTGCAACCCATTACTTATTCAGATTAAGGAAAACAGTATAATTTAGAAATATAAAGAAATGGCAAAAGAGCTGAAAGAACTTACACCGAGAAGTGTAAACTATTCGCAGTGGTACCAAGATTTGGTAATTAAGGCAGATTTGGCGGAGAATTCCGCCGTGCGTGGTTGTATGGTGATCAAGCCTTACGGATACGCTATCTGGGAGAAGATGCAACGTATCCTAGACGATATGTTCAAGGAAACCGGTCATGTGAACGCTTATTTCCCCTTGCTGATCCCGAAGTCTTTCTTAAGCAAAGAAGCTGAGCACGTAGAAGGGTTCGCCAAGGAGTGCGCCGTGGTTACTCACTATCGTTTGAAGACAAATCATGACGGTACGGGGGTTGTCGTAGATCCGGCAGCTAAACTGGAAGAGGAATTGATCATTCGCCCGACTTCGGAGACCATTATATGGAATACATACCGTAACTGGATTCAGTCTTACCGCGACCTGCCTATCTTGTGCAACCAATGGGCGAACGTGATGCGCTGGGAGATGCGTACTCGCTTGTTCCTTCGTACGGCTGAGTTCTTGTGGCAGGAAGGCCATACCGCTCACGCTACTCGTGAAGAAGCGGAGATAGAAGCTAAGAAGATGCAAGAGGTTTACGCGAACTTCGCTGAGAATTATATGGCAATGCCAGTAATAAAGGGCGTGAAGTCTGAGAGCGAGCGTTTCGCTGGTGCTTTGGATACCTATACGATCGAGGCGATGATGCAGGATGGAAAAGCTTTGCAGGCGGGAACTTCCCATTTTTTGGGACAGAACTTCGGTAAGGCTTTCGACGTTACTTTCATCGACAAGAACGGCAAGAGCGACTATGCTTGGGCTACTTCTTGGGGAGTTTCCACACGTTTGATCGGTGCGTTGATTATGTCTCATTCCGATGATAACGGTTTGGTATTGCCTCCTCATTTGGCTCCGATTCAGGTTGTGATCGTCCCGATTTATCGTAGCGCTGAGCAATTAGCGCAGATCAGCGAGAAGGTCGCTGGTATCGTGGCTAAGTTGAAGGCGTTGGGTATCTCCGTGAAATATGACGACGCTGATAATAAGAAGCCGGGCTGGAAGTTCGCTGAGTACGAGTTGAAAGGTGTTCCCGTGCGTTTGGCTATGGGTGGTCGTGATTTGGAAAATAATACAATCGAGGTGATGCGCCGTGATACTTTGGAGAAGGAAACGATCACTTGTGATGGCATTGAGGAATACGTGAAGAATCTGTTGGAGGAAATCCAAGCGAATATCTTCAAGAAAGCGTACGATCACCGTGAGGCTAACATCATAAACGTAGATACGTATGAGGAATTTAAGGAGAAGATCGAGGATGGCGTCTTCATCATGGCTCACTGGGATGGAACCCCAGAGACAGAGGAATTGATCAAGAACGAGACAAAAGCTACGATCCGCTGTATTCCTTTAGCTGGAGATAAGACTCCGGGTAAGTGTATGGTGACAGGTAAACCGTCGGCTTGTCGGGTACTGTTCGCCAGAGCTTATTGATTGTTATGCTAAAAGATGAAATAAAATGAGGGATGCTTTAACCGAAGGGCATCCCTCTCTAAGAAAATGAGCTACCACGAATTTATACTTGTCGTTAACTTTAGTAGCATCATTATCTTGGTGTTATTGGCGATGTTGTTATTGATTGCCACTCGGTTTCGTGGCGAGAGTGGTTATGCCGCAGCGATTATCGTTCTTCCTAACATCCCTGTTTATATTTACAACATGAGCCGCATGCTTGGTTGGCATGATATAACGTTGTTCTTTTTCCCTATCAGTTATTCGGTCAATACGCTGTTGATGCCGTTGCTGTGGTTATTTACCCGCCGCAACTTTGATCTTGATCCTCGTTTCAAGCCTGTCCAATTGTTGCATTTTTTACCGGCGATTGTCTGTGTCGTTATCGTGTTATCCATTCCTATGCGGAAGCGTATGGAGAGTATACTTCATGAGGTCACCGGTGATGATACTTGGATCGGTGATTTTAACGCTGCCGTGATTACCTCGCAGATGATCGGTTATTTTGTCGCTATCTTTATTTATCTTTACCGGAAGAAGCAGTATATAAAGGATAATTGGTCTGATGCCGAATACATGCAAAAGGAATGGATTCCGAAACTTATGATCCTGTTCGCTGCCTTGTTTGTCACCGTGATGACCTGCTATGCGATTTGGCCTCGGACTGATGCTTGGTTGATACAGATATTGAATGTGATGGCGATGAGCTTCCTCGTCTATAATTTTATTGCTCATCCAACTGTTCCTTATATCCAAGGAACGTCACGGATGCTCGTTAAGGATGAGACGGTAGGGTTTCAGTCTATACCAGACGAGGAACAAATGAGAGATATATGTTCCCAAGTGAAAGAGTATCTGGAGACAACAAATGCTTTCCTGCGAAAGGACCTTTCCTTATCCATCTTATCGAGAGAGACTGGTATTTACCAAAAATTACTTTCTCGGTCGATCAACGAATACTTAAAACAGAACTTCTTCGAGCTTATCAACGAGATGCGAGTGGGGGAAGCCAAGCGAAGGTTGCTCCTGCCGGAGAATGCTGGTCATACGGTAGATAGCCTTTATGAGGAATGTGGTTTTCGGACTCGTTCCACGTTCTTCTTGGCATTTAAGAAGGTAGAGGGTTTGTCTCCCGCCCAGTGGCTTAATTCGGTAAAAAAACATACGGATCAATAAACGCAACAGCTAAAAAGAGTACATAAACTCTTTCCGGGTCTGATTTTATTACTATATTTGTGTCGCTATCGTCAGATAGCGGACATATTTAGACACTAGGAAAGTGTTTAGCTTCGTTCTCAGAGATAAAATCTGGTAAATTTTTCACGGGAGAATAAGTTGTACTCTTCACGTCATTGTTATATGCTATACGTATATGGACAAAGGGCGTGGGCTGTTGCTTATTTACCGTACGGGTTTACCAGAGCCTATCTCTTAAATAAGTTAATAGTCCCACGCTTTCCTCATATTAATACTATCCGGATCGGGGCTTACCGGATGTACATCTTCGAGGCATTATGAAAAAATATCTACCACGTTTCTCTTTCTTTTTAATGATTTTACTCCATTTCATCATGAAATCAGTCTGAATATACAGCTTTCGGACTTCTCTAAACATCTTGTTTTAGGTGATTCGGGAAATAAACACTCTCTTTGCGGTATCGATTGAATCTGTTTGTTTACTTCTGAAAGTATTTTTGTATATAAAGCATTTTTGTTTTATATGCATTTTATTGATGTGGATACTCTCGCTGATACCTTCTTGTCATCGAGAGGGAGAGGTTGGTCTTTCCCAAAATGATCAGGTGGGTATAGATAGTGTGGTCTCGGCCTGTCCGGACATCGATTCTCTACAATCATGTCTAAGGTATTTCGAGAGAACTGCAAATGAGCTGGGAGTGATACTCGCCTATAAGGAATTAGAGGTACGTTACCGGGAAGCGGCCCGTTTTAATGAGGCGATAGGATGCCACCGGGAAGGCTTGCGATTGGCTATGCAAAGGAAAGATACCTCGGAGGTCATACAGGCCTTGAATAATATCGGTACGAACTTCCGGCGGTTAGGTATCATGGACGAGGCCTCCAATTATCATTATAGGGCATTGTCGTTGTGCGAGAGACTGGGTGATAAGGAAAGCTATAAAGCAAGAAAAAACCGGACCATTTCCTTGAGTGGTATCGGAAACGTGTATCTAACATTGGAAAATTGCGAGATGGCCGACAGTATTTTCCGAATAGCGCTGGAAGAGGAACGTACCTTGGATAGTGATCTCGGCTTGGCCATGAACTATGCGAACCTTGGCTCTATCTTCGAGATGCGTGGCATGATGGATTCCGCTTTTGTTTATTACAATTATTCTATGGAGCATAATCGTGCGGCCGGGTCTGTTGTCGGCATTTCGCTTTGCCATAACCATATAGGACGCTTGTTCGAGAAAAAGGGACAATGGGATCAGGCGATACGCGAATATCGTAACGCATACGACCTTATGGTGGCGGACAACGATCTGTATCATTGGCTGGAATCGTGCCTGGCCTTGGCACGGGTGAATATCTACAAGGGAGATCTGCGAATGGCGGAGGCTTTCTTGGAGCATGCGGAGGGTGCCGCTAAGGTGCCGCGGGCGTGGAAGCATTTGTCGAGCGTGTATCATCTGGATTACTTGCGTTATAAGAAGCTGGGTGATTATAAGAATGCCCTCAACGCTTATACATCAAGTCTCGCTTATGCTGATAGCATGCGAAATACTGAGAATATGAACCATATACAGAACCTCCGTGTGGACTACGAGAAAGAGAGGAGCAACCGGAAGCTTTCATTGATACAGAAGAATTATGAGATGGGGCAGCGTACCAAGAATATTTTCCTGATCGCTTGCTTGATCGTACTCTTCCTTACGGTGGTAGCGATGGGCTTTTTATGGTATGCCTTGCGGATGAAGTCCCGCAATCAGCAGGTGATGCGGCGCATGGAGGAGGTGAGGGCCAATTTCTTCACGAATGTCACGCATGAGTTTCGTACGCCGCTGACGGTTATCTTGGGTGTGTCGGAAGAGTTGCGGAAAGGGGGAATAGGCGAGGAGGAACTCAAGACCGGGCTGAATATGATTGGACGGCAGGGAAAGAACCTGCTGGAATTGGTGAACCAATTATTGGAAGTGGCGAAAGTGAGATCTGAGATTGGCGATCCGGAATGGAGGACTGGAGATATCGTAGCTTATACGAGCATGATCGTGGAAGATAACCGGGCGTATGCCCGCCAAGGGCAGGTAGACCTTTGTTTTACTCCTTCGGAGACGATTATCAGCATGGATTTCGTGCCCGAGTATTTCCGGAGGATCATGGATAACTTACTCCGTAACGCTATCAAGTTCACGCCGAGAGGTGGGAGGGTTGTCGTGACGATGGAGTGTGTGGGGAGTATGCTTGTCACGCATGTGGCGGATACGGGCTGCGGTATAGCCGAGGAGGACTTGCCGCATATCTTCAAGGCTTTTTACCTAGGTGAGACCGGAGGGGCAGGCACGATGGGCACGGGGATCGGCCTTTCTTTGGTACGGCAGATGGTGAGGAGCATGGAGGGCCGGGTGAGCGTGAAGAGTACGGCCGGGGTTGGTTCTGAGTTTGTCGTGATGTTGCCATTGAGACATGGTGACTCCTTCTGGGAACGTTGGGTACCCGGCGAGGAATCTAACGATAACGCCTCTCATCCGGAACCGGACAAGACCGTGATACTGCCGGATGCGACGATGGAGCCGGATAGCACGTCTATGCGCCCGTCTATATTGATCGTGGAAGATAATGCGGACATTTCTTATTATATCGGCCGGCTGCTTAATGGTGCGTATCAAATAATATATGCGCAAAACGGAGCGGAGGGGCTGGAGATAGCGGCGGAGCAAATGCCGGACTTGATCCTCACCGACTTGATGATGCCCGAGATGGATGGCTATGAGTTATGTAGGCGGGTACGTGAATCCGAGGTGTTGAACCATATTCCGATCATTATCATTACCGCAAAATCAGGAGGAAAGGAACGTGTCTGTGGCTTAGAAGTCGGGGCGGACGCTTATCTGGAGAAGCCTTTCAATGCGGAAGAGCTGAATATCCGGATAACAAAGTTGCTGGAACAGCGTCGTTTGCTGCGTGAGAAGTATTCCAAGGCTATGCGTGAGGGGACAGAACTGAATGTAAAACTAAACCCTGCCGACCAAGACTTCTTGGCTCGCCTGAATGATTATATATATGCGTTGATATCCAACCATGGCTTGAACTCGGACATGGTAGACGATAAGATGTGCATGAGCCGATCCCAGTTGAATCGCAAGGTCCGTGCCATCACGGGCTACAACACTTCCGCCTATATCCTGCAGATGCGCATGGAGAGGAGCAAACGCCTCTTGGCCTCTACCGAGGAACTGATCGGCGACATCGCCCTTAAATGCGGCTTCGAGGATGCCAATTATTTCGCCCGCCTTTTCAAGCAGATCTTCAATGTAACGCCTTCGCAATACAGGAAAAGCCTCATTCAATGATTCCGTGTAGCGGGTACTTCCGTGTAGAAAGGGGCTATGAAATTGAGAAATCCATATTTAACCTCATCATTGGGAAATCCGAGGGTATAGATATTGAATTCCGGATTGAAATCCTTGATGGTCAGATAGCCACTTTGGTAAATCACCGGGATAGGTCGGGTGGCGTCGGCTGTACATGGAAATATATTATAAACCAATCCGGGTACAATCCATCCTCAAGAATAACTCTTGTTTATAGAGCGTCTGTTACGATGGGCAACGTGACGTGCTTACAATGGGCATTATAAGGAGCTAATAATGCCCATTGTTATTCTTCCATAGATTCTATCGGAGGCGATTCGGCCGGCTAGCATTTCTAATCGACTGCTCTTTAATTAGTTAATTATTTTCAATGCGCAGATTCTCTTGGTTTGTCCTAGTGAAATGCGTCGATTATCCTATAAGAATGCGTCATTTCTCCTCACGGGCGATCGCTCTCGGGGCTAATTTTGCGAATAAAGAAATCGGACGTTTCACCAAATCTGGTTCGAGTATGGAAGAAGAAAAACACAAGAAGCCTTTGCTTTCTTATGAGGAGGTGATCGAGGTCATCGATGAGCGCATCTCGCGTGACGAGCCTGCCACTGCCGACGAGCGGATCAAACGTGTCGAGGAAGTGGCCGAGCAAATGGAAGAAGAACGTAAAAAAGGGATATCGTGCCGTAAGAAGGTTTCTCGCTTTTTTCGGAGATCCTTGATAAATCTGGACCGATCCATCAGAAGGTGTTTCGGTAAATAAATAGGAATGAATTATTAATCTAATGAATTAAAGGAAATGAAAAAGCTAGTATTTATTTTATCTGCCATGTTGCTCCTAATCGGGACAATGGACGTGCAAGCCCAATGGGGAAAGAAACTCCTCAAGAAAGCGGGTGAGAGTGCCAAACGGGCAACGGAGAGGAACGTGGAACGGAAAGTGGAACAGACCGTAGACAAGGCTTTCGAGGGAGCGGAGGATGTGGTGACGGGGAAAGGGAATAATAATAATGAAAAGGAGGAGCCACCAACAAGTACAAATTCACAAGGGAATTTTGAAACTATGGATGATGGGGAAGATCTGGCACAGCAGGAACAGCAACAACCACAGCAATCACTCGAAATGACGTATGCCAAGAGTGACTTCGTGCCGGGGGATGAGATTATTTTTGAGGATGATGTGACCCGGGAACAGATAGGAGAATTCCTCAGCCAGTGGGATTTATTAAAAGGTACTGTTGAGATCGCTCAAATCAATGGCGATAAGGTGATACTTTGCGTGAGTCAGGATGATCCGGTCATTGCACCGCTATTCGATAATATGAAAAGTTATTTGCCGGAAAAGTTCACGCTGGAATTTGACTTTTGGGTAGGGCCTTTTACAAAAAAGGGAGATGATGAGCCGGAAAATTGCTATATCGTACGTTTTTACAAACCCGAATCGGGAAGTCGTGTTCAAACTATCAATCTTGACGACTGGTATTATAGTGCTTCAGACCATCGTACACGCCTAAGATGGGACTTTATTCCTTCCTCTGGGGAGAACAGCCGTAGCGGAAGCGATGACTCTTTTCGGACTATCCCGAACTCATGGAACCACTTCTCACTGTCCTTCAATCAACGGGCAATGAAAGTTTACATAAATGGTATCCGCTATGCCAATATTCCGAATACGGTAGCACCCGGACATTTTGACATACAGTTTTATAGAGGCGGTGGATATTTTACGAATAACACTTCCATCCGCAACATACGTGTCGCCAAAGGCGCAGTGCCATTGTACGACCGCATGATGAGCGACGGTAAGTTCATCACGTATGGCATCACCTTCGATGTCGGCAAGTCCACCATCAAACCAGAGAGTATGGGTGAGATCAATCGTATCGTCAAATTAATGACCGATAACCCCGACCTGAGATTCTCCGTAGAAGGCCATACCGATAGCACCGGCAACGAGGCTTCCAACCAGACGTTAAGCGAGGCCCGCAGCAACGCCATCGTAGGTAAACTGGTTGAACTGGGCATCAGTGCCGATCGCCTCTCCGCTTCCGGCAAAGGACAATCATCTCCCATCGCCGATAACGGAACGGACGAGGGTCGTGCCAAGAACCGGCGGGTGGAGTTTGTCAAGATGTAACGAATAAGTGAGCGATATGAAAAAGAAATTCTACATACTGATGTGCTTGGCGAGCCTCGTCTTGATGGTAACGGCTTGCGGCGGCAAGGAGAAGATCAAGGAGAAGCTCCGTGCGGCTACCGAGGCCGTAAAGGAGCGGAAGGAAGCGGCCGCCTCCGAAAAGGGGAGCGATCTGGAAATGGATAAACAAGGCGACAGGCCGGATAACGGTGCCTTTGTCGATCCGTCGCTCACGCCGGCCCAGCGTAAGGCGATCGACAAGGAGAATCCGTGGTTCGCTCGCAACTTCCGTATGGAACTGACAGCTAAGTCAATGGGGAACAAGGTGAACGTGGAAATACAAAAGTCGGGCAAAATCCTTTATTACCATTTCTGGAACAACTCTGGCAATGTCGAGACGCTTATCCTGCTTGACGAAGGCGATTATAAGATTTACCAGATTTCGTCTAAAAACAAGGTGGCGCAGCTAAAGGCGACTTCCGACTCGGACTATTATGCGTTCTTTTGCGACAAGATAGGGAATGTGTATGGCATTGTCCATACTGCTCAGAAAGAGAAGAAGGTGGAACAGGACGATAGCTTTGTCCAGTCCAGCACGCAAGAATCTGTCGGGGTAGAGGACGTGCGTTGGGGCGGCTTCGATTGTGAGAAGATCACCCGTGTCACTGGTACCGAGAACGACCTGAGTGCCGGGATGAAAGCCATAGGAGACCTCTTTGGCACTAAATCCAGCATGGACAACTCGATTAAAGACTTGAAACATATCGAGACGACCGACATCGTCTGGATTGAAAAGAATAGCGGAGCTGTGGTACACCGCAAGTTCTCCGTGAAAGGAGGAGCCGGAATGGGTAACTATGCGGAACGGATGAAACCGCAACCCTCCGTCACGTTGCTCACCTTCTCGCCCGATCCGTCGTTGATACCGACCTCTCAGGAGGGCTATAAACTGGTGAAATAGGTATTCATATAATATAGAATGTATAACACGCTCAAATAAGAAAGCCATGAAGAAGCTATCGATTCTACTACTCAGTCTTGCCGCTATGGGAGCATTCGCTTTCGTCTTGCCTTCCTTGCCCACCGGGCAAAGTGGCGCTTATCCTACGGAAACGGCTTTTATGGCCGAGGCCGAAGAGATGTTCCAAAAAGGGAACAAGCTTTACGAGCAAGGCTATATGCTACAGGCGAACTACTATTACGGGCAAGCCGTGGTAGCCGTGGCCAGCCTTCGCTACGGGTTGAGCGAGCTGATCTACGTAAAACAGCGCGACGAGAGGGCCGCCGCCAAGAAAGCCGCCGAAGAGAAACAGCGCAAGGAGGACGAGGAAGATATGGAAGATTGGGGATGGGAAGATGAGGGAGGACTCCTTACTGCGCTTACCAACCTAACCGGGAAGCTGGATACGATGACCGAAAAACTGAGCCAGGAGCTTGTCAATATGGAATTGGATGAGGACAGCGAGCGGAGCGAGGCTTGGGACTTGTTGGCTACCCAAAGCATAGCGTCGCCTTACCCTTACTTCTTCGAGGCCATCTCGTGGGATTACAAGGGAAAGGAAGATAAGGCGAGAGAATGCTACGCCAACGCGATGTGCAACCCCGCTTTCCCGTCCACCGTATGGGATTTCTCCTATTGGCAGGACCTTACGAGCGGCGAGCTCAGGGCCATTGCCCGCAGGCTGCTCCCCAAGGAGGAGGAATACCGCAAGTATTTTCACCTGAGCACCTATAGCTGCCCGCACCATTACCTTAATTTCGACGATGACTACCTGACGGCGAAAGCCGCCGACACCTTGGTCGTATTACCCACGGCCGTGGGAGCGGCGCTCATGCTGTATGAGACGGCCGTACAGGCGAACCCCTTCAACGCACGCAATTTCGCCGGTGCCTCGTTGCTGAGCGTACAGAACGGCGATAGCGTAAAGGCCGCCTACTACCTGAACGAGGGGCTGCTGATAGATCCGGAGAATAAAGGATTGCAAGCATTACTGAACGTATGGAAAGGAGGACACAAATGAAACGCATAGGATTCATATTTACCGTGATAACGCTATTCTGCTTGTCCGCTGTTTCCCGGGTGATAGCGCAATCGGATTGGAGCTTGATAAACTTCGACTTGATCAACCTGCCTTGCGAGCCGGGAAGCCATTCGTTGACCTATACCATGTATTACGGAGTCAACCCGTTTAAGGTTAAGTCGTTTAACGATATAGAGTGCCCCATCATCTTCGGGGGAGAGTTGGTCTGCACCAGATCCATCGACCTGAAAGAAAAGAAGGAGGCGGTAAACCGGGCCCTAAGCGACCTGGGCTGGAATTTCGCCACGCTGCGGCAAGTGATCGAAAGGGCGGCGCAAGCCAAGCCGAACGATATAACGAACGAGCAATTCTGGGACGACCTCGTGAGCATGAGCGGGTTGAACGGCCTGGCGGGAGACGCGTTGGCGCTGATCAGCGGCGTGAAGGATCGCGACAAGTATTACGAGGCGGAGAGGATACAGGGACGGCTCAAGAGCGAGGCGTACAAATACTTGGTGAATAAGACACTCAGCACGGTGGGTAAGATCTTCAGCCTGAAAGGGCGTGTCGAGATCTTCTTGAACGCGCGAGAACGGGATAAGCAGAAATGGATCAACTGCGTGGCCGAGGACAATCTGGTCTCGCTCGCCCGTTTCTATCGCATCGCCAACAACCGCTTGTGGCAGATCGCGCAAACGAAAGGACAGACGTGGGTGCTGCGCGTGAACGGTTCGGCCAACGCTCCTTTCTTTTATGAGGGAGAGATGTGCGTACAGCAATGGAAGATCAAGATGGAGCTGGAGAAGAGTTATCACGGGGCCAACGAGAAACTGACGGAGCAGCAGTTCTACAGGACTTTCGCTGGTGAGTACATCGGGTGGCTGGACGCCGAGGTGTTGTATGCAGAATTGGGATGCGCACTATTTTGTGGATAAGGAACTGCTACGTTTCGGACAAACAACGATCGTTGGAGACGCCCCGATGTTCGCCTCCGATATAAGGATAAACCAGTCGTATATGAAACTATGGGCGGAGAGCTGGGGCCTTGGCTTCAAGCACAGCACGAAACCCACGCAGGCCCACAACATATACCGCCTGCCGGTGAAGGTGGTGGTGAATATGCCTAAGAAACCGACCAAATCTGTTTACGCCAGCACGGAAGTATTCATGGGAGACAGGGAATGGATGCCGGGCGACAAGCCCCAGCCAGAGATCGAGACCTATTTCCAGTTGCAGCATAACGTGGCGGTATCCGGTACGGTCAGCGATGAGGGAATATCGTTCAAAGCCGATCACTACCTGAATTATTACGCCACGCGAGATTTCATCGTCATCGATGGGAACATAAACGACGGGCTTAGCATCAGCGGATTGGGAACGATCCCTTTCCGCAGCCAGGGTAGCGTGAACGACCCGATCCCCAAGGAGGGATTCGGAGGCAAGCCCGACGGGAGCATCCAGATACATATAGATCAAAGCTTGGATGACGTGGAGAAATGGGAGCGTATCCGATACGAATAGACGACAGAATATTCACCTTATAAACAAATACAACGATGAGAAAGATCTTGAACATCATGGCAATCGCCCTTGCGATATTCTGCAGGATACCGGTGGAGGTGCACGGCCAGAGTTTCTTGAAGAAACTGAAACAGAAAGTGGGCAACGTAGTAGGTACCAAGGATGATACCGCCGAGATAGGAGAGGAGCCTTTCGTCGGTGGAGATGGCGATCAGCCGACACGATCTGTCACCCCCACGGATAAGCTACAAAAACGTCGCACGGCTACCGCCACGTGGGACGAGATGATCGCTCCCAGCAGAGCCAACTCGCCGGAGGCCTTGCTGAACGAGCTTCCCCCGTTGCCTTCCGTCGAGAGCATCGTCTACCCGGAGGAAACCGCCCGTGCGACCTACTACCGCAAGATCGTAGCCGTGGATATGCGTATAACGGAACTGGATTCGATACATACCTGCTCGGACGAGGAGATGATCGCCCTCCGGGATAAGTTCTATGTAGAGTTGGCCGATATCAACGGGATTACGGTGGAGGAAATGAAAAGCTTGGAAGACCCGAACCTCCCCGAAGCGGAAAAGGAACGCTTGATCGAGAAGATGAAGAACGCCTTGGTAGGCGATACCCGGGGGCTTGAGGCCATGGGCGCCAATCTGGAGAAACGTGAGGCAGCCAAAGGAGGCAAGTTGACCAACGAGGAGAAGATGGCCTTCTTAGCGGAGAACCAAGGCAACCTGAGCGACCTAGGTTCCATGATGGAAAAAATGCAGGCGACGAACGAGAAAACGACAGCCTTCAACGCCAAGTTCGTCAAGCTGGAACAAATGACCGTGCAGCAAACCGAGAAGATGAAAAAGATACTACAGGCGAGCGATGGCGCAATCACGAGTTGCGAGAAGATCGCCGGGGAATACGAATCGGAATTAAAGACCCTCTATGCCCAAATCTATGAGACCGACGACAGCCAGAAGGTTGAGGAACTTTATGCCCGTGCCGACGAGCGGATGAAAAACTATCGCCTCCGTGCCGCCAAGCTCTGGCGCAACAGCCTGCAAACCCAATTGGATGGGGTAAAGGCCATGTATCCGGACATCGTGAAGTTGCAGAAAGAGATGATGCAGGAGGGAATCATCCCGGCCTGCGCCGAGAAACGTGCCTCGTTCAACGCCGTGACCAATTACACCAATATCTTGCACAAGGCGTATCGCGACTTCCCGCAACCGCGGGTGTTGCCGGTCTACATGGAGACGATCATTGAGATTCCCGAGGGTGAGCACCTGTTTTACGCGGAGAGTGGTTTCGCCACGTCGGTCGACGGCTTCTTGAACAACAGCCGCGTCTACACCGCCGACAATGCGGGCAAGAGATACCTTTACGAAAACGGCAAGAAGCGGGAACTGGGGCCGAACGATCCCGGCGATTTCCAAGCGAAAGGGGCACGGACGGAACCCACCTACGGAGCTTGGACCTCGGCTAGCGGCACACGCAAGGTGACCTACACGCGCGACGGATCGCTTACCCTGCATGACGGCACCTCCTTCTATCCGCTGGCTTTCAAGAAGGAGAGCGACAGGCTGGTGTGGATCATCGCCTCGTCTGCAGGTGTTGAAAAATGCACGTACAAACTATAGCGGTATTCCTCGTTGCGTTGTTGGCGCGAGCTCTCAGCGGATCGACCGCCTTGGCGCAGGATTACCAAAAGATCTTTGAAAAGGAATGGATAGAAGCTGATAAGTACGTGGCGGGATAACGGGAGGTCTGGAACTTGATCTTCCCGGAGTTCGGTATCCGGACGGAGTTGGCCGTGGCGGTTGTCTTCCCCGAATTGGTTCGTTACTCGGCCTTGATGGACTTTATGGAGACAACAGCCGTCAAGGCGCTTTACCAGCAAAAGGGGGTAAAGGGAGCCGATTTCTCCATTGGCCGCTTCCAGATGAAGCCTTCCTTCGTGGAGGATCTGGAACGACAGTGGATGCGAACGGAATGGCGACACGAGTACGGGATCTATTTCGATCTCTCCGAGACGTTGGAGGCCCACCGCATATGCGTACTCCGGCTGGACGACCGGAACTGGCAATGTATTTATCTGGCCATGTTCTTGAAACTGTTATACCGCCGTTTCCCGGAACTGGCCGAGGAGGAGGATATCGAGCAAGTCCGCTTTTGCTCCACCGCCTACAACGCCTCGTTTTACGGCACCTACGAGTGCATCCGTAGCAAAAGCGCCCGCCGCTTCTACCATACTGATTTCATACCGACTCCCGGAACGAAGCGTTACGCTTATTCCGAGATAGCGGTCTTTTATTACAAGATAGCTCTCTGACATGCTGGAATGATTTTTATTTCCCTCCCTTCAAATCGTTCCAGCACTATGTGAAAGCAAGACACAAACGGGGATAGATTCTGGTAGACCCGTCGGAGACTCCGGAAGCGCAGGGATTCCTTCCCTCTGGCTTCCGGGGAATCCGATTCCCGACACCGGCTTCCCCTTATGAAGTGACAAGAATTAAAGAAACGAACGATAAAAAGAATGACTATGGCCAATTACGGTAAATATGGATTCCTTCCCTCCATCGCCCTCTGCCTTCTTTGGGCGACGGAGGTATCGTGGGCGCAGGTGAAGCTCGTGCGGATGCCCGTCGTTGAGAAGAGCGGTTCAATATCCTCTGGGAAGAGTATAATACGCTTATGGAGAATCAATTAAACACCGAGACGAAGCAAACACCCGCACAAATGCAAGGCGAATCGGGCGACGGTGGCCAGAGGGGAACGCTGGGGAGTCATCGACGAGCAAGACCATCGTGCGACGTTAACGGTGTCACACGTATGACATCAGCTGCCTCACACGTGCGACACCTAGAGCCTCACGCCTGCAAGACCGGCAACGAGAATAGAGAGAAATAACAATTATCACATTATCAACAATTTAAAACAAAACAAGATGGCAAAGTACAAGTTAATTAAGAAAGTGAATCCGCAGAAAAGACAGGAACCTGGCAAATGGTACGCGACCCCCAAAAGCGAGACCCCGCTCTCGGGCAAGGCGATGACGTGCGCCGCCACCGCCAACACCACTACTGCTCCCATCGAGATGGAGGCCTCGCTGGAGCTTCTGGCCAAGTTCGTGCCCCAACAACTCCAGCAGGGACACACGGTGAAGATACCGGGCTTGGGTACTTTTCGCCTCACCTTCAAGAGCGATGGCGTGGAAGATATTAACAGTTTCCGGGCGAACAGCATGATCAAGAACGTCCGGATCGTATTCACTCCCTCGAAAGAATTGCGGGAGAGCGTGCTCAGCGGCCTTACGTTCGAGGACGGCGGCGTACTGGAGGACGACATCAGCTACGCTTCTATAGCCGATTACCGTTTGGCCAAAGGTGTCCCGGAGGGCGGCGGAGACTCGGAAAGCCCGGGTGAGATTTAAGGTAACCATTAAAACAGGAACAGGATGAACATTTTCTCTTGCCATATACGCCGGATCGTGTTGTTGCTATTGGCACTCCTCTGAGTGCCGATGGCGACGCTACGGGCGCAGGAAGAAAAAGCGGACGGCACGAACCGGGTGATAGTATCCAAACAGGATATGCGGATAACCGTTCTTTGTCCGCAAGGCGATACGCTCGCCGTTTTTCCCATCGCTTGCGGACGCAATTACGGCGACAAGCAGCAGGAATGGGATTTCCGGACACCGGAAGGGCATTTCGTGATAGAGTCCGTGGAAGATACCTCCCTTTGGCCGCGAGACTCGACGAGGCAAGAAACTCCCGGCGAGATATACGGCCCCCGCTTCTTCCGCTTGAAAACACCCGGCTTCACGGGCATCGGCATACACGGGACCGCCAACCCCCAAGTGATACCCGGACGGATAACGATGGGCTGCATACGCCTCAGCAATGAGGACCTGAAAGCCTTCTCCCGGCTGGTGGACGTAGATACAAGGGTGGATATCCTGCCCGACAAAGGGAGAGAACGCGGCTCGCTTTCCAAGCTAGCCCGGGACGATGATTACTAACAACACTAAAAGGAATGGACATGAAAAGGTTAATCTTATTATTGATATGCGCGCTGTACGTAACGACGGCGGCGCAGGCGCAAATTTCTTTCTATGGTGAGTGGTGCCGGAAAGGGAGTGGCGAAAAGACCATCATGATCTTCGATATGAAGGAAAAGAAAGCCTACGTGATGAACGAGGCCCGGAAGACCTGCATGGTGATGGAGGAGATCGACAAGTTATCCACCAATAAGCTGGTGGGTTACGACTGGGAAGTGTCTCACTCTACCTCCCGAGAGTTTTTGGGCATGGAGGAGATAGACGGTAAGGAGTGTGCCCACTACTATGTCAAGAGCGAATCGATCTACAAGGATGGCGGCAAGGATGGCGCCGGCTATCACGAATGGATTTACTCGCCCATGAAGGTATCGAACTACAACGGCTGCATCGCCCACGACAATACGGTGTATGTGATGGACAGGACCATCGTGCTTCGCCGCGTCAAGATGGGGCCGCAACCGGCGCACCTCTTCCAAGTGCCCGAAGGGTATCAAATGACTGTGATGCCTGCCGGCGGCCTGCTGGAGATGATGACGGGGAAATCGTGCGAGGAGAACACCCAAAAAGTGGACGAGACACGCGATGCCATCCAAAAATCCAATGAGCAGATCAAGGAGCAACTGAAAGAGGTCAACGACAAGAGCAAGAGCGACGAGGAACGGATGAAGGCCTTGCTCGAGATGCTGGGCGGACAGAAGAAGAAATAGAGAAAAATTATTCACTTTAAAATAACAACGATTATGAAAACGAACATTAGATTTCTAGTTATGATCGCCGTTTCCTTGCTGACGGTATTGGGAATGAGCGCGCAAGAACCTTTCTTCCTACATAAGGAAGGCGTGAAACTGACTTACGCCGACAAGGACAAGAAAGGAAAGATCAACAGTTACACGGAGACTACCGCTACAAAGGTGACGGGAGACGCGGACAACTGCACCGTTACCTACTCGATGATGGTGATGGACAATAAAAAGAACCCGGTGCTCAAGCAACCGATGACACAGACATTCGAGGTGAAGAATGGCACGGTGACCTACGATCCCAAGTCGTTGGTAGGACAGATCATGGAGGGCATGCAAGTAACCGTGACCGGAACACCCTTCCAACTTCCCTCCAATGTCAAGGTAGGCGATACCTTCGGCGACTATACCATCACCTTGAACTTGGCCGGCATCAAGACCAATACGGAGGTGACGGGCGTGAAGGCCGTGGCCGAGGAAACCCTCGACGTGAACGGGACGAGTATCGACTGCGTCGTGATTGAGAACACTACCGTATCGAAAGTGATCGGTATCAAGCAGACCGCTATCCAGAAGATCTGGTATGGCCACGGCATTGGCCCTGTGAAGACAAACATGTATAACAAGAAGGGAAAACTGATGACAAGCCAAGAGCTAGTTTCAATAGAAGGATTGTAAACCATTAAAAACATACGTATCATGAAACAGACATTATTTACATTCATGTTCATCATAAGCCTCGTGCTTATGACGGCATGCGGAGGTTCGCCGGTAGATAAAGCCTTGGCAAAACTGGATGATGCCATTGAAAAGCTGGAGAAAAAAGGAGATAAGATGACCAAGGACGAGATGGATGCCATCATGAAAGACTTGGAGGAACCCGTTAGCGTATTGAACAAAACGATAGAAGACAACGAGGTGGGAGGTGTCACCAAGATCAAGATAATCGCCAAGGTGACGAAACTGACGGCGCTGGCCACGAAGGTCGGGATAAAGAATCTGGATATGGGAGATTTCTCGGATAAGGCGAAAGGAACTAAGAAAGAGTAAGGTGGTATGGGAGATATTTTAACAGGAATCGTAAAAGGCTTGTCCGGATTCATGCTGCAGGATGATCCCGACGTGAAGATATTCAATGCCCAGACCGAGATGAAAGAGTTCTCGGAAAGGGAGGGAAAGATCTATGCCCGTCTCGGACGGCAAGTATATGAGACGGATGGCGGCGAGAACTATCCGGAGATAAGGGCAGAGCTAGATTTACTCGCAGCCAACAAGCAGGCGGCGGAAAGCCGCCCTCGAACGTGCCGAGGCCGAGGAACGTGCCCGCCGGGAAGCCGAGGAGCAGGAGCATAGCTGCCCCAATTGCGGGGCCTATAATCCGGAGGGAACCAACTTTTGCCAAGAGTGTGGAACCCGTTTGACGCAACCCGTGCAACAAGCGCCTGCGGCGAAACGTTTCTGCCCGAACTGCGGCACGGAAGTTATCGCCGGGCATCGTTTCTGCAGCGGTTGCGGAACAAAAATGGAATGATGTATAACAGTTACTTTAAAGAAAGGAGAAATCATGGCTTTTTGTACAAACTGCGGGACAAATGTCCCGGATGGCATAAAATTCTGTACCTCATGTGGTACGCCGATGTCGGTACAGGCACAACCGCAAGCCCCGCCACCGCCCCAGCAAACCTATGTGCAGCCGCAACCTGCGCCTCAGCCACTACCGCAGCAGGCTTATACCCCGCCATCGCAACCGGCTTACGCACAACCTCAACCGGGATACGTGGCTCCGGCGGGCGATCCGAACGCTCCGCTTCCCCCGGGAAGCAAGTATGAACCGATCACGACGGGTGGGTATATCGGTATCTTCCTGTTGATGCTTCTTCCGTTGATCAATCTCATCCTACTCATTATCTGGGCCTGCGGAGGCTGCCAGAAGGTGAACAAGGCGAACTTCGCCCGTGCGATGCTGATCATGATGATAATCGGTTCGGTCTTGTCGTTGCTGATGTTCTTCGCCGTACGGATGCTGTTCGGTAGCGAGATAGACAGCTTGATGGAAGCTTTCGGAGATCTACTCAAATAATAACAATACTAAAATTAGGAGGAAACAAATTATGGCATTCTGTGGAAAATGTGGACAACAAGTGAATGAAGGCGTGAGATTTTGCCCGGCCTGCGGATCACCTATGCAAATAGTTGCCGCCGAACCGAACAGGCAACAGACACCTCCGCCGGTACAACCGACCGATGCGGAATCAATGGCTAAGGCTACCGCCACGGCCGATGCCTTGAGCGACAAATTAAGTGGTATGAACAAGACCGCGGACCTGACCGACCAGTTCGATAAAGCCGATGTAGAGCAAAATAAGGTAATGGCTATCCTTGCTTATTTCGGGATTCTGGTATTGATCCCGATCCTTGCGGCCAAGGACTCGAAATTCGCCCGGTTCCATGCCAACCAAGGCTTGCTTTTATGCATCGCCATGTTTGGCTGGATCATAGCGGACTCCGTTCTGACCGCCCTCTTGCGGGCGATCCTATGGAGGGGATTGGGCTTATGGAGCATCTACTCTCTTTGCGGTACGGTATTGAACCTCGTTTACATCGTGTTTACGGTACTGGCAGTCATCGGTATCATTAACGCGCTGAACGGGCGAGCTAAGGAATTACCTATCATCGGTAAATACCGTCTGTTGAAATAGCATAATAACCCATAAATGTATACTTTATGACAGCAAAAGAGATTTTCTTCAAGACCCTGCAATTCGGTTGGATAAAACTAGGATTAGGATTGCTGAATATATTGATAGCCGTGCTGCTCTTCGCTATCTTGATGGGCATATCGGTCCTGTTCAATAGCGACGGAGTGGTAGCGATCATGTTTTTCATCTGGTTGGGACTTATAGGGGTAGTGAATTTCTTCTTGAATCACTACATCGGTTATCTCGTAAAAGCCGGGCATGTGGCCGTGATCGCGATGGCGTATCAAACCGGCTATGTACCTGCCAAACCCTTCGAGATGGGAAAGACGATGGTAAAGGAACGTTTCGGTACATCCAACGTGTATTTTGCCTTGGATAAACTTGTGGCGGGTTCCATTAAACAGTTACAACGTACATTGGGACGTGTTACGGACAGTTTGCTCGGGGCGCTCCCCGGAGCTGACGGGATAAAGAGCCTCACCAACATGTTTCTCGATATCTCGTTGGGGTATGTGGACGAGTGCTGCTTAGGTTACACCTTTTACCATCCGGCTCAAAACCCTTATAAATCGGCGGCAGATGGTGTCATTATCTATTTTCAGAACTGGAAGACGTTGCTCAAGGATGCGGCGAAGACAACGGGGATGGTCATCTTATCGTTCGTGGTGGTTACGTTGATTGCGTTTATCCTCTTCGGTGGATTGTTCCGCTTGTTCGGCTGGAGCGGTTTCATGGCTTTCATTATTTCATTGTTGTTCGCCTATACAGTAAAGTATGCCTTTATTGATAGCTGGATCTTGGTGAAAATGATGAGCAGCTATATGCAAGTAGCTCCCGCCACGCAAGTTACTTTCGATCTGTATGGTAAGTTGAGCGGCTTGTCCGGTAAGTTCAAGGAGCTTTTCAAGAAAGGTAACGAGATGCCGCAACCGAATCCCACCGCTACTTCCGCAGCACAAGATCCTTTGCGACCGCAGATACCGGGACAGGTCTCAACGCCGGAAAGCCGCTTTTGCCCTCAATGCGGAATGCAATTAGCTCCGACCGCTACATTTTGCGGGAATTGCGGAGAAAGGTTATAGTTTTTAAGTTTAATCGTAAAAAATCAAGAATATGAAACGAGTATTATTTACATTGGTAGCCTGTTTAGTAGGTATTTCTTCATTGATGGCGCAATCATTCTCTCTTCCGGGGTATTTGTTTGGAAGATGTCCGGACTATAGTATTACCTATGACAAGAACGATGCGCAGGAACAGAAAGATGTTTATATATGCGATGGTAATAAAAGCGTGGTTCGTATAGACAGTTATAAATGGAACTCAAGTTCGTCTGATTGGGTATATGATGGCAAGACCGTGATGGAGAATGATAACCAAGGACGCACTTTGGTCGCTATCTCTTATTCGGCAGCCGACGTGGCAGGCGAGAAAACAGAATACACTTATACCGGAAATGGCTATGAGAAGTTCTCCGTCACTTCCTCCAGCTTTGAGGGAGGCGCATGGAAAGCCGAGGCGAAAGTGGATATAGAAGCCACTTTCAACAAAGATAAATATCCGGTCTCGATACTCATGACAGGTACGGCTGAGGGAGAGACGTTCAAGATGAAAATGGAGTGGTCTTACGATAAGAATGTCACGAAAACCTCGTCTTCCATTGATTTCGGTGGTAGTTGGATGCTTATGTCAGAAAGCAAGACGGAGATCGTGGACGCGGGAAACCCGATGATTTCGAAAAATTATCAGAAAATGTATTTCCCCGCTGAGACAAGCTGGGAATATTCAGGAAAGACACATGACTATTTCAATGGAACAACCTCTATCGCTCCTGTAGTAGAGGAGAACGAACTGAAACTTCATATTTATGGAGATGTGTTGGAAGTACAAGGAACGGAAAGCGGGATTTCTATTTATGCGATAACTGGAGGGAAAATGGCAGAGAGTAAGTCGAATCGTATTGACATCTCTCGCTTGCCAGCAGGAATCTATTTGCTAAATACAGCTAGAGGTTCTATAAAGTTTATTCATAAATAAGCAAAAGTAAGGTGCGCCTTACTGAATGTGTGAGGCGCACCTTTTTTATTTGAATCGTTTTACTGTCTATTAACTCAATCCCTCAATCATGCCATCCACGATATCGATCTTTCGGGCTTGCGGCTCTTTCGGGAGTCCCGGCATACGCATGATCTCGCCCATGACGACAACGATCATCTCGGCTCCGTTATTGATGATTACATCTCGTACTTTTAGTTCGAAATCTTTGGCGACCCCATAAGCTTTCGGATCGGAAGAGAATGAATATTGAGTCTTGGCGATACAGATCGGATAATGGGAAATACCCAAGCTTTCGATCTGACGCAATTTTTTATCGGCCAAAGTCGTATAAACAATCGAAGAAGCTCCGTATATCTTCTGGGCCACTTTTTGTACCTTCGTACGGATCGGATCATTCAGATCATATGTATATTGTAAAGGAGCGGAAGGATGATTTTCGATCGTATCAACCACTAAGCGGGCAAGCTCCGTACCCCCTTCACCGCCTTCGGCGAAAACGTTATTCATGGCGAATCCAACCCCTTTCTCCTCGCAATGCTCAGCCACTAACGCAATCTCCTCGTCCGTATCGGTAGCGAAACGGTTGAAAGTAACGATTACTTGCTGGCCGAAGCTCTTCATATTCTCAATGTGTTTATCTAAGTTAGCGAATCCGTTCTTTAATCCTTCGATATTCGGTTCCTTGATTTCTTTCTCCGGAACGCCACCATGAAGTTTCAAGCTCTGGGCAGTCGCTACGATGACTGTCAGTTTCGGTGAAAGCCCCGCTTTTCTACATTTGATATTAAAGAATTTCTCCGCGCCCAGATCAGCGCCGAAACCAGCCTCCGTAATCACATAATCTCCATAAGTAAGAGCCATTTGGGTGGCCGATATGGAATTACATCCATGGGCGATATTAGCGAAAGGACCTCCATGTACAAATGCGGGAGTATTCTCCGTTGTTTGTACAAGGTTCGGCAGTAATGCGTCTTTTAGCAATACGGTAATAGCTCCGGCTATGCCAAGATCATTTACCGTGAAAGGCTTATCTTCGTTTGTATAACCCAATAAAATATTTCCGACACGTCGTTTCAAATCCTCTATATCCGTAGCCAAGCAAAGGATCGCCATGATCTCTGAAGCGGGAGTGATGTCAAATCCGGTCTCGGTAGGGACACCGTTCGCCGAGCCGCCTAGACCCGATACGATGTTACGTAAGCTACGGTCGTTTACGTCAAGAACCCGTTTCCATTTGATCTCCTTCAATCCCTCGCAGGTGTTGCGGGTCTGATAAATATAGTTATCCAATAAAGCGGTAATCATATTGTGGGCGGAAGTAACCGCATGAAAATCCCCTGTAAAATGCAAGTTGATGTTTTCCATGGGAAGCACTTGGGCATATCCACCTCCGGCAGCACCACCTTTCATGCCGAAACACGGGCCAAGAGACGGCTCACGTAAAGCGACCACCGCTTTCTTCCCTATTTTATTCAGCCCTAAAGCCAGACCGATCGAAACCGTAGTCTTTCCGATTCCCGCTTTAGTGGGAGTGATAGCGGTCACTAAAATTAAATTATGCTGGTCCATTTGCTTTTTATCGATCAAATGGATAGGAACCTTGGCAATATACCTGCCATAATTTTGTACTTCCTCACGAGGGATACCTAACGTTGTCGCAACTTCCTTAATTTTACGCAAGTCTGTTTCTCTTGCTATCTCAATGTCCGATTTCATGTGCTTTATGTAAGTTTATATAGTTTGAACAAAGTAAATCTAATTTATTATAATAACAAAATGATACGGAACAAGGTTTTCCCCCTTTATGGAATAATAAGATTGTGTTATTTTGATATTTTTGTGCGAAGATGGCGAGGATCTTGCTTTTTGTGATAGCTGTCAGGCTTGAAATTAAACTTTTTGTAAAGTGAGCTTTGCAAAAATCATACGTTTTGCTTGTTGTACTTTTAAAGAATTATAAAATAGTCTTTAAAATTATTCATCTGTAATAATTTGATTAATTTTGTGATGTCACAACGATAAAAAGAAACCTAAGAGTGTGATAAATTGAAACAGATAAGAGACTAATAACATTAGCAATATAATATGTAAATTTAAGGTTATGTCAACAGTAAGATTTAGTCAGGTTACATTTGCTACTAAATCGTGGGTAGCAGAAGCATGGGAAAAGATGGTAGTGGAATTGTTTAGCGGTCGTGTCGTAGCGGAAGTCAAACAATTGGATGAAGTATGTGAATCAAAGTGGGAAGTAGAATTGAAGAAGCTTCAAAACGAGGTTCATTCTTTATGTCATCATGCGATCCATCAATTGCTCCCGATAGCCGGCTCTTATCAACAGGCGTTACTGGATGACGTTGCCCAAGCCTATACGGTATACGCTCCGGAAGAAGCAGAGTCTATCTTCAACCGGGGAAACCAAGCGATCGAGGATATCAAAGGACATGTATCGGGTATTCGCTACAACGCTTGTAAAATGCGTGAGGCGAACCGTAAAGTAAGCGAGTTGGAAGATATGCACGCAAAAGCGGTCATGTACCATAATTCAGTGAAACCTTATATGGATACACTTCGTTTCCATATCGATCAGCTTAAGCATATATTGCATGTAGCGTAATAAGATGGGCTGTCCGAGTTTGGTTACTCTCCGGGCAGCCTTCTTCTTTTAGCGAGGTTGGATAATCAGTAGGGAGAAATAGGGGAAATCCTTGGAATGTATAGTGGCGATATCAGTAGTATAATATTCTTTTCTTGTTCCTACATTCTCGAAATAATGAAAAACCGCCTTATCCGCATACTGCCGGATACAAGTATGAATAGCCTCTTGGCAACCCGGTAATTTCATGATGACGATGATCATTCCATTTTCTATTTTTGCCGAAAGTTCATCGAACGACGCAGTCCCGGGGATTACGTTAATTTGCTCCTCTTGTTTTACGATATGTATCCCGGCCAAGGCACCTGCCGCTATAAATGCCGGAATTCCTGCGATTCGATCTACCGGGATTCCTGTTTCCTCGAATTTATCGTATACATATTGTATAGATGAATAAAAACCAGCGTCTCCCTCGGCGACGATCACGATTTGTTTCCCTTTCAAATATTCAGCTTGGGCATCCAGAAACAATTTGTTATAAGCGTTTAACGCATCTGTCCGTTCCTTACTCATTGGCAAAATAAACGGATGGATCAAGGATTCGTCTACCTCAATAGCTTTCAATATATCCGTCGCCCGAGATATGATTCCATGCTTGCCTTGTGTAGCAGGACAATAGATAATATCAGCCTTTTGTAATGTTTTAAGCCCTTTCAGCGTAATTAATTCCGGATCACCGGGACCTAATGAGACGAAGTGAATAGGATGATTCATGTGTATCTGTTTTTATTTGAAACGCAAAAGTCCTTAAAATTGTGGATGTATACAAATATTCTTACTACTTTTGTCACTGTAACAGGCTCCGCTTATCTCTTTTTCCGGGAGGCGGATTAAAAGGGAACCGGGTGAGAATCCCGGACAGACCACGCTGCTGTGAACTTTTAAACATTCGGACAATACCTTGGCCACTGGTTTTGTAATCGGGAAGGCGTCCTGAATGGAAGTAAGTCAGAAGACCTGCCGGTTCATAAATAAATGTTGCTGTCCCGTGGAGCAGGACGAGAGTAACTGTCAATGATCAACTGTCAATTAAACAAGGATTATGAATAAGTTTATAGCGGGTGGATGCTTGCTTTTATCGGTATTGACTTTATCATGTACTTCAGGTATCCGTGAAAAAGGAGAAATAGGGAAGACGGCTTCCGTAGAGCAATCTGCGTTCTCGCAAGAGCAGGTTAAGCCTTTATACGCCCAAGGATTCAAGCTTACCTATGCGGATCAATATCTCTTGGCTGATATCCAAGATCCTCAAAATGAGGAAAGCACCACGTTTCATTATGCGTTCGTGAAAAGAGGTGCGAAACCCACGGGGATTCCCGCTGATTATACGGTGATAGAGCTTCCTATCCGAAGCGTTATCTGTATGACTTCCCTGCAATTATCGAACTTTATTAAATTGGGTGCCTTGGATAGGGTCGTTGGGATTACCAGTACACGGCATTTGTTCAATAAAGAGATGAACGAACGCCTGAAAGAAGGTAAAACCGCTAAGATCGGTATCGAGGGGAATTTCGATAACGAGGTTATCATGAGCATGAATCCTGATTTGATCCTTGTATCGCCATTCAAGCGGGGAGGCTATGAGACGCTGAAAGACGTGGGTATTCCCTTGATTCCCCATTTGGGTTATAAGGAGACTACGCCATTGGGACAGGCCGAGTGGATCAAGTTCGTAGGCTTGCTGTTGGGGATAGAGAAAGATGGCAATGAGCGTTTCGCCACCATCGAGAAGAGGTATAATGAATTAAAGGAACTTACGGCGGATGGTAAGGTTAAAAAACGTCCGATCGTTTTTAGTGGCGAGTTACGGGGTGGAAACTGGTATGCCGTAGGAGGAAAGAGCTTCTTAGCGCAACTTTTCAAGGATGCCGGCGCTGATTATTTCTTGAAAGATGATGAGCGATCCGGTGGTGTTACATTAGACTTCGAGACGGTCTATAACCAAGCGGACGACGCTGATTATTGGCGTATCGTGAATAGTTTCCCGGGAACGTTCAGCTATGAGGCATTGAAAGAGCAAGATCCTCGTTATGAGGATTTCCGTGCGTTCCGGGAGAAAGGAATTATCTATTGTAATATGAAGAACACGCCGTTTTATGAGAGTATGCCGACAGAACCGGAGATCGTCCTAGCGGATTTGCTTCATATCTTTCATCCGGATTTATTACCGGATCATGAGTCGGTCTATTATTCTCGACTTAAATAAGGAACACTGATGAGACATTCAAATACCCTATGGATGCTGGCGATTGTCACGGCTATTTTTGTTCTAATCTTTTTGAATTTGGTGTTGGGGTCAGTCTCTATTCCTCTTCAATCGGTTTGGCATATTATCTGGAATTTAGGAAATGAGCCTATTACATGGCAGAATATTATCTGGAAATCCCGACTACCACAGGCATTGACAGCGTTGGTAGCGGGAGCTGGCTTATCCATCAGCGGCTTACAGATGCAAACCGTTTTCCGTAATCCATTGGCCGGACCTTCGGTCTTAGGTATCAGTTCGGGAGCGAGCATGGGTGTCGCTTTCGTGGTGTTGTTAAGCGGTAGTTTAGGGGGCGTTGCCTTGAGTAAACTTGGTTTTATGGGGGAGATCGCCTTATCGATAGCGGCCGTGATCGGTTCCTTATCCGTGATGGCGCTGATCGTGTATGTTTCCCAAAAGGTAAAAGGAAATGTCACGTTGTTGATTATCGGTGTGATGATCGGTTACGTGGCAAACGCCGTGATCGGTGTACTTAAATTCTTTAGCGTCGAGGAGGATATCCGTGCATACGTGATTTGGGGATTGGGTAGTTTCGCCCGTGTTTCCGGTAATCAGATGACGTTGTTCGTGATTCTTATGACAATCTTGATCCCTCTCTCGTTCCTGCTTATCAAGACCATGAACTTGATGCTTCTTGGGGATAGCTACGCACGCAATTTGGGACTTAATATCAAGCGGGCCCGTTTGTTGGTTATCACCTCGGCTGGGGTCCTTACGGCGATTGTCACTGCTTATTGCGGACCTATTATCTTCTTGGGGCTAGCCGTTCCGCATTTATGCCGGGCCATATTTCAAACTTCCGACCATCGGATTTTAATGCCTGCGGTCTTATTCGCCGGTGCGGCGTTGGCGTTGATCTGTAATTTGATCGCCCGTATGCCGGGGTTCGAGGGAGCGTTACCTGTCAACTCGGTAACCGCTTTAGTAGGTGCTCCAGTAGTGGCCTCAGTATTATTTAGAAAACGTAAGAATGAATTGAACGAGTAAGATGAAACAAGATACGATTCATATTAACGGACTTTCGATCGGTTACCATTCTAAGAGTAGTACAAAGCTGGTAGCTAAAGGTATACACTCTACGATCTATAGTGGTGAATTAACCTGTTTGCTGGGTGCTAACGGGGTGGGGAAGTCTACTTTATTGCGCACGTTATCGGCTTTCCAACCTAAATTAGATGGGGAAATATTGGTCCTAGGAAAAGATATAGATGCTTATTCCGATAAGGAATTGAGCACCACGATCGGTGTCGTGCTGACCGATAAATGTGAGATCAGGAATATGTTGGTACGGGAATTGGTCGGGATGGGACGTAGCCCGTATACCGGCTTCTGGGGCAAGTTGAGCAAGGATGATAAGCGGATCGTGGAAGAATCCATCGCCCTTGTCCGCATTGAGGAACTAGCATCCCGCATGGTCCATACCTTATCGGATGGAGAACGCCAGAAAGTGATGATCGCTAAGGCGCTCGCTCAGGAGACTCCGGTTATTTACTTGGATGAACCTACCGCATTCCTTGATTTTCCCAGCAAGGTAGAGATTATGCAATTACTCCATCATCTAACCCGGAAAACGAATAAGACGATATTTATGTCCACTCACGATTTGGAGCTGGCTCTCCAGATATCGGATAAGATCTGGTTAATGGACAAAGCAAATGGTATCTCTACCGGTACCCCCGAGGATTTGGCATTGAGTGGTCATTTAAGCAATTTCTTCGCCCGGAAAGGGATTGTTTTCGATAAGGATACCGGATTATTCCGTATAGATAATCAATTCTCCCGACAGATCCGCCTCGTTGGACATGGCCAGAAATACGCTATGGTGCGTAAAGCGCTCCAGCGAAACGGAATTTTGGCGAATCGGGAAGTGGAATCGAATATCTGGATTGAGACTGGCGATTTAAAGACCACCCACTTTATCATCCATGAGACTTCCGGCGGTACCTATATCACCCAAACGATAGAAGAATTACTTGCCTATTTTGATACTGAAAAATCATAACTATGAAATTTTCAATTCATAACTATGTTTTTCTTCATTCATAGTTATGAATTTTTTCCATTCAAATCCATTGTTTTAAAGTAAGCTAGCTTCGTCGGCTTTCCTATAATTGCTTGAAAGATACATACAACTTTAATTCCACCATTCCTGTCACTTCTACGGCTGTGTGGAGTACAGGTGTTGTATATACCAACACATCTTCTCGCTTTTCAATTTCAGTTTGATCAAATGGTCCGGGAACAGCCACCCCTAATACTTGTCTGCCTTTCGTAGGGAATGGCTACAGACAAGAAGAATAAGCTTCCCATACAGATAATTTTTCTTGTTCCCATATAATTATTATTTAAAAGTTTTCAGTTACAAAAATAGCGGTTATTTGGGGTGTAGACTGTATCAATTCCACAGATATAATAACCAATTTCATCGGACGGTGAGAAACGTATGAAAGAAAAGGTTATCTTTGCAATCGAAGCCAAATACAATTGAAGATGAATGAGATAAAGAGAATAGACACTGTGCAGCAATACAACGATTATTTCGGTATGGAAACGTTGCATCCGCTGGTTACGGTCATCGATGCGCGAGAGGCTAATCCGGTACACTTCTGTCCGAAACTCTATAATTTGTATGCTATCTTGATGAAAGACCCGGACTGTGGTACTCTCAAATATGGTCGTAGCATCTATGACTATCAGCAAGGCACGATGCTTTTTCTCGCTCCGGGGCAGGTCATGGGGTCTGACGATGACGGTCAGTTGCATCAACCCGGTGGATGGCTGCTCGCTTTTCATCCCGAACTGGTACGTAACACTCCGTTAGCCCAATTCATCAAAAACTATAGTTTCTTCTCCTATTCCGCCAATGAAGCACTCCACTTGTCTGAACAGGAAAGGCGAACCATTATTGACTGCATGTGCAAAATCAGAGAAGAATTGCTCCATCCCATAGACAAGCATACGAAATCACTGATTACAGACAATATAAAACTCCTACTTGATTATTGTGAGCGGTTCTATGACCGTCAATTCGAAACGCGGGAGAATGTGAATCTTGACATCTTAGCCCGATTTGAGCAAACGCTGGATGATTATCTTGCGTCCAATCTTCCCATAAGTAAAGGTACGCCCACCGTGCAGTATTGTGCCGACAAGCTTTGCCTGTCGGCTAACTATCTAAGCGACCTTCTGAAAAAGGAAACCGGTGTTTCTGCGTTGAAACATATCCAGCAGAAGATGCTCGATATAGCGAAAGAGCGTGTATTCGATGTCACCAAATCCATCAGCGAGATATCCTACGAATTGGGATTTCCATATCCGCAACATTTCAGCCGTTGGTTCAAGAAAATGGTTGGGGTTACACCTAATGAATATAGACAAAATCGAAACAATTAGACATTTAAACCACGGATCGTAATATTGCGATCACGGTTTAGTCAATCATAAAGGCACGGACATAACGGCAAGATGTCTGCGCCTTCGTATTTCCTAGTCCTTATCAATTCAACGTCATGTAACAATATGAAGTTTGCATGTATGGATCTTTACACGGTTCCCCCGTCGGGAATCGTGCTACCTCGTGCGTGCCGTTTCGGACAGTAAGTCCTAAATGTTAAATGAGTAGTGAGATGTAAAGAGACAAACGGTAAAATAAACGATAATGTAAAATGAATCGAAAAACAGAAGTGATTGAGAATAAAGAAGTATGGAGAAAAAAAAATGTCTCTTTCTTACGCAGAAAGAGACAACTCTCAGAATGACGGATAAATAGTATAAATTCTATCTTGGGGTGACTTGGTGACCGATTACAATATCTATCAAGATTATCATTATAAGCTGACGGTGAATATCGCCGGCCCTAATAGTGCCGACCTCCGTGTAACGATAACAAACGGCAACGTGGCTGTCTTTGATGATGTGGACAATGTCGAGAATACCGTTAATTTTGGTGAAGAGAAATAGTATCCATTCTAAGGGCTGTGCAGGAATGCCTTGACGAATCTACCCTTTGGCATTCCTGCATGAACTATCTTAAATAAATGAGAATAACTTAGAGGCAATCGAGGAAATGAGCTTCTTGCATTTCTTGCCGATTGTCTCTTAAAGCCATCACCTTATTTTTACTTCTTTGTCGGGTGGAAGAGCTGCGAACCAAATTGTTCAACATATTATCGGAGGCCCTGTCTATTTTAGATACTGATATCCGGCCAAGATAGATCTCGGTAGTCCGTAGGGACATATGTCCTAAGGATTGGCTGATAATGCCGATTTCCGAATTCGCCTCCAGCATCATGGAAGCCCAGCTATGCCGCATCACATAGGTAGTGAATGGCTGTTCGAAGTGTAATTGCTCTCCCATTTTCTTTAAGTGGCGGTTCACTCTCCGAAGCGCGGACTGAGCCGTGACTTCTCCCTCTCCGCTGATTTTCTCGTGTAAGAAAGGGAATATCCACGGGTTATTGAAACGCCGATAAGAGAATATGATGTTCTTTATCTCGGGGGTGATCTTTACTTGCATCGCTACGCCAGTCTTGCTACGTACGTAGTGGATATAATCATCGTTTATATTGCTGTGTCGCAGATTAAAGACATCCACGAAGCACATACCTCTAGCGTAAAATAAGAAAAGAGTCAAGTGAAGGGCCGTACAGGCGTGTGGGTTTTTGGGCCGCTCAAGAGTCGCCAGATTTTGTAGGTCGAGGCTTGGCAAAGCCCTTTTCCGGGTGGGTGGGACCTTTATCTGCAGGCCAGAGAACGGGCTTTCTCTCGGAACATCCATTTGTTTATCTTGGGCGATCTTGTTGTACATTGTCTTTAGATTACGAATGTAGAAGTCCAAACTACCCGGTTTCAAGGGAGCCTGTTTCCCGTCTTCCCCTTGCATCAACCATAAAAGATAGTGATGAAGAAAATCGGTCGTTAAGTCTGCAAATGTAAACTCCGTTACCCTCGGACCTAAAAAGGTGGATAATTTATTCCATGCGCTTCGATAATTCCCAGCGGTTCTTCCTTTCCCCTCATCGATTTTACTATTGATCAATTCTTCTATACATTCCTGTAGCAAAGGAGAGTTGTCTGTTGTTTCTATATTCATATGATTACTATTTATGGATATAGAATAACGAAAATAGAAAAGATTGGTTTTATCAAAACCTCCCCTTACCAATTGTGGTAGAGGAGGCTTTGTTTTATTTATAGTTTATTTGAAAGCTTTCTCACTAATTCCGTCTCCATCGAGCCTCAATCGCTCCATATAATCCGGAACGGTACGGCCTAACGCTTTATCTACGTATAGTTTAGCCAAGTATTGAGCGAGCATGAAGCCGTGACCTTGCAAACCTACGAATAGTCCGTTATCCGGATCGATAATGTAGCGAGGCTCTACATAATAACCGGACCATGTGGCTTGTACGGGTACTGTGGCTAACGATGGAATCCAATCGCAGAACACCTCGGAGATGATCTCCATGAAACGACGGGTATTAAACTTCAACTCATCAAAGTTGCTGATCTCCGCTTTAGCGTCGACAGCGGGGGAGGCGCAAGCGATAATCTGTCCGGTCTCGGCGAATTGCTGACCGTAGACAGCGGAGAAGTCGTTACGTTTCCGGCGGTCTATCAACATATCGAGGATATCCCCGTTTTTACCCAGATTCGGTAGGCGATGGGTAATCAACGCTTGGTGCTTGACCGGATAGAGGCCGGTGTAAAGGCCTAGCATGCGGGCGAAACGCTCGGCGCTATAACCGAGGGCGTTCACGAAATGATCGCATTCGTATTCGATGTATCGCTTATCATGCGTATATAATAAGACGTGATATTTTCTACCGTTTTTGTGTACTTCCACTAGGTGTGTGTCTTCCCAAACCTCACCTTGCCGCTCTTTGCCTTTGTTTCGTATAAAGTCTATCACACGCCCCGGGGTAGCTTGCCAACAATGCTGGGAGATTTGTGCGGCGAAATAGGTGTTTTGGTTCGTGTTGAAGTAGGGGGACACCTCTTTCTGGAAGTCTTTCTTGTCGATCAAATAAGCGTTGGACCAACCGCAGGAACGTTCCAGATCATTGTAGGTAGCCTCGTTGTGGGCGAACGTGATATAGCGTATCTCACGGTAATGGATATCGTATTCTTTTTGTGTCTCCTCGAATATCGTTTGGTTATTACAGGCGATCTCCGCTAGTTCGGGGATCGAGAACGCTGGACGACCACCACCGATATTACGCCATGATGATCCTCGATCCGCATTAATAAGCACGGTCTTTTTACCGGCTTCCGCAAAATAACGGAACAATGCGCTACCACCTATACCTCCGCCGGCGATTAAGACTTCCGTCTTACGAACCTGCTTTCCAGAATCTACTTTATAGGTATCCGCTATCTGACGCTGTGGATACATTTCCCCTAGGACGAAGCGGGTAGATAGGGGAGCACGGGGGGTAGCGTCGCCTACCAGTTCGATACCTTTTTCCCTTAGTTTCATGCGTAGGCGGGGTATGCAGCGTTTTCCACGGCATGGCCCCATTCCTAGGCGGGTGATATGTTTTACCTCGTCGACGGAGATATATTTACGATCCCCAATGGCGGAAAGTAGCTCGTCCAAAGATACGTCCTCGCAATGGCAAACATAGGTCTCCGACTCACACTCCGGTTCTTGCTTGAAGTCGATCTCCTCCGGATAGTTTTCTTTTACGATGAATCCTGTGATATTCAATAAGGCATCGTTTTCCATTCCTGCCGCTTTCACACGGGCCACGTTTGTTTTTGTCGGCATCTTTAATACTTTCTCAATGATACCTTCGCCTTGTTTCTTCCCGTTATCATCGACGAGCCACACCTCGGCACCTACTTCCACCTCGTATTCTACCGGTAAGAATAAGTTTTGCTTCCGGGTATCGTAGCCGAAAATAGCCAGCCCCGGACAATGGGATACGCATTGCATACAGCCGGTACATTTTTCGTAATTGATCTCGGGCGTTACGCTGGTGGAGCTTTTGGTGATCGCCTTTTGAGGACAAGCGAAAGAGCAAGGGTTACAAGCGAAACCGTATAGGCAATCCAAGCGAACGAAAGGGCGTTGGGCTTGACGCTCGGGAGTGGGCCTTGGGGACTCTTCCTTGATGCGGATCGGATGTTGCTGGGAGTCGATGTATTCCTTAGATATTTGTAAGTAATCGTTGTAGTTGAAACGTACGCCTAGCTCTTGGGCGATCTCATAAGCAGCTTGCTTTCCTCTTAGTACGGCGGTAGTACCTTCTCCGATCCGTACGGCATCACCTACGCCGGCACAACGTTTTCCAAATGTATATTGGCCTTTGGTTAGCAATTGGTTGTCGGGAATCAATCCTGTACATATATTAATAACATCAATACCATCGATCACTTTCTCTGTTCCCGGGATTGGCTTGAAGTTCTCGCATTCGCAGACAACTGCGCCAGTGATACCTGTCCGATCCAGGTCTGGAATGGCTTTCAAAAGCATATGAGAGGTATAAATAGGTATGCCAAGGCGGCGAATTCGATTCGCTTGTACCGGAAATCCACCTTCATGGGGCATCGCCTCTAAAATAGCCTTGACTTTCGCTCCGGCTTGCATCAATTGGTAGGACGTTAGGTAACCTATATTACCGGCGCCTACTGTCAATATGTTTTTGCCGAGTAACGTGAATTCAGCGTTCATCATTTTCTGTACGACTGCCGCTGTATAAACTCCGGGCACATCATCATTCTCGAAGGTCGGCATAAAAGGAACCGCACCGGTAGCGACTATCAAGGCTTGAGCTTCTACATAGAAATTTTTATGGTTAAGCATGTCTTTTACGGCGATACGCTTATTTTGTAGGATATCCCAGACCGTAGAATGTAAGAAAATACCAGAGTGGTCGTCTCCGGCTAAAGTTTTCGCGATATCGAAACCACGCATACCCCCAAAGCGCCGCTCTTTCTCGAAAAAGAAAAATGCATGGGTTTGCATCAAGAATTGACCACCGATCTTATCATTGCTATCAATTACGATGCTGTTCAAGCCTAGTTCTTTTAAGGTTTCCCTACAAGCTAATCCAGCGGGGCCGGCACCAATGATGGCCACATCTGTTCGATAGATCTCTACCGGTTCTTCTCTGGGTTCTATTTGGGAATCTGTCGTATAATTCTGTACTGTTATTTCCGATACTTCCTTTACATTGTCTACTTTCGTAATACAGATACGCTTTACTTCTCCGTCTACCAGCATTTCGCAGGCGCCACATTTACCGATACCGCAATTCAGCGAACGATTGCGGCCATTTACGCTATGACTGTGTACTGGATAGCCGGCCTGATGTAAGGCGGCGGCGATGGTAAAACCCTTCATTCCCGTTACGGGTTTGCCATTGAATAAAAAAGTGTGTTCTCCCTCTTGTGGAATTGTTAAAATAGGATGATTAACGATTCTTTCCATAATTGCTATTGATTTAATTGGGCTAAAATTACGGATATAATTGGATAAATGTCCTAATTTTACTTGAAATCTATTCATGAAAAAGCGATTATCCCTAAAGATTTAGGAGTAATCGCCGTGTTTTACTTGAAATTTGTCGTTTTGAGTAACCGCTCCACCAACCATAGCGTCGGAAGCGCTTTCATTTAATGTTAATTCTAGTGCGCTAACGATAGGAACCGTTAGAAAAGTGTTCCTCATCCGCTTCCGCATTCATCCGGAAGGCAAAAAGCATTATCATAAACAATAATATAGAAAATAACTTCTTAATCATGCCTCAAACCGATCAATCATCATTTTTATCTTTGTTTGTAAAACAATTTGCAGCTTGAAATGTTTTATATTCAAACAGTCGATAAAAAGAAAAGCTCTCAGACTAAAAGAAATTACTGGTGAACCTTTTCAAACAATCTTCTGTTATACTATAAAATGACTCAGAAGTCACCTTGATAGTAGTCATCGTATAATAATTTGTTAGTAGTATTTGTTTTTTCATATAAGTAGAGTTTGTTATTTGTTTGGTCCGCATGTAGCTGTGAAGCTGGATGCGGATTTTTATTTGTTTCCGCATGGAATCTGGCTTTCAATAGAATTTAGATGGCTAAATATATCGTTTTTGTCTAACTCTGTTTGCTCAAAAACAGATAATTTGTTTCACAAATGTTTTACAAGGGTTATGGCAATGAATTGGGACTTTTGGGGCATAATTACCCAAAAATGTCCCATAAAATCCCGTAATATCCCAATTCATATGTTAATGCTAAAATATAAGATGTTGTGTGTCATGACTATCTGTAGATAGGCGAAATTTGGCATATCCGTTGTTCTATATCTATTGATTACGTTAATATGAATAGATTGTTTAATTAAAAATCAAGAGTCATGAAAAAGGTATTAGTTGCAGTAGTATTGATGATGGGTATCGGTAGTTTCAGCGCATTTGCCGCAGAGATAAGTGTTGATTCAGTGGTAATCGCTTGTGAGGTTAATCAAGATGACTTTGTTAAGGTCGAGGTAAAGGATCTTCCGGGAGTAGTTACGCAATCCATAGAGAAATCTTATCCGGATTCAGTGATCCAAGAGGTATATGTTGCGGAAAAGACTGAAGGGAAACTCTTTAAGGTGATTTTGCTAATCGAGGGCAAGGAGGCTATCGCTATCTTTAATGAAAAGGGAGAAGAGATGAAGTAGTTATTAATGAATAGGATAATCCAAGATAGAAATAAACTCTATATTTGTCCCAATAACCGTATGCAATGAGCGTCTACCACTTTTTAGGTAGGCGTTCTTTTTTTCTTCTATTCCCATTCTCCCTTCCAAATGGGAGATCATTGTACTTCGACACTACACTGGCGATTCAAGTCCAGATTTTTTAATTAGCTTGAGAAAGAGACTGTTTTTTGAATTTCGGTATTCATTTATTGTTTATCAATAAATATTTATTACATTTGCAACGTCGTTTAAAATTAACATCATACGTCATGAAAAGAATTTCAACAGCATTTCTTCAAACAGTTATTGTTCTTATCGGTATTGTGGCACTTATTATTTTGATTTGGTTTCCCTTAACTGAGGGACGAGCCACACACCTAGATTTATTTAGTACTTACGCTGATCCATTTATCTTATATGGATATGGAGCGTCAATGGCTTTTTTTGTTGCGTTGTACAATGCTTTTAGGTTGCTCGGTTATATTGGGCAAAATAAAGTATTTTCAACAAACTCTGTAAAGACTTTAAAGAACATAAAGCATTGTGCGATCTTACTAAGTATTTTAATCGTGGTGGCAGGACTATTTATAAGGTTGACCCATAATACAGAAGATGACCCCGCAGGTTTTCTTGCCATTTGTATGGCAACTACTTTTGTCGCTATCGTAGTTGCGACAGCCGTGGCTGTATTTGAAAAATTATTGCAAAATGCGATAGATATGAAATCAGAGAATGACTTAACAGTTTAATTATGCCTATTATTGTAAACTTAGATGTAATGATGGCAAAGCGGAAGATTTCTTTGAACGAACTTTCTGAAAGAGTTGGTTTGACATTATCTAACCTTTCTATCTTAAAAACGGGAAAGGCGAAAGCAATTCGTTTTAGTACCCTAGAGGCAATTTGTAGAGCATTAGACTGTCAGCCAAGCGACATTTTGGAATATGTAAATGATGAGAAAAAAACAACATAAGGAATCAACACTTTGATGCGGTTCAGTCTGCTTATTAGTATAATACAACTTTATGTAGTGCCTAACTCTTGTAAGAGTTTGTTATTTTTGATCCGCATGTAGCAGTGACGCTGGATGCGGATTTTTATTTTCTGTTTTATTTTGGCTATTGAAATTCATCAAAAGCATAAACATTATGACCTTTAATCTGGTTGTAATAATATAAGGTATTAGTTTAAGGCAATATATCCACTTCCGCTTCACCTGTGAAGGCCGAGCGGTTTGGTTTTCTAACTTTACTTCATGGCGTTTAAATCCTGTTCATGCAAGACTTAAGCGCCATTTTTCTGTACTTTCCCTTGAAAACTTTATGGGATCTACTCGGTATCTTTATTTTCAGTGTCTAGTTCCTTGATCTCTTTATTCAGAAAGACAGACAGAACTGTTCTCAGCACGACTATTCCACCTAAAATGGCCAATTCATTAAGTGTTGGCTCCAATACTGTTTTTAAGATATCTGACGCTATCAAAAATTCTAGTCCGAGAAGTAAGTATGTACCGAATACAGCTCTTAGTTTTCTTATGTTAGTAATGGAATAATTACCAGTAAGTCGCTTAAGCTCATTTCTGAAAAATGAGATGACTCCGATTAATGCACCATAGGTGACAATCAGAAGGCTTGTCACACTTATTATTGTCGCTAAGGTATTTAAAAAACCAGTAAGCATAAATAGACCATTTTATAACCATAACATAAAAGGCCTATAGAATGTTTGTTGGAAGGCCCGCAGGTATGGTAGGTTTTCGGACTCACACTTTTACCCGTATAGGATCAATCATGGATAAAAAACAACCTGATAATACAAAACTTGTAATAAGATGAGTGTTCTTGAAGTGAGTAATTATCTTTTAGGAAAAATGGATTATTTGTCACGTATAAAAAGTGATAATTCAAATAAGATACTAAAGTATATAGAGTCTTTTGTCTGGATGATAAATCATGCGGGTAACCGTAGGCTAAGTTATGTCTCTGATAAAGATTATGAATTGATGTAAAAATCATTTGCGATTATTTATAGGAATAGTATTGTCCATTGAGTAGAATCGAAAGTCTTTTTTAACTTTAGGCTAAATCAAAAGAATTTAGCCTAAAGTCATTGATAGTGTCGTAGAATCTTTAATGATTACAAACCTTTGTAATATCTACCGTGAAACCATTTTCGACAGGCATGAATTTCCCCTTTTGTTTCAGAAATACGATTAACTCATCCGCATCCATATTTTCCGCCGAACAAGTATAGAAACGCTGATCCTCACCAAAAGTCTTAACGATCGCTTCTTTTAAAGAAGCTTCTGAATAACTATTACCCTCCATCATATGAAGGACTTCGTGTGCATGTAACTGTTCCATAAATCAAATTACTTAATTATCGGATACAAAAATAAGGGGTTTATCCGTATAAAGGTGTAACAAATGTGACACCCTTTCAACTTTAGGCTTTTCTAAACAAAAATTAATCAAACCTGTTTAAATGATAGGACGTCTTATTTTTTAATAACTAAAATATATCACAATATGAAACGTATATTCTTCATGACATTGTTTGTCGCATTAACGACAATCACATATGGTCAAACGGATGATAAAGGATATGAGGAAGGCAAATGGGTACTGAAAGGTGTGACAGGTTTGAACTTGTCGCAAACGGCGATGTCGAATTGGTCGGCTGGCGGTGAGAACTCTGTTGCCGGAAATGCGTATCTGAATGGGGCATTAACACATAAAACCGGTGACTGGTTATGGGTAACCAATCTCGCTCTCGATTACGGATTATCAAAGACTAAATCGCAGGGAATGAGGAAAAGTACCGATAATATAACCCTGTCTACCCAATTAGGATATTCCACCAATAATGTATGGTATTATACGTTGATGGGAGATTTAAACACCCAGTTTGCCAAAGGATATAATTATCCGGATAAGACACATTATATATCGAACTTCTTTGCGCCGGCGTATTCGAATATCTCCGTAGGTATGGAATATCGTCCCAAAAGCAATTACTCGGTTTATCTTTCTCCGGCTTCCACGAAGATGACTTTCGTGGAGGATGATTACCTTTCTGAGTTAGGAGCTTTCGGGGTCGATCCGGGAGATCGCTTCAGAATGGAATGGGGAGCTTACCTGAAAGCTCGTGCGGAATTAACCGTGATGGAAAACGTGAACTTGATTACGACTGCGGACTTTTTCACTCCTTATAGCGATCAATTCGGAAATATCGATGTCAATTGGGATGTATTGATAAGCATGAAGATTAATAAATTCCTGTCCGCTACACTCAATACGACGCTTAAATATGATAACGACGTGAAAACTTTTGAGGATAATGGAGAGAAACGGGGGGCGAAGGTCCAGTTCAAGGAAATATTAGGCATAGGTGTCGCCTATAATTTTTAAGTGGCATTTACTTGCAGAAAATTCATAGTTATGACTACTTTCACTCATAGCTATGAATTTTTTTATAACTATGACTTTTTCTTGTAGTAATGATAACGCTCCAACACTTCCCGCACGTAATTATATGTTTCTGAGCCACGCAAGTATCCATGCTTGCAAACAGGATCGTTATAATACTCGGGATCATTTTTCAAACGAATATATTCCGCTACATTATTATCCCATTTATTGGGATCTTTTCCATATTTTCGGGCCAATCGCTGCGCATCGTAAATATGTCCGATTCCAGCGTTGTAAGCCGCTAGGGTAAACTTGACTTTTTCTTCAGGATCCGTAATCTCAGAAAAACCTTGACGGAAGCGCCGTAAACAATCTACTCCCGTACGGATTCCCGTATCCGGATCTTTCAATTCATGCGGGGTGACACCTAATGCCTTCGCCGTATTTGGCATGATTCCCATAAGCCCCTCGGCACCGGCCCACGATACAACCGTAGGATTGAAATGAGACTCTTGATAGGAAATAGACGCCAACAGCTGCCAATCCCATCCGATGTTTTTCGCATGTTTCTTGAATAAAGGGTCATACGGGGAAATATGTCCATTCTTTACCTCCGGAATATCTGCGGTAAAAGGTTGCTTGCTTAATTCAAAGTACCGCTTAGTAACTGCCTTGAAAGAATGTTTACCCGTTTTATCGGAAGCCCATTCATCGATCGCCTTCGCCAAGTCCGGACTACTTTTCCTTACCACCCATGAAGAACGTTGGGGAAAACTAACCTTTAGGTCGACACTGATATTCCAATAATAAGTCTTGTTTAGGCGGGCGGTGTTATCATCGCTGATCGTATAGGGAATTTCGCCCAAGGAGACCATCTCGATAAGATCTTCGGTAGCAATGGAGTCATTTTCCACTTTTTGGATATGGATTCCTCCGCCGAGTTCCTCATCCAAGTTCTTCAGTCGTTCGGAGTATTTGGTGTTAGGCTTTACGTAAACATTCTTATCGATTAATTGAGTGACATCGGTAAGAAGCTTATCGCCTTTATTGGCCCGTTGTATCAATACTTGACTGGAGATATCCTCCCGGCCGCAATAAATGACCTCTTGTTTCAGCTTGTTATTGATTGGGATAGGGTAGGCTACAACATCGACCTCGCCGGCTTCTAGCATCTCGATCAGACGGGCAGGATTCTCGGCGACCTTGATGTTTAATTTCAAACCTTGGCTCTTGGCAAAATCGTTTATCAGATCGTATTCGTAACCCATGGGTTGCATCTTATATTGGAAGTAGGAGGTAGAACTGTATAAAGTCACCGCCGTGATCTCGCCTTCCGCTTTCAGTTGCGGTAAATCCACGAAAACGGAAACGTCCTCTTTCTCCTCTTGTTTGTTACCGTTGCAACCATACAAGAAGAACAAAAAGAGCAGAAAGGGGACGTATTTCCTATACATTATATTATATGTTTATTTTTTCTCAAGCAAAACCACGTTCTCCACATGATGTGTATGAGGAAACATATCGACCGGACGGACTTTCTTGACGGAGTATTTCACGCTCAACAAACTCAAGTCGCGGGCTTGCGTAGCAGGATTGCAGCTAACGTAAACGATACGTTCCGGCTCGGCGAAGAGAATGGTATTGATCACATCATCATGCATTCCGGCACGTGGTGGATCGGTAATAATAACATCCGGACGTCCGTGTTGGTTTATGAAATCCTGCGTAAGGATATCTTTCATATCACCGGCATAAAAAAGCGTGTTCTCTATATGGTTCAAGGCGGAATTCACTTTTGCGTCCTCGATAGCCTCCGGTACGTATTCGATGCCGATAACCTTCTTTGCTTGGCGAGAGACGAAATTTGCGATCGTACCTGTCCCGGTATATAAATCGTACACCATCTCATTTCCGGTAAGACCCGCAAATTCTCTAGCCACTTTATATAGATTATAAGCCTGTTCACTGTTTGTCTGATAGAAAGACTTAGGACCTACCTTGAATTGAAGCCCCTCCATCTCCTCGATGATATGGTCTTTTCCCTTGAATACGAGAACTTCTTGGTCGGTGATCGTGTCATTACATTTGCCGTTGATGACGTACATCAAGGACGTGATTTCCGGGAATCGTTCCGCCAGATGAGATAGTAGCGCCTCCCTGCGCTCTACATCCTCATGGAAGAAAACCAATACGACCATCAAATCCCCAGTGGATGCCGTACGGATCATCAACGTACGAACGAATCCCTCTTGGTTCCGTAAATCGAAGAAAGGATATCCCTCATGAGATAGGCAATATTCCTTGACGCAAAGACGGATCTTGTTCGATATATCATCTTGCAACCAACATTTATGGATGTCCAATACCTTATCGAACATCCCCGGTATATGAAACCCGACACCATTCATGCAATCGAAAGAAGCACCGGACTGGATCTCTTCCTCCGTAAGCCATTTCTTGTTTGAGAAAGTAAACTCAAGCTTGTTCCGGTAGAAAGTCGTGCGCTCGGAACCTAAGATCGGAAGTTTCTCTTCCATTTCGACTTTCCCGATGCGGGTAAGATTATCGTAGACCTGTTTTTGCTTATAGTAAAGTTGTTCCTCATAGGGAAGATGTTGCCACTTGCAACCTCCACAGACACCGAAGTGCTCACAAAACGGCTCCGCACGTTTGGCCGAGTACTCATGGAAATATACAGGTTTCCCCTCCGCATAACTATTCTTCTTACGGGTCAGTTGAATATCAACCACGTCTCCCGGAGCGACGAAGGGTACAAATACCACCATATCGTTCACTCTCGCGATAGCCTTGCCCTCGGCGGCTACGTCCGTAATGGTTACCTTTTCTAATATAGGCAACTGTTTCTTCTTTCTTGCCAATGTCGTTAAGTTTTAAATTCGCTTCGCGAAAATACTTACAATTCCGCTAAGAACAAAGAGCTTCGTTCTATATACTTAAATGAGTCCGGCAAACAGTTCTCGTTATTCTATCAAGATTGATGAAGATATGATTATGGACAGAAAGGGATGTATAGTATGTGTTTATAAATCAATATATTGCAGTTTCTTAAAATTTCTTATAAGGAAAACTTTTGTTTTGCTATAGAAAAACTTTAGTTCCACTAGGGAGAAACTTTAGTTTCATGCTGTAGAAACTAAAGTTTCTTCAGCAAAAAACTCCTGAGTCTTCCTATTGGAAATAAATAGACACAAATAAAAGAAAAAGATCATATAATTATATGTAAGGGGCAAAGAGATAGGCGGGAAATCCGATGGGAAATGGAAGCGTCAACAAACTTCCGCACGCAAATGTAAGCATTTGCTGGATATAAATGGTAAAGAATAGTTGTAAAACATGTAAAAATCTTTAACGCTATTCGTGCTTGCAAAGTAGAAATAGCATATATTTGCAGCATTGCAAAGTTGAGATAGCAATATAACAGTTGAAATCAACAAAACTAGAATCTAAATTCAATACTGTCGAATATGGAAAGAAAAAGAGTTTACACGTTCGGAAATGGAAAAGCCGAAGGTAAGGCAGATATGAGAAATCTGCTGGGTGGTAAAGGCGCTAACCTTGCCGAGATGAATCTGATTGGTGTACCGGTTCCTCCGGGATTCACGATTACAACAGAAGTTTGTATAGAGTATTACGAGTTAGGCAAAGATAAAGTCGTAGAGTTGCTGAAAGCGGATGTTGAGAAGGCGATCGCTAATATCGAAACGTTAATGAACTCTAAGTTCGGTGATGTTGCCAATCCTCTGTTAGTTTCAGTTCGCTCCGGTGCCCGTGCGTCCATGCCAGGTATGATGGATACGATATTGAACCTTGGCTTGAACGACGAGGTAGTGGAAGGATTGTCTCGTAAGACGGGCAACGCTCGTTTCGCTTGGGACTCTTATCGTCGTTTCGTTCAAATGTACGGAGATGTCGTATTAGGCATGAAACCGACAAGCAAAGAGGATATCGATCCGTTTGAGGCGATCATCGAGGAAGTAAAGAAAGCGAAAGGCGTTAAGTTAGATAACGAGCTTGACGTTGAAGACTTGAAAACATTGGTCTCTAAATTTAAGGCAGCCGTTAAGGCCCAGACCGGACAGGATTTCCCGACTTGCGCTTATGAGCAATTGTGGGGCGCTATCTGTGCCGTGTTCAATAGCTGGATGAATGAGCGTGCTATCCTGTATCGTAAGATGGAAGGTATTCCAGACGAGTGGGGAACGGCGGTTAGCGTACAAGCCATGGTATTCGGTAATATGGGCGATACTTCCGCTACAGGCGTTTGTTTCTCTCGTGACGCGGGTAATGGTGAGGACTTGTTCAATGGCGAGTACTTGATTAACGCTCAAGGTGAGGATGTTGTAGCAGGTATCCGTACCCCGCAACAGATTACGAAGATCGGTTCACAACGTTGGGCTGAACGTGCCGGAATCTCAGAAGAAGAACGTATCGCTAAATATCCGTCTATGGAAGAAGCCATGCCGGAAATCTATAAGCAATTAGACGCTATCCAAGAGAAATTGGAAGATCATTATCGGGATATGCAAGATATGGAGTTTACCGTACAAGAGGGTAAACTTTGGTTCTTGCAAACCCGTAACGGCAAACGTACCGGTGCCGCTATGGTGAAAATCGCTATCGACTTATTGCATCAAGGCATGATCGACGAGAAAACAGCGTTGAACCGTATCGAGCCGAATAAACTGGATGAGTTGCTTCACCCAGTATTCGATAAAAAAGCCGAGAAACAGGCGAAAGTATGGGTAAAAGGTTTGCCGGCTTCACCGGGTGCCGCTACCGGACAGATCGTATTCTTCGCTGATGATGCCGCTAAATGGCATGCCGATGGCAAAAAGGTTGTCATGGTCCGTATTGAGACTTCTCCGGAAGACTTGGCCGGTATGGCTGTCGCCGAAGGTATCCTTACCGCTCGTGGAGGTATGACATCTCATGCCGCTGTTGTAGCTCGTGGTATGGGGAAGTGTTGCGTATCCGGTGCTGGTGCCTTGAACATCGATTATAAGAATAAGACTGTAGACGTTGATGGCGTGACTTTGAAAGAAGGTGATTATATCTCTATCAATGGTACGACCGGAGAAGTCTATGTCGGGCAGGTTGAGACAAAAGCCGCTGAGTTATCGGGTGATTTCGAGGAGTTAATGGCTTTAGCCGATAAATATACAAAATTGCAAGTTCGTACAAACGCTGATACGCCTCACGACGCTTCGATCGCTCGTAGCTTCGGTGCCGTTGGTATTGGCCTTTGCCGTACGGAGCATATGTTCTTCGAGGGTGAGAAGATCAAAGCTATGCGTGAGATGATCTTGGCCGAGGACGCTGAAGGCCGTAAGAAAGCGTTGGCGAAGATCCTTCCTTATCAGAAAGAGGACTTTAAGGGTATCTTCAAGGCTATGGCCGGATGTCCTGTTACCGTTCGTTTGCTCGATCCTCCTTTGCATGAGTTCGTTCCTCACGATTTGAAAGGTCAAGAGGAAATGGCTGAGACTATGGGCGTGTCCGTTAAGGAGATCCAAAAACGTGTGGAATCTCTTTGCGAGCATAACCCGATGTTGGGTCACCGTGGTTGCCGTCTAGGTAATACATATCCGGAAATTACGGAAATGCAGACTCGGGCCATTTTAGGTGCCGCTTTGGATTTGAAGAAAGAAGGTATTGAGGCTAAACCGGAAATCATGGTACCATTAACAGGTATCTTATATGAATTCAAGGAACAAGAGAAGGTGATCCGTACCGCGGCCGAAGAGCTATTCAAGGAAGTTGGCGATCGTATCGAATTCAAGGTAGGTACGATGATCGAGATTCCTCGTGCGGCATTGACAGCGGATCGTATCGCTTCCAGCGCCGAATTCTTCTCATTCGGAACGAATGATTTGACTCAGATGACATTTGGTTACTCTCGTGACGATATCGCTTCCTTCTTACCGGTTTACTTAGAGAAGAAGATTTTGAAGGTCGATCCGTTCCAAGTACTAGACCAAAATGGTGTAGGACAGCTGGTTCGTATGGCAACTGAGAAAGGTCGTGCCATCCGTCCGGATTTGAAATGTGGTATTTGCGGCGAACATGGTGGTGAGCCTTCTTCCGTTAAGTTCTGCCATAAAGTTGGCTTGAATTACGTATCATGTTCACCTTTTAGAGTGCCCATAGCTCGTATCGCAGCGGCGCAAGCGGCTCTAGAAGACTAATCAAGGGGTTGATTTTTAATAGTTTAAGCACACGGTAGACAGGAGGGTGGATTGAGTGATCAATCTACCCTCTATTTTTTTATAGTCATATGGTATAATCTTATATATCAGGATATTGAAGTGGAGGGGAAGGCAACAAAACGACTAGTTTAATCGTTCGTTTTAATTAGTCGTTTGCAAATATCGCAAAAAATATTTACTTATGAAAGTCAAAAAGACTTTAGAATATAATTTTGATGCGGTTTTTGGGGTATTTTACTAAACCTATATGTTCCCTATAAAATAATCGATATAAACGACTAATTAAAACGAACGATTAATTCATTCGTTTTTTATGGCTAAACCCTCTTTTTGCATAAATATAATGAGAACGGATATATATGAAAACGACATTAGGCATAGAGTTCGAGCCTTTTTTTCCTCAGATAAGTCATCGTGCCAAGATCGGCTGCGCAAAGTATGATTTGTCCACTGGGGAAGGAGTGGCGATGGAACAATGGTATCTGAATATGGGTGAAGTTCCGGGAACTCCATTGAGCCAGATAGTAGGCATATATTCCAATGTCAAGCCAGAAGACCGTGAATGCTTGAAAACTTCCTTGAGCCGACTTGTCCACGGAGAAACTGATCATGATCAAGGGGAAGTCCGGGTCAAGGATGGCGAGGGATGGAAATGGGTTCGTCTGGATATAATGGAGGCGGGTCTGGAGAAATCAAGCCCCATCCTATTACTGATGAATTATGACATATCTGAACTGAAAGCGATGGAAGAACGAATGCTGAAGGCCGAGAAATCAGAGCGTTTGAAATCCTCCTTTTTGGCAAACATCAGCCATGAGATCCGCATGCCATTAAACGCTATTGTCGGATTCTCTTCTCTTTTAGGGGATGAAGAGGATGGTGAGCTAAGACAAGAGTATATTAATCTTATTCAGACCAATAATGAGTTATTATTGGGTATCGTTAATGATGTATTGGATCTGGCTAAGCTCGAGTCTGGTACCATGACCTTTGATTTCATGGAATTTGATCTAAGACAACTTATTGTAGAAACGGTAGCTTCTTTCCAGATCAAAGTACCGAGAGGAGTAGCTTTGACCTATCCGGCATCTTTGGATTCCTTTTTATTACGCTCCGACCGTATCCGTTTGAAACAAGTTCTTGGCAATTTTATAACAAACGCAATTAAGTACACCTCTATAGGTAGCATCATCTTGTCATATCAAGCCATGGAGAACGAAGTTCTGTTATCCGTGACCGATACGGGGGGAGGAATGTCGGAGGAAATAAAACTTCATGTGTTCGATCGTTTTTATAAAGGACGAAACCAAAAGCAAGGCATAGGGCTTGGACTTTCTATCTGCCAAAATATAGTTGAAAGGCTGGGAGGGCGTATCGGTGTCTCTTCTGAGCAGGGAAAAGGCTCTTGTTTTTGGTGCACTTTACCAATCTTTCCCCCAAAAGATACCTATTAAATAAAGAAAATACCGTATATTTGTTTTTGAAAGAGAAACGAAAAAACAATTTCTACGTATGGAGCGGTATTTAATTATAAAAACAAGGGATGAGTTGTTGCGCATTAAGATTGGTCAGATCCTTTATTTTGAAGCAGACAGGAACTATACGAAACTATTGTTGTCAAATGGCATCCAATTTACCTTCGCTATAAATATCGGAAAAATAGAAGAGATCTTAGAGAAGCAGGTCGCTGGTTGTAACAAGATATTAATGCGTGTCGGAAAAAGTCATATCATAAATAAAAATCATATCTTACAAATAAATCTCCCTAAGCAGCGTTTATTATTATTGACGGAAGAGGGTAAGCCTAAAGAGTTGGTAATATCCAAGGATCCGTTGAAAGTGCTGAAAGATAATCTTGAGAAGGAGATGGGAAAGCCTCAAGAGGAAGAGGAAAAGGAATAAGACGATGATTATAAAGATAGGAAAAGCAAAAGACAACGATTTTATTGCAAACGATCCTCATGTAAGCCGCCATCATGCCCGTCTGATACGTGAGGATGGTGGCAACTTATTATTGGAGGATACGGGATCTACTAACGGTACGTTCGTGAATGGTGCCCAGATCGTAAAGAAACGTGTTACTCCTACGGATCATATTCGCTTGGGGGATAGCTATGTCTTAAATCTTTCCGAGGTGCTTAAATACAATAATGATTATAGCGATGAATTTGCCGCATTGAAAAAAGTCTACGATGATTATATTCAAGCAAAAGTTAAGATTCAATCCTCTAATCAGTTTAAGACCAGATTATTTCAATCCTTACCATTTGCTTTGCCCGGAATAGTGGGGGTCGTGATAGGCTTCTTAGGGAAAGGTAGCCCGGAGCTATTCGGCATCAGCCTCCTGATAACGATTTGTGCCCCTACGGTAGGAATCTATCTAGGAGCCAAGCAGTCGGCCAAGATTCCCCAGCAATTGCAGGATATCGCCAATCAATTTAAGATAGACTATGTTTGCCCGAAATGTGGGACATTCTTGGGTGAGATCCCTTGGGAATCATTGAAAAACCGAAAGCAATGCCCAGTTTCTTCCTGTAAGGCCAAATGGGTGAGAGAATGAGCCTTTTCTTTTCGTATAGTAAAACAGCCTCTTTTGTACATGAAACCCAAATGTTTGATTATAAGAGAGAATAACAAGTTTATTAATCCATTGCTTTTTGTACTTTTGTTTTCGGAATATTAATATATTAGGAACAAAGGTTATGCAAGAAGAGGAATATACATTCGTAACTTTAGACGGCAATGACGTCATGCCAGCGGATGCTGTCATAATAGACGTGGAAGGAGGAGGTGTCGACCTAGGCGACGCCATAGTTATAGACGATAGTAGCATCGAGTCTTTCGATCATTCAGACTTTATAACATTGGCGGACGATACGGTTATGCTTTCCGATACAGATATGATGGATCTGTACTCTACGGATATGGATGGCGCAGATATTTCGTTTATCGTATGATCGCAGTTAAATGTCCACATTGCCATGTAGGATCAAAGGTAGCCGAGGGGAAGATTCCCCTCGGCATTACCTCCTTTAAGTGTCCGAAATGCAAAGAGCCTATTCCTTTGTCCTTATTATCCGAGAAAAGTAATCATCAGGAAGTCGATTCCGATACGATTTTAGTGACACCTGTCAAGACTGGAATCGGCAGACTGACGGTTCTTCCAGACGCCGATACACCTGAACAAGCGTTTCCTCTTCACGAAGGGAAGGTTGTCATTGGCCGGAAGTCGAACGCCTCACAAGCTACGATGCCAATTATCACGTCTGATCGCACGATGAGTCGCGAGCATATTTGCATTGAGGTGAAAAAAGATTCAAAAGGTGGATATAAACATTTCCTTACTGACAATAATAGTAAAAACCATACGTTATATAATAACAGTTACCTAGAGAATGGCGAGGTGGTCGTGCTCAATGATAATGACGAGATTATTATTGGTCGCACCGTCTTACGTTTTAATGAATAAAACTCATTTGTTATGATTATAACGATCGGTAAGCCATGTGCTATTACGGAAAAAGGAGGCAGATCGAATAACGAGGATTCCATTTACCCGCTTCCCGAACAAGTGACCCTTGACCAAAAATTGTTTATGGTTTGCGATGGTGTGGGTGGAGCCGAGAAAGGGGAGGTAGCCAGCTCATTAGCTTGCGAGTCCATACAAACTTTCTTTTCTACGTTCCTAAAGGATGATCCCACGCCAGAGTTTATCCATAAAGCCGTACATTATGCGGAAGTCTGTTTCGACTCCTATGTTCAAGAGCATCCGGAAGCGATGGGTATGGCTACTACGCTCACCATGGCCTATATCGCTTCTTCCGGAATCGTATTGGCTCATATCGGAGATAGCCGGATCTATCATCTGAGGAAGGGGGAGATTTTATATCAAACAGAAGATCATTCATTGGTAAATTCGTTGGTTAAATTAGGTAAGATCACTCCGGAAGAAGCGTTAACCCACCCCCAGCGGAATGTGATTATCCGGGCTATACAAGGCACTCATACTCCAACAGAAGCGGACATTATTACCTTGAACGATATTCAACCCGACGATTTCCTCTTTCTTTGTACGGACGGGGTTCTTGAAAGACTGAAGAATGAAAAGATTGCAGAGATATTTAATGGTCGTTTATCTGTTCCGGAAATAAAGGACGCTCTCATGGAAGCCTGTGACGGCAAGACTCGGGATAATTTTTCTTTTTATATCATAACTATTCAAAAAGTGGAAGATAGCATGGGTTTTAAGCAAAATATTCTCTCTTTTCTTTATTCTTTTATATAAATAACGTACTTTTGGCAGATTAAATGGAATTATTCAAGGTTATGAATCTGCCAGACGGACATCTTCTTCAAAACGGAAAATACAGACTTACTCATGTGGTTGGTCAAGGTGGTTTTGGCATAACCTACAGAGGAGTTTGGTACACAGAGGTTAAAGGATCTTTAGGTACCGTAAAGACGGAGGTCCCTATCTGTGTCAAGGAATATTTCTTCAAGGATTATTGTTATAGAGAACCCGGTTCCCAAGCCGTAAAAGTACATTCGGAGACGGGAAAGGTCTTATTTAACAAGTTCAAGGAAAAACTGATCAAAGAGGCAAAGATCCTATCGGAAGTTCACCATCCCTATATCGTAAACGTGTTGGAGGTTTTCGAGGAAAACAATACGGCTTATATTGCCATGGAGTATATTTCCGGCTTCTCGCTAAAATATATGCTTGAGAAAAACGGGATATTGCCCGAAGCTACGGTCCTTAAATATGTACGGCAAATTGGCGAGGCGTTACAATTCGTTCATGATAAGAGTATCTTGCATCTGGATATCAAGCCTAGCAATATCTTGATCGATAAGAACGGGAACGCCCGCTTGATCGATTTCGGAGTCAGCAAACGTTACGATATCGAGCAGGAAGAGACCAGCACTACGATGTTAACCCTTTCTAAAGGATTCGCATCCATAGAGCAATACGATAACGAAGGAACACAAGTGTTCTCGCCCCGTCCGGATATTTATTCCTTGGGAGCCACGATGTATAATCTGTTAACGGGAACAATCCCTACAGAATCTATACTACGTGCCGCACGTCCTTTGCGAAACCCCTCTGAAATCAATGCGGCGATCAGCCCGAAAACAGAGGCTGTTATCATAAAAGCGATGCAAATCATTCCTGCGGATCGCTTTGAGACGGTGGGCGAGATGTTGGCGTCTTTGGATTTTTCTCAAGCGGAAAAGGAAGTTCAGGTTGTCCCAAGTCCATCTCCCGAGATTGTGAATGAGGAAACAACGGTGGTTTATTCATCACCTGTAGATTCTAAATTAGTAGGATCGGATGATGAAGAGACTGTTGTCAATGTGGCTAATCCACCTGCCGTGGAGCCAATAACAGAAAAGAATAATTCCAGAAAGAAAATAATTCCTATCGGAATCGCTATATTTGTCGTTGTAGGATCCGCTACGGCTCTTTTAGTGCATAGCAATAGGCCCACAAAAGAGGTTGTCGAGAGTATTGATTTACCTTCAGCTGTGGAGCCGGATAGCAATGTCTCAAAAGAAGTAGAAATGCCAGATCACCCAGTTCTACATACGGAACCTCCTATCTCTGAGATAAAGAAAGCGGAGAAACAAGAGCCTAAAGTGGAAGAGAAACGACCTATGGAAACAGAGCATACGATAGAAGAGAATGTTCTCCCGGATCAGCCATCGGAAAATGAGATGAATGAGAAATATAACTCGTTAATCGCCTCCGGTAAGGAAAAAATGGCCAAAGCTGATTATTCGGGAGCTAAGAAAGATTTGTCGGAGGCAAAGGATACGAAACTTACGGAAGAGGTAGTCCGGTTGATCATCGCTTGCGATGAGAAAACCGAGGAGAAACGTATAGCGGACAAAAAGGCCCTGTATGAGGAGAAAATGGCTTTCGGACGATATAAGATCGTACGCAAGAAGTCAAATAACAGATACGGGGCGATCGATTCGAAAGCCGAGGAACGTATTCCTTGCAAATACCTAAGTGTCGGTATCGCGGATAACGGCCGGGCATTCGAACGGGAAGACAATTTGTTTGATATTTATAATTCTGACGGATCATTGATTAGCGAAGGCCTTACTTATTATTGATTGTAATATTATGAACAACTAAACATGTATTTACCTATTATATGAAAAGACTTTGGATATTGATGATATGTGCGGTATTTCCCCTCGGACTGCTGGCGCAACAGCGTACGGAATACAACCGTAAGGGAGATGAAGCGATGAAACGTCTTGATTATAGTGACGCTAAAATGTGGTACGAGGAAGGCGTATCGCAATGCGACGCATACAGTATTGATCAGCTGACTACGATTTGGCTTTCCAACGAGCGAATGCGGCCTTCCATGCGTAGCTTGATGAATAAATGTTTAAACTGCCTGACGGTCAAAGCTACGGAAGATGATCCGGATGCCATCTCTAAATTAATCATTTATTATTCGGAAGGTATCGGAACCCCTAAAAGTGAGGAGCTAGCAACCTATTGGAAAGAATACCAAGAGATATTGTTAAAGCCGGCGGAACCGGCGGCCCAACCAATAGATTCCGCGGCGGTATCCCCTAAGAAACGAATGGAGTTTTTCGCGGGATACTCGTATTCGATCGAATCTCCTTATGGAATCACGGTAGGAGGTATGGGGCAACGCTTCGGTTGGTATGTCCGTTTCAAGACGAATATGTCTTTTATGAATTATACGGACGAATGTAATAACCAAGGGCAGATTATTAAGTTCTCTAATTCGGAAGGGGAATCTTATGAGCTTAATACAGGTAAATCCTCGAAGACAAATAGTATAGCCGGAACGGCCGGTTTAATCGTAAAATGCTTTCCGTGGTTATATGCCTCCGTTGGTTTGGGATATGGTGAAAGAGCTTTACTACATTCGTTCACGACCCATTCCTATGAAAACTACGACAGTACACGAGAGGTATGGTGCCGGAATATTGATTCCTCATACAAAGGGGTCGCTGCCGAGGTTGACTTGATGATGAAAATAACGAACTCTGTATTTATTAGCGTTGGATGCAACACGGTTAATTTTAAGTACTTGGATCTAAACGCTGGCTTAGGTGTATTCTTTTAATATTGATTATTTATGAAACATATATACTCACTCTTCTCTATTCTATTTGCGGCTTTATTAATGGCCGGATGCGTGAATGATCCGGATATAGATGGTGGCATTCGAAACGCTAAAAAACCGTCTGTTAAGACAGACGAGATATTGAAGTCCACGGCTAGTTCAGTGACAGTATCGGGGGAGGTCCTGCAAGAAAACGGCGCTCCCGTGACAGAGGCCGGTTTTTGTTGGAGCACGGAATCTACCTTTACTGTGATAGAGAAAAATAAAAAAGCCGTATCCAAGCGTAAGGTAAAATATGAGGCTACGATCGAGGGCTTAACCAATGATCTGGATTACTATATCCGGGCCTATGCGATCAATGCGGTAGATACCGCTTATGGAGAGATTTTACCTTTTAAGACGAAAGATGGATTAGGAAGCGTTAAGACCTTATTTCCAGTCAACGTGATGTCTACTTCCGTTCAATGCGGAGGTATGATAACCAAACAAGGAGAAGCCGAAATCGAGGAAAGGGGTATTTACTTAATGCTGAATCCGGAGCCTTCAGCATCTGACTCCACGATTCGTATAGACATGGAAGCCGATTCGTTCTATTGTACGATCTCCGATTTAAAACCGGAAACTACCTATTACGTTAGAGCTTACGCAAAAAGTAAATATGGTGAGTATAACGGGGCGAAAGTCGAGACCTTTAAGACTACGAATGGTCGTCCTGTATTAGATGATAACAAATTCAAGAAAATAGCGACAGAGTTTACCTATGCGGAGTTCTCCATGGAAATAATAAGCGAGGGAGATTCTCCGATCACGGCATGTGGTTTCTGCTTTAGTACTGATAAATCACCGACAATAGAAAATGGGGATACGATTATTTGCGGAGCGGGTATCGGAGAATTTGCCGGGAAAATCTATGATATGCAACAGCAGAAAGGGTATTACGTACGTGCTTATGCGACAAACGCTTTAGGTACTACCTATAGCGCAGGCGAAGGTATCCATACGATTCTGGAAAGTGAGTTGCCTACAGTCAATACAAAGGAGGTGTCTACTATTAAAAACGGTACCGCATGGGTAGGAGGAGAGGTCTTAGCCGAAGGTGCCTCACCGGTTACAGAGGCTGGTGTATGTTGGGGAACTAGTCCTAGTCCGGCCTTTGGTAATTGTGAAGGAGCGGTAGCTCTTTCTTCCGGTACACAAGCGTTTACGGGTACGATAAAGGAATTGAGAGGAGGCACGAGCTATTATTTAAGAGCTTACGCTAAAAATAAGAATGGTATCGCTTACGGAGAGGAAGTTCGCTTCCAAACTCCGGATATATTTGGAGTAGGGGCAAGGTTTGAGGGAGCTTTCCGGATACCGGGATCTACCTCTTTCTGTACCTTGGCTAATAGCACGGGATTCTTATTAGGCGGTGACACGGGTAGGGAATACACCGATGAGTTTTGGGGATATATGACCTCTAAGAAAGAATGGTTGCCCTTAAGGTCTCAGCCTGAGAAATTATCGGGCCAAGCATGTTTCAGTATCGGATTTGGCCTATGGACTTTTGGTGGTTTAGATAACACGGGAAAGATATGTGACAGTTTATATGTATACTCCACGTCCGATAATTCTTGGAGCGCCGTACAAACAGACCAGCAACGGCCTAAAGGTATGTATCGGACGGCATGTTGCAGAATGGAAGATCAGGCGTTCCTCATAGGTGGACGTAGAGGTAACGAACTAATCGATGAAGTCTGGACTTATGAACCGAGCGCTTTCGTTTGGAGCAAGAAATCTAATTTCCCGATTAAACAATACGGCGGAATATCCGTTGTAATTGGTGACCGTATATATGCCGGACTGGGGATTATTAATAAAGCGGATCCTTCTTTGGAATATACGACACAGTTTTGGTCTACAGACAAGAACGCTGTAGCTTGGGAAAAGGAGGCTTCGTTCCCCGGAAGGATGCTTTTATGTGCTATCGCTTATGGTAATTACGTATATGGCGTAGACGGGGACGGTTATATTTGGCGCTATGATCCGGACTCTCAGAACTGGAGCCAGAAATCCCAGTTACCAGCGGCTAACAGGTCTGTACATTGCATGTATGTCTTGGATAATTATATCTATATCGGTTTGGGCAATGCCTCTAACTCATTAATCAGTTACGATCCTACTTGGGATAATTAAAGATGAATAGAACAGCGATTTTAGAACAGATACAGAAGAACGTAGAACGGCTGTCGGCTCCTGATCTACCGGAATACAAATATATCCCGTTGCATCAGAAGCCATCGCCTTCAGTCGCTACGTTGCATGAGATCATGCGCCTATTACGTACGGTTATCTTCCCCGGATTCTTTGGTACGGAACAAGAGGCTCAATTAGGCTCTATCCAATATTATACGGGAGTCTATTTGGAAAAGATCTATGATCTCTTGCAAGAGCAAATATATAATGGACTTTGTTTTGAGGTAGAGCGTTGTTGTGATTCCAAGGACCGGGCTTCCGAGATCTCGATCGCTTTTATTAACCGGATTCCTCATATCAAATATTTACTGTCCACCGATGTAAAGGCCATCTTGGATGGTGATCCGGCAGCCAAGAGCGTGAGTGAGATTATATTCTGTTATCCGGCGGTCTACGCGCTTTTACATCAACGGGTCGCTCATGAATTATTCGAGCTAGGCGTACCGGTACTCCCGCGTATCATTACGGAAATGGCACACTCGCAAACCGGGATCGACATTCATCCCGGGGCGCAGATCGGAGAATATTTCAGTATCGATCATGGAACGGGTATTGTCGTGGGACAAACCGCCATTATCGGAAACCATGTCCGCCTTTATCAAGGTGTGACGTTAGGAGCTAAGAGTTTTACGCTGGACGAGGAAGGACTTCCGATAGATTTACCCCGTCATCCGATCATCGAGGATTATGTGACCATTTATTCCAACGCATCCATATTAGGACGGATCACTATTGGCCGAGGATCTATTATCGGGGGTAACATCTGGCTCACCCATAGTGTACCTCCCAATTCCAAGATATCTCAATCACGTGTCGAAGAAAAATTCACGGAAATATGATATTATTTGAAAGAGATTCCGTATGTTTGTGCAAATGACATTACGGTGTTTTCCTTAAATAATAGAATATGACCATGAACAAAGTAAAGACATTAGATGATCTCAAGAAAATGCGTGAATCTCTTCGTGCGTCTTTGGATCTGCGTGAAAAAAGCAATACCCCTGATCAGCTCGTACAAATTAAGGTTTCTATGGCCACTTGCGGTATAGCTGCCGGAGCCAAGGAGATAATGAGTTATTTTATCGAGGTTTTAGACCGGCAGAAAATCGATGCGTTGGTAACTCAAACCGGATGCATGGGCTATTGTTATGCGGAACCGACTATCGAAATCAAGCTTCCGGGTCAGGAGCCGTTGGTATTCGGTTATGTTGATAAGGCAAAAGTAGAAGAGATCATAGATAAGTATATCCGTAAGGGTATCTTGGTAGACGGCATCATTCCTGTAACTTACACCACCGTAAAACCCGAATAAGAAATTTAATATCTTACATAAATGGCACAATACACGAATTATATATTGGTGTGCGGTGGCACAGGTTGCCGTGCATCACAAAGCGAGCAGATCATCGAGAATCTGAGAGCCGCCGTCGAGCAATACGGATTAGAGGATACACAAGTGATCCGTACCGGATGCTTCGGTTTCTGCGAGAAGGGTCCGGTGGTTAAGATGATCCCCGATAACACTTTTTACGTACAAGTTCAACCATCGGATGCGGACGAGATCGTACGGGAGCATTTGGTAAAAGGCCGTAAAGTGGAACGGTTACTTTATATGAATCCAGAGACCCGTGAGCTGGTTCCGGACTCCAAGCATATCAGATTCTATAAGAAACAGCTACGAATCGCCCTTCGAAATTGTGGCTTTATCAACCCTGAGAATATCGATGAGTATATCGCTCGTGACGGCTATGTAGCGTTAGGAAAAGCCCTTGTGGAAATGACTCCCGAGGAAGTAATCAAGGAAATCATGGATAGCGGTTTACGGGGTCGTGGGGGCGGTGGTTTCCCCACAGGTTTGAAATGGCAGATTACCCGTAAGGTACAAGCACCTCAAAAATACGTGGTTTGCAATGCGGACGAGGGTGACCCGGGCGCTTTTATGGATCGCTCCATATTGGAGGGCGACCCGCATTCGATTGTGGAGGCTATGGCGATTAATGGATATTGTACGGGAGCTAGCAAAGGTTTGGTATATATCCGTGCCGAATATCCGCTAGCCGTGGAACGTTTGAAAATCGCCATACGGCAAGCGAAAGAATATGGATTGCTGGGCGAGAATATATTTGGGACTGATTTCTCATTCGATATCGAGATCCGGTACGGTGCCGGAGCTTTTGTTTGTGGAGAGGAGACTGCTTTGATCCACAGTATGGAAGGTTTGCGAGGCGAGGCTACCGTAAAGCCGCCGTTCCCTAGTGAACACGGGTATAAAGGTTGTCCGACCAATGTAAATAACGTAGAGACTTACGCAAATATCCCGGTGATCTTGTTAAGAGGCGCTAAATGGTTCAGTAGTATCGGAACGGAGAAAAGCAAAGGAACAAAGGTGTTCGCCTTGGCTGGAAAGGTAAACAATGTGGGGCTGATCGAGGTTCCTATGGGTACGACTTTGCGTGAGGTTATCTTTGGAATTGGGGGAGGTATCAAGGATGGAAAGAAGTTTAAGGCTGTGCAAACCGGTGGCCCGTCAGGAGGTTGCTTGACTGAAAAGCATCTTGATCTTCCTATCGATTATGATAATTTGCTTGCCGCTGGTTCCATGATGGGTTCCGGAGGTATGATCGTCATGGACGAGGATGATTGTATGGTAGCCATGGCTAAGTTCTATCTGGACTTTACGGTCGAGGAATCTTGCGGTAAATGCGCACCGTGCCGTATCGGTAATAAACGCTTACATGAGATATTGCAGAAAATTACGAGTGGAAACGGAGCCGAAGAGGATTTGACCCGTCTAAGGAATCTGGCGATGGTGATTAAGGATACCGCTTTATGCGGCTTGGGACAGACTTCTCCGAATCCGGTTTTATCTACGATGGATAATTTCTACGATGAATATCTGGCGCATGTCCGGGAGCATCGTTGTCCGTCTCATCAATGCCGGGAACTTACTCAATATTTCATCAATCCGGAGAAATGTAAAGGATGTACGCTCTGTGCCCGTGTTTGTCCGGTGCATGCGATTACAGGTGGACGGAAAATTCCTCATATTATCGATCCGCAAGCTTGTATCCGTTGCGGTACCTGTATGGAGAAGTGTAAGTTCGGAGCGATTTATGTCCACTAAATTTATTTATAAGCATGGAAACAATTCAATTAATCATAGATAATAAAGAGGTGGAAGTGCCGAGAGGAACCACCATTTTAGATGCGGCAAAAAGTGTAGGTATCCACATCCCGACACTCTGTTATATGAAACTGGAGGACTTGCACTACGAGAATAATCCGGGAGCTTGCCGTATTTGTGTCGTAGAGATCGAGGGACGTAGAAATCTAGCCCCATCCTGTAAGATGGAATGTACGGAAGGCATGGTCGTACGGACACATACCCCCCGGGTGATGAATGCCCGTAGGACGGTGATGGAGCTGATCCTCTCGAATCATCCGGCGGAATGTCTGACATGTAGCAGCAACGGACATTGCGAGTTACAAAAGATCGCACATGACTTAGGAATCCGTGAGATCCGGTATAAGGGAGAGATGTCCACATTTACGATAGACCGTTCCCCTTCCATTGTGCGGAACATGAACAAATGTATCATGTGCCGCCGCTGTGAGACCATGTGTAATACGATACAGACAGTTGGCGCCTTGACTGCCGTGAACCGTGGATTTAACGCGGCCGTATCGACTGCTTTTGAACGGGATATGGCCGGAAGTACCTGTTCGTATTGTGGACAATGCGTATCCGTCTGTCCTGTAAACGCGCTTAGCGGACGTAATACGCAACAGCCGGTCTTGGACGCTTTGGCCGATCCTACTAAAATTGTTATCGCCCAGACAGCGCCGGCGGTTCGCACAGCGTTGGGACGTGATTTCGGGTATGAGCCGGGTACATTGGTTACAGGCAAGATGGTTTCAGCTTTGCGTCAATTGGGTTTTGATTATGTATTCGATACGGACTTTGCCGCCGACTTGACCATTATGGAAGAGGGTACGGAATTATTACATCGCCTAGGTAGTTACCTAAATGGAGACAAAGAGGTGAAAATACCGTTAATGACGAGTTGTTGTCCGGGTTGGGTTAGCTTTGTGGAACAACATTTCCCCGAGTTACGGGATAATTTATCTACAGCCAAGAGCCCGCAGCAAATGTTCGGAGCGATCGCCAAGAGTTATTTCGCCGAGAAGTTGGGAGTGGACCGTAAGGATTTGGTAGTCGTATCTATCATGCCTTGTTTGGCGAAGAAGTATGAGGCTAGCCGCCCGGAGTTTAGCGTGGAAGGTAATCCCGATGTAGATTATTCGATCTATACCCGTGAGTTAGCCCGTTTAATCCGTTATGCGAATATAGATTTCAATGAACTGCCGGATGGTGAGTTCGATAGCCCGTTGGGTGAATCTACCGGAGCGAGCGTGATCTTCGGTACTACCGGCGGTGTTATCGAGGCCGCTTGCCGTACAGCTTATGAATTATATACGAAGAAAAATCTGGATAAAGTGGACTTCGAGGAGTTACGCGGGCTGGAAGGTATTCGTAGCGCTACGATCGATTTTAATGGGACTCCGGTAAAGATCGGTATCGCTCATGGTCTGGGGAATGCCCGCAAATTGATCGAGGAGGTGAAGAACGGTACCTCTCCTTATCATGCGATCGAGGTGATGGCTTGTCCGGGAGGCTGTATCGGCGGTGGTGGACAACCGTTCCACCGAGGCCGTATGGAGGTACTTCGCCGGCGTGCTTCCGCTCTTTACCGGGAAGACGCTAACAAACCGCTTCGCAAGAGCCATGAGAATCCGTATATCCAGCAATTATACAGCGAGTATTTGGGAGAGCCTTGCGGACCGAAAGCCCATAAATTACTGCATACCCATTACATAGATCGTAAGGAAGTAATCGGTATGTATATAGAAACCGAAAAAAGTAAATAAGCCATGAATGAGATACATTTGCCTAAAACAAAAGTAGCGGAGCTACATGCGATATGCGCTGAACGCAACAACGATCCCGGGGAGTTGATCAATATCTTGCACGCCGCCCAAGGCTTGTTCGGATATTTACCACCGGAAGTCCAACAGGTTATCGCCGCCGAATTGAATATCCCGGTCTCAAGGGTATATGGCGTAGTTACTTTTTACTCATTCTTTACGATGACCCCCAAGGGGAAATACCCCATCTCGGTTTGTCTGGGAACGGCCTGTTACGTGCGTGGCGCAGAAAATGTTCTGGAAGAAATGCAACGTCAATTGGAAATAAAGGTAGGAGAGACTACACCGGACGGTTTGTTCTCCTTGGATTGCTTACGCTGTGTCGGTGCTTGCGGATTAGCTCCGGTGGTCATGATCGGCGGGAAGGTCTATGGAAGGGTTACTCCCGAAAAGGTACGGGATATACTTTCCGACTACTATCTGAAAGAACAATAGGATATAAAAACACAAGCGGTCACGTAGGTTTTACGTGACCGCTTGTATAAAATAACGCAAGTAATCGTATTTTCAGAAACGACTGATCGAACCACCTCCCCCGGAGCTTCCACCTCCCCAAGAGCCGCCACCGCCGCCGCTAAAACCTCCGAAGCCACCACCGCCACCCATAATAATAGGGCCGCTACCACCTCGGTGTATGCGGTCGATGGTACGATTTTTCTTCTCTGTATACCCGCAACTCTTACAGCGGTATACATCTTCGGCCAGACCTTCCGAGAAACGAGTCGCTTCCCGAATCACTTGCTGCCCCATATATACAAAGGTTTTCTTTCCACAACGGGGACATGCCTTCGGACGATACTTTAAGTACGCTATAAACGCCGAGAAGCCGATCATCCCGATAATCCCCACCACGAATATCCACATAAAATCATCATCGGACGAGGAAGAAGTGCGGTTGCCAGTCATGCCTGCCCGTTCATAGTCGCTGGACATTAAATACTTGGTAACCGCCATGACTCCTTTCAACATGCCGGCGCTATAATTCCCGGCCTTTAGATCGGGCATCATATACCGCTGCTGGAGCCGGTAGCAAATCGCATCGGGGAGGACACCCTCGATACCATATCCCGTCTCGAAAACGACCGAACGTTGGGAAGGTTCCGTCACCAACTGGATCAATAAACCATTATCCTTGCTCTTTTGTCCCAATCCCCAATGTTTGAATAAATCCGTAGCGAACATCCGGGCATCCTGATCCCCGATGCTATTCACGGCAACGACAGCTACCTCGATACCGAGACTATCTTCCACTACATTTAATAATTGATTGATACGTGCCGCATCATCCGGGGTAATGATACCATCCGGATTACTGACATGGTTCAACCGGTTGGAAAGACGTACGTTCGGAATGGTCTCGATCGAATAATCCTTTGCCGCGAAAATAGAAGAGGCAAAACCAACCAGCAATAAACTGATCCATAAAAGGCTTACCGGACACTTGCACCTAGATCCTATATTCTTTATCTCACTCATTCAGCGAATGGCTATTAGAATTCTACCTTAGGAGCCTTTTCCGCACCGGATTCAGCGGCGAAATAAGCTTTCGATTGGAAGCCGAACATTCCGGACAAAATATTGTTCGGGAATTGGCGAATATAGGTATTATAAGACTGAGCTACCTCGTTAAAACGTTTACGCTCTACCGAGATACGATTTTCGGTCCCTTCCAATTGCGCTTGAAGCTCCATAAAGTTTTGATTCGCTTTTAAGTCTGGATAACGCTCTAAAACAAGCATCAAACGGGAGAGGGCATTTCCTAACTCTCCTTGTGCAGACTGGAATTTCTTCAAGGATTCCTCAGTAAGGTTAGAAGGATCAATCGTAGTCTTCGTCGCCTCGGCACGAGCGTTGACCACACCTTCTAAAGTCTCTTTCTCATGCGCGGCGTATCCTTTTACCGTATTTACCAGATTCGGGATCAAATCCATACGGCGTTGATATTGGTTCTCAACTTGGCTCCATGCGGTTTTCACGCCTTCGTCTTGAGTTACCATATTATTATACACGCCTTTCACCCAAAAGAATAATATCGCTACGATAGCGATGATAATCCATACAACTTTGTTCTTAAACATCTTTGCCTTATAATTTATTGATTATACATAATGAGACAAAGCTATATAAAAAAATCGGATTATCCACATAGCGATTGGCGGTTGCTTATAACTGCGATTGTTAGCTGCTTATAATGGGCATTGTAACATCCTTATATTGCCCATTGTTAGAACCTCATACTGGGCATTATAGGAAGGAGCTTGCCGCGATGCTGCGGATGGAAGCCCACCGCATAGATTCTATTTATCTTCCCATAGATAAAACTGATCAATGAAATCCAAGGCTTTTAGGGTACATGTAAGTGAATTGTTCTATATTTGCACTTAATAAATCTAAATAAATATAGTTATGCGTAAAACAATTTATGCTAAAATGACGGCATTACCGGTAGGACTCTGCGCTTTAGCCTTTGCGGTTACCTCGTGCGGTTCTTCCGAATACAAGAAATTTGCCGACAATGAAGGTAAGCAAGTGGCCTCTATCCTGCGGGAAAACGACTGTTTGGCCTGCCACTCTGAAAATGCGCCTCTGCCATTTTACGGTAATTTACCGTTGATCGGTCCCGTAGTACAGGCAGACATGAAGGAGGCCGTTCACTATGTGGACTTGACTGCTATGGTGGAAGCCTTGGAGAACGGGCAGCCCGTTTCAGAGGTTGATTTGGCGAAGGTGGAGAATACGGCCCTAAGCGGCTCTATGCCCCCGGCTAAGTATTCCCATATGCCGATGCACTGGGGAACCAGCCTTGACGACAATGAGAAAGCGGTGATCATCTCATGGGCGAAGAATGTCCGTAAAGATCGTTTCACGACCGAAACCGTAGCGGAAGAATTTAAGAATGAGCCTCTTCAGCCTCTAATGAAGAGCTTGCCTACAGATCCGGCGAAGGTAGAGTTGGGTTTTGCCCTGTATCATGATACTCGTTTGTCTGCGGACAATACGATCTCTTGCGCTACTTGCCACGGATTGAACACAGGTGGTGTAGACCGTAAGCAATATTCGGAAGGTATTAATGGACAGTTCGGTGGTGTTAACGCTCCGACCGTATATAATGCGGCGCTTAATTTCGTTCAATTTTGGGACGGACGTGCGGCAGACCTAAAAGAGCAAGCGGCTGGTCCTCCATTGAACCCAGTGGAAATGGGTTGTACCTCATTCGACCAGATTTGCGAGGCTTTAGCGCAAGATAAGGATTTCACGAAGAAATTCACGGAAGTGTATCCGGAAGGTTATTCTCAATCTACGATCACGGACGCTATCGCTGAGTTTGAGAAGACCTTGCTTACGCCGAGTCGTTTCGACAAATACTTGATGGGAGATAAAAACGCGCTTACAGCGGAAGAATTAGAGGGTTATCAACTATTCAAGGACAATAAATGCGCTACTTGTCACGTTGGTGTAAATGTCGGTGGTCAATCTTACGAGTTCATGGGTATCAAGAACAGCTATTTCGATTACCGGAATACAGGGTTGACGGACGGTGATAACGGACGCTATGCCGTGACTAAGAAAGAATCCGATCGTCATAAGTTCAAAACCCCGACACTTCGTAACGTGATGCTGACTTATCCGTACATGCACGACGGAACCGTAGCCTCCGTGGAGGATGCGATCCGTATCATGCATGAGTTCCAGATCGGAAAGGAGATCAATGATGTAGAAGTTGAAAAAATCGTTGTTTTTCTAGGAACTTTGAACGGAGAATATAATGGAAAAATGCTTCAATAATTGATTAAAAAAGGTACATGTCCTTCCGCTTGTTCTACATATTACTTATATTTGCCGCAGTTAAGTGTGGAGAAGGAATATGGGCACAAGAGGAAGGACTTGCTTCATATTACCATCATCGCTTCCATGGCAGGAAATCATCCAGTGGAAGGATTCATGATAAGGAAGAATTAGTCGCCGCGCATCGTACGTATCCTTTTGGTACTTTTTTAAGAGTCACGAACTTGGAGAATATGAAAAGTACTATTGTATGCGTAACGGATCGCGGACCTCGTTATAGAAAACGAATCATTGATGTATCAGCGAGCGCCGCCGAGATATTGGATTTTATCGATAAAGGTGTCGCTAAGGTACGGATAGAAGTCGTTCCCGGCCCCTTAGACCTCCGCTATCTGGACTTGATCTATCCTAAGATTCCTTATCTGGATATAGATTATTTACGTCCGGATCCACCTTATAGGGTGAAATTCACGAAATAAATTTAATATAATGAAGCAAATACTTATCACCGGGGGCGCCGGCTTTATCGGTTCTCATTTATGTGCCCGTCTTTTAGAAGAAGGAAATGAAGTAATTTGTCTGGATAACTATTTTACGGGAAGTAAGGAGAATGTGATTCCTCTGCTGAAAAATCCACATTTCGAGTTGATCAGGCATGATGTTTCTATACCGTTCCAAGCCGAGGTCGATGAGATTTATAATTTGGCATGTCCCGCATCTCCAGTTTATTATCAAATAGATCCGATACAGACGATCAAGACATCCGTGTTAGGAGCGGTCAATATGTTAGGTCTGGCAAAACGGGTGAACGCTAAGATATTACAAGCATCTACCAGTGAGGTGTATGGAGATCCCATGATACACCCGCAGCCGGAAAGCTATTGGGGAAATGTCAACCCGATAGGGCCTCGCTCTTGTTATGACGAGGGCAAGCGTTGCGCCGAGACCTTATTTATGGATTACCATCGCCAAAACAAGGTTCGCGTTAAAATCATCCGCATCTTTAATACGTATGGGCCTAATATGAGTACGAACGATGGCCGTGTCGTCTCTAATTTCATTATACAGGCATTACAAAATAAGGACATTACGATTTATGGGGATGGAAACCAAACTCGTAGTTTCCAATATGTAGACGATTTGATCGAGGGGATGATTCGCATGATGAATACCTCGGATGATTTTACCGGCCCGGTAAATATCGGAAATCAGGGAGAGTTCTCGATGAACGAGTTGGCCAAGATCGTGATCCGTTTGACAAACTCCTCCTCTAAGATCGTATACCGCCCGTTGCCGGGAGACGATCCCAAGCAACGTAAGCCCGATATTACGTTGGCCAAAGAGAAATTAGATGGGTGGGAACCTACGGTTTGTTTGGAGGAAGGATTAAAGAAAACGATATTATACTTTAAATCTCTCTAATAAATTTCTAATTTGGCCTAAGAGTATTCTAACTAAATATTCATAAGCGATAAAAGAGTGACTTCTACCTTTGCGTAAAATTTAACGCAAATGGACAGACGAGTCACTCTTTTACTTTTTTTATCTCTTCTTTTCTCTGGGGCGAAAGCCTCTGTTGTCTCCCTCTCCTTGAAAGAGTCCGAGCAACGTTTCTCTGAACACAATCTGGAAGTGATAGCCGAACGGTATAATATCGATATAGCCGAGGCCCAAGTAGTACAGGCCAAACTTTTCGAGAATCCCGTGGTCTCTTTGGAGCAAAATGTTTATAACCGGTTGAACGGACGTTACTTTGATTTCGGGAAACAAGGGGAAACGATCGTAGAGGTGGAACAGTTGATCTATATTGCCGGTCAGCGAAACAAACGTGTCCGTTTGGAGAAAATCAATAAGGAAATGGCCCTTTACCAATTCGAAGAGGTATTGAGAACCCTCCGGAGCGAGTTGAAGGAGAAATTCATAGCGCTTTATTTCACCCAGAAATCCCAATCTATTTACGATCGTGAGATTGATTCATTGGCTCATCTGTTGGTGGTTCTCAAGGAGCAGAATGAGAAAGGGAATGTTTCTTTATTAGAGAAGTCCCGTATCGAGGCCCTATTACTCTCTTTACGGCAAGAGCGGAATGATATCGCCAACCAAGTTATCTCCCTTCAAGGAGACATGCGGCTTTTACTAGGAATATCCGGCAATGATACCTTCGAGCCGATATTCGATGAGTCTGTGTTGAACCAGATCGATATGGACTCCGTTCCTTTCTCTGAATTGACCTCTTTATTATACGAACGTCCGGATCTTAAGTTGGCGCAAGCAAGCGTCAAGGCTTCGGAGGCGGACGTGAGATTACAACGTTCCCTCGCTTTCCCGGAAGTGAGCGTAAAGGGTACGTATGATAAGGCGGGTAACTTTATCAATGATTATTGGGCGATCGGCTTGAGCGTCTCTCTCCCTATATTTAACCGGAATCAAGGGAATATCCGGGCGGCGAAAATATCTGTCGCTCAAAAGGCCCATAAGGAAGAATACGCACGCCGCCAGGCCGAGAATGAGTTATTCACCAGCTATGCCCGATTGGAAAAGGCGATTCAGCTTTATCGTTCCTCAAACTATGGATTGGAGAAGGATTTCGCCTTGATTATCGAAGGCGTGAACTTGAATTTCCAAAAACGGAATATCAGTCTCCTTGAGTTTATCGATTATTATGAGACCTACAAAACAACCTGCTTGCGACTTTACCAAACTCAAAAAGAAGTGTTACTGGCCTTGGAGGAGGTAAATACCGTAACGGGTAGCCATGTATTCAACTATTAAAAGCAAATCAAACGATATGAATAAGCATCTAATCACATGCATCCTTTTAGTACCCTTGGTATGTTCCTGCGGGAAACAGGCGACCACCTCGGTCGATACCCGGGAACCTTTACTATTAAATGACAGTTTACAGGAGATTATAACACTGGATACGGTTCGTGACACACCATTAACCAACGAGTTGTTGCTCAATGGCCGTGTCAGTTTCAATCCGGAGCGAGTGGCCCATGTGTATCCGATGTTTGGTGGAAATGTCACCTCCGTTCATGCGGAAGTTGGCGATTACGTAGGGAAAGGAGATGTCCTAGCAGTGATCCGGAGCGGCGAGATCGCTGATATCGACAAGCAGCGAAAGGAGGCCGAGCATCAACTGGCTATCGCTAACCGTAACTTGGAGGCTACCCAAGATATGGCCCGGAGCGGTATGGCTTCCGACCGGGACTTCCTGCAAGCCCAGCAAGAGCAAGCCGATGCCGATGCCGAGACCAAACGTATTCAAGAAATGTATTCCATTTATAACATAACAGACCCATCTACCTATGTGGTGAAAGCGCCGGTCTCCGGCTTTATCATCGATAAGAATATAAACCGGGATATGCAGATCCGTTCCGATCAAGGGGAGGAGATGTTTACCATTTCCGGTCTCGACGATGTCTGGGTGATGGCCGATGTCTATGAGGGAGATATCAGCAAGGTAAAAGAGGGGGCTACCGTTCGTATCACCACTTTGGCCTATAAGGATATGGAGTTTACGGGAACGATCGATAAGGTCTATCATATGCTAGACCGAGAAAGTAAGACCATGAGCGTAAGAGTCAAATTAAGGAACGAGAAGTATATGCTTAAACCCGGAATGTTTACGAACGTATATGTACAAAGCGCGGTAAAAGGAGAAAGTATGCCTTGCGTAAACGCCCATGCCGTTATTTTCGAGGATGGCAAAGAATACGTTGTCTATGTCTCGAAGGAGGGATATTTGCAAATGCGTGAGATCTCGGTGTATAAGCAAACCGAGAAGTTCTGTTACCTGCGATCCGGCTTGAAGGATGGGGATCGGATCGTAGATCGGAACGCTCTCTTGGTGTATAACGAATTAAAGTAACCGGACGATATGCACACATTCATAGATAATATCATAACGTTCTCCCTCCGGAACAAATTCTTTATCTTCTTCTGTACCACGATCGCCGTAATCGCCGGTATCACCAGCTTTATCCATACGCCGATCGACGCGTTTCCGGATGTGACGAATACGAAGGTGACGATTATCACCCAATGGCCGGGCAGGAGCGCCGAGGAGATCGAGAAGTTTATCACGATCCCGATCGAGATCGCCATGAACCCGGTACAGAAAAAGACGGATATCCGGAGCACGACCCTTTTCGGTCTTTCCGTCATCAACGTGATGTTCGAAGATAAGGTGGATGATTTCTTCGCCCGCCAGCAAGTTTATAATCTCTTGAACGACGCCGACCTGCCGGAAGGGGTCACGCCGGAAGTGCAGCCCTTATATGGTCCGACCGGCGAGATCTTCCGCTATACATTACGTAGCGATAAGCGTTCCGTCCGGGAATTGAAGACCTTGCAGGATTGGGTGATCGAGCGGAAGTTGCGGGCTGTACCCGGTGTAGCGGATATCGTCAGCTTCGGAGGAGAGGTAAAAACTTTCGAGGTTAGCGTCAACCCGAATCAACTGATCAGTTACGGGGTAACGACCTTGGAACTTTATGACGCTATCGCAAAAAGTAATATCAACGTAGGCGGCGACGTGATCACGAAAAGCTCGCAAGCCTATGTCGTGCGGGGTATCGGCTTGATTAACGATGTAAAAGAGATCGAGAATATCGTCGTAAAGAATATCAATGGCACGCCAATCCTTGTCAAGCACTTGGCTACCGTACACGAATCCAGTCTTCCCCGCCTAGGGCAAGTGGGTCGCATGGAGGAAGATGATGTCGTACAAGGCATCGTTGTCATGCGAAAAGGGGAGAACCCCGGCGAGGTAATCGCCGCCTTGAAGGATAAGATCAAGGATATCCAACAAAACGCCTTGCCGGAAGACGTGCGAATCGTATCGTTCTACGATCGTGAGAATCTGGTAGATCTGGCGGTCAAGACCGTAACACATAATTTGGCGGAAGGTATTCTGCTGGTAACTTTCATCGTATTAATCTTCATGGCGGATTGGCGTACGACGGTGATCGTGTCGATCATTATCCCGTTGGCACTCCTCTTCGCCTTTATTTGTCTCCGGGCGATGGGGATGAGCGCCAACCTCTTATCTATGGGAGCGATCGACTTCGGTATTATTATCGATGGCGCCGTCGTGATGGTGGAGGGGCTTTTCGTGGCATTGGACCGGAAAGCCCGTGAAGTAGGCATGCCCGCTTTCAATTTGATGAGTAAGATGGGTATTATCCGTCATACGGCGAAGGACCGTGCGAAAGCGGTTTTCTTCTCTAAGCTGATTATCATCACGGCCTTGGTCCCGATCTTCTCTTTCCAGAAGGTGGAAGGAAAGATGTTCAGCCCGCTCGCTTATACCTTGGGGTTCGCCTTGTTGGGAGCGTTGATCTTTACGTTGACATTGGTACCCGTCCTATCTTCCATGCTATTAAAGAAAGAGGTGCGTGAGAAACATAATCCGTTCCTCGCGTGGATCAATCGGAAGTCGATCGGTATTTTCGACTGGTGCCACGCCCGTAAGAAGCGGACAATCACGTTCGCCACGCTGGTAGCCTCCGTAGGTATCTGGTGCTTCACCTTGTTGGGCAGCGAGTTTCTCCCGCAACTGAACGAGGGCTCTATTTATATCCGTGCGACCTTACCGCAAAGTATATCTTTGGATGAATCCGTTACGTTGGCCAACCAGATGCGCCGGAAGCTGGCGGCTTATCCGGAGGTTCGTCAGGTCTTGTCGCAAACCGGCCGGCCGAACGATGGCACGGATGCGACAGGTTTCTACAACATCGAGTTCCATGTGGATATATATCCCGAGAAAGAGTGGGAAAGCGAACGCTCGAAAGCGGGTCTGATCGAGAAGATGCAAGAGGATCTGGCGATCTATCCGGGCGTGGATTTTAACTTCTCGCAGCCTATCTCGGACAATGTAGAGGAAGCGGCCAGCGGCGTGAAAGGTTCCATCGCCGTGAAAGTCTTCGGTAAGGATCTATACGAGTCGGAGAAAAAGGCGGTAGAAGTTTTCAAGGTCTTGGAGACCGTAGACGGTATCGAGGATCTGGGCGTTATCCGGAATATCGGCCAGCCGGAGCTACGGATCGAGTTGAACGAGTCTCGTTTAGCCCGCTACGGCGTGGCCAAGGAGGACGTGCAATCCATTATCGAGATGGCGATAGGAGGTAAGAGCGCCTCCCTGCTTTATGAGGACGAGCGTAAGTTCAATATCATGGTCCGCTACGAATCCGCTTTTCGCCGTAGCGAGAATGAGATAGGCAAGATACTGGTTCCGGCGAAGGATGGTTCCATGATTCCTATCCGCGAGCTGGCGGATATCCATACGATTACCGGCCCGTTGATTATCTACCGGGATAACCACGCTCGTTTCTGCGCCGTGAAATTCTCGGTCCGGGGCCGCGACATGGGTAGCGCCGTGGCTGAAGCCCAGCGGAAAGTGGAGAGGCAGGTAAAGCTCCCCGAAGGCTATACCTTGAAATGGACCGGAGATTTCGAGAACCAACAACGGGCTACCAAACGCTTGGCCCAAGTCGTCCCCGTAAGTATAGCGATCATCTTCGTGATCCTATTCGTCCTTTTCGGCAACGCCCGGGATGCCGGACTGGTCTTATTAAACGTGCCTTACGCCGCCGTCGGAGGTATCTTGGCCCTATTAATCACGAGTTTCAACTTCTCGATCTCCGCCGGTATCGGCTTTATCGCCCTCTTCGGTATCTGTATACAGAATGGCGTGATCATGATATCGGACATCAAGAATAACCTGCGGGAGAGGCATCCTCTGGAAGATTCGATCAAGATGAGCGTGAAATCAAGGGTACGTTCCGTATTAATGACCGCCTCCATGGCCGCTATCGGCCTGCTTCCGGCCGCCTTGAGCCACGGTATCGGATCGGAAAGCCAGCGTCCTTTGGCGATCGTGATCATTGGCGGATTAATAGGGGCCACGTTCTTCACCCTCTTTGTCTTCCCGCTGATGGTGGAGGCTTTTTATCGACGAATGCTCTATGATAAGAACGGTAAATTAGTGCAACGTAGGTTGTAATTGCTATATTTGTAGCAAGAAAGTCCGGAACTATTAGGGAGGGCGACTGGAGTTATTATGCGAAAGGATTATACTTACTGATCTTTTCACGGCCGTGAAAAGATCATATCACAGAGGTGAAACGATCGTGTCACAACCGTGAAAAGAACGTTTCACCTCTGTGATACGATTAGCATCACCCTAAGTACGCATTATTAATGATGGACATTCTTATTAATACATACGATACAATGGCGAAGATATTATTAGTAGAAGACGAGATAAACATCGCCTCTTTTATAGAAAGAGGCTTGCGGGAGTTCGGGCATGAGGTATATGTCGCTTATGACGGTGCCGCTGGTTGGGAACTGACACAGAAGAACGATTTCCAATTGCTGATTCTGGATATTATAATGCCGAAGATGAACGGCCTGCAACTTTGCAAACAGTACCGGCAACGGTTCGGTTACCATGCTCCCGTGATCATGCTGACCGCCTTGGGAACCACCGAGGATATCGTTAGTGGGCTGGATGCCGGGGCGGATGATTATCTGGTAAAACCTTTCAGCTTCCAAGAGCTCGAGGCCCGCATAAAGGCGTTATTACGTCGATCGGGAAACGAATCCGTCCATATGGCTCTTCGGTGCGGGGATCTGGTCTTAGATCCTCCAAGCCATCGGGCTATACGGAATGGGCAGGTCATCGATTTGACGGTAAAGGAATATAGGCTCTTGGAATATTTCATACAGAACCAAGGAACGGCCCTGAGCCGGATGAACTTGCTAAAGAATGTCTGGGACAAGGATTTCGATACCAATACGAACGTGGTTGATGTCTACGTGAATTATTTGCGCACGAAGATAGACAAGGACTTCGAACCTAAGCTAATCCATACCGTGGTGGGCGTGGGCTATATGATGGAAGCATGAAGACAGGAAACAAGATCGCTCTCTTTTACTCGGCCATTACCATAGGCGTGATAGCCGTCGTGACGCTTGTCTTCTATTGGGTTTCCACGAGCTATATCTCTCGCCTGTACTATTCTTACCTGACGGAAAAAGCCTATGCCACGGCACAGAAGCATTGGGAGAAGGACGAGACCGACGACGAGAGCTATGCCCGTATCCAACAGCGTTACGAGGAAACCCTTCCCGTCGCTACCGAGATATTGCTGAACACCGATAGCTTGGAGACCCGGCAAGTGCTGTCCCGTTATCTGGACGCCACGCAGGTGAGATCTCTATACCAAGAGGATATCGTTCACTTCAAGCACGATACGCAAATGGGAGCGGCTTTGTATTATCCCGACAACGAGGGGAATTTCATCGTGATTGTCCTTTCCGGGAATCAGTATGGGATGGATATCCAGCATCGGATCGGCTGGCTGTTGCTGGGATTGATATTGGTTAGCTCGGTATTGATCTATTTTGTCGGCAGACTATACGCGACCCGGATGGTAGACCGGATCGACGCTGCTTACCAAAGTGAGAAAGCGTTTATCAGCAACGCCTCGCATGAGTTGAACAATCCACTGACAGCCATTCAAGGCGAATGCGAGATCAGCCTGCTGAAAGAGCGCTCCCCGGAGGAATACCAAGCGGCATTAAGACGTATCGCCACGGAGACGAGCCGTATCATACAATTGATCAAACACCTGCTGTTCCTGTCGCACGGGGATAAGGAGATCCAGAAAAGCGCGATGGAGACGATCTTCCTAGCGGACTTCTTGATGCAGTTCTCCTCGGCCCGGATCTCGTTCTCCCCGGATAATTTCTCTTATATGATCAGTGCCAATCCCTATTTATTGAAGATAGCGATCAAGAATATCTTGAGCAACGCCTGTAAGTATTCGGACGATAAACCGGTAGAGATGCGGCTTCGAGGCAGTGTCTTGACCATATCCGACCGAGGTATCGGCATTCCTCCCGAGGAGTTGAAACGAATCTTCCAGCCCTTTTACCGGGCGAGCAATACCCGGGAATACGCCGGGCATGGTGTCGGGCTAAGCCTCTCGCTACGCATATTGAGCACCTATGGGGCGAAGGTGAATATTACTTCTGATCTAGGAATTGGGACGAGCGTGGAGATCGACTTTGGGTAGCCGTCAGGTATTCTTTAGCCGGACCTGTTATTTCGACAGACTCCGGCGTTACCCCTATCGCCTCTTCCGAAGATATAAGTCCACGATCTACCAAGCGATCCAGTATTACCCTGTAAAAATCCTCATAATACGGCTTCAACCGCAACCCGTCGAAGCAATAGCGGACCTGTTTGGGCTTGGGGATAATGCTGGCCATAAAAATGCACTCGGCAAGGTTTAACTGGGAAGGTTCCTTCGCGAAATAATAACGTGAGGCCTCGGCGGCTCCATAAATCATGGGGCCCCATTCGGCGATGTTCAGATAAACCTCAAACATCCGCTCTTTAGAGGTCAGATGATCGCTCTCGATCAGCCATACGATTAACATTTCCTCCAGCTTGCGGGCGATCGTCTTGTTACGGCTCAAGAATACATTCTTCACCAATTGCATGCTAAGCGTACTGCCGCCACGGGCGAAACGTCGTTCCTTGATATCCTGTATCAACGATTCCCGGATAGCGCTTGGAATAAAACCGTTGTGATAAAAGAAGCCGGCATCCTCACTCTGCATGATCGCTAAAGGAAGATAACGGGATACGGCGTTGAACGGGCGGAAAGAGGGATTCGCCGGACCGATCTCGAAAGAGCGTACCGGCTCGCCTTGCTCATAGACAGTATATTCAAATGGCTCATTCATCTTCCGCAAATCCGTATTCCCATAGGCAAGGATCTGGAAGTCCTTCGCTTTCAAGGTAGACTCCAAGATCAAGCTGTCTACCTGTCCGAAATCCAAATCCAATCGGAAATGATAGGAGAGGGTACCTTCTGTTCTCAGGCCTTCCAGATTGTAGAATAAGCCTTTAGGCAGGGAGGAGAACAGTTGATCCGCAGGGAAATCTCTTTTATTCACAGAGGCCGTGATTTGCCAACTGGTATCTTTAACGATCTTCAGATAAGGATGGAAATCCAGATGATTAAACCGGATATCACTGACGCTATCTAATTCGATATAGTTCTTACCGATGTTTGTCCGGAAGTGTATAGAGCCTTTATCCAGTAAGACCGTGTCCAGAGATATACGCTCTTGGTGGATGGTAAGCCCGCTCACATAGGCGCTTCCGAGTAAGGATTGTATGTCTTCTTCTATTTTAGGTCCCTTAAGCTCGAAGGCCAAGGTGTCGAAACGTACCGATGCCCCCCAACGATATTCCAGAAAAGGAAGAGGAATCTTCGTATGCTCGTCGGCGTAGAGACGGGCTTTCACGAGTCGCTCCTTATCAGAGAGAGAGCCTTCGCAAATCCATTCGCTGCGAACTCCGTTCTCCGTGCTGTTTATATGCGTAGAGAATTGATTGTTAGTAAGATTGAGTTCGGGTATCTCTAGTATTAGTTCATCTCCTTTATTACTATAAGAAACACATAAATCATGTACCAAGGCATTTCCGGGCAATAAATTGAAAAGGAGACTAAGGGAGCGTTCAGCCTTGCGTGCGTAATCCTGTTCCTTATCATCTACAGCTGTTTCCTCTGGCTCACCTAGGTGATTCGATGGTTTATAAAGGAAATCAAAATTAGCTCTCTCTCCCTTCTTAATAAAATGAATATGCAAATTATCCGCTTGTACACTCTCTATGGCAGGGGTAAGTAGCAATAATCTGCCAAGCTCCAGTTTCGCTTGAAGCCTGTCCGCATGTATCAACGTATCAGCATCAATCGGGATAACGGTCAATCCCTCCATACGTACGGTACTCAGCCCTATCAACCGGATCTTATCATAGCGTATGTCAAGATGATGCCTTTCGGCAAGTTTACTCAATTTATGTCCCGCATACGCCCCTAAGATCAGGTCGATGCCCCAAAATGCCATAAACAAGAGAAAGCCAATAAAAATAAGAACTGCTATAAAAGATCTTTTATGGGATTGATTCATGCTCATCTATATTGTTACCCAGCGGACAAAAGTACTATAATTAAACGAATGGATTTCTTTTTCGATAAACAATCAAGGGCTTAATTTAGTTATATTAAAAAACTAAAGTTATATGGCGTATAAGATTGCGTTTTTTGGTGCTAAACCCTACGACATCGCTTCTTTCGATAAGATCAATGAGCGGTATGAGTTCGATATTCGTTACTATAAAGGACATTTGAATATCAATAATGTCGTCTTAACCCAAGGGGTAGACGCTGTATGTATTTTCGTGAACGACACGGCTGATGCCGCCGTAATAGACGCTTTGGTTGCCAATGGTGTGAAACTGTTGGCGCTTCGTTGCGCCGGTTTTAATAATGTGGATTTGAATGCCGCCAGGGGGAAATTACCGGTCGTACGCGTACCGGCCTACTCACCTTATGCGGTCGCTGAATATACGTTGGCCTTGATGTTATCGTTAAACCGTAAGATACACCGGGCATACTGGCGTACGAGAGATGGCAACTTCTCCTTGAATGGCTTGATGGGATTTGATATGCATGGCAAGACCGCCGGTATTATCGGTACCGGAAAGATCGCCAAGATATTGATTCATATCTTAAAAGGATTGGGGATGCGTGTATTGGCAAATGACCTGTATCCGGATGAGAAATTCGCCAAGGAGGAAGGGATCACCTATGTCTCTTTAGACGAGTTATACAAAGAGTCTGATATCATTTCCTTGCATTGCCCGTTGACCGACCAGACCCGTTATCTGATCAACGACGATTCGATCGCCAAGATGAAAGACGGCGTAATGATTATCAATACGGGACGCGGGTTACTGATTCATACCAACGCCTTGATCGAGGGATTGAAGACCAAGAAAGTATCTGCCGCTGGATTGGATGTCTACGAGGAGGAGGGAGACTATTTCTACGAGGATAAATCGGATAAGATTATCGATGATGATGTCTTGGCCCGTCTGCTCTCGTTCAACAATGTGATCGTTACTTCCCATCAGGCGTTTTTCACGAAAGAGGCTCTGCATAATATCGCTGAGACTACCTTGCGGAACATCAAGGATTTCGAGGAAGGCCGTCCCTTAGTGAACGAAGTGACCAAGTAAATTCTAAAAAGGAACTATTATTTATCGCTGATTTATTATATTTTTGTGGCCATTGCTTGGTGGGAACCCAGCAATGGCTTTTTTAATTCAGAGGTATATATATGGAAATAGATAGTCAGACAGGTTTGGTGTTGGAAGGTGGCGGAATGCGTGCCATATTTACGGTGGGAGTATTGGATTATTTTATGGATCATGATATTTGGTTTCCTTATACGATCGGAGTATCGGCGGGCGCAAGTAACGGAATCTCGTATGCTTCCCGCCAGCGGGGACGCTCTCGTTTTAGCAATATCGACCTATTGAAGAAATATAATTACATAGGTCTTCGTCATTTCTTACGGGGAAGGGGATATATCGATCTGAATTTCTTGTTTTATGTCTATCCGGATTTGTATTATCCGTTGGATTACGATACCTATTTCAAGTCCAAGGATCGGTTCGTTATGGTCACGAGCAATTGCTTGACGGGTAAAGCGGAATATTTCGAGGAGAAGAAAGATAAGAAACGTTTGGTGGATATCTGTAAAGCCTCTTGCACATTACCGATCCTCTGTCCAATTACGTATGTAGACGGGATACCGATGGTCGACGGAGGCGTATGCGATGCCATCCCTATCCGACGGGCTATCGCCGACGGCTTCTCCAAGAACGTCATCATCCTTACCCGTAACAAAGGCTATCGGAAAGAAGAGAAAGATTTTTACCTTCCCGGCTTTATTTATAACAAATACCCGGCGATCCGGAAACAGTTGCGACTACGATACCGGCGGTACAACGAGGTCTTGGATTACATAGACCAACTGGAGGCCGAAGGAAAAGCCTTCGTCATCCGTCCGCAAAGCCCGATTAAAGTCGGCCGTACCGGAAGCGACACAAAGAAACTGGAAGAACTATATGAGGAAGGCTACGAATGCGGAAAACAAATCACTCAATTGTAGAGACGGGGCATGCCCCGTCTCATCCCCTCAAAACAGTATTTTATTTACAACCTTGCAAATCCTTACTCAACCGCATAGCGCAGAAATTAGGACCGCACATCGTACAGTACTCTCCATCCGTAACAGCACTCTCCTTATAATACTGTAAAGCCCTTTCCGGGTCCAAGGACAAATTGAACTGGTCTTTCCAGCGGAAATCAAAACGTGCCTTGCTCAATGCGTTATCACGTACTTGAGCGCCGGGATGCCCTTTCGCCAAGTCAGCGGCATGCGCCGCTATCTTATAAGCGACCACCCCATTACGCACGTCTTCCTTATTCGGCAATCCCAAATGCTCCTTCGGCGTGACGTAGCAAATCATGGCCGTCCCATGCCAAGCGATTTGCGCGCCACCGATAGCCGACGTGATATGATCGTATCCGGGAGCGATATCGGTCGTCAACGGACCCAGCGTATAGAACGGCGCTCCATGACAGGCATACTGTTGTTCCTTCATATTCTCATGAATCTTATTCATGGGAACATGGCCCGGGCCTTCGATAATCACTTGCACGAACTGTTCCCAAGCTATTTTCGTCAGTTCTCCCATCGTGTGAAGCTCGGCGAATTGTGCCGCGTCGTTCGCGTCATAGATAGAACCGGGGCGAAGCCCGTCTCCGATAGAGACCGCCACGTCATATGCCTTCAGTATCTCGCAGATCTCGGCGAAATGCGTGTACAGGAAGTTTTCCTCGTTATGAAGCTGCATCCATTTGGCCATGATCGATCCGCCTCTGGATACGATCCCCGTCAGGCGAGTCGCCGTCAGCTCCACATGCTCGCGCAACAAACCCGCGTGGATCGTGAAATAATCCACGCCCTGTTCCGCCTGCTCGATCAACGTATCCCGATAGATTTCCCAAGAAAGATCCTCTACCTTACCATTCACTTTCTCCAAGGCTTGATAAATAGGAACCGTACCCATCGGAACCGGGCAGTTACGGATAATCCACTCGCGCGTCTCATGGATATGATCGCCGGTAGAGAGATCCATCAACGTGTCGCCGCCCCATTTACAACTCCATATCGCCTTCTCGATCTCCTCGTCGATACCGGAGGAAAGAGCGGAGTTACCGATATTGGTATTGATCTTTACCAAGAACTTCTTACCGATAATCATCGGCTCGGCTTCCGGGTGATTGATATTCGCCGGGATGATCGCGCGACCGGCGGCGATTTCCTTGCGGACGAACTCCGGCGTGATATACGACTTCAGTCCCAAAGCCTCGATTTGCTGGTTCTCACGAATCGCCACGTACTCCATTTCCGGAGTGATAATGCGCTTCTTCGCATAATACATCTGGGTGATATTCTTACCCTCTTTAGCCCGGAAAGGCAAGTATCGCTTGGGGAAACGCAGGGAATCCAGAGTCGCGTCCGCCAATCGCTCACGACCATAAGCGGAAGTCAATTCCGGCAATTGAACCACATCCTTACGCTTACCGTACCACTCCTCACGTATACGAGGAAGTCCTTTAGCGATATCAATCGATATCTTGGGGTCGGAATACGGGCCGCTCGTATCGTAAACGATTACCGGATTGTTCTTCTTGAAGATTCGTTCTCCATGCTCATCCAAGGTTACCGTGTCCAACAATTTAATCTTACGCATACCAACCTTGATCTTATTGATCTCGCCCGGGACATAAATCTTTTCCGAGGACGGATAGGAAATACGCATATTCTTTTTAGTAGCCATATGTATTTAGTTTAGTACTTATTGATTTCCTCTATAAACCGGCGGGTTTCCTCCACGGGATCGGGGGCATTGATAATCGCGCCCGAAACAGCGATTCCGGTTATACCCGTCTCCATCAAAGGGCCTACGTCTTCCAGCGTAATACCACCTATCGCAAAGATAGGAATATCGATGCCAGCCTCCTTGCATTGAGCGATTATTTTACGATAACCATCCAAGCCTAAGATGGGACTCAAATTCTTCTTGGTACCCGTAAAGCGATACGGCCCTAGTCCGATATACGAGGCGCCTCGTTCTACGGCCAGCCGGATATCCTCAAAAGTATTCGCCGTAGCCCCGATATAGAAGATGGCATTGGAATCTAACTTGTCTCTCAGTACTTCCCAAGCGATATCCAAGGGCATATCATTCTTACCCAGATGACAAGCCGTAGCGCCACATGTCACGGCAGCCTCCAGATCATCGTTTACGCAGAAATCCACGATTCGCTCACATTCTTCCGCGCAGATAGTGGCACATGTACGTACGGTATCCTCATAAATCCCATCCTTCATGCGCAACTGTATCCATGAGCACCCTCCTTGGATTGCCATGCTTACCTCGTCGCATTCCGTATATTTAGGCGTACGATGCGTTATAAACATCAAGCGATTGTTTCCACCAAAAGGGGGGCGTAATCCGGTTGTTCTCCGACCGACTCTTCCATTCTCATCATATCCGAAATAATAATTTAAGGCCATACTTGTAATCGTTTGAATTGTTTTATGAGTTGATCCGCAACAAGAAGGGAGGGATCGTTTCCCCAAAGGGCCCCGAGAACGGCGACACCGCCGAAGGGGATATCTTTTAATTTCGTTATTGTCCGCGGGCAGATTCCTCCCAAGGCAATCACCTTATCATCGATGATGCCCTTCGCGTTTCGCAATCCATCTAAGGAGAATCCGCTACCATATCCTTCTTTGGATATACTCTGAAAGATCGGGCTAAGGAACACATAGTCGCATACCGGTTTATACTCGATAATCTCTTCCAGACTATGGCAAGAACGACTTATACTACCTTTATATAAAGGTGGAGCTTCCGGGTTCCTCTTGTTCAAATGGATTCCTCCTAAAGCCCTTTCTTCTGCCAAGGTAAACCAATCATGAAGAACGATCCTGTCGTAATAAGCCGGAGAGATCTTATCCAATAAGCCCTCCAATTCATCACGTTTACAATCCGGTTTACGTAGATGTAAACGAGACATTCCTTCCGCGAATAGAAGTTCGATCAAAGAAGCTTCATCCGCGAAAAAATAAGGTGTAGTAATTACGACCAGCTTATTCATGATTCCATCGGATTTTATGAAGGGCAGAGGGTGAGAAGAAGTGGTTTACAGGTCCGTGCCCTTTTCCCATGCATACATTTGCCCCGTGAACGAGCGCGTTATTCATATATTCCTTGGCTAATCGTACGGCTTCCACCAATGAATGGCCGAGTGCCATATAAGCGGCGATGGCGGACGATAGCGTACAGCCCGTTCCATGGGTATTGAAGGTCTCCACTGTTGGCGAGGCCAGACAAATCGGATTATTCTCATTGATAAATAACCGATCCACCGTTTCTACTCCGGGAATATGCCCCCCTTTGATCAATATAGCGTTACATCCTTTTTCCTGCAATTTCCGGGCGGCACATAAGATATCCGCCTCGTTATTGATTTTTATACCGGAAAGATATTCCGTCTCGGGAATATTCGGAGTAAGCAGTGTCGCTTTAGGGAACAACTCATCCATGATGGTTCGGATGGCGTCATCCTCCAATAATTTACTTCCGCTCGTGGATATCATCACCGGATCTAAAATGATAGAAGTTCGTCGGAAGGAAGGTAAAGTCTCAGATACAACCTTTACGGCATCCTTGTTATGTAGCATCCCTATTTTTATGGCATCTACGATGAAGTCCTCAAGAATAGCTTCGATTTGTCCTCTCAAAATCTCGGGAGAGATCGCTTGGATCCCTCGCACCCCCTGTGTGTTTTGAGCGGTTATAGCCGTTATCGCCGAGGCTCCAAAAACACCCAGCGAGGAAAAAGTCTTAATATCCGCTTGTATTCCGGCACCACCGCCACTATCAGAGCCAGCGATCGTTAAAGCTACCGGATAACGGTACGTTTCATTTTTATCCATTTAACATTCGTTTTTCTTACGGCGGCATTACCCGCATCAAGTAGTAAGGGTATGATCTCAGCCCATATAGTATGGCACCCCTTCGATGACGCAAACTTAGTGAAAAAAATCGATATTAAGATATTTCCGGCTTTTAAACGATAATTTTAACGCAAGGTTATACTTCCATAGATCGTAGACGGGAGCCTTCTGGTTTTAGAAGGCTTCCGTCATATTCATATAAACCGCCATTCCTTTTTGGTTCGGGTCTTTGCCTACGTCTAGGCGGAAGTTCTTGCCGGGTTGCATTTGGATACGTAGGCCTACGCCGTAGTTGAATTTCCACTTATTCCAGTCTACGATAGGAGCGTTTCCGATCGTACCCGTGCCAACCCAACCTACAAAACCACACTTCGCCCAGAAATTACCGCTCTTATATTTCTCCACGCTGCCGAACATATGACGATACTCCAGAATCCCATACGCCATGGTCTTGTCACGGTACTTCCCCCAATAATATCCGCGAAGATCGAAAGGGGAACCAAATGAAGGAAGCTCCGTAAAAGGAACGTTCCCCACACCGATTTGTGTCTTGGCGATCCATGCCAAGGTGCTACGAGGACGAAATACTTGCTGGAATTGGCGGTATTCCAGTTCGAACATCTCATAATTATATGCACCGCCTAAATACTTTCCGTACACCTTGGCGATCGCGCTTAGTAACATACCGGAACTTGGGGTCGCCACATCATTTCGTGTATCGTATTGAATCAAGCCGCCGACACCGATATTGACATAATCTCGTTTGAACTTATTGAAATAAGGATCTTCGGCCATCACCGGGTTGATATCATCTGATTTGCTGAAATTAATATCAAAAAGAGGACCCGTATATAAATGAGGCCTAACTTCCCATACGAAACGGGGATATAGTTGGAAAGAACTCTTATGGAATTTCGTTGTCGAGTCGCTCTTCTCGATTTGCTCGATCGTCTCATAGCCTTTCCCGAAATAATGCGAAGGTTCGTTCCGATAACCGTAACTGATATAAATACGGAAGCGATTCTCGTTGAAGAATAAGGTACCAGCACCGGCAAAAACGAACGTCCCGTTTAAGGTGATGTTAAATCCCGCAGGGATAAACGATCGTTGGGATATCGTATCATTCTTGTTTAAGCGAAAGCTAGCCAAAACCGCGCCACCTACGCCAAAGGAGGCTTCCGGCGTGTAAGACGGTCCGCCAAGGATAGACCACCAGATCCTTTTGTTGGCCCGTATGGAGTCTTTATGTAATTGTTTATGATAACGTTGTATTTGCTTTTCGGTCATAGGCTTACCGTCCAGCATCAGCACTTCTTTCGGAATCGTGTCATTGGAAATACCTTGCGCCTTTACGGAAAAGGCGAATAGAAGGCAGGCCATATAAATTAAAAGATATCTAAACATTATTTTAATCAATATTTAGAGGGCAAAAGTACGAAATCCTCCTAATATGTATTCTTAAAGAATCCCTAATAAAAAAGAATAAACAGCTAAAAAGAAATGCTATTACAGTCTGGGGGGTGTAGAGACGTAGCGTGCGTGCTGCGTCTCTAAAGCTAAGATTGGTATAAGACCTTGCCCTCTTCGGATATTAACAGCAAGGTTAGTTCGCCGTCGGGAAGGATAGGAGCGCAATACGATTTACATTTTTGTAAAAGTAATGGGAAGAAACGATTTTGATCTTTTTCCGTAAGAAGCTCCCATAATTCACGGGCCAACGTAATCCGATTGATTGCATCTACGGTCGCCTCCTCGCATTTCGCTTCTTTCGCTACATCTTGAAGGAAGCCTTTGTTCATGACGACTTTTTTGCTGTGTGTATCCAGGAAACCTTCCGCAAGTTTCACCGCCTTGCCGATCATGATGCCTAAGATAACCTGCTTGAAACCTAAATCGGCAGCGATCTTTAGCGTCTCTCCGATAAAATTCCCGTAATGGACGAATGATTGTGGAGGCAAAGAAGCGTATAAGCTCCGAAGGTAGCGTTCACTCTTCGCCCCGGAATTAATAACCAACGTCTCGCAACCTATCGCTTTGGCGACACTGGCTTCTTTCCGTATCGAGGCGATAAAAGCGTCCGATGAGAAAGGACGCACGATTCCGGATGTCCCGATAATAGAGATTCCCCCGATAATTCCAAGTTTCGGATTGAAGGTACGTTTCGCCAACTCCTCGCCACCGGGAACCGAGACCGTGACAATAGCGACGGAATCGGGTGAGGGCAGGAGTGGAATCAGCTCTTGCCGGATCATCTTACGGGGCGTGGCGTTTATAGCCGGGCCACCGACTTTCAAGCCGAGTCCCGGAAGGGTCACGGTTCCGACTCCTTCACCTGCTTGGAAGATGACTCTTCCCGTATCGTCGCTTTCTGTTTCTTGACAATGTTCTTCTTGTGCCATTACCGTGGCACAACCGGATGCATCGGGAGATAATTGAACAGTAACCCGGATCCGGCTATGATTCGTCACGTCCGGATCATCCCCAGACTCCTTGATCACGGTACAGGTGGCGGAGGAACACCCGGCCCATTCGGTATAGGCTACCGGCAACGTTATCTGTTCTCCCGAGGGTAATGTTATCTGGCTTTCTGTTTGTTCCTTCCGTGATAATAAGGCCAATAAAGCAGCTTTTGCGGCGGCGGTAGCACAAGCTCCGGTCGTATATCCGCTTTTCAAGGGAAAGAATTCTGGTAATAGGCGTTCAATTTGTTTACGCAATCCGTCTTCACCATACACTCGGTAGAAAGTTTCCGGTAATGCGGGACGCTTCACGACAAATACTGGTATTCCGAATTGGCGGGCAGCGTTCACTTTATCCGTAAAATAGCCGGAGAAACCACTTTCCTTTGTCAAGATCGCATCCGGATGGAGTTGCTCCAACAACTTTAACTCATCCTCACCTTCTCGATAGAAAACCAGACGTTCTTGGGGGAAGCCCTGCTTTTCGGCCAACGACAAAGATTCCTCCCGCTCCAATATACGGAACCAAGTGGTATGCGATCGCCAATAAGGGCGGAGCGGGGCAAGGGTGTTCACGCCACTGAGGGCAAGTAGCCGTTGGATACCTTTGTTTTCCATTTGGTGAATTGCGTCTGCATAACTATCGCACCAAATCAAGTCCTCATCACGAGGTGGATACCGACGTTCGTAACGGATCACCGGAATCTGTAAACATTTCGATACTTTTTCGATCGTTTGGTGTAACACTTGAGCGAAAGGGTGTGCCGCATCAATCAATAGCTTAATCGCGTGGTCACGACAAAAACACTCCATTTCCTCCGCATTCATGGCTCCGGTCAAACGGATTCCATGCGCGCATTCAATGGATTGCAAAGTTCCTTTCGTAGAATAGTAATAGGTAGCGGCTGCCTCGTCCGCTACCCGCACAGCCACACGACCTTCTGTCGTTCCTCCAAGGATCAGTATCATTACTTACGGAAAAGATGTTTGAATTCATCCGCATATAAGCGGGATAGACCCTTGCGATTATCGATGGCATCCCCGACGACAAGTAATGTTGTCAGTGTAAGATGATTCTCTTTTACGATTTTCGCGAGATCTTTCAGTTGCCCACGGTAGATCCGCTCGTCTTTCCATGTCAATTTATAGCAAGCGGCTACCGGAGTGGTTGGAGCGTAATGTCGCGATAATTCCTCTTGGACCTTCTCTACGACACCGGCGCTTAAGAAGATACACATCGTACTTTGGCTTTGAGCCAGTTTGTGCAGTTGCTCTTTCTCAGGCATGGGCGTACGTCCTTCGCCACGAGTGAGGATGATCGTTTGTACTTTCTCCGGAATCGTGAACTGGGAATAAAGAGCGGCGGCGGCGGCTTGGAAAGAGGAAATACCCGGAGTGATATGATAATCCATCCCGTATTGATCAAAGTAATTCATTTGCTCTTGAATAGCTCCATAGATGCAAGGATCGCCCGTGTGCAAACGAACGACAAACAATCCTTTATCATAAAACTCTTTCATCAACGCAAACTGTTCTTCCAGATTCATATCCGCCGAGCTTCGCACCGTAGCGCCTGCCTTCGCGCATAAGGTAAGTTCTTTCGGGACGAGGCTTCCTGCATACAGGATCAAATCCGCTTTCTCCAACATTTGCCGTCCGCGGATAGAGATCAAGTCCGGATCGCCGGGACCGGCTCCTACGATCTCGATATGTCCCTTGCGGCAGGCCGCCCGATCTAACGCTACGGCAAAGGTATATTCATTTCCTTTCCCTAAATCCGCTTTTTGCTTCTCGACCAAAAGCGGACCGCCATGAGCCGCATAAATGGCGGAAGCTTCCGATACACTTGGGGATTCGGTTACCTCCAGTACCTTCTCCGAGGGATTGGGTACCGGGATATCTTTCAGCTCCTCCGATGTATAGGTGTGGAAAGGGCATTCCATAACTCCATAAGCCAATAATGTCAGCACCGGTTCGCATTTCTTCAAATCGATTGTATTTACATCCGCCAAAGCTTCCGGATATAGGCGTTTATCACGCAATACATCTTTAATATGTTCGTAAACGACCGTAGGATCGCCTTGCATATCCTTGCGGCAACCCATTCCTAGGTGGAGGACTTTCGGTATATAGGTGATCGTAGGGATGGATGTATCGTATTGTTGGGGACTGACGATCATCAATAACTCATAGTCTTGCTGCGGTATCGCCTCGAAGGAATAAAAGATAGAGACATGAGACGGGACCGTACGCTCCAAATAATCCGTTCCTTTATCTCGTATATCAAGGAGTAACGCTGTCGGTTTTCCGTTGACAAAGGTAGAGATGGCAGCATTGCTATCTTTGGCGATCAAGGTCCAATCGTATTTCTTCCCCAGCGTGTCGAGCGGCCATAGGTTCGTATTATCGCTTTGTGTCGTAATAATTGCCTCGGCTCCTAATAGGTTTGCCAATTCCTTGGAAAGGTCGTTCGCACCACCGATATGTCCGGATAAGACCGGAATCACATATTTACCGGTACTGTCTATACAAACCACGGCAGGATCAGTATGCTTATCTTCCGCGAAGGGAGCGATACTGCGTACGCAAATTCCCATCGCTCCTATAAATACCAAACTACTGGATTCGTGAAAAACCTCTTTTGAGAAAGAGCCGAATGGTAAGATCTTCGCCTCGGGATAAGAAGCAAGAATTCTCTCAGCAAGCACCCGGCTGCTATCGGATATTGGAATAATTGATATTGTACTCATAATTTATAAATAACATTCACGGTAATCGTATTAAAATCATCAATCGTGATACGGGTTTGGGCGGATATCCGAAGACCGGTTTGGCGGACCGCTTCCTCTAAAAGCGCTTTGCTTTCGTCGGATACGGAGTTGAAGACGATGACACCGTTCTCTTTCATCTTTTTGGAAACTACCATAAGGATCTCCACTAATTTCCCGCCATGTCCGCCGATAAAGATTGCGTCCGGAGCCTCCAACGCCGATAAGTCCACCGATAAGAAATCTCCGATTATAGCCTCGATACCCGGAGTCCCAAAACGACGACAATTCTCAGTCATTAACTTTCGTCCCTCTTCCCGGATCTCAAAACTCGTGATATGCAAATGCGGGAACAGCAATTTAGCCTCGATCGAGACAGAAGCCGTGCAAAAGCCGATATCCCAAAAACGTTCCCGGTTTCTCAGATCCAGCATGCTTAAAGATAACAAACGGATCGGCATTTTGGTTATCATCTTCTCCCGTCCGTTCAAATGCTCGAAAGCGGAATCCGGCAGGCCGAACTTACGGGAATGCCCGTCACGCTCTTTCCGGAGAATCAAGCAATTCGGATGAACGAAATTATTCATTGCCGCGGCTTGTATACTGAATTGGCGGATGCTCTGCCGTTCGGTATTTCCTAACCGTTCTCCCACAAACATGGTATAATTATCATAGCCGTATTCCAGCATCCGGCGAGCGATAGTCGTAGGCGTATGTTCCCGATCCGTGAGCACGCCTATCTTAGACGCACTTTCGATCAAGGCACGATCGAACTCGTGCCAAGGCCTTCCGGTAAGGGAGACGATCCGCATGTCGTGGTAAGGCATCAATAGATTTTGCGCCAAGAGTTGCAAGGAATTAAATGACGGGTACAGGCGGATTTGCGCATCCGGCAATCGGTTTTGAATCGTAACGGCGAATCCGAAAAACAAAGGATCTCCGGAAGCGAATACAACGATGCTTTCCCGACCGTCATGCGAACGATATCGATCGAAGACCTCGTCCAACGGGACTTTGATATCAATCCAGTCCGCTTTTTCTGGCAATAAAGAACGTACGATCTCATGATGCCGCACGCCTCCGGAGAACACCCGGTGGGACGAGATTATCTCCAATACCTCCGGCGGAAAGTATTGTTTCATGTTATCATCCAGCCCTATGACATAAAATCGGTTCATACGTCTCTTCCCGGTTTTAGTTGTTCGGCGTCGTTAAAACAAAGGATGGCGTTCACCAACGTAGCCGCTAAATTACTACCTCCTTTACGACCTTCCACGATTAGTTTCTGTATACCGATAAAAGGTTTCACCATATGCTTGGATTCCTGTACATGCACGAAACCTACCGGAGCGGCAATGATGCCTGCCGGAGTCGCCTTTCCCTTACGTATCAAGTCGCATAATTCCATAAGGGCGGTCGGGGCATTCCCGAAGACAAACAGGGCGTCCGGATGCTCTTCCACGGCCCGGCGAATACCGGCTTGGGTACGGGTAATGCCTTTACTCGAAGCCATCTCCGCGACCCGCTCATCTTGAAGGTAACATTTTACTTCGACACCCAGACGCTGCAAAGCTCCCTTACGAATGCCGGAAGCGGCCATCGTGACATCGGTGATGATCGTACGAACTTCCCCGCCGCTGATCTTATTATATAATGTAGAGACAGCGTCCGGGTCCGTATACAGGATATTTTCCATATCGAAATCGGCCGTCGTATGAATGGCATGGAGTAACGCCCATTTCTTATCCAACGGGATCTCTTGGTTTTTCAATTCCTTCTCGATCGTACGGAAACTACGGATCATGATGTCCTGTCCAATGCCCGTATCCGTTTTCTTCTGTTTGACCTCGCCATAATATCCCCGGGGAGTGATCATATGATTCCCGGAAAGATATGTTTGTGAGTTTCCGATCAAGACTACCGTGAACATATCGATCTGCTCGGGGTCCAGATCTGCGAGCGTAGTGACGAATACTTCTTGCTCCTCCCGTCCGGCCTGACGTACATAACCGACCGGAGTCTCCGGCTTGCGTTCTTGCAGAAACAATTCTTTTAAGCGATAGAGTTGCCAATAACGTCCCTCGCTTTTCGGATTATAGATCGCCGTAACAAAATCGGCCATGGCCGCCGCACGAATCCGTTTCTCGATCCGTTCCCAAGGAGTCATCAAGTCAGAGAGGGAAATCACACAGAAATCATGTCCGATAGGAGCGCCAAGCAAGGACGCAGCTTTCTGGAAAGCGCTGATGCCCGGATACGACTCGATCTCGATCTCGCTTCCGGATTCTTTCTTCATCTCATAAATCAGAGGAGTCATACCATAAATGCCGGCGTCACCGGAACTGATCACACAAACCGTCTTTCCCTCGTTCGCATAAGCGAAAGCTTGCTCGGCACGAGCTTGCTCACGTTTCATACCTGTATCTATACATTCCGTTCCCTCACGAAGCAAGTGGGTGATAAAACGGAAATAATATTTATATCCTATGATGACATCCGAGCTTTGGATAGCGGCCAAAACCGCAGGCGTTATATCGGCCTCGCTACCGGGGCCGATTCCGGCGACTATAATCTTGCCTTTATTCATTCAAATCTATTTTATAATACAATGTTCTCAATAAATATAATACAAATATACAGGCTTTACTTCTTTCTTCTCGCTTTTCGCCTGATATATTTTATCGCAAGCCATACACCGGATAAGGAAACGAACGTGCCTCCCAACATGGTTCCCCACATCACGATATTCCATAAGACCGGATGATCTACCAAGAATTTCAGATTCAAGCTATGCAATGCCGGATACATCCAATGGTTCCAACGAGACGGCGTATTTACATAACGGTATTGTCCATTACGGGGATTAATGTAATAACAACTATTATCCACGTCTTGAATAGATACTTTCCAGACCGGGAGTTCTAAATTCCTTTTTCGTGAGATATAATACGTATCATAAGCATCCAACAGTTTGATATCAGCCGTGGTCCCGATACCATGTATCTGAGACAATACGGAACGGATTTCTTCCGGTCGCAGGTTCAATAAAGATATCCCGTCACTCTTATTTGCGTTCACGACAATATCCTTCGTGTCTGTTTGTACGATGTAAAAGGGTATATCACCAAAACTACTCCATTCCAATTGACGGATCTGGCCGGGATAGGCTTGTATGACCGCCCTGTAATCCAACGGATAATCGAGTGGGGAAGGAGCCATCTTCCGCAGTTCTTGAACCGGGTTTATATCGAGCTTGGCTTTCAACCCCCAATCCTGTACACGAGCCAAAGACATCATACCACTAAAGCAGAAGGTGAGGACGAATAAACCGAATAACACCCCAAGAATATGATGCCATTTATACCAGAACTTCTTATAAGGGGAAATCAAATGACGTCTCCTCGCTAACCGGAAATCCCGTATTCCTAAATAGATCCCGGCGATACACATAACGCACCCGATTCCGGATAACCAGACAACTACCTTTATCCATAATTCAGCGTCTTGCCGCAAGGAAGTGAAATAGACCCAATGAGGGATCGCCCCGAGCCAAGCCCAGAAACGACTGTTTTTATCCGTATATTGCAAAACCTCCCCGGATTTAGAGGATATGTATAATTCATGTCGTTCCGGATCGGCGAAATGGAATTTATAGATCGGAAATTCCTCTTTTAAACGACCGAATGGAATCCATTGGTCCAAGGTGTACAAGGAATCTACCTTCGCTATGGAAGAGGTATTCCATAGTGATGCCACACGTTGGATATGATTCCAGTCGATTACGGGTAATCTTTCCGTCGAGTCGGCAGGAATATCATAGCTCCCTTTCTCCGTCCGGAGATGAAAAACAGTTTGTCCCAAATAGCTGTTTAAGGTAACATGGCTTATCCGCTCGTTCTGCGGTAAACGTTTCTCTATCTGGTCTAACGAAGGAAGATTCTCCGGAGAGAGAATATCCATCTTCGCCCGTTTATCGGCCCGGTCCGCTCGCGGGAACGTATGGTAGATCATTACCAATCCCGATAGGAACCAAACGAGGAACAGGATACTGAGCGCCGTGCCCAGTATCCTGTGTATAAATTGCATGATCTTTGTCAATAGATTCATGAGCGTATGTTCTATATATTATAATGTATAGGAGATAGCCACTTGGAAATTACGAGGCATGCTTGGCACCATCTGTTGTCCGAGCGCTTGGTTATAATAATTGTTGTCAAACAAGTTATTCAAGTTGAATGTAAGGTGAATATTGTTGTTCAACAAATAAGACATACCGAAATCGGTTACCCAATACGGATCGAACCAAGAGTTGTTAGATGTATTACGGTATACTTTACCGGTATAACTGCTACTCAAGTGAAATTCCAGATTCTTCAAGACACCCCGAGGGATGGTATAACTGCCGTATGCGTAGAAAGTCTGGTTCGGTACGTTGCTCTGCCAGTTTCCTTCTTGGCTATTCAATTGTTGCTTTGTCTCATCCGGGTTATTGCCATAGATAGCCTCGATCAATTCCGGATCCTTTATTTCTTTCATCTCCCGGATCTTGGAGTCGTTCAATCCATAACCGATCGTCAGCGCTAAGGTGCTTACCGGAGAAAGAGTGACATCAAAATCAAAACCCTTGGAATCTTGTACACCCACCTGTCCGATTACGCTCTTCGTGGTAGTCTCGCCGTTTACCTCCACTTGATAGTTGTTGGTCAACGTAGCCGTACTGTTCATCTTCCGGATATAGAACAAGCTGGCATTGGCGCTTAATATATTGTTCAATTGATATTTAAGACCCACCTCGGCTTGGTATCCTTTCTCCGGCTTAAATACTTCCTCATTGCGAGCAGGCTCGAAACGATTTCCATCACCTCCTACATAAATGACGTTATCTTGATAGAACGTACGGATCGGCTTGAAGAAAGAGGCGAAAGACGCATAAATGGATGTATTCGGATGGGGCAGATAGACCGCTCCGAAACGATAGGTCAACGCCTTATTCTTTATCATATTGAAGCTTGAATGCTCCTCATACTCACGTCGTCCGGTAGGAGTTGTAGCGCTGGCGGACATATAACGGAAAAAGTCGTAACGTAGAGCGGCTAATACCTTCCATTGCTCGTTGAACTCAACCATATCTTGAAGATAAAGGCTGTTGGAATAATGATGCGTAACCGTTGCTTTCGAGAATTTACTGGTCATATATCCCATGCTATGCGGATCATAAACGGATACATGCGAATAAAGGCCGGGACCCTGAACATCATCTCCTAAATTATAGCCCGAATAGCTGGTACGATTCAAGGCGACGAAAGAGTAACCTCCCATATACGTATGCTTTATCTCACCCGTCCTGAATTTACCGCTTAGCTCGAGCGTATTGGTTACCGTCTTGGCTATATGGGAGAAGCGAAGCGGGAAAGAAAGATATACACTGTCCAAACAGATATATTTTTTCTGGCCATTTTTCATATAATAATGATCATAGATCGGATCATCACTTTCGAGATAGTCGAGGGCTTCCGTCCCAAAATAGTTGATATCGTCGTTATTGTAAGAAAGGCGATCTGTTAGTTTCGCACCGTTCCAAAAAGTATGTGTGTACTGCGTTGATATGTTCCAAGCGTGATTCTTCATAAAGTCGGACTCGTTATTGTAGCGAGCCTCACGGTCAAGTCCCGGTAGCATATCATTTTTATGGAGATATAACTGTCCTGTTTGCACATTATATACATCATTTGCCATTAAATCGGGAAGACCGATCTCCGTCCCATAGAAGTCGCGGTTAAAACCTCCACGAACATCTAATATGTCACGTTCCGTCATTTTAGCTTGCAATGCCAGATAACCGGAAAAGCGACGGTTGCCATTATCACGCCAGCCCTCTTGATCGGAAAAGTTGACATTGGCGTAATAATTGACCGGACCGACCAATTTACCGCCCATGCCAAGCGTCGCCTCTTTATTCTCGTAACTACCATAGGCCAATCGGGCGTTAACGCTCTGTTTCTCTGACGGGGATTTACGAACGATATTCAAGGTTCCACCTACGGCTGAATGTCCGTAAAGTACAGAAGCCGGTCCCTTTAATAATTCAATAGACTCGATACAGGATAGATCGGGTACGGGATAAGAGTTGTTTATTGCCGAACGTTCATCGCGGATACCGTCTATCATCATGATAGAATGATCGAAACCACGGATCGACAATTGTTGAAATGCGCCATAAGATGTCTGGAATCGTACGCCCGGCATAAAGCGTACCGCATCTTGGATATTACGGATACCTCGCAACTCCAAACTACTCGCCGTAATGCTATTAATTGAAATAGGAAGATATTTCATAGGTACGTCCAACTTCGTGATTTGTGGACGTGGCTTGCGTGCGGCGGTCGCTACGACTTCTTGAATATTGAATGTCGTATCGGCGAAATTCGTGTACTCATTCTTGTGTTGCGCCTGCATCGTACTGATACATAAGGCTGTCAACGGTAAGATTGTCAAAACTCTTTTCATATATTTAGCATTATAACTGTTTATTGTATGCATGTGAAATCCCTTTCGAAAGAAATTCCATTTTCCTTCGAATGAAAATTTAGTTTCTTTCGGAAGGAATTACTTTTTCTTCCGAAAGGAATAAAACATAGATTTGGAGAACTTTTTTAGTCCTTCTCTACCGCATAAGCTTTCTTCTTATCAACGATATCGATCATCTTATGTTTAGCCATGAAACGGGCATGTTCGATGAAGATCTTCTGAATATCCGGATTCTGTCCCAGACCTTCCATAAATACGCTTACCTCGTAGCCTTTCTTTTCCAATTCCTCTTTCCAATCACCGGCGATATCGTTTTTCGCATGGTCTCCGGCAACAAACATAAATGGCATCAACAAGACTTTCTTCGTTCCATTGGCCTTTACTTGGGCTACCATCGTATCAAAAGTAGGATAGCCCTCGATGGTTCCTACGGAATAATCCTTGAATCCCTTCTCCTTCAACATATAATCCAACATAGCATATTGGGCCGTCGCCGGTGTATAAGTGCCATGGCCTACCAATAAAGTAGCGCCTTCTTTCGCCCCATTTTTTATGATAGCGGCGATTACCGCCTCATAATCCTCCGGTGTATACAATAAAGGATTACCGATACGAATCTCCTTGAAAGAAGATTTCATGGTGGCAACATCCTTACGTAAGGATTCCATCTCGATACCTTCGATTATATTCGTGGATTGGATCAAAATGTGCGTATAACCATCAGCCTTTAACTTTTCCAAGGCTTCGATCGGGTTTAGTTTCTCTATGCCACGAGCTTTTAAGCGGCGCATTACAATGCGAGAAGTCCATGCCTCACGCAACTCAACATCTTTGAAAGCTTCTTTCGCTTTTTGATTGATCGCGTCGATTGTCAAGGCACGGGTATCATCATGGGTTGTTCCAAAATGTACCATCAATAAAGCGGCCTTATCGCCCGGTTGTAAAGAGGCGAATAAATCGGATGCTACAAAATTCTCGCCATCGTGCGCACGACAAACTAGGCTGATGACCAGCAGGAAGAAAGATAGTAAGTGTTTCCTCATCATATGAATATATTAATAATTAGATTACATATCAATCCCACGGAGACAACGTATTATTCCGTCTCCAACATCTTTTAGATATAGGTGATATTTCTATCCTCTTAATTACTCCTAACCCCGGGAGGAATTAATCATTACTTCGCTTGGCAGGTTTCCTGACTGGCTCGGAAAGCAACCTTCCCATCTTTCTTAAGACAGTGGCATAGCAGAACGCTTTCCTTTTCAAGAGCTTCACAGTAGCGGGCACTGTTCCGGATTCTAACCGGATTCCCTTTTATAGAGTTGTCGGTAGACAAACTCTATCACCTAAGCGGTCGCAAATTTATATAAATAATCCCGAAAAGTAACAACATCTTTCAAAGAATCCCTGTTCCAATAGCATCTTTTTTGTTTAACATCAAATAAATAGATATGGAATGGATAACTAATTTACTTCAACATTATCCGGAGCTAGCTATTTTCATAACCTTAGCTCTCGGTTTCTGGATTGGCAAGTTTAAGATAAAGAAGTTCACGCTGGGAACGGTTACCAGCGTATTATTGGTCGGTGTATTGATCGGGCAATTAAAAATCGATATAAGCGGACCGTTAAAGTCCGTCTTTTTCTTGATGTTCCTCTTCGCTGTAGGATATAGCGTTGGGCCACAGTTCTTCCGGGGATTGAAAAAGGAAGGTCTTCCTCAAATGCTTTTCGCCGCCGTCATGTGTATATTTTGTTTGATCGCTCCTTTTTTGTTAGCGAAACTTATGGGATATAACGCAGGCGAGGCCGCAGGATTATTGGCGGGCTCCCAGACGATGTCGGCAGTATTAGGAGTTGCCGAAGATACGATCGGACAGATGAATATTAGCGATACGGATAAAAGCGCTATGGTAAATGTAATGCCCGTGGCCTATGCGGTAACTTATATTTTCGGTACGGCAGGATCCGCATGGTTAGTGAGTGATATCGGGCCACGTCTTTTAGGAGGACTCGACTACGTGAAAAAAGCGTGTAAAGAGCTAGAGGCTAAAATGGGAAATAACGACGAGAGCGAGCAACCGGGCTTTATGCCTGCCGCCCGTCCGGTAACTTTCCGGGCCTATAAGATTAGTAATGAATGGTTCAAGGATGGCAAAAGCGTAAAGCAGTTGGAGGTATATTTAGACCAATTGGGACGGCATTTGTTCGTGGAGCGTGTCCGTATTAATAATGTAGTAACTGATGTTAAACCGGATTTGGTTTTACATACCGGAAATGAGGTTGTCCTAAGCGGTCGCCGGGAATTCGTGATCGGAGAGGAGAACTGGATTGGCGACGAGGTCAATGACATTGAATTGCTCGATTTTCCGGCAGAGACGTTACCCGTACTAGTGATCCATAAGGAATACGTGGGGAAAAAGATCTGCTATTTACGCAATCAATCGTTTATGCATGGTGTTAGCATCAAGTCCGTAAGGCGTGCGGGTATCAATATCCCGGTCTTGGCCGCTACGGTGATAGATTCCGGTGATATGCTGGAATTGGTAGGCATGAAATCAGAGGTAAATAAAGCGGCGACGGCTTTAGGATATCCCGATCGCCCAACCAATCAGACCGATTTGATTTTCGTGGGTATCGGTATTTTCTTAGGGGGAATTTTAGGTTCGCTCGCGATTCATTTCGGGGGTGTCCCGATTAGCCTAAGTACGAGTGGAGGTGCTTTGATAGCCGGGCTCGTCTTTGGATGGCTTCGTTCTAAGCATCCGACCTTCGGGCGTATTCCGGAGCCTTCCGTCTGGATATTAAATAATTTGGGATTGAATATGTTTATCGCCGTAGTCGGTATCACGGCGGGTCCCAGTTTCGTGACCGGATTGAAGGAAGTCGGTATAAGTTTATTTATTATCGGTGCTTTAGCGACATCTATCCCGCTTATCATCGGTATTCTGATGGGACGTTACGTTTTTAAGTTCCACCCGGCTATTACTTTAGGTTGTACGGCGGGTTCACGTACGACAACTGCCGCATTAGGAGCGGTGGAAGATGCCGTAGGAAGTGAGACTCCAGCCTTAGGCTATACCGTTACCTATGCGGTGGGTAATACTTTATTAATCATCTGGGGTGTCGTTATTGTGCTAATCATGTAATATATATAATGTATGGACAAGAAGAAAATACATGTCACGAGAGAATATGAGAAAAAGATGTCGGAGATTAGCCCTTTCGAGCTAAAGAACATCTTGATAGAGTTAGCGGATGAGAGCGCTCGTAAAAGTACGCACATCATGCTGAACGCAGGAAGGGGAAATCCAAACTGGATCAGTACGGTTCCACGGGAGGCATTCTTCCTATTAGGGCAGTTCGCCTTGGAGGAATGCCTGCGGGAAACCGAATTGGCAGATGAGATGGCCGGAGCCGCAGGGGTTCCCAACCGCAAAAGGATCGCGTCTCGCTTCGTACAGTTTCTAAAGAAACATGCGCAATCTCCCGGCGCTACTTTATTGAAGGGTACCTATGAATATCTGGTCACGGAAAAAGGTGTAGATGAGAATGAACTTGTATATGAATGGGCGGAAGGTGTCATTGGTGATCAATATCCGGTTCCCGATCGTATCTTGAAATATACGGAAATGCTCGTGCGGGATTATTTAGACCAAGAATTATGTGATAACCAGCCCCCTGAGGGAATATTCGATCTTTTCGCTACCGAGGGCGGAACTGCCGCCATGTGTTATATCTTCGATTCCTTGCAGCAGAATTTCTTGTTGAATAAGGGAGACAAGATCATTCTCTTCGCTCCGGTATTCACTCCTTATATAGAGATTCCGGAACAGGCTCGTTATCTTTTTAATGTCATAGAGATAAAAGCCTTGAAGATGACAAAAGACGGCTATCACACGTGGCAATATCAAGAAAAGGATTTAGATGTCCTGAAAGATCCTAGCGTGAAAGCCGCTTTCATAACAAACCCGAGCAACCCGCCTTCATACGGATTGACAAAAGCATTGATGAATAGGATCGTTGAGATCGTACGGAACGACAATCCCAACCTTATGATTATTACGGATGATGTGTATGCGACATTTATTCCGCATTTTCGCTCGATGATGGCCGAATTACCAAAGAATACGTTATGTGTCTATTCTTTCTCCAAATATTTCGGAGCAACCGGATGGAGATTGGCGGTAATCGCTTTACATCAAGATAATATTTACGACCGGATGATCCGTGAATTGCCAAGAGATAAACAGGAGCTTCTAAAAAAACGATATAGCAGTCTATCCTTACATCCCGAGGATATCCGCTTTATTGATCGTATGGTAGCCGATAGCCGTCAAGTAGCCTTGAATCATACGGCCGGTCTTTCCTTGCCACAACAAACACAAATGTCTCTGTTTGCGTCTTTCGCTCTATTAGATGCGGAAAATACCTATAAGAAAAGGATGCAGGATATGATCCACGAGCGTTTACACACATTGTGGGAAAGCACCGGATTCACCTTATTAGACGACCCTTTGCGTGCGGGATATTATAGTGAGATCGATATGCTTGTCTGGGCTAAGAAATTCTATGGGGATGATTTCGTGGAATATCTAAAAAAGAATTACGAACCTCTGGATGTCGTTTTCCGTCTGGCACAGGAAACTTCCTTGGTTTTACTGAACGGAGGAGGTTTTGATGCTCCCGAGTGGTCTATCCGCGCATCTTTAGCCAACCTTAAACGGGAAGATTATGTCCGGATTGGAGAGGGTATCGCATCTATTTTGCATAGTTATGCCCAAAGATGGAAAGAAAGTCTCGATAAGTAGAAAAAACAGCTCCAAGGCTTGAACAAAACGGGCTAATGGTACGTTTTATTAATAAACGTGCGATTAGCCCGTTTTTCTAAGTTATCCGGGAGATTATAAATAACCTCTATAACCTCATAGAAATTATCGAACAAATTGTATTTCATTATATTATATATTTGTTGATAATAAAAACAAAGACTCATTGGCAGATGTCTTATTTATTACATTTTAGCTGGTTATAGATAAATATATTTGCGAAAAGGCTTACAATAAAAAACGAATATGAATATGGTGTACGACATTGACATGCTTAGAAATTTCTATGCGAATTTCCCCAGAAGAGTGGACACAGCCCGCGAACGTATCGGTGGTCGCCCGATGACCTTGGCCGAGAAAATCTTATATGCGCATCTATACGATGAAAGCTCGACTCGCCTTTTCAAAAGAGGTGAGGATTATGTGAATTTCCGTCCCGACCGTGTGGCTATGCAAGATGCCACCGCTCAGATGGCGCTTTTACAATTCATGAACGCCGGAAAAGAAAAATCCGCAGTACCGGCTACCGTGCATTGCGACCATTTGATCCAAGCGAATATGGGAGCCAAAACGGATATCGATACGGCTACCAAAAGCAATAGCGAGGTCTATGATTTCTTGAAATCGGTCTCCGATAAATATGGAATCGGTTTTTGGAAACCCGGAGCAGGCATTATCCATCAAGTGGTATTGGAAAATTATGCGTTTCCCGGCGGTATGATGGTAGGAACTGATTCACATACCCCGAATGCCGGAGGACTTGGAATGGTCGCTATCGGAGTAGGAGGAGCCGATGCCGTGGATGTCATGACCGGAATGGAATGGGAACTGAAGATGCCGAAACTAATTGGTGTTAAGTTAACTGGTAGTTTGAATGGTTGGGCCTCGCCGAAGGACGTGATTCTTAAGCTAGCGGGCATCTTAACCGTAAAAGGTGGAACGAACGCTATCATCGAATATTTCGGTCCGGGCACCGCCTCAATCTCAGCGACCGGAAAAGCTACGATCTGTAATATGGGTGCCGAGGTAGGAGCGACTACTTCCTTATTCCCATTCGATAATACAATGGCTCAATATCTTCGTGCCACGGGACGTGACGAGGTAGCGAGCTGGGCCGAAGCTATCGGTGAATATCTGGAAGCGGATATGGACGTTCGTGCCGAGCCAGATAAGTTTTACGATCGTGTAATCGTTATTAACCTTTCCGAATTGGAGCCGCATATCAACGGTCCGTTCACGCCGGATGCAGCTACGCCTATCTCGGAGTTTGCCGCAAAAGTAAAAGCGAATGGCTATCCCCGAAAGATGGAGGTCGGATTAATCGGTTCCTGTACCAACTCTTCTTATCAAGATCTAAGCCGTGCGGCATCTATTGCTCGCCAAGCTTATGAGGATAAAATACCGGTAGCGGCACCCTTGATCATCAACCCGGGTTCCGAGCAAATCCGTTATACGGCAGAAAGAGATGGTATTATCGGTGATTTTGAACGGATTGGCGCAACCATTATGGCGAATGCCTGTGGTCCTTGTATCGGACAATGGAAACGTCATACGGATGATAATACCCGTAAGAATTCGATCGTTACTTCATTCAATCGTAACTTCGCTAAACGTGCGGACGGTAATCCGAATACACATGCTTTTGTCGCTTCTCCGGAACTGACACTGGCCTTGACCATCGCAGGTGATCTATGTTTCAATCCTTTGACCGATACCTTGAAGACAGAGGATGGTAAGGTTGTGAAACTGAAAGAACCGAAAGGCTCGGATTTTCCGCCGAAAGGTTTCGAGGTAAAGGATAACGGCTATCTGGCACCTACGGGTAAGAACGTAGTGGTGAACATCGATCCGGAATCCAACCGCCTACAAGCATTAAAGCCTTTCGCTCCTTGGAATGGAGAGGATTTCACGGATATGCCCCTTCTTATCAAGGCTGAAGGTAAATGTACGACGGATCATATCTCGATGGCCGGTCCATGGTTACGTTTCCGTGGGCATTTGGAAAATATATCGGATAATATGTTGATGGGAGCCGTAAACGCTTTCAACAGGAAGACAAACTCTGTATTGAATCAACTGAACAATGAATATGAAGCAGTTTCTGCCGTAGCGAAACAATACAAGGCAAATAGTATTTCCTCGATCGTCGTAGCGGAAGAAAACTACGGTGAAGGCTCTTCCCGGGAACATGCAGCCATGGAGCCCCGCTTCCTAAATGTAAAAGTGATCCTAGCCAAGAGTTTCGCCCGTATCCACGAGACAAACTTGAAGAAACAAGGAATGTTAGCACTGACTTTTGCCAATAAGGAGGATTACAGCAAGATCCTCGAGAATGACCATATCTCGATCATCGGATTGAAAGATTTTCAGCCGGGCAAACCGTTGACGGCCGTTCTTCTTCATGCGGATGGTACGCAAGAATCATTCCCGGTTAACCATACGTATAATGATTTACAAATTAAATGGTTCAAGGCGGGTTCCGCTTTAAATACAGCTCACTAAGACAAACAAAAAAATCTTGATATCATGAGTAAGATAACAAAGAAAGGTAATCATATTTTCGTTCCGGATCACGTGACGATCCCTTATATTGAAGGAGATGGCGTGGGGCATGAGATCACTCCCGTTAGCCAAAAGATAGTAAACGCTGCCATCAAGCAAGCTTACAACGGAACCCGTTCCATTGAATGGAAAGAGGTCTTAGCCGGTGAAAAGGCGTTTAAGCAAACCGGAAGTTGGCTTCCCGATGAGACTATGGAAGCATTCCGTGAATACATCGTCGGTATTAAGGGACCGTTGACAACTCCGATTGGTGGAGGTATCCGTTCATTAAATGTGGCCCTCCGTCAGACGTTGGATTTATATGTTTGTCTCCGTCCGGTACGTTGGTTTAAAGGAGTCGTATCTCCGGTAAAGGAGCCGCAAAAAGTGAATATGTATATCTTCCGTGAGAATACGGAAGATATCTATGCCGGAATCGAATGGCAACAAGGGACTCCGGAGGCACAAAAGTTATTGAAGTTCCTCACCGAGGAAATGGGAGTGAAGAAAATACGTTTCCCGGAAACTTCCTCTTTCGGCATCAAGCCGGTTTCTGTGGAAGGTACGGAGCGTCTGGTGCGTGCCGCTATCGAATACGCGATATTGCATCAGTTACCGAGCGTGACTTTGGTACACAAAGGTAACATCATGAAATTCACGGAAGGTGGTTTCAAACTATGGGGATACGCTTTAGCGGAACGGGAGTTTGCGGATCTCACTTTCACATGGCCTCAATATGAGAAGATCAAGAAAGAGCAAGGCGAGGAAGCGGCCAATACCGCCTTAGTGGAAGCTTCAAAGGCCGGTAAAATCATTATCAAGGATGTCATAGCCGATGCTTTCTTGCAAAACACTCTATTAATTCCGGAAGAATATTCCGTGATCGCTACCTTGAACCTGAACGGCGATTATATCTCCGATCAATTAGCGGCGATGGTAGGTGGCATTGGCATTGCTCCCGGCGCTAATATCAACTATAACAGTGGTCATGCGATCTTCGAGGCAACACATGGAACCGCTCCGAATATCGCGGGAAAGAATCTCGTAAACCCCTCTTCCTTATTATTATCATCCGTGATGATGCTGGAATATATGGGATGGAGTGATGCGGCTAACCTGATTACATCTGCTATGGAGCAAGCTTTCTCCGCTGGAGAGGCCACTCATGACTTGGCTCGTTTTATGCCGAACGGCAAATCTCTCGGCACCAAAGAATTTGGTGATCGTATCATCTCTATTATCGAAACAATTAAATTAGTATAGTCATGTTGAAGAAAGAATATTTAATTTACAAATTGTCCGAGGCTGCCAGAGAGGCTTGCAAGATTGACAACGAACTTTTCCCGATGTATAATGTGAAACGTGGCCTTCGTAACGAGGATGGTAGCGGCGTGTTAGTAGGATTGACCCAAGTCGGTAATGTAGTAGGATACGAACGCTTGCCAGAGGGCGGTCTTAAAGCGATCCCCGGTAAGTTATTCTATAGAGGTTACGACGTAGAGGATTTAGCGCATGATTTCATCAAGGAAAAACGGTTCGGTTTTGAGGAAGTGGCTTATTTATTACTTTCTGGTAAACTCCCCGATAAAGAGGAATTATCAGCCTTTAAAGAACTGTTGAACGATAATATGCCCTTGGAGCAAAAGACCAAGATGAATATTCTGGATCTGGAAGGACAGAACATCATGAATATATTGGCTCGTAGCGTATTGGAGATGTATACCTTCGACGCAAACCCGGACGACACCTCCCGAGATAACTTAATGCGCCAATCTATTGAATTGATCTCTAAGTTCCCGACGATTATCGCTTATGCCTACAATATTTATCGTCATAGCACACAGGGGCGTTCTTTACACATCCGTCATCCGCACGAGAACTTATCGATCGCAGAAAATTTCCTTCACATGCTGAAACGTGATTTCACGGATCTGGACGCACGTACGTTGGATTTGCTCTTGGTATTGCAAGCAGAACATGGTGGTGGTAATAACTCTACGTTCACGGTACGCGTCACTAGTTCTACGGGAACGGATACGTACTCATCTATCGCAGCTGGTATCGGCTCATTGAAAGGCCCGTTGCACGGAGGTGCCAATATTCAGGTAGTAGATATGTTCCATCATTTGAAAGAGAATATCGCGGATTGGAAGAACGTGGACGAGATCGATACTTATTTCATGCGGATGCTGAACAAAGAGGCTTATAACAAGACGGGCTTGATCTATGGCATCGGCCATGCGGTCTATACGATTTCCGATCCCCGTGCGGTCGTATTAAAGGAACTGGCTCGTGATCTGGCAAAAGAGAAAGGTCGCTCCGAGGAATTCGCCTTCCTTGAGTTATTAGAGGAGAGGGCGATCGAATGTTTCGCCAAGCATAAAGGAACCAAGAAACGGGTTTCCTCGAACGTGGACTTCTATTCCGGATTCGTTTATGAGATGATCGGTTTGCCACAGGAAATCTATACGCCCTTATTCGCCATGGCCCGAATCGTGGGTTGGACTGCCCACCGCATCGAGGAGTTGAACTTTGACGGAAAACGCATCATCCGTCCGGCTTACAAGAACGTTTTGGACGATCGGGAATACATCTCCATCAACGAGCGATAACACTAAAAAAATCATAGTTATGTTTTCTTTCATTCATAGTTATAAGTTGAAGGATTCATAACTATGATTTTTTAGCATGTTCAAGCTTATAGCAAGATCCTACATAAAGCCCTTAAAATGAGAATTTCTCAAGCTTCATCGTACCTAGTCCTTGCAATTTAGGAACCAACGTTACGAAATGCTCCGCTTTCTCGTGAGCTGATAAGGATTCTGCGTCTTTCCACGTCTCACAAATCATCAATACATCACTACGAGTAGCGCTCTCGAAAATATCATAAGCGATACAGCCATTGTCCTTCAAAGACTTTTCTACCAATTCTTCCGCTATCTCCAATGCGGCCGAACGATTCTCCTCACTTACTTGAATAAATACATTTAGTCTAATCATACTCATAATTGTTTTAAGAATGTTACATACTTGATCAAAAGTACAGCACAAATATAGAAATAAACCCGTATATTTGTCATTCGAAACGTATAATTAACAGCATGAAGGAATCTGTTCGTATTCTTCGTTTCGCCATTGTAGGTTCTTCTAACGCTTTGATCACCGCATTGGTAATCTGGATATTAATGGATATTCTGGATTGTAATTACTTGTGGTCGAACATGGCTGGATATGTGGCTGCCTTGGTGAATAACTTCTTTTGGAGTAAATACTGGGTATTTTCTTCCGGGAAAGGTAATTTCTGGAAGGAGATTCCTTTATTCCTAATCGCTTTTGGTTGCGCTTACGCTACTCAATTCATATTCTTGCTTTTAATGGTGGAGGTGATCGATCTAAATGAATATTTGGGTCAGTTCCTTGGACTTTTCGTTTACGGAGCCGTTAATTTTATGATGAATAAGAGGCTTACTTTTAAGAGCTAGAATCCGATAAATCGTATCAAAGGAAGTGGTATAGTACGCCATTAGTGGTGAAGGTCAATGCGACTACTCGCATAAGCCTTCACCACTAATGGCGTTGACCATCGGGACTAGTTGCGTGAGTCATCGAGACATAATCGTGCTGAATCGCTAACGGGTAAGGCTCGTAAACTGCTTCCCGAGTCTGTAAAGATAGAAAGCTAGATGCGTAAAAGCGAATACGAATGAGATAATCAATAAGACTTTGCTCTCGCCCCATCCCACGGTTTGCTGGTGCCAAAGCCCCGTAATCACGCAAAGCACGGATAGGGTAATACCGATCATATCCAATGTGGTCTGTCCCGAGCGATGTTTCTGCATATGTTCCAGTTTGCTATGTTTGATTCCATAGCAGACATATATATCCAGACCGATTAACATCCATAATACCAAACGAATCCATGTATCAGCCGGGAGAAAAAGCATCATCACCAGACAAGTTATGATACCGGCGATAGGCACGAACGGAACCAACGGGGTCTTGAAAGACCGGGGAGCGTCCGGCATTGTCTTACGGACAATCAATACCCCGGCGCAAACTAGCGTAAAAGCGAACAAAGTCCCGATACTACACATCTCGCCCGCTACGCTCGCCGGAACGAAAGCAGCCAATGTACCGACCAATAACATAAACAGGAAATTACTTCGTGCCGGCGTGCGGAATTTCTCATGGATATGGGAAAATAGGGGAGGGAGCAGCCCATCCCGGCTCATACTCAAGAATACACGGCTCTGTCCTAATAACGTTACCATGATAACCGAGCAATACCCCAGTAAAATAGCTATTACGATCGCCCGATTCATCCAAGGGTAATCCGGACGAATCACACCAGAAGCATCCATTTGTCCCATATGATCGATAGCTATTGCCACAGGAGCGATTCCATTCTGGCCAGCAAAAGCGGAGTAATGTACGACTCCGGTCATCACGTGGGCAAACAGCATATATAATATAGTACAAACCACCAATGACATCAAGATCCCGATCGGCATATCCCGTTTCGGGTTCTTGGTTTCCTGCGCTGCCGTACTTACAGCGTCGAAACCGAGGAAAGCAAAGAATACGATAGCCGCCCCTCGTAGGATACCGGAAAATCCGAACTCGCCTAGAGTCCCTGTATTAGTGGGGATATAAGGCGTATAATTCTCCATACGGATATATTTCCATCCCAAGACTACGAACACCAAGACTACGGAGACTTTCAAGAATACGATGATCCCATTGAAGATAGAACTGCCTTCCGTTCCTCGTATCAACAAGATACTCATTAACACCACGATCACGAAAGCCGGGATATTCACGATACCGCCATCCCAAGGGCAAGCTGTCAAGGCTTGCGGTAAATGTACTCCGAATCCTTCCAGAAAAACGACCAAATACCGACTCCAACTTATGCTAACGGTCGTAGCGGCCACGCAGTACTCGAGCACCAAATCCCAACCGATAATCCAAGCGACCAACTCACCCATCGTGGCATACGAGTAGGTATATGCGCTACCTGCCACCGGGATCATGGATGCGAACTCGGCGTAACATAACCCGGCGAAACAACAGCCCAAGGCGGCGATAGCGAAAGATAAAGTAATGGCAGGCCCCGTATACCCGGCGGCCACCGCACCCGTAATGGAGAACAATCCGGCACCGATAATAACACCGACACCTAAGGCGATCAAACTCCACGGGCCAAGGATACGCTTCAGCGATTTACTGCCCGAATCATTTGCCTCGGTCATCAAATCCGCTAAAGGCTTCTTAATAAATAAACCCATCTGTATAGATTAAAAAATTAGTAATTGGGCGCAAAGGTAGGAATTTTTATTATGTTTGCCGAAAAGTAAAAGCAAGGACAGAAACAAACAAGAAAATAAACTGACAACTAAATAATGAAACAATTGATAGCCTGTTGCGGATTAGATTGCGAAAGTTGCGATGCCCGCATAGCCACAGTTAAGAATGATGATGAGCTAAGAGAAAAAACCGCCCAAAAGTGGAGCGCCATGAACAATGCGCCCGAAATTACAGCCGCAACTATAAACTGTATGGGGTGTCGTGCGGACGGAGTGAAATTTGCGTATTGCAGTGATTATTGTGAAATACGCAAATGTGTATCCGGAAAAGGCTTTAATACATGTGGCGATTGTGATGAATTAGATAGTTGCCAGATAGTCGGCGCAGTCCTTCAGCATGCTCCCGGCGCAAGAGAAAATCTAATGTAGAAGCAAAAAAGATAAATCTCTAACATACCCGATCCTAATTCCGTATTGGCAGCCATTCCCAAAGCCATTCAGGGATCAGTCTCCAGAAAAAGACAAGGATAGCGTATCTCCAATCGATGATCGCCCTTCTCTTTTTCCGGTCTATAGCGTTAGCGATACGCAAGGCGGCGTATTGGGGAGACATCAGCATAGGATAATTCCTGCCGTCTTTCAATAAATCCGTACGGACAAATCCCGGACGGATATCCGTAAATGTAATAGGCTGTTTCTCCATACGGGAAAGTTGGGCTAAAGCGTCTATATAAATATTTTGGTATCGTTTGGTAGCCGAGTAGGAGGGAGCGACACCTAATCCTTTGGTTCCGGCAATAGAGCTGATTACAGATATATGCCCACCACCTTGACTGGAAAAATAACGATAAGCAGCTAGTACCATACGTGTAAAACCCGTCACATTCGTCTGTATCGTAGCTTGTTCAATGGAAGTATCTAAGTATTTATTCTGGTTGCCGATCCCTGAACTAAGCAGGAAGATGTCCATTCCTCCTAAATCACGGATTAATTCGTCTAAACGATCAGCGGCATCCTCGGCGGTCACGTCCAACTGCTTTATCCGGATATGCTCCGGATCTTGCTTACGAAACTCCTCCAACCGATCAACCCGACGGCCAGCCAATCCCAGTTGATATCCTCGTTTCCAATAAATCTTAGCAACCTCATAGCCGATACCGGAGGTAGCGCCAATAATGATAATTCGTTTGACCATAATACTTGATACAATAAATTAACAATAAAGATAAACAAAATTCTCATACTAAGCTCTATCTTTGTCACCCATCTTTTAAATTTAACACATAAATCCATGAACAACGCAACAACACAGTCACATATCGTGTGGCTCGATGTAATACGAACCGTAGCTATGCTGATGGTTATCGGAGTACATTGTATAGATCCTTTTTATATCTCACCTACACTCGGAAGTTTACCGGAATATAAACATTGGGCCGCTGTTTACGGCTCTCTTTTACGGCCCTCTGTTCCTCTTTTCGTTATGATGACGGGACTTTTACTATTGCCTATACGGGAACAATCTTTAGGTGTTTTCTATAAAAAGAGAATATATAGGGTATTATTTCCTTTTTTGATATGGTCTGTATTATACAATATATTCCCTTGGGTTACAGGGCTATTAGGTTTGCCGAAAGAGATAATCGGTGAGTTTTTCTGCTATGTGCAAGGAAATGAGTCACAATCCTTATCCGACGCATTGAAAGACATCGCCATGATCCCGTTCAATTTCAGTTTTAAGGAAAACCATATGTGGTACATTTATTTACTCATCGGATTGTATCTGTATATGCCATTCTTCTCCGCATGGATCGAGAAGGCGGATCGTTCCAAAGAGAGGGTCTATTTAGGGATATGGTTCGTATCTCTTTTCTTGCCTTATATGTCTGCCTATATCAGCAAATATTTATACGGGGAAGCGACGTGGAATCAATTCGGCATGTTTTATTATTTCGCAGGATTCAACGGATATCTCCTATTAGGACATTACTTAAAACAAGGTAATAATTGGAATATTTGGAAAACCTTCGCTATTTGCGCAGCCATGTTTGTGGTTGGTTATGCCATAACCTATTGTGGATTCAGTTCGGCCGCAGCGAATCCCGAGGCAACAGAATTGGATATGGAGTTATTTTTCACCTTCTGTAGTCCGAATGTAGTCTTAATGACGGCAGCTGTATTTATTCTTCTTCAAAAGGTACGTATTCATAATACTCTCATAGCTAAAAAACTATCGAAAATATCCAAATATGGTTTCGGAATCTATATCGTACATTATTTTGTCGTAGGTCCGATCTTTATCTTGATCGGGAAGTTTGATTTACCGATACCTTTGCAAGTACCCATAATGGCACTTTTGATTTTCATAATCTCATGGGCGTTTACTTGGTTCATGTACCGTATATTAGGTGAACGAGCTAAATGGATCATGGGATGAAACTCTTTCGTATACTGCAACCCGCCTTGCCGTGTTACTGCACGCCTATTGTAGTAACACGGCTAAAATACCATAAAACTCCTTGCAATCCCCATCTGTTTCGTTATATTTGCTACAATTTATAAACATAAAATAAAACGCTATGTCAGTAAAATCTTATATCGAATCCAATAAGGATCGTTTTCTTGAAGAATTGTTCTCTTTAATCCGCATTCCGTCAATCAGCGCCAAGCATGAGAATAAGCCGGACATGTTGACATGTGCCCAGCGTTGGACTGAGGTGCTGTTGTCTTCCGGTGCGGATAAGGCCGAGGTAATGCCTACGAAAGGCAATCCTGTCGTATACGCCGAGAAAATGGTATCTCCCAATGCTCCGACCGTATTGGTTTACGCTCATTACGACGTGATGCCTGCCGAACCACTAGAACTGTGGAAGAGTGAACCTTTCGAGCCGGTGATCCGGGACGGACGCATTTGGGCCCGTGGAGCAGACGATGATAAGGGACAGGGTATGATTCAAGTAAAAGGTTTTGAGACAGCGATTAAAGAAGGTTTGTTACAGTGTAACGTGAAGTTTATTTTCGAAGGAGAGGAGGAGATAGGTTCTCCTAGCTTGGAAGATTTTTGCCGGGAACATAAAGAATTATTGAAAGCGGATGTAATCCTCGTTTCCGATACAAGCATGGTCAGCGCTGAAACACCGTCGCTCACGACAGGCTTACGTGGTTTGGCTTACTGGGAAATAGAAGTAACCGGACCGAACCGCGATTTGCATTCCGGTCATTTTGGCGGAGCCGTAGCGAATCCGATCAATGTACTTTGCAAATTGATGGCAGATATCACCGACGTGGATGGACGCATCACGATCCCGGGTTTTTATGACGACGTGGAGGATGTATCTCCCGCAGAACGGGAGATGATCGCCCAAATCCCATTCGACGAGGAAAAATATAAGAAAGCGATCGGGGTAGACGCTCTTTTCGGAGAGAAAGGCTATTCTACGCTAGAACGTAATAGTTGTCGGCCTTCTTTCGATATCTGTGGTATTTGGGGCGGATATACGGGGGAAGGAAGCAAAACTGTATTGCCTTCAAAGGCTTATGCCAAGGTTTCCACTCGTTTGGTTCCACACCAAGATCATGCCAAGATCTCCCAAATGTTTGAGGAGTATATAGCTCGTGTGACCCCACCTTATGTTAAAGTGAAAGTTACGCCCAGCCATGGCGGGCAAGGATATGTTTGTCCGATAGACTTGCCAGCTTATCAAGCGGCAGAAAAGGCTGTTGGCATCGCATTCGGGAAGAAACCGTTGGCGGTTCGTCGCGGAGGTAGCATTCCTATTATCTCTACATTCGAGCAGGTATTAGGTATCAAGACCGTACTGATGGGATTCGGCTTGGAGCAAAACGCGATCCATTCGCCCAACGAGAGTCAGGAGTTGGATATCTTCTTCAAGGGAATCGAGTCGGTAGCGGAATTCTACCGTTTATATAAATAAGAAGGAAGAAGATGAGTATATTAATAAAGAATGTTCTGTTTAACGATAGGACGATTGATATCTATATCGAAGGAAAAGAGATCAAGCAAATAGGAGAGGGCTTGTCTTTTCCTGCCGATAAGATACTGGATGGTAGCCGTAAAGCCGTCATTCCCGGTTTCGTGAACGCTCATACACATGCTGCCATGACTTTGTTCCGCGGCTTCGGCGATGATATGCCGCTTATGCCATGGCTTGAGCAAAAGATCTGGCCGAATGAGGCGAAAATGACCCGTGAGGATGTATATTGGGGAGCGAAATTAGCGTGCTTGGAAATGATAAAAAGTGGCACGACCACTTTCTTCGACATGTATCAACGCCCTCGTGTCACGGCCGATGTGACGGAGGAGATGGGATTGCGAGGTATCATAGCTGGCGTTTGCTTCGATGGTTTTGATAAAGAAGAGGCGGAGAAATGCAAACGCCATAACGAACGACTGATCCAAGATGTGGATAACTACAGCAAACGGGTTCGCTTCTCGATCGGGCCGCACGCCATCTATACCGTTTCCGGTGAGCTTCTGAAATGGGCGCATCGGTTCGCTATGGAACATCAAATCCCGATCCATCTGCATCTAGCAGAGACAGAGGGGGAAGTGAAAGACTCTCTCGATAGATTCGGACTCACTCCTGTACGTTATTTATATAAGTTAGGTGTGCTTTCTCCACGTTTGATTATCGCTCACGGAATTTACATCGATGATGACGAGCTTCGCATGTTGGCCGATCACGAGGTGAAAGTCGTACATAACCCGGCCTCAAACATGAAACTGGCTTCCGGTATTCATTTTAAGTTTAAGGAAATGCGCCAATTGGGTATTACCGTGGGATTGGGAACGGACGGTTGTTCCTCTTCCAATAACTTGGATATGATCGAGGCGATGAAGCTGGCTTCCCTGTTAGGAAAAGCTTGGCGAAAGGATCCCGAAGCCTTGACCGCAAATGAGATGCTGCAAGCCGCTACTGCGGAAGGAGCCGCTATGTTCGGTTTAAAAGCCGGGCAGATCAAGGAAGGGTATTTAGCCGATCTATGTTTGATAGATCTCAACACCCCCGCTTTTACCCCGAACTTCAATTTCGTCTCAAATCTTGTATACGCCGCCAACGGCAGTTGCGTGGATACCGTTATCTGTGATGGTAAAATATTGATGGAGAATAAGAAGGTACCGGGAGAGGACGAGATTATGGAGAAAGCGACAGAGATAGCTTATAACTTGATGAAACGTTAAATTGATTAAATATGGAAATGATTAAAACCGAACAATATCGGGAAGCGGCCGCCTATTTAGCTAGCCGGATCGAAGGTAACCCGGAGACCGCCATTATCCTTGGTAGTGGCTTAGGCTCTTTAGCCGATCAAATAACAGATCCTATAGTGATACCTTATGCGGAGATCCCACATTTTATGAAATCTACCGCTACCGGGCATAAGGGGAATTTTATTTGTGGCAAACTAGGGGATAAGCAAGTCTTGGCTATGCAAGGCCGTTTTCATTACTATGAGGGTTACACGATGCAACAGGTGACTTTCCCCGTACGTGTGATGAAACTCTTAGGGATCAAGAACCTTTTGGTCTCGAACGCCGCCGGAGGTATCAATAATACGTTCAAGGTAGGTGATCTGATGATCATCCGGGATCATATCAATATGATGCCGAACCCATTGATCGGTCCGAACAATGAGGATTTCGGCACTCGTTTCCCGGATATGACACGTGCTTATGATCGTGAATTTATCCGCTATGTGGAAGAAATAGCCGCCTCCCGATCTATCCCGTTAAAGAAAGGTGTATATGTAGGTTTGACAGGCCCTTCCTTCGAGACTCCTTCCGAGTACGCTTTCTATGGAAAAGTCGGGGGAGATGCGATCGGCATGAGTACGGTACCGGAAGTAATCGTGGCACGTCATGCGGGCTTGCGTGTATTCGGTATGTCTGTCATCACGAACGAAGGTTATCACTTCGCTGACGACTTTGTAAATGATGGTGCCGATGTTATCGTAGCGGCTAATAAAGCAGCATCTGTTATGACACAACTATTTACGGAATTGGTCAAAAAAATCCAATAAAAAAGTAACGCAAAGGCTTGGTGGTTTCAATGAAATCACTACCTTTGCACTCGCAATCGAGAACAAAGCGGTTGTATATGCGGAAGTAGCTCAGTTGGTAGAGCATAACCTTGCCAAGGTTAGGGTCGCGGGTTCGAGTCCCGTCTTCCGCTCTTTCTCGTATTGATTGCCCAGGTGGCGGAATTGGTAGACGCGCTCGTTTCAGGTGCGAGTGGTTTTGCGATCGTGCAGGTTCGAGTCCTGTTCTGGGCACCCTTCCTAAAATGCGCAGGTGGTGGAATTGGTAGACACGCTACTTTGAGGGGGTAGTGCCGGTTACGGCGTGTGAGTTCAAGTCTCATCCTGCGTACTTAAGTAAAAAAAGAAATAAGAGCATGATCTATTCAATTAGGTCATGCTTTTTTTGCGTGTCAAAATGACAGACGAATAAGATGGACGAACATAAAAAAAGCCGGACTCACGCCCGGCTTCTATATTCATAGACAAACTTATTCAGCATCTTTCTTTTTTATCGAAGTCGTGATTTTCTGCTCTTCCTTATCAAAGTCTACGATAATCGTATCGCCTTCACCTACTGAGGCACGGATAATCATCTCCGCCATCTCATCTTCCAGATACTTCTGGATCGCACGCTTCAACGGACGGGCACCGAACTGGATATCGTAGCCTTTTGTCGCAATGAAATCTTTTGCCTCGTCTGTGATCGACAACTCATAGCCCAGATTTGATACACGCTGATACAGACCCTGTAACTCAATATCGATAATCTTATGAATAGCGGCTTTATCAAGCTGATCGAACATAATGATATCATCCACACGGTTCAAGAACTCTGGAGCAAATGCTTTATTCAACGCTTTCTGGATCACGCTACGGGAGAAATCCTTATCCGGCTCACCAGCCATCTGGGTATTGAAACCAACGCCACGGCCGAAATCTTTCAATTGCCGGGTACCAATATTGGAAGTCATGATCAAGATCGTATTCTTGAAATCAATACGTCTACCCAGACTATCCGTCAAACGGCCTTCATCCAAGACTTGCAGCAGCAAGTTAAATACATCCGGATGCGCCTTCTCGATCTCGTCCAATAAGACCACCGAATAAGGCTTGCGACGTACTTTCTCTGTTAACTGGCCACCTTCCTCGTAACCAACGTATCCGGGAGGCGCTCCGATCAAACGGGAAACAGCGAATTTCTCCAAGTATTCACTCATATCGATACGTACCAAAGAATCCGCCGAATCAAATAGATATTCAGCAAGCTTCTTGGCCAAGTGAGTTTTACCTACACCCGTCGGTCCTAGGAACATAAAAGTTCCGATCGGCTTATTCGGATCTTTCAAGCCAACACGGTTACGTTGAATTGCCTTTACGATCTTTTGAACAGCATCATCCTGCCCAACCACCTTACTTTTCAATACGTCCGCCATTTCCAGAAGCTTGACATTCTCTGCCTTAGCGATACGTTGAACAGGTACACCGGACATCATGGCAACAACTTCAGCGACCTTCTCTTCATCAACGGTCTCCCGATGTTCTTGAAGCTCTTGTTCCCATTTAGCTTTCGCAGCCTCCAGTTGCAATAAATACTGACGCTCCTTATCGCGGAAACTTGCGGCTAACTCAAAGTTCTGAGATTTCACGGCCGCTAATTTCTCATTCTTCGTATCCTCGATCTTTGCCTCAAGCTCTTCGATACTTTTCGGAACAATGATATTAGATATATGTACACGGGAACCGGCCTCGTCTAAAGCATCGATCGCCTTATCTGGGAAATTACGGTCACTGATATATCTTTCTGTCAATTTTACACACGCTTGTAAAGCATCTTCAGTATAGATCACGTTATGGTGCTCCTCATAACGAGGTTTGATATTACGCAAGATCTGCAAAGTTTCTTCCGCCGTAGTCGGATCAACGATCACTTTCTGGAAACGACGTTCCAACGCACCGTCTTTCTCGATATTCTTACGATATTCATCCAAAGTAGTAGCGCCAATGCATTGAATCTCACCACGAGCCAACGCAGGTTTCAGCATATTCGCCGCATCCATAGATCCGGAAGCGGAACCAGCGCCAACAATCGTATGAATCTCATCGATAAAGAGGATGATATTCGGGTTCTTCGATAACTCATTCAAGATAGCCTTAATACGTTCCTCGAATTGTCCGCGGTATTTTGTACCGGCGACAATAGAAGCCATATCCAAGCTAATCACACGCTTATCGAATAACACCCGGGAAACCTTACGCTGAATAATGCGTAAAGCCAATCCCTCTACGATAGCTGACTTACCCACACCCGGCTCACCAATCAATACCGGATTATTTTTCTTCCTACGGCTTAATATCTGGGCCAAACGCTCGATTTCCTTCTCACGTCCCACAATCGGATCTAGACGGTTTTCTGCGGCGGCACGTGTCATATCCGTTCCGAAGTTATCCAGAACAGGTGTATCATTAGGGGATTTCGGTTGAGCGGCTCCCGCTCCAGCACCGGAAGAGGGGCGAGATGCCTCACGACGAGAGGAGAAACCTTCGTCCTCGTCATCTTCGTCATCATCCGTATATCCGTCGCTGATCTCGTCGAATTCCTCCATATTATTCAAACCGGTTCCGCTTACTAATATATTATATGCGGAACGATAAGTAATACCCGCGTCGTCCAACACCTTGGCGGCTACGTTAAACTCCTCTTTCAATATCGCCAATAGAAGATGTTCCGTATCGGTCTCATCTTCCTTGAATAAACGAGATTCCAGCATACTCATACGCAAGACACGTTCTGTAGTCTTACTTATAGCGATCTCATGCTGGACAGAATCCTCAGAATCGAATGTGTTCTTTATTTCTTGCTCAATCTTGCGTTTAATATCCATCGGATCGGTATGTAGCTCTCGCAAGACACGCATTGCCTCGCCTTCGCCTTCCCGGATGATGCCTAGCATCAAATGTTCCGGCCCGATATAGCTATTCTGGAGCCTAGCCGCTTCTTCACGGCTATACTCAATCACGTCAATCAATCTTTTCGAATAATTTTTCATACTATATTATATATGTACTGATTACGCAAAGTTACATAATCTATTCCAACTATCATCAAATTTCGTGCCATTATTCCTTAATAAGCCTTGAAAAGCCCGGAGGCTCAAAATTTCAAGACAAATTCTTTCGTAGTATACGGAAAAACCTTACCTTAGTGCAATTTTTCAGAGGTGAGATATTGAGTGTAATTAATATAAAACTAAATGGTTGATCAAGACAGAATTATTAAGATTAACATCGAAGAGGAAATGAAATCGGCATACATTGATTATTCAATGTCTGTCATTGTTTCACGTGCTCTTCCTGATGTTAGGGATGGCTTTAAGCCGGTTCACCGCCGTATTTTATTTGGAATGAATGAACTGGGTAACACATCCGACAAACCTTATAAAAAATCTGCGAGAATAGTTGGTGAAGTTTTAGGTAAATATCATCCACATGGCGACTCGTCTGTATATTTCGCCATGGTTCGTATGGCCCAGACATGGTCTATGCGTTATCCGTTAGTAGACGGACAAGGTAACTTCGGTTCAGTGGACGGTGATAGTCCTGCCGCTATGCGTTATACAGAGGCACGACTGAGTAAACTCGCCGAAGAAATGCTCCGGGATATCGATAAGGACACGGTAGATTTCCAGCTTAACTTCGATGATACGTTGAAGGAGCCGACCGTATTACCGACTCGTGTTCCTAACTTACTTGTAAATGGTGGATCGGGTATCGCCGTTGGTATGGCTACGAATATGCCAACTCATAACTTGAGCGAGGTATTAGATGGTTGTATCGCTTATATCGATGCCAAGGGAGATATCGAGGTAGAGGGCTTAATGCAATATATCAAGGCTCCGGACTTCCCTACAGGCGCTACAATTTATGGCTACGCAGGCGTGAAAGACGCTTTCGAGACGGGTAGGGGACGTATCATCCTTCGCGGTAAAGCCGAGATTGAGGTGGAGAATAATCATGAGAAGATTATTATTACCGAGATTCCTTATTTGGTAAATAAGGCTGAGTTGATCAAGTATATCGCTGACCTGGTAAACGAGAAGCGTATCGATGGCATTTCCAATGTCAATGACGAGTCCGACCGTAGCGGTATGCGTATCGTAGTTGACGTGAAACGTGACGCGAACTCGAGTGTCGTACTAAATAAATTGTATAAGCTTACGGCTCTGCAATCCTCATTCAGCGTTAATAATATCGCTTTGGTGAACGGCCGTCCGAGGTTGCTTAACTTAAAAGACTTAATCAAGGCGTTTGTTGAGCACCGTCATGAGGTCGTTATCCGGCGTACAAAATATGAATTGAGGAAAGCGGAAGAGAGAGCCCATATATTGGAAGGCTTGATCATCGCTTCCGATAATATAGACGAGGTAATCGCAATTATCAAGTCTTCCAAGAGCCCGCAAGAGGCTATCGAGCGTTTGATCGAACGTTTCTCTTTATCTGAGCTTCAAGCACGTGCGATTGTCGAGATGAGACTTCGTCAGTTGACAGGTCTGGAACAAGATAAATTGCGTGCGGAATATGAGGAGATCGAGAAGTTGATCGCTTATTTGAATGAGATTCTGGAGAATGAGGACCTTTGCATGAAGGTTATCAAAGATGAATTATTAGAAATCAAGGATAAATTTGGCGACGAACGTAAGACGGATATCGTTTACGCCTCTGAGGAATTAAATCCGGAGGATTTCTACGCGGATGATGAGATGATCATTACCGTATCTCATATGGGATATATCAAACGTACCCCGTTAAGCGAGTTCCGTGCCCAAGGCCGTGGTGGTGTAGGAGCGAAGGGTTCCGAGACTAGAGACGAGGATTTCGTTGAGTATATCTATCCGGCATCCATGCACGCGACCTTATTATTCTTCACGGCAAAAGGTAAATGTTATTGGTTGAAGGTATTCGAGATTCCGGAAGGAGCTAAGAACGCTAAAGGGCGTGCGATCCAGAATCTTCTGAATATCGAGCCGGATGATAAGGTACAAGCCTTTATACGTGTTAAGAAATTAACCACCGATACGGAATTCATTAATTCTCATTACCTATTATTCTGTACGAAAAAAGGTGTGATCAAAAAGACCTTGTTGGAGGCCTATTCCCGTCCTCGTCAAAACGGTGTGAACGCTATTACATTGCGTGAAGACGATGGCTTGATCCAAGTATGTATGACGAATGGTAACAACGAGGTGATCATAGCGAACCGTAACGGCCGGGCGATCCGTTTCCATGAAAGCGCGGTACGTGTAATGGGCCGTACGGCTTCCGGAGTGAAAGGTATGACTTTGGACGAGGATAATACCGATGAAGTCGTTGGTATGATCTGTATCAAGGACAAGGAAAAAGAGACCGTACTCGTCGTATCAGAGCAGGGATATGGAAAACGTTCCTCTATCGAGGATTATCGTATAACGAATCGTGGCGGTAAAGGCGTAAAAACCATTAATATCACGGAGAAGACCGGTAAATTAGTTGCCATCAAGAATGTTACGGACGAGAACGATTTAATGATTATCAATAAGTCGGGTATCGCTATCCGTATGAAAGTGGCCGATTTAAACGTAATAGGACGTGCTACTCAAGGTGTTCGTTTGATTAATCTAGAAAAGCGCAACGACGAAATCGCTTCTGTATGTAAAGTATTGTCTGAGAGTGAAGAGGAGATAGCCGAGCAAAAAGCGGAACAAGAAGCCAGACAAGAGAATGAGGGAAGAGAGTTCAGTGAGAATCAAGCTAGTCTAGGTACTGATGTTGATCTACCGGAATCAGAGGAGGATAACGAACAAAATGATAACGAAGAAATAACTGAATAATTTTAAACAAATAGAAATATTAATCTCAAAATTACTATCACAATGAAACGAGTATTATTAACAGTGGCACTATGTGTCGCAGCATCGGTCTCTTTTGCACAGAAAAAAGCTGTAAATGAGGCTCAAAGTATAGCTAAGGGTTCGACTCCTGATTTCTCGGAAGCTAGAACTCTTATTAAAGGAGCTTTGGAAAATCCAGAAACAAAGGATGACGCTAAAACTTGGTATGTTGCCGGTTTTATCGAGGATCAACAGTTCAGCAACGAAAGAACTAAACAAGTCTTGGGCCAACAACCGGACGAGCCTGTTATGTACGAGGCATTGGGTAGTATTTTGCCATACTTTGAGAAAGCATATGAGTTAGATCAACTTCCTAATGAAAAAGGAAAAGTTAAACCTAAGTTCACGAAAGATATCAAAGGTATCCTAGGAGCAAACCACGTATATTACATCAATGGTGGTGCTTACTATTTCGATCAGAAAGATTATAACAAAGCTTACGATTTCTTCGAGCAATACCTGAAAATATCTGATATGCCGATGTTTAAAGGTGAGGCTGTCGCTGAAAGAGATTCAAACTTCATGACAGTTCAGTTCTATGCCGCTGTAGCAGCGACCCAACTTGGCGATTCTCAAAAAGCTATCGCAGCGTTAGAGCGTGCTAAAAATACGGATTATAGAGCAAGCGAGGTATATCAATACTTATGCTATGAGTATGAGCAAGCTAAGGATACCGTGAATTTAGAGAAGACTTTGGAAGAAGGTTTGAATAAATTCCCCGAGGAACAGTATTTCTTAATGAGCCTTATAAACAATTACATCTATTCTAATAGAAATGAGAAAGCTATTGAATATTTGAACACAGCTATCGCTAAGGATTCCAACAATCCACAGCTTTACGATGTAATGGGCCGTGTTTATGAGACTGGTTTGAAAGATTACGCTAAAGCTGAAGAGTATTTCAAGAAAGCATTGGCGATCAATCCGGACTATATCGAATCTCTCTCTAACTTAGGTCGTGTATATTACAACCAAGGTGTAAACAAGCAAGGTGAGGCTAATATGATCAACGACGCAAAACAATATCAAGAGGAATTAGGCAAAGCTAAGGAATTTTTTAAGCAAGCTCTTCCTTACTTTGAGAAAGCTCACCAAATGAAACCAGAAGAAAGAGAATATATGACTGCTTTAAGAGGTATTTACTACAACTTGAATATGGGTGATAAATTCGATGCTATTGAAGCAGAGATGAATAAGTAATTTCTTCTTTCAGAATAAATGGAACCGTCTAGTAATATAAGGTTACTAGGCGGTTTTTTATTTGTGTATCATGTATCGGAGTAGTCATTTTTTGATCGTTCATAATACTATTAAACATAATGGGAATTATAAAATTAATAGCAAGATAAGGATAAATTAGTGCATTCAAGCAAAGCTTGTAGCTGCTTTGAGTAAAGACACAGATCTTTTCACGGCTGTGAAACGTTTGTTTCATGGATGTGAAAAGATCGTATCACAGCTGTGAAAAGATCAGATCACCTATATGAAAAGATTAATTCAGCTTGACGCAACTATTTGATTCGCTATTAACTCCTTCAAATAAAGCATGACTTTCGGATGACTTAATGGCATGTTCTCTAGGATTTCTTTAAGCTCTCGCGTACTGATATCAAATGAAACCAGATCTGAATGATATGAGAAATGAATGTTTATGTCTGGATTACTGCCTATAAGCATAGCCATTGTACCCGCCAAATCTCCCAAAGGCGGACAATCAATATGAGATGAGACAAAACAAGCAACAACTACCGTACCTTTTCCCTGTATGGAAGATATTTCCACATTCCCGCCTGTTTGCTCCGCGTTTTGTATCAAGAAAGGTAAGCCTAGACCCACTTTTCGTGTCGTGCGAGTCGTATAAAACGGATTACGGATCAGAGAGACTGTTTCCGGATCCATGCCACAGCCATTATCCGCGATACGAATACATATGGATGTGTCCTTTATCTGTATATCTATCTCTATATCAGAAGCTTTTGCTCTGATACTATTAGCGGTTATATCCGTGATATGAAACGAGAGATTATCCATGAGAGGCGAAAATTAAGTGATTGTCTTTTTGATCAAAAGCCTTTCGTAAGCCATCGAAGGTTAATTCCTCCGTTTGCCAAATGGAGGGCTGAGTACCTATTTGTTCGGGGTAATGGGCATCCGAGGCTGAGTATTGAGTCTGCTCTTTCAAATACCCGTGAATAGACAATAACTTACTGTATCTTTGCTGATTATTATATTCAATAGCATCTAAAGATAAGCAGGGGTCTATAAAACCTAATTGACTGATCAAGCTGAATGACGGACGTTCTACATGGGCGGCTACAAATAGAGCATCCACCTTACGTGCTTGAGCGGCTATTTGGTTTACGCTTTGATCCAAGGCGGAGAGCAAAAGATAGGGTACTTCTCCTAGAATCTCATTCTCCGCATTCACCCAAACTTGATCGCCAAAACGTTCCGGATCATTTGGAATCGGAGGGAGATGCTCTTCTAAATATCGTTGGAATCGCTTACGGGATTCATCGGTCGGGAAATAAACCAGACAATGCGCTTCCTCACGGGTCGTAACTTCTACGCCCGCAAAGACCCTTAGTCCGAATCTCTCGCCAAGGGATTGAATCTCCGGGCATTGTAAGGTCGTATTATGGTCCGTAATGGCAATAGCATCCAAACCTTTCGCTAAGGAACGACGCACGATCTCCGATGGACTCATTTCCAGACTGCCACATGGCGACAGGCAAGTATGGATATGTAAATCAGCTAAATACTGTTTCATCCATTCTCATTCTGTAATAAGCGGTAAATCATACCGGAAGCCTCGAACGCGGAGCGTGTAGTTCCTAAAAGAGGGACAGCCTCTTCCCTACCTTTTTGTAAGGTCTCATCATCCGGAGAGGTTCCGTTCACGATCAATACAGCGGAGGCGTCTTTTAAAGTAGCCACGGCCAGTATATTCTGATGGGTTTGCATGGTAATCCATAGCATACCCTCCTCGATATGTCCCATGACATCACTTAATAAATCGCTCGTATAGCCTCCGGTTATCTCTGTATCAAGGCCCTCTTCTCCACAAAATACAGTAAGATTCAACATCTTCACTAAATCACAAACCTTCATATTTAGCTCCTTTCTTATAACAATCCTTATTTAAACGATCTTTCCCCCATGTCTTCTCAACGATACGGAAGGCATGCTCTTGGTCTAGTTTACCGTGCTTCTCCATATTACGTTGCATAAATACGCAATCACTGAATTGAGCCTCGTGGCGTACGATATCCTCGGCCAAGCTTTGACAGTTCGGACTGCCGCAAGCGCCACAATCGATTCCCGGTAGGTAGCACATCAATTTCCGCACTTGCTCCATTTTCTTCAGCATCTCATCGATCGTTCCATCGTACAACCGTTTGGGATTCGGTTGCACCGGACGGATCGTAATATGCTGCCTCAAATAGGATAAAGCCTCGAAATTATCGGCGGCGTATATCATCGGTACTTTATCCCGGTTCATGGATCGCTTCATGATACGCTCGGCCGTGAGGAAACGGTTCGCTACGGCTAATACACCTCCGGCACAGCTACGGTCGCAAGCCCTCAGTTCCAGAAAGTCTACGTTACGTACCTCGCTGGTCGTTTCCATTCGTTCCAAGAAATCGATCACATTATGGATCTCATCGATCGCGAGGCAACGACCAGAGAAATGTTTGGCCTCCCCTCCTGTCTGGCTCCATCGCATCTCTTTTTTCGTTAATGGCGGAGGAAGCTCACATTCCGGCTCGTATCCTCTCGGGCGATTCTTAAGAATATGGTATACCTTATTATATAGGGTATCCATATTTATCACGCCTTTGATCGTAGATGAGTAACCTTCCGCTCCCTTCAAGGCGGCGATTTTCGCTGCGCAAGGCGTAACATAAAAGATACCGATCTCTTCCGAGGGAACACCTTGCCCTTCCAATATCTTATGATAATAAGTGGCCGAGGCGTTTACCGGCGCTTTCACCAATAAGATATTCTCCACCAGCGCAGGGAAACGGACTTGTATCAACCGGACGATAGCGGGGCAAAAAGAACTGATCACCGGTTTTTCCTCGGCGTTTTCCATCTGCCGTACCATTTCCTTATGGATCATATCGGCGGTAAACTCTACTTGGAAAACATGGGTAAAGCCCAGTTCCATAACGGCACTGATAATTTCCTTCTCAGTCGTGTACTTTGAGAACTGCCCGATAAATACCGTGGGCATCAACGCTACCCTGCATTTATAATCAAATATACGCTGGAAGTCATCCTGCTCCACATAGATAGCCTCTGTCGGGCACGATTTCAAGCACTCGCCGCAATCCACGCACCAATCCTTATGGATCAAAGCCTTACCATCCCGGATACGGATCGCTCCCGTAGGACACTCTTTCATGCAATGCGTACAGCCTATACAGCGGTCATTGTCAATCTTCAAGGCATGATAAAAATTAGCTTCCTCCATGGTCTACGCTCCTTCTTTATTAAACCATGTGACCATACGTACCGTGGTACCTACGTCTACTTGGCTCTCGATCGTTAATTCATCTACGTTCTTCTTCATATTTGGAAGTCCCATTCCGGCACCAAATCCCATCTCACGCACGGCCTCGGATGCCGTCGAATACCCTTCACGCATAGCTAGCGATATATCCGGGATTCCGGGCCCTTCATCCTTCAGTTCCAAAGATATTTTATCAGCGTCCAATTCAGCGACAACCGTTCCTCTCCAAGCGTGAGCCACGATATTCACCTCCGCCTCATAAAGCGCCACGACCACCCGCTTAATGATCCGGGGATCGATAGCCAATTGCTTCAAGACCTTCTTTATCTGGCTAGACGCATAACCCGCCTTCGAGAAATTACCGCCCTCCAACTCAAACTTAAATAGCATATCTCACGACCTCCTTTCTCAATATATAGGAAGGAGCCCCGCGCTATAAAGCTCTCCGACCGTATGATACATAGAATGATCCGTCTCCAAAAGAACCATATTGTTCTCACGAGCCAGCTCCAGCATATCCGGGGTTACTTTCTTCCCCCGCACGAAAAGTATATAAGAAACTTCCGCCATCTCCGCAGTACGGATCGTTTGCAAATTACAAAGTCCTGTCACCAACAGCACATCACCACAATCCAGCGTAAGCACGTCACTCATCAGATCGCTGGCAAAAGCGCACTGCACATCGTTCTCCCGTTTCTCTGAGCCACAGACGATGGAGGCATCGGTAAGTTCTTGAATTCTTTGAATCTTCATAAGGTACCAGAGGTTACATTTTACATGGGCTAATGTAAGAAATAATTTCGAATGTCGGCCTAGTATATTACATTAATTACTATCTTTGGTACACTAACAAAAAATAATCCTTATGTTCAGTAAAGAAACTTATATGGCCCGCCGGGCTAAGCTGAAACAAACCATAGGTTCCGGTTTGTTGCTATTCCTTGGAAACGACGAGAGTGGGATGAACTACGCCGATAATACGTATCACTTCCGTCAAGACTCTACCTTCTTGTATTTCTTCGGATTGCCATACGCCGGGTTATCCGCTATCATCGATATCGATAACGATAAGGAGATCATCTTTGGCGATGAGTTGACTATAGACGCGATTGTATGGATGGGTACGCAGCCCACCCTAAAAGAGAAGAGCGAGGCCGCAGGTATCAAGGAAGTCCGTCCTTTTAAGGAGATCGAGACTTATTTGAAGAATGCCCAGCAAAAAGGCCAGCCAATCCATTATCTGCCGACATATCGTGCGGAACACCAGATCAAGTTATTCCAATGGTTGGGTATCGTACCCGGCGCGGATAAACCTTCCGTGCCTTTTATCATGGGTGTCGTAAACCAACGGAATTACAAGAGCGAGGAAGAAATTGCCGAGATCGAGAAAGCCTGTATCGTAACCGCCGATATGCACCTGACTGCCATGCGTACCGTACGTCCGGGAATCCGGGAGTCGGATGTAGCGGCTGCCGTTGCGGAAGTCGCTTTCGCCAACAATTACCAGCTCTCCTTCCCTATCATCGCCACGATCAATGGGCAGACCTTGCACAACCATGATCATAGTCATATGATTAAGAGCGGTGATATGCTATTATTGGACGCCGGTGCCGAGACTGAGATGGGATATGCCGGAGATATGTCGTCCACCATCCCAGCCGACTCTAAGTTCACGACCCGTCAAAAAGACATCTATGATATTCAAGTAGCCGCCCATGAGGCTGCCGTAGCGGCTTTGCGCCCGGGTATTCCTTTCGTGGATGTATATGAGTTGTCTTGTAAAGTGATCATGGAGGGTTTAAAGGACCTTGGTTTCGTGAAAGGAGATCCGATGGAAGCCGTAAAAGCCGGTGCTCACGCCATGTTTATGCCTTGTGGCCTAGGCCACATGATGGGATTGGATGTACATGATATGGAGAATCTGGGAGAGGTATACGTTGGTTATAACGGACAACCGAAGAGTACGGAATTCGGACGTAAGTCATTGCGCTTGGGACGTAAGCTGGAACCGGGTTTTGTCTTGACCATCGAGCCGGGCGTATACTTCATCCCTGAATTAATGGATTTATGGAGAGGCCAGAACAAGTTCACCGAATTCATCAATTACGAGAAGTTGTTTACATATAAAGATTTCAGTGGCATACGTAACGAGGAAGACTATCTGATTACCGAGAACGGCGCTCGTCTATTAGGAAAGAAGATCCCTTTGCGTACGGAAGAAGTAGAAGCAATTCGATAAATCCTATACATTATTATATATAAGCTTATGCAAAAGGGGGAGCCTTAAAAACAGCTCTCCCTTTTTGGGCTAAACGAGAAAGACAATGTATGAAACGATTTAAAACCGATATCCGATACTTAGAAAGAATGAATGCATAAAACGAATCCGAGGCATACTAAGCCTTTTCCCCTCTACAATGAAGTTTCGCCCTCCACTATATAAATCAAAATTCGAAAATATATACCCCAAAGAGAATATATACCGCTGGTCTATATCGAGGCTCAACATACTTTTAATATGATAAAATAACGATTTACCTCCCTTGTTCTTTATATGATCGAATTTTTGAGGTATCCATACCCCGGGAGTGTTTGGAACATAGCTTATATTAAACTCTTGATTGACAGGCAAAGGAATGGTTAATCCGGGTGAAACGACCAAAGAGAGTCCCGTATCCTTGTCTTTCCCGAATTTAAAAGCGGGAGTTACTAACTGGATGGCCGGACGTAACGCAAAGAAATGACAGCCCGGATTACTCTCATCTGAATCCCAGAACCACTGATTATCTCTTGAAAACCCCGTATAACTATCTTTCTCAATCGTATTACAGAAAAGCAACCCCATAGTAATTCCCACATAAGGAATCGGTAGATAAGTAACAGATGGCTCTACCTCCCATGCTGAATTATTATTCAAGGCACCGGAGAGTTCTACTTTCCACATATGGGATTTTTCTACCTCTTGCGCCTGTCCCTCAAAGGTAAAGATCAAACAAATAAAGAAAAGTATAGATCTCATTATTTATAGGATGTTAGTTGTTCATTTACAGTAAAGACAGAGGACCTTCTCAATCACCCTATCCATTAGGGTTAATAAATCAAAAAGAGTTAATAATAAACACGGACTTAAAAAGAAAGCGTACATTTCCTTCTCAGACTATACATGATATTTCATCATCTCGAAACGAAAACTTGTGAATCGATAAAAAAAGGCTGTCCCATCTTGAAGTGGAACAGCCCTCTTTGCTAAATAATACTGATTAAATTGCTTTCAGAATCTCGGTCAGTTTTTCCGGGGTGACGTTGGCGGCGATTATCACTCCTTCGTCGTTAATCAAGAAGTTCTTGAAACCTTTTCTTAAATCATACTTCTTGTACAACTCTGACTCTTTACCCAGTCCTTCGTGAAATTGCGTTGACAGATCCAACTTGTCAATCTTTACCGTCTCGGTAAAAATAGATTCTTTCTCATCCATAGAGATCGAACACATCGCAATTTTGTCCGGACCAAACTTGTTAACCTCATTCGCCAATTGCACGTTACGAGCCCGCGATTCCGCATCGTAAGCCGCCCAAAAGTTGAGCAATGTATAACGTCCTAATTGGTTGTGGAAACTGGCTTTAGCGTCGTTTCCCAAAAACTCTATTCTCGGAGCTAGATCACCGGGGTTCACACCCTCGGTAAGTTTCGCCTTTTTCGAACCGGCAGACATTCCTAATAACGCTACCGATGCGATGAGAACATAAGCTCTTACCTTCATATTTTCAATTTTACGTTAAACTTAATCGGGGGAATCTCCCGGGGGACAAACTCCCGACTCCTGATTTTCAGGATCGTAAACAAGCATGTTTCTTTCGCTAAAGAGACACTAACTTGCCTTTAACGGGTGCAAATATAAAACCAAATACTTCTTTCTACCAAATTATATAGCGATTTTCTGCAAATTAGCAAGCTTTTTTATATGTTTTAGCGCACACATCGATAAAAAATTAACTGTTTTGCAACATAAATTTAGAAGTAGAGTACCTTTTTCTCCCCGAGAGAACCGCAAAATCATCAAGAATCATTAGCTTCCCGCTCCCCTACCTTTAGACCGATAACAGGGAATCCTTAGCGATTTCATCTTTAAGTATAGATTATCCAACGGCTGTTGCATAATCATCTAACAGCTGGTGCATGATCTTCCAACAGCCGTTAGAAGATCATGCACCAACTGAAAAATTAGCAATGCTTCAAGAGCAAACCGCTAATCCTTCTTGGAAAAGAGGCTAATAGCATTAAGAGATTCCCTTTAATCACCTTGTACTGCCATCTTGAAAAATAAAAGGAAAAAAATACCCTTCCCTCTTGTTTATTCAAAAACTTCCACTACATTTGCAGTGTACTATTAAACTAATACACTAAAGCAGCAAAACATATGATTACATTAAAAGAACTCTCATTCAGCTATAGCCGCAAAAAAGAGGTACTTGATCGTATCAATCTTGAGGTTGGATCGGGACACATCTGTGGCTTATTGGGAAAGAACGGTGAAGGAAAGACTACGCTTCTAAACCTTCTAAGCGGACAGATCTTTCCGGATCAAGGTTCTTGCCTCGTATTGGAGGAAATTCCTTCCGAGAGAAACGCTCGTTTCTTGCAGCAGATATTCTTATTGCCGGAGGAAATCTCCATGCCTGAGGTCACCGCCATAGAATATATAAAGATGTACGCGGCTTTTTATCCGACATTTAGAGACGATATCTGCAAGGCTTGCGTAGAATCGTTTGAGATCAATCTATCCGATCGCCTGTCGAAAATGTCTCAAGGACAACGGAAAAAGGTGGCGATAACCTTGGCGCTGGCCGCTCATACGCCCCTGCTTCTAATGGATGAACCAACAAATGGGCTGGACATTCCCTCGAAAGCGACATTCCGCAGACTGGTAGCCTCTTTGATAGATGACAATCAGACGGTTATTATCTCCACGCATCAGGTCAGGGATCTAGAAAGCTTGATCGACACGGTATTGATCTTAGACCAAAGGCAAATCCTATTGAATAAGACATTGAACGAGATCGGCGAGAAACTTTATTTCGGACCACTCCTGCCGGAAGAGAAAGCTCTTTATTCCGAGCCTACCTCGCAAGGGACAATAGGCGTCACCGCAAGGGATGGCAAGGAAGAGACGGCCGTATCCTTAGAGTTGCTCTTTAACGCAGCGATAACGTATCCCAAAGAGATCCAAAGAATCATGAACTCCTAAATACACATAGACATGAAAACAGATTTTAGTATACAACGCATCAATCTTTTACTTCGCAAAGATTGGATAGAGAATAAGAAAAAATTAGCTTATGGGGTATTGGTCATCCTCGGAGTCCTCTTCTTTTTCCTGTTATCCTCCATTTTATGGGATACGAGATTCCGTACCTTTACATTATATGTATTGGGATCATTGGGGACTTTTATCGCTTTCTGTAGCTACGTAAACTTGATGATACACCGCCCTAGAGGATTGTTCTTAACGCTTCCCGCGAGCAACCAAGAGAAATTTGCCGCTATCTTGATCGAAGGCATCGTGGTATTCTTAACATACCAAGTCACGTTCTGGACTGGGACGGGAATAGCCTCAATGCTCATTCATATACAGCCTGTAGCATTCAAGGACATTACCATGCCCTTGCAAGAGTTCACCATGCTGGCGTTTGTCGGTTCCTTGATGTTCCTCTCTTACGTTACATTCAAGAAGTATGCTTTAGGAATCGCTTGTGGCGGATATATATTGATAGTCGCCTCTATCATAGGGATTGTCTATCTATGCATAAGCACGTTGAACATCCAGCCGGGTATGGATAGGTTCTGTTATGAGTCTTCCCCACTTTATACCGCCGTGTATTGGCTAAGTTTTGCCTTTACACCCGCATTTCTCATCGCTACCCTCATGGTCTTATACGTCGCTTATCTAAAACTTAAAGAAAAGGAACTAAGATGAACTACAATACGAATCAATCCATATTTATCCAAATAGCCGAGCGGATTTGCGACCGGGTATTGAGTGGTAATTACAAAGCCGATAGCCGTATCCCTTCGGTACGGGAACTAGCAGTAGAGATGGAAGTGAATCCGAACACGGTCATGCGTTCCTTCGAACGTCTGCAAGCGAATGAGATTATTTACAATAAGCGTGGGATCGGCTACTTCGTCGCTTCCGACGCCGAGCAAAAAATCCGTGAGATGCGCCATAACCAGTTCGTGGAAGAGGTACTTCCCGCCGTCTTCAAGGAGATGCACCTGCTAGATGTAGGTATCGACGAGCTTACGAAAGCCTATACATTATATATATCTACCATTAAATAAAGACAATCATGAAAAAAAGTAATCGCATATTTATCGCCTTGATAGCGACATTATATATCGTTCCAGCCCTCACTTTCGGCGTTGCCCAGTTTACGTCGGAAAAATGCCTTACAGGTTTCACGCAAAAGTTTCAGATTATCCAGATAGATAATCCGGAGTTGAAAGCGGAAAACATAAAAGTCGATACGAGAACCGCCTCCGAATTTCCCCGGGGGCAAATACTGGAAGCAAAGGACCGGTCGTTACTCTATTACGAGGGAATGAAACGGTATTTGCCGGAAGTCAGCCGCCACGATTCTCTATTATTGGTTAGCGGGGCGAGGGGCGCCGGGCAAGATAAAAATCTCACGTTGCATATCCGTATCAACAATATCCAGAAGATCCGTCTGAACGGAGAAGAGATTTGGACTAGGTAACAATCACATACACACATTATTTCTTAATCATTAAATCGTACTATAATGAAACAAATCATTATGGCGGCCCTTCTTATATCTTTTTCTTGGGGTATCCGGGCACAGCAATTACAGATCAGGGGGAAAGTCATTGATCTATCCGACAAGTCTCCTCTTGAGTTTGCGAATATCACGCTTCAAACAGCCGATTCCGCATTTATCACAGGGACGACGACGGATAGTAAAGGACTTTTCCGGATCGAGAAAGTCAAGGCCGGAGATTATCAAGTATCTGTTTCCTCCATAGGTTACAAGACCTCGGTAGTCTCCGTGCTGGGACTTTCCCAGCCTATAGATCTCGGTACGATCTCATTGGCATCCTCCTCTATATCCTTAGATGAAGTCACGGTCAACGCTTCCGCTATCCGCAATACGGCGGACCGTAAGATCACGTTCCCTACCTCTGAGCAAAAAGCGGCTTCCAGCAATGGCATCAATCTATTGAACGCCTTGATGCTTCCCCGTTTGGAAGTGGACCCGATCCGGAATAGCGTATCGCTATCGAATGAAGGGACTATTCAATTCTGCATCAACGGTATCAAGGTGGAGCTGTCTGATATCCGGGGCTTATCGCCACAGGAGGTAATCCGGGTAGAATATCATGATAATCCGGGCTTACGCTACGGTAATGCCTCTGTCGTACTCGATTACATTGTACGGAGAGAAACGAGCGGTGGTTCTGTTAATCTAGACCTTAGTAATTCACCGACCACCTCTTTTGGAGACGATCAGGTATCGGCGAAGTTCAATCATAAGAAATCGGAGTTCGGATTGCAATACGCCGTCCGTTACCGGAATCCGTATCATATCTGGACGGAAGGAATCGAGACCTTCCGCTTTGAGAGTGGCGAGACGATGGAACGTACCTCGGAAGGTCTGCCAAGAGGAATGTCCGAGACCGCTCATAACCTCTCTCTTAATTATAATCTGGTAGATAACGACCATTATTATTTCAATGCTACGCTACGCTATTTCTTATCAGACGAGGATAAAGGTGGCGGCAAGAACCTGTATACCAACAATAATCCCGAGGATAAGACATACGCTTGGAATCCAAATAGCAACTCTACCAAACGTCCTTCCCTCGACCTTTATTACCAACGCTCCTTACCACATAAGCAGACATTGATACTTAATATGGTAGGTACGTACATACATACGAACGCAAACCAAATGTATCAAGAATGGAAAAACGATATCCTCTTATCGGATATCTTGTCGAACGTGGACGGAAACAAATATTCCATCATCGGCGAGGGAATCTACGAACGGCAATTCGAGGCCGGTCGATTGGGAGGAGGATTGAAACACACCCAATCGTGGACGGATAACACCTACAGCGGAACGGTTGGAGGACGAACCAAGATGAAACAGTCGGAGACGTATCTCTATACGGAATTCAGCGGACGTGTCAAGAAGTTGAATTATACCGCCGGAATAGGTGTCTCCCGCTCATGGCTCAAGCAAGAAGGCGAGGAAGATTATCAATATTATACGTTCCGCCCAAAGGTATCCTTACAATATAACTTTACGGATAATATGTATTTCCGGGTAAACGGTAGCGTAAATAATGTCTCACCTAGCCTATCGGAACTAAGCGCCATCGAGCAATATATCGATACGCTACAGATACGCCGGGGAAATCCTTATCTGAAACCCTATAAGAGTTATGACATGCAAGCCAATTATCTATATAAAAAAGGAATATTCACCGGAGACTTAAACTTTTATTACAGTAATAGCCCGGACCGGATCATGGAGGAAGTGATACGGGAAAACAATAAGTTCATTCGCATTACCGATAACCAAAAAGGATGGCAGAAACTAAGCGGTGACTTGACATTACGTGTCGGCCCTATCATCAAGCGGATCATAAGCCTATCCGTGACAGGTGGAGTCAATCGTTATATCAGCGAAGGAAATAGTTATTCGCATACCTATAACAATTGGTATTACCGGGCTTCCGTCATGGCTATGTACAAGAAATTCATGGCTATGTTCCAGATACAAAGTAGCTATAATACGTTTGTCGGCGAATTATTGCATGGTGGCGAGAATATCCATATGTTTATGTTCCGGTACAATCAAGGTAAATTCGCCGTTGGAGCCGGATTGATGATGCCTTTCTCCAGCCAGTACAAACGGGTAGAGGAAAATCGGAACGCTTACGCTCCCAGCCGTACGAACATGTACGCGAACGACTTCAGCCGAATGTTGATGCTAACTTTCTCTTGGAATTTTGACTTCGGCCGCAAGTTCAAGGAGGCCAACAAGAAACTTTGGAATAGTGATGAGGATTCGGGTATCATGCGATGATCCTCAAATAAAAAAAGTCCGGTATTAATTACCGGACTTTTCTTTTCTATCTTCAGGAGGGGGAATTGGAACCCCTTCTTTAATAAACTCATCATATACGATCTTAGGATGGTCTTGCGGAGAAGCCAGTTGATATTCCGCGGTGAAATTATCCCGCCTAAAATTCTTCAGCTTAAGGTTTTCCACGCTGTAATTTCTCAAGGTCTCTTTCCTGTCACCAAACAAAGAGCTGTTCAATACCTCCGAATCCAGAATGTTTTCTTTCGGAGTCATTGTAGGCAAAAGGTTTTGCTCCAGCAATCCTCTATAAGCGCCAATGTATTCGCACCAAACAGAATTACCTTTTTGATAGATCCGATAGGTGTAGTTAGACCAAGCTGTCGTTACATGAATCTCATGCTCCCAGATATCGACGGATGCCTCTGAATCAAAGTAGGGATCTTTAATCGTCACACGTCGTAATCCATGATTCTCATCTCTCACTAAAGTCAGCCACTTATCTGAATGAAGTATTTCAGAAATAATGTCGGGCAACTTTTCCTTGATTTCAAATTGGATTCTCATACATTTCGCCTGCCGGTCAGGACTTTTTAAGGTTGCCAGGTTCTCATTAAACATTTTGTCGTTAATACGATAAAACAAATATAAGCAAAAATGTTTAATATAATATACTCTTTTTCGATAATTCTTACGTACTTTTGCCTAATAGAATGACAAATATGGCACAAAACGACGAAATAATACTGATAAATATCAATGGAGCGGATCGTCCGGGTGTAACGGCGGCTCTTACGGAGATTCTAGCCAAGAACAACGCTGTTATCCTCGATATCGGTCAAGCGGATATCCATAACCATTTATCATTGGGTATCTTGTTTCAAAGCACGGAAGGAAATTCCGGCGATATATTGAAAGAACTACTGTTCAAGAGTTACGAATTAGATGTCAATATCCGTTTCAATCCCATTACAGAGCAAGAATATAGTAAATGGGTAGGTATGCAGGGCAAGAACCGGTATATCATCACGATATTAAGCCGTAAGCTTACGGCCAAGCAAATCGCGGGTGTTTCCCGGATCGTAGCGGAGCAAGATATGAATATTGATGATATCAAGCGGCTCACGGGACGTATCCCGTTGGACGAGAATGCCCGTACTCCTAAGGCGAGCGTGGAGTTTTCCGTACGTGGTACCCCGAAAAACAAGGAGTGCATGAAAGCGGAGTTCATGAAACTTTCCACGGAGCTTGAGATGGATATCTCTTTCCAAGAGGATAGCATGTATCGCCGTATGCGCCGTCTGATTTGTTTCGATATGGACTCTACCTTGATAGAGACGGAGGTTATCGACGAGTTGGCGATACGTGCCGGAGTTGGCGATCAAGTAAAAGCGATTACAGAGGCAGCCATGCGTGGAGAGATCGATTTCTGCGAGAGCTTCCGCCAGCGTTGTGCCTTATTAAAGGGGTTGGACGTATCCGTGATGCAGGAGATCGCCGAGAATCTACCGATCACAGAAGGTGTAGACCGCTTGATGCGTATCTTGAAAAAGGTGGGCTTCAAGATCGCTATCCTTTCCGGAGGTTTCACTTATTTCGGTAATTTCCTTAAACAAAAATATAATATCGACTATGTATACGCCAACGAGCTTGAGATCGAGAATGGCAAGCTAACGGGTAATCATGTGGGTGATATCGTAGATGGAAAGCGTAAAGCGGAGTTATTACGCCTGATCGCGCAAGTGGAGAACGTAGATATTCGCCAGACCGTAGCGGTTGGCGACGGGGCGAACGACTTGCCGATGATTAGTATCGCCGGTCTAGGTATCGCCTTCCATGCCAAACCGAAGGTTAAGGCGACCGCCAAGCAATCTATCTCTACGATTGGCCTCGATGGTATCTTATATTTCCTTGGATACAAGGATTCGTATTTGGATGAACAGATGTAATATATATAATTAACGTATAGCGATTATGATCAGACATATTGTAATGTTTAAGTTGAAGGAGTTTCAAACTCCGGCTGAGAAGCAAGCCAAAATGCAAGAAATTAAGGATAAGCTGGAAGCCTTAATCAATAAGATAGACGTATTGAAAATGATCCGTGTAGATTTTAATTGTAATCCGGCGGAGACTTGGGATATTATTTTAACTACTGAATTACCTACCTTGGAAGATGTAAATACGTACGCTAATCATCCGGAACATGTAGCGGTCGCTAAAGGAATTATTGGCCCGGTAAAGGCGGACAGAGCTTGTGTTGACTATGAAATCCTTTGATATAGAGGAGCGTGTGAACCAAGCGGTCCACAACTTCGAGTCCGGATATAATTGCGCTCAATCAGTATTCCTCGCTTATTCGGATGTCTTCGAGTTGGATTTAGAGCTGGCGAAAAAGATGTCTGTATCTTTTGGAGGAGGTGTCGGACGCATGCGTGAGGTTTGTGGTACCGTAAACGCAATGGCGATGTTAGCCGGATTTAAGTATCCGGTATTTGATCCGCTAGATCAAGAGGCGCGTGCCCGCAACTATGGCATGGTACAAAAAATGGCGGCTTTATTCAAGGAGAAACATGGGACGATCATTTGCCGTAGCCTTCTTCCTCCGGAAGAGACATCGACGAATCCCGCTCCTTCCGCACGCACACAACAGTATTATGCCAAACGTCCTTGCGGTAAATACGTTGAGGAAGCGGCTCGTATCGCCGGGCATATGCTAAAGGGTGAACTTGAATAAACGGCATTGTCAAGCTAGAAGACGTATTTGTGAAATGTAACCAAGTTTTCGAATCTCAGTGAATAACTCACTGTAAGAGGACTTGGATTTCACATTGACTTTATAGGTAATTGTCGACGTATTCTTGTCGTAATTATGCTCATAAGAAAGACTTACGATAAATATGCTCCTATTTTCCAAGATTTTCCGGATACCTTTAAGATCGGGAGTCGAGGTTGAGCAATTTATCGTAAGTATTTTATTAACACCATCCAAATACATACGTCGCTCCAGCCTTTCTAAAGAAACCAATACGAACAAGGTAAATGCCGTAGTGATAGAAGCGGCCAAGAACATACCGGCACCAGCGGCCAAACCTACTACAGCCATTACCCAAATACAAGCCGCCGTAGTGAGTCCATGCACGCTTCCATGACTTTGAATAATAGCTCCTGCTCCCAAGAAACCAATACCTGTAAGGACTTGGGCGGCGATACGCCCCGGATCTCCATTCAAGAAATTCGGATAGGTTTGTGGTATCCAGATAGATATCAACATGGCGGCGGCAGATCCCATACAGATCAAGGTAAAGGTTCGCATACCAGCGTCCCTGCGGCGAAATTGCCGTTCAGCCCCGATAATGGCGCCCAGCACAAAACTGATCGCCAACCGCACGGCGGCGGTGGAAGTAGTAATCTGAGTACTGTCTAAAATCTCATTCAAGTGTTCTAGCATAGCCTTTGGTATCCTTTTATTTGGTTTGGTGCAAATGTAATACTTTATTGCCCATATTTAGTTAAAAAACAAACAGCTTCTTAGCCTCCCTTCGCTTTTTATTTAATTAACAATACCGAGTCGCAAACTATATATATTGTTAAAAAGACAAATCACTATTGTTTTTCATCCTCCCTAATTGTATATTTGTGCTATACAAATAGTACAATATGATTAAGTTTGTTTTAGATTACTCTAATGGAGTGCCTATTTATCGCCAAATAATAGATCAGATTCTATTTGGGATAGCATCCGGCCAACTGAAGCTGGGCGAGCAATTGCCTACAGTAAGAGCTCTTGCCGTAGAATTGAAGGTAAATTTAAATACTGTATCAAAAGCTTATAAAGAATTAGAGATAAGGGATGTTCTAACAACTCAACAAGGTTCTGGGACATTCATCAATCAGGTTGATTCCATTCTTCTGGAAAAAGAGAGGAATAAAAAGCTAAAAGATATATGTACTCAGTTCTCAATACTGGCATCAACTTATGGCTTTACGATTGAAGAGATAAAAGCGGAATTGTCTAAATGTGAAATCTTAAATAAATACCACCATGAAAAGTAATTTAAAAACAAAAGGTTGGGCTAATCCGATATCAGTTTCTGTTATGCTATTAGCCATTATTTTATCACTCGCTTTGTTTGCGCTTCATAGGATAGAGTTGTCTATCATTTTTATGGTTGCATTAGGATTATTGTCTGTATCTATGCGAATCGCAGATCAATGGGAACATGCGGTAGTTTTACGCATGGGAAAATTTCAGGGATTAAAGGGACCAGGCGTATTCTTCATATTACCTATTATTGATAGCGTATCAGCCTATGTGGATCAACGGGTAAGGGTGAGTTCTTTTAAAGCAGAGCAAACTTTAACAAAAGATACAGTTCCCGTAAATGTAGATGCCGTGGTATATTGGACCGTTTGGGATGTAGAAAAAGCGGTATTGGAAGTACAAGATTATCAAGAAGCCATCGAGCATATTGCTCAGACAGGCTTACGAGACACCATAGGAAAACACGAGTTGTCAACTCTTTTACAAGAACGAGATAAAATAGCGGAAGATTTACAAATCCTTTTGGATCAAAATACGAACCCTTGGGGCATTACATGCCAGACTGTTGGTATTAAAGATATTGCGATTCCTGTAGATTTGGCGGAAGCGATGAGCAAGGAGGCGCAAGCTGAGCGTGAAAGGAGGGCGAGAGTTATCCTGGGAACCGCGGAAACAGAAATCGCGGAAAAATTCGCGCAAGCCAGTAAAGAATACAGAAATAACCCTGTCGCTCTTCACCTACGGGGTATGAATATGCTTTTTGAAGGTCTAAAAGAAAAGGGATCAATGGTAATAGTACCAAGTTCCGCATTAGAAACGATGAACCTTGGGGCGATTGGAGGACTCGCATCTTTATCCAAAGTACAAGATGATTTATAAAATATAATACTATGATACTACAAATAAAACCTTTCATAGGCTTATCCGTCCTGTTTTTGAGTGTTTTCTTTTCATGCGGGCAGACTAAGAAAACAGAAGGATTGGAAGTGATTCCAATCGAAGCGGCTTATCTACATCCAACGACATTGAAGGCTTCGGATTATTTTCGGAAAATACGTTACGTGCCTTTGGAGACTAATGACCATGCCTTGGTTGGAAGCGATCCTGTAGTCTGGATTTCCGGCGATCGGTTGATCGTATCCTCCAATCAAAAACAATGTTTGTCATTTGATAAAGCTACAGGTCGCTTCGTTAGCTCGATCGGACATATCGGGAATGATCCGGAAGGTAGCCAGTCGCTTTTCGGCTGGATGAATGCCGCAGCCGGACATGTTTATTTCCCGGCAGGGAATGGCCGGTCCGTCGTTTATGACAAGGATGGGAATTTCGTGGGTGATCAACAAGATCTGGAGGTGACCAATGGTATTTATGGCGTAGATACATACGATTATTTGGACAAGGATATACTGGTAGAGCATTTACCCGCCACCGAAGACAAGCCGGATCGGATCATCCTTTTTCGTGATACCACGCTGTTAGCCTCATTTCCGTCGCATGGAGAGCCGCATAGCCCTCTGTCGGGAGCTATGACAGATATTCTGGAGATGAATATACATCAGCATACAGAAACGGGATATGATGTAATTTATATAACTTTTAAAGATGGTCGTCAAAATTGCCTGGTTCCCTCGGAACAAATCTTTTGGCATAAAGGAAAGGATTTGTTTTTCCGTGAGACGTTCAATGACACGATTTATCAAGTGGAAACAACAGGATTGACCCCCGTGAAGCGTTTTGACTTTGGGACGATGCGTTGGGACCGGAAAGATCGGTATAATCCGGAGAAAGATCAAGCCTTTTACCCTTTGGACGTGTGTGAGAGTGATCGCATACTTTGGCTTCGATTCGTAGTGAATTTACACCATCAGGAACAATGGAAAGTTTATAACGCTATCTATGACAAAATAAACGGAGATGTGAAAGTCGCCCCTTTCAAGGAGGGAATACATGATGATCTGAATGGTTTCTTACCTTTACAGCCTACTTTCGCCACACCTTCGGGCGAATTCGCTCAGCTTGTTCCAGCGGGAAAGATCTTGGAATGGTTTGAGAAGCATACCGGGCAAGAGGATTGGCCGGAGGAGATAAAAGCTCTCAAGAAGTTGACGGAAGAAGATAACCCGGTCGTAATATTGATGGAGTGATTAATATCATCCGAAGTGACATGAGATTCATATTTTTTCTTGCATCATTGATTGAATTCAGTTCTCTTTTTTTATCTTCGTGACGGAATAGAGAATAATCCAATAAATTCAAATATAACTAAATCTTCAGAAGTTGAAAATAATAACATACAATACCAATGGTTTAAGGGCCGCCGTAGGTAAAGGCTTGCCCGAATGGTTGGCGCAAGAGCAACCGGACGTGTTATGTATCCAAGAGACGAAATTACAACCGGATCAGTTTCCGGCCGAGACTTTCGAGGCGTTGGGATACAAGTCCTATCTGTTCAGCGCACAGAAGAAAGGATATAGTGGCGTGGCCATTCTCACGAAACAGGAGCCGGATCATGTCGAGTATGGAATGGGAATCGAGCGGTACGACAACGAGGGCCGTTTTATCCGTGCGGATTTCGGGGATCTGTCTGTCGTCAGCGTTTATCATCCTTCCGGAACTAGCGGGGACGAACGACAGGATTTCAAGATGGTATGGCTGGAAGATTTCCAGAAATATGTAGTTGAGTTACAAAAATCCCGTCCGAACCTGATATTATGCGGCGATTATAATATTTGCCACGAGCCGATAGATATCCATGATCCGATCCGGAACGCCAAGAACAGCGGTTTCCTTCCAGAGGAACGGGAATGGATGACACGTTTCTTATCGGCAGGCTTTATCGATACTTTCCGTTTGCTGAATCCGGAGAAACAAGAATATACGTGGTGGAGTTATCGTTTTAATTCCAGGGCGAAAAATAAGGGATGGCGTATTGATTATTGCATGGTTAGCGAAGCGATGAAGTCTAGGGTGAAAGCGGCTTACATATTAAATGATGCCGTACATTCAGATCATTGCCCGGCGGTGCTAGAAGTAAAATAATCAGACTCGGCAGACAGGGCCCTTTGCCACCCTAATGGCAGAGCTCTGCCAATAGGAGAAAAAGGATTTGCAGAGCAATATGCTGTAAATTAATATATTACGCTTCGTGTCTATCAGCTAAAAATGACAGTCTTATTCTTATAGGCCAGTATCTTCCGCTCGATATGTTTTTGTACGGCACGGGATAAAACGATCTTCTCCAAGTCTTTTCCTTTATTCACCAACTCGCTGATTGTGTCCTTATGCGTGATACGTACGACATCTTGCTCGATGATCGGGCCGGCATCCAACTCGGTCGTAACGTAATGACTGGTAGCACCGATGATCTTCACGCCCCGCTCAAAAGCCGCATGATACGGTTTTGCCCCCACGAAAGCCGGAAGGAAAGAGTGATGGATATTTATGATGCGGTTCGGATACTCGTTAATCATTTGTTCTGAAATCACTTGCATATAACGTGCCAGCACGATAAAGTTTACCTTGTGCTCCGCCAGCAAAGCCAGTTCCTTTTGTTCTTGCTCCTCTTTCGTCTCTTTCGTGATCGGGAAATGATAGAAGGGGATGCTGAATCGCTCGGCTACATGCGCCAAGTCCTTATGGTTGCTGATAATCAAAGGAATCTCCACGTTCCATTCTCCCGCCGTATAGCGTGCCAGCAAATCCTTTAGCTCCCACTCGATCCGCATAAAAAGATATTCTCCACATGGTCTACATACTGATCCAAATAAATGATATTACCTTTATTTACGGTAAAAAAATTCGTTACATCCGCCAAAATACCCGGCGTATCGGGGCAATGCAACAGTAGTTTTGCTGTACTCATATCAGATACTCTTATTTGTTAACCTAAATCATCAAATTGAAATCGCAAATGTAGCATATTATTATTAATCGCAAATAAATAATAGCAAAAAGTTTAATAGAAAAGGGATTTGCTAAATATTAGTGTATTCAAGATCAACTCTTTACGGCTAAAAAATAACCGGGACATAACAATAAAATCAAACTTTTTCTTTAACATTGCACTCGCTTAAGAACCATATATACCTAAGATTCTATTATTTAATTATTTATATATGAGACAACTACTAATTTGTATTTTCGCATTATTCGCATGCGTATATTGCGCAAACTCTCAAGTCAGAGGCAATGAGATCCGTGTCGTCGTTTCGCCGGATCATGCGGATTGGACTTATGATCTAAATGAGCCTTGTTCTTTCACGATTCAAGTTTATACGGCCCAGAATCTATTGAAAGACGTAACGATCGACTATTCTCTCGGGCCGGAAATGTACCCGGAAGAAACCAAGGAAAATGTCCTGCTGAAAGAAGGAAAGCTAACCGTAAAAGGGCGTATGAAACACCCCGGCTTCTATCGTTGTAAAGTAAAAGCCCATGTAAATGGCAATACCTACGAAGGACTAGCGAACGCCGCCTACAGACCGGAGCAAATCCTTCCTACGGCCGAGAATCCTTCCGACTTTGACGCTTATTGGATAGCCGCAATAGAGAAAGCCCGTCGCACTCCCTTGCGACCAACCATGGTGCTGCTTCCGGAGCGTTGCACCGAAACAGTCAACGTATATCATGTTAGTTTCCAGAATGTTCGTCCCGGATCACGTACCTATGGCATTCTTTGTATGCCGAAAAAAGAGGGAAAATATCCGGCGTTGCTACGTGTGCCCGGCGCAGGAATCCGTCCGTATTATGGGGATGTGACAACCGCCGAGAAAGGTGCGATCACTTTGGAAATCGGTATTCATGGCATTCCAGTCACCATGACGCAGGATTATTACGATAAGCTCTTCAACGGCGCTTTATGGGAATATTGGAAAATGAATAATGACAATCGAGACGCTTTTTATTACAACCGGGTCGTACTAGGCTCTATCCGTGCGGTCGATTTCCTATGCGGTTTGCCGGAATACAATGGCAAGTCTCTCGGCGTAACCGGTTCCAGCCAAGGGGGAGCTTTATCCGTTATAACAGCCGCCTTACATAAGCAAGTTACTTTCTTCGCCGCCGTTCATCCGGCCATGTGCGATCATTCCGCCTTCCTACAGCATCGTGCCGGAGGATGGCCTCATTATTTTTATAACCAGGCTTCTCCAAATAAAGAGGAAATACACGTATCACGTTATTATGATGTGGTTAATTTCGCACGCCGCCTCTCTATTCCGGGATGGTTCAGTTGGGGATATAATGATGAGGTCTGCCCGCCAACATCCATGTATTCCGCCTATAATAGTATAACTTCCCCAAAAGAATTACATCCTTATTTGGAGACAGGACATTATTGGTACCAGGAACAATATGACGAATGGAATAATTGGTTGTGGAAACAATTAGGGATTATTTTGTAAAAAAGCAATACTGTTTTAGCGACAAAAGTATATTGTTTTAAAATAAAAAGAGCATTGTTTTATGATTAAAACAATGCTCTTTTTTTACATCATATATTTCTCTAAAAACGACTTCTATTCCTGTTTCTTATTAACGGGAAATATCCAACGCTCCAATCAATTCTTTTACCGATTTAAAACCATGCCGGTCGCAATAATCATTCATCCCGTCAATCACTTTTATAGAGACCGTTGGATCCACGAAATTATAGGTTCCTATCTGGATAGCGGTAGCGCCCGCCAACATAAATTCTACGGCATCTTTCCAGTTTGAGATACCTCCCAAACCTATAATTGGAATCTTTACCGCATGATACGTTTGCCATACCATACGTAGAGCTACAGGTTTTACGCAAGGCCCGGAAAGACCTCCAGTTATTGTAGATAATATAGGTTTACGTTTCTCTGCGTCGATGGCCATTCCAAGCATCGTATTAATTAACGAAACAGAATCCGCACCCTCCGCTTCAACAGCTTTAGCGATCTCTGTAATATCAGTTACATTAGGAGAAAGTTTTACAATAAGTGTCTTTGGATAAACCCTTCGAACAGCCTTAACAACCTCCCCCGCACCACACGTAGTAACGCCGAAAGCCATACCACCTTGCTTTACGTTCGGACAAGAAATGTTCAGTTCGATAGCGGGAATCCTATCTAACTCTGCGATCTTTTCCGCACACTCGACATACGTTTCAACCGAAGACCCACTCACGTTTACGATCATATTCGTATTGATGTCCTTGATCTCCGGATAAATATGCTCAGCGAAATAATCGGCGCCCTTATTCTGAAGCCCCACGGCATTCAACATTCCGGAAGGAGTCTCCGCCATTCTTGGATAATCATTACCTTCACGAGGTTGGATAGTGGTACCTTTCACGAAAATACCCCCCAAACGTGAAATATCCATGAAATCAGCATATTCTATACCATATCCGAACGTGCCGGATGCTGTCATTACCGGGTTTTTCAACGGTAAATTCCCAATGTTTACATTTAATTCAGCCATGACAATTTCTCAATATTAAATACGGGACCTTCTGTACATACACACACATTATGACCTTCCTTGTTTTTCTCTACGCAGCACAAACAAGCACCTATGCCACAAGCCATCGTGTTCTCAAGAGAAACCTCGCAAGAAATAGCTTCCGCACCTGCGTATTTCGCTACCGCCACCATCATTGGTTTAGGACCACAAGTATAAATCTGGTCAAATCGAACCTCTTTAAGGATCGTATGGTTAGTCACATACCCTTTCTCGCCTAGCGAACCATCTTCGGTTGTGATATAAACCTTACCAAATCTCTGGAATTCATCTAATTGCAATACATCATCCTTAGAACGAGCCCCAAGTAGAAAAGTAGGCTCAAAACCGGCTTCTTTTAAACAAGCTCCTAGATATAACATCGGAGCGGTTCCAACACCACCACCAATCAGCAAAAGTCTTTTGTTCTCCTGTTCCTTGGAAGGAATTGTAAAACTATTACCCAGTGGTAGCATTATGTTTACAATATCACCGGGACGGAATTCTGCCATTTTTCTCGTGCCATCACCAACAAGTTGAATCAATAACCACAACTCATTTTTAGACTTATCTACATAGTTGACAGAAATCGGACGACGTAAGAATGTTGTAGGAGAGTTTTCTACATGAACCTCTACAAATTGTCCGGGAAGCATCTCTGGAAGATTCCCATCCGAGGTTAACTTTAGCAGGCAATAATTTTTATGAAGGTGACAGTTTTCAGTTACCTTCATGTCTAAGATGTACTTCTTCATATACACGATTACTCAATTTATCCGCAAAGATACATGAATATAACGTATATACCGAACAGTTTACCTTAGTCTTTCTTGTTTTTTTCAGGGACGAAAGTATCAAACGTATTGTCGGAGTAAAATATCATTATTTTACTAACATTTTTAGAAGGCTTTTCTTGGCATATAACTTGCTCTACAACAGGTTGTTTTTGGATGTTTACAGGTATCTCAACCCCAATTTCCTTGCGATTTTCGGCAACAACTTGTACATTGGGACGATTTTCAAGCATATTTGTAAACAAATTAGGTTCAGTTAACACATGTTCTCGGATCATTTCGCCTTTGCCAAACAATAGCCAGTCAGAATCAACATAAGTGAACCGTTCCAGTATTTTTAGCAGAACATCCAAACTCGGATTATTTCTACCAGATATAATATGTGACATTGCCGAACGCTGTATACCGATTGATTCGGCAAATTTAGAAGGGGTAAGTCCTTCACGTTCCATTATTTTTAAAATACGATCTCTCATATTCATATATATCTTAAATTCTTACTAGAATGCTGCCATTATGACCGTTTACTAAGATAAATGTCCATAAAGTAAACTGGATACAAAGATAAATCAATATTTCCATTTATGCAATTTATTTTTATAAAACTAAATTGATACATATGTGTCATTCCGATACATATGTGACGGGTAGAACTGTAAACCGTGTTCAAGAAGGAGGTATAGAGTATTTAGAAAAACTTTAGGAAAATAGCATATATATCTGATCTATATGTAAATATAATAATACATATGATGTATAGTTAGGGGATTTTTATACGTTTGTAGACGGAAAAATATGTTTAGTTAATGTAAACAATCAATATTTCTATATAAAAAACTGGTTATTTATAATTTATAGCAAATCTTACGTGGATAAAGAAATATATAATAATCCATGATTTATATTAGTAATGTAAACGCAACACATTTGTAACGCCTATATAATGATTACAAAAATCACCAACATTTGTAATCTACTCAAATACTTTTATTGTATATATGATTGTAAACATCCATTCCTCGGTTATATTTGTATACAATATAATTTTACTCTATTTATTTTACTGCCAACTTGTCTATTTTTCCTTTAACGGATAATGAAGGCAATCTATAGCTATACCGATTATAGCTTTAAGTATGGATTTCTTGGAATTTTTGAGGAAGAAGGTACGTGATTGAATAAATTTTAAAATCTCAGAGAGATAAAATATGCGTAATTAATTGATAAATAAACAAAAAGGCCTCTTTTTCCAGTTTGACTTTTTCATCATTCTAGGAAAAAAGGCCCTTTTGCCTGCACTAAGTCTATGATTTCTGTTTAATGTAAGATTTTGTAAAGTAATTCTTTTAGTAAATCTGCATCTGTCGCTGAAGAGTTTTCCACTCCCTTAGATCTTGCGTCAGTCATTCGGATATCGCTGATCAAATTAAAAACTTTCATCGCTGGATAATTTTTCATCCCCAAAAGATAGTCCTTTACTTGATAAGTTCCCCGTAAACCAAGTGCGGTCATCAATCCTGATTCCGATCGATCCTTTGAATAATAACAAATCAGCAAGTTTGAGAAATAGTTAAATAATACAGGAAGTGTCATCTGTATCGGATTACTTTTAGGGTTTTTCTCAAAATACTGAGCGATCCGGTTAGCCTTTAATATATCCTTCATGGCAAGTGCCTTTATCAGCTCAAAGTTATTGTATTCTTTACTAATCCCTATATTTTGCTCGATCAATTCCGGTGTGATGCGTTTTGAGGCCTTTTCAGCCAAGATAATTGCCAGCTTATCTAATTCCTTATTGAGACGGTTTAAATCGTTTCCAAGGAAATCTGAGAGCATTTGAGCGGCTTTTGGATCGATACCGATAGAACGCTGTTGCATCAAAGAGGTGATAAAACTCGGCATTTTATAATCCGGAATCTTTTTTGACTCATATAAAATACCGTTTTTATCGGTTGCGGCCGCTAACGCACGACGACGATCTAAAGTCTTATATTTGTAATTTATGACCAAAATAGTTGATGATAAAGGATTCTTCACATAACTGCTCAGCAACTCTATATCTCTCACTAATTGAGCCTCTCGAACAACTATCAATTGATATTCGGACATCATCGGAAAACGACGTGCCGCATTGATAATAGAAATGGCATCTGTATCTGCGCCGTATAGAATAATCTGATTGAAATCTCTCTCAGATTCCTCTAATACGCTTTTTAATAACAAATCTGTTATTTGATCGATGAAGAAAGGCTCTTCGCCCATTAACACATAAACAGGCTGAAACTTCCTTGCTGTTATATCCCTACAAATCTCCTCGAAAGTAATTTCTTTTTTTGCCATAAATTATGAGGTTTCGCTATTACCAACTAAAACGGATATGACGGATGGTTTTCTTACCATCCAAAATCTGTTGAAGAGCTTCAACTCCCAACATTACCTGTTCTCCTACAAATTGTTGAGTTACCTTCCGGTCACTCGCTTCTGTTTTTACACCATCTTCTTCCATCGGTTTATCCGATATCATCAACAATGCACCCGTAGGTATTTGGTTAGCGAAACCGGCAGTAAGCAAGGTTGCGGTTTCCATATCGATACCAGTGGCATGCGTACTACGAAGATATTCCTTGAAATCATTATCGTATTCCCAAACCCTGCGATTTGTCGTGTAAATCGTACCTGTCCAATAATCTTTTCCATGATCACGTATGGCGGAAGAAATGGCACGAAGCATTGAAAAAGCGGGCAATGAAGGTACCTCAGGTGGTAAATACTCATTCGACGTTCCCTCACCTCGGATCGCCGCTATTGGCAATACATAATCCCCTAATACATTCGCTCTTTTTAATCCTCCACATTTACCGAGGAAAAGCACCGCTTTGGGCATGACTGCTGATAATAAATCCATGATTGTAGCAGCGTTCGCACTTCCCATCCCAAAATTGATAATGGTAATCCCTTCTGCCGAGGCATTGGGCATCGAACTTTTCAATCCCAAAATCGGGACATTAAAATGATCCGCAAATATCTCGACATATTTAGTAAAGTTAGTGAGTAATATGTGCTTAGTGAAGTCTTCTAGCTTTCGCTCGGTATAACGAGGCAGCCAATTTTCTACGATTTCTTGTTTTGTTCTCATAAATAACTACCTTTGAGGTGCATTTTAGTTAGAATATAAATAGCAAATATAGCAAATGCTCCCATTAAATCTACCAAAATTCTCAGTCAAAGTTACGGAGAAAGCAGGAAAGCCTTCTATTTGGGATCCTGTACGCCGAAAATTTGTCGCATTAACGCCAGAGGAATGGGTACGACAACATTTCGTGAACTATTTGGTCACGGAAAAAAACTATCCTCAAGAACTTTTAGCGAATGAAGTAGCGGTGAAACTAAACGGAACATCCAAACGATGCGATACCGTTGCATACAATCGGTTTCTAGCACCTCTAATGATTATTGAATATAAAGCTCCACATATCGAGATAACAAGCGCTGTATTCGATCAAATCGTACGTTATAACATGGTCTTACACGTAAAATACTTAACCGTAAGCAACGGCATCCGTCATTTTTGTTGCAAAATTGACTATGAGAAACAGACGTATGCTTTCCTCGAAGATATACCGGAATACAATCTATTGGAGAAAATCGTTTAATTATCTAAAATAAGTCCCCCTTATCCTTCTATGCACTCGCACGGATCAGATAAGGGCTTACTCAGCCCAACCAGTGAGTAGTTCTATCGATCAGGAATTTACAGCTTGCAGATAAGTCATCTTGTTCTATATACTCGACATCACCGGAAGTCTTAGAAGGTAGCACCATATCTGATACTTCTACCTCCTCATTTTCAAGGCTGGCAAACTTAAACAGATTATATATGCTTGATAGAAAGAGAAGAAAAAGAAACAGGAATGCCTTTGCGACACTTCCTGTTTTTTCTATATATTGAGTAGATTTCAAATCCATATCCCACGCATTAAAAGTTACATGGGCACAAACATAGCAATATTCGTCAAATAAACAAATATTTTAACACGAAAATTTTATTTCGTAAAGAGATAATCCTCCGGTTTTGCGATTCGTAAAATATATTCCGGAGTATTAGGGAGCCTTTTCGCATACAAAGTGACAGAATCACCCCTCTCAGGCATCGTAGAATTAGATTCCAACGATATCTGGTCAACATTACGCAATTTTATTTCATCATCTTTATCGAAAAAGAATGAGTATCCTAATAAAACCGCAAAAAAAGATAAAATCAATGGCTTCATGTCTAACTTGTTTTTATGACTATATAAGCTTAGATGCTTATAAAACGATAAACGCTGCATATTATTTCAAAATAATTACATTTTTAATGTGCCGACATAGAAGTACGACTTATTTCGTTAATGAAGTATATATCCTATGACACATGCAGTATATATCCTATAGCATTTGAAGTATATCTTCGTAAAGAGGAGTTTCAGGGCCAAAATAAAAAAGGCGAGGATCTTAACCCCCGCCTTCTATCTGTAGATATAGAAATCCTATTTTATCCACCGAAATCATCGAAGTGCAACATCTCACGAGGTACACCCAAGTTATCCAGCATATTTTCCACGGCCTTTGACATCGGGCCCGGACCACACATGTAGTATTCGATATCTTCCGGAGCCTCGTGATCCTTCAAGTAAGTATCATGGATTACTTGATGAACGAATCCAGCCGTATATTTAACACCCGCAGCATCAGCGGCAGGATCAGGACGGTCAAGCGCCAAGTGGAACGTAAAGTTTGGGAATTCTTTCTCTATTTCCAAGAAATCTTCCAAATAGAACACTTCGTTCAAGGCACGCGCGCCATAGAAGTAAGACATCTTACGATCCGTAGTCTTCAACGTCTTCGTCATGTGCATGATTTGGGCACGCAACGGAGCCATACCAGCACCACCACCAATCCACATCATCTCTCTCTTAGAATCGAAAATTGGGTGGAAATCACCATAAGGACCACTCATAGTCACCTTATCACCCGGTTTCAACGTAAAGATATAAGAAGAAGCGATACCCGGCATCACATCCATGAAACCAACTTGTGGTTTCGGTTTGAACGGCGGCGTAGCGATACGCACGGTCAACATGATACGGTCACCCTCAGCAGGATAGTTAGCCATAGAATAGGCACGGATAGACGGTGAGTCGTTCTTACACTTCAAACCGAATAAACCGAATTTCTCCCAAGCCGGCAGATACTCGGGGCCGATCAAGCTCTTATCGATATCCTTGTTATAATCCATTGAGTATGTAGGGATCTTGATCTGAGCGTAAGAACCCGGAATAAAGTCCATGTGCTCACCTTTAGGCAACGCAACGATAAACTCCTTGATAAATGTAGCGACGTTCTTGTTACTGATAACCTCGCATTCCCATTCCTTAACGCCAAATACCTCGTCTGGTACCTGAACGACCATATCCTCTTTCACCTTGCATTGACAAGCCAAACGCCAATGATCTTTCACTTGTTTACGAGAGAAGAAACCTTTCTCAGTAGGTAGGATCTCGCCACCGCCATCAATAACTTGAGCACGGCACTGACCGCATTTACCACCACCACCACAAGCGGAAGACAAGAAGATGCCACCGCTCTGTAGCGCACCTAGCAAAGTTCCACCAATCGGGGTCTCTATATCTTTCTCTCCGTTAACCTTCAAGCTTACATTCCCTGAAGGCACCAATTTTGCTTTGGCGAACAAAAGCAAACCGACCAAGATCAGCGTGATCAATAAGAATACTATTGCGCTGACACCAATCGTAAGTCCGCCCGACATTAATAAAGTCATCTTTATATTTTGTTTAATGCGTTAATACTTAAATCTTCAGACCAGAGAAACACATGAATGCCATACCCATCAAACCCGTGATGATGAAAGTAATACCCAAACCTTTCAAAGCATTGGGGACATTTGAATATGACAATTTCTCACGGATAGCCGCCATACCTACGATAGCCAGCAACCAACCGATACCAGATCCTAAACCATAAACAGTGGCGACACCTACATTAGGGAACGCTTTTTGTTGCATAAACAGAGAACCACCCAAGATAGCGCAGTTTACAGCGATCAGCGGCAAAAAGATACCAAGGGAAGCATACAAAGACGGAGAGAATTTCTCGACTACCATCTCGACCAACTGCACGAAAGAAGCGATAACGGCGATAAAGATAATAAACGCCAAGAAGCTAAGGTTCACCTCCGCATATTCCGGGCCTAACCAACTTAACGCACCTTCTTTCAATACATAATTCTCAAGCATATAGTTAATCGGCAACGTACAGAAAAGTACGAATGTCACTGCTATACCTAATCCTAAAGCGGTCTTCACGTTCTTTGAGACAGCCACGAAAGAGCACATACCCAAATAGTATGCGAAGATCATGTTGTCAACGAAGATCGAGCGGACGAATGTGCTTAATAATTGTTCCATTCTATTATTCGTTTAATCGTTAACATTAATTTTCTTGAAGTTCCTTGTTCTTAGCACGATGAACCCAAATAATAACAGCGATCACGATCAACGCCATCGGAGGCAAGATCATCAAACCATTGTTCACGTAACCCAGATCATAGAATGCCTGCGGAATCACTTGGAAACCCAATAAGGTACCAGATCCTAGCAATTCACGGAAGAAACCTACGATAATAAGAATAATCGCATATCCCAGACCGTTACCAATGCCATCCAAGAACGATTCCCATGGGCCGTTACCCAAGGCGAACGCTTCCAGACGTCCCATCAAGATACAGTTCGTAATGATCAAACCGACAAATACGGAAAGCTGTTTGTTTACGTCATAAGCAAAAGCTTTCAACACCTCACTAACGATTGTCACCAAAGCGGCAACTACCACCAATTGCACGATAATACGGATACGGTTCGGAATCGTATTACGCATCAATGAAATGATCACGTTAGCGAAAGCCACGACAGCCGTCACCGAGATACCCATCACGATGGCCGGCTCAAGTTTTGATGTTACAGCCAACGCAGAGCAAATACCCAACATCTGAACGACAACCGGGTTGTTAGCGCTCAACGGGCCTAACAGAACTTCTTTATTCTTTTCAGATAATAATCCCATCTTCTACTTAATTTTGTGAGGTCAAAAATTTAACATAACCGCTCAAGCTGTTGAATAACATTTCATCCACACCTTTACTGGTAATTGTACCACCTGAGATACCGTCTACATAATCCTGTCCCGCTACGCTCTTACCCGGCTTAACAACAGCGACAGACTTGAATTCTCCACTCATGAAGATCTTCTTACCTTTGAACTCATTGCTGAACGCCGGTTTAGAGATCTCAGCTCCCAGACCCGGAGTTTCACCTTGGTGGCTGAAGTCAGCACCATAAATAGTATTCTTATCACTATCTACAGAGATATAACCCCATAACGGACCCCAAAGACCTGCTCCATGCAAAGCCATGATATATTTCGGTTGACCATCTACATTCGCGACGAAAACCGGATATTGATGCTCAGTGGCAGCCTTAACTACATCCGTAGCGAAAGCGTCGCCTTCAACCTTCTCACCATTCTCGTTTACCAAGAAAGCTTCCTTGATCAACTCGTTGTACTTGGTCTCAGCCTCAGAAGAAGAAACATTTACGTTGATAGAACGCAGAATTTGTTGTCTCTTATCGTTATCCTCGTTCTGTTTCTGAAAACTTCTCAATGATTGTGAAGTAAACGCCAATACGACAGCCACTAGCACAACCATCACAGCCGCATAAACAACCGTATAAACATTGCTATCCCGGTTTATGCCTTTCTTAGCGGCGCCCTCCTCCTTGATTTCCTCAAATTCGGAAGCAGGAGCGGAACATACCGGGCAAGTGTCAGGAGCCTTATTTCCCTCGTGGACATAGCCACATACCTTACATTTATATTTAGCCATATTCCTTCTTACTTTATTTTATTACACGTTTCAATCTGCGAGAGATATTAGCTTCCACAACATAATAGTCGATCAGCGGAGCGAACACGTTCATCAACAGGATAGCGAGCATCATACCCTCTGGATAACCCGGGTTCAACGCACGAATAATAATGGCCATAGCACCTACAAGGAAACCATAGATATATTTACCTGTCTCCGTACGAGCGGAAGTCACAGGGTCTGTAGCCATGAACACGGCACCAAAAGCGAAACCACCTAAGAACAAGTGATCCAGCGGAGATACGCACATAGCGACCGTTGTACCGACCATATTAAAGATCAATGACATGAAAGCACCACCCACGAACACGGAAACCATTGTCTTCCAACTTGCGATACCCGTAACCAACAAGATAACCGCACCGATCAAAATAGCCAATACGGAAGTCTCACCGATAGAGCCCGGGATCAAACCAATAAACGCGTCCCAAGTAGAGATCGGGTTGCCTAATACGTCAACAGCTTGGAAAGAACCGATCATCTCCTTACCAGCGATAGCGACTTGTCCCAGCGGAGTAGCTCCGGAAAAGCCGTCAACCACTTGGCCAGCCCCAATACCAAACGTATCAGCCGTACGAACGAACACTTGATCACCAGACATTGCTGCCGGGTAAGCGAAGAATAAGAACGCACGTGTAACCAATGCTACATTAAATATATTATATCCCGTACCACCAAATACCTCTTTCGCGAAAATAACAGCGAAAGCAGTAGCTACGGCGATCATCCATAACGGAGTATCGACCGGAACGATCATCGGAATCAAGATACCGGAAACCAAGAATCCTTCTTGAATCTCTTCCTTCTTCACTTGGGCGACAGCGAACTCTATACCCAAACCTACCACATACGAAACAATGATCTTAGGCAATACCGCCAAAAATCCAAAAATAAAAGTCATCAAAAATCCCGGATCAGCCCCCACAGCTAAATTGTGCTGATAACCGACATTATACATACCAAAAAGCAAAGCAGGCAACAAAGCGATGATAACCACGGTCATGGCACGCTTTGAATCAATACAGTCATGAATATGTACGCCCGTTTTAGAGGTCTCGTTCGGAACAAATAAGAATGTTTCGAAACCGTCAAAAACAGAACGGAACATCGCCAGCTTTCCGCCTTCCTCAAAGTTAGGCTTAATCTTGTCGAGATAATTCCTTAACGCTTTCAATGTATTATAAGTTTTTTATGTTATTAATTCATTTCCTTATACAACAGGTTCAATCCGTCGCGAACGATCTTTTGCAACTCGATCTTGGAAGTGTCTACGAACTCGCAAAGAGCGAAGTCCTCGGGAGCCACCTCATAGATACCTAAGTTCTCCATCTTGTCGATATCGAACGCAATGATCGCTTTCAACAAATACTCCGGATAGATATCCATCGGAAACACCTTATCGTATTCATTAGACATGATCATGGCACGTTTACCACCTTTGATACGGGCGTCGATCACATATTCCTTGCTAGTACCTAACCAGCTAAAGTAACTATGGCTAGCGCTGAACTGGTTGAAACGAGGCATAGCGAAACCTAAGAACTCATGCGTCTCATCACCTTCCGGAATCACGGTGATCTGGTTATCATAAGCGCCTAGGTAACCATCCATATTCACCTTGGTACCTGTCAAAACATTACCGCTAATAATACGGATATGTTCCTGTCCTAACACTTTACCGTTAACCAAGCTCTTAATCGTACAACCTGAAATCGTTTTAACGTAGCCTCTCTCGGTAGTCTCGGAACCGGTAATAGCAACCATACGGCTGAAATCGGCGACACCCTTGTTAAACAAGCGTCCGATAACGATCACGTCTGCCGGATTAACCGTCCAAACTACCTCACCCTTGTTAACGGGCTTGATATGATTGATCTGCACGCCAACGTTCGCTGCGGGATGCGGACCTTCTACTTCCACGATCTCCACACCTTTCACTCCGCTCACAACAGAACCACTTCTTACACCCACATACACTTTTCCATTCGTTAATTTAGCTAGGGCGTTTAATCCAGTCTGGAAATCAGCCTCCTGACCTTTTACGATAAAATCGAAGTTTGGAGCCAACGGAGCGGAGTAAAAAGCCGAAACGAAGATATCACGCGGAGTATCCAATGGAGCGGCAACGATATCGTATGGGCGTTGCTTGATAAACGGCCACATACCAGCGTTCAGAAGTACCTCTTTCACCTCTGCTCCCTGTAGGGATGCTACGTTCTTCTTACCGAACTCCTCATACTCGATCTGCGCATCCGGCTTCACAACGATGCTTAGCACCTTACGCTTCTCTCCTCGGTTTACGGCAGTTACCTCGCCACTGACCGGCGAAACAAACTTGATCTCGGGGCGGTTCTTGTCAATCATCAGTACAGAACCGGCTTTGACTTTTTCTCCTACTTTCGCAACAACTTTGGGGAGAATACCGTTATAATAATCGGGGACGATCGCGTAAGACTCGCTCTTGCCGCCGTTTAACAGTACATCCGAAGCTTTGCCCTTCAGATTAATGTCTAAACCCTTTTTAATCTTAATCACATTTGCCATGATACAACTAAAATTGTTTATATGTAATTTTCCTGCAAAAGTAAACATTTTTTCATGCTTTAGAGCAGGGAAAGGCAAATAAATAGAGAAATAATTCCATAATTTTGCGTCGTTAAAGAAAGTAATAAGAAAATGAAAGTTTTTAAAATCCTATTTCTGCTGCTTATCACGGTTTTAGTACCGTTGAACGCTCAAGTGACTTACTTCACCAACGTTAGCGATAAGCAAATAAAGACCCTCCAAGTGAAGGTTGCCGGCGAGATGTTCTCCGATCCATTCATTGAACTGGGCGGTGAAAACCGTATCGAAGTTAATTTCGATGCTTTTAATCCGGGCTTCGGGCGATACGCCTATAATCTGGTTCATTGCAACGCCGATTGGACGCAATCGAATCTTTCCCCGATTGAGTATATGAATGGTTTCCAAGGGAGCACGATCGAGGATTTCGCCAATGCGATGGGTACTACGGTGCAATACACCAACTACCGATTACTTTTCCCAAACGATGACGTTCAACCGAAGGTCTCGGGGAATTATGCCTTGCAAGTATATAACGAGGATGATCCCTCCCAGATCGTATTTACCGCATGCTTTTCTATTTTCGAGCCGATGGTTAGTGTCGCCGCTACGGTAAGCGGAAATACGGATATCGATACCAATCAGTCACACCAACAAGTCAGCTTTGCGATCAATAACAAGAATTTCCCCATCACCTATCCTCAGACCGACTTGAAAATCTGGGTTTATCAGAATAACCGCAGGGATAATGCCGTAACAGGTCTTCAGCCTATGACTATTTTAGAAAACCAGATCTCTTATACGAACAATCAGAACTTGATCTTTCCCGCAGGAAACGAATATCGCCGTATGGAATTTTTGAGCAACAAATACAATGGCATGCACGTAGAAAGTATCTCGTTCCATAATCCATATTACCATGTAGAGTTGATGACGGACTATCGGCGTGACCAATTATCGTATCAATACGATCAAGACCAAGACGGCCGTTTTTTCATCCGTTGCAGTAATTGTAACGACCCGGATACGGAAGCGGACTATTACATCGTTCACTTTACCCTCGCCATGGACTTAATTCCCGATGGAAACGTGTATTTGAACGGTGAATTATATAATAATGTATTGGACGAGAAAAGTAAGATGGGCTATAATCCGGAGACGCATCAATACGAGAAATCCGTCTTACTGAAACAAGGCAGTTACAACTATCAGTACCTCTTTGTCCCTAACGGACAGACCGTAGGACAGACCGGCCCTATCGAGGGTAATTTCTTCCAGACGGAGAACGAATATAGCATTTACGTCTACTATTGTCCAATGGGAGCACGGTATGATCGTTTAATCGGTGTAACTAGTATCAGAAATACAATGCCCGTGCTATAATTATTCGCGTAAAAGGCATACTTTTACGCATAAAATAATTGAGCATGAAAACGAGACGTATTGTTATCAGTACCGTATTATTAGTCGGGGGACTTCTCTCGATCGTTCAAGTCATGCCTAAAAATCCACTGTTGATAGGCGAAAGGTTATTTCCGTATGGAGGATGGATACAAGTGATACTTGCCATGCTATACGGTGGTTGGCTCTGCTATAAGATGCAAGATCGGCAAGAACGTCCCAAATGGAGAAAACGAGCGTGGTTGTTATTCTCGATCGTTTTTTTCGGGCAACTTGCTCTAGGGATTTTTGCCGATCCTATTTTCCTTATGACCGGAAAATTGCATTTACCGATCCCTGCGGTAATCTTGGCCGGACCGCTTTATCGCTTCGAGGGATTATTCATGCCCATACTTTTTATCAGCACCTTATTACTATCCGGTCCCGCTTGGTGTAGCCAGCTTTGTTACTTCGGGGCATTCGACGCATGGAGTGCCCGGGGAAAATTGGAACGAAAAAGGTTCCCCTATCACAAGCAAATGCGATACAGCATATTATTTCTGGTTATGTTGGGGGCCATCCTACTCCGAATATTCGGAGCGAGCGGCAGGATAGCCACCGCTTTTGGAATAGCGGTCGGAGTTATCGGCCTACTTATCATGCTATTGTTTTCCAGAAAGAGACGGAAGATGGTGCATTGCAGTAGTTATTGTCCGATCGGGACTTTAGTGTCTTTCCTCAAATACCTCTCTCCTTTCCGGGTACGACTGACCACGGATTGTTGCCATTGCATGGCTTGCACAAACGCTTGCCGTTACGATGCCCTACATAAAGAAGAGATCAAGAAGGGAAAGATCGGCTATACCTGTACCTATTGCGGAGATTGCCTCTCCGCTTGCAAGCACGGGGCTATAGAATATCATTTCCCGGGATTGCGCCCGACTACTGCCGAGCGCCTATGGATCGTCGTAACGGTCGTATTACATACTTGCTTCTTGATGATCGCACGAATCTGAGCCGTATACTTGCTTGCCCATTATATAAGTACATACCGTATTCCGGTCATCGCCGAGGGTTTGCAGGCCAAACAGCTTATTCTCAATCGTCCATTTATCTCTCGAACGAAGATACTCCATACGCAATTTCTGGACAGAGGTAGCGGCATAATCCACGACTATGAAATCCGCTTCACGGCCAGGGAGGAAACTTCCGATTCGGTCGTCCAACGATAAGGCCCGTGCAGAGCCTAGCGTACATTTATAGATAGCCTCCAAAGCTGTCATCGGATAACCGTTCAACTGTTGTACCTTATAGGCCTCTCCCATCGTACGCCACATAGAGAAAGATGTACCCGCACCGACATCTGTCGCCAAGGTAGTACGTACGCCGTAACGGTTCGCTTCCCTCATATCGAATAATCCGCTTCCAAGGAAAAGGTTCGAGGTCGGGCAATGGGCGATAATGCCTCCCGTTTCTCCCAACCGCTTATATTCCCGATCGGTTAGATGGACACAATGCCCGAATATCGAACGATCGGTCAACAATCCGGCACGCTCATAGACCTCCAGATAATCCGCATGACCGGGACAGAGCGATAAGACAGATTCAATCTCTCCCAGATTCTCCGAAAGATGTGTCTGTATATAGGTACTGGGATATTCGGCATGTAAACGACCGGCAGACTTTAATTGATCCGGCGTACTGGTTATGGCGAAACGGGGCGTGATCACATAGTGATTCCGTCCTTTCCCATCCCAATCCTCGATTAAGCTACGGCAGTCCAACTCACCCTGATGCGTGGTATCCATCAGATAATCCGGAGCGTTCCGGTTCATCATCACCTTTCCAGCCAAGATACACATATTATACTCCGTAGCCACGGAAAATAATGCGGTTACGGAAGCAGGATGAACCGTGGCATAAGCGGCACAAGTCGTAGTTCCGTTCTTCACCAGTTCCTTCACAAAAAAGCGAGCGATATCTTGTGCATATTCCATGGAAGAGAAAGCTTCCTCGGCGGGAAACGTATATTCGTCCAGCCAATCCAGAAGTTGCTTGCCATACATTCCCTGTATCTCCGACTGGGAGAAATGGATATGGGAATCAATAAAGCCGGGTGTAATCAATTTACCGGAATAGTCTGTCACCGGGAAATCCGGGTAACGGGAACGCATCGCCTCGAACGGCCCCGCCTCTACAATCTTTCCATCAACAACAGCCAGTCCCCCATCCTCAAAATAGCGGTAAGCCTCCACATGATCCAGCGGGGAAGCGATCAAATAGAGCACTTCTCCCCTATATAAGTTCTTCATCATGGTCAAATAACAATTCGTTTATTTAATTGGTTCCACGTGCAAAGCGATGTGCGTAGCCTGACCGAACTTATCACGCAGATTCTGTTCGATCTCTTTCGTCAAGTCATGGGCACGAGTCACGGTTATCTGTCCGTCCACCCGTATATGCGCCTCGATAGCAAAATTATTACCGATGCGGCGGGTACGTAGATTATGCGGGCTCTTTACCTCAGGAATCTCACTAATGATCGCCAAGATCTCATCCTCCACCTCCTTCGGCAAAGATTTCTCCAATAAGTCATTAATCGCCGGGATCACTAGTTGTAAGGCTACTTTTACGATAAATAAACTGACAATCACAGCCGCCAACGGGTCCAGCACACGCCAATTATCCCCCAACAAAATCGCCCCTCCGATACCTAAAGCCGTACCGATCGAGGAAAAGGCATCCGAGCGATGATGCCAAGCGTTAGCGATAACGACTTGACTATTCTGCTTCCTTCCTACCCAAACCGTAATATGATACAGTAATTCCTTGATCACAATGGAGATAAGAGCGGCAACTAAAGCGATCATTCCCGGACTTTCCAACGGAATCCCCTTGAAATAAAAGTCATAAATCTTGTTCGCTCCCTCCCAGAAAAGGCCAAAACCTACACAAAGCAAGACGATACCGACAATTGAAGTCGCCAAAGTCTCGTATTTACCATGCCCGTAATCATGGCTCTCGTCCTTTGGCTTGGAAGATATATTGACAAAAAGAAGTACGATTATATCCGTTACGAAATCAGATAACGAATGTACCGCATCGGCGATCATAGCGCTACTATGCCCCCTGATACCCGCCACGAACTTGAATACCAATAAAACAAAATTAGCGAATGACCCTAAAAGTGTCACTCGCATAATCTCTTTTTTCCTCGCCTTTGGTGCCTCCTCCATAGAATCCCATTAACAAGATTTACCGGTCATGATGTCCAGCACCAGACGATCCGTCGCCTCCATTCCTTTAGAACCGATAGCGGTCAAGTTCGCGATCGATTTATCCACATCCTCATCGATGATACCTTCCACGGAAGTCACCACCTTATCCTCCATGGCCATCAAAGCGGAAAGCATCGCCGTAGATACGCCACTAGATACTTTCATCGCGCAACTCGGCTTGGCACCGTCACAGATCATTCCGGTAATATTACCGATCATATTCTTGATCGCATAAGAAATCCGCACCTTATTTCCTCCCATCAAATAGGTGATAGCGCAACTCGCTCCCGTAGCGGCAACCACACAACCGCAAAGGGCGGACAAACGTCCCAGACTTTGCTTGATATAGATCACCATCAAATGGCTTAACATCAACGCACGGATCAGTTGCTCTTCCGAGCATTGGATATCCTCGGCGAAAGAAAGAACCGGAAGCGTAGCGGCGATTCCTTGATTACCGCTTCCCGAATTACTCATCACCGGGATCATAGCGCCGTCCATGCGAGCGTCACAAGCGGCGGAAGTCATGATCAACATATGCGTATAAGCGGAATCTCCCATGAACTTACGGCCGAAAGCACCCGAGACCGTCTTGCTTACAGTATGTCCGTAATTGCCTTTCATGGAAGCTTGGGCGGCTTTCTTATTCAACTCAGCTGTTTCTAAAATAAAACGAATCTCATCCAATGGCATTTCCATGGCAAACTCATAGACCATAGAGAAGGAAAGACGTAAATCCTTATTCTCACATACTTCCTCGCCAGAAGCGTTTGCCATACGTAAATCAGTCAATACCTCCCCGTTTTTCTCTACATATATTATATGGGTATGCTCATAGCAAATGATCACCCTTGAACGATCGTTCCCTGCTGAACTTATAATTTCGATATAAAGTTTATCTACATTCTCTTTCAGGTCTATACCGATACATTTCTTGCAGACCATTTCCTTACCTTCTTTCAATCCCTCCGGAGTCAAGTCTTTCAGCACCTCTAGCCCATAAGCGGACTTACCGATGATCGATCCCAAGGCGATAGCGATAGGCAACCCCACCATGCCAGTCCCCGGGATTCCTACTCCCATGGCATTCTTCAGGATATTGGCGCTCAGATAAACCTCTATCTTCTCTGGCTTACGCCCCAGCACTTCCGCCGCTTTTGCGGCCGCCAAAGCCACGGCAATAGGTTCCGTACATCCGATAGCAGGGATTACCTCCCTGTGAATCAAATCTATAATTTGAGTTTTTATGATAGTATCCATACTGATAGTCTTTATTTAGAATTAGATAGTTAATATACAATAGATTAAGAACAAAACTCAACAACGATATCTCGCAAGGCATCGTATTGTTTTCCCAATGCATCTTCATAACGCAACGCTTCTTCCAGATTCCCTTCTCTTAACAGCGATAGTATATTATTCGATACATCGAATAGATTTACCAGACCTAAATTAGCGGCTATCCCTTTCAAGGTATGCGAATATAGCTTGGCATTCTCCAAATCCCGCTCTACTAAAGAGCTCCGTAATTTCACATACGAACCGTCTGTAGTAATAAATTTATATAGAAACTTTTTGAAGAGGCTATCACTATTCATAAAACGATCTAAGGTATTCTCTTTATCCCAAGCAGCTACATCTATTAATGCGTTATAAAAAGCATCGTTCTCATTCATTTTTTTATGATATTAGTTTTCGTACAAAATTAGGAATTTTATAGACACTACCAACGTTAGCGGTATTCTTTTTCTTTACTTACCGCAACTTGGGTAGTGTCTATAAAATTCCTAATTTTGTACGAAAACTAATATCATAAAAAAATGAATGAGAACGATGCTTTTTATAACGCATTAATAGATGTAGCTGCTTGTAGATTTGCAACATCAATATGATCTCCTGCAGAAAGAATATGAATATGAGAAGGAAACATACCGACAGCAATCCGAGCGTACGGGTTTGCGAAAACGAGTGGCGCAGGGCCTCTGTTGGTATCCGGTCACTCCGGGACGCAGTTATTATAACTCCTTAAACCAATTGGTGATCGAGATCGAAAGAACAGAAAACCGGGAGATCGAGCATAATTTTGAGTACGGGCGCCCGGTTTGCTTCTTTACGGCAGATATCAGTGGTAAATTTAAGTATCTGGATTTCTCCGCCACGATCAGCTACGTGCAAGAGGACCGGATGGTGGTAGTTCTCCCCACTCCTTCCGCCTTGATGGATATACAAGGAAAAAGCAATGATCTCGGCGTGCAACTCTACTTCGACGAGACCAGCTATAAAACGATGTTTTCCGCTCTCTCGGACGTGATGCGGGCAAAAAACAACCAACTCTCTCATCTAAGGGACGTATTGCTGGGACAGGAAAAACCGGGACAGCGGGAATTATTCCCGATCCGCTTCCCTTGGTTGAACCGCTCGCAGGAAGAAGCCGTAAATAAGGTATTGGGAGCGAAACAAGTATCTATCGTACACGGCCCTCCCGGAACCGGGAAAACAACCACCTTGGTGGAAGCCATTTACGAGACCCTTCACCGGGAGAATCAAGTGATCGTTTGCGCTCAAAGCAATACCGCCGTAGACTGCATCTCGGAGAAACTGGTAGATAGAGGCATTAACGTCCTGCGCATCGGGAACCCCACTCGTATCAATGACAAGATGCTCTCTTTCACATATGAACGCCGTTTCGAGTCGCATCCGGATTATCCCGAGTTATGGAGCATCCGGAAAGCGGTACGGGATATACAATCCAATATGCGAAAGAAAAGCCGGGAGGAACGGGATACGATCCGAAACCGCCTCTCCCGTTTGAAATTCCGGGCGACCGAACTGGAAGTCAAGATCGATACAGAGCTGTTCGACGAGGCTCGTGTCGTTGCTTGCACCTTGGTTGGCTCCGCAAACCGGGTCATGATGAACCGGCACTTCACGACCTTGTTTATCGATGAGGCCGCCCAAGCCTTGGAAGCTGCTTGCTGGATAGCGATCGGCAAGGCGGACCGGGTCATACTAGCGGGCGATCATCACCAATTGCCCCCTACTATTAAATGTATAGAAGCGGAACGAGAAGGCTTAGGACGTACCTTGATGCAAAAGATAGCCCACACGAAACCGGAAACAGTCTCTCTCCTGAAGATCCAATATCGTATGCACGAGGATATCATGCGCTTCTCCTCCCAATGGTTCTATCATAACGAACTCGAATCCGCTCCCGAGGTAAGTGGGCGAGGAATCTTGCGACTGGACACTCCCATCGTATGGTTCGATACGTCCGAGTGCGATTTCACGGAAAATACGAGAGAGGAGACCATGAGCCGTGTCAACAGGCAAGAGGCGGAATTGCTCGTGGAACAATTACGCTCCTATATACAGAAAATATCCAAGGAGAGAGTGCTGGAGGAGAATATCGACTTCGGATTGATCTCCCCTTATAAGGCGCAGGTACAATACATCCGTAAATTAATCAAACAGGACGCTTTCTTCAAGCCTTTACGCAGACTGATTACCATACATACCGTAGACGGTTTCCAAGGGCAAGAGCGCGATGTCATCTTGATCAGTTTGGTGAGGGCCAACGAGGATGGAAAGATCGGCTTCTTGAACGACTTACGGCGCATGAACGTAGCGATCACCCGTGCCCGTATGAAACTGATGATCTTGGGAGACGCTTCCACCCTTACCCGGCACGCATTTTATAACGAACTCTATAATTATATCTCCCAAAGAGGTAAAATAATCACGATCAATACGAAACAAGAGCATGAACTATAAATTATTGGTACTGGATTTAGACGGTACACTGACAAACAGTAAAAAAGAGATCACCCCATTTACGAGGGAAACCCTTCTGCAAGCGCAGGAAAAAGGATTGCATCTGGTCTTAGCCTCCGGCCGGCCCACCTACGGTATCGTGCCTTTAGCCGAGGAACTGAACATGAAGCAATATGGTGGTTTTATCCTTTCCTTCAACGGCGGTAAGGTGATCGACTTGATGACAGACAAAGTACTGTTCGAACAGGCTTTGCCACCCGATATCGTACCTGTTTTATACAACCGCTCCAAAGAAGCGGGACTGGCTATCCTTTCCTACAACGGTAAATATATCTTAAGCGAACACCCGGAAAATAAATACGTACAATACGAATCTTTCTTAACCAAAATGAAGATCAAGGCTACCGACGATTTCCTGCGGGATTTGCATCAGCCAGCCGATAAATGCTTGGTGGTAGGCGAACCGGAGATGTTGGTACCGTTGGAAGAGAAGCTCCGCCAAGAATTAGGGAAACGTATCAACGTATATCGTTCCGAGGCATTCTATCTGGAGCTTGTCCCCAAAGGCATCGACAAAGCCGCCTCGTTATCCCGCTTACTAGAGCGAACCCGGATAAAACAGGAGGAAGTGATCGCTATCGGCGACGGTTTCAACGACGTATCCATGATCCGTTTCGCCGGATTGGGAGTCGCTATGGCCAACGCCCAGCCCCCTGTCAAGGCCAATGCCGACCGCATCACCCAATACACGAACGATGAGGATGGAGTGGCTCGTTTCATCCAAGAATTGCTTTGAAAAAAACACGTACGTATTTTCCGAGAAACACGTACATGTTTTCGCGAGAACACGTACGTGTTTTTTCAGAGACATTTACACCAGTATCGACACAGGCCAATGCCTATATCGGCATAAGCCTGTACGTATATCGCCGCAAGGCTACACCGATATAGGCGTGAGCTTGCGCCGATATACGTAAATTCCTTTCATGGAAATGTCTTCTAACTATCAACTATTTTATGTACATTTGTATTCTAAACCATAAAATAAGACGCCATGAAGTACAAATTATTAGTCTTAGACGTAGATGGGACGTTGCTTAACGACAAGAAAGAGATAACTCCCCGGACCCATGCCGCCCTGTTAAAGGCTCAGCAGATGGGAGTTCATGTTGTATTGGCATCCGGCCGACCCACCAACGGGGTTCAACCCTTGGCGGAGGCTCTTGAATTGAATCATTACGGTGGTTTCATATTATCTTATAACGGAGGTCAGATCATCAATGCCCAGACCGGAGAATTGATGTTCGAGAAACGAATCGATCCGGCCATGATTCCTTATTTGAACCGGAAGGCGAAGGAAAACGGTTTTGCTATCTTCACGTATCACAAGGACTATATCCTGACCGATAGCCCGGAAAACAAGCATGTCCAAGAGGAGGCCGAACTCAATAAGATGCGCATCATCGGTGTGGAGAATTTCCCGGAAGCGGTGGATTTCGCACCCTGTAAGTGTATTCTTACCAGCGATGACGAGAACAATCTAGTGGGTCTCGAAAATCATTGGAAGAAACGTCTGGACGGGGTATTGGAAGCTTTCCGCTCCGAGGACTATTTCTTGGAGGTAGCTCCTCATTTCATCAATAAGGGAAATACGTTGGCGGTATTGATGGAGATGCTGAATATCACGACCGAAGAGGTTGTCGCTATTGGTGATGGCGTAGCCGACGTATCCATGCTTCAATTAGCCGGTACCGGCGTGGCGATGGGTAACGCACGCGACTCCGTAAAGGCTTGCGCCGATTTCACGACCTTATCTAATAATATGGATGGTGTGGCGGTAGCGATCGAGAAAGCGATCCTTGCCACGATCAAACCCACGGAGGTTCCGTTAGATCAACTAAACGCACGGGCCAAACATGCCTTAATGGGTAATCTAGGCATTCAATATACCTATGCGTCGGAGGATCGTGTGGAAGCGACCATGCCTGTAGACGAACGGACCCGCCAGCCTTTCGGTATCTTGCACGGAGGCGCTACGCTGGCTTTGGCGGAGACCGTGGCCGGACTAGGTTCCATGATTCTGGCGAAACCGGACGAGATGGTAGTCGGCATGCAAGTTAGCGGCAGCCATATGTCGTCCGCCCACGAGGGAGACACGGTACGTGCCGTCGGGACGATTATCCACAAAGGCCGTTCATCCCATGTGTGGAACGTAGACATATTCACCTCTACCGACAAACTGGTTTCCTCGGTACGGGTAATCAATAGCATACTAAAGAAGAAATGATTCCAAGAGATTCTTACGAAATAATAGACACGTTGATCAAGCAAGGCCGGAGTTTCGCTATTTGGCGTATTCCCGGTGAGGATAGGCTCCATTTCAGGATGCAAAGCGCCGGCTCTCCTTGCCTATTATACGACATAAAAGACTTAAATGAACGGAGCGGTTTTGTAATCGCTCCGTTTCAGGTGACAGCGGAACGACCTATCGTTTTAATCCAACCGGATTGCTTTGAAATCCCCTCCGAATCCGATTGGGATTTCTCTCGAGAGAAAAACGAATTCCCTTCGAATGAAATCGAAATCCCATCCGAATCCGAGGAGAAGGAACGATACGCTTACCATTTCTCCCTGTTTACCAGCCCTTTGCTAAAAGGAAGCCAAGATAAACTAGTCCTATCCCGTAGCAAAACGATCCGGAAAGATCCCTCTTTCTCACCCGGCAAGGCATTCTTCGCCGCAGTAGAACGATATATCCGCTCCTATGTCTACCTTTGCCATACCCCGGAAACCGGAACTTGGATGGGTGGGACACCGGAAATCTTGTTATCCGGCGAGAAAGGCGACTGGCAAACGGTAGCTTTGGCCGGAACCCAATCCTTACGAGACGGGAAATTACCGAAAAGCTGGGACCATAAGAATTGGAGAGAACAGCAATTAGTCGCCTCCTATATACGCCGCCAGCTGTCCACCTTGGGTATTACTCCCGAGGAGAAGGGGCCTTATTCAGCCCGGGCCGGAGAGGTTTCCCATTTGAAAAGCGATTTCTTCTTCTCCTTGCCGAATCCCGAGAAGCTGGGTGATGTCCTTCAACTATTACACCCTACTCCAGCCGTTTGCGGTCTTCCCAAGGAGGAGGCTTATCATTTCATCATCGAGAATGAGGGGTACGATCGTAGCTATTACTCCGGTTTCATCGGTTGGCTGGATCCCAAAGGCAAAACAGATCTGTACGTAAACCTCCGTTGCATGAATATCCTCCCCCAAACCTTTACGCTGTATGCCGGAGGCGGTCTGTTGGCGGCCTCGCAGCTAGAGGATGAGTGGCAGGAGACAGAGGATAAATTAGATACGATGCGGAGAATAGTGGGTAATTTATAATTTTATATCATATAATGTATAGCGATAAAAAGAACATCCTTCAATTGGTAGCCTTGCTGATAGAGCACGGCGTAAGTAATATCGTGCTATGTCCGGGGAGCCGGAACTCTCCGATTGTGCACACATTGGCAAACCATTCGTTCTTCAATTGCCATTCCGTGACGGATGAGCGAAGCGCGGGATTCTTTGCCGTAGGGCTAGCGTTGCACGGAGGTAAGCCGGCGGCTGTTTGCTGTACCTCGGGCACGGCCTTGCTGAATATACATCCGGCGGTAGCGGAGGCTTTCTATCAGAAAGTTCCGCTTGTCGTGATATCCGCCGACCGCCCCGCCGCATGGATCGGGCAAATGGACGGACAGACCTTGCCGCAACCCGGGGTGTTCGGCTCGCTGGTGAAGAAATCGGTACAGCTACCGGAAATACATACGGATCAAGATGAATGGTATTGTAATCGATTGATCAACGAGGCTTTGTTGGAACTGAACCATCACGGCAAAGGGCCGGTTCATATCAACGTCCCGATCTCCGAGCCTTTATTTCAGTTCACGACACCCGAATTGCCGAAGGTACGGGTAATCACCCGTTATCAAGGCCTAAACGTGTACGACCGGAAATATGACGATCTGATCGAGCGTTTGAACAAATATAGCAAGCGAATGATGATAGCGGGACAAATGAGCTTGATCTATCTCTTCGAGAAGAAAATATGCAAGTTACTATACAAGCATTTCACTTGGCTCTCCGAGCACATCGGCAACCGTATCGTACCGGGATTGCCGATCAAGAATTTCGACGCCATCCTGTACGCTACCCCAGAGGAGGAAAAAGAGAAGCTGGTTCCCGAGCTCGTGATCACCTACGGCGGCCATATTGTCTCCAAGCGGCTGAAAGAGTTTTTGCGGAAACACCCGCCTAAGGAGCATTGGCATGTCTCATTGGATGGGGAGGTAGCGGATTTATTCGGTAGCCTGACCACGGTGATCGAGATGGACGCTTTCGAGTTTCTGGAGAAAATCGCTTATATGCTGGAGAATAGGCAGATTGAATATCCGAAGGCTTGGGAATATAAATCCCGGAATCTGCCGGAGCCGGAGTTCGCTTACTCCGAAATGGCGGCGATCGGTGGTTTGATACGTTCGCTTCCGGCTGAATCGGCCTTGCATCTGGGGAATAGCTCCACCGTACGTTACGCACAATTGTACACCGTACCCGAGACGGTTGAGGTTTGTTGTAACCGAGGTACGAGCGGGATCGAAGGCTCCTTGTCTACGGCTATCGGATACGCCTCGGCCTCGCAAAAACTAAACTTTATCGTTATAGGCGATCTTAGTTTCTTCTATGATATGAATGCGTTGTGGAACGGAAACTTGCACAATAACCTTCGTATCCTGCTCTTGAACAACGGAGGTGGTGAGATCTTCCAAGCCTTGCCAGGATTCAAGATGAACGAGCGTACGCACCGTTACGTCACCGCCTCCCACCAGACCTCAGCAGAGGGATGGGCCACGGAAAGGGGATTCTCCTACTCCGCCGTTCATAACGCCGAGGAGTTGGCAGCTGCGATGAGCGCCTTTACCCAAACGGAGCAACCGAGCGAACATCCCCTATTCATGGAGGTTTTCACGGACAAAGCGGAAGACGTACGATTGCTCAAGGAATATTATCATCAACTAAAAAATTCATCCCAAGCACAAAACATATAATATATGGAAACGAAAAGAGAATGGACAACCATCAAGGAATACGAGGAGATCTTATTTGATTTCTACAACGGCATCGCCCGCATTACGATAAACCGGAAACGGTATCGCAACGCTTTTACCCCGACTACGACCACGGAGATGAGCGACGCCTTTTACATCTGCCGGGAACGTCCGGACATTAACGTAGTCGTTCTGACAGGAGCCGGAGATACGGCGTTTTGCGCGGGAGGCGATATGAACGTGAAAGGACGTGGCGGCTACGTGGGTAAAGACGGCGTACCTCGCTTGAACGTATTGGACGTACAAAAGCAGATCCGCTCTCTCCCGAAACCCGTCATCGCGGCCGTGAACGGTTTCGCTATCGGCGGCGGACACGTATTGCACGTGGTTTGCGACCTTACGATCGCTTCCGAGAACGCTATCTTCGGACAGACAGGCCCTCGTGTGGGTAGCTTCGACGCCGGGTTCGGCTCTTCTTACCTCGCCCGTGTGGTCGGACAGAAAAAGGCCCGTGAGATCTGGTTCCTATGCCGCAAGTACAATGCACAGGAGGCTTTGGATATGGGTCTGGTAAATAAGGTAGTCCCCTTGGATAAATTAGAGGACGAGTACGTTCAATGGGCCGAGGAGATGATGTTGCTTAGCCCGTTGGCCTTGCGCATGATCAAGGCGGGCTTGAACGCCGAGTTGGACGGACAGGCCGGTATACAAGAGTTGGCCGGAGACGCTACCATGCTTTACTATATGACGGACGAGGCGCAGGAAGGCGGCAAGGCATTCTTGGAGAAACGCCGTCCACGCTTCGAGGATTACCCGAAGTTCCCGTAAAGGGAATTGAGAATTGAGAATTGAAAATTGAGAATGAATGGTGAAGGAGAGGTTTTATAAAACAGAGGTGGTTCCCCGGTGCTTGACTTTCAAGCGACCGGCAGGAACCTCACGGGGTGTTTACACGACCCGGAAATTGTGGGAGGTCCGAATCCGCAAGGAAGACGAACCCTCGGTTATTGGTATCGGAGAATGTGCCCCCCTGCCGGATCTCAGTTGCGATTATGGAGTGGATTACGAGATCACGTTATCCAAGGCTTGCCTCGATCTGGAACAGAAGGGATATGTTGACACCGAATCTTTGCGCCATTACCCATCCATCCTTTTCGGATTGGAAATGGCCATGCGTCATTATGAACAGGGTGGTTGGCGGCATTACGACACGCCCTTCTCGCGGGGGCAAGCGGGCATCCCCATTAACGGACTGATCTGGATGGGCGATTATAAGTACATGCTGGAACAGGTAGAGGAAAAGATGAAGGAGGGCTTCCGCTGCGTCAAGCTGAAGATCGGCGCTATCGATTTCGACCGGGAACTCTCTTTATTGAAACACATCCGTGCGCATTTCTCTGCCAAGGAAATAGAGCTTCGGGTAGACGCCAACGGCGCTTTCACACCCTCGGAGGCGATGGACAAACTGAAGCGGCTCGCCGAGATGGACTTGCATTCCATCGAGCAGCCTATCCGTGCCGGGCAGTTGGAAGAAATGGCACACCTTGCGGCAGAGTCACCCCTTCCCATCGCTCTCGACGAGGAACTGATCGGCTGTAACGCCCCGGACGAGAAACGGCGGTTGTTGGAAACGATCCATCCCCAATACATTATATTAAAGCCTTCCCTCCACGGAGGCATCGCCGGATGTACGGAATGGGTTCACTTAGCGGAAACTATCTTAGGGAGTACCCCCGAGCGACCCAAATGGTGGGTCACCTCCGCTCTGGAATCGCAAATCGGACTGAACGCTATCGCCCAATGGTGCGCCACGTTAGGTAACCCGCTACCGCAAGGTCTGGGAACCGGCGAGATTTTCAAGGATGATAAACATCGGTTAATCCAACGAAAAGGAGACACCATCTGGTTCTCCAACGACCTTTGACCTATGCCGATACAAGATGATTTACAAGCATTCTTAGCTGAATGGCACGATCCCTCCCCTTTTCTGGAAGTCCAGACCTCCGGCTCCACCGGTACGCCCAAGCGGATGAGAGTGCGCAAGGACCGGATGCTGAACAGCGCCCGGCTTACCTGCGATTATCTGGGTCTTAAGAAGGGCGACAAGGCCCTGTTATGTATGCCCCTGCGCTATATAGCCGGAAAGATGATGGTGGTCCGCTCCCTATACGCCGGACTGGATCTGGAGGTGCGTGAGCCCTCCGGACACCCGTTGGCGGATTGGGGGGATACGCCCCTGCGCTTTGCCGCCATGATCCCCTTGCAGGTTTACAATACGTTGCGAGTACCCGAGGAACGTAAACGGCTGGAGCAAACGGATATCCTGATTATCGGCGGCGGGGCGATCGACGCGGCCTTGGAACAGGAGATACGGCAGATGCCAAACACGGTTTATTCCACCTACGGAATGACGGAGACGCTGTCTCACGTCGCCCTGCGCCGGCTGAACGGGCCGGAAGCCTCGCCCTATTACCATCCCTTCTCCTCGGTGACGTTATCCTTGTCGCCGGACAATACCTTGGTGATAGACGCCCCATTGGTTTGCGACGAGCGGCTGGTGACGAACGATGTCGCCCGCCTGCTGCCGGACGGGAGTTTCGCCATTATCGGAAGGAAAGATAATATCATCAATAGCGGAGGTATCAAGATACAGATCGAGGAGGTGGAAGAGCGGCTACGGCCCTACATAATGGGCGATTTCGCCATCACCTCCGTACCGGACGAGAAGTTGGGCGAGGCAGTAACGTTGCTCACCGAAGTTACCAACGCAACCGGAAGCCTGCTGCCAACGCAACCGGAAGCCTGCTGTCAAGGCAATCGGAAGCCTGCTGTCAAGAGAACTGACAGCCTGCTGTCAAGAGAGCTGATGGGATGCCTCCCCAAATACCAACGCCCGAGATTCGTCTTGAAGGTAGAGGCCATCCCCAAAACCGGAAGCGGCAAGATCGATCGTGCCGCCTGCCGGGAGCTAGCGAGAAATATCATCACAAAAACACTATAAACATGAAAAGGATTCTAACAATCACCGCGGTCTCCCTATTGGCCTTATCGCCTATGTACGGGCAGGAAGCCTACGCGGGATACGACTGCGTCACCTTGCTGGACAGCACCGCCGTCACGGTACAACCTACCGGCTCGGGGGCTTTCGCCGTATGCAAGGCTTTTAAGGTACAGACTCCCAAGGGAGCCGTCGCCAACCGTATCATCAAATACGATTACGACCCGCTGACGGCGCATGCCGAGTTTCGTTACGCCACGATCTACCGTGCGAATGGCGACGTGATCAATCTCGACGTGACTGGGGCTTGCGACTATGCCGCCCCCGCACGTGCCATCTACTGGGGCGCCCGGCAGATCATGCTGGAAGTGGGCCGCCTGCAACCGGGAGATGTCGTGGAGTACGAGATCGCCAAGAAAGGTTTCACCTACGCCTTGCTGACGGCGGGCGACGACGAGCGTTTCATCCCTCCTATGCGGGGACAGTTTTACGATATCGTCCCCTTCTGGGCTACCGAGCCTACCGTGCGTAAGGTATACCGGATATCCATGCCGATGGAGAAAGAGTTGCAATTCCAGTTCTACCAAGGCGAATGTACCTCTTCCATGCGATATGAGGATGGACGGAAAGTATATACCTTCGCCTCCGACGATATCCTTCCTTTCGCCAAGGAACCGAATATGGTAGACCTATTCGACGCAGCCCCGAAGCTCATGATGTCCAGCACGCCCCGCTGGGAAGATAAATCCGTATGGTTCAATAAGGTTAACGAGGATTACGGAAGCTTTACCGCGATCCCGGAAGCCCAAAGGAAGGTAGACGAGCTGATCAAAGGCAAGAAGACGGAAATGGAGAAGATAGCCGTGCTGACCCACTGGGTGGCCGATAACATCCGTTACTCCGGGATCTCGATGGGTAAAGGCGAGGGTTTCACGCTTCACAACCTAAAGATGAATTATACCGATCGTTGCGGTGTCTGCAAGGATATCGCCGGTACGTTGATCGCCTTCCTCCGCATGGCCGGATTCGAGGCTTACCCGGCGATGACCATGGCGGGAAGCCGTGTAGAAAGCATCCCCGCCGACCATTTCAACCATTGCGTGGCGGTGGTAAAACTGGCTAGCGGCACGTATATGCCTCTCGACCCGACTTGGGTTCCTTTCTGCCGGGAATTATGGAGTAGCGCCGAGCAACAGCAGAACTACCTCCCGGGTGTGCCCGAAGGCTCCGACCTCTGCCTGACCCCTGTCTCCGCCCCAGAAAACCACTACGTCCGCATCCACGCTGACAACCGCCTAGACGAGAAAGGCACGCTCCGCGGACAATTCACGATCACCGCCGAGGGACAGTCCGACAGCAATATCCGCCGCATCTTCACCACCGGATGGCAATCCGACTGGCAGAACACGATGGAGAAGCAATTGCTGGCCGTATCCCCCAACGCCAAACTGCTTCGTGTAGATTACGGTAAGGACCCGAAGAACTATCAAGCGGCCCCTATCAAGATCACGTTCTCTTATGAGATCCCCGATTATGCGATCATCGCCGGAGACCAGATGCTTATCAAGCCGCTAGTCATGAATAACCTCTACAATCAAGTGAAGAGTTTCTTGCGTATCGATACGAAACCGGAAAACCGTGCGTATGGATTCAAGGACGCTTGCTCCCGTTTGGTAGAACAAGATGAGACCATCCGTCTCCCCAAAGGCTATACCCTCCTGAACGCCCCGAAGAATGACGCCCTGCGAAGCAATGCGGCCGATTTCGAAGGTTCCCTTTCACAGGAAGGCGACCGGAACATCGTCTTGCGCCAGAAGCTAGCGTTGAAGAAGCGTGTCTACGACGCGGCTGACTGGAAAGGCTTCCGTTCCGCCGTGAACGCCTATAAGAGTTATGGTGACTATTTGATTATCAAGAAATAAAAAAAGAAAGACAATGATTAAGATAACCTATAAACTGATTCTTCTCCTAAGCTTGTTAGCGATGACGGTTACTTCATTCGCCGCATCGGAGGCTGAGTACGGGAAAGTATCGAAAGCTTGGACCTTGCATGCCGACGGCAGCCAAGAATATCGATCCTCCATGGAGTTGACGCTCTTCACGCATACCGCGATGAATAGCACGTATGGCGAGAGTTTTATCGTCTACAATCCCGATTTCCAAACACTGAAGATTCACTCATCCTATACGAGGCAGAAAGACGGTACGATCGTAAAGACACCCGATAACGCCTTCGTGGAGGTCCTGCCCCGTTTCGCCGCCGACGCTCCGGCCTATAACCAACTCAAGGAAATGGTCGTGGTACACACTGGCCTAGAACTTGGGGCCACGATTTACTTGGATTACTCTATTATCACAAAACCGGGCTACTATCCGGCTCTGGATATCAACGAGCGACTACAAGAGACCTCTCCCGTGAAGGAATGCAAGGTCTCTATTTCCGTACCGGAAGGGACCCCCTTGGCTTGCGGTCTATACGGCTCCCCCGTAAAAGCCGTGGAAGAGAGCCATGACGGTATAAAGGAGGTACACTGGACACTACGGAACATTCCCGCTTCCTCCCGTGAGGCTTTCCAACCAAAGAACCGTGAGGCTTCACCCCACTTGGTAGCCTCTACCTATCCTTCAGGTAAAGCGGCCTTAGCCACTTTGGATAAGCGCTTAAAGGAATCGCAGGGATACGAGAGCAAAACCTTCGCCCAATTCCTCACCGATAAAAGCGGTAACGAACAAGAGAAGGTGAACATCATCCGAGACCATATACTCAACAATCTCAGTACCTGTCCTATCCCCATGGCGATGACCGGCTATACCGTCCGTGACATCGATACCGTTCTCCGCAGTGCTTACGGTACGCCGCTAGAGATCGCACAGCTCTTGAACGTGATGTTGAATGCCGCCGGAATCCCGTCGGAAGTCCTCGCCGTCTATCCCGGCCATCTCGATACGGACGCTTGCGGGCTGGCTGCCATCCAGACACTAGCCGTAAAAGCCACTGTCGATGGGAAAGATCAATACCTATCCGCCTCCCCGCTGACAAATCGTGGCGGACTAGATAAGGTAGTCTCCCTCTCCGGAACTTCCATTGAGATTGAGACCACACCTATTCAGATTAAGGAAAGTAGATCCGTGGCCATCTCCGCCGATCAAGCAAAAGACGGTTTCGCCATCTGCGTATTGCCAGCCATCTCCGCTGGAATCGATAGCTGGGGCATGAGTGCCTTGAACAGCAAGCGTTCCAACTTATTCGAACTCCCCTCCCTAATCAGGGAAGAGGTAACATACACGGTTACTCCCGCCGAGGGCATGAAGTTGCAGACCTCCACAAAAGAGCAAGTGATAAGCAAGCCTTTTGGTAAAGTAACCCGCACGATCACTCCGAAAGGAAATACGATTGAGGTGGTACGTACGATCGAGTTGAACAAGCAACAGTTCACTCCCGCCGAATACAGCGGCGTGCGTAGCTTGATCCATGAATGGACAAATCCGGATAACCGGGTATTGCTATTCTCCCTATAAGATCTAAATACGGAGGGCACGGAACAAATCTGTGTATTCCGTGTGCTCCGTGTTTAATTATTTCATACATTTACGAACGTTAACATTAAATCATATCGTATATGAAGACTCTAAAGTATTTACTCGCCACCATGCTCCTTCTAGGCGTTTGTAACCTAACGCATAGCCAAAAGCTATCCCTAGGAATCTTCCCCGAGCCCCAAGAGGTGACTATTTCCAGCCAAACATACGCACCGTCCCATGGATATACCCTACGGGGTATAAATAATCCGGACGCAGATGCGGTCAAACTACTTAAAGAAGCGCTACCTTTTGCTAAATCCGGCAAATCTCTCCCTTTAGAGATCAAGAAGCTAAAAGACAAAACTCCGGAAATGCAACGCTCAGGTGCCTATACGCTGACGATCACTAAAAAAGGTATCATGATCGGGATCGTAGACGATAATTCCTTGTTTTACGCCGCCCAAACCCTCAAGCAATTAGCTAAATATGACGAGGGTAAGAAGATCCTGCCTCTCTGCTCGATCAAGGACTATCCGGACGTATTATTCCGGGGTACCGTGGAAGGATTCTACGGACAGCCTTGGAGCCACGCCGACCGTATCGAGCAAATCCGCTTTTACGGAAGGATCAAGCTGAACACCTATATCTATGGTCCGAAAGATGATCCTTATCACAGCTCCCCCAACTGGCGCAAACCTTATCCCGCCGAGGAAGCCGAGCATATCAAGGAACTAGCGGAAGAGGCCACCCATAACAAAGTAAACTTCGTTTGGGCCATCCACCCGGGACAAGATATTCAATGGAACCTGACAGATAGCATGAACATCCTTTCCAAATTCGAGAAAATGTACGATTTGGGCGTACGCTCTTTCGCCGTTTTCTTCGATGATATATCCGGAGAGGGAGCCCGCCCGGAAAAGCAAGCCGGCTTATTGAATTACATCCATAAGGAGTTTATTACCAAGAAAAATGACGTGCAGCCCCTGATCATGTGCCCTACCGAATACAACCGCTCATGGGCTAAGACCGATTATCTGGATATCCTCGGTACCCAACTCGACCCCGCTATCCAAATCATGTGGACCGGAGACCGTGTCGTAGCCGATATCACGAAAGAAGGCGTCGAGTGGGTAAACAACCGTATCCGTCGTCCCGCCTATATCTGGTGGAACTTCCCCGTAAGCGATTATTGCCAAGATCATTTGTTGATGGGACCCGCCTACGGCCTAGATACGCAAGCCGCCGGCACCATGACCGGATTCGTATCCAATCCTATGGAATACGCCGAGGCTTCCAAGGTCGCTATATTCGGCGTTGGAATGTACACTTGGAATATCGAGAATTACGATCCTACACAGGCATGGAAAGACGCTTGCGACTTCATCATGCCGGAGGCCTCCATGGCTTTCCGCATTTTCTGCGAGCATAACTGCGATCCGGGTCCGAACGGACATCAATACCGCCGGGAAGAGTCCGCTAACTATGTGGCTCCTATCCAGACATTCCTCGCCGGATATAAGAAAAACACGTTCCCGGAGCAAAGCGCGAATCTTCTGGGAACCTTATTCGCTCAAATCACGGCTTCCCCGAGTATGATCTATAGCCAAAGTCCCAATAAACGCTTGATCGAGCAAATCAATCCATGGCTTATCCAATTCGAGTTCTTAGGAAAAGCCGGAACAAGCGCTCTGCATATGGCGCACGCTTGGTATGAGAAAGACCGGTCTTATACGTGGCAACGCTATCTGGAAACATCCGCTTTGCTAGATAGCATGAAACTGATAAACCGCACGCTGAACCAGAAGGCGCAGCCTAAAGGCGTGAAAGTCGGATCGAAAGTCTTACACCCTTTCATCGTAGACTTATACCGCCAGACAGGTCGTAACCTGCTATCTACGGACGGTATCGCCCCGGACGAGGTGAAGGTTAGCATCCCTTCCATATTCACGAATATCGACCAATTAAAGAGCCAGCCTTGTGCCGAGGGTGACAATACGGTCGGTTACGTTCCCCTATTCGAGGTAGTCAAGGTACAACCTAACCAATATCTGGGTATCGGCTGGGAAATCCAGAAAGAAGCGGAATCCTTCTGTTTCAATCTTCCGAAAAGCAACCAACCCGGACGGGTATTCGAGTGGTCCGCCGACGGAAAGAGCTGGAGCCTAATCCCTCATGTCTCCACGGAAAACGCTAAAGATACGATCCGCACCATCGACCCGAAAGCCCGTTATATCCGTATGCGAAATAACTCGGATCAGCAAATGGAGCTATACGTACTAGGATTCACGGCGACAACCAAACAAGACCCGCAAATCAATGAGGCTCTTATGATGTACGATATGAACCTAGATACGTATAAGAACTTGAACCCGGGAGAAATGATTCATATAAAATGTGATGATATCAACGCCGTATCTTTCTTCCTCTCCGGAAGTAACGAGAATCTGGTATCCATCACCGGCCTCTCCCAAGATGGCGAGAAAAACATCGTCTATCAAGGAAACGTAGGCTACATCAAATTAAATAAAACCATGTTCGAGGATTTCTCTTCTTTAGAAATCACCACAATAGGAAAAGAATCTATACATATCCACCAGATCGTTAGGGAATAATAAATAAAAAAGTACCGATTTCTTTCTCTCTTAGATGGAAGAAGGAGATCGGTACTTTTTTATTTATTCGTACAATTCGGGTGTATCTTATTTTTGGCACATCTCCGCTTGTATATTCCTATTAAAAGTTATACCTTTAGGATGCGAAAAACAGAAACCGAAAAAGCAATGCGAAAAGAAGAAAGGTATAAAGGCGTATTAAACTGGTTTAAGGAAAACGTACCGGTAGCCGAGACTGAACTACATTATGACGACCCCTATCAACTATTGATAGCGGTAATCCTATCCGCACAATGCACGGATAAGCGAGTGAATATGATCACACCTGCCCTGTTCGAGGCTTTCCCGACTCCTGAGGTAATGGCGGCTAGCACACCGGAAGTTGTCTTTGAATACATACGAAGCGTATCTTACCCGAACAATAAGGCTAAACATCTGGTAGGTATGGCGAAAATGCTGATAGAGGATTTCAAAGGCGTGGTTCCCTCCGATATTGATGAGCTACAAAAACTGCCGGGCGTAGGAAGAAAAACAGCGAACGTAATCGCATCCGTAGTATATGACAAGCCGGCCATGGCGGTGGATACGCACGTATTCCGTGTCTCCAACCGGATCGGCTTGACCAATAATAGCAAGACACCTTTGGAAACGGAAAAGGAGTTGGTGAAGAACATTCCGGAAGAATTGATCCCCATCGCCCATCACTGGTTGATATTGCATGGAAGATATGTTTGCCTCGCCCGGAAACCGAAATGTGAGGAATGCGGATTAAAGCCTTGGTGTAAACACTTCCTAAAGCAAACATGAGGATCAGCAAGAAAGACATAACGGCATTTTTTGTCTTGTTTCTGGGTACGATCGTATGCGTGAGGTACTTTTACAAGCATATGAACGACGAGCAATTTGTCGCTACGGTAGATCCCTATAGTTTGGTCGTTCCAAGCCCCACGGCAATTTTTGCCATCAATCGTCCTCCTGTATTCGAGAAGATGATACTACCCATGGAGAATATACGCAAGGCGTTCTCAGATCATACCCCCGCTATTTTCCTTTCTTTAATACGGCAAAATCTGGAATTATCGTCTTTCCTAATCGCTTATTATCCACAAGGGGATGTCTTGTACGCCCCTATGGATAGTCATACGGCAGAGCGTATTTTCAAGCAACTGGACGTCTCTTTCACTTTTCCGGCCCAGCAACGAGAGGAAACCTCCGTTCCTGTTAGATATTATCCTGATGTTGATAAGCATTTTCTAGGTTGTTACTACCACGAGGGTATATTCGTAGCGTCCTACAACCGAAGATTATTGGTAGAGACGGTGGAAAGGCAACAGACATACCCCGCACATGTCATTCCGGAACTAACAGATCTGATTCGTAAAAAAGGCAAGCGTGGCGCAATGAATCTCTTCATCAAAAGCGCCCCTTTACATTTACGGGTACAAATGAATGACTCGACGGAGTGGAGAATGAAAAATCAATGGTTGGCAATGGATTTATTCTATAATGAAGGAAGCCTTTGCTGCTTCAACGAGCAACCCTATGAGAAAGCCTTGGAGAACTTTTACCCCAATTTATGCGATACGATAACCACCCGGATCAATCGGCTATTCCCGCAAATAAAAACCACGACACAAGTCAGTCATGACGAGGCCGTGGCATATTTTACGGTTTGCGGGAATTAAGCTCCAGTCTCTTCTTTCTTGAAAGCTGCCACAAACATATCTTTTACGAATAAATATCCGATACATCCGAATAAAGCGAGGAAGACAAAACCGACCAAGATAAGTGCCTTCTTAGGAGAAGATGCTTTCAAAGGTACGGTAGCCGGCTCGATTACGGTATACACCGGAGTTTCTTCCTGTACACGCAATTTATCTTGCTCCAACTTCTGCGCCAACGTATTGTAAACATTAAACGTAAGGGTCATCTCATTCTTCAAACGTTCCTGCTCCGTACGGTAGCTGGAAGAGATAATATTACGGTTGGCATCCTCGAAAGCAGCGTACGCACGTTGCGCTTTATAATAAGCGTCACGTGACTCGCCAAATACCTTCTGGGTAAATTCCAAATCTTGCTTTACTTTCTGCGTACGATAATTCGTAATATAATTCTGGAGGTTTTCCAAAACGACCTTTGTCATCTGAGCGGAAATAACCGGGTCCTGCATCTGTACGGAAGCCGTGATAACCAAGGTCTTCTTGTCCACGGAAACAGAAACCCGCTCCTGCAAGGCCTTCACCACCTCTTCTTGATCCTTTGTCAAATGGTAAGGATTCAAGCCCTCAGACTCTTCCTCGTCACCGGAGATTAAACTCATTACCGCACCCAACGCCTTGAATGGAGCGGAGACAATATATCCCCACCAAGCCTTACGTTGATGTTCACTCATATAATCATACAATGTAGTGCTTAACTCCTTTTCCTTATCGGTAACCTCTACCGGAAACAATTCCAACAGAAACGGGGTACTCTGCACCACATCCGGATACAAATCCGGAGAGATCGCGTCCGCACCGGCAGCGGCATTCAGATTAATCCCAGCCATAGCAGCCAAACCGCCAAGACTAGATTTTTTTGCCGCATCCTGTGTCTCTGGTGCCAATTTCACCGTAGTTGTATATTCCTTGGGAATACTGAAAGCTACAATCAAACCTACTACCACCGCAATACCACAGCCTTTCAATAAGAACTTACGCTCTTTCCACAGTTTTTGCGCCAGTTCGATTAAATCGATCTCCTGCTCCTCAGGTAACTCTTGTCTTTTTATCTCGTTTATCGTATCCATGCCTGATTAGTTTTTAATCATGTTAACAATAGAGGTAATCATCGCAGCCATAGAGGTAGCGGAGCTACTGATACTCATGATCTCAGCCAAGCTTCGGCGCTCACGTTGCGTTTTCGTCGGAACTACGATCTCACAGCCCGGCTCCACTTTCGGATAACGCTTGAAAAAGATAGCGGTACGCTTCGTCGTAGCGACCTTACCATTCATATATATTACGATCGGATACTTACGTGCGATATCATTATAACCACCGGCTTGAGACAAGCAATCCATAACCGACATACCTTTCGTGTAAGTTACGCTGTTCGGATAAGTCACGGCTCCGCTCATCTTCACCGTACTTTGCATCTGCGGGATATAAAGCTCATCGCCGTCACGAAGCACAACGTCATCGATACTACCCGGATTTGCCAACGCTTTCTCTAAATCAATACCTACGGAATAGTCCTTCACATTCATCAACGCTACACCGATGGAATCCCGGCTTTGCTTATTCGCCTCACTTAAAGCCAGAAGGGTCTCCATGCGTTTCAATTCATCTTCTGTCAACTGACGTTTCAAGCTAGCACCTTTTACATAAGACTCTGGGGTAACTCCTCCCGCTTTCGCGATAATATCACTCAAGCGAGCGTTCTTCGTAGCCAATACATAGCTACCGGCAAAAGTGATCTCGCCGTTCACCTTCACGACCTGTTGCTCATGATACCCCGGGGAGAAACGAACATAAACCTCATCGAACGGCTCCAATGTGAAGATCGTATCTCCCGCATTCAACTTGAAGTCCTCACTCAACGAGAAGTTATATACATCGGCGATCCGGTTGACATTCTGATTGGAACTAGGATCCTTCACACGACGGGCTACCTCTACATTAATAGAAGAAGCGGACTCTCTTAAACCACCTGCCATCATGATAGCGTCTTCTATTGTCAAATTATGACGATACGGAAGCACCGTATCCGGATAATTCACGGCTCCGCCAACCTTGATCGTATAAGGTTCGCGCAAATCGAATAGGGAAGGAATGCTTAATTGGTCTTCCGCTTGCAACTCCACATCTGGAGCGGTACCGTTCAAGATACCACGAATATCCACGGCGATCATCGTAGTCGTGAAATCCGGATTCAAACGGGTAATCAAGGCACGGCCGGCGAACTCGTCTCCTTTAAGACCCGCGGCCTGTTTTACCAATTGCTTTACCGTACGAACCGACGGACTTAACTCATATTCTCCCGGACGCCATACAGCTCCCGTCACGACCAAACGATTCTCATAAAAAGGAATAACGGAATCTACCTGCAAAGAATCGCCATCCTGCATCACGAAAGAAGCGAACTTATCCTCCGAAACCGTAGAGATCTGGTAACGACTATCTGATTTACGCTTCACTTGTACGTCCTTCGTATAAGCGTCGCCGGTAAATCCGCCGGCCATATCCAGCAATTGCTTCAAGGTCTCGCCCTTGCGCAACTCGAAAATACGATTACGTTTCACCTTACCTCGAACCACCGCTAACTGGTCGTACGGGCCTACCATAATCATATCGTTCTCTTCCAAACGGACATTCGTTGTGTACTTTCCGTTCAATAAATAATCATATACGTCGAGATTAGCGATTTCCTTGCTATTACGATATACCTTGATGCTACGCAAAGAACCAATCTTATTCACACCACCGGCGGCATACAACGCATTAAATAATGTGGCGAATGAAGGTAATGTATACGTACCGGGAGCGACTACCTCGCCGACAATATTCACCTTCATGCTACGAATCTGGCTCAAACTGACGGAAACAAAGGTATTCCCCTCTCCCGAACCAGACAGCGTAGACATAATCTGGCTCAACTCCTGACGCAGACGAGTCTCAGCGCCAGCGATCGTCAATCCACTGACCGACACCGGACCTAAATTTGGTACAAGGATCGTACCGTCCGGAGAGATCTTTAATTTCAAGTTTAGCTCGGAATCTCCCCATACATTAATCAATAACTCATCACCAGCGGAAAGCACATAATCCTTAGGTGTAGGGATGTTTAAATCTGGGGCAAAAGATAAGTTCTTGTTTGAGAAGATTTCATGCCCGAATACGGTATTCTCCATGGCTGAAGCAGGAAGATTATTTCTACGTTGGGCTTCTAAGGATTGTCCTTCATCGATTACCGGCATTACCCGGTCGCTAACCTTCGCATCGGTAGCGGTAGCTTGAGATCCGACAGATCCCCCTTCTTGTTTCATACGCTTGGCTAATTCCTGCTGTATCTGCGTATCCGACATTCCAGCGGCTTTCGCCTTGTCAATCAAGTCTTGCGGAACCTGCGCATACACAGATCCCGACAGCAATAAGCAACATACGCATAGTACGTTCTTAAACGATAAATTCATACAGTCTATTATTGTTTTTTATTATATACCACCCCTGCTATAAGCGACTAACTTAAAAAAAGCAGCTATTCTCTAGATTTTCAGCTGGCAAAGATAAAGAATCTTTTTAATATATGGCTTAAAAAGTCACCGTTAATCCATCATATGAGTAATGTACATGCGGAGGCAACTCTTTTTCAACGACCGCATGCAACCCTATGCGATGACTCATATGGATTAAATAGGCCTCCTTGGGCTGGATACGGGATATATTCGCTAAGGCTTCCTCCAGACTCTCATGCGATTGATGCTCTCCTTTCCGAAGAGCATCAATAACCAATACATCAAGGTTTTCCAACTTAGCGTACTCCTCTTCCGGAAGATATTTAAGGTCGGTCAAGTAAGCCATATTGCCGATACGGAAACCTAAGATCGGCAGCTTAGCGTGCATTACACGAATGGGAGTGATCATGACACCGGCGGCCTCAAACGGTTTCGTCCCGATCGTATGCAATACCAAATTAGGCACTCCCGGATATTTATGCTCCCGGAACACATAAGGAATGCGAGTTTTTATCGCCTCCACGACATTGTCTTCCGCATAAATATCCACATCTTTATACCGACCAAAAGGACGTAGGTCATCTAAGCCACCTACATGATCGTAGTGCTCATGGGTTACTAAAACGGCGTCAAAATGGTAAATCTTATTGGTTATCATTTGCCAACGGAAGTCCGGACCACAATCGATCAATATCCGTTTCCCTTCCGTCTCTACCAAGATCGAGGCCCGTAGACGCCAATCACGGGGGTCTTTACTAGTACATACCTCACATTGGCAACCTATCTCAGGATTGCCCGTAGACGTTCCTGTTCCTAAAAAAACGATTTTCATTATCCGACATATTTAACCTCAGGCATAAGCTCTATACCGAAACGATCTTTTACGGCGGTACGAATGCTCTCCGCGACCAACGCGATCTCATCCCCCCGGGCATCTCCTAAATTCACTAATACCAACGCTTGTTTCTCGTAAACACCTACCGACCCATGGTTTTTACCCTTAAACCCACATTGCTCGATCAACCAACCGGCCGGAACCTTGATCTTTCCTTCCGAAGCGGGATAAGACGGGATTTCCGGGAATTGCTTTTTCAATTTCTCAAAATGCTCTGCCGTAATTATCGGGTTCATAAAGAAACTGCCTGCGTTGCCTAATACTTCAGGATCGGGAAGCTTCTGCCTGCGAATTGTTATGACAGCCTCACGGATCGTTTCCAAAGTAACTTCCGGATATTTCGTCAACTCCTCCTTTAAGTTCCCATAATTAACTGAAAAACCAGGGTTCTTGGATAGTCGAAGCGTGATATAAGTTATGATGTGGGGGTCATGATGTTCATTCTTGAAATAACTATTACGATATCCATATTCACAATCCGAATTCGTAAAAGTCCGTTTCTCGAATGTCAACTGGTTATAAGCCTCCACGCTCTCGATCACATCCTTGATCTCCATGCCATAAGCCCCGATGTTCTGGATAGCGGCAGCGCCCGCCTCACCGGGTATTAAAGAAAGATTCTCTATACCTCCCCAACCTTTCGATACGGCGTATGCCACGACATCATCCCAGATCTCCGCAGCCCCGACACGAAGCGATACATACTCGTCCGTTTCCGCCGAGATAGAAATCCCCTTGATTCGGGAATGGATGATAATGCCATTATAATCGTTGATGAACAATAGATTGCTCCCGCCTCCTATATGCAAGGATAAACATTCCTGAAAGTATTCATCATGTAAGATTCGTTGCAACTCCTCCTCCGTCTCATACTCCATGAACCAACGTGTCTTTACTGGGAGATGGAACGTATTGTGTTTCTCCAACGAATAATTCTGCTCTATTCTCATCGTCTATTTTATTTTTAGGGCAAAAGTAGTCATAAATAACTCATCCGCAAATTATGTAGTTCCGGATTTTTTCAGTAGATTTGTATATAGAGTTGATCGTATGGATGAGAACACGTCCGGCATATCCGGTGAAATACAGAAGATGATCCTCGACAAGTTAAACACGTTCAATCGAGGAAAAACGTCAGACAAAGGGCGGTACTACATTCTTTTGCCTACCTCAAAGACCTTATATTATACGCTTTGGTTCTTTACGCCTTCGGCCACTTATCATCCGACGGTCTATTTGGCGAATCTCGACTTGAATGCCATCAGCTCGGTGAATAAGGCGATTAAGATGGTAAGCAACTCCTTTCTACCTTTATTTATAACGACAGATATCAAAGACTCTCCCGATAATGGAGACGATATTATTTCTTTCGGTAAATACAGAGGATACCATTTGCATGACATCTATACGATCGATCCCCGATACGTCGTTTGGATAGCCGATAAATATGAACCTCACGTAAAAAGCGAGATGCGTTTTAAAGAGTTAGCGGTGACCTACAGTAAAATCTATCTCGACCTACAGACCCGTAAAAAATATAAAATGCCTGTAAGCCGCTTTGTAGGAACACCGGGAGAAAAATTGAGCGATTTAAAGTTAACAATCACAAAAGTCCGCATTGAAGACGATTCTTACAAGACACAGATTATCCGTGGTACCGAATATTTCTATGTAGATCAATTGCTCACGGCCGTGGACATCGCCGGAAATTACTTCTTATTGAGGATAAAAGCGAAAGATCGTAGTCTTACCACGCAAACGTTGCCACCGGGCGCTCATGCTTTCCAAGTAGGGGAAAAATTGACTTTGACTTCCGCTAAAGTCTTAAAACATATAGAATCCCGTACTATCAAGTACACACGAATCGGGTATATCAAGATTCAATAAATGTTTCGAAATTCGCAAACAGACACATTATTAACATTTTTTGTTCTTAAAAATGTAACAAACATCTGTAGGCCTTGTTTAATAAGAAACTCAAATGCAAATGTATCTTTGCAAAACGTAACTATAAAACCAGCTTCAAAGTGTACATTTGTAGTGTTTAACAATTTAAAAAATTTGCATTTATGAACAAAGCAGAACTTATAGAGGCTTTAGCAGACAAGACCGGGTTACAAAAGCAAGAAGCAAAGAAAGTATTGGATGCTTACATCGAGATCGTAACTGAGCGTATGTCTGAAAATGAGGAAATCGTACTTGTCGGATTTGGAACACTGATCCCAAGACCGCAAACACAGCGTCTTGCCAGAAATCCTAAAACAGGTACTCCGGTAATGATCCCCGCTCGTACGACCGTAAAATTCAAACCGGGTAAATTCCTCCTTGAGGCGATGAATGCCCACCTGAAATAATAAAGTCACCGAAAACGTAGTAAAAATATCCCCGGTAAGGGGATAAAAAATCATAAGTATGAAATCTTTCATTTATAAGTATGAATGAAAAATTTCATACTTATGATTTTTAGTGTCCGGAAATGATTACTTTTGGGCTCAAAAAAGACTCATGAGAATCGTTAATCTTGGAGACACCAATTCCATATTAAACAAGTTCGTAGCCGAACTTAGAGATGTAGATATACAAAAAGACAGCCTTCGCTTCCGTCGCAATGTCGAGCGTATCGGAGAAATCATGGCTTACGAGATCAGTAAGGAATTTCATTACAGTACGAAAGACATCCAGTCCCCGCTAGGTATAGCCCCGATGAATACGCCGGACGATCAAATCGTGATTAGTACGATCTTGCGTGCCGGGCTTCCATTCCACCAAGGTTTCCTTCGGTATCTGGATAATGCGGAGAACGCTTTCGTATCCGCTTACCGCAAATATAAAGACCGTTTGAATTTTGATATTCATATCGAATATATCGCCTCTCCTCGCTTAACAGGTAAAACCTTGATCATATCCGACCCGATGTTGGCCACCGGAAGTTCTATGGAATTGGCGTATGAGGCCCTGTTGACCAAAGGAGTACCCGGCCATGTACACGTAGCCTCCATCATCTCAAGCAAACAAGCCTTGGAATACTTGCAGAAGAAAATGCCGGATGACAAGACTACAATCTGGATCGCCGCATTAGATAATGACCTCGACGATCATTCTTATATCGTTCCCGGATTAGGCGATGCAGGAGATTTAGCGTTCGGCGAGAAGGAATAGAGATGTGTAAACCAAAACGTACTGCCTTTGCCCAACTCGGAATTTACACCGATCCGACCACCTAGTCTATTTACGATGGTCTCGCAAATAGATAGCCCCAAGCCCGTACCTTGTTTAAACGTATTTCCTTTATAGAAACGATCAAAGATATGGGCTTGTATCTCTTGGCTCATGCCATCCCCCGTATCAGTCACGGAGAATTTTATCTCATCACCTATGATCTCGTAAGCTAAGATGATACAACCTTCGCTCGTATACTTGATCGCATTGTTAAGGAAATTGGAAATTACCTGCGTCAGCCGCATACGATCGCTATAGATTTGGCATTCCGGTGAATCTTTGGGAGCAATCAGAGCTACGTTATCGGGCATCTTAATACGGAAAGAGGTCACGATCTCATTGATCACCTCTTTTATGCTCATATCGGCGAACTTGAAATCCATCGTACCAGATTCAATTTTTGCCAAATCTAGAATATCACTGATCAATTGAAGCAACATCCGATTATTGCTATCGATGATTTCCACAAACTCATGCCTCTCCTCGGGATCATCCGTTTCCGCCAATAATTGAGAAAAACCGACAATGGCATTTAATGGCGTACGAATCTCATGACTCATATTCGCTAGGAAGGCAGACTTCAAACGATCCAGTTCTTCCGCCCTTTCCCTTTTCAATTGAGAGTCCTTTAACTCCGTGATATCATAATTAATACAGATCATCTCCGGTTTATTCGGGTCTACGCTTTGAGGGTTACGGGTGATATTGGCGCAAATCCATTTCCATCCGTCACCAGACTTCACACGCACTTCCCTACGGAAATGATGCGCTTTACCCTGTTTCACCTCCTCAAAGAATGAGTTTATATATCCAGCGTCGTTCGGATGAATATAAGAATAAATCCCAATAATTTGGGACAAGGGGGTTCCATCCTTCTCTCCCATATTCTCATACCATTGCTTAATGGCATAGCCCTCAAAGGTATATAAGTCATAAAGGGCATAACCGACTTTAGCGTATACGCTGACCAAGGTAAATACATTCTCAAACTCAGAAATACGGTTATAGGCGATCATCTTTTCCGTATTATCCAAATTAATAAGTAAATAGCTGGAAGGTTCACCTCTTTGGTCATATAAAATACTGGCCTTGGTAACGATATCCAACTCGCCTACTTTCGAGGTGTTATAATAATCATCGACCTTCTTAAACGAATAATTCAGCCGGAAATTCACGGATTTATTCTCCTTGAGTTTCTTGATCACATCTTTAGGCAGAATCGGGTTGCTAAAAATATTGACTCCTAAAACGTCCTTCTTTGACCGGATACCGAATATCTCCATATCCTTTGCGTTCAGATCAATCAAGTAACCGTCCCTGTCATAAAGCTCGACTCCCACAGGTAAATTTACATACAGCTTTCGGAAGATCATTTCATTATGATCGATCATCTTACTAATCTTTTCCTCTTTCAGTTTGAAATTAGGTAAAATCTGTAATATGCCCAACGCTTTTACGCACACTCCGTTATTCAACTTACGCTCACATAATCTGGAGCGTACCCATTTTTCCCCAGTCGGTGTTATTATCGGAAATATTTGCTCATTCGTATCGACAGATTGGATCGATAAAAAATCCGTAGTAATCAGATCCCTAAAGTCTTCCCGGATTATATAGTAAAATTCAAAAAAAGAGAGATTATTCCCCTTCTTCCCAAATATACTCATTAAATAATCGGAACAGATATAACTTCTTTGAACAAAATCGGCTTCCCACAAGCCAACTTCCGCCCTATCCAATAACAATTTACATTGATCCAATTGAGTCTGTATATCCTCCATAAAAATATCCCTTCCGATAAAATTACACTATGATTTCACAAAGATATAATTTAAATAGTATAAATCCTCTATAATAAAAAAGAGATTGTCTCGAATAACTCAAGACAATCTCTTTCTATATTCAAAGCCTAATATAAATTATTTCAATTCCTTGATACGAATATTGCGGAATTTGACAGGGGAACCATGCCCTAAGAAACCTATATGACCTTTTTTGTTAAACAAACCCGGATGCTCCTTTCCATCAGGCGTACCATTCTTCACGGCATCCCGAATATTTCCATCCAAGATTACTACTCCATTCACCGTCACACGGATATGATCGCCATCCGCCATGATCTCTTCCGTATTCCATTCTCCAACCGGCTTGAACGCTTTCGGATGATCCTCACGGGCGGGAATGATACCGTATACGGAACCGTGATGTTGCAGCGGAGTGATGTTTCCTTGGTAAATAGGATGTTCACAATCCAAGACCTGCACTTCCATACCTACATATGCTGCATCTCCTTCCATCGGCGTACGAATACCGACACCGTTATTAGCTCCCGGGGTTAACTGGAAGTCAAAACGATAGATAAAGTTTCCGTATTCCTTCTTGGTGTACAGATTACCACCGAAACTACTGCTTGGGACCATAGAGATACAGCCATCTTCCAAGATATAATCAACCGTGTTTCCAGTCCACTCATGCATATTCGTTCCGTCAAACAAAACCTTGAAGCCCTCTTTTTCCTCTTCCGGCGATAATTTGAACGGTTCTTGTTTTTCCAATTCCTTTACGTAGATATTACGGTAATAGACCTTGCTGCCATGAGCTTGCATCTCGATTTGCTCTACCGGGAAAATCGGAAGCTTGCGATCCCAATAGTTTTCCAGAATCACGTTATCTACCACTTTTTCTCCGTTCAAGACAACCGTCACACGGTCACCAACCATCTTAATATAGAAGGAATTCCATTCACCCAATTTATTGTCGGCCACTTTCGAAGGCTTGCTCTCGTTTACCTGATTGTTGTACAAGCCACCGGAACCTACTTGCGCACCAACATTTACCCGAGAAGTATCCCAGATCTGGACTTGAGGAGTACCACGCAGATAAATACCGGCATCAGCCTCAGGGCCTTTCGGATCCAACATCCAATCCACATACATCTCGAAATCACCATATTGCTTTTCCGTACATAGGTTATCGTACCCAGTACCGTCAAATACTAACAGGCCGTTCTCTACTTTCCAGTCACGACGCATATTCTCATCTGCCTTCTCCTGCGCTTTCGCCAATTGAGCCGGTTTCATTTTCGCACGGGCGATCGGATTCTCGACCAAACCTTTCCAACCCGTTAAATCCTTACCATTAAAGATAGAGACAAATCCGACCTCGTCCGGCATCGCATCCAAATGTTGCTTCAAGGCATCGATATCATAACGAGCGTCTTCCCCGTCAAACATGGTCAAAACACGTTTCAAGATAGCCTTCACATTGTCACCCTTATATTCCGGATGGTTACGAGCGATATTCCAAACCGCATAAACAGCCGCAGAACGAACAGCCGCATCGCTTGAATCCAAGAATTCCGACGCATACATCAATGCCAAGAAGGTATCCGCCCGTTGGATCTGACGTAAAATAAGAGCCTTTTGCTCACTCGTCCGGGCAATCTCCATGACTTTCCGCAAGCTCAACAAACGATTCTCTCTCGTAAATGCCGGATTAGATACCAACTGCACATAACGCTTTAACGCCCTGTCGAATACTTGATCGGAAGCGGCTGATTGGCAAACCTTAAATAGTTCGTCGGCAGCCTCAATACCCTTCCAAGCCAACAAAGCGTCAAGAGCCGCATCCTTGGCCGCTCCATTTCCTTTATTCAATCCTTCCACGATCGTAGCCAAAGCCTCTTTCTCGCCAGTCGCTGATAAGACCTTATAATAAAGATATCTCTTGCTGTCCCCCGCTTGTATCATACGACGATTCACGTTAGATACTTGAGTTGCCGCCGGTTGTTTAGAGATGGCGGCAATGATCGCATCTTGAAGCGGAGCGACAGCTGAAGCCTCCGCAGTCTCCAACATTCCGCACAATAAAGTGAAATCTTTCTCGGATACTACATCTTTCAATGCGGTATAAGCGGCTTTCTTCACCTCTGAGGAGCCGGATTTAATCTGATCCAGTACCGTATTTAGATTCGCGTCGGCCATACGTATCGCCAACAGTTCCAAACCAGCGATTTTTCCGGCATCGGAAGCGGACGGGATCACTTTAGCGACTGCTTGATCAATATCGCCGTTAAATGCCATCAAAGCATCTTGACCCAATAAAATCACTTGCTTGTCATTGCTCTTCAACAAATCAGCCAGCACAGGAATGACACTCTTATCACCGATTTTAACCAAGGCCCAAACAGCGGCCTGTTGCACATCGAAATTCTTATCTTTCAATTGCTCCAAGAGAACTTGCTTCGCGGGTAAATCAAAACGAAGTTCCAGATTCTTGATCATGTCATGTTTAGACGGGCATTTGCTTTCACGGCCTATCCAGTTCAAGATATCCACCTTGACTTCCGGCTTCGCCTTTAACATGTGTTTCATGACCTCAATATAAACATTTTGATCAGCGAAACCCGAAGCAAAGTTCAAAGCCGCATTACGGTATCCCTTATCCGTATCTTTCAAAGCCGATAATAAATTCTTCGTAGCAGCTTCCGGCTTAGCAGCCAATAGAATCTGAAGAGCGGCCTCACGGGTCTGTGTCATACCTGCTTTCGTAGACTTCTTCAATAAATCATTCGCTGCTTTCTCCGCATCTTTGGTATCGCCTTGCTCAAGGACACGTTTTATCAAAGCGATATACGCCTCATTCGCCCCGGTCTTTTCCATTTTATAACCGGCTTTCTCGGCAACGGCGGCTAAATCACTCAGAGAAGCTTTAGAACCTACACGGCTCAACGCATAAAGAACCTCCTTCTGCATATTCTCATCGCTGGAGCCAAGCATCGCTTTCAATACATTTTCCGCATCAGCGATTTGCACGTCAGCGATCGCACGGATAATATCCTTTTGCGTCTTCGGAGTACCGGAACGACGCATCAAAGAAGCCACCAAAACCTTCTTAGCGTTATCGGTACGGATTGCGGATAACGCACGGGCAGCAGGACCGCTTAGGTTCTCATCGTTCAAATAGCTAGCCAGCGTATCCACACACTCATCTTTTCCCAGTAATTGAAGCTGTCGGATAATAAAAGCCTTTGTCTCCCGGTCGCTCACCTTATCCAAGGCTTTCAAATATGCGTTGGCTGTTGCTAGACGTGCGTTCTCCTCACCTTTCGCCATCACGTAGTGAGTCAATCCGCTCAACGCATAATCCACGTTCGAATTACTGCCTTTTCCCGGAGCGTTAATCTTGTTAATCAACATCAAGACCCCTTCCTCGCCAGTGGAGCTTAGGTCATTAATTAATTTGTTATATTCAGCTTGCTGCTCCGCCGGCATCTGTGCCAGTACATCGGCAACGATCGTCTTCGATGTACGATTAGCTGGGCTTTGAGCCATTAACATACTACCGCACAACAATAAGCTGGCAATTGATATATATACTTTTTTCATATGTGTATGTGTTTAAATATTCCAAGGCGCTCTCATCGGCTGATCCAACAAACGATTAGCGGCCTCATCATTAATAAATTCCAGTTTTACGGGATCAAAGTGAAGCGTACGATTCAAACGAAGGGCTACGGCACCCATATTCACGATCGTAGCGGAACGGAAGCCATTACGCTCATTCAAGGCAAAAGGCTGACGAGTCTTTACGCACTCGATAAAGTCGGTAACCTGTGGCTCAGGTTCGGGATAATCGGATAACTTTTTCTCCCAATCCGGGATATCACATACGAAATTCTTATAAACATTCCCGTTCGGTCCGGAAATATAAGGTGTGTTCGGATCCCCGTAATCACCTCCCCAAAGTACGATCTGGCAACCATCCTCATAGGTATACGTAATCGAGCGCCAAGTACCCACGGCGTCCGGATGTTGTTGCGGAGCATCCACCTCTACCTTAACCGGGCTGGTATTATCTTTTCCTAGAAAATATTGTACAGGGTCAATATAATGCTGTCCCATATCCCCTAAACCACCGCCGTCATAATCCCAGTATCCACGGAATGTCTGATGCACACGATGCGGGTTATAAGGTTTGTAAGGAGCCGGACCCAACCAGAAATCATAATCCAGCTCACTAGGCACCGATTGTGGTTCCAGATATTCTTTACCAACCCAATAGAACTTCCAGTCGAAACCGGTATGCTTGCTGATCGTTACCTTTAGCGGCCAGCCCAACATACCACTTTGAACCAGTTTCTTCAAAGGTTTCACTGGAGTGCCCAGTCCATAGAACAGGTCAGCGAAACGGAACCAAGTGTTCAAGCGGAACATACGTCCGTATTGCTTCATCGCTTCCATTACCCGTTTACCCTCCCCGATCGTACGGGTCATAGGCTTCTCACACCAAATATCTTTTCCTGCTTTAGCGGCCTCGACAGACATGATACCATGCCAGTGAGGAGGCGTAGCTATATGAACGATATCTACATTGGGATCTAGAATCAAATCACGAAAATCATGGTATGCGGCAATCTTATCCTTTACCAACTGTTTACCTAGCTCCAGATGATTCTTATCGACGTCACACACAGCGACAAGACGAGTCCCGGCATAGTCCACATGTCCACGGCCCATACCACCTGTACCGATAATTCCTTTTGTTAATTGATCACTTGGAGCGATGAATCCATTACCCAACACGTGGCGCGGTACAATCGTAAATGCCGCGATTCCTCCAAGAGTCTTCAGGAAGTCTCTTCTGTTTGTCTTCATAGTACGAATTTAAAATTTAGATAGAATAGATTAACTTGAGTGACAAAAATAATCATAATACTCGAAGAGACAAGAAAAATGTATATAAAAAAGAAAAGGATGCCTTTAACAAAGACATCCTTCCCTAGTATTTTATGAAAATTTATTACAAAGCGAATTGCGGTTGACGGTGAATCCATTGTCCACGGGTGAAATCCGGGAAGTCTACTAAAGCACCGCCACGAGCGATTGACATCTCTGACAAGCCGGAGATAGCGCTCCAAGCGGCAGCGTCATAGCAATCCATTGGAGCCGGTTTTTTATTACGGATAGCGTCGATCAAGTCGTACATCATGATATAGTCCATACCACCATGTCCGGCCTCAGCCGCCTCAGCGGAATGTTGTGCCCATAATTTATGGTCATATTGCTTGAACCATTCCTCCGAATCATCCCAACGGTGAGGTTTGGATTTACCCTGTACATATACATGATCGCCATCATTCATCCATAAACCCTCAGTTCCCTGAACACGGAAACCTAATGAATAAGGGCGAGGAGAATTGGTATCATGGGTTACGATAATCGTTTGTCCATTAGAACACTTAATCATAGAAGTCACGATATCTCCCAAATTGAAGTTGACCTTCGCCAACGGATGATTCTCACCCCCATTATCCACGATAAACTTATGCAATCCACGAGATTGAGTAGCCATAGCGGATAAAGAAAGGAAACGGTTACCACGATTGATATCCATACAATGAGCTATCGGTCCGATACCGTGAGTCGGATAGATATCGCCATTACGATGTACGGAATGGTTCGTACGCCATTGAGCCTCGGCGAAAGCCGTCGGACCCATACGAAGATCACCACTACCCGGTACATAGTTGTAATGAGTTCCATCGTTGAATTTCACCTCACGCAAGTCATGCTCATAACCACAACCACCATGCAAGATCTCGCCGAACAAACCTTGGCGGACCATATTCAACGCAGCCATACAGTCACGACGATAACATACGTTCTCCATGATATTCAAATGGCTTCCGGTTGCTTCCGAAACATTTACCAAATCCCAGCACTCCTCTAACGTGTTAGCCGCAGAAACCTCCACGCCTACATAAGGAACACCAGCCTTCATAGCGGCGACAGACATCGGTACGTGCCATTCCCAAGGACTTGCGATGATCACGCAATCAAACTCCTCGTTGTTCAACATATTCTCAAATTCACGTTCACCCCCTTTGTAAACTTTCGGAGCAGGGACATTAAATTTAGCGATATGTTTCAAGGTACTATCGATCGGGCCCTGTTGGATATCGCAAATCGCTACGATCTTATTACCGGGGATCGCCAATACATTATTAATATGCTCATGGCATCTAGAACCCGTTCCGATGAAACCGAAACGTAATTTACCATCATCTTTACCGGCTGTTTTTTTCTTTTGGGGTTCAGCGGCAGTTGTTGTAGCTCCGGCGTTTCCAGCCATTGCCAAGCCTGCGGCACCAATACCAGCGGCAGATACTTTCTTAAGGAATGAACGACGAGTGTTTTCCATATATTTTATAAATTAGTTTGTGTTTTGAGGATACAAAATTAAAAAAATATTTTTTCAATCAAAACGTTATTGAGTATTTTGAAAAATAAAGAGTCCAAGACTAAAAGTTCGTTATCTTTCCGGTTTCCCTTTTTAGCCTCTCGAAGGTCATCATCATCTGTCGAAGTCTTTTAGGTTCTTTTTCCGCCAAATTAACTTGCTGACCGATGTCTTCCTTTACATTATATAATTGATAACAGTTACTATTTCCGGCAAAGGCAGCCTCCTCCGCGTCGCCATAGGTATCCGGATACGGCGGGATCATGACCCAATCACCATCACGTAGCGCATAATTGAAATAACCTTCCAAGACAAGTTCCTTTCGCCCATTACCACCTTTTCCTAGGAAGACAGGCAAGGTGTTTTGGCTATCTACCTTATCAGAATAGGTCTGTCCGATCAACGCCGACAGCGAGGCTAACAAATCCATCTGGCAAACCAAGGCATCCGACACAGCGCCCGGCTTAACTTCCGCAGGCCAACGAAGCATGAACGGGATACAGGTCCCACCATCATACAAGCTCGTCTTTCCTCCACGAAGCGGTCCGGCCATCTTATGATCCCCTACCAATTCCACGGCTTGATCTTGATAACCGTCATCCAGAACCGGTCCGTTATCGCTAGTGAAAACAACTAACGTATTTTCCGTTAGCCCCAACTTATCCATTTCCTTCAAGAATTCGGTCACGCACCAATCCGCTTCCAAGATAACATCTCCACGAGGTCCCATCCCCGACTTACCCGCGAATCTCTCGTTCGGAACACGAGGTACATGCGGTTGATGCAAGCCATAGTACAGGAAGAAAGGTTTATCCTTATTCTCTTTCATAAAACCTTTCGCCTTCTCAAGGAACAACTCTGCCATATCCTCATCTTTCCATTGGGCGGTCTTGCCTCCTTTCTGGAAACCAATTCGAGGTACACCGTTTACGATAGCGCCGGCATGCCCGACACTCGGGAGCATTCTCAGTAATTCAGGATTATCCTTCCCAGTCGGTTCCCCGGGGAAATTCTCCTTATAACTGACATAGAGAGGATCGTTCGGATCGAGGTTTACACCTCTCCCATTCTCGATAAAGATACAGGGAACCCGGTCATTAGTAGCAGCTTGGATAAAAGAATAGTCGTAACCGATCTCTTTCGCTCCGGGATAAACCAGCTTGTTCCAGTCTACCACCCCGTCACCTAATCCTAGATGCCATTTGCCGACCGAGCCGGTGACATAGCCCGCTTGCTTCATCACCTTCGGCAAGGTAACCTGTTGAGTATTGATAATCAGAGCCGCATTGCCGGGAAGTATTTTGGCATCCCTATTTGTCCAAGGATATAATCCGGTAAGCAAGGAATACCGGCTGGGGGTAGAAGTAGCCGCCGTACAATAACCTTGCGTAAAGCGTATGCCTTCATTTGCGATACGATCCATTCCCGGAGTCTGTATGCGATGAGCCCCGTAACAGCTTAGATCACCATACCCGAGATCATCGGCCACGATGATCACCACGTTAGGTTGCCGGGGAGCTGATTGAGCTATTAAAGTTGTTGGCAAGGAAAACCCTGCCAACACACTCATTATACAATACTTATTCATCGCTTATTACGGATTCTGAGTTAATGTACCCGGATAAGCGTTAATCTCAGACTGCGGAATATACTGGATAGCCAACGGGCTGGTAGCAGGATATTCAGGCACGCCGTCATGGAATCCCGGGTAATGACGTTTCATCGTATCGCCTACACGATATACATCAAAACCACGGTCAGCCTCATAAGCTAATTCCAACTGACGTTCTTTCATGATAAGCTCATGAGCGTTTGTCGCATCCAAAGATTTATATCCGGCGTTAGGTAAGGAACGGGTACGAACGGTATTCAAATCGGCTAATGCTTTTGTATAGTTTCCTAATTTAGCGCTAGCCTCGGCGCGAATCAGGTATAACTCACCTAAGCGAGAGATAACCGGTGAATAAAGGTGGGGATAACCTTCTTGCTTAGAGCATTTATAACTATAGAATTTCGGATTACCTTGGCTTTCTAACATCAGGTAATCATAATCACCGACATAAGTTTTTCCCTTATAACTAATAGAATAACGTTTATTATCCACATCTACGGGAGTTAATGTGTACTCTTCATCATCCACGGTAGCGATTAACTTACCACCTACTTCCTTTGTCTCACCCTGACGATATACATAACCGGAAATCTTTCCGTCCGTATACAAGTTAGCGACGAAACGGAAAGCCGGAATTTGATCTCCCGCATCATTCTTCTTATATTGTGGATGGATAAAAGCCTCGCGGGCATCCGTATTTTTACCTGTCTCATGCAGCAAATCCATGTATTTAGCGCTAGCGTATACCTCACCCCAGCCTTGACCATCAATCTCCGCATACATACTACCTAACGGGCTACCCCAATCATCCCAATCCGAAGCAATGAATTTCACGGCAAAAATAGTCTCCGTTTGAGAAGCCGCATCCGGAGCAAGCTCATTATATGTCATAAACGTCGAACGACTCAATAAGGAGAATTGATTACTCTCGATTACCTCATTCGCATAATTATAAGATAATTGAGCGTATTCCTTATTCGGATTCTCAAAAGTACCACTCATATACATATAAACCTTGGCCAACAAGGCTTGAGCCGCATACTTTGAGGCATAGGCGGGCGACTTAAAATCAGACATCAACTCTTCTGCCTTTTTCAAGTCAGACAGAACTTGCTCATACGTATCTTTCACGGAAGAACGATCCGGAAGATCCAGGTTATCCATATCCTCAGGCATACCATTCACAATAGGTACACCCAGATTCTTCTCCGGTTCTTGATAATAAGGACGGCCAAACACACGACACAGATAAAAATACATCATGCCACGCATATAATAGGCCTCACCCAACTTTTGGTTCAACTCTGGAGATTCATTCTCATTGATCATCTTCATTAAAGAACTTGTCTGCGAGATGATATTATAAGCACTGTTCCAAACCGTAGAAAGCCCACCATTATTAACGGTATGCTGATAAGTAAAGTAAGTACCGAATGGATTTGTGGTCGGCTTATCCTTGCAAACGTTATCCCCGGGGAACTCTCCACAATAGTGTAAATGCTCAGATGCAGTTTTCAATTTAGCGTAGCAACCGTTTAATAAGACATCAACCGCAGCATCCTTATCTTCCATGATCTTGTCCTCCGTATACTTATCATAAGGCATACGTTCGATATCACAGCTTGTTATAAATGTGGCCGCTGCCGCAAGAGCCACTATAGCTATTTTTTTCATTCTTATTCCTTTAATTAAAATGTAACATTTAAACCAAACATAAATTTACGGGCTTGTGGGTACGGAGAAATGGCCACACCAACCGAACCAGCCTTGTATTGGCTTCCTACCTCAGCGGGAAGTTCCGGATCCACTCCAGAGAAACCCGAAAGAACAAACAAGTTCTCACCCGAGAAAGAAAGACGGACATTGTCTACATATTGGATCTTCCAAGGTAACGTATAGCCTAATGTCAAGCTACGCAAACGTAAATAGCTCGCATCCTCCAAGTAACGGGAAGATCCCTTGCTGGATTGGCTCTTATTACCATATTCAGCTTTTGGATGGGTAGCGATATCGCCCGGTTTTTCCCAGCGATTCCAATCATCCCTTAAATTCATTTGATTATAGTTTACATAAGCACCATCACTATCATACATAGAACGGTCATAATTGTAAATCTCACCTCCTACCGAATAACCGAAGACTGCGGATAAATCGATATTCTTCCAAGATAGATTTGTAGAGAAACCACCGTAGAAGTCAGGGCTTAATTTTCCTAATATAGTCTGGTGCTTGGAAGCCTCGCTATAATCAGAAGTTGTTATGCGTTCTCCTTTCTCATTTGTTGTATACCACAACGGAGCTCCTGTTTGCGGATCTACGCCAGCCCATTCAGTTCCATACCAAGTATCCACATCCTGACCCGGAGTCAAGATCTTATCCATATAGATGTAATAGCTTGTTCCTGCGTTGGCAGTAATAATCTCGCTCTTACCACCATACAATTCTGTGATCTTATTACGGTTCAAGCCCAAGTTAGCGGCAACGCTCCAATTCCAATCACCACCTTTCAAGATGTCCACACCTAATGAAACCTCGAAACCATTATTCTTAACAGAACCAACGTTACGATAGATACCCGTGATACCTGTCACACCGGGCAGAGGCACTTTATAAAGCAAATCGGTTGTTTTCTTATTGTAATAATCCAAATTAATAGTCAGACGATCGAACAAGATAGCGTCGATACCTACACCCGCCGTATAGGTTTTCTCCCATGTCAAGTTCTTATTTTCTTTTTGAGCAATTACCGCACCCGGATCACCGTTGTATCCCGTAGACATAGCATACAAAGTATACTGCGAATACAGCTCAGTAGGACGATTACCTACAGAACCATAGCTAGCGCGCAACTTCAATTGCTGTACCCAATCCTTTGCCTTGAAAAATTCCTCCTGATGGATATTCCAACCACCACTAACAGAGAAGAAATTACCATATTTAGCATCCTCACCAAAGTTTGAGGCACCATCTCGGCGGAAAGAGAAAGACAATAAATAACGATTGTCATACGCATAATTGGCATTGAACAAATAGGATTGTACAGCCCATTCCTCTTGCGATCCTTTTATTGTCTTAGGAGTTGTCGCTACATCTGCCACGGAGAAACCCGGAGCGAAACTAGCCGCTGTCTGATCCTTGATTTCCCGGGTATAAGAGTTCCACTCATAAGCCAATATCGCATTGATGGAATGTTTATCGAACACCTTATTAAAACGAAGCAATTGGTTGCTATATACCCGATAAGAAGTTGTGGTCTTATCTTGCAACAATCCATTGTCGGCCTCTCCTGCCTTAGAGCGAGGATCGTTATAGCCTTTGAAAAGAATGTTATTATATTTATAGCTATTCACGGACGCAAAAGTCAACCAATCGGTAAACTTGATATCGAAGTCAAAGTTTCCCATAAACTCATAGGAAGTTTTCTTCTCATAATTCCATTGCAGGTCATACAAGTAATTTGTAGCATCGCTATTCACCCAATCGGTCGGCCTGTATTGCTGGATCAAGTCGCCATTCTCGTCATACGGGGAGTCCCAAGGGAAATTAACGTACATGATAGCGCCTAGATCTTGCTGCTGGTCCATCACGTCGCTACGGGTAGCCCATACTTTAGGTTTGATAGTCAACCAATCCGTCGCTTGGTAATCCACATTGAAACGCAAGTTATAACGCTTGTAGTCATATCCTTTCACGGCACCATCCTCATTATAGTAACCAACGGATGTATACGTCTTGATCTTCTCTGAGCCACCGGAAACAGATACGTTATAGTCTTGAGCGAAGCCCAGATGCGTACCCTCTTTCCACCAGTCGAAGTTACGGTTGCGCAAATCCTCCGTAAAATAACTCGGAAGGGCGTCTTGATTAGCGAAAGATTTATAATAATCATATAATTCCTCGCCGTTCATCATATTCATGTTTCCACGGTGCAACTGGTTCACACCCATCTTTACGGAAGCGTTGATCGTAGCTTTTCCGATCTTACCTTTCTTCGTAGTCACCACGATAACACCGTTCGCTCCTTGAGAACCATAGATAGCGGTTGAAGCGGCATCCTTCAAGATAGACATGGATTCGATATCAGCCGGGTTCAAGCTACCCGCATCCGTACCGACGATTACGCCATCCACGATCCAAAGAGGGTCCGTGCTACCGTTTACCGTAGACTTACCACGGATCACCACCTTACCGGCAGCGCCCGGCTGACCACCACCCGAAGTAACCTGCACGCCCGGAGCCTTACCAGACAATAAGTTCTCGACCGTAGGGCTAGTGGCATCCAACAATTTCTCGTTGCTCACCACCTGCATGGCACCCGTCAAGCTTTCCTTTTTTTGCACGCCGTAACCAACAACAACCACCTCCTCAAGGTTCTGAGTGTCTTCCTTGATACGGATAGTCATCGGAGCACTAGTCGCTTTAACCTCATGGTTCACATAACCGATGTAAGAAACGACCAAAGTAGCTCCGGCCGGAGCTTCCAAACTAAACTTTCCATCGAAATCGGTACTGGTACCGTTCGTAGTGCCTTTCACGAGCACATTCGCGCCGATTATCGGCTCACCCGTCACCGCGTCAACAATGGTACCTGAAATCGTAATCGTCTGCTGCGCCACCATTCTCTCTGCGTTTCTCAATGCATTTGGATTAGAAGATGACTTGTAAACAACAATCCTATTGTTGTTTACAACAAAATCAGCATGCTGATTTTTCAGCGCCGTCGTCAAAATCTCCTCGACCGAGCGGTTCGACATGTCGATTGAGATACGCTCATTCAGATTGATGTCATTGTTACGGATAAGGAACGTGTAATTGAATTTTTCCTCGATCAAATCGAAAAGTTCTTTTAATGTCGTACTTTCCATTTGAACAGACATCATTTGTGTCTGAAGTTCGGACGCTGAAACCGTACCGGGAATAAACGGCAGTCCCGCAAGCATACATGCGGCTACCATCATCTTACCGGTCTTCTTGAAATAGTTCATTTCCATTAAAGTTAGATTTAATAAATAATTTTCTCGTTTATACTATTTTCCACACTTACACCTTAGGATTAAGGTTTGTATTTTTGTTTTTACTTATCTTTTATAATAATCTCATCTCCCGAACGAGTCCACACATATTTATGATCCACGTCCACCTCACGAAGGATCTTATCCAACGAATAATCTTTCGTAAAGCTACCGGAGAAGATTTCCTTTCTCAAAAGATCGCTCTCGACACGAATACGCACGTTGAACTTACGTTCCAAATCCTTGGCGATACTCATGAAAGGTTGCTCGGAGAATTTCAGGCTACCGTCCATCCAAGAGAGAGCATCCTTGGCATCCACCTCACTGACTCTTACCTTATTGGTCTGCTTATTAAAGCTTAGTTTCCGGTTTGGAGTCAAGGTCACATCGCCCGCATGGGCAACCTCATCCCGCAAGCTCACGTTTACTTTTCCCGACACCAGAGTGACATCGGTCATTTCATCCATTCCGTAAGCCTTTACATTAAAGCTAGTTCCTAGGACCTTGATATCCAACTTCTTTGATTTTACGATAAAAGGCTTAAGGGAATCCCGGGTAATCTCGAAGTAAGCCTCACCATCCAATTGTACGCTACGTCCGCTCGTATTGAAATCACTGCCATATCTCAACGTGGAACCTGCGTTAACCCAGACCACGGATTGATCTGGTAAAACGACTTTCGTTTGGGCTCCCATAGGAGTTGTCGTCTCAAAATAAGCCAAGGCGGCAGATTTCGGCTGATTATGTCTCGTTCCTATATAATAAGAGGCAGTCCCCACCGATACCACGATCAAGACCGAGGCGGCAACTTTTCCTAAAAACCGAAAATTTAGCCAATGATTCTTTTCAGAAGGAATAGCGGGATCGATAAGTGCCCCGAAATATTTTTGGAAATCGGCTTTCATATCAGAGGCAAACAAAGGTACATGCGCCGTCGCCCAACAATCCGCCATCTCGGAAAGGCACTGTTTATGAGCGTCATCCGTTTCCAACCATTGTAGTAATTCATTTCGCCCCTCCTCGGATATATCTCCCATGAGGTAGCTATAAATTAAATCTTCTATGTGTTTATTCTCTATTTCCATGATATTAACAAAGGAGCCGGTTTTCAACCCGGTTTCTATTATATACACCTGTTTTAGAGATTCCGTTTAAGGAGATTCCAATTATTTTTCGAAAAAATTAAATATAAGTAAGAAAAGAGGGTAAAGATCGCCTAAAAGTTCACGCAACTTCGCCAAACCGATCTTGATCTGTACTCGTACCGTACTGGAACTGATATGATTTGTTATCGCTATTTCCTCATAGGTCTTGTTATGGTAAAGATATTGCACGAAGATATCCCGGCATTTAGCGGGCAAGGAATCCACGGCACGATAGATTTTCTCCTCGAATTCCTTATTCTCCAGATAAGCCAACGGATGGGGATCGGCGTCTATCTGCAACTCTTGTATCGACAATAAGTTTTCTTGTACATCTGATAAAGGGACTTCTTGCTGACGTTTATCTCTTAAATAATTCAGGCAATAATTACGTACCGAGCGAATTAAATAAGCGTTTACCGGATGTATTAACGCCGAATGGTGATTCCATACATTCATAAAAACATCATTAACGATCTCACGTGCCGCCTCCGAATTATAGACATATTTAGTCGCTACGGCGCACAAGTACACGTAGAAGGTCGTATATAATTGTTCAAATGCTTTGGCATCGCCATTATTGATCCGAGATATTATGTCCTCCTTTACAATCAGCACAAACGTCAACCCTTAAGTTTCACTCACAATTGAATCACAAAAATAATGAAATATTCCAGAGATTACCTCATTTTAAAAGAAAGTATAGGGTAATAGCGCCAAACAGCTCGCTAAAGCGGACTGTTTGGATACTTAGGTGACGAACCGGATGCCACCGGCGTGGCACGACTGTGCCAATGCTATGGAAAGGACTGACACTATACGTCGTTACAATACAACAACTTAGATTACTTAGAAGAATTGGCGGCACGCTTCTTGTTACGCCAGTAACTACCGTCACGTTTGCTTCCGAACATATTACGGCGTTTCGACTCTTGCTTGATCGCTTCTTTCTTCTCGGCTACGGCGGCTTTCACCTCCTTGGTCTCATACATATGGCCACCGGCTATGGGGACTTCCTTGCCGATCAGTTTCTGGATATCTTTCAACAAAGGTACCTCCTCGGCGTCGCAGAAAGAGAAAGCCACACCTTCACGGCCCGCACGACCCGTACGCCCGATCCGATGTACATAAGTCTCGGGTACGTTAGGAAGCTCATAGTTAATGACGTGCGTCAGATGATCCACGTCGATTCCACGGGCGGCGATATCCGTAGCGATCAGCACACGGGTCGTATGATCCTTGAAATTCGTCAAGGCACGCTGGCGGGCGGTCTGGCTCTTGTTGCCATGGATCGCCTCCGCCCCTATCTCCGCTTTCGACAAGACACGGGCCACCTTGTCCGCCCCGTGTTTCGTACGGGTAAAGATCAATACGGATTCCAGTTCCGGGTTCTCCAACAAGCTTTTCAGCAAGTTGATCTTCTCGGCCTTCTCGACGAAATAAACGGATTGGTCGATCGCATCCACGGTCGATGAGGCCGGGGTTACTTCCACCTTTTGCGGCTCGCTCAAGATCGTACCTGCCAAGCGCTCGATCTCAGGGGGCATGGTAGCGGAGAAGAACAAGGACTGGCGTTTCTTGGGCAATAGCGGTAAAATACGCTTGATGTCATGGATAAAGCCCATGTCCAACATACGGTCCGCCTCGTCTAAGACGAAATACTCCAAGGTATCCAAGTGGATGAATCCTTGTCCGATCAAGTCCAGCAGACGTCCCGGCGTAGCGATTAATATATCGATGCCTCTTTCCAAGGCTTCCGTCTGGGGCTTCTGTCCCACCCCGCCGAATATCACCGTATGGCGTAATCCGGCGAAACGGCCGTAAGCGGCAAAGCTCTCTCCGATCTGGATGGCAAGCTCACGGGTAGGCGTAAGGATCAATGCCTTGATACCCCGTTTGTAACCTTTCTTCTTCTGGAGATATAACCGCTGGATAATCGGGATGGAGAACGCCGCCGTCTTACCGGTTCCTGTCTGGGCGCAACCCAATAAATCATAACCTTGCGAAACGATGGGAATCGCTTCTGATTGTATAGGTGTTGGAGTCGTATAACCTTCTTGCACGAGAGCCTTACATATCGGCTCTATCAAATCTAAATCTTCAAATGTCATTCTAAAATAGGGTGAGCCATCACGGCTCGTTATGTAAATAATGCGGGCAAAGGTAGTAAAACTTTATGATATAAACTATCTTTGCGCTTTTTATGCCCGTAAAGCGATATGAAAGAATTATTACTACTACTGAAGAAGTTCTTCGGATATACCTCCTTCCGTCCCTTGCAGGCGGACATCATACAGCGTATCTTACAGAAAGAGGACTCGTTGGTGCTGATGCCCACGGGTGGAGGCAAGTCGATCTGTTTCCAGCTACCGGCTATCTATCTGCCGGGTACGGCTTTGGTGGTGTCCCCCTTGATCGCCTTGATGAAGGATCAAGTAGAGGGGTTGATCGCCAACGGCATCCCGGCGGCGGCGTTGAACAGCATGATGCCGGAAGAGGAGCAACAGCAGGTGAAGCAACTTTGCGTGCAGGGCAAGATCAAATTATTGTATATCTCCCCGGAACGGATCAAGATGGAGGCGGACTGGTTCCTGCCCCGGCTGGACATCTCGCTCATCGCTATCGACGAGGCGCATTGCGTATCGCATTGGGGGCATGACTTCCGTCCGGAATACACGCAACTGGCGATATTGAAGGAACGTTTCCCGAAAGTCCCGGTCGTGGCCCTGACCGCTACCGCCGATAAAATCACCCGGAAGGATATCCTAGAGCAGTTACGGCTTCGTACGCCCCAAACGTTCATATCATCGTTCGACCGCCCGAACATCTCCCTCACGGTACGCCGAGGGCTTAACAAGAAAGAGAAGATCGCCGCCATCGTCCATTTCATCCGGGGGCACCGGGAGCAGAGCGGTATCATCTATTGCATGCGCCGCAACGATACGACCGAGCTGGCCGATGAGTTGGCGATGTATAATATCAAGGCGATCGCCTACCACGCCGGCCTCCTGCCCGCCCAACGGGAACAGGCCCAGAACGACTTCATCAACGACCGGGTGGACGTGGTGTGTGCCACGGTAGCTTTCGGGATGGGTATCGACAAGAGCAATGTCCGCTGGGTCGTGCATTACAGCATGCCGGGGAGTATCGAGAACTACTACCAAGAGATCGGCCGTGCCGGAAGGGACGGGATGAAAAGCGATGCCCTCCTGTTCTATTCCTTGAGCGACTTGATCGTACTTCGCCGTTTCGCCGAGGAGAGTGGCCAAAGCGAGGTGAACTTGGAGAAACTAAACCGGATGAGACGGTATTGCGAGTCCGATATGTGCCGCCGCCGTGTCCTGCTCAGTTACTTCGGCGAGGAGGCGGACCATGATTGCGGCAACTGCGACGTGTGCAAGAACCCTCCGCAACGCTTCGATGGCAGTGTCTTGATACAAAAAGCGCTGAGCGCCGTCATCCGGACCGGCGAGCATGTAGGCATGCAAATGCTGATCGACATATTACGTGCCTCCGGTCGGGCGGAACTCCTTGAGAGAGGATACGATAAGCTAAAGACGTACGGCGCCGGACGGGATCTCTCTTATAAAGAATGGAAGGAGTACATTTACCAGATGATCCAACTCGGGTACATGGAGATCGACTACGCCGCCGAGCGTGTCTTGCGGATGACCCCGCTAGGCAGGCGTGTCCTGTACGGGGAGCAAAAGGCCCAGCTCGTCATCTATCGGGAACCGGATGAGCTGACACGCCCCGTCCGGAGAGGCGAGCGGAAATCCTCCTTCAAGGCCCAGCCGATCCGGCCGATCCGGTCCGCCTCTACGGACGAGACCTTGCTGGACTCCCTCCGCCAGCTTCGCAAGCAAATTGCCGAGCGAGAGCATACGCCGGCTTATATCATCTTCTCCGACGATTCCTTGGAAGACATGGTGGAGAAGAAACCGGTCACCTTGGATCAGTTCAGCGACATCCGGGGCGTGGGGCAAATCAAGCTGGACCGGTACGGGAAGGTGTTCGTGGCCTTGATCCGGTTCGTGCTGAAGCTACCGAAATAAGAAGAACACATGTTAATGTTTTTAGCTCCTAAATGGAAAATATAAAAAAATCACATATATTTGTCTACAGTTATTAAGCACAATGCCCCATATTCATGATAGACAAACATCTTTCTCTCCTCACCCACCTGCTCTGTCTGTGTTTTCTGGCAGGATGCGAGAATGAGTATTTCAAAACGGGGAGTATCCATATCCAATTGAAGAAACCTTCCGGATACGCAGATATCTCCTTGGCGAATATCCCGGTCACACTAATCAATCAAAGTATAGGCTGTGTCTACACCACGACCACCGACACAAATGGACTAGCTCTATTTGAACTAACCGCTGGCATATGCGCAATCTCCGCAAATCAGGAAACCACGACTGGCAACAGGGATTATATATTGAGTGGTAGCCTCTCCAATATCCAGTTCGAGGCCAATGGAGAAGAACGATCCGTGGAAATACCTTTGGAAGTGTCCGAACGAGGCCGTCTGCTGATTAGCGAGATTTATTTCAGCGGTTGTCTCTGGCCTGACGGGAAAAATGTCTATAATAAAGATCAATACCTCACGTTGGTCAATAACTCCGATGACTTGATTTTCCTAGATGGCCTATGTATCGCACAAGCAGGGCCCGTAAGCGTGACAAAGCCTTCCGGATGGATGCTCCATACCGATATGAAAGAAATACCTTTATTCATGATGTGCTGGGAGTTTCCGGGAACGGGAACCGAATATCCCATTCAACCGGGGGAGCGACAAACGATAGCGATTAACGCCATAAACCATACCAATAGCGAAGTGGGAGTTCCGGCCTCGCTCGATTTATCCAGCGTGGAATGGGCTTTTTGGGATCCTATCTTGACCGGAAGCCAAATCTCCGCCGGTGTAAAACCTCTAAACTTGGTATGGCGTGGCACCGGTTTCTCCTATCTGTTTTCCATGAACGGCCCGACGATCCTCTTGTTCCGTCCCAAAACGGACTTAAGAGAATGGATCGCCAATCCGGATCACATCCAAAAAGAACCTGAGAGTTTCAATACGCTAAAATACCTCCATATACCCGCTGATTGGGTGCTGGATATCGCGAATTTCGTCTCTTCAACCTCTACGGTAGCTTACACACGTATCCCATCTTCTATGGATGTGAGTCCGGGTATAGCCACGTCCGGCGGTTCCGGCCTGGCAATGCGTCGGAAATATGAGCAAGAGGGGAAACGCTTCCGCTGGAAAGATTCCAATAACACCGCCGAGGATTTCGAGAAAAGTCCACCTTCCTTAAAACGGTAAGCCTCTATGAAGATCACTATCATTCTATGTATGATATCAATATCTGTCTATGCCTCACGGTCATGGGCTCAACAAGAAAGCGCATGGGCTTTATCCACCAATCCTGTCAGCATCAGCTATGTGCCTAAGGACAGCGCTATGGAAGCTGGTTTAAGTTATTTGATCCATCAAGCCGCCTTGCCTGCCAGCGACCAGCCGGATCAAACACAGACCTATAGGGCTTATGTATCCGGTAACCGAAAGCTGGGTCTGCTTTGGCTGGCGGGTGGTATCGATTGGTCGCAAAGCCTACTGGAAGGGAGAAAATGGAATTTATTATCGCAACCGGACTATCTGATTACGGCCGGCGATTCCTTGGGAGAGCCACAACGCATCGAGAAATACAGGATCTACGGACAAGCGGCTTACGTCTTATCCCCGAAAATCAAGGTCGGGATAGATGGAGACTATACAGCTACAAGCAACGAAGATCGCTCCTCTTACCATATCTACCATGGGATGGCACACTTAATCCGGATATCAGGAGGTATCGTTTACGAACAAGTACGCAGACGCTTTGGAGCCTCGATCCATTATACCCATCGTACAGAGGAATTAACGTATGATACGGATAGTAAAGATAAACTTTATACATTTCCTCTGGGTTATTGGCTTCCGATGCAAGAATTATCGGGAAGTTTCCTGTTTCGCAGTCAAGGAAAACGCCTAGGTGTTTCCTTGCAAGCGGAAACCCTAAAAGAGCATTGGAGTCTTTTCCATGATCTCTCCTACGAGACCCAGCAATTAGCGGACAATCCCAATAACTCCGGCAACTTGAGAGGCTGGGAAGAACGGCTGCATCAAATCAGTTACCAAAGTCATTTTACCCGAACGAATAAATCGTGGACGCATATCTGGTCGCCCACAGCCCGATTCAACCAAACTACGGCCAACCGCATATTACAACGGAATCCCACCACAAGCTCGTCTGCCATATGGACTACATTCGCCACCTATCGCCTAGCAAGGCAACGGATGTTATCTACCCAACTAAGTTACGAGGCGACAAAGAATGATACTTCGAGCGAAAAGGTATCCACATGGCAAATGACTGTCGGATGGAATCGTTTGGAAAATGATTTCTACATATATCCTTTTACGGTCAAACAATATACAGGGCTCTTCCACGGAGAGGTCGCGTTTTTTCGACAAATCCGCCTACCTAAAGAAAACAAGGTAAGTATCCGCCCGTCCGTGTATATCGTATCGGGCTATGGTACCGAGATCAAATGGGAGAAGGAAACGCAGAAGGATGAGAATGGCTCAGCAGAAATCAAGCTAGAGCAGAACATGCAAAAAGTGAACGAGGATTTTATTGCTCGCATGGCAACCCGTCTGGGTATCGGTACGGAAATGGAATATCGGCATCCCATTCATTCCGCCTTATCAGCGGGATTTCGTTTAAAGGGTAGTCTCGAACAAACGACAAGTCCTCAATCGACCCTCGGAGGGGGTGGAAACTTCAGTATTGTCATCTGGCTATAAATAGGTCTAATACTATGCGTTACTCAACTTTGTACAAAATACCAATAAGGATCGTGACGATATTTCTCTTATTATCATCACTTCATCCGGGCAATTACCTTCACGGGCAAGAGCAACCGGATACTCTGTCCTTCTATTTACCCAATATTTTGGTAACAGCCATCGAGTCTAAGACTCCGGGTACGGTTTCCTTGCTTCCTGCATCAACATTGGAACACACGCAACCGATCACAATCGCTGATCTGACACAGTTATTACCAGGAGGTCTCACCAATAATTCAGGGGTGACAGACGCACAATATTTCTCAGTGCGGGAGGTTTCTTTAAAGAACGGGGTAAACCAATTTCATAAGAACGCAGCTATGGGTGCCCAAATATGGGTAGACGGCTCTCCTCTTCATTTCAACACCGGCATCAACGAGCCTTACGAAGGATATGATGCCCGTTTTCTATCTCTCAACCAAGTGAAAGAGGCGGAAATCATCCGGGGAATACCTTCTGCCCGGTACGGAAACTTAACAAATAGCGTATTATTACTCAAGACTCATCAAGGTAGAATGCCTCTCTCCACCAGCATACGTTACAATCCGAAACTGAAACAATATATGCTTGGAAAAGGCTTCTGTATCTCCCCACAAGGCCATACGCTCAACCTGTTAGCGGACTATACCAGCCAAGGCGATTTCCATACCGGCGGCATACGCTTGGCAAACCTTTGCCATTGGTTGCCCACAGGGAAAAAACTAGAATTAAGCCTTACTTACACCTCTCGCATAGGAAAGGAAAAGCAATTCGTCAACGAGCAGAATCATACACAAAGACAACGATTGGATCAGCGATTTTCCATACAAGGGGAATGGCAACCCGACCGACGTTGGCTCAAGAAGCTGTCTCTGAGAATAGACGGTTCCCTTCAAAAAAGCAAACAAACAAAGAGTCAGGTCAACAATGCCTCTAGCCAGCTTTATACAGACCAGAAAGAGAGCGGCGAATGGGAAGCCCATGTTTTATCCTCAAACTACATGTACACATTAGTCAATGAAAGCCGACCTTTTTATGTAGAAACCGAGATGCTGGCGTCTACCTCATTTCCGCTACGGCAGAGACGTGAAATCAGCTTAGCCGCCGGATTCTCATGGCGTGGTGAGGGCAACGAAGGGCGAGGCAGGGATTTCGATCGGCAAAGGCCTCCTTCTACATCTATCCGTCCCCGCTCATTCCGGGAAATCCCATCCTTGCATACGTTCGGTGGCTTCATTGAGGCCACATACCGGACTCCCAACCTCCATGTAGAAGCCGGATTAAGAAATCAAGGATTGAAAAGCCGGGATTATGCCTTAATCTATCAGACAGAACCTCGCCTGAATCTCTTATGGTCTCTCTGCTCCTCTCCCTCCGGCTATACATTGAGTTTAAAAGCCGGGGTCGGATGGATCAGTTTCATGCCGACATTGGAAAAACTCTACCCGGAAGCTATTTATAATGATAAGGTCTCTTTCTATTATAATGATAGCAATGAAAGTGGAAACACCCTTGGTATTCTCACGACACATGCCCCCGGAATGGAACGAAATATGAAATTAAAACCTACCGTAAATCGAAAGATAGAGGTTGGCCTTATAGGGAAGACTCCGGCCATCCGACTAGACATGACCGTTTTTTTCGAGAAACAAACGGATGGCTTTTCCTCCTCGGCGCAATATATTCCGTTCAGCTATCGGGAATATGATTATCTATCAACCGCCCAACTTCGTCCTGAATACAAAGATGGACAGGTATGGGTGAACGGTAAGGCTGTCCCTTATCAAGAGAAATATAGTTACACGCCGGTATCTGTACCAGTCAATACACTCCATAGGAAGAAACATGGGATTGAGATGGTAGCGGACCTCGGGACTTTCTCACCCTTGCGTACCTCCCTAATCGTAGACGGGATTTGGTTATATGTACGAGAAAAGAATACGGCCCTTAACGGGATCTGGCCGATCCAGTACACAGATAAAACAGAATACCCCTACGTAGGTTTTTACGACAGGCAAGGCGGACCGGGAAATGAAAGTCGTTCGGAGATCATCTCCACGAACTTCCGTTTCATCACCCGCATCCCCAGAATCGGACTGGTCACTACCCTTACGTGGCAAATGATATGGCTCTATAAATATCGTACGCTCTACAACGGTAGCACTGGCGAGAATGTATGGCCCCTATATTGGTGTGGAACAGACGGAATCATACATCCGTTCACCGAGGCACAGAAAGAGGATCCAGCCTTTGCGCCTTTACTCTCCACCACCGCACCGGAACGATTCCTACCAAACTCTTATAAACCATATGGTATGCTGAATATTCGGGTAAACAAAGCTTTCGGAGAGCACATCACGCTGGCATTCTTTGCCAACAACCTCGCCGATTTACGCCCCACTCGCTATTCAGCCAGCACGAGATCTTACCTTCAACAAAATACCCAGCCTTTTTTCGGTCTGGAATTACAAATAAAACTATGACATCATGAAAACAAGCATACTTTACATATTCCTACTGTCAGTCCTTTACGCCTGCGACTCCCACTCTCTTCTTCCACCCAAGCAGCAATTGGATCAGCAAATAGCGCAACTGAATGATTATTCTTTGTTGAGCGGTCGCTTGAACGACCAGCTATGCGAAGAGATAGAAACCCATGCCCAAGAAATAGGGAATGACTCGCTTTTGCTGGCAACCCGCCAAATCATATACACTCGCTATTGCAGATTACAGGACACGGCTCATGCGAGAATGCTACTCGACCGCATGAAACCTTATGCCATCCGCATAAAAGACAAGCACCTTCTCATGAATCACCTGCGTATGGCATTTCTTCACGCACAGACACGCCAACCCGCAGAATGCGAGCGATGGATAAACGAGGCACGAAAATATGCATATATAAATCCTCAAAACTGGTATATCACGGCGGCTAACGCTTGTCTTGAATGTGGATTATATCCCCAAGCACTCATCTATGCGGATTCAGCATTGGTGAACTTGAAATATAAAGTGATAAGCTCTCCTCACTTAGTAAAAGCTATAGCATTAAGCCGTACGGGAAAGACCGCCGAAGCGGAGGAATGGACCAAACGATGCATTACCGATATCCGCCACTTTCAGGCGAAACACCAAATACACACGATCAGCTATCTGCAATATCAACTCTTCATGGAATACGCCGTCTCTCTCCGGAAACATGGAAAAAACAAAGAGGCACTATCCGTATTGGAGGAATTAGACAGAGTCTCATTCAATAATGTCGCCACGCCTCTCTTGAGGAACAAAGACAATATCGAGGAATATAAGGTGCGTGTGGCACGTATGTTGTCCGAATGCTATTATACGACCGGAAATCAATCGGAAGCCATCCAACAGGCAAACCGGGCTGACTCCCTACAATCCCATTATGCCCAAGAGCAAATGAACATACGCAGAAAGATGATCAGCGAAAGCCTACAAAACGAACTATTATCCACCCGCTTAAAAAGTCAGAAGATGGAGGCGGAACAGGCACGGCTCATCCAGTATATCCTAACCGGAATCATTATTTTACTCATGGCTATCCTAACCGGAGGATATCTTTGGTGGAGAAATCATCGCCATCGCCTACGCCAGTTATTCGATTTATTGATAAGCCATCATGCAGCTTGGTTGCTAATACACGATCCACTTCCGCTAATCTCCCGGCCACAAATAAAGTTACCAGATCATTCAGAGGCAAACACCGAGGTCACAACAAAAGCTGATAATCTCCTATATCAACGAATCCTATCAGTTATGAAAGAGCAAAAGCCTTTCTTAAATCCTAATCTCGACCTTGTGACCCTCTCCCGTCTAGTGGGTACTAACCGAACACAACTATCCACCACCCTCAATAGGCAGACGGGAATGAACTTCAGTCGTTGGCTGGCTGAATACAGGGTACACCACCTCCTTTCGCTCGTCGCCCTACGTCCCGACAGCGACATCACCGCACTAGCCTCCGAATCAGGCTTCACCTCCCGAACCTCCTTCTTCCGGCAGTTCCGGCAAGTCACCGGACTTACGCCCAACCAATACAGAAACGTACGAAAAGAGACCGGCAAATAATCTGTTAAAGTACGTGTCTAGCCTTTGATGCAGGGGCTTTACGGCCTTTGGTGTACCAGATCGTTCGGATCAAGTTTCAATACGTTCGCATCTTTTCTCATCCCTTGATTTACCAAATGGGACTGTCTATATTTGACCTCGCAAGTCCCTCTTATGCGGGTTACTTAAGACAGTACCAATATGGAAGAAAAGCAAAAGCCATCCCTAATCGAACGCAGGCTATATGCCCGCATCTTACAAATCATGGAGGATAAGAAGCCTTATCTCGATCCACAGTTCAATTTGTGCCAGTTGGCCAACCTCGCTTGCACGAACCGTACCCGGCTATCCTCTACCTTGAACAATCAGACGGGTATGAACTTCAGTCGCTGGCTGGCTATCTATCGGGTAGAGTACCTCATACGGGAATTTTCCAAGTGCCTCACACAAGAGCCGCAGGAGTTATACAAGACGGCTGGGTTTACCTCCCGTACCTCTTTCTACCGCCAATTCAAGGAGGTGACGGGCAACACTCCCATCGAGTACTTCGCCAACCTATATTATAACAACGTAAATGATTCAACTAAATAAATAGCGATATGAGACATTTTACACTCCTACTCTTATCCGTTTTTACTGTCTATCAAGCCAAGGCGGATATATTGATCCCCTTAGACAAATATCCTACGGGGGAAAAACGTTTCAACTTACAGATCAACGGAAGTCACGATACCAGTACCCCTTGGCTCTCCACCACGTCATTTGGCGTGGATGAAGATGGGCAGATGGGAAACCCGGAGAATTGGACATCCGAACAAATCGACGAGGACAATCACTCGGTAAGTCACCGACTCATCATGAACAGTATTTCCCTGCGCCTCTCCTATCGTGTATGGGACAATCTCAGCCTGTGGGCAGGCATCGGTACCACCAACTTCACCCACGAGGAGACTTTCCGAGATGATGACGACCTAAGCAGTACCATCTTCAGCAAGAACATGGTACCCATCTACAGCGGAGGGCTAGGTTACGGCCATGCCTTCACCGACCGCTTTTTCATGTCTACCCAACCCGGCGTGCGCTATGCCAACAGCGATAACATGACCACCGAGGTGTATTACCAAGGCAAGACCATCCCCTTGCGAGACCTCAGCCTCAACCGCCGTTACCTAGAGTGGACCGTGCCCGTGGTGGCCGGATACGCACTGGGGAATTTCGTGCCCTATGCCGGCATCCTCTACAAGGACTACACGATGAAAGACCGGTACGAGTTCACCAAGACATATGCCGGCAAGGACTATACCGTTCGTATCGACGAGACTTTCCACGCCCGTCACAAGCTGTACGCTTTGGCCGGGGTGAACTATTTCCTCGCTGACAACATCTCGCTCGGAGTAAACGGGAGCTTCGGCAAGAGGCAGTCCGTACAGTTACAATTCAATATCAGTTTCTAAACCTCTTAAACAGATATATACATGAGAACGACACTCAAAGCACAAGCGATACGGCTGATCGCCGTATTTTTGCTTATCACCGCCTCTACCACCACCGTCAAGGCACAGATCAGCCAACATCCCGAACTGTATAAGGTGAAAGAATTCCACAATTACGAATCAGACGGAGGTGCCTATTACTGCTTCACCGACGCACAATACTACCAAGGGAAGCTCTACGGGGTCTACATAAATAATAACGGACCTTCAGCCGTATGCCTCACGGCTTTCGAGGTGAACGGCGAGACCCAGACAATGAAGCAATCTACCATTGGTGAAACCAATAAAAAAGAGATCCGTCTCAATGAGTTCGGCGTATACCAAGATGCCGAGATCATCGTATACCGTAATCGCTTCTATGTGCTCTGGAAGAATAATACCAATGGCCAGATATGGATCGGCGAGGTGGATATGAAAAAGGGAGAATACAAGAAAACCCGTATGCTTGATGACGGGAAAACTTACGCCAACTTCGCCGCCACCATCTACCGTGACAAGATCTGCGTCATCCTACACCGCCGCACCAACAAGAAACTGCAAGTCTACCAATACGGCGACCCCGAGCTGAACAGCGGCTGGGACTGGTGCGGCACCGTGCGCAACGCCGGACACGATAATATCGAGCTAAAAGGCTCAACAGGCATATCAATGGAATACGATCCCGACGACCACTGGGACGCCACCTCGTGGTACGGCTACGACGACACCGAGAAAAAGAACGTGGAAAAACTCATCGTAGGCCGACTCAAGAGCGGTGCATTCGAGGCATTCAGCTACAGCGGCGAATATGGCAAGGATAACACATGGCCCTCCAAGTGGGAAGAATACGCACACCACGACATAGGCCGCTCGAAGACCTTCTCACTCAAGCTCATCCAAGCTGACATCGAAGGCTATGCGGCCGACAATACCAATGGCTACAAAGCGTCCTCAAATCCCCTAATCTTCAGCTACTGTTCCTATGATGGCAAAGGGACGGGTGAACACTTCCTAAAGAAATTCTACCCCGGCAGCAACAGCTTCGCCGCCGACGCACCCATCTACACTGACCTGCCCTACGGCTACACGGCCGTAGCCACCGCAGCAGATCCTACCACTGAGACAGCTCCCGGCGGAGGACTCTACTACAAGCAATATATCTATCTACTGCGGGGTAACCAGCAACCATACCACTGGTTCAAGCACTCCTACGTCGCCTCCATCCGATCTAACGAGATCGTGGAGAGACGTAGTTCTTTCAACGACGAGAAGGCCTTATTCGGCAACAGCGAGTTACGCAATCTCGTGCGCCTCGTCGGCATCATCGAAGGACCACCTCCAACGGTAGTGGATAATAACGAGTGGTTCGGCGACCTCGGCGTAGCCTCAAGCCTTGCCTTCACCATGGGATCGGGCACCAGCAACTCCGTGAGCCGACTCTATAAAAGTGATCTAAAATGCTCCTTCGGACCGCATACGGATAAACTCACGGCAGCATTCGGCGGCGGATACTCCTTCCAGAAACAACACGAGGAAGTAACAAGCCAGTCCGAGTCCATCACCGTTACCTTCGAAGCAAACGACACAGCAGACTACCGGGCCATCGCCCTCTACTCTGTACCCATTCTGACCCGTTGCGACCTAGAATACCTCTCCCCCACCCGGAGACAGAGTGTACGAATGCCCATATTCAGCTATACTTACATGACACGACAGAGTATCAAACAAGTAGAAGTGCCTCTCGACCTAGAGCCTTTCCGCATAGACAATCCAAGCAAACTTGGAGACTGGGAGGCCCGTGAGATCCTCACCATGACCGCCAGCGAGCCAAATGTCAGCAAGTCCGTCAACTTCAGCCTCAACTCCGAACGGATCGACATGACGCTGGAAACCAGCGGCACAATCTCCGACAGTCAGACCAAAGGTGCCATCAGCCTTATGGATTTGAAATTCCCCTTCTTTCAACTGGAGAACCAAAGTTCTTGGGAATGGACAGACCAGACCACGGCGACAACCTCGCAGGGTATCAGCGCATCCTATTCGAAGATACGACGCACGGACAAGCACGTCAGGCCGGAAGAGACAGCCGAGTCCTTCTCATCCACCCTCTATCTGCTCACTGCCGAGAAGTCGAACACGCTCCGTGACCAGTACTACCCCAAGCTACTCGAACGGAAGATTAGCTTCGGCACCGACACCTTTCCCTTCATGGTAAACAGCGACAAACCCTTCGTATTGGCGTGGGACATCAACAACATCACCTATGTACGAGGTGACGTGAGCATCACCGGAAATGAGGTGGTAACGGCCGACGAGCCCCTATCTATCCGCTTTCTCAACGGCATGCTTACGGTAGACTGCCTGCCGGGAGCCACCGTCAACGTCTACAGCATGAACGGCACGTTGGCTGGTCACCAGCAAGCGGTATCCGGAAAAGCAATCTTCAGCCTGCCCGGACACCTGTACACCGTGGAGGTCGTGACCGAACGTTACCGGAAAGTACAGAAAGTAGTGAGATAATACAGTTAGAAGCCATGAAGACAAACCTCCTCCAGAGAAAACGCCTCCTAACGGAAGAATCGAATCGCTGTTATCTATGCGATGCCCCTGTCTGCACAAAGGCATGCAAGCCCGGACTAGATCCGGGCCGCTTGCTGCGGGCCTGTAAAATGGACAACCTAGCGGGAGCTATCCTCCGGGCCTACCAGATGGAAGCCTGCAGGGATTGCGACGGGCATCCTTGCGAGAAGGCCTGCCTCCGCGGACGAACCGACCGGGCGATATCCATCACTCAAATCGTACGGCAATTGCAAGATATGCCAAACCCGACGGATAGTTCTCCCCTCACTTCGTCTCCGGACTTGGCGATCGACTTTTGCGGCATCCGCTGCGCCAATCCCTTTATACTGGCCTCCTCACCCGTAGCCCATAATTACGAGATATGCGTCCGGGCCCTCGAAGCCGGTTGGGCCGGTATCTGCTTCAAGACAATATCATTCTATCCGAGCCATGAGGTATCCCCCCGCTTCGACCAAATGGAGGTGGATGGCGTGCCTTTCATCGGATTCAAGAACATGGAACAATTGTCGGAAGCCTCTGTCGAAGAGAATTTCGATACTCTCTATCGCCTCAAGCAACGCTATCCTGACAAATTAATCATCTCCTCCATTATGGGACGGACAGACGATGAGTGGACACGGCTTGCCCAATATTCCACGCAGGCTGGGGCCGATATCATTGAGTGTAACTTCTCTTGTCCACAAATGACGCAAGAAGGGATGGGCAGCGACGTAGGACAAAGCCCGGAACTGGTACGCCGGTTCACCGCCGCCACACGCCGGGGTACCCATCTGCCGATACTAGCGAAGATGACACCGAATATCGGGCAGATGACACCCGTGGCGCTCGCCGCCCACGAAGGAGGAGCCACCGGGATAGCCGCCATCAACACCATCAAATGTATCACCCGTATCGATGAGAAAGCACTTACGGCCCGGCCCGTTGTCTGCGGACTGAGCAGCGTGTCCGGCTATTCGGGGAAAGCCGTGCGCCCTATCGCTCTCCGGTTCATACATGAGCTGGCGAGCGATCCTTCTGCCGGCAAGATGCCTATCAGCGGGATAGGCGGTATAGAGACTTGGCGGGATGCCCTCGATTTCCTGCTACTAGGCTGCACGAACCTACAGATATGTACCGCCGTGATGCAATACGGCTTCCGGATCATCGACGATCTATGCGAAGGGTTACGACTGTTCATGCAAGAGAACGGATATAAAACCCTATCCGACCTCATAGGTATCGCTTTACCGAACATCGTACCCCCCGAGAAACTGGAACGTACGCAGATACACCGCCCGACAGTAGATAACAGCCTATGCCTCGGCTGCGGACGCTGTTTCGTTTCCTGTAACGACGGTGGACATCAAGCTATCCGTTTCACCTCTATGCGCAAACCGGTGATAGACGAGCAAAAATGTGTCGGCTGCCATCTTTGCGCATTAGTATGCCCAACCTTCGCCATACATTGACAGGATGAGGATCGAGACGGGACACCTTATTCTACTATCCATACTTCTTCTGTGCCCGCTAGTCCATTCAGACCTGCGGGCACAAAAGAAGACACCCGTCACACGAGCCGACTCCATCATGCGGCAGGTAATCCATCAAGCCCCCATCTACGAGCACGTCCTCGAGAGCTATGAAGCGGAGACCTACGTGAAAGGCCGTACGCACGTTCCCCGGAAGAACAAGCTGCTACGATACGCCTATCTGGTCTTCCCGATAGAGCGTCATCCCCGCGATGCCTTCTTCGAGATGAGTGGCCTCACCCGCTACGACGCTCCCAACCATTATCGCAACGAGATTGTAGCCATCAACAGCAGCCATCTCGCCGCCGGAAGGCATTACAAGGAGATAGCCTCGTTCGTCAACTTGAACGTCTACTCCCCCACGATCTACAATAAGGGAATGATCATGCCACTCTCGCCCGATGCTTTCAAATATTACACGTTTCGGCAGGAAGGCACGGACACGATCTCCGGCATCCCTGTGTATAACATCCGTTTCACCCCTCGCCAATGGAGCCAGAAACTACTATCCGGAAACCTGTACGTAACCGACGAACTCTGGACCATCGACCGTATCGAGATACAAGGGCACTCCTCTTTCTCCGAGTTCAACCTAAGCATACGTTTCAACCGTGACGAGAAGCATTTCATCCTCCCGGAAGAGGCTGACCTGCAAGTCTGCTACCATGCCCTAGGCAACCGGATAGAGAGCGACATCCACGCCGCTTTCCGCTATAAATCGATCTCTTGGGTAGAGGAAGACCATGAGAGCAGGAAATTATACTCGCTCGATCAAACCCAATACTATACGATCACCTCCGACACACTCTCCTTTACCCAAGACAGCACTTATTGGAACAGCCGGAGGGACAAGCCGCTCACTACCGACGAGAAAGCCTTGTACACCACCGGAACGAACGTGGTGAGGACGGAAGCGGACAGCAGCGCTCTCACTCGCTACCTCCAACTCGGCGAGCGGCTCACCAGCACGGTCAACAGGGATTACAAGAGTACTCGTGTGAAGTATTCCGGCCTTCTCAACCCGTTCCAGCTATCTTTCGGAAGCAACGGGATCACCTATAAGCAAGAAGCACGTATCAGTAAGACATTCGAGCATGACCGTCAGCTACGCTTCCACCCCGAGATCGGTTTCCTATTCAAGGAGAAAGAGCTACGCCTACGGCTAACAACCGACTGGGAGTATCACCCCGAGCGTCAAGGCATCCTCAACCTCACGATAGCCAATGACAACCAAAGCTATTCCTCCGAAGTGATCCACCAGATCAACGAGATCCTAAAAGATACCCCAATCCGTTTCGACGATCTCAACTTGAAGTATTTCCAGCACTACTATGCCAAGCTGATGAACCAGATAGAACTGATGAACGGCTTCCGGCTCTCGGCCGGACTCGCATACCACCATCGTACGCCCGTGAAAAAGAGCAAGGATACCGGATTGGATATTAAGGATCATAATGAGTTCACCCCGGTTATCGGCCTTACCTACACGCCCCGGCAATATTACTGGATGGACGGCTACCGGAAAGAGTACCTGCATTCCCATTACCCGACCTTCCGGATCGAGCTGGCACGAAGCATACCGGACCTGCTCGGCTGTACGGGAAATTATTGGCGGATGGAGGCCGGCATGAACCAGACCGTACGGCTGGGCTTATCCGAACGACTGAGTTACAATCTAAGCGGTGGACTCTTTTTTAACCAGCATAACATGTACTTCGCCGATTTCAGCTATTTCGCCAAACGTTATTTCCCCGAGCCTTGGGGCGACCGGTTTGGCGGGATCTTTCATAATCTAGGTGGGGATTGGTGCAATGCCTCCGACAAATATATTCAAGGGCACCTCATGTACGAGAGCCCATTCATTCTATTGCGATTCCTCAAGCCCAATCCCAAGGCGCATAAATACCTCGTGTCCGAACGTTTCTACCTCAGCCAGCTATGGACTCCCGTATTGCCGAATTACAGCGAGCTCGGGTATGGTATCGGTAGCGACCTTTTTCATATAGCGCTTTTCCTAGGCTTCGAGAAGTTCAAGTATCAAAGCGTCGGATTGAAGTTCGTGCTTGAGTTATTCAGATAATTATAAACAAGTATAGATATGAACAAGAGAAACACTATTAAACAACTTCTTCACCGCGGATGCCTACTTATGGGTATCAGCGCAATAACAAGTTCGGCCTTCGCATGGGATTTCGCCGAGCATCGTAAGATCGGCGACCGTGCCATGAGCCTTCTCCCACGTTATCTGGTGGAAAATGGGATCTTCCCCAACGAGGCCGTCGCTGATAGCGCCTTGCTGCAGATCCTCAACATGTCGCATATGCCCGGCTCGAACGCCTACGCCATGAATGAGCTGACGCAGTTGCCGAATATCGTGACCTACGGTACGCTTTGCGGATTGGCCGGCGACCATGTGGAAAATCCCATGCTCTTGGAGACAGGCCTGCAGACCCATTTCTCCAAGACGAACCGTACGCTGGCTTTGGAGACACAAGCCATGAACGAGTTCCTCACCGGAGCCAACAGCAAGGAGTTGCTCGACATCAATCTGGCTTACGGTATCCTAGCAATCAAGGACCTCTCCCACTTCTACGCCTATGGCAAGGGATTGAACGAGCATCTGAAGATGATCGACCCCGAGCTGATCCGCCGCCTTCAACGCCCCTCGGAAGTAAACAAGGTCTTCGATAAATTAAATCAGTTGCCCTCCATGAGCAAGTATTTCTGCATCCACATCTTCGCCATCTATCTAGCACAAGAGGCAGGCAAAGAGATGTGTAAAGGAGATACGCGAATGGCGAGCAACCTTATGTTCTACGCCACGATGTACGAGGCTTTCGCCGAGCATTTCCTACAAGACTCCTTCGCCTCCGGACACCAAATGGTACGTAGGGGCTTCTCCGCCTCCGCCGTATCCAACAATAAGAGCCTGCACGATTTCTACAATACCATCCCCGTACAGACCGCTAACCTAAAAGGCGAGACATGGAGTGCTTACGGCGATAAACGTCTGAACCAAAACATGATGGAGTACAACGAGGCCGATGATTACCGGCATATCCGGGTAACGGAGAAACATCCTTATTCCTTGGAGAAAGGCGATAGCTACGAGCGGGAGACGAAGGTATTCTACCAAGTCGTGACCGCCACCTGCGAGTCTATCGTAGAAGTCTGGAAAGCCTACCAGAATGCCTTGGAAGGATCAGACGAGAATATCTTGAACGAGATCCCTTCCGAACGAGACGACCTACCTCAGTTCGTCTACGATCGTTTCCCGGTAATCAAGGATTTCCCGATCCCCTTCGGGACGAATTTGGATGACGTCCCCTTGGAAGCTTCCGTCGCCGACCGCAAGGATGAGCTACAGCTGATCGTACAAGAGCCTTTTACCCGCAACTTTATCCGGTCGAGGGTAGCCAACTCCTTCATGTTCCTGATCGGCACGCCGATCCATAGCAACCGGGATGGTGTCATGACGTATGGCGGTCGCTTGAACGTCAGCATGATCAATTGGCATAAGTTCGGGAAAGGGAAAGGCATGATCATGGAGCTGGGCGACATCGCTCATTGGGTATCCCCTACGATCTCCGGTTATTATATGCACGCCCCTTCCTCCTCCTACACGATCAAGAACTGGAACGTGAAGGCGGGCGCCAATTATAACATGGATATATTCGTTTCCCCGAAACGTTTCCTCGGCCTGTATAGTTATTTCGAGATGGGTATAGACCGCCGTAATGACGAGACCCGTTTCTTGGTAGCTCCCTCGGTCGGTATCCAGCTAGGTTCCCTGATCGGTGTCCATAATTTCAATATGCCGGGATGGTTACGCATCCCGTTGGGAATTATCCTCCCCTTGAAATTCGCCGTCACTTGCAATAAGGTGGCCGGCCGTCCCGTAGAATGGATCAGCAATATGGAGGTGGATATATTGTTCTAGGAAACACCTTGATTCATGCCTATACAGGTAAGAGACCACACAGATATCGGCGTAACCCCTTACCTGTATAGGCACTGGGCCACGCCGATACTCGCGTAGTGTCATACGTATATACGTGTGATCTCATCGATTTCGCCGAACCCGATCAAGGCGTTAAACAGACGGATCCGGGTATACTTAGGCAGATCCTCTACCGGGATATCCCCGGCCTGTACCAAGCCTTTATCCAATAAGTAAGCACGCATCGTACCACATAACAAAGGGCGTGCGGGAGTGATCCAAGAGGTGCCATTCCAAAGGGCGACATTGCAAATGGAAGTATCGGTCAGCAAACCGTCACGGATGATCAGGATATCGTCATGTCCCCCTCGTTGGGCGAATAAATCATTTAAGCATTGGCGATCCGTACTCTTATAGGAATAATCGATCTCATCGCATGTAACCAATCGCAAGGAATGAACCGGACGCATACGGTAAGGAACGTATTCTACCTGTAAGACCTCGCGGGTATATTCCACCCGGCATTTGGTACGTTCTTGATGAGGCCCCGGATGAATATAACCTGCGAGATCAATTTCTTCTCTCGCTCCGAATAGCTCCCTGCGGGTACGGTTCATCCGGGCATTATGGTACGGAAGGTTATGTATCCGTCCCTTCTCGATACGGATCGTCTCCACAAACGGACTCCCTGATAAGGTCTCAATAGATGGGCACATATACTTTTTGTTTCATTTCGTTATACTCCGATCTCACATCACTTTTAGAGGTGATTCCCCCACCGCTCTTGAAAACAAACGAATGGGGAGAGACTTGTTCCATAAAACGGATCATCACGGCGCTGTCTAAATCTTGGCCGTCAAAATACCCCATCACCCCCGTATAGAAGCCCCGCTCATAGGTTTCCGCCTCGGCGATGATCTCCAAGGTCTTTTTCTTGGGAGCGCCCGTGATGGAGCCGGCAGGCAAGAGGCTGAACAAAATCTCCCCGACATGGCCGTTCCATCCTTCCGGCAACCGGCCTCTTATCTCAGAGCTGACCTGCAACAAACTTCCGTTATGCGTACGCAGTTCATCGATATAACGATACCGGGGAACACAAACCTCGGAGGCTACGATACTCAAGTCATTCCGGATCAAGTCCACGATCGTGGCATGCTCCGCTGCTTCCTTGGGATCATCGAGGATACGTCTCCGGGCATCGGGCAGCGTAGCGTCAATCGTACCTTTCATGGGATACGAATAGATGAGACCATCCCGCGTCCGCACGAATATCTCGGGCGAGAATACCACGAAACGATCCCGCATCCAAAGCTTATACATCGCCTTGGAATGGTAAAAGATATCTTTCAAGGAGAGGTTCGTATATACCGGAGTAGCGCATGTCAAGTTTACCAAATAAGAATTACCCGCATGGATATGCCGGGAAACGGTCTCGAATGAATGGACATACTCCTCGAAAGAAACATACGAGGGCTGCCATTCAACAGGTTCTCCGGATATAAGATGAGAGGAATCCCGCAAGTTACATTCGTGATTTGTATTCGTAAAGCCGTTCAAATCGTACAATAACTCGGAGGGAGCGATCTCTTCCGGACTCTCCACATAGATCCGCTCTCGTTTATAATCAATGATAAAAAGAAAAGGCCGTCCCGCTTTCCCCATTTCGTTCATGCGGAAGACGGCCTCTTCTTGCGTGTATTCGGTCATTATACTAAAAATCGTTCTGTCAAACCACCAAACGCATCGATACGGCGATCCCGGAAGAAAGGCCACCAACGACGCACGTTCTCACTACGGGTCTTGTCGATCTCTATCACACGTACCTCCTCTTCGTCATTCGGGAATACGGTTAATAGCTCACCTTGGGGACCGGCCGCAAAACTGTTTCCCCAAAACCGGATACCGCCCGTTTGCCCCGAAGGGTCCGGCTCATGCCCGGTACGATTTACGGAAATGACCGGGAGTCCGTTCGCCACGGCATGTCCCCGCTGTATGGTCACCCACGCACCCAGCTGACGGTCCTTCTCTTCCTGCGTATCGCTACTTTCCCAGCCGATAGCGGTCGGATAGATCAACATCTCGGCGCCACGCATAGCCATCAAACGGGCTGCTTCCGGATACCATTGATCCCAGCAAACCAACACACCAAGACGCCCCACAGAGGTATCGATAGGCTCAAAGCCTAAATCACCGGGGGTAAAATAGAATTTCTCGTAATAAGCGGGGTCATCCGGGATATGCATCTTGCGGTATTTCCCGGCGATCGTACCGTCTTTCTCCAAGACGACGGCCGTGTTATGGTACAGGCCCGGGGCACGCTTCTCGAAAAGGGAAAGCACCAAGACGATACCCAATTCTTTCGCCAAGGCACCGAAGGTTTCCGTCGATGGGCCGGGGATCGTCTCTGCCAAGTCAAACATGCTCGTATCTTCCGTCTGGCAGAAATACAGGCCGTTATGCAGTTCTTGCAAGACGACCAATTCCGCTCCCTCCCGGGCAGCCTTACGGATATTTACCTTTAGCTTCTCTATATTCGCCGCTCTGTCAGCGGTATTCTTTTGTTGTATTAATCCTACTTTCATATTTAATTGGTTGTAGTTATTATTCGATAAAGCTTTCCGGATATTGCATCGTCACGCAATGCAGGGAACCGTGTTGCTTGATAAGCGGAAGGCAATTGATACCCACGATCTCACGGTCCGGGAACGCTTCCCGCAAAGCCGCTTTAGCGATCTCATCTTTCGGTGAGTCATAGAACGGAACCAATACGGCCCCATTCATGATCAGGAAATTAGCGTAGGTAGCGGGCAAGCGCTCCCCTTCCCATTCCACCTTATCGGCCATCGGAAGTGGAATCAGACGATAAGGCTCCCCATTCGCCCTAGTAAACTCCTTGATCTCCTCCTCCATCGCCTTCAATTCCTCATAATGCTCGTCTTCCTCATCCTCGCAACGGACATAAGCGATCGTATCCTCGCTACAGAAACGGGCGAGCGTATCCACGTGGCTATCCGTATCGTCTCCGGCTAAATAACCGCTGGTAATCCAAAGGATACGATCCAAGCCAAATACGTCTTTCAAATAACGTTCCAATTCCTCCTGTTGCAAATACTCATTACGGTTTACGGATGCCAGACACTCAACGGTAGTCATCAACGTACCTTTCCCATCCGATTCGATACTACCGCCTTCCAGCACGAAAGGTTGCATATTAGCGGGCACCACCTCACCGGAGAAGGTCTTCATATGACAAAGGTTACGGGTAATCAGATTATCATGATTGGCGGCGAACTTCATTCCCCAGCCATTGAACACGAAATCATAAAGCATGGGCGTTCCCTCATCGAAGACGGAAATTCCCCCGTGATCCCGTGCCCACGTATCGTTCGTATCCATCTCACGGAAAATGACACGGTCGTAATCAACCTCACCCAATTGTTCACGTACGGCGGTCTCGTCCGGACAGACAATCAATAACTTCTCTCGCTTGATCACTTCCTTGGCGATAGCCACGAAGCAAGGAATCACCTCGTCCAATATCGGGGCCCAATCCGTATTCTCATGCGGCCACGTAAGCTGCACGGCACTTTGCGGATACCATTCCGCAGGTAATATCACGTTATGTTCCATATTTGAATTGTTTAAATTGTTTCACAAGCACGATCGCCGTCACGATCGCCGCCACCGTATCGGCGATAGGCATACTGATCCAGACACCGAGAGTTCCGAATAACGGGGGGAGGAGGATTAAACAGGGTATCAAGAAAAGCATCTGCCGGGTCAAGGAGAGAAAGATCGCTTTCTTAGACATGCCGATGGAAAGGAAGAAGTTAGTCGCCACCATCTGGAAGCCCACGATCGGGAATACGGCGAAGACGATGTGCAGGCCATAAGAGGCGGCACTGATCAACTCCCCGTCACTCGTAAACATACGGACGATCCACGACGGCACCAACTGGCAAAGCAAGAACCCCAGCGTAGCCACTCCTACCGCCCAGCGCATCGTCAGCCGGGTCACGTCCGTCACCCGGGAATAGAGTCGGGCACCATAATTATAACCGGCTATCGGTTGCATACCCTGATTAAATCCCATGATAATCATCACGAAAAGAAAAGCGATACGGTTCACGATACCATAAGCGCCAATCGCCATATCTCCCCCATGCTCTTTCAATCCCCGGTTGATAAGGATCACGATCAAGCAGGAACAAAGGTTCATCAAGAACGGAGATAAACCGATCGACAAGATGCCTTTCACGATCTCCGAGCGCAGCCTATAAATACCTTTCTTGAAATGAAGGAGTTGTTTCGGTCTCGAGAAATGGATCAACTGTCCGGTAAGCGAGATCACCTGCGAGATCACCGTCGCCCAAGCCGACCCTTTGATACCCCATCCAAACCCAAAGATAAACAACGGATTCAAGGCGCAATTGATAACGACCGACGCTAACGTAGCATACATCGCCATCTTCGGGAACCCCGAGGAGCGCAAGACCGCGTTTAATCCCAGATACATATGCGTAACCACATTGCCATACAGAATAATCCGCATATAATCACGGGCATATGAGATCGTGTTCTCACTAGCACCGAAAAAGTACAGCACGGGATCAAGCAAGAACAAGAAAGCGATCGTGAAAGCGACGCCCAGAACCACATTCAAGATCAACACATTCCCCAATACCTTATTCGCCCCCTCATAATCTTTCTGCCCCAGCTTCACGGCAACCAACGTAGAGGCACCGACTCCCACCAACGAACCGAAGGCGGCCGCCAAGTTCATCAACGGAAAGGTCAAGGCTAGGCCGGAAATCGCTAACGCCCCCACTCCATGGCCAATAAAAATGCTATCGGCCATATTATATAAAGAAGAAGCTGTCATTGCGATAATCGCAGGAATCGCATATTGCGTAAGTAATTTACCGATAGGCTCGGTCCCTAATACCAATGGAGAATTTTGTTTTGTCATGCCGCGAAGATACGGATATTTCGATTTATTCTTTATATTCGCGACCTTATAATAGTTTAAATATGGCAGAGGAACTACGGATTAAAAATGGTGATAAACAGGAAATGTATGAGACGTTGCTCCCGCAAATCGCCTCATTGGTAGGTAACGAGACCGACCTAATCGCTAACATGGCGAACGTCGCCGCAGCACTCAAGCAAACTTTCGGTTTCTTTTGGGTGGGTTTCTACCGGGTCATAGACAATCAGTTGGTATTAGCGCCTTTTCAAGGCCCTATCGCCTGTACACGAATCAAATACGGAAAAGGGGTATGCGGCACGGCTTGGAAGGAGACCCGTACGATCATCGTACCGGATGTAGACGCTTTCCCGGGACATATCGCTTGTAGCTCGGCGTCACGCTCTGAGATCGTAGTTCCCGTGATATGGGAGGATAAGGTAATCGCTGTCCTTGATATAGACAGTGATCAACCGGATAGTTTCGATGAGACTGATCAGATCTTTTTGGAAAAGATAGTGGAATTGCTTCCTCATCAGTAAGCCTCGCCTCAGTACTTCCCAAGAAGTACTGTAGTACTGCCTAAGAGGTACTGCAGTACTTTGTAAGGAATACTCCAGTACTCTCCGAAGAAATACCACAGTACTTCGCAAGGAGTACTCCGGTACTCTCCCTGAAGTACCGGGACAAATGCTACTTACCGCAAATACCCTTAAATGGACAATAAGAACAAGCCTTCCCCGTAGGGGTTTGCGTAAAGGGAATTTCCGGATTGAAGATCTCGTCCAAGCAGCCCCGCAGCCCCTCCTCGAACGCTTGGGCATAACCGGAGAAATCCTCTACCTTCTCCGACTTCCCCCGTTCGATACGGTGGTAGACCGATGGGTCGAACGGATCGGCGAAAAGGGAACGGACGTAATAAATGCCCGGTTGTATCGTCTTTCCTTTGTTCTCGGTGAGATGGGCGTACATCCAGCAATACATGAATACCTGCATCACGGCTTTCGCACGATCTTTCTCCTCCTTGTTGAATAGGCTCTCGATACTACTGAAAGTCGTAGTTCCGCTACCGCTCTTGTAATCGATGATACGGATAGCGTCGCGAACCTCGTCCACACGGTCGATAAAGCCTTTCAACCGGATCTCGGAATAGTCGGAAAGGCTGATCAGACCGTTTATCTTACGCTCGGACTCGATGTAAACGAAAGGGGTCAGCTTGCCGTCACGCTCCAAGATTTTCTCCACGTATTTGCGGATCATCTCGCCGATCAGGTAGTTTTGTCCGGTAAGGGAGCGAACCACCTCTGTCTTGAAAAACTCGCTGGCGAAAGCCCGGGCGATAGCTCCGGTAAGCAAGGCCGTATCCTTACGGATCGCTTTCAGCAAATCCACGGTAACCATCTTCCCTTGGAACGGCTTGTAAAGCTCCTCCATCACTTTATGTAAGATACTTCCGAATACATCGCTCTCGATCGTCTCGCTCACCTCCTCTTCCTCTCGAATGCCTTCCACGACGGAAAAATAGAATTTCAACGGGCAATCCAGATACGTATTGATAGCGCTCGCCGAGATCGCCTTGCTCCCCCCTTTCCGGTAAGCGTCTAAACGGCGCATGATATCCTCCCTTTTCGGCACGGCCAATGGCGGGGTCTTGGAGGAAGATACGTTATAGACCACCAATTTATCTCGCATCGGCACCTCATAATGATAATGCAGCTGGTGGACAAAGCGACTTACCTCTCCCGTCTGCAATCCGTTGCTGCGGGTATCGTATAAAAGGCTCACGTGGCTGGCACGCTCTATCAAACGATAGAAATGGTAGGCCCATACGCTATCTTGATGCTCGTAGGTAGGCAACCCGAAACCCCTGCGTAGGTTATAAGGGATAAAGGAGTTCGCCGCTTTCCGTTGCGGGAAAATACCCTCGTTCATGGATAAGATAATCAGACGGTCGAAATCCAAGGCACGGGTCTCGAGCACACCCATAATCTGGAGGCCGGAAAGCGGCTCGCCGTGGAAGGGGATCGTAATGGTATCAGTCACCCGCTTCAATAGGCGGAAGAAGGTATCTATTTTCATCTCTATACGAGCGTCTTTCATTACCTCTTTCATGCGGTTTACCGTGGTGAAATAATGGAAGATGAACTCTTGCTCCAAATCGTTCGTCCGCTGGGGTGCGTCCTCCTCTTCCTCATCGGAAAGGGCGGACATAACCTTGTTCAGCTCTTCCAACACCTTGATCAGATAATCCGAGAAGGCCTCCACCCCGGTCACCGGCGTGAACAGGATTTCTAGCAAAGGCGTTTTCCCTAACTCCGTATGCGAGATATAGATCTTGTTGTTCTCCGTGATCTCTTTCACCAAGGAGGAAATAATCTCCGGTGAGGTGGAGAGGATGTAGCGATGGTTCAATACCGGCAGCACGTCACGGAAATAGAACAACGGATTCCGGTCTATGTAGCGTACGTTCTTCTGCAACGCCAAGATATACTCGATCAACGAGGCGACCGGGGTTCCCGCCAAGGGATAACCCATCGTGACGTTGATACGCCGGATTTGCTCCGGTATGGCGTTCAGCACCGGGATCAGCAGATGTTCATCGGGCAAGATCACCGCCGTACGCAGGGCTTCTTCCGAACTCATCTCCGCTTCCTTGCACCAATCGCTCAACAGGGTGTAGACGTGCTTGGCCTGCCCGATACCAGAAGGGATGCCGATCACCTCAATCTCGGTCTTTATCTTCTCCTCGGGGGGTAATTTCATCGAGGAAGGGAAGCTCTTCAGGTTACGGGAGACGAAGTAAGAAGCCTTATTATCCGGATCGGTTACCTTATCGGATACATAATCCCAATAGAAATCCGCTATCTCCCGCTTCTGCAACTGGGCTAAGAAACGTTCTTCCGATACGGACAAGGCGTTCAAACCGACGAAGACAATTCGCTCGTAAGGTAAATCCGGAGACTCGCCCCGTTCCATGCTTTCCACGACCTCCCGGAAGATCATGCCCTCGTAACCTTTTCCCTCGGCGGCCAAGGTCGCACGGAATTCCTCATAGAGATCGTATAGCACTTGCCAGACCGCCAAGAACTGTTGCTGGTTCGGCGTATCGCCCCGGGGATAAAAACTGGACCAGAAACTACGGATAGCGGCGATCTGCTCATCACTTAAGAAATCGAAATCATTCTCTATCTCCCGTAGGTCCGTCACGTTACTGAATAGCATGCGGGCATTTGCCATGTACTTATCGATATCGTCGAAGTCGTTGAGCAACATCTCGCCCCAATACAGGAATTCATCGAAAGTCTCGGTGGAACCGCTTTGGCGGATGTAGATGTCGTACAGGGTAAAAAGCATACTGATCCGGTCGGCGGATTGTTTTCCGCTCAACTGGATAAAGAGATCGTTGATCGTAAGGATTGTCGGAGAGAAAAGGGGAATATCGGCTACCTCCGAGAGATATTTCTGGAAGAAAAGCCCCGTACGCCGGTTTGGGAAAACAAAGGCCAGACGACTGACCTCCGCCCCCCATTTCTCGTAAAAAAGAGACGCTACTTGATATAAGAACGGTTTCATTTATTCAAAAATTTGTACAGGCTGTAGAGACGGGGCACGCCCCGTCTCTACAATCGGATACGATTCACGTTATATTAAGATGTTCTCTATCTCCTGCAATTCTTCCCCGGAGAAAGAGATATTATCTAACGCTTTCAGGTTATCCATCAATTGGGCGACAGAGCTAGCGCCAATTAATACGCTAGTTACCCGTTCGTCCTTTAATAACCAAGCGAGCGCCATCTCCGCCAAGGTCTGTCCACGGCGGGCGGCTACCTCGTTTAGCTTACGGGCCTTTTCCACGGCCTCCGGGGTAACTTGAGAGGTCTGCAAATGACCGGTCGATTTCGCCGCACGGGAATTCTCCGGAATTCCACGCAAATACTTATCCGTAAGCAAGCCTTGCGCCAACGGCGAGAACGCTATCATACCCACACCCTCTTCCTTCAATACAGGCAATAAATCCGGTTCCGTCCAACGATCGAACATCGAATAGCGGGCTTGGTGAATCAAGCAAGGCACCTTATGCTCTTTCAGTACGGCCAAAGCCTTACGGGTCTGGTCTGCGTCATAGTTGGAGATACCTACATACAAAGCCTTTCCTTGCCGGACGATATCAGCCAAGGCCCCCATCGTCTCCTCGATCGGAGTCTCCGGGTCCGGACGATGGGAGTAAAAGATATCCACATATTCCAGTCCCATCCGTTTCAAGCTCTGATCCAAGCTAGCCATTAAATATTTACGGCTTCCCCAATTCCCATACGGTCCCGGCCACATATCGTAGCCCGCCTTCGTAGAAATAATCATCTCATCCCGATAAGCGCCCAAGCCCTTCTTCAATATCCGGCCAAAATTCTCCTCCGCCGATCCGTAGGCCGGGCCATAATTATTCGCCAAGTCGAAATGAGTCACGCCATGATCGAATGCGGCGTGAGCGATCTGGATAAAATTACTGAACACATCCACACTACCAAAGTTGTGCCACAATCCCAAGGAAACGGCCGGCAATAAGATACCGCTCCGTCCGCACCGCCGATATACCATATCCGCATAGCGATTCTCTTCCGCTTTGTAAAACTCCATATGCTCTTTCTTTTTTTAATTATTATATCTCATCCGGCCAAGGAACCGGTTTACCTGTCGCCTTAAACGACGGACGTTGCCCGTCCACTTTCCGTAAATACGTACCCAATTCCCCGGACAGACGCTTTACGATATCGGGATGCTGCCTTGCCACATCATTATGTTCCCCTATATCCTCCGGGATATTAAACAATTCCTTCTTCCCCGTCTCGTAATAATAGATCAGTTTCCAGTCTCCATTACGAACCGAGCAAGTCGGACCGATTCCCGGCCCGTCATTACCCCATATATTCGGGCAGTTCCAGAATAAGCTACGTCCCACGGAAGGATCTCCCGTACCTTTTAATAAAGGCATGAAACTGACGCCATCTATCGGCTGTACAGTCTTATACCCCTTTATGCCTGCCATCTCCAAGATAGTTGGATAGAAATCCTCGATAATCAAGTATTTATCACATTTGCTTCCCGGCTTCACCACCCCCGGCCAACGCACGATCATAGGCTCACGGACTCCTCCCTCATAGGCGGAGCCTTTACCACTGTTCAAGGGATAGTTTTGCGTATGGATCTCTCCGTCACGCCATCCGGGCTCGCTGGAAAGACCGCCGTTATCGCTCATGAAGATCACGACCGTGTTATCCGCCTCGCCATTCTTCTCCAACCAGTTCATCAAATCGCCCAGACTCTTATCCATACCCTCTATCAAGGCAGCGTAAGCCGCCTCTTTAGCCGTTAACCCCTTATCGATATATTTCTGGTAGAAACGCTTGTCCTTATCAATCGGGATATGGATCGCATAATGTGACATATATAGGTAGAACGGCTGGTTATATTTCTTAGCCTTGTCCAACGCCTTGATCGCCTCCTGCGTCAAGGCCTCCGTAGCGAAGGTGTCGCTTCCCCAATACTTTTCCAATCCGGGGATAGCGTTCGGAGCGTAAGGTTTACCATCCTTGGTATGCCCGTAATTATTCTCGCCGAGGTAACTGGCGAGACCTCCGGCGGCATGCCCGGCTATATTGACCTCGAATCCCCAATGATGCGGGTCCTCCCCCGGGGTATCGATCGCCCCAAAGTGCGCCTTGCCGCAATGGATCGTATGATATCCGTTATTCTTCAATATCTGCACGAATGAAGTACCCACAAACGTATTATTCGTCCCGCTCACTTGAGCCACGCCGTTATAATTCCAATCCGGCAGGGTAAGCACATCACTCTCCCGGTCAGTCGTCTTATCCTTAAAAAGTGTCCAGTTCGTAACCCGGTGACGGGCGGCATTCGTCCCCGTGATCAAGCTGCAACGGGTAGGCGAGCTGATACTGCTAGCGTAGGCTTGGGTAAACATCATGCCCCCTTTCGCCAATCGCTCCATGTTCGGGGTCTCATATACCTCATTATAATGCGTCTTTTGGATCCAAAAAGGTAAGGACGTATCCTCCCATCCCATATCATCAACCAAGAACAGGATGATATTCGGGGGACGACTGGCACTCTGGGCGTTCGCTACCGCCGATACCGACAATAAAGCGATGGGAATAAACTGAGTCTTCTTCATGATAGGCAACGGATATTTGTATTCTACGAAAGTAGATATATTTCACCGAAAAACAATATTGTTTCATATACAAAATAATATTGTCTTATGTATTATACTTTTCCGGACATAAAATAAGGGACCCTTGACAAAAAGAGTCCCTTACCTAATATCTTTTACCCAATGATTTATCCGGAAAGCCTTAACGCAAACGATCCAAAGAACGTACCAGCGCCTCATCGGCCCCGATATTACGGATCGCCAGATAATCCAAGATCAGATTGACCAACGGGAAGGAAAGAGCGATCTTAACACTTACGCTGGCACCTTCCATATCCCCCTTCAAGGAATAGATCAAGAAGGCAAAGAAACCATAAAAGCCCAATATCAGCAATGCGTTGAACACGCAAAGACGGATTTGCAGGATTCTTTTCTTATATAAGAAGATCGTTACCAAGGCAATGATAGCGATGATAGCAGTCAAGGCAAATAAGCCCCACGCCGGGTATAGTAATTCCGGCTCACCGATCATCGTGCTCAACCCGCTAGCATCGAACGAGAAGAGGGCGTCTCCTTGTTGCAACACGGCCAACGGCAAGAATAAGGTAGCGACCGTAAGCGCCACGATAATTAGCAGGTAAACAGTTTGTATTCTTTGTAACATGGTAATTAGTTCGTTTTAAATGGAAAGGCCGACTCATTTGAGGGTCAGCCTTTCCGATGTTCAAAAATATTTCTTCTTAGAAGTTATTCTTCTCTTTAGCAGGATTCTTGTAATAAACCTTGCCATCCTCGTACTCTTGAGCGGCGATCAACGTTGATTTCGGAAGTTTCTCATAGTAGCGTGAAATCTCGATCTGCTCACGGTTTTCAAAGACTTCCTCCAAGTTGTCATTGTAAGAAGCGAACTCTTGAAGTTTCTTTTCCAGATCTTGTTTCATCTCAACACTAATCTGATTCGCCCGTTTTGAAATGATAGCGACTGTCTCATATACGTTACCCGTTTCTTCACTTAACTTCATCATGTCACGGGTTACCGTATTGGTAGGAGCGTTTGATTTTCTGTAATCCATTTTCGTTTTATTGATTAAATTCGCTTAATATGCATCTGTAATTCGCTTGCTGGCATAGTCGTAGAACTTCGTTACCTGCTTTACGTAGTTACCTTCCGGATACTCGTTCATGTAGTTGTAATACTCGTCAACCACATCCCGGTAACGGCCCTGCAACTTCTCCTCTACGGATACTAGCGCCAACTCGTACTTCGCACGGATGATAAGGAACATGAATTCCTCACGATACTTGGAATACGGGTAATTCTTCAAGGCGTTCTGCGCCGTGATCACGCAAGACTGGAAGTTATTCCCCATATAGGTACCTAGATTGAAATACAAGCGGGTGGCCATCAATTCCTTGTAAGCCAACTTCTCCTGAAGCTCGAACATGATGTTCTGCGCTTCCTCGGCCCGTTCACTTTGCGGATAATACTCCAAATAAAGTTGCAACTGCTCGATCGCCTTATACGTCTGCGACTGGTCTAACCGGGGATCCGGAGAGTCCAGATACAAACCATAACCGGAATAGAAACGGGATAATTCCGTAAACTCCCCTTTCGGATAGGTCGTATAATAGGTCTCGAAGTATTGCGAAGCCGTCTGATAATCTTTCTGACCGTAATAGCTTTGCGCCAACAAGTACAAGGACTCCTCGGCATAAGCTGTTCCTTTAAAGATTGTAACCAGTTCATCCAGCAGAGTAGCGGATTTCGAGTATTGCTTCGCGTTGAAGTATTTCTTCGCGTACGAATATTTCAATTCGTAATCCGTGCTCTTCAGTATCTTATTATACTCTCCACAAGAGGATAATAGTACTGTCATCATCATCAGTAAAAATACAACCTTTTTCATTCACATACTTTTAGCGTGCAAAATTAGTGCTTTTAGGCGAATAAATGAAACCCAAAACGTTAATATTTACAACTTATATAAATCGCTAGCAGCGATCAATTCCAATTTATTCGCTTTCAAAACCTCCGCGCACTTATTGACATCGTCCGGACGGATGATCACGTTAGCAGCGTCGCCTTGAGAAAAAGCGTACATATATTCAATGAAGATCCCGGCCGAGGTAATGATATCCATCGCCTTTGCCAAGGCTCCCGGCTGGTTGGGACAATGCAAGCATACCACGTCGGCCACGCTTACAGCGTATAACTTTTCACGAAGCACGGATATCGCTTTCTCCGTATCGGATACGATTAGGCGAAGGATACCGAAATCGGAATTCTCGGCTACCGTGAAAGCGGACATATTGACCCCTGCCTCCCCTAATATCTTGGCGACTTCCGTAAAACGGCCTTTCTTGTTTTCCAGAAAGATTGATAATTGTTTTATTAACATAGTACTTAATCTTTTAGAGGTTATACTAACTTACGTTTATCGATCACGTGTTTTGCCTTACCCATACTACGTTCGATACTACGCGGCTCCACGATCTTGATGTCCGGTTGCAAACCGATCACGCTCTGCATGCGGGCGGCGATCTTCTTTTTCAAGGCGATCATCTTGTTCATCTCGTCCGAGTAGTATTCTTGGCGAACCTCCACCTGTATCTGGAAAGTATCGGTATTGTTCATACGATCCACCACGATCAGGTAATGCGCCTCGAACTCCGGCAGCTCCAAAATTACGGATTCTACCTGAGACGGGAAAACATTTACGCCACGAATAATCAACATATCGTCACTTCTACCTAAAATACGTCCCATACGAACCGCCGTACGTCCACAGGCGCACTTCTCGTAAGTCAGCGAGGTCAAATCACGTGTACGGTAACGAAGCATCGGCATACCCTCCTTCGTAAGCGTGGTGAAGACCAACTCTCCTACTTGTCCCGGTTCCACCGGTTGTAAGGTATTCGGGTCCACGATCTCCGGGAAGAAATGGTCTTCCCACAGGTGGGTACCGTTCTGGCACTCACACTCGCCTCCAACGCCCGGACCGCAGATTTCCGTCAAGCCATAGATATCGTAAGCCTTGATATTTAGTTTCGTCTCTAATTCCTTACGCATATTCTCCGTCCAAGGCTCGGCACCGAACGCTCCGACACGTAGCTGGAATTCCTCCAAGGGAATACCGGACTGGTGGATGGTCTCCGCCAGATACAAGGCGTACGAGGGCGTACAAGCCAAACCCTTCGCACCGAAGTCGTGCATCAACTGGATTTGTTTCTGGGTATTACCGCTACTCATCGGGATCACCGTACCACCGATATTCTCCACTCCGGCATGGGCACCCAAGCCTCCGGTAAACATTCCGTAACCATAGGATACTTGCACGGAATCGTTCTTTGTCAAACCATAGGCGGTCAGACAACGAGCCACCACCTCGGCCCAAATACCCAAGTCCTTACGGGTATATCCCACGACGATAGGCTTACCTGTCGTACCGGAAGAGGCATGTAGACGGACAATCTCGGACATCGGCACGGCCATCAAGCCGAAAGGATAATTGTCACGCAAGTCTTGTTTTACCGTGAACGGTAATTTCGTTATATCATCTATTGTCTGTACATCGTCGGGAGTAATGCCCATCTCCTGCATTTTCTTACGATAAAACGGGGAGTTATGGTAAGCGTGTTCAACAACTCTTTTCAACCGTAGGCTCTGTAGTTTCCGCATTTCCTCACGGTCCATACATTCAATAGTTTCGTTCCAAATCATGGTATTTGTCTGTTATCTTTTAAAGTTAGTAGTCTAAATTCGCCGCAAAGTAACAACTTTTTTTAAATCGGTACTCTTTTGTTACGAAAAATTAGTCACGAGGCGATCATTTCAACTCCTTCACCTTGATATTGCGGAACGCTACCTCATCCCCATGATCCTGCAAAAGGATGTGTCCTTTCGGAGCCTCGCCGAAAGCACCACCCGCATTATAAGATGGATCAGCGTATTTACTGCCCTTCACCAAATCACGGAACTCCTTGCTGCCACGCTCGTACTCCAATACCTTCACACCATTCAGCCAGTGCTCTACGTGGTTGTTCGGGAATACCTTCACCACGGCCGTATTCCACTCTCCTACGCCGTTGAAATGGATGTTCTCGCTTTTCTTCAGATCATACAAGCTTCCAAGGGTACGACTACCGGGGAAAGTCGTGTAAAGCTTGGCATCCGGGTGCTTAGCGTCATCCAATAGCTGGAACTCCAAGCCGTAAGCGGAGCCTTTTTGCTTCTCTTGCTCGGTCACGAAGTATTTAATACCGCTGTTGGCCCCTTCGGTGATCTTAAAATCCACGCTGAACTCAAAAGCGGAATATTCACCCTCCGTAACGATATCGCCTCCGTTCGTAGACTCGCTACCGTCGGATTTCTGCACGATCAATTCGCCATCTTTCACCATCCATCCGTGATCCGGGAAAGCGTCTTTGTGCGCTCCACGCCAGCCTTTCGTTGTCTTACCATCAAAAAGGAGCGCCCAACCCTCGGCTTTCTCTTGGTCGGTCAATTGATTGATCGCCGGTGTAATTACGGCCATCGGTACTACCTTAGCTGTCTCTTCCGTGCTTTGCGTGTTTTTTCCACCGCAGGCGCAAAGGATCATAACGCTCATGGCGGTACAAATTACTAGTGTCTTCATGTCTTATTTATTTTTAATATATATATAATCAAGCTATGTGTGCGTCCACAAAGATAATTGATTTCATAAAAAATAGACGTATCTTCGCGATATAAATATTAAATGATTATTTATATGAAACAACTAAAGACCGCCTTGTTCGATTTTGACGGCGTAGTAGTAGATACGGAACCTATTTACGATTTATTCTGGAACGATGCCGCTAAACGTTATGGCTTAGGTATCGATAATTTCGCTGATATTATAAAGGGTACGACCCTACCGTATATTCTGGAGAAGTATTTTTCCGGATATACGGAGGAGTTCCGCCAAATGGTGACCAAAGAATCTACAGAGTATGAGAAGACGATGCCCTTGCCTCCCATGCCCGGCTCCATCGAGTTCATCCGTATGCTGAAGGAGCACGGCGTACAGATAGGCTTGGTTACCAGCTCGGATAACGCGAAGGTGAAACGGGCTTTCGGGCTTCTACATCTGGACAATCTATTCGATACCCTAGTGACCGCCGACCGCATCACGCAAGGTAAGCCCGATCCGATGTGTTATCTATTGGCGGCGAAAGACTTGAACGTATCTCCCGAGGATTGTATCGTATTCGAGGATTCTTTCAACGGCATACAGTCCGGGAAGGACGCAGGGATGCGTGTCATCGGGTTAAGTACGACGAATCCGGCGGAATCTTTAAGAGATAAAGTATATGAGGTAATCCCCAATTTCGAGAAAGTCACGTTCGAGGATTATTTGAGATGGTAAGCAATCGAGAAAAAGGAAATGATTATTTCCTTCATTCCTTCACCTACCCCTTTACACACACCCACACACATGTATGCGTACATTAATAATACGCGTATGCGTATACGTGCGTGTGTGTGTAGGAGCCGGTGAAGGAATGAAGGAATAAAGGAAACGCCTGTACTGGCAATGGGCTACACCAGTATCGGCGAGAGCCGGAAGCAATACTGGTGTAACCCCACGGCAGTACTGCCGTGGGGCTGTCACTATATTGGGATCAGAAACTATATCCTACGCGAACGCCCAGCATGGCCTGATCGAAATCCTTGATGATATTATACTTCACCTCCAATCCTATCGAAAGATTGTCGGTAGCATAAACCTCACCGCCTAAACCGATATTGGCTCCCAGACGAGTCTCGTTATGAGAAAGGCCATGGCCCGCATCCCAATTCCAAAAGGACAGACTAAGCCCCGCTAATGGATAAAAACCGAACATCTCACTTAACTTCACTACATAATGAGCATTCAAGTCGATCGCCCAAGTGCTGTGATTGTCATTCTTTACGAAATAAGTAAGAGACGGGCTCAAACGTACCGCATCCGTGATACAATAGCGGTAATCAACTCCTAACGTGGCATTCTTCGAATCGAATCCATAACCGATGTTAAATCCCACGGCAGATTGTCCTTGCTGCGTCTGCGCATAAGCTCCCAGACTAAAGACTGCTAACATCAGCATCATTACAAACTTTTTCATACGCTTTCTTTCGTTTAGTTCAACATTAGATTATTATTGGTATTTATTTTACTTTCAGTCGATCGCCGGCACTCTTCACGATGCTACGGTAATAGTCCTCGTCATATCCGGGAAAATCGGGAGATGCGGGCTGGCCGTACGGATTACGCTTGAACTGTCCGTTCACCTCTTTCTTCACGTTTCCATCGATGTATTTTACCAGCAAATACTCACCCAATTGCTTCCAGCGGGCGGTAGCGGAGTCTGAATTAGTCGTGCTATACCACGTCAAGAACTTGACAGCCTCCGCCGGGTCCTTGGCATACAACTCCTGAGCCGCCTTATCGATAGCCGGTACGGTCTCTTGATAACCATTCTCCAACTCCTGCTGTACCTTACGGATATCCTGAATCATGAAGCTATATTTGTGGTAAGCCATATTAGCCACCCAGTTATGAATCCAGAAAGCGGAAGTCCAAGAGAAGTTCAGCAAATCGCCGTTTCCCACCCGATAGCACTCCGGAACATCCGTTACCGACGCATATACAGGAGTGAAGACCGCCATATCAGCGTCGTCCACGGCAAACCACAAGATACCACCGATAGCGTCCGGCAACCAGTTACGCATTTGTGGAACAATCACGAAGCCCGTTTGTTGCGTCGCTATGGCACGTTCATTCGTATATTCCTGCCCGTCTACCTCGAACGTCATCGGCCGCCAACGGTAAGGAACCTTATACGAGCCGGCACCGGCATCTTTCGTCATATCCAGATCCGTTCCCTCGTAATGGTCGCGCATGCCATTCTGTACATCTTGAACGGAAAGCTTACGATTCGGCTTGACATACAGAGGCATCGGCTCCTTGGAAGGATCACCCTTGATAAAATCCGTATACTGATCCATCGTGGTATCATATTTACGGAAGAAAGACCATACACGAGCCTCGCATCCACGCAAGGCGCTGAAATCATACGGGCAATAAGCCTTGGCGAAACTGAAATCAGCGTCCTTTCCCTTGAAATATCCTTTCTCACGGGCGAAAGAAACCACATCCGGCGAGTATATGCAATTCTCCTTATCGTCAAACGGTATCTGCTGGATACGGGACTGGTTGGCATGCGCCGAGATACAATCGTCCGGGATGCGGATCGCTACCCAAACGGCACCTTTGTTACCCGGTCCCTTACCGATCATCTCCATCACCCAAGCCTCGTTCTTATCGGCGATAGAGAACGTCTCGCCACTGCTGTAATAGCCATATTCCTTTACTAAGTCCGTCATGACCTTGATCGCCTCACGGGCCGACTTGGAACGTTGCAAAGCGATGTAGATCAAGCTACCGTAATCCATGATACCCGTCGTATCCACCAATTCATGGCGTCCGCCGAACGTACTCTCCGTGATAGCCACCTGATGCTCGTTCATGTTACCCACTACGGAATAGGTATTCTCCACTTGGGCGATCTTGCCCAGCGGTTTTCCCGTATCCCATTCCTTCACTTCCAACATGGCGCCCTTCGGCCATGTAGCGGCGGGCCAACGATACATCTCCCCATACAGGGAATGCGAGTCCGCCGCATAACTAATCATTACCGAACCGTCTGTCGAAGCCTTCTTGCCCACCAGCAAACCGGTACAGGCGATAGCCTCCACCCCAGATAACAGGGCGGCGCAAGCGGTTAATAAAATCCAACTCTTCTTCATATAAATAAAGTTTTAAGCAAATAAAAGCATATATACACCGGCGCCGCAACAATAGCCGATCAACGCCAAGATAGAGAACCGTTTCGTATAATACATAAAATCGATCTTCTCCAATCCCATTACCGTAACGCCCGTGGCCGAACCAATGATCAAGATGCTACCCCCCGTCACGGCACAATAAGCCAAGAAGGTCCAGAAACCACCGTCCGATACAAAGAACTGTGCGTAAGGCGATAAGTCGGCCACCTGCTCCACGATCGGGTACATACCCATCGTAGCAGCTACCAAGGCTACGTTATCCACGCAGGAGGACAAGGCACCGATCACGAAGCTGATCAGATACGGCTCATGTACATGCTTATCCAAGAAAGCGGACATGATACCCAACTGCCCGGAGGTCTCCAGCGCTCCCACGGCCATCAAGATACCCAAGAAAAAGAAAATCGTAGCCAAATCGATATTCGGCAACAATTGGGAAATACGGAGTTTCTGGGACTCATGCATGTGCAGCTTGCTATACATCAAATCCGTATAGAACCAAAGGATCACCAATCCCAGCAAGACGCCCAAGAACGGCGGCAAGTTCGTCACCATCTGGAAGACAGGCACCAACGCCAAGGAAAGCACGCCGATCACAAAGATCATCCGACGTGAGCGGTTCGGTATCTCTGGTATGTACTCGTCGCCTTGCTCCTCCTCGCTCAACACACGCAAGGTAGATCCTTTCTTGAACAACCAGAAATGGGCGATCGTCAACGGCACCAACATATTAACCAAAGCGGGGATAAATACGTGAGAGATCTGGTGCATCGCCGAGATATTCTTTCCGACCCAAAGCAAGATGGTCGTCACATCACCAATCGGCGACCATGAGCCACCGGCGTTCGCCGCTATAATCACCATACAGGCATATTTCAAACGATCCGTACGATCCGGTACCAGCTTACGCAACACCGCCATGATCACGATAGCGGCCGCCAAGTTATCCAACAAGGCAGAGAAGAAAAAAGTAGCGAAACTTATATACCACAACAGCTTACGTTTATTCGGCGTACGGATATACCCGGTCACGGCCCTAAAACCACCATGCTTATCCACGATATCCACGATCAACATGGAACACATCACGAAGAAAAGCGTCTCGGAGACGTTTCCTAAATGATAAACAATCGCACGGTTCGATATAAAATTAATAAATTGCTCATGCGGGGGCAAGCTGGCCATCTCCGGATTCTGGGTCAAGAACTCTTGAAAGATCGTACTGGAGCGTTCGACGAAAATATTGTAGGCATCGAACATCAATATCATCCACATAGAGATAGCCATGAACAACGCTATGGCCGCTTTATTTATTTTGATCTTATCCTCCAAGGCAATAGCGAGGATTCCTAAGACAAAAATGACAGGCATTAAAATGAACATATAATCAAGATTTTAATTGTTTATATAGAAGCTGTATCTCCTCCGGCCAAAGCGCCTCGTCCGGGGTCTCTAGGATTAAGGGCATATTGTCGAAACGGGGGTCCGCCATGATCATGCGGAAGGTATCAAGGCCCATCAAGCCTTTACCGATACTCTCGTGCCGGTCCACACGCGATCCCAAATCTTTTTTGGAATCGTTCAGATGCATACCTCTTAAATAAGAAAAGCCGATCACCTCGTCGAAATGACGGAATGTCTCGGCAAACCCCTCCGGTGTCTTTATATCGTAACCGGCGGCAAGCGTGTGCGCCGTATCGAGGCATACTCCTACCCGGCTCTTATCCTCTACCTCATTTATAATATAGGCGATCTGCTCGAAGGTATATCCCAAGTTCGAGCCTTGCCCCGCCGTATTCTCTATCACGGCACATACGCCACTCGTCTGAGCCAACGTGATATTGATCGACTCGGCGATGCGAGACAGGCAGGTATCCACCTCCATCTTCCCCAAATGGCTTCCGGGATGGAAATTCAGCATTTTCAGTCCCAGTTGCTCGCAGCGTGTCATCTCGTCCAGAAAAGCGTCACGGGATTTCTGCAATCCCTCGGCGTCTGGGTTCCCCAGATTGATCAAATAGCTATCGTGCGGCAAGATACATCCCGGATCGTAACCGTACGCTTCACACCGCTCCTTAAATAAATGGATACTGTCCGCCTTCAACGGCTGCGACTTCCATTGCCTCTGATTCCGGGTGAAAAGGGCAAAAGCCTTCGCACCGATCTCATGGGCATTAACGGGGGCATTCTCAACCCCACCGACCGCACTCACGTGAGCCCCAACATACTTCATAATAACCTAACTTTTCTTTTTATTTATACTAATGTTCATCCTCAGTCTTACACCCGCAAAAACCAAACTCCTCCATCGCACGTTCTTGCGGGGTGATGAAATAAACCATCTCGGCACGGGTACACAACTCATTCGCCGAGTTATAGATCTCGGTCTCTATGAAGATGGCGTTCCGTTTCCGGTCTGTCATCCGTCCCCGTATCGTCAGTTGGGGCTCGTCCGTAGAGATACTCTTCATAAACTTGGCGTCGAGGCGTGAGGTCACCCCGGAGGTCTGCAACTTCCTCAAGACCACCCAGCCGGCCAACTCATCCATCAGCGTAGTCTGTATACCTCCGTGCAACGTACGTAGCCATCCTTGGTAAGTACCTTGCGGCTTCCAGAACGCCACGATATCGTCACCATCCTCAAAAAACTCCATATGCAGCCCCAGCGGATTGTTCGGAGCGCAACCGAAACACATATAACCGTCCAGCCCTTCCCACGGATTAATTATCTTTTTCATATCACGAAAACAATATTTATATGTTTTTTGTTGCTCAAAGTTAACAAAAAAGCCGGCTCTTGAAAGGAACCGGCTCTATAAATATCACAAAAAATACTCAACACGACTTATTCCTCGATCTCCGGTTGAAGGAAATCCACGAAGCAAAGGGCGGCCAACGCCGTTCCATAGCGTTTCTCGATCGTAATTCCCTCGGTGATAAAGTTAAGCTCTCCAAGATAATACTTCCCATACGTCTTCTGATGAAGATCGTTAATAACACGGATCAGACGAGACTCAAGCTCCTCGATGCGGTAACGTCCGCTGACCTCACACACAAGGCCACCAACCTTCTCATCAAAGTTCTCATCCTTATACATCCATGCGTAAACCACACCAGCAGACACGAACTCATCCTGATATCCATGGGATACAGCCATGATCGTTTTCATTTCCGAACCAAATGGAGGAAGGTCTAGTTCATCCATGGTTGCCAGATGTGCCGTAGCGGGTATCACCGACGAATACGTCATGATATTAAAATCAGAGATACCGGCGTCATAAAGAGCCATGTGGTAAGAACCAGCGTGTTTCTCCAAGTCTGATTCGCCACTTCCTTTTGTAATAAAAAAGGTGTTTGGAATTAAATTCCCAACTTTCTTTACCATCTACAAATATGTTTTACTTATTAATAAAAGCTTAAGAGCGCACAAAAATAGAAACTTTTGCGATATATAACACATAGTTTTCCCTATAAAACTTTAGCCGCAAACATATTTTCACTAAAAAATCATCACCGAACCCAGAACTTTCATCCCCTCGGCTCTGTTTATATAGTAAATCAACATAAAAAACTAGAAGACAATGCTTACATTATGTTTAAGTTTATTATTAATGATCACAAATAGTCAAATAACAGATAAAAAAGAAGAAGTTATGAAATTCGAGTTAATCCAGTTACCGTACGCAAACGACGGTTTAGAACCAGTTATCAGCAAACAAACAATTGATTTCCATTACGGAAAACATTTATTGAACTATGTAAATACCCTTAATAAGCTGATTGAGGGCACGAAATTCGAGAACGCTCCGCTGGAGCAGATCGTTCGTGAGTCTGACGGAGCCATTTTCAACAATGCCGGCCAAGTATTGAATCACAATCTATATTTTACCCAATTCTCCCCGAACGGAGGTGGCGAACCTACGGGTAAGCTAGCCGAGGCTATCAAGTCTACGTGGGGATCGTTCGAGAACTTCCAGAAAGAGTTCGTGGCCGCCGGTACAGGCTTGTTCGGCTCAGGATGGGTATGGTTGGCTAAAGATAAAGACGGCAAACTTTCAATTACCAAAGAACCCAACGGTAGTAACCCGGTCGTTAAGGGATTGACTCCGATCATGGGATTCGATGTATGGGAGCATTCTTACTATCTGGATTACCAGAACCGCCGTGCGGATCATTTGAACGCATTGTGGAGGATTATCGACTGGGAAACCGTTGGTAAGAGATATTGATTTAATTTGATGTAAGTTACGTGTAGAGAAGAGCCGCCCGAGAGTTTTCCCGGACGGTTTTTTTCGTTCCCTTTTGAAAAAAAATGCCTCCAGCTATTGCATCGTAAGATATTATTACTACCTTTGCACCCGCAAACGAATAACAGATGCCTCTTTAGCTCAGTTGGCCAGAGCACGTGATTTGTAATCTCGGGGTCGTTGGTTCGAATCCGACAAGAGGCTCAAGAAAACATATTGGAATGGGCAGTTACCAGAGTGGCCAAATGGGGCTGACTGTAACTCAGCTGGCTTTCGCCTTCGGTGGTTCGAATCCATCACTGCCCACGAATAAAAAGGACTCTTCTTAGAGTCCTTTTTTGTTTCTATCCATAAAAAAAGTCCTTCCCTATCACTAGGAAAGAACTTTCAAAAAGCAAGGGAGATTCACTCCCTGCCAAATCCCCATCTATTTAAACGATCAAACCGACCTATTTCAAATTTAAGGCGCTTCTCTCGGCAGCTATAGATGCTTTTGCCGGAGTAGACTTGCGGGAACAATAATTGAATTCCACAGACTTATCGCCATCGAATGACTTCCATTTTAATTTCAACTTAACCGTCTTACCATTCGTATCCGGAAGGCTATCCAATTTAAAAGCGACCAGTCCATCCGCATATGCGCCATATACATCGCCATAAGCGTTATGGCGGAACTCTACCTCATAAGGATTCTCCGGGTCCTTGCCTGTCAGTAGGTTTACAAAATGAGCCTTATTGCGGTCTCCCCAGATCGTCCTGAAACGGAGTGTCAGATATCCGTCCTCGGCGATGGTAACCCAATCGTTCACGATCTCCACAGGGTCGGAGCCATAGATCGAATCGTTGCTAGTCACCCCCAAATCCGGAGCGATTGGTTTTGTAAGGATACTGTCGATCCAATTAATATTTACGGCCTTGCTGTAAATTCCGCTAGACTCGTTCGTCTCGTCAAAATTCACCAACGCTCTCACCTCCTTCTGCCCGAAGGGAGAAGAGGTCATATTGACAGGCAACAAGGTCGTGCTATCATCCAATTGAAGAAAATATGAACCATCATCGACCGGCTTAACCGTCACCAACGCATTCGGCAACACTTTACTGTAAGGATAATCATCATCATCGTCCAAGCAAGATTGAAACCCCATAAAACAAGTAGCCGCCATTACACCTACAACTAATTTCCTAAAATTAAAGAATCCGTTCATAATACTTCCTTTCTAAGTTTATCAATTAAACTAATCAACCTTTTAATTCTATAAAATTAGAAATGCGTTTTAGGGCGGAAATGCTGCATATGTGTATGTTAATTAAACCAAACAAGGCATGTCTCCTTACTTCACGGCGAAATTATACTCGAAAGTATACTTATAAGAGCTTGCGGTTCCTCCGTCATTCTCATCGATAGTCATACCCGTTATATAATCTCCCACGGTGGTATAGGTGTATTTGTACTCAGCTTTCACCTCGCTCTGGTTAGGGATCGTATAGGTGTAGGCACGGATCGGAAGATTCCGGTTTTGGATACCATATAACAAGTTCAGAGGTGTTACAGACTCAAAGCCAACCGGCGAGAAAGAACCGATCACTCGCAGAGGGAAGTTCTTAGGAGCCTCCGCCACGCTATACTCGTACCTCATCTCCCGGCTATCCAATGACTGGGCATATAGAACCACGTTGCCGTTCTCCCATGTATATTTCTCGTACTCCGGATAACTTCTCTCCTCGTATCCCGTCCCAAACTCTTTCGGCCAACGGGCATTCCAAGAAGTCAACACCCAATTCGAGCCTGAATAACGATAGGAATATTCATCGCTTACATAGATCTCGTTGCTGGCGTATGGATTCTCTTGAGAGATCTTCTTACTTGTAATTACATTTCCGCTTAACGTATATTCCTCTATAACCTCACCGGAATGAATGCCTGTGACAGAGAATTTACCATCCGAATAAATGAACAATAACTTATCCACTCCCAAATTTATATTTGAGATCTTGCCATCGCTCGTATAATTGATATCAGCGGTAAAAAGCGGGCTTGAAGCTCCGTCTTTATAACAAGAAACTTTCGTTAGCTTATTCAATTCCGGAACAACGGGATCGTCATCGTCTCCGCAGGCCGTCAGGCTAGCGGCCCCTATTAGTAACAAAAATAGATACTTCTTCATCATTCTTTCGTGTTTTAATCTGTTACGGCAAAAATAGGGCTTTTAAATGAATAACCACTAAAGTAACCTATTTTAAGTGTTCCTGTTTGAAAAAATGCTTCTAAAATCGTAGTTTTGCTCCATCAATATCAAAGATAACGATCTATCTTAAAATAGTTTACAATAAGTAATAATGTAAGATAAACAATATCTAAAATTTAATAACATGAAAATGAAACAACTGACAGTAGCGATGATCACCCTCCTACTCACCGCCTCTTGTAGTGAAAAACAACAAGATTACCCTTTCCGGAATCCGGATCTTCCCTTGGAAGAACGTATCGACGACTTACTATCCCGACTGACACCGGAGGAGAAAATCGGCCAAATGATGAACGTAACCCCCGCCATCGAGCGTTTGGGAATCCCGACTTACGACTGGTGGAACGAGGCTCTTCACGGCGTGGCTCGTGCCGGACGTGCGACCGTATTCCCGCAAGCGATCGCCATGGCGGCTACCTTCGATGATAACGCCGTTCACGAGACCTTCACGATGGTCAGCGATGAGGCCCGTGCCAAATACCATCAATACCAAAAGGACAAGGAGTACGACCGTTACAAAGGTCTTACTTTCTGGACCCCGAATATCAATATCTTTCGTGACCCTCGCTGGGGACGGGGTATGGAAACTTATGGAGAGGACCCTTACTTGACCGAGAAGATGGGTGTAGCCGTAACCCGTGGATTGCAAGGTGATGATCCGAATTATTACAAGACACACGCTTGCGCCAAGCATTACGCCGTACACAGCGGTCCGGAATGGAACCGTCATGAGTTTGACGTAGAGGCTACTCCTCGTGATCTGTACGAGACGTATCTTCCAGCTTTCGAGGCATTGGTTAAGGAGGGCGATGTACAAGAGGTAATGTGCGCCTATAACCGTTTTGAGGGCAAACCTTGCTGTAGCAGCGACAAATTATTGATCGATATCTTGCGTAATAGCTGGGGATACGACAATATCATCCTCTCCGACTGCGGTGCTATCGATGATTTCTGGAGAAAAGACAAAAATACGCCTCGCCATGAGACGCACCCGGACGCTGAGAGCGCATCCGCCGACGCCGTATTGAACGGTACCGACCTAGAATGTGGCGGTAGCTACCGTGCGCTAAACAAAGCCTTGGCCGACGGTAAGATCTCGGAGAAAGATCTGGACGTATCCTTACGCCGCCTGCTGAAAGGTCGCTTCGAGCTAGGTATGTTCGATCCGGACGAGCGGGTTCCTTATTCTAAAATACCTTACAGCGTAGTCGAGAGCCCGGAGCATATCGCCAAGGCACTGGATATGGCACGTAAAAGTATCGTTTTGTTGAAGAACAAGAATAATATGCTTCCTCTGGACAAGAATATCAAGAAGATCGCCGTAGTCGGACCGAACGCAGCGGACTCGACCATGCTATGGGCCAACTACAACGGCTTCCCGACCAAGACCGTCACGATCGTGGAAGGTATCCGCAATAAAGTCCCGAACGCAGAGGTTATCTACGAGCTGGGTTGCAACCATACCGCCGATTTTGTCGTGACAGACCTAGGTAGCCACGTATCTTCCACGGCGGGACAAGGCTTCGCCTCCGAATTCTTCAACAATACCGAGTTCGAGGGTACCCCCGCCTACAAGGGATTAGCGAAAGAGCTTCATTATACCACCGGAGGTAACACCCAATTCGCCCCGAACGTAAACTTGACAAACTTCACGGCTCGCTTTACGGGCGAGTTCGAGTCTCCGATAGATGGTCCGGTCGAGTTCAAACTATCCGGAAACGACGCATTCCGCCTGTATATCGATACGGCTAAAGTCGCCGAAGTATGGGAAAACGAATATGGAGCGGAAAAACTCTATACGCTAAACGCTAAGAAAGGTGAGAAATATCCCATAAAGATCGAATATATGCAACGCACGGGTAGCGCTGACCTGAACTTTACGGTAGGCGTACGCACACCCGTAGATTTCCAAGCTACGGCCAGCAAGGTTAAAGACGCTGATGTCATCGTATTCGTAGGTGGTATATCTCCACGTCTGGAAGGTGAGGAAATGCCGGTAGACGCTGAAGGTTTCCGGAAAGGCGACCGCACGAATATCGAGATCCCGGCCGTACAGAAGGAGATGGTCAAAGCCTTGGTAGCCACCGGAAAGCCTGTGGTATACGTGGTATGTACGGGTAGCGCATTGGCGTTGAATTGGGAGAACGATCATGTAAACGCTATCTTGAACGCTTGGTATGGCGGACAAGAAGGTGGAACAGCCGTGGCCGACGTTTTATTCGGAGACTATAACCCGGCCGGACGCTTGCCAATCACGTTCTATAAATCCGTAGACCAGCTTCCGGACTTCCAAGATTACAGCATGAAAGGCCGTACCTATCGTTACATGACGCAGACTCCGCTTTATCCGTTCGGTTATGGCTTGAGCTATACAACATTCGATTATAAGAACGCTAAGTTGTCAAAGGATAAGATCGCTTCCAACGAATCGGTTACCCTCTCCTTCGATATCGCCAATACAGGCAAGATGGATGGTGACGAGGTCGCTCAGATCTACATCAAGAACCCGAACGATCCCGCCGGACCGCTAAAAGCGATGAAAGCATTCAAACGTGTGAACGTGAAGGCTGGCAGCGAACAACCGGTTAGCATCCAATTGGAACCGAAAGCTTTCCAATCCTTCAATGACAATACACAGACCATGGAGGTTCGCCCGGGTAAATACCAAATCCTATATGGAGGTTCCTCGGACGATAAGACACTGAAAAAGATTGATTTAGTAATTGAATAAAAACACTATTGTATTCACGGCTGAACACAATAGTATTCATAGAAAAACACAGTAGTATTCACAATCGAATACTACTGTGTTTATGTATGAAGGTAATGATCAGAATTTTTTAATCAAGAAAGACGGATTGATACGCATGTAAACCCCTGCCGTAAAACTCGTGGCGCTTCCCATCGGTTGTTTTACTCCATCCGCATCATTCATATCTCCGGAGAGATGATGAAAAACGTCCACATCTACCCCTATCGAGAAACCCTTCGCTAGTTGCCGGGAATATTCCACCCCCAGATAGATCATTTGCGGACGGTCGAACGTAACCCCCTCATCAATCATCGAGGCCGCCCCGAAAAACGGGCTACCAAACATAGAGATGAAATCCTCGCAGGTCCAATACGACGTTTTCACCCGGAAATCATAGATATCGGCGGAAGCACGGGCATACAAGCCATATCCGCTGTCAAAAGGCCATATCTCTCCCGCTTGCTGATAATAACCGGTAGCATCCAGTTCCACGTTCAAGTTCTTGAAAATACGATGTCCGGTATTCCATACACCTCCGACACCGATCGCACCATTCATCAAGGTTTGCACGGAATTGTTGAAGATCGTGTCGATCTCGCCTCCCCTATGCTGCACCAATCCTTGCACCGGCGTATAGAAATGGAAACGGGAAGCCGGGTCGTTGTACTTTACCCGTGAAGAGATCCCGACGGTAAACGCCTCTTGATGCACATCCTCCCGGAAAATAAAGCTCTGCCAGTTCACCCACACATCCAAGTCGAAAGCCTTCGAGTCATACAACAACTGCAAGCCCGCCTCGGGATCGCAGGTCAAATTCAACTCCGGATTATAAAGAGGCTCTATCAAATTATGGTTGGAAGCGCCGTAAATATTTCCCAGCACGATGTTCACATGATCCGAGAGAGCCATCTGCGCCCGGAAATAGGGCAACACATGTACCCCTTTTTGGTATTGGTCTCCCTTCCAATAAGCGATATCCTGATAAGCCATGCTCGGATATTTATTCGCCCCATGATAGATCAACATATGGACACCCGCCTCCAACTTGATATTCCGCAAGGGATAATAAACCGCTTTGCCTTGTACCCAAAGCCCCGGCAACGAATACCCTTTGGTAAATTTACCCGTATACTCGTTATCCTTGAAGAAGCTAATATTATCCAACTCTACGGACAACTCCCGGGCCTTCTCCGGGTCGATATGATAATCCGTCTTATAGACACGATCCGCGATCTGCGCCTTCAGCGAGGGAGACCAACTCCCCAATCCCATCAAGCAAAGACCCACAATGAAACTCCTAACACCTATATTCTTCATCACTCTTAAAATTTCTCGCGAACATAAACAAAATACACTGAAAAAAGAAAGCGGGGAAACGAAAGTTTTCACCTCGTTTCCCCGCTTTTTCGTCTTATTTTAAAAATCTCTTTCTTCTAAAATTTAACGTCTAGGGATAGCTTCTTTAACAACCATCTGACGACCTTCGTACTCAGCTTGGTTCAACTCCTCGATAGCTTTTTGAGCCTCTGCAGCGTTAGGCATCTCAGCGAAAGCGAAGCCCTTAGAACGTTTTGTGTCACGGTCAACAATGATTTTAACTGAGTCTACAACACCATACTCTTCCAGAATCTGTTGTAAGTCTGATTCTCTTACCCGATAATTCAGGTTTCCAATGTAAATATTCATACGAAAATGATATAAAAAAAATAAAAATTAATAATAAAACAAGGATGGTTGGTGAAGTCAATCTCTAAAAGAAAGTATTATCATCGCTGATGAATAAATGCTAAAAGATAAAAGAGCTATACAAACTATCTTTTGTTCATGGCACAAAGGAAAGCATTCTATTTGAATTAGCAACTATAAAACGATAATTATTTTCAAAAAAACATTCAAGCTCTTTATAACGTCTTTGTTGTTCTAGTCAAATAGTCCTAATTTATAGAAATTTTGACCAATTATATCAACGATATAGCCTAAAACTATCTCAGAAATCTCGTAACTTTGCAAAATTATTATTTGAACTAATAAAAGTTATGGATTACGCGATCATTGCCGCCGGCGAAGGCTCCCGCTTGGCGCAAGAAGGTGTTAAGTGGCCAAAGCCTCTGGTTAGACTCAACGGTGTCGCTCTGATAGACCGGTTGATAGACGTTTTTTTGAAAAATAACGCAACCTCTATCAGTATCATCGTAAACGAGGAGATGACCGAGGTACAGGATTACCTGAAGGCCCTGCGACTACCTATACCCTTTTACCTATTGGTAAAATCCACCCCCAGCTCTATGCACAGCTTCTACGAGCTGAGTCATTATCTGGACGGTGATAAGATTTGTTTAACTACTGTAGACACGATCTTCAAGGAAGAAGAGTTCAGCGGCTATATCCAACAGTTCATCCAAGAGGATAAACTGGACGGATTGATGGCCGTCACTGATTTTATTGATGACGAGAAACCCTTATATGTAGAAACAGACAACGAACTTTACATCCGGAATTTCCTAGATCAGGCAGACGGTGATTGCCGTTACATATCGGGAGGTATCTATTGCTTGAGGCGTCCGGCTCTGGGTGTATTGAACAACGCCATCTCGCAGGGAATGTCGAGAATGCGCAATTATCAACGGCAGCTCATCGCCGAGGGGTTGAGGCTAAAGGCCTATCCTTTCAGCAAGATCATCGACGTGGATCACGCCGATGACATTTTGAAAGCCGAATCATTTTTAAAGTCATAAAGAATACTGTCTAACAATGAGTAAATTAACTTTAGCAGGTATCCGCAGAGGAAATCAATTCTCCCCCAATCATATCGGCAACGACGCAGCGATCTTCGCCTTGACAGCCCAGCATTTACGAAAATTGGGATGCGATGTAAACGAATATATCGAATCGGATCTGCTGCTGCAAGACCCGAAAGAAAAGGGTATCTTTAATATGGTAAGAGACTGGAAGTCCATCCATAAGCTGCAAGAACTAGAGGATAAAAATTATTTCGTGGTGAACTCAGGTTACGGGATCGAGAATTGTACCCGTGAGAAAATGACCCGCCTCCTATTATCCAACCATATCTCCCATCCGGAAAGCTTAATCTTACGGACAGATGAGGATCCGACAGAAGCCCTAGAAAAAGCCGGTTTCTTTAATTGCTGGATCAAACGGGGAGATTTCCACGCCATTCATAGGGAAGACGTCACCTACGTAAGAAATCCGGAAGAGGCGAGAAGCATACTGAAGGAATACGCCATCCGTGGTATCCCGTCGGCGGTAATCAATGAGCATCTGGTAGGCGATTTGGTGAAATTTTACGGGGTAGCTGGAACCGATTTCTTTTATTGGTTCTATCCATCGAACATGCATCATAGTAAATTTGGTTTAGAAGTTATCAATGGTACAGCGAAGGGGATCCCCTTCGACGAAGCGCAGCTTCGTCTGCTCTGCCACAAGGCAGCCGAGGTATTGAGCATACATATTTACGGGGGAGATTGCATCGTCTCCGAGGATGGTGTCATGCGAATTATCGATTTCAATGATTGGCCTAGTTTCGCCCCTTGCCGGGAAGAAGCGGCTCCAAACATCGCACGTCGTATCTGGGATCTTATGCGAGAACACATCTAAATCGTTTTAACAAAATCAATCATGAGTGAGACTAAGTCTACTCCCAGTCTGGAGTCAACCTTAAAATCTTTGGACACCGAGGAGTTTATCGATATTCATTTCTATCGTCCTATTGGCTACCAATGGGCTTTGTTCTTTAATAAATTGGGGGTATCGCCCAATAGTATCACGATCGCCAGCATCTTTATCGGCATAGCGGCAGGTATCTGTTTCTATTTCCAGAGCCTCGCTATCAACGTGATCGGCATGTTACTGTTAATCTGGGCAAACTCATATGATAGCGCAGACGGACAATTGGCCCGTATGACCGGACAGAAAAGTGCCTTGGGACGTATCTTGGACGGTGCCGCCGGCGATTTCTGGTTTATCGCTATCTACGCGGCAATCTGCTTACGCCTCACGCCGGAATGGGGAATATGGATCTGGCTATTGGCGGCTACGACGGGATTCTTCCATAGCAAGCAAGCGGCCATGGCGGATTATTATCGCAATATTCACTTGTTGTTCTTGAAAGGTAAATCGGGTAGCGAGCTCTCCCACTCTCCCCAATTGAAGGAGAATTATAAGAAGATGAGTTGGAAACATGACTTTATCTATAAATTGTTCGAGACCTTCTACATTAATTATACGGTAGGTCAAGAAGCATGGACACCTAAATTCCAACACATGATGAACATCATCCGTGAGAAATACAACGGACAAGCGCCGGAATGGTTCCGTAAGGCTTTTCGAACACAGAGCCTGCCATTAATGAAATATACGAATATGCTATCATTCAATACCCGGGTGATCGCTTTGTTTGTCAGCCTTTTCATCGACATGCCTTGGCTGTATTTCGTATTCGAGCTGACCGTATTAAACTCGATGTTGCTCTATATGATCAAAAAGCATGAGCATATTTGTGAAGATTTCAGCAAACAGTTATAACGTTTTTTACCCCATTCGATTATGTTCAATTTAGACAAAGTAAAAGGAATCCTCTTTGATTACGGCGGAACGATAGACAGTAACGGCATGCACTGGGCAGAGGTGATCTGGATGGCGTATGAGGCCTTGAAGGTTCCCGTATCCAAAGCGGTTTTCCGTGATGCTTATGTACATGGAGAAAGAACGCTTGGAAAGAATCCGATCGTGAAGCCTCATCATACGTTTCTGGATATGCTGCGCTTGAAAAGCGATTTACAAATCCAATGGCTGAAAGAGAACGGGCATTTATCCGCCGAGGCGGTTACCCCGGAGTTACCGGAACAATTAGCGGATTGGTGTTACGAATACGCCCGGAAGGCAATCGATAGCGCCCGCCCCATTCTGGAGCAATTAGCGGAACGTTACCCATTGGTATTGGTATCGAACTTCTATGGGAACATAGAATCCGTGTTGAAAGATTTCGGTTTGGATCATTTATTCGGCGCTATCGTGGAATCGGCGGTCGTAGGTATCCGTAAGCCGGACCCGGCGATCTTCCGATTAGGAGTGGATAAACTGGGATTTCCCGCCGACGAGATTGTTGTCGTAGGTGATTCCTATGATAAGGATATCGTCCCCGCCACCCGGATCGGATGCCAGACAATCTGGCTAAAAAGTATTGGTTGGAGCGCTTATAAAGGAAATGAGACTGCCGATATCGTATTATCCGACTTCACGGAAATAAAGCAAGTATTCGCTTTATAGAATATACATTTTAGACCAGTATAAGCTCAGAAATGACCTTTTTTGGTACTGATAGCATCCTAACTTTGCATATAAAAAAGTTAGGATGCTATGTTTTTAAAGAAATACATATGGCTTTCTGCCGCTACACTCCTCACGGCTTGCGACTTAATCGACTATCATCCGTATGACGGTCGTCTGGATTCCGATACTTCCCGGGAGATCAACCCGACCAATATCGAGCGTATCGAGAAAGTCTGCGAAGGGAAGGACACGATCCGTTTTATTTTTATGGGCGATACCCAGCGGAGTTATAATGAGACGGAAGATTTCGTCAAGTACGTTAATCAATTAGATAGCATCGATTTCATTATCCATGGAGGAGATTATACGGAGTTCGGCTTAAAGAAGGAATTCGAGTGGAACGATGATATCTTGTCCAAACTAAAAGTGCCTTACGTAGGGTTGATCGGTAATCACGACGTGATCGGTAATGGCGACCAAGTATTTCGTAAAATCTTTGGGAATGAGAACTTCTCGTTTGTCGTGAGCGACGTGAAATTCGTATGCCTCAATACGAACGCTATCGAGTATGATTATTCCCATCCGGTACCCGATTTTAATTTCCTAAAGAATGAGATAGCGGATAGTACCCGTAATAAACGCACGATCGTAGTCATGCACGCCCCTCCCGGGAACGAACAGTTCGACAATAACGTGAAAGACGTGTTCCAACTTTATATCAAGACATTACCATCTTTAATGTTCTGCTTGCATGCACATAATCATTGCGTATCGGCAGCTGATTTGTTTGAGGATGGCATTATCTACTACGGTTGCGCCAATATCGCCAAACGAAGTTATCTTCTTTTTACCTTAACCCCTGACGATTATATGTATGAAGTGGTCAATTTTTAAGCTTCTCCTCTTAACTTGTGTCTTTTCCCTTACACTCCATGCGCAAGAGGATAAATACACGAAACGAGTGCAACGGTACGAGAACGCATGGCAACGGGTCATCCCCCGCTATACAAAAGTACAATTCGCAGGTTCCATGGCGATGCTATCCGTGGGTACCGGTTGGAATTATTACCGGAATCATTGGGAAACGGATATGTTGCTGGGTATCGTCCCCCGCAACGCAAATGATCACGCAAACGTGACTTTCACCTTGAAACAAAACTATTTTCCTTGGAATATCGATCTGGGAGAAAAAGTATCTTTCGAGCCTCTTTGTTGCGGTATCTACGTAAATTTCCTATTTGACCGGGATTTCTGGGCCAAGCAACCGAATAAGTATCCCCCGGGATATTATTGGTTCTCCACCCGCATCCGTAACCATATCTTTATCGGGGAGCGGATCACACTCAAACTGAATCCAAATAGTAGCTGGCATAAATCCATCAGCTTCTTCTATGAGTTAAGCACTTGCGATTTGTATATAATAAACGCTATCGGCAACAGCTACTTGAAGCCAAAAGATTATTTAAGCCTTTCATTCGGGGTGAAACTACAGATCTTATAAAAGCAAGAAACGGAAGACATTCACTGCCCTCCGTTTCCCTAAACTACATAAAACACTTAAAAGAACAAACGTTGTCTATCAGAACGCTAGACCTAAGCGGATACCCCAGTTATTCAAACCATCGATATGATAGCTGAGGACATCACCCTTGTTGGTAGCGTAGTTATAATAAGCGGCCATATGTACGCCGATCTGTTTCTGAGGTGTGAAGTACACGGTCATACCGATCTCGGGAGCTACATAGAATCCCCAGTTACGATCGTAAACCTTCAACACGTTCATGTAGGTAGACATCTCACTATAGCTAGCACCTAACTGAGCGCCAACATACGGTTGGAATTGTCCTTCCGGAGCGAAGTTATAACGGAAAGCCGCACCAAAAGGCAACTGGAAGATAGAATGCTGTTGATCGGAAGTGATTACGGATGTTGAGTTTACCGGAATCGTCTGGCGGTCCACATACTCATTATTTGTATGATAAGAGATGAACGCACCTATAGCGAAATTAGGAATCACATAGTAACCACCCTCAGCGTGAGCACCCCAACCGCTGGTCTTCTTAGAAAAGTCTTGACCGAACGGAGAGTTGATTTGCCAGTCTACATTGAAATACGCGTTTTTCAAAACCTGGGCGCCAGCCAGAGTAGGCATCGCCATACAAACTACGAGTAAAGCGATTAACTTGATTGATTTATTTATCTTTTTCATAGAATCTCAAACTTTTAATCATTCGAATTATTATTTCTTTACGTACGGAGATTGTACAAATGCTTGCTCGATAGCACGAACAGCCAGCTGAGTATCGAATTTATCGGAACCAGACAACAAGCCACTCATGTAAGCAGTCCAAAGAACCGGAAGTTTAGCGTCTGCCTTAGAAGCGGCAGGAGTATCCAAATCCACTAACTCTGTCAACAAGGAACCTACACTATAGCTATACACTACAGGATACGGGTAATACCAATTTCCCCAACCTGGTCCCCAGTAACCCGGACTCCAATATCCCGGATAGTTCCACCACCAGTACGGGTAGTTGTAGCCATCGTTGTAGTCAGCGAAATATTGAGTACTTTGTACGTAAGAAACTTGCAGACCTAAGTCGGCGTTATCTTTGTCTAGCGTGCGTTTGAAACCGCGGCTTTCCATATTATTCACCAATGTAGTGATAATATCGTCTGCTTCATTGGCTGTCCAGAACTGAGGTTTCTCGCTTGTGCCGATAACCAATACACTATCCGGAATGTAGAACGTAGTGAACGATTCGAATTTCGCGTCCTTATCGTGATTCGTGAACACCAGAAAATCATTGTCCAATTTCGACATGTCCGGGTCCTTTTGGCAAGAAGCCAACAGAAGAACTAACAGAAAAAAAGGAAAAATCTTTTTCATCTCATTTTAACGTTTAAAACAGTTTATACTATTATTTGTGCTTATATATAAGTCACTATTAAAACAGCATGAGTTGAAAAAGGTTCTAAAACTATCCTTTTGGGTGTGTTAATTAACATATCCTAACCATACGACGGGCTTATGGTCACTGTAGTCTAAATTAGGAGAATCATAAGTTACACCCTTAAAATCAGGAGAATAAATTATGTAATCAATTCGAAATATACGCTTTAATTGACGAAAGGTGTACCCGAAACCAGAGCCGCAGTCACGGAACCCATCCGTTAAATCACCTTTCACGGTACGGTACGTATAAGAGGCCGGTGTATCATTAAAATCACCGCAAATAATCACGGGCCCCTCCCCGGCATCCAACATCTGACGGATATAATCCGCCTGAGTCGCCCGTTTCACGAAATTCTTCTTCATCTGAAAAGCCATATGGAAGGCGGCCTCGGTTTCCTCCAATTGTTTACCCTCTGCATGGGCTTGGTAAAGACGAGGCTTTACGGCATTCACGCTAGTCGTTTGGAAATGGTTATTAAATACACGAACACTATCCCCTTGGATATCCATGACGGCAAACAAGGATTTATTGCTAGACTCCGGGTATAGGATAGACTCAAAACGAAGGATCGGATATTTACTGAAAATAGCGTTGCCCGCCGCTTTCGTAGCCGAACGGGTAGAGCAATAATACGGTAGGAACGATAAGGTCTTGGCGACAGAATCCATCCGCAGGGCCGATTCAACGGGGCATTCTTGGAGGCAAACGATATCCGGGTCCTCCTTTCTCAGCCAATCCGCTATATTAGGAAGCTGTTTCTTTCCGTCCGTATTGAAATTATTCACGTTATAGGTAATCACCTTAACCGCTTCTTTCCCTATCGGAATCTCTTTTGGGAAGACCCGTATCTGGAACATCGATATCAAAAACTCCCAGTTCAACAATAACGCCGCCAAAGGTACCCAGCACCAATGACTCCTAAAGACACACCACATCAAGAAAAGACATAGATTGGCCGCCAATACCGGTAATAACACCAATCCGGGAAACGAGATCCACTCCTTCCCTTCCGGATTAATACGTCCGGTAGCGAATCCGGCTATGGCCGCCACGACAAAAGCGATCGTAATCAACACAAATAAAATATATATCAACTTCTTCATCCTTCCTATCCTGCGATTTAAACAAAAAAGGGACTATCCCGAAAAGACAGTCCCCCAATTCATACCCTATAACCTGTCCGCTTCCGGCAGGGATAGCTTAAAAAAACTTATCGAAGCGTTCCTTGTTGAGCCTCTTGGATCATTTTCTGATTAGCCAAGATCACGATCTCAACACGACGGTTCAACGAACGACCCTCGGGAGTGTCATTGCTAGCCACAGGATCATGTATACCTTTACCTTCATAAACCATACGATCCGTGCTTACCCCCTGCATCATCAGGTAATCGTAAACGCTCTTCGCACGTTTCTCGGACAAGGTCTGGTTATAATCCACCTTACCGGTGTTATCCGTAAAGCCGATGATTCGGATATCCGTATCCGGATTGGCCTTCAAACTGGTAGCGAAGTTACGCAAGGCACTCTTGGAAGCGTCGCTCAACGTACTTGAGTTCGTGGCAAACAAGATACCGGAGTCAAAAGTAACCTTCAAGGCCTCACCATTGTTCACGCTCTCGATCTTCGTGTCCTCAGGCAGGGTAGCTTCCAGCTCCTTCTTCTGCTTATCCATTTTCTTACCGATTAACGCACCGGCTGTACCACCTACGGCCGCACCGATCACGGCACCCAATGCGGTATTTCCGGCCAAGGCACCAACACCAGCTCCGACAGCGGCACCACCGCCTACACCGATCGCCGTACCCTTCGCCGTGTTATTCCACGTTCCGCAACTCGTAAACACCACTGCCATACATAGCAGTAAAACAGATAATAATTTAATGTTCCTCATCATCTTCTACAATTTCACTTAAACAACTTTATATATATAACAAATATCAATCAAACATGTTGATCGAATCGCAATATTCAAGTTCTCCTTGTACTATAAAAGTGATTTCCTCCGGTTCGAATTTGCCTACGCCGTCTTTCTGGGCGTTCTTAATTACATAATTTACAACCTCTTCCTCATCGATCTCGATCTCATCGTCGCCATCATCATCTAGCATGCCATTAGATTCATAGAAGTCGTAGATCAAGTCTACGATATAGTTGATATCGTCATTACTGAACTTTCCTTTCAGTTCTTGGGGAAGATAATTCTGGATAAATTTTACGGAATCATCCTCGTCGTAAAGTAGCTCGTCATTGTTCGTGCTCATAATTAATCTTGTTTAATTGGTTTGAATAGCGGCAAATGTACGGAAATATTTTGATTTTATATCCCAAAAACAATTAAGCTTATTTACGGACGTGACTTAACAAAAGCAAATGCCCTTACTTGAACATAGTTCTAAAAGAGCTTAGGTTTTATAGGAAGCAAAGGTAATAAAAATACTTGATTATCATATAGACCTATTATTTTTTATAGCTTCCGGGTAATTTACTGTTCCGCATGATATTTTCTTTGAAAGAATATATTTCCAACCGAGTACCCCAAAGAGACTTCCAATATCTTTATGGATCACAAAAAACACTAAAGCCAGTCTTATTTGTGTTAAAATCAAAATACACTCCATCATTTATTTACATATAGTCATCTGATACTCAAGTTCTTTTAGAACTCAGTAAATGTATTAAATTATGATTACAATGGAACCTAAAATACAAAGTACCACAAGTACCCGAGCTCTCCGGAGCAAAATCGGGCCTATCAAGGCTTACTTATTCAAGGCCTCATATGTAATCAGTCCAATCACGCCAAGCGATCTTAAACATTCCATGAAAGGTGCCTACAAATCATTCCTGTCTAAAACCGATCAAGCATACGGCCATTCCACGTCAACAATCAACCCCAAACTTTACCCTATTTCTACCTTTAAGCAAATGAGCCTCGTAGTAGTCCCGAGTTTCATGATAGAGTCCCCATTCGAGATAGTGGCGATAGCCCTTATCGCCTTTCTACTTATCCTCCTTTCGATGAGGGAACATCGGCATAAGAAAGACATTCTTGACACCGAACGAAATATGGCCGAAGAAGTGATCCGCTTACGTGAGAAGGCAGAGGAATCAAACCGGTTGACAAGTGCTTTCCTCGCCAATATGAGCCATAAGATACGGACCCCACTGAATGCAATCGTAGGTTTCTCGACCCTTATCAGCGAAAGTGAGGATAAAGAGGAGATCAAAGAATTCGCTAAAATCATTCACGCAAACAATGAGCTACTCCTTAATTTAATCAATGACATACTCGATATGTCAAAAATAGAAGCCGGTATATTGGATTTCCTTTATACGGAAGTGGAGATTAACGAGCTTATACAAACCCTATGGCGGAGTTACCGATTCAAGATCAAGGAAGGAGTAGAATTCCGCACGGAACTGCCTGCGGAAAGCTACATTATCCATACTGAGAGAAACCGTTTATCCCAAGTATTGGCTAATTTCATCAATAATGCTTGCAAATACACTTTCGAGGGAATGATAACGATCGGATATGAAATAAGGAAAAACAATATTTATTTCTTTGTTAGCGATACGGGAAAAGGGATAGCGGAAGAAAATATCTCCCGTGTTTTCGAGCGATTCGCTAAATTAGATTCCTTCACCCAAGGTACAGGGCTCGGGCTGTCTATCTGTGAATTAATCATTAAACATTTAGGTGGAGAGATCGGCGTGGAGTCAAGCGTTGGAAAAGGATCTACATTTTGGTGCACGGTTCCCACCCGGAAATAATCGCACCAAGCCGTATCTACCTATTAGTGAAAAATAAAAAGGCGGAATGATTCACATAGGATCATTCCACCTTCATTATTTTATAGAAACTCCACGCTTAACGTCAAGCGTTCAAGTCTACTTTAGTTCTTAAATTCCAGCCCATCGTCTTTCCGATCGATCACGATCGGACGGTTACGGTCTACCGTTCCACCCAGCAAAGCCTTTGACAACTCGTTCAAGACATACTTCTGAATGACACGTTTTACCGGACGGGCACCGAATTGAGGATCGAAGCCCTTGTCGGCGATAAAGTCCACGGCCTCGTTCGTGAAGTCCAAGGCGACACCGTTCGTAGCCAACATCTTCTTCACGCTGTTCAACTGCAAGGATACGATCTTGCGAATCTCCTCCTCGTTCAGCGGAGTAAACATGATGATATCGTCGATACGGTTCAAGAACTCCGGACGGATCGTCTTCTTCAACAGTTCCAGTACTTGGATCTTCGTCTCGTCTACCACCTTGTCATGCGTGGCGGGTGTCATCTTCTCGAAGTTCTCACGGATCAAGGAAGAACCTAGGTTACTTGTCATGATAATGATCGTGTTCTTGAAGTTGACAACGCGGCCTTTGTTATCCGTCAGCCTTCCATCATCCAAGACTTGCAACAAGATGTTGAATACATCCGGATGCGCCTTTTCGATCTCATCAAACAAGACAACCGAGTAAGGTTTCCGGCGAATCGCCTCCGTCAACTGTCCACCCTCATCGTAACCCACATATCCCGGAGGCGCACCGATCAAACGAGTCGCGCTGAATTTCTCTTGATACTCACTCATATCGATACGGGTCATCATATTCTCGTCATCGAACAGATACTCGGCCAACGCCTTGGCCAACTCCGTCTTACCCACACCGGTAGTACCGAGGAAGATGAAAGAACCGATCGGTCGTTTCGGATCCTGTAAGCCGGCACGACTACGACGAACCGCATCGGCGATAGCGTTGATCGCCTCTTCCTGACCAATCACACGGGTATGAAGCTCGGACTCCAGACGTAATAACTTATCTTTCTCGCTCTGCATCATCTTGCTGACTGGAATTCCAGTCCAACGGGATACCACATCGGCGATATCGTCGCTATCCACTTCCTCCTTGATCATAGCTGCGGCACCTTGCATCGTCTTCAACTTAGCCTGTACCTCCCTGATCTCCTCTTCCTTTTGCTTGATCTTACCGTAACGGATCTCAGCGACCTTGCCGTAATCACCCTCACGCTCCGCCTTGTCAGCCTCAAACTTTAGGTTCTCGATATCGATCTTATTTTGCTGGATCTTATTGATCTGCTCCTTCTCGCTCTGCCACTGAGCCTTTTGCTTGGTCTCCTCCTCCTTCAAGTCGGCGATCTCCTTGTTCAGTTGCTCTAATTTCGACTTGTCGTTCTCACGCTTGATCGCCTCACGCTCGATCTCCAACTGTTTGATACGCCGGGAAACCTCATCCAACGACTCCGGTACGGAATCGATCTGCAAACGCAGACGGGCGGCGGCCTCATCCATCAAATCGATCGCCTTATCCGGCAAGAAACGATCCGTGATATAACGGGTAGACAACTGCACGGCGGAGATAATCGCATCATCCTTGATACGTACCTTATGGTGATTCTCGTATTTCTCCTTCAGACCACGAAGGATGGAGATCGTATCCAACTCACTCGGCTCGTCTACGATAACGGTCTGGAACCGACGCTCAAGCGCCTTATCCTTCTCAAAATACTTCTGATACTCATCCAACGTCGTGGCACCGATCGAACGTAGCTCACCACGAGCCAAGGCCGGTTTCAAGATGTTAGCTGCATCCATGGCGCCTTCGCCTTTACCGGCTCCTACCAAGGTATGGATCTCATCGATAAAGAGGATGATCTCACCCTCGGATTTCGTAACCTCGTTCACCACCGCTTTCAAACGTTCCTCGAACTCGCCTTTATATTTAGCTCCGGCGATCAACGCGCCCATATCCAACGAGAAGATCTGTTTAGACTTCAAGTTCTCGGGAACGTCACCCCGAACGATACGATGGGCCAACCCCTCAGCGATAGCAGTCTTACCTACACCCGGCTCACCGATCAAGATCGGATTGTTCTTCGTACGGCGGCTCAAGATCTGCAAGACACGGCGGATCTCCTCGTCACGTCCGATCACGGGGTCCAGTTTACCGCTACGGGCACGCTCGTTCAAATTGATGGCGTATTTTCCTAAGGCATCGTACGTCTCCTCGGCGGATTGGCTTGTCACCTTATTTCCTTTACGCAACTCCTCAATCGCTTGACGTAACTCTTTCTCTGTCACGCCGGCGTCTTTCAATATCTGTGAAGCGGTGCTCTTTTCCGTGAACAACGCCAAGATGATCGGCTCCAACGATACATATTGATCCCCCATTTTAGAGGAATAATCGATCGCCTTCTGTAAGACAGCGTTCGACTCGCTAGAGAGATAGGGTTCGCCTCCCGAAACCTTAGGATAAGATTCGATTTGGCGATCCAGTACCATATTCAGGTTTTGAGCGTTTACCCCTAATTTCTGAAAGATAAAATTAGTAACACTCTCACCCGTCATAATGACAGCTTTCAACAAGTGAACCGGTTCGATAACCTGTTGATTATTTTTGGTAACCAACTGTACGGCTTGTTGAACAGCCTCCTGCGCCTTGATTGTAAAATTGTTTAAATTCATATATTTAAGCTCCTTTCTTATATTCTTTTCTAATTTATTTTACACTTATATCTTTACAAAAGAAATACCAAAACGAAAATATGACATTTTGTCTTAATATTATAAAACAGAATAGAGAACTCCCCGTCAAACCGTCCATTTCGGATGTCATTAGGACGTATCTTTTCAGAAAGAACAAAAGAGAGAGAAAAAGGTTTTGATAGTAAACGCACAGTATCTAGGTAAAAACAGTCAATGTTCTCAAAAAAACACGTACGAGTTTTTCCGGAAACACGTACATGTTTTTTGAAATTCACGTACGTGTTTTTTTCGAGTGGTTATATCCTATAAATCCAACAATTTACGGATAGTCATTATAATACTTCCACGTATTCTCCCGTTTCCTGTTTCTCTTCTTATCACGGGCACTTTTCCAGAAAATAGTCTCTAGTAAATCCTCTGCGTCGAAATAGACTCTTATGGTAGCAAGTACCCCTCCCCTTCGCTGGCCATCCTTCACGACATCCGAGTATATATTAGTCAGTTTTACGTTGGCAGCCATAGGAACCTTACCTACCTTAAACTCTTTCCAATCCTGATTCTTAGGGAGCCTAATCGTGTGCGCTTGCTTCTGTATGGCCAATGAACGGGAAGGTGACTTAAAATTCAGCAGCATGAATAGGACTGGGGTAATCGAATCATAATTAGTCAACCTACGTAAAGTATCTAACTGTACATATTCCGAGAAGTCTTTCGTAATCGGCAACTCACTTGGTGAGGATAACATATGGGTTCCCGGTTGATCGGGTCGTAGAAAAGTCCCGCTTTCTATCGCCTTCTGAAACTCAGGATTCAAACGTATCTCCTCCTTGCCGGATAAAAATTCTTGCAGGCGCAAAGAATCCTGTTCCGTCCACTGCGCATGGGCCATCGTAGGTAGGATGAATACTATCAAAAGGAATATAGGTCGCATCTTCACGTCTCTCATCTTCATAATCCTCATTACATTTCTATCACCAAGACTCATTCCTCCATTAAATCCCCCATTCGAGTCGAGATACTTTAAGATTTATTGGGATGCTTATACCCTATTTGAATCTTAATATGGATTACCTTTATGCGATCAATCCAAATCCAATATAGATATGTTGATATTATTATCTCCGGCTAAGACAATGACCGGGACATCCAAGATAAAAGCGCCGCAAGGCACGACTCCACGTTTCCAGCAAGAGGCGAACGAGATCGCCCTGCATATGACCCAATTTCCCATTGACGAATTAAGTCGTATCCTCAAGCTCAGCCCGAAACTGGCGGCGGAATGTTACCGCAGATACCAAGATTTTCATGCGGAAGACAACCAGCCCTTGCAAGCGATACTCGCCTATACCGGTGTCGTATTCAAGAATATCAGCCCGAAAGACTTCACGGAGGAGGATTTTCTTTTCTCGCAAGAACATATGCGTTTCGTATCGGGATGCTACGGGTTACTTCGCCCATTAGACCTTATCAAGCCTTACCGGATGGAGTTCGACGTAAAAATCCCGGAACTAGGCGACGGGAATATGTACGCCTTCTGGAAGGACAGGCAAACAAATATATTAATCCATGACGTCCGACAGGGAGACGGAATCCTACTGAATCTAGCCAGCTTGGATATCCAACCCTCTTTCCAGTGGAAGGAGGTGGAGCGATCCGTCCGGATCATCACGCCCGAGTTCAAGATCTGGAAGAACGGCAAAGCGGAGACGATCGTGATCTATGCCAAGATGTGCAGGGGACAAATGAGCCGCTATCTCATAAAGAACCGGATTTCTGACCCGGAGGCATTAAAAGCATTCACATGGGAAGGCTTTTCCTATAAAGAATCCATGTCCGAGGGGGATAATTGGGTATTTCTACAAGAATAATTCTAGGCTTATCCAATAAAATCAGATGATCTACGTTTTATAAGAACAATTCGTAAAAATCATAAAAAGGTTTATCCTTCTTTAATTTAGCGGTGATATGAAAAGAACCTTTACATATTTATTACTACTTGTTCTATTGGCTTGCGGAAAGCAAGCCTATAACCTGTTAATCTCGAATGAATCGATCCGGAGCAACCCTACCGGAGCCTTGTCTGACATCGCGGATGAGGTAATCGCCATTCCATTACAGGACTCAGGGACGCATTCGATCAAGGAGGCCAAGTATATCCGTCAAGAGGGAGACAACCTATTCCTTATCAGCAATGAGACGCTTTACCGTTTCAATCGCAAGGGAGAATTTATCTGTCGCATCACCCATCCGGATGACATACGGGTAGCGGGGTATGTAGTGAACCCGGCCAACCAGCAGTTGATTGTACTTGGAAACACGGACGATATTTTCTATTACTCATTCAATGGTGATCTCCTTACCCGCAAGAAACTGAAATGCGACCTTCCGGAGAATAGGCATATGCTATCCATATCCATGCACAATAACCGGATATTTACCACCGAGGAATGTGTTCATGGGGATACGGCGGGGCAAACCGCCACGATTGAGAAACAGATTGTTGAATACGATTCCTCTTTCCATAAATTACAATCTCATACGATCCGTCCGGTCGATCTGGAACGTTCCGCATGCCCGATCGGTTGTCTCGCCCCGGAAGTAGCCGTGGAGCCCGGAAGCGGAACGGTTTATGCCTACGCCCCCTCCTATCAACCCGGGAACTTATTACGGGACACTTTATATATTAAGCAAAAGCGGCAAAGCCAAACCTTGGAGAACCTTGCCGGAAAGAATACACTTCCTTTGCTACCGATCCGCATGGGCAGCCGTTTCTGGGTATCTACATACTATAACGCAGAGGATGAGTCCAGAAATTACACCTTCTGTTATGATACGGAGAAGGAAGAATGCTGGCAGGTAAAAGAAGGATTAAAAGATAATTTTTATCAAACCGGTAATGTGCGACGAATGGACCCTATCGATCCCTATTGCCATTCCTATTGTTTCAGCAAATCCGGAGAGGATCTGCGAAATACTTTCCCCGCACAGGCCCAAGGGGAAAGCCTCGTGTTATTTATAGTGAAATTGAAAGGGTAAATCCAGTTAATATTTCAATAGAGAGCAGACTGATGGGTACAAAATAATATGTATCTTCGTACCATTCTAAAAAAGCATTAAGTACATGAAAAAACTTTTAACCTGCATTGCCATGGGCTTTGCGACTACCAGCTACGCTGTACCCCCTTTGTGGATGCGTGATGTACAAATTTCTCCTGATGGAACAGAGATAGCGTTTTGTTACAAAGGAGATATCTATAAAGTACCGGCCAAAGGAGGAACAGCGACACAACTTACCACCCAAGCATCGTATGAATGCACGCCAATCTGGTCTCCGGACGGAAAACAAATCGCTTTCGCCAGCGATCGTAACGGCAATTTCGATTTATTCGTAATGCCCTCCAACGGTGGAACGGCACAGTGCCTCACCACTCATTCCGCCTCCGAGATTCCATCGGCCTTTACTCCCGACGGCAAATACGTACTCTTCTCCGCATCCATACAAGATCCGGCACAGAGCGCCTTATTCCCGACCTCGGCCATGACGGAACTCTATAAAGTGCCGGTTGGTGGCGGACGCACGGAGCAAGTATTGGGAACACCCGCCGAGATGGTTTGCTTCGATAAATCCGGAAAGACATTCTTATACCAAGATCGTAAGGGCTTCGAGGATGAATGGCGTAAACATCATACCTCATCCGTTACCCGGGATATATGGATGTACGATACGCAAACAGGAAAACATACCAATTTGACTGACCATGCGGGAGAAGACCGGAACGCCGTATTTACCCCGGATGGACAGACGGTTTACTTTCTGAGCGAACGCAACGGAGGGTCTTTCAATGTATATTCATTCCCTCTCAACACCCCACAATCTATAACGGCGGTTACTAAGTTCAAGACACATCCCGTACGTTTCCTCTCTACAGGTAGCGACCAGACATTGTGCTACACATACGATGGCGAGATCTATACACAACGTCCGGGAAGCAATCCGCAGAAAGTACGGATCGACTTGATACGTGACGATCAAGAGCAAATCGCCGATCTGAATTCCAGCAAAGGAGCAACCTCCGCTACCGTATCCCCCGATGGCAAGCAGATCGCCTTCACCCTAAGAGGTGAGGTATTCGTCACCTCGGCCGATTACAACACGACCAAGCAAATCACCCATACCCCGGCCGCCGAAACAGGCATATGCTTCTCGCCGGATAACCGTACCTTGGCTTATGCCAGCGAGCGTGGTGGTAATTGGCAACTTTACTTGGCTAAGATCGCACGTAAGGAAGAAGCCAATTTCCCGAACGCAACGATTATCGAAGAGGAAGTTCTCTTACCTTCTAAGACCGTAGAGCGTAATTATCCTCAATTCTCACCGGATGGTAAGGAACTCGCTTTCATAGAAGATCGTATGCGGTTGATGGTAGTCAACCTTGAGACGAAGAAAGTACGCCAAGTCACGGATGGCTCCACATGGTATAGCACAGCCGGTGGTTTCGATTACTCATGGTCGCCGGACGGTAAATGGTTCACGCTCCGGTTTATCGGAAACAAGCACGATCCTTATTCGGATATCGGCTTGGTTAGCGCACAAGGCGGAGAGATCACCAACCTGACCAATAGCGGTTACACCAGCACCTCCCCGCAATGGGTACTGGATGGAAACGCCATCTTATTCACCACCGAGCGTTACGGAATGCGTGCGCATGCCTCATGGGGTTCCTTGAATGATGCCATGCTGGTATTCATGAATCAAGACGCTTATGATAAATTCCGCTTGAGCAAAGAGGATTATGAGTTGCAAAAGGAACTGGAAAAGGAGCAGAAAGAGGTAACCGGGGACAAAACCGGCGACAAGAAAAAAGAAGATAAAGCCGATGGAAAGAAAGACGAAAAGCCCAAGGATATCGTAGTGGAACTGAAAGGCATCCAAGATCGTATCCTACGTCTTACTCCTAATTCCTCCGAAATGGGTAGCGCCGTCATCTCGAAGAATGGCGAGACTTTATATTATTTCTCGGCTTTCGAAGATAAATACGACCTGTGGAAAATGGACTTGCGCAAGAAAGAGACCAAGTTACTCCACAAGATGAATACCGGATGGGCGAACATGGAAATGGATAAGGAAGGTAAGAACCTGTTCTTGCTGGGTAGCAACTCCATGCAAAAGATGGATATGGGATCGGAGAAACTAACGCCGATCAATTACCAAGCAAACTTGAAAATGGACTTGGCCGCCGAACGTGAGTATATGTTCGACCATGTCTATAAACAAGAGCAAAAACGGTTCTACAACGTGAATATGCACGGCGTAAATTGGGACGCTATGACCGCCGCCTACCGTAAATTCCTGCCACATATTAATAATAACTATGACTTCGCGGAGTTGCTAAGCGAATATCTGGGAGAACTCAACGTCTCTCACACCGGAGGACGCTTCCGTCCGCGAACAAGCGGCAATGTTACCGCCAACCTAGGCCTACTTTTCGATTGGAACCATAGCGGCAAAGGTCTATTGATCGCCGAGGTAGTGGAAAAAGGCCCGTTCGATCACGCACGTTCCAAAGTGAAAGCCGGTACCATCATGGAGAAAATAGACGGACAGGAAATAACCCCGGATATGGATTACTCCAAGCTATTAAACAATAAGGCCAAAAAGAAGACCTTAGTTTCCCTCTACGATCCACAAACCAAGGAACGCTGGGAAGAGGTAGTCTTGCCTATCAGTAACGGTGAGTTAAATAACTTGCTTTATACCCGCTGGGTGAAACAACGTGCCGCCGACGTGGATAAATGGTCGAACGGACGATTGGGATACGTCCATATCCAATCCATGGGAGATCCTAGTTTCCGCTCTGTCTACTCCGATATCCTAGGTAAATATAACGACCGGGAGGGAATCGTCATTGACACCCGCTTTAATGGTGGTGGGCGCTTGCACGAGGATATCGAGATCTTGTTCAGCGGAGAGAAATACCTCACCCAAGTGACACGTGGCCGAGAGGCTTGCGATATGCCTAGCCGCCGCTGGAATAAACCTTCCATCATGTTGCAATGCGAGGCTAATTATAGTAACGCACATGGAACCCCGTGGGTTTATAAGCACCAACAGATCGGACGTCTGGTAGGTATGCCCGTACCGGGAACAATGACTACCGTCTCTTGGGAAACCCTGCAAGATCCGACGCTGATATTCGGCACACCTATTACCGGTTATCGCCTGTCGGACGGTAGTTACTTAGAGAACACACAGCTGGAACCGGATGTTAAAGTCGCTAATTCTCCGGAAACTGTTGTCAAAGGGGAAGATACGCAATTGAGAACAGCGGTACAAGAATTACTGAAAGAGATCGATAAAAAGTAGTTTAAAACGAGACTACTCTCATCGCTTGTCGGGAGTAGTCTCGTTTTATTATGTAACCTTCTATTAAAAAACAGGCGATATTCACTCTGCCTAAGTCGTGATATGCTTATAGGGAGAATGACTAAAATCCAAGAAACACATCTCATAGCAAATGGTCAGCCACACCACAATGCAAGGCCAAGCTTTTATCACATACGGACGGATCAGTCCATTCCGGACAATAGATGGAACCAGCTCTGTAGTGGATAAGCCAACAATCACCAAGGTAGCTATCCAAAGCCAATAAGTATATTTCTTATGGGGCGATACACTGCATATATACCAGATAGCGACTCCTATCATCGCTATGATATATCCACTCGCCTCGCTTCCCGTACTGAATAATACGACAAATAATAAAACATTAGCCAACAACATAAAGCGAAAAGCCGGATATTTATATTGAGAGATCCTTAAATATGGAATGCAGAATAAAATCAAGCCCGGTATGATAAGCCACATATCGCTATACTCCGCATTCCCGGATATCTTTCGAACCACTCCTAATAATGATATATTTTGTGGATCAGCGAACATATTCAACATATTTTTCACCTTCAATCGCTCAAACCAATCTATATACTGAGAGATCACATACTCAAACCCCGGTGTATAAAGCACCGGGATCACAAAGCAAACCAATCCCCAGAAAAGACAAGAGGCTAATAACCTCACTTTCTGCCTTGAGAAGAAAAAGAACGCCAATCCCACGATCGGATAGATCTTGATAAATGTTCCGAGCATAATAATGCCTGCCGCCCAGAAATCCTTTTTCTCCAGTATCAAGACAAACGATAATAAGATAAAGGCCGCTACTGATATATTGAATTGCTGTACTCCTTGAGCCGTCATCAACTCACAATACGAATACCAATAAATAATGATTTTTTGGGTACTCGACAATGGCAATCGGCTAATCGCATAAAACAATAGGGCGGTATTACCCGCTATCCATAAGATTATACCCAACCATTCCGGTAACAGGGCGAAAGGAGCTATGATAAGACTAAATAAGATTCCATAATGATTTGAATCATAATATTCCGGATAATGATCCCCATATAAGGTTAACCCCTCGATAGCATGCCAATAGACTCCTTCAAATATCTTATAATTATTATATTTTCCAATCAACAACTTGACAATAGCAAAAATAACACCGGTTAGCATCCATACCCCGAATACAGTCCGGGGCTCTCTCCATACCGGATGGGTGGCTAAAGTCTTTAATCTCATATCCAATTTCTTCCTTTCAATCAGTCCACAAAGATAAAAAACCTAATAAAACGAGCCTAATAAAAAAGAAAAGACTGTCTGGGTATATAACCCGGACAGCCTTTTCCTTTATGATACAGACTCTATTCTGAGTATTCCCTATTAATTAGCGAATGATTTCAAAGGAACACTTACTCCCATGTAAAGATTCATGGCGTTACCGCTTACCGGTAAGCATTGTGGAGTTACCTTTGTCAACATATAATCCGATCCAATAAAGAAATTGATCCAAGACGGTGAGAAATTCAAGGCGATACCATACGTCTTGAACTTACTATGGATAAATGAGTAGCTCAGCGTAGCCTCAAACCATTTCACCGGACGGTAATTACCGGACAATGTCAGTTCCGTATAGGCTTTCGGGGAATAAAGACGAGTGCTTGACAATAAGCCGATACCTAACTTGTTTTCCAGCAAACGGTACTCGCCACCGATATTGATTGTCGAACGAAGACGGGTAGTGCTTCCGGACTCACCCTCTTTCTTGAAATGAAGCAAGTTCTCGAAATCTTCCTTGATAGCGTCAAACTGATCGCCCATGCTCGGTATATCACCGTTATTCTCGCCGATAGCCAGATCAAAGCCGTTAAAGTCGAAAGTTCCATCCAACTTACCTACCGTGCTCCCTCCTTTGCTCCAACTGATAAAACCTAAATCAAGGACAGCGGCGGACAACATGATATTCTCGGTCAATTGGTACGTAGCACCCAAGTCCACTCCCATACCGAAACCGCTAAGACCCGGAGAATCGAAATCAAAGCTATTATAATAATCACGGCCTTGCTCGTCTACTTCCATTTCCGGGACCAAGCCTTTCATATTCGTCTGCAAGGTACCGGTAGAGGTAACTTTCCAGCTAGTCTCTCCCATCTCAGCATGCATCTGATCGATCGTAGCGTCCATAGAACCTACGCCCCATAACAATTTAACCTTACCTCCGACTGTCAACTTATCCGTGATAGGACGAGAATATCCTACACCTGTCTCCAAATAAGCCTCGGCGTACGCCCTGATATTACGAATATCATAGGTACTCTGAGATCCATTACCCTTTTTCATGAACTCGAACAATGTCTTCGGAGCACGAATATTCGCCAAGCCCTTGATAGAAACATCAACCGTCCAGAATCCCTTGCCGGCGTACCAGCCACCGGATAGAACCTGCGTGCCAAAATCCATATTTACCTGATTCTCATCCTTCAAGCCATTCAGGAAAGACTCGGTATTCACGGAGTTATCCATGAACGTAACGGTCTCACCATTCTTCGGATAAATAAAATTATCCACAGCTATTCCGTTCGTACCATACGAAGCGCCAACCGCACCTAATACCGGAATGGAGACATAGCCTCTCTCGGGACGATACGCCGGATTCATCGTCGTGCGTGCCGTAGAAGATTGCATGAAGTAAGAAGTTCGTATTTGCTGGGCGGATACCGACATTCCCACAGTGGTCAATAAACATAAAGCACACAGACCTCTCTTATACATATTATATATAGTATTCATCTTTCTTTTTCGTAATTTAAATGGTTAGTACTGGGATCAAATGGAGATACCACCTTCTTTCTTAAGTTTCAAGTTGAAGGTCGTTTTCTGGCCTTTCTTCAAAGCCTCGCCTTGATCTCTACCCGTTAAATGTAAATTTAGGTCTATATGACGTGCATCCTTCATTTTCGGCATATCCTCCTTCGTGATCTCGAAGATAACCTCTCCAGATTGTCCTTTTACCTCTTGTGCCGGGAATTGGATATCTACCGGTACATTGTTCTCATCCATGATCACCATCTCGATAGACATATCGAACGGCATCTCGTTCGTAACCTCTCCATAGATCCTCGCGCTTCCGTCCGAGAAAATATAGTCTACGAAATCCTCATCAAAAGCGTCCTCGATCCGCTCGACGGATACGGCGCTAAATTCCGGTGCCGGAGTCAACGGAAGCTCTACCGCATAACGTAACTCACTCAAGGCATCCGCAGGAGCGTTCGCCCATTGTTTGCTATCAGCGGACAAAGACAAATGTATTTTTTGAGGAACAATCTGTACGATTCCCGGTAACTTCTCGTTCTTGACAAACTTAAAAGCATCCGTCTTCGGATCAAGAGGGCCGATCCAAATATTAGGAGACACCGTTGACAAGGTAAAATCAGAGGAAGTAGCCTCCTTTTTACTTGTGTTCTCAGCCTCGATAGACAAGCTACAATCCAAAGAGGCATTCTTTACATTCGACTTTAATGTAATATGGGGATTCGTTAACGCCAAAACGAAATCGCCATCAAACAAACCATCGATATCCCCAGTCGTTATATCTTCCGAGGCGATCTCCACTTTACCAGAGGCGGCCCGTAAGCTTTTCCCCTTAATCTTCATCTCTCCATCATAGATCATGACGTAAGCCCCGTCGACTTCCCGAATGGAAGGGACTTTCTCTACATTCACAACGTCATCCGACGTTACATAACCCGTACCGAGGGGAGCTACCCAAGACTCACCCATTACCGCATCGTCCGTATTGACATCGCTTAAATCATACTTACTATCCACACATGCCGCTAAACAGCAAGATGATAGCAATAGCATCACTAAATGTTTGTTTTTCATATAAAGTTATTTTTATCAAAATTATGACCCTAACAGCGCGCAAAAATAAACAAAATAAATGAAAGTTTAGCCATAAAAAAAGAGTGGCATCGTATTATTAACGCCACTCTTAGCTTATACTATCTTTGACAATCAAAATATTCTTCCGCAAATACGAATCTTCATGACCGGATAAACCGTTAGCTTGTCCATGATCTTCGTAAAGGTATCATCCTCGTCTATCTCATTCAACAAGTCCTTTACATCCCCTGAATCCGTATACACCTCCGGTTTGCCATGGAATTGCACACCCAGCTCAAACATCACGCCAACCCGTTTCTTAGGAACCGCACGACCGAATCCAAGACCTAGATAAGGACGAAAACCGGACACTTTCAATCCACCGGATACATTACCGTTATTATCCACCGGAATCGTATAATCACCGATAACTATGCCCGCACTTTCTCCTTGGGCGATCAGGTCTTTCAGCTTATCACTATGCCCTTCTATCTTCACCAAGGAAGAACCACCGAAATAGGCGCCGGCCGCAACGAAGAACGAAGAAGCGTGAGGAAACGGGTAAACATTCACCAACAACTGTCCGGAAGTACGTTTCAAGCTACCTTTGACATCCATGGAGTATGTATCATTATACACACCCGCTCGCGGATCGTTAACATCTACATCCACGTCCGTATTAATGCTGAAACCCGGCATAAAGGTAAGACCACCTCTCAACGCCAGATAAGGCGTAATAGGAGTAGCGACCTCCACATCTACACCCGTCAAACCAACACCCACTCCTGCCGAAACAGAATTGAAAATCCCTAACTCCTTTTGAGCTGAGATAAAATTACACGTCGCAAACATGCTCACGAACGCACAAAGAAGAAATAGTCTTTTCATTTTCACCATATAAGTTAAATTGTTATTCACCCTAGACTCACAAAAATAAATAAAAAACATGAAACATTCGTTGTAAAAAAGAAAAAGCGACATCGAATTTGCCTCGATGTCGCTTTTTTACGGATAAAGTATACTATTTTACGTATAAGCGTACGTTATTCCTCCTCAGAATCGTCTTCCTTCATATTATGGAATACGTTTTGAACGTCTTCGTCTTCCTCTAATTTCTCGATAATCTTCTCGATAGACTCACGCTGTTCCGGAGTAACCTCCTTCAAATCGTTCGGAATACGTACGAACTCACTACTCAAGATCTCGAAACCATTCTCCTCCAAATATTTCTGGATCGCCGAATTCTGCGCGAACTCACCATAAAGAACAACCTCGTCCTCGTCTTCCTCAACCTCATCTACACCGAAGTCGATCAACTCCAACTCTAGGTCTTCTAAAGAAAGATCCTCTTTTTTAGCGATATGGAATACGCATTTATGATCGAACAAGAACTCCAAGCTACCGGATGTTCCCAGAGAACCACCGTTCTTATTGAAATAACTACGAACGTTGGCTACCGTACGAGTCGTATTATCCGTAGCGGTCTCAACGAAGATAGCGATACCGAAAGGACCATATCCCTCATAGTTCATCTCCTTATAATCCGTGAAATCCTTGGATACGGCACGTTTAATGGCACGCTCCACGTTCTCCTTCGGCATATTCTCCTTTTTGGCGTTCTGCATCAACACACGTAAACGAGGATTATTCTCGGGCTCCGGCCCACCTTGTTTTGCCGCAATCGTGATTTCCTTACCTAACTTCGTGAATACACGGGCCATATTGCCCCAACGCTTAAACTTTCTCGCTTTACGAAACTCAAACGCTCTTCCCATATGTTTATCAGTTTATCTTTATTTTATGTAATTAAATTCTTATCTCAATTGAGCACCTAGCTTTTGTTCCAGATTCGTCTGGATCTTCTTCATGATAGCGTCGATCTGCTTATCGTTCAAAGTCTTGCTCTCATCTTGCATGAAGAAGCTTACGGCATACGACTTCTTGCCCGCCGGAAGATTCTTGCCCTCGTAAACGTCAAACAGAGATACTTCCTTCAATAGCTTGCGATCGCTATCCTTAGCGATTTTCTCGACCTCGCTAAACTGTACGCTCTTATCAAGCAACAACGCCAAGTCACGTTTAACGGCCGGGAACTTGGAAATCTCGGAGAAGGTTACTTTCGCCTTCTTGATCTCCTTCATCAATTGGGTCCACGACAACTCAGCGTAATAAACCTCCATATCAATATCCAGCATCTTACGAAGTTTCTTGCTTACGATACCCATCGTACCCAATTGACGTCCGGAACCGGTCGTGATGCTTAGGCCCGAAGAATAGATATCATTCGTCAAGTTACCGAAAATAACCCGTTTCATATCCACGCCCAAGCGGGCTAAGATATTCTCTACGTAAGCCTTCAACTCATAAACGGAAGATTTCTCGTCCGGATGCGCCCAGTTGTTCTCCACCCGGTTGCCGGCTACCCAGATGCCTAGACGGTAATCCTCGCTGAACTGCGCCAAGGTCTCATCTTCCTTCTTGTTATCGATATTATAATCATAGCAATTACCAAACTCATAGAAACGGACATTGCCATTCTTACGCTTCATGTTATGCTCGATGCTCTCCAAGCCTCCGAACAACAAGGTCTGACGCATGCAGTTCAAATCAGCGCTTAACGGGTTCATCAACATGACACAATGCGCTTCCGGATAAACAGACAGATCCGTATAATAAGCGGAGCGTGTCAAGGAATTGTTCATGATCTCGTTGAAACCACAACCGCAAAGTTGCTCCGAGATCAAGTTCTGCAATTTCCAGCTACGATCCGTAGGAGTCTGGTAACTTAAATTGGACTTCACGTTATCGCTGAACTCCACGTTATTATATCCGTAGATACGAAGAATGTCCTCGATCACGTCTACATCACGCTGCACATCGATACGATATACGGGAACATGCAAAGTCAAGCCCTCGGCAGTCTCGGATATGATCTCCATCTCAAGGCTTGCCAAGATACTTTTCACGGTTTCTACCGGAATATCCTTACCGATCAACGTATTGATCTTCTCGTAAGTCACCTCAACCGTATACGGTTCCGCCACGGCAGGATAAACATCCTGTACAGCACCCGTGATCTTACCTCCCGCCAACTCTTGTATCAACAAGGCGGCACGTTTCAATACATACATCGTATTGTTCGGATCCAAACCACGCTCGAAGCGGAAAGAAGCGTCCGTATTCAAGCCAAAACGACGGGCGGTCTTGCGAATCCACGTCGGATGGAAACAAGCGGATTCCAAGAATACGTCGGTGGTCTCCTCCGTCACGCCGGAATCCAAACCGCCGAACACGCCACCGATACACATCGGTTCCTCGACGTTACAAATCATCAAGTCACGATCGGTCAACGTACGCTCCACGCCATCCAACGTGACGAATTTCGTACCAGCCTCGGCCGCCTTGACAATCACTTTATTTCCTTTGATCTTACTCGCATCAAAAGAGTGTAAAGGCTGCCCTAACTCATGCAGGATAAAGTTCGTTATATCCACTACGTTATTGATGGGACGAAGGCCGATCACACGCAAACGGTTTTGTAACCACTCCGGGCTCTCCTTCACCGTAACGCCCTTGATCGTAACACCGGAATAACGGGGACAAGCCTCCGTATTCTCTACCACGACCTCTACGCCCGGTGTCTCGTCGTCGATCTTGAAAGCGTCTACCGAAGGACGTCTCAATTCGGCGGGCTTGCCGTTTTGCTTCAAATAAGCGGCCAAGTCACGGGCGACACCGAAATGGGAAGTAGCGTCTACACGGTTCGGGGTGATATCCACCTCCAGCACGTAGTCGCTCTTTACATTATAATAATCTTTAGCTAACGTACCTACAACAGCGTCGGCGGGAAGTACGATAATACCGTTATGGTCGGTACCGATACCTATCTCGTCCTCGGCGCAAATCATACCGTTGGACTCAACGCCACGGATCTTGGATCTCTTGATCGTAAAGCATTCATCACCGTCGTACAGTTTCGTGCCGTTCACGGCTACGACCACTTTCTGTCCGGCAGCCACGTTCGGGGCGCCACATACGATTTGTAAAGGAGCCTCGCCACCTACATTTACGGTCGTTATATGTAAATGGTCAGAATTCGGGTGTTCCTCACAAGTTAACACTTCACCGATAACCAGTCCCTCAAGTCCGCCCTTAATGGTTTGAACTTCCTCTACTCCACCGGTTTCCAAACCGATAGAGGTAAGCGCCGCAGCAACTTCTTCTGGCTCCAGATCGAAATCAAGATACTCTTTCAGCCAATTGTAAGATATATTCATCGCTATAAAATTTATTCTCTAAAGACACGGCCTCTATTGATAGCCGCCGAATTGACGGACAAAAGTACGAATAATAATTCAAACGATACAAAAATATCCTCATGAACTTCTACGAACTCTTAACTGCGCCAACGCATGCGTTTCATTCATTCTTAATTTTCTATCGCAAATCATAGATAATAGAGACTCACTTTACGATGAGTCAGAATAAAGATGTACCTTTGCGGGAGGTTTTAACGTTACAACTATTTTTTATGCGTATAGATATACTTACCGTACTTCCCGAGATGATCGAGGGGATGATTAATTGCTCTATCGTCAAGAGGGCGCAAGATAAAGGATTAGCGGAGATTCATTTACATAACCTACGGGATTACACCACTAATAAATGGAGGCGGGTGGATGATTATCCGTTCGGAGGAGAGGCCGGAATGGTGATGCAGATCGAACCGATAGACCGGGCGATCTCAGCGTTGAAAAGCGAACGGGAATATGACGAGGTAATCTATACCTCCCCGGATGGCGAGACACTCAACCAGCCCATGGCCAACAGCATGTCTTTACTAAATAATATGATTATCCTCTGCGGGCACTATAAAGGGATCGACTATCGTATCCGTGAGCATTTGATAACGAAAGAGATATCCGTAGGAGACTATGTCCTTACCGGAGGAGAGCTGGCCGCCGCTATCATAACCGACGCCGTGGTACGCTTGATACCGGGAGCGATCGGCGACGAGCAAAGCGCCCTCTCCGACTCCTTCCAAGATGACTTACTGGCCCCGCCTGTTTATACACGTCCCGCCGATTACAAAGGTTGGAAAGTACCCGAGGTACTATTATCCGGGCACCAGCGCAAGATCGAAGAATGGCGCTTGCAACAAGCACAAGAGCGTACGGCACGCCTCCGGCCGGATTTATTGAAATAGCAGCGTTAAAAAACAAGGCCGGGGATCATCCCCCCCGATGATACCCCGGCCCCTCTATCCACAAACAATCATGGCTACAACATCACTCTTATTTATTGAAACGTTCTTTCAATTTAGCTAACATGTCTTTTGTCATGGCATCCAAATCATACTCCGGCTTCCAGCCCCACTCTTGGCGGGCGCAAGTATCATCCAAGGAGTTCGGCCACGACTCGGCGATAGCCTGACGCAAAGGATCTACCTCATACTCCATCTGGAATTCAGGCATATATTTCTTGATATTATTAAAGATGATCTCCGGATCGAAACTCATCGACGCAATGTTGAAAGAGTTGCGATGAACGAACTTCGTAGAATCCGCCTCCATAATCTCGATAGCGGCACGCAAGCCGTCCGGCATGTACATCATATCCATGAAAGTACCGGCTGCGATCGGGCAAACGAATTTCTCGCCCTTAGCGGCCGAATAGTAAATATCGACAGCGTAATCCGTCGTACCACCACCCGGAGGTGTTACGTAAGAGATCAATCCGGGGAAACGAACCGAACGTGTGTCCACGCCGAAACGGATATTATAATAATCGCTTAACAACTCGCCGGATACCTTCGTCACGCCGTACATCGTACGAGGATTACGGATCGTATCTTGAGGAGTCTTGTCTTTCGGGGTATTGTTACCGAAAACGCCAATAGAGCTCGGCGTAAATACGGCGCAGTGCATCTCACGGGCCACCTCAAGCACATTGAACAAGCCCCCCATTCCGATCTTCCACGCCAACTGAGGTTTAGCCTCTGCTACAGCCGACAAAAGAGCCGCCAAGTTGTAGATCGTATCAATATTATATTTTGATACCGTCTCAGCGATCTGCTGCTCGTTCGTGATATCCACGATAGCGGAAGGTCCCGATTCTAACAACTCGCCTTTAGGTTCCGCACCCGGGATATAACCCGCTACTATGTTCCCACCGTAGATACTTCTTAATTTCATGGTTAACTCTGATCCGATCTGACCGGTAGAACCAATTACTAATACATTCTTCATCGCGTTTAATGAGATTTAAGTTTTTTTCCGTCGGCAAAGGTATAGAGAATAAAACAGTTTAGACATGAATTTCTTCTCTTTTTTAGTATTAAAATTCAAAAAAAAAACAGACCTTTGTCTGTCGCTTTGACAACGAAGCTACTACTCACATCTAAATACTAATAAAAAACGAAGTTTTTATGTACGGAAAACTTAAAGAATTCTTGACAAATGAACTTGAAGGCATCAAAGCCGCTGGTTTATACAAGAACGAGCGTATCATTACTACGCCGCAGAGAGCCGACATCAAAGTAAATGCCGGAAGTGATGTTTTAAACTTCTGCGCCAACAACTATCTTGGCCTGTCCGATAACCAACGACTGATCAAGGCCGCGAAAGAAGCCATGGATACACACGGTTATGGCATGTCGTCCGTTCGTTTCATCTGTGGAACGCAGGATTTGCACAAGCAATTGGAAGCAGCCATCTCCGACTATTTCAAGACTGAGGACACGATCCTTTACGCCGCATGTTTCGACGCTAACGGTGGTTTGTTCGAGCCATTGTTCGGCGAGGAAGACGCTATCATCTCGGATGCCTTGAACCACGCCTCTATCATCGACGGTGTTCGTTTATGCAAGGCGAAACGTTATCGCTACGCTAACGCCGATATGGCGGACTTGGAGCGTTGCCTACAAGAGGCGCAGGCCCAACGTCACCGTATCATCGCCACGGACGGCGTGTTCTCCATGGACGGCAATGTCGCTCCGATGGACAAGATTTGCGAGCTTGCCGAGAAATATGACGCATTGGTTATGGTGGACGAGTCTCACTCTGCCGGTGTCGTAGGCCCGACGGGTCATGGCGTAGCCGAGCAGTTTGATGTTTACGGACGTGTAGATATCTTCACGGGTACGCTGGGTAAGGCGTTCGGTGGTGCCATGGGTGGCTTCACGACCGGAAAGAAGGAGATTATCGATATGTTACGCCAACGTTCTCGCCCCTACTTGTTCTCCAACTCCGTGGCTCCGGCCATCGTAGGCGCAAGCTTGGAGATGTTCAAGATGTTGAAGGAGAGCGACGCTTTACATACGAAATTAATGAACAACGTAAGCTACTTCCGCGACAAGATGCTGGCAGCCGGTTTCGATATCAAGCCGACTCAATCCGCTATCTGCGCCGTTATGTTGTACGACGCTAAGTTGTCTCAAGATTTCGCCGCCAAGATGCAGGAAGAGGGTATTTACGTAACCGGTTTCTATTACCCGGTAGTACCGAAGGGACAAGCTCGTATCCGTGTACAATTGTCCGCCGGCCACGAGACTGAGCATCTGGACAAGGCTATCGCAGCGTTTATCAAGGTAGGAAAAGAGCTAGGCGTTATCAAATAACACCTCTCTCATTCATCATACAAGGCCACATCCGGGCAAGATGATCTGGATGTGGCTTTTTAATCACTAAGAACAATCATGCAACTCAGTAACTACCATAGTCATTGTACTTTTTGTGATGGAAGAAGTATTCCGGAGGATTTCGTGAGATTCGCCATAACACACGGGTTCCGTGCGTACGGTTTTTCCTCCCACTCGCCGCTTCCGTTCGAGACTTTCTGGAATATGTCTAAAGACGATATGCCGGAGTATCTGCAAGAGATAAAACGACTGAAACAGAAATACAGCGATCAACTGGAAATATATGCCGGTCTGGAGATTGATTATCTGGACGAGACCTATAACGCCTCGATCCCCTATTTCCAAGAGTTGCCCTTGGACTACCGGATCGGTTCCATCCATTTCCTGCCCGTATCAGAGCGTCTGGCCGAAGAGAACATGGTCTGTATAGACGGCTCATTCAGGGAATACGCCCACTCCGTGGAGCGGCATTTCGAGGGAGATGTCCGGTTGCTTGTCAAGCGTTTCTTCGATACCACGATGAAAATGATAGAGGCCGGAGGCATCGATATCGTCGGACATATCGACAAGATCTATATGAACGGACAGAAATACGAGATCTTCAATTTTGAAGAGGATTGGTATCGGAAGCCTTTTGAGGCTTGTCTGGATCTGGTTCAGGAGAAAGAATTGATGGTAGAGGTCAACACCAAGAACTGGACCAAGAAAAAAGAGCTTTACCCCCGTGTGGAATACCTATCACGGATGCGGAAAATGAATATCCCTGTCATGGTGAACTCCGATTGCCATTATCCGGATTTGGTGAACGACGGTCGCAAGGAGGTTTTTGAGTTGCTAAAGCAAGCCGGCTTCAAGTCCACCCGTGAGCTCGTGAAAGGCAAATGGCAAGATATCGCCCTCTAGGATTTATTTTTCCGCTTATACAGAAAGGATTGCCAACGCTCCTCGGCGTTCCCTTGACGAAACATGTCATAACGTGCCATCGTAAAGAACAGATCCGATAAACGATTCACGAACGCCATGATCCCGGCAGGAACCGGGTCTTTCCGATTCAATGTCCACAAGCGGCGTTCGGCCCTGCGGGTGATCGTACGGGCCAATTGGAGGTGCGCCGAAACAGGTGTGCCTCCCGGAAGGATAAAATACCCGTTATCCTCCATCTGGGCGGATAGATCATCGATATGGGACTCACAAAAGACGGTCAAATCATCGGGAAGCGGATTCGGATTCTGATCACGGATCGCCGATGGTGTCGCCACATGAGACATCACGGCCATCATCTCACGCTGTATCCTACCCAGCAACACCTGCCATTCATGATCGGGAGGCAGCAACGTACGGACAATACCGATCTCGGCGTTCAACTCATCCAACGTCCCATTCGCCTCGATACGGATGTCATCCTTATCGACACGCTCACCGCCATGTATGCCGGTTTTTCCTTTATCTCCTCCACGGGTATATATTCTCATAGGATACTCATTTTAGGACTTATGAAAAAAGACTACCGTATTCCGGTGATAAACACTATAGTATTCATCTTCAAACACTACTGTGTTTATCCACGAATACTATAGTGTTCTCACACGAACACAGTAGTCTTTTCTATTCGTTAATCAAAGAAGTGCTTAAACTTACTGAAGATTTTCTCTTTCATCGTCTTATTAGGCTGGAAGTTCGGTGAATTCTCCAATCCGTTCAGCGTCTCTTTCTCCGTAGACGACAAAGTCTCGGGGATATATACACTCACGTTCACCAACAAATCGCCCGTACCATAACTATTGATGGAAGGAAGTCCTTTATTACGCAAACGAAGCACCTTACCCGGCTGCGTACCCGGCTCGATCTTCAATTTCGCCTTCCCGTCAATGGTCGGAACCTCTACCGTGGCTCCCAAAGCTGCTTGCGGAACACTCAGCAGGAGGTTGTATAACAGATCGTTCTCATCACGAATCAACTCCGGATGCGGTTCCTCCTCGATAAGGATCAATAAGTCACCGTTGATTCCACCATGTCGTGCGGCGTTGCCTTTACCATTCATGGAGAGTTGCATGCCCTCGGCTACACCGGCAGGGATATTGATCGTGATAATCTCATCGTCGCGAACGACGCCCTCACCATTACACTCCGTACATTTCTTGACAACGATCTTGCCCTCGCCACCACAAGTAGGGCAAGTCGTCTGCGTCTGCATCTGCCCTAGGATCGTGTTGGCGATACGGGTAACGACACCGCTACCTTTACACGTATCACACGTCTTCACACCCTCCGAGCCTTCCGCCCCGCTACCGTGACAATGCGAACAAGGCACATACTTCTTCACCTTGATCTTCTTTTCCACGCCGTTAGCGATCTCTTTCAGGTTCAGCTTCACCTTCACACGCAAGTCCGATCCACGGTTCACCCGGCGTCCTCCACGAGAACCGCCGAAACCACCGAAGCCACCAAAACCGCCAAAATGTCCACCAAAGATGTCACCGAACTGGGAGAAGATATCCTCCATGGACATACCACCACCGAAGCCGCCACCTTGTGAAGCCCCGCCGACACCCGCATGGCCGAATTGGTCATAACGCTGACGCTTTTGCGGATCGCTCAACACGTCGTATGCCTCTGCCGCCTCCTTAAAGTTCTCCTCCGCTTGCTTATCGCCCGGGTTCTTATCCGGGTGGAATTGTATCGCCTTCTTACGGTACGCTTTCTTTATCTCATCCGCCGATGCATTCTTCTCAACGCCCAGCACTTCATAGTAATCCCTTTTAGCCATCCTTGTATTTGTTATTTGCCGATTTTCCGATTATTCTCCCACTACTACTTTAGCGTGACGTATTACCTTGTCAAATAAGGTATATCCAGTTTGTACGCAATCCAATACCTTGCCCTTCATGTCCGGTTCCGGAGCGGGAATCGTAGCGATAGCCTCAAACTCCTCCGTGTTGAACGGCTTGCCTATGGCCTCGATCGGCTTTACGCCCTGCTGAGACAGATAGCCCATGAACTTACCGAAAATCAAGTCCACGCCTTCTTTAACGGCCTCTACATCCTCAGCCGTGCGGACGTTCTGCAAAGCACGCTCGAAATCGTCGATAATAGGAAGAAGGTTCTTTAACGCACCCTCGCCGCCAGTCTTGATCAAATCGGCCTTCTCACGCATCGTACGTTTACGGTAATTGTCAAACTCCGCCATCAAGCGCAGGTGGGAATCGTTCAATTCGTTATATTTCTTTTGCAAGGCTTCCACCTCGCCCGACACATTGTCAGAGCCGGCAGTTTCATCTGCCGCATTTGACTGTTCTTCCTGCAAATTTGTCGCTTCCTCATTATTCACGTTTTCGTTTTTTGAAGCGTTTTCTTTTTTCTCGTTTGGATTCATCTTGCTCATAATCTATCTGATTTTTTTCATTACTAACTAATTGTAAGCGAAATACGGTACCACATAAATACCCTTAAAAAGTATATACACAGCATCCATATCAAGTTCATACACTATTATAGCAGCAAATATATTGCCAACTATTCCACCACATCAAAAATATCTTTACCTTTGCCTATGTTTTAAACGAAACAGGTATTTTTAGAGTAAATAAAATTCCAGAATATGATGAGAAGTGTGATTTTATCAACGTTACTATTAGTATTGGCGGTCTGTACGGTTTCCGCCCAAAACAGGAATACATCCATCTGCCGACTAGGCTTCACATACGATATCAGCCAGAGCAAGAACTGGGGAAACAACAAGCCGGTCATTAAAAGCGTCATCCCTTATTCATCCGCCGAGCAAGCAGGTATTAAGAAATACGACGTGATCGAGGAGATCAACGGTGTACCTGTGACGGAAATATCTGTCGATGAGATCCCTCAACTGCTGAATCCCGCCGGAAGAAACGATGTCCTATTGACCATCAGCAACCTTTCCTCTCCTTCTAAACAAGTATTGGTAAAGAAGGACTGCAAGAAAAGTAACGCCATCACGGAAGACCAGCTGGCGTCCGCCTATGCGATGTATAGCTTGGAGACAACCAATGAGCAAGAATTCGTATGCCCGTTCAAGACTACCGTCACATCCGACGGCGTAGATTTCGGTAACTTCAAGACATTCGCCTTCTCGACCATCGACGAGAATAACCGTAAACTGGAAACGGTCATCAACGAATGCATCGAGAACGAGTTGACCAAAAAAGGACTTACGGTTGATATCGCAAAGCCGGATTTATTGATACAGACTTTCTATTTCTTCGATAAGAACCCGAACTATCTGGGAGCGAATAAAGTATTGGTAGAAAAAGAACCGACTTACCGGTACAACTTCTCGCACAGTAAGATGGAGAAATTCCCGTTCTTGAATTACGCCGCCGCCGAAGCGGAAGCCGAATATCTGTTGCAATTCGGTATCCGTATCATCGATCAAAAAGATATCCCCGGACGTGTACTCTGGGAATGTGAGGCGAACGAGTTGCTGGAAGACTCTTATCGTTTAGACGAATACGCCCGGGTGCATGTCCCGTTGATGTGTATGCAATACCCATACACGAAATACGGACGTAACGTACCGTTCAAGGTGAGCAAGAAGACCTATAATTATACGGGGATCAGCTACGATATCGATAAATTGGATCAAGTGGTTGACGTAGATCGTAACTCTCCCGCTTATGCGGCAGGCATCCGTCCCCGTGACATTATAGAAAAGATCGGCCGCCATAAGATGGATCATTCGGCAGAGGAGTTCTCATCCGCCTACAAACGCTTTATCACGAACACGATGCAATATCGTGATCCGAAGACGATGTTTACGGATGCGAACGGTTTCAAGTATTGCATGTTCTGGGACGTATTCAAATATCCCCAAATAGCGGATGCGTCGCAAAGCTCCGATTACTTGCCGGCGTTCTCTTATTTATACTATTTCGCCCCTTATATTAATCCGTCCGGCAACAACGCCTGTACATTTAATATAAAGCGTGGCAAGACAAAATTAGAAGTAATTATCCGTCCTACCATTCGCTCTGAAGTGACGGTAGAGATCAAATAAAGATTTTACAAACACGTGATATATCCACAAAATTTTGAACAAAAGACGGGCTTTGATAAGATCCGTCACTTAATCACAGAAAAATGTTTAAGCCCACTCGGGGAAGAGCGGGTAGCGGAGATGGGATTCTCCGCCGATTTCGAGGTCGTATCCAAGCGATTGGAACAAACCGATGAGTTTATCCGTATCCTACACGGAGACACGGAATTCCCCGCCAGTTATTTCTTCGACGTGCGCTATTCCTTGAAACGGATTCGGCCGGAAGGTACTTGGCTGGATGAACGGGAGTTGTTCGACCTCAAACGTTCCTTGCAAACGATCAATGACATCGTACGCTTCTTCAAGCCTATGGACGATGAGGAAATCAAGTATCCGGCCTTGACTGAATTGGCGGGAGATATCTTTGTCTTCCCCCAATTGATTGGAAAGATCGATAGTATCCTCGATAAATTCGGCAAGGTCAAGGACAGTGCTTCCTCCACCCTATCGCAAATCCGCAGGGAAATGACGATCACGATGAGCGGTATTTCCCGCAGCCTGCAATCCATCCTCCGTGCGGCACAATCGGACGGGGTTGTCGATAAGGACGTGACACCGACCATGCGCGACGGTCGTTTGATGATCCCGGTAGCCCCGGCCTTCAAACGAAAGATAAAAGGTATCGTACATGATGAGTCCGCCAGTGGCAAGACGGTCTTTATAGAGCCGGAGGTGGTCGTGGAAGCGAATAACCGCATCCGGGAACTGGAAGGGGAAGAACGCCGGGAAATCATTAAGATACTGACGGAATTCACGAACGTGATCCGTCCTTTAGCTCCGGATATCCTACAATCTTACGAGTTTCTTGCCGACATTGACTTCATTCGTGCGAAAGCGTTATTCGCGGAGCAAGTCAAGGCGATCAAGCCGATCGTGGAGGATAAGCGACAAATGGATTGGGCACGTGCCGTGCATCCGCTCTTATTCCTGTCTTTACAGAAACAGGGCAAGCAGGTAGTTCCCCTCGATATCGAGCTGACCGAGGGAAAACGGATCTTGATCATATCCGGTCCGAACGCCGGTGGTAAATCCGTTTGCCTGAAAACGGTCGGATTACTTCAATACATGTTGCAATGTGGTTTATTGATTCCTTTGCATGAGCGATCAAGAACCGGGATCTTCGAGCATATATTCATCGATATAGGCGATGAGCAAAGCATCGAGAACGATTTGAGTACCTACAGTTCCCACCTTACCAACATGAAGTATTTCGTGAAGAATTGTAACGAGCGGACCATTATCCTAATCGATGAGTTCGGTAGCGGTACGGAACCCCAGATTGGCGGCGCTATCGCCGAGGCTTTATTGGATCGCTTCAACCGGAATCATAGCTTTGGGGTAATCACGACCCACTACCAGAATTTGAAGCATTTCGCCGAGGATACGGAGGGTATCGTAAACGGTGCCATGTTGTACGACCGCCATTTGATGCAGCCCTTGTTCAAGCTTTCTATCGGAAACCCGGGTAGCTCGTTCGCCGTAGAGATCGCACGCAAGATCGGTCTGCCCGAGGACGTGATAGCCGACGCTTCCGCGAACGTCGGAGCGGATTATATCAATATGGACAAATACTTGCAAGATATCGTACGCGATAAACGGTACTGGGAAAGCAAACGGCAGAATATCCGTCAGCAGGAGAAAAAACTGGAAGATGTCACTTCTCGTTATGAACAAGACTTGGAAGCCGTAAACAAGCAACGGAAAGAGATCATCCGGGAGGCAAAGGCCGAGGCCCAACGTATTCTAGCGGAGGCTAACGCCAAGATCGAGAATACCGTCCGTGAGATCAAGGAGGCCCAAGCGGAAAAAGAACAGACCAAACTGGCCCGCAAAGCCTTGGAAGAGTTCAAGAACTCCGTAATGGCGACCGAAGAAGAAGACGATAAGATCGCACGCAAGATGGCGAAGCTCAAGGAACGGAACGAACGGAAGAAACAGAAACAAAAAGTGACGGCCCAGCCAATATTTAATAAAGAGGTGATAGAAGTCGGTGACAATGTACGCCTTAAAGGGCAGGTTTCCGCCGGAACCGTTATGGAACTACAAGGAAAGCAGGCCGTAGTAGCATTCGGGATGATCAAAAGCACGGTTAAGCTGGAGCAGTTGGAAAAGGTAAGCAAAGGCCAGATCAAACGGGAAATCCAGAAAAGCACGTTCGTCAGCTCCCAGACCACTGACAATATGCATGAGAAGAAGATAAACTTTAAGCAAGAAATCGATGTGAGAGGAATGAGGGGCGATGAGGCATTGCAAAGCGTGACTTATTTTATCGACGACGCCATTCAAGTCGGGGCAGGCAAGGTTCGCATCTTACATGGAACCGGTACGGGTATCTTACGTCAGCTAATCCGGGATTATCTGCGCACGGTTCCCGGTGTCCGTCGTTTTCAAGACGAGCATGTGCAGTTCGGAGGCGCCGGCATCACCGTTGTTGAATTCGATTAAAAAGAGATCCTTATTATGAGACGGAATGAATATACACACAGGAGAAGACATATATCCAACCGGCATTTATCGGACAAGTATTATTACGCCGGCGAACATGAGACAGCAACCGGCATCCGTCTCACGCAATACAACGAACAATCTTTGCATACGAAAGAGGTGCGGATAACCGACACCTCTTTCAGCAAACTATCCGACTCGGATCAGATCAATTGGTTCGAGGTTAGCGGATTGACCAATGCGGATGCCATTACCCGTATCGTAAAAGATTTCGGACTGCATAATCTGGACGCTAAGGATATCTTGACTCCCCAACACGTGGTCAAGGTAGAGGAATACAAAGGACGAATGCTTATCGTATTAAACTCCTGCTATTACGATGTCAATAACGAGATGCGGTCTGAGCACATCAGTATACTGGTAGCGAACAATACGGTTATCACTTTTACGGAAAGCAACAACCCCGTATTCGAGGCCGCTCATAAAGCGCTACTATCCAACATGCTGAACATCCGGAAAAAAGGCAGTGGATTGCTGCTCGCTTTCCTTCTAAACACCATCATAGCGAATTTAGTAGAATCCGCCTCAAAGGTAGAAGAGATACTAGAGGATATAGAAGAGACTTTGCTCGATCCTAAGAACGATCAGGGTAATATGGGTTCCCTAATCCAACAACACCGCCATGAGTACATGACTATCCGTAAGAATAGCCTACCGCTGAAAGATCAATTCTCAAAACTATTACGAACAGAGAACGGGATTATCACCCCGGATATCCTGCCGATCTATAATGACCTGCAAGACCAACTCCAATTCGTTATCCAAACAACGGAAAGCTGCCGGGAAATCACCTCTTCCCTTGTCGATCTTTATATATCCAATAACGATCTTAGGATGAACGCCATCATGAAACGGCTGACGATTGTCTCCACCCTTTTCATCCCTTTGACATTCTTGGTGGGCGTATGGGGTATGAACTTCAAGATAATGCCGGAATTGGATTGGCGTTACGGTTATTTCATCGCTTGGGCCGTCATGATAGCTACCGGAGTATTGACTTGGCTATATATGAAACGAAAGGATTGGTATTAAAACCAATCCTTACGATCTGAAGAATTTCTTCCTATACTTATAAAAAGTATTCTTAGAGACGTTGAAATGCTCGCAAATCGATCCTACCGATTCTCCCCGCTCCAACATGTTCATGATCTCCCCCTTATGGGCATCCAAGAAGAACAACTTGGATTCCGAGCCTTTAGGACGTCCCAACCGCTTTCCCGTACTTTTCACCTGTTCCAAGGCGTCTTTTGTACGTATGGAAACCAGACTGTGATCAATCTCGTCTACTTGCTTGAAGACATTAATCATCAATTGGCGATCCATCCGGTCATCGAATATATAACGGTCGTTTATACAATAGACCGTCACGTCCTTCTCCATGCAAACGGTAAGTATCCCCATCAACTCATATAAGGTAAGACACAAACGGGTAATATCCGATACGATCAAGGCATCCCCTTTCTTCAAGCGTTCGAGAACAAGTTTTAACTTTGGTCCCGGCTGTTTCGCTTTCTCTCCGGATACTTCCATGACCCATTTATCCACATGGATATCTTTGGCCGCAGCAAAAGAAGAGATCTCTTCCCTTTGAATATCCAAGTGTTGCCGGTCCGTAGCCACATTTAAATACGCTATCGTCATAAATTTCACTAATTGTTTCTAGCGTGAAGGTACAAAAAGAATGAGTATATCTTCAAGATTATGGGATGTTTAACGCTTTATTTCGTACATTTGCGTTTATATTCATATATTATGATAACACATATACGAGTAGCTAGCCAACAATTGGAACAACCCCGATTCGAGTCCCCGAAAGAGTTGGTCTCTTGGATGGGCGCTATCCAGGCGCAGGAGTATGAGATGGCCAAATGGGCGATCGGTATTCGCTTGAGATCCTCTTCCCTTGAAACGGTAAATGAGGCTTTGTACAAAGGTGATATTCTACGTACCCATGTGATGCGTCCTACTTGGCATTTCGTGGCCGCCGAGGATATCCGTTGGATGCTTATGCTATCTTCCGAGCGTATCAAGGCTGCCGTTATGTCGTACGCCAAGGGACATTTCGGGAAGATAGAAAAAACGCTGTTCACAAGATACCTAGATCAGATCGGAAAGATACTGGAAGGATACAAAAGCCTGACCAAACAAGAAGTAACGACGGAATTGCAAAAATCCGGGATTTTGCCCACCATAGATCACGTAAACCTTTTCCTTACATGGGGTGAGGTGGAAGGCATCGTCTGTAGCGGGATCGATAAAGGAAAGAAAACGACTTACGCCTTATTGGACGAACGTGTCCCTCCTACTCGTGAACTTTGCAGGGAAGAGGCTCTGGCGAGATTGGCATCCAGATATTTTCAAAGCCACTCCCCTGCCCAGTTACAGGATTTTGTTTGGTGGTCCGGGCTAACCGCTACCGAGTGTAGGCTCGCTATCAATCTGATCAAGACGGAGTTAATAACCGAGACGTTCGATTCCCGTGAATATTTCATCCACCAATCATGGAAAGGAAAAAATGAGAGCAAACCTGTACTGCGTCTCCTCCCCGCCTTCGATGAATACTTGATCAGTTACAAAAACCGCACGGACGTATTGCCGCTAGAACATCATCCAAAAGCGTTCAACCGATTCGGTACCTTCTACCCGGTTATCTTGTATAACGGAAAGATAATAGGTAATTGGAGCCGCTCCATTAAAAAAAACACCATTCAAATAGAAATGGACTTTTTCGAGAAGAAGCCCCGCATTCCAGTGAAATTAATCCAGCAGGCCGAAGCGCAGATAGACGCTTTTTATAGAGGCTTATCGCACCGCCCAGCGCTTCAATGTCGGGAAAAATAATTTCATATTCGCTACGGCCTCCTCTTTCGTATAATGAAAGTCCGCATCTTTATTGAACTCATCGACAAACTGGGCACAATGATCGATCATCTGATCCATCGTACAGGCCATCGTGAAGGCCCCGTCCTTATAACAATAGCAACAATATTCCTCATTCTTGCTTCCGTCATGGTTCGTTCCTAACTCCTCATTCTTTTGCAGCGGCATACCGCAGCTTTGGCAAAATTTTGTTTCCATACTAATTTATTTTATTGGTATATAAATCTTTGTCACTTGGGTATCGTCATCCTCTTCCGAATAACTCACATATTCCTCAAACGCCATTCCATGCCGTTTGGTATAATTGAAATCTATATTTATAGTATTATATAGTTCTTGTAATCCCGCATAACTACCTTTTAAGGTATAAACCGCATATTTTCCTTTCTGCAAACGAATCGTACCGAACATCCCTGATGGAATAATCTCCTTCCCGACCGAAGCATTACTCCACTTCTCGGTCTCTTCTCTCAGACGTGCTCGCAACTTATCCATATAAGCTTTCGGAGATACGCTGAATTGTTTCTTGAACGCTTTCGAGAAAGATTGGGGGTTATCATAGCCTACCCGACTCGCTAGATCTGCCAGACTCATATCTTCCGTATGCATATATAGAACCGCTCGCTCTACACGTTGCCTCGCCACATAAGCATATAATGACTCATTCAAGGCTCCTTTCATAATACGTAGTAGCTGCTGCTCGGACACGTTTACTTGCCCGGCTATTATATCCAGTCGTAAAGGGAGATGCAAATTCGCATTGATATAATCAATTACTTGATTGATTTTCCGTTGATATATGTTTTCCGTATCAGGCTTCATCCTATAGATTCTTATGATGACAAAAATACATAATCCCAACAGACGGACAATTGTCCAATCTCGCCAATTTGAGATTTCCCCTATATTTGTTTAAAAACCATCAACTTCAAGATTCTATAGATTGTAAAATCAGTAATTCTGTTACACTTATCAGTAATTGGTATACAAAAGTAATGGAATATCTTAAATAATTTTGTGATATGGATAAAATCAAGAAAACAAATATGAATATAAAGAAAATAACCATTGCCATGTTGATCACATTAATCTCCATTGGCAATATAAACGCACAAGAAATGAAAACTGAAATTCCAAAAATTAGTGAATTCCCTACAGGAAATGAAAACACCGGGTTTGAACAATATTTCTCGGGGAAGTCTTGGCTAGCGCCATTAACAAGCAATAAGGATTTAAACGTACCAATGTTTAACGTAACGTTTGAACCTAACTGCCGAAACAACTGGCACACGCATACAGGAGGGCAGATACTCATCGCCGTAGGTGGTGTGGGTTATTATCAAGAACGAGGTAAAAGCGCCCGTCGTTTACTACCCGGGGATGTTGTCGAAATCGCACCAAACGTAGAGCATTGGCACGGCGCCTCACCGGACAGTTGGTTTTCGCATATCGCCGTAGAATGCAATCCCCAAACCAACAAAAATACTTGGCTTGAGCCGGTAAGTGATGAGGAATATGGGAAGGCCGTAAATGATAAGTAGTAAATTTTCCTTATCGTTTACACAAACCGAGCCTAAAAGACACTCCGGTTTTCTCTATAAGAAACTGCAGTTTCTATCCTAGCGGGAAACTGTAGTTTCCTAAGAAAGAAATACAAGAAAACTGTAATATACTAGTAAACAGAATATTGAATAATATATTCTCATCCTATGCCATGTATATAAGACATTCTTCTCGCAAAATTCAATCCGTACAATTAATATCATTAACAGATTCATTCTTATACGCAGACTTTTGTGATTTTATAAATATATCACGGTACTCATCAAGCAAGTTAATGTCCTGCAAATCATTAACGCCTAAAATCTCACGGATTAAATCCGCCTTGCCTGCTTCTATCTCCACTTTTGGTATCATATATCTTAATTTAGATTAATAAATAAAATCATCTGTTTGGTGTTTTAAACAGACATCGTCACCCTTTTGTTTATACAAAATTTAAATTTAACACGACAAATTTCACAGTATCCGAAATTTATCTCCTTAACTTAATCAACCAATAAGGATAGTCAAATCCCTTTCTAAATTGTTATTCACTAACAAGGATATTTCAAAATCAAAAAATCAATCTTATGGAAAAAAATATTTTCTGGTTAGAAAATGACCAACTCAAAGAGATAGCCAGTTCATTTCGGGAAAAGGTTGAAGAGGGATTAAAACATGAAAATGCGGAGATACAATGTATACCGACTTTTATCTCTCCCAAAACCTCTGATATTAATGGAAAAGCATTGGTTCTCGATTTAGGAGGAACCAACTATAGAGTAGCGACCGTCGATCTTGGACAAGGATCACCAACCATCCATCCCAACAATGGGTGGAAAAAAGACATGTCGATCATGAAATCACCGGGATATACTCGTGAGGAGCTATTTAAAGAATTAGCCGATATGATTGTCGGGATAAAACGGGATGAGGAAATGCCAATCGGCTATTGTTTTTCTTATCCAGCAGAATCCGTGCTCAGTGGAGACGCCAAATTGTTACGTTGGACAAAAGGAGTCGACATTAAAGAAATGGTAGGGCAATTAGTTGGCAAACCACTTCTCGACTACCTAAACGAACATTGTAAAATCAAATTTACAGGTATTAAAGTATTAAACGATACTATCGCCAGCTTGTTTGCCGGCCTAACCGACAATAGCTATGACGCCTATATCGGTCTGATCGTAGGAACAGGTACCAACATGGCCACTTTCATTCCGGCGGATAAAATAAAGAAATTAGATCCGAGTTATAATATACAAGGCTTAGTCCCTGTCAACCTAGAGTCGGGTAACTTCCATCCTCCATTCCTCACGACAGTCGATGACACGGTTGACACCATTTCAGGCAGCCTTGGAAAACAGCGGTTTGAGAAAGCGGTTTCGGGTATGTATCTAGGCGATATATTGAAAGCAACTTTCCCTTTGGATGAGTTTGAGAATAAATTCGATGCCCAAAAATTGACCGCGATCATGAACTATCCGGATATCCACAAGGACGTATATGTAGATGTAGCTCATTGGATATACAACAGATCAGCGCAATTAGTCGCCACATCGCTATTGGGTCTTATTCAATTACTGAGATCATATAATAAAGATATACGAAAAATCAGTTTAGTAGCCGAAGGTAGTCTATTTTGGAGCGAGAATAGAAAAGATAAAAACTATAACATTCTTGTTCTGGAGAAATTACAAGAACTCCTTAATGAATCCGCATTAGCGGATATAGAAATCCATATCAACAATATAAATAACGCAAACTTGATAGGAACAGGTATAGCGGCGCTCTCTTGAAATCAATATGAATGAAGTGAATCTTGAACTATAAAATTACGTTTTTCAAAATAAATAGAAAGTGCGGGTATTCTTTACATACGACACCCGCACTACTTTTTCCGCAGAAAAATGATTGTATAATTCACTTATAGCGCATCGCACAAATGGGTTCAGCCCCAGAGAATGAAATATAACCGTAATCATATCAATATTAGCTAGTGGTTTGGATTGGATATCGTAATCAATAGAGAATACCGAAATTTTCCGCCTTATTGATAGCTTCGATCGCATTATCTACATTTAGCTTTGCCAATATATTCTTTCGGTGATTATTTACCGTATAAATACTAAGATTTAGCTTATAAGCGATCTCTTTGCTCAGAAAACCTTACCGAATTAATATTAGTATTTCTTTCTCACGCTTGGTTAATTGAGGTTCGGCTAGAACAATCGTCGACGCAAGTATCAGTCCTGTCTTTCTATTGATAACTGTCCGTTTAATTCTTTCGGTAGGCGATACAATCGGGATAATACTTGGTTCCGAAAATCTGTACCCGCTGATATTGTGCAAATTGTATCTGTTCTCATTTATCTATTATGCTTTACTTTGCATTATTTTAGTTTTCAAATATATTTAATGATTATGAAGTTGAAATTTGCCAAAAGAATGTCTTATATAAAGGCTTCGGAAATAAGAGAAATACTCAAAGTTACAGAACGGGAAGATGTTATTTCATTTGCTGGTGGACTACCTGCCCCTGAGCTATTCCCCATAGATGAAATTAACAAAATGAATCAGGTCGTTTTGCAAGAAGCAGGAGCAAAAGCTCTTCAATATACGACTACTGAAGGGTATTATCCTTTACGTGAATGGATTGCCAAACGAATGAATGAACGCTTAGGGACATCGTTCGATAAGGATAATATTCTTATAACTCACGGTTCGCAACAAGGATTAGATTTATCCGGAAAAGTATTTCTGGACGATGGTGATATCGTATTGTGTGAAAGCCCCACCTATTTAGCAGCAATTAGCGCATTCAAATCATATGGGAGTGGCTTCATTGAAATTCCAACAGATGAAGAAGGCATGGATATGGCTACTTTGGAAGAGGTACTGAATAATACTCAAAATATAAAACTAATATATGTAATACCAACCTTTCAAAATCCCACTGGAAAAACATGGAGTTTGGAAAGACGAAAAAAACTGGCTGAACTATCTGCTTTATATGATATTCCTGTTATTGAAGATAACCCTTATGGAGAATTAAGGTTTGAAGGAGAGTCTTTACCCTCTATAAAGTCTTTTGATAAGGTAGGTAATATCTTATGCACTGGTAGTTTTTCTAAAATCTTTTGTCCGGGCTTTCGGATTGGGTGGATTGCAGGTGATAAAGATATTATCCGCAAGTATGTGTTAGTTAAGCAGGGCACTGATTTGCAGTGTAACACAATAGCTCAAATGACTATTGCCGAATATCTAAAACGATATGATATTGATGAGCATATTAGCAAAATAGTAGAAGTCTACAGAAAACGCAGAGATATAGCTTTAGAATGTATTGAACGCTATTTTCCTAATGACATAAAATATACTCATCCTCAAGGCGGGTTATTTACTTGGATTGAATTACCCGAAAATATTTCAGCGCATGACATCCTGCAAAAATGCATTGAACAGAAAATAGCCTTTGTACCCGGCAGTTCATTTTATCCTGTTGAGCACAAAGAAAATACTTTTAGAATAAATTACTCTAATATGCCAGAAGATAGAATCATGAAAGGACTTCAAGTAATAGGGGAAGTACTAAAAGAATACATACATCAGTTAAAGTGATTTTTAATTATATCCCCCAATTGTTTTAAGCGTTCTTCAAGAAGTGGAGTCCATCGTTGTCCATAGCTTAAACGCATACAATTGGTATATTGCTCTTGTAATGTAAACATACGTCCGGGGGCTATGCTTATTTTTCGCTGCATAGCCCGATAATAAAGTTCTGTTGTATCAATCTGTTTGTCTAATTCCACCCAAAGCATAAATCCTCCTTGTGGAGTAACAATTTTTGTATTCTCGGGGAAGTAATCCATGATGGAATGGGCAAAATGAATACTGTTTGCGTATAATTCTTGTCGCAGTTTACGTAAATGGTTTTCGTATCTGTCATTCTCCATGAAATTGGCAACCGCTTCTTGATTAAGCGCAGGCGTAGAAATAAGGTGAATATTCTTTTGGCGAATAATAGCATGTTTAAATTTGCCGGGAGCAATCCATCCTACCCGATACCCCGGCGCTAATGTTTTAGATACCGCACCACACCATAAAACAAGCCCCTTCTTGTCAAAAGCCTTGCAGGGCTTAGGACGTGAATTTCCAAAAAATAAATCACCATATAAATCATCCTCGATCAAAGGTATATCATATCCGGCCAGCATATCAACAACTACCCTTTTATGTTCATCAGGCATACAACTTCCCAATGGGTTATTAAAGTTGCTTATAAGCAGGCAAGCTTTAATTTGTGGTAAAACTTTTTTCAGCGCATCTGGATCAATCCCTGTTACTGGATTGGTAGGTAATTCCAATATACGTAACCCCATACTATTGGCTAATTGTAACATTCCAAAATAGACCGGACTTTCAACCGCAATAGTATCTCCTACCTTAGTAATTACAGATAAAGCTAAAGCAACCGCATTAGTAACTCCAGCAGTTGTCACTATATCATCTTCTGTCAAGTTTCCCTTCCAACTATACGTAAAACGAGCTATAGATTTACGTAATCGCATATTTCCCTGTGTTTCATCATACCGGGTTCCATTACCCGGAAGTGCCTGCATAGCTCTTATAAGTTCTTTATTAAGTTTTGCAATTGGTAATAAAATATCTTCGGGCATTCCTAATGAAAATCGAGTGATCGATTTATCTCCTATTTCTAACGAGTTGTATACGTCAGCAATCAAATCTATCACCTCTTTGCTCTCAGGCTTTACAGACGGTTGTGTTGTCGCTGGAACAGATAGGCGTATGGGTTTGTAATTGACAATATACCCTGATTTTGGGCGTGATATTATAAATCCGTCTTTTTCCAATTCATAATATGCCTGAATTGCAGTATTAAGACTTACACCATTTTCATTGCTAATAGTGCGTAAAGAAGGTAGTTTCTCACCAGCTTTCCACACGCCTTTCTTAATTTGACAGGCAATAGTTCTCGCTATTTCTTGATATAGGATTTCTTTTTTCATACTTGTCAGGTGTTATCTGTATCCTGCAAATATACAAAAATCGTGTCTGTATCTGTTTTGGACTTTGAATTACTTTTACAGAATGACTTTTGTATTGCTTTGCTATTCTTAAATAAAAGAAAGGTATTCGAGTAAACAACTGAATTTAAACACCATTAATAAAAAAATCACAGTAAAACAGGTTTCAGATGATAATATCTAAAATCAATACAGAGATTGAAACCTTCTGCATGGATAGTGATTTCCGACAATCGTACCCCCTAATCGTTTTTGGGGGAAGGGGGTACGATTTGGATACTCAACCGTGTCTTTTCGTGCCCCTTTTTTGTCTTTTAAGCAAGACTGAAACAATAAAAAAAGTCCTACAATACGTTGATATTGTAGGACTTGTCTCTTTTTTGTCGCCGTTTGGCTTTGTTCTTATGTGATCCGCCTGGGGCTCGAACCCAGGACCCCAACATTAAAAGTGTTGTGCTCTACCAGCTGAGCTAGCGAATCATCCTGTGCGTTACTTTTGTAATGCGAGTGCAAAGATAGGGGGTTTTATTTTATTATACAAATTTCAAGAGGGGTAAATTTTAGTTTTTTCATGGGGAGCAAATGCAAGAAACAAGATATAAGCACTTTACATCACGTATTACATCATGCATAAACCGGTTACATATCTTCACAAGACGAAGACGAACCACAATCCTAAATCGTTAGGATCACACAACCTAAAGCCACATGATCGCACAGTCCTAACCACAACGCCGCACAACCTCTCCTACCCTCATTTATGATAACGCTAAAGCTCAACTTCCGAGGCATAGCATATCTACCGGCTTCTTTCACAAGAGAATTGAACCGAGTAATCTCCACACGCCAAACTTGGCAATCGGTAGATATCTGACACCTATGATCTTTGTTCATTTGTAAAATAAAAGATATTTACGTAGATTTGTACACCATTATTTTAAGTTAAGGAACCAATTAACACACAAAAAATTATATGGCAGACGATAAGAAGATTATTTTCTCGATGGTAGGCGTGAACAAGATCTTTCCGCCTCAAAAACAGGTTTTAAAGAATATATATCTGTCCTTTTTCTATGGGGCGAAGATCGGAATCATCGGATTGAATGGTTCCGGTAAATCTACGTTGCTGAAGATTATCGCCGGTATCGATAAGGATTATCAAGGAGAGGTGGTCTTCTCCCCCGGGTATTCCGTAGGGTATCTGGAGCAGGACCCTAAGTTGGAGCCGGGCAAGACCGTGAAGGAGATCGTGCAGGAAGGCGTGCAGGAGATCGTGGACACCTTGAAGGAATATGAGGAGGTGAACGAGCGATTCGGCGATCCGGAGGTGCTGGAAGATCCGGATAAGATGGATGCCTTGATCAACCGTCAGGCGGAGTTGCAGGACAAGATCGACGCTACGGACGCATGGAACCTCGACAGCCGTCTGGAACGTGCCATGGACGCTTTGCGTTGTCCGCCGGAGGATCAGGTGGTGGATACGTTGTCCGGAGGCGAGCGTCGTCGGGTGGCCCTTTGCCGATTGCTGCTCCAGCAGCCGGACGTATTGCTGTTGGATGAGCCGACCAACCACTTGGACGCCGAGTCGATCGACTGGTTGGAGCAACATCTGCAACAATATGCCGGTACCGTTATCTGCATCACGCACGACCGTTACTTCCTAGACCACGTGGCCGGATGGATCCTTGAGCTGGATCGTGGCGAGGGTATCCCTTGGAAGGGTAATTACTCCTCTTGGTTAGACCAGAAGACGAAGCGTATGGCTCAAGAAGAGAAGCAAGTCAGCAAGCACCGTAAGACCTTGGAGCGTGAACTGGAATGGATCAATATGGCGCCGAAGGCCCGTCACGCCAAGGGTAAGGCACGTCTGAACTCGTACGAGGCCCTCTTGAACGAGGACCAGAAGGAGCGTGAGGCTAAGCTGGAGATCTTCATCCCGAACGGCCCTCGCTTGGGCAATAAGGTGATCGAGGCACAGCACGTGGCGAAGGCGTTCGGCGATAAATTGCTGTTCGATGATTTGAACTTCATGCTTCCCCCGAACGGTATCGTGGGAGTCATCGGGCCAAACGGTGCCGGTAAGACTACCTTATTTAAGATGATCATGGGCATGGAAAGCATCGACAAGGGGACCTTCGAGGTGGGCGAGACCGTACAAGTAGGTTACGCCGACCAGACCCATAAGGATATAGACCCGAAAAAGACCGTTTACCAAGTCGTATCCGGCGGACAGGAATTTATCCGTATGGGCGGCAAGGAGGTGAACGCACGGGCTTACCTGTCTAAATTCAATTTCGCAGGAGCGGATCAAGAGAAGCTATGCGGCGTACTCTCCGGAGGAGAGCGTAACCGTCTGCATCTGGCGCTGACGCTGAAAGCGGACGCTAACGTATTGCTGCTCGACGAGCCTACCAACGATATCGACGTGAACACGCTACGTGCCTTGGAGGAGGGTCTGGAGAACTTCGCCGGTTGCGCCGTCGTCGTCTCTCACGACCGTTGGTTCTTGGACCGTATCTGTACCCATATCCTGTCGTTCGAGGGCGATTCCAACGTGGTCTTCTACGAAGGGACCTATTCCGAGTACGAGGAATACAAACGTAAGACCTTGGGCGACGCCGAGCCGAAACGGGTACGCTATCGCAAACTAATCGTTGATTAATCATACTATAAATAGAGTTTAATGCCATGAAAAAAAGAATGCTATCTTTGGCTGTATTAGCCGCCTCCCTCTTCTGTTTCTCCAATGGGGCGAACGCACAGAAGACCGAGAAACTGTTCAACGGGAAAGACCTGTCTAACTGGAATTTCGTAGTCGACAAAAACTCCGTCCCCGCCGATCAGGTCTATTCCGTACGCGACGGTAAGATCTTCATCACCGGCCAGCCTTTCGGCTATATGTACACCAAGGAGAAATACAGCGACTATAAATTGCACGTGGAATGGCGTTGGCCGAATGGGGATTCCAACGCGAACAGCGGCATCTTCCTGCATATCGCAGACCTAAAGAACCCCTTCCCGAACGGGATCGAGTGTAATCTGCAAGCCGGGAGGGCCGGATTGTTCGTACTGCTGGGAGGCTCCGACCTTGTCGAGTACCAGCAACGCCCGGGAGAGGAACGTCCCTTCTTCCCTGTCGTAAAGAACGTGAACCCGTCTAGCGAGAAGCCCGCCGGAGAGTGGAACGAGGCGAACATCTTCGTGAAAGACGGCGTCATCACCGTTTACATCAACGGCGTATACCAGAACACCGGAACCAACAAGGTGAAGGAAGGCCATATCGGGCTACAGAGCGAGGGTAAGGAGGTTGAGTTCAGAAACGTAACCCTCACCAAGTGGTAAGCGGAGCCGTTTCCGGCGCATCTGTAATAATTAAACGGAATCTTTTAAATAGTATTAAAATAATATAGTACATTCGCGAGGATTCCTTTTCAATGAGGAACATATCATTGCAATAACCAATTTAAGAGGTAATGAAAAGAGACAACATCATTTTTGACATTATCGAGAAGGAGCACCAACGCCAATTGAAAGGCATTGAGTTGATCGCTTCCGAGAACTTTGTCAGCGACCAGGTCATGCAGGCCATGGGAAGCTGTCTGACCAACAAATACGCCGAGGGATATCCCGGCAAGCGTTATTATGGGGGTTGCGAGGTAGTAGACCAAAGTGAGACGATCGCTATCGAACGGTTGAAAAAGCTATTCAACGCCGAATGGGCCAACGTGCAGCCTCACTCCGGGGCGCAGGCCAACGCAGCCGTATTCTTCGCCGTATTGAATCCGGGCGACACGTTCCTCGGGTTGAACCTGTCGCATGGCGGACACCTGTCCCACGGTTCACCAGTAAATAGCTCCGGCGTTCTCTATCACGCTACCGAATATAATGTAAAGGAAGATACCGGACGGGTGGACTACGACCAGATGGAGGAAGTAGCCCTTCGTGAGAAACCGAAATTGATCGTTGGCGGTGGTTCCGCTTATTCCCGTGACTGGGATTACAAACGTATGCGTGAGATAGCCGACAAGGTAGGCGCCTTATTGATGATCGATATGGCCCACCCGGCAGGCCTGATCGCCGCCGGTTTGCTGAACAACCCGCTGGAGTACGCTCACATCGTAACGTCTACGACGCATAAGACCCTGCGGGGTCCTCGTGGCGGTATCATCCTGCTGGGTAAGGATTTCGAGAATCCTTGGGGCAAGAAGACACCGAAAGGCGAGATCAAGAAGATGTCTCAGTTGTTGGACTCCGCCGTATTCCCGGGTATCCAAGGCGGTCCGCTGGAGCATGTGATCGCAGCCAAGGCCGTAGCCTTCGGAGAGGCTTTGGAGCCGGAATACAAGACGTACCAAGCACAGGTGAAAGCGAACGCCTCCGCTATGGCCAAGGCCTTCACGGACAAAGGGTACAAGATCATCTCCGGCGGTACGGACAACCACAGCATGCTGATCGACCTGCGCACGAAGTTCCCCGACCTGACCGGTAAGGTGGCCGAGAAAGCCTTGGTAGCCGCCGACATCACGGTGAACAAGAACATGGTTCCGTTCGACAGCCGTTCGGCCTTCCAGACCTCCGGTATCCGTGTGGGTACGCCCGCTATCACGACCCGTGGCGCTAAAGAGCCGCTTATGGGCGAGATCGTGGAACTGATCGACACCGTATTGGCCGCTCCCGAATGCGATAAGACCATCGGCGCCGTTCGTGAGAAGGTGAACGGTATCATGAAGGAATATCCTATCTTCGCATGGTAAATAGGAAATTGAGAATTGAGAATTGAAAAGGATGCCAAACGGCATCTTATCTTCAACTCTCAATTCTCTTTTTAAACTCTCAAAAACATCTAAACAATATTCAATTTTCAACTTTCAATTTTTAATTCTATGAAAAAGCTCCTTGCTACAATCTGCGCCGGCGCTGTCTTGGGCCTGATGGCCTCATGTGATGATGCTCCCGGTAAAGCGAAAGCTTACAACCAAGGTATCAACATCATCCCGACACCGGTCAGCCTTACGCAGAACGAAGGAAACTTCAAGCTAAACAAAAACACGAGGATCTACGCTTCCACCCCGGAGGCGAAAACCGTAGCCGAGTTCTTCGCGGCTAAAATGAACACGGCGACAGGCTACCAGATAGCTACCGCCGACAAAGAGACCTCCGACGGTATCTCGTTGGTTATCGACGGCTCTCTGGACGTAAACGACGAGGGATACACGCTCGACGTAGCCGACAGCGGCGTCCGTATCAAGGCCAAGACCCCTCAAGGTCTTTTCTACGGTATGCAATCGTTCTTGCAATTGCTACCCGCCGAGATCGAGAGTCCTTCCGCCGTGAAAGGTATCGCATGGATCGCTCCGGCCGTATCTATCAAGGACGAGCCTCGTTTCGGCTACCGTGGTATCATGCTAGACCCCTGCCGCCATTTCATCCCGGTAGAGAATATCAAGAAGCAGCTGGACGTATTGGCCTTGTTCAAGATCAACCGCATGCATTGGCACCTGACCGACGACCAAGGATGGCGTATCGAGATCAAGAAGTACCCGAAACTGACCGAGATCGGCTCTAAGCGCATCGATGGCGAGGGTACCGAGTACGGAGGCTTCTATACCCAAGAGGAGGTGAAGGATATCGTTAAATACGCGGCGGATCGTTTCATCACGATCGTTCCCGAGATAGAGCTTCCGGGACACGAGATGGCCGCTATCGCCGCTTATCCGGAGCTGTCTTGCGAGGGTAAGCAGGGTACTCCCCGTATCATCTGGGGCGTGGAAGACATCGTATTATGCGCCGGCAAGGAAGAGCCCTTCCAGTTCTTCGAGGACGTGATCGCCGAGGTAGCCCCCCTATTCCCGGGCGAGTATTTCCATATCGGAGGCGATGAGTGCCCGAAGACGAGCTGGGAGAAATGCCCGCTTTGTCAGGCCCGTATCCGGAAGGAAGGCTTGAAAGGCGACAAGGAGCATACGGCCGAGGAGAAATTGCAGAGCTATTTCGTACAACGCATGGAGAAGGTCGTAAACAAGCACGGCAAGAAGATGATCGGATGGGACGAGATCCTTGAGGGAGGTCTGGCTCCATCGGCCACGGTAATGTCTTGGCGAGGTGAGGAAGGCGGTATCGCCGCCGCTAGCATGAACCACGACGTGATCATGACCCCGGGAAGCGAGGGTATGTATATCGACCAGTTCCAAGGCGACTACAAGATCAACCCGGTATCTATCGGAGGATTCACCACGGCGGAGCGAGTCTATAAATACAACCCCGTCCCCGACACGCTGGCAGCGGCCGGTAAAGGGCATTTCATCAAGGGCGTGCAATGCAACGTATGGAGTGAGTACCTTTATAACACGGACATCATGGAGTACCGTATCTATCCTCGTATCCTAGCCCTCTCCGAGATCGCTTGGAGCCCGCTGGACCGGAAGGATTACAAGGACTTCGAACGCCGTCTGGACAACGCTCAGGTTCGCCTAGACGGACATGGTATCAACTACTACATCCCGCAGCCCGAGCAACCGAACGGTTCTTGCAACTTCGTGGCTTTCACGGACAAGGCTACCATGACATTCACCACGAACCGTCCGATGAAGATGGTCTACACGCTGGATGGCACCGAGCCTACCCCGGAATCTACCGTATATACGGCTCCTTTCGACATCACCGAGACTACGACCGTGAAGATCGCTTCCGTGTTGCCTTCCGGCAAGATGGGTAAGCCTCGCACGATCCTCGTGGAGAAACAAACGCTGGCTCCCGCCAAGGAGGTAGCCAAGACGACCCCGGGCCTCGACATGGAGGTATTCGATGGCATGTACCTAAGCGTAAATAATCTGGAGGCCGCTCAGAAGACCGGTAAGAAACAGGTCATCAAGACGACCCGTGAGCTGACCAACCAAGTGCCCGCCCCCGAATCCATGCGAGGCGTGAAGCAATACGCCGCTATCGCTACCGGCTACGTGAATATCCCGGAGGATGGCGTTTATTACATCTCTTCGGATTTAGAGGAGGTATGGATCGACGGCAAGTTGATGGTCAATAACGGTGGCGAGGTAAAACGCTTCTCCCGTCATGACACCTCCGCGGCCTTGGCAAAAGGCTTGCACGAGATCAAGCTGGTATTCCTCGGACACATCATCGGAGGTTGGCCTTCCAACTGGAACGACGGTAGCGTACAACTCCGTAAATCGGATGCCGAGAAATTCACGCCGATCACGGCTGAGATGCTAAGTCATTAAGATCATTTCCGAAGGGGGGAAGCGAGCGATCCTCCCCCCGATATATAAACCGCAGGGGCGGGATTCGTCCGCCCTCCCACGCATACACGGCACGGGAGGGCGGACAGATCCCGCCCCTACTGCATTCTTCCGGCGAATATAATTGTGTTTAATAGCGAACACTACTGGGTTCAGCCATGAATACTATTGTGTTCAACCGCAAACACTACTGTTTTTTTACCCTCAACTCATACAAGTCGTGGCGACGGTCCCGAAGGTTACGCACGCTACCATACGTATGCAACTCGTTGAGCAAATCAAGGTCCACGTCCGATACAAGGATCATCTCCGTATTCGGGGTTGCCTCCGCACGCTTGCCATCGGTCGGGAAAGCGAAATCGCAAGGCGTGAACACACCCGACTGGGCGTACTGTATATCCATATTATGCACACGAGGCAGGTTGCCCACGCTGCCCGCTATCACCACGAAGCACTCATTCTCGATCGCCCGGGCTTGAGCACACACACGAACCCGAGAGTAACCGTTCTGCGTATCCGTAAGGAAAGGCACGAAGAGGATCTGCATCCCTTGGTCGGCCATGATACGGGAAAGCTCCGGGAATTCCACGTCATAACAGATCAGCACGCCGATCCGGGCGCAATCCGTGTCAAACGTCTTCACCATCTTCCCGCCCGAGAGTCCCCAGCTCTTCTGCTCGTCCGGGGTGACATGTACCTTCTCGTACATCTCGTAGGAGCCGTCACGACGGATCAGGTATCCCACGTTATATAGCGCCCCGTCCTCTTTCAGCAAAGGCATACTACCGGTGATGATATTGATATTGTAACTGATGGCGAGGTTCACGAATCGCTCACGGATCTCCTCGGTGTACTGGGCCAGCCCACGGATACTCTGCGCCTCCCCCAGATGGTTGAACTTAGCCATCAGCGGAGCGTTGAAATACTCGGGGAAAAGGATGAAGTCGCTCTTGTAATCGGACACGGCGTCGACGAAGAACTCCACCTGCTCGAACACGTCATCCAGTGTCTTATAAGGCCGCATCTGCCATTGTACCAGACCGACACGCACGGTTGTCTTCTTATCCACGTAATCCGTCGTAGGCGGCTGGTAATAGATATTATCCCATTGCAGCAGGGTAGCGCAATGCTTCGACTCCTCGTCGTTCGGCAAATAGTTCATCATCACTTTCCGCACGTGGAAATCGTTGGAGAGCTGGAAGGTGAGCACCGGGTCGTAGATCTGACGTGAGCGCACCTTCTCGATGTATTCCTTCGGACGCATATGATCGGCGTATTTATAATAGTTCGGGATACGTCCGCCGAACATGATCGCCTTCAGGTTCAACTTCTCGCACAGCTCCTTCCGGTACTCGTACATACGGCGGGCCAGCCGGAGGCCCCGGTAGTCCGGATGGATGAACACCTCTATACCATATAATATATTCCCGTTCGGGTTATGCGTGTTGAACGTCTCGTTGCCCGTTACCTTGGCGTAGGTATGATCCCCTTTCACCATGTCATAATCCACGATGATGGAGAGGGCGCATCCTACGATCCGGTCATCCACCAGCGTCACGACCTGTCCCTCGGGAAATATCCGTATCAACGTCTCGATCTGCTTGCGGGTCCAGAAAACATCCTTGTCGGCGTATACCCTCTTGAAAGATTGCGACAACTGCGTATAGTCCTCAAGCTGCAAGCTCCGGAGCTCTACCTTGTTTATCTTATGCATTGGTTCCATAACACATTTTTTTTGTTAAAGTCGCCGCGAAGTTAGGATAAATACAGATAAAGTGTACCGGCCCTCCTGCCCTATCTGACCTACTCCATGTATAATTTCAATATTGTCACTGAATTAGGCGGGAAATTATAGATAAGCGGGCCGCTCATCGGGAATACGATAGGCTCGGTGACAGGCGTTACGGCCCCCGGGTTCTCAAACGTATTACGAGCCTCCGGCTCCCCTCTCAATTGGATCAGCTCCGCCTCGTTACGGATATTCACTCCCTCGATACGCAAAGAGGTCTTCTCCTCGTGGCGGGTCGTATTCACGACCTTCAAGTAAATCACCCGGTTCTCCTTGTCGAGGGTAGCCACGGATACCAACGACGGGATCGGACGCATATCCACCTCATGCAGCAATACGCCGTCCACATAACAACGGACGCGCTCGTCGCACGTCATGCGAACCGTATACCACCGGTTACTCTCAAAAGGGAACCGCACGGGAGAGACCAAGCTATCCTTCACGCCACCTACTTGATGGTACAGCTCGCTCGTTCCCGCCCCGATCGTCAGGGCGATATAATCCGCCTGCTCGCCCGTCCGCCCGTTGTCGCGGAGGCGAAGCTGTATCTGCCCGCTACCTTTCGTACGCCGGACGGTAGCCGTATATTCATAGGCGTAGCTCGTAGAGTCGCCGAACAATACATGGTTCCACCGGTTGGCCTCCGGCACCAACGTACCAGCCTCCGGGACCTTCCATCCCCCGCTCATCACGGATATATCCGATACGGGCACGCCGTCGATCCGCACGTCCTTGAACTCATAGCTATTATCAAACATCTCCACGCCCGCCCGGCCCGTACGTACCTGTGGCTTCTCGTAGGTATCCACGATCGTCTTCAGCACCTCATCCCCCCGATGGCGGGTAAACATCTTTAATAAATGGTAGGAAGGAGAGACCACCGCCTGATGGGTGTTGAAAGAGATCAACGGATGGCGCTGGTTCTCGAACCCGGCGTTGCCCAATACCGGGGCATACGCCAAGCGGCGTACCATATCCGGGTTCTCCTCCGCCCCGACCAAGAAACAGGCCTCGGCCACCGCCGCCCGGAGCGTACCGGCCAAGGGCCGCTCCGTCGTCCCAAACTCCCCGATAAACACCGCCGGCGAACGTCGGGAATACCGGTCGCTATTAAACCGGCCGGAGTTCGATAGGAAGAAATTCTCCCCAGCGTAATAATGGGAATCCACCCACTCGCTACGGCCTCGCTTCGTGAGGGGCGAACTGCTGATAACGGTAATCTCCGGATAGGCCTCCTTGATCGCCTTGCGGAAAAGCTCAAAGCGCCTGAAATACTCCCCGCCATAGTTCTCGCTGCCGATCTCGACATACTTCAAGTTGAAAGGTTCCGGATGCCCGTTCCTCGCACGCAGGGCGCCCGGCAGGGAATCCGCCGGGGCGTTCGCGTAGGCGATAGCGTCCAAGGCATCTCCCGTGAGCTTATCCATCGCCGTGATATCCTCGTAGCGGGGCCGGCGGCTTTGGCTCGTGATCCCGCTATTAATAACGTAGATAGGCTCCGCCCCCATATCCTCGCACATTTGCAAGTACTCGTGGTAGCCCATGCCGTTCGTCGTACCATAGGCCCATACGTTCCAGAAATGCTTACGCTCCGAGATATCGCCCAGCGTCTCCCTCCAGATAGGGTACGTACCCGCCGTATACCCCTCCACGAAACTGCCTCCGGGGAAACGGATAAAACGAGGGGCCAAGGAATCGACCAGCGCCGCCAAGTCCGGTCTCAGCCCGTTCTTCCGTCCCTTCCACGTATCCTCCGGGAAGAGGGATACCACATCCAGCCAAAACACGGCGGAGGTATCGGCCGTGATCGTCAAGACCGCGTTCGGCGCGTCCTCCGTAGCCGTAAACGTATGCCTGTATCGTTTCCACTCGTATAGCGGCGCTACCTGAAACACATCGCTCAAGACCGTATTAGCCATCGAGTCCTCCAAGGCCACCCGGATGGTACGGGGCACCATATTCGCCCCCTTGGCGAAAAACGATAGATCGTATCGTTCCCCTTTCCGGATCGGTATCCCCCGGTATCCCTCGGCTATCACGCCTCCGCGCCCCGACTCCCCGGAAGTCGATACGGCCACGAGCAACGACCGCCGGTTCTTATCATTCACCAGCTCCTTCATATCCGGGTATATCTGTGTATTAGGGACGATCCGCCTCCATCCCGGTACGGAATCTCCCCGCATGAAAGGGATCGTCCATCCATTCGGGGTAATCAAGACGTTCCGGGCGGCGTCGTAAGGGCAGTTCAAGGGTGGCACGCCATCCTCGAAGCTCCGGTTCTGGATCAGCTCGGCGTACAGCCCCCCATCGATCCCGTGGTTGATCTCCTCAATGGTCAAACCATACAGATCCGGGTTCACGGGAACCGTCAGGCCATCCGCCTCCACGGTTATCGTAGAGATCACCGGCATCTCCGGCTGGCAAGAGGACAAGCCCATCCCGACAATAGCGCCAACCAATAAATGAATAACATCAAAATCTATATATTTCCTCCAACGCATCTTCGAATACTCATCTCATTTATGTGCGTACAAACTTAATCAAAAAATCGCAGTTTCCCCTATTTTCAAAGTCCGAACTGTTTTTTCAAAAAAACAATTGAAAAACATAGATTTTTTCAATTTAATATCCTAAATTTGCATAATAGATAAAACAAAAGACGACAATATTATACGACTCTATGGAGAAATCTGTTCTTTTAGTGGATGACAAGCAAGAAATCGCAAAGATAATCATGCTTTATTTATCAAGTACTTACAAGGTATCCTATAAAGAAAATCCTTTGAAAGCGATCGCTTGGCTTCAAGAAGGCAATTTACCGGATTTGATCATCTCTGACTTGAATATGCCAGAAATGTCCGGAGAGGAATTCTTGGTTTATTTAAAAGCGAACGATATGTTCAGCCATATACCGGTCTTGATCCTATCGAGCGTAGAGAGCAGCTCAAATAGAATACGTTTGTTTGAGGAAGGGGCGGAAGACTTTATCTTGAAGCCTTTCAATCCAGAGGAATTAAGGGTAAGGGTAAAACGAATATTAAGATAATGAATTATGTCTTTTTCGGTAATAACGTGCCGTTGGCCGAACGTTTACGTAAGGCATTAGGCACCGGGGTCATAGAATGTATAACGCTTCTGCAGATGAAAAACACGCTTCTTCCTGCCGAGGAAATGGATTATTGTGTATTCATCGAGAAAACAGATCCTACGTTAAACATTCCTGCGATCATGCATTTGCATAAGACGTTTCAAAATATATATATCGTATTAATCGCCCCGGAAATGACCCGGGAGGAGAAAATATCCTATTTGCAAGCCGGAACGGACTGTGTCATCTCCGAGTCTACCTCTAAGGAAGATTTAGTGAAGCTACTGGGTATCGCCGAGAAATGCAAGAGAATGGAAAAAGCGCGTAAGCCTCAAATAAAAGAGCCTGATCTCGCCATTTTCAAGCTGCCTTTATGGAAAAGGGTCTTCGACATCATTTTCTCATCCATGGCGCTCCTCTGCCTCTCCCCTATCTTTATCATCACGGTGATTTGGATCAAGCTGGAGGACAAAGGCCCCGCTTTCTACAAGTCGAAACGAGTAGGCAGCAACTATAAGGTTTTCGATTTTTATAAGTTCCGCTCTATGTATATGGATGCGGACAAGCGCATAACAGAGTATAAAAAGCTTAATCAGTATACGGAATCTATTGCTGAAGAGGCTGTAGCCTCTTCAGCAACTTCTGTGAATTCACAGAATGCGACCTCTTTTTTTAAAGAGAATAAACAAAATATCATTTTATATTCTGATAATGACGCTACTCCTGAAAACGACTATTTAAAAGTAAAACGTCACGAACGTTCCAACGCTTTCATCAAATTAGAGAATGATCCCCGTATAACAAAGATCGGCCATATTATCCGGAAATACAGCATTGACGAACTCCCCCAGCTATTCAATATATTAAAAGGAGACATGTCAATAGTTGGTAACCGCCCTCTTCCCATATACGAGGCTGAGCTACTGACCAGTGACGAATACATACAACGCTTCATGGCTCCTGCCGGCCTTACAGGCCTCTGGCAAGTAGAGAAACGTGGCAATTCTGGTAGTATGTCCGCCGAGGAACGTAAACAATTAGACATCAAATATGCTCATACATTTTCTTTCTGGCTGGACGCAAAGATTATATTCAAGACATTCACGGCGTTCGTGCAGAAAGAGGACGTATAATTCAAGAGTTTTATGAGAAAGATACTTATCATGCTTTTTATTGTATTAGATATTTTCTATGTTTTCGCACAGAAAAAGAAAAGTACTTATTTCGATAAGGCTACAACTATTACTGCGACGGCTGGGTCAGATTCGATCCTTTCCATGCTGGATGACTATGAGCGTATTCAACTCCCTCCATTATCCGTATTCCTCGAATCCGTATACGATCATCCATCCATACGAATCTATGAAGCAAAGCGAGAGGAAGCTAACGCAGAAATGAAGATAACAAAACGGGAATGGCTAAGCTACTTTCGAGTTTTTGGCCAATACCAATATGGCAGAGTCATACAATTAACATCAAGGGAAACCATAGACGATCCATTATCCATGGCCAGTATGGGAACTAATCAGCACCTTTATAACGCGGGAGTTTCCTTATCGATCCCTCTAGGAGATTTATTTAGTCGTAAACAAAAGGTCAGGGCAAAAAAAGCACATTATCGCCAATTAGATTATGAGTATGAGATATCAATCGAAGAACGGAAATTAAAAATATTACAAGCATATAATGAGGTATTACTCGCTTTGTCAACGTTAAAAGCCAAATCCGATGCGGCGGCGTTATACAACGCCCAGATGAAAATATCGGAACAAGATTTTATCAACGGAAAGATAGATATCATCGCCCTTTCACTGGAAAGAGGAAGGCGGTCTAGCGCTGTAGTAAACTACCAAGAGGGCCAAGCTACGCTTCACAATGCCATTACACTCCTAGAGATGTTGACAAACGTGAGAATCATACAAGACAAATAAGAGATTATGGATATTACCGTGTATATATCAAGATTCCTTTACCGCATACGCTATCAACTATTATTTGGTAGTATGCTGGTAACTCTTTTAGTGGCCTATTTTACCCAGTTCTTACCCAAGACCTATACGGTAAGCACAAGTATATATACGGGTATCGTTTCATCCTCCGGATTAAGCGAGGATAATAAGACTAGCTATTTCGAGCAAAACAGCACGTTCGACAATATCATTAACCTAACCAAGTCCAAAGGAACTTTGGAAAAGGTATCCTTGAAATTATTCGCTTTAAACATGATGTACGGAAACCCCAATGCTGATAACAAGTACATCATGGCAAAAAATTACCGTGCGCTCTTAAAAATAGTACCCGAAAGCGTCCATAAGCTCATCGACAAGAAATCATTTGAGAATACAGTCCGGAATTTAGAAAAATATAGGACAGAGGAACCAGACAATTTCCTATACGGACTATTCAGCTACGACGCTGCTTTTTATAGTTACAACGCTTTAAAAACCGTCATTGTCCGACGGATAAACAATAGCGACCTAATCGAAATTTCCTATAAATCCAGTGATCCCGGAATCTCCTTAAGCACAGTTAAATTACTTAGCGAAGAATTGAGCAATGCTTATAATAACCTACGTTTCAAGACAGTAAACGACATTGTCAAGTATTACGAAGAGCAACTCCGGATACTCCAAGCACGATTGACAAAGCAAGAGGACGAGCTGACCAACTACAACGTAAAGAACAACGTCATTAACTATTTAGAGCAAACTAAGGCAATCGCTATCTCTCGAACCAATTACGAAGACCGGTGCGAGGCCATACGCCGTGAATACGAGAGCTCATCGAACCTAGTCAAACAACTAGAGCAACGCATGGAGACACGGGCTAAATTGTTCCGAGCCAACACGGAGTTTATAGATGCATTAAGTGATATCACCACGATCAACGGCAAGATCACGGAAATACAGAACTTTAGCACAGAAGAAGCACAAGCTAACGACCCCGACTTAAAAGAATACCAACAAAAACTGAAAGAGACCGAGAAGAAAATCGGAGCTATCAGCAACGATATCAATGAATATAAATACTCCACCGAGGGGGTGGCTATAGATGATATGGTCAGCCAATGGCTAGACGCAGTCATACGTAGTACAAAAGCGGAGGCAGAACTAAAGGTATTGGAGAAAAGGGAAAAAGATTACGAGGAACAATACAAAGTATTCTCCCCGGTAGGTACCCAAATCCACCGAAAAGAAAGAGAGATCAAATTCACAGAAGAATCTTATCTCGAGGTATTGCATGGCTTAAACCTAGCCAAGCTAAAGCAAAAGGATTTAGAGTTGACTTCCAGTAATTTAAACACGATCACCGCTCCTACATTCCCATTGATGAACGACAACAGAAAACGTGCGTTGCTGGTAATAGCGGCATTTATCGGTAGCCTCATCTTTATCCTCGGATATTATATGGTACAAGAATTATTGGATCGTACCCTGCGAGACGCCGAGCGTACCCACCGCCTCACCCGGACAAACATACTGGGAGCGTTTACGGGAAACGTACAATTAAGATACCGTGGCTATATCAAGGCTTGCAACCGTATATCCGCCTCCTATGCCTGCAACAGGCTTACTCCTTACCTGCGGAAAGGAGAAACCACCTGCGTCAATTTATTAAGTATTGAGAAAGGGGAAGGAAAAACCTTTATAGCAAATTACTTCAAGGAATACTGGGAAGAACGAGGGTTACGGGTATCTTACTTTGAAGTAGAGAAAGAAATCTTGGAAAATCCGTCTTTCCTCTTGAGCACAGATTTCAAAGAACTCATAGAGTGCCACCAGCATCCGGACATCCTGTTAATAGAGCAGGCCTATGCCCAAAGCCATATGATCCCCAGTGCCCTCATAGGGAAAGCAGATGTCAACTTGTTAGTCGCCAACGCTCAGAGAGTATGGAAGAACAGTGACGACGAGCTTTTGGGATTCTTGAAAGAACTATCTGGTGAAACACCGTTTTATATCTATCTCAATAACGCAAGTCGCTTTGCGGTAGAGGACTTTACCGGACAATTGCCACCCAAATCGTCGGTAAGCACAATCGCTTACCGGATGCGATACCTAGGTTTCACCGCACGAAAAGACAATGTCAAATAGCAATGAGGCTAGGATATAACGACATAATAAACCAAAGGTTATTCCCTCCCATATTCATATTAGGCTTGGCAGGAATAGCTTTATCCCTATCCATGGGGCAGCTACCTATAGCAATGGGCCTCATAGGCTTACCTGTTTTGTTCATAATGGCGATACAAAGCGTAAGGTATCCGGTAGCCCTATTTTTCATCATCTTCACCGTGAACTATTATTTATTAGCGGCAACCCGATATATACAAATAGATGGTATCAGTTTCTTGATGGATTCCTTGATGGCCCTCCTTTTCGTGCTTATCATCATCCATTCCGCCCTGTCAAGAGATATCGAATGGAAACATGCGATCAACACGTTTACCATAGGTATGTTCATCTGGTTGCTCTATTGCCTCGCCGAGATAGCGAACCCTACCGGGTTACTTGAAGCTTGGCTCTTATCGAGATCGCTTATCTTGAATGGCTTTCTCATCTCGCTGATCATCTCGTTGGTAATCACCAAAAACGGCCAAGTGAGATGGATCATCACGCTCCTTTCCATATTCTCGCTTAGCGCCGCCCTAAAAGCATTCGCACAAAAATATATCGGTTTTGATTACGGTGAGCTCCAGTGGCTCAACAACGGAGGTGCCCTCACGCATATCATCGGTTATGGCACACGGTATTTCTCGTTTTTCACCGACGCGGGAAACTTCGGTTCCAATATGGGATGCGCCAGCCTGCTATTCGCGCTGATGGCGATATACGTATCCAAGATAGGACAAAGAATCTATTACTTCTCGGTAGCAATCATTTGCCTTATTGCCATGTTCATGTCCGGTACGCGGGGAGCCATGATCGTACCCATAGGCGGGCTTATGCTTTACACGCTTATGAGCAAGAACCTCAAGGCTTGCATCCTAGGAGGGTTATCGCTAATCTTTCTCTATGTATTTTTCGCTTTCACGACGATCGGTCAAAGCAACGTGATGATACGAAGGATGCGGACCGCATTCACTCCCTCTGAGGATGCGTCTTTTAACGTACGGAAGGAAAATCGACAAAAGCTTGCCACTTATATAAACACGAGGCCCTTCGGCGAAGGCATAGGGTTATCCGGCGTAGAGAACCAAAAAATATCCTACAGGTTCACCACCTCTATACCCCACGACTCCTTCTATGTCAAGATCTGGGTGGAGACGGGGATCGTGGGCGCCATCCTTTTCTTCGGAGTCTACTTCATCAGTGTGTTCCGGGCGGCGTGGATTGTCATGTTCAAGGTAAAGGACAAGGAGCTGAAAGGCCGGCTCACGGCTCTCCTTTGCGGCATATTCGGCATGTTATTAAGCGCCTACGGAAATGCCTTTCTCGGTCAATTCCCCACGTATATAATTGTCATAACCGGTATAACGCTAGCCTTAAAAGGCGAGTATTTTGACAAAGAAATAAGCGAGACAAATAAATTAAATGCAAATAACGACAAAATACCTGATATAATACCATGAATAAATTCATCTATTTAGGATCCGAATGGGCAGAAAGCCATGAGAAGCTCTATTTATTGGGAGATTCCATATTATTCCTCCTCTTTTTATTGGGGGTACTCTACCTTTTTATTTTCGCCTTTTTCTCCTTGAAAAAACGAAAAGACACATACCCGAAAGCCCGGAAGAGATATCGTTTCGCCGTGTTGTTTCCGGCTTACGACGAAGACGAGGTAATCCTTCATTCCGTCGAGGATTTCCTCCGGCAAGAATACCCAAGGGATAAATATGACATTATCGTCATATCAGATCACATGAGCGACGAGACGAATGAGCGGCTCCGAGATTTATCGGCAAAGGTAGTCAAGATTACGGAGGAAAAAAGCACCAAGACAAATGCCTTGCAGAAAGCGATAAAGTACATCGAGGACAAGCAAGAGGTATATGACATCGTTGTCATTCTCGATGCAGATAATCAAGTACCCACAAACTATCTTGACAAAATCAACGACGCTTTCTACTCTGGTTGCTCGGTCGTACAGACGCACCGGGTAGCGAAAAACCTAAATACCGATACGGCCGTGCTCGACGCAGTAAGCGAGGAGATCAACAACTCCATCTTCAGGAAAGGGCATGTACGGCTCGGCTTCTCATCCGCCTTGATCGGCTCGGGGATGGCGTTCGAATACCCCTTGTTCCAAGAGAACATATGGAAGGTAGGTCCTATTGGCGTAGATAAACAATTAGAGAAAGTACTGCTATCGCAATACATATACATAGAATATTTAGAAGACGTATTGGTATATGACGAGAAAATACAGGGCAGCAGAGGATTCTACAACCAACGCCGACGCTGGTTGGCAAACCAATTTTCCAGTTTGATGTCCGGGATCACCCAATTACCGATAGCCCTGCTAAAAGGAAACTGGGATTATTGCGACAAGCTCTTCCAATGGGCCATGCCTCCCCGCGTCATCCTGTTAGGGTTCATAGTATTATTCTCGGTATTCTTCACCTTTTTCGACTGGGTACTATCAATCAAATGGTGGTTCTTACTCGTGTTGCTCGGCATAACTTTCAGTATCGCCGTGCCCGACAACCTAGTGGATCACCGCTTCAGGAAAGCCTTGAAACACTTGCCACTCCTATTCATCTTGATGTTTCTCAATTTTTTTCGTCTAAGGGGAGCAAACAAGAAATTCATACACACAAAACATAGTCACATTGATAAACTCCCCGTCAAGAAATGAGAATAGCGATAGAAGCACAACGAATATTCCGGCCCAACAAGCACGGGATGGATTTTGTAGCCCTTGAAAGCATCAAGGAACTGCAGAAGAAGGATCACGAGAACGAGTACTTCATATTTGTCAGTCCCGGGGAGGATCATTGCCTGCGGGAATCCGACAATCTGCGTATCATAGAGCTTCATTGCCCCACCTATCCACTGTGGGAGCAAGTGGCCCTGCCCCGTGCCGTAGCGAAGATCAAGCCCGACCTATTGCACTGCACCAGCAACACGGCCCCGATCCATTGCCCGGTACCCTTGGTGTTGACTCTTCACGACATCATATTCATGGAGCCCCGGAAAAGCGGCAATAAGTCCCTCTATCAGAATATGGGATGGCACTACCGCCGTCTCGTGGTGCCCCGGATACTGCCCCAATGCCGGAAGATCATAACGGTATCCCATTTCGAGCGAAACCGTATACGGGAGGCGCTACGATTACCAGACGGGCAGATCACGACCGTATACAACGGATACAGCCGTCATTTCTACCCTCAGGAAGATCCCTCTCCCATTACCCGGAAATATATAGAGGAGTCCCGGTATTTATTTTTCTTGGGAAATACGGATCCCAAGAAAAACGTTCCACGCACGTTAAAGGCATATAGCCTTTACCGGGAAAAATCTCCCAAACCCCTTCCTTTGCTGATAGCGGATATAAAGGAAGAGATCCTCGGCAGCATCTTGCGAGAGCAGGGAATCGAGCACGTCCGTCCCCACATCGTCTGCCCGGGCTATATCCCGAATACAGACTTGCCCTATCTCTATAGCGGCGCCTTTGCTTTCCTGTATACATCGTTACGGGAAAGTTTTGGTATCCCCTTGCTGGAAGCGATGGCCTGCGGCACGCCGGTCGTCACCTCCAACACCTCCTCCATGCCAGAGGTAGGCGGCCCGGGTGCCTTGCTATGCGATCCCACTGACGCCAAGGATATCGCCCACAAGATACTCTCCTTAGAAAAAGACCCCGCATTATACCGCCAGCAGATACAATACGGGCTGCGAAGAGCAAAGCGGTTCTCTTGGGAAACAACCGCCACGGAGCTACTGTCAATATATAAATCCATATAATCATAATGCCATGATAACAGGAAAGGATTTCGTATTCACCGGATTACAGCCTTGGGATATCCCGATAGGATCGAACGCAAGAGATATCGCCTTGGAGGTATCCAAGCATAACAGGGTACTTTATGTCAACACGCCGCTTGACAAGAAAACATACAAGAGCAAAAGCGAGGCACCGGATATTGTCCATCGGCAAGACACTGTCGATGGCAAAGCACTTCATTTAAGGCAAATAAACCCTAATCTATGGATACTGGATTATCCTTTCACTGTTTGGCCCATCAATTTCTTGCCAGACGGGAAGTTGTTTGACTTAGCGAATAAGGCAAATAATATCAAAATGTATTCCTTCGTAAAGAAGATTTTAAGACAATTAAATTTCAATGAATATATTCTATTTATAGACAACGACATTTATCGCAGTTTCTACGCTATTGATTTATTACAACCCGTCTTCTCTATATATTATAGGAGAGACAATTTGACTTCCGCATACTGGCGCAAACATGCTCCTCGCCTAGAACCCCTATTGTGTGGAAAATGCGATCTGGTAGCGACAAACTCATCCCAACTGGCAGAAGCCGTATCTACCTATAATCCCAACACGGATACGATCGGACAAGGACTCGACCTTAGTAAATACGACCATAAAGCCAACTATGCCTTACCCCCCGATATGATCAACATCCCACGTCCTATCATTGGTTATGTAGGTTGGATCACAGATCGTAGATTAGACGCAAATCTCATTTATGAAGTAGCCAAACAATGTCCTTCTTACTCATTTGTCATGGTAGGAGGAGAAGATGAGTATTTTAAAGTGCATAAATTACATACTTTAAAGAATGTCATATTTCTCGGCGAGAAACCTCAAGCAAGTATACCCTCATATGTAGCGCATTTTGATGTCTGCATGAATCCCCAGAAAATAAATCATATAACGATCGGGAATTATCCACGCAAAATCGACGAATATTTGGCACTAGGAAAACCAGTCATCGCAACCCGGACAAAAACCATGAGCCTATTTGAAGATCATGTATGGAACTGCGATGATACCACCGAATATGTCGAGGCCATACATACGGCTTTACAGACGAATAATCAAACTTTAATAAAAAAAAGGATACAATTCGCTCATATGCACACATGGGAAAACTCAGTAAATAAATTATATTCATTCATCAATCTATAATACAATTATAAATATGTTAAACAATCATCCTCAATTAAAAAAAAACCTTCATTATCTGTTGATACATCCGTATACCTCCCGTCCTCGCTTGTGGGCTAGGATTTTTCTTATTCCATTCGTAATTAAAAAAGGGAAAGGGGCTATTATCAGAAGAAAAGCGAGATTAGATATAATCCCTTCAAAAAAAATTACATTAGGAATAAAAAGCGTAATAGAAGATTATGCCATTATCAACAATGGTATGGGAGATATTACAATTGGAGATTACACTCATGTAACCTCAAGAGTGAAATTAGTAGGCCCCGTCACCCTAGGAAATTATGTTACGATCGGAAGTGGAGCCCAAATAACCGGACTGACTCATAATTATCTGGATGTAGATAGACCAATCGCTAAACAAGGAGTAAGCCCCAACCGCACGATAATAGAAGATGATGTTTGGATTGGCGGTAATTCTTGTATAAATCAAGGGATTACAATTGGGACACATTGTGTCATAGCTTCTGGAAGTGTCGTTACAAAATCTGTCCCTTCTTACTCTGTCGTGGGAGGCAACCCCGCCCGTATATTGAAACAATATGACTTCGAGAAGAAGGAATGGGTCAAGGTAAATAAAAAATAACATCATGGTATCAATCATAACCGTCAATTACAACGGATACAAAGATACGCTCGAGCTAGTGGAAAGTTTCCGCCAGTTCGAGGATTATCCTCATGAGTTCATCGTGGTGGACAATGCCTCGCCCAACGGTGACGGCGAGAGGTTGGAGAGAGCGCTAGGCGACACTACTCGGGTGATCCGAAGCGACAAGAACCTCGGGTTCGCCGGGGCGAACAATCTGGGGTACCGGGCGGCAAAGGGAGATTACATCTTATACATCAATAACGATATAATCATCACATGTCCCGTACTGAAGGTATTAGTGGAGCGCCTGCGGTCGGACTCGCGAATTGGCGCTGTCTCACCCAAGATCAAGTATGAGTACCAACGGGACACGATACAATACGCCGGTTACAAATCCGCCAATCCCATCCGGGCAAGCTATCAACTAGTGGCGGGCTACCAGTTAGACTGTGCCGACTTTGACCAGCCCAAACGCACGGATGCCATCCATGGAGCTTGCGTGATGACCACCCGAAAGGTGATCAAGGAAGCGGGACCTATGACAGAGGCTTATTTTCTTTTCTACGAAGAGCTTGACTGGAGCCTGCAACTTCACCGCCATGGCTATGAGACATGGTACGAACCCGCCGCCACGGTATTCCACAAGGAAAGCATGACTATCAAGCGAGGCAGTCCGCAACGGCTTTATTACCTTACCCGCAGCCGGATACTGTTCGTACGCCGTAACCGAAAAGGCCTCTTTTTTCTCCTCTCCATCATGTACCAATTAACTATAGTAATCCCCAAAAACATCTTTTATCATCTGCTACGCAGGGAATGGGTTTCCCTGTCAGCGTTTATAAAAGGAAGTTTCCATGGGCTGACGGACAATATTCAATATTAAATACAACCATATTTAAATTATTATGATAATGACAACCACTCTTTCAAAAACAATTTCCGCATTAAGAACCATACTTTGTTTCCAAATCGTGTTCTTACATGCGGCCATGACAGGTTTGACCAATCAAGAACTTAGCGCATCGTATGATGGATCTTATGCCATTTATAAATATTTGTCCACAGCCTTGACTTTGACAACAAGGACAGCTGTTCCATTGTTTTTCATTATATCCGGATATCTTTTCTTCATAAACTACAAAAACACATTTATTGATTATAAAAAACACCTAAAGACTCGGGCTAAGCATTTATTACAACCTATCATAATATGGACTACTCTATATTTACTGCTTTATTACATTGCCCAGAAAATACCTTATACTGCCAGCCTTTTCTCTGGTAATAATTTACTTATCGAAGATTACAAATGGAAAGACTTTATCAGCGCATATTCAGGTCTTTTCAACACGAGCATGTTCGTAGGACAATTTTGGTTCTTAAGGAATCTTTTTATTATGTGCGTATTTTCTCCCCTTCTTTGGTATTCATACAAATATACAAAACACTATAGTTTATACGTTATCGGTGGAATTTGGTTTTTCCATAAATCACTAAACATTAATATATATATAATCGACACTATATTCTTTTTCACTCTTGGCGCATGGTGCGCATTAGGAAGTTACGATATAGAAAATTTTATAAAGACAAAGGCTAAATGGTTTTACCCTTTATTTCTAATAAGCTTGATTATAGCCACTCTATATCAAGGATACCCATATCATCATTATTATTATTTGATAAATATCCTTCTAGGCATTCTATGCGTATCTCACATATGCCTAACAATCATCGAAAAAGGGAAAGGAGAATTACTCATTAGATTATCGGCTGGTAGTTATTTTTGCTTCTTATTACATATGCAAATACAAATGTTCCTAAAAAGAGGGTTATACAAACTACTAAAGCCAGATAGCAGCTTTTCCATGATACTATTATATTTCCTCATCCCCAGCTTCATAATCGTGATTTGCTATCTATTATTCTATTACCTAAATAAATTCCACCCAACCTTATTGGCGATTATCACCGGGGGTAATACAAAGAATATTCATAAAAAATAATATATATAAACATTCATTATATAGTATATTATCCCTTCCGGAATTTAGTAATTTATTCACACTATAAAGAACAAATAAGCATATTTATAAACATATATTTAAAGCATAAAATACTTTGTATTTATTAAATATTATACCGATCTTTGTGGAATGAATTTATTATTTATTTAACCATCACGATCTACATAAAAAGAGTGGAACATTCATTCCGTTACGATTTACGTCCATTGTGAAAAAGCTATCTGAACATCATGGAATTTTGTTTAAAAAAAGAATGGCGGCGTAACGTCGCCTCTTCTCTTTTCTTATCTTTACTAATATACTTATATATAGTCGTGCGAAACGCAGTGCGAAAAAAGATAACCATTTTTATCCAATACGCTACAAATCAAACGGTTGGTCATGCGAAACGTAGTGCGAAATGCGGTGCGAAAATAGAAAAGGAACCAGACAACGCCCCTTGGGTATAATCCTATCGACCTATGTCTAAACTATTTAGCCCTGACGATTTGCGTCGGAATGGCTACACCCGATACCCCAGACAGTTCCTGAGTATCCTTATCAAGGATTATTGCAAGGACAAGAAATCCTCGGTGAAGACCGGTATCATGCTCTACCTGTACAGCAAGGCCAGCTATAGCGGGTACTCGTATATGTGGAATGGAGAGCAGTATGCCATCAAGGAGGGACAATGCATCATAAAGATACCCGAGATGGCAGCCTTTTTGAACTGCTCGGTCTACGCCTTGCGCAAGAACCTGAACGACTTGGCGGAAAAGAAAGTGATCACCAAGAAGAAATTCACCTGCGGACTTGCCGTGGAGATCATCAATTATACAAACTTATTTATCGATCGACATGAATAACACTTCATTCAAACAAATCCCCGCCAGCCTCACGCTACCCGAAGAGCGGAAAGCGGAGAAAGCCCTGCTCTTCGGGCTGCTGGCCTCACGCAAGAGCCTTCCCGAGATCGCCTTCAGGATAAGGCCCGAGATGTTCACCCACCCGGATATCGCCTTGGCGATAGAGGCCTACCTCAGCCTTCACGGGAAGGGGGAAGGAACGGATATACTCTCGGTGGAGAAAGAGATACGGAGGCTCTCGCCGGAGAGGGCCGGGCAACTGCCCGACCTCTTCGAGCTGGCCCGGCAAGACGGCTACATGGAGGTAGGCGGAGAGTTCGTACGGCAGCATTGCCAGTACATAAGGGAGGCCTTCGTGGCAAGGCGGCTTATCCTGAGGTGCCACGAGCTGGCGCATAAGGCGGCGGCCGACGACCGGGATACGCAAAAGCTGATATCGGAACTGGGAACGGTGGCCGACGAACTGGGCGAGCAGCTCTCCCTCACCCACGAGATACCGGACATGCCTACCGCCACCGCCGAGGCCATGGCACGGGTACGGGAGATACGCGAGCGGGTAGCCCGGGGCGGTACGGCGGGCATACATACCGGGCTGGGGGGACTGGACAGGCTTATGGGAGGGTTGCGGACAGGCTCGCTCCACGTGTTCGCCGCCCGCCCGGGCATGGGAAAGACGGCCTTCGCCCTTTTCATGGCGGTGAACGCCGCCAAGCAAGGGGTACCGGTTTGCGTCTACAGCCTGGAGATGTCGAGGGAACAGCTGATCTTCAGGATGCTGGGACAGATAGCCGACGTGGAGCCTTCGAAGATCACCAAGGGAACCGCCACCGAGGAGGAGATGAGAGCCTTGGAGGAGGCGAGCCGGCAGCTGAAAGAATTGCCGATATGTATCAACCAACGCTCGGACATCCAAATAGACGAGATACGCTGCGACATCTCCCTCAGGAGGCGGCAAGGGAAGTGTTCCCTCGCCATCATCGATTACTTGCAGCTAGTAAACCGGGACGACAAGGGGCAGACCCCGAACGAGGCCATCTCGAACATCACCCGCAAGGCCAAGATTACGGCGATGGACGAGGAGATACCGATCGTGCTGCTCTGCCAGCTGAACCGCAATTGCGAGACGAGGGGGACCTACTCCTTCAGGCACCAGCTATCCGACCTCCGGGACTCCGGCTCTATCGAGCAGGACGCCGATACGGTGGCCTTCATCAGCCGCCTCTCCGTGGTGAACATACACGAGGACCCGGATACGCACCTGCCTACCCGGGGGAGGGGCACGATCCTGCTGGCCAAGAACCGCCAAGGCGAGCTGGGACACGTGCGCTTCATGCACAACGAGGGCGTGACCTCCTTCTGGGACGACACCCAGCCGGCATGCGTCCGCAAGGCCCGGGCAGCGGAGCCTAAACCGAAGGGAAAGGGCCTCTTCGAATGCTGACGGACGATACGCTGCGCAAGGTGCGGGAGACGGCCCGCATCGACGAGGTAGCCTCCGGTTACCTCACGCTACATCGCTCGGGGAAGGACTTCGTGGCGCTGTGCCCGTTCCACGACGAGCGGCATCCCTCCTTCCGCGTCTCCCCGGCGAGGAACATCGGGAAGTGCTTCAGTTGCGGCGAGGCGGCGGACCCGATACGGCTCGTGTGCCACATGGAGGGATGCGGCTTCGAGGAGGCAGTACGCCTACTGGCACGCAAATACAATATCGAGGTGGAAGAGACCGCTGCCGCTGGTCGTGAGCGGCGGCGGGACGAGCGGGAAGCGTTGTTGCTGGCGAACGCCTCGTTCGCTAGCGGCCTGCTACCGGGCCACCCCGTAGGTACGGCACGTACGGTAGAGGATCGCCATGGGCTGGAAGAGACCTACCGCGGCTTCGGCGTGGGACTTTGCCCGCCCGACGTCCCCCAAGTGTTCCGCCCCTTCCTAGGCCGGCTCATCTTCCCGATACACACCACCGGGGGACAGGTGGCCGGGTTCGCCGGACGGAGCCTTACCCCGTCGGAGAAGGGGCGGAAATACGTCAACTCCCCCGACAGTCCCGCCTACCACAAGGGGCATATCCTCTACGGCCTGCACAAGGCGGTGAAGGCCGTTCGCTCCGAGGGGCGCATCCTGCTTTGCGAGGGATACAAGGACGTGCTCGCCTTCCACGCCTGCGGCATACGGTACGCCGTGGGGCTATGCGGCACGGCGCTCACCGAGGAGCATATCCGGGCGATACGGAGGCTGGCCGGGCAGGTGACGCTCTCTCTCGATCCCGATCCGGCGGGACGGCAGAACACGGTCCGGTGCGCCCATATGCTCCTGTCCGAGGGATGCGCCGTCAGCCTGCTTCCCCTGCCCGACGGCATGGACCCGGACGAGGTATACCGCCGGAAAGGGAGCGACGAGCTGGCACGCCTAGCACGGGAGGGTACCCTCGATTACCTCTCCTACCGCATCCGCCAAGCGGCTTCCCGCCCTCACACGGACACCGCCGCCATCAACGGGGCGTTGGGCGAGATCGGCCTCCTCTCCTCCCCGCTGGCCGTGTACCGAAAGATCGGGGAGCTATCCGGAGCGACGGGAATACCGATAGAGGTACTACGGCAGGAAATCTCCGTCGCCACAGGCCCGAAAAACGTACCGGTACCGGTGCCGAAGAAGGAAGCCGCAGGCCTCACGCCCGCCCTGCCACGAGAAAGGACATTACTGCGTTTTTGCCTCACGCACCATGACCGGATGTTCTACGACCCCGACGGAAACGGGATTTCCCTGCCCGCATGGGTCTCCGGCGAACTGGCGGACAACGAGCTTCCCCTAGAAGACCCGGAGCACGCCCGCTTGCTCCACCTCCTCGCCGAGGGCAAGCATCCGGACGGGATAGCGGATGAGCGGCTCTCCGCCCTTGTCATCTCCCTCCGGGCCTCCGCGCCGCGGGATACCGGACCGGTACCGGACGAGCGGCTTCCCGACGAGACCCGCTTCCAAGTGCTCCTCTACGGCGAGTCCTTCGCACGCCGGAAGCTAGCCCGGGCTTTGGAGTCCGTCCGCATGGCGGCGACACCCGGCGAGCGCCTGCGCCTACAAGCCACGCTCGAGAATCACTTCGCCCTGAGCGACCGTATCGCCCGGGAATTGCAAAGCCAAAGTATCCTGCCGGAGGGGATATAGGGGGGAGACAAAAAAAAACACTACTGTGCTTGGCGCCGAACACTATTGTGCCGGGAAGCCAACACAGTAGTATCCGAAGCCAAACACAGTAGTGTTCGGACCGGAAACACGATAGTCCTTTTATTTCATGCTATCCAACCAACGCTTGCCGGATGGCGTGTACATCCAAACGATAAACACCACAAGTATCAATAGCATTACCCCGAAAAGAAATGTCAATGGATTCATAGCTCTTTATTATTTCAAGATTTTATTACCACAGAAAGCTAACCCGACAGAGAACAAGATCCCTACCATGAACATTCCAATCATACTTATCTCTATCTTTTCCGATTGGAATAACATAGCTATTCCACCCAGCACCAATGCCGTGAACGTCAGTTTTGACAAATCGTAAAAATATTTGCCCAACGTCTCACGCTGGCACTTCGCCCGTTCACGGGACTCACCTCTCACGTCTCGCCGCTTGTCTTTCTCTTTCATACCGTAAATTTTTCATGTCAATCGAATTTTGATTGGGCAAACATACGCTTATTTCGTTAGAAAACCAAGCGTTATTCACTCAAAATCCACCTCTTTACCCCCATTCACCCGACCTCGCCCCCCTTCGTCCCCGTTGACCGGAATCCCACCGGCGGCATGTCGTACCTTTACAACGTAATCAAAAAAACACCAGACATTATGCCGATCAAGTACCGATTAGTCTTACGAAAAGACATGACCAAGGGAGCCGCCGCCGGCTCCAAGTTGTATTACGCCGTGAACAAGTCCACCGGCACCTGCGATTTCGAGGAGCTGTGCGACCAGATCGCCGACCGCAGCACCGCCTCCCGGGGCGACGTGCAGGTCGTGGTAGACGGCCTCCTCTACATCCTCAAGCAACGCCTCCAGAAAGGGGAGACCGTCCAGCTGGGCGATCTCGGCCACTTCCAAGCCGTGATCGGCAGCAAGGGCACCAAGCTGGAGTCCGACTTCAACGCCTCCCTTATCAAACGTCCTCGGATCGTCTTCCGTCCGAGCGTGACGCTAAAGAGCGTCACCAGCCTCGTCAAGTTCGAGAAGATCGTGCCCGACGCACCCGCCCCGGGAGGAGGCGACAGCGAATCCCCCGACGAAATCTAAATCAGGGCTCCCCTAGGTGCGACACGATGCACTCCCGCTGGCGGGGCGATAAGATCCGTTGGCGGGGATGCCATCCGCACTCCTCCAGCCGCTCCATCAACTTCCCGCTGACACGTATCCACCGGGACAGCTTATCCGAGGCTTTCTTCTTCGACAATAAGGGAAAATAACTCATCGCTATATCACAAAAATAATAGGCGCCGACACCGGTCTCCCGCTTTTCCATACTGATGCTATTTATTTATTAACTTATTCAAAGATAGTAATTTAAGATTAATTTTCCAAGAAAAATCAAACCATAATTCATCGTATATATCATGAAACAAGCCTATATCTCCACCCACCTTGCCGACGCCCAGTCCGCCGGCGCCCGCTTCCACCTGAACCCCATCATCCTCCTTGCCCAAGCCGCCCTAGAAAGCGGCTGGGGCACCTCCCGCCTAGCCCGTGAGGCCAACAACCATTTCGGCATCACCGGCTACGGGGCGAGCAACGCCTTCTGGCACGGGGGCCGCGTCACCGCCCGATACAAGCGGGGCGAGCTGCTGTTCCGCCGCTACGACTCGGCACGCAACTCCTACCTCGACTTCGCCCGCCTCCTCGTCTGCTCCTACCCGCAGGCCGCCGCCATGAGCCGTTTCCCCGCCGACTACGCCAAGGCCATCGCCTACAGCCCCTACATCAGCGAGCTGAACGGCGACAACCGGGAGCGCTACCGGGAGACGCTGGTACAGCTCTGCCACGAGATCGAACCGATTTACTCATCCCTAAAAAACAACAATTGATATGAATAAGATACGACAAATACTTGCCTTCGTCCGCAGCCTGCTGGATTTCTTGCTAAACCTAGGATCTCACACGCCCCAAAAACAACCGCCCCATGACACGACCGACACTCCCACGGAACCCACGCCCCCCTTTCCCCCACTTCCGCCTGCTCGCCTTGGCCAGCCTCTTCCTGCTGGCGGCACTCTCCCTCCTGCTAGACATGCGGGAGGCGGCGCTGGCGGCTATCGGGGCGATACTCTCGCTCTCGTCCACCCCTCGCCCGGCCCCTTGAACCTGCTGGGCTGGGGGCTGATACTCTCGGCGGCGCTGAGCTCGCTGGGAAAAACATATGGCATACTCTTTTAGCGACCCTAAAACCAAGAGAAAATCCATGAAAATGAACAACTCTTGGTTTTTATTTATTATTTTTGTCCATTCAAAGAAAATATCAGAGTATCAATCATCGCAGATATAAAAGGAATGACACAAACTAATAAGAACTCGCATATCGAGACCCTCCGGGGAATCGCCATCCTTCTCGTGGTGATAGGTCACGTGATAGGTTCTACCCCCGAGGGTGGGATGAGAATAGATTTTCCCTCGCCTTGGCGTTACCTGTATCTGTGGATCGACTACATCCAGATGCCCCTATTCACGGCGATAGCCGGATGGGTATATGCGCTCAAGCCTGTCAAAGCGGGTTCCTCCGGTACGTTTATGAAGAGAAAGGCATATCGCTTGCTCGTACCGATGGCAGTGGCCGCCACGCTCTATTTCTTGATCCAATACATAACGCCGGGCACCAACCAGAAAGGAAACCTAGCGGATATATGGAGAATATACGTATTCCCATACACGATCTACTGGTATCTGCCATCCCTGTTCTTGATGTTCGCGGCCATCCGTATGATAGATGCCAACAAATGGATGGATAAGTTTGGCGGTTGGGCCATCTGCCTAGTATGCGCCTTTGCCGGCTTAGTAGTACAAAAGATATTCTTGAGCGATGGGCAAATCCCCAACCTATTCAGTTTCATGGGAGCGATGGCCCAGTTTCCCTATTTCGTAGCCGGAGTCGGGATCCGCAGGTTCTCCAAGCAAATAATCACCCATAAGACAAGTGTCGCCTTATCTTCGCTCGCCATAGTGGGTGTCCTCTCATTGCAGCTCGAGTGGTTTTACCCAGCGGTATCGAAAGATCTCCTCTACGGCCTCACACGGCCTCTATGGGTCATGGCCACCCTAGCCTTGCTACTCAGCCAAAGCTACTCCAGTCGCCTATTCACGTGGGTAGGAAGCTACGCTTATATTATTTACCTATATCACGGTTTCGGTACTTCCGGAGGCCGGATTATATTGAACCGGCTTGGGGTAAGCTCGGAGATCCTTATATTCATGTTCGCTACCGCAATGGCTATATTCATTCCCGTCATTCTCCAGCGAATCGCGAACAGGAACAAGATACTGAGGTTCCTCACGTCAGGAACGTAGGTGCCATTCACTCCATCAAACAAGTAAAAATAATACAAACAATTACAACAAATCATGAAAGAACGAAATCCAATAGACCGGCATGATTTACGGATCAACAAATCCGATAAGGTACTGGAAGTCGGGAGTGGGCATAATCCTACATACCGAGCCAACGTCATCGTGGAAAAATATATATCCTCCAATTACCATAGAGGAGGCGATATAAAAATATACCCACACCAGAAATTCATAAACGCTGACGGTTCCAGCATGCCTTTCAAGGATAAAGATTTCGACTATGTCATTTGCGCACAAGTATTAGAACATGTAGACGACCCCATCGCTCTCGTTAATGAATTACAACGAACCGCCACTCGTGGCTATCTGGAAGTCCCCAGTTTCATCGGAGAATCCTTGTTCCCTAAAAAATCACATAAATGGGTTTGCCTAGAAATCAATGGGAAACTCGTGTTATTCGATAAGGCGAAACTCCCCTCCCTGTTTCCCGATTATGGTAAGACATTCCTGAATTTCCTGCCATACGAAAGTATATCCCTTCGCATATTTTATCTGGCCTATCACCAAATAACGACAGTTCGATATGAATGGAAAGATTCCATCGATATCTTAGTCAATCCGGACGATCCTTATTACAGGGCGTTTTTCGAGCAGGATTGGTCTGACGAGATGATCAGAACGATCTTTCCGTACAGGGATAAGAAAAACGATCTGCAAATCACCATATCCGCATTCTTTCATCTGGTGAAAACGTTGGTAAAAAGAAAGATGCAACGGCAAAGCCCAATCACGCTTGAAGAATATCTAAAACGAACCAATCAAACCCTATAGATTAATTTTTTCCTTGACAAGATGTTTTATCAAATCAAACTCTTGAAAATTAAACAAATATGAGAGATATAAATAATAAGCGATCCCGACGCTCCCCCCAATGACTAATTGCGCGAACGGAGGTATGCTTAGTAACGTTATTACATAAACGATCCCTCCCATAGTAAACGTGAGGAATAAAATCGGCGATAGTTCACATATCTGCACGAACATACCCAGTCTCGTGAGTTTGCGGGTATAATAGGTTATTATTATCATATCCACGAAAGAATATAGAATAAGACCGGCGCACATTCCTTTCACGCCCAATGGAATAGTAGCGAAAAGAATCAAGAAAGCCATGGTCTTCTTCAATATCTCCGCATACAGGAAATAATCCGAGCGCCCCTTGACATTCAACAAGCTATTATTTATCTTCATTACCGGGTCCCACATGTATGCGATACAAAGTATTTGCAATAACGGCACCGCCTCAATCCATTTATCTGTCAACAGCAAACGAACCAAAGGATCAGCCAACGCACACAAAATAAGCATGACTGGAAAAACCAGGAAACACGCCATTCGCATATATCTCAAGAACATGCGGCTCAGAGCTTCCTCGTCATCCTGCAACCTACATTGTATCGGGTACACGGCTCGCACGATCACGTCCGTCAAATTCGTCGAGGGGAATTGGGCCAGCGTAAAGGCACGGTTATAGTATCCCAGCTCGGCCGCCGAGAATTTCTTTCCTATTATCAATGTATATAGATTCTTGTATAAAGTATGTAACAATGAGGACAGCAACAACTTCGAGCCAAACGAGAATAACGTGCGGAACGACTCCAAGGAGAAACTCCTGCCGGGCATCCAGCCGGAGAAAAACCAGACAAGGACGACACGAAAGAAATTATTCAGCAAGGACTGGTAGACCAATGCCCAAGCTCCATAACCGGAATAAGCCAGCCAGACACCTACACCGCCACTCAGCACCACGGCCGACAAAGAGGCCTGGGCTTGGCGCTTAAAATCCAAGGATATCGTCATCTTGGCCTGCTGGACGATCCCAAAGGAGTTGATAATGAGCGTAAGCCCGATGCCCCGGGCGATCGGAGCCAACTGGTCTTCTTCATAGAACTTGGCGATCCAAGGAGAAGACATGTATAATAACAAGTAGATCAAGACGGAAATGACAATATTAAAATAGAACACGGTACTATAATCCGCGTCCGTCCTATCCTTCTTCTGGATTAAGGCATTCGCAAAGCCGCTATCGATAAAGGTCTGGGCTATCGACATGAATATACTCAACATGGCGATCAAGCCATAATCGGCAGGCAGAAGCAGGCGGGCGATTATCAGGCTCAATATAAATTGGACTCCCTGCACGGAGAATCGTTCTACCGCGCTCCAGAAAACACTTTTAGTGACTTGCTGCTTGATCGACATATTATTCGAGTATCAAAAGCTTAAACAATCCTTATTCCCTATAAATCGCTCCCACCAGATCGCCAATGTCAGCAAATTGAAATATTGTATCGCCCTATTTTGTCTATACCAAAACCAGTTATCCTCATTATGAACCTCCAAGTCATATCTTCTCACGAAGCGCTCCACGGTCTTTCTATTCAAGTAGTCGCCAACCACTGAAGAGCTAAGAATAAAGTCCGCTATACGAGTCCTTTGCCTGTCATCCTTGAAAAACAGGGGCATCGGGGCGAAGCCTCCTTGCTTTTTCTTCGAGGTGATCGCCTCAGGAAGCAATGGCTTATAATGATACTTCAACAGATATTTTGCCGTGGCATGGCCTCTGGCGATCTTGGCGACACTATCACCCTTGCACTTATAGCAAACCGGCAATTCCGACAAGAAACGATACAAGTCAAGATCCATATACGGGAAAGCCAAGTTATTGCCAAACATATCGGCCATCTTGGAAGCCTTAAATAAAATGACCTGGTTAATGATCCTCTCCACGTCGCTTTTATAAAGATGCTGCGTGTAAAGAGCCTCGAAGCTTCGCGTATCGGGACGGTGCCGATCCGGTGCCGGCAAAAAGTCTTGATCAAGCATCAAATCCTTTAGCCAAAAAGAGGGAAAACCGAATAAATCACCTTGCAATATATGCAATATCTTATCCAAATGGAAACGAAGTCGATAAAGCGAGTTATTCGTATCAAAACCGGATTGATTCAAGAACCCATACAATAAGCGCATCAATGGTTTCATCCCGATACGGGACGTCAAGTAATGCAACGCTACCTCCCTGCCGGAAGTCCCGAAATATTGATCACTGCCATCGCCTCCTAACAGGATATCCGGCTTGGCTTGGCCGATCAGACGCATGACCGAGTAATTTACCATTAAGCCTCCTTCGACGAACGGATCACCCAGAAACTCTACGATATCCGGCAAAGAAGAGATTTCGCTTCCATCTATCTCATATTCCGCATGAATCGTATGAAACGTATCGGACATACAACGTGCCAAAGGCAACTCGGTCCAGTTATCACCTTTGAACCCTATGGAATAGGAACGGATATCTCCATTATAGATCTTTCGCAAGGCCGCTAAATTACAGCCGGAATCATATCCTCCGCTCAATAGGATACCGACGTTGGCACTAGAGCCGATACGTCTTTGGATAGCCACGGCATGCAATCCGGCATATTCTTCCGCGTATTCTTCCAGACTTTTTCGAGGAGTAGCAGGAGCCATGGTGTAGGAAGGAAATAAAGACATACTTCTCAAATCCCCATCCCGCCATAACAGGAGTTCTCCGGCACCCAGCTTACAGACCCCTTCCAACGCACACATAGGGGTCTCTATATAGCCTATGGAAAGAAATGAGCTTAAGGCCTTATAATTAGGGACTGCCGTAAATCCGTCCATATCTTTTAAACGCATAAGCGAGGAGGAAAAATATTGACTCGTATAATAAACCTGATAAGATGTACCATGATGGTCCCTGAATATCACCGCCGAATCCGGAGTTCTCAACAAGCAAGTAAATGAGCCGTCTAACCGGGCGAAGCCTGTGTAACCTTTTTCTCGATAAATCTCAATGATTATTTTAGCCTCATTAGCGGCAGGATCATAACCTAATGTCTTTTTATTATAAAGTACCCCAAAGAACCAAACAGATATCCCATCGACCTTATGAATCCGACAAGAACCCTCATAAAGGAAATCTTCCTTTCTCTCAACATCCCATTTACCGATAAACATAATCACACCTAATTTATTGTTTTACCCCATGTTCCGTATGTATGAATTTTTTGTTCGCCCCCCTTAACCGGAAGAGATTCAAGAACATCTCCCAAAATGACCCGGGCAATGAGATCAACGCCTCGCAAAGCCTTCTCGTATACAATTCCTTGGGTATAGCCAACGCCAAGGATAACAACAGAAGGCCAAGCAGTATCCACCATTTCACCGAGGCAGGCCAGCATATAAATGACAACACGACCGACATAATGAATATAACCCCCATTATAATGATCCTCGGAAGGCTCATTTGCTGGAATATCTTATCACAAAAATCCCATTTACCCGCTTTTATGGCAGAAGGAAGATCACCGAGGGACTCGCCTAAATAATGAAATTGAGCAGATAGCCAACGCCTGCGTTGATTGGCGAAATCTTTCTGATTCTGGATCTTCTCATCCCATACATAAGCGTCCGGCAAATAACCGATCCGCTTGTTATTTTTAAACAGGGAAAGCTCTAAAGCACGATCAAAACCGCCTACCGCATGAATGCCGGCCAACTCGTTCTTTATAAAATCATACTGAAAGGCCATGCCTGACCCGATCAAGGCCGAGGAAAATCCGAGATTCACATGCCCTTGCCGGAAAATACTATTATTAATCTCCTCACTTACAGCATCCAGATAAGCTAAATTCGTATTCAAATTCTTTGCCGTACGGTGCGCTTGGTAAGCTACGGTCGTATCCGTAAAAGCCGCTTGGTTTATCTTTCGCAAGAAATCTGGCCCTATCGTATTATCCGCATCCAAAATCAAAGCAATATCATAACCTTCCAAATGACTCATGGCCAGATTCAACGCCTTGGCCTTGGTGCTATTCTCAAAATGAACGATCTCTAATTGAATAGGCAACGATGATAAAGTCCGGTTCGTATCATCACTCATCTTATCGGAAATCACCACCGCATCATAATGGGTGGAGGGATAATCTTGGCATAAACAAGACTCGACACACTCCATGATTACTTTATCTTCCTTATAGGCCGGTATCAAAATCACGATCCTGCGCATACCGTGTTCACGACGCTCTTCCTGTTTCGCTACACGGAGACGGGAAGCGACACTAAAAACAAATAGATATAGTACCTTGATAGAAAACAAGGTAAACAAAGCAATTTCTAACCCCTGCAGAATAACCATATCGTGAATTTACAATTTTCGACAAAATTAGTAAATTCAAACTAGAAGACAGGTAACTTCCTAAGATTATCATAAAGAATTTTGTTTTTCATATTAAAAAGATGTTTCTTTGCCTATGCGTGATTAACATATAGTTATAGTTACATTATTATATTATGATAAAAAATTATTCAGCCATCATTGAGATCCTCTTCTGGATCGGCATCGGGATCGTTTTCTATACCTATCTGGGGTATGGGATCGTATTATACCTTATGGTCAAGATCAAGGAGCTGTTCGTAAAACCCCGGTCCCCCCGCCTTCCAGAGCCGCTGCCGGAGGCCACGTTGCTGATAGCCGCCTACAACGAGGAGGCGATCGTGGCGAGCAAGATGGTGAATTGCAGACAACTGGATTATCCGGCGGATAAGCTGAGACTGGTCTGGATCACCGATGGAAGCAATGACAACACGAATGAGAGACTGAAAGAGTACCCGGAGGTCACCGTACTGTACCAACCGCGGCGACAAGGAAAGACCGCCGCCTTGAACCGGGCCCTCCCCTACGTCAATACTCCCTACGTCATCTTCACCGACGCCAACACGATGCTGAACAAGGGCGCCATCAAGGAGATCATACGCCAGTTCAGCGACCCACGGGTAGGCTGCGTGGCCGGAGAGAAACGGGTAGAGATACAAGCCGAGCAAGGAGCCACCGCCGGAGAAGGCATATACTGGAAATACGAGTCCGCCCTCAAGCGACTGGACTACCGCCTATACTCCGCCGTCGGGGCGGCAGGCGAACTCTTCGCCATCCGTACCTCCCTCTTCGAGCAGATGCCCCCGGATACCCTACTGGACGATTTCATCCTCTCCCTGCGCATAGCGATGAAAGGCTATAAGATCGCTTACAGCAAAGAGGCGTACGCCCTCGAGAGCGCCTCCCTGAACATGCGGGAGGAGGAGAAACGTAAAGTACGCATATCGGCCGGAGGATTGCAATCGGTATGGCGGCTACGGGGATTATTGAATATCTTCCGGTACGGGATACTGAGCTTCCAATACATCAGCCACCGGGTACTGCGCTGGACGCTGACGCCGGTCGTGCTCTTCGCCCTCCTGCCCCTCAACCTTCTCCTAGCCTGTACCGGGCATACCCTTTACACGGTCATCCTTGCCCTGCAATTAGCGTTTTACCTGCTGGGATACTTGGGGTATAAAATGGAAAAACGGAACATCCGGAACAAGCTATTATTCATTCCTTATTACTTTTTATTCATGAATATCAATGTCATACGAGGGTATAGCTATCTCGCTAAGCATAAAGGCACAGGCGCTTGGGAAAAAGCCAAACGAGGCGCGGGATAAAAAAATAAAAAAATAGATGGATAAATAGTCGTTATATGTCGACTTTAATTAATACTTTTGCGCTATTGATACTATTTGAATATCAAGAAAACTAGAACACAATTTAGATACAATGGATAAATTGGCCTCAGAGTATAAAGTTCTTATCGTAGATGATGTCCCTACAAACGTCATGCTAGTACAAGCCATACTGAAGAAAGAGGGATATACGCTTTTGACTTGCGACAGCGGGACAAAAGCACTACGCATAGCTAACGAGAAACACCCAAATCTGATATTACTCGATATCATGATGCCTGAGATGGACGGATATGAGGTCCTCCAGCATCTGAAAAGCAATCCCGAGACTACGGATATACCCGTGATTATCATGTCCGCCCTAAGCGATATGCAAAGCATCGTGAAAGGTTACCAATTGGGCGCCACCGAATACGTCACAAAGCCTTTCCAACGTGAGGAGCTGGTGAAGAGGGTGGCCCACCGCTACGAGCTTTACAGCATCAAGCGCATCAAGGCCGAGCTGGAGAACACGATCGAGTCTAGGGATACGCTATACTCCGTTATCGCCCATGACCTGCGTTCCCCGCTAGGCTCGTTGAAAATGATGAATAACGCCATCTTGATGATGGTGGACAAGGAGCGGGTAGGCGACGAGGTGTACGAGATGATCCAGATGATGAACAAGACCTCCGAGGAGATCTTCCTCTTGCTGGACAACCTGCTGAAATGGGCCAAGAACCGCTTGAACAAGCAGCACGTATATAAGCAACAGACCGACATAAACAGTATCATCGACAGTACCGCCGAGATGTATGTCCCGATGGCGGCGCAAAAAGGCGTGAAGATTATCCTAGAAAATCTGGATAAAGAGCTGGTAGGCTTGGTCGATATCGATATGCTCAAGACGATTATCCGTAACCTGATCTCTAACGCCATGAAGTTTAGTTTCGAGGGGGGCACGATCACCTTATCCTCACGCTCCGAGGGGGATTTCGTAACCGTTAGCGTGAAAGATACCGGCAAGGGCATCAAGAAAGAGGATCAAGACAAGCTCTTGAAACAAGACTCGCATTTCACGACCTACGGGACGAAGAACGAGAAAGGCTCCGGTCTGGGATTGATGCTTTGCAAGGACTTCGTGGAGCTTCATGGAGGAAAGCTTTGGTTCGAGTCCGAGGGCGAGGGCAAAGGAACGACCTTCCTGTTCTCGATGAAGGCGCTGAACCAAGAGGCATAGCCGATCGACGTACCGCCTGTCTCTACCGATCGTAGACAAGTGTCGTACAAACAAACTAAATATTTCGTATATTTGCATCCCGGATTAATATCCGGGATTTTTTTGTGTGCCGAGGTGACATTAGGTACATTATTATTTATCGTATAAACATTATTATCGTATGTATACCGTAATTAAACGTATGGAGATCTCCGCTTCCCATAGCTTGAGATTGTCCTACCCCAGCAAATGTGAGAATCTACATGGTCACAATTGGATGATCACGGTTTATTGCCGCTCCAAGGAATTAAACGCCGATGGCATGGTGGTCGATTTCAGTCATATCAAGAGATCGGTGAAATCCCTGTTGGACCACCAGAACTTAAACGATATCTTGCCTTTCAACCCGACGGCGGAGAACATAGCCTTTTGGGTATACGAGCAGATCCCATCTTGTTTCAAGGTAGAGGTAAAAGAGTCTGAGGGTAACACGGCGATCTATGAGGAAGATTAACGAAATATTCTACAGCTTGCAAGGCGAGGGGTTCCATACGGGGACTCCCGCCGTATTCGTCCGCTTCTCCGGTTGCAACCTGAGATGTAGCTTCTGCGACACCCGCCACGAGGAGGGCGTAATGATGACGGACGAGGAGATCGTGGAGAAGGTATCTTCCTTTCCCGCACGGATAGTGATCCTGACGGGAGGAGAACCTAGTCTGTGGATCGACAAGGCGCTTATATCCCGCTTACGTGAGGCGGGGAAACAGATCTGTATCGAGACGAACGGCACACGCCCCTTGCCCGACGGCATCGACTGGGTGACTTGCTCGCCCAAGGAGAACGCCCCGGTGGTATTGGAAAGGATCGACGAGATAAAGGTGGTTTATACCGGGCAAGACCTGTCCGCATACGCCGAAATCCCCGCACGGTACCATTTCCTGCAACCCTGCTCCTGCCAAAATACGAAAGAGGTAGTGGATTACATCCTCCGGCATCCCCGGTGGAGGCTAAGCCTGCAAACCCATAAACTGATCGATATCCAATAGATAGGGTGAGACGGGGTATCTCCCCCGTCTCTACTACTATAGATAACGGACTTCTTTACCTCTCACGGCGTCATTCACCACTCCATCGCCATAGGCCAACTCGCCATTCACGAAAGTCTTCCATACGCCATGGTGGAACGTATAGCCCTCGAAAGGAGACCAACCGCATTTGTACAAGATATTCTCCTTCGATACCGTCCAAGTCCTCTCCGGATCGATCAATACGATATCGGCGTAGTATCCGGGACGGATGTATCCCCTCCTATCGATACGGAACAGCTCCGCCGGCATATGCGCCATCTTCTCGACCACCTTCTCGTACGTGAAACGGCCTTCCATCGCCAGCTCCAACATCGTGATCAAGGAGTGCTGGATAAGCGGTCCTCCGGAAGCCGCCTTCAAGCAAGAGCCTTGCTTCTCCTCCGGTAGATGCGGGGCATGGTCGGTAGCCACGATATCGATCGTATTGTTATTGACCGCCTCACGCAGCGCCGTGCGATCCTCGATCGTCTTGATAGAAGGATTCCACTTGATACGATTACCGAATTGGGCGTAGTCGCCGTCATGAAACCACAGATGGTGCACGCAGACCTCGCCGGTTATCTTTTTCTCGCTCAAGGGAAGATGGTTACTGAGCAACGATAATTCCTTCTCCGTGGAGAGATGCAGGATATGCAAACGGGAATCCAAGCGGGTAGCCAGTTCAACCGCCTCGGCCGAGCATTGGTAGCAGGCCTCCTCGCTACGGATCTTACTATGGAAAGAGATATCCAGATCCTCGCCATGCAGGTTCGTGTAATACTGGATATTACGCCGGATCACCTCCTCTTTCTCCGCGTGGATGGCGATCAGCATACCGGCCTCGCCGAAGATACGCTCCAACGAGTCTTTCTTGTCCACCAGCATATTTCCCGTAGACGAGCCGAGGAAGAGTTTCAGTCCCGGCACACGGCTACGATCCAGCCTGCGGATCTCGTCCATATTATCGTTTGTCCCACCGAAGAAGAAGGAGTAATTCGCACGGGAGACCTCGGCGGCACGGTTGAATTTCCATTCCAGATCGGCGATCGTCGTGGTCTGTGGCTTCGTGTTCGGCATGTCCATGAAGGTCGTCACGCCACCGGCCACGGCCGCACGGCTCTCGGTCCCGATATCCCCCTTATGGGTAAGCCCGGGGTCCCGGAAATGCACCTGATCATCGATGACGCCCGGTATCAACCATTTCCCCGTAGCGTCGATCACTTGGTTCGCCTCGGCACGCACGTTCCCGGGAACCTCCCCCTCGAACACCGCCGCGATCTTATCCCCCTCCACCAACACCGAGCCGATAAAAGAACGGCCCTCGTTGATGATTCTCGGATTTTGGATTAATATTTTATTCATCTTTCTTATTCTATTATAAATTGTCAAACTCTGTTTTCATTAGGCATGGCTCGCATGTTTCCTCGGATACTTCCTGAAGAAACTCCACCATTTCAATTGAAGGACGCCGAATAAAGCCTCCCCGAATATCGAAGAGTTCATCTTGGAGACACCCAAGGCACGGTTGATAAAGATGATCGGCACCTCCACGAGCTTGAAGCCGCACTTATAAGCCGTAAACTTCATCTCCACCTGAAAGGCGTATCCCTTGAAATGGACACGGTCCAGATCGATCGTCTCCAGCACCTCACGGCGGTAACATTTAAAGCCCGCCGTCGTATCCTGTATCTTCATACCCGTGACGATACGGACATACACCGAGGCGAAATAAGACATCAACACACGGCCCAACGGCCAGTTCACCACATTCACCCCGTTGCAATACCTCGATCCGATGGCTACGTCGGCACCCTGCCCGGTACAAGCGGCGTATAGCTTCGGCAGGTCATTGGGATTATGACTGAAATCGGCGTCCATCTCGAAAATAAAATCATATTTATGCTCGATAGCCCATTTAAAACCCCGGATATAAGCGGTACCCAATCCCAGCTTCCCCTTACGCTCCACGATAAAAAGACGCTCCGGGAACTCCTTCTGCAAGCCCTTCACGATAGCCGCCGTCCCATCCGGAGAGCCATCATCGATCACCAAGATATGAAACACTTTCTCCAGCCCGAACACGGCACGAATGATATTCTCAATATTCTCCTTCTCGTTGTATGTAGGAATAATGACGATACTGTCTGACATATACTTTAATCAATTAATTTTTAGCTCATTATATATACGACTGTAAACCATTTGTAAATAACTCTCCAAAGTTACATATTTTTTCTGTGTAAATCTATCATCCAGTTAGCCCATTCGTCTGTTCCATGATAAGCAAATGTATTTTGGCTTTTCACCCAACTTCTCCGATTTCCCCCTAAATGCCTAATACTCAAATTAAGCTGCTTTATTCTTCCACTTTTATTCGATTATTCCAGCGTTTTTCCGTAAGTTTGTCTTCATTAATTTCTAACGCTTGTAAAATTAAGTACTATGAATATACAGCAACTCGAATATATCCTAGCGGTGGATACTTATCGTCATTTCGCAAAGGCAGCAGAGCATTGTAGGGTGACACAACCGACATTGAGTATGATGATCCAAAAGCTGGAAGACGAACTAGGTATTAAATTGTTCGATCGAAACCTACAACCCGTTCGCCCCACACCTGCCGGACGTAAGGTTATTGAGCAAGCGAGAAATGTCCTCTATCAGGCTTCTCTTATCAAAGATATCGTGAACGAGGAGGAACAGTCATTGAAAGGTACGTTCCGCTTAGCGGTGCTACCGACTATCGCCCCTTATTTACTACCTCGCTTTTTCCAGCAATTATCGGAAAAGCATACGGATCTTGACATCCGTATGCTGGAAATGAAAACCGCTCCCACTATGGCCGCCCTGCAAAACGGGGAAATCGACGCCGCTATCATAGCGAACCAACCCACTGAATCCAATTTACAAGGAGATATATTATATTATGAGCAATTCTTCGGATACGTGGCTCACAACGAATCTATATTCAAAAAGGATTTGATCCGTACCGCCGATATCAACGACGAGCGGTTGTGGCTGTTGGACGAGGGACATTGCTTCCGTGACCAGCTGATGCGTTTCTGCCAGATGGAGAAGGTAAAGGTTCGCCAAGCCGCTTACCGTTTAGGTAGCCTAGAGACATTTATGCGTATGGTGGAAAGCGGTAACGGTATTACGTTCATCCCGGAATTGGCTACCCTGCAGTTAAGTAAAGAGCAGAAAGAATTGGTACGTCCGTTCGCCATTCCCAAGCCGACACGGGAGATCGTCTTTGTCACCCGTAAAGATTTTATCCGGCATACCGTAGCGGGTATTTTAATAGAGAGCATCAAGAAAGCGGTACCTAAAGAAATGTTGACTTTGCAGCCCGGACAAAAGGTTGTGTGATTTTTTTGATAAATCCCATAGGGTATTTCTTTCCTGGGCGATCATATAAGTACAAAGTGATTATTTACCATTAAAACAATACAAATATGAAAGCGCTCTGTAAACAAACTATGGGATTTATCCTGATGATACTGTTGGCTTGCGGTGTAACCTCTATAAAGGCACAGGATAGCGCAGACGATGAGTTTATCACTGTCAGCGGTGTAGTAAAAGACAAGCAAACACGAAAAAAACTGGAATACGTAAATATCTCTATTCCGGGAACCAACGTGGGAACGATCACCAATAATGACGGTGAGTTCTCTATCAAAGTGAAAAACGGCCTCCATGCCAGACAAGTAGAAGTATCGCATATCGGATATTTGAATGGCTTGATCCCCGTAAACGATAAGGACATATTAGAATGTACGGTATTACTCGAACCGAACATGAATACGCTCAGCGAAGTCATTATCCGGGCCGGAGATCCTCGATATATCGTAGAGGAAGCGATTGAGAAAGTAAATAAGAATTACATTACCACGGGTAGCATGCTTACTGGGTTCTACCGGGAGACCGCACAAAAAGGCCGTCGCTATATCAATATATCGGAAGCGGTTATCGATGTTTACAAAACTCCCTATAAGGACAGGAACGTGGAACGGGATCGGGTACAGATCTATAAAGGACGTAAATTATTGAGCGAGAAGGCTAGCGACACATTAGCCGTGAAATTATTGGGAGGCCCTAACCTATCCGTTTACGTGGATGTGGTGAAGAATCCGGATTTATTGCTCGACCCGAATATCTTACCTTATTACGCCTTCCGTATGGAAGAAAGCGTGATGTTAAACGACCGACCGCATTACGTAATCAGTTTCCAACCTCAAGCGATCTTGCCTTACGCTTTATATTACGGCAAATTATATATCGATAAGGAACGGCTTTCCTTCAGCCGTGCGGAATTCGCCCTCAGCATGGATGACCGGAATAAGGCTACCGAGGCCATCCTCCGCAAAAAGCCTTTTGGCTTGCGATTTAAACCCGTGGAGGTAGCTTTCCTCGTAACTTACAAAGAACGTGACGGCATGAGCTATCTGAGTTATATCCGCAATGAGGTTCGCTTTAAATGCGACTGGAAACGAAAACTCTTCTCTACCAACTACACGATCGTATCCGAGATGGTCGTTACCGATGGTAAAGAACAAAATAACTCCATCCCCTACCGGATGTCTTTTAAAGCGGATCAGTCTCTATCCGACAAGGTATCGGACTTCGCCGACGAGAACTTCTGGGGAGCTTACAACATTATCGAGCCTACCGAGTCTTTGGAGAATGCGGTATATAAATTAAAGAAGCAACATAAAAATTGACCGTGTAAATATACTATCGACAATGATATGGACAAATCATTATCTTTGTCCATTATCAATTATCTGTTGAAACCAAATTATTATGGATTTGTTCGTACTCAAAAAGATCAAGGAAGGGGATATTAAAGCATTCGAAAGTATTTTCAGGCTTTATTATACCCCTCTTTGCCTGTACGCAACCAGTATAACAGGAGAGCTGGAAGTTGCGGAGGAGATCGTCCAGGACTTGTTTTACGTGTTCTGGAAAGAAAGAGAATCTCTTCCGATCTTACGTTCCATCAAGAACTACCTTTATGGAGCTACCCGGAACCGGTCCTTACAATATCTGGAGCATCAGGAAGTACGATACCGATACCGGAATACGGTTTTAGCCGGAGAGAATCCGGAATCCGAATCGTATACCCCGCAAGATCAACTTGAGTACAAAGAATTGCAATCCTTGGTCAACCGGGCATTAGGTAAATTGCCCGAACGACGCCTCCGGATCTTTCGGATGCACCGTTTCGAAGGAATGAAATACGCGGAGATAGCCTCCAGCCTCTCATTGTCCATAAAGACAGTAGAAGCGGAAATGACCAAGGCACTACAAACACTAAGAAAAGAAATCGAGAATTATACCTAACAGTTATGAATCAAATAGAAAAAAATAAATTGAAGACAGACCAAGCATGGGAACAATTATATACTCGCTTGGAGCAAGACGGGCTGCTGGATAAGCCAATTTCCGGTACACAAATCCCATACCGGATCGGACTTATGAAATGGGCCGCCGCTATCATCATACTTTGTGTATCGGTAGCTACAGCTATTTTCCTTGGACAAGAACGGACACCGGAGACCACTCTGCTCACCCTGCATAATAACGAGGCTTCCACCACCTTGGTCACGACTTTGGAAGACGGGTCTATAGTTTATCTGGCCGATAACAGCCAGTTAAGCTATCCGGAACATTTCCAAAGAGAAAAAAGAGAGGTGTCTCTACTAGGAAACGCTCTTTTTGATGTAAGCGGGAATAAGGAACGTCCTTTCCTAATCGAGACAGAGCAGGCCCGGATCGAGGTATTGGGAACCTCATTCAATATCAAAAGCTCGGATAAAAGCGCCTTTGAATTGGCCGTTCGCCGGGGATTAGTGAAAGTGACACTCAAGAAGAACGGAGAACAAACGCTGGTAAAGGCCGGCCAAACCGTATCCTTATTCTCCAACCGTTTACAAGTAGTTCCGACTCAAGATAACGAACAATTTTCCGATTACACCCGCCGTATCCAATTTAAGGATGAGCGTCTGGGAGATATCTTGCATGTAATTAATCTGGAATATCCGAAGATGCCATTGAAGACAACGGCTGATTTAGAGAATAGACGGCTGACCGTTAGTTTCTATAATAACTCACCCGCGACGATGGCTGAACTGATCTGCGCAGCGTTAAAACTAAAATGTACGCAACAAAATAATATATGGATGATTTCCGAACCTTGAGACAGCTGGTCGTAGGATGGTTACTGTTACTCGTAGCTCTCATCCCTATGAATGCCCAGAATGGTAACGTACTGGGACAGGTCATACGATTGCCTAAATCAAAAGGAAATATCTACCAATTGCTGGGACTCGTCACGGAACGTTCCGGCTATCTTTTTATATACGACAGTAAGATTATCGATAATGAACAAACAACATCAATAAAAGGTGGAGATTATACGATACAAGAAGCCATATACGCTATTACCGGTAATAAAAATCTGGCGATCCGTGCGATAGAGAACCATCTCCTACTTTATATGCCAGAGAGTCTCTCCGCTCCCAAAAGTGTATCCGTAACTCCCGATTCCATACAAACCTATTTCTCGATAGAAGGTTCTTTACAGGATCAATATACCCATGAGCCAATCGCATTCGGATCGGTAGGAATCGGTGAGGCCGCTATTGGCACCATCACCAACCAGAATGGAGAGTTCCGATTGAAATTACCGGACTCACTCCGGTTATCCAAGGTACGTTTCTCTCATATCGGCTATCTTCCCCAAGAGATAGATAGTCGGGAGTTAATAGATAAACATACCGTCTTATCTCTAGAGCCTAAAGTAATCTCTATCCAAGAAGTTATCGTGCGTCTAACCAATCCGAAACGCTTATTACAGGAGATGCTGGACAAGAGAAGAAGCAATTATTCCCAGCACCCGATTTACCTTACCACATTTTACAGAGAAGGCGTTGAACGTAAAAAAGGACTCGTAGGACTGACCGAGGCTGTTTTTAAGGTATATAAGGCATCTTACCACAGCAATGCCTTGGCCGATCAAGTGAAACTACTAAAGATGCGCCGCATCAGTAACGAGCAGGAAAAGGACACATTGATCACAAAAATGAAGTCGGGTATCTACTCCTGCCTTGTCTTGGACTTGATGAAACAGTTACCGGAGTTTCTGGATCCTAGCCCGGATTCACCCTATACATACGCCCATACCGACATCACGGTAGTGGATGATCGACTTGCTAACGTCATCTCTTTCGAGCAACGAAAGAGTATCAATGAACCGCTTTATCGGGGACAGATATATATCGACATGGAAAATAATGCCTTATTAAGGGTGGACTTTGAGGTCAATCCCCAATATATCGAGCAAGCGGCCGGCATGTTCGTCGAGAGAAAAAGCCGGAATTTACGGATCACGCCCCAGAAAGTAGCCTATACGGTATCTTACAAGCAATGGAATGGCACCTACTACATTAACCATATCCGGGGAGATCTGCGTTTTAAAATTAAAAAAAGAAGACAACTTTTTAACACAAATATTTTACATACTTGGTTCGAAATGGTTACCTGTAAGATAGATACAGCCAATGTGAACCGCTTCTCACGCATTGAATCCCTTCCAACCCGCACGGTTTTCTCGGATACTCACTTCAACTACGACGAGGGTTTCTGGGGAGATTTTAACGTAATATTACCTGAAGACAAACTGAATGAGGCTATTAGCAGAATCACCTCAAAGATAGAGGAAACGAACTACTAATCCCCTGAAAATCATAAAGAGAGCCTTTTCGCAAAGGCTCTCTTTATAGGTTTTTAATAGGTATTAGTCTTTAAGGCAAAAAGATTGTTTAGGTTATCTGCATGCAAAGATGGGCTAATTAATATAATTGAGCAAATAAAAAAAGATATTGTACAACACATTTTTTTAAGTTTATCGAAACTTCTTTGCAGCTTGTGTTACTTTTTAACAATTACAGACTCCAATAGATCATCTGATGGATGCTACCTCGATAGACTCCTTTCACGTCCGCCAACACGGCATGTTCATTCGTGATCGACATGAAGTAGGACTCATCCAGCTTCAAATAAGTCGTATGAGCGACAGCTACCACTACCGCATCATATTTCTTCCCGGGCCTCTCTACTAACCGGATACCGTACTCTTGCAATACTTCCAAAGGGGAAGCGAACGGATCCATCACATCGACCTCGGCTCCGAAGTCCTTAAACTCATTGATAATATCGGCTACTTTCGAGTTACGTATATCCGATACGTTTTCCTTAAAAGTCATACCCATCACCAACACATGCGCTCCTAGGATATTTTTCCCCTGCGAGATAATCTTTTTCACGACCTTCTTTCCGATATACCGTCCCATGGAATCGTTCACGTAGCGACCGGAGTTGATCATCTTCGTGTGATATTGCAATTCTTTGGCTTTATGCACCAGATAGTAAGGATCTACCCCTATACAATGCCCACCTACCAATCCGGGAGAGAAAGGCAGGAAATTCCATTTCGTTCCGGCGGCTTTCAATACATCAAACGTATTTACCCCCATTCGATCGAAAATAATGGAAAGCTCGTTCATAAGGGCTATATTCACGTCACGCTGGGTATTCTCGATAATCTTGGCGGCTTCGGCTACCTTGATACTAGGCGCACGGTGCAACCCCGCTTGAACGACCAGCTTATAGACTTCCGATATCGTTTCCAAAGCTTCGGCATCGCAGCCGGAAACGATCTTCACGGTATTTACCAAGGTATGTACCTTATCACCCGGATTGATTCGTTCCGGTGAATATCCAACCTTAAAGTCCTCTCCTACTCTCAACCCTGAAACCTCCTCCAAGATCGGGATGCAATCCTCTTCCGTACATCCCGGATATACGGTAGATTCGTATACTACATAATCGCCTCGTTTAAGGACTTTGCCTACCGTGCGGGTCGCACCCAACAAAGGGGATAGATCCGGCTCGTTATGGCTGTCTATCGGGGTAGGAACAGCTATAACGTAAAAAGAAGCCTCCCACAACTTTTCTATAGAAGAAGTAAATGTGATATCTTTATGTTCAAATACCTCAGTAGGAAGCTCACCACACGGATCAATACAGTTCCGAAGCTTGTCCAAGCGATCCTCGTTGATATCAAATCCGATAACGGAAACATGTTTAGCGAATTCCATCGCGATAGGAAGCCCGACATATCCTAGTCCGATTAGGGCAAGTTTCGTTTGTTTATCTAGTAACTTTGTATACATCTTATTATTTCATCATTCTACTTAAAAGTCCGGGTTCCAAGGAGTGTCCCAAACAGACGAGATTGTATGCAAATGTAGCAATCTTCAGTTTACCTAACGGAATAAAGGATGTTTTATTTCATAAAGAAGGTCCCTTATCTCGTTTCCAAAATAAGGGACCTTGTCTTCTAAGTATAAATATGTTTCTTTTACTGCAAACGCCGGATACCTATAGCCTTGTTATATTGGGCTAAAGAAGCCTTTTGCTGATACCAAGTCTGGATCAAGCTACTGTAAGACTGAATCCATGACAATTGGGCGGAGAGCACATCCAAGATCGGTAGTTTACCCTCGTTGTAGCTGAAGGTATTCAAATCAAGGTTCTCCTCGGCAATCTTACAAGCCTCTTCCGCGACGGTAATTTGTTTCGTATACTCGGTTAGGCTTGTCCATGCGTTCGCTACCTCTTGAGCGATCTTATCACGCGTATTGTCCAAGGCGTATTCCTTACTACGAAGGATGGCCTTCTGGGAATTTACCTCCTTGAAACGGGCTCCCCAACGGAACAAAGGTATCTTCAAGGAAGCGAAGACGGCCGGAGTCCACAACTGGTCCGAACCTTTCACGTTCAACATCGGCGTACCCCAAGTACCTTGAAAACCGATCGCCAAAGACGGGTTATATTTCGCCTTCGACAAATTGATCTGTCTCTTTTGATACTCTATGTTCAACTCGGAAATAGCGTAGTCCGGACGATTCCGAAGAGCTACATCCTCTCCTACTTGCAACGGCAAGGCCAAATAGGTCGTAATGGAATCTTCCACCTCGATCGGGTCTAACGGAGACACACCCATCAATGAGTTCAGGTTCTGTAACGCAATCTGATACTCCTTATAAGCCGAGCTTTTATTCAATTCCGCTTCTTTCAAGCGGGACTCCACTTGCAATAAATCGGTCTTGCTGATCTGGCCGTCATTGAAACGGATCGTCAACACGTTCGCCAACTCCCCGACAATGTCTACATACTGGCACATCACATCGTACATACCTTTACGTGCGGCGGCCGTCCAATAGTTCAAATCGGCGGAATAAACGATATTATCCGTTGTCAATTCTTCCGCTTGCTCGGTGATCTTGCCTTGTACCTGAGCTGCCTTATAGTTATTATAGATCTGTCCACCGGCATAGATGGGCTGGCTCACCGTAGCGCCTAGGCTATACGTATTATGGTCCATCTCTACGGACATGCCCGGTCCGAAATCCAAATCATATTTATTGATACGGTACTGATAACTGCCGGAGAAGTCCACCGAAGGGAAGAAACCGGTCTTAGCGGCCTTGATCGCATGCTGCATAGCGATACGCTCCTCAGAGCTTTGCTTGATCTGACGGCTGTATTCAAGGACCCGTTCCTTATATTCCACAGCCGATAGCCGGGTGTCTTGCGCTTTAGCGGACAAGGCACCCAACAATAAACAACCTATGATTATTTTATTTCTCATACCTTTTACTCTGATTTAATCTTAAAGAAAACACAATAAGTAACCGGAAGCACGAAGATCGTCAAGATCGTAGATACGAACAGACCACCCATGATGGTAGCCGCCATACCGGCGAACATAGCGTCACCCAACAACGGCAACATACCTAAGATCGTCGTACCGGAAGCCATCGTCACCGGAACGATACGGGTTTTCGTTGCCTCTATCACGGCATTCACCGGAGACAAGCCTGCGTTCAATTGTAAACCGATCTCGTCCACCAGCACGATCGCATTCTTGATATTCATACCGATCAAGCCCAACAGACCCAGCATAGCAAAGAAGTCGAGGGACTTACCGAACACCAACAATCCCAATACCACACCAATGAAGATCAACGGCAGCATCGCCATGATCAATACCGGTTTCCGGTAATATTTCGGGAATAAGAATAACAAGGTGACATAAATCAAACCGAACATCAACGGGATATTAGCGGCGATCGCCTTATTACCTTTATCTTGCTCGGATTGCTCACCGAAATACGTCATCTTATATCCTTCCGGCACCTGAATCTTCTCCTGTACCTCTTTCCACAAATGACTGAAAGCAGCCATCGTATTGGCGCCACGCTTCGGCTCACACTGCATAAGCATACACGGCTCACGGTTGAATCGTCTCACTACGTTAAACTCATAATCCAGCGAGAAATCATCGATCACCTGCTCCACTTTTACTGAACGGCCTTTAGCGCTATAAACCGGCAAAGTCTTTATATCATTCAGACTGATAGAATCCTTATCCGCATCTTTCAGTAAGATCGGCATAAACACGTCGCCCTCACGATACTCACCCAAAGGTACGCCATTCGTAGCCGAACGCAAGGAATAAGCCACCTGTTGACGGGTAATACCCAGACGCAAACCTTTCTCTTGGGAATATAGCGGCTTCCATACCGGAACCTTGTTACCCCAACTATTGCGAACCTCCATCACCTGATCATAATTCCGGGCGATCTCCTGCGCCCTTTGCGTCAAGGCAACCAACGTGTCTACGTTATCGCCGATAAAACCGATCTCGATCGCCGCATCCGGAACCGGAGACAAGGCGAACAAAGCCGAACGGGTCAATATATTCGGATAGTTAGCAACCATATAATCGTAGAACTTACCCTCTTCCGCTTGCGCATCCTCCGGATCTTGTGTCTCGATCAACACATTGGCGAAGTTTGGCTTCGGGCCGATAGAAGAACTGGCCAAGTAATAACGTACCGGCGAACCTCCCAAGGTAAACGAGTATGATTTGATATTCTCATTCTTGCTGAGATATTCCTCTTCTATCTTCTTCACGTTCGTCTCCACGTCGTAGATGCTATATCCTTCCGGGAAGATCAAGTCCGCACGGAAATAAGGCTTGCTCATGATCGGGAAGAAACTCTGCGGCATGATGCTCATCACGAACAAGGAAAGGAATAACGTAGCTACCACGGTAGAGATCGTTACATATCTACGCTTGATCAAACGGCCCAATACCGACTCAAATTTATGGTACAGCTTCGTATCGTACGGGTCTTTGTTCTCACCCGGTTTCGCCTCTTTCAAGATAAAATTACCGAAGGTAGTCGTTTGCGTCAAGGCCAAGACCCAGCTTAATCCCAAGGATACCGCCAATACGATAAACAACGGTTTCACAATCTCGGCCACGGATGCCGGTGCCAAGTACATCGGCAAGAAAGAACATACGGCGATAAAGGTAGCGCCCAACAACGCCCACTGCGGTTTCGTCGCGCCATCGATCAACGCCTGATAACGGGAAAGTCCCCGCTTGATACCGACTTGGGCATTATCCGTCACCACGATAGCGTTATCCACCAACATACCCATAGCGATAATAAAGGCCGCCAACGAGGTTCGGTTCAAGCCGACACCCCAGATCAACATGATCAATAAGGTACCACCTACCGAGAACAACAACGAACTACCGACCAACATACCGGCACGGGACCCCATCACGATAAAGATAATCACGATAACGATCAACAACGACTCGATCAAGTTCAAGATAAAACCGTTGTTCGCCTCATCCGCGATCTTGTTCTCCGGATAAATCGTTTTCAGGTCCATACCCACCGGGAACAGCTGCTCCATCTCCGCTAAATGATCCGCCACGGCGTTACCCACGGCAACCACATCGTCTTTCGAACCGGTAGCGACACCGATACCGATGGCACGCTTACCGTCCACACGCATCAGGTTCGAGGGAGGGTCCATATAACCACGCTCTACCGTAGCGATATCTCCCAAACGAACCTCACCGCCACTTTTCGTCACGATCAATTGGTCCCGGATATCTTGTATATCCTTATACGTACCTTCCGCACGCAAACGCAATTGATAATTACCGGTATTGATATCTCCCGTATTCACCAACAAGTTCTGCGTTTGCATCACCTGCTGGATAGCGTTCGGGTCGATACCTAGGTTAGCCAGTTTCGGGATAGAGATCTTTACGTTGACAACTTGTGTCTGTTCACCGAATAGGTAGACCTTCTGTACACCCGGTACAGGAGATAGCTCCGTCTTGATCTTTTGCGCCCAATTACGCAGGTCGTCGTAAGTATATCCCTCATCGGCCGTCAAGGCATAATAAATTCCGAATACGTCACCGAAGTCATCACTAACGGATATCGAGGAGGCGCCAGACGGAAGGCGGGGCTGTATATTCGCCACCTTACGACGCAACTCGTCCCACTTGACCGGCATATAATCCGGAGACAAGGTAGGCTGCAACTCAATAGAAATCTTGGACATACCGAAATAAGACTCAGATTTGATCTGGAACACATCCGACATAGCCTGAATCTCCCGTTCGATCGGCTCAGTCACCAGCTTCTCCACCTCCTGAGGTGTCGCTCCCGGATATTGGGTAACCAAAACCGCTTGCTTGATCACGAAGGGAGAATCTTCCTTCTTCGGCAATTTAAAGAAAGAATATATACCTCCTATCAGCATGACCGCTAGGAAAAAGTATATAATCTTCTGATTCTCTAAGGAATATTTTGGAATATTCATTGTTTATCTCTTAATCTGTTAATACTTTTACCTGTTGTCCATCCACCAAACGAGTGGCTCCGGCTGAGACAACCTGTTCGCCGGGTCGCAAGCCATCCGTTACGATCACGCCATCCTTGCCGATCAGCATAGACTCGGTAATCTTGCGACGCTCAACCTTTTGAGACTGCCCATTATAAACAAACACATACTTATCGCTATTGGCATCGTCAGCCACGACAGCGGCTAGCGGAACCAATACGGCGCCTTGCGTGAAACTCTCGCTATCCACGTTCAAGATCACACGGCAAGAGAAACCTACGGCTACCTTATATTTCTCTAAATTAAAGTTCGGATCGTCGATATACAGATATACGGGAACGCCGGAACCATCCGGAGAGGCTTCCACGTATTCTTTCACCTTCGCCTTGAAGCGAACGCCCTTGTAATTATCGAATTCCACATAAACAGAATAAGGAGAAGAGAAGTAATTGATATTACTCTCCGGCATCGTAAACACGACCTGTAACTTATTCGGGTTGATCAAGCAAACGATTCCTTGTCCGGCCTGTACCTTCTGGTAATTCTCCACATATTTCTTCTGGATAAATCCATCGAACGGCGCACGAAGCTTTGTCTGGTTCAATGTGTTTTGCGCATACTCGAAAGCCGCCTTGGCATTTGAGTAAGAGGCTTCCGTAGACTCATACTCTTGCTTGGAGATAGCTTGCTTGGACAATAACTTCTTCGCACGTTGCAATTGCGCCTCAGCGGTCTGGAAAGACGCTTTCTTCGCCTCATATTCCCATTTAAAGTCCAGCGGATCGATCTCGGCCACGATCTGTCCCGTACGGACCTTCTGGCCTTCGTCCACGTTTAATGAGATCAGCGGGCCGGACATCTTAAACGCCAAATCACTGAATTGATCGGGCGATACCACTCCACTGAATGATTTCTCAACCATGTTCAGCGAAGTAACGTCCGCCAATTTAACTGGACGAGGACCTTGCTCCTTAACGGGTGGTTGACTACAGGAAACCAATGCTGCCAAAACAAACACAGGGATTAATTTTCCTTTCATGATAACTTGCATTTTGTTATTTAATTATGATTTCTTTTTCTTCACAGTAAATATAAAACATTCTCGCCTAGAGATTGTTGAGCATAACGTGCCTTAAAAAGACCAACTACCATCATTCACGTATGCTTCCATCGGATTTTCTATCGAATCAGGCAAAGAAGGGAAAAAGTCAATTCCGGTAACCTTCTCAACGCTATCGATAGGGATCATCATCGATTTCAACGGAGTCTTTCCATAGTCTTTATTATCAAACAGAAAACCTACCCCTTCCGGTTTACCGTTCGTTATCGTACAGATTACCTTATAAAAGGTCTTCGGGATTCCCACCCGATTCTTGCCTAACCGTTTCAGGTCGTCCGTGATCACCGGGCCGGTCACGATCAACAAAGAGCCATTCTCTTTCGCCCACAAACGAGCCTGCTCTTCCAGATCTTTCCAGATACCCCGGTTCAAGCCGGGCTTTTGCGGACAGATATTACTTAGGTAGAACGATTCCCGCATGGCCTTGGCGGACCATTTCATATCGCCGGCAGGCGCCATATGCCCTCGGTCATAGCCGGAACGGGTATAGTCCTCGTTCATGGCGGTAGCCCCTTTCACCATGGGGTCCGAGACGAACTTATTAGACCGCTCGTTCTTCTTACTTGTCGCCTCTTTCGAGGTCAGTTCATAGGCTACCCAATTGGCGATCTTATAATCGGAATTATAAGAAACCGTATAGCCCTCATGCTTTATAACCTGCTCTTTTTGTTTATTCTTTAGTCTCGGTATCTCAGCTCCCTCTTGAAAAGTATAAGCGGAGGTCTCTTTCTTTGGGTTCGTCGTTTGCTTGTTTTTCGTCGCTTGCGCGGCTTTCTTACCCGATGTTCCGGAACCGCCCTTGTCCGAGATATTCGGACGGACTATTGTCTCCGCCCGATCCTGTTTCTTCTCTACAGGCCGTGTCTTGGATACCGGATAAAACCAGTTATATATGAATAATACACCGATAAAACAAACAACTACCGCAAAAGCGCCAAGAAGCATCTTCTTTACAGAAGACATGAATGATGATGCCCGCTTCTTCTTGCTTTTCCGGGGTTGAGGCTTACCTTTCTTTTTTGCCATACCTAAAACTTCCTATTCTTAACCTTTCGTATTGGGCGCAAAAATAGATAAATCCGGCATGTTATACAACACTATTCTAGGATAGTATTGGTCTCGATTACTATAAAAGACGGCTTAATTTAATACGCCGCTTAATTTGACCTTGCTTTCAAATCTAACTTCGAATCAAACTTTCACTATCGTCCGAATAGTGTACCGCATTCTTTTGTACGCATTCCCTACTTGTATTGGCATAACAATAGACACAGAAATGGCGGCAAGTGTTATACCTACCGATATCTTTGCTTATCATGCAACCACAGGCTTTCCGTTGGCCTTTGTCTTTTAGGTCTTTGCGTTTGTCGGGTAAAGCGGGAAACGTACCAAAAAGATCCGGTTCGGGTAATTGGCCTGTTCGAAGATAATAAACCAATTCATAATCCTCCTCAAACACACGCTCCATTAAATCACCGTCGATACACCGGTTATGTTCAATGCCATAAACCGTAAGGTCAATATCCTCGGCACAAGTAGCGAGTGTCACATTCCAACCAGTAGAAGCCCAAATTTCCCTCAACTTCACCAATCCCTCTACAGTTTCTTGACGTTGCGTCGCATTCATCTCAGCGGTTTCCACATCCTCTTTCGTAAAGCAATTCGTCTCTTTTATAAGGTTATTCTGTACCTTACGATACGCCTTTACATCTACGAAACTGAACACGAGCTTATCAGTATATCCTTTCAACAGATTGCCGATCTTCCAAATACGGCTAAGCAGGACACGAGGCGTGATAGATGGAGTCATAATCAACGGATCAAATCGCCAGATCACCCGTTCCTTCCCTATCATTTCCGACAACTCCCGAAATGTCTCCACCCGTTGCGTAACGCTCGGCACATTCGGCTCAAAGCCTTCGCTCACATAGTCATTCAACGTGAACTGGAAATAATAATGGATACCCCTCCTATCCAACTCATGCAAATAAGGCAATATCAGCTTCGGGTTCTTTGTCCAAAACACGATTGCCTTACACCGCTCAAACGACACATACATCTTCCGCCGATTAAACGGATTATACCAAACACAATACCCCTTGGCCAAACGATTAAAGAACCACTTGGCATAAAAGGCCGGAATATCCGTTGACCGGCTGGCCGAAATGATGATGGGAGCAAGTGCCTCGACTTGCTCACCGGAGTCCGTTGTGATCATTCTTCCGTATTATTATGTAATTAGGGTCATAACATCCGTAATTTGTCTACCGCAAGATAGGGATTATCTCGCTATTTTTGTATCCTAAAAATGAATGTAGAACCTAATAAATAACAGTAAACATGAAAAATGTATTGATTTTATCTTCCAGCCCCCGTCGTGGAGGCAATTCCGATACGCTATGCGATGAGTTTATGCAAGGGGCGATCGAAAGCGGTCATCGTGTGGAAAAGGTTTTTCTGCGAGACAAGACCATTCACCCCTGCACGGGATGCGGCGTGTGCAGCCAATACAAGAAGCCTTGTCCACAAAAAGATGACGCGGCAGAGATTATCGGAAAGATGCTTGCCGCCGATGTGATCGTGATGGCTACGCCGGTCTATTTCTATGCCATGAGCGCACAGATGAAGACGCTGATAGACCGTTGCTGCGGTCCTTATACCGAAATGAAAAACAAGGAGTTTTACTTCATCGCCACGGCCGCTGAAGACGATAACGGCATCATGGATCGCATTGTGGCCAACTTTATGGGATTCCTCGACTGTCTGGAGAACCCGACCGTGAAAGGAACGCTATTCTGCGGTGGTGTGTGGCACGTGGGCGAGATCGAAGGGAACCCGACCTTGAGGCAAGCATACGAGCAGGGAAAACGAGTATAATACTCTTGATCGCGACCAATACGTTCGGGTATAATCCATACAAGCGACCTACTTCTATGGGGAGCGAATACGGTAGTCCTTTTCTACGAGACCTTTTCCTCGTCTTACAGCTATACCCGTTTAGGGAAGATAGAGAATCCCGCAGGGTTGGTCGACGTACTTGGCAGAGGAAACGTGAGGGTTGCCCGCTTCTCCCTAAGTAAATAATGCTCCGATACCGCATAAATACCTTATCGGTAGCAGATGAATTCTTGTTCGCATACTGTATAATTCTACAAACCACGACGTGGTCTGTACAGATCAAGACGTGGAATATACAAATCACGACGTGGTCTATATATTCCACGGTGATAATTTGGAAATAGATCAAGTAGTAAGTATATTTGTATATAGTAAGAAGAATGTTTTTAACTTGAAGATACAAACAATTATACCTAGTAGCAGTTATGGCAGAATATATCAAGCAAGAGATGTGCGACCTGAACGGGACGGGGGAAAAGCCGGTGTATTATCGGATGAAGATACAACGGAACATGGATATGGAGGATTTCGTGGAACGGATCACCTACCCCGGATCGGGCTTGAGCAGGGGTAGCGTAATACAGGTGATGACGACAGTAGCGGAACATCTGGCCTATTGCATGGCGGAAGGGCAGTCGGTCACGTTGGATGGCATCGGTACGTTCACGCCCCGCCTAGGCGTAGCGAAGGACAAGGAGATCGACTCGCTGGATGGTGACGAACCGAAGCGTAACGCACGGAGCATCGAGGTGAATGGCATCAACTACCGGGCCGACAAGGAACTGGTACGGGAAACTAACCTGCGTTGCGACTTAAGACGGGGAGGTATCAGCCGTGTATGGAAATCGCCCTTCACCGAAGAGGAGCGCCGGACGCGGGCATTGGATTACCTTCACGAACACCCATTCTTGCGCATACAAGACTACATGGCTATCACCGGACTAAAACGCAGTAGTGCGAACCGGGAGCTACTACGACTCAGCAGCGATCCGGCGAGTGGGCTCACCATATCGGGTTATGGAAGCCACCGGGTGTATGTCCGCAGGAAAACAGAGGGCGATCGCTAATCCACCCAATGGTGCCCCGGGCCGGAGAAAACACATACATTTTACTCCGGCTTTTGACTAAGCATTTGTATTGTTTCAGTAAACTCCGCGACTATAGACTTCAAATTGGGATTATCGAGTCGAATAATAATCGCCGCATAATTCTGTATCCCATCTGCATCTCGGATGTCCGCAGACATGAAAGCGAAATCAGATTTACGCGGCGAGGAATGAAACCAAAACTCAAAAAGGCGATTGCGCATACTCTGCTTGCATAATAAATCACACCAAAGTCCGTAACAAACCGGAAACACATAGAATCCCTAAGAGCTGTTACCGCATAAGGAGAATTAGAATTTATACGTTCAAGGTTAAGGCTTACCATACTTCAAAATAAGTAGCTTCTTGCCCTGTACGTTTCTTAAACTCTTCTTTCATCTCTTTTTCCAGTTTAGCTACATACTCTCGCTTCAGCTTCCGTGCGGTCTCCAACCGACGCAAAGCCTCTTCTCTGGTAATCTTGCTATTTTTCTCTTTTTCCATATCCTTCGATATAATACTTATATATTACAAATGTAGGATAAATTCCGTTCTTTACCAAAATATTTATTCTTTGCTTCTGTTTTTGAGAAATATAACAAACACACAGATCACTAATCCACTTGATGGTGCCCCGGGCCGAGATGCTTGCGGGTACCATTTGGCTTTATCAGTTCGGCGGAGGTGCCTTCCGGGATTTGGAGATCGAACTTCATTCGCTTGCCTTTCTTCTTGATACTTACTTGGATGGTTCCATAATGAGTCTCTAGGCTGGCAGAGGCTTCCGATAAGGAACCCAATTGAGGCGAGATCTTAAAGGTACGGAAGCCGGGAGAGGTTGGCTCGATACCGCAGACCTTCTGGCTCAATAAGGTAAGCGGGCCACCGCTCCAAGCGTGATTGATCGTGCCGCCACCGAAGCCCTCGGCTCCGATGCCCCATCCCTCGAACAAGGTCGTGTATTCGGCATAATCCAGCATACGGGTGTAACGTTGCTTCATCCGTTCCAAGGCAAACGCCGGCTCGCCCATCTGGAAAAGGGCCTCTAGGACATACTTCTCCATATAAGGGCTGGCGTGATACTCCTTTTTAAGTACCTTCGTCAGCGCCGGATACTTATCTTTCGAGGCCAGCCCGGAAACAACCGCCATGGCTTGGGAGCGATCGTCCGTCTCCCCTTTATAGCCGGGGGAGCGATAGGCGGAACCTGTCCAGAACTTCGTGTCGAAACAACGTTCTATGCTACGCATCATCCGGGAGATCTCATCGGCATCCTTATCCCTGCCGAGTTGCAGGGCGAAGGCTCGCTCCGCTTTCAAGGCCAGATAATACCAGCAATTGGTCAATACACCCATATCGACGTGCTCGCCCCAGTCGCCCCAACTCCAAGCGCCTTGACGCTCGATCACCAAGCCACTCTTATCGACTTGCCAGACCTCGTGCAGGTAACGGCGCATCCGGTCGTATATCACCGGAACGAAACTACTGTCGGCACTATAATAATATTGTGTATAAAAACCGTACCAACCGATAGACGCCAACATCTGTAAAGGAAGCTCCTTATCCCAATTACCCGCCGGAACCGGAGAGTAGAGCGTTCCGTCCTCCCGCTGCCAATTCATTAATTCATGGATGCCTTTTACGGCTAGTTTCTGCCCGGACGGAGAAAGGGCGTAGAAAGCCTCGCCTAGCTCATTCACCTCGTCACCCCACCATTGGGCACGTTCACGGTCCGGACAGTCCATATAATTATCACGCATCGTTATGTATAAGGTGCGGGCAGAACGTTGCCAAAGCTCGTCGTAGAACGGGTCGTCACAATGGAAAGAGCCCGCGAGGTCCGTGTTGTAACCGGTCTCACGGTATTTCACATCCAGCACCTTCACGCCCTCGGGGATGATGTAATAGACCTCATGGCCGTTCATCCAGCCATAGCTTTCGTATTCCTGCTCACCCTCACGGGTGATATATTCGGCACGTACGTTGCGCTCGCTTCCTCCCTCGTAATTATCCATCCGGATGTGGATAGTCTTCCCGGCTTCCGCCTCTACTTTTAGATACGGAGTGATCTGGGCATTATAGGGCAAACGACAGAACAGGGTATCACCTCTCAAGGATTCCCGGACGGATACATAGGATAACAGGCCGCTGTTTTTCCACTGGGGTATCGGACGTTCCACCAGCTCCCCGAAAGGAGCTTTCCCCGCCTTACCGACGCAGACCGCCCCCGGAAGGGAACCTTCGAAACTCGTACGGTTCCAGTTTGTTATCGCTTGACGGGCATCGAAGCGGATATTACTCTCCGGCATACGGTAATTCGGGAAAGGGGCCTCGGTATTTTGATAGGCCTCATACAAGGCGCACTGCCAGCTCGCGTCGGAGACGATCTCCAGTCCCGGAGCGATCGCCTCGAATAACAAAGCTGCTTTCCCACTGTTGATATGACTGAAACCGTCTTTTCCGAAATGCCAGAGCAAGACGGCGATGGTATTCGTGCCCTTTGTCAGGTAAGGGGCGATATCTACCGGATCGTAATAAGTCCCGGAAGGAGAAGGTCCTCTTTTCAAGCCACCCTCGAAGATAACCAGTTGGTCGTTGATCCAAAGCCAATACTTGGAATCGGCGGCGATACGGGCGATGAGTTGATTCGGGACATCCGTCACGCCGAATGATTTACGGTAGATCAACCAAGTGTTCGTGGCGCTTTGGCAACGCTCGGTATTGATCCATTGGGCTTTCCAAGGGAAGGATTCGGGATGAGATGAAGCTGTCGCCTTTATCCAGCCGAAAGGCAAGAGGAACAAAAAGAAGGCAATGAGTAGCTTATTCATAAATTTAATCTTTAAAGTTCAACAGTTTATAATTATCTGGTTGTAGAGACGGGGCGTGCCCCGTCTCATCTCCCCAAAAGGTAACTTAAAGATACTATTAGCCGGTGGGAGACGGGGCACGCCCCGTCTCTACAACTAAGTATATTAAGCGGGATATGTAAACGTATGCGTACCGGCGGATACGGTCTCGGTCTGATCGCCTACCACGATATCGGCGGAGCAATCAGCCGGAATCGTCACGGTAAGCATAACCTTATCCCCTTCCCGTTTCCATTCGCTTGCGATACGGCCGCGTACGGAATGGTACTCACCTTTCGCCCAATCCAGTTCTTTCACGAAATGAGGAGTGATACGGATATGACGGAAGCCCGGATCCGAGTCGTCATGATTGATACCGGCCAGCTGGTTCATCATCCAAGCGGAGACATCTCCCATAAAGACATGGTTCAAGGAAGCGTCGGCAAACTTCGGACTAAGTGTCCACGTCTCCGGCAATGTGGAGTAACCCATCGTCTCTACCCAATATCCCCAAGAAGGTGCCTCGGTCTTCGTGATCATCTTCATGGCATCCTCGATATAGCCATATTTCGTAAGCATGGCCGGAACGGTCTTACTGCCTAATAGACCAAAATCCAAGAAATAGTTATTTCCCGCTACCACCTCACGCAGCTTATCCGCCACAAGTTGTTCCTTTCCTTCCGGTACAAGTCCCAGATACAAGGCCAAGGCTTGCGCCGTTTGGGTTCCTTCGGCATACACACTGGTCTCGGCGTTGAAGAACTTCTGGTTGATCAAGGATTTGAGCGTATTCGCTTTCTCTTGATAAGGAGCGGCATCCTTGCCCAGTAAAGAGGCGAAGCGAGCCATCAACTTATAATCCAGATAATAGTAGGCGGTAGAGGTATATTCATTATTCGTCGTAGCTTTCCAATACACCCAGTCACCCAAGCCAAAAGGCAAGTAACCGTCTTTCTCTTTCGTCTTCAAATAATCCAGATACCGCAGCATCGTAGGATATAAGCGCTCTATACTACGAGACTCGCCATAATAATCATACAAGGCGTTCGGGATGATAAACATGACAGCGTCCCAAACCGGACCCGGCCACTCGCCATATCCCCAACCGCTGGAAGGAATGATACCGGAAATCTCACCCGCCTCACGCTGGTTATCGATAATATCATTCATCCATTTCTCATAAAGCGTGATACCATCGAAGCCCAGCAAACCGAGGTCGATCGCGATATGCGCGTCGGCTGTCCAGCCATTCTTCTCCCGTTGCGGACAATCGGTCGGGATACTGTGCAGGTTACTGCGGTAAGCCTGCATCGTAGCCTCCCATATCTTATTCAATAGAGGATTCGAACAAGCGAAGGAACCGGACGGACGGACATCGGTATGCATAAACAAGCCGGTCAAGTTCTCTTCCGTTAAAGTAACGGGACGGCTACTCTCCACCTCCACGTATTGGAAACCGTGATAAGAGAAGGAAGGCATGAAGATCTCCTCCTCTCCCGTACCTTTCAAGGTAAAGACATCCATCTGGAATACCTCGTCCGGTTTGACCGGATGATAATATACATTGATATTGCCTTGCTCCAAGCGACCATCTTTCTTCAACAACTCACCATGTTTTAACGTGATACGGGTTCCCGCATCGCCTTTCACCTTCAAGCGGCAAAGGCCGGACATGTTCTTCGGGAAAGAATATACGTACAACTGATCGGAGAAACGTTTCATAGACACGGGTCTCACCTCTTCCGTGATACGGATTCCCGGCATTTGCTGGGCTACCAACAGAGGTGCCGGAGCCGGAGCCGGAAGTGCCGCTTCCCATTTACTATCGTCGAAATGAGCGGTTTTCCAGCCGGCCTCTTCCAGCCGGGCATCGAATTTATCGCCGCTGTATATATTATTATAGGTATAGGCCCCGGTGGAAGTCTTCCAAGTCTCGTCCGAGCCAATCACCTCCGTCGTACCATCCGTATAGGTAATACGTAACTCACATAGCAGGCGGGGACGATCCCGCCAGCGTGCCTCATGGAAATTCCAGACCGCCACGGACTGCTCGTTGTACCAGCCGTTTCCCAAAACAGCGGCCACGGCGTTGTCGCCTTGCTTCAGCAAAGAGGTAACATCATGCGTCACGTACAAGATACGTTTGTCGAAATGTGTATACCCCGGGTCCAGATAATTCGTTCCGACCCGCTCGCCATTGATGAATAGCTCATGATACCCGGCGGATGCTACGTACACACGGGCATCCTTCACTTCCTTGCCTACCGGGAAAGACTTGCGGAACAGAGGTGCAGGCTCGAACTCCTTATCCTTATGATCGGTAATCCAAGAGGCGGACCAATCCGAGGGATCGAACTTAGCGGTCTCGAAAGAAGCCGTCTCCGAGGTAACGCACGGACGCCCTTCACCATCCCATACCGTAACATTCCAGTAATAACGGGTATGAGGTTTCAGGGCCATTCCCTCCGCATAGGGCCGCAAGTCGTCCGGACTCGTACCGATCCGTACCTCATAGCGGGAAGCCTTAAAGCCCTCCTCATTTCCGGAGTATTCCCATGTAAAGCGAGGAGACGAAGTATCCAAGCCGATAGGCTCCGTAAGGTATTCCGTACGGAGATTCGTAGGTATCGTTAATTCATTATTGCTTTTGCAACCGCCTAATAAGAGGGCGGCGAAAGCATAGATGCAAATAGTTTGTTTCATATATTCTATAATTATATACATTCTACAACTAAGTATAAGAGCTACGGGGTAACTCGTATCTCTTCAGGAGCGTTGATATGGCTTATCACCTTACCGTCCGCACCTTTCTCATGCCGGATCTCAATCACCCCATAAGGCGTGGGAAACGTACCTTCCACCCATTCGAGATCTCCCAGATGTGGGATGATACGTACCGTACGGCAACCCGGTTCCACCACTTGTACGCCCAATACGTACTCGCTTAACCACGATGTGGGGCCCGAAGCCCATCCATGGCACAAGCTATGGCGGAAACCTTGATAGCAATACGCCCCATAATCTCCATGAATATCTTTCTTTCCCGCGGGGACCAGCTCATCAATACGCCCTGCGTCAGGAAGCCATTCCATATTGAAATCCTCCCAAAACGTCGTAGCGCCTACATCCAGCATAGCTCCCCAATACGTACGGATCACATCTAACGCACCTTGGTAATTACCAGCCAACGCCATCGCCCGTAGCATATAATACCCGTAAAACGTAGAGAAGCCTTTCGCCCCGTCCACTGCCAAGCAACGCTCGTTCGCCTCCTTAGCATCCATGATACCCGCCAGAGCCATCAAGGCGGCGGCTTGTTTATCCCCGGGCGTAATCCGATCTTTCTCCGAAGGGAACCGGGATTTCTTCCGAAGGGAAAACTCAATAGCTTTGGAAGCTACCGCACGGCATTCCGAGGCCAACGCATCCTCGCCTAAAACGGTACATAACTCCTCTCCCGCACGCATGGCTTGTATCATCAGCGATTGAAGGCCGGCATCGATAGCGGGTGTATTCTCACTGGAAGGCCAATCCAAGAAACGGTTCCCATCCAGTCTCTCTTGTCCGCTTGGGTCAACCTTCGAGATCAAGTGACGCAACAAAGCAGTCATATAAGAGCGTTGCTCTTGTAGATACGCAAGATTCCCTTGGTAATAATACCAATCCCTCTGGATCAACAACCACCAGATCGAGTACGAACTGATACCGTTCATCCAACTAGGCAGCGGCGTAATATCCCGAATCAAATCCAAGCTCTTAGGAACCACCTCATTATAACCGAAGACGGTACTGACCGTCATTACCTCCGGATGTAAATCCCCCACCCAGACCAGACGATCCCGTTTTACGCCGTCCCATAGATATTCCTGCATATTCAAGTGGACCGTGTACGCACCTGTCTTCCAGATCCGGTTCAACCGCTCGTCATTACAACGGAAAGAGCCCAGATAAGGAATATCCCGAAACGTGGAGATCGCACGGACCTCTTTTAATTGCAACTCCGTAGAATCACCCAATACATCAATACGCACGAAACGGAAACCGGAATTACCGATCTCCTGCACGCCCAGCCAAGGGAGCGATACCACGAAATCCCGCATCGCATGATCGTTGCTCGCCCCGTTCGCGCCATCTATCTCGCACATAGCCTCACTAACGGACTCGCCGAAACGAACCCGTACGGAAACCGGATCGTGAGACGGCGGCATACCGGTCACCAGCTGAAGGCCGCCTTGCAACTCCTTCCCGAAATCAAGCAGCAAAGCGGGATGTTCGGTTGGCGTACTTTTCAACACACACAACCGATTATTCGCCAAATCCGACTGTCCGTTGCCCGGAACAAGCAAATGGTTCGCTCCCGTAATTCGCGAACTATCTTGCTGCCAGACAATACGGACCGGAGCGATATACTCCCGTGTCCGATGGTCTCGCTGCTGGGCGAACAACGTGAACGAACCGATCCCTATGAATAGAATGATTAATTTCTTTCGCATACGCTAGAGTCCAAAAGCCGGAACCAAGTCATCCAATTGCTGCTCCGTCATACCTTCCGGCTCGTAACCGGTCATGCGGGCACTGAAATAGATCTGGGCGGATTTACTCAACGTATCGATCGCATCGAAGCACTCGATCAGGTCCTCACCGACGGCAAGGATACCGTGCTTCTCCCAGAACACCACGTCGTGCTCCTCCAACTGACGGATCGTAGCGTGCGCCAACGCCAAAGTGCCCGGTATCTCGTAAGGAACGATACCGACCCCTTTCGGCACGATAATCCGACATTCCGGGATCATACTCCATAACGTGCGGGTAATCTTCTCCGAATCCAAGAACGGCTTACAATGCGTCATGCCGATAATATCCGTCGGATGCGTATGCAATACCACCCGGTTATCCCGTCCCTTCGCACGCAAGAAATTGTGCATCAACAAATGGGAAGGCAATTCGGAAGTCGGTGGGATCGGTTGCTCCGCTAGGATATCATACGATTTCCCATCGGCGGCGATACGGATCAAAGAGCCGTTGGCGAAAGGATCTTTCGCCACGTAACGCATCCGTTTTCCGGTACCCGTCACATAAAAGACGTGCCCACATAAGGCCGTCATCGCCTCTTGCAAGGGGATCGAGGAAACCAAAGCCGGCAACGCCTTCTCCTCCTCGCTCAATAAAGTAGTCAGGTTCACCGATATATTCCCGCCGTTTCGCTCAGCCCAACCCTTGGTCCACAAATAGCCGGCGACCTCGGCGATACGATCTATTTCCGCCATCAGGCGTTCATTGTTTCTTAGTATTATCATGTCTATTTTAATTAAACTATATTCGGATATAATAAGGAAAGGATCAAGATACACATGCCGGTAATCAATACCACGATTGTCCGGCGATCCACGCCCTTCCATTCTTTTAATAAGATGCCCCAGACATTACTGAAAATAACATTCAACGACATCAGGATACTCCACGAGAAAGCCAGCATAACCGGGGAATCCGAGAAATAGCTCTTTCCCATCCCCAGTCCGAAGAACTGCGAGTACCAAAGCACGCCTGCCAAAGCGCAAAATAAGACATTATTCAGCAATGTACCTCCCGATACCGAGAAATAATCCTTGCCCGTCCCGTTTTTCACGTTCTGGAAAATACAATACACAGCGTTCGTACAAAAGCCGCCCAAAGTAACCAACAGTATCACGGGATTCAAGGCGAACAGATCGCTAGCTCCCGCCTCTTTCGCTTTCGCCAGCACCTCGTTTCCCGATTCCAAACCCAAATTGAAGCAGGCGCTCATCACACCGGCAAGCAAGGCTACCGCCAAGCCCTTAGTCAAGGCAAAATCCTTCACCGCCGCTTTCTTCTCCTCCTCACTCATATTCCGGGCCCGCAGGCTTCCGGCGTAACCGATCACGGCGATACCCGCTAAGGTAATGCAAACACCGGTCAACAGGATCAATCCGGTTCCCTCAAACAGATTCGTTCCACCGAACAAAGCCGGGAAGAGCGTACCAAAGCCGGCGCATGTACCCAAGGCGATGCTCTGTCCCAAAGCTACGCCCAGATAACGCATACTCAACCCGAAAGTCAACCCGCCGACACCCCAGAGCATGCCATAAATAACCGCTCCCAAGCTACCCGGCGAACACCATAGCTCCAGCAAGGTACTCCCTTCCGGTACCGCCAACATCGCCCCGAGATAAGGGAAAACCAACCAAGCGAAGATACCTTGCACCAACCAAAAGCTTTCCCAACTCCAATCCCGGATCTTATTGATCGGCACGTACGAGCTACTCTGCCCGAAACTGCCGATCGCGATGATCAACAACCCGATCCCGATCTCTATCATTGCCGTCTTGAGGTAACGTCGGACTCATATTTCTCGATCTCAGCGATATAAGACTCTCCTACGGGGACCCCACTTTGCAGACAATACATATCCCAAACCGCACCCCAAGGCAGACTCTTCGCTTCCTCCTGCAAGGCAAGACGCTGGAAATACTTACCCTCATCCTCGTACTGGCGAAGCAAGGCGATCGGCTCCAGCAAAGCGAGCATAAAGGCTTTTTGCGTGGCACGGCTACCAATGACATAAGCACCGATACGATTGATGGTAGCGTCGAAATAATCCAAACCGATATGTACCCGGTCCAAGGCGTCGCAACGCACGATCTCACGGGCTAAATCCTGCACATCGTCATTCAAGATCACGACATGATCGCTATCCCAACGGATCGGACGACTTACGTGCAACATGATCTCGGGCGTAAACAGCAATAACGAGGAAACCTTGTCGGCGATACTTTCCGTCAAATGGAAATGGCCGGTGTCCAAGGTAACGATCTTATTCTTTTTCGCTCCGTAGCCCAAATAAAAATCATAGGAACCTACCGTATAACTCTCCAAGCCGATACCGAAGAGTTTCGCCTCGATACAATCTTTCATCCATTTATATTCGGTAGCGAATATCTCATCCAGCGATTCCTCCAAGATACGGCGATAACGTAAGCGGCTGGCCGGTACTTCCTTGCTCCCGTCATGTATCCAAAGGTTCATCATGCAAGGATCGTTCTGGGCTTTACCCATCTCATCGCTGATCCAGCGACAACGCTTCGTATGCTCGATCCAGAAGTTACGGATATCATCGCTGGGGTTAGCCAAGGTCAAATCTCCGCTTTTAGGGTGCGAGAAAGAGGTACTGTTGAAGTCTAGCTTGAAATCATTCTCTTTCGCCCATTGTATCCAGCTCTCGAAATGACGGGGTTCTACCTCGTCACGGTCTACTTTCTCCCCTTGGAAATCCCCGTAGATCTCATGCAGACTAAGCCGATGATTACCGGGGATATAGGATTTCGCCTTCAATACATCCCGGCGCAACTCGTCGATAGTACGGGCACGTCCCGGATAATTGCCGGTCACTTGTATACCACCAGTCAAGGAGCCGCCTTGGTTCTCGAAACCGCTTACGTCATCGGCCTGCCAGCAATGCAGGGATAGGGATATTTTCTTCATATCCTCTAAAGCTTTACGAACGTCTACACCTACGGCCGCATAGCGTTCTGCCGCTACTTCAAATGCCTGTTGAATTAAACTGTCTTTTGTCATGGTATGATGTTTTTAAATTTATATGATTTGAAAGTGTATCACCTTTCCGGATAAAATTCCTTGGGAGGGAATGCGGTGGCTATCAGTCTTCGCATCTCCCAACAATCCGTCAGTAATCCTGCCGACTTAGCCTGTATCAAGCAATTTCCAATGGCAGTCGCCTCAGACGGGCCTGCCAATACGGGAATACCGATAGCGTTGGCTGTCAACTGATTCAGCAGATCGTTCCGAGAGCCACCACCTATCACATGCAATCGTTCAATCGGATGTGGCGACATCGATTTGAGTATTTCCAGCACCTCTTTATAACGATTCGCCAAGCTATAAAATATACAATGTACATAATCGGCGTCCGAAGCGGGAACAGCCTGTCCGGTTTCCTCACAATAGGCCGTGATCTCACGTAGCATACTCTCAGGATTGGCGAAACGAGGATCATCCGGATTGATCAAAGAAGTAAATTCGCTCAACTCCGCCATCCGAACCATATCATCGTACGAATAATCCAATCCGGACCGCTTCCATTGCTCCCGGCAACGTTCCAAGATCCACATACCTGTAATATTCTTCAAAAAGCGAGTCGTACCCTCGATACCCCCCTCATTCGTGAAATTATTCTTGAAAGAGACCTCGTTGATGATCGGCTTCTCCACCTCGATACCCATCAAGCTCCAAGTACCACTACTCAAGTAAGCGAAATTAGGAGAAGAAGCAGGAACAGCGGCTACCGCCGACGCCGTATCGTGACCAGCCACGGCGATTACCGGGATTTCCCCGATTCCTGTCTTACGGGCGATCGACTCGCTCAACCGCCCGATCAACGTCCCCGGCATCACCACCGGACACATCAAAGTAGGAGATACACCTACGGCCTCCAAGAGCTTGTAATCGAATTTATGGGTTTCCGGGTTCAATAATTGAGACGTGGAAGCGATCGTATATTCACATACCATACGCTCCGTCAACATATAAGCCAAAAGGTCCGGTATGAATAATATTTTTTCCGCCACTTCCTGCGGTATGAACGAGTCTTGCCCCGCCCTAAAAAGCTGGAACAAGCTATTAAACGGCATCACTTGAATACCTGTCCGCTTATAGACCTCTTCCTTGGGAATCCGTTTGAAAAAGTCCTCGGGAGCGCCGTCCGTATAAGGATCTCGGTAAGCACGAGGTAAGCCCAATAGAGAGCCATCCAAAGCCACATACCCAAAATCCACTCCCCATGTATCTATTCCGATCGAGTGCAACCGGATTCTTTGCCGGGCGCATATCGTCAAGCTTTCTATAAGAGAAGTATAAAGATGATAGATATCCCAATAAAACCGTCCGTGTAATTCCACCATCGGATTCGGGAACCGATGGATCTCTTTCATTTCAAATTTGGCATCCTTTAAGGTTCCGAGCACGGCCCGTCCACTGGTAGCCCCTATATCAAAGGCTAGAAAATTATATTCCTTCATGGCTTAACAAAGTTATTTGTTTGACAAAAGCAAAAGTAGAAGCATTATTGCTATATTTGCTTACGAAAATGATTTTAAACCTTTCAAATCTGACATGAACGAACTGCGGAATGATTTACTACGTTACTTGACGATCAGCGCTACGGATGAGGAATGGGGAATCGTCGTCACGACGGTCGGATATCAATTCATCCCGCCGGGTTGCGCCTATCCGCTTTCCCGGCATCCGGAGAAGTATAATTTCAAGCCTCAGACCGGGCGCATCCTGAATGAGTATCAATTGGTATATATAACGAAAGGTAGCGGGTACTTTTCCTCCCAGTCTTGTAAATCGCAAAAGATAAACGCAGGGACGATGATCCTCCTTTTCCCCGGGGAATGGCATAGTTATTATCCGGACCGGGAAACGGGATGGGATGAGTATTGGGTAGGTTTCCGGGGCATTCATATCGATAAACGTGTGGAGAAGAAATTCTTTACCAAGGAAGAGCCGCTACACAGGATCGGGCTGAGCGCTACGATCGTCGGACTTTATGAGGATATACTGAAGTTCGCCTCGGAGGAGAAATCCGGTTACCAACAGATGATCTCCAGTATCGTGCTTCATATATTAGGCTCCGTATATTATAAGGAAAAGAACAACTCCTTCACGAACACCTATGTCGTAGATAAAATCAACGAGGCACGTATATTAATGAAGGAGAACATCGAGGACCCATTAAGTCCGGAAGAGATCGCTGCCCGTCTTGGTTTAGGTTATTCATGGTTTCGCCGGATGTTTAAGGAATACACCGGCGTCTCCCCCGCCCAATATCAATTACAACAGAAGCTCCTTCGTGCGAAAGAGCTTCTGACTAGCACCCCTTTGACGATCTCCGAGATCGCCTATAGCCTGCATTTCGAGAATGCCGGCCAATTCTCCACATTCTTCAAGAAGAAAGAAGGGGTCACGCCCTCGGAGTTCAGGGATCGGACACATTGAGATAATATTAGAACTCAGCCACGACCATCACCGGGAAATGATCCGAAGGTGTATGTCCGTATAATGTGTTCGTTAATACACCGTATTTATCAATTTGGATACTGTCGGTTACCCAGATATAATCCAGACGCTCCTCTGTCTTGATCGTACTATCATATCCGTGATAGGTACAGACCGGACCGAACGGGGCTTCCTTGGTGATCTTATAAGAGTCGTTCAAGAAACCGCTATCATTTAAAATACGGATCGGTTCTTCGGTAGGAAACGCATTGAAATCGCCTGTCAGGAATACAGGCTGATTACCGGCGATACTTTTGATCCGTGAGATCATTAAGTTAGAAGATTCCCTACGGGCCACATCTCCCTCGTACTCATAATGTACATTAAAGAAATAAAATTGTTTATGGTTCTTCAAGTCCTCAAACTTCCCCCAAGTACAAATCCGGTTACAGCAAGTACCATCCCAACCTCTACCGGGTTTCTCGGGATGTTCCGATAACCAGAAATCACCTTGATCCAACACCTTGAACCGATCTGAACGATAAAATATGGCGCAGTGCTCTCCGGCATCTTTTCCATCATCCCGTCCTACACCAATAAACCGGTAGTCGCTTAACCGCAAGATATCGTTTAATTGATGCGTAAATCCTTCTTGAGTCCCGAATAAATCGAAACCATAAAAACGGATTAAGTCATTCACCATATCTTTCCGGTGAAACCAAGCGTTCTCCCCATCGGATGGAGTATCCATCCTCAAATTAAAAGTAGCGATCTTTAAGACCTCCTTATCTTCCGCTTTTCCATAAGCCATCGCCAAGAACAGCAATGACACGAATATAATTAACTTTTTCATGATTCATTCTTTTTTTAGTTACCAACCCGGATTTTGTGTCAAGTTCGGATTCATGATAATATCCAAGTCCGGAATAGGATATAGATAATGCTTATCCTCCCATACCCGGGGAATATTATTCAACCAAGTCAATTCTCCTTTCGTATTCCCTGATAAACGCTGCGGATTTACCTTACCGGCCTTCATCTCGGAAACGACCACGTAGGTCACTCCCGATATCGGGTTCTCCACGTTCTCATTCATCGTAAAACATACATCCAAGATACCATCTTCATTTAAATCCATCGGCTTATCCAATTCCGGGACATAGAAACCATTCCAAGGCATTGTCATCAGATTCCCTTTTTTCCAACGTAACAAATCACTGAAACGCAAACCCTCGAATACCAATTCGATACCTCTCTCACGACGGATCTCCAGCAAACTGGGATCTGTTATTTCCGGGAAATAATTCGCTTGCAGGTAAGGATCAGCCTTTGTCGGTCTAGCTGTCAAACCTCCTGTTATCCCCGCTCTACCCCGTAAAGCACCGATCGTTTTTTCCCAATCCGCATCCGTGAAGACTCCAAGCTCCGCTTTCGCTTCCGCATAGTTCAATAATACCTCGGCGAAACGAATCAAAGGAATCGAATTATCATTATTCGCACCGCTATCATAAAACACATCATCCAGGCAATACTTAATAGGTTGATAACCGGTATAGGTATAAGAGAAGATCGGAGGAGCGGGCGTTTGCACCCCCCCATCAATACGCTTATAATCCCCCATACGGATGGTTTGTTGCAAACGTTTATCACGATTCTTCACCTCATCCATAAAGACCATGGTCTTATATCCCTCCTTGTCCGTAAAAGGAGTACCGTCCTCCATCAAATAAGTATTCACGAACGTACGGATCAAATTCAGACGGGGACCATATGTAGCGCTTGTCCAATACCAGTTAGCGTCATTCAATACGCTCAAGGACTTATCACAAACAGCGGCAAGCATAACCTCCGTAGTCACCGGCTTCACACTGATAAACAAATCCCGGTACGATTTCGTCGTACCGTTTGCCGTATACAATTTAAAACCAGAGTTAGCGATCACATCCTCTGCCGCTTTAACCGCCTCGTTCAGCCAAGCATTCGCCGACTCTTTCAGCCCATATTCCGTATGATACTTACGGAACGTCCCCTCGAACAGGCATACTCTCGACTTGAAAGCCTGAGCTACATACTTCGTGATCAAGGAACTGGTCTGATCACTCGTCAAGGTAATATGCTCGCAAGCGAAATCCAAATCAGCCAAGACCGAATCCATCACCAAGGTTCTCGAATCCCTTGCCGCATACAGATCGGGGTCATCCACCTCCATCGCCTTATTGATCCAAGGCACGTCGCCAAAGCGTTTCACCTTATCAAAGTAGAACCAAGCACGGAAGAAACGAGCTAAACCTATATAATTCATCCTAACGCTTTCCGATACCCGTGGGTCCGTACAATTCTGGATAAAGTAATTGATGTTCCGAAGCTTTTCCCAATCCCAGCCATCGCTCTGTTGAGGACCATAGGCATCCGCCAATATAAAATTAGGAACCAACGCCCTCGCCGCATAATCACACATATTATCCGCTTGGTGAGCGGCCGATGGAGTCGGTAAAATCTCATAGAACGAGTTCGCGTATAATTCCAATCCATTCTCCGTACTGAAAACCGGTTCCTTGGAAACCTCTGAAACAGGAACCTCATCCAAATCGCAAGAGAACAAACCTATCACACTGATGATATATATTAATGTCTTTTTCATACTATAGCACTTTTTAGAATGTAACTGACAAACCAAAACTAACACTCTTCAATATCGGATAGCTATATCCATTACCCGACGTACCCTCCGTTAAATCCCGGTCAGAACCTCTGACCGCCTCAACGTCTAAGTCTTTAGAATATTTATAGAAAGGAGACCAACTCCAAAGATTCTCGCCCGAGACGTATACCTTGGCATTCTGCATCCTTAGTTTCGAGATAAAGCTCTTCGGCAAAGTATACCCTAACTGAATATTCTTCATACGTATATAGGCGATATTCTGTAAGTAACGGGTTTGTTTCAAGTTCAACTCGGCATAAGGCTCCTCAGAGGAGTATCCTCTCAAACGGGGGAAATAGGTATTCGGATTCTCCTCCGTCCAGATATTCCCCAAATGAGATTTAGGCATATCATTATACGGACGATTATACATACCCCAGAAATAAGAGGCTTCCGATCCCGGCCACCAATCTTGTTTACCTACACCTTGGAAGAAAGCGGAGACGAAGAAGTTATTCCAATCACCGCTCAAATTGATACCATAGATGAAACGAGGCTCGCTATTACCGATTATCTTCTGGTCACCCGGATTATCCACCGTATTGTTTCCATAATCAATCACGCCATCGCCGTTCAAGTCCTTGAACTTGATATCGCCCGGAAGCCATTGTCCAGCCGTAGCACCCGCGTAGAAATAGGGTTGTTTAGCGTGGCTATCGATATCAGCTTGCGAGGTAAAGAAACCTTCAGTCTCGTATCCCCAGATCTCACCTACCTTCATACCCTCGTAATAGTAATCATCGCCCAGTTTCTTTTCCGGGTTATTGTATTTATCAATCGTTGACTGGTAATCGGCGAGCGTGAAACGAACCTCGTAATTGAACGGTTTACTTGCCAACTGGAACTGATCCCGCCAAGAGACACTCAACTCAAAACCTTTTGTCGTAAGATCCGCATAGTTACCTTTCGGCACATCCGTACCGAACACCGCCGGCAATGACATACCCACCGTAAACATATCGGTTGTTTTCCGTTGATAGATATCGCCCGAGAATTGCAAACGGTTCGATAGGAAAGCAAAGTCCAGACCAAGGTTCAAGGTCGTAGATTTCTCCCAAGTCAAGCCCAACGGAATAACCGCCGGCTGGCCCGTATACTGCGGACGTATGCCATTCAACACCAAACTGGATTGCTTGATCTTAAATAACTCTTGGAATGAGTACGGATCAATATTACCATTACCCAAGGAACCATAAGAGGCACGTACCTTCAGATTCGAGAAGATTTCCTCGGGAACCTTCCAGAACGGCTCTTGCGAAACCCTCCAACCCGCAGAGACCGATGGGAAGAACGCATATTGAGAATCCGACGGGAATTTGGAAGAACCATCTAACCGACCATTCACTTCCAATAGATAACGATCATTAAAGACATAATTCAAACGGAAGAAACCTCCGGATATACGCCATTTGGAATAACCACCCTCGGTATTAATCGTTTGTCCCAAGGCCATATTCAAATCCTCGGCATCATCAAAGATCAATCCGTTTCTCAATACCTTTACATTCTTCATACGGGATTCCTCGTAGTTATATCCTACCATCGCCTTGAAATAATGCACTTCTTTAAAGGTATCCTCGTATTCTCCGTAAATATTGCTAGCCAGATAACTAGTCGTCTTATTCGTATTCTGGATATCATTCTTGGAAGAACCTACGTACTCAATCACACCCGGACGGCGGCTGAACGGCACCGGTACCCGGATCTGGGTTTGGTCGTTGTCATTGTTCTGGAACGTAAAATCACCTTTGATACGCAATTTATCCTTCAAGAAACTAGCCGTAGTGCTCACCGTATTCTTCAAGATCCTTTGCTCGGTATCGATACCATTCTTTCCGTACCAGAAATCACCAACCGTATAAGCGGCAGAGTGCGTCAAGGTACCATCCGGGTTAAACATCGGAGCCAAAATATGCCCCTCATCCGCGATATTACGCCAGATACCGCCACCTTCACCTACATTCAACGGATTATGATAAGTCATGCTGGAATACTCCAAATTGTCCTCCACCTTCAACCAATCAAATACCTGCACCGCTCCTTTCGCACGCATATTGAACAACTTATAGTCGTCCGTATTATATCGGAACAATCCATCTTGCCCATAATAACGGCCCGTTACATAGAAACTGGTCTTGCCGCTACTTCCGGACACGGAAATATTATGATCCGTAGCGAACGTAGATTTCTTATACAATTCCTTGTACCAATCCGTATTTCCATAATATACATAATCCCCATTCGGACCGATCTCTACCTCCGGTAATCCCGAGATGCCGGAACGACGCTCCAGTTCCTCCAGATACTCCTGAGAGAATTTCAAGGTCTTATTAATGTTCTGTGGAGTTTGGGAATAATCGTAATAAGCGCTCCACGCCTCATTAAAGTATTTAGCGTATGTATATCCATCGGTAACGACATCCGGTACCTTCGTCGGAGATTTCATCGTAAAATTACCCGAGTACGTCACGGAAGTCTTGTCCTTGGACGGATTCTTCGTCGAGATTAATACGACACCAAATGCGCCTCTCGCGCCGTAAATGGCAGCCGAAGCCGCATCCTTCAAGACAGATACACTGGCGATATCATTCGGGTTCAACATACTGGGATCACCCTCCACGCCATCGATCAATATCAAGGCGCTACCCTTTTGTCCGATAGAGGTCGTACCACGTATATTATATTCCGCCGTACGATTTGGTTTACCATCTGTCATCGAGATATTCAGATTAGGGATCGTACCTTGAAGCGCTTGGGTAACGTTTGAGATGGAACGGTTATCGAACACCTCACTCGTCACTTGTTCCACCGCACCCGTCAGATTCACCTTCTTCTGGGTACCGTAACCAACCACGACTACTTCATCCAATTTCTGGGTATCCTCACGGATCGTCACGGTCAGCTCGCTCTTCCCTTTAACAGCGATATCCTGAGGCATAAAACCGATATAAGAGACTTGCAAGATATCATTGTCCGAAGCCTCCACCGAGAAATTTCCATCCATGTCCGTTATGGTACCGTTCGTCGTACCTTTCACCACGACATTCGCCCCGATTACCGGATCACCCAAAGGATCTAGTATCGTACCGGTTATCTTGCGGGAAGGTTTACCGGCTGACGCACTTGCATTTTGTCTCGGAAACAAAGCGATCTGCTTACTGGTGATCTCAAAAGAGAGGTCCGTGGTCCTTAGCATTGAATTTAAGGCAGACTCTATAGGCTGATTCGAGACGTTCAAACTTACCTTTTGAGTCAAGTCTATCTTGTTACCGTCATAAAAGAACGTATAACCGCTAGCGACCTCAATCTCATGGATCGCCTCTTTCAACGGTAGGTTCGAAAATGAAACTGATATCTTCTTGTCGACGGCTTCAACAGCTAACAAACGTAAAGAAAAGAATAGAAGAAAGAATATCGCATACAAACAATTTCTTCCTTTCACAAATTGTCTTTTATTATTCATATATTTGCGAAGTATTTAAAGTTAACATCCTTACAGCTTTAGACAAACGGCCAAATTTGAACAAGCTGTAATTAGATTTTAATTTGGATTAGGGATTTGTCCCCGAAAGGCTTAAGTTACCGCTTAAGCCTTTTTTGTTGTCTTATGTCATTGGGATAATCTCATAGGCATTACTTTTTAGAAGGTTCAACATGCATTATTTGTACGTGATCATCCTCGTCGAACGTATAAGCGATCGGGTTTATGCGCGACATGATCCGTAAGATCACTTCCAGTGACTCATCCTTGATTGTGAACGTATAGGCTTGTGAATCCGGGATGGTAGGATCTACCTCGATCTTAACATTATACCATTTCTCCAGATAACGAGTTATGTACCGTAACGACTTCGCCTCAAACCGCACACTCTCGCTTGCCCAGAAAGACTCGTAAAACATATCGGCGGAGGTTATATTCAAGGTCTTATCCCTTTTATTCAAAGCGGCGATCTCCCCCGGATACAGATAAGCCTCCTTACCTCCGGCCTCCAAAGAGACTGAACCCCGGAAAAGGGTCACCCGAATGTTTTCTTCCTTTGGATAAGAGTTCACGTTAAAGCAGGTACCATGTACCTTTACTTTCACCTCCGAGGCCAAGACCACGAAAGGATGCCGGTTGTCTTTCGTCACGTCAAACAGGGCCTCGCCGTTCAAAGCCACTTCCCGGTTCTCCATGAAATCTGCCGCATACTCCAAGGTAGAACCGGAGTTCAACCAAACAACGCTGCTATCCGGCAATACGATCCTCGACTTACCGCTTAAAGCGGAATAAGACAACTTATTGGAATAAACGGCCCGGTCTCCTCCAGTATACAAGAAAGAGAAGGTCAACGAAATGATCAATAATATGGAAGCCGCGGCTACCGCCATACGGAATTTCCAGATAGAGACGACTTTAGGAGCCTTGTTCTCTTGGGACATACGACTTTCCAGTTGTTGCCAATAAAAAGCGGTATCCGGCGTATAGGATGAAGCCTCCTCCCGGATCTCTCTCCATAATCCCTCTAGTTCTTGATATAAATGAGCATTCCCTTCTCCTTGAAGCCATTCCTCGAACAACTTCTCACCTCTCTCATCTTGTTCATCCTTCAGACGAGATATAATTAATTGCCATGGTATATGTTTATTCATGAAGTGCCATTTTCTAGTGTGACACATCAAATGACGATAACCCTACATAGTTTTCATTATTTTTTTTAATCTTGTGGAAATAAAATCACCATAAGTAGTGATAGGCATCCCCCAAATAGGCCCGGATCTGTTTTAACGCTCTGGAAATATGCCCTTCCACGGCTTTAACGCTTATATTCATTTGCTCCGCTATCTCCTTATTTGAAAGGTTGTCCATACGGCTCTTATTGAATACATCACGGCATTTCGGGGGAAGGGAGAAAATAGCCTCATGAATCAGGCGTTGCAACTCTTGAGTTTCCAATGTCTCGTCATTCTCGAAACGTTCCAAAGAGGAAAAATCGTCCGTTGAGATAAAACGCTCGTTATCTCTTAGGTAATTCAAGGCCCTATTCCGTGCGGACTGGAATAGATAGGCTTTCAACGTGATCTGGATTTGTAAGGTCTCCCGTCTTTCCCAAAAGCTGGCAAAGATATCGACTACGATATCCTCGGCGGCTCCCGGTTTCTTCATATATAAATGTACGAAGCGGCATAAAGGAGTGAAATATAACTCAAACAGATGTTTAAAAGCCAGTCTATCACCAGCTTTTATCAGTTTTAGAATAAACAAATCGTCTATAGTTTTATCCATTATTCCATCTCCCTTAGCGTCAAGATATTTGCAAACATAGACATAAAAAATCAAATGGCAATAACTCGATAAACTTTAAATAGATTCATTCTACTTGATCGAGCCTCCTTGAGAGAATCGCATCTATTTGTAATATCCCGGTTATTTTCCCCAGATATATTTTGCTTTAATCCTAGTAAATACATATTTTTACTTCAAATTAAAATTTTAAGTTATGAGGATCACTTATCTTTTACTCTCTCTTGTACTTTGTCTCTGTCCGGTCATGCAGGCGCAAAATACGACGAATCAATTTATGAAACAGGCACAAAGCAGCCTAGAAAAAAAAGACTACACCAAAGCTCGTTATCTTTTTTTACAAGCTTACAAGAGCTTATCCCAACAAGGTGATTACAAACAGGCAATCGATGCCGGTACGCAGGCGGCTTATCTATATTATTGCGAGAATTATTACCAAGAGGCATTCGATCTTTGCCGCCAGATGAACCAATTCATCTTAACCGAAGAACTGAAGTTGCAAAAATCGCTCTATGAACAACGCTTCCAAGTAACGAAAGAGCGGTTGGAAATGTATATTAAGCTAAAGAACGCCGCCCAAGCGCAAGTTCAACTCAATACATTAGATAATCTGGCCAGCCAAGCGGGTGATGAGAAGTTATCGAACAATTTATTATATACCCAAGCGGGTTATTATTATACGTTCGGGCAAAACGAGCAGGGGGACGCTGCTTTCCAGAAACTGATCAACCAGTATAAGGAGAAAAAAGAATACGACAAGGTGAACGATTGCTACCGGAACCTGATCTCTATCGCTCGTAAGGCAAACAACGCCCCACTGATGGAACGTACCTACGACAAATACATCGTATGGACGGATTCCGTAAAGGCTCTTACGGCAGAGGATAAACTAGGGGCATTACAACAAAAATACGATCAGAGCCTACAGACAATACAGGAGAAAGACGATAAATTGTCTGTTAAGCAATATATGATTGTCGGACTTATCACATTCGTGGTAATCCTTATAGCCGCCTTACTTTTCTTAGGATTCCTTTTGCTGCGCTTCATCGTGCTGAACAAGAAATTAAAGAAAATCATCCAGACGACAAATGAGCATAGCGAACAACAAGCCCAATTCATCCAAAACATATCGGTTCAGATGGAGCCTACCTTGAACAAGCTTAGCGCATCCGCCAAGGAATTACAGGCGGTAGCTCCGAAGCAGGCCGAGGATGTATGGACACGGGTAGAGGCTTTGAAACAGTTTACGGTTCATATCCAAGAGCTTTCCTCCTTGGAGAATACGTTGATGGAACCGTATGAGGTTAGTTCTTTTAATGTAGGAAACTTCAGTAAGAAAATCGTGGAGAAGGTTAAAGGGGATATTCAACCGGAGGTCAATCTCGTAACAGACGTGCCCCAATTGGAGATTAAGACAAACGCCGAGCATCTGGAACAAGTCTTATTGCATTTGTTAAAGAATGCCGCATTATATACTTCCAGCGGTAACATCCGTCTGGAATTTAAACGGAAAGGCGCTCATGTTTGCCAATTTATCATTACCGATAATGGTACAGGCATACCGGATGATCTAAAAGAGAACTTATTCAAGCCATTCAATGAGGCGAAGGATCTAGCGCAAGGCGATGGTTTAGGATTACCCATCTGCGCACTGATGGCTAGCAAATTAAACGGAACCCTATCTATCGATAAGGAATATAAGAAGGGATGCCGGTTCGTCTTGGTATTGCAGATATAAAATAGACTCACCTTGTTTGTCTTTTTACCGCGATGCGGATGCAGTGACGCTGCAATCCGGGTTGCAGTAACACTGCATCCACATCGCGGTATCACTGCAACCCGGGTTGCGGTAGCTTATTCCGGCAAATGCTTCCGTAAGAACTCAATCCAGTTACCAGAGGCGATACGGTTGATAGCATCGTCCGTAAAGCCACGGTATTGAAGGATCGGGAATATCTTTTGGAGATCGGCGATCGTTACTAGGTCATACGGGCATTGCTCCGTACCGAAAGCACCATCCAGATCACTGCCGATAGCCACATGGTTCGCATTTCCGGCCAATTGGCAGACATGATCGATATTGTTCGCCATAATCTCCATACCACAGTTCATGCCTCTTGGAGTAGACTCGCCTCGCACCCAGTTCGGTACCATCATCCAAGCGTCTAGGGCGATACCGATCACGGCGTCACGCTCTATCAACGCCTTGATCATCTCGTCGCTAAACTGACGGTTGTGATCTACGAAGGCCCGACAGTTGTTATGGCTCGCCCAAATCGGTCCCTTATACAAATCCAACGCATCCCAGAAAGCCTCATCACATAAATGGGTCACGTCAAGAATCATACCCAAGCGATCCATGGTACGCAACAACTCTTTCCCCATGGCATTCAGATGACCGGTAGAATCCGTACCGTTGGCATACCTTCCGGGGCCGTAATGTGCCGGGCCAACCGCCCTCAAGCCATAAGCATACGCCCTTTCCACATGATTCACCGTGATGAACGAGTCGGCTCCCTCGATACTTAATACATAACCGATCGGCTTCTTGTCGGCGGGTTCACCGTCTTTCCAAAGAGCCAGATGCGCTTCCAAGGCCTTCTTATCCCGGATCATGGCCATCTGACCCTCCTCTTCCATCGCCTTATACCAAGCGAGTTGGCCTTGGGTCTGCGCCCAAGCTTGTTCCGGGGAATGCCAACCGGTAAGGGGGTTATCCGGTCCGACGTAACGACCGATTTGGGTAGCTACCACAAGTCCTACGTTACCCTTACGTAGTTCCTCAAACGATATAGTGGCGTTTCCACGGTCGGGCTTATCGGTCATACCGATTTCTCTCCGGTTTATTTCCTTTAGGGGTTGACGCAGATCCCGGTTCCACTCCAAAGCGTTCATGCTAAGGTCGAGATGGGCGTCGATAATAAATGGCATATGCATGTTAATTGAAAATTGAAAGTTGAAAATTGAATTTATACTGTCTCGTTGTTCCGTTAATAGGTGATGCGGCGTGAACGGGCAATGATAGGCCATTCGCCGATCGCCTCACGATCCCTGATCACATAAGCCTTGTCGTATAAAGCGACCGTAGGACAAATATGAACGGGAATGCCATAGAATACGGAACCTAATGGATAGAGCCGACTGTCTGGGACTTCCAAGACCAGATGCTCCTCGCTCTGGGAGATAGGTTTCGCCTCCGGATGGTTCAAGAAAAACACACGGGGCAAAGGACTTTCCGAGGCTACCGCCTTGTAACCAAGATCTACGCAAACATGATGCTCATCCAGCACGGAAATGACCCGGGTTATCAATAAGGCGGCTACCTTGAACGGCATATCCGGATAAGCGTTTCCATACCCCCAATCCCAGAACACAAACGTGCCGGGACTGCATTCGCAATCCTTCCGCTTCGCGTACATCGGGAATGTAGGAGTACCTCCCATCACCTTAACCAATGGATAGGCGAACTTGCGGGATATCTCCCGGAACACACGTTCGGTCAAGGCGTACGCAGCATCCGCACCTTGGCAACGTACCGAGAGCTCCGCGTCATGTATATGTCCGTCGTAGCCATGCAACCCGATAATCCGCAGAGACCTCAGCGGCAGGATGGCATCCACCAGCGCCTCCGCTCTCTCCGGGAGGACTCCGGTACGATTCATTCCCACGTTCAGATCGATAAAGACATCCAAGGTGATATTCCCGGCCTCGCAAAGAGCCGAGATCGCACGGGCATTCTCCGCTTGATCTACCAAGCAGGAGTAATGGGTGGCGGGATATGCCTTTATCAAATCTAATAAGCGGGAAATCTTCGGACCTACCGGCTGATAGGCTAATAATACATCTGGGGCATTCATATGCCCCAGCATCTCGGCCTCGGCAATCGTAGCGCACTTGAACTTCCGGATTCCGGCATCCAGCAGCATGCGGGATACCTCAGCCGCCTTATTCGTCTTCACGTGCGGACGAAGCCGGTTCGTATCGCCTATGATCCTCTTGGCCAACTCGATATTGCCGGAAATACGATCCGGATAGAACGCCAAGGCTGGCGAGTCTATCCGGTCTACATTACTTATGACGTACCAATCGTCCATGGCTTATTCGTATAATTCGAACAAAGCCTCTATCTCTACAGGAATATTATCGGGAAGAGAACCGAATCCTACGGCGCTACGGGTACCTACACCGTTATCCGGCCCCCATACGGCGGCGAACAACTCGCTACAGCCATTGATCACATAAGGATGCTTTCCGAAATCGGGCGTACAATTTACCATACCCAATACCTTGATCACTCTCTTTATCTTGTTGAAGCTACCAAGGTTCGCCTGGATGGTCGCCAACATGGTAAGTCCTACTTGCTGGGCGGCGAGTTTGCCTTCATCCATCGTCAAGTCCTTGCCGATACGTCCGATGATCAAGGACTTATCATTCCGCACAGGCCCGTGACCGGAAAGATACAGGTATTTGCCATCTATCACACAAGGCTTGTAAACTCCGGCCGGAGCCGGTGCGGGAGGTAAGGTCAACCCTAATTTCTCAAAATTCTCATCTGCGTTAATCATGCTCATAATTTCTTTCATTTATATGTTAGTAAAAAAATATATTGATCTATTTCCTGACTCTTTCCGTTACCGGTTGATTCGTGGCGACAGAGATTCCTTGTAGCTCTACATACTCGACGCTTAAAGGATTCTTGGAGCTGGCTTTAACGTAGAGGGATTGGAGAATCGCCTGTTGGTTGTTGATCGTTATGTAGCATACATAGCGGGAATCACGTTTGGTAATCGTCAACTGGCGGGAGGGATAAGCGGTCAATGAGCATACACAAGCATTATCACTCGCCGAGATCAGTTTATACCCATAAGCCATTTTCCGTTGGATATAGCTCAAGCCATTGGTTTCCCCCGGATGCTTTTCCCGATTGACCCAATAAACGTTCAAGGGATCATGTGTATCCAGCTTACCATCCCTCAGATTCACATCGTAACAAACCAAGTTCTTATTCACGCTTCGTGCTATATGAAAAAGCCTCCCGACCGTTGGATAAGTACCTTCCTCCGGGTCCGCCGCAAACGAGGCGACGAAAGGGAAAAGCATAATAACGATACTAAGCAGCCATCTCTTTCTCATTGCTCAATCATTCTTTTATTATACAATCATATTTAAGATCATTACCCCGATCAATCCTACGACCGACACGATCGTCTCCATGATAGACCATGAGCAGATCGTATCCTTTATGCTTAGGTTAAAATATTCCTTGAACATCCAGAAACCGGAATCGTTGACATGCGAGAACATCAAGCTACCCGCTCCTAAAGATAAAACCATCAAGTTCGGGTTCGCACCCGTTTGCGTAACTAAAGGCATCACCACGCCCGCCGCCGTCAACGCCGCCACCGTAGCCGATCCCACGCACAAACGGATCACGGCAGAGATCAACCAACCCAAGATCAACGGATGAACGGGCAATTGCTCTAGGCTTGTCGCCAGCTCATTGCTTACCCCGCTATCCTCCATGATCTGCTTGAAGATACCGGAACCCGCGATGATCAAAAGGATCATAGAGATATCTTTCACGGCCTCCCCATAGACTGCCATAACCGACTTGATACTACGTCCCTGCCGGATGCCCAGCGTATATGTAGCGAACAACAAGGCGATCAGCATTACAATGGAAGGAGCACCAATAAAAGAGACTATCCCGCTCGCCATCTCGCCCATATCCTTAAAGCAATAAGGAATAACCGTCACGATAATCAGTAAAAAGACAGGCAACGTAGCGCTGATAAAACTATTCGCCTTGCCCGGCATGCTATATCTCCCGCTATCCTCTTTCTGCTCGAACAACGTGACCGGACCGGATTTTATATGTTTCAACCGACTGCCGAACACCGGCCCGGCGATAATGATAGCTGGAATCGCCAAGAACAAGCCATAGATCAGCGTAAGGCCGATATTTGCGTTGAACTGTACCACCAAGGCTACCGGAGACGGATGCGGGGGCAGGAATCCATGCGTCACGGACAACGCCGCCAACATCGGCAACCCGATATAGACCGCCGGAAGCTTGTATTTATACACGATCGAGAAGATCAATGGCACCAACAACACAAATCCGATCCCATAAAATAACGGAATACCCACGACAAAGCCTGTCACCATCAGCCCCCATTGTATATGCTTAGTACCAAAAAGCGACACCATCACGGAAGCGATCTTCTGTGCCGCTCCGCTCTCGGCCACCAACTTGCCTAGCATAGCGCCTAATACGATAATCAACGTCAACCCACCCAAGATACTCCCGATACCGTTATTCACCGAGTCCGGCAGCTTCTCCAACGGAATGCCCAAAGCGATGCCCGCCAAGATAGAGGAGATCAGAAACGCGATGAAAGCATCCACCTTAAAGTAGGATATCAAGACAATCAATAAGGCCAAACAAAGTACGACAATGATAAATGACATGTTTTTTCGCTGTATTAGTTTATAATCCGTAAACGGGATACAAAGAAAACATTTATTTCCGAACTACCCCTTTTTACGATAACTAATTACCGCTAACAGATTAAAAAAAACAGCAAATAGACAGACAATCACAAAATGTCCCCGTAAATCGGCAAAGCCGCTCCCCTTTAAATAGACCATACGCATCACCTCCACGAAATAACGCACCGGGTTCGCCAGCGTGATCTTCTGCGCCCATTCCGGCATACTGCTGATCGGCGTGAACAATCCGCTTAGCAAGGCGAAAATGATCAAGAAGAAAAACGCCGTAAGCATCGCTTGTTGCTGCGTGGACGAGAAGGAGGAGATCGCCAAGCCAAATCCCGTAAAAGCGATCAAATATACGGCGGCGAACAAATAGATCACCCCGAAACTCCCCTCCGGCACCAAGCCGTAGATCAGCCAAGCGATGAGGATCGCCACCGTCAGCAGGACAAAGCCTATCACCCAGAAAGGGATCAGCTTCGACAGCAGGAACAGGGACTTGGGTACGGGCGAGACGTTTATCTGCTCGATCGTCCCTTTCTCCTTCTCGCTCACGATATTCAAGGCGGAGATCGATCCCCCGATAATCGTCAGCAAGAATACCATGATGCCGGGAACCATATAGATCTTGTAGCTCAAGTGGGGATTGAACAGGTTAATCGAAGCCACTCCCCTGCCCGATCCCATAGAGGCGAAACCTTTCTCCCTATTGAAATCCTGTATAATCGAGGAGAGGTAGGAGCTACCCAAGCCGCCCTTGGTTCCGTTCACGGCGTTAGCGGCGATCATCACGTCCGCCCTGCCCTCCTTACCCAAGTCCCGCTCGAAATCAGAGGGGATTTCCAGAATGATATCGGACTCATTGCTCTCCACCGAGGTCAGCGCCTCGTCGTAACGATCTGACCGGTCTGTCAGGCGGAAATATCCGGAGGATAGTACCTTATCTACCAATTGCATGGAGGTGACGGAATGATCGTTGTCCACGATGCTAAGGTTAATATTTCGCATCTCGAAATTAGCGGCGAAAGGCAAGATGATCAACTGCATGATCGGGATGATGAAGATAATCTTCGGCATGAACCGGTCCCGACGGATCTGCTTGAACTCTTTCTCTAACAAATATCGTAACATAGCTTATAATCGTATTTTAAAACGTTTCACACTCAAGAATACCAGCACGACCGCCATGAACGACAGTATCCCGATCTCCTTCAAGATCGACACGGCGGGAAGCCCCTTGATCATCACGTCCTTCACGGCGATGATATACCATTTGGCCGGAACGATATGGGAGAACCATCGCAGGATATCCGGCATATTCTCTATCGGGAACATCATGCCGCTCAACAACATGATCGGAAGCATCAAGGCGATACCGCTGATCAACATAGCCGCCTGCTGGGTATCGGCTACCGTGGAGATCAGCAGGCCCAGACAGAGGGATACGATCGCGTACAGGATGGACACGGAAACCAGCAACAGCAGGCTGCCTTTTATCGGAACGTCCAGCAGGAAATAGGATAGCAGCAAGATCGTAGCGATATTCACCATACTCAGCAATAGGTATGGGATCGCCTTGGCCAGAATGATGTAGATGGGTTTCAACGGGGAGACCAGCAGGACTTCCATCGTTCCCATCTCCTTCTCTTTCACGATGCCGATCGAGGTCATCATGGCGCATATAAGGATCAAAATCAAACCCATTACGCCGGGCACGAAGTTGTAGGCGCCTTTCATTTGAGGGTTGTAGAGCAAAGTGGTAACCGGGGTCACGGCTTTACTCTCAACCGCCGACTCGCCTTTCAACTGCTCCGCGATGATCGCCGAACAATAAGCGATTAGCTGAGTCGCCTCGTTCGGATCGGTAGCGTCCGCCAAGACTTGTACTTGGGCATCGGCCGTGGAAGCGTATTGAGGGGGAAAGACAACTATGACGTGTACCTTTCCTTGCCGAAACAAGGCCTCGGCGTCCTCATAGCTATCGACGGTCGTATACAGCTCGAAGTACTCGCTGGCATTCAAGCGGTCTGCCATCTTCAGTGTCAGCTCATCCCGGCTTTGGTCGAAAATAGCGATCGGCACACGCTTGATCTCGGTCGTGATGGCATATCCGAATAAGATGATCAGGATGACGGGCATGAGCAAGAGGATCATTGTCGTGCGTGCGTCCCTGAAAATGTGATAGAACTCCTTTCTAACAAAGGATATGAATTGTTTCATCGTTTATTCTCCTCTCGTTGCTTTTCGAGCCAAGGCGTGGAAGACTTGGTTCATATTCGTTGTCTTAAAATCCCGCTTCAAGGCGGAGGGACTGTCTAACGCTTCGATCTTTCCGTCTACCATGATGGAGACACGGTTACAATACTCCGCCTCATCCATATAATGGGTGGTGACGAAGATCGTGATCCCCCGGGCAGCCGCTTCATAGATCAACTCCCAGAACTGGCGGCGGGTGACGGGATCGACGCCTCCGGTAGGCTCATCCAAGAAAACGATCTTGGGATCATGGATGATCGCCACGGAGAAGGATAGCTTCTGTTTCCACCCCAAGGGCAGGGAATCGACCAAGGTATTCCGCTCCTTTTCCAGCCCGAGGATATCCAGCAACTCATCCGTTTTCTGGGACAGCTGCCGTTTAGACAAGCCGTAGATACCGCCGAAGAGACGGATATTCTCCCATACCTTTAGATCGCCGTATAGGGAGAATTTCTGGCTCATGTATCCGATATTCCGTTTGATGGACTCGCTCTCCCGGTAGACATCGAAACCGGCTACCCGGGCCTCGCCGGATGTCGGGACCGACAGGCCGCAGAGCATACGCATGGCGGTGGTCTTCCCTGCCCCGTTTGCCCCGAGGAAGCCGAATATCTCGCCCGGCTCCACCTCGAAACTGATATGATCGACGGCGGTGAAGGTGCCGAAACGTTTGGTCAGTTGTTTTACTTCTATCGCTTTCATTTTTTATCCTTATTTCATAATTACAATGCCGCATTTCTCCAAGATTCGACCTCGCGCCCAATGCGAGGCCTCGCATTTCCCCGAGATTCGACCTCGCGCCCGACGCGAGCCCCGCATTTTCCCGAGATTCGACCTCGCGCCCGACGCGAGCCCTCGCATTTTTCCGCGATTCGACCTCGCGCCTGACGCAAGCCCCGTATTTTTCCAAGATTCGACTTCGCACCCGACGCGAGGTCGAATCTTGGGGAAATGCGACACATCCCCTCTCTTACAAGGCCATGAAACAATCCTCAACGCTTGGCTCAAGGCGTTCGATGCTTACATCTGCGTAACCTTTGCCTTTCAGATATTCCTGTAATCGCCTCATGACATCCTCCCCATCCCTCCTCAACGTAAGATGATGAGCATCTCCAAAAGCGAAACACGAGTTTGTATCCGGGAACTCCCGCAAGTCTCCCAACAACTTATACATCGACGCGCATCGCACCGCGTATAGCCGCCTATCGAATGAGGTACGGATACCTACCGGCGTATTGATAGATAGGCATTCCCCAGAACGCACCAAAGCGATACGGTCGCAACGGGAGGCCTCATCCATATAAGGCGTAGAGACAAGTATCGTAATGCCTTGCCGTTTCAGACGATCCAGCATATCCCAGAACTCAGAGCGGGAGACAGGATCGACCCCCGTCGTAGGCTCATCCAAGAACAAGACATCCGGACGATGGATCAAGGCGCAACTCAAAGCCAGCTTCTGCTTCATACCACCGGACAGCTTCCCCGCCCGCCGATGCTTGAACGGCTCTATCTGACTATAGATATCCCGTACCAGATCGTAGTTCTCCTCGATCGTCGTATTGAAGACCGTAGCGAAGAAGTTCAAGTTCTCCTCTACTGTCAGGTCTTGGTAGAGCGAGAAGCGGCCGGGCATATATCCTACCCGCCGACGGATCTCCTTCAAGTCTTTCACCACGTCCAAGCCGCAGACAGAGGCGGTACCGCTATCGGCCAGCAACAACGTGGTCAGGATACGGAACAGGGTGGTCTTTCCCGCCCCATCCGGACCGATCAGCCCGAACAACTCACCAGAGCCGATCTCCAGCGACAGATCCCGCAGGGCCTCGACATCGCCATAACGCTTGGTGATATGATTTATATGAATCTCGTTATTCATATTTAATCTCCCCATATTGCCCGATCTTCAGATAACCATCGTTGCGGACGGCGATCTTGATGGCATATACCAAATTAGCCCGTTCGTCCTTCGTCTGGATACCTTTCGGGGTAAACTCGGATTTATCGGAGATCCACGTGATCGTACCGGGGTATTCCCGGCGATCATTCCCATAGTCGGCGAAGACCTTGAGAGATTGCCCTAGTTTCAGGTGGGATAACTGATCCGCCGTCACATAGGCGCGGAGATAAAGCAAGTCCGTATCGGCGATCTTGTAAAGCGGTTTGCCTGCCGCCGTCACCTCTCCCGGCTCGGCGTATTTCACCAATACCGTACCGGTCTGGGGATTGAGGATACGGCTTTTCATCAGTTGATCATCCAATTGCATGATCTGATATTGCAGGCCCTCCGCCTCGGCGTCGGCACCTCCCGTCGTCTTGCTTAAGGAAGAGTATTGGGCATCCAGTTGTTTCTGGAGATATTTGATGTTATTCACGATATCGTCCAGTTGCTTTTGGTTACCCGCTTTGGCGCGCACCAAGTTCTCTTGTCGCTGCTGCTCGGTCTTGGCCGTGGCGATTTGTTGTTCCAGAACGGCGATCTGCTTGCGGATATCCGGCTTGCGAATATCTACTGAGCGAAGGCTGGCAGAGAGTTGCATCTTCCGCAGAAAAAGCTGGGTACTATCCACGTAACCCACGATGGCGCCGGCATCCAAGCGATCGCCCTCCTCGATATTCAGTTCCATGATCTTTCCGTTGGCTTCCGAAGATACCAAGATCTCGGTTGCCTCAAAGGTACCGGAAGCGTCAAAATCATTGTCTGTATTACCGCAAGCCGTCCATAGAAGGCTGCATAAGCTGATAAAAATCAAATGTCTCATAAATCAATTGTATTTGTCATACTCTATTTAATTCGTTGTATACATATAATTATAAATGGTCATCAAGCGCTGTACACGGTGCGCCGCGGCGGTTTGCCGGGCCATGTCCTCGGCGTTGATCTCCCGGATCAGGTCCGTGACGGAAATCACGCCATTCTCCAGCTTCACCTCCGCTGCCTGCTTGATGCTTGTTCTCAGACGGATGATATCGTCATCGGCACGCATCAGGTCCGTCATTTTCTTTATCTCCGTGTTTTGCCGCAAAAGTTGCAGGCGGGTATTGAATAAGAAGGTCTCCCGTTGCACATCAATCTGGCGACGGCTTACCTCGATCTTCCTCCGGTCGTTCTTCAGCGTGTACAACTTCCCCAGATTCCAAGAAAGACGGACACCGGCCACATAATAAGGCTCGAAACTATCCTCCAGCATGTTCAAGCCCGGCCGGCCGTAACCACCTTGTACGAAAGCTCCGATACGAGGCATCAAGCCCGCCGTTACCTGCTTGTTTTGCGTCTCGATCCATTCGCTCTTAGCATCCAAGGCCCGTAATTCCGGACGGTTGATTTGCGTGGACAATGAACGCTCGGGTGACTCCGGAGTCCTCAAGACGACTTGATCCGTCAGCGGTTTATTGATAAAGGTCGCCAACATCTGCCGATATGCCGTACGAGACGCTTTTAGCTCAATCTCATTTTGGCGGGCATTCAGCAGTTCCACTTCCATACTTTCCAGATCCGATTGATTCGCCACGCCATTGTCCATCATCGCCTTGATACGCTCGATATTGACCTGCAACTCTTTTTGAAGCAAAGCGTTCTGACGTATCAACTCGTCTTGCAGCAGGCAACCGAAGTAGATTTGATTCACCCGGTCGTTCAGCGCATACAACTCACTTTCCAATTGCTCCCGGTTGGCGATCGCCTCAGCACGAGTCAAGGCACGGGCCGAACGGGTGCTACCGCCGTCCCAAATCGTCTGGTCCACCTGCGCCACGACTTGATACTGATCCTTGCTCAAGCTCGGGATCTCAAAGCCGGGAAGAAGCGAGGAAATCTTATCGCCATCGAAAGGCAACTTCGTCACGTCGCTCTGATAGCTTGCCTTACCGCTTACCGAAAGCTGGGGAAGCCAAGCCTTGCCCACATTACTCAAGCTATAACGCTCCGTCTGATCGATCAAACCCATTTGATGAATCTGCGGATAATTCGCCCTCGCCCACTCGTAACATTGGGTGATCGTGACCGATTCCTGTCCGCTAACCCTTCCGGTATAACCCAACAGGCTAATTAACAATAATACATATACACCTCTCATATACTCTATGATATGTTTATTAAATTGAACAAATCCATCATCTGGCATCCGGGACCATCAGCTGGGTTATTACCTCGACGATCAAATCCCTGCGCCTATCCATATATTCCTCAAACCGACCCATATCGTTATCCAAAAAAGCCGCCGCTAGTGGCTTGCGGATCAACAACGGGAAGACCACTAGGCTCACCAAGGTCGAAACTAAATCTATGACCGGCATCTTCCGTAGAAGCCCCTTGTCCATCTCCTCCTCTATCTGACGACGAAGACGCAAGATGGGCTGTATTTTTTTCGGGTCTCTCAGCACGGTCTGGAATAAACGTTCCGGATCTCTGTTTAACTCGCCCACCACAAAACTCGGAAACATCGGGTTCGCACGAACAATTCCCATATACAGATCAACGATCACCGGCATTTTCTCCAGCATCGTACTCTTCTCATCCAAAACCCGATCGATGTTCGGCAACAATGAAGAAAGCAATTGCCCGAAAATAGCGTCGAACAGAATCTCTTTCGTCCTATAATAATAATGTAAGGCCGTCCTGCCAATACCCACTTCTGCCGCCACGTCACTCATGGTAGCCGCCTCGTACCCCTTTCGGACAAACACTCGCTTCGCCGCTTCTATGATGCGAGGCTCCATCTCATTCATGTCTTTCGCTTCCATAATAAAATGTTATTTTTTGTTTTGTCACCATTGTTTGTCATTGTTGTTTGACACATGCGTCAAAAATAGTATAAAAAAATTACATAGCAAGTAAAACCTAAGTTTTCTTGCTATGTAATCCTTCTTTTTTTCATTCGAGAGGAAATACGATTCCTTTCGAGAGGAAGGCGGATTCCCTTCGAACCCGCCTTTCATTTCTATCGGAAGTAATTATTGGATCGTGCGAGCCTCAACTCCTTCGGTCGTAATCTCCACGGGATTGATCAATCCCTCCTCGTTGAACGTCATCTTCTCGATACAAGTCTCCCGGTGGTCACGTGTCTTGACCCCGGCCGGCCGGCGATGGTACACGATGTAGTAATCTTCCGAATTCGGCACATGCATGATCGAGTGGTGCCCCGCTCCGTTGGCGATATCGAAATTTTGCCGCAAGACCTCCCCGATACGATTGAACGGGCCAAAAGGAGAATCGGAGATGGCGTAAGCGACCTTGTAATCCGGTCCGGTCCAGCCACCCTCACTCCACATGAAGTAATATTTACCATTCTTCTTAAACATAAACGGGCCTTCCACGTAATCCTTGGGAGTTACCTCTTTATAAATCGTTCCGTCCTCAAACGGTATAAGTCCGGTAAAGTCTTTATTCAAGCGTACCATGTTGCAGTGTTTCCAACCACCGTAATACATATAATACTCATCATTGTCAGCGTCGTGGAAAACAAACTGGTCGATCGGCTGCGCCCCATTCACGATCTCGTTGATCAGCGGCTTACCCAGCAAATCCTTATAAGGCCCTTCCGGACGATCGCTCACGGCAACACCGATACCTCCGATCTCTCCCTCGTGCACGTCATTCGCCCCAAAGAAAAGATAATACTTACCGTCCTTGTTGATTACTGAAGGAGCCCACATAGCGATCTTCGCCCATTTCACCTCTGCCGTATCAAGAATGGCGGTATGCTTAGTCCAACTCACCAAATCCTTGGAAGAGAAGCAATCGAAGAAGGTTTGCTTCTCATATAAATCACTCGTAGTCGGGTAAATCCAATAGGTATCCCCGTAAATAATTCCCTCCGGATCGGCGTACCAACCCTCGAATACAGGATTACCACTCTTCGCTACCTCTTCGCTTGGAGCCTGTTTAGGACCCCCGCAGGACATCAAGGCACCGGCCATCAATACTGTGTAAAACAGGCTTTTCTTTCCGTTTATCATCAATAGTAGATTATTTATTAGTAAATCAAATAGTATCTTTTAATTATTCGAGTTCTCCATGTTCTTCGCCAAACCACCTTCCGAGGTCTCCTTATAAAGACTGGGCAAATCATTACCTGTCTGGCGCATCACCTCAACCACCTGATCAAAACTTACCCGGTGTTTTCCGTCGGAGAAGTTCGAGAACGTATTCGCGTCAAGTGCACGGGCGGCGGCAAAAGCGTTTCGCTCGATACAAGGGATTTGTACCAAGCCACAAACAGGATCGCAAGTCAATCCCAAGTGATGCTCCAATCCCATCTCGGCGGCATACTCGATCTGCGCAGGCGTACCACCAAACAACTGACTGGCGGCAGCGGCAGCCATAGCGCAAGCCACGCCAACCTCACCTTGGCAACCTACCTCTGCCCCCGATACGGAGGCATTCGTACGCACCACATTTCCAAACAAGCCTGCCGTAGCCAACGCACGCAATATACGGGAATCACGGAACTCACGCGTCTCCTTCAAGTGATAAAGGACCGCAGGCATTACACCGCAAGAACCACAAGTCGGAGCGGTCACGATCTTCCCACCGCACGCATTCTCCTCAGACACCGCCAAGGCATAGGCATACACCATTCCCCGGCTCTTGATACTGCTGCCATAACCTTTCGCACGGATCATATAATCGGAAGCCTTACGACGAATGCCCAAACCTCCCGGCAAGATGCCTTCCGCTTCCAGACCACGACGAACCGCATCCTGCATCACTTCCCATACCTCAGCCAGATAATCCCAGATAGAAGGGCCTTCGTGCTGCTCGACATATTCCCAATAGGAATGGCCAGTCTTCTCACACCAAGCCTGTATCTCCTTGATCGTATGCATATCGTATACTTGCTCCGTCCTCAACTCATTGAAAGACTCGTTCGCCAAGGTTCCCCCGCCGATACTATATACGGTCCACGTATCCAGCTCCTCGCCACTCTCATTATACGACTCGAACAACATCCCGTTCGGGTGAAACGGCAAGAAAGTCTTGGGTTCCCAAGTAATATTTGTCTTCGCGACCGGCTGTAATACCTCAAGAATAGCTGCATCCGTCATATGGCCTTTTCCCGTAGCCGCTAGGCTACCATATAAGGTTACGTTAAAACGAACAGCGCCCCGGTTACGTTCCAAGAACATTTGTGCCGCACGCATCGGCCCCATAGTATGACTGCTTGAAGGGCCATGACCCATCCGGTATATTTGTTTGATTGATTCCATCTTTCTTCGATCTAAGTTTTCTTGTTTCTATACTTTAAGGAAAATATTATGTTTATAAAACGCATACAAAAGTACATAAATTACCGATACATTGCACATGGCAATGAGCACCGGATAATAATTTCCTAAATATTGCTGGGTTCCGAAAAACAAGGATTCGCCGATACACCTAAAACTTACCACGTTAGTGAGCATATAAGCCAGTATTGAATTCATGCCATACACTTTCAGCCAAGTCGTATACTTTCGATGCCCTTTATAGTCGATCCAATAATAGAACAACCCCATAAGCAAGAAACAGTACCCACTGCTCACCAATACCATCGAACTAGTCCACAGTTTCTTAATAACGGGAAGCTCGATACCCCAAAGCCATCCGGCGATAACCATACCCAGACCAATACCGAATAACATCCGTAATTTGAGCCGCTCGGAATATAATTTGTTCTTTAGGATATATCCGGCGAACAACCCGGTCAACACGGTTACCCCGAAATTCAAGCTGCTCAGTATCCATGTATAACGATACCAAGTAGCGAATATCACCTCCCCGTTCTCCACCGTCGCCCCATCCCGGAAACGTCTCAGTACGGTGCGATCGATCCATTCGGCCAAATTACTATCCGGTGTGTACGAACCTCCCCCATAGTTACCGACTGTAATAAACTCCATCGTTCCCCAAAAGATTAATAAAAGAGATGCCGCTATACCGATCTGTACCCGTATCCTTACATGCAAGAATAACAAGGAAGCAATCAAATACCCCATAGCGATCGACTGCAAAGTATTTGAATACAAATAAACCCGGTCCGGGTCCAAAGCCAATAAATTACCTTGGCACATCATACCGAAGACCCAAAGCAGTACCACCCGTTTCCCGATCCGCCGATATACCGCCATCTTATCGGGCATATCCTTATAACGAGACAAAGAGAAAGGCATGGAAACTCCCGCCATGAATAAGAATAAGGGCATCACGAGATCCCACGTAGAGAATCCCTCCCATTCCACATGCGAGAATCCCCACATAAAAGAATTAAACCAAGGCATATCGATCGCATGGGCCAGCGGATGCAACACCATCTCCAACACCACTAAGCAAAAAAGGTCGAAGCCACGGAGTACGTCCAATGACTCCAACCGATTTAATTTCTTCTTCTCCATCCGTTTATTATACTTTCAAGAAAATACGTTGGCGATATAAGAAATACAAGAATCCCCAACAAACAGCGATATATGCGATAGCGCTAACCAAAGGCTGGGCGGTCTCGGGCATCAACTTCGCCAGCCCTCCGAATATAGCCTCGGAAGTATAGGAGAAACGGATAAAACGCTGCGCCAAATAGATCGTAATAGAGTTCATGCCGATCACGGTAAAAAACAAGGTCCATTTACGCCACCCCAATACGTCTATGATATAGAAGAACAAAGCAAACATCCAAACGGAATAAGCACCTACCACACAGACAAAGGAACTTGTCCATAGCTTCTTATTGATCGGGAAGACCAAACTCCATAACAAGCCGACGATCAACAATACAGCTCCCGCTCCTACTAAACAAAGCTCTTTCTTTCGGTCGGTCAGCCCCTCTTTCCGTAACTTAATCCACTCACCGGTGAACATGCCCAGCATCGCCGTGGCAATCGCAGGGACGGTGGAGAATAAACCCTCCGGATCAAAAACAGTCTCGTGCAAACGTCCGGGAAGAAACAGGCGGTCAATATACCCTACCAAGTTTCCCTCGAGCGTGAACGGCCCCGCTCCACCGACATCCGGCACAGGCACAAAAGCCATCGCCAGCCAATAGCCAACCAAAATAAGAACCGTTATCCCCGCACGCACTTTCCAACCGAAACGGACAAACAACAAGGCTGCGAACATCCATCCCAACCCGATACGCGCCAGCACGCTCGCACAACGCAGGTGGTCAAATTCGAACGACAATAGCCCGTTATATACCAATCCCAAGAAAACCAAGGTAATCCCCCGACGGACGATCTTCTTATAAATCGCCCCTTCCGTCATACCTTTTCCTCGTTGCTTCTCTAGTGAGAACGGAAACGAGATACCCGCAATAAAGAGGAACAATGGGAAGATCGTGTCGTGATGTGCCAACCCGTTCCATTCCACATGTTCCATCTGCCCGGCTATCGCCTGAAAAAAAGGATTCGGAAACAATGTCGCCAAAGCGACAAATAAAGAAGCACCGCCCATAATAAAGAGCATGTCAAAACCCCTAAGGGCATCCAATGATTGCAACCGCTGGGGTTGTTGTTTTTGTTTTTCCATATAATCTATTTACATTTAAAGTCAACACAAATATACGTAAACTCACTTACATACGAATGGGATTTGACATAAAAGACGCTCCTAATCTTTCCCCTCGCATTTAGCCTCCAGTTTTTCAGCGTACGCTTCTTTCCTCATCAGATATAGATGAATAAAAAGGAGTTATAAAGTTCAGAAAACCATAGCGCTTCTAGCGTAGATATCAATAAACTTTTCCCAAAACGGCGAGGACGACTCAGAAAGTAAGGCTTACCTTTCGTCACCAATTGGTAAATCAAGGCAGTCTTATCCACATATAAATAGTTCTCATTCCGAATATTTTCGAAACTCTGTATTCCTATCGGTAATTTACGCATAGTCGTCATAACCTTTTTTCTTACTACACCTGTTGTTGAACAAAGATAGAACTTTTTTCCGGAACAAGTCTCCGATTATAGTTTTCATTCTATGAAATACTCAATTTTTTCTACACTAATAGAGGGCGATATTTTACTTTCCATAAGCTGGAAGTAGAATATCGCCCTCTATTTTACAAGACAGTTTGTCTATGAGTAAGCACTAGATCTAAGGCATACAAATATTTCACTGAGTAAGATCACCTCATAGCCTTAGCAAAAGCTCTAATCGCATAATGAATAAAATAATAAACAGCCTTATACACCGGCAAATCCATCTCATTTCTCAAAATGTTCCACTGCCAACGCATGGCTTTTAATTTATTCGAAGAGACCGAATGGTCACTAACTCGGTAAAGAGCCGTCACCGTATTTGTGTTCCGCGCTTTATACCCTTGCTTTAAGATAGAAAGCCAACATACATAATCCTCATGCCCAATTTCCTTGAAAAATATCTTTCCCGTCAAGGCTGAATCATACATGGCTGTCAAGCATCCTATACAATTCCCTTTCAATAACAAAGGATAATCAACCTCACAAGGAGCTATTATTTCACGTCCGCTTCGCTCACCATCTAGGTTTACTTTCTCATAATTAGAGAAAACAATAGCGACCTCGGACTTTTCAAAAACTTTTAACTGATCGCTTAGCTTATTCGGTAACCATATATCATCGCTATCCAAGAAAGCAATATACCGTCCTTTCGCTTCCTTTATTCCCATATTACGGGGTAACGTAGGCGAACCGGATGGTTTATCCGTCCGTAAATATCGAATACGGGAATCTATTCTCGCATACTCTTGAATGATCAAGAGCGAATCATCACTAGAACAATCATCCACAATAATCATCTCCCAATCCCCAAACGATTGAGCCAATACGGACTCAATCGCTTGGGATATAAAAGGAGCCGCATTATAACACGGGGTTATAATGGATACAAGAGGCAACACGTTAAAATACAAATAATTATTTAAATAAATAACGTTTCAACTTAGCGAATGCCTTAAGCGAACGTTTCAAGTCTGAAGGATTACGCAAACCGACTCTCAGCCTGTGTAAAATGTAACTGGCACGTAAATAATATTTCTTCCGTGCCCTATTACAGAAATCAACCATTTCCCCTGCGGAAAGATCCGGTAAAGACAATACGGTGTTATGTGTACCATCCGGCAAACAATACTTCTCATAATCCGTCTCTATATAGTTGTTTTCCCTCGCCCACTGATAAGCCTCCGTACCGGGATAAGGTATCAACGGGAAAAACTGGGCGGTATCCGTATTCAACCTCAACGCCAACCGAAGAGTCTCTTCCATGGTTTCCCGGGTTTCACCTTGGTTACCGACCATATAACAAGCATGTATTAACAAACCCGCCTTTTTAGCGTTGGCAACATACTGATAGAAATATTCCACCTTCGTTCCTTTCTTGATGTTATCCAATATCTGTTGGCTACCACTCTCTATACCCGGAATAATCAAACGACATCCGGCCTTTTTCATAGCCAACATCGTTTCCAAATCAAGGTCCACACGAGCATTACATAACCATTTCAGCCGTTTATTCAATTTCTTTTCCACTAACAAACGACAAATGTCCAATACTCGCTTCTTATTGGCTGTAAATGTATCATCTTCGATTACTACCTCTTTCACATCTGGGAAATTAGCGGCAATGTATTCGAACTCGGCCACCACATTCTCTGCGGATCGTGCCCGAAAAGCATGCCCATGCATCGTTTGCGGATAGACACAGAAATTACAACGGAAGGGACATCCACGCCCGGTAAATATCTGGATAGAGGGATATGTGGCAGCAGCGAAAAAGTAATCCCTCTCATTTAAATGTTCCTTGATAAATTGTGAGGCAAAAGGAAGATCATCCAAATTCTTCATCGGTGGCATATGCGCGGTTCGTACAAACTCCTTCCCGTCCCAAAAACAAAGCCCTCGAACCTCCCGCAGATCCTTTCCTGCGTCCAGAACATTCGCTAGCTCATTCACGATACAATCATATTCCCCAATAGCGACCGCATCCACCGCATTCGAATAACCCAACGTCTCTTCCGCACAGGCCGAAGGATGAGTACCCACCAATACGACAAAAGAGTGTGGATAAATCGCTTTCAATTTCCCTGCGAAAGCCACATCGTTTTTAATGGAAGGCGTACTTGTATCCAAGACAAACAAAGAATGCTCATTATTCGTCTTCTCAATAATATCTAAAGATTGTTCCTCATTTAGCTGTTTAGCCGGAGCATCCAAAAAAGAGACAATATGTCCCTGCTTCCGTGAATACAAAGCAGCGTAAATCAGCCATAGAGGATAATATAAAGCCCCGCTTTTTGTAATGGCCGGACTACGGGACTCACGAGAGAATTTTCCATACTCAGCCTTGAATGGGGGATTGATGAAATAGATATTCATAATTAATTATTTTGTAATGCTTCTTATCAACAAAAAATAAGCTAGATAGACACGATAAGCAATCTTATACCAAAAACTATTGGTACTTTTCGCACCTGCAAAAGATACAGTATTTTCATGTCTTCTATACAATTGCAAGACTTTGGGGTAATAACCGCATTTGAAGTGAATCTGGCTAAATAATGCAATCCATAAATCGTGAGCTACCACTTTGTCTGGAAATGGCAAAGTTGCTTCAAGGACTTTACGATGAAAAGCCATGCAACTACCTAACCATAGATTTTTCACCCAATTTTCCAAAGCACTCTTATCTAAAGGCGATTGCTCTACATAAAACATATCTTGAGTTATATTCAATTCTGAATCAGTCAAAGCGCAATTACTGGTAACCAAGTCATAATTACCTTGAATAAGGAAATCCGTTAACTCGCATAATTTATTCGGAAGCCAAACATCATCTTGATCGGCGAGAAATATAATATCACCACTAGAGTGTAAAAGGGCATTTTCAAAATTATGAGTGACACCTTTTTCCAATTCATTCATGAACAATTTTATTCGATTATCATTATATGACTTTATAATTACGCATGTAGAGTCTGTAGAGTGATCATCAGATACTATCAATTCATCATCTTCTGATAATTGACATAAGATACTATCTATTTGCTCTTTTATATACCTTTCACCATTATAGGTAGCCATGCAAACTGAAATCATAGATTCAATACGTTTTTATTATTCATTATTTCTTCATAAACTTTACATGTTTGCACTGCCACATTAGACCATGAAAAGTCTTTTATATTCAAATCAAAAACCTTCCGCTCTTGATAGGCTTGTAAAAGTGTTCGTTCAATGGCAGATATATCTAAAGGATCTACCACATAAGGAGCTTTAGAAAAATAAGTTTCTTTAGGAAGATATTCTGAAGTTGAAATAACTATAGGACATCCTTGTGATGCAGCTTCCATACTAACTAAACCTGGAGACTCCCTTAAAGAAAGTAACACATGCAAATTAGCATAATGATAGAAAGAAGCAATTTCATCATGCGGAACTTTATCCAAGAAAAACACATTTCCACGTTCTTGAGCTATCGCATGTAATTTTCGTCCGTATTTAAAATCACTAATTTGACCTATAAACACAATCGGTATATCTGAATGATTCCGAAGAGCATAAATCAAATTAAGTTGGTTTTTCAAATATTCAATTCTTCCAACCTGCAAAATATAGTTCCTAGGAAGCTTATATTTAGAAAAAAATATTTCTGACGATAGTATTTGGTTTTCTTTAAGTTCAACACCATTATAGACAACACGTAGCTTATTCATATTTTTCATTCGTGCAAAATCATAAAGTAAAATTCCTTCCTCCAGAGAATTAGGTAGCACAAAACTGGAATAATCTATAAACTTACGTACATGTTTTCTAAATTCCCATGAAACGGTTCTAGGTCTTCTAAGGAAGGCAGTAATATTTCCATATAAAAAACGATAAAAAAGCACACAAGATTTTCGTATATGCGAAGGATATCCAAAAAAATAGTGTAATGGAGGAATAGAATAAGAATAGTCCCAATAAATACATGATGATACGATAGGAATACCCAATTGATGAGCTTTTTCCATGAATCTATTTGTTATTTCGTAGGTAGAAAAATTAAATATATGTACGATATCAAAATCGTCTGTTAACTCTTTTGGATCTGTTATTACAGAAATATGGAAACCATACAAAGACTCCAGCCACTTTTTTGTTTCCAGCATTTGTATTGCATCACCTCCCAACGGATTATCATATAAAGGACGGTTGCAAAAAGCGACATTAATTTGCATCATAAGGCGATTTTTGTATATTATAAAGACTACGGTATGAATAGGCAGGATGATTCCCTATATATTCAAAATAATTAGTATAAGGAATATAGCGATAATCATAAGAAGTAATTTGATAAATTTTAATCATTCCCCAAAAAAAGAATATCATAAATAACATTCTTTTCTGAAACGACATCGATAACAGTTTTATATCCCGAAAAATAATTTCGATTGAAATTATAAAAAAAGGCATAGTATAAAACAAGAACCGTTGTATCATCTTCATTGACATTCCAAAAGGATAAATCATAAAAAACAACATAGACAAATTAAACACATATTTACCATAAGCAAAACTATTCTCTATAAATTTACGATTGTATAATATAATAAAGAATGATGTAACTCGATAAATTGTACCTAAAGCAACTGTAGAACTCCAGAATTCATCTCGCATAAAATAATTTCTTACACGCTCTCCCAAGTAGCCATCAACACCTATCAATGGAAATAATATATAATCAACAATCAAGTCCAATCTATATGCTAAAATATTCGAAAGGACAAAAAGTATAATAAAGTATTTGCTCTTTACAAAAATATTAGAAAACAAATATACAATCACTAAGAAATAAGCACTTGAATGTATTTGAGCTAGCAAAACTGTTATCGCAAAGAAAAATACAGCATTTCTATTCAAAAGGAATTTTATCGCCCAGAAGAAACCTCCTGCAGCTAATAAATTCCGGAAAGGGCAGTCTATAAAAAGATAAAGTCCCATATCAGGAAGGAACAAGAACCAAAACAAAAAAACATCCTGTTTAAATACTCTAACAAAATAACAGAGTGAGGAAAATACCAAAAACTTGAATACAATATGAAAGAGCCAAAAATCTATACCTATTGTATGAAAAATAGCTTGCAAATAGCTGTATCCTAATTCAAATAATTCTTGATCAACGGTTGCTAAAGATGAATGATTATAAGCATATTCATAATTACGCCAGTCTGTACCACACATATAACCTGCACACAAAAATAGTGCCAAGCCAATCAAGATAAAAGTTTTTATTTTTTTATCTTTTAAAAACGTCGCAAAAAAACAACTAAGTACACTAAAATAATAGACAAACATATCAGATCAGTGCTGTACAAATTCTTCCACAAGCCTTCCCATCTCCATAAGGATTAATCGCTTTACTCATCTTATTGTAATAATCTTGATTTTCCAATAATGCTGAGACTTCGTTAACTATTTTATCATAGCTCGTTCCTACCAGTTTCACCGTTCCAGCCTCTAATGCCTCCGGCCTTTCCGTTGTATCACGCATTACAAGCACAGGTTTTCCTAGTCCCGGAGCCTCTTCCTGAATACCTCCACTATCTGTCAATACGATATTGGATTTTTCCATCAGATAAACAAAACTCAAATATTCCAAAGGTTCAATAAAGAACATATTACCTAAACCGGATAGATTATCTTCAAATACCTCATGAATGGGTTTGCGTACATTGGGATTCAAATGCATTGGATAAACAAAATCCACATCCGGGTATTTCTTTGTTAAATCTTTAATGGCCGTACATATGTGGACAAAACCTTCACCAAAATTTTCACGACGATGCCCAGTAATCAGCACCAGCTTCTTCCCCTCTTTCAAACGGGTCACATCATAACCTGCTTGCTTCAACAAACTTTCCAGTTCAGCATCCAACTTAAGATTTTTCTTTATATGATCCACTACCCTATACAAAGCATCAATCACCGTATTTCCGGTAACTACAATCTGCTCCTCTTTTATACCTTCAGCCAACAGATTTTGCTTGCTCAACGGTGTAGGAGAGAAGTGATAGGTTGCGATACGGCTGGTAATCTGCCTATTCATTTCCTCAGGCCAAGGACTATAAATATCGTGAGTACGCAAACCCGCTTCTATATGCCCCACTGGGATCTGCTGGTAAAAAGCCGCTAAAGCCGCTGCTGTGGAAGTGGTAGTGTCTCCATGTACCAGTACAACATCCGGTAGAACTTTTCTCAACACATTTCGCATCCCTACTAACACACGAGCTGTCACGTCATATAAATCCTGCCCTTGCTTCATGATGTTCAAATCATAGTCGGGTTGAATATCAAAAATGCGTAACACTTGATCGAGCATCTCACGGTGTTGTCCTGTGACACAAACCACGGTTTCGAACTTCTCGGGATATCTCAGAAACTCCTTCACCAAAGGAGCCATCTTAATCGCTTCGGGACGAGTACCGAAGACCAACATTATTTTCTTCTGCATAGATTCTTACCTGTTAAATATTTTATTGTAGTCAAAATCCCGTATTTCTTCAATCCGAGATTGGAATTTACATTTCTCCAGTCTTTCAATGACCAATTGGGTATTTTCAAAATCGCCTAACGCAACAACCATATCTTTAGAGCCATATACAAATTCAGCCATACCTTTGGCCTTTTCGCTGTAAGAGAGAAATAAGGTAGGAACTGAAACTGTAATGGCATTAATCGCACAATGCATACGAGCCGCTATAACATAGTCACATTTCACAATAAAGCGTTTCAATCCCACAAAGCCCGGATCTGAATCGATAATCATTATCTTATCTTGAAAATTCTTGGGTAGTTTATCATAAATAGCTTTCATATACAGTAGATCATTATCCGATTTATCAGGCGATAATACATGTGGAAGAAAAAGCACCTCGCACCCCCTCCGCTCAATAAGCCGTATTACCGCCTCCGCTTGTATTGCTACCGCTTCCTCAATACTACCATATTCATATAGTGCCGACAAAGGACTCAAGTTAATTCCAATGATAATCCCCTCATGCTGCTCCGGGACCAAATTTACGGGATTCTTCACTAAAAAAGCCGGATCTGGTGCTAAGCACAAATTAGCATTCAAATTCAAAGATTGTAAATACTCCCATGTATTTGATTCTCTAGAAACAATGAGGTTTATCTTTGATAAGTGATGGGAGAAGAAGCGCAATGCCAGATGATTCTCCTCAAACTTACCGACCGAAGCCCCCCAAAGGATATACTTTATTCCACGTTGTTGAAGCTGTTCCAAAAACAAGGGTAATGAAGCGTTATATGAGCCATTGGATGCCAGCGTATATATATCACCACCTATGGAGAAAACCGTATCAAAGCCCACCACCCAATCAAGCTTGTCATAAGGTACGACATAGGGAATATGGAGGTAAGACAAACACTTTCTTACAATATTATACCAACTCCAACGCCTTCGCTTAGGGCGAGGAAGTATCTTTATGTCACAATCAGACAAACGTTTCCTATCATCTTCAAAATTATAGGAAGCATACGTCACCTCAATCTTTGGATTGACAGCTTTCAGAATCTCAACAGTACCTCTGACTATAGCCTCACAACCATAATTATATACGCCGTCAATACCTATTAATAGAACCTTCTCCATCATATTGTTTTACACTTCAAAATTTTATTCTTAATATAAGATATCACCTTCTCTCTTATTTCCTTATCAATCCCCACGTAAAACACAGATGTGAAAACACTCAATATTATAAGTATTAAATAGCCTAAACTACCCCAAAAATCCAAACAAGTCACATCAACACACCATCTCAATAGTAATGGGAGCAGTAAAGCTACTATAGTAACCCTTAGACAAGATTTAAAAACCAAGCCTATATCGCACCAATCATATCCAACAATCCTCACCAATAAGAATGGCTTTATAAACAAAGCAAGAAACATGCATATCAACAGATTAGACCATGAAAGCACAATCGGCGAATATCCTAATTTAAACAACAAATAAATTAGGGGAAATTGTAAGAACCCCAATGTAGGAGAAAGGAGAGCATTTTCTCGCAAACTACCTTTGGCATACAAAGCAGTATAAAAAGATGTGTCAAATACCTGAAACAAGCTTTGTACAGTAACAATTTGCACAAAAGCAATTGTATAATCAGGAAAAGTTCCTAACCAAAACCTTAATAAAGATTCTGTCAACAGCAAAATGGGTAAACATATAAGCAGACTCAAATAGTAAGAATATTTTGTTGAAGTAAGCAACAATCTTTTTGAGCCGTCGTAATCATGAACTGCGTATCTTTTTACGATTTGAGGATTGACTGCCGTACGGAAATTGGTCACAAATTGATTAGCGGCCATATTCACCTGAACGGAAATGGCACGAGCTGTAACAATTGCCGGAGAGAAAAACATATTCAGCAGCATCAAAACTCCTTGATTGTTCAAAGCAATAGATCCATTTGCAAACAGACCCCAACCTGAGAAAACGGCAATAGGCTTTAATACTTTCTTGTCTAGTACAAAATGATATTCACACTCAGTAAACCGCTTACGACAATAAATGCGATAGAAACACATCGAAGCTATTTGCACAAAGCACAATAAAGTGGCATAATATTTCATCTTGTCAAAGTTCCCTATCTCCAACAAATACACTATACACAACTTCGCAATCACCTCTATTATACCCACGTAGGCAAATACTGACATTTTTTCATGGGCTATGACACATGCGTTATAAGGGATCTGTGTCAATGAAAAGACCGCAGTCACGATAGATATATGAAACACATATATAGCTGCAACCAACCGTTCCGACGGTATAACCATTTTGTATTGCAAAAACCACATTCCCAGTGTTTCGCCAGTTATCACCACCATTGCAGCTATCAAGATATGCAAAGATAATGTGGTAGAAAAGGTACGTTTCAATTTCTCAAAATCCCCATTTCCCAACTCAAATGTCAAAAAACGAGAAGAACCAGCACTTAACGCTCCATTGACAAAAGATAACAAAGCCACTATTCCACCAACCGACTGATAAATACCATAATCGTCAATACCTAATTTCTGTAATATGACACGTGACGTATATAACAAAACCAGCATGACAAACATCATGCGGGTATAGAGAAATACTGTGTTCTTTGTAATCGTTCTATTGGCAGAATACATAAAATTTAAATTAGACGATTTTACGAATTAATTTTCGTCCTATTTTGCACATCAATAAAAAAATACGAACTGCATAGCACTTATGATACCTAAACAAATAATAAATAACTTTATCTTCCCAGCCTGCATTACCTAGATAGTCGATAAAACGCAAATTCATTTCACATGTATCAATATGATTAAGTTTACACCAGCTATTAATGACACAATCTGTTTCCCCTTCATATTTCCAATCAATACCATGCTGGAAATTATTCTTAATATAAGCGTCATACGTTAATTTCATTCCTTCTTTTAAGGATATAGTATGCCGAAAAGCAGGAACAGCCCATTTTATTTTCTCATTACTGTTTATAGCATCAATGGAACGTCCTCCCAATATTTCACCAGATTTTTCAGGTAATTCTTTGGCGTAAAAAGCACTGTCAACATCCACTAGTTTTGGAGATGCACCTATCAACTCAGAAAGGCATTCCAATACTTCATTAAACGATGGGGTTTCATCTCCACAAATGTTAAAAGCCTCATTGTAAGCCATCGGATTACCGATTAGCCCTACTACCCCGACCGCAAAATCCTCCACACGCATCATATTACAACGGTTATTACCTTCATTCCATCTAACAATAGGCTTTCCATTCAAGACTCTCGCTATTAAAGTCCAATGATAACCATATTGTGGAACAATGCCATAAGGGATTCTCGTATCACCATATGTCACACATGGACGTATGATCGTATATTTTACATCTGTGCCAGTAGCCAGTTCCACTAACTTTTTTTCACTAGCCCACTTATTGATGCTATAATCCCACACAGGTAAAACTTTTGGAGAATCTTCTTTAAAAATTCCTCCTAAAGAAGTATTATATACAGCACACGAAGAAATAAAGAAATATTGCTTAGTATATTGGGAATAAAACTTAAAACTATCAGCCGTATCTTTATCCGAATAACAAAGAAAATCCATGACCGCATCAAAAATTCGATTCTTTAAGATCGATTGAATTCTTTTCGTATCCTTCTTATCCGCCACAATAACATCAACTCCTTCCGGAATCAGGTTCTTTCTTCGCCCACGATTTATCATTGTCACTTTTAAACCTTGTTTCAAAGCCACATTTACAACAGCACTACTTAGAACGCCTGTTCCTCCTATGATTAAAATATCCATATCTCAATTCTGATTTGAAAATTTCAATATCGTACCGCCCCAACTCAGTCCTACCCCGAAACCAGCTACCACAACTTGCATCCCAGCCTTTATCGTTCCGTTTAGCAAACAATCTTTCAATCCTATCAATACTGTTGACGAAACTGTATTTCCCGTATTCTCAAGACTGACATAAAATTTCTCTTTAGGCAATACACAAACCTTGCGAATCGTATTCAACATAAACTTATTGGCTTGATGAAAAATGAAATAATCAATCTCTTCTTTTTGGGAACCGCTTTTATCCAGCAATTGCCTCACCAGCACAGGAACAGTTTCAAGAGTAAAATTAAATATCGCCCCACCATTCATATACAAATAATCATCATACCACGTATGACCTTCTTCATCTTCTTTGAAGATCCCGGTAGGCTTCCGCTGTTTAGAAGCCCCCGTTTTAACAATCAGATTCTCGGCTCCACTGCCATCCGTACCACACACAAAATCGCCTATTTCCACAAATCCATCCGTGGAGATCAAGCAGGCTGCCGCACCATCTCCAAATATAGAACGGTTACTTTTATCAGACGGATGCAAATACTTACTATATGTTTCCGCAGTAAGCAACAGGACATTCCGGGCAATCCCTGCAGAGACCAATCCCTTAGCTACCGCCAAACCATAAATACAGCCTGAACACCCCAAATTATAATCAAAAGCTCCACTTGTCACCGGGATACCTAACCTATGTTGCAGCAAGCAAGCCGTGGAAGGCAAAAAATAATCCGGACTTTGTGTGCAAAGCAATAAAAAATCAATCTCAGAAGGAGAAATTCCATATTCTTCAAACAGTCTCCTTGCTGCCTTTTCCGCCAAGTCTCCTGCCGTTTCATTATCAGCAGCCAAGTGGCGAGAGGTGACCCCAACCTTTGCAGTCACTTTATCTACACTCCATTCAGGAAAGTCTTTCAACAACTCTGCATTGGTTACAATCCTTTCGGGCAAATAATAAGATAATGCTTTTATATATACTTTCATAAGTTACAAATTATTCTCCCCCCCTGTTAAATCGATACAAGAACCTGTCATCCAAGATGATGCATCAGACAGAAGATAAACAGCCAAATGGGCGACATCTTCAGGAGTACCATATCTTTTGAGGGGGTATTTCAATTGCTCTCGCTCCAAATCCTCCTTAGTAAGACCTCCTTGCAGTATTAAATCCGTCCACACCATTGCGGGAGAAATACAATTGACCCGAACCAAGCGTGGAGCTAATTCCAAAGCTAAACAATTAGCGTATGAAATAAGCGCTCCTTTAGAAGCACTATATAGAGAATTACCAATACTAGGAGAAACAGCAGCTCGCGAAGCAAGAAACACGATCGAAGATCTCTTATTGACTTTTTTCTCTTTCAACAAAGCAGCTTGCAAACAAACGGAAGATTTGAAATTTACACTCATAACCTCATCCACGTCAGAGAAAGCCAACATCTTACATGGTTTACGGAAACCAATGCCTGCACAATGCACTACCCCATCCAAAGTAGGCGTATCATGTACCAGCGTGGCTATATCCTCTTCCGAAGAAAGGTCAGCTTTCTGACTCTGATGCCCCTTTCCTTCCAATAAGTGGTATGTCTCATCTAAACGAACTTGGTTACGCCCTGTTACTACCATCACAGCTCCCATCCTAGAGCAAGCTACAGCGATAGCACGACCAATACCCGCCGAAGCTCCTGTTACCAAGATCCGTTTGCCTACAAGAGCAAAAGGATTGTAATTATCCATTATTTAACAGCTAACAGATTAAACAGATCCTCCACTGTATCGCAAGAACGGATTTCTTTACCTGTTATACTTTTGCCGTATTCTGTTTTTACGAAGGCAATGATCCCCATTGCCGTTAAAGAACTCCACTCTTCCAATTCTTGAAAATAAGTATCCGGTAAAATGTCGGATACATCCGTATCATCAAACTGTTCAGCAAATTTTGCCACAAAATCATTTAATTCCATATCTCTAAATTTTAATATTTCCACAATATATCTTCATCTACTACAACCGCAGGGTTACCTGAAACTAGCGCATGAGCAGGAACATTCGATGTTACAAACGCATGTGCGCCTACGATAGCACCATCACCGATCTTGACTCCCGGCATAATAACACATCCTTCACATAACCAAACTTTATCGCCAATAACAACAGGGCGAGAATTTTTATATCCTTGACGATTGATGTAGTGACCACCGTTATTATCCCTAATGGTGACGTTACGACCTATCTGTACATCACGACCAATAATTATTTTCTCCGAACAAATAATTGTAGTAGAAATATTTGTTCCTGTACCGCCTTTAAAAATAAGTTCGCCACCTGGGAACACTTCTATGTCGGCCCCATACCCGATGTTCACATTGCCTCCTATGACTATTTTCGCTCCCTTATCTACTAACAAACGGCTCTCTAAATGGGATTTAGGAAACTTTTTCCATCCTAAAACCATCCGACCTTTTTTTTCTACAATAGCCCCCCTTCTTATCCGTATAACAGAGTGGGGAGTAGGGAAAATAAAATGCCCATGCAGAATCTCCAAAAGACTGTTATTGTATAGCAATTTATAAAGACTAATCAGAGAGAAGCGAGTATCACAAAAAAGTTTAAACATTCCTCTTATATTTTTCAAAAGAGGCTTTATACGAGTCTTAACACCTTTGTTATCACTTTCGCTTATATACTTTTGTGCTATTTGTAAAAAAGTCATCTTATCCAAATCATCAAAAAATTGCTTTCGATCAACCAAGGCTGGCGGCATTGATTCTTTTAATGCCATATTCCCCATTTCAATCGAGCAGAAAGGAACTTTATGATAATTAATTCTAGATTTTATTTTTTCAAAAAAATCTTTTCCTTTCTCTGAATTGATCATTACCAACGACGTACCTAAATCCTTATCCAGTGTTTTGTCTATCTTTTCAATCTTCCAAAAATCCGCCAATGTTATATCAGCTATTCTTGGATACCCCTTAAACTTACATTCATAACAAGAAGGACGAGCATAAACATGTGTTCGTAAATATCCTTTTGTAAAATCACTTTGATCACCTGTTTCATAGTATTCTTTTCCATTGTCAAGAATAACTTTTTGAGTAAGATTTCTCCAACCATATTCTTTTGATTTGGCTTTACAATAAATAACCTTATGAGCATATCTTTCTTCAAAAGAATCCAAATATTTTCTCCATACTTTGGGAGAATTTACACCTAGACAAATAAAATCAGCAATAATTAAATTTTCATAATCTTTACGCAAAAAAGCTCTCAGCGCAGCCATTTGACACGGAGTTCCACACACCAAAACTTTTTCACCGATTTTAAGCAACCCCCTTACTTCTTTATAAAATCCCTCCAAATTACTCTGTAAGTATTTAGAGCTTCTAAGTTTTATTAAATCCTTTTTATCATTAGATATATAATGTTTAACTAAAAAATTTTCATCAAAAACAGCACCACCCACATAACCTTTATTCATATATATAACATCTGCCAGTGCAGAAAATACACCTCCAGAAGTACTATCAAATACTACTTCTATATTCTTATGTTCCGCAGCATAACAAATAGATTGTTCTAAATCATTTTTCTTTAGTTTTTTCACATTAATTATAGGACAAACGCTATCACACAACCCACAATTTACACATTTTGTTTTATCAATAATAGGATACCAAAATCCCTCAATATCTTTCTCAAATGAAATAGCATTGTAGGTACACACATCACCACATGCATTACATCCACAACAATCTATTTTATTGGTTATATTTATCATATTCAAAACTATTTATAAATAATCCTCTTATTTTAAGCACAGCCTAAAGTACCTACTTGCAAATTCCCCCTCAAATTAGGATCAACCGTAATACTCATCAAATTCTCAAGCGTATGATGTCGGTAAAATTTCACGAAACCCAGATAAAAAACAAAAGAAGAACCAATACGCATATAGCTAGCCAATCTACATCCGAATGGATATCAATGGTCAAGACTTCTATCCAAAGACAGTAGACAAACATGCTACTGAGCAAGAGACTAAGACTCCTTAGAAATCCATAAAGAGCCACGTAATTATCGTATTTAGGAACATATCACCTTCATTAGCATGACGCATAACAGACCGGGGAAAAGATACCCCTAAAAATCATAGAACGAGAACGGATTCTTCAACATGTCTATGGAAATTATCTAATTCAAATCTCAGGCATTTTATACCTAAAAATAGTATCCGCTATTCCCGGAAGTTCATCTATCGCCTTATCCTCCTATAAAGGAACACGATACTTTTCCTCCAAACATCTTAAGAAAGTAGCCCGAAAGATTCCTTTTATTCCTCCTCCAGACAAAGCCTATATATTAAATGTATTTTGCAACATTTGATGCTCAGTATTCAGAATTTCATCCTTGATTTGTCTAATCCCATCAGACAGAGCTGTCTGAAGGGATTAGACAGCGAGCCTGTCCGCACTTACTGGCATGGCTCGCTATACCTTACATCAGACCTCGTCCGGGCTTTCGCTATCACCCCCATCAGTAGGCTTGCCGCCGATCCAAACTTGTGTACTTACACTGCGGGGCGTTTTCAAGAAACGACTCGCGGCAGAATACTGCGTCGTCACCGTCAGCGTATACTCGCCCTCCGCCAAATCAGCCGGCAGAAGCAGCGTGAGCGAGGAGGGGTTGTTGATAGTGATCAGGTCATCCGTTAATTTTGTGACGGCTTTCGCCGCATTGGTCAGCGTAACGCCTACCGACTCGTCATCGCCAACCACTTTCAGCATGGCACCGCGCACGAAGAAGTTGCGGCCCGCCGTGGCGCTGCCATCTTTCAAGCCGGTCTTCTTATCCTCGGTCTCAAGGATATACATGATATTCGACTTCTCACCTAGGATCTCCACCGCAGTCTGGGCGATCGCCTCGCGCAATGCCTTGTCCTGCGTAAAGGAGACGTAGATGGAATTCTTCTCCTTGTTCCATACGCCGCCCTCGATCACGCCAGTTAGTTGCGCAACGGCTCGGAAGAGACCCGTATTTACGCTGTAACCGTTCAAGATCAAGTCCGTCAATACCCGGTTGTAGAGTGTCACCGAGTGACGCATCGTCTCGGGACGCAGACCGGTGTCTTGCTTTTGCATCTCTTCAAGAACATCATCAAGATCCAAACTTCCCGTTGAATGTAACAGCAGGATCTTGTCCGTCTTGTTGTCGGTGGTCACCGAATTGTCGATGAGCCAGCCTTTCAATACTTTCTTCATGGTATTCTTGATTTAAAGGAGGAGTGGAATTGCTCCCCCGGATTATTACTTATACCTTAGAATTTCTTCCCAAACGCTATGTTCAAGAACGTCTTCACCAATATCTTGAAATCGAACCACCACGAGCGGTGCTCCAGATAGAACAAGTCATAGCGTAATCGGCGGAGCATCTTCTCCAACGTGTCCGTATAGCCGTTATAGAGCGTGGCGTAAGAGGTCACACCCGGACGGATCTGGTACAGGTAACGATAGCGAGGATCACGTTCCATGATCTGGTCGATGTAGAACTTTCGTTCCGGACGGGGGCCGATAAAAGACATATCACCGATGAAAACATTCCACAATTGGGGCAACTCATCCAAATGATGCTCACGCAGGAACCTGCCAACATGGGTCATGCGGGGGTCAGCACCTCCCTTGTAAAGAGCCGGACCGAATTTCTCCGCATCCAAACGCATGCTACGGAACTTATAGATGTTGAACGGACGACCGAAACGACCGATACGCTCCTGCTTGAAAATGGCAGGACCGCCATCCTCGCGCCTTACGGCGATGTAACAGATCAAGAACAAAGGGGAGAATACGACCAAGGCGATAAAGGCCAAAAGGCAATCCCCTATACGCTTCACGTTACGCTCGAAGGCGTTCATCCCATCTGAGATAAAATCAGTAGATTTTCCAAAACTCTCTTCTAAAATCATGGCTAGTTAATTAGTCGATGAAGGCAGGCACGAGGTTAAAACTTAATCTCATTTGCATAGCCCATCCTTAAATTATTTCTTTCCTCCGTTCATTTCCTCCTCTTTCTTATAATCGATATACCGCTCCAAGGCCTCACGTGCCAGACGGCGGAAAAGTTCCTCGTCCGACAGATGGTCCCAAAGGAGATCTACCAATCGATAGTAAACGCTAAAATGCATGTCCTTGCCTTTTTAAAAGAATTGTAAGTGTCACTGCCCAGACCTCCGCTTATGCGGATAATGGACTTTGTCAGTCTGGTGACTTGCAAAACCGTGGCGATGTAATCGCCCAAACGGGGAAATGATTGTTTGTGATACATGTCTGGTTTGTTATTATTTTTATACAGTCCTTATGGAGACCCCAAGTAATGCAAATAACGCAAGTAATGCAGCACCTTTTTCCCACACACGTGCGTACATTATACAAAACAAGAATTTTACACTAAACGATCACAAACAAGGCATGGAACGATCCGGATGAGAAACGCTGGATAGCCGTATGAAAGTTTGATTCGACATATATAATGTACACGTGCGTGTGTGGGAAAAAGGTGCTGCATTACTTGCATTACTTGCACCTGTTTTCCCCGGCATCGGTTCCATCCCGCACGTATATCGGCATCGACTCACGCCTACGTTCGTATAAGCCTACACCGATATACGTGTGGGGCGACGTCGATATACGTGTAAAACGATGCCCTTATACGTATGCCACACTCATACGGTCTCGCTTAGCAATGGCAATCCCTCCACCTCTCTCTTATGCCAGCCTTGGTAATCAGACAGGGAAAAACCGGGGACGGTCAACTGTTTGTAATCCTTATCGTCTCTTCGCAAGATGTGCTTGCGGGCATACGAGCGGAGCGAACGATCCGTCACGGATACCATCACCACAGGAAACGGGTAGCCGAGCAAGCGCATCGGCGTAACTTCGCTGTCCGGGAACGCACGGCGCAACTGATAGGCTGAGTACTCGAACGCCACCCAGTAAGGACCCGTGCAATACAGGTGGATGGAAGCGATATTCGTACGCTCGCGGCTCATGATCTCACTCAAATGCTCGTTCAGCAACCGCACCAAACGAACGCCGGAAGGAAGGGAAGACATTTTGATTTTTGATTTATGATTTAAACTGTCAACTGTCACTTGTCTACTGTTAACTTATTTCATGGTTGAGCCACCGGTCGTAATCGTCCAGCCGGCGGATCAAGGATAACTTGCTTTTCTTGGGCGAAGACTCACCCCGCCACGTCTCCACCACCTCATGCGCCATCTGCCGGTAAAGGGCGCTGTCCGTGCAACCGTAGAGCGTCACCAGCAACAAAGCACGGGATTGCGGAGCTTTCACCACCGGGAGCATACCACGCATCGTGTCATGCAAACGTGTGAACTCCTCCTCATCGCCCAACAACTTGTAGGCAGAAAGAAGCAATGAGTAGATCTTGCAACGCATCACGTCCGTCTCCGCACGGAGCGAACCGTAGGATCTCAACACCTCACGGGCCAAACGAGTATCCTCCTCTGATACGTTGCCGGAGGCATGGTAACGTCCCAAGGCATCGTGCAAGCCTTCCCGCAGGCGGTCGTTGTCCAGATGGGTATAGACGTGCTTGCCCTTGGTGTTCAGCTCGATCAGCTCGTACTCGCCCGGCTTCACCTCCAACAAGGGGACCCACATGCAATCGAGGATACGAGCCATCACATCTTTATGACCGCCACCCGGCTGGATCACCACCTCCGCCTCCATACCGGTAAAATAACCGGACGTGATACGCACACGGTCGCCCTTCAGCAAGCGGTCGCTGTCCGGTACGTACACCGGAAGCTCGTTGGAATAAGATTCCGCCACCCAACGTAAATTCCCCATCTCGTCATCCGACAGATAAGGGAAATGAGTCATGCCTCCGGAAGAGACCCGGGGAAGGAAATTGTATAGGGGAAGCGTGCGCTTCATCTGGAAGATCTCCTCAACCGAGGACCGGACAAACACGTAGTTGAACAGCAGGGGTCGTTTCGTGTTGACCATCTTTCCGTCCACCTTCCTCACCTCCACATAGGAGGGGGCGAAATACTCGAACAACGTCTCCCCACGACGCTTGCGCCGGGAAAGCTCGGCATCCAAGCTTTTAGCGGGGCTGATCTTGTCACGTCGTGCCACACCCGTAGTAGGAAGCGTGAGCACGTACCAGCGTACAGTCTTCAGGTCATGACGCTTGCCAACTCGCGCCGTACCCCTCTCCGAGCGACCGTCTCTCAAAACATTCATCATTATGATTATCTTTTCCTAAGATTATATCAGGATCTCCACTCAAGCCTCACGACAATTCAAAGCCCTACCAAGAGCACCCTATTTACTCCTGATAAACAACACTTTATGTTTTTAAAAATGGCTTTTCTGAAAATCACCATCGCTTGAAATATTAAGCTACTTGGGAAGTAGCGTAAAAGATGGGAAATAATCATTTCCCAGTTGTAGAGACGGAGCGTGCTCCGTCTCCCACCGTCTGACAGTAATTTAGAATACTATTTTGAGGGGATGAGACGGGGCACGCCCCGTCTCTACAAGAATGTATGTTCGATTTTTAGGAGGGACGTGATGATGTAGGAAATACGAGATCATTTCGTCTCTATTGCCATGTCTATGCACTAGGAATAAGAACGAAGATTTAAGGAGAATCAAGGTCGGAGCACAAACTAATGAACAAACTAAGCCTTATGATTGCTTGTTATTTGTTATTTTTTATTACTTTTGCGCCGTGAAAGAATACGCTACTTCCCGAGTAGCAAGCCTCTTACCCCACTTTGGGTATCGGTTTACACACGCTCTCAAAACAATTCCGGTTCACCTTCGATAAACGTTCCAACGAGAAGCTCTTCAAATAGATCTGTGTTGTCTTAATAGACTTATGCCCCAACAACTCACTGATAACCTCGATCGATACATCTTGTTCTTTCAAGAACGAGGCGAATGAATGACGGATCGTATATGAGGTGACCGGAAGCGTAACGCCTGTCGATCTCGCCAACAACTTCAAGTCATGGTTAAAGCGGGACAAGGTCCTGTTATATTCTTTGTAGGCCGCCTCACCGGTTCTCCTTCCACTCAAAAAAGGAAATAAATAAAAAGATTCCTTTGCCGTACAAGCGGACAACTCATCCAACAGCCGCAACGCCCCGGAGGGAATCTCCAGCTGTATGAGAGACCCGCTCTTTTGTCGGTGATACTGCAATATCCCATCCCGGATATTCTCCCATTTCAAATGCGCAAGATCCACAAACGCTATCCCGCTGAACGCGAACATCAACCGAACGGTCAACTGTACACGCCGCAAGGACGGATCCTCCAACGGGGCGTTAAACATACGCTCCAGCATCTCTCGCGGCAACGCCTTCTTCCGCTTGCTTTCAACGCCCGTGAAGACATCTTTGAACAGGTTGGGTACAAAGGGAGCCTCGTTCGCCTCCACGGCTAAGTTATAAATGTGACGAATCCGACGCATATAGGTAGACACCGTATTCAACGAACGGCCCTTGTCCAACAACCATGACTGATAGCACAAAAGCCTGTTCCTATTAATATAGGCATAAGGAATCGCCTCCATACCGCAAAAGCACTTGAACGAGTTCAAGGCATCTTGATAACTCTTCGCCGTGGAATACCGTTTTTTCTCACGCAGACAAGCCATGTAGATGGACAGGCCCATAACAAAATCTTCTTCTTTTTTCATATCTTCTCCTTAATAAAAAGGCCAAAAATACTACCTTTGTACACTGTGTAAATAAAATCTATACAGATGAAGCAACACCTACGACCGATTATGTTTGTCGGAACCTGCTCTGATGCGGGTAAAAGCGTTATCAACGCGGCGTTTTGCCGTATTTTCAAGCAAGATGGCTATCAACCGGCACCGTTCAAGGCACAAAATATGTCCCTCAATTCCTACTCTACCCCGGAAGGCGGCGAGATGGGCCGGGCGCAAGTCGTACAAGCGGAGGCGTGCGGCATTTCCCCGCATACGGATATGAACCCGGTATTGTTGAAGCCTACTAATGATAAAAGCTCGCAAGTCGTATTAAACGGAAAGCCTCTCGGCAATATGTCCGCCAAGGATTATTTCGGGATACAAAACCAGAAGGAGGAGCTATTCAAGGAAGCTATCGAAGCTTTCAACCGTCTGGAAGCTCGCTATAACCCGATCGTATTGGAAGGTGCCGGAAGTATCTCCGAACTAAACCTGCGAGACCGGGATATCACCAATATGCGTATGGCGATCGCTGCCGGAGCCTCTACCTACTTAGTGGCGGATATAGACCGGGGCGGCGTATTCGGCTCCGTATATGGGACGATCACCCTGTTACGGCCGGAGGAACGGGCCTTGATGAAAGGGGTTATCATCAATAAGTTCCGCGGAGATGCCTCTCTATTCGAGGAAGGACGGAGACTGTTAAAGGAATTGACCGGAATTCCCGTGGTTGGCGTAATCCCATGGTTCCGGGATATCAAGATAGAGGAAGAGGATTCCGTAGCGTTGGATATGAAAAATAACACCTATAAGGACGGGAAAATCAATGTAGCTATCATCCTGCTGAAACGAATGTCTAATTTCACGGATTTCGACGTATTGGAAATGGATCCTCGCTTCAATCCGTATTACACCAATAATATCAATGAGATAGAGAAAGCCGACATCATCCTGCTCCCCGGCTCAAAGAATACGTTATCGGACTTACAGAGCCTGCGGGCCAATGGGATAGCGATGGCGATTATCCGGGCGCATAAAGCGGGTAAAAAGGTGATCGGTATTTGTGGTGGCTATCAAATGATGGGGGTCCGCTTGGAAGATCCGGAAAGTATCGAGGGAAATATCCCGGCGATTCCCGGTCTCGGTCTTCTGCCTCAATGCACAGTCATCGAGCAGGAGAAGATCACGAGACAAAGCGACTTTGCTTTCCTCCCCTCCTCGGAGAATAAGGATTGTAAAGGATACGAAATACATATGGGACGAACCACCCTATTGGGTGACGCCCCCGAACAGCCCGTAGCCCGACTGGAAGACGGACGAACGGACGGATATTACCTCAACAACCGATGCTGGGGAAGTTATATGCATGGTATCCTTGATAATCCGGCCGTATTGGACAACTTAGCTGAAGGCTTTGACACGGAAACGACTACAGGTCCTTTCGATTATGCCGCTTTTAAGGAAGAGCAGTATGACAAACTCGCCGCCCTCGTAAGGGAGCACGTGGATATGGAATATATTTATAACAGTATTAAAAACTAATATCATGAACAGACGTACTTTTATGCAAAAAACCGGACTTATCATGTCCGGACTTACTTTATCGCCGCTTATCGGTAAATCGTATTCCTCCATATACGGACAAACCGCCCCTAGCAACAAAGTAAAGGTAGCCCTCATAGGATGCCGTAGTATGGGATACGGGGATTTGAATACTTTTCTTGATTATCCGGAGACGGAATGCGTGGCTCTTTGCGATGTCGATGACGAATGGTTAAACAAACGGGCTGCCGACGTTGAGAAGAAAACAGGGAAAAAAGTACCTCACTTATATAAGGACTGGCGACGAGTAATCGATAATAAAGACGTAGATGTAGTCATTATCGGTACGCCGGACCATTGGCATTGCCTTCCGACGGTCTGGGCTTGCCAAGCGGGAAAAGACGTATATGTAGAGAAGCCGCTCTCCAATACGATCGAGGAATGTAACCTGATGGAAAAAGCCGCCCGTAAATATAACCGGATCGTACAGGTAGGCCAATGGCAACGTAGCGACCCGCATTGGGACGAGGCGGCTAATTTCTTGAAAGCCGGAAATATCGGACGGATCCGTACGGTCAAGGTCTGGGCTTACCAAGACGGCAAGCCGACACTTCCGGTTAAACCGGATTGCGACGCTCCCGCCGGTGTGGATTACGATATGTGGCTAGGCCCGGCTCCTAAACGTCCGTTCAATCCTTATCGCTTTCATTATAATTTCCGTTTCTTCTGGGACTATGCCGGAGGCTTGATGTCGGACTGGGGCGTACATTTACTGGATTATGCCCTTGAGGGAATGAACGCGGGTCTTCCCACCCGTGTATTCTCAGGCGGCGGCAAGTTCGCCTATCCGGACGACGCTATGGAGACACCCGATACTTTAATGGCGACTTATGCCTACGATGATTTTAATATCATCTGGGATCACGCTTGCGGAATCAATCACGGACTCTATAACCGTAAGGAAGGATTAGCGTTCTATGGGGAGAATGGTACGATGGTACTCGACAGGGCCGGTTGGGAAGTCATACCGGTCGTATCCAATAACGTAGCTCGCATGGAAGCCGTTCCTTTCAAGAAAGGAGAAGGCAAAGGACTTTATAATCATGTGGGAAACATGTTGAGCTGCATTAAAAGCCGTGAGCTTCCGAACGCCGATGTCGCTATCGGTGCCCGTGTAGCGAAGATGGCTCATCTGGCGAATATCTCCTGCCGGGTTCAACGGGAAGTTCATTGGGATGATAAAAACAATTTGTTTGTCGGCGATAACGAAGCTACCGCCTTGTCGAAAGCCTATTACCGGGCACCTTGGGAATTACCTAAATTGTAACAATCGCAGCATAACGTTAAAATTTTGACAAACAATAAACAATGCCCTAGTAAGCTTGTTAGAACTATAAAAAACGAACAATACGTTTAATTCTAAATTAATACAGCTATGGCAAAAGAAAGCGTCAAAATTTTAAGAGGGAAATTGGATGTCGACAATTTATTATCTCAACTAAACGCCGCGTTAGCGGAAGAATGGCTAGCATACTATCAATATTGGGTAGGAGCCTTGGTCGTTGAAGGAGCCATGCGTTCCGACGTACAAGGTGAATTCGAGGAACATGCCGAGGAAGAAAGGCATCACGCCCAATTATTGGCAGACCGGATCATCGAATTGGAAGGAGTTCCGGTACTTGATCCGAAACAATGGTTTGAATTAGCCCGATGCAAATATGATTCACCGACAGACTTTGACGTAGTAAGCCTTCTGAACCAGAATGTCGCCTCCGAGCGTTGCGCCATCTTGCGTTATCAAGAAATCGCTAAATTCACGGACGGCATCGACTTCACGACTTGTGATATCGCTAAGCATATCTTAGCTGAGGAAGAAGAACACGAGCAAGATCTGCAAGACTATTTGACAGATATCGCACGTATGAAAAAATCTTTCCAGAAATAATTTAGGAAAGGGAAAACTCTTTACAACAAAAATCCCTTGAGAGAATGTCTTAGAGACATTCTCTCAAGGGATTTTAATTTCAAGCACATTAATGCTTTGTCCCATGCAACAAAGCGTCATATAATAAGGCATCCGCCACTTCCAAAGCGATTTCCTCATCTTTCAGATTCCTCAAGATCGTCAAGCCGAACTCAAACATAAAACCCGGCCCCTTGCTTGTGATGATATTTCCATCCTGCTCTACTCCATTATCCGTAGGGGTAGCGCCTACCATTGTTGGCTCGAAGAAAGGAAAACAGGTAGCCCTTTTCCCTTTTAGCAATCCAAGACCACCTAAAACCATCGGTCCGGCACAGATAGCACCGATTAATACGCCTTCCTCCGTTTTCTCCTTGACTAATTCTTTCAAATGGGCATGCGCATTTAAATGGTTGCTTCCGGGTATTCCACCCGGCAAAATCAAGGCATCGACACAACTGAAATCCGCCTCCTCGAACAGGTAATCAGCCATTACCGGAATATCATGAGCTCCTATCACCAATCGGTCACCCGTAATAGATACCATCATAACCCGTACACCACCACGCCTCAAGACATCAATCGTACCCAAGGCCTCTATTTCCTCAAAGCCTGTCGCTAAAAAGACAACCGCATTTTTCATTTCTTTTTTATTTAATATAGTTGACATTCACTTAAAACAGAAGGATCATCCTTCTCCACAACAGCCTTATCCGTAACAACCAATGGTAAGGTGAACCAGAAAGTGGAACCTTTGCCAAGCTCAGATCGCACACCGATCTCACCACCCAACTGCTCTACAATCATCTTGCAGATAGGTAGTCCCAAACCAGCCCCTTGATAAAAATCATCCAATTTCACGAAACGCTCGAAAACAGACTCCAGCTTTTCCTCTGATATCCCGATTCCGGTATCCATGACAGAGACACGTACGAACATATCTTCCACCTCATAAAAAAGCGAGATAAAACCTTTGGAAGTAAACTTAATGGCATTAGACAAGAGATTTAACAAGACCTGTTCTACCCGGTGCGGATCGATCCACAGACGAACAGAAGGCATGGCGACCGAGTTATATAATAATGCCACATCGGAAGTCATCTTCAAGGATTGTACCACATAGGCCTCTTGGCAAATATCCCTCAACTCAACTTCCGACACGTTATAGTTTAACCGACCGGACTCGATCTTCGACAAATCCAGGATATCGTTAATCAGTTTCAACAATAAATCGCAATTCTTATTTATAATCGAGAAGTATTCTCTTTGTTCGCTGGCATTAGTCGTTTCCGTCACGAGATGGGCAAAGCCAACGATAGCATTCAGCGGGGTCCGGATCTCATGGCTCATATTAGCGATAAAAGCGTTTTTCATCTTATCCGCCTCTTGTACTTTCATCAGCGCCAACTGGTCTTGACGTTGCTCCGTGATATCATTCAACATGACCAATAACAGAGGTGAGGCTCCCGGATCCGGATTCGTGATCAGTAGACGTACGATATTTACGATTCTCACCTCTCCATTCGGTTTCTCATACTCTACCATTTTCTTTACCATACGCCCCGTCTTGATCGTATGGTAATCTTCCGTTCGGATCTCATGCGCCCGCCGGGAATCAGGGAAAAGCTCGAAATCCGTTTTTCCTATGATATCCTCCGCCTTGACTCCCGTGAATTCCTCCGCCGCCTTATTAAAATAGATATACCGGAAACCGTTGAAAATATCTTTCACCGTGATCTCCACAAATACGTTCGACAAGATCGTATCCATCAAGATATTTAAGAAGTTGATCGTATGCTGGCTTTGGCGCATCTCAAGTTCGTTATCGCTCGCGGATGGTGTCAAAGTGGCTTTTTCCAGATCGGCTTCCAGTCTCTCAATCCTTTGAATCAACTCTTCTTTGGAAAGGTGGTCATATTTTCCCATGGCCCATGATAAAGTTAAATTGCGTAATGGGCAAAAATAACTATTATTTTTTTATTTACAACGGCTTACCGCCTAATAATTCTCATTTTCAAAAGGTCTTTACTAATATTTTGACACAAAAGCATGGCGTTATCCAAAATAAAAGATACATTTGCAATCTAATTTCATGAATTAAACACACTCTAATTGAAAAAACGATGATGTATTGGCAGAAAGAAATAGAAACCATGGATCGTAAAGATCTGGTAAAACTTCAACTGGAACGACTGAAACAAACCATAGAATTGGCGGGTAACTCCCCTTTTTACCATAAGATATTCAAAGAGAAAGGAATTACCCCGGACAGTTTTCAGTCCTTGGAGGATTTACAAAAACTTCCGTTTACAACGAAAGATGACCTTAGAAATAACTATCCATTCGGATTGGCAGCCATCCCGTTACAGAAATGTGTACGTATCCACTCTTCCAGTGGAACGACAGGTAATCCTACCGTTGTCTTACATTCCGCCAAGGACTTGGACCAATGGGCTAACCAAGTAGCTCGTTGCATGTATATGGTGGGGCTAAGGGATACGGACGTATTCCAAAATACATCCGGTTACGGTATGTTTACCGGTGGTCTCGGTTTCCAGTATGGAGCAGAAAAACTAGGTGCGTTGACAGTGCCTGCGGCGGCCGGTAATACCAAACGACAGATTAAGTTCATCACCGATTTCGGCACCACCTGTTTACATATCATACCGAGCTATGCCACTCGTTTGGCTGAGGTTATGTATGAGGAGGGAATAGACCCCAGAAAGGATACCAAACTACACACCGTATGTATCGGTGCCGAGCCACACTCGGAAGAACAACGTAAACGCATCGAGCAGCTTCTGGGTGTCAAGGCTTACAACTGTTTCGGTATGTCGGAGATGAACGGGCCGGGCGTGGCGTTCGAATGCACGGAGCAAAACGGCCTGCATATCTGGGAAGACAACGTGATCGTAGAGATCGTAGACCCGGTTACCTTGCAACCGGTACCCGAGGGAGAGGTCGGGGAATTGGTATTAACCACCATCAACCGGGAGGCGATGCCTTTACTCCGTTATCGTACCCGCGACCTTACTTGCATCTTACCGGGCGATTGCCCTTGCGGACGTACCCATAAACGCCTTGCCCGTTTCAAAGGACGTAGCGACGATATGATAATCTTGAAGGGCGTGAACCTGTTCCCCATCCAAATCGAAAAGATATTGATGCAATTCAAGGAGTTAGGCAGTAATTACTTGATCACCCTCGAAACGATCGGTAACAGCGACGAGATGTTGATCGAGGTAGAGTTGAGCGACCTATTCACCGATGATTATTCCGCCTTGCAGCGCTTGACGAAAGGTATCACCCGTCAGTTGAAGGACGAATTATTACTTACACCACGTATCAAGCTGGTAGCCAAGGGATCTTTGCCAACCACAGATGGCAAGGCGGTACGAGTGAAAGATCATCGCAAGCTTTGTTAAATAAACAATTAAAATAACACCTTATGACAGTCAATCAAATTTCTATTTTCCTTGAAAACAAGTACGGGAAATTAAGCGAGATATTAGCGTTATTGGCGGAAGAGCGCATACGCATCATCGCGGCCACCGTAGCCGACACCTCCGAGTATGGAATCCTTCGTATCATCGTAAGCGATCCCCAGAAGGCTTACAAGATATTAAAAGAGAATAATGTCAGCGCCAACCTGACCGACGTATTAGCGATCGTAACCAGCTCATGCGCCGGAAGTTTTGCCAATACATTATCTTATTTCACGAAAGCGGGCATCAGCATAGAATATATGTATTGTTTCTCCATCCGGGAAAAAGCGATCTTGATCTTGCGTACGAACAACCGGGAAAGCGCCCGTGAAGTAATCCGCCGTCAGAATCTCGAGTATATCTGTGAAAGTGATCTAATAAAACTTTAATAGGCACGGATATATGTTCGGAATCAGCGACCCCGGTATTTGGCTGGCTTACCTTCTAGCGTTCGCCTGCCTCCTATTTTCTATTTGGTTCGGGATAACCACTTGGAATAAAGAAGACGACGAAAAAACAAACCCTACTAAAGAATCACGAAAATGAGTACGCTAACATTAGGCATTATTGTCATCATTTACATGTTTGTAATCGCTTGGTTAGGGTATCTCGGATACAGGCAGACGAAAAATGCCAGTGATTATTTATTAGGCGGACGAAAAGTAAACCCCATTATCATGGCCCTGTCTTACGGGGCGACCTTTATCTCGGCATCGGCGATCGTTGGTTTCGGTGGCGTAGCCGCTACGTTCGGCATGGGTATTCAATGGCTTTGCTTATTGAACATGTTCATGGGCGTAGTGGTAGCCTTTATCTTTTTCGGACGAAGGACCCGGAAGTTAGGCGAGGCACATAACGCACGGACTTTCCCGCAATTATTGGGATTACACTATAAGTCCCGGTCTATACAGATCTTCATCGCCTCGATCATTTTCATCGGCATGCCCCTCTACGCCGCCGTGGTGATGAAGGGAGGAGCCGTCTTCATCGAACAGATGTTTCACATCGACCTTCATCTGGCCTTGTTGATCTTCACCTTGATCGTAGCGGCCTACGTGATTACGGGCGGTATCAAGGGAGTACTTTATACGGATGCGTTGCAAGCGGTTATCATGTTCGCTTGTATGCTATTCCTGCTATTTTGGTTTTACCATATCATGGACATGGGCTTTATCGAGGCGAACCAGAAGTTGACGGATATCGCCCCCATGGTGCCCGAACGCTTCAAGGCCTTGGGACATCAAGGATGGACAGCTATGCCCATCTCAGGCTCTCCACAATGGTATACATTGGTTACCTCATTGATCCTTGGCGTAGGAATCGGTTGCTTAGCGCAGCCACAACTAGTCGTACGCTTCATGATGGTGGAAAGTACCAAGCAACTCAACAGGGGCGTATTGATCGGCTGCGTGTTCTTGATTGTCACGGTAGGGGCGATTTATCACGTGGGAGCCTTGTCTAATTTGTTTTTCCTCAAGACGGAAGGTGTAGTCGCCTCCGAGGCGGTAAAAGATATGGACAAGATCATCCCCCTATTTATCAATAAAGCGATGCCGGAGTGGTTCGGGGCGGTTTTCATGCTTTGTATTCTCTCTGCCAGTATGTCTACCCTTAGCGCGCAATTTCATACCATGGGAGCGGCTTTCGGGGCAGACGCATTCCCCAAACTAGGACGTAGCAAAAATCCGAACTCTACATTAGGTGTACGTATCGGCGTGCTATGCTCTATCTTGGTCAGCTACGTTATCTGCTATACGCTAAGCGCAAGTATTATCGCACGAGGCACCGCCTTGTTCATGGGTATTTGCGCGGCTACATTCCTACCTACCTATTTCTGCTCGCTATATTGGAAAGGGGCTACCCGGCAAGGGGCCTTGGCCAGCTTATGGGTAGGAGGCTTGGCCAGTTTATTCGCCATGTTGTTCCTTCATAAGGCGGAAGCGGCTCCGGTAGGACTTTGCAAGGCTTTATTCGGACAAGACGTCTTGATCGATGTATATCCGTGGCATGCGATAGATCCGATCTTATTTGCTTTGCCATTATCGGCGATAACGATTGTTTTGGTTAGCCTAGCGACTCAAAAGAAGGTTTTTTAGCTTTTCTTATGAACCTCAAAACACTAATTAGCATTTATTCTATTGACAGATATATAGAAAACAGTACATTTGCACTGTGGTTTTTTCATAATAGTATTAGATTTAAGGTTAACAAAGTTGGTTAGGGGTTGCCGGGAGGCAATCCTTAATTGTTTTATAGAGGTCTAGATATGATTAAATACATTTTTCTACTATTCATACTTTGTTGCTCCGGTTGCCGGCACGCACAAACGGAAGATACCGTAATCAAGGTTTCGGTACTTCGTGGTCCATCCGTTATCGCATTCGCCGATTGGCTTGAGAATCCTCCAATTATAGATAACAAAAAAGTACAAGTAAAAGTGGTAGACTCGCCTGATCTGGCGCAAGCCTTACTGATCAAGCAGGAGACCGACATAGCCGTACTCCCCATGATCAATGCGGCGAACTTGTACAATAAAGGGATCAAGATTAAACTAGCGGGATGCCCGATCTGGGGAACCCTTTACCTCGTCGAGAAAACACCCTTAAAAGAACCGGCATTGTATGTATTCGGCAACGGTACGACTCCCGATATCCTTACCCGGTACTATCTCGGCCGCCAGCGATCAGACTATCCGTTGAATTACGCCTTCAATACCGCCGGGGAAATCACCCAAGGCATCTTAGCCGGAAAAGTAAATCGTGCCGTGCTCGGGGAACCGTTTCTAAGCATCGCTTTACGGAAAGACAGCAGCTTACGAATAACTGCGGACTTGAATCACTTAACAGACAGCGATACCCTCGGATTCGCCCAAACAGCGGTCGTATACACCCCGACGATGGAGAAATATCGTATCGCTTTTGAGGATGCCTTACGAGCCTCCTGCCAAAAAGCCGTACGATATCCGAAAGAGACCATCCATTCTTTGGAAGAACATGGAATCTTCGCCCAAGGGGCCTTAACTCCTGAGAGTATCGAGCGGTGTAAAATCCATTATTTATCGGCTATCGAGGCGAAAAACGCCGTCATGGATTTCCTGCGTCTCATCGAACAGTATGAACCCAAGGCCGTCGGCGGGAGGCTTCCCGATGCCGGATTTATCCCCGAAAAACAATGAGATTGCGAAAAACAATCACTACAATAGTCGCTACCGCTATCCTCTTGGCGGGATGGCAACTATTCGCCGTTATAGCCAACCAACCGGAGCTGATACCTTCACTTCCCCGACTCGTACGGACACTTTGCGAATGGCTCGTCTCCGGTAGTTTCTATCAGTCGGTCGGAGCGACTATACTCCGGGGAGTCTTAGGCATGTCGATCTCATTCGTTTGTGCGATAGGGATGGCCGGGTTATTCGCCCGTTTTGAGTGGGTGTATGAATTATTCAGACCTCTGCTTGCCATCATGCGCTCGATCCCGGTCATATCCTTCATACTTTTGGCGCTTATATTCCTAAATCCGGAAAGTATCCCTTTGATGATCGCCTTTCTCACCATGTTCCCGCTACTAACAGAGAATCTGACACGGGGAATCCTCGATCTACGTCCGGGTTTATCCATTATGGCACGTCAGTTCCATATCAAACGTTCCAATGTCTTATTCCAGATCATCTACCCGCAGCTAAAGCCATTCTTATATAGCGGACTTGCCTCCGCCGCCGGATTCGGCTGGCGTGCGATCATTATGGGAGAAGTCTTGTCGCAATGCGCATTCGGAATCGGAAGCGAGATGAAAAGGGCGCAAAACTTTATCGCTGTCCCTGAGCTACTCGCTTGGACAATCGTGGCGGTATTCATCAGTTTCTTTTTTGACAAAGGAATTAGCAAAGTCGCTGATATCACCCCTAAAATATCTTTCGCGAATGAGGATCAGACCATCCCGACCCCTACATTATCAGTTTTAGACACGAAAGATATAAGTTACCAATACGGCATACAGCACTTTTCCCATTCCTTTCAAAAAGGGATTATTTATGGAATTAGCGCACCTTCAGGCAAAGGAAAAACAACGTTATTAAACCTAATCGGAGGTATCTTATTGCCTACGGAAGGAGAGATACATCCCACAAGACACTTTGGAATCGCCACCATATTCCAACAACCGCAACTCCTGCCCTATCTAACCGCAGAAGAAAATATCATCCTCCCCCTCTCCTCTTTTCTCACGGAGGAAAAAGCCCGGCGAATTGCCCAAAAACACTTACAGGAAATGGAAATGGAGCCCTTCGGGAACCGATATCCTAAAGAGCTTAGTTACGGACAGCAACAACGTATCGCTATAGCTAGGGCATTGGCATACCCTTCTCCTCTCCTTTTGATGGACGAGCCGTTCAAAGGCTTGGATGAAGCCTTAAGCCATCGTATTATAGAACGAATACGAGAAAAGCAAATGAAAGAAGAACGGATCATTCTTTTCACGTCACATAATCCGGATGAGATTCGGTTGTTGGCGGATGAGGTGATTTACCTATAAATTCCAACCAAACTTGAATGTCTTATTTCACTTTCATCGGTTGGCAAGGTATCGTAAACCAGAATGTAGAGCCCTTTCCTTCCTCCGACTCAACCCCGATTTTACCTTTCAACTTCTCAATAATCGTCTTGCAGATAGAAAGTCCTAATCCTGTTCCTTGCTTAAAGCTGTTCAATTTCACGAAACGATTGAATATGCTCGCTTGAGACTCCTTACTGATTCCCATACCCGTATCCGTTACGTAGACATAGATACCATCATCGGTCAAACGATAACCAAACCGTATAGAACCCGAGCTGGTGAACTTCACGGCGTTGGAAAGGAAATTGGTCAAAACCTGAGTCAAACGGGTCTTCTCCGACACAATACAATAGTCATTACCGTCCGACTCAAAGATAACCTTTACACCCGGGGCCACTCTCAAGGCGAAAGCTTGCTGCTGGGGAGCGAATATCTCACTCAAACGCAGGGTCGTATAAATAAACTCCATCTTTCCGGACTCGATCTTAGAGATATCCAAGATATCACCGATCAACTGCAACAAAAACTCATTGCTACTCTCTATGATCCTCAGATATTCCTTTTTTTCCTCCTCATCGTCACTCTCCGCCAATAAGGTAGAAAAGCCGACGATGGCATTTAAAGGGGTACGTATCTCATGGCTCATGTTAGCGATAAAAGCGGACTTCATCCGGTCGCTCTCTTCCGCCAAACGCTTGGCCTGTACATCCGCCTCGTGCCGTTTATCGACAGTCATATCCCGAAGGATTCCGATCGAGCGGATCGGTTTGCCGTCCGGATCGGCCTCATAGACCTCACCGATCTTCTCCAGCCATACATACTCATCCGAGAAATAACGACAAGGGAAACTGAATCGCATGGAATCGATCTCGCCCCGCATGAAAGCGGTTGTAATATTCTCATAGACCTTCCGGTAATCCGGATGGATCTTCTCCGTAAAACTAGCGTGGGTGATCTGCACATGCTTGATCTGGCCGTTTTCTTCCAAGGAAAGCTCCGCCGTACCGTTTACCAGATCCCAAAGCCACGGGTAGATCTTACCCGCTTGACATGCGAGCGCCAAGCGCTTATTATAGCTATGCAACTCCTCCTCGACCTGCCTTTGCTTTGTAATATCCCATGAAATCCCTACTAAATAAGGAGGCTTATCCTCACGGGGCGCTAGCAGTTTCATCGTATCCATAGTACGCAAGATACCTTTCGGATCGATCATTTGCTCCACGAAACGCTGCATCTTACCCGTTTTCACCACCTCCTCGTCCATATCCCTGAAAGATTGGGCGACGACCGGATCTAGAAATAGGTCAAAATCTGTTTTCCCGACCACATCATTATGATATCGTCCGTAAAGTTGGTTCATCAAAGGGCTGGAGTACACGTACCTGAAATTATCACCCGTATCCTTCACGAAAAAGTAGATGGGCAACGAGTCCACGATATTAGATAACAATCCTGCTAAATCCCTATAATCCTGTTCCAAAGTTTTGTTCTCCGTAGTATTAACTTCCATGTTGATTTTTTTAATCAAAGGCTTGAATATTCCGGCCGTAAAATTCTTGAAAATTAATGAAAGATACAAATAATAAGCCCAAGAAGTGAGCATCCCGACCGAAAATATAAGCAAAACCGTATATTTGTACTCCAATTCTAAGAAAACTAGATATGACAAACGTATTTCACACGCTTATAGCCCGTTTTCTACAAATTCCGGAAGGACAAGTGGAACGGACAATCGGGCTCTTGAACGAAGGCGCTACCATACCTTTTATAAGTCGTTACCGGAAAGAGGTGACCGGAGGATTAGACGAGGTGCAAATCGGTGCCATCAAAGATCAACTGGATAAACTGACGGAACTGAGCAAACGAAAGGAAACGATCCTCGCCACGATAGAAGAGCAAGAGAAACTTACTCCCGAGCTCCGGAAACGCATCGAGGAGTCTTGGGATAGCACCGAGATCGAGGATTTATATCTCCCTTACAAACCGAAACGGGTCACCAAGGCGGAGATCGCACGCCGAAAAGGACTGGAGCCCTTGGCTAAGATCGTTATGATGCAAAACGAGAATAACCTATCCGCACGCATCAAGAGTTTTATCAAGGGGGAAGTGAAAAACGCCGAAGAAGCCTTGCAAGGGGCACGGGACATTATCGCCGAATGGATCAACGAGAACGAATCGGCACGTAACACCGTACGTAACTCTTTCGCTCATACCGCCATGATCACATCCAAAGTGATCAAGGGGAAAGAAGAGGAAGGCGCCAAATACCGGGATTACTTTGATTTCAGCGAGCCTTTGAACCGGGCCAGTTCCCATCGCTTATTGGCTCTCCGACGGGGAGAGGCGGAAGGTATCCTTCGTGTAAGTATCTCTCCCGACGCGGAATCTTGTCTGGATCGCTTGAACCGGCGTTTCGTAAAAGGTCGTGGAGAGGTTTCCGAGCAAGTGGCTACAGCTGTCGACGATTCTTTCAAACGCCTGCTGAAACCCTCTATCGAGACGGAGTTCTCCAACCAGAGCAAGGCGAAAGCCGATGAGGAGGCGATCCGGGTATTTGCCGAGAACCTCCGGCAATTGCTGCTCGCTCCTCCCTTGGGACAAAAACGGGTATTAGGCGTAGACCCCGGATACCGTACCGGATGTAAGTTGGTCTGTCTGGATGCGCAGGGGAATTTACTGCATAACGAGGCGATCTTCCCGCATCCGCCCCAGAACGAGAAGGGCAAAGCCGCCGCTAAGGTCGCCCAGTTAGTAGCCACTTACGCCATAGATGCCATTGCCATCGGTAATGGTACCGCCAGTCGTGAGACTGAGCAGTTCATCACGAATATACGATACGACCGCAAGGTACAAGTGTTCGTAGTCAGCGAAAACGGAGCCTCTATCTACTCCGCGTCCAAGATCGCTAGGGAGGAGTTTCCCGAATACGACGTCACGGTACGCGGAGCTGTCAGCATCGGTCGCCGGCTGATGGACCCTTTGGCCGAGTTGGTCAAGATCGACCCGAAGAGTATCGGTGTCGGCCAATACCAGCATGACGTAGAGCAAAACGCCTTGAAAAAGAGTCTGGATCAAACCGTGGAGAGTTGCGTGAATTTAGTAGGTGTAAACGTGAATACGGCGAGCAAGCATTTGCTGACTTACATCTCGGGATTAGGCCCTACGTTAGCGCAAAACATCGTGAATTACCGGGCGGAGCACGGACCCTTCACTTCCCGGAAAGAACTGATGAAAGTCCCCCGTATGGGAGAGAAGGCTTTCGAGCAAAGCGCCGGATTCCTACGGATACCCGACGGAAAGAATCCGTTGGATAACTCGGCCGTACACCCCGAGAGCTACCCGATCGTCGAACGGATGGCCAAGGACCTAAAATGCTCGGTAGCCGACCTGATCACCGACAAAGCGCTTAAAAAGAAACTAAAACTAACGGACTACCTTACGGATAAGGTCGGGATGCCTACCTTGCTTGATATCATGGAGGAACTGGATAAACCGGGCCGTGATCCCCGCCAAACGATCCAAGTATTCGCGTTCGATCCCACGGTGAAAACGATCGAGGATTTGAAAGAAGGACAAGTATTGCCCGGTATCGTGACCAACATCACCAACTTCGGTTGTTTCGTCGATGTAGGAATCAAGGAAAACGGGCTTGTCCATATCTCCGAGCTGGCGGATCGTTTCGTAAGCGATCCTACCCAAGTGGTCTCCATCCATCAGCATGTCAAGGTGAAGGTTCTAAGCGTAGACCTATCCAGAAAACGTGTTCAATTATCCATGAAAGGGATCTAAATGATGAAAGAGAAGATTAATAAGACAAACGTGGCGCGCCTGCTGGACAAGGCTAAGATCGCCTACCAGCTCGTGCCTTATGAAGTAGACGAGAATGATCTGAGCGCTACGCATGTAGCGGAGCAGCTAGGGGAAGATATCGCCCAAGTATTCAAGACCTTGATCTTACATGGCGATAAGAGCGGTTATTTCGTATGCGTGATCCCCGGAGCGGACGAGGTGGACTTGAAAAAGGCGGCCAAGGTATCCGGGAACAAGAAATGTGAGATGATCCCCGTGAAAGAGTTGTTACCGCTTACCGGTTATATCCGGGGAGGATGCTCGCCTATCGGCATGAAAAAGCATTTCCCTACGTATATCCATCCTACGGCATCCGGCTTCGATAAGATCTATGTAAGCGCCGGACAACGAGGCTTGCAGATACAGATAGCCCCCGCCGATTTAATCAAGGTGGCGCAAGCTATAGAAGCGGATTTGATCGCATGATCTAACATCGCTGAGAGTACTTCGTAAGAAGTACTCCAGTACTCCGCAAAGAGTATCGCAGTACTTCCTAGGGAGTACTGGAGTACTCCTTATGAGGGACTGAGATCAAACAGCACATGATATCTTAGAATTTCTTAAACGTATACGTTCTTCCTTCGCAGCTCATTACCAGATTCGTCACAGATGACTGCTCGATCGTGAAAGTTTGTTTAGGTGAGGTCCAATCCGTATAACGCATGAATTGTTCCAAAGGCGTACCTCCATAGTTGACCAACTCCAGATCCAGTTTCGTATCTCCCTCCAACGTCTTATAACCGAAATTCGTACGATATACGTCCTTTGCCGGGTCATATAATTGGTACTCGAACAAAGAGGTCTGGAAGTTATACCAAACCGTATCCACCGTCTGGACCACCCCATTCGCCTCTACGGTTTTCAATTGCCATTTCCCTTCCAGCTTATGTTCCACCTTATTACAAGACACCAACGCCACGACAAAACAAGTTATCGCTATCAAATTTTTCATCATAATCCTCGTACTTATATACCTATATTGATTTGAAACGTCAAAGAAAAGAATTAATTTCCAAAGGACAAAGTTTTTAAGGATATCCTAGCCACAAATACCCAGAACTTTTTCTTCCTTCCCTTTGTTAATTGGGTAATTACAATACAAATATTATCCAATATGAAAACATTTATTGATAAAATGGATTATGCGGTCAAGAATTGGTGGTTGTCACTATTGGTCGGACTGCTTTACATCATCGTCGCTATTTATTTAATGTTCGCGCCATTGGCGAGCTACGTAGCGCTTAGTATCTTATTCAGCGTCTCTATGTTCGTAAGCGGCTTGTTCGAGATCGCTTTCGCCTTGGCGAACAAAAAGGGTATCAGCAGTTGGGGATGGTATTTGGCCGGAGGTATTATCGACTTGATCTTAGGTATATTCTTGATGGCAAGCCCGGGACTTAGCATGGAGGTGCTTCCGTTTGTCTTGGCATTCTGGCTTATGTTCAGAGGCTTCTCGGCTACCGGTTACTCGATGGACCTGAAACGATACGGCACACGGAACTGGGGTTGGTACATGGTCTTCGGTATCTTGGCTATCCTTTGCTCCATCGGTGTTATCTGGCAACCCGCCCTAGGGGCCTTCACGTTGGTTTACATGATCGCTTATGCCTTATTAATAATAGGTATATTCCGTGTCATGCTATCCTTCGAACTGAAAAGCTTGCATAAACGGAATAAGGAAGCACAAGCAGAATAAGTCTGATTCAAGGATTAATTGGTCTATTTTTAAATTAAGAAGTGAATCAACAGCACTTTTACTACTTTTGTGTTCGATCATTAATAAAATAACGGATGAACGCAAACTTACCACAATTAGATTTGCCCCGGGATTATGTCGTAGGAAACGACATTACCGAGGCAATCTTAAACTTTTACAAGCAGACTTGCCGGTTAAAAGCAGGTATTTTCGTGTTATGCGTTGAAGGAAATTTACGGGCTTCCATCAACTTGACGGAGTACACGTTGAAACCGAATGATTTCATCACCTTGATGCCGGGAAGCATTATTCAGTTCTGTGAGCAGAAAGAGAGTTTCCGCCTTTCCTTTATAGGATTCTCATCCGAGTTCATGGACTGCGTGAACATGATAAAGTCTACGATGAGCGCCTTACCTACTATCTACGAGAATCCGGTCATAGCATTGAACGAGGACCGGGCGGACTTCATTAACGATTATTTCCACCTGCTAGAGCGGGTACAAGTGAAGGAGAAATCCATAAACAGGGAGATGGTGAAACATATCCTGCTTACCATGATCCATGGGATCAGCGATTTGTATCAAGGAAAATCATGGCCTAACAAGATAACGACCCGTAGCGACGAGATCCACAAGAAATTCATCCAACTGGTGATGAAGAATTATACCTCAAAGCGGCAAACGGCTTTTTATGCCAGCCAACTAAGTATTTCTCCCCAGCATCTCTGCATGATCATCAAGCAAAAGACCGGACGTTCCGTATCCGATATCATAGCCGATATGATAATCATGGACGCAAAATCGCAATTGATGGCTACGGACTTGACTATCCAAGAGATATCTTACTCCTTGAACTTCCCGAATGTATCCTTTTTCGGTAAATACTTTAAACGGTACGTAGGTGTATCTCCACAGAAGTTCAGAAACAGTTAAGATAAAATTTAAATGTAACAGAAAAAAAATATCACTTTTTGCTTGTAGTTTCCAAAAAAGCGTTACTTTTGCTGCGTATTTAAAAACAAACAGACAATGAATCGATTTAGCTTTACATATTACTTTTATTACTTTTACTTTAGCAGAGTAAGGGCAGGAGTTTGTATGTAAAGCGTTGATGATTGAATATAAATATCAATAAAATATAAAGTCCTGCCGGTTTCGGTGGGACTTTTTTTGTTTGTAACAGTTTAGAGTAAAAATAGAGAAACAAGATGAAAAAGAAAGTAGCAATACAGGGAATAGCCGGTTCGTATCACGACATCGCCGCCCGTAATTATCATGAAGGTGAAGAAATAGAAATCATCCCTTGCAATACGTTTCGGGATGTTATCACGACGATCAAGAAAGACCCTTCCGTACTGGGCATGATGGCCATCGAGAATACGATAGCGGGAAGCCTCCTTCAAAACCATGAGCTGATCCGTGAAAGCGGGCTGAGCGTCACCGGCGAGTATAAGCTACGTATCTCCCATTCCTTGGTAGCTCTTCCGGGAACCTCTATACATGATATAACGGAGGTCAACTCCCACCCGATCGCATTGATGCAATGTACCGATTACTTGGATACCTTGCCCAACGCCAAGGTGGTAGAGAAAGAGGATACCGCCATGAGTGCCCGGTGGATCTCGGAGAACCAACTGAAAGGACATGCGGCGATATGCGGGAAACTGGCTGCCCAGATCTACAAGATGGAAGTCCTTGCCGAGGGGATCGAGACTAACAAACGGAATTTCACCCGCTTCCTTGCTATAGCGGACCGCTGGACGGCGGATGAGATGCTTCGAGGAACCGATAAAAACAAATCCTCTCTCGTATTCGCTCTTCCCCACACTTCCGGCAGCCTTTCCAAAGTCCTCTCCGTTCTCTCTTTTTACGACATGAATCTTTCTAAAATACAGTCCTTGCCTATTATCGGGCGTGAATGGGAATACTTGTTCTACATCGACCTTACTTTCACGGATTTTACCCGCTACAAACAAGCGTTGGACGCTATCAGACCGTTAACAAAAGACTTAAAAATATTAGGCGAATATGCAGAAGGAAGACAAAGTGTGTAATATTACACCCGCTAACCGTGTAGGTAGCGTACAGGAATACTACTTCTCCAAGAAATTGAAGGAAGTAGCCGAGATGAATGCCGCAGGCAAGAACGTCATCAACCTTGGCGTGGGTAGCCCCGACCTTCCACCTTCGGAACAGACCATCGAGACGTTGTGTGAACATGCCCGTAAAGCGAACGAGCACGGTTATCAGCCGTACGTGGGCATACCGGAACTGCGTAAGGGATTCGCCGACTGGTACAAGACGTGGTACGACGTAGACTTGGACCCGAAAACAGAGATCCAGCCGCTCATCGGCTCCAAAGAAGGTATCTTGCATATCTCGCTGGCATTCTTGAATCCGGGGGATGGCGTACTGGTTCCGAACCCGGGATATCCGACATATAGTTCCGTCAGCAAACTGGTAGAGGCCCGTTTGATCCCTTACGAGCTGAAAGAGGAACTGGGATGGCAACCGGATTTCGAGGAACTGGAGAAAATGGATCTCTCCAACGTAAAGCTGATGTGGACCAATTACCCGAATATGCCCACAGGGGCGAACGCTAGCGTAGAGCTATACGAGAAACTGGTGGCCTTCGGCCGGAAGCACGGTATTATTATATGTAATGATAACCCCTATAGCTTCATCTTGAATGAGCATCCGCTAAGTATCTTAAGCATACCGGGAGCCAAAGAGATCTGCATCGAGATGAACTCCATGAGTAAGGCTCATAATATGCCGGGTTGGCGTATGGCGATGCTGGCTTCCAACGCCCAATTCGTCCAATGGATACTGAAGGTAAAAAGCAATATCGACTCCGGGCAGTTCAAGCCGATGCAATATGCGGCGGTAGAGGCCCTAAGCGCAAAGAAAGAGTGGTACGATAACATGAACCGTGTCTATCGTAGCCGCCGGGACCTTGCCGGACAAATCATGCGTACCTTGGGATGCGAGTACGACGAGAACCAAGTAGGTATGTTCCTTTGGGGACGTATCCCCGACTCCGCCGAGAGCGGCGAGGCAATCGCCAACAAGGTGCTATACGAGGCAAACGTATTCCTTACGCCGGGATTTATCTTCGGTAGCCGTGGCGAGCGTTATATCCGTATCTCCCTTTGCTGCAAGAACGAGACTTTAGAAGAAGCCTTGAAGAGAATTGAGAATTTATAACTGAAAATTGAAAATTAAAATATAGATCACAAAGATGGAAATGAAGATTGAACCGTTAGCATTACCGGGAGTTGACACACAACGTCCTATCGTAATCGCAGGCCCTTGTAGCGCCGAGACAGAAGAGCAAGTGTTAGAAACAGCCCAAGGATTAGCCTCCAGAGGCGTTAAGATATTCCGTGCGGGTATTTGGAAGCCTCGTACGAAACCGGGTGGATTCGAGGGCATCGGAGCCGAGGGATTGGCTTGGTTGAAGAAAGTGAAAAAAGAGACCGGCATGCTGGTATCTACCGAGGTCGCTACTAAAGATCATGTATTCGAGGCATTGAAAGCCGGTATCGATATCCTTTGGATCGGAGCACGTACGACGGTAAATCCATTCGCTGTCCAAGAGATCGCCGATGCGTTAAAAGGGGTTGATGTACCTGTATTGATCAAGAACCCGGTTAACCCGGACTTGGAGTTATGGATCGGAGCGTTCGAGCGTTTGTACGGAGCGGGCATTCATCGTTTGGGTGCTATCCATAGAGGTTTCAGCTCATACGACAAGAAAATCTACCGTAACCTTCCGTTGTGGCATATTCCTATCGAGCTTCGCCGCCGTATGCCGGACCTGCCTATTTTCTGTGATCCTAGTCACATTGGTGGTAAGCGTGAGTTGATAGCCCCACTTTGCCAGCAAGCGATGGACTTGAGTTTCGACGGCTTGATCGTAGAGTCTCATTGTAACCCGGATTGCGCATGGAGCGACGCTTCCCAGCAAATCACCCCGGATGTATTGGATTACGTATTGAACCTATTGGTGATCCGTGACGTAAACCAGACTACCGAGAACCTGACCGCTCTTCGCCGCCAGATCGACGGTATCGACGAGCAATTATTGGAGCTTTTGGCTAAACGTATGCGTATCTCCAAGGAGATCGGCGTTTATAAGAAAGAGCACAATATGCCGATCTTACAGTCTCCCCGCTACAGCGAGATCTTAGAGAAACGCTCCTGCATGGGTGAGCAAATGGACCTGAGCCCGGACTTTGTAAAGGAGATCTTGAAGGAGATCCATGAGGAATCCGTGCGCCAGCAAATGATTATCATGAACGAACAATAATTTATAAGATGAAAATATTGATTTTAGGCGCAGGAAAGATGGGTTCTTTCTTCACCGACCTGCTTAGTTTTGATCATGAGGTAGCCGTATTGGAGAAAGATCCGAAACGTATGCGTTTTATCTATAACGCCCTTCGCCTACAAAGCCCGGAAGAGGTTAAGGATTTCAATCCCGAGTTGGTCATCAACTGCGTGACGTTAAGTTACACGATAGAGGCTTTCAAGGCCGTAATGCCTTACTTGCAGCCATATTGCATTATTTCCGATATCGCTTCCGTGAAGACTTATTTGAAGGAGTTTTATGAGACATGCGGTTTCCCGTATGTCTCCACTCACCCGATGTTCGGACCTACATTCGCTAATCTGGGACAACTGGAGAAAGAGAATACGATTATTATCTCCGAGGGCGATCATCTGGGCAAGATCTTCTTCAAGGATATTTATTCCAGCCTCCGCTTGCATATCTGCGAATACACGTTCGAGGAGCACGATAAAGTGGTAGCCTACTCACTAGGTATCCCATTCGCCTCCACTATGGTATTTGCCGCTACGATGAAGCATCAGGATGCCCCGGGTACCACTTTCAAACGCCATATGAAAATCGCCCGCGGCCTTTTGTCCGAGGACGATTTTCTATTGACCGAGATCCTTTTCAACCCCCGTACCCCTCGCCAAATCGAGCGGATACAAGAGGAATTGCATATCTTGCAAGAAATCATCAAGGATAAGGATTCCGAGAAGATGAAAGAGTATCTGACCAAGATACGGAAGAATATCGAATAAGAAATTAAGAAGGTTGTGCTGATTAATTTTTCAGCACGGCCTCTTTTAAAAGTTCTCTCCTTACCAACATAAAGGAGATAAATAACGTACACAACTCCGCCACCGGTACATTATACCAAATACTTTGGATGCCGAATAAAGAAGGATAAACGATAATACCAAAGGTTACGAATACCAAGCTACGCAGCATAGAGATAACAACCGACAGCTTAGCGTTGCCGATAGCCGTGAAATAACTGGAGGCCAATATATTCAGCCCACTCATCAAGAAGGTGAAGCAATAAATCGTTATGCCGTAATTAGCGATCGCCAAAGCGTCCAAAGCCTCTCCTCCCTTAAAGAAAAAGGACGTGATCTGTTGCCCGAAAAAGAATAAGATGGCGAATAACGTTATACCTATCATAAAATTAACACGCCCTGCTAATCTCAGCACTTTCTCGATCCGGTCCAATCTTCCCGCCCCGAAATTATAACTGATAATCGGTATAATTCCATCGGATATCCCTAAGAATACCGTGGTGGCGATAAACAAGATATAGTTAATCGCCGTAAAGGCGGCGACTCCATCCTCTCCTAAATATCGCATCATCGTTATATTGAACAAAAAAATCGTGATTCCGGCAGATAACTCGGATATTCCTTCCGAAGAGCCATTGTATAACGCATTCCAGACCAAAGGCCAACGGAAACGTCCTCTTTGTACCACTACGACTTGCCCTCGCTGGAACATCCGGGGAATATTGAACAGCGCTCCCAAGGTAAAGGCCAAACCTGTAGCCAATCCCGCCCCCTTAATCCCTAAACCCATTACCGGGATAAACAAAAGATCCAGACCGATATTAATCAACACCGTACTTCCCATTACGATCATGGCATAAAGCGGATGCCCCATCGCCTTAATCATATAATCTCCTAAGAACATCAATGATAATAAAGGGAAAAACGGGACAAGGGAACGAATATAATCCACGGCTCCCGTAACCAATACGTCATTCGCACCTAACATACGGGCAATATCTCCGGCGAATATATAAATCAACCCGCTAATCAAAACGGATATTCCTCCAAGAAACAAGAACGAGGTAGTTATAGCGTTATTCGCCTCTTGCCGATCCAAACGTCCGAGGTTTATACCGATCAAGGTCTGGCACCCTACTCCTATCACGATAGACAAAGCCGTCATCAAACTATAGCAAGGTAAGATCAGATTCACGCTGGCCAAAGCGTTCGCCCCGACAAACCGCCCTAATATCACACCATCAATCACCGACTGAATCCCGAGGAATAATAGGCCGGCTACTCCCGGTATCGTATATTTCAGAAATAGTCTTGAAATCTTTTGGGTTAGTAAACCACGCTCCAACTCTTGGCGATGGATCGCCTTTTCTCCACTCATTTTCATATTATCCACTTCACGTTTTTAACGACGCGAAGATATGGCTATTGAAAACAAGAAAAATTACCCTATGATAAATAATGACTTTTCCCTATTTTTTTACGGAAGCACGGATACGGCTCAATGACTGTGGGGTTATCTGTAAATAGGAGGCGATATGTTTCAAGGGTAGTTTCAAGATCAAGTCCGGACGGGTTTTCAGCAATGACTCATATTGTTCACGAGCTTCCATCCAGCTATCGTTTATAAAATAGTTCTCATATTCCCGAAGATAGTAATCTTGTATTTTCAACCCCCAATTGGCCAGCTCAAGGGAGCTCCGGCATAGGTAATCCAATTTCGTTTTCGGTATTCTCAATAATGTCGTATTCTCCACCATTTGAACATTATAGGCGGAGATATTCCGATAAACAAAATTGATCACCTCGCTATCTGAGGCGAACCATAACGAGATATCTTTCCCCTCACGCTCCACGAAAGCCCGGACCAATCCGGTTTTCACGAACCAAACAAACGGATCTCTTTCTCCCTCCCGAATCGATAATTCTCCCTTAGCAAAAGAAACCTCTTTCATTTCTTCCAACAGCTGCCCCACGATCTCATCTGATAAAGGAGACACCTGCCTTAATTGTTCTACGAACTGATCCATAATCATTCATTTATCTTATATCCGTAAAGATATAAAAAAAGTGCGATCCCAAAAACAAAGGTAATTTTGAAGGTTTGCGGATTCCAGTGATTTTACGTAATTTTGCGCCGCTAAATCTAAGAAGAGGTATGAGCTGTAAATTCGAATATTATTTTTTTACGACTAAAAGCATCTTGTTCGTCCATTGGACTACGAGAGGTTCTACCGTATCCGCACCCTATTCCTTCTAATTTATCTTTACATTTTCATTTAGAACAACTCTATCGTATATCCGGCATACGATCAAGGATTTTTACACCATCATTAATAACAGAACAATACATATGTACAATAGAATAGCGGGTTACAAACAATATTATAAATCCTTAGTAATGCTAGGGGTACCTATCATCATTGGACAATTGGGGGCTATCATCACCGGATTGGCAGACACCATCATGGTGGGACAACACAGTACGGAGGAACTAGCGGCGGCATCGTTCGTCAATAATGTAATAAACGCATTTATTATAATGGGAACCGGATTCTCCTATAATCTTACCCCGCTGATCGGACAAAATTTAGCGATGAATAAAAAGATCGTGATCGGAGGCTGGCTCAAAAACAGTCTGGTTGCCAATATGACTACCACCTTATTATTGATAGCCGTCTTACTGGGGATTTACCTAAACCTAGACTCTTTAGGCCAACCCGAAGAACTCTTGCCATTGATAAGACCTTATTTCGCAGTCTCATTAGTCTCGATCATATTCGTAATGCTTTATAATTCATTCCGTCAATTCGTGGAAGGCATAGCCAACCCATCCATATCCATGTGGGTCCTATTGACAGGGAATCTGCTGAATATTATCGGCAACTATATCCTCATTTACGGAAAATACGGAATGCCGGAACTCGGACTGCTCGGGGCAGGTATAAGCACCTTTATCTCGCGTATCATCATGCTATTGCTTTTCATCGCCGTATTCATGCTGCGAACCGACTATAAGCCTTACCGGAAAGGTTTCACTCATATTCGTATCAATAAGCAGAGTTGGAGAAGGCTGAATTCCATAGGCTGGCCGATCAGTCTGCAACAAGGCTTGGAAGCGGGAACATTCTGCGTCACCGCCATCATGGTGGGTTGGCTGGGTAGCCTTGAGCTTGCCGCCCATCAAATAGCCATTACCATATCAACGATCAGTTTTACCATCTATTTAGGTCTTGGAGCCGCCGTAGCGATTCGTACCAGTTATTATAAAGGGGCGAACGACTGGTATATGGTGCGTAAGATCACCATTGCCGGGCTTCATCTGGGGCTTATTGTCGTTTGTATTGTCTGCACCACCTTATTCATGACCCAATCCGGGCTTGGATTGATATTTACGGATAATCTTCATGTCAACGCAATCGTGAAGACACTACTCCCCATATTGATGCTCTATCAAATAGGCGACAGCGCACAAATCATTTTAGCGAACTCCTTACGAGGGCTAGCCGACGTGAAAGCGATTATGTGGATCTCGTTTCTCGCTTATTTCATCATAGCCATACCTGCCGGATATCTATTGGGATTCACGTTCCATTGGGGTATCGCCGGGATTTGGATGGCTTACCCATTAGGCTTCTTATGCTCCGTATGCCTGCTGGGATACCGGGCGAAAATGCAGGTAAAATCGCATCTCGCCTAATCCGATCAAGCCTTACGATTGATCCGGGAGAAACTAATAACCGCCCCGATCAAGGCCAACACACTTCCCAGCCATAACGCCGCGGGCATGCTATGGCCGGGAAATAACTTAAACATCAAGGCTACCAGCGAAGCCCCGCAAGTTTGTCCCAGCAAACGGGCCGTACCCAACATACCACTAGCCCCTCCACTCCTACTTTCCGGAGCGGCCCCGATCATGAGGCTATTGTTAGGAGTCTGGAACAACCCGAAGCCACAACCACAAAGCGCCATGCGCCAGATAATATCCAGATCGGAAGGATGCGCCGGTAATTCCGCCAACGAGAACAACCCTCCCGAGAAGATAATCAACCCGATACCACTCAAGACCCCGGCATTCATTTTCTCCGACAAGATCCCGGCCAAAGGGGCGCACACCATTGTCGCCAAAGGCCAAGGAGTCAATAATAAGCCGGTCGCCACCTCATCGCGTCCCAGTACCCGCTGCAAGAAAAACGGGAAAGAGACCATAGCCAGCATCTGAGCGATGAAAGAAAACACAGACGTAATGATAGAAAGGGTAAAAAGAGGAATACGCAGCAAGTCTATCGGCAATAATGGATAGGCCTGCCGTTTCTCTCTCCGGACATAGAAATACCCACAGAACAATACGATAACAATCGCCGCTACTATCAATGAGATATGTACATCATGCGTGAACGCCTCGATAATCGCTATCACCAAACCGAATGTCAATGCGTTCATGAGTGCCGCCGTAACATCAAACTTACGTCCGACAGCCTTCACCGGATTTTGCGGCAAGAACTTAAAGCTCAATATCAAAGCGGTAATACCTATCGGGATATTTATAGCGAACAACCAAGGCCAGTTCCCCACGGACAATATACCAGCGGCTATCGTAGGACCAGCGGCGGCCGATACGGATACCACCAAGGCATTAATCCCCATACCTCGCCCCAGAAAACGTTTGGGATAAATAATACGGATCAAGGCCGTATTCACGCTCGCTATGGCAGCGGCGCCAAAACCTTGTAGCGTACGGGCGATAATCAGCGTAAACAAGGAATCGGATAAAGCGCAGGCCAAAGAGGTACAGCTAAATAACAGCAACCCGATCGTATACACCTTCCGATACCCCCAGATCTCTCCCATCGACGATAACGACAGCAAAGAAATCGTGATCGCCAACTGATAAGCGTTCACCACCCATATAGAAGCAGACGGACTCGTATGGAGATCGCCGGCAATCGTAGGTAAAGCCACGTTTGCGATCGCCCCATCCAACACCGACACGGTAACACCAAGCCCAATCGCTAGGATCGCCCAATAACGGCTAGGGATTGGCAAGCCATCCGGGATATCCCCTCCCGTCTGACTATTTATATTCGTTATTTCTTTATCCATACGGTATATGAAACAGAAATAGGATGTATCTGGTTTAGGAAGTATCGACCAGATCGAGTATCTTTGCCCGTATAAATGGACATGACATGGCAAAACAAGGCACTATACTAGTTGTGGATGATAATAAAGGTATCCTGACCGCCGTACAAATGCTGTTAGGGACTTGCTTTGAGAAGGTTATCACCATCTCTACCCCGAACAAGATAAAAAACACGCTGCACGACGAGAACGTGGATGTCGTATTGCTCGACATGAATTTCAGCGCCGGTATAAACAGCGGCAACGAGGGACTGTTCTGGCTCTCCGAGATCAAGAAGGCATATCCCTCGATACAAGTCGTTCTCTTTACCGCCTACGCCGACATCGATCTGGCGGTACGAGGTATCAAGGAAGGAGCCACCGATTTCGTGGTAAAGCCATGGGACAACGCTAAATTATTGGAAACCTTGCAAGCCGCTTACCAAATCCGCTCGGCCAATCATAAAGGCGGTGTCGGCAACAAGCAGTTGGTATCCAAGGAAAGCGGTATGTTCTGGGGAGACAGCAACGCCATGCAGCAACTACGGATGCTGATAGAGAAAGTAGCCAAGACAGACGCCAATCTATTAATCACGGGAGAGAACGGAACCGGTAAGGAAATGCTGGCCCGGGAAATACACCTGCTATCCCCCCGCAAGGATGAGGCCATGGTACCGGTGGATATGGGCGCTATCACGGAGACGCTGTTCGAGAGCGAGCTATTCGGACACGTAAAAGGGGCCTTCACCGACGCCCGGACGGATCGCCCCGGTAAGTTCGAGGTAGCGAACAACGGAAGCTTGTTCCTCGACGAGATCGGGAACCTGTCTTATCATTTGCAAGCCAAATTATTGACCGCCTTGCAACGCCGGAGCATCGTACGGGTAGGTAGCAATACCCCGATCCCCATCAATATCCGCCTGATCTGCGCCACGAACCGGGACTTGCAGGAGATGGTACAGAAAGAGCAATTCCGCGAGGACTTGCTGTATCGTATCAATACGATACACGTAGAGATCCCGCCCTTGAGGGAGCGGCCGGAGGATATCGTACCGCTTACCGAAATATTCATCACGAAATATACCAACATCTATGGTAAAAAGCCCATGGCTCTCACCGACGACGCCAAAGAAAAGCTGAAAGCCCAACCTTGGCTGGGTAATATCCGCGAACTGGAACATACCGTGGAGAAAGCGATTATCATCGCCGACGGTGATACTTTAGATGGCGGCAATTTCGATTTCCCCCGTAAGCGGGAGGCGCCCGTCAAGAATGACATCACTACGCTCGAGGAAATGGAGTATACAATGATCAAGGCCGCCATGGATAAATTCGGCGGCAATCTCTCGCTCGTGGCGAACCAGTTGGGAATCTCACGGCAAACGCTTTACAATAAGATCAAGCGGTATGAACTTTAAAGGCATTTATTACAGCCTCACCTTCCGCCTCGCCCTCGCTATCGGGCTGACGGCGGCACTCACCTACTTGGCCTTGGTGGAAGAATGGGGATGGTTCCTGTTCTTAGGCATCGGATGGATGGCCGCCTTGCGGGGCATCAGCCTTTTGTTCAAGCGGAACGCACAAAAGGTAGCCTTCATGTTCGACGCGATCGACAATAGCGATTACGCCTTCAAATACGCTACCCGGGGGCGTTCCTCCAACGACAAGCTGGTTAGCGAGTCCTTAAACCGCATCACCCAGATACTTTTTCAAGCGAAAGCCGAGGCGATCCAGAAAGAGAAATATTACGAGTTGATCATGAACCAAGTGAATACGGGTATCATCGTAGAAGATGATAAGGGCAATATTTTCCAGACCAACAACGAGGCCTTGCGACTGCTGGGATTGACGGTCTTTACCCATGCCCGCCAGCTCGGACGCATCGACGAGAATCTAGAGCGCCTCATCAGCGACGTTCGTCCCGGCGAGAAACATCAGATCTCTTTTATCAACGAGCGTGGCACGGTACATCTCTCGGTCCGTGTCTCCGAGATGACGCTCCAAGAGAAACACGTCCGCATCATCGCGATCAATGATATCAACAGCGAGCTGGACGATAAGGAGATCGAGTCATGGATACGGCTGACACGGGTCTTGACCCATGAGATCATGAACTCCGTCACCCCTATCACCTCCTTGAGCGACACCTTGCTTTCCCTCCATCAGAATATTGACGAGGAGATACGAGGCGGTTTGGAGGTAATCAGCTCTACCGGGAAGAGCTTGATCGCGTTCGTCGAGTCGTACCGTAAGTTTACGCATATACCGACTCCTCAGCCCTCTTTATTCTACGTCAATAAGTTCGCCGAACGGCTCACGCGGTTGGCCCGTCATCACAATAACTACCCGAACATAACCATTCGTATCGACGTGGAACCGGAGGACTTGATCGTCTACGCCGACGAGAACCTGATCACGCAAGTAGTCTTGAACCTCTTGAAGAACGCCATGCAAGCGATCGGGCACGAGCAAGAAAACGGGCTTATCTTGTTCAAGGCGTATTGCGACCCCAACGAGGCCGTTATCCTAGAAGTGACGAACAACGGCCCCATCATCCCCCCCGAGGAAGCCGAGCATATATTCGTGCCGTTCTTCACCACGAAAGAAGGCGGAAGCGGTATCGGGCTGTCCATCTCACGGCAGATCATGCGCTTGTCCGGCGGCAGCATCGCGTTGAGAAGCAACCCGTCCCAGCGGCAGACTACCTTCGTGTTGACATTCCCGTAGCTCGTTTACCGTATTCGCATAAACGCGGACACGCAGCCGGGCGGATACGCGGACACACAAGCCCGGATACACGGGCGCGACCGTACGGGTACGACCGCATATCCGTACAGCTGCCCATCCGTATCCGAGTAGCTACATCTTTGTATCCGGGCAGCTACATCTTTGTATCCGAGTAGCTACATCTTTGCAGCCGTACGGATACGGACGGACAGCCGGGCAGCTACAAGAGGACAGCCGTACGGATACCCGCCATCGGCCGTACGAACGTATTTCCGGCCACCGTTGGGTAACAACGAAACTATTCGTATCTTTACGCTGTTTTTTTAATTTAAAAGTATCTATACAAACATGAACTTACTAGACAAACTGAAGATCAACCACCGCCCCCGCTCCGGGGCATTGGATTTGCTAAAATATATCGGCCCCGGATTACTTGTCACCGTAGGCTTTATCGATCCCGGGAATTGGGCGACGAATCTCGCCGCGGGCTCCGAGTTCGGCTACGCCCTCCTGTGGGTCGTCACCTTCTCGTCCGTCATGCTGATCATTATCCAGCACAACGTGGCCCACCTCGGCATCGTGACCGGCCTCTGCCTCTCGGAGGCGACCAACAAATACATGCCCCGCGTGCTAAGCCGCCCGATCCTAGGATCGGCCATGCTCGCCAGCATATCCACCTCCCTCGCCGAGATACTCGGTGGAGCCATCGCCCTCCGGATGCTGTTCGGTATGCCGATCAAGGCGGGAGCGGTGATCGTCACCATCGTATGCCTCGCCATGCTATTCAGTAATACATACAGCAAGACCGAACGCTGGATCATCACGTTCGTGTCCATTATCGGGCTCTCGTTCCTATACGAGCTAGCGTTGGTCGACGTAGACTGGGGGCAGGCCGTGGTAGGCTGGGTGAAACCCACCTTCCCCGAGAACTCCATGCTGATCATCATGAGCGTACTGGGAGCCGTCGTGATGCCTCACAACCTGTTCCTGCACTCGGAGGTGATACAGAGCCGGGAATGGAACCTAGAGGACGAGTCGGTCATCAAGAAACAACTGAAGTACGAGTTCTACGACACGCTCCTGTCCATGGTGATCGGCTGGGCGATCAACTCGGCGATGATCATCTTGGCCGCCTCTACCTTCTTCAAGCAAAACATCGCCGTAGACGAGCTGGACCAAGCGCAACAGTTATTGGTACCCCTCGTAGGAAATAACGCCGGGGTGATTTTCGCCGCCGCCCTATTACTGGCGGGCATATCCTCGACCATCACATCCGGTATCGCCGGGGCTTCCATCTTCGCCGGATTCTATGGCGAGGCATACAATCATACCGACCTCCACTCCAAGCTGGGAGTCCTGCTATCGTTCGTCCCCGCCTTGGCCATCATCTTCCTGATCGGCGATCCGTTCAAGGGATTGATCCTGTCGCAGATGTTGTTGAGCGTGCAATTGCCGATCACGGTCTTCACGCAAGTGTACCTCACTTCCAGCAAGAAGGTCATGGGTGTCTACGCGAACAGCCGCTCTACGACCATCATCCTCTTGCTGCTGGGAACGATGGTAACCGTCCTAAATATAGCCCTGCTCATCAGCCTATTTTAAAAAGAAATCGCTACCTTTGCCCCATTCGAAGAAAAACTATCAATTTTTAAGTATGAGCGATATCAATACAAACGAAGAAGAAGGCAAGAAGAACCTGAATTTCATTGAGGCAGCCGTAGAGAAAGATTTAGCGGAAGGCAAGAACGGAGGACGTGTACAAACCCGTTTCCCGCCCGAGCCCAACGGATACCTTCACATCGGCCACGCGAAGGCCATTTGCCTAGATTTCGGCATCGCTGAACGCCATGGCGGTATCTGCAACCTCCGTTTCGACGACACGAACCCGACGAAGGAGGATGAGGAATACGTGGAGGCGATCAAGGAGGATATCCAATGGCTGGGATATCAGTGGGGAAATATTTATTACGCATCCGACTACTTCCAGCAATTGTGGGATTTCGCGATCCGCCTCATCGAGGAAGGTAAAGCATATATTGACGAGCAGACATCCGAACAAATAGCCCAGCAAAAGGGCACGCCTACACAACCGGGCATCGAGAGCCCGTATCGCAACCGCCCGATCGAGGAAAGCTTAGCTCTCTTCAAGAAGATGAACACGGGTGAGATAGCGGAAGGTGCCATGGTACTTCGCGCGAAGATCGACATGGCAAACCCGAACATGCACTTCCGCGATCCGATCATCTATCGGGTGGTTAACCATCCGCACCATCGTACGGGCACGACGTGGAAAGCGTATCCGATGTACGACTTTGCCCACGGACAGAGCGATTTCTTCGAGGGCGTGACGCATTCCTTGTGTACCTTGGAGTTTGTCGTACACCGTCCTCTGTATGATTTATTTATCGACTGGCTGAAGGAAGGCGAGGACTTGAACGACAACCGCCCCCGACAAACTGAGTTCAACAAATTGAACCTAAGCTACACGCTGATGAGCAAGCGTAACCTGCTTACATTGGTAAAAGAGAACTTGGTAAACGGTTGGGATGATCCCCGTATGCCGACCATCTGCGGTTTCCGCCGCCGGGGTTACTCTCCGGAGTCTATCCGTAAGTTCATCGACAAGATCGGTTATACGACTTACGACGCCCTGAACGAGTTCGCCTTGCTGGAAAGCGCCGTACGCGAGGATCTGAATGCCCGCGCCATCCGTGTATCCGCCGTGATCAATCCGGTGAAACTGATTATCACCAACTATCCGGAAGGACAGGTCGAGGAGCTGGAAGCCATCAACAACCCGGAAGATCCGGAGGCCGGCAGCCATACGATCGAGTTCAGCCGTGAGTTGTGGATGGAACGTGAGGACTTCATGGAAGATGCTCCCAAGAAATATTTCCGGATGACACCGGGACAGGAAGTTCGTCTGAAGAACGCTTATATCGTAAAATGTACGGGCTGCAAGAAAGACGAGAACGGTGAGATTACCGAGGTATATTGCGAATACGATCCGAATACCCGCAGCGGTATGCCGGACGCTAACCGTAAAGTAAAAGGTACCTTGCACTGGGTAAGCTGCGCCCATTGCCAAAAAGCGGAAGTACGCTTATACGACCGCCTTTGGAAGGTGGAGAACCCCCGGGACGAATTGGCCGCTATCCGGGAGGAGAAGAATTGCTCCCCGCTAGAGGCGATGAAGGAAATCATCAACCCGAACTCCTTGGAGATCCGGAAAAACTGTTACGTAGAGAAGTTCGTGGCTACCTTGCCCAAGCTTTCCTACCTTCAATTCCAGCGTATCGGCTATTTCAACATAGATAGCGAATCCACCCCCGACAACTTGGTATTCAACCGTACCGTAGGGCTAAAGGACACGTGGAGCAAGATTAATAAATAAAGAATAGTAAATGAAAAAAGACGATATCTCACGCTTGTTACAACATTATCTTTCAGCGAAGGAAGAGGGTAAGGAGCCTTATTTCGACGCTGATCAAATCGATGAAATGTTGGACAGCTTTGAAGATTCGAACGATTATACTTACTTTGATGAAGTCTTAGCCCTCGGGCTAAAGCTTCATCCCGGTAATTCCGCCTTGCAAATCAAGAAAGGCAGGCAATTCGCATATAACGAGGATTATGAGAGCGCTCTCGCTCTGCTCGAGAATATAGCGGAGACTGATAACCAAGATCTGGATATGTTAAAAATGGAATGCTATTGCTCGCTCAACCAATATCCCAAGGTTCTGGAGATCACGGAAGAGTTGATCACTAGGGATTGTGACTATTTGGAGGAAGTCTTCGAGTACATCTCCCCCATCTTGAATGATTTAGACATGAACAAAGAGGCCCGCGATTTCGTGGACCGTGGCTTGGCTTTATTTCCGGATAACTTGATCCTTAAGAATGAGCTTTGCTACATCCTCGAGACGGAAGGAGACGTTCCCCGGGCGATCGAGTTATGTAATGAGCTAATCGATAAGAATCCTTTCTCATACGAGTATTGGTTTACGCTGGGAAGGCTACATTCCATGGTTGGCGATTACGAGAAAGCGATCGAGGCTTTCGACTTCGCCTTGACATGTGATGATTCCGATACGGAACTGAAAATATTGAAAGCGTACTGCCTGTATATGAACGAGAGCTATGAGAAGGCGATCGAGGAATATCAAGAAATCGAGGGTGATGAGGAGGTGATGCGCCGTATCTCTCCACTCATGGCGGAATGTTATATGAAGCTGGAGCAATATGAGAAGGCTTACCAACTGTTTTCCACGATCATAAACGATCCGGATATGGAGGATGGGCCGACCAATTATATCAATTATATCCGTTGTTGTACCGAGACTGAGCGTGACAACGAGGCTTCCATCATGTTATTCAAGGCGGCGCAATTGTATCCGAACAATGTCCGTCTCCTTTCTCTTTTAGCGCTTTGCTTGCTTGATAGCGGGAAAAAGGAGGAGGCTATCGCTATTACGAATAAGATATTCAAGATCATCGATAAGAAAAGTATCAATCCGGAAACTCAAGAAGAATGCAACAGCCTGCTTCATGCCGGACAATATTTGCTTTCTAAGGGAGATGTAGATAAAGCGATCTCTTATTACAAGAAAGTCCTTCAAATCAACCCGAAGACTCCAATGATTCATATCCATTTGGCTATGGCTTATCTGGATAACCGTGATATGGAAAATTTCATGGAGCATATCGGCCAAATATCCGGAGATGATCTTCTTTATTTGCTTCGTAAAGTGGGGCCAGAAGTATTCGCTGACTTTACCATCGATCCCGATAAAGAGAAGAAACATATCCAACCCGAGGATCTGGTAAAAGAGTTTTTAAAGAATAAAGATAACAGTAATTAGACAATTAATAATGTAATATGCCTAACAAACGAAATCTCAAGGACTACGGTTTTTTAGTATTAAAAGGTATGGGTATGGGAGCGGCGGATGTCGTTCCCGGCGTGTCGGGAGGAACGATCGCCTTTATCGTAGGTATCTACGAGGAACTGATCGACTCTATCAAAAGTATTAACGGGACGACATTGAAACAATTATTCACGGGGAAAATAGCGGCCTTCTGGAAAGGGATCAACGCTAATTTCTTGCTTTCTATCGTGGGTGGTATTGGTATTAGTATATTCTCCCTAGCGAAGATCATTACGTATCTCTTGGTGTATCATCCGATCTTGGTATGGTCTTTTTTCTTTGGTTTGGTGCTGGCCTCTACTTGGTTCGTCTCTAAGGATATCAAGCAATGGAACTGGAAGACGATCTTGAGTTTTGTTGTCGGAGCGGTGATCGCTTTTTATATCACCGTGGCGACTCCCGCCGAGACTCCGAGTAATTTACTCTTTATCTTCCTCTGTGGGGCGATCGCCATTTGCGCCATGATCTTGCCGGGTATCTCGGGTAGCTTTATCTTAGTGTTGCTCGGAAAATACTTCTATATCATGGAGGCGGTCAAGACGTTTAATGTTCCCGTTATGTTGGTGTTTATAGCGGGTGCGGCTATTGGTATCACGACGTTCTCCCGCGTGTTGTCATTCGCCCTTCGTAAATTCCATGATATAACGATCGCCGTATTGGCCGGATTCATGTTGGGTTCGCTTAACAAGGTATGGCCTTGGAAAGAAACGATCGAGACCTATGTGGATAGCCATGGCATGACCAAGCCGTTGGTTGAGGCGAATATCGCTCCGAATCAGTTTGTTTGGGAGGCCGTCGGATTGATGATCTTAGGTTTCGGGATCGTATATTTCCTAGAAAAGCTCTCACAAAAAAGCACTAAGGCGTAACCCAATATTACAATGGGCATTATAAGGTGATTAGAATGCCCATTCTTATTTGCCTACATTTTATCATCGCACATCGTACTTTTCCAATAAGCGAAATCCTCTCTATACTAATAAAGTGATAAAGAAGTATCAAAAGTAACTATAACCGTACCCTAGTCGCCGAGGTGTTAAATATCAGTAGAAAGACGCTATTCAACAAAATGAAACGTTATAATCTTGGCAACGAGTAATTTTTTACTAACTTTGATGCCTCAATAGAAATGTGTTACATTTAGATTTTAAATAAACAAGTATTATGGCGAAAATAAAAGGAGCTGTTGTTGTAAACACAGAGCGCTGCAAGGGATGCAACCTTTGCGTAGTAGCCTGCCCGTCGGATGTACTGGAGTTGCACCCACGAGAAGTAAACAACAAGGGGTATCACTATGTGTACATGAAGAACCCGGACGCATGCATCGGTTGCGCTAGTTGCGGGTTAGTTTGTCCGGACGGTTGTCTAACGATCTACAAAGTAAAAATATAAAGTTATATCAAGATATGGCAGAAGATATAAAATTAATGAAGGGTAACGAGGCCATCGCCCATGCGGCTATCCGCTATGGCGTGGACGGTTACTTCGGCTATCCGATCACTCCGCAGTCGGAGATATTGGAAACCCTTATGGCAGAGATGCCGTGGGAAAAGACCGGCATGGTAGTCTTACAAGCGGAGAGCGAGGTAGCCGCTATTAATATGGTATACGGCGGAGCCGGCACTGGAAAGAAAGTGATGACCTCTTCTTCCAGTCCGGGCGTGAGCTTGAAACAAGAAGGTATCTCTTATATCGCAGGAGCGGAGCTTCCTTGTCTGATCGTGAACGTTATGCGTGGCGGTCCCGGATTAGGAACGATCCAGCCGAGTCAGGCTGATTATTTCCAGACCGTGAAAGGCGGTGGTCATGGCGATTACCGCTTGATAACCTTAGCTCCCTCTTCCGTACAGGAGATGGCCGATTTCGTAGGCCTTGGTTTTGATCTGGCTTTCAAATACAATAACCCCGCTATTATCTTGGCGGACGGTATCATCGGACAGATGATGGAGAAGGTGGTATTGCCTCCCTATCAACCCCGCCGTACCGAGGAAGAGATTATCGCTCAATGTCCTTGGGCCGTACAAGGAAAGAAGGGCGGACGCAAAGGTAACGTCATCACCTCCTTGGAGCTAGACCCGGCGAAGATGGAAGAGAACAATATTCGTTTCCAAGCGAAATATCGCAAGATCGAGGAAAACGAGGTTCGTTACGAGGAGTTCCAATGTGAGGACGCTGATTATCTATTGATCGCATTCGGTTCTTCCGCCCGTATTTGCCAGAAGGTAGTCGAGATCGCCCGTGCGGAAGGTATCAAGCTTGGCTTGTTACGCCCGATCACGTTATGGCCGTTCCCGACAAAAGTGATCGCCGCTTATGCGGATAAGGTAAAAGGTATGTTATCGGTTGAGTTGAACGCCGGACAGATGGTAGAGGACGTTCGCCTAGCCGTAAATGGTAAGGTGAAGGTAGAGCACTTTGGCCGATTGGGTGGAATCGTATTCACCCCGGATGAGGTATTGAACGCGCTGAAGGAAAAATTATTCTGATCCGTATGACACGAGGAAGTAAAGCTGACGAGATATTGACGCTGGTCTTTATGCTACTGGCCATAGCTGCCGTGGTATGTTACTTCGCTGTTAGCGATAAGACCGTATTCTTGTATTGCGGTGGAGCGGCGATCGTATTGCGGCTGGTGCAATATGTCTTAAGATATATACATTAATAATTAAAGATTATGGAACTCAACGATATAATTAAACCGGAAAATCTGGTGTATGAAAAGCCCAGATTGATGAATGAAAATCCCATGCACTACTGCCCCGGTTGCAGCCACGGTGTGATACATAAGTTAATCGCCGAGGTTATAGCCGATATGGGTCTGGAAGATAAGACAATCGGTATCTCCCCCGTGGGATGTGCCGTATTCGCATATAACTACTTGGATATCGATTGGATCGAGGCAGCCCACGGACGTGCGCCAGCCATAGCTTCTGCTGTTAAACGCTTGAATCCGGAGAAGATGGTATTCACGTATCAAGGAGATGGTGACTTGGCGGCTATCGGTACGGCCGAGACGATTCATGCAGCCAACCGTGGCGAGAATATCGTGATCGTATTCGTAAATAACGCAATCTATGGTATGACCGGCGGACAGATGGCTCCGACTACACTGGAAGGTATGCCCACGGCTACCTGTCCTTACGGACGCAACATCGCCTTGAACGGTTACCCGCTGAAGATCGGTGATTTATTAGCCCAATTGGAAGGAACTTGCTTGGTAACACGCCAAAGCGTACAGACGGCCGCAGCCGTACGGAAAGCGAAGAAGATGCTTCGTAAGGCTTTCGAGAACGCTATGGCCGGTAAGGGTACTTCTGTGGTAGAGTTCGTCTCCACTTGCTCATCCGGCTGGAAGATGACTCCGGAAAAAGCCAATAAATGGATGGAAGCGAACATGTTCCCTTTCTACCCGCTGGGCGACTTAAAGAATGTTGAATAAGTAATACGGTAAACGACAATGAAACAAGAAATAATTATAGCAGGCTTCGGTGGACAAGGTGTATTGTCTATGGGTAAGATCTTGGCCTATTCCGGTTTGATGGAAGGCAAGGAGGTTAGCTGGATGCCTTCATACGGACCTGAGCAACGTGGCGGTACGGCCAACGTAACCGTTATCTTGAGCGACGAGCGTATCAGCTCACCCGTATTGAATGAATATGATATCGCTATTATCTTGAACCAACCTTCCATGGATAAGTTCGAGAGCAAGGTGAAACCGGGCGGTATCTTGATTTACGATGGTTATGGCATCCATACGCCAGCGAAACGTACGGATATTAACGTATATCGGGTAGATGCCATGGACGCCGCTACCGAGATGAAGAACGAGAAGGCATTCAATATGTTGATCTTAGGCGGGTTGCTTAATATCGTCCCGATGGTTCAATTGGAGAACGTCATGCTAGGATTGAAGAAATCCTTGCCCGAGCGTCACCATCATTTGTTGCCGATGAACGAGGCTGCCATTAAGAAAGGAATGGAGATTATACAGAAAATATAAGAAGCTCATTCATTGATATGCCGATATGCCAATTAAGTTTTCTGATTGGCATATTGGCATATTTTATAATTGGCACATTATTTTTTGTTATATCTTTGCAACCCATGAAGTATTATCTATACATATTACTTTTTCTGATAGGAACGGCGGCTTCCGCGCATGCGCAAGGACGTTCCGGGAGCCGGGGAGGACGAGGTGGATTCTCGTTATCTAATTTATCATCCTCAAACAAGGAAATACCGGATAGCTTGCTGCAAACAGATAGCGCAGCGCTGAAATCAAAACGAATCATCGGTTATCGGCTCATGCCTCTTTTGGGAGAACGTTATATCGCTCCTATGGATACCAATCGATTAAATTTCGGGAATAGTACGTTGGTGGAAGCGAACTCATTGGCCGTAGGTTATCTGGCGAATGTGGGATCGCCGGCGCAAACCCGTATTTTTAACGAACGTAAGGAGGAACGTGATTTCATCTTCGCCGATGCCTATGATTATTATATCACGACCCCAACAAACGCTTATTTCTACGATACCAAAGTACCCTATACCCAAGTGACTTATACGACAGGAGGAGCCAGCCAGAATAAGATGGACCGACTGAAAGGGGTATTGACCATGAACTTTGGCAAAAAGATCAATGTCGGGGGCGAGATGGATTATATCTATAGCCGCGGATATTATAACTCCAACGGTAATAAATTATTAAGTTATCGTTTTTTCGGAAGTTATATCACCGACCGTTACGAGTTAAACGCTTATTTAAGTAATTTCAATTTCGTAAACTACGAGAACGGTGGACTTACAAATGACCAGTATATCACGAATCCCGATGACTTGGCCGAGAATCAAAGAAATATCGATAGTAAATCATACCCTGTCCGTTACACGGACACATGGAACCGTGTCCGTGGAAAACAATATTTCCTGACACAGAGATACAATCTCGGTTTTACTAAGGAATTGGAAGAAACCGATGAGGAAGGGAACGTAAAAGAGGTATTCATTCCGGTTTCCAGTATCATCCATACCATCGATTACGAAGATAACCGCAGACGCTTTATCTCTAATGATGCCGGGATCGATACCTGCTACACTCATCTTTATGGTATGGACGCATCTTTGAATGACCAGACTTCCTCTTGGAATTTAAAGAATACCTTTGCGTTGGCCTTGCGGGAAGGTTTCCAAGATTGGGCTAAGTTCGGGCTGACCGCCTTCGTTACTTTCGAGAAACGCCGGTTTAGATTGGCATCCCAAGTTCCCGGACTGGACTACGGTCCGGATGGTCGTGGAAGCTCTGAGCCAAGCACATTAAATTTCCCTACTTCCGAAGTATATGATGAGTTTACTACCTACATCGGCGGCGAATTATCCAAACGCCGTGGTAGCCTTCTTACCTACAATGTCCGTGGAGAATTAGGACTTGCGGGAAGTGACGCCGGAGAGGTCCGAGTGAGCGGAGACCTGCAAACAAAATTCAAACTTTTTAAGAAAGACGCTACGATCAAGGCGGAAGGATACATCAAGAACATCACCCCGGCGTTCTACCAACGTCACCATCATGGGCGTTACTATTGGTGGGATCTATCATTGAAAAATGTGCAAAGGATTTACGCCGGAGCGAAAATCAACTTGGAATCCACCCGTACCCAGTTATCCGGAGGAGTGGAAAGTATCCAGAATTATGTATTCTTCAACGGCAAAGGTTTGCCGGAGCAAAGCAGTAAGAACATCCAAGTTGTCTCAGCCCGTATCAAGCAAGATATCATGTATCGTGCGTTCGGATGGGAGAATGAGGTGGCCTATCAGCTTTCTAGCGAGAAGTCTCAACTTCCGTTGCCGGATATCAGCGCATACTCGAATATATATCTAGCGTTTAAGTTGGCGAAAGTATTAACCGTACAGATTGGCGCGAACGTATACTACAACACCGCTTATTACGCTCCTTATTACGAGCCGGCTACCCAGCAGTTCCAAGTACAGGAAGAAGACAAGAAAGTGAAGGTCGGTAATTATCCGTTGATCAACGCTTATGCGAATTTCCATTTGAAGCAAGCTCGCTTCTTCATCATGGCATACAATCTAGGCTCTAAGTTCGTTGACCCGAATTACTTCTCTCTTGCGCATTATCCGTTGGACCCGATGGTCTTGAAAATGGGTATCTCCGTGACTTTCAATAATTAATCGATTGCCATGAGATCTAAGAAGTTGCTTATCCTATACGCTTTTCTACTGATTGTCGCTGTAGTGACAATGGTACAGCTTTGGAGACTTAACCAACGTCCCCAAGAGATCGGACCTCGTGATTATCCGGAAATCAAGGAAGAAGGAATTCTTCGGATGATAACCGAGTACAATCAATCCGGATATTTCGTATCCGGCGATACGGTGCAAGGTTTTCAATACGAGCTTAGCCAAGCGATCGCTAAATTATCCGGATTGGAGGTTCAGACGCATTTGGAAATGAGTTTAGCGAAAAGCTTCGAGGAATTATCGGACAACAAATGCGACGTAATCGCAAGAAACATACCCATCACCTCCGAGATGCGGGAAAACTACCTGTTCACCGAACCGATCGTTCTCAACAAGCAAGTCTTGGTACAACGTACGGCAGAGGCGAACAACGGACAAGCCCCTATCCGTAACCAATTGGATTTAGCCCAAAAGACTTTATACATACCGAAAGATTCCCCGGCCTTATTGCGTCTGCAAAATCTGGGACACGAGATAGGCGATACGATCTACGTGGTGGAAGATGAGTTATATTCTACCGAGCAGCTTATGATCATGGTAGCCAAAGGCGATATCGATTATGCCGTATGCGACCAACAAATCGCCCGCATGACCCAGAAAAAACTGCCGGAAGTCGATATCCTAACGGATGTCAGTTTTACCCAATTGCAATCGTGGGCGGTCCGTAAAGACTCTCCTGTCCTACTGGATAGCCTAAATAGTTGGCTCCAGCAAATCAAAGACAGTGGATTATACGACCAGATTTATAAGCGCTATTACAAATAGGGCTATTCATGAGACGGCAAAATAAAGGAGAACTCCGAACCCACCCCTAATTCAGACGTAACATGTATCGAACCTCCCATCTTCACAACCAATCCTTTGCAGATAGCCAGTCCTAATCCGATTCCTTCCATATAGTCGTTTATTTTCACGAAACGGTCGAAGACATCTTTCAATTTTTCCTTATCGATGCCGATTCCCGTATCCCTTACGTAAAAACGTAATTGATCATCCGGTTGAATGGTATATCCCATCGTGATGCTACCTTCTTTCGTGTTCTTGATAGCGTTGTTCACCAAATTATTAATCAACTGCAACAGACGCATGCTATCCGTACCGAACATATGGTGGTCAGCCTCTTTCTCCAAAACCAACTTGACTCCTCCCGGAACCCGTAACTTGGCGGAAGCATAAATCGTATCCATCAATTCACTGACATCTAATTGCTCATATGTGATCTTTATCGCATCCGCCTCGATCTTCGAGATATCCAAGATGTCATTGATCAATTGCATCAACAATTGGTTATTCATCTTGATCACATCGTAGTACGACATACGTTCCTCATCCGTATCAGCAAAAGCCATCAATTCAGAGAAACCGGTAATCGCATTCAAAGGAGTCCGGATCTCATGGCTCATATCCGCCAGATATTTCGATTTCATCTTATCAGCGGCCTCAGCCTTCACCTTCGCCTCCTCAAGGCTTAATTCTTGATTCTTCCGTTCCTGAATATTCGTTGAACATCCAAGGATAACCGAAGGTCTTCCTTTATCGTCCCGTTCATACACGGTAGCGAATACCTCTCTCCAAACATATTCCTTCTTGCCGGGAAATAGCATACGTGCCTCGATCCTTGCCTCAGAGATTTCCCCTCGGCAAAGACGGGTAAACATATTATGATAATGTTCTTGATCATCCGGATGCGCCCGGCTGATAAACTGCCCCCATGACACCTCTATCATATCTTCCGACATGGTATTCCAATCGTTCAAGGTCACAACGGAATCCTTGAAATTATGGGTACTGTCCGGATCGATGAAGATCGAGCATGTACGTATATCACTTATCCGCAATGCCATTTTCGTCAAGATCCGGGTTCTTCTCAAAGTATTCTCCGTAGCCAACTCGGAAGTTATATCTCTCCATAAAGCCAAGACAAGCGGCTTGCCATTATTTAGGGAAATAGGATATTTAGCGACCTCTATATCCCGGTAATCGCCGGAGGCCGATTTTACCTTGCCCTTAAATCTAGCGGTCAGTCCTGTCTTGATCACATTCATATCGGTTTCCAGACGCTCCTCGGCGGTCATCAAGGCATTATAATTCACCTCGAAATCATCATGTCCCTCGATCTCCCGGGTTTCAATACCCGTTATTTCCTCCATAAAATGATTCCAATACAGGTAATTAAAATGGTTATCCCCATCTTTCACGAAAACACCCAACGGTAACCGATCTAATATCGTATTGACCAGTTCTTGTAGATTTTTTTCTGTTTTCAGAGAAGATACATTGCGTGTATAAACGATCACAAGCTCCTCATTAAAAAGGCTTGCTTGCGATAGATAATAATAGTTCTTTCCCTCAAAAGAGACCTCAAAAGAGAAATCCACTTTCACTTGCTCCTCGAAAACACGTTTAACCGCAGCTCTATAGATCTCATATTGATCGTAGTTCTTCCCGTCCGGGAACAACGCTTGAGGTTGCTTTCCGATACAGTTATTCGCTAAATAATGATAATAATCGTCTTTTGCAGAAATAACCTTGACAAGAGTAAGATTTCGATCTACTAATACGATCGTATCGGGACTCTTCTCCATGATCATCTCTAATCCAGACTGAACGTTACTTCCGCTTTCTAGACTATTCATATTAATTCTTTCGTTTTTGGGGTATAACTCGGGGATAAAGGTATTTATTTTTCTATTTATCACCAAAGAGAAACCTACCTATTGCATAATATTTCTAAATAATCTTTATCTTTACCGGGAATTTGAATGTAAAAAGATGAGATTTGATGAATTAGATTTGGAAGATGCCGTATTAGACGGGCTTTATGACATGAATTTTGACGAAACGACTCCAGTCCAAGAGTTAACGATTCCTGTCATTTTAGAAGGTAAAGACATCATCGCTTGCGCACAGACCGGAACCGGTAAAACGGCGGCGTATGTTTTGCCAGTTATTAATGAACTAAGCAAAGGTTGTCATCCGACAGACGCGGTGAATGCGGTCATTATGGCACCGACCCGGGAATTGGCTCAACAAATAGACCAACAAATTCAAGGATTCACTTATTTTATACCTTCCGTATCCGCAGTAGCCGTGTATGGAGGTACCGACGGAATCGCTTGGGAACAACAAAAGAGAGGTTTAGAGATGGGTGCGGATATCGTGATCGCTACCCCGGGACGTTTATTGTCCCATATTAAGTTAGGTACTGTAGATTTGTCTAAAGTGTCGTTCTTCGTCTTAGACGAGGCGGACCGCATGCTGGATATGGGTTTTTATGACGACATCATGCAGGTTCATAAACAGCTGCCCCCCTACTGCCAGACGATCATGTTCTCGGCTACCATGCCGCCTAAGATCCGGACGTTGGCTAAAACCATCCTAAAAGATCCGGAAGAAGTCAAGATCGCTATCTCACGCCCACCCGAATCTATCATGCAAACCGCATATATCTGCTACGATCCACAAAAGCTCAAGATTCTACAAGATCTCTTCACTCAAAGCCGCCCTCAACGGGTAATTATCTTCTCCTCTTCTAAAATGAAGGTGAAAGAATTAGCGTCTACCTTAAAAAGATTAAAGTTCAATGTAGCCGCCATGCACTCGGATCTAGAGCAATCCCAAAGGGAGGAGGTCATGAAAGAATTCAAGAGCGGACATATCGATATCCTTGTGGCTACGGATGTCGTAGCACGTGGAATTGATATCAATGACATCAAGTTGGTCGTGAACTTCGATATCCCGCATGATCCGGAGGATTACGTACACCGAATCGGACGTACGGCACGGGGTACGAACGGCGAAGGATTGGCGATTACTTTCGTATCGATCGACGAACAAGCACAATTCAAGCGCATAGAGGATTTCTTGGAAAAAGAGGTTTATAAGATACCGGTCAGCCCGGAATTCGGCGAAGTGCCCTTGTATGAGCCGGAAAAATACGGTATGAATAAAAGAGGCAGAGGACGGCCTCGTAAAAGTGAAGATAAAAGATCATCCTCGAGCCCACAAAAACGAAATATGGGACATCGTGGAAGACCTAAAAAGGTGCAATAAAAGCACTATACTTTTTAATAGAAAAACACTATACTTTTGGAGCTAAAACAATATTGCTTTGAACTCAAAAGTATAGTGTTTTTTTATGGGATATTATCAACCGTTCATGGATGCCAAGAATTCCATATTATCAACGGTTTGTTCCATCCGTTGCTTAACAAATTCCATAGCCTCCATAGAGTTCATGTCTGATAGATATTTGCGTAAGACCCACATACGGTTCAACGTGCTCTCATCCTGCAATAAATCATCACGGCGAGTGCTGGAAGCCGTGATATCCACAGCCGGATAGATACGTTTATTGGATAATTTACGATCCAATTGTAACTCCATATTACCCGTACCCTTGAATTCCTCGAAGATCACGTCGTCCATCTTAGAGCCAGTCTCCGTAAGGGCGGTGGCTAGAATCGTAAGGCTACCGCCATTCTCAATATTACGGGCGGCACCGAAGAAACGCTTCGGCTTCTGCAACGCATTTGCGTCCACACCACCGGAAAGCACCTTACCGGAAGCCGGTTGTACCGTATTATAAGCACGAGCCAAACGAGTGATCGAGTCAAGAAGAATCACGACATCATGACCACATTCTACCATTCGTTTCGCCTTGTTCAATACGATCTCAGCGATTTTCACGTGACGTTCAGCTGGTTCGTCGAATGTAGAAGCGATTACTTCCGCATCCACGCTACGAGCCATATCCGTAACCTCCTCTGGACGTTCGTCGATCAATAATATAATCATATAAACCTCGGGATGGTTGTAAGCGATAGCGTTCGCGATATCTTTCAGCAACATCGTCTTACCGGTTTTCGGTTGAGCGACGATCAAACCACGTTGCCCTTTTCCGATCGGGGAGAATAAATCAACCACACGTACGGCGATATTATCGTATACTTTCGGTGATTTACGTGCCGTAAGCATGAATTTCTCATCCGGGAATAACGGGGTCAAATGATCGAAAGGAACCCGGTCGCGAACCTCTTCCGGCGTACGGCCATTGATCTTGTCCACTTTCACCAACGGGAAATACTTCTCACCTTCCTTCGGCGGACGAATCGAGCCTTCTACCACGTCACCCGTTTTCAAGCCAAATAACTTGATCTGGGATTGAGAGACATAAATATCGTCCGGTGAAGTCAAATAGTTATAATCTGAAGAACGAAGGAAACCGTAACCATCTTGCATCATCTCCAACACGCCGGTTCCTGTAAGGATGCCGTCAAACTCATACATTTTCTCTTGAGCCTGCTGGTTGTTATTAGCGTTATTGTTATTACGGTTGTTATTATGATTATTCTGTCGATTGTTCTGTCGAGGATTATTCTGCTGGGGAGCGGCCTCGGGTTGAGGTTTGTTAGCCTCGGGTTTCGGAGCGGAGAACGGGAAAATCTGATCCAATACGGATTTAGCGTCCGGATGGCGAAATACGATGCGCTTAGGCTCTTCTTCCGTCGCTTGTGGTGAAGTGGTTTCTTCCGCTACCTCTACCGGAGTCGTATTTTCCGGCAAAGCGGCTTCTTCTTCCGTTTCAAGTTCCGCCACAACAGGAGGCAACAACGGTTTCTCCACCGGGCTCTCTACTACCGCCGGAGTTTCCACGGCCGAGATTTCCGTTACCATAGAGATCGTTTGCGGCTCTTTCGAAACCACCACTTCCTTGTTATCCTCGGAAGGAGCGATAGCGCCCGCTACCTTTTCCTTTTTCTCGATACGGACTCTTTTCTTACGTTCAGGCTGCTCTTTTTGCTCTTTCTTGTCAGCCGGAGCAGCCACTGGCTTTTCCGAAGCCTGTTGGGCACTCTCTGCAGCTTCGGCAGTCTCAGCCTTCGCCACTTTAGGAGAAGCGGCTTTAGCCGGACGGCCTCTCTTACGGCCCTCTACAGGCTTCTTAGCCTCTTTCTCTTTCATCTTTTCAGCCTGAATGCCGGCATAGGAGATCGCTTGCTCATCAAGAATCCGATAAACCAACTCTTCTTTCTTTAAGCTGCTAACTTTTTTTATTCCCAACTCTTCCGCGATACTTTGAAGTTCGGGAAGAAGTTTTTCATTTAGTTCTAGAATGTTATATTTCTGCATATTGCGAAGTAATAATATAAATGGCACATACACACGGATCACATATGCAAACACGACGTACGCCCAATGGTATCATTGTATCTTTATTAAATTATAATTTTCATGTAATAACCGGATTGTTCAGCTAATTTGAACCATTAGTAACATATCTGCGGAGTAAATCTTCGCAAATGTAAGAATATTTTTACAATAAACGAGGATTTAGCCCAAAAAATTCACAATTAGCACACGCTTTGTTGATTCGTCTATACGAAAACGATTATCAGTCCTTTCTCCTACCACCCAAACGATAGCGTCGCCACTACAAAGAAGCCATGTGCGCTCCTTCTCAATCCGGCTAAATTTATGATCGGAGAAATAGTCACTCAACTTCTTACGTCCTTTCATTCCGAAGGGAATAAACCAATCGCCTTCTTTCCAAGTCCGCAATGTTAAAGGGAAATCGAGTTTATCATAATCCAAATAAGCGATCCGCTTATTCTTCTCGATAGGGAAATCTATAGTTATAACAAGTTTTTGGAAAGATAGTTCAATAGGTTCATGATTAATGCCCTTTTCTGGATCTAAAACGAAGGTTCGCTTTTCCTTCTTCTCTAAAGAAGTGATCCATAAATAATCCCGATCCTTCAGCAAACGATGGGTGGAAGAGTAAAACAGCTTACCAGGCTCCTTGGTCAAGGCAGCGAAAATATCGTCCGAGACCAGACGGGTAAAACCATATTCTTTTAATAACTCATACAAAATCGTCTCCGGAGCCGGAAACCGCATCAACGCCCCGATAGAAAGACGATCATCCGATACGACAACCTCTTTCCGGGCTTGTTCCAATACATATATATATATAGTCTCTGCGGCAGAAAGATGCTCGGCGGAACGTGCGATGGTATTCCGGGCCGATGGATTTATCTCCTCCAAAAGCGGCAACACATTCAAACGGATGAAATTACGGGTATAAGCATCCGATAAATTCGTGCTATCCACCATATAGGCGTAGCCTTGATCCGCCAGCCAAGCCAAGATATCCTCACGGCTTACGCACAGCAAAGGACGGACGATGAAACCATTCCTCGGACGGATCCCGCTCATCCCCCGGATTCCCGTGCCCCGTATCAAATTCATCAAGACCGTCTCCACATTATCGTCCCGGTGATGGGCGACGGCGGTCGCCTGCCCTCCCAGCCGCTCCCGCATCTCCTCAAACCAAGCATAGCGCAATTCACGGGCAGCCATCTCTATCGAGAGATGCTTCTCTCCGGCATAAGAGATCGTATCGAAATCTATCTTATGAAAGGGTACTTCCAAAGATTCCGCGAACTCACAGGCAAATGCCTCATCCCGATCCGACTCCTCCCCACGCAAATGAAAGTTACAATGAAGCGCTATACACGGATATCCCAAACGCACCAATACGCCCAACAAAGCCACAGAATCGGCACCACCGCTCAATCCGACCAAAACCGGACGATCCTCGGATAACAGCCGGTACTTCTCTATATATAAACGTATCGTATGTATCATAACATCTTTGTATTAAAAACAATAATGGCCCTAGCCGGTTTTAGCTAGAGCCATTACTTATAGATCTTTTGAATTAATCTTCTACACCTGCTAATTCCGGGTCGATCATAATACGACCACAGTATTCGCAAACAATAATTTTCTTACGCAACTTGATATCCAATTGCTTCTGAGGCGGGATCTTGTTAAAGCAACCACCGCAAGCGCCACGTTGCACATAAACAACAGCCAAACCGTTACGAGCACCTTTACGGATACGCTTGAAAGCGGTCAACAAACGAGGTTCGATAGCAGCTTCCAGCTTCTTCGCTTTCTCACGAAGTTTCTCCTCATCCTGCTTTGTCTCGGAAATGATCTGCTCCAACTCACTCTTTTTCTGAACCAAGTCAGCCTTACGGCCTTCCAGCTTCTCAGTCAGTTCAGCGATATCTTTTTTCTTAGCGTCTACCGCCTCTCCGAATTCACGAATTTTTTTCTCTGAGAACTCAATTTCCAAACCTTGGAACTCGATCTCCTTAGACAGGTTATCAAACTCCCGGTTATTACGCACATTATCTAATTGTGCCTTATAGCGATCTATCAATGTGGTAGATTCCGTGATCTTATGCTTTTGCTCAACAACAGAAGTCTCAAACTCCTTGATCTCCGCTTGATAGTTCTGGAGACGTGTTTCCAGTCCTGCGATCTCGTCCTCCAAGTCTTGAACCTCCAGAGGAAGCTCACCACGAAGGGTCTTGATCTTATCAATTTCAGTCATCATCGTCTGAAGTTGATACAGCGTAGAAAGCTTTTCTTCAACCGTATATTCCTTTTCAGCTGATTGTTTATCTGTAGCCATTCTATAAATATTTTACTGGGTTTGAATTAACATTCGAAAAATGTACCGCAAAGGTAGGGAATTTTTTCGATATTATGTTATAAAATATGTCTTTTGTACAGATTTCCGATTCATAATGACCGATAACCGCCAGTAGAATCTGGTCCTCCACATCGTAAAAATCGTTGTACTTCGCCTCCCCCGTTATAAAGACATCGGCACCATACGCGATAGCGTCCTTGATCAAGAAAGCGCCGCTGCCTCCGCAGATAGCGACCTCTCGGATAGACTTACCCGTAAATGGGGAATGCTTCACGCAACCGACGTTAAACAGGGCCTTGATCCGTAACAAGAAACTTAACTCATCTTCCTCGGCAGGCAACTCTCCCACTACACCGGAACCTGCCTGTTCCCATGTGTTTGATAACGAATAAAAATCAAAAGCCGGCTCCTCATACGGGTGAACGGATAACAGAGCACGAGTCACCGCTGTCTTCTTGAATGCCGGAAGGATCATCTCCATACGCACCTCTTTCTCTACATGCACCTCGCCGATCTCACCACAAAACGGATTGCATCCCGCATTGGCACGGAATGTTCCCTCGCCATGTAAATTATAACTGCAAGCATCATAGTTCCCGATACTTCCCGCACCGGCATTGAACAAGGTATTCCGCATGATCTCGGCATAAGCCTCGGGGACAAACGTCACCAACTTCAGCAAAGCGCCTTTTTGGGGGCTCAAGATCCGTACATTTTGCAAGCCGATCAACTCTGCCAAACGGTAATTCACGCCTCCTACGGCATTATCAAGATTGGTATGGGCGGCATAAACCACCAAATCATACTTACACGCCTTCATCATGCAACGCTCGATATAATTGGAGCCAGTCAACGACTTAAACGACTTAAAGGCCAAAGGATGATGAGAGATGATCAGGTTGTATCCTATCTCGATCGCTTCATCAAGCACCTCCTCGGTAACATCTAGGCATAGCAACACACCCGTCGCATGCTGGTTCACGTCGCCAACTTGCACACCCGCATTGTCAAAACCTTCTTGAAGCGGCAGCGGGGCGTAATGCTCGATTTCTCTCAATATATCTTTAACCTTTACCATGCTAAATATCTTTTGATTTATGTTCGGGAGAAAAAGTAATTCCTTTCGGAAGAAAAGAAAATTCCATTCAGATGGAATAAGATTCCCATTCGAATGGAATTTCAGATTGGATTATTTCTTGATATCAACGATCAAATTCAGTTCGTCCAACTGGGCCGGATCCAAGACACCCGGAGCATCGAGCATAACATCTCGTCCAGAATTGTTCTTCGGGAAAGCGATACAGTCGCGGATAGAATCCAAACCGGCGAACAAAGACACGAAACGATCCAAGCCATAAGCCAAACCTCCATGAGGAGGCGCTCCGTACTTGAACGCATTCATCAAGAAACCGAATTGCTCTTGCGCTCTTTCTTCGGTGAATCCTAACAGCTTGAACATCTTATCCTGTAATTGGCTGTCGTGGATACGGATAGAACCACCACCCACTTCAACGCCATTGATAACCATATCATACGCATTCGCACGAACAGCGCCCGGATCCGTGTCCAACAACGGTATATCATCCGGATTCGGAGAGGTAAACGGATGGTGCATAGCGTAGAAACGTTGATCGTCCTCGTTCCATTCGAACAGTGGGAAGTCGATTACCCACAAGCAAACGAACTTATCCTTGTCACGAAGGCCTAATTGATTACCCATCTCTAAACGCAACTCGCAAAGTTGCTTACGAGTCTTCATCACATCGTCGCCGGAAAGGATCAAAATCAAATCACCCGGCTTAGCGCCGAACGCATTCTTCATTTCTTGAAGAACCTCTTGGCTATAGAATTTATCTACGCTTGATTTTACGTTACCATCCGCTTCCACACGGGCGTAAACCAAACCTTTAGCACCTACCTGCGGACGTTTCACGAATTCAGTCAGCGCATCCAGTTGTTTACGGGTATAGCTTGCAGCACCTTCCGCACAGATACCCCCTATGTAAGCGGCGTTATCGAATACGGAGAAACCATGGCCTTTCATGATGTCCATCAACTCGACGAACTTCATGCCGAAACGCAAATCCGGTTTATCGCTACCATATTGTTTCATAGCGTCTTGCCAAGTCATACGCATAAACGACTCCTTGAACTCGACACCACGGATTACCTTAAACAAATGTTTCGCCATGCCCTCGAACATATTCAAGACATCCTCTTGCTCCACGAAGCTCATCTCACAGTCGATCTGCGTGAACTCCGGCTGGCGATCCGCACGCAAATCCTCGTCACGGAAACATTTTACGATCTGGAAATAACGGTCGAAACCGGAAACCATCAACAATTGCTTCAAGGTCTGTGGAGACTGAGGCAAAGCGTAGAACTGTCCCGGGTTCATACGGGAAGGAACCACGAAGTCACGGGCACCCTCCGGGGTAGAATTTACAAGAACCGGAGTCTCTACCTCCAAGAAACCTTGCTCATCCAAATAGCGGCGAACCTCGAACGCCATTCTATGACGAAGTTCCAGATTCTTACGAACGCAAGCACGACGCAAGTCCAGATAACGATATTTCATACGCAAGTCATCACCGCCATCTGTCTCCTCCTCGATCGTGAACGGAGGGGTAAGCGCAGTGTTCAGGACATTTAATTCAGAAACGATCAACTCAATATCACCTGTCGGGATATGCGCATTCTTGCTGGAACGCTCACGAACCGTACCCGTAACCTGAATCACGAATTCACGGCCCAGTTTATTCGCCTTTTCGCAAAGAGCTGCATCAACCTCCTGATTAAATACCAACTGAGTAATACCATAACGGTCGCGGATATCGACAAATGTCATTCCTCCCATTTTGCGGGTTTTCTGCACCCAACCGGCCAGTGTAACCACCAGACCTTCATCCGCAAGGCGCAAGTCGCCACAAGTTCTTGTTCTATACATCTTTATTATTTAATTTGCTAGATTTACCAATCTTTATACCTCGGTTTATTACAAACCGCAACCACAAAGATAATACTATAAATCTTAATAATTATTCTTTTAAGCAAATTAAAATACGTTTTACCCTCTGCTACCCAAGCTGTCCGTATCGGGATTAATCTCTTTCACAGCCTCCTTTACATCCTTGGCCGTTATTTTCTTCTCATTTTTAACAGCGATTTGCTCTACAGGATACTTTTCCTCCATCTCCTCCAATTTAGAGTCTACGGATGTTTTTGAATCATTTGTTCTCATATTCTCTATTTTATTAACGTAATAATGGCTATTAAACAAGCAAGTACTGCCAATGGTTTATAGCGATAGCGACATTGTCCGTGAACATGGAAGGAGTTATGGGAATGCGAGACATTATAGCACATCATTATTTCGATATAGACGCTGTTATAGTGTTTGATGTGATGAAAAATAATCTGCCAGCCATAAAAATGACTATTGATAAAATGTTATTTGATATTTGAGACACCTTCCGTGAGCGATACTGTGGATGAGGACAAAAAGCTATTTACCCCCGGATGAGCCTCTTATAGAGCAACGAACGCAAGCCATTAGGGAGAAGACGGGTCACTAAGCGAATACAGACATTCTTTAGCAAGGAGAAAAAGCCGATAAAACCCATCTTGTAAAACAGCGTCTGCAACCTCACTTCCGTTACGGCATACCGCCATCCTCCCCGCCGCCGAAACATATCCGGCGAGAAGCGGAAAAAGAGCAGGCTCTCTTGTATATTATAGAACCGGGCACCATTCATCAGCATCCGTACCCACAGATAATAATCCTCGAACAAAGGAAAATGCTTATATCCTCCAGCCTTTAGCACGGCCGACTTCCGAAACATCACCACCGGATGGTTCACCGGACACCTTCCCTTGGCAAACCTCAAGATATTTTCATGCTGCTCCGGCACTTTCCGCATGGAAAGTACATTTGATACCTCCCCTTCAAACTCATCGATCCAAGCCCCCACTACATCAATTTCCGGATGTTCCAAAAATATCGCCAATTGCTTCTCAAAACGATCCGGCTTAGCGATATCATCCGTGTCCATACGAGCCACAAGGTCATACGAACAATGCTTCAGCCCCTCGTTAAGAGCCTTGCCGAGACCTCGGTTGGTGGGCAAAGAAATCACTTTTAACTCAGGATGCTGGCTTGTGAATTCTTTTATGACCGCATACAGCTCATCCGTCAAAGGACCATCTTCCACCAAGACAACTTCTATAGGCAATAGCGTTTGCGTGAAGATACTGGTCAGACTTTGACGTAAAAATAGTGGGCTCTCTTTATGATATAAAGAAAGTAATACGGAAAATAACATAGACTTTCAGGAAAAGTATTATATAAGAAAAATTTCTATATGTACATATAAGATGTATCCGGAACACTTGAAGATTGACTCTTTACAGAGTCTGTACGTAAAGAACCGTCTCAAATCTATCTTTCTCATTCTCATGATCCTAATCTGCCTCATAAAAAAAACAACTCTCTGATTTACAGAATTAAAAAACATAAACATTCTTCATAACCACATTACACCAGCTCATCTCTTCGTTGCAAATTTCATACCCACTCTACTTAAGACATTTTTTAGCGCTCTCCGTTGCTTAGGTGATATTTTCCACTGAAGCCAATTAGTCATATCAATCTTTATCTGTTGAGAGAGAGGAACAATGCCTCTACCAGAATCTATATACAAGCTCAATCTACTCAAATTTTCAACAGCATGCCTAATCCATTTACCTTTATATACTCCATGTATATATGGCAAGATATATTCTGAAACTGCCACCACATCTTTATAATCCTCTGATGGAGCAACAGCGGCTTGTTCATTTATTGAGTTTTCAATATCCCATGCACTAAGAGAGCCATCGCCTAACAGCTCAACAAAAAGATCCTTTCGAAATATTCCAAATTGAAGATTGATAGCATAGGGGATTTGCTTATTGACACTACGCAATAAAGGAAAAGATTTAATTTTAGATCCTTTAGGAGTAGGGCCTAAATTACAATACCTTATCTCGTGGCTATCCATATAGTCAAGTAACCGCTCTATTAATGAATTGTCAACATTGTCACTCAAGATAATGTCATCACACATCAACATTACATACTTCGATTTTATAACTGGCAAAGCCGCTATAGTACGCTCAACCCAAGTATCATTTTGCTTATTATTGCATATACAAGTAATACCTTCATACGATTTGGTATTGGTGGTTAGAATAAACTCATAGGGACAATCACTCCAATATCTCCGATACCCTTTTAAAAATACGGCAAGCACATCAGAATACGAATCAGGAGAACTAACATAAATAGAAAGTCGCTTATCCATCAGCTATTGTACTTTTTCTATATATTCCTTCAAACTCATCAAGTTTTTATCCTTGTCAGAAATGATCAATTTCTCAATACCGCCAATCTTATCGAAAGGCCACTCTATAGCCATATCCGGATCATTATACATTATGCCGGCATCACCTTCACCATAAAACACCTCACCACATTTATAGCTAACGACAGAATCCTCCAGCACCAAATAGCCGTGGCCAAAATACTGAGGTATGTATAGAGCCTTCTGATTCTCTCCGGTCAGATCAAAACCTTGCCATTTACCAAATGTTGGCGAATCAGGGCGAAGATCTATGATTACGTCATACACATGGCCACTTATACAACGAACAAGCTTGGCTTGCTGTTTAACAAGCTGGAAGTGCATCGCACGAATTACACCCTTTTTACTAATGGTATAGAACACCTCTTTAAGTTCATGATCTATACCATTTTGCTTAAATGCATCAATATTGTAATCCTTTATAAAGCCACCACGTTCGTCTGTGGCATAGAAGGGAGTTATCTCATATGCCCCCTTCATATCAAGTCCCTTGAATTCAAATTTCTGTATCATGACTAATTCCGCTATAACATCAAAGAGTTTTTAAGCCAATTAATAGTTTTATTAATGCCTTTATCAAAGTCTATAGACGCATATTCTCCAATAGTACTAACCAAGTTACTATTGTCAAACATATCCATTGTATACTTTACACCATCATCTTCACGGACTCCTATCCCTACCTTATCTGCGCAACCAACTAGTTCTCCTATACGAATAAGATAATCTTTCAAGACTTTAGGATTGCCAGAGCCTATATAATAGAATGGCTTATTAGTTTCCTTAAAGCCTAGACGATATACAGCTTCTATAAGATCATCCACATAAATAAAATCATATGGTTGTAAAGCTGGACCAAATGCGGCTTCTTTACCAGCCATCAACTCACCTAACGTATAACTAACCAAATTGCCCGTTTTATTACCTACACCGTATATATTTGAGAACTGCATCCACACAAACTGTTGAGCGATATTCTTGCAATAATCTTCCAAAATTATTCTGCAAGCATGCTTAGCCACACCATACATCATTCCACCAGTCGTTTTTTTCAGATGCGACAAACTAAATGCTACATTCTCCGCTACAGTACCCGCACAAAGAAATTTTTTCACATTTAGCCTCTTGCAAATATTAGCGCAATCTACTGCCATCTGAATATTTGATAATTGAACCGTAGGATCTGCTTTATCAGCCCCATTTACACCTTTCCACGCAAAATGATAGAAAGAGTCATATTCAATTACTGGCAGTCTTTCGACTAGAGATGTATTCACCCCTGATTCTATCCTCGTAATAAGATTTGAATCAGGCAAACGATTGCCATGAAAGGTAATATCAACAGCAACAACCCTAGTACCTTTTTCTATCAATTTCTTTATAAGTGAACTACCTATAAAACCATTGCCCCCTGTGACGATTACGTTCTTCATATTATCGTTATACGTTTAAAAATTCATCTATCTGTTTATCCATACAAACACGAACATCCCCACCTGCTAGCCAAACCTTACTCCATTCAACAATCTTTTCCATTGCCTCATCCAGATTCCATCGAGGGCTCCATCCAAAAGTCTTTTTCAATTTAGAGCAATCAAGCTTCAAGAAATTAGCCTCGTGAGGACCACCGTCATACTTGTTCACCCACCTCATGCCTTCGCCCCACTTGTTCACAAATAGCTCAACAAGAGCGCCTGTTTGAAAACAATCCACATCATCGGGACCTACATTATAATAATCCGCAAAACCGATATCCTCATATTGCTTCATCGCTATCAGCAGGTAAGCATACAAAGGTTCTAGAACATGTTGATAAGGACGGGTAGAGTATGGATTACGCACAACAATATCCTCATGTTTTACAGCCGCACGGATACAATCAGGTACTATTCTATCATTGGCGAAATCTCCACCACCTATCACATTACCCGCTCTAGCAGTAGAAATAGGAATAATAGGCAGACCATCAATATCTGTAAAGAAAGAACGCTTGTAGCTATGAGTCACCAGCTCCGAACAGGATTTGGAATTTGAATAAGGATCATACCCATCCAATTCCTCATTCTCCCTATAACCCCAACTCCACTCCCTATTCAAATACACTTTATCCGTAGTGACATTCAAGAAAGACTTCACGCAACAATTATTGCGAACACACTCAAGAATATTCACGGTACCCATCACGTTTGTCTCGTAGGTATAGGCAGGATCTTTATAAGAATCTCTAACAATGGGCTGAGCGGCAAGATGCAGCACAATTTCTGGTTGAGACTCATCAAAAGCCTTCTTTAGAGAGGCATAATCTCGTATATCGCCAATCACGGAATGTATGTCATCTTCAATATTGGCAATTTGAAACAACGAAGGCTCTGTTGGGGCTTCAAGTGAATATCCGGTAACGACCGCTCCGGCATTAGCGAGTATCCTACACATCCAAGAGCCCTTAAAGCCGGTATGGCCCGTAAGGAAAATCCTCTTGCCTTTATAAAAATCCAATATATTTCCCATTCGTATGATAACTTATTATTTTGCGTAATCTGGTATTTCCGGAACAGAGCGCTCCCAACGCTTCCAAGGAGCTTTATCCTCGGCAAGCAGTTTTTCAAGCATAGATTTCTCACGTATATTATCCATGCACTGCCAAAAACCAGTATGGATGTAAGACATCAACTGACCCTCTTGCGCCAACTTGACTAGTGCGGTCTTTTCGAAGACACAAGAGTCACCCCCTTCCAGCATATCAAAAACCTCGGGTTCTAACACCATGTAACCGGCATTAATAGGAGCGCCATCAGAGGCGTTCTTTTCCCGAAAAGCCCTTACGGCTTGATCTTTAGTAATATCTAAGACTCCTTTATCTTGTGCTATCTTGACGGCCGTAAGGGTCGCAAGCTTGCCATGGCTCTTATGAAACTCCACCAATTTATCAATTTCTACATCACAAACACCATCGCCGTATGTCATCAAGAAAGTCTCATTCTCTATATATCTCTGGATACGCTTAATACGACCTCCAGTCATAGTGTTGTAGCCCGTATCAACGACTGTGACTTTCCAAGGCTCCATATTAGTTTGATGAACGGTCATTTCGTTGTTGCCACCACGATAGTCGAAAGTCACATCAGAGTTATGAAGGAAATAGTTGGCGAACCACTCCTTAATATATTCCTGTTTATAACCGGCGCAAATGATAAACTCGGTATAACCATAATAGGCATACTCTTTCATAATGTGCCACAAGATTGGCATACCACCAATCTCAATCATTGGCTTCGGCTTGAACTGAGATTCCTCAGATATACGAGAACCGAAACCTCCTGCAAGAAGTACTACTTTCATGATAAAGAAAAGATTTTTCAGTTAAGTAATCAGCTAAAGCTAAGATAATTAAGAATTAAACTTGTCTTTATAAATTGTATAATCATTATGTATATCAACAAAAACTGCATGAATAGGATATTCTGTAAAAATATCAGAATTAGGGATTTTCATAAAATCGCTACCATACCTAAGAGAAAGATATTTTTCTGCTTCAAAAGGAATAGGTAAAAGGAGATTCTCAAAATTCACATAGCGCTGAATTCCTAACCATTTACGAGGAAAACTCGTTTTGGGAAACGGAGCCTTTCCAAAAAAATGGCCAACAAGTAACGTATTTTTAGTTGAAAAGTGATTCAATATTTTGAATAAAAAGTTTTTTGCTGTAGTACCTACAACAAAATGACAAGAATTAATAAATACTTTCTTGAAAAAGCTATCAGAATCGTAATCTACCAAATAAAGAGATGTAGCTTTTAAAATTTGAGCGGATAAATATTGAATATAACGAACAAACTTATTAGGTGATACATTATACAAACACATTATATCAATATAAATACCTTGATGCATTTTATTATATCCTTTTTCAATACAAGTTGTTCCATTCATTCTTAACTTAGAAAAAAACAAAGGCCACTCAGTAGAATTTTCTCTTTGAAGATGAAATTTTTCTGTATCAAGATGTATAGAAGCATAATGAAGGAACTTATGATAATTATTAAAAGTCATAAAAACGTCAAAATCATCATCCCATGGAATAAAGCCATGATGCCTAACAGCACCTAAAGCACTTCCACCCATTAAATAATATTCTATATCATATTTCTTACAAAACTCATCAAAATAAAACGCTATTTCTAATATTTTATATTGAAAATCTTTAATATCAACATTCATAGTAGTAATTTAAACTAGTTTATCACGCAATATAGTAGAAGAAATACCTTTAGTATAAGGAAAATAAACAACTTTAGCTCCATTCTTATTCAACTCAGCTTCTACTTCCTGAAACAAAGAATTACCTTTCCAGTCATCACCAACAAACATCACATCGAAATGCAAACGATGATAAGCAGACATTTTATCTCGATTAACTTGAGGAACTACTTTATCTACATATTTGCAAGCCTCAACAATTGCCTTACGATTATCATAAGAGATTATAGGACTTTTATGCTTATACTCTCTTACCAATTCATCGGTACTAACACCAACAATTAAAAAATCACACAATTCCTTAGCTCGTTTTAGTATGTTTAAATGACCAATATGAAACATATCAAACACTCCAGAAGTGTATCCAATAATAAAATTTTCGTGACACATAATTATATATTATTTCAACAAACTATTATACAAATCCACCCACCTTAGCATAACATTTTTTACAGTAAAATAATGGAGACAATTAAAAGCATTCTCTGAAAGTTTACAACGCAATTTTTCATTAGTAATTAAGTCATAAATCGAGCGAGAATATTCAGATATGTCCAAAGACTTAATAACTTTTGAATTAACATCATTAATTAAGAAACCTCGAATAGCCATACAATCATCAAAAGCAATAGGGACTACTTTCATCTGCATAGCTTCAAGCAGACTTAGTGGAGCACCTTCTAATAAAGAGGTAAACATTAGTATTGACGAACGTTCAAAATATTTCTTTGAATCATCACGCCCAACCAATTTCACATTTACAATATCATTTTTATTTATAAAGTCTTTATAAACAGATTCCCACTCTCCATAACCAACTATAGTTAAACACCAATCTCTCACGTCATAAGTAGATAAAAAATGTTTCCAAATTTTTAATGCTAGTAATATACGCTTAGATATTTCATCAAATCGAGCCACAATTAGCAATTCATTTGTTTTAGAATAGTTACGCTCAACATAATCAAATGAGAGAAAATTGGGAATTGAGACCATCTTAGAAGAATCCTTCAAATTAGCAATAGATCTATAAATGGGTATATAAGCATCAGATAGGAGAACTAAAGCATCTGAGTATTTATAGATAGATTTATACTTCCTTTTGGTAGTATATTTAACTAGAAAACGAGTAATAGGGTAGAAGAATAACAATAAAAGATAAATAAGCCACTTAAAAGAAATCCGCCTATTAAGAACTTGAAACAAAAGAGATTGCTTATTATATCTAATATTCTCTGTTCCTGGAAGATTATGCAAAACTGATATAATTTTCACTTTTAATCCCGCAACAGCTTGACCAAGGAATTTCATATTAACAGCTCTTGATGCCTGATTATGAATAATAGAAATCTCATTATCAATAAGAAAAGAACGGAAACCATCTAAATCATTATAATCAATTTTAAATTTCGCATCAAAGACTAATTGAGAGGAACTATATTCAGAATCTTTAAAATAAGCTATAAAACAATGAATTCCAACACTAGACAAATATTTGGCAGACAACAAAGTGACTTTTTGATTGCCACTACCTGATTCAGAAGGATCTAATAAACTAATAAACAAGATATTCATGATCTATACTTATCAAATAATTTACGATATATTTTCTGAAAAGGAATATAGTGATTCTTATAACCATCTATAACACATATGCTTTTATAAAAATTTATCGTGTGCAAACCATCCGAGTAATATGACGAGGAATCAGGATAAAGGGATATTACTTTTGTTTCATTATAGGACTTATCTGAAATATCCTCAACTTTATACAGAATAATACCTTTACCATACCCTTGTAAACAATCCTGAGCTGGTCTGTATACAGTATTATTTACGTACATGAAATCACCAGCCATTCTGCTCCCAAACAAATTAGATTTTATTAATATTGGAGACAAATCGTATCCATATAATCTATTATTTGAAGTCCACATATACAAATCCTTATTATATGCATTTCTTGAAGTTGCAAAAAGATAAAAGGCTCCATTATAAGGCAAGATTGTAGCATCCGCAACTGCAACAGGAAGCATAGTACTGAAATGTTCACAAGAATGTAACAAAGTATTATACTTATAAACATTAAGTTCTGTAGAATACGAATTTTCAGGAACAATATAAACCTCATCAAGAGTATCACCTCTAATAATCAAGGGATAAGAGTTATGTATATTATCATCTATCAACGTATATTTTTCAATTATTTCACCTGTACATTTATCGACAGACAAATGACATATTGTTGCTACATTTTTACTACCTAACAAGATATCTTCTACAAGCAAATCAATAGTGCAGTCAGATACATTTAAAATGAATGGATCTGCATAACAATGAAATTTAGAGTCTCTCCTTAACCAAGTGATATTAGACAAATCAATATTATCACTGACTAAATCTTCTGGAATAGCATTAAAAAATCCCACATTCCATTCTTTATAAGATATTTTTTTCTTTAAATCAAAAAACATATAAATAATTAATTGGTTTTACCACAAGAATACTTACCCGACATTACTATCCAAAAAAACAGACCTCCCCAAAGATATGTATTAATAATAGCACTTTCGGACAAACTCAAAAATAAATATTGAAGCATTACAGGAATGAGAATCAAATTATAATCAAACTTAGAAACAGCCTTACAATATAGATTATACAAATATGCTAAAGAAAAAATTCCAGAAGACAGCAGCAATGATATATACGCAACATCTATTATAATAGACTCATCAATATTAGTTGCACCAATCAACAAATTATTCGGAGTTAATTCGCCAAATACGAGCAAAGAATACCTTAATCTACCAGAACTAATTTCATGAATAAAAGAATACTCTGATTCATTAAACAAAACAACAATAAAAAAGAATAGTATCACAAATGGATAAGACAACAATATATATTTATTAAAGAAACATTTTTTTAAATTTGTTTTTTGAACAAAAGATAAAACAAGCAGAATACAGCCAGAGAACAGAACCGTACGAGAATAAAATGATTCATATATAACAAAGACTATAAAAGCGACAAGAAATGTATTAATTTCTTTCTTTAAAACCACAAGAAAAATAACCAAGAAAAACAAATACAATGAAAACAGGTTAGGATTTCCATATCCCATATCACTAACAACGCCTCCAGACTTATAGAAAAAAATCAGAATATTCTTCATGCAACACTCCTAAAATCAATAAACCGTAATTTATAATTAAGAATAATACAGTTAGACAAAAAGAATATTTAGCCATTTTATCAATATAAAGATTCCTAGATATTGATACCAGCAATGACACAAACAACATTTTAGATGCTTCCACACGAAACAATGAAAGTATAAAAAATAGAACTATCCAATAAATATTATCATCTATCTTTGTAAAAAGCAACGAAATAAAAGAAATACCAATAATAAGTATAGATAAATTAGCTGTAGCAAAGTCTGATATATTTAGTGTCATTTTAAGATTAACAAGAAATATTATAATAAAGAACAATATCTCTAAAATTCTATTCTTCTTAATAACAAATGAGCCAGTCATAAAATACTATATATTTCATTCATTGTTTTTTCAACATCAAACATCAAAGAACGTTTTGCTGCTTTATCTTGATAGACAAAGACCTTATTATAATCATTGACAAATAATTTAATTGCATTATACAGAGATTCATCATCATTGTCTGCCAAAACCCCATACTCGGAATTTGACCCTAAAAGCTCTACTGGACCAACTGTTTTTGTAGACACAATTGCTTTTCCCAGACATAATGCTTCCGCCACAACTAAAGAAAATCCCTCTGCCAAAGAACAACTCACAAATAAATCCGCACACTTTATATAGACATAAGGATTAGGCTTATAACCTAAAAGGTGTACATTATCATCCAAATGTAAATCATGGATCATTTTACTAAGATCTGACTCCAAACAACCTGCACCAACAATCCAAAAATCTATATCATATCCATTATCTACAAAAATTCTAGCAACTCTTATAATACTATCAAATTGTTTTTGTCTAACCAATCTTCCTACTAGACAAACCGTAAATTTCCTTTTCTCAACTTTAAACTCATTTGCCCGCAAGACAATTGTCTTACAATCTATCAAATTATATATTACTTTTGTGGATGTAGTCACATTAAAAAGTTGTTGAAATTTATTTTTCGCATCATTAGACACAAAGATCACATCATCCATTAATTCATAACATTTCTTCTCATGCTTATTACTTTTGAAATACCTTTTTGTCCAATGGAAATTAAACAGATCTACGTGCACCCAAGATAAATGCCTAATTCCTTGCTTCAATATAAAGCTATGATACACCAAACTCCGTCCTTCTAAAAAAGATATTATCGTATCATACTTTTCACCTTTCATCTTATCAATTATTATCTGTCTTCTAAAAAATAATATATAAAAATAATATAAACCAAAATAGGACATTATTTTTCCTATCATTCTTTCTAATAAGGGTCTATTAATATTATAGAATAATATTATTTTTCTCACTTCTAAAGGCACTAGATTTGCATAATTTCCAAAATCATGTTCTAACAAAAGATCTATATCATATTTACTATAATCAAAATTATTAAGCATATCCACCAATAATTTTTCCGCTCCACCATCATAAAGGCTTTGCATCACGAACAGAATTCTTTTTTTATTGCCACAAGTCATATATAAATAATTTAAATTCAAATTACATCAAATATATTCTAGTTACTTAACATGATTCAATAACCCTACATTGCTTATATACTATTTTTACTCTATTAATAACAAAAACAACTATTTAACAACAAATCGTTTTAGAGCCGCATGCAATATCATACGCTCACTTGATTGCAACAAACTATAAATAACACTAAAGCCAATAAATACGGAAAGCGAAAAAACTATCAAGAAACGAAAAACTGAATCATTAGGTTCGATTAACATCAATATAGAACCGACTAACACCAATGAGAATGTAAAAATTAATATAGGCCTAACAACATCTCGAAAGTAATTTCTCATATTCAACTGTATTTGCCTATGAATATCACACAAACTATAAAACCAATATCCTACATTTGCTAAAACCGCAACAATAAATGGGACAAGCGGATTAGCATTCAATCTTAACAAAAGATAGCTTATAGGTAATATCGCCAACGTGAACATTCTACCATATACTTGACTGTTTTTTATATGTCCAGTTGCATTTGCCGCCATCCATAGAGGTGGTATAAATACTCCTATCAAGGATTCACACAGAACAAGACGAGTGAATGATATAGTATGGCTTGGAACCTCACCTAACCAAACCTCCAGTATAAACTCTATCTCAACCATTACAGGTATAGCTATCAAGGCCGCTAAGAAATAAGCATATTTAGAGCTTTTCTCAATTAGTGTCACCATGTATTCACAATCACCGGAAGCATATGATTTAATTATTTGAGGTTTAACCGCTGTCATCATATTCTCAGTAAAACGTGTAACAACTGCGCTTACTTGCACAGAAACCGCTCGTGCCGCATTTACAGCGGGACCAAAGAATATATTTAAAAGGATATTTGTTCCTTGTACACCTGCAGACCAAGCGAAACAGCCAAATAAATTTTGACCTATAAACTTTGACATCTCTGCGACCAAACTATAATTCCAATAAAACCTAAATTTACATTCGGTAAATGACCTTACACTATATATCGCATAAATTAGCCAGACGAAGACAGAAACTATAGCCATAAGCAAACCATACAATATCAACGAATCGATTGTTCCAAAAGCTTCAAGCAAATAGACTATGAATAATCGAGCACAAGCCTCAAAAAGACCAAGATAGGCATATATATTCATTCGCTCATGCGCAACTATAGCCCCCATTAATGGGACTTGATTAATAGCGGAAAGTATGGAGATCAATGAAAAATGATATACCCAAACGGCAGCACCTAACCTCTCTGGAGGTATCACTAACTTATTGTATACAAACCAAAGTCCCAATGTTTCACCAAACAGCAATAATAATACGGATAACAGCCACATGAGGGTTAGGCTCTGTCTAAAAGCACATCCTGTCTCCATTAAGTCTTGTTTTCCCAAACCTATATTCATATATCGTTGGGTAACATTAGATAAACTAGAAATAAAAAAGCTCATGATGGAAACTACCCCTCCCACCACATTATAAATGCCGAAATCCTCTACACCCAAAACCCTCAACACGACCCGACTGGTGTACAGCGTCACCCCCATAATCAGAAGCATGCGCATGTAGAGGAACAACGTGTTCTTAGCTATTCGCTTATTGTTTTCGGAATTTGCAGACATAAAATCGTAATCGAACAATCCAAAGCACACACTTTATTAAGACACACCAGACAATGCAGAGAATAATATTTCATGACTTAAGAGCAATTAAAGCACATATTTTTTTATGTATTTTACAATAAAATGCAATATACAACCCAATAATACACTAGAAATCACATACACTACAAAAGCAAAAAAAGGATTATCTATAATACGCATTAAGGAATAACGTCCTTCACTAACAACCTCAAACATCAAATATATCTCAAAACTAATAAAAAACAAAAATGAAACATATTTATTAGGAACAGATTTTTTACATTGAAATGATAATCATCCACAAAATAAAGGAATGCAAACATTAAAATCAGAAATGGATAATATGTAACTGAAAGTTTAAAAAATCTTTGTTTCAGAAAAGACATATCATATTCCATCCGGCTATTATTATTCCATACAATACCAAATAGCATACCAGACATTGCGATAAACAATGTTACAAAGACACCTCCGAAATAATGTCCTAAAAATGAAATTGAATTATAATTATGACAAAAATGGCATAGCAATATACCGGTAATAGCAAGAGCCCTTAAATAGTCGAAGGCAACAATACGTTCTCTCATCTCTCTATTAATAAATCATTTAAATATTATGCAAACTCAATACAAGGCGTACACTCTAGGGGAGGCTCTTTGCAGTACCCTAAACCTAGTCATATTAACAATCAATTTTGATTTTAACATTATCTGTGTCCAATGTAATGTTATTAGGAACTTTATTCACATAATTCCTACACCCATTATCAGATCACACCGTGGTCTCACCAATGTACAAGCTATTTCCAAAGCATACTCAACCGAGAAATCCCTGTTACCTTATCATGTAAAGGTGGTTTACCAGTACAGGTAATAGTGATTTACCTGTACTGGTAATAGCGATTTACCAAATATGTCAGATCTCATCCGGGCTCTCGCTATCGCCACCGCCATCAGCAGGCTTTCCGCCCACCCAAATTTGCGTACTTACGCTACGAGGCGTTTTCAGTATGTGACCCGCACTACCATACTGCGTCGTCACAGTCAGCGTGTACTCACCTTCCGCCAAATCAGCCGGCAGGAGCAACGTGAGCGAAGAAGGGTTGTTGATGGTGATCTGGTCGTCCGTCAGTTTCGTGGTGGCACCTTTGGAGTCGGTCAGCGTAACACCTACCGACTCGTGGTCGCCAACCACTTTCAACATCGCCCCACGGACGAAGAAGTTGTGACCCGCAGTGGCGCTGCCGTCTTTCAAGCCCGTCTTACGATCCTCGGTCTCCAGGATGTACATGATGTTAGACTTCTCGCCGAGGATCTCCACCACGGTCTTGGCGATCGCCTCGCGCAGAGCCTTGTCTTGCGTGAAAGAGACGTAGATGGAATTATTCTCCTTGTTCCAAACGCCGCCCTCAACCACGCCTTTCAACTGGGGGACGGCACGGAACAGACCCGTGTTCACGCTATAGCCGTTTAAGATCAAGTCCATTACTATCCGATGGTAGAGGGTCACAGAGTGACGCATCGTCTCCGGGCGTAGACCGGTGTCTTGCTTGTACATCTCCTCCAACACGTCATCCAAAGTTAAACTTCCGGCCGAGGCCAGTAACAAGATCTTGTCCGTCTTGTTGTCGGTGGTCACCGCATTATCGATGAGCCAGCCTTTCAATACTTTCTTCATGGTATTTTGATTTATAGGAAGGACGGAATTGCCCTTCCCGGCTTTCCTTGTCTAGAACCTCTTGTCGAATGCCGATTCCCTCTTCTGCCGATTCCGGGCGATCAGCCAATCGATCACCAAGTGAAGAACCGTCCATAGAGACAGGTTTAAAAATAATATACAATTGACATTCAAATGATTAGCCAATACAATATTCAATGCGATAAAGAAAACGGACACGCAAATGATCGTCACCATCACCATCCGCACCCGCATACCCGTGCGCAACAACTTATGATGGAAATGGTTCTTGTCCGGCAAGAACGGGTTCTTGTGCTCACGAAGGCGGCGCAGCACCACACGTACCACGTCCAGCAACGGTACCAAGACCGTGGAAAAGGCAATCACCAAATAAGGATTCGAACGCTCCGTAGAGGTACTATTCGATACGCATAAATGAATGATCAGGAAACTGATCACGTAGCCCAACGTCAAACTCCCAGCATCGCCCATGAAGAGCTTATGCCCGCAGTTGGCATTGCCAAAGACATTGTAGCACCAGAAAGGCATGAGGATTCCCAGCGTACAGATAGCGAGCAAGGCATAAACACATTGATCTTGAATGAAAAAGAACACGCTCAAGACCGATAAGGCGATACAGCACAAACCGGAGGCCAGACCATCGATCCCGTCAATCAGGTTGATAGCGTTTGTCACATAAACCACGGCGAAAACCGTGACTGGCACACCCAGCAAGGCCGGGACCGAATAGATCCCGAATAGGCCTCCCAGCGTATCGAGCCAATTGCCGGACAACACCAGCAGGAGGGCCGACACGACTTGTACGATGAACTTGTAGCGGTAACCCACCCCGACCAAGTCATCGCAGACACCCACCAGATAAAGAAGTGTCATGCCCACGAACAAGAAAAGATACTCATGGAGCATCTCGATCGAGAAGCTAGACAGATCCGAGGGCCACAGATAAAGGCGAAAGCCTATCACCAAGGCAAACGACATCAAGACCACGGGAAAAAACGACAGGCCACCCAAGCGGGGAACCGGGGTCGTGTGTACCTTTCGAGAATCCGGGACATCATACAGTCTTTTCTTGTGGGAGATCACCAAGATCCTCGGGATGATCACCATGCCCAAAGACACGGAGATCAGATATCCGGACAGTAATAACAATAATAGAATTTGCACCTCACTCATACGATCTCACTTAATGAAGGCAACCCCTTCACCTCGCCGGCATGCCACGCTTGGTAGTCCTCATGGGAGAGTTGGGATGCTGTTAATAATTTGTAATCTATGTCGTCTCTTCGCAAGATGTGCTTGCGGGCATACGAGCGGAGCGAACGATCCGTAACGGACACCATCACCACCGGGAACGGGTAGCCGAGCAAACGCATTGGCGTAATCTCGCTGTCCGGGAATACATGGCGCAACTGATAGGCCGAGCACTCAAATGCCACCCAGTAAGGCCCCGTGCAATACAGGTGAATCGAGTTTTGGTTCGCACGCTCGCGGCTCATGATATCATTTAAATGCTCGTTCAGCAACCGCACCAAACGAACGCCGGAAGGAAGGGAAGACATTGATTTTTGATTTATGATTTTTGAATTATTCATTATTCATTGTTCATCATGTCTCAGCCATCGATCGTAATCGTCCAAGCGACGGATTAAAGTCTGTTTGCTTTTCTTGGGCGAGGACTCACACCGCCAAGGATCCACCACCTCATGCGCCATCTGCCGGTAAAGGGCGCTGTCCGTGCAACCGTAGAGCGTCACCAGCAACAAAGCACGGGATTGCGGAGCTTTCACCACCGGGAGCATACCACGCATCGTGTCATGCAAACGTGTGAACTCCTCCTCATCGCCCAACAACTTGTAGGCAGAAAGAAGCAATGAGTAGATCTTGCAACGCATCACGTCCGTCTCCGCACGGAGCGAACCGTAGGATCTCAACACCTCACGGGCCAAACGAGTATCCTCCTCTGATACGTTGCCGGAGGCATGGTAACGTCCCAAGGCATCGTGCAAGCCTTCCCGCAGGCGGTCGTTGTCCAGATGGGTATAGACGTGCTTGCCCTTGGTGTTCAGCTCGATCAGCTCGTACTCGCCCGGCTTCACCTCCAACAAGGGGACCCACATGCAATCGAGGATACGAGCCATCACATCTTTATGACCGCCACCCGGCTGGATCACCACCTCCGCCTCCATACCGGTAAAATAACCGGACGTGATACGCACACGGTCGCCCTTCAGCAAGCGGTCGCTGTCCGGTACGTACACCGGAAGCTCGTTGGAATAAGATTCCGCCACCCAACGTAAATTCCCCATCTCGTCATCCGACAGATAAGGGAAATGAGTCATGCCTCCGGAAGAGACCCGGGGAAGGAAATTGTATAGGGGAAGCGTGCGCTTCATCTGGAAGATCTCCTCAACCGAGGACCGGACAAACACGTAGTTGAACAGCAGGGGTCGTTTCGTGTTGACCATCTTTCCGTCCACCTTCCTCACCTCCACATAGGAGGGGGCGAAATACTCGAACAACGTCTCCCCACGACGCTTGCGCCGGGAAAGCTCGGCATCCAAGCTTTTAGCGGGGCTGATCTTGTCACGTCGTGCCACACCCGTAGTAGGAAGCGTGAGCACGTACCAGCGTACAGTCTTCAGGTCATGACGCTTGCCAACCCGCGCCGTACCCCTCTCCGAGCGACCGTCTCTCAAAACATTCATCATTATGATTATCTTTTCCTAAGATTATAGCAGGATCTCCACTCAAGCCTCACGACAATTCAAAGCCCTACCAAGAGCACCATATTTACTCCTGATAAACAACACTTTATGTCTTTAAAAATGGCTTTTCTGAAAATCACCACCGCTTGAAATATTAAGCTACTCGGGAAGTAGCTTAAAAGGTTGGAAAATGGTTATTACCCAGTTGTAGAGACGGGGCGTGCTCCGTCTCCCACCGTCTGACAGTAATTTAGAATACCATTTTGAGGGGATGAGACGGGGCACGCCCCGTCTCTACAAGAATGTATGTTCGATTTTTAGGAGGGACGTGATGATGTAGGAAATACGAGATCATTTCGTCTCTATTGCCATGTCTATGCACTAGGAATAAGAACGAAGATTTAAGGAGAATCAAGGTCGGAGCACAAACTAATGAACAAACTAAGCCTTATGATTGCTTGTTATTTGTTATTTTTTATTACTTTTGCGCCGTGAAAGAATACGCTACTTCCCGAGTAGCAAGCCTCTTACCCCACTTTGGGTATCGGTTTACACACGCTCTCAAAACAATTCCGGTTCACCTTCGATAAACGTTCCAACGAGAAGCTCTTCAAATAGATCTGTGTTGTCTTAATAGACTTATGCCCCAACAACTCACTGATAACCTCGATCGATACATCTTGTTCTTTCAAGAACGAGGCGAATGAATGACGGATCGTATATGAGGTGACCGGAAGCGTAACGCCCGTCGATCTCGCCAACGACCTCAAGTCACGGTTAAAGCGGGACAAGGTCCTGTTATATTCTTTGTAGGCTGCCTCACCGGTTCTCCTTCCACTCAAAAAAGGAAATAAATAAAGGGATTCCTTTGCCGTACAAGCGGACAACTCATCCAACAGCCGCAACGCCCCGGAGGGAATCTCCAGCTGTATGAGAGACCCGCTCTTTTGTCGGTGATACTGCAATATCCCATCCCGGATATTCTCCCATTTCAAATGCGCAAGATCCACAAACGCTATCCCGCTGAACGCGAACATCAACCGAACGGTCAACTGTACACGCCGCAAGGACGGATCCTCCAACGGGGCGTTAAACATACGCTCCAGCATCTCTCGCGGCAACGCCTTCTTCCGCTTGCTTTCAACGCCCGTGAAGACATCTTTGAACAGGTTGGGTACAAAGGGAGCCTCGTTCGCCTCCACGGCTAAGTTATAAATGTGACGAATCCGACGCATATAGGTAGACACCGTATTCAACGAACGGCCCTTGTCCAACAACCATGACTGATAGCACAAAAGCCTGTTCCTATTAATATAGGCATAAGGAATCGCCTCCATACCGCAAAAGCACTTGAACGAGTTCAAGGCATCTTGATAACTCTTCGCCGTGGAATACCGTTTTTTCTCACGCAGACAAGCCATGTAGATGGACAGGCCCATAACAAAATCTTCTTCTTTTTTCATATCTTCTCCTTAATAAAAAAGCCAAAAATACTACCTTTGTACACTATTAATTAAGTAAACCATATTTAGAGTAAAAACATTACCATGAAGAGATTTTGGAGTATTCCACTTATGCTCATGCTATTCGCATGCCAAACTCCCAAAGAGAGTAGAGAGGAATTATCGCTTGCCGGTTGCTGGGAATTACGATTGGATTCAACAGATGTCACCGAGCAAGTTCAATTACCGGGTACCACGGACACCAACCAAAAAGGATACCCTAACAATGATAAGGAGGAGACAACTCATTTGTCTAGGCCCTTCCGCTATCAAGGTAAGGCTTGGTATCAGAAAGAGATCACGATTCCGGAGAACTGGGAAGGCAAGAGCATTTGGTTAATCTTGGAGCGAACAAAACCGACCCAAATATGGGTAGATAGCATATATGTCGGTTCATCCGACCATATTTCCACCCCTCAAGAATACGATCTGTCCACATATCTCCGGGCTGGGAAGCATCACTTGACTATTCTAGTCGATAACGGTTTGAGCGTTCCGCCCCAATTATTGGACAATTCACACGCTTATACGGAATCCACGCAGACAAACTGGAACGGTATTATCGGAGACCTGAAATTGGAAGCCCGTCCACAATTCCATATCCGCCGGATACAAGTATATCCACATGCGGATCAAAAAACGGTGGACGTAAAAATAAAGCTTTCAAATCCATTCGAGCAAATGATCGTAGCCGCCGTTCAAATAGAGATGGAGGCTTTCAACACAGGCTTAGAGCACCATATCAAATTCAATAAGAATATCGTAGTTCAACAAGACGAGATCATATTCCAAATACCGATGGGTGATGACGCCTTGGAATGGAGCGAGTTCTCCCCTACCCTGTATCGCTTGACCGCGAACATCCAAGGAGAGAATATCCAAGATAGCCAAAGTACTACTTTCGGATTAAGAGATTTCAAAGCAGAAGGAACACAATTCAACATCAACGGATTGACCACCTTCCTTCGTGGAAAACACGATGCTTGCGTATTTCCGCTTACAGGCCATGTACCGATGGATACCGCAGCATGGAGACGCTATTTCCGCATCGCCAAGGAATACGGTATCAATCATTGCCGTTTCCATTCATGGTGTCCTCCTAAAGCTTGTTTCGAGGCGGCCGATATCGAAGGTTTTTACCTCCAACCGGAACTACCTTTCTGGGGAAAGATGGAAAAGGGCGATACCACTTTGATCCATTTCCTCACCAAAGAAGGATTACAAATACAGGAGGCTTACGGGAATCACGCCTCTTTCGTCATGATGGCGATCGGCAACGAGCTTTCCGGGGATCAAGAAGCGATGGTAGACATGATCGCCCGTTTCCGTAGTGAGGACGGACGGCATTTATACGCATCTGGATCGAATGACTATCTAGGCTTCAACGGCCCTGCGGCGGGTGACGATTACTTCACGACCTGTCGAGTCCCCGGCGCTAACGTATTCAGCAACCATACCCGGGGTTCCTTCTCTTTCGCAGATGCGGAGGATGGCGGTTATATCAACCATACCTATCCAAACTCGGTCATGAATTTCGAATCCGCTATCGAACAATGTTCATTGCCTATCATCGGACATGAGACCGGGCAATTCCAATGTTATCCGAATTATGAGGAAATCAAGAAATATACCGGGGCACTAAAACCTTGGAATCTGGAGATATTCCGCAAACGACTGGGCGAGTCCGGTATGGCCGGACAAGCGGATGATTTCTTCAAGGCTTCCGGTAAATGGATGGCGCAACTTTACCGGGCCGAGATGGAAATGGCGTTCCGTACTCCGGGAATGGCCGGCTTCCAATTATTGGATTTACAGGATTATCCGGGACAGGGCACGGCGTTAGTCGGTATCTTGGACGCTTTTATGGATAATAAGGGCTTGATAACCGCCAAGGAATGGAAAGAGTCTTGCGATGATGTCGTATTACTGGCTCTCCTACCTAAATTCTGTTACTCTGGGAATGAGGCGCTCAAAGGCTCCATCAAGGTAGCGAACTATACACCTACCACTTTAAAAGGGAAACATCTAACTTGGACCTTGACGAATAGTCAAGATCAAGTAATCGCCCAAAACAACATACCGCTGCAAATCAATCAAGGTACGTTGGCCGAGGTAGGCCCATTAAATATCGCTTTACCTGCCATTCAAGAGGCTGAGACCTATACTTTACGGCTGGCGATCGAGGGCACGGATTATCACAATCATTATCCGTTATGGATTTATCCGGAACATAATAACGTGCAAATCCCTACGGATATCAATGTTATTAAGAAATGGGATAAACAGGCCGAGAACTTATTGGCGAACGGGGCGAAAGTATTGTGGTTCCCGGATGCCAAGACTTACAAGAACGTGACGGTAGAAGGATTATTCCAGACAGATTACTGGAATTACCGGATGTTTAAGTCCATCTGCGAATGGGTAAAGAAACCGGTCTCTCCGGGTACCCTCGGATTATTAATGAATCCCTCTCATCCGGTTTTCGCTCATTTCCCGACGGATTTCCATACAAACTGGCAATGGTTCACGATGATAAAGAATAGCCATCCGTTGATACTGGACCAGCTTCCGGATAATTACAGGCCAATCGTACAGGTGATCGATAACGTGGAGCGTAATCATAAATTAGGGATGATCCAAGAATTCAATGTCGGCCCGGGCAAGTTATTAATCTGTATGACAGACTTGGAAACCCAACAAGAATACCCGGAAGCCCGCCAATTATACCGTAGCTTATTAAGTTATATGGATTCCTCCGAGTTCTCGCCTCAGATGACATTAACGCCCGCTCAATTGATTGAGTTATTCACGCATCAAGTCGGAGATTCGAAGATTAAGGAATTAGGGAATATCTCGTATGATGAGTAAGCGACCTCACTTTTGACGTATATTCACATAGAGACGCAGCGTGCTGCGTCTCTTTCCCTATAATATTCATAATCATCAAACAAGATAGTCTTTCGTAACGGAACGCTCGCAGGATAGTAACTCCTTGGGAGTACCACTAAACAAGATCTCACCCCCCATTAGTCCGCCTCCGGGGCCTATCTCGATCACATAGTCCGCCGCTTTCAAGACATCCAGATTATGTTCGATCAAAAAGACACTATTGCCTTGATCTACCATAGAATCGAATAAGGAGATAATATGCCTGATATCTTTCACGTGCAAGCCATCCGTCGGCTCATCCAAGACAAAGACCTTGCTTTGGGTTCCTAGATAAGACGCCAGTTTCACCCGTTGCAACTCACCTCCCGATAATGTGGATAAGGCTTGGTTCAAATGCAAATACCCCAGACCAACCAGCATAAGCGGACGGAGTTTCTCCGCTATCACCGTTCCCGCAAAACGAAGGGAAGCCTTGCGGACTGTCAAGTCCATCACCTCGGCGATCGTAAGACCATCCACTGTATACCGCAAGGCTTCCGGGGAATAACGCAATCCTCCACAAGCCTCACAAACGGTCTCGATCGAATCCATAAAAGCCATATCAGACACGATCACGCCTTTTCCCCCACAAACCGGGCAACCGCCTTTTCCGTTAAACGTGAACATACTAAGCCCAGCCTTACTTTCCTTAGCGAAAAGTTTACGAATATCATCCGCAACTCCCAGATAAGTGGCCGGAGTGGAACGCAAGCTGATCCCGATATTCTTTTGGCTGATATAAATCACCTCCTCGGGGAAATCCCGGCGGAAGCATTCCATCAACGAGCTTTTCCCTGAACCGGCTACACCGGCGATCACCGCCAGTACTCCCATAGGAAGATCTACCGTCACGTCCTTCAAGTTATGAAGACGGGCATGCTTTACCGTAAACCAACCGGACGGGATCCGGAGGCTTTCCTTCAGAGGGGTATTTTCTCCTAGCATACGGCCGGTCAAGGTATCGCTACGGAGTAAGCCCGCATAATCTCCCTCGTACAAGATACGGCCGCCCTCCATACCCGAACCCGGCCCCATATCCACGATATGATCGGCGATCTGTATCATTTCCTTATGATGTTCCACCAGCAAGACCGTATTCCCATGATCCCGCAACTTTCGGACCGAGGCTTTCAATAAATGGATATCGTGGCTATGCAAGCCCACGCTCGGCTCATCCAACACATAAAGCATATCGGAAAGAGATGAGTTGATATATTTAGCGATCTTACAGCGTTGCGCCTCCCCGCCGGAAAGGGTTTCCATGGAGCGATCCAGCGTCAAATACCCCAAACCGATCTCCAATAAGGCGGATAACCGGCCTCCGATCGCCTGCTTCATGTCTTTCGCCAACGGGTCATCAATCTCCCGAAGCCAAGCGATTATCTCGGGGATCGCCATATGAGTTACTTCGGCTATATTTCTCCCGTTGATCCGGCAAGAAAGTACCTTATCGTTCAAGCGGGTCCCACCGCAATCCGGGCAGATTCCCATCGTAACCATCGGTTCCAAGACCTTTTGATGGATCTTCCCTTCCTCGGAATTGATGATGCTGCGATACATACGGGTTACCAAGCCCTCATATCTCGCCGTCTTCGGCCAGTCGGCAGGAGGATTCTTCAAACGGATTTGCGGGGAATAAAGGAATAAGCGCAACTCCTCCGGCGTATAATCCCGGATCTTCTTATCCAGATCGAAAAGGCCGCTGCAAGCATAACGTATCCATCGCCATTGGCCGGGCTGGAAGGTGACGTAATGGATCACGTCCTCATCGTTCAGGCATTTATCAAAATCAACCAGCTTATGCACGTCCAGCTCACGAATCTCCCCCAATCCGTCACAACGGGTACAACGGCCTTGCGGATGATTAAAGGAGAATGTATCCGAATATCCGACAAAGGGTTTACCCACCCGTGAGAACAACAGACGGAGCAACGAATAGATATCCGTATAAGTCCCCACCGTAGAACGGGCGTTGGGAGCGGGCTTCCGCTGGTCTATCACGATAGCGACCGGCAGATTCCCGATCCGGTCTACATGCGGACGGCCATATTTGGGCAGGTATTGCTGCACGAAACTGGGGAACGTCTCATTCAACTCCCGGCGTGAACTGGCGGCGATGGTATCCAATACCAACGAAGACTTTCCGGAACCCGAGACCCCGGTGAATATAGTGATTTGCTTCTTCGGAATATCCAGAGAGATATGTTTCAAGTTATTCTCATAAGCTCCCTCGATCTTGATATATTCTTGATTTGACATAACCAATGACTTTAATGAACGAATGACAAAGATACGATCTAATCCTGTCTTTTTAATAGATATAAAGCGTATCTTGTAACACTACCTTTTGAGAGAGGTTACCAAGTAGAGGAAAGAGGATAGCTATATATGGCGCTTTTTACTCAAAAAGGCCGCTTTTTATACACGATAGGTCATGAAAGCCTACGCAACTAGTCGTGTTAGGCAACGCCAATAGTCACGTTGGGCATCGAAAGCAGTCATGAATAGGGTTATGAACTGTCATGAATAGGCATCATAACCCTATCATTTCCCCATCGTACCCCTATGAGATAGCCCAAACAACCCATAAGATATGAATTACGATGAACTAATTTCGCTAGAATGAAAGGCTGTTTTTTGACATCTATCTATTTAACAGACGATTACTGATTTTTTCTTGCGTATTTAGGAGCGAGCCGTACTTTGTCCCGGAAAAATCGATTCTCCGGGACTTAACTTTACAATTTGTCAATTTGATTATTCTGTCGAAAGACACCATCTTATTAAGGCATTTAATTCGTCGCATGGAAAGGAGCCTTGAATTCCGGACGGAGCGTACAGGTATCTTCCAATGGGAAATCCCGAGGGGCCTCTTGCGTCACTTCCCCGGTGGCTGCCCATTCAGCCCCTCTTAGTAAGGTTACCTGAAAACCCGTACACTCCATCGAGTAAATCATATTCGGGTCATTGCCGCAATGCCCCAACAGATCGACAAAGACACGCCCCTTCCCCCACTTCACCGTCCACATCAACGGTTCATGGCGTCCACGCTCATAAGCGGTAACCAATATCTCCACATTCCGTACCGGACCACGCAAGCGGGTATAAATCTCGTCCTTGAAATGTTTCCATCTTATAGGCAGACCTTTCAAAATAGGGTGCTCCGGCGCACGATGCTCTAGGATCGTCTCATGCTGCAAGCCATGATAACCCGCATGACCGGGTGTATAATCGTATACATATTTGCCCTCTTTCCAATACAGGTAAGGGCCGTCTTTCTCGTTCCGACCCTCCCAAGCTCCCATGCCGATTATCTCGTTGTACGCTTTCCAACCGGCCATAGGTACCACGGAGGAATGGATAATCACGACCCCACCACCATCCGCTACATAGTTCTCGAAAGCTTTTTGGACAGGCTCGGGCCAGACTTCACCTCCGTAATTAACAACAACCAAGTTATATTTAGCGAAATCGGGCTTAAAGGTATTTATATCTCCTCCGAAATCCGGGGTAAAGACGAAATCCACCTTAAACATTCCACTGTTCTCTAAGATCTGCTTCATGGCCTCGCAAGCACCTCGCCAATAATGACTGCCATCTTGCCCGGCGATCATCATCGTTTTTATCACCTTTTTCTGGGCGTAAGAGGTTGAGGCTGATAAGGCGCAACAGATAAGCGCTATAAAATAGATATACTTTCTCATGGTTGTTGGGGTTTAATGTTTTTACTCTCGGGGCTCCATTCGATACGGTCGTAGCAACGGGTGGTCCGCAAATTATATCCTCGCTCATCAACCGTAAACTTCCCATCCTTGAAATAATCGATATATAACTCGGAGATCCCGTCATTATTGCGATCCTCCACCGTAAGCGCATATTTATCCGTCACATAGATCTCATCCGATATATATTGGATCTCTTTCGTATAATTATCCACGATCACGTAATAAAACTTAAACAGGTCGAAAGTAGGGTAATGCCCATTATCCCGCCCGAAAAGCATGACCTCTTCCATAGCGGCATCATCATCCATATTCGCTAAAACGGATTGTTGAAACCAAAAGCCGTCTTTTTGCGCTTGCGGAGGAATCCGGTCCCAACCCTCTTGATGGGCTGTCACCCGGAATTGGGCATGGGCGCCCATACAAACGAAAAGTAGGAGAACCCAATAAATCAATCGTCTTATCATGTCTATCATTTTTAATTATTATTCATATTTATAAGGCACAAATGTAATGATATGTCTCTTATTGATTATATTTGTCTTGTATTAAATTCACCTTTAGTCTAAATATATTATGAGCGATCAACCAATAGATTTTACGCAACGTAACATAGCCATCGACATCCTCCGGGCCGTCACGATGTGCGTGATGATCTTCGAAAGCGTACATCAAATTAAAAATTTAAACATTAAAACATATCGCTATATGAAAAAGATTATCGGACTATTCTTGCTTATATGGGCTATAGGTTCAGCCCAAGTTTCCGCCCAATCAGAGACAAACCGTTTAGATAGTATCATGCCCGTACGAGGCTTGGCCATCGCCGCTCCATCCGCACAGAAGTTGGATCTATTCTTGAAGTTCGTCCAAGAGGAACTGGCTCCCAGTCATTTCAACTTGTTGATTCTACGGGTAGACTGGAATTATGCCTATGAGTCCCATCCAGAACTGAGGGATCCGACCCCACTCACACGAGAGGATGTGAAAAAGATCGTAAAGGTTTGCCGGGATAACGGAATACGTATCGCTCCCCAGATCAATCTCTTGGGGCATCAATCATGGGCTGAGACTACCTACGCTTTATTACGTGAGTATCCGGAGTTCGACGAGACGCCACACGTGGATACCAAGAACTATACGGGTTGGCCCAACTCAGACGGACTTTATTGTAAAAGTTACTGCCCGCTTCATCCGGAAGTACATAAAATCGTATTCGCTTTAGTAGACGAGTTGACGGATGTTTTCGAAACTCAATTATTCCATGCCGGAATGGACGAGGTCTTTTATATCGGACATGATAGTTGCGTCCGTTGCGGCGGACATGACAAGGCTGAGTTATATGCCGGTGAGGTCACTAAAATACAAAACCACTTAGCCTCACAAGGCAAACGATTGATGATATGGGGAGACCGCCTGATCGATGGCAAAACTACCGGGATCGGCGCTTGGGAAGCCAGCATGAACAATACCTACCGTGCGATCGACTTGATCCCGAAAGATGTTTTTATCTGCGACTGGCATTATGAGCGTGCCGAGCAAACCGCTGTTTACTTTGCCATGAAAGGCTTCGACGTTGCTACTTGCCCTTGGCGTAAACCTCAGATAGCGCTTCAACAGGTAGATGATATGATCCATTTCCGCCAGCATTCAAATCCGGAAATGTCTCGCCATTTCCAAGGAATTATCGAGACAGTCTGGTCCGGTGCAGACAGTTTCCTTGAGGCCTATTATAACCCGACTACCTATAAGCAAGAGGTCTCAGACGCTGTCACGGTCAAGAAACTAATCGAGAAATATAAGACCTTGGAGAATCGGTGAATGTAATTTAGGTCATAATTCCTGTAATCCATCTACAAAAGTTTCTCCGGATTTCATCGATCTTTGCCGTTGCAATCGAAAAGGAATAAACAAACCAAGAAGTAGAACTTATTAAAATAGCAATTATGACACTAAACGAATTCTTGAAGTATGTAGAGACAAGAAAGCCTCTTAAAGGAGACGAGATCCATCAGTTTATGAACAAGATGAGCGATGAGGCCAGACGCATGACATTCGAGTTAAACGGCTCATATCACGCTCCCGAGGAAATCCGTGAGCTGTTATCCCGCTTGTTTAATAAGCCGGTCGATCCGTCTTTTCGTGTATTCCCCCCGTTCTATACGGATTTCGGAAAGAATATCACGGTAGGCAAGAACGTTTTCATCAACGCTTGCTGTCATTTTCAAGATCATGGCGGGGTGACACTGGGTGACGGTTGCCAGATCGGGCATAACGTGGTCTTTGCCACCCTCAACCACGGCTTCGCCCCCGAGGACCGGAGCACTACCTACCCTGCCCCGATCGTTCTGAAGAAGAATGTCTGGGTAGGCTCGAACGCAACGATCCTATCCGGCGTAACCATTGGCGAGAACGCTATAGTCGGAGCCGGCTCGGTAGTTACTAAAGATGTACCGGACAATGCCATCGTGGGAGGTGTTCCCGCCAAGGTCATAAAATACATCCAATAGCCCGTAACACAGATTACGACATCTGGGATTTCCGATATTCATTCGGGGTACACCCCACGGTCTTCTTGAATATGCGGCTGAAATGCTGGGAGTATTGGAATCCTAGGTCGTAAGCGATTTGGCTGACGGTCTTGTTTGTCCCTAATATCCATTCTTTCGCTAAGGAAATAATCCGGTCTTGTATATTTTCTTGGGCAGTTTTCCCTGTCTCTTTCTTGATCAGATCACCGAAATAGTTCGGGGACAAACAAATCTTCTCGGCGAAATACCGTACAGTAGGTAGCCCCTCCTGTCTTAACAGATCGCTTTGCAGGTATTCATCCAGTAATCGTTCGAACCTCACCAACACATCCTTATTCGTCTCCGCACGGGTCGTAAACTGACGGTCATAAAAACGCAGGCAATAATCGAGCAGCAACTCGATATTCATCGCGATCAGCCGTTTGCTATGCTTGTCGATGGAGTGCTCCAACTCGATCTGGATTTTCCTCAGGCAATCCACGAAGATCCCCTTCTCTTCCTCAGAGAGATGTAACGCCTCGTTTGATTCATAGGAGAAGAAAGAATAACGCTTGATGTCCCGTCCCAAAGCCGTACCACGGATCAAGTCCGGATGGAAAAGCAACCCATGCGCCAAAGGCCGGGTCCCATCCTTAAGCTCAATACCCGTCACCTGCCCGGGAGCGAATCCTACTACGGTTCCTTCTTGATAATCATAATATTGCCTCCCATACCGAATATCCCCGCATTTCGTATCTTTCAGGAAAAGTCCGTATATACCATAATTAACCCGGAAATTAGTAGGCCATGTCTCGGACTTGGATAAATCTACCACGCTCACCAATGGGTGCAACGTCTCCAAGCCAAACATCTTGTTGTATTGATCGACGGTATCGATCTTTATTAGATTCTCCATAAGGCTATCTGTTTTATTGGTCTCAAAGATAAACATTCCAAATATAACAACCTCATGCCATCAGGCAAAATCCATAGAACCGGATGATATCGTATTAAAATATGTATTAAAGGAAAATTTAAAAAGAGGAAGGAGAAATAAAAAGCGGTCTGGACGGGACTCGAACCCGCGACCCCATGCGTGACAGGCATGTATTCTAACCAGCTGAACTACCAGACCAAAATGTTATTCTTTATCGCTATTCCGTTGAATTGCGGTGCAAAGATAGGTGGATTTTTTGAATTAGCAATAGTTTAGGATGAAAAAATTAGAACAAATCGATAAATTTCATACTTTTGTCCCCATATATAATTAACACTAGCATGAAAAATACTCCTGTAGACTATCAGACAGCCAGACGGATTATCGATGGCTTTGGACTTCCCGATTTTGGGAAAGCGACTATCCGGGAGGTAGTTGCCATATCCACGCAATTGGAACAAGAAACGGGAACCGAGTTCATCCATATGGAAATGGGCGTACCGGGCTTGAAAGCCGCTCAAGTAGGCGTAGACGCTGAGATCGAAGCCCTTCGTAACGGTATAGCGTCTATCTACCCGAACATCAACGGAACTCCCGAAGTGAAAAAGCAAGCTTCCCGCTTTATCAAGGCGTTTATAAATATAGATATAGACCCAGAGTGTTGCGTACCCGTAACCGGTTCCATGCAGGGCACATACGCCTCTTTCCTTACGGCCGGACAATGTACGCCGGGAAAAGACACCATCTTGTTTATCGACCCCGGATTCCCCGTGCAGAAACAGCAAATAGCCGTTATGGGCTATAAATATGAGTCGTTCGACGTATACGAATATCGTGGCGAGCGATTGCGTGAGGCCTTGGAAGCGCATCTTTCCAAAGGCAATATTGCTGCGATGATCTATTCCAACCCGAACAATCCGGCTTGGTTTTGCCTCACCGACGAGGAGTTGAAGATCATCGGCGAGATGGCCAACAAATACGACGTGATCGTCATAGAAGATCTCGCCTATTTTGCCATGGATTTTCGCAAGGACCTCGGATGTCCTTTCGAGCCTCCTTACCAAGCGAGCGTAGCCCGTTATACCGATAATTATATCATGCAGATATCCGGCTCTAAGGCGTTCAGCTATGCCGGACAGCGTATCGGCGTGACAGCGATCTCCAATAAACTTTACCATCGCTCCTATCCGGGATTGACTCAGCGTTATGGAGGTGGTACGTTCGGTACGGTATATATCCACCGTGTCTTATACGCCCTATCTTCCGGAACCAGCCACTCGGCCCAATTCGCCTTAGCCGCTATGTTCAAGGCCGCCGCGGACGGTACGTTCGACTTTGTCTCGCAAGTGAAAGAATACGGACGTCGTGCGGAGAAACTAAAGAAGATTTTTACGGATCATGGTTTCACAATCGTTTATGATCACGATCTGGACCAACCGATAGCCGACGGCTTCTATTTCACGATCGGTTACCCGGGAATGACCGGCGGACAATTGATGGAAGAACTGGTTTATTACGGAGTAAGCGCCATATCTTTAAGTACCACAGGCAGTAACCAACAAGGACTACGGGCTTGTACCTCTTTCATAAAAGATCACCAATATGATTTGCTGGACGAAAGACTGAGATTATTCGAGGAAAATCATCAAGCATAAATTAACAATAAGCCCGGTCGATTCACGTTTATTAACTTGAATCCCGGGCTTTTCATTTGCTTCTTATTAAAAAACGCCTTATATTGTCGGTGAATTAGTAACAACCTAACATTCACGATCATGGCATCTTATAAAAATATATTTAAAATAACACATAACGATGTCCTTCCTATTCAAGGAAGTATTCTGATTGCCGAGCCTTTTTTACAAGATGCCTATTTCCAACGTTCCGTCGTATTATTAATAGAGCATACGGAACACGGATCGATGGGATTTGTCTTGAATAAAAAAACGGATCTTATCGTAAACTCTTTTTTCAAGGAGTTTGCCGAATTTCCGGAGATACCGATTTATCTGGGGGGGCCGGTCAGCCCCAACCGTTTGTTCTTTATTCATTCCTTAGGGGATAATATCATTCCGGACGCATTAAAGATCAATGATTATTTATATTTCGACGGGGATTTCAACGCATTGAAACGATACATCCTCAACGGGCACCCAATCAATGGGAAAGTGAAGTTTTTCTTGGGATACTCCGGATGGACCGAAGGGCAATTAAACCATGAAATCAAACGGAACTCGTGGGCCGTAAGCCATATCACCACCGATAATATCTTGTCTGCCGACGGGGAGGGCTATTGGAAAGATTCCGTAGAATTATTAGGCAATGATTATAAAACTTGGACAAAATATCCGAAGGACCCGTATTTAAATTAACTGCATTATGCAGACATCGGAATAACCATCCGGTGTCCTGATCCAGTCCTTAAGCGTCCCCGCCTCGACAAATCCCAGACGGGTAAATAATTTCTTGCTAGGCTCGTTCGCCACGGGAATATGCACATAAAGTTGATGAAGCTTCAAAAACGTATAAGCGTATTCCATCAATAGCCTTAACGCTTCCGTAGCGAAGCCACGTCCTTGATACCTACGGTCCAGCATAATACCGCAAGCCGCCCGATTCGGATGCGGCTCAAAATCGAATAAATCCACGATCCCCACGGAAGTCCCCGTATCGCATTCCTCGATCATGAAGCGAAGTTGGCGAGACTCATAGATACTCCGGTCGCTACCCGCTATATATTCCTTCAATATATAACGGGAATAGGGCGCCAAGGTATTCCCTACTTCCCATAACTCCGGATCATTCTCCCAACGATACAACAACTCCAGATCCTCTGGTTCCAATGCCCTCAAACGGACTCTATCATTCGACAACAACATATTTACTCAAGGATTACTTAAACAAGCCGACCACTCTTCTTCGTATATATATGGAAAACCGCTTTCTTGTTCACGAGCTTGTCCATGAACAAGAGCATCTGCTCATAGCGGGCATCGGGGAAGCAGAAAGCGTAGTCCGTAAAGCCTTTCATCTGGTTCTTGCGACAGATAGCATCCATCACACGCTCCACGTCCAAATCCCAGAGATTCACGAATTCCAGATCCGGCATAGCTTTCAGGCAAACGGCCTTTACCTCCTCAAAATGATCCTCCCTGCACAAGATCAAAAGGCGGCGATGCTTAACCGCTTTAGCCTTCTTGCGTAGAGGGGCTGAAATCATCGCCCAGCAAGCTTTCAGCAGGACAGCTAACCGGATCAGTATCCGCATCAACCAACCGGCTCCCGGATAATATTTCTTATAGAAAATCAACATGGCACCGTAAAAAGCCCTTATGTACCTCAAGTCACCATGCTTCGTACTCTCCCCCTTATAATGCAGGATCCGTTCCGGCACGTACAAGTTCTTATAGCCTCCCAACACGATCCGATAAGACAAATCGATATCCTCCCCATACATGAAGAACGACTCATCTAACAAGCCAACCTTATCCAACGCCTCATGGCGAAGCAACATGAACGCACCCGCCAGCACCTCCACCTTATGCGTCTGCTCTTTATCCAGATACGGCAGGCTATAACGTGCGAATGCCGGAGAGTTAGGAAACAGCTTTGAAAGGCCGAATATCTTGCAGAACGACACCCAAGGCGAAGGGAAAGCCCGTTTGCTCTCCGGCAAGAATACCCCGTGCCCATTCAGCATCTTCACGCCGATAGCTCCGATCTCCGGATCCTCATCCATTTGGAAGCACAGGCTGCGGAGGCTCTCCTCTCCCACCACGGTATCGGGATTCAGCAATAACACGTATTCCCCGGTGCACTGGCGAATCGCCTGATTATTGGCCTTGGCGAAACCGGGATTATCTTTATTCTCGATGAAAACCACTTCCGGGAACTTAGGCCGGAGATATTCGACAGATCCATCCGTCGAGTTATTATCCACCACGAACACCTCGGCGTCCATCCCCGTTACGGCGGCACGGACAGAATAGAGGCATTGCTCCAGAAAATACTTCACGTTATAGTTAACGATGATAACGGACAACTTGGTTTCTTCGTAGGTCATTCCGGATATTAATTATGAGTTATGATTATGAATTAGAAGAGGTGAGATTGAACTCAGTACGATTGATAATGGATCGTCCTAAGGTGATCTCGTCGGCATACTCGATCTCATCACCGATAGATACGCCACGTGCGATGACACTGATCCTCACATCGTAACCGGATAGCTTCCGGTAAATAAAAAAGTTAGTCGTATCGCCTTCCATGGTAGTGCTCAACGCCAAGATGATCTCTTTCACCTCACCTTCGGCCACACGTCGCACCAGACTGTCGATACGCAAGTCGCTCGGTCCGATACCATCCATCGGCGAGATGATCCCGCCCAACACATGGTATACGCCACGGAATTGCCCGGTATTCTCTATCGCCATCACCTCCTTGATATTCTCTACCACGCAAACCAAGGAATGGTCACGGCTGGGGTTGGCGCAAATAGAGCAAACCTCATCATCACATATATTATGGCAGATCTTGCAGTACTTCACGTCTCGACGGAGGGCAACCAAGGCCGCGGCGAAGTTTTCCGTATAGCCGACGTCCCGGCGCAACATATAAAGCGCTAGCCGGAGCGCTGTCTTCCTCCCCACCCCCGGCAAGGAAGCCAATTCATTCACGGCATTTTCCAACAAGGCTGAAGGATATCTTTGATTCATCTACTTTCTGTATTTGACTACAAAAATAGAAAGAATTTACGAATTAACGATAAACCTCAAATTATTTACTCGGCTTCTCCCCCATCCCATTCAAGTCGCACATCTCTTGCTTGATATGTACAACTATAACTGCTCTAGGTATAATTGTTCATGTCCTCAAGTAATAAACATTCTTTTTGCCATATACAAACATACTTGCTACTTGATCTATTTCCAAATGATCGCCGTGGGATGTACAGACCACGACGTGATTTGTATATTCCACGACTTGGTCTGTACAGATCACGCCGTGGTTTATAGAATTATACAGCATGCGAACAAGAATTCATACGCTACTGGGTAAGAATTCATATAGATAATTTGGGTACGGTTGCCCTAACTATTCTAAAGAATCCTTGCATGTCTCAGCCAGAAAACATAAATTTGTCACCCAACACCCGTTTGGTGGAGCTATTACGAACTAATAATCTAACATTTTAATATCGTGAAACCAGAAAATGAAGAAAAGGTAACCGGGCTGCCAGAAAACGCCTACCGAGAATTAAAAGAAGGGGAAAGCTACAAGCCTCTTATGTCTCCCAACAAACACTATCCGGAGGTTACGCTTTGGTCCGTCCTTTGGGGATTGGTCATGGCGGTGATATTCAGCGCGGCGGCCGCTTATCTGGGCCTGAAGGTCGGTCAGGTATTCGAGGCCGCCATCCCGATCGCTATCATCGCCGTAGGGTTGTCCAGCGGATTCAAGCGGAAGAACGCCTTGGGAGAGAACGTCATCATCCAGTCTATCGGGGCCAGTAGCGGCGTGATCGTGGCGGGGGCCATTTTCACCTTGCCCGCCCTTTATATCCTGCAAGACAAATATCCGGAGATCACGGTCAATTTCTTCGAGGTTTTCATGAGTTCCTTGTTAGGAGGTATCATCGGGATCTTGCTATTAATCCCGTTCCGTAAATATTTCGTATCCGATATGCACGGTAAGTATCCCTTCCCGGAGGCTACGGCTACCACGCAAGTACTCGTCTCCGGCGAGAAAGGCGGAAGCCAAGCGAAGCCCTTGATCTTCGCCGGATTAATCGGAGGTTTGTACGACTTCATCATCGCCACCTTCGGTTGGTGGGGCGAGACGATCAGTACCCGTATCGTCGGAGCCGGTGAGATGCTGGCAGAGAAGGCCAAGATCGTATTGAAAGTCAATACGGGCGCTGCCGTACTAGGTCTGGGTTACATCATCGGATTAAAATATTCCTTGATCATCTGCGCCGGTTCTTTCTTGGTATGGTTGGTAATCATCCCCGCCATGTCCGCCATTTTCAGCGCCGACGTGCTTACGTTCGGAAATGACGCTATCACGGCGACCGTCGGGAGCATGAGCGCCGAGCAAATCTTCACCACCTACGCCCGCCACATCGGTATCGGAGGTATCGCTACCGCCGGGGTGATCGGCATCATCAACTCTTGGGGAATCATCAAGGGAGCCGTAGGCTTGGCGGCGAACGAGTTGAAAGGAAAAGGAGACGCTGTGGAGAGTAATACCATACGTACGCAAAAGGATTTGTCGATGAAGGTGATAACGATCGGTATCATCGTATCGCTGATCGTCACCTTCCTGTTCTTCCAGTTCGGCGTACTTCATAATTGGTTCCATGCCGCCATCGGCTTATTGCTGGTCGGGGTGATCGCTTTCCTGTTTACGACCGTAGCGGCAAACGCTATCGCTATCGTAGGGACGAACCCGGTATCGGGCATGACGCTCATGACGTTGATCCTCGCCTCCATCATCTTGGTCGCCGTAGGGTTGAAAGGGCCGGCCGGCATGGTATCCGCCCTGATTATCGGAGGCGTGGTTTGTACAGCGCTTTCCATGGCGGGAGGTTTCATTACCGACTTAAAGATCGGCTATTGGCTGGGGAGCACACCCGCCAAGCAAGAGACTTGGAAATTCTTAGGCACACTAGTTTCCGCCGCTACGGTAGGAGGCGTGATCTTGATATTGAACCAGACGTACGGTTTCACGACCGGACAATTGGCCGCTCCGCAAGCGAACGCTATGGCCGCCGTTATCGAGCCATTGATGAGTGGTTCGGGGGCACCTTGGGCTTTATACGCAATTGGAGCCGTCCTCGCCGTCGTATTGAACTTCTGCAAGATACCGGCGTTGGCATTCGCCTTGGGTATGTTTATCCCTTTGGACCTGAATACGCCGCTTTTGATCGGTGGAGCGATCAGTTGGTACGTAGGAAGCCGTAGCAAAGACCAAAGCTTGAACTCAGCCCGCTTGGAGAAAGGTACGTTACTGGCTTCCGGCTTTATCGCCGGCGGCGCCTTGATGGGCGTGGTCAGCGCAGCCTTACGTTTCGGCGGAATCAACTTGATGAACGAGGAATGGGCATCTAGCAATGCCGCCGAGATACTGGCGGTTGTCATGTACCTTGTCATGATCGCTTACCTCACATTTAATTCCCTGAACGCAAAAAAAGAATAGAATAAAGGAATAAGGATATGGAAGCACCTGTAATCAATGTGGGAATCATGACCCACAAAGCAATCTCATTTGTTTTTAACGAGGAGTATGTACATACGGAAACCGGCACGTTCACCATAGGCGAGCAACGTGCCCTCTGGGTAAACGGCAAGATCGTGTACAATGGGAAGCTTTATCAGGAGCTATTCTTCGAGCCGACCAGCCCGCAATCCTCTTTCGACTTGAAGGCGGTCACGATCGGCGTAGATTTTCACTGGCAACGACAGGAGGATCAACGCTTCAAGGGAGCGTTGAACCTCGTGGCGACCGATAAAGGTATCGTCACGATCAACCAAGTGGACGTGGAGGAATACCTTACCAGCGTAATCTCCTCGGAGATGAGCGCCAACGCTTCCAAAGAGTTGCTGAAAGCCCATGCCGTGATCTCGCGAAGCTGGCTCTTGGCACAGGTCGAGAAGAATTTCAACTTGAACGGATCGGTTACGCCCTATAAAAGTTGTTACCGCAACAACGAGACCTTGATCCGCTGGTACGACCGGGAGGACCATGATCTGTTCGATGTCTGTGCCGACGACCATTGCCAGCGTTACCAAGGTATTACCCGGGCATCGAACCCGATAGTCAGGGAGGTGATCAAAGAGACACGTGGAGAGGTATTGATGGATAACGATACGATCTGCGACGCCCGCTTCTCGAAATGCTGCGGAGGCGTGACCGAGAAATTCGAGAATTGCTGGGAACCGGTTCCCCACTCCTATCTTACCGCCTTGAGGGATGACGAGGTTCCCTCCTATCCCGACTTGACGGACGAGCGGGAAGCGGAACAATGGATACGTACCTCACCCGAAGCCTTCTGTAATACAACGGACAAGGAGATCCTTAGCCAAGTGCTAAACAACTACGATCAAGAGACCTCGGATTTCTACCGTTGGAAAGTAGAATACACGCAAGAGGAACTATCGGGTTTGATCCACCGGAAAACGGGTATGGATTTCGGGCCGATCATCGATCTCATACCGTTGGAAAGAGGTTCGTCCGGACGTATCACGAAACTCAAGATCGTAGGGGTACGCCGTTCGTTCACCATCGGCAAAGAGCTTGAGATACGCCGGACATTATCCGAGACGCATCTATACAGCTCGGCCTTTGTTGTCGATAAGAAGGATATCCGCCTTGATATCCCCTCCCGCTTCATCTTGACAGGAGCCGGATGGGGACATGGCGTAGGGCTTTGCCAGATCGGAGCCGCCGTGATGGGAGCCAAAGGATATTCGTACCGGAAAATCCTCACGCATTATTTCCCCGGAGCCTCTATTGAGAAAAGGTATTAAACAAGGGTGTCCAGATTTTGGACACCCTTGTCCAATTATTGGACACTCATAAACAATCGTACGCCACTCACCCCTCTGTTTTTCAACCACATAAACACAATGGCACGGTATTTGATTTTATCTTACCAGAAAATAATACAATAACAATATGAAAAACATCGGGATCGCAATTCGCTCCCTTTTTAAGAGAGGGCAACACAATGTAATGAAGATTATCTCCTTGGGTATAGGACTGACCATCGGCTTGGTGCTGATCGCTAAAGTCCACTTCGAGAACACCTACGATAACTTCTATCCGAACGGAGACCGGATCTATCGAGTATATGAGAAATTTTTCATGAACGGGGAAGTGGGCGACCACGGGCAAACGCCCGCCGGAGTAATCCCCCTCTTGAAACAAGAGACACCAGAGATCGAGGCCGCCACACGCTATACGTACTTCCGGGGAAACTCCCCTTTTACGATGTCCGACAACAAGCATCGGCTCAAAGCGACCTTCATCCTAGCGGACAGTTGTCTTTTCGACGTATTGCCCCGCCCCATGCTCATCGGAGACCCTAAGCAAGTTCTCTCCCAACCCATGTACGTGCTCGTATCCGACGAGATCGCCGAACGTATCGGCGGTAACGTGATGGGAAAACGCTTCGAGATTGACGACGCACCGGGACAAGCCCTCACGATAGGCGGCGTATTCAAGAAACTACCGGACAACACCGAACAGAGTTATGACATTATCGTATCCCTTTCCTCCATCAGCAAGTTCATGTGGGACGGAACCCATATGTTAACCGGAAACGACCGTTACCAAAGTTTCGTCAAGGTATCGCCGGGTACGACAGAGGCCCAATTGGAAGCGGGAATGAGACAGATGATCGACAAGCATTTCCCCGTAAACGACCTTAAGAAAGCCGGCGTGGAACTGACCTTCACCTTCCACAAACTACTCAACGTACATATGGAGGACGATATGGCCAAACGTATGGCCTTGATCCTCTCGTTCATCGCCTTCGTATTGATCTTCACCGCCGTAATGAACTATATATTGATCGTGATCTCCTCCATCGTGAACCGCACGAAAGAGATGGCCGTACGCAAATGTTACGGGGCGAGCGGTAAGGATATCCAAGGTATGGCGTTGTCCGAGGTAGGGACCCACGTCACCGTCGCGCTAGCGCTGGTCGTACTTTTGATCCTAGGATTTCAAGGAATTATAAAGGAGCTGATCGGCACGGGAGTCCGATCGTTATTCCTATCCACGGGTATGTGGGCGATATGCCTCACGGTCATAGTCGTACTGATCTCTACGGGCATAGCTACCGGCTGGTTCTTAGGACGCATTCCTGTAGCGGCTGTTTTCCGGAGCATCCGTGAGGCACGCCGCCTTTGGAAATTGGGACTCTTGTTCTTCCAGTTCACGGCAATCAGCTTCCTCGCCTCCTTATTGCTAGTGGTAGGCAAGCAATACGACCATATGGTGAATGATCATCCGGGATACAATCCCGAGAATCTTGCCTATGTGTATATCGGTGCCGTAGACTCCACGGGGCGTGCCAAACTGATCGAGGAAACCCAGAGATTGCCCGAGGTAGACGCCATCACGACTTGCTATAACCTTCCTTTCTGGGGAGCCTCGGGCAATAACGTCTATCTTCCGGGAGACGACCGGGAACTATTCAACATCGCCGACCTCTACGACGTAGGAAACGATTACCTGAACGTATTGGAAATCCCGATCGTAGAAGGACAGTACTTCACCGAGAATACCACCTCCTCGCAAGAGATACTGGTGAGCCGCAATTTCATTGAATACATGAAACCTTTCGCCGACTGGAAGGATGGAGCCGTGGGCAAGACGGTACAAATAACCGGACACGATACCAAGTCCGAGTCGATGCCTCTCTTCACGATCCGGGGCGTATTCGAGGATTTCCGCCTAGGTTCCATAGCGGGAGAAGATCCGCGAGCCAAGATCATGTTCTATACGAAAGGGGCGGCCCAACATATGGTCATTCGGTACCATAGCCTTTCTTCCGAGGCCCTACGCAAGACACAGGATCTAATGGGGCAACTCATCCCGGATAAAGAACTCAACGTGATCTCCTTCAAGAGCGAGATGCTGGAAGGATACACCTCCTCCCGGAAATTCCGTGATTCCGTCATGATCGGTGGCATCGTCACCTTGCTGATCGTCTTCATCGGATTGATCGGATACACGAACGACGAGGTGAACCGTCGCCGGAAAGAAATGGCGATCCGTAAGATTAACGGAGCCACGGTAAAAGACATACTCCATATTTTCTTGAAAGATATCATCACCATAGCATTGCCGGCCATCTTACTTGGTTGCGGTATCGCTTTCTATATCTCCCAAAAATGGCAAGAACAATTCTCGGAAAAGATCCAGCTATCCTGGTATCTATTCGTGGGAGGAGGCGTATTGGTACTCACCGTCATACTGGCGGTTTCCGGATATAACGTATTCCGTACCACCCACGACAATCCCGTAAACAACCTCAAGTCCGAATAAATCAAAAGGGCCGCATCTTATCCGGACGGCGGCCCTTTGACTTAATGTTTACCTATTTCCCGGTTATGATGAACAACCGGTTCGCTTTCACTCTCACGAGCTATTACTATGACACAAAGGTAGGCCGAAGGTTTAAAACGATCAAAAAGAATTCGACGAATCGGGCGTTTTCCTCGGTGAATCTCGTTATTTTTCCTACTTTTGTCCCTATTAATACATACAACCATGGGACTGAAAAAACAATTCGTATCAGCGATTTTGCTAGGCAGCGCACTAACCGCTCCCCTATTCGCACAAGATATCGCCACCCCGTCCAGCTCGATAGACACTTTAGCCATTTTCTCATTCAACGATTTTCATGGGGCTTTCGCCTCCGACGGGATCACGCCGGGAGCCGCCCGGTTGGTACAAATGACACAAAACGAGAAACAACGCTATCCGCATTCCATCGTTGTCTCAGGCGGAGATAATTTCAGCGGAAGCTATTTCTCCAAGATCACGAAAGGCGAGCCTATCAAAGAAATGTACGAGGCGATGGACGTGGAAATGTCCGCCATCGGTAACCACGAGTTCGACTGGGGACTTTCTTATCTAGTGGACACCGCCGCCTTGAATATCCCCCATGTGGCCGCCAATATCACCGAAGAGAAGAGATATACTCACCCCAACTGGTTGAGTCCCTACCGTATCGTAGAGCGTAAGTTGAAAGATGGCTCCTCCCTGCGCATAGCCTTCATCGGACTGACCACGACGGACACCTACGTCAAGACCAAGCCGGAGAACCTGAAAGGGCTTCAGTTCACGCATCCGCTGGGAGCGGTGTGCATACAAACCGTCTACCAGTTAAAGAAAGAGGACCAGATCGATATGATTATCCTCTTGATGCACATCGGCACGGATATGAAAATGCCTTACCGCATCACCGAGGAGAACGCCCAAGGACTGCCGTTCATCGATAAGGTAGACGCCATCATATCCGCCCACTCGCATGAGCTGGTGCTCGATAAGATCAATAACATTCCCATCATCCAAGCCGGCGTAAACGGTACCCATATCGGGAAACTGCTGTTCCAGATACAGGATTTCAACGGACACCGGGATATCTCTTTCATCCAAGGGGATACCGTGCGTGTAGCCTGCGAGGAGAACCCGGAGATGCGAGAGGCCGTGGAGAAGATCATGGATAAATATCGGCTGAACGAGAAACTTGCCACGGCAAAAGAGGCCTTGATCCACGACCGTACCATCAATAAGTTCGACTATACGCCTATCGGGGCGTTGGTCACGGCCGCTTACGCCCAGCGTTTCCAAAAAGAGATGCCCGCTTACAAGGATCAGCCGGTGATCGGCGTAAACCATTACGGAGGTATACGTGCGGCCCTCCCGAAAGGAGATATCACCCGACTGCGTGCCGGCAACATCTTGCCTTTCGGCTCCGCTATCGTTGCCTATCGTTTCGACGGCAAGCGGTTGAAGAAGCTATTGGAGGATGGACGGAAGAATCCGAACGGTTTCCTTCAATCCTCCGACCTCACGCTTACCCTAAGCGGAAATAAGATCGAGAAAATAGTCTATACGAGAGACGGGCAAAAGACCGAGATCGAGGACAATACCCCTTGCGTGGTGACCCTAGACGCTTTCATCACCGATGGCGGAGACGGGTACGACGCCTCTTTATTCAAGGGCTACGAGATCCCGGAATTCGATAATTTAGGTATCATATCAACCGACGCTTTCATGGACTACCTAAAGGGCATCAAGAAACCCATCACGGTAGAATCCACGCATATGCCCGTTATTTCAAAGTAAAGCCGTATCTTTGTGGAGAAAAAGACAGAAGTTAGCAATACATGAACAGCTATATCATCCTTTTTATTATCGCTGCCTATTTCACCGTCTTGCTGCTGATAGCATGGATCACGGGGCGTAATAACAGCAACGAGGCATTCTTCCTCGGGGACAGGAAATCACCTTGGTATATCGTCTCTATCGGCATGGTAGGGACATCCTTATCGGGGGTGACATTCGTATCGGTACCCGGCATGGTGCGGGCGATCGATATGACGTATATGCAGACTGTATTAGGCTTCTTCGTGGGATATATCATTATAGCCAAGGTATTGCTACCGCTATACTATAAGTTGCAACTTACCTCCATCTACTCGTATCTGGATGACCGGATCGGGAGAAGGGGGTACAAGACAGGGGCCTCATTCTTCCTGCTCTCGAAGATCGTAGGGGCGGCCGCACGCTTATATCTAGTGGTTTTGATCTTGCAAACCTACGTGTTCAACGCTTGGAACATCCCATTCGCCGTGACCGCTATCCTCAGTATCCTGCTGGTATGGCTATATACGTTCCGGAGCGGTATCAAGACGATCATCTGGACAGATACGTTGCAGGCCCTTTGTCTCGTGGCAATGTTGATCGTGATCATCTGGCAGGTGAAAGACAAGATGGGACTGGATTTCGGGGGTATGGCGCAGACCTTGGTGGAAAGTCCTCATTTCCGGATCTTCGAGTTCGGCGATTGGCATAGTACGCAGAACTTCTTCAAGCAGTTCTTCAGCGGTATCTTTATCACGATCGTCATGACCGGGCTGGATCAGGACATGATGCAAAAGAACCTCTCCTGCAAGAGCTTGAAAGATGCCCAGAAAAATATGTACACATATGGATTCGCCTGCACGCCGAGGATATCCACGCAAAAAGAGGTGGTGAGCGCTGTCAACGCCGAGTCGGCGCTACTGAAAGCCGCCGCTATGATACCGATCGTAAAGAAGATCAAGATACTCCCGATGTTTTGTACCTCGGGGATCTTGGGCGGGAGTATCTTGATCTTCTTTACGATCGGTATCATAGCGGCGGCTTTCAGTAGCGCCGACTCGGCGTTGACAGCGCTCACCACCTCTTTTTGCGTGGATATCCTCGGCGTGCAGAGAGAGGAAGCGAAAAGGGCGAAACGTACCCGCCTAAAGGTACACGTGATGATATCCGTCTTGTTCGTCTTGATCATCTTGGCGTTCAAGGCCGTAAATAACCGAAGTGTTATCGACGCAATCTACATGATAGCGTCGTACACGTATGGTCCTCTATTGGGGCTGTTTGTTTTCGGGCTTTTCACGAAGCGGAAACCCCGTGACAAATACGTGCCCTATATCTGTATAGCCTCCCCGTTGATTTGCCTTGCCACGGATTTCTTAGTGAAACAATACGTAGGCTATACGTTCGGCTACGAGATGCTTATGGTAAACGGAGGCATCACGTTCGCCGGGCTGTGGCTTTCGGCAATTGAAAATGGAAATTTGAAAATTGAGAATTAAACCTAGCCATTATTCAATACTCATTATTCATTAATTTATATTTTATGGAAATTAAAAGCGCAGAATTTGTTATCAGCAACACAGACGTAAGGAAATGCCCCGAGGGTAATAAGCCGGAGTATGCCTTCATCGGACGAAGCAATGTAGGCAAATCCTCTTTGATCAATATGCTTACCAACAAGAAGGGCTTGGCGATGACTTCGCAAACACCGGGTAAGACTTTACTTATCAATCATTTTCTTATCAATAACGAGTGGTATCTGGTAGATCTTCCGGGGTATGGCTTCGCCCAACGAGGCAAGGAGAACCGGGAGCAATTGAAACGTATCATCGAGAACTATATCCTCGATCGAGAGCAACTGACCAACCTATTTGTCCTTTTGGACTGCCGTCACGAGGCGCAAAAGATCGATCTGGAGTTTATGGAATGGCTGGGTGAGAGCGGGGTTCCTTTCTCTATCATCTTCACGAAGATCGACAAGATCAGCAAGGGACGCTTGAAAGAGAACCTAAAAGTCTATACGGATAAATTACTGGAGACTTGGGAAGAGCTTCCTCCGATCTTCCTCTCTTCCTCGGAGAAGAAAGAGGGACGGGATGAGATTCTGGACTATATCGAGTCTATCAACAATAGCTTGAATAATTGAAAATTAGTTGAGTTGATATGGGATTAGCTTCGGTTCTTCTGGTTTTATCTCCGTTTACGCAGATCAATACGCCTTATCCTTCCACGGCTTACCTAAAAGGTTATTTGGAGGCAAAGGGTGTACATGCCGGGCAGACCGATCTGGGTATCGAGACAATCTTGGCTTTGTTTTCCACGCAGGGTCTCGGGGAGTTATTCGCCGAGATCGAGCGACGGAAAGGTAAATATCCGGCTAAAGTCCGGGGGATGCTAGCTAATAAGCAACGGTATATCGACACGATAGCCGCCGCCGTCGCTTTCCTTCAGGGAAAGAACGATCCTCTCGCTTATCGCATCTGTAACCAAGATTACCTTCCCGAAAGCGACCGCGGGAGCCAAAACGAGGAGGAGCTGGAATGGGCGTTCGGCACTTCGGGATTACGGGATAAGGCCCGTTATCTGGCGACCTTGTATCTGGAGGATCTCTGCGACTTGATCAGGGAAACGATCGACCCGGATTTCGGCTTCAGTCGATATGCCGAGCATCTGGGCCGCTGCGCCTCCTCTTTCGACGAGATCGAGGAAGCCCTCCAAAAACCTTTCGGCTTTATCGACCGCCTGACGCAACCGCTATTGGAAAAGCACATCGCCAAGAGCAAGCCCAAGGCGATCGCTTTCAGCGTACCTTTCCCGGGGAATTTATTCAGTACCCTCCGGCTCGCCCAATGGCTACGGCAGGCACATCCCGATATCCCGATCCTTATGGGAGGTGGTTTCGTGAATACGGAACTTCGCTCCATCACGGATACACGCTTCTTCAAATACATCGATTACCTCTTGCTAGATGATGGAGAGGACCCACTCTTCCAAGTGTTACGCTATCTGGACGGGGCGATCCAAAAAGAGGAACTGGTACGCACCTTCTCCTTGGACGAGAACGGTAGCCGGGTCGTTTATCAAGATAATCCCGCTTACCCCGCTTGCCGGCAAAGCGAGACCGGATTCCCGGATTACGAGGGCTTGCCGCTGGACAAATACATCTCCGTCATGGAAATGGCCAACCCGATGCACAAGCTTTGGAGCGATGGTCGCTGGAATAAACTGACCTTGGCGCACGGTTGCTACTGGGGGAAATGCGCCTTCTGTGACGGCTCATTGGATTACATCAAACGATATGAGCCGAATACAGCCAAGACTTTGGTAGACCGTATGGAGCGCTTGATCGAGCAAACCGGCGAGATCGGCTTCCATTTCGTGGACGAGGCCGCTCCACCCGCCTTGCTACGGGAAATGGCGCAGGAGATTATCCGCCGTGGGATAACCGTCGTGTGGTGGGGAAATATTCGTTTTGAGAAAAGCTATACTGAGGAACTATGCGACCTTCTTCAACGAAGTGGCTGCATCGCCGTGTCGGGAGGTCTGGAAGTAGCCTCTCCCCGACTCCTCAAGCTGATAAATAAAGGGGTGACAGTGGCTCAAGTGGCACGGGTCGCCAACAACTTTACCGGGGCAGGCATCATGGTCCATGCCTATTTGATGTATGGTTTCCCGACCCAAACCGCTCAAGAAACCATAGATTCCTTAGAAACGGTCCGGCAAATGTTTGAGCTTGGGCTGATTCAATCCGGATTTTGGCATCGTTTCGCCATGACAGCGCATAGCCCTGTGGGGTTGCACCCCGCCGAGTACAGTTGCCGTGTCACGGAGCCTCCCTTTGGCGGATTCGCCCGTAATGACGTACAGTTCGAGGCGCTATCCGGCTGCGATCCGGAGCTTTTCAGCGAGGGGCTTCGCGTTTCCCTCTACAATTACATGAATGGAACAGGCTTCGACTTGCCCTTGCATAAATGGTTCGGCGGCATGAAAGTACCACGCACCACCCTGCCGCCGAATTATATAGAGAGGATAGTGGAGGAATAGCCCCGTAGAGGCTCGCCGGAGGATTGGAAACGGGTTGGAACTCTGCGGCGATCTCCGCCGGGCATCTTGAGTTCCCTTCCGATCCTCCGGCGACCCCCGCCGGGCATCCCAAGAGTCTTCCACATCCCCCGGCGATAGCCGCCGGATGCTTCAAAGTCCTTCCAACTCCCTCGGCAAGGCTCGCCGAGTATTTAATAACTGATCTTGCACCCCACGAAATAACTTCTAGGAATTCCCGGGCCATAGATATACCCGGCATCCCGATGCGCTCCCTTGTCGAAATCATCTTGATAGGAGTCGAAGATATTCTGTATTCCGGCGTTCACCTGCAAGGTTGCGGACTTGAAGATCGGGAAGTCGTAAGACAGCTTCAGGTTCAAGTCGAAGAAATCACGAGTCTTCTCCTCACGATCCTCGGGAATGTAACCCGCCAAGTGCTGCACCAACATGCTGCCCGTATAGGTTCCCGTCAATGAGGCGGAGAAACGTTTCACGGGCGTGAAGGTAGAGGTGAAATAGCCATATACGTCCGGAGAGCGGAACATCTTCTTCTGCGGGGTGATATTCGGGTTCTCGCTCCATTGCTCTGCCTCCTTGTAGCGGCTCCGTTGCAAAGTAGCGCCCGCCTGTATCTGCATCCAAGAATAGGCCATCTTACCCTCCAGATTGATACCCATCACACGGGCACCCTTTCCATTACGGCGTTCCATCAGCAGGTTATTGTCCTCGTCACGGCCGATCTCCTCCAAGATAAACACGTTCCGTAAATCCGTATAGAAACCTTCCACTAAGAAATTCACTTGAACCGGGCCGAAGCGATGATAAAAATCCACGGAAGCGCTCACGCTCTGCGAATTCTCCTCCTTCAAGTCCGGAGAGATCTGGATGATCGCCACGTCGCCCCCCACGGCGGTGATATGCAAATCCTCGTCGAACGCTTGAGGGGCCCGGAAACCGCTGGAGTACGACATACGCAGGTTGATATCCTTCGTCGGATTGAAGCGCACGTTCGCACGAGGGCTAAAGATCACATGATCCATCATGTTATGCTTATCCAAACGGCCACCGATCAAGAAACTCCAACGGTCATTCTTCCACTCGTTCTGGGCGAAGGCGCTACCGATATGCACGGTCTGGGCGATCGTACGGTGATAGCCAAGCATCTCGTCTTGCAGATCATCGTAGCTATATTCGGCGCCTCCCGTAAAGGTAGCGGGCATAAAAAGGCATTTATCCCATTCGTAGGAATATTGGGCGCCACCGATAAAGGTCATGTCCGTCGTGTTACCATAGGCGTTCGGATCTTTTCCGGCACCGTAATAACTCTGGCGTTTCGTATGCTGGGCGGAGGTATACACATTCAGCCGATGATGGTAGTCGCGAGAGAAAAGATCGAATTTCAGGCCTCCCCCGTTGATCTGGTGGTCGGTCTGCTCGGTGATATCCGTCTCGTGAGGCGGAAGATCCAATAAATTACCACCTCGCCGGAACTCGCTGATGTTATGGTACTCGAAAGTCAGCTTGGAATAATTGCTGGTCTTCAAGTAGGAACGGAATCCGAGGGTCTTCGCCTCCAGCTTACCCAGCTCCGAGTAGCCATCGCCATCATGGTCGTAAGAGGCACGGTGGCGGCCCTGCCCAAAGAGGTAGATACCCGCCTTATGATCGTCCGTCACCAACGAGGCGTTCACGGTCGTATTATTATCCGGACGGCTTCCCCCGATCATCGTCAACGAATGGGCAATCTGGGCAGAGTTGCGCATCGGTTCCTTCGTGATGATATTGATCGTACCGGCGATAGCGGACGAGCCGAACAAGGCCGAGCCTCCTCCGCGCATCACCTCTACCCGCTCGATCATATTCGCCGGGATCTGCTCCAAGCCATATATGCCGGTCAGGGCGCTGAAGATCGGCCGGCTATCCACCAAGATCTGGGTATAAGGGCCTTCCAGACCATTGATACGTACTTGTTGGAAACCGCAATTCTGGCAGTTATTCTCCACACGCACGCCGGGCTGGAAGTTCAGACCGTCGGCCAAGGAAGTGGCGTGCGTAGTCTCGAACACCTTGGAGTCGAGTACATTTACCAAAGAAGGAGCCAGACGGCGGGTCGTCTCGTTACGGTTTGCCGATACGACGACACCGTCCAAGGAGACAGCGTCTTCCTCGGCATTGAAATTGATCTCCAATGTCTTCCCTTTCTTAAGGGTCACCGTCTTCTCCTCGGTTTTATATCCGATAGACTTCATGACCAAGGTGTATTTTCCCTCGGGAAGATTCTTCATATAGTAATGACCGGTAGCGTCGGTGGTCGTACCGATCGTCGTACCGTGGAGGTAGACATTGATAAAAGAGAGATGCTCTCCTGTTTTCTTATCGAGGATATGGCCTACGATATTAGCGTCGGAAGGATTCAGGGAGGTATGATCGTCTCCCTCTGCCCACGCTGATGTAAAGACACAGCACAGGCATAGTATAAGTGTAATGAACTTATTCATTGCTTGATTAATAGTTGTTTGAATATTAATGATTACGAATTGCCGAGGAGACGGGCATGCCCCGTCTCTACAAACGGATATTGATTTCTGGATATGTAATCAAACAACTGGGGGAGCCCGCAGGTATCGCAGTCCCTCAACGGAAGTGACATGATCCGGATAGACCGGAGACTCAGAGAGATTAGATATTTTTAAAGAATAGAATTGTAAACGTAACAGGTGAATCGCCCCGTCCATCACGTGAATAGATGAGAGCATATGAAACAACTGTATCTCCGCCAAAGAGGTATGATGATGGCAAGTACCGTCCGCCGTCTTCTTGAAAGGGTGCGCATGCACGATGGTCGTACCATGCTCCACATGGACGTGCGTAAAAAGCGAGACACTGCTATAATACGCAATAAAAAGTACCGGCAGCAACCACTTTATATATTTAACCATCGTTTCCCTCACCCTGTATCATCGTTATTTCGTGGGCAAAGATACTACAATTTTTTTAATTGCTTTGTTTTATATATTTTTGCGCTTCTAAAGCAAAAAAGAAACTCTTATGAATTGGTTACTTGAGACGCTTACAGAACCCTCGATGATACAGGCCGTGGCCGTCATTTCTATCGTGGCGGCGGTTGGTGTGTATTTAGGGCGGCTAAAGATATTCGGCATTTCATTAGGCATCACTTTTGTATTCTTCGCCGGTATTATGGCAGGGCATCTGGGCATTACCGTAAATAAGGACATGCTGAACTTCGCTCAGAACTTCGGGCTTATCGTTTTCGTATATACCTTGGGATTGCAGGTAGGTCCCGGTTTCTTCTCTTCCCTAAAAAAAGGCGGGGTGGAAATGAATACGATGGGATTAGGGGTGATCGCTTTAGGACTGATTTTGACGTTGGTGTTTCATTGGATAACAGGAATTTCCGTCCCCGTTATGGTAGGGTTGCTATCCGGTGCCGTAACGAATACCCCGGCCCTAGGTGCCGCCCAGCAAGCGCTCTTACAAATGGATCCGGAAAATACGAGGAACGTAACGGATATGGCTCTGGCCTGTGCCGTAGCTTATCCATTAGGTGTCGTAGGCGTAATTCTCGCTATTATCATCTTGAGGTCCTTATTCGCAAAAAAGACACAGAGCACGCATAAGGAGCAAGACACGACAACAAACGTAGCGGAATTTCAGGTATTAAACCCCTCTATTTACAATAAGAGCATCCAGCAAGTCATGAAATTGACAGAGAAACATTTCGTGATCTCCCGCCTCTGGAGGAACGGAAAGGTGACGATCCCTACCTCTGAAACCATCTTAAAGGAAAAAGACCATTTGCTTATCATATCCGTAAAGGCGGATGTCGAATCCATCAAGGTACTTTTCGGAGAACAAGAGACTACGGACTGGAATAAGGAAGATATTGACTGGAACGCTATCGACAGCCAATTGATCTCCCGCCGTATCGTCGTAACCCGCAACCGGGTAAACGGGGTAAAGCTAGGCTCGCTCCGGCTCCGCAACCTATACGGGATCAACATCACCCGGGTAAACCGTGCGGGTATCGATCTGGTGGCCTCCCGTGACCTCCGTCTACAGATTGGGGATAAACTAACGATCGTAGGCGAGGCCAATTCCGTGAATAACGTGGGTAAGATATTGGGAGACGAGCTGAAACGGCTGGATAACCCCAACCTGCTTGCCATATTCGTAGGACTTACGCTGGGCGTATTAATCGGGGCGATCCCAATCGCCATACCGGGAATGAGTACCCCCATCAAGCTGGGTATCGCCGGAGGACCGATCATCGTTGGAATCTTGATGGGTGCGTTCGGCCCCCGTTTCCACCTAACGACTTATACCACCCAGAGCGCAAACCTGATGATGCGGCAGTTCGGTATAGTGATCTATCTGGCGGGACTGGGAATCGACTCCGGAGCTCATTTCTTCGAGACCGTCTTCCGTGCCGAGGGATTGTTATGGATCGGTCTCGGTTTCCTATTGACGATCGTACCGGTCTTGATCGTCGGGTTCATCGCCTCGCAATTCTTCAAGTTAGATTACGCCCACAACATAGGTATGCTATGCGGAAGCATGGCCAATCCGATGGCCTTGAGTTATGCCAATACGACCGTCGAGGGTGACGAGCCTTCCGTATCTTACGCTACGGTTTACCCGTTATCCATGTTCATCCGGGTGATTTCTGCCCAATTATTGATCATGTTATTCACTTGACCGCTTAAAAAGTCTAACATTCGACCTGTTTTTTGTTTCACTTACCTTATCTTTGCAAGACATTTGAAACAATACTTTGATGAATGAATGAAACTATACTCAATGGGCTACTAAACTTGTTCGCTATATTTGCGTCCTTGGCAAAAATAGAAAGTGATCAAGCACGTCAAGCTGTCAATTCTTACTTAACCAGTCACTTTGGTATCCGCTCCCATAAAGAATATATGGAGCTATTTGAAGAGATACAAAGTGTTTACGATGACCCGGAGTTCGACATCGATAGAGAAAGCGTTATTATTAACGTATGCAACCAGCTCAAGCCCAAATTGATCGCGGAAGACCAACTATTGCTTCTTCTCCGTTTCATGGAGTTCGCCCATGGCAACAATGAAGGATTGAACGAGAACTTAGCCATTTTCCATAAGATCGCTACGATATTCAATATCGATACGGATACCTTCGACAACCTATACGCCTTTGTAGTCGGTAAAAAATCCCCCTCCATACTTACGATCAACGCTGATGATAGCGATAAAGACGTCAACCATATCTACAGAAGGGGGTTGGAGGGCGAGATACGGGTGTTGAGACTGACCCGGTTCGACCGAATGGTCTTTATCTACCAAGGCAGCGGACGGGTATTCATGAACGATATCCCGCTTACTTCCGGTATCTTCTATGGCTGGCAACGCAGCAGCGTAATCAAAAGCCCACTATTCTTGCCGGTTTATTATAGTGATGTCCTCGATGTATTCAATCAGAATGAGCATAAGGAACGTATTTTATTAACCGGGAGGGATATCGAGTTCAGCTTCAAGAATAGCGAGAACGGTATGCACAATTTCTCTTTCAACCTTGAATCTGGCCAGTTGGTAGCCATCATGGGAGGAAGCGGCGTTGGTAAGTCGACCTTGTTAAGCATCTTAAATGGGAATATTATCCCCGGAGAGGGAAATGTATGCCTGAACGGACATCCGCTGAGTGATCCGGAATGCAAGCAATTGATCGGTTTCGTGCCTCAGGATGACTTGCTGATCGAGGAGCTGACCGTATTCCAAAATCTATGGTATACCGCCCGCCTTTGTTTCGCCAACCTGACCAAAAAGGAGATCGAGGATCGTGTCAATACGATACTGGAGGATTTGGATCTGAGCAAGATCCGGGATTTGGCCGTCGGGTCTCCAATCCGGAAAACGATCAGCGGAGGGCAACGTAAACGTTTAAATATAGCACTGGAACTTATCCGTGAGCCGGCGATCCTTTATTTGGATGAGCCTACCTCCGGCCTCTCGTCCACCGATTCCGAAAAGGTCATCATGCTGTTAAAGGAACAAACACACCGGGGACGGCTCGTGGTTGTCAATATCCACCAACCTTCGTCCGAGATCTATAAACTGTTCGACCGCCTATGGTTATTAGATACCGGCGGTTACCCGATTTACGACGGTAACCCGATCGAGGCGATCACCTATTTCAAACGGATCGCCAATTATACAGATCAAGACATCAGTGTTTGCGGCACCTGCGGAAATATCAATCCGGAACTAATCCTAACCATTATCGACGCAAAAAAGATAGACGATAGCGGAAACCAGACAAACATCCGGAAGATAACTTCAAAAGAATGGCATGAGTTATATGTAGCTTCCCGCCCGAAGTTCCAAGAGGTTAAGCCTACCCCCCTGCCCCCGAATCATCAGCAGAAGCCCTCGATCTGGAAGCAATTCTGTATCTTCTTGGAAAGAAACATAAAGACCAAGCTGACCAATAAGCAGTACTTGTGCATCGCCTTACTGGAGACTCCTTTATTGGCGGTGATCGTGGCCCTGCTCACCCGCTTCGTACCCGATGACGGGTATTCTTTGCTGGCGAACAAAAATCTGGTATCCTACATTTTCATGGCGGTGATTGTCGCTACTTTCACGGGATTAAGTATCAGCGCCGAAGAGATCATCAAGGACCGGACGCTCCTAAAGCGAGAACGATTCTTGCGATTGAGCCGAGGCAGTTATCTCTCGTCAAAGATGTTCTACCTGCTTTGTATCTCAGCGATCCAAAGTTTGCTATTCATAGTGGTAGGAAATTTATTGATAGGCATTGGAAGCGAGATGTTCCTTACTTGGTGGATCACGCTATGGGCAACCTCATTCCTCGCCAACCTGACAGGTTTGGTACTATCGCAATCCCTAAACTCGATCGTAGCGATCTATATAACGATACCGCTGCTTTTAATCCCGCAGATCTTACTTTGCGGCTTAGTTGTCAAGTTCGACGATTTGAGCAGAAGCGCATCCAGCCGGAACATAGTGCCCCTTATCGGTGAGGTTATTCCCTCACGTTGGGCATTCGAGGCGTTGGTTACGGAACAATTCCGGAACAACAGCTACAACCGCCTATTTTTCACGGTCGAGAAAGAAAAGTTCCTAGCGCAATATTACCGGAATGTCCATGCTGACGAGGTGCGCAGCCTCATAAACAGCCTCAACCTGATCCCGGAGAAACGGGAAAAGAACACCCGGACGATCCACAACGAACTGGCCGTACTATCCCGTGCCGCCCGTATCGCCCCCTATACGTCCAAAGAGAGTTACGAGAGCTATATGGATAAAGTAGAAAAAGCCCTGCATACCCGTAGCGATAATTTCACGGCGTTATTAGAGAAAAAACGGAAAGAGGTCATTCAAGAACACGGCTCCGAATGGTTGAACACCTTGAAAAAGGAACATCATAACTCAGCCATCGAGGAGCTGGTACTCAACTCAACCAGTACCCAATTCTATAAGGAGGCCCACAACCGGATCTACCCTAAAATCGGGCAGATTTATCTGGAACCGGACAATAATTGGGGACGTGCGCCTTTCTATAGTCATGAGAAAAAATTCGCCGGTTATACATTTTCTACTTTTACATTTAATTTATTAATGTTAGGAATCTTTGCTTTATTGGTAATTATATCTATCTTCGCAGAGTTTCCCGGCAAGTATTTAAACAAAGGGAGCGATTAATGACAAAATATATAATCTAAAAATAAAGAATAACATGAAAAAGAGTTTTGTTAGCCTGCTAACCATAGCAGCGATTACATTTGGAATGGTATCTTGCAACAGCAGTAAAAAACAAGACGCCGCTGAGCAAAAAGTAGAGGAAGAAGCAGCTATCGCAGGAGAAGTATCTAAAGGTCTGCTTACTGCCGAGTTGAAAGACGAGGTTACTCGTTTCTTGAAAGATATGCCGGATTCGGAGTTGCCTTACAAAGTATCTACCGGCGAGGTTACGATCTCTGTCGCTAATACTGATTTTATGTTGCCGGTCAGCAAGGTTTCCGAATTGAACACACAAGCCCAGAAAGCACGTGCTTGCGGTATCTACTTCGCAGACTTGAACGTATTGAAGGCTATGAAAAAGCCGACTACAGATATCGAGAACGTATTGGTTAAATTGACTACGGATCTGGACATTCCATTCGCTATCGACATCATGAAAGAGTCCGCTCCCGCTAACGCCAGCAAAGAGGAGTTAAGCAAATTCATGAAAAACCAAGAAAACAAATTGATCGACGCTATGATGGAAAATGATAAGGCTGACGTTGAGCTTGAGTTGTTAGGGGGCATGGCTGTAGAATATGCCATTGTATACGCAAATCCGGGCTTGGTTGTTAAAGGCGACGCTATTTCCGCCGGTTTGAGCGAGAATATGGAAAAACGTATCGGTATCATCCAGCAGATCACAGCCGACTTAGCTAAATATTATCCTGACTTGGAGCAATTAGGGACTACAATCGCTCCGTTAAGCGGAATGGTAGCAACCATAAATACGGCTCGTGAGTCAAAAGCTAAGATTGAGGAAATGCGTGCGAATCTATTGAAGTAATATAAACCTCATATCATAAAAAGTGTATGGTGATAACATCATACACTTTTTTATATCCCTTCGGATATCACTGCAACAGGCTTTGCAATAGTACTGCAACAAGCCTTACAGTAGTACTGCAACAGGCCTAGCAGTAGTACTGCAACCCTTATGCAGTAATGCTGCAGCACCTATGCAGTATCCTATATCTTATGAGTTTTGATAAGTACCTTATCCCCATTTTCCAGAGTAGTAGCGAAAAGATAGATAGTTCCTCCATCCGCAATTTTAGTTCGCTTACGTAACTCATCCACCGAGAGGGGGAAATTACGGACTGTGATATTCGCTTGGGGAATCTGCCTCGACAAGGTCTTACATTGTTTATTCGTAAAGGGGATCACTTCGTCTACCACAAAAGAACGTCCCGGAAAACTAGGGACAACCTCATCCGACGTATATAAATGACTGTTGACATGCAATTTATTCAATCCAAAGCGAGTGGCGACCGCTTTAAACGCACCCGCCTTCAAGATGGAAGCGTTCGGTTCGTATAAATAACGCTTGACTTCTCCACGGATGGAAGCGACAGCTTCCCGTTCTTCCACCAATGAGAACACAAACAATTCCGGCTCTTCCTCCGAAGTGAAATTCACGCAACAGATTTGAGGACTCCCGCCTTTCGAGCCTCGCTCCAACACAAACAAAAGCTCCTTACATTCATTTTTCACCGAAAGCACCTGTATGGCTGTCACATCCGGAAGCAAATCCAACGTCATATGAATATCCGCCATCGGAGATAATTTAGCGATCACCTTAGGGGCATGACCAAACAAGACAGGAACCAACTTTGTCAAATCCGGCTCGCAATCCTGCAGCGCAAAAATCCGCTTATTCCCCTCTCCCCTACGAGCCGGATCGATATAAAACACATCTATTCCATCGATCTTATCTATCAACTCCGTAGAATCGCCATTCAATACCGTTACGTTACCAACGTCTAGCACCTTGAAATTATGGATAGCCGCCTCGCAATAAGCGGGAAAGCGTTCGATATAAGTAACCTGCCGTACTTTCCGGGAGAAGAAATAGCTATCGATCCCCAATCCACCAGTCAAATCACATACATGTGCCTGTGGATCTACCAACCTCTGTTTGTACAAGGCAGTCTGTTCCGAGGAACATTGCTCCGCCGCTATCTTCGCCGGAAAAACCAGTCGATCGTTTTGATACCATGAAGGTAGTTTATCCTTGATCTGCCGCCGAGATTTTAATTGATCCACCACGAAAGGGATATCGATCCCCGGATAACGAGAGGCGGAAAGCAACAGACGATTCAAATCATCCGACGCATGTTCCTTGATAAATCGTGAAAGTTCCTCTATTTGTTCCATGCTTTGTCAACCTATACGTTCTTTAGGCAAAGTTAGCATAAAACGGCTACCTTTACCATATTCCGACTTCAATTGTATCTCACCGCCGAAACGCTGCGCTATCACTTGGCAAATCGCCAGTCCGAGTCCGGTGCCTTGCGCAAACTCATCCAATTTGCAAAAACGATCAAAAACTTGCTTCTGTTTCTCCTCAGGGATACCGATACCAGTGTCTTCTACATAGATATGAAGGCAGTCGCCTTTCGTACAGAAATAGTATCCCACTTCTATATAGCCCGAAGTCGTGAACTTGATGGCATTATTGATAAAATTAGACAATACTTGTTTCAGCCGATAAGGATCTACCGCCACAACCACCGGGATCTCGGGGACACGCATGCGTAGCTCTACCCCCTCGGGCATCATCAACTGGAAAGTACAATAGATTTCATTGATCAAGACATTCAAATCATGGCGATCGAAAACAAAACTCATCTTTCCAGATTCCATACGGGAAAGATCTAAAATATCATTGATCAGTTTCAATAGTAAGTCGGAGTTCGTATTAATCAACTTCACGAACTGCTCACGCTCTTCCGGCTCCAAGACCTCTTCCGAGTTCATTAAATTCGAGAAACCGACAATCGCATTCAGCGGCGTACGGATCTCATGGCTCATATTCGCCAAGAAAGCCGACTTCATCCGATCCGACTCCTCGGCTTTTTCCCTCGCAGAGATCAAGACCTCCTCCGTATCCTTGATATTTTGGATATTCAAACATAAGCCATTGATTACATACCCATCATTCGCATCCTCTAAGCTTCCGTAACGAAATTCCCACCATTGGTAACCTTTCCCGTTAAAATCGCAACGATATTGAAGGATATGATGAGAGATCGTACCCGTACAAATGAAATCAATCAAGGAGCGCAAACTCTGCCTATCGTCCGGATGAGTCATCTCGTACAGCTCATCCAAAGGAATTTCCCGGGGAGAAATATTCACATAGCTAAAGAACTCGTTGTCAAACCGGAAGGTACCAGACTGTAATTTCCAAGCGAATATATTCCCCCCTTCCAACGCTAAAGAAAGATGCTCCTTCTCTTGCTTTAAATTAGCGAGCACCGCTTTCCTTCGTCTTGCTTCCCGCCAATAGAGATAAAACAAATAACCGATCAATGCCAGCAATAAGATCACGCCCAAGGAAGAGGCGATAAAAACCCCAATCTTATACCGTTCAGAAATAGGCATATTGATGATGTGAACATTAGTAGGGACCTCCTCCTTTGAGATACCTAAACGTTGCATCTCCCCCCAATCATACAGATACTCTTTAGGACTCTCTACGATCGGAACGGAAGAGACAGGCGTACCGGAAAGAATTTTAGCCGCCAACCGAGCCTGTTCCGCCGCTTGTATGCGATTCGAGCAAAAATAGCCTCCCAGAACTTCCACGTTTATATTAAAGATTTCCCGCACCGCCGTAAATGAAGGAGTCACGAACATCTTAGACAAACCTGCGGATGTATAGTCATAACGGATATTGAAAAATACGCAATAAGGATAGGTACCATTAATATTACTCAATAAAAACTCCCCATTGGCTTTACGAAAAGGCATGAAATGAATTACATTTTTCGAAGGACGTATCGCCTTCATTCTCATCTCGGTTCTAAACGTCATGGAATCTACCTTAAAGTCCGGGTCATTTAATTGGAAAGCCAATTGATTATAATTCAATACATATCGGCTCGTATCGACCGCTTTTATCAACTCCCGGAAAGCCAACTGCCCTAAGGAGGTCTTATCATAATTGATATAAATGCGAGACTTTCCCATTTGCTGATCGATCAAACGAAGGTTTTCCTTATAATCAATCTTGTCCCAACTACCTGTTACGTTCGGATATTTTTCCAGCAAATCCCAATTAGGGAAATTGACGCCAGAGAAAACAACCGGAACTTTCTTTACAAAAGGATGGCCGCATTTCATCAACGTATAGGTAGCCTGATCATCATTCACCAATATGATGTCGGGCTTCCAAAGACGTATCGTATCGATAAAGTTATACATCCGTTCCTCTTCCTCCTCAGCCATATAGCACTCACAATCGAGATAAAACGTGCGGATGTCCGCATTCACCCGGTTTTTTCTCAGTTCTTTCCGGATATCCGAGTTTAATTCCAGATAGTTCTTGTCATCCCACCGAAAAGATTGGATCACAAGCACACGGCTCCGCTTCGCCTCGGGTTTGCACCCCAACGCCAATAAGAGCAGAATAAAAACACCCCCGGCATAATTTAAAAATCTCATGTCCAAACTTTAAACAGTAAATGTGACAAAAGTACGACTATTTTCAGTATTCACATTCATTAGCTGTATCTTTCTTTCCTTTCATCCCTTCTAAAATGAATAAATAAATCTTTTATAGGGATTGTCAAGGAAAAGCCGTATATTTGTCCATTGGTTGAAAACCTTGTAAACTGTATATTAACAAGATTAATTCTATTAGTAAATGGGAAGAGTATTAGTTATTGGTGCAGGGGGCGTAAGTACCGTTGCTGTTAAGAAAATAGCGATGAATGCGGATGTCTTCACGGATATCATGGTAGCTAGCCGTACGAAAAGTAAATGCGACAAGATCGCCGCCGATATCAAGAACGTAAAAGTGCAAACCGCACAGGTAGACGCAGATAACGTGCAAGAGCTTGTTGCCTTGTTTAACGCCTTCAAACCGGATTTGGTGGTAAATCTGGCCTTACCTTATCAAGACTTGCATATCATGGATGCTTGTCTGGAATACGGCGTTAGCTATTTAGATACGGCCAACTACGAACCGCTTGATGAAGCCAAATATCAATACAGCTGGCAATGGGCCTATAAAGATCGTTTCGAGAAAGCCGGTCTTACCGCTATCTTGGGATGTGGTTTCGATCCGGGGGTTACCGGCGTATATACAGCCTATGCGGCAAAGCATCATTTCGACGAGATACACTATCTGGATATCGTAGACTGCAACGCAGGAGATCACCATAAGGCATTCGCTACCAATTTCAATCCGGAAATCAATATCCGTGAGATTACTCAACGTGGCAAATATTTCGAGGATGGGGAATGGAAGGAGACCGATCCGTTAAGCGTACATAAAGCCTTGAATTATCCGAATGTAGGACCGAAAGAATCGTATTTGATGTATCACGAGGAATTGGAAAGTTTGACCAAAAACTTCCCGACCCTCAAACGGGCTCGTTTCTGGATGACTTTCGGACAGGAATACTTGACTCATCTACGTGTCATCCAAAATATCGGTATGGCTCGTATCGACCCGATCCTTTACAACGGGCAGGAAATCGTTCCGATCCAATTCTTAAAAGCCGTATTGCCGAACCCGGGTGATCTGGGAGAGAATTATACTGGCGAGACTTCCATCGGTTGCCGCATCCGTGGTATCAAGGACGGTAAGGAATTAACTTATTACGTATACAACAACTGTAGCCACCATGCCGCTTATCTAGAGACAGGAGCGCAAGGTGTTAGTTATACCACCGGTGTTCCCGCCATGATCGGCGCCAAATTATTTATGCAAGGCATTTGGAAGAAACCGGGAGTATGGAATGTAGAGGAATTCAATCCGGACCCATTCATGAAAGAGCTAAATGAGCAAGGTTTGCCTTGGCATGAATTGTTTAACATTGACTTAGAATTGTAATATGGCAGTACAAATAGGCGATAAGGTTCCCGAGTTTTTGGGAACCGATCAAGACGGTAAAGAGGTAAAGATGAGTGACTATAAAGGGAAAAAAGTAGCGCTCTATTTCTATCCGAAAGATAACACGAGCGGTTGCACGGCGGAAGCATGCAGCTTACGTGACGGCTATCAAGCCTTACAAGCGAAAGGCTTCGAGATCATCGGAGTAAGCAAAGATAGCGCCAAATCGCATCAAGGCTTTATACAAAAGCAAAACTTACCTTTCCGTTTAATAGCGGACACAGACACGACCTTACAAGAACAGTTTGGTGTGTGGGCTGAGAAAAAAATGTACGGACGTTCATACATGGGGACTCTCCGGACCACCTTTATCATTAACGAGGAAGGTATTGTTACTAATATCATCGGGCCGAAAGAGGTGAAGACAAAAGACCATGCAAATCAAATCCTTAATTTATAAGGGACACATATGGCAAAAGAAGAAAATTTGTTCGAAGAAAAAGCGAAAGAAGAAGGTGGTAAACCAGCCGCTAACACGGATAAGCTAAAGGCTTTACGTGCGGCAATGGATAAAATCGAGAAGAACTACGGAAAAGGTTCGATCATGAAACTAGGCGATGAAAACATCGAGGATATCGAGGTGATACCGACAGGCTCTATCGCTTTAAACGCAGCGCTGGGCGTAGGCGGATATCCGAAAGGACGTATCGTCGAGATCTATGGTCCGGAATCTTCCGGTAAGACAACCATAGCGATCCATGCGATCGCCGAGGCTCAGAAAAAAGGAGGTATCGCCGCATTTATCGATGCGGAGCATGCTTTTGACCGTTTCTATGCTGAAAAGTTAGGCGTTGATGTAGAGAACCTATGGATCTCCCAGCCGGATAACGGTGAGCAGGCCTTGGAAATAGCCGAGCAGTTGATCCGTTCATCCGCCGTAGATATCATTGTTATCGACTCCGTAGCCGCTTTGACTCCTAAAGCTGAGATTGAGGGCGATATGGGAGACAGCAAGATGGGTCTGCAAGCTCGCTTAATGTCGCAAGCCCTTCGTAAATTGACAGCTGCGATCAATAAGACGAATACGACCTGTATCTTCATCAACCAATTGCGTGATAAGATCGGCGTAATGTTCGGGAACCCGGAAACGACGACTGGTGGTAATGCGTTGAAGTTCTACGCCTCAGTCCGTTTGGATATCCGTAGTATTGGAAAGCTGAAAGATGGTGACGAGATCAAGGGTAACCAAGTGCGTGTGAAAGTCATAAAAAACAAGGTGGCTCCTCCATTCCGCAAGGCAGAGTTCGATATCATGTTCGGTCAAGGTATCTCCCGTTCCGGAGAGATCATCGATCTTGGCTCTGAACTGAATATCATCAAGAAGAGCGGTTCGTGGTACAGCTACAATGATACCAAATTGGGACAAGGTCGTGATGCGGCAAAACAATGTGTCGAGGACAATCCCGAATTGGCAGACGAATTATCCGAATTAATATTTGAGGCATTAAAAGCCAACAAGTAATTTGCGGGGGCGGGCACCCCCCGCCCCTATACGAAATTGTAATGAGTAATAAAGACAAATATCGTTTACTTTGCAATACTGAAAAAAATATACCGATCTTCTCACATGACTGGTGGTTGGATACGGTTTGCGGAGAAAAAAAATGGGATGTCTTGCTTATAGAACAAAAGGGAAAGATACAGGCAACCCTCCCCCTTTACGTCCCCCATTCCGATATTGTCTCAATGCCTTCTTACACCCAAACAATGGGCCCTTGGTTCACCGCAAGTTCCTCCGACACGAAATATACGACCGAGTTAGGACGACGTCAAGAACTATGCAAACAATTCACGGAAGAACTAAAACGCTATCCGCACTTCCTGCAAAATTTCAATTATGACATCACGGATTGGCTTCCGTTTTATTGGGCGGGATATAACCAAACGACACGTTATACCTATTTATTAAAAAATATCCGGGATCATCAAGCGGTATGGGAGAATATGAGCCCCAATATCCGGCGAAATATTACGAAAGCGCAGAATAAATACCATATATCCGTAAAAAAAGGGATTCCTTTGAATGAGTTCCTAGCTGTACAAGCCCAAACATTTGACCGCCAGCATGTACGAATCAAGGAAGACACGAATGTACTGAAAGACTTGATCGCCACTTGCCGACAAAGAGGACAAGGTGATTTATGGGGAGGTTATGACGAGCAAGGCCATTTACATGCGGCCGCTTTCATCGTATGGCAAGATCGATCGGCTTACTATCTCGCTGGAGGAGGAAATCCGGTCTATAGAGGTTCCGGAGCGCAAAGCTACGTCCTGTGGGAATGTCTTCATTTCGTTTCTCAATTTACGACGGTATTTGATTTCGAAGGGTCTATGCTACCCGGAGTAGAACGTTTCTTCCGCGAGTTCGGAGCTATCCAAACCCCATTTTTCACAATATCTAGGGGGAAATTGAGTTTATTAGACAGAGCACGCATTAAACTAAGCAAATGGGTATGAAAAATCGCACTTTACATTATATAATACGTTTTCTTGTAGGAGATGATGTCCCTAGCGAACTGGTGGAAACGATCGGGTACACGGCTGATCCCAATAAATTCGACCGATATAACGTCGTTATCATTCCATCCGGCTTCTTTGATGGACAAACATACGGGACTCCTGCTTCCTTACCGGAACTCCCTTTGCAAGAGGTTCAAGGTATCCCCTTGTTATTCGGCTCGCCGAAAGAGGAATGGGTAAGAGATACATGGGTGGTTCATGCCGATATCATCGCAAGTACTTATTTTCTCATTTCCAGATACGAGGAGATGGTACGGCGTGGACTTCGGGATGAGCATGGAAGATTTCCCGGTAAAGAGTCCTTGCCCTACCGGGCCGGTTTCCTGCATCGTCCGATCGTGGATGAATATCGCATGCTGCTTCATCGTTGGCTACGCCAATCCCGGTTACGTGTACCCGAGGTAAAAAAGCAAATCCGGAAGATCTACCTCACGCACGACGTAGATTCTCCGACTCTATATCGTTCGTGGAAAGGTTTGATACGGTCTATTAGAGATAGAAGAGGTTTATATAAATCCTTTCAAGGTAAATTCGGTACCCTTGAGAAAGACCCGTTTTATACCTTCCCTTGGTTTTTCCGCCAGAATAGTATCCTTCAGGATTTGATCGGGAAGGAACAATGTCACCCTATCCTATTTATCCGGAACGGGGGGAAAGCCAAGCACGACAAACCTCATTACGATTTGAGGAATAAAGATATTCGTAAATTGATAAAAAGTGCTCTAGAGCATAATGTAACTATTGGTTTGCATAGTAGCTACCAAGCGGGTACGACTCCCAGCCTTATCCGGAAAGAGAAAACCGGTCTGGAAGATCATATCGGTAAAAATGTTCGGTTCAACCGTCATCATTTCTTGGCTATCCGGGAACCGGAAGATATGGACCAAATAGAGGCTGCTGGGGTTACGGACGATTTCACCATGGGGTATGCCGATGTCTCCGGATTCCGGTTAGGGACTTGCTACCCGGTTCGTTGGATCAATCCGATCACCCGCCGGCTATCTCCTCTCCGACTACATCCGCTTATTATAATGGATTGTACCCTAGAGGAGGAAAAATATATGGGACTGGATTTTGACAGGGCTTTAACCTATTGCCGGAATTTAGTGGAACAAGTAAATAATGTAGGAGGTGAATTGGTTTTACTATGGCATAATGACTCCGTACAAGAAGGGTCCGGAAGTTATTTACGTAAATTATACGCCCAGCTATTAAAAGAATTAGCGAAGCAGTGAAAACAACAAAATCCCTGTATTCAAATAAATCAGAAAGAATGATTACTAATTGTAAAAATATTTTAGTCCTCGCCCCTCATACGGATGATGGGGAACTTGGGTTGGGGGGAACTATCTCACGCCTGATAGAAGATGGTAAAAAAGTGACCTATGTGGCTTTCTCCACCGCACAGCAATCGGTTCCCGAAGGTTTTCCGAAAGATATCTTGAAGACAGAGGTCAAGCAAGCGACCCAGACCTTAGGTATAGAACCGGGAAACCTAATCATATACAATTACGAAGTAAGAAAACTGGGATACGCAAGACAAGAGATATTAGAGGAGTTAATACGCCTGAAAAAAGTATCCGATTTTGACCTAGTCTTCATCCCTAGCTTGCACGACATCCACCAAGATCATACGACGATCGCCCAAGAGGGTCTACGAGCGTTCAAAAACACGAATATATTAGGTTATGAGTTAATCTGGAACAACCTGACATTCAATACACAATGTTTTGTAAGGCTGGAAGAGCGCCATATCGACGCAAAGGTAGAATCATTGAAAGCCTATAAATCGCAAGGAGCGAGAGATTATCTATCCAAGGACTTTATCTATTCATTAGCAAGAGCACGGGGCGTCCAAGCAGGATGTACCTATGCGGAAGCGTTTGAAGTCATTCGTCTATTCTTATAACCCTGATTGAATCCATGAATAAACTCCTTATCATATGTGATATGTTCCCACCCGCTTTCGCCCCCAGAATGGGATATCTATGCAAATATTTGACACGCATGGGATGGGAAGTTACCGTAGTGACAGAATACATAGAAGACAATACATTCGAATTCCTTACGGGGTATGCGGACGTGTATTGCGTCCGCTACTACAAAGCATCAGGAAAGATCTCAAAGCATATCGAATGGATGTGGGTCATGTTTCTAGACATCTTGTTTGGTTATAAAGACATGAAAATAATCAACGCATGTATTCCCTTAATAAAGACCAACCAGTACAAAGGAATATTGTGTAGCACATACCGTACCTTTCCTTTAACCGCCGCCAAGACGTTAGCGATCCATACCAACCTCCCTTTCGTCGTGGATTTACGAGATATTATCGAGCAATACGCCTCCAACGAATATATATCGCATAAATTCCATACATTTTCATGGCTAGACGCATTCATCACAAAGCGATTTCGCAAACGGTTACTTAGAAAGCGGAATAACGCTTTGGAGGTAGCGGATTGTGTCACGACCGTATCGCCTTGGCACGTGGAGGTACTTAAACAATATAATCCCAATGTAAAACTGATTTATAACGGATTCGATCCCGAGTTGTTCTATCCGCAACAAATCAAGACCTCCCGGTTTATCATTACCTATACCGGACGGTTGTTAAGTTTAGCGATCCGAAATCCGGAGTTATTATTTGCGGCCATCGCCCGTCTTACGGAGGACAAGGTCATTATCCCCGAAACTTTTCGAGTTGTATGGTATACCGATCAAGAGTCCCGCTCCATCATCCGCCAAGAGGCCGAACAACATGGGGTGCAATCTTTCATGGATTACCATGAGTATGTACCGGCATCCGATATTCCCCTCATCTTGAACAAAAGCTCGGTGCTGCTTTCCTTGACGAATAAGTTTGACACGTCTGGTCCAAAAGGCTTCATGACAACTAAGTTCTTTGAATCGCTTGCGGTAGAAAAACCCATCTTATGCGTACAGAGTGACGAGGCTTACCTCGCCGAAGCCATCAAGGAGACCCATTCCGGACTGGCCGCAACCCGGGTAGACGAGGTGTACGATTTCTTGAAACATTACTATGAGGAATGGCAGGAAAAAGGATATACGACCTCGCCCGTCAATCGGGATAAGCTATCGAATTATTCCCGGAAAGAGCAAGCTAGCCAATTTGCGCGTATATTTGAGGAGATTTAAGCAGATGGATAAATACCTCAACATAGTATCGTTCAATATACCTTATCCCGCCAATTACGGAGGGGTCATTGATGTGTATTATAAACTGGAGGCCTTGCATGCATGCGGCGTGAAACTCATATTACATTGTTTCGAATATGAACGTCCGCACGCACCGGAATTAGAAAGCATTTGCGACAAGGTTTTCTATTATAAACGCCGTACCGGGGTAATCGCTAATTTAACATGGCTCCCTTACAATGTATATAGCCGTAAAGATCATCGCTTGATCGAGAATCTTTTACAAAATGATTACCCGATCTTATTTGAGGGCCTCCACTCCTGCTATTATATGGACGATCCCCGTTTAAGAAACCGGATGAAGATATTCCGGGAGTGCAATATCGAGCACGATTATTATCGCCACTTGGCAAAGTCTGGCAAAGGATTGGTTCGCAATGCCTTTTTCAAGATCGAGGCCATGCGCTTCCAAGCCTATCAGAAAGTAGCACAGTACGCAAATCTGATAATCGCCGTATCCACGACAGACGCAGACTATTTACGAAAACAATTTCCCAATCAAAGGATCGAGTTCGTTCCTTGTTTCCACGAGAATAACCGGATTACGGCCAAACCGGGAAAATCCGATTATATTTTATATCATGGCAAGTTATCCGTTATCGAGAATGAGCGAGCCGTGTTATTTCTCACCAAGCATGTTTTCAGCCAATTAAAACATACCTGCATAATAGCGGGCATGAACCCGACCCGTTTGATACGAGAGGCAGCCGCTCCTTACCCACATATAAAAGTAGAAGCAAATCCCAGTAAGGAACGTATGGACGCATTGATCCACAACGCACAAATTCATATGCTAATCACATTTCAAGATACCGGCCTAAAACTAAAGCTTTTGAACAGCTTATTCGCCGGAAGGCATACGATTGTCAATCATCTCATGCTAGCGGGTAGCGGATTAGATCCTTTATGCCATATCGCCGATACGCCGGATGAGATGATACGGGCTTGCGAACAATTAATGGCCCTACCTATAGATAAAGAGGCGATAGATAAACGAAAACAATTATTGTTCCCTGCTTTTTCTAATGAAGATCAGGGGATACGTTTATACAAGATGATATATGATGAAAGAGAATAGAAGTGATTTATTACATACATTAACCGAACGTTTGAAAGCGATCGACTATAATAAATTACCTATCAGCGATTATAATAAGCGATACATCGGCAACTTAAAGCCGGCGTTAAGCTATTTCATGCATATATACGCAGATTGCCTACAAAGAGGACTTCAAGCGATACAAACCCCTATCTCCGATGTCACGCTAATCGATTATGGAGGAGGAACCGGCTTCCTTAGTATTCTGGCGAAATCCATAGGAATAGGACAAGTTATTTATATTGATCTTAACCCATCTTCCGTGGAGACGATCCAGCTATTGAAACAAATAATAGGAATAGGCCCCGATACCATACTCCATGGAGATTCAGATGTTCTTGCGGACTGGTGCGCAAGGAACAAAGTCTCCCCCCAACTTTTAATCGCTACGGACCTGATAGAACATGTCTATGATTTATCTTTGTTCTTCAAGGATTTAATCCATATAAACGATTCCATGTATCTACTATTCACGACAGCCTCTACACCATTCAACCCGTATGTCCAACAACGGTTACATAAGATGATGATCGGATGCGAAAGTGGATCTTTGGAATCCCCCAACTATTATACATTACGAGAGCAATTCATAACGAAACTTTGCCCGGCTTTCTCCCCAAAAGAAGTAGAGACATGGGCCCGGCAGACTAGAGGCTTGACCTATCCCGATATCCAAAAAGCGATCGAGAAAAAGAGTTTACCAAGCCCGGAAGACCCATACAATACTTGCGATCCGGCTACAGGTAATTGGGCCGAACGAATCCTTCCCATACAGACTTATGAGGACTTATTGGCACCCTACCAGTTCAAGCTTAAAGTAGAGAAAGGATTTTATAACGCAGACCGAAACAACCCAGTTCTTTCTTTGATATGCAAAGGTATCAACGCATTGATCCGCAACAGCGGCTCCTTTGGTTTTCTATTGGCACCATTCATCATTCTCTCCTGCGGCAAGGAGCGAGCAGATGCCATCTAGAACATATTCACGGGTCAAGTCCTCTGCTTTCAAGATTTGGTCGTTCCACTGCAATAAATCAATATCTATCGGCACACGCCCACAAGATTTATCTTCCGGCTTACGGCCGATGCAGCATTCTATATCTTTCAAGACATCCTTTATTCGCGCCGGACTCTCCTCGCTATACAAAACAGCCACTCGATTCAAAAATGTAGTTGATAATGGACAATCGATCGGTTCCGTATAAACTGGCTGAGAAAACTGTATAAAAACAAAATGAGCACGCAGCATCTCCGCCGCGCGCTCCATATTTTTCTCTTTATCCCAATTAGAGCCTAAGCACAATAGAACCCGGTTTCGTTTATTCTCCATCTCCGGCTAAAAGCGTTTAGTCATTCTTATGATTATTCAAGAATGTATTGATAAAACCGATCAACTTCACGAAAGAAGCGGAAAATTGTCCGGTATCGCTATTACGGATAGAGATAAATTTCTCCTTACCTTCCGTGGTAAATGAAACCTGATACATGATATCCCCTAAATCCCGGTTCGTCTCCTCCTCAAAGCCATAAGAGTCTTTCATCTTAAAGAAATTACATTTTTGCAGAATCGGTTTTAAAGAAGCAAACTCCTCGTCAGTCAATGTCCCCTCCATAATTTTAGGATCTCGTTTCTTGGCGAAATTATCCATATAATAATTATACTCCTCGATACGGAATGTCTTGTCACTATCAAACAGAACCATTAGTTTGTAGTTATCTACACTTTCCATACTATAACTAAAAGAGAAATCCTTCAATTCTTTTTTACAGCCTGTAAAACAAGCAGACAGAAGAACCAATAAGGTGGTGAACAAAGTAATTCGTAGTTTCATTTGTCTAAAGTTGAAATTTGTGGCACAAACATACATAAAATACTCGAAAAACAACCCATGGAAATAAAAAAATACCTATTAGTTGGTATTGGTGGTACGAAGTTTTCAAGCTACCTTCGCGTAACATTTAATAGGACATGAGATTATCAGAACTTCGCACAGGCGATAAAGGTGTTATAGTAAAGGTAATGGGTCGCGGAGCTTTCCGCAAACGCATTATCGAGATGGGATTTATCAGAGGGAAAGAAGTGATCGTTATACAAAACGCTCCGCTCAAAGACCCTATTCACTATCGTGTAATGGGATATGATGTCTCATTGCGACGCTCGGACGCCGCATTGATCGAAGTCGTTAGCGCGGCGGATTTCGAGAAGGAACAAGCTACCTCGGTACAAGATACGAACAGGAGTGCAGACTCTTTTATCCTGCCTTCCGGCAATGAATTGCAAGCCATCGCATTACATAAAGGAAAAACAATTAACGTAGCCTTGGTTGGTAATCCGAACTGCGGAAAGACCTCTCTTTTCAATTTCGCATCCGGAGCACATGAGCATGTGGGTAACTATAGCGGCGTGACCGTAGATGCCAAGGAAGGAACCTTCCAACAGAATGGCTATACATTCCGCATCGTAGATTTACCGGGTACTTACTCCCTATCCGCTTACACGCCGGAAGAATTATACGTGCGTAAGCATTTGAATGAAGAGCAACCAGACGTGGTGATCAATGTTATCGACGCATCCAATCTGGAGCGAAACCTATATTTGACCGCCCAACTGATCGATATGGACGTTCGCATGGTAATCGCCTTAAACATGTATGATGAGCTGGAACGCCATGGTAATAAATTCGATCATGAGTCCTTAGCGAAAATGATCGGGGCACCGATTATCCCGACCGTAAGTAAAACAGGCTTTGGCATAGAGGATTTGTTTAACCGTGTAATCAAGGTATACGAAGAAGAAGATCCTGTCATCCGTCATATCCATATTAATTACGGAGAGTCTTTAGAGAAAGGGATCAGCAACGTTAGGAAGACCTTGAAAAATAGCGTGGATATACCCAAAAGCTTGTCAAAGCGCTATCTATCTATCAAGCTATTAGAGGGAGACCGGGAGATAGAGACATTTATAAAAACGCTGCCCGGTGCCGAAACGATCTTCCAAGAAAGAGACCGTAATACAGCCCTAATAGAAAAGTTATTGCAAGAGGATTGTGAGACCGCATTCACGAACGCACGCTATGGCTTTATTTCCGGAGCGTTGCGTGAGACTTACGAACAAAATATGATCAAAGAGGCAACGAGTACGCAGATCATCGATCTATTCGTCACGCATAAAGTCTTAGGCTTCCCTATCTTTATCCTATTCATGTGGATCATGTTCGAGGCCACTTTCCGTTTGGGAGGCTATCCGATGGAATGGATAGAGGCATTGGTCGAGGTGATCGGTAATTTCGTGCGCAACCATATGTCGGAAGGACCTTTGAAGGATCTTCTCGTGGATGGTATCATCGGTGGCGTGGGAGGTGTTATCGTGTTCCTGCCGAATATCTTGATTCTGTATATGTTCATATCGTTCATGGAAGACTCCGGATATATGGCACGTGCGGCTTTTATCATGGATAAGATCATGCATAAGATGGGACTGCATGGAAAGTCGTTCATCCCTTTAGTGATGGGATTCGGTTGTAATGTTCCTGCTATCATGGCCTCCCGTACGATAGAGAGCCGTAATAGCCGGATGATAACGATGTTGGTAAATCCGTTGATGAGCTGTAGCGCCCGCCTGCCGGTTTATGTATTGCTGACCGGGGCGTTTTTCCCGAAGAACGCCAGCTTTGTGTTATTAGCTTTATATGTATCCGGAATCTTGCTGGCAGTTATCATGGCCCGTCTTTTCAAACGCTTCCTGTTTAACGAGGAGGATGTTCCTTTCGTAATGGAACTCCCCCCCTACCGGATGCCTACCGGCAAATCCATCATGATCCATATGTGGGAGAAAGCGAAACAATACTTGCACAAGATGGGAGGTATCATCTTGGTCGCTTCTATCATCATCTGGTTCCTTGGGTATTTCCCCAGACATTCGGAGAGCGGAGATCAGTTTGATCGCCAGATAGCGGAGATCGAAAATACGGAGTTGGATTCTCAAGAAAAAACAGATACGATAGAGGAGTTAGAACGCTTGAAGGCAATCGACCACCAACAAAATTCGTATATCGGGCGTATCGGCCAGACGATTCAACCGATCTTGGCTCCTTTAGGATTCGATTGGAAAATGAGTGTAAGCCTACTTACCGGTATGGCGGCGAAAGAAGTTGTTGTCAGCACGTTAAGCGTATTATACACGGGGAATGCCGATGATGACAGCCAAGCCCTGTCGGAGCGTTTGAAGCAAGACCGTAACGCGGAAGGTAATTTGGTATTCACACCGCTCATAGCGATTAGCTTAATGCTTTTCGTCTTGATTTATTTTCCGTGCATAGCGACTATATCGGCTATTGTCAACGAGTCTGGCTCATGGAAATGGGGTATATTCGTTATCATTTATACTTGTGTCCTAGCATGGATCGTTTCTTTCATTGTTTATCAAACGGGAAATTTCTTTGTGGGTTTATTTTGCTAAGAACTTTCCTATGTTTTATTTAGTTATATATAGGAGGTAAATTTATAGGTATGTGGCAAGATATAGCAGTTTACGTTATTGGTATCTCGATTATCGGATATATCGCATATAAGGTTTATCGAATGTTCGCCGCCCCCAAATCCAAAGACCCTTGTTGCGGATGTAGTGGGTGTTCGTTAAAGAAAGAATTGATGAAATAGACAATGGGGTTGAGTCAAGCAAAGAATTGCAACACAGCCCCATAACTTATTTCCAACCAAAAGGTCTTTACCGACCTATGCAATGATAAATAAAACCGGCCTCCTCCAATTCTGCCTTATCATAGATATTACGTCCATCCAAGATTAAAGGCGTAGCCATTAATTTCTTAATAACAGACCAAGAAGGCATACGGAATTCTTTCCATTCAGTAACCAACAATAGTGCATCCGCATCTATCACAGCCTCATATATATCTTTAACATAAGAAATCACATCTTCAGGCAAACGTCTTTGAGCCTCAGGTATAGCCACTGGATCATAAGCCGAAACCAGACATCCGGCGTTTCTTAACTTTTCGATCAAAACCAATGAAGGAGCCTCTCGCATATCATCTGTCTCCGGCTTAAACGCCAACCCCCATAAAGCGATACGCTTGCCTTTAATATCCCCGTTAAAATGCTTCACCAACTTACGAAACAATATTGACTTCTGCTCTTCATTTACAGCCTCTACCGCTTCCAATATACGCATCTGATAACCACTATCGGCAGCGGTCTTCATAAGCGCCTTGACATCTTTCGGGAAACAAGAACCTCCATATCCGCAACCCGCATACAGAAAACGACTACCGATACGAGCATCCGTTCCAATCCCTTTACGCACCATATTTACGTCAGCACCGACAATCTCACACAAATTAGCGATATCATTCATAAAACTGATACGAGTCGCCAACATTGCGTTTGCCGCATATTTAGTCATTTCAGCGGAAGGAACATCCATAAAAATCACCCGGAAATTATTCAGTAAAAACGGACGATATAACTTTGACATCAATTTCTCGGCACGCTCGGATTCCACTCCTACAACTACACGGTCCGGACTCATAAAATCCTTTACCGCAGCCCCTTCCTTCAAGAACTCAGGGTTAGAAGCAATATCGAACTCTATATTTACATTCCGTTTAATTTGCTCATTTTTAATAGCTTGCTTTACCTTTTGGGCAGTACCAACAGGAACCGTGCTTTTAGTAACGACCAAAATATATTTATTCATATATCTTCCCACGGTCCGAGCAACCTCCAGCACATATTTCAAGTCCGCACTTCCATCCTCATCTGGAGGCGTCCCCACTGCGGAAAACAAGACTTCCACCTCATCCAGACATTCTTTTAACTCGGTAGTAAAATGCAAACGTCCCGCCTGCATATTACGAGCCACCAATTCATCCAAACCCGGCTCATAAATGGGAACGATGCCTTTCTTCAGATTATCGATCTTATTTTTATCCACATCTACACAAAACACCTCTGTACCCATTTCCGCAAAACACGTACCTGTTACCAAGCCTACATAGCCTGTTCCAACTATTGCTATTTTCATAATTCCCTTTGTTTCTCAAAATATCTTAAAAACGTATGCAAATGTACAATAATTCAGAGAAATCCGCTATCATAAATATACAAATTGAAAAAAATCATATATTCGTCTGTTTTTAAAGAAATAACTGTTAACTTTGTATTCGATTTCCCTTTAATAGAGGGAAATCTTACATTGTTAAACAAACGGAGAAATCAACAATAATAGATTCACCCGTCCGTTATTATTGCAGGTACAGTTTGACAGTAAAGAAAAATAAGGAAGAGAGCATGACTAAAGTTTGTTTCTTGGTATCATCATTATGCAACGAAGGCCCGGTTAATGTTATGTATAACATTATCCAATATATGGACTTCTCCAAGTTCAAGGTATCTATCATTACTTTCATACCAGAGAAAAAAACTACCCGAATTAAGGATTTCCAGAAGTATCCGCTTTCGATTCATCAATTGGCACCAGAAACGCCTCTTAATCCATTCGCTTTATTCACGGCACTAAAACAAGAGGTAAAATTGATTAATCCGGATATGCTTCATGCGCATTGTCCGCGTTCATTATATTTAATGTGCTTTTTACCTCGAAAGTATAAACGAATCTATACGATTCATATCTATCCGGGACTACAGCAGCAGATATTATATGGAAAATTTAAAGGAGATATCGTCAATCAACTAAACCATTTCTTCACCCGAAAAGTAGATCTCCCCATAGGTTGCTCTGAAAGTGTAGGAAAACTCTATAAAGAAAATAAAGGTTGGGACATCTCTTGCATACCCAATGGATCTTCGTTACCCATCTGGAATTGCGATCCGATTTATCGGCAAAAGCTAAGAAAAGATTTAGGACTAAAAGACGATATCCGATATTTTATTTTTATCGGGCGCTTCTCAGGAGAGAAGAATCCTGAACTATTAATACGTGCCTTTAAACAAATAGGGGCCAAGCAAGTGGGATTGATCATGCTCGGTGAGGGACCCTTATGGGAAGATTTAAAAAAAGAAGGTGATGACCGGATTCTTTTACCCGGTTTTAAAACGAATGTTTATGATTACTTAATCGCTTCCGATTATTATATTTCAGCCTCAGATGTCGAAGGATTGGCAAACACGCTGTTGGAGAGTATGACAGTAGGATTACCTATGTTACTTTCTGATATACCTTCACACCAAGAGGTGCTATCGAAGATGAGCGTCACGACAGGATATATTTTCAACAATAAAGACAGTAATAGTTTATTCGACAAAATAGAAAAAGTGCTCCTGTTAGATCGTACAGAAGTCGCACGAGAAGTACAAGACATATTCCAAAAGCATTATACAGCGAAGAAAATGTCTTTGTCTTATCAAAACGCATATACTAGTTTATGACACCTTATGTATCTATTATAACCATAACAAGGAATCATTTCAAATATATCATGGAGATACTAAATTCGTTGTTCACGACAGGAAGACCATCAGTCCCGCTCGAAGTCATCATCGTAGATAATTGCTCATCTGATGGTACGATTTACTTTTTAAAGAAGAATCGGTTTAAGGTAATAACCCGACCAACAAACTTAATAATGTTATAATAGGTGAAAAATACAATCTATCATCAACAAATAGAACATAAATTGCATCTATAAAATTAAAAACATAATAGGACAAAATGATAATGAAACCAGAAATATCGATTATAACAGTTGGCATGAATCACCTTTCATACGTGAAAGAGATGCTTGCGTCTTTGTATTCAGTAGGAAGTCCATCCGTTTCATTCGAGGTTATTTTTGTTGATAATTGTTCTACTGACGGAACCGCCGATTATATCCGGAACAATTATCCTACCATAAAACTCATTGAGAATCAAAAGAAATATGGTTTTGCCCGAAATAATAATATTGGAGCAAAACATGCTATAGGGAATTATATACTTATATTAAACCCAGACATCATATTAACGCAAGGAGCGATCGACAAATTATACAACTATGCGATAAAACATCCTTCATGTGGAATTGTCGCACCCAAGTTACAAAACCGGGACTGCTCATTGCAATATTCTGCACGTAGATTTCCTTCAATTAAGATTTTGCTAAATCGGGCTCTTACCAAAGGAAATGATAAGTCCGGCAATAAAAATGTTCAAACCTATTTACTGAAGAACCTTCCTATGGACACTCCTACAGAGGTCGATTGGTGTATGGGAGCAGCGTTTTTGATCTCTCACACATTCTACAATGAACTAAAAGGATTTGACGAGAAATTCTTCTTGTATGTAGAAGATATGGATATTTGCTATCGTTGTTGGAAAAAGAATAAGAAGGTAGTCTATTACCCTTTATCCAAAATGACGCATGTTCACCAAAGAAGTAGTCAGCGTCTTAATAAGAAAACGTTAATTCATTTGAAAAGTTTCTTTTATTTCTTTAGGAAAAACAGATTTAAGATCAAATCTGAGGCTCAGCACCTCACAAGTGCACCTCAAAGAGAAAAAGAAACATTTCAGTTACAACCAAAGGTCGTTCCTAGCAAATAAAAAAGATGATACAAGAATTCATAAACAAGCAATTTTATAACTTATTTATTTTCACGTTCATATTTGGATTGGTCCTTTATGGAACGATCGGATTTGATAGTATAGATGAGATATGTGCTTGCATCTTGCTTATCTTATTTATTTTCGCAACATTCAAGACACCGGATTGGGCTATAAATAAGTCATTTCTAGCGGTAAGCTCTGTTTTCATATTTTATACGATTTATTCGTTTTATATACATAGTAACTCTGCGAAAGGAATCATCTCAGACATGATTATCCAATTTAAACCCTATTTAGCTTTTTTCGCAGTTTATTATCTCTGTCCTGTATTTAGTTCGAAACAGAAAGATTTGATAAAGAAAATCATTCTTATTATATCCTTTTTCATGTTTCTTATAGGATGTGCGTCTCTAGTCTATCCACTCGCCTTCAGAGTAACTGTTGGGCATGTCGCTTATTTCGCCGCTATCATAACCGCATCCTCCCTGCTTTATTATTATTGTAGCGAAGGTGCTAAAATTGATAAGATGATCTTTATCCTTATTTTAGCGATTGGATTATTCTCGGCTCGTTCAAAGTTCTATGGATTTTTTATCATATCTCTGGTCACCGTGATATTCTTCGGGAACATAAGTCGTCTGAAGCTCAATTTCAAGACAATAGCGATAGCCGTATTAAGTCTTGCCGCAATGGTTTTAGCTAGCTGGAAAAAAATGGTCATGTACTTTGGTGTGGGTAAATCCTTGGACAGTGTTCCCGAGGAATTCATGGCCCGTGCCATGCTATACGTCACATCTTTCGAGATTTTCAAGGACTTTTTCCCATTTGGGTCGGGCTTCGCTAGTTTTGCCTCCCACTCCTCTGGCGTTTATTATTCGCCTCTATACGCAAAATACGGTATCGAGAATGTAAAAGGGATCAGTAAAAACAATTATAGTTATATAGCGGACACCTATTATCCCTGTTTAGCTCAATTTGGGATAATAGGCGTATTCTTATATATACTATTTTTCGCCTATATCATACGGAAAGCCTACAAACTATTTCTCTCTACGCAAAAGGAGAAATATTTTATTATACCTTTTCTTATCATCGGGTATCTATTGATTGAGAATATCGCAGATGCCACGTTTACCGGACATCGGGGTTTCTTTATAATGATGTTGTTAGGGCTTGTAATGTCTGAGCAAAAGCACCAATTGTTGGCTAATAAATCAACCTCTCAAAAACAACCCGAATAATACATGGCAAGCAAAACAGTAAACGGTCTTTTTTGGAGTAGCATGGAAAGGCTTTCGGTACAGGGAGCTCAATTCGTGTTAAGTCTTTTCATCGCTCGTATCTTGTCGCCTTCCGACTATGGACTTGTCGCCATGCTTGGTATTTTCATGGCGGTAGCTCAAACGTTCGTTGATAGTGGCTTCTCGAACGCTCTTATCCAGAAACAGGGAAGAACAGATGTAGACTATTCGACGGTATTCTTTTTCAATATATTTATCGGGATAGCCATGTACCTTCTCCTTTTCTCCACCGCTCCATTCATAGCCTCATTCTACAGCCAGCCTCAACTAGAAACCATCATAAAATTCGTAGGATTAAACTTAATCTTGACCTCATTCTGCGCCGTACAACGAGCACAACTGACCATTTCCCTCGATTTCAAAAAGCAAGCTATCATCTCATTCAGCACAGTAGCTATAAGTGGAGGAATAGGTATATGGCTGGCTTATCATGGTTATGCTGTATGGACACTGGTCATCCAAAGTTTACTCACGAATTTATTAGCTTTGATATTACTTTGGGGAAGTACCCGGTGGATTCCTCGCCTATGTTTCTCCAAAGAGTCTTTCAAGGAATTGTTCGGATTCGGATCTAAATTACTTGCCGGAGGATTGCTTCATACGATATATCTGAATCTATACTCATTGGTAATTGGTAAATATTTTTCATCCGCTGATCTGGGAAACTTCAACAGGGCTACTTCTCTTGCCCAATACGTTTCCGTTAATATAACAAGCATCATCACACGGGTCACTTATCCGATAGAATGCCAAATACAGCATGATAACGAGGAACTGCAACGAAAGTTCTTCATGTTCATCCGTATGACAGCCTTCATCATATTCCCGTTGATGATCGGCTTATGTGTACTGGCTGATCCATTAATTCGTGTTATCTTGACAGATAAGTGGGTACATACCATACCATATTTACAAATATTAAGTATCGCTTATATGTGGGACCCGATCTCACGCCTGAACTGGGATCTGCTCAACGTAAAACGGAGAAGTGATTATTCCCTGCGATCCGAGATCATAAAAAAGCTCATTGCGGTTACTATCTTAGTCATTACCATTCCATTTGGGATCACCATCATGTGCGCCGGTATCGCTGCTTATGCCTTATGTGACATCTATGTATTGACAAGATTCACTAAAAGACTTTTACCCGATGTTTACCTGCGAAAAGAGCTTAAGGCTTTATGTCCTATACTCTTGTTATCCATATCGATGGGACTAATCATATACATTTGCGTAAGTTTTATCCCTATCTTATTATTTAAACTCATTGTCGGTATAATTATAGGTATCTGCTATTATCTAACTCTATCCTATTTGCTTAAATGGGAAGAGATAGATTTCATTCTCTCGTTGATCCTAAAAAAACATAGACAGTAGAAACACAGTAATAACTTGAATAAAAAACACATCCTATGGATATTGTATGTTGCACAGACAATAATTATGTCATACCCTGTGGTGTATTAGTAACCTCTATTTGTGTGAATAACCCGAAAGAGGAGATTACGGTACATATCTTGACAGAGGAAATATCCCCTGAAAACCAAGAGGTATTGAAAAAGGTCGTAGCCAAATATGGCCAGCAAATCCAGTTCTATACTGTAGATAAAAAGGTTTTCGCCAACTGCCCGATAAGTAGACATATCACGTTAGCGACCTATTTTAGACTTATCATGACGGATATACTTCCCAAAAGCGTTGAGAAGGTCCTTTATCTCGACTGTGATGTTGTCGTCCGCCACTCACTACGCTCATTATGGGATACGGATATAAAAAGCTATGCCGCCGGAGTAATCCCTGACATGTCAATAGATGACATACGTATTTACAACCGGCTCCAATATTCCCCATCTCTTGGCTATTTCAACGCTGGGGTATTATTGGTCAACCTAAGATATTGGCGAGAAAATAATCTTTCAGAAAGCTTTTTCGAGATAATCAACAAATACCCTGAGAGACTTAGATACCATGATCAAGATGTATTGAATATAGTATTAAAAGAGATCAAGCTAACCCTGCCCATGAAGTACAATGTACAGCACGGATATTTTTTCAAGGACCCGTTGATTAGCCGAACTTACCGGGATGAAAGAGAGCAAGCTATCACTGACCCCGTTATCTTGCATTACAGCGGCAGCAAACCTTGGTTTATCGAATTTGAGCCTCCTTTCAAAAAAGATTTCGCTTTCTATTTAGACACATCCGGTTTGGACAAAAGCTTTATTAGGCATATCCCCATGAAGGCACGCATTAAGGCAAGATTCCGTTCGTTACTAGAAAAATTGGGGCTTATCGCTCCCAAGGATAGCCTATTCTAACTTACTTTTATCCACGCGTTCCACGTTTGTAATAATCTGTTCATGTCCAAATTATTACAAACGTGGATTATAATAGAAAAGAAAAAAATGAACATACATTTAAAAATCATCAATACGAGCTCATCCGATATTTAATGGTGATACGTATAAACCCAATCTATCAAGCCTCATTAAAGTGAACAACTTACGACTTGTCTAACCGTAGGCTTACGGCTATACCTAGTGCTACGCTTACGGCTTGTATAGTAAATAACTTACGGTTTGAATAATAGATAACGAATCGCTAAAGCTCTCATCTGAACAGCACCAGACTCCTAGCCAATATATAAAATTGGCAGGATCAACAAGCACATTTTACCTCAATATAGGTAATGTCCTCCCCCTTTCATACGACGAAGATGAGACTAAATTGGTGAAGCCTGTTTCATCAACAAAGTTAACTAGCTGGAATGCCTAAGTAAGTTAACTTACTTTGCCGATGAAGCCAACTTACTTTGTAACTACGGATATCCAAAAGAAAAAAGCCCTAAAACCACACATTCAATACGGATTATTTCATATGATCAAATTGGTCAACTTCACACAAAATATTTCTCCGGACATGATCATCCCACACGCTCAAACTTTCAACAACTATGCAGAATGACATATTCCACGGCAAACTGCCGCTTACTAGTTATCTAGCAAGCAGGAAAAATCCAAAACACTGATTTTGCCTAGTACCGCTTTATCTAGTAAGAGAAGGATTTTATGAGAAATGAAGTTTAATAAACAAGTTTCATAAAAATACCTACTATAATTTAAACCATATTTTTTCCGTATGATGAAATTGTGAATAAAATGTGAATAACCATATAAGTTCATATTTTCTACTTTTTTCTATATTTGTAACAATATTAATATTGGAGACCCTATCAATAGTTAAGAGACTATCGACTTTCAAATATCAACCTTAGTTGATTATATCGCAAAAAAGATGTTTAACCTATTAAATCCATAATTTCCCAAAGAATTAACACAAAAAGAATCATGCACAATTCATGTATTTCCATGCACTTGTTCATTTATAGTGGTGTAAAAACCACAAAGAAGCTCATTTAAATTGATTATATATCAATTTAGCAAGAAAAAAATCAATTATTTAATTCACAATATCATGAAAAAAACATTATCCATATTTCTATTGCTATCAATAAAAATAGCAGTATTTTCCCAAACTAGCATCCTAGAAGACAACCTAATGAAAGATGCTGAAGTTGCTTTTCTACAAATAAATCCAACTATCGGTGGGGATGTCACTATTGAGTCAACAAAAACAGAATTAAAAGGAGAGAATATCTACAAGACATTTACAATAAATAGTTCTAAAAATGGAGACTACTACTTAAACGCTTGGATTATGGTACCTTTAACTCCAGAAGGATATCCTGAATATAAAGTAGAGGTTAATAGTATTGTTGTAAATTCAACATTAAAACCATCTAAAAACAATTGGCAATCAGTGGGACTCACAGATAAAAAAGGAAAAGCTTCTACGCTAACACTTGAAAAAGGAGTCAATACAATCTCTATAATCGCAAAAAATCCAGAGATACCAAGTGTAGAATTTGTGCGTTTATCAACAAATCCGATAAAAGCAGAAATATCAGACAATAATTACCAAGATTATGTCGCACAAATAAAATCTCAACCTGCAATAGTTGCGAGTTCACAAGATTTGCTCAACATAGCAGATAGCTCTTATATACAGACAAGGGGTACAGGAGGACAAGAGTATACTTATGGACTAAATATGCCTCTGCAATACACTACTTTTAAATCTTTTAATTTACAAGCTGGGCAATATTATACATTTTCTGCAACCGCATCCAATATCAATTATGAATTTGTTATTGAAGTATTTAATGCTCAAACGCCCAACGCATACTCATGGTCTCTATACGGCAAAGGAAATGCTACGATCCAAGTGCAAACACCCGTATCTGGTATATATTATGTCAGAATCCGTGCATATAACCAACTAACTACAGGTTCTGTAACTCTTAAGGCAGTCAACAATCAGTATACTTACACTAATTGCCCTGTCGGAGGTAATGCTCTAACCGTAAACGGAAGCATATCCGGCCCTAGGAATTTTTTTACTTGTAATGTAACTGCGGGTACTATTGCATGTATTTGGGTGGAAGAAGGTACAGCTGTTCCCGGCAAAATTACAGGCTATAACATGGGCTATACGGCTCCTTCTGATTACAACTGGGCTGGAGGTTCTAAATGTTATCTTAATGGAAGCGCATTCCGCGCAGGTCTGATATCCTCTTATAGTTCATTTAGTGGCAATGCAAAATGCGATGTATATATAAATCTTCCACAGAGTGATGTAACTTCAGTCTTTCCATATTTAAAGACTGGTGATGCTATACGTACAGCACCAGCAACTCAAGTTTATAATTGTATTGCTTGGACCATTGATAGAACTGATGATTGGATATGGCCCATAAGTGTCTATTCATCATACTATAAAGCAGGGGATCCTCTTGCTTCCTTTGATGCTTTATATGCACAATATAATTACACTCGCCAAGGCTCCTCTGTAGAAAAGGGAGTAGTTGCATTATGGGGTACAAGCTCAACTAATTTTACTCATGGATCAATTAAAAATAATGCTAATTCAATTTATCCTCATGGTTATGATTGGGAAAGTAAACCGGGAGCATTAATGCGAACTTTCCATCCTAAGCTCTCAATCAGAGGAGAGGATTATGGAGCCATTCAACATTATTATATACCAATTCCAAACAAAAGTAGAAACACGGTTATAAAGAATAAAATGGAAAAAGCAACTTTGTCCATAATAGAACAGAATAATATTTCTTTATTAAAAGCATCTATGCCAGCACAAATCCAACAAAAATTTAACGATTTATACAATAATTGGGAATTAACATGGAGTAATCCAATCATTGCTACACACAGTGATCCTAGGAAATATGCAGAATCTCAAGAATACTCAACCTTATTAGATCTATGTAAACAAATAGGAGAATCATCAATACTTCTAATTACAGAAAAACTATCTAATGGTGACCTCTTTGCTATAAATTTATTAGAAGACTTAACTTTATCTGAAGAGCAGAACAAATCTCTTTTAATTAAAGTCAAAGAATCAGCTAACAAATTTGCAAAAACAAACAATTATTATCCTAGCAGCATATATTCTAACGCATTAAATTACGCTAAGGAGCTTTTAAAAAGAGATGATCAAAAAATAAAATCCTCTATAAATAGCATCAAAAGCAAAGAATTAAACATTTCATCTAATTTGGATATTTCTATAAAAAACAATACTCTTATCATTACATCAAAAACAATAAAACCATCAAAAATAGATATTAATATTGTTGATATAAATGGCATAGAATTGCTAAAGGATAGCAGAAATAATATATCTTTTGATCAAAAGATAATCATCAATTTATCTTTCCTAAAAGACGGATTATATTTTATCAACACAAAGCAAGAGAATAATTATATTTCTAAAAAAATTCAGATCAATAAGAATTAAAGTTATCGATTAATTTTACATTTACAAACAATGGCTATAGTTACATATACAATCTATAGCCATTGTATATAGAAAATTTGCTCAACAAATTCATTTTTATATCCAAGTATTTATCAGCCTTTTTACACACATCATACAGCATCTTTGCAAAAAGACATCAGAGCATAATTGGGTATTAATTAACACAGCTACGCAAAAGAACAAATATACAAGCAACATGACTTATACTCTTAAAAATTTAAATTTTGTATTTTAATACAAAGATCAAAGCAGCATCCTAACACACCATAACTGAATTAAATTCAAAACCAACCCTCAAAACACAGTTAATATTACTCAACTTAAAATCATTAGTTCAAACTAAATAGATTTTTATACTCTTTATATTAAAATATTTCATTTTGAAAAGAAAAAAAGTAATAAAAGAAATTACCACCTTTTTGACAACAACAAATAAAGTCCCTTTACTATTTTATTTATAATTGAAAACATCATATTTCAGTTCATAACAACGGATAGAGCCCGGTTGATAACAGCAAACCAAGAAACTATTTGGTAAAGTAAGAACATCTCCGTAGCCGACATCAAAATTATCGCTTTCAAAAAGACTAGCAGGATTACTAGCCAACTTCCCATCTTTAAGAAGTACCGTATCAAAACTATATTTACCACGATTGGAGTCCTTAACATTCCGGTAAGTTAGTATAAAAGCATCCTTATAAGGAGTTAAAGAAGGAGCATGCCCTTCTATCGGTAAAAAACTCCATGTCCAAGTCACCCCCAAATCCTCACTAACTCCAATCTCAAGACGATTGTCTCCATTCTCTGACTGTTGACGACCCACGACGTACATTTTCCCATCATAATACCCCAGCGAGGCCTCATTAATACGTCCACATTCTATTTGATTTGTCCACAGACGCTCATCTAACCAAGATACAACCTCCCAACTCCTCCCAAAGTCTTCCGATTTTTCCAACCATGTAACAGCCCAACGATTATAACATACCGCATAAATTACATCATCTATTATAACCATATTCCCACGGGCTGCCGCAAATGTCTCGTCTTTTGGAAAAGGAAATAAAACAGGCGATCCATAGAAAATACCCCAATTCTCCGAACAAATGCTTTTCACAATGGATTCCGTCTCCGATTCTCTTTCAAAGAAACGGCAAAGTATACCGTTATTAGGTAATACTAAAAGCTGAGGATCCCTCACGTCATGCCCTTTAACTGGAGCAAATATAACCTTCCTGTTAACCCATGTTTTTCCTTTATCGAAACTCTCCATCTGTATTAACTTACTATCAAAACTAACGTGGCTCGAACCTTCTCTATAAACCACGATAATCTTACTTCGATCCTTATTCCCCGCAATGGCAGGAAAAGCCAAATGTAGGCTACTATCGTCAATAGACGTACTACGAAGCAAATTTGGGTTATATATTTCCTTTAGCTCATCATCACCACAAGCCATAAAAGGAAATAAAAATACCATAATAAATAAAAGTAGATGGTGTTTCATAAAGCATATATTTTAACTTTAGTTAATCATCTGATAAATACTCCCGCTTGAAAGGTTCTCCTTTTTTTATATCACATTTCACCTTTTTGCCCAATATATCCGGTAAATACTTAGGCGATAGACCATCAGAGGGTCTAACAGAACGAACATTTTCTTCTGTTACTGTATCACCAGCATACATATCTTGAGCGACAAATAAGGAACGGGCAAATTTCCTGTTATTCCTCACCTTTTCAGTTAACTCATAGGTTGGCTTTCCCAATGCCATCTCGACTTCTCTTACACATCGAACCATTTCGGAGAACTCCTCCTTATTCATAGAAAAAGCCGCATCCGGTCCACCTATACCCCGATCCAAAATAAAATGCTTCTCGAGAATTCGAGCACCCAACGCAACCGAGGCTACCGCCACCGAACTAGACATCGTATGATCTGAAAGCCCTACAGGAAGTTTGAAACGCTTTCTCATATCAGGAATCGTCCTCAAGTTCGCAAGCGCCACAGGAGCCGGATAAGAAGATGTACATTTCAATAAGGCAATCTGATCATTACCGACTCTTTTGCAAGCGGCTATCGCCCCCTCAATATCCTCATAAGTAGCTATTCCCGTTGATATTATGACTGGTTTCATCTTTGAGGCCACATACTCGATCAAAGGAATATCCGTAATCTCAAAGCTAGCGATCTTATATGCCGGAACATCCATAGCCTCCAAGAAATCCACAGATGTTTTGTCAAATGGAGATGAGAAACAAATCAGACCTTCCTCTTCCGCAATACGTTTTAATTCAGGTTGCCATTTCCAAGGAGTAAAGGCGTTCTGATATAATTTATACAATGTGGTTCCATCCCATAAAGTATCTTGCTTTATTTGAAAATAAGCATTATCACAATCTAATGTAAGAGTATCCGCCGTATAGGTTTGCAATTTGATGGCATCCGCACCAGCAGCCTTGGCTGCTTTCACGGTCTCTACGGCGATGTTGAAATCATGATTATGATTCGCAGACATTTCCGCTATAATAAATACCCGATCGGAATCTTCCCGATCAAGACCAAAATATTCGAATAAATTAGTTTCCATACACATAACAATACTTCAACGCATGTTTATTATCACTAACACAATCCTTAAAACCAGCACGAATAAACGCATATCTTGAAGCCATATTCTCGGTTTTCACATATGCGTAAATCTTACTTATTTGCCTTTCACGCTCATGGAAATGCCTCAAAGCCTTTTCCAATAAGCAAAGAGCAAGTCCAAATCCTCTGTAGTTAGCTCCGATACTTATACTAATCACCGCACTGTTATTTTCCTCAATATCGAAACGGACTTGTCCAATTAATTTCTCTTTCTCGTAAAAGACAAATAGTCTTCTTGCTCTATTCTTTAAGGTCGCATAAAACCAATTTCTATGTTCATCCAATGATATAGCATGGGTCGAAAAAGAATTTTGCCGTACCATCCGATCATTCGTAAGCTCGAACAGAGGTAGTAAGTCTTCTTCTTTAGCCAATCTCATATCCATATTCATCTCATAAAACATCCGGGTTACAGCTTTCATAATCCGATGAGCCCCTTTTCCATCGATTTGACTTATCCCCCGACAAAAAATCTCCCGCCGATATTCGGAGTTCTCAAATTTTAACATAATCTTATCCAGATCATCTATATGCCAATCTTTTGTGGCATCAATAAATTCATCGACAAAGCCAATATTCTTCCACCCCGCAATATTGTTACCTTGGTTTTCAGCCACCTTAAAGATAACGGATGGCAGACCTGTTATCGCCAATTCGTTTATCGTCTGTCCAGCCGCAGAGATCGCAAGATCCGCAGCTAACATCAAATCTCTCATCACTTCAGCCTCTACATTACGGTATATAACCGTATTATCATCCGCCATCCTCTCTATTTCTGCCTTATGAGAAAATGCAGGCCCTAAGATAACGATTTTCCTCAAATTAGCATAGCAATTCGTCAACTTCTCCAAAATTTTTGGCGTTAGATTTAAAGGATCACTACCTCCGAAAGTAATTAGGACAGTCTTTATTTTCTCCCGGATTTCTCTATGACCACATAAGTTTTTAAATGCCTCACGTAAAATCACATAATCCTTTCCTAACAAATAACGTTGTCCAAGATTCCGTTTATAGGGAATCAATTCCGCACCGACTGTCCCATTTATGATGATTCCCTCCGGATATTCCAAACGATTAAAATCATCTAAATAAGCAGCAACCTTTACCCGCTGTCTTATTTCGGTATAAAGTCCTTTTCCTGCCAAATAGGAATCAATAACTATTATGTCATCTTGAGATAGATACTCAAGCAAACGTTCCGTGTTCTCCAACCAATTAAAGACAAACAGAGGATAAGATTGTACTAAATTTTTTACACTCTCATCCCCATTCACAATAAAGGTTACATTTGCGTTTCTCTCCCGAAATACTTGGGCAATAGCCGTACAACGGGAAATATGCCCATAGCCTGTGTGCGAATATCCCTCAGTTAAAATCAGAACTCTCATATCAACTCATATGAAGTAGTTTATATTTCATCTCCGCTAAAGCCCAATCTGTATCCGTATCAATATCTTGTACACGAAACTCATCCAGAACAATCGCCGTGCCATTCTCACTTAGCAATTTTTTATCTTTTAATAGAGAAGAGGTCTTTATCCAATAAAACGTACCACTATCATGATAGGCGGGGCGCAAATCTTGACTCCGGCTAAATCTATACTCTGGCCAATTCATGTTTAAATTTCCTTTTTCATCTATCGATAAAGAACGCAGTATCGGATATGAGAAAGCGACCACCGGACAGATAGAATCAAAGGTAGACATAACTAACTGATCATAAGCAGAACGAACATCCTCGGAAGAAATCAATGGGGCTGTTGGAAGCAAACAACAGATCAAGTCAAACTCATACCCTCTCCCTTTATAGGCATTGACAACCTCGACCAATACATCCGCCAATGTAGCATAGTCATTAGCATTTTCCGTAGAACGCAGAAAAGGGACAGAAGCCCCTTCTTGACGGGCTATCTCGGCGATTTCCACATCATCCGTCGAAACCATCACCTCCTCAAACAGTCCGGAACCAAGAGCGGCCTCTATTGAATATGCTATTATCGGTCTGCCCAAAAAAGGTTTTATATTTTTATGAGGAATCCGTTTACTACCTCCTCGTGCTGGTATTATTGCCAAACATTTCATTTTTTCGTTATTTTTATGATCTTAATTTAACCAAAATCTGATACAAGCTTATGCCCAAATCAGTCTGAAAATAAATAGCACGAAGCAATATACGAAGTTTCAATGGAACTTTTGTCTTGTAATAACTATTCTTCATGAAACAAGGAAATATCTCTTCCATCTCCCGCTTGATTTGATTCACATACTTTTTCTCAGGAGGATCAAACTGTGATATGGCGCCTAGAATTGAGTTTACATAAAAAAGCTCAGTAAATCGAAACTCTACTTCTTCCGGATATATCTCATAGATACCTAATCTACGCATATTATCCAAAAACATTTTAGAAGTCTTCAAACGGTCAAAAAAGCGATAGTTATTAATACTCCGAGTCGTAGAAATATTATTACAACGATAATAATAATAAGGATGGGTATCCTTCACGATCTTTCTCGCGCTCAAATATAGAGCAGTTACAATCGCATTATCTTCATAGAATAGCTCCTCAGGAAATTCTATTTTATTTCTGATAAAGACTTCTTTTTTGATTATATTAGTCCAAATCCGACATTCACCTTCAATAAAACGCTTATTTCTTTCATGTTCAGGCAATGAAAACCATTCAGGTTTACAGTTAATCCGTAAACGAATATCTTGTTCACTATAATACTGAAAATAGTCACCACATACCATTTCCGCATCATGCGTAACCGCTAATGTATAGAGATTTTCATACATGTCAAGAGAAACCCAATCATCGCTATCAACAAAACCAAGGAAAGGAGCCCTCGCTTTTTTTATCCCGACATTACGGGCTCCCCCTTGTTTTATATTGCGAGGTAAATCAATAACAACAATACGATTATCCTTTGCCTCATAATCCCGAAGTATATCTAATGATTTATCTGTAGAGCAATCGTTCACACAGATAATCTCAATATTATGCAATGTCTGGGAAATCAACGAATCCAAACATTTCCCAATGTATTTTTCCACATTAAATACTGGGATAACAATGCTAACCGCAGGAATATTTTGGTCCATCTCTCTATTTGTTTTTTAAGAAAGGAATTCTTTAATCTTCGCTATTACATATTCCTGCTCTTCATCAGTCAGTGTCGGATACATTGGCAGACTCAAACAATGCTTATAATATTCCTCCATCACAGGTTGATCTCCTTCTTTATTTCCTAACTGCCTATAATAAGGGGTCAGATGCAAAGGGACATAATGAACTTGCGCATAAATATTATTCTTATGCAAATAATCATATAATCCTAATCTGTCCTCCACTTGGATTATAAATAAATGATAGGCATGAAAGACCTGATCCGATACAAAAGGGAGTGAAACCCCCTTCAGATCGGAAAGACCTTCCCTATATCGCCGGGCAATCTCTTGCCGCCGTGCCAATCCCATATCGGCTCTTTTCAATTGTGATATTCCTAAAGCTGCCTGAAAATCAGTAATCCGATAATTATATCCAAGCTCTTGCATCTCATAATACCAGCCACCATGGTTCTCGCACAAAAGTGCCGGATCCTTGGTAATGCCGTGTGTACGGTATAGACAAAGTTTTTCATATAATTTCTTACTATTTGTCGTAGCCATCCCCCCCTCGCCAGTCGCAATATGTTTTACCGGATGAAACGAAAAAACACTAATATCCGCAAAGTTCCCATTGCCACATAGCTGCTTTTCACCTTTACTATCAATAAAATATCCACCCGGAGCATGACAAGCATCTTCTATAATCCATAAGCCGTACTCATCCGCCAATTGACGAAAGGCCTCCAAATTGGCTGGATAACCCGCAAAATCAACCAAAACAATTCCCTTATAAGTGCCTTTGGGAGATTGTGACAATAAACGGCTTAATTTCTTTATATCCATCAAATAGGTATCTTCCTCTACATCACAGAACACAACCTCACCTCCCCGAAAGCGAATACAATTAGCGCTAGCCGCAAAAGTCAAAGGAGTCACAATCACTTTATCACCCAGATTCACATCAAGTGCCGTAGCCGCTAAATGAAGACCCGCCGTAGCATTATTAACTGCTATAGCATATTTACAGCCGACATAAGAGGCAAAAGCCTCCTCAAATTCTTTTATTTTTGGCCCTTGAGTTAAATAATCCGACTTTAAGGCATCTATTACACATTGAATATCCTCATCCGTAATATGCTGACGTCCATAAGGAATAGGTTTAGTAATCATTTTATCTCAAAATTAGGATCTACATATTTCTTTATTTTTTCCCGCATAGACTCTACAGTCTCCCATTCCGTATTCGTATCAGAACTATAATGGAATCCCTCTGGAACCTTAACCGCATTATGATGATTTACATAGTCTTCATATTTATGATTAAACGCAACAGAGGGCAAGATCGCATAATAAGGACCTAGATCTATAGTATTCATGGCATCCGTGACCGTAATCATTTCCTCATGCAATTTTTCCCCGGGGCGTATACCGACCTCCACCAATGGAAGGTTAGGCGCAATAGCCTTCGCAACATCCACTATTCGATAAGATGGAATCTTAGGAATAAAAATCTCACCTCCTAAATGATGACCGATAGCGAACATGACCAAAGCAACTCCCGCTTCTAACGAAATATTGAAACGAGTCATCTTCATATTCGTAATAGGTAACTCTACCGCACCTGAATCTCTCCTGTTAATGAAAAAAGGAATAACAGAGCCCCTTGATCCCATAACATTGCCATAACGGACCACTGAAAACTTGATATCCCGCGGACCACTAATATTATTTGCGGCAACAAACAACTTATCAGAAGTCAGCTTTGTAGCCCCATATAAATTAATCGGAGCACAAGCCTTATCCGTAGATAAAGCCACAACATGCTTTACTTTTGTACGCAAGGCTGCATTAATCACATTTTGAGCTCCATGTACATTTGTCTTTATGCATTCATCCGGATTATATTCGGCCGTATCCACTTGCTTAATAGCCGCAGCATGAATAATTACATCTATGCCTTCGCAAGCACGTTCCAAACGTTCTCCATCCCGGACGTCTCCAATAAAGAAACGTAATTGAGGATACTTTGACGCAGGGTATTTTTGCTTCAGCTCAAACTGTTTCAACTCGTCACGTGAATAAATAACAATTCTTTTCACTTGAGGATAATCACGAAGGATTGTCTCCACGAATTTTTTACCAAAAGAACCTGTTCCTCCAGTAATTAAAACAGACTTTTCATTTAACATATTACTTCTATTTATATCTATTCTATAACTCCTTCGATTGTATATAAGAAGCTACAATATCATACTCTTCAAATGGTTGTCCCATATTTTTATTAATAATACGATCCTGAAACCAAATCACTGATGTACTATTTTCATGAAAAACAGAAAGTTTATTTCCATTATCCAACAAGATTAGAATTAAAAACTCAACCATTATGTTTGATTGTACTATTTTTAATCCATATTGATACAAATCCTCTGTCTTTTTTATATGAGGATGCAATTTCACATAAACATAATCAAAATCATTTTTCTCTTTATCCAGAGCTTTCAATATGTTTACATTAATTTGATGATTAGTTAAATAAATTCCAACCGATTTATTTTTCACAGATAAAAATTCTTCATATCCCGTAGAAAAATTCAAAAACAATGGTAATTCTTCCCTTAACCTCTTAACAAAGGGCTTCTGGAATGATTTCAAAGATTTTGAATATCCTGGGAACTGAGACCTATACAAATCCGGCAAATAAAGAAACTGCCCCGTAAGAAACTTTGAAAAACCAATATGGTCACCAACACCCGTAAGCTTATTTATTATATTCTTCAAGCCTTTTGAATTATCAAAACGATCTCTTCTGTAGCTTCCGAATCCTTCTTCAAACATATACATTCGTTTAAATCGGGATAGCTTAAAAAATATTCCATAAACAAAAGAAGCATCTACCTCTACGAACAACGTATTTACTGGGTGAAAAAACAAATATAAATCCAAATGAAACAAATCTTTGAAATATAATATATCATTCCATGTATCATCAAATGTCTTAACTTGATGAAAGAACAATTCCGCATCCCTAAAATGTCCTAAAATAATTAGAACCTTTTTTGAAGATGCATTTCCATATCCAATATTTCTTACATTAAAATATTGCAATGGCTTAGAACATATATATATATCAGTATCCATTATATCACGCCAGCTTGTTTCCTTGTTTTATCGTATTCTCTTTTTAGTTCTATAAGTTGCTCTTTACAGAATAAATATACGACAGGAACCACAATTGTCAATAAAAACACGGCGAGAGCAGCATATAGTTTACGAGGGGCCACGGGTGTACTCTTCACAAATGCCTCATCAACAATCAATGCCCTATTCATACTTTTATTTAATTTCAATAATGCCTCTTCTCGTTTTTGTAATAATATCAAATAAACACCTTGAGCAATCTCTTGATCACGCTTATAATTCATGAATTCTCGTTCTTGGGTTGGAACGTTACCCATTTTATCTAAAATAGCCTTCTCCTTTGCCTTGAGATCTTTCAAGGTCAAATTCAGGCTTTCTTGCGCATTCTTGATCGTAAGGGCAACACTCTTACGCATTTGATCTAATTGCTTATCCATCACAGTAAATAAAGGGTTGTCCTCTTTCGAGTTTTGCAACATTCGCTGACGATTTACCAACAACTCATTATAAGTAGTTATGGAACCGCCTTTCTCTCCTTCTTGGACATTCATCAATACGGGTACCAAATTATACTTATTAGCAGGATTTTGCACGAAGTCTTCCATAAATCTAATAGCATGCCCTTGAGCCTCCATCTCAACAATTTTCGTTTGGATCTCTTTCATTTGATCCACATAAAATTGCACATCGGCTGTCAAGTCAGTCATTTGGTTATTTTTCTTATAGATCTCTATAGATCGTTCAGCATTAGCTAAATCCGATATTACCTTATTGATTCGCTCATCCAAAAACTGTATTGTAGCACGAGCTTCTTTATTATTTATTGAATCGGCACGATTATTATATTCAAACATTAATGCGTTTAAAACGTCAATGCCTCGTTTTTTCTCATATTCCCTCAAAGTACATTCTATAACATTTGAATTATCTGAGTAAGTCTCAATTTCTATATCCTGCGCAAAATCATCTCCAACAAAACCAGCCGGCCTCATGGTTATATAAAGTTTCATGCTTTCTCCCAATTTATGGTTGGCTCCATAACTTAGGATAAACCGATTATTACCGAATTCAACGATCGCAGGTAATGAAGAAAACTCATAAGACCGCTTCTGACTTTTTGTCTTCCCTTCGATCTTTATTTTTCCCTCACGATCTTCACGGACATAAAACTCTATTGTTTCCTCTTGAGATTTCAATGTGCTAGAATCTGCAACCATCAGAAAAGGGGTATTCACATACTGTTTATATTTCCAAGTTAACGGTTCAACATACTCTGCATTTAAACCCAATTTTGAAACAACCTCATACCATAAAGTATGAGATTTTAACACCGCTAATTCATCATCAATAACAATACCCGCACTACCTCCTCCATTCAAACCAAAAGATTTCATCAAACCTGCCGCATCTCCCAAAGACATATTTCCTGAGGACATGGAAGTATCATCTTGAACTTTAAAACGAGCCATTACTTCGTAAGTTGTCGGATAATAAATCAAATATAATACAGCTGGTATTAGAGATATAACAAAAGTGCCTAGAAATAATCTCCAGTGCCTCAGATACCCTATTAGAATAGACTTTAAACTTATAGTCTCATTTCCTATATTTGTTGAATCCATAGCTAAACAATTACTTCTTAATATTAATAATCGTGATCACCATCGAAGAAATAACAGAAATCGCACTAATTATCGAGGAGAATACAGTTATATTATACTGTTTGCTTTGACTAAATCGAGAATTACGCTGCTTTGCCAAATTAGGCTCAACATAAATAACGTCATTTTGCCTTAAATAAAAATAGGGAGATGTAAATAGCGAAGGATCAGTTATATCCATACGAACAAATTCTTTTTGCCCATCATTATCTCTTATCAGCAAAATATTCTTCCTATTGGCTGTAATCGCCAAATCTCCAACATACCCAAACGCATCTAAAATAGAGATTCGATCATTCTTTATAGTAAAAGTACCGGGACGATTTACCTCTCCCATTACCGTAATTCTATAATTTGTAATCTGCACGTTAACCAATGGGTTTTCTATGTATTTTGACAATTTACTTTGTAACTCATCACACAGTTCTTGTTTTGATAAACCTGCGACATGAATCTTCCCTAATACTGGGAAATTTATATTACCATCCGAATCAACAAGATAAGTATACATTGATTGAGAGGCAGCGATAGGTAGGTCACCTTGCTGCGCATACGCAAAAACAGGGGGATTAAATGGCGTCGTCACGGACGGATCCGGAGCTGTAACAGATATCGCCAGTAAATCATCTTTACTGATACGAGACGTATAAGTTTGATTCATTTGGCTAATCTGTTCTGGAGTCAAAGTATCTACTCCTTGCAAATACACTACGTCTTTAGGTGCGGAACAAGCCCCTAGCAACAAGACAAACAATATCACTACTGATATTAATTTAATTCTCATAATCTTTGTTTTCTTCAAATAAGATGCAAATATACAATTTTTAGTTGAACTCAAAGGCATAAAGCACCCGTAAGTCCAAAGATACTTCTATAACGATGCAATTGTCTAGATATTGCTGCATGCTAAATCAAAATTATAGTTGTTTTTACCGCTTTTTCATGATTATTGCGTAAGTTTGTGACAAAACAAAAATATATGGTTGAGATAGGAAAATATAACACGCTGAAAATAGTGAAAGACCTTGACTTCGGGGTTTATCTGGATGGAGGTAACGGGGTGGAGATCTTGTTGCCGACTCGTTACGTACCTAAAAACGTGAAGCCCGGGGATGAGGTCGAGGTGTTTATTTATCATGATAATGAAGGGAGGTTGATCGCTACTACCGCACGTCCTCTGGCAACGGTCGGGGAGTTCCAGTTCATGGAGGTAAAAGACGTGAATAATGCCGGCGCATTTCTGGAATGGGGTATCATGAAAGATTTGCTCGTTCCTTTCAAGGAGCAGAAAATGCCGATGAGAGAGGGGAAATGGTACTTGGTCTATGTCCGGCTGGATCATGTGACAGGACGTATCATGGCATCTGCACGTATCGAGAAGTTCTTGAACAATACCCCTATCGATTACGAGCAGAATCAAGAGGTTCAGTTATTGGTAGCCGACGAGACGGATCTTGGCTATAAGGTGATCATCAATAACCAGCATTGGGGATTGATCTATTATAATGAGGTATTCCAGCGTCTTGAGAAAGGCGAGCATCTGAAAGGCTATATAAAAGAGGTACGTGAGGATGATAAGATAGATGTGAGCCTAACGCCGCAAGGCTACCAAAAGGTAGAGGGGATCGCCGGCGTCATTCTGGAAGCGATGAAAACACAAGGGGGATACATCCCGGTACACGACAAGAGCGATCCGGACGTGATCTATTCCTTATTCCGCTGTAGCAAGAAAGCTTTCAAACAAGCGATCGGGGCACTCTATAAGCAACATCTTATCACGCTGGAAGATGGCGGGATACGGCTCGTAAACGAGAAGTGACCCATTTATATAAAAAAGTCAATGGAATCCGTTACAGAATCCATTGACTTTTCTTTATAAATCCATTGAGTTAGCGAACGGATTCCATTGACTTTCTAATCCAACTTCAATACGGCCAGGAACGCTTTTTGCGGAACTTCTACCGTACCGATCTGCTTCATTCGTTTCTTTCCCTCTTTCTGTTTTTCCAGCAATTTACGCTTACGGGAGATATCGCCTCCATAACACTTCGCCGTCACGTCTTTACGGACAGCCTTGATCGTCTCACGAGCGATGATCTTTGCGCCTATCGCCGCTTGGATAGCGATATCGAATTGCTGGCGAGGGATCAACTCTTTCAGTTTCTCGCACATACGACGTCCGAAAGTAACGCTATTATCCACGTGCGTCAATGTAGACAAAGCGTCTACCGGCTCACCGTTCAACAGGATATCTAATTTAGCCAACTTACTGGGACGGAAATCATGTAAATGGTAATCGAAAGAAGCGTACCCTTTTGAAATACTCTTCAACTTATCATAAAAGTCGATTACGATCTCGCCCAACGGCAAGTCATAATGAATCTCGACACGATCACCAGAAATATATTCTTGCTTAAGCAGGACGCCACGCTTACCCAGACAGAGTGTCATGATCGGGCCGATATAGGTAGTGTTCGTGATCACGGAAGCACGGATAAACGGCTCGTCGATATGATCAATCAAGGTCGGGTCCGGCAAGCCTCCCGGATTATGTACCTCGATCTCCTCCCCTTTCTTTGTATGCACGATATAAGAAACGTTCGGTACAGTGGTTATCACATCCATATTGAACTCACGATCCAAACGCTCCTGAACAATCTCCATATGCAACAAGCCCAAGAAACCGCAACGGAACCCAAAACCCAGCGCGGCGGAACTCTCCGGCTGGAAAGTCAAGGAAGCGTCGTTCAACTGTAATTTCTCCAATGACGCACGAAGGTTCTCGAAATCCTCGCTATCGATTGGATAGACACCGGCGAAGACCATCGGCTTCACCTCCTCAAAACCGGCGATCGCGTCTTTAGCCGGGCGAGACACATGAGTGATCGTATCACCGACACGCACCTCCCGGGACGTCTTGATACCGGAAATGATATATCCTACGTCTCCCGTCCGTATCTCCTCACGGGGGCACATATCTAATTTCAATATACCTACCTCGTCGGCGTCATACTCTTTTCCTGTAGCGATAAACTTCACATGGTCACCTTTACGGATCACGCCGTTTACCACCTTGAAGTAAGCGATAATACCACGGAACGGATTAAAGACGGAGTCAAAAATCAAACACTGCAACGGGGCCTCCGGATCACCTTTCGGAGCCGGGACCTTCTCCACGATCGTATTCAAGATCTCGGTCACTCCCTCGCCTGTCTTTCCGCTCGCTCGTAAGATATCCTCGCGAGGGCAGCCCAACAGTTCCACGATCTGGTCTTCGACCTCCTCCGGCATGGCGCTAGGCAAGTCGATCTTGTTCATCACCGGAATAATCTCTAAGTCATTCTCTATCGCCATATACAGGTTAGAGATGGTTTGCGCCTGAATACCTTGGGCCGCGTCCACGATCAGCAACGCACCCTCGCAGGCGGCGATAGAGCGGGAAACCTCATACGAGAAGTCCACGTGCCCCGGAGTATCGATCAGGTTCAGTATATATTCTTCACCCTTATAATTATACTTCATCTGGATCGCATGGCTCTTGATCGTAATACCACGCTCACGCTCTAAATCCATGTCGTCAAGGACTTGAGCTTGCATGTCTTTACCTTCTACTGTCTTGGTATACTCAAGCAAACGGTCTGCCAAGGTACTTTTCCCATGGTCAATATGAGCAATAATACAGAAATTGCGGATATTCTTCATCTGCTAAATTTATTTTTAGGTACGCGAAGATAGGAAATTTAGCCTAAATACTATACTTTTGGCATACCATTTGTTGTTAATAGTATATGACAATACAAGAAATAAATAAAGCATACAACCGAATTATCGGTTCATTAGACGAAAAGGAGCTAAAGAATGCGTTCGATTTTCTCCAAGGTTTAATAGCGGGAATACGTGAGTACTCATTCCAAGACAGGTTGAACGAGCTACAAGATACTTATAAATATATGTTGCGATACCGGATCGAGGGGGCTAAAGATCCGATGCAAGACCAGATATACAACAACTTGATCGCATCCAGCTATGAGTTCGCGGATATAGTGAAGCACAAGGCCTTATCGGTAGATTCGCCTCTCTCCTATTATAGCCGTAGGCGAATGATGCAAAAGGAGCTTACCAACTATGACCAGCTCCACAAGGTCTTGAGAAACGCCTCTCTGGTGAAGATAGAGACTCCGACCGGAACCATCACGGAGCAGCAGCAAATCGAATCCGCCACGATCCTATTATTCAATAAGATCTGGACCTCGAATCCTCTCAATAAGGAAGAAATAGCCTCCATCAGGAACCTATTGAATGACCAAGAGTTGCCTTTTATCATCGGTAGCCAAATCGTATCGGCATTAATGTTGGGATTGCAAGTCGCTTTCGATAAGGAGAAACTGCTATTATTATTCGATGCGGCCAATATCCAAGAAGACGAGATTCGTTACCGCGCGTTGATCGGGATTCTCCTGACGCTCTATACCTATAGGAAACGTACGGCGCTATATCCGCAGATAGCGGATCGACTAGCGGCTTTATCCGAGGGATTTCCTAATTTCACGAAAGCGATCCGAACGATTACCCTTCGTTTTATCCTAGCCCGTGAGACAGAGAAGATCACCCGTAAGCTACAAGACGAGATCATTCCGGAGATGATCAAGCTAGGCCCTAAAATCAGTCAAAAGATAAACTTAAAGGATATCAATCCGGAACTTCTCGGAAACGAGATGAATCCGGAGTGGCAGAATATGTTATCGAACAGTTCCTTAGGGAAGAAAATGGAGGAGTTCAGCGAACTGCAACAAGAAGGCGCGGACGTAATGCACTCTACTTTCGTGCACCTAAAGCATTTCCCCTTTTTCCGGGAACTGGGTAACTGGTTCATGCCATTCACGACCGAGCATTCCGCTTTTGGCAATCAGTTGAGCAAGAATCAAACGGAAAAGGACATGCTAGATTCCATGACTCTTGCGGCATTCATGTGTAATTCCGATAAATACTCCTTATATTTCAGTATGATGCAATTGCCGGATCAAGCCCGTCAAATGATGATGGGACAATTTGGCAGCCAAGCCTCCGAGATGATTCAGCAAACGAAGGAGGAATTGATCAGTAAACGGGGAAAACTGGAAATCATATCCGGACAGTACATACAGGACTTGTATCGTTTCTTCAAACTTTATCCGGGACATCTGGATTTTGATGACATATTTACATCTGCGCTAGACTTTCATAACCTGCCAATTTTGCAGCCTTACGTCAGTGATGAGGAAAGTTTGACAACTATAGCGGAGTATTATCTCCGGAAGAATTACTTCCTCGATGCGCTCACGATCTACAATCGCTTATCCGATGCAAATCAAGAAAGTGATATCTTATTCCAGAAAATCGGTTACTGCAAACAAATGAATGGCGATATACAAGGCGCCTTGGAGGCTTATTTACATGCGGATCTTATCAATCCGGACAGTAAATGGGTTATTCGCCGGATCGCCGGTTGTTACCGTACCTTAAAGCAACCGGAAGAAGCGTTGAAATACTATCATCGTTACGAGGCTTTCAATCCGGATGATTTATCGATCCAAATATGTATCGGCCACTGCCATCTTGAACTCAAGAATTATAATGAGGCGCTGAAATATTATTTCAAGGTAGATTATCTGGACAATAAAAGCACGAAGGCTTGGCGTCCGATCGCTTGGTGTTCTTTCTTGACCGGTAAATACGATCAGGCCCGTAATTATTACAAAAAGATCATGGATAATCAACCCAACACCCAAGATTTCTTGAATGCGGGACATACGGAATGGGCATTACAGAATATAAAGGGAGCGCTTGCTTTTTATAAAAAAGCCGTGGAGAAAGAGTCCGGTGATTTCTCGAAGTTCCAAGAGCAGTTCAATCAAGATATCCCCGATCTTCTTGTAGCGGGAATCGAGGAGGCGGAAGTGCCGTTGATGATGGATCAACTCCGGTATTCCTTGAGCGATATATTCTAACTAGTCATCCAACAATTTGAGAAGACAAGAAAAAATATCGTATGAAAGAGATGATACTAAAGACAAAGCGACTCCTATTAAGGGAATTAAAACAAGATGATTTTGATGATATCTGTAAGCTTTTACAAGATCCGATTGTAATGTACGCTTACGAAGGAGCGTTCAGTAAAAAAGAGGTACAAGAATGGCTTGATAAGCAATTAAGGAGGTATCAAAACGATGGCTTTGGCTTATGGGGGATGATAGAGAAAGGCAGCGGAGAGCTTATCGGTCAGTGTGGTCTCACCTATCAAGAATTCAACGGTCAACAGGTTCCAGAGATCGGTTATTTGCTTAGGGCGGAATACTGGCATAAAGGTTATGCTACCGAGGCCGCCATAGCTTGTAAGGAATACGCCTTCAATATCCTTAACTTCGACAAAGTATACTCCATCATACGGGACACAAATATCCCCTCTCAAAAAGTAGCACTAAGAAACGATATGAGGGAAATCGCAAATTTCATAAAACATTATCGCAATATCGATATGCTTCATTTAGTATTCTGCGTGGATAAGTCATAGTTATCAAGCGGAAAGACTGGGATTCGAACCCAGGGAGCGGTTACCCGCTCACCGCATTTCGAGTGCGGCCCGTTCGACCACTCCGGCATCTTTCCTTGTGGTTGACGTGTACAAAAGTACATAAAATATAGTATCGTTATTCTCTTGAAAGGCTAAAATTACTTTATCAAATACAAAAAAGGGCATTCTTCACAGAACGCCCCTCTTTAAAACATATAACTAATACCTCTAAATTACTTGAAATAACGATTATATAAACCTTCAAATCCTTTGCCATGACGTGCCTCGTCTTTGCACATCTCATGTACGGTATCATGGATTGCGTCCAAATTCTGTTGTTTAGCCAATGTAGCGATACGTTTCTTGTCCTCGCATGCGCCAGCCTCAGCTTCCATACGCTTTTTCAAGTTAGTCTTCGTATCCCAAACTACGTCGCCAAGAAGCTCTGCGAACTTAGCAGCGTGCTCAGCCTCTTCCCAAGCGTAACGCTTGAATGCCTCAGCTACCTCAGGATAACCCTCACGGTCTGCTTGACGGCTCATGGCCAAATACATACCAACTTCGGTACATTCTCCCATAAAGTGAGCGTTCAGACCTTCCAAAATCACTGGGTCTACACCTTTAGCAACACCTAGTACATGTTCGTCAACGAACTGCAACGCACCTTCTGTCTCTACTAATTCCTTAAATTTGCTTTTCGGTTGTTTACATTGAGGGCAGAACTCAGGAGCCTCATCACCTTCGTGTACATAACCACATACTGTGCAAATCCATTTCTTTTTCATATATCGCAAAATTTTTATTGGTTGTATGGCACAAAATTAACTAAACTATCCGATACTACCATAATTCATCGATAGATTAATTCTATGTGTTAATCGATAAAAACTATGGAACTTATTTTTGACAGCGATTGTTTACTAAGTAAATATTTATTTATATGGATACATCAAAGATTATTAGTTTATTAGGAGACAAAAGTGATTATTATTTAAATCACGTATGTAAGACTATTGATAAATCGCTGCTTCATCTTCCATCACCCACTTGCGTGGACGATGTGTGGGGCAATTCAGATAGAAACATACAGACTCTCAATAGTCTGCAAACCTTGTTGGGGCACGGAAGATTAGCTAACACCGGATATGTTTCTATCCTCCCGGTAGATCAAGATATCGAGCATACCGCAGGGTCTTCCTTCGCTCCAAACCCCATTTATTTCGATCCGGAGAATATCGTAAAATTAGCGATCGAGGGTGGTTGCAACGCAGTCGCTTCTACGTTCGGCATACTAGGGTCAGTCGCACGAAAATATGCTCATAAGATTCCATTCTTGGTAAAACTAAATCATAATGAGCTTCTTACTTATCCGAATTCTTACAATCAAATCGTATTCGGTACGGTGAAGGAAGCATGGAATATGGGCGCCGTAGCTGTAGGGGCCACGATCTATTTCGGATCAGAGCAAAGCCGACGTCAGCTAGTCGAGATTGCCGACGCATTCGAGTATGCCCATGAACTAGGTATGGCGACCGTATTATGGTGCTATTTACGAAACAGCTCTTTTAAAAAGGATGGCATCGACTATTCCGCGGCAGCCGATTTGACCGGACAGGCTAATCACCTTGGTGTCACGATCAAGGCCGATATCATCAAGCAGAAGCTACCGGAGAACAACGGAGGTTTCACCGCTATCAATTTCGGGAAGATCGATCAAAAGATGTACACAGAGTTAACGACAGAACATCCGATCGACCTCTGCCGTTACCAAGTAGCCAATAATTATATGGGACGTGTCGGGCTTATCAACTCCGGCGGGGAATCTCATGGCGCCTCAGATCTTAAAGACGCTGTCGTCACTGCTGTCATAAACAAACGTGCGGGTGGCATGGGGCTGATTAGCGGAAGAAAGGCGTTCCAACGTCCGATGAAAGACGGCGTGGAGTTACTTCATTCAATTCAAGATATTTATTTGGATAAGGATATTACTATCGCTTAGTTTGTTATTGCGTTGAGAAAAGAAGGCCGTCCATCAAAGCTATATACTTTGGGGACGGCCTTCAAATTTTATTTCTTCAACCACATATCCAACCACTCAAAGAATGTGCGTTGCCATAGAACGCCATTCTGGGGCTTCAATACCCAATGGTTCTCATCCGGATAAATCAGCAACTCGGCCGGTACACCCCGAAGAACCGCGGCGTTAAACGCTGCCATTCCTTGATTAGCCAAGATCCGGTAATCCTTCTCTCCATGGATACAAAGGATAGGCGTATCCCATTTGTCCACGAACTTATGCGGGGAGTTCGCGAATGTACGCTGAGCCGTAGCGTTTTGCTTTTCCCAGTACGCTCCACCCATATCCCAATTGGCGAACCACATCTCTTCCGTTTCCAGATACTGCATTTCCATATTAAAGATACCATCGTGGGCGATAAACGCCTTGAAACGTTTATCATGATGACCTGCCAACCAATATACGGAGAATCCACCGAAGCTGGCGCCTACACACCCCAAGCGATCCTTATTTACATACGGTTCCTTGGCTACCTCGTCAATAGCGGTGAAATAGTCTTTCATGCATTGTCCGCCATAATCGCCACTGACAGCCTCATTCCATTCCAAGCCAAATCCGGGAAGCCCCCGACGGTTCGGTGCCACGATAATATAATCATTAGCCGCCATGATCTGGAAATTCCAGCGGTAAGACCAGAACTGGCTAACAGGGCTTTGCGGGCCACCCTCACAGAACAACAAGGTAGGATACTTCTTATTCGGATCGAACTGAGGCGGATAGATAACCCACGTTAGCATCTGCTTGCCATCTGTCGTCTTCATCCAACGCTCCTCCACCTTACCCATCGTAAGCTGGTCGTAAATATGCTTGTTCTCGAACGTAAGTTGAGTTACCGTATGATCCCCTGTCAAATCGATCGAATAGATCTCGTCTCCCATGCTCATGGAATGACGTTGAGCGATCAGCTTATCGCCCAGAAGAGCGACAGAGGCGTAATCGTACATACCTTCGGTCAGCGGGGTAATCTTATTGCCATTCGCCAAGTCTATCTGATAAACCTGCGACTCGCCATGCCAAACGCCCGTGAAATAGATACGCTCGCAATCAGCGCTCCAGCAATAAGAGTCCACGTTGGAGTCAAAATCCTTGCTTACGAATGTTTTCTCACCCGTCTCCAGATTCATTACCATCAAGCGATTTTGATCCGCCTCGTAACCATCCCGTTCCATACTTAACCAAGCGATGCTCTTTCCGTCCGGAGAATAGGTGGGATTCGTATCATATCCCTTGTTCTCTTCCGTTATATTGGTCGTTTGCTTCGTATTCAGATCATATACATAAATATCCGAATTCGTGGAGATCGCATATTCTTTACCCGTCTTTTTGCGGCTGGTATAGGCAATCTTGTCCGAGGTAGTGTTCCAAGCCAATTGCTCGATACCGCCAAACGGCTTCATCGGGCTCTCAAACAACTCGCCCTCCATCACATCCACAGGATTGCTGATCGATTCGCCATCGAAATCGGCGACAAAAGGATGCGGAACGGTAGTCACCCACTCATCCCAATGCTTGTACATTAAATCCGTAATGATAACACCTGTCGCCTTATCCAAATCCGGATATTTATCAGCGGTACTGTTCACGGTTTTCACTTGCGAGATAAACAAGACCTTTTTCTCATCGGGAGAGAAAGCGAAACCCTCGATATCCTTATCATAATCGGAAAGTCGCTTACGGTCCGTCCCATCCGGATTCATTTCCCAAAGCTGGCTGCTACCGCTCTCGTTACATAAGAAAGCGATCTTGGTTCCTCCTTTGATCCATACGGCCTCGTTCTCAGCGAATCCGGTTTTCGTGATTTGCTTATTATCCGATCCGTCCGCGTTCATCACGAAGACCTCACGGTTGCTCTTGTTTTCCGGTACACTATAGTACGCCACCGTATACACCACTCTTTTCCCGTCCGGAGATACGTTCATACCGCCGATACGTCCCATGGCCCACAAAGCCTCCGGGGTCATGCGGCCGTCTTTGATCCGGATGTCCGACTTCCCGATAAGGTTCTTATCGCCGGTCTCCTTCACGTTCACATCCGTAGCCGGATTGCAAGCACCTAACAGTAGGGATGTTGCCATAATCATTGTTCCGATAGATTTATTCATGCCGTTATAATATATTACAATTTGAGTGCGAAAGTACTAAATATAATTTATATCTTCGCGTTACTAATTATAAGAACTGAACAGTATGAATAAGATTTGGTTATTTGGAGCCGCTGTATGTATGGTATTAGCACTCGGCTCATGTAAACCTAAACAGAGCGCGTACAAGGCTGCTTACGAACAGGCCAAAGAAAAAGAGTCGACAGCTCCTGTTGAGGTTGTAGAACAAGAGGAAGAAGTTGTTGAGGTCGCTCCTGTCTCAAAACCCAGAACCTCTACGGCTACCACTCGTACGGAAAAAATCAACGCCGCTCAAGGTGAGGACGCCAGCCGTCTGAAACGTTATAGCGTCGTTGTCGGTAGTTTCAAGAACAAGACAAACGCTTACGCATTAAAAGAACGTATGCAGAATGATGGTTACAACGCAGTGTTGGGCGAGAACGAGCAAGGGATGTTGCGTGTGATCGTCGCTAGCTTCGACAATAAAGCGGACGCCGCCGATAGCCGTGACGCCATCAAGGCGAAATACGCTCCTAACTTCCAAGATGCTTGGTTATTGGAGAGAGCTTATTAATTGTAAGCTATCAGAAAAGATAAAAGCGGAAGGTCTCGTTAGCCTGTAAGAAGAATCTTGCAGGTTATCGAGACCATTCTATTTGAAGGAAACATAAGGACATAAAAATAGCCCGACTTCAACAGCCGAGCCACTTTTCACCAATCTAATCTAACTTAACCTAAAACAAAAACCATCTTTTTCTTTTTGCCTTTCTCTTCTTATATCCTAACAACCTTTTTACCTTAAAAACGTAATACCTATTCGAAATTGTATAAACTCAAAACATCTAAACACATATGATATAAACGAATTACTCTTCATAAACCGGCCACGCACCTTCTTTCGTACAAACGAAAGCCGCTGTCTTTACAGCGAAATGATGGGCCTCGCTTAAGGACTTCCCCTTTAAGAGCGAAATGATTAGAGCCCCCGAAAAAGCATCCCCCGCCCCGACCGTATCCGCCACCGTGACCTCCGGCGTGGGCAACGTAGAGATCTCCTCTCTCGTATAAATCGTACTATGGGAGCTCCCCGCAGTCAAGACAAACATCCGAAGGCCGTATTTCTCAATAAACCATAAAGCCACTTCCCTCTCAGTTCCATTCAAGCCGAATAAGTCCCGAAGAACGTTAAACTCCTCATCATTCACCTTCAACACATTCGCTAAGTACAAAGACTCCTCGATCAACTCCTTATCATAGTATCGCTGGCGAAGATTGATATCCAGCAAACGATAAGCGTCTTTCGGCGCAAACGACGAGATCGCTTGTATCGTCTCCCGGGACTGACGGGAACGCTGGGCTAATGTACCGAAACAAATAGCGTCCGCTTTCTCCGCCAAATCAATCGCATCGGATGTAGGCGATATATGATCCCAAGCCACTCGCTCATGAATCGTATAAGTAGGGATACCTTCTCGTAACTCTACCTGAACGGTTCCCGTCGGGTAAGGCACTTTCTCGATCAAATGCTGGATATGATTCTTATCCAACTCATCAACGATCTCTTTACCCAACTCATCATCTCCGACAGCGCTGATAGCATATCCCTCAGCACCTAGGCAAGACGCATGATAGACAAAATTAATCGGGGCCCCCCCAGCCTTTTTCCCGGAAGGAAGCATATCCCATAATAATTCTCCAATCCCAACGACAATTGGTTTACGTCTTGATTCAGTCACCTGTTCCATGGTCTTTCTATTAAAAACAACTTTCGTACTTATCGACACCGCAAAAGTATATCATCGTTATAAATACAACGATAACTATAGCTACAAGATAAATCACACAAGTTACATAAAAGATTTATTTTCAAGGGACAATAACAGACGTTACCCGTATGTAACATCTGTACAAGCAGCATCCTTACAAAGACTCTATAAACTCGGTTGGCGTTATATTATAAACCGCTTTAAAGCATTTGGAGAAATAGGCCGGCGAGCCGAATCCCGTGGCATAAGCAACCTCGCTAATCGTTCCGGATCGCTGCTTCAATAGGGCGGATGCCTTTTTCAAACGATAGTTACGCAAAAAGTCCGTAGGGGTAATCCCGGACAACTCCTTCACCTTTCGATATAAATGCACACGAGACAGGCCCAGTTTCTCACTGCCTTTCTCTATACTGAAATCGGGATCGCTATAATTCTCCTCTATCAAAGCGATAAACTTACGCATAAACAAATCATCCAGACTCTCTACCTTCCCTTTTGTCTCGATGGAAAGTCCCGCAGGCGATTGAGACTCTTTCAAGAAAACCTCTCGCAAACGATTACGTTCTTCCAACAATTTAATGATACGTAATTTCACGATCTCGATATTGAACGGTTTCTGGATATATTCATCCGCTCCCCCCTCAAATCCATACAAGCGTTGACTGTCATCCGAAAGAGCCGTAAGCAAGATTACCGGGATATGACTGAGGGCCATATCCGACTTAACCCGGCGGCAAAGCTCGAAGCCATTCATCTCCGGCATCATCACGTCACTGACGACCAGTGATACATTTTCCTTCAATAGAATATCCAAGGCCTTGGCACCATTCTCCGCTACAAGTACATTAAAATTCCCGGACAACTCATGCTGTAAATAAGCGCGAATATCCCAATCATCCTCAACGATCAAGATCATATAATCATATTTCTTATTCAACGTTTCTTGAACTTGGGATATATCCAAATGCGCTACACCAGAGGACGATTCTGTCGCATTCGACAGAAAGACACAAGATTCATCAAAATGAGATTTACCTTTCGGGATCTGAACGGTAAACACTGTCCGTTCGCCTTGCTCGCTTTCCACGTGGATCGAGCCTTTATGCATAAGGACAAATTCCCGTGTCAGATGCAGTCCGATACCCGTTCCCGGAGCATAGCTTTGCCCGCTTGTAAAAAAGCGCTCGAATACGGAGGCTAGGTTTTCCGGGGGAATACCCTCTCCATTATCTTCCACCGATAAGACAACCTCCGTCTCCTCCTCCCGCAAACGAATCGTAATCTTCCCCTGCTCCGGGGTAAACTTAAAAGCGTTCGAAAGCAAGTTCGTTAATATCTTCTCCATTTTGTCCGTATCCACCCAAACAAAAAGAGAATCCATTTCATGCAGGAAGGTATAATCAATTCGCTTACTCTGGGCCAGAGTATTAAAATAAGATTTCACCTCTTGGATTAAAAAGACCAAATCCATCTTAGTAACCCGCAATCCCATCTTATTATTCTCTATCTTCCGGAAATCCAGCAATTGGTCGATCACACGTTTCAAGCGTTCCGCATTCTTCTTAACGATGCGGATATCATCCGCGAAAGCGCCTGCCGGGGCATCTTGCGCCATCTTGTTCAGAGGCCCTAGAATCAAGGTTAAAGGAGTCTTTATCTCGTGAGATACATTCGTAAAGAACTGCAATTTCTGTGTCGTGACTTGCTCGATACGCTGGTTCGCTACCGAGAGTTCCTCTTTCTGTTGTTGTACCAAACGATTTCTCTCATTCAACAAATGATTCTTCTGGCGCACTTTACGATTAATATAAACCGTGTAAATAGCGGAACCACCCAACAAAAGCGCCAATATCAAGATAATAATCAAGGAACTATAAAGAAAGTTATATTTCGAGAGCAATTGCGACAAATTCGCACGCTGTTTCTCGATCTGGCGTTGATATTCTACCAACCGGTCTGATTGTAAATAAAGGGTACCGGCGTTGGTCTTATCGATCATAGCGGTGCTTAACGCATACTTTTTCGTATAAGCTTGTCCGCTTAAGATCTGCCATGCTACCTTAATAGCCACCCCACCACCTGTCGGATAATAAAAAGAGGCATCCAACTTACCCTGCGCAACCGCCTCCACGCCTAAGCCTCCTCCCAAGAGTCCATCCACGCCTATAAATTCCACGTGCCCCACCAGCGACGAATCTCGCTCCTCAATCGCCTCACGGGCCCCTAAGGCCATCATATCATTATGAGCGAAAACGATATCGACATCCTCTATGGAATCCAGCTTCAAGACTTCCTCATAGGCATTCTTCCTGTACCAATACCCATCCAACTCCCGGATTTTCACATTCGGATCAATAGACATCGCATCGACAAAACCTTGATGTCTTTCTGTAGCGGAGGAAGAGCCTCTCCGTCCCCATATCTCTAAAATCGTTGTCTCCCCCTTGATCAAGGAGCTGATGTACATTCCGATCGAGCGACCGATCTCGTAATTATCCGCTCCAATATACGTCGTATATTCATCGCTATTAATTTTCCGGTCCAATATGATAGTGGGAATACCAGCCCTGTACGCCTCAACAGCGACAGGCGTAACAGGCTCGGTCTCATTCGACGATATAATCAGCAAATCCACCTTTTTCTTGATAAAACCTTTTATCTGGCTGATCTGAGTATCATTATCCTGACTAGCATCCATTACGACCAACTCGATCTCCGGATGATTTAAAGCCTCTACTTCCATATCACGTATCATGGATTGACGCCAAATATCCGTCATCGAGCATTGAGATACACCGATGACATATTTCTTTTCTTTTTTACCGGGCGAACAGGCAAAGCAAAGAATAAGGAATAGCCAAAGCAGGATATAAAGCGGGTTTCCTTTCATGTGGTATATTTAATTCGATCGTTTATTCTACAAATATACGAAAACTATTCCGAAATTACCCCCAAACAAGTCAAGGTATCTTTTAACAACGGGGTAAATCTATGGATACCGATTTCATTCAAATGATCAGCGTCCCTATAGCAAGAATCAGGTAACGGTACAGCCGTATAATTCAAATAAAAGACCGTTTTATCATCCACGTATTCCCGAGCCAAAGAATCCGTCAATTCTCGATAACTCGAAGGAACCCGTTCCTTATATTCCGTGGAAACAGGGGCATTGTACAAAATAAGAGACAGATCCCGCTTCTTACATTCCTCTACGATTCGCCCCAACATCTCTTGTTGAAATGAGGATGGCAATAAATAAGCACCCTTATCATCATAGTAATGACGATCGATAATAACGTCTAGTGTTCCCCCGGTCGCCCCCGTGAAAATACGCTCGATCACATTCCTTTTAATCTCAGCTACGCAATTCTTGAACGGAACGCCAAACTCATACGAATACATGACCTCCTTACGGGTTACCGGCGAAACAGCCTCCTGTACCAAAAGTCGCAAATCCTCCCGCTCCTTTAGATGGGGATAAATAGACATATAGGCAGGAAACTCATCTTGATAGGAATCATCGGCCACGGTAAACGTGTGGTAACCAAACCCCAATATCACGGTTTTCAAATGGGGAAGGTAAGGCGCTTTCAAGCATAAATCGATATAGGTATTGAAATAATTCTCACTGGATTTAGCGTCATTCCTCGATTTCCCCAGCATATCGGCGGATATCGAATGTAAAGGATGGGAATCGCCCAAAATCAATACCTCCACTTCCGGATCACTTTTGAGGCTGGGTACGCTTATATGAAAATAAGAGCGGATCAGCAGGCAACTAAGCAACCCTAAACATCCTACCACCCCTAAATACCGGAATATAGCAATAAAGAACCTTCTCATACTTATCAGAATTGAAAATAAATGAAACCTTGTGGATTACTGGCGTCGAAACCATAGATGATAATCAGCAATACCGTATAGATAACATACCGAACCGGAAGGCTCAGGTCCTCTATCATCAACCCATGCGCCTGTTTTCGGCCGATCCATTCCACGACGAACATAAGAGCCGTGAAAAAGAAACATTTCTTCAGCAGGAGTTGCCCGAATCCCAAGCCCACAAGCTGAGGAGCCGAGAATAACGAGACATTGAACATCCGCTCGAGATACACAGCCGCTTGGGATATATCTTCCGACCGGAACAGAATCCATCCCAATAAGACCAGCAAAAACGTAGCTCCCATCTGTGTCAATTCCTTCACAGAGGGGAGGAAACTGTTTTCCGCCACGGAATCTCTATATCTCCTATTTTGACCCAACAATAACAATGGCAGAAACAACAATGCATGATACGCTCCCCATGCCACAAACGTCCAGTTAGCCCCGTGCCAGAACCCACTTACCAAGAAAATAACAAGGGTATTCCGGAAGCTCTTCCATTTCCCTGCCCGGCTTCCCCCTAGGGGTATATAGATATAATCCCGGAACCAAGTCGTCAAAGAGATATGCCAACGCCGCCAAAACTCCGCTATATCCCGGGAGAAATAAGGATACTTAAAGTTCTGCATAAGGTCTATGCCAAACAACCGGGCACAGCCGATCGCTATATCCGAGTATCCGGAAAAATCCCCGTAAATCTGTATCGTAAAGAAGAAAGCCCCCAGAAACAAGGTACTCCCATCCAACGTCTGGTAATTCTCAAACACACCGTTCACGAACAAAGCGCAGTTATCGGCAACCACCACTTTCTTGAAAAATCCCCAAAGCATCTGGCGTATACCATCCAACGCCAGATCACAATCGAAATTACGAGGCCGGAGAAACTGAGGCAACAAATGGGTAGCCCGTTCTATCGGGCCCGCCACTAATTGGGGGAAGAAACTGATATAAGCGAAGAATGCCACGATATCATGAGTCGCCTTGATTTTACCTTGGTAAACATCAATCGTATAGCTCAAAGCCTGAAACGTATAAAAGCTGATCCCGACAGGGAGCAAGATATTCAACGTCACGTAATCGGCATCCCAGCCCAATAGGTGAAGGACATTTACCAAATTCTCGGTAAAAAAATCAAAGTACTTAAATACACCCAAGATCGAAAGGTTCAGTAAAATATTACCGGCACTTATCCACTTTTGGACCGACCGGTTGCCAGCGCATTTCTCCAAATAGACTCCACTCAAGTAACTGCATAACGACGTAAACAGGATCAGCAGCAAAAAGCGCCAGTCCCACCATCCGTAGAACAGGTAACTAACAGCTACCACAAATAGATTTTGCCACCGCAAAGACTTGAAAACAAACCAGTAACCAAAGAAAACCAATGGCAGGAATATAAGGAACTCTATGGAATTAAATAACATAAATATTTAATTTTCAGACTCAAGAATATGTATCATCAAGGCGCAAAGATAAGGAATATCAAGCATTGACCAATAAATATTTCGTATATTCGTAGCTCAGAAATACAATAAGATACAGAGATGAAGATAATCAACGAACAATTACTCGACGAGACCCAGGCCAAAGCCTTGCAGTCTCCCCGCCTGCGAATGAACTATAATTTCCATGAGAAATTGGATGATCCGATCAATCGGTTACTGAATGCCATGGAGCCCGGTACGTATTTGCGTCCGCACCGGCATTTAAATCCGGCGAAAGACGAGATATTCTTGCTGCTGCGTGGGAAGGTAGCGGTATTCTTGTTTGACGAGGAAGGGAATATCACGGAGAAAACGATACTGAATCCAAAGGAAGGCGCTTATGGAGCGGAGATCAAGGCAGGGATATGGCACGGGCTTCTGGTACTGGAATCCGGATCGGTTATTTATGAGATAAAGCAAGGGCCGTTCGCACCGCTAGCACCGGAGAACCTAGCGCCTTGGAGCCCCGAGGCGGAAGATACGGAGGGAGTAAAGAAGTATCTGGAATGGCTCGAGAGCCAAATATGATTGATGATACTTTTAGTATAACAAGCTAGCGATCAGCCTCGTATAACAAGAGCTATCCGATGGTTTTAACAATGCCCATTGTAAAGACCTTACGATGCCCATTATAAGGAGCTTACAATGGGCATCGTTACCTCCTTATAATAGGCATTGTTATTATTTCTGGAAAACCTTCGTCGATTTAATCATCACGTCGTGTAAAGGACGATCGTTCTTATCCGTCTTTACCACGGAGATCTTCTCTACGATATCGAAGCCTTCCACTACCTCGCCAAAGATCGTTACCGAGCCATCCAGATGCGGAACGCCACCGATTGTCTTATAAATCTCACGCCGTTCGGCCGGGATCACTACCGGGCCTAATACCGCCAACGTATCTTCCACCAAGATGGACGCACGGGCATGTAACTCATTCTCCAAGGAATCGGCGGCCAAGGAAGGATCTTGCTTTTTCAGCTCATCCCGGAATTTATAGTACAACCAGTTGCGGCGGATCTCGTTGATACGAGCCTCTTTCTCCGCAAGCTCCTTGTCGTCCAAGACTTTCCCTTGCACAAAACAGAACTGCGTACCGGCGGAAGCACGTTCCGGATTCACGGCATCGATCTCTTTCGCGTCGATCAAAGCGCCTTTCTTATTAAAATGATTAGGTAATATCTCAGCGGGAACGGTATAACCACCATCGCCATCCCCATACAAGGCACCCGGCTCATGCGCTTTACTCTCCGGATCACCACCTTGCACGACAAACTCCTTGATAACACGGTGGAAAAGCATACCCTCATACTCGTTCGACTGGCAAAGCTTGATGAAGTTATCCCGGTGAAGAGGCGTATCGTCGTATAGCAGGACGGTGACGTCTCCCATCGTCGTCTTGATTTTCACATATACGGGTTTATTCGGGTCCAAAGGCTTATCCCCACAAGCTACCAACGTGAGCAAGAGCAGGAACAGCGAGAAAATTTGTCGTTTCATATCTGTTTTATTTATCGGATTAAGTAGTTACAAAGCCGGTTATTCCTCCGCATAGACCAACATCTGGCAATTCTTGCAGTCGAAGCGCAAACGCAAGAGCGTTTCCTTATAGCGCAGGAAGTAAGGCTCCTTATAGGGAGACTTCTGCTTCTGGTAAGTAGGGCACCATCCCATACTGTACCGCAGGCAATGTTTCGTGAACATCAAAGGGACATCCTTCCGGGGAGACAACTCGAAAGCGTCTTCCACGGCAGTCACGCCATGCGCCTTATAAAAGGCACCAGCCTTGCTATTGGATACATTCCCTAAATAGGTCAGGCACTTCTCGGGGAAAGGGGCTTCCGGAGTCTCGCCTACACACGGCTTAAACGGACGAGCCTCTTCCCTGCGGTAACGAATCCGCCGGGTAGAGATAAGCCTCTCCACCCCTAGCCTACGCATCTCGGCCAATAAAGAAGAAGGGACAAACCAGTTATCGGACATCGCCACGGCAACTTCCTCCGCCTCGAAAGGCGTGTTCCCCAACTTAGAGAGCTGGGTACGGATATTCTCCGCCTGCTCCCTCCGGGCCGGTTCTTTCTCGAACGGCTTGGTGAGCATGATACGGGCTCCTGTCTCGTCCGCCATACTTAACGTGAAGCCAAAGGCGTTATCTTGAAATTCCATCCGGACAGAGAGTTTCCGCTCGGCGGATGGCTTGGATAGCAGTTTATCAAACTCTTGATCGAAATTCCGGTACAAAGGCATCTTCGGACGGATCGCCGGGCGATCCAGCGTAAAGATCCGGTTCGCCTCCACACGGTTTACCCGGAAACCCTCCAACTCCCCTTTCTCGTTGAAGAAGGTAAGCCCGTCTCCGTTATTCAATTGTTTCAGTCCGGCGATCGTGAAAGAGTTTCCTTTCAGTTCCTTCACCGTACCCACCGGTTCACCCAAGGACTTAGGCGTATCAAAGCTGGTGATATCCTTCGTGCGCTCCTTCCATAAGAAAGGCGTGAAACCCCGGTTGAAGCTTTTCTCCGCCACAGGCTGGAATGTGTAAGTGCTATGCCCGGCCGAGGCACGACGGTATTCCGGCCGACGAGCCAAGATAGCGTCCAGTTTCTTCCGATACCAAGCCGTTACGTTTTTCACGTAAGATACATCCTTCAAACGACCCTCGATCTTCAAGGAAGAGACACCGGCATCCAACAGCTCCTCTAAGTATTCCCCTCGGTTCATATCTTTCAAGGATAGGAGATGTTTACCCGATACGATCTCCTTCCCATCCGCATCGATCAAGCTATAAGGCAGGCGGCAATACTGGGCGCATTCCCCCCGGTTGGCGCTTCGTCCGCTCAAGGCGGCGCTCAGGTAACACTGGCCGCTATAGCTTACGCACAGCGCCCCGTGCACGAAGACCTCCAGAGGTACGGTCGTCTGCTCGGCGATCTCCCGTATCTGGTTCAGCGATAGCTCCCTCGCCAATACGACTTGCGTGAAACCTACCTCTTGCAGGAATCTCACCTTCTCCGGCGTACGGTTATCCGTTTGCGTACTGGCGTGCAAGGGGATGGGCGGAAGGTTCAACTGGGTGATACCCATGTCTTGAACGATCAAGGCATCTGCCCCGGCCTCGTAAAGCTGCCAGATCATTTGCTCGGCCTCTGCCAGCTCCTCTTCTTTCAAGATAGTGTTCAAGGCCACGTAAATACGAGCCGAATAGAGATGGGCGTAATCGCAAAGCTGCCGTATATCGTCCAGCGTATTACCGGCAGCGGCACGGGCTCCGAACTTCGGGGCACCGATATACACGGCATCGGCACCATGGTTAATCGCCTCCCTGCCGCAAATCAGATCCTTAGCGGGAGATAACAGTTCTATCGAACGGGGTTCTTTTCTCATTTACAAGCTTCCTAGTTTTTTAATATCTTCCCGGCGGAACGGGGTCTCTTGGTATACGTAGTAGTTCAGCCAATTGGTGAACAGCAGGTTCGCGTGCCCCCGCCAACGTACCACCGGACCTTGCGCCGGATCGTTATTCCGGTAATAATTACGAGGCTTGTTGATGGGCAATCCCTTCCCCAAATCACGCATATACTCATCATTCAGCGTATAGGGCGAATACTCGGAATGGCCGGTGATGAAGAATTCCCGTCCGCCACGAGCCATCGCCATATAGACGCCGGATTCCTCGCTCTCGGACAATAAGGTGAGCTCGGGCACCTTCATGATATCCTCCCGGCGAATCTCGGTATGACGGCTATGAGGCACGAAGAACTCGTCATCGAACCCCCGGAAGATCGGAACAAACGGTTCCCGGAGCGAATGACGGAAGACACCGAACATCTTGGCCGGCAAATCATATTTAGGCACCCCATAGAAATGGTATAGCCCCGCTTGCGCCGCCCAGCAGATATAGAGCGTGGAGGTAACGTGCGTACGGGCCCAATCGAATATCTGCGTGATCTCCTCCCAATAACTAACTTCCTCGAAAGGCATCTGCTCCACGGGAGCGCCCGTCACGATCATCCCGTCGTAGAAATCATCCGCCATCTCATCGAAATCCTTATAAAATTCTTGCATATGCTCGATGGGCGTATTCTTCGGCGTATGTCCCTTGATCTTCATGAAATCAAGTTCCACTTGCAGGGGTGTATTACTGAGGAGGCGAACCAAGTCCGTCTCGGTCGTTATCTTAAGGGGCATCAAATTCAATACGACTACCCGAAGGGGGCGGATATCCTGCTCCGACGCACGCAAGGAATCCATCACGAAGATATGTTCCTTCTTCAGCAGCTCGATAGCCGGTAAGTTCTTTTGTAAATTTAATGGCATTTTCTATCTCTGATTTTATATGAGCGCAAAGATAATGAGAATTTTCTCATTATCGCTTATACTTCGCCACCATGATCACCGGGTTATCCTCCTCATGCATACCTGTGCGGCTATCTCGTCGTTATATAGGACATACTCGGATACACAATCAGAAAGTAAATGGAATATGCCCCGTAAATCAATGGAACACGAAGTAGATTCCATTGATTTACGGGGCATATTCCATTGAGATAGTTTCCTCTATGAGGAGGGTGCGCTATCAAAACCCTCCCCCTAAAGCCTTATACAGGTATACCACCGACAGCAACTCATCCAGCACGGCATTGTTCAAACCGATCTGGGCGTCCAGCAAACCACGCTGGGCATCCAATACGTCCATGTAGCTGATGACACCGTTGATGTATTGCAGTTGGGCGAGTTCCAGATATTTACTGGCGGAGGCTTCCAGATTCATGCGGGAAGCACGGATCTCCTTCACCTTGCGGACGGTCACGATAGCGTTGTTCACCTCCTTGAAAGCGCCTAATACGCTCTTTTCATAACTATAGACCTCTTGCTCGTAACGAGCCTTCGCCGCTTTCACTTTCGCCTTGTTCTTCCCCATGGCGAAGATCGGCTGCAACAGGCTTCCGGCGATAAAACCAGCCGGACTCTTCAAGATGCTGCTTAACTCATCGCTCTCGAAACCGTAATTACTTGTCAAACGGATCTTCGGGAATAAGTCCGTTTGCGCCACACCTACCTGAGCGTTCGCCGCCCGAAGCTTAAACTCCGCTTGACGCATGTCCGGTCGGCGCTCCAGCAAAGAAGACGGTAAGCCGATCGGTAAGGCATCCGGCAAGTGCTGGTCGCTCAAGGAAAGACCACGGGGGATATCATCCGTATACTCGCCCAACAACATGCTGAGGTCGCTTTCCTTGATCTTGATCTGACGCTCCAGCGAGGGGATCAAGGTCTCGGTACGGGCCAACTCCACTTGGGCTTGGTTGTAAGCCGTCTCGGAAGTAAGTCCGCCCTCATAGCGAAGCTTCGCCAAGCGAACACCCTCACGGCGTGCGTCCAAAGTTTGCTGTACGATCGACAACTCTTGGTCCAAGGCGCAAAGTTGATAATAATTGGCGGCAACCTCGGCGATGATGGTCAATCGCAAGGCACGTTGTCCTTCCACGGTCTCCATATAGGAAGCGATGGCTGCCTCATTCGCCCAGCGAAGGTTGCCCCATAAATCTAATTCCCAAGACAAAGTCAGCTTCGCCCCAAATTCTGGATCGGGCTTTGGGTTATCCCCTCCATAATTCAAGCGTTCCTTTTGCGCATAGATATTCGCTCCCACCTCCGGCAGCATACTCGCGAAAGAGATCCGCTTGGCGGCGATCATCTCCTTCACCTTGGCGGCGGCGATCTTCATATCCTTATTATTATCCAGCGCCTTTCTGATCAGATCCTTCAAGGCCTCATCGGCGTAAAGGCTCTCCCATGGGATATTCTCCACGGATGCCGTATCGGTCGTATCCGTATAAGCCTCGATCCGGTCCGGCAGGTTCAACTCCGGACGTACGTACCGCTTTCCGATCTTGCAGGAAGAGAACGCCAGCATAGAAACGACGAAAGCGGCTATATAGAAATTCTTTGTCATCATAATTTTCCGTTTTTGTGTCTCTTTAAAATAGAGGTTACCACTTCTTTCTTTTGAGCGATACGTTCCATACGCATCTTTCCCTTTATCTTATAGATCAAAACAAAGAAGAAGGGAACCAACACGATACCTACCGTAATCGCCACCAGCATACCGAAGAACACGCCCGTACCGATACTATGGCGGGAAGCTGAGCCCGGTCCGCTGGCTAACACCATCGGAAGCATACCCAACACGAAGGCCAACGAGGTCATCAAGATCGGGCGGAAACGCATCTGGGCGGCATGGATAGCGGCTCTCACCACATCTACCCCGTTATCCACCTGTACCTTGGCGAACTCAACGATCAAGATAGCGTTCTTCGCCGCCAAACCGATCAAGGTTACCAGACCGATCTGATAATAAATATCGTTCTCCAACCCTGTCGCCCAGATGCCCAAGTAGGCGCCCAGCGTAGCTACCGGCAAGGAAAGCAATACGGCGATCGGCACGATCCAGCTCTCATACTGAGCCGCCAAGAACAAGAAGACAAACAAGAAGACCAACGCCAAGACAAAACCAGTCTGCCCACCGGCCTGTTTCTCTTGATAGGAAAGACCGCTCCACTCCAGACCGATATTCTCGGGCAGATGCTCCCTAGCGATCCGTTCCATCGCAGCCATCGCCTCACCCGTACTATATCCCGGAGCGGCTACGGCGTTGATCGAGGCCGTGGTGAACATATTGAAACGCTTGATCGTTCCCGGACCGGTCGTATATTGGGTCGTGCCCAAGGCAGTCAATGGAACCATCGCCCCATCCTTACTGCGGACGAAGAACAAATCCAGATTATCCCGGGTGGCCCGATAAGGCGCCTCCGCTTGGATATATACACGGTAAATACGGTTGAACATATTGAAGTCGTTCACGTACACGGAGCCTAGATAAGCCTTCATGGTCGAGAAGATATCAGACAACGGGATGCCGAGGAACTTCGCCTGATCACGGTCCACGTCGAAATACAACTGCGGGATCTCGCTCTGCATGGCGGAAGACACACCTTGAAGCTCAGGCGCTTGCGAAGCGTAATACAGGAAAGTATCCGTGGCACTTACCAGATTATCCCAGCTAGCGTCTCCCTTAGCCTCCAACTGCATCTCCAAGCCACCGCTCTCACCCAAACCCGGGATTACCGGTGGACGGTTCACATACGACTTAGCCTCGGGGTAATAGTAGAATTCCCGGCGGGCATCGGCCATCACGTCCTCTACCTTCATGCCGGAGGATTTACGCTCTTCCCACGGTTTCAAGATCACCGTCAGCGTGGCACGCCCTTGGTTCGTACCGACACGGGGACTGCTACCCGTTACATTCTGTACGTAGGCCACGGCCGGATGATGGTCGAGGAACTCGATCGCACGGTCGGTTACGGCACGTGTACGTTCCAAGGTAGTACCCTCGGGCATCTCCAGCTCTACAGTGAAGAACCCTTGATCCTCCTCCGGAATAAAGCTGGTAGGCAACATCCGGTTCAAGACAAAGATGGCCACCAGTACCATCCCGAACCCTGCCAAGATACGGCGGGGATTAGCGATAGAGATACGCAACAACTTCGTATATTTCTTATTTCCTTTCGCCAACCACAGATTGATCTTACGGAAAATAAACGCTTTCTTCTTATGAGACGGACGCAAGATGATGGCGCACATCGCCGGGCTCAACGTCAAGGCCACTACCGTGGACAACAGCACGGAAACCACGATCGTAACAGAGAACTGACGGTACAGCTGCCCCGTGATACCCCCCAAGAAACTCACCGGCACGAACACGGCAGCCAATACCATGGAGGTAGCGATCAAAGCACCAGACAATTCCCGCATCGCCTTATGCGTAGCCTCACGGGCAGTCACACGCTCCTCGGCCATGATACGCTCCACGTTCTCCACCACCACGATAGCGTCGTCCACCACGATACCGATCGCCAAGATCAATCCCAGCAAGGTTAGCATATTCAACGAGAAACCGAAGATCAACATGAAACCGAACGTACCGATCAAGGAGATCGGGACGGCGATCGTCGGGATCAAAGCCGCACGCCAGTTCTGTAACGAGAGGAACACCACGAGAACGACCAAGAAAAGGGCCTCGAACAAGGTCTTATACACCTCGTGCACGGATTGTGAGATATACTCCGTCATATCGAACGGGAAATTATACTCCAAGCCTTCCGGGAAGTTCTTGCTGATATCCTTCATCGCCTCTTTCACCTTCGTGGCGACCTCCAGAGCGTTCGCCCCCGGCAACATATAGATACCCAAGATAGCGGCGTTCTTCCCATTGATCCCACTCTCCGTAGAATAAGAGGAAGCCTCCAGCGATACCCGGGCCACGTCGCTCATCCGGACGATCGAGCCATCCGGGTTTGCTCGCACCACGATATCCTCGAACTCCTTCACGGTAGACAAACGTCCCGGGGCCGTGATAGGCAAGGTGACATCCACATCCAGCACGGGCTGCTTACCCAGCTCGCCCGCCGCCGACTCCCGGTTCTGGTCTTTCAAGGCATCTTGCAAATCACTTACCGTCAATCCCATGTTGGCCAACCGATCCGGATATACCCAGATCTGCATACCGTAATAACGGCTACCGATATTCGATACACGACCTACGCCCGGGATACGGCGCAATACGTCCAACACGTTGATCGTGGCAAAATTACTCAGATAGATCTCATCGAACTTCGGATCGTCGGACATCAAGCTCAAGGTCATCAGCTGGCTAGGAGCCTGCTTCTCGATCGTGATACCATTTTGGATCACCTCGGCGGGCAAACGGCTCTCGGCCAGTTTCACACGGTTCTGGATCTCGACAGCCGCCAAGTCCGCATCGGCGGATACATCGAAGGTCACCGTAATATTCAAGCTACCCGAGTTCGAGCTACTACTTTGCATATAGATCATACCCGGCGTACCGTTCAGCTCCTGCTCGATCGGGGTAGCGACCGCTTGAGACACCGTCAAGGCGCTCGCTCCCGGATACGTGGCGCTGATCTTCACTACAGGGGGCGTAATCTGCGGATACTGGTCCACAGGCAACAATGCCAGTCCGATGATTCCGACAATCACGATCAGTATCGATAAGACGGTCGAAAAGACAGGACGGTCTATAAAGAATCCCGGTTTCATTGTTCTTCCTCCTCTCTAAGCGCTTGGATAGCCTTCTCGTCGCCGGCCTCTACCGCATGTACCTTCACGCCCGGCACCAATTTATGATAACCTTCTACCACTACTCGCTCGTTCTCGCCCAAGCCCCGTTCGATCACGACCTTGTTGCCGATCTCCGGGCCGGTCTGCACGAAACGCTTCTCGGCGATATCGTCCCTACGGATGATATAGATGAATGCACCTCCTTTCTCGATCGAGAGGGCTTTCCGGGGAACGACGATCGAACGCTCGCGGACATCCAGCAGGAGCTTCACCTTCGTGAACTGTCCGGGCAATAATTTCTGGTTCGGGTTGGATAGTTCCGCACGAACGCCAAACGTACCGGTCTTCGGGTCCACCAGCGGGTCGGCGAAGTCCACGATACCTTTTACCGGGTATTCCGAGTCGTCCGCCAAGGTAACCGTCACGGTAGGCTGCCAAGAACGGGTCGTATCCTGCTCGCCAAACTTCACGTTACGACGCTCGGCACGCAGGTAATCCAAGGCGGTCATCTTAAAATCGACCAATACCGTGTCACTTTTCACAACAGCCGCCAATTTCGAATTGACACCCGGGCCCACCAAAGCACCCACATCCACGAAACGCTCACTGATATACCCGGACAGCGGCGAGGTCACTACCGTATAGCTCAACTCCATCTCCGCTTGATCCAAATCCGCCTTGCTCATGGCGATATTCGCCTCGGCGTCTTCCAGAGCGGCCGTGGCGTTATCCAAATCCAGCTGGCTGGCGGCGTGTTGCTCGTACAACGGTTTCAGGCGTTCCACATCACGCCGGGCCTTGGCCGCTTGGGCTTGGCTTTTCTTCAGTTGGGCTTTCGCTTTCTCTACTCTAGCACGATATTTATCGGGATTAATCATAAACAGGGGCTCATTCTGCTTCACCCGTTTACCTTCCTCAAACAACATTTTCTCTAGGAATCCCTCCACACGGGCATGTACCTCGACAAAGCTGGCGGCACGGATACGTCCCACGTACTCGCCATAAATCTGCACGTCTTCTTTTGAGGGTTTGTCTACGATCACGATGGGCAATTGCTGCTCTTCCTTATGGCGGCAACCCGTCATCGCTACTACAAGGGCTATCAAGATAACCTGTACTTTTGCCAATCTTTTCCTGCTCATTCTACCTATATAAATTACTTATGTCACATTTGTTATGTAAAGAAAGAAAGAATCATTCCATTTTTCTCGAGGAGACCGATAATTAACATTACTTCACTTAATAACAAATCGTATAGCGTTTATGTTAACATTTATACTAAAATTAGGGTGTATCCAACCGGGGAATAAATCCACACCTACTGGGTAAGTCTACACTTTAAAAACAAAATCCTTTCGAATGAAACGTTTTCTCCATCCGAAAGGATTCCACATATATCAGATCTTTATCAATATCAATTATTATCGGTCAACCGACAACGCTTTCCACAAATTATCATCCGGCACGGGAGCGACAATTCGCACGTTCTCTTTTGAAACCGGATGGATAAACTCCGCGCTACGAGCGTGTAAGCTAATGCCCCCATCCTTATTGGAACGATCGAAACCATATTTCAGATCCCCCTTGATCGGACATCCCATCTTCGCCAACTGACAGCGGATCTGATGGTGCCGCCCCGTCTTCAAATCGATCTCCAACAGATAATAATTATCCGAATGGGCGATCAATTTATAACGCAGGATGGCTTTCTTGGCATTCGGCCGCTCGGTATCGTAAGCGTAACTCTTATTTTGCTTCTCGTTCCGCACCAGCCAATCCACCAACTCACCCTCATCCTGCGGGGGACGGTTCTTGACGATCGCCCAATACGTCTTGCGCACCTCACCAACACGAAACATCTCGTTCAAGCGAGAGAGGGCCTTGCTCGTCTTGGCGAAAATCACGACCCCGCTCACCGGACGATCCAGACGGTGCGTGACACCGACAAAAACGTTACCGGGCTTGCAATACTTCTCCTTCAGCCATGCCTTCAGCATCTCCGAAAGAGGCTTATCGCCCGTCTTGTCGCCTTGCACGATCTCACGACAAGTCTTATCTACCGCTATAATATGATTATCCTCGTAAATAACCTCCATATTACATGTTCATACCGCCGTCAACCTGAATAACCTGTCCAGATACATAAGAAGACATATCCGAAGCCAAGAAGGTAGCGATATTAGCCACATCCTCTACCGTACCGCCACGGCGCAAAGGAATCTTCTTGCACCACTCGGCACGTACCTCGTCAGACAACTGAGCGGTCATATCCGTGATGATAAATCCCGGGGCGATAGCGTTCGCACGAATGCCACGAGAACCCAACTCCTGAGCGACAGACTTAGCCAAGCCGATCATACCGGCCTTGGAAGCGGAGTAGTTAGCTTGTCCGGCGTTACCATGAACACCTACGACAGAAGACATATTGATAATGCTACCCGCACGTTGCTTCATCATGACCGGGGTACAAGCGTGGATAAAGTTGAAAGCGGACTTCAAGTTCACGTTCAACACAGCGTCCCATTGTCCCTCGCTCATACGCATCATCAAGCCGTCTTTCGTGATACCGGCATTGTTCACCAAGATATCGATACGTCCGAAATCCTTCACGATCTCGGCCACCACGTTATGAGTCTCTTCAAAGTTAGCGGCGTTAGAAGCGTATCCTTTCGCCTTCACGCCCAAGGCCTCGATCTCAGCCTGTGTAGCCAAGCCATTCTCATCGATCACTAGATCCGTGAAAGCGATGTTAGCGCCCTCTTGGGCAAACTTCAAGGCGATAGCCTTACCAATACCACGAGCGGCACCCGTTACGACAGCCACTTTACCTTCTAATAGTTTCATATTACTCAAATTTTTTAATATCAATGTTTAATCAAGCAAGCTCCCGTTGAATAGCCACCGCCGAATACCGTGATAGCGATCAAGTCGTCTTTCTTGAAATTCTTATCGTTCTGGGCATATACCAAGGCCGAGCTTACGGAACCCGTATTTCCCAGCTCCTCGATATTGTGTAAAAATTTCTCGTCCGGCAAGTTCAATTGCTTGGCGATATTCGCCATGATACGCATATTCGCCTGATGGCCGATGAAATAAGTAAGGTTATCCAGCGTATAACCGTTCTTCTCCAACAAATGAAGGACATTCTTAGGCATATAGGTACAAGCTTGGATAAATACGTCACGCCCCTCCGGCATCAAGATACCGCCGTCACGAGGACGCAAGTGAACCGCCTCCATCGCTTTCGACAAATGGCCGAGACCTTGCGTGTAAACCTCTACGATCTCGGCGTCGCCCTCACCGATCCGCTCCTTGGAGATAAAGAAAGCGGCGGCGGCATCACCCCATAAATGGCCCGCCTTCGGGTCTGTCTCATTATAATAAGCGGAGTTCTTATCAGCGGAAAGCACCAAAGCCTTGGAAGCCTTCCCCATGGCGAAATATCCCTCCACAACCTCCAAGGCGTTCAAGAAAGAAGAACAAGCCGAGGATAGATATAAAGCTTTCGCGTCAGCGATAGTATACTCATGTTGAACCGTATGCGCGGCCGTCGCAACCGTATCATAGGGAGAATACGAAGCGGAGACGATCAAGTCTACCTCCGTGATATCGTAAGGCAATTTGGGAAGAGCGTCCTTCACGGCCTCAAGGCTCATGGTATTGATATTCTCTTCCTCTTTCGCTTTCGAGCGGGTATGAATGCCCGTCCGTTGCTCAATCCACTCACTCGTCAACCCGTTTAATTCAAGAAAATGTTGGTTATCTACCCGTTCTTCAGGCACATAAAACCCTGTCGCATTAATAAACATCCTTAGTGTCTTTGATTTACTTAATCTTTATTCCGTTGAATATTAAATTCATCACATTGTCTCTACGTTTAATCCGCTGGCTGATATTATCACCCATGATCCCCCGGATATAGGGCACCTCCAGCCCTTTCAAGGCATGATGGAGCACGAGGGCGGTAATGTCCGTGTCCGGCATGCTGAATACACCTTCCTTCACGCCATCGTCCAATATTCCCTTTATGATCTCCACTTCCCGAAGGTCGAAGCTCTTGCGTACCTTCTCCACCCGCCATATATCACGGAAGAAGGTAGCCCGCAACGTACCGTTCCGAAACACCAACGCCTTTACAGCGTCCAAGCGGCTATAGATAAACGTCAGCAGCTTCTCGTCCGCCGGCAGATCCTTGCTGGCCACGTCCACCAGCATCTTATGAAGCTGGTCCAGCTCCGACTCCACTACCGCCAAATAGATCTCGTTCTTGCTTTTAAAGTACGTATAAAGCGTACGTCTCCCCTTACGAGATGCCTGTGCAATATCGTTCATCGTCGTGTTATCAACCCCCATGCGGGCAAACAATTGTCTGGCCACATCCACCAACATGTCACGTGTTTTAGAAACTGTCATCGGCATTGTATTGCACATTTTGATTAAAACTGTGCGCAAAGTACTTAAAAAAGATCGTATCTACCAAGTATATTAAAAAAAACTTGCAATAAATTTGTTTTGTAAGAAAATATCCCTACCTTTGCACTCGCAATCAAGAAATGATAGCAACTATATCGCGGAGTGGAGCAGTGGTAGCTCGTTGGGCTCATAACCCAAAGGTCGTAAGTTCGAGTCTTGCCTCCGCAACTAAGAAAAGCCTTCCGGTCTGTGACCAGAAGGCTTTTCTTTTTTCGTAACCCAATGGTTTACGGGGTGGGAATCATTGAGTTTTTCCCGTAATCCATTGACTTACGTACCGCAAACCATTCGCTTACGCCCAACAAGTCATAGGCTTACGTCCGGGGGCTCTTATTGGTTTCCCGGACGTAGGTCCTACAGTTCCTATCTCAAGGCAGGCAAGATATATTTCCATATCAAGTTGATCTCGGCCTGCATATCGCCGATATTCGCCGTCATGGCGATTACCGCATCTTGCTCGGGCAATATAATAATGTATTGTCCATTGGCTCCATCGGCACGAACGGCGTTATGGCGGCAACGCCACATCTGGTAACCGTAGCCTTGCAACCAGTCGCTATCTTTCGGCTTCATCTTCAAGTTCTCCGGTCTCATACCGGCGGGCAAAGAGGCTATTTTGGAGGTGGTGGCTTCCTCTATCCAGCTTTCGGGGAGCAATTGCTTATCGTTCCATTTTCCCTTTTGCAGGAAAAACTGACCCATTTTCGCTAGATCCTCGGTCTTGAGATACAATCCCCAACCGCCGCAATTGATGCCTTGGGGACTCTCTTCCCAAGTAGCGCCGACGATACCCAGCGGACGAAACAGACGGGGATAGAGATAATTGATCACCTTCTCCCCCGTCACCTTCTGGATGATAGCGGAAAGCATATACGTGCCGAGGCTGTTGTATACGAAATAGGTTCCCGGTTTATGTACCAACGGCGCCGAGAGGAAGAGCTTTGCCCAATCGGCCTTCTCGTTCCCCTTCTGCCGTACTAAAGCGGTGGGATCGACATCATGGCCGGAGGACATAGTCAATAGGTGACGTATCTCCAGCTCTTTCAAGTAAGGGCTTACCTCGGCCGGTAATTGGTCGGGGAAGAAGGAGATCACCTTGTCCGTGACCTTCAATTTACCCTCCGCGACGGCAAAACCGATAGCCGTAGCCGTAAAGGTCTTGCTAACGGAGTTCAAGACATGCGGCGTATGGCGGTCGCCCTCACCCAGCCATTGCTCCTTTACGACCTTTCCATGCTGGAGGATCATGATACTATGCAAGTCTTGATCCGCCTTTTTCACCGCCCGTAGGTAATTGCCGAACGCCTTATCCAAGGCTTTCGAGGCTTCCGCACGAGGGAGTTCCTTGGTCAGGTCGTTATAGCTGATCAAGTCTATGTTCTTATCCTTCAAGGCTTGCTTCACCTTCGGACTGGTAAAAAGATCGGTCACGCCTTGACGGTCCATCGCCACGTTCTCGTAGCCGATATGCCCGACAGTTTTCATCTCCTCGTTATCCAAGGCCGGGTGATCCAAGAACATATAGCGTTTACCGGGTTCCAGCTTATCCAACATCCGGATGAAACTGGCCTCCTTCTCGGCCGGGGTCTTGGAGGCTCCATCATACCCGGAATAGGTGAAATCGTATTCCTGCATCGCCTCTACCCGATCCACGACCGGCAGATGATATTCCTCGGACAAGCGGCGCATCAGCTTCACCACCTCCGGATCGAAACCGGTCGATCCCATATGGCCGGAGATATGGCTGATCTGGGGAATGTTCTTCAAGGCCATCTCTATCTGGGCCCGGGCCTCTTGCTCGATCTCGGCCAAGCTCCATGTATTCTCCAGAATGGCCAGACCCGGGTAGGCGGGATTCGGAGACATCATCGGCAAAAAATAGCCATTGCTATCGGTCAAGCTGGGACAATGCGTCAGCGGACGCCATTTCACGTTATCCCATTCGCTGGTCAGCGTCAGGTGAAGCCCGACATCTATCCCCGGGTTCTCCCTCAACAGCCGGGCGGCCTCGGGGAACCACGAGGTGACAACCATAACCTCTATACAGGTCTCCACCCCATTCTTATACCCTTCCATACACGCTATATTGGCGGAACGGAACGACCCCATGTCATCCGCACGGATGATCAGGCGGGGATTCGTGGCAGGCTGGCTGAATGCCGGCCACGTAGCGGCGAACAACAGGCAGCCGCAAAGGATTCTTTTTACATTTGAAGTCTTCATGATATTGATAAATAAGTAACATCTTTTCTATACTTGGGGATGGACCACACAAAAGGTGCCGGAAGATTTGCTCACCAACTTATCGTCGCAATAAATCTCGCACTCACAAAAATGTATATTCCGTCCCGCCTTGATCACGGTACCCTTGGCGATCAGCTCATTACCCCAAGCGGCCCGTAAGAAAGACATTTTCAACTCTGCCGTCAGCACGTCTTTCTCCAGCGGGGTCATCGTATAGGCGGCGAAACCGGCGATCGTATCCGCCAAAGCAGCCAAGACACCCCCATGCGTCACGCCGCTATATTGTCTCTGCTCGTCATGCAAGGGCATATGCGCCTCTACACGACCTTCCTCGATAACCGTGAAGTCGATCCCCAGAAAATTCACATAAGGATTCGTCTTCGCACGGTTAATCAACTTTTCTTTTATTCTCTCATCCATATCTTTTCCTTTAACGAACCGTTATCTTACAATCATCCAGATTATCGATAATGGCGAGGCTCTCCACACGTATGCCCTTTTCACGCAGCAGGTTCCCGCCATCTTGAAACGCCTTCTCTATAATAAAACCCATACCCTCGATCACGGCTCCCGATTGCTCCGCCAACTCGACCATTCCCATGGCGGCGTTTCCGTAAGCCAAGAAATCATCGATAAACAGGATATGATCCTCCCGAGTCAGGAAATTATTGCTGATACATACCGTATAGTCACGATCCTTCGTGAAGGAATGGACCACGGTAGAGAGCATGTTCTCCATCGTCTTCGGTTTCTTCTTCTTTACGAAGACCACCGGCAGTTGCATGATATAACCCACCATAATGGCCGGGGCGATACCGCTCGCCTCGATGGTCACGATCTTGTTTATCTTACGATCTTGAAAACGACGGATAAATTCCTCGGCGATCTTATACATCAACATTGGGTCCATTTGATGGTTGATAAAACTATCCACTTTAAGGATACCGCCGGGATAACAGCGGCCGTCTTGCAAGATGCGTTGCTTCAATAATTCCATAATTTGTTATTCTGTTTGATCTTCTTTTACACGTATAAATAAATTCGCCAGAATGGCCGTCAAGCCCCCCGTCGTAATACCGGAGGAGAAAATGCCACGGATCACTTGAGGAGCGGCCCCTAGAATATCCGGCATCAGCTCCACCCCCAACCCCAAGGACAAACTAACCGCCAACACCAACGTGGCCTTCCGGTTGATATCTTGGGCGGCGATAATACGGATACCTGCTGCCGCCACCGTACCGAACATCAGCAGGGTAGCCCCTCCCAGCACCGGATCGGGCATCAAGGAGAAGATAACGCCGACAACCGGGAATAAACCCAACAGGATCAGCATACCCGCTATATAATACCCTACGTACCGGCTGGCGACTCCCGTCAGCTGGATAATCCCGTTATTCTGGGCGAAGATAGAGTTCGGGAAAGAGTTGAAAATTCCGGAGATAAACGAGTTCACCCCATCCGCCAGCACCCCACCGGAGACTCGCCTCAGGTAGCCTTCTCCCTCGATCGATTTTCCCGATATCATCGAGTTGGCCGTAATATCCCCCGTAGCCTCGATCGCCGTGATCAGATAGATCAATGCGATCGCCACGAATGAAGAGATATTAAAATCCAATCCATATTTGAAAGGAACCGGGATATTAAACCCTCTCAGGTTTTGCGAGGAGACAGCCTCCATATCCACCATCCCCATGGCGAAAGCGATCGCATAACCGATACACAACCCTAGCACGATGGAACTCATCCGCAAGTACTTGTTCTTACAACGATTGAAGAACAAGACACTCAACAAGACGCACACAGCTACTCCGATATTACGCAAACTACCGAACGTACCGTTATCCATAGCCGTATACCCCCCGCCGCAAGCGACCACTCCTACCTTGATCAAGCTCAAGCCGATGAGCAACACCACGATACCCGATACCAAGGGAGTAATCACCGAGCGCAGATACTTAAAAGTACGGCTCACGATCATCTCTACCGGAGAGGCGGCGATACAAACGCCGAAAATAAGGGGAAGCCCTCCCGCCAAACCAGCCGTGATAATCGGGCCGATAAACGAGAAGCTGGTTCCTTGGATACATAGCAGCCCCGCCCCGACCGGTCCTAATTTACGACATTGAACGAATGTGGATACCCCGGAGGCGAATAGGGCCATGGAAACCAAGAAACCGGTCGTCTCCAGATCCAGTTTCAGCGCCCCGGCGATAATCAAGGGAGGTGTTATGATCGCCACGAAAATAGCCAGTAGATGCTGGATGGCGGCAAAAAGCGTCTCTTTCAAAGGCGGACGGTCATCGATCCCGTAAATCAAATCCGTATCCATACTGTCTCTTATAATTTCAAGTCTAATAAGGTCTCTCCTCTTGCGTTCAACACCCGTACACTCATCTCGTTTCCTTTCTTCCGCAATACCATCACCGTAGCCGAATCGAGCTTATACCCCCCGCCTACGATCACCGGGAAGTTGTTTCCCAACGAGCCTTTCGGGTGGAAGGCGTATTGATGCGTATGGGCGGATATATTCACGTTGAAAGGGGCTTTCGCCAACAGGCTTCCCCAAAGCTCCGGACAAGGCTCATAGGCATCCCCGTTTCCGTAGATAGGGATATGGTTCAATAAAACCCGCTTCGAGGCTTGCTTAAACTCCTTGCCGCTCAATTCTTTCGAGAGGAAACTCACTTGATCTTTCCGGAGACCGGTGAAATCGTTCAGGCCATAATACACCCATGTGCTATCCGGTTTATCCTCGCCGCAATCCAGCATGACGAAACGGGTATCTCCCCAGCTGAACGCCCCATATGTCTTATCGCCCACATAGTCAAACAAGGCACGCAAACCGATCGAGTAAGCGTTGCGTATCTCGTGGTTGCCTCTTAGGAAGAAAGCGGGTACATGACTGGCGCCCACCTTCCCGCATAAATAAGCCAAATGATACAAAGCTTCTTTCTCATTGGCGGGATCGTCTATACAATCCCCGTTAAATACCACGAAATCATAAGGGATATCACGCACTTGCCCGTATAAGGCGTCTAGGGTCGGGATATGCTTATGCAGGTCGTTAAAGATCAAGGCCGTGAAATCCTTTTGGGATGCGGAAGGGAGCGTGAAGGTGTAGAACGGGGATACCGCCGTCTCGCCAAACTCTTTCTTATAGGCTTGGTAAAGCATGATTTCCTGCGAGCATACCCGGTAGTAATAGGTTTGCCCCGGTCGTAGGTCCGTCAGCCGAATCTTATTATGCAAGCCGTTGCATATCACTTGACCGTCCACGATGGTGCGAGCCTTCTTCAAATTCAGCGTGTCCGTACCGTATTCTACCCAACTATACGTAGGGACACGGGTCTGCCACATCACCGTTATGCCGCCCTCCGTAGGATTTTGCAGATAGGGCGCCGCATAAAAGATCTCTTCCGGCTTGGCCTTCAGGCGAACCTCCGTTACGACCGGGCGATGATCCGATGCCACCGCCTCTTCGGGAACCCATGCGGACAAACGGGTAAAGGGCTGTCCATTCTTTACATAACCCGCTATATAGTCCAAACAGCTATCCGGCGTGGAAGCCGGGAATGTAGCCTGTTTAGGATTGCTCAATAGCTGGAAATCCTTGCTGATTTCCGTGATAAAGGGGGAATGCGCCGTAGCGTTCCAATCCCCGGCGATAAACAGGGGCTTATGAGCGAAAGCTGCTTCCCGCCGAAGGATCGGCAAGGAGAGCATCCGGTCTTCCGGTGTCAAGGAAAGGTGCGTGCAGCAGAAGATATATCTCTCAAACTCGACCCATAGCAAGACCCGTTCCTCCTCCCGTCCGGGAAGGGCTATATAGCGGTAGCTCACCGGCTTCTCCTTGCTCAGCATACCTACTCCGTATTTACCGCCATCGAAGTCGATGGCCGGGGCGTAGGTAGGGAACATCAGGGTGCGTTCTCCCAACGTCCGGAGCACGTCGATCCCGCCGCTTCTTACGGTCACGCTATCTACCTCCTGTACGGCGACGACATCGGGGGCTACCTTACATATAGCGTCCGCTATACGCCCGAGGTCCGTCACCTCATCCATGCCCCTTCCGTTGCGGATATTATAGCTCATGATACGCAACGTATTCCGCTCGGCATCGCCGCTTTGCTGTGCCAATGCCTTATTTATGGGCAAACATCCGATCATAACGATCGCCCAAATAAACCATTTCCTCATAGGATTCGATCTAATGTTTATATTCATTTTATATCTATACCTTAACCGAATATCTCTTTCAATGACTGCTCGAACTCAGCGATATCCTCGCCGGAAGTATCCCAAGAGGTAACGAGACGGGCCTCGTTGATCTCCTCGTTCCACATATAGAAGAAATATTTATCTTGCAACTTCCTCAACGCCTCGGCAGGGATCGTGAAGAAGAGCTGGTTGGACTCGATCTTCTGCGTAAAATGAATTTCCGGGTATTGTCGTAGCACGTCCGCTAGCTTGGCGGCGCTGATATTCGCTTTCATAGCGTTCTCCAACCAGAGGTTATTTTCCAGATAAGGGATGAACTGGGCGGAGAGATAACGTAGCTTCGAGGCTAGCTGGGCGGATTGCTTCCGGTAAAATCGCAGGTTCTCCGTGATCTCCGGGCGGAACGAGACCACGGCCTCTCCCATCATCATACCGTTTTTCGTGCCTCCGAAGCTCAAGATATCCACGCCTGCGTCTACGGTCACTTGGCGCATCGTGCAATTCAGGTAAGCGCAGGCGTTCGCCAAGCGTGCTCCGTCCATATGCAGATACATATCGTACGAATGTAAGAGATCGGCGATCGCTTTCACTTCCTCTATCGTATAGATCGTACCTAATTCCGATACTTGGGAGATATAAACGGCCTTGGGTTGCGAATGGTGGCAAACCCCGAAGTTCTTCAGATGGGGACGGATCAATTCCGGTGTCAGCTTACCGTCCGTCGTAGGGATCGTGACGATGGCGCAGCCGGTCATTCGTGCGGGAGCTCCACATTCATCCACGTTGATATGAGCGGTCTCGGCGCACAGGATGCTATTAAACGGACGGGTCACGGCTTGCAGGGCCACGGAGTTCGCCCCCGTCCCGTTAAACACGAAAAAAGGAGAAGCATCCTTGCCGAACACTTCTTGTATCTTACTCGTAGCGGCCTCTGTCCAAGGATCATCACCATATCCAACCGCATGATTATCATTTGCCTTGATGATCGCATCCATTACCCGGGGATGCACGCCGGAATTGTTGTCACTAGCGAAACTTCTCATCTTCAAATCTGATTTTTCGCCAAAAGTACGGATTTAAGATGAGAATGAGGATAAATCAACAGTATGATTTATTACAAATTTTTTATCCACTTCTTTCCGGCTCTCGTTTCCGTATAAATCCAGAAAGCAACCACTATAGTCGTTATAATACCAAAACCTACTAATGCTACCATGAATATTATTTTAATATATTATTACCTATCCTAGCAAACAAAATCGTAAGTACTATGCCAAACAAAGACAACAACATCAAGAAATAGTTATTGTAAAGTTCCTCTTTAGTCAACGTTATAAGAAGTCCTAATACCAATATGGTAAAAGATACTTGTGCCAAATTAAAAAAGAATACAGCAAGCTTATCTTTCCTTGCCTTATCTTTCTCCTTCGTTTCCTTTTTCTTCTCCTGTGTTTCGTTCCAGTTTCCCATAGTAAGATTTGTTTGTCAAGGCAAAGATAAATAGAATAATCCATACCGCACGTTATTTTACCTGAAATTGTTCCGTTGCGTAGAGGGCCTCGCCGGTTTGGGTCAGGCCTTCGATGGTGATGGTGAAATCACCGGTCAGGTCGGAGGTGGTAAAGGGGATGGATATAGAGGACTCGCCGTTTGTCCGGATATCGGGTCGCCAAAGTAAGGTATGGCGGAAATCCGGAACGGGAGATCGCTTCTCGGCCTCTGTCCGGTAAGCGGGCATATAGAAGATGCGCTGGGCTTGCGTGCCCTCATAATCAAAGAACTGGGTGGAGTTATCGACTACCAGACCCGGGTAATTATGCTCGTAAGAGGAGAAGGAGGCGATACCGTCGAATATCTGCCCACCGAATACGTACTTACCTTTATACACATCGATCTTCCGGATTTTTAGGGGATCGTACTTAAAAATGATCTCGTGATCGACGATGGGGATACCATCCAGTAAAACCAATGAGTTACCGATCGTATACCCGATTCGCTCCTCGGTCAAGACAGCCAGCCGGCGAACCCCATCCATCTTACGGAAACGAAGGCCGGGGATAAACTCGATAACGACTTCCTCCATCGTCGTGAAACGGGTGTACTCGTCCAAAAGATAACTCCAATCCGGTTGCCACTGGAACCAAGGCTTCTCCGCTTTTTCCCGAACCAAGGAATCAGACCGGTAAGCATGCAACACCTGTAGCCCCACGCTCCGCTTCACCAACTCGTCTTGCCAAGCGGGATTCAATCTCAAGGCGGGAAGCTCCTTCTCCGGATGCGTAGCGTAAGGAGATTCGATGTCCACCCGGTAGCGAGAAGAGGAAGGGGATAAAGCCACCGTCACGATCTCGTGCGTCCCGGATATGTGTCTCGTAAAGAAAGTCACCTCCCCGGCAGGGCCCAGTTGCCCCCCAAAAAGACGGATCTCACCCCCGGAAAAGCCCAATAAAGGCCTCACCGCCTCTTTAGACGAAGGTTCGCCCGTAGACAGATCGATCACTTTCCCCGTCAGGATCGGCCCCTCGTATTCCGCCAAGAATTTACGATCGGCAGGCGATGATCCCGTAGTAGGCATGCTTTGTATCCAATCAACGATACCGCTCCGGGCGGAAGGTTTATACAAGTCAATCCCGGCGATAGAGACCGATAGGGTCTGTAGATCCGGGGGCAGGCCGTTTATCCGGATCTCCCCCCCTGAACGGGTATCATAGGTCATACGGTCCGGTGATACGGAAACCGGGCCCTCTCGCCTCGTAAAAGAGTAAGCGGGCAATAAAGTATCTGTCAGCAGGGTCTCGTTCGTCACGAAGGTGTTCACCACCGCCAGCGGCTTCTCAAAGAAGACCTCCTCCCCCTCGTTCCGCATATAACGGGTATAGGCCACCAGCCGGTAGTTTCCGGTCGGCAAGGTAGAAGGCAACTGCAGGCAACCATCGCCCACCCCCTTCTCCAGCACGAGTCGGGCTTGCACGACCGCCGAGGCGCTATCCAGAAGCTCCACATACCCGACCTTGCTCACGTCGGATAACCGTTGGTCCAAATCCGTGGCAATGAATTTCATCCATACAAGCTCGCCCGACAGATAAAATTGCTTATCCGTTTGCAGGTAAACCCGCTCTCGCAATTCCCCTGCGAGAAGCGTTTGCCCCGCCCATAAAAGGCAGAGGAGCGACAAGATACATTGTTTTATCATAGACTTCTTCATAGCAACTAAATTATAAATGACTGGTAGGCCACCAAGAGGGCTTCTGTTTCGAACCAAAACGGCCGCAATCCATACAACGTTTCAGCGCATACGTATTACTCTCCGCATTCATCGGATTATAGGAAACATATCCGTAATCCGGATTATTATCATATTCCGATCCCTGTACGATCGTGCTTGCGCAGCCCGTAACCTCGGCCTCATATACCTTCTCTATCTCCGGAAAGAAACGCTTGAGGCGAGTCACTGTCGCTACTTCCACGAAACCGATCACCGGAACCTCCGGGTCCGTCACGCAACGGATATTCCCTTTCATCTCCGAAGGAATAGGGGCAAACAAGCTACCAGACTCCTCTATGTTCTTCTGCAAATTAAAATAGTAGTCGTAAGCCTCCCGGTGCAACGCATATTGTTCCACCTCCGCATGATACAACATCGAGAAACGGCGATCGCTGGGATGATACGAGGCGATACTTTTGTTAGCGATCACGTTCTGCGTCAGCCTATCGGAACTGCCTAGGGAGATCACCTTCGAGCTGTCCTTCCCCCAGCAATAATACCAATTATTCGATGTAAGTAAATCATATATTACGACCGTATTACCCATTTTCTCGGCGGCCATGAAGATCTCCGCCTTCACCTCCCAATTCTCCTTATACATCCAGCGGAAATAAGAGGATCGATCCGGGGCATTATGCGTAGACACACAGAGACGGACCTCCTCTCCCGGCCCCTTCTTCAGCAAGGAGAGAGAGTCGATCGGAGGCGTTATCTCCGGTCCCAGATAGTCCGACTCATACTCCAGCCCATCCAGCGAGATATGTAGCCGGTACCGGCTACCCGGGTCCAGCTCTCCCATATCCACCTTATACTCTCCCTTCCCGGAAGAATTAGCGCAAGTGAAAACAGCTCCATCCTCACGCTCCACCACCACCTTGGCGTTATTCACGAACTCATCCTCCGTGAAATCGTCGGTCAGGCCCACGCTTCTCCGGAGCTTTATCGTAGTCTCGCCATTCGTGATGATACCATCCACGACCAACAAATCCCGTACCTGCTCCAAGCCCTTCGGCTCGTAATCCGTGACACAGGCGGACAATAACAACAGCAAAGCCCCCAGCCACCAATGAAAGCCTTTTATAGAATCTTTTATCTTCGCTTCTTTCCTCATCTCAACTCCCCCCTAAAATTTAATATTATAAGAGACAAACGGGATAGGCACCCCGAATATCGCCATCTTATATCCCTTTAATTTCCCGTTCTCCGATATATAATACACCGAGTAGGCGTTCTTTCGCCCCGTCAGGTTATAGACCCCGAAAGAGATCGTGCTATGCGTGAGCAACGTCAGGTGGTGGCTCGGCTCGATGTTGAACGAGGCGTCCATCCGGAAAAAGTCCGGGATGCGGTATTGATTACGGTCCGAATAGTAGACAAACTCACCGCCCCCGTAATGATATTTGGAGACCGGCAAGGTGATCGGCCGTCCCGTGCTATAGTCGCAATTCAGCGAGAAGCTGAAACGATGCGTGAACTTATAGTTGCCCACGAACTTCAGGTCGTGCGGCTTATCGAAGTCGGCGGCGTACCAATCCCCCTTGTTCACGGGATTCACGATCATCGGGTCGTTCTGCCGCAGTTGCGTGCGAGAGTAGGTATAGCTTACCCAGCCGTTCAACTTCCCTTGCGTTTTCTTCACCATCAGCTCCACGCCATAGGCACGCCCCTCGGTCCTCAGCACGTCCGTCTCGATGTGGTGGTTCATCAGCAGCTCGGCGCCGTTCCGGTAATCTAGGTAATCCTTCATCGTCTTGTAATATCCCTCCAAGGAGACCTCGATTGTATTGCTCAAGAAATTCCGGTATAGCCCGGCGGCCACTTGCATACCCGTCTGCGGCTTGATGTTAGCGTCGCTCAACTTCCACGTATCCGTGGGCGACATGATCGTCGTATTGGATAGCTTATGGATATTCTGGCGCATCGTATTAAAGCCGGCCTTCACAGAGAAGTCCTCGGTAAAGGCATAACGGGCGGATACCCGGAACTCCGGCCCGTGGTAAGTCTTGAACGCCCCGGTCTTATCCACCGTACCCGTCACGGTAGCCAAGGAAGGCAGTTGGTCGTCGGCATAGAGATTATAGGTACGGGGCCCCAATACGTTAAACATGGAATAACGGACCCCCACGTTCAAGGAGAGTTGGGAGGTGATATCCCAACGATCGCCCACATAGATAGCGGACTCCACCGCTTTCTCCTTCTCCATCCGGTCCTCCTTCACCAACGACTCCCCTCCATAGGGAAGGTATTTCCCCGGCTCCAAGTCGTAAAACAGCGAGCTGGCGCCGAAATCCAGCGTATGCTTATCGCTCAGGTAATGCGTGAAGTCCATCTTCCCGTACATCTGGTCGATACGGAAAGCGAGGGAATAAGCGTTCACCGGGTTATCCGTATTACGGGTATTGTAGCCATAATGGTCGTAGCCAGCGGTGAGGACTCCCGTGAAACGATCCGAGAAGATATGCCTCCATTTCACCGAGGCGTTGGCGTTCTCGTAGGCATACCGCTCATCCACGTTAAAGCGGAAACGGTCGTGGCTGTAGTAGCCATTCAGATAGAGGTTGTTCCGCTCGTCGAATTTATGGTTGATCGTGGCGTTCAGGTCGTAAAAACCGGCGTTGCCATCCTTATAGCCGCTCTTCTCGGGGAGTTTCTTCAAGATCCAGTCCGAGTAAGTGGTACGTCCACCCACGATAAAGGAGGTCTTCTCGGAGAAGAGAGGCCCCTCCAAGGTAAGGCGGCTGGTCAGCAAGCCGATGCTCGCCGATCCCTTGAACTCCTTCTTGTTACCCTCCCGGCTGTTGATGTCGAGTACCGAGGAGATACGTCCGCCATACTTGGCGGGGATGCTGCTCTTGTACAGCTCCATGTCCTTCACCACGTCGGGGTTGAAGACGGAGAAGAAGCCGAACAGGTGGGTCGGGTTATAGACCGTCCCGTCGTTGAAGAGGATCAAGTTCTGGTCCGTCGCCCCGCCCCTCACGTTAAAGCCGCTAGAGGCCTCGCCCACCGCCTTCACGCCGGGGAGCGACATGACTACCTTCATGATATCCACCTCGCCGAACGCCATCGGGATATTCTTTATATCCTTCACCTTCAGGCGTTCCACGCCCATCGTCGTATTCCGCACGTTGGCGATCTTCTCGGAGGAGATCGTGACCTCCTTCAAGGTGTAGACCTGTTCCTCCAGCTCTATATCCAGCTTGCCGTCGGAATGGAGCATGATCTGCCGCCGGGTGTCCTTCATGCCCATGCCTTGTATGTACAGCTCGTGCCGTCCGGGAGGGAGGCGCAGCGTATAATAGCCGTAAGCGTCGGTAGTAGCCCCGATCATCGGGTCCTTCACGAACACGGCCACGCCCACCATCGGCTCGCCGGTCTTGAAATCGCTGATATTACCGGTCACCGTGACCCGGTCCGCCGCCTTGCCCGAGGCGTCGCCGATCTCGTAGACCTTGTTCTCCGAGGTAGCCTTCTGCTGCTTCCGGCCCGCCATCAGGGAGATACCGGAGCCTTCCTCGTCGCCATCGCCCTCTCTCCGCTTCTCCCGCAGGAAGAAGTTCTCGGGCAGGGAGGTCATCAAGGTGTTATCTCTCAATACAAAGAAGGCGCCGCCATACGAGGATACTTGGAAGGGAGTCCCCTCCAACGCACGCCGCAACGCCACCAAGGGCTCTTCCTTCTCACTGTGTACGCTAACGACCATGGAGTCCGTCTCCAAGGGTTGCCGGTAGACGGGCTGTCCGGTCTGCCGCTCGATAGCGTCGAACACGACATTCAAGGTTACTTGCCGGAAATCCAGATCGACCGTCCGCTGCGCCCTCGCCGTCCAACCGGACAGCAGGCACATCATCATAACGATATATAGGCTCTTTTTCATGGGATCTCGTTTAACTGTTCATACTGTCTCACCACGGCTACGATGGCTTCCTCGGGAGCGTGCTTGAAATCCAGCTTTCGCCGCTTGATATACCGGGCCAGCTCTTTTTTCTTGGACTTGAGGACCTTCAACACGGAGCCTTTGCTCCTCACGGTATAGTAAACACCCTCCTTCCGGATATAATATTTTACGGACTGATCGAAGGATTCATCGACCTGCATATCTTTTATCGTCTTAGATAATATACAAGACCATTTCCCCAGCACGGTACACTTCCCTTCATGCAACCGTAGGTAATAGCCTTCCGGCAGGTTACCCGACCGCTCGTCCGGATACCTGTAGAAGATAGGATAGCCATGAAACTCAGCGTAGTCTACCCGATCGCTCGGCAAGACGATATTATAGCGATTGTCCGGAGAGAGCAGTAATAACTCATTCTTGTACAGGTCTAAGCGCATTTTCACGCCCTTGTAGAGAATGCCTTCGAAGCTAAGATCCCCGGATACGTATTTCTCGCTCTTCAAATAGGGGTGATTTCTTATCGAGGTGGGATATTTTAATTGCTCCTTCCCATGGTAGATCACGGATTGGCCGGCGGCGGAAGAGACATAGTCATCCACCGCATCTTGTGCCCTAGCCGTAACGATAGCCAACGCGCATACGCATAAAAACCCCAGAAGCTTTCTCATAAGATCCAGATTTAAAGTTTCATGCCAAATGTAAGCATATATATCCGACAAACCAACAACTTCCGAGGAATTATCACGTGGATAATATACCTTTGCGACGTTTTTAACTTTAACAATTAATCATATATGAAAAAAAATCAGTTTCCGGGAAGCGGAAACAAGCGTGAGAAAGCTGCTGGATAGTTTGGAAAATGCCCAAAAGGCATGGGTGGACTTGAAAAAAGACGCGAAGGGGGCGCATAAGTTGTTTAAAGACTACCAGCCGGAGGAGGATCTGGTTAAACGGGAGAAGATCATCTACACGGGCTCTGTGAAAGACTTCGTGCGGCTGACGCTGCCCATCCTCGATGACCAACGTTTCCGGGTGAACGGGCAGACGAACCGGGAAGCCATGATACGGGCGCTGGACGAGGTGTTCGAGATACACCCCAACGGCTGCCCGGAGCCAAGGAGCTTCCGGAGCATCCTCTCGACGGCGCAGGAGGAATACGGGAAAGCGCATGAATAACAAGCTTCCCGTTTTTCACAACAAAAGTTAAAACTTGGGAGGCGTCCCAAAGCGCCTCCCTACCTTAGCGGCATCAAGCCAGAGACACTGGCTCTTTTTTTATCACTTAAAAATATAGTATGATAAACACGTCATTATTCGCCCTTTTCGGACGATACAAAGGAGACGCCTCGCTAGCGGGCGTACTGGAAAACATCCAAAGAGGAACGTACAAGCAGCTCATCGACGAGACGCGGGAGGCGCTAGCGTCGGGCGATAAGGAACTGGCCGCCAAGCTAAAGAAAAAACTGCCCGCTTTCACCCCACAGGCCACCTACTCCGGGAAACGCCTCGACCCTCACATCACCCGCTATAACCAATTGGTGGTACTCGACATCGACCACGTAGGGGAACGGGAGCTGGAGCGTATCACCCCGCTCGCCACGGAAGCGCCCTACACCGTGGCGTATTTCCGCAGTCCCAGCGGCGACGGGGCGAAACTCATCGCCTACGCCGCCACGGACGAGACCGCCACGCCGGGCAATCACCGGAGGGTCTACGAGGCCGTGAGCCGTTGGTACGCCGCACGGCTCGGCGTGGAGCTGGATACCTCGGGCAGCGACATCGGGCGGCTTTGCTTCGTATCGGACGATCCCGCCCTATACCTCTCGCCTGCCTACCGCCCTTGGCTGGAGGGTACCGGCGAGCTACCGGAGGGCCTCGCCCCGCTACCCCTTACTTGGAAGGAGGAGGTTAGCGAGACGGCTCCCGGGGCGAAGGAAAGGAAGGTGGCCTCGCCACTGGAGAAGGCACGCCGGACCGCCGAGCGGAAAGGCGCCTACGCCGAGGGCAACCGTAATAACTTCATCTTCGTCATGGCCGCACGAGCGAACCGGCTGGGCGTGAAGCGGGCCGAGATGGAGGCTTACGCCGCTACCGCCTTCGCCGACTTGCCGGCGGAGGAACGCCTCGCCGCCATCGAGAGCGCCTACAGCCACGTGGAGGAGCACGCCGCCGAGACGAGCGCCGCCACCTCCCGGAAAAAGGGCGGGGGCCCGCTGGACGTGGTCGCCGTGGAGGCCTATATATCCGAGCGTTTCCTCACCCGCAAGAACGGCGTGAGGGGGTACGTAGAGGTGGCCTCGAAGAAAAAGCGGAACGGCCAAAAGCCGGTCTTCAAGCCGGTGACCGACTACTGGGTGAACTCGCTCTGGCGGAGTCTCCTGAAGGACGGCCACTACTGCTCGCATAACGACATCCGGGCCATACTGATGTCGGACTTCAGCGAGACGTTCCACCCTTTCCGCGCGTATTTCGAGGGGCTGGCCCCGTGGGACGGGGTGACGGACTGGATCGGGCAGCTGGCCGATACCGTGGACACCACCCGGCCCGCCTTCTGGCGGGGTTGCCTCAAGCGCTGGCTTATCGCCGGGGTGGCCGGATCCATGGAGCTAGGCGTGGAAAACCATACCATCCTGCTGCTGGCCGGCGGGCAGGGGCTGGGCAAGACCTCGTGGCTGCGGAACCTCGTGCCGCCCGAATTGCGGGACTATCTTTTCACGGGCAATGTCAATCCCTATAGCAAGGGTTTCCCGCAGATGATGGTGGACTGCCTCTTGATCGTCATCGACGAGATGTCCGGCCAGAGCTACGCCGATCTGAACCGCCTCAAGGCGCTCACCTCCACCGGGGTCATCTACCTGCGCCGCCCGTACGGACACTATGCCGAGACGCAGATACGCCACGCCTCCTTCGCCGCCACGGTGAACGACTTGCAATCGCTGCCGGACGATAACGAGTCTCGCCGCTTCCTCTGCTTCGAGGCCACACGGATCGATTACCAGTCGCCCGTGCGACACGCCGACATCTACGCCCAAGCTCTCGCCCTCTTCCGCCGGGGCGAGAAATACTGGTTCTCCGGCGAAGACATCCGGAAGATCAACGAGAACAACGAGACCTTCCGCCAGCGAAGCCCCGAGGAGGAGTTGTTCTTCACCTATTTCCGCAAACCGGAGCGTTTCGACACGCCACAGTATCTTACGGCGAGCGATATTATGACGAAACTAAGTGTATTTACACGTATCACGCCGACACGTTCCAATATAGTTACGTTGAGCAAGGTGCTGAAAAAACACGGTTTTAAGCTCACGAAAACTAGAGGAAAACTACTGTTTGAGGTCGCCGAGATCACCTCGGAACAGGTAAAAGCCAATTTTTTGCGCCCTAGGCAAGAGGAAGAGGATAGAGCCCAAAAGGAGAATGATATCTTTAAGGGTCAAGAAGATAAGCCGGAATAAAAACTGACTTTCTAAAATGAGCAGGGCGCAAAAGGCGCAAAAAACAGTGTCTGGAAAAACATTTTACAAAAAAATAAATATATATCACACTATAGCAGTGTGATGAAAAAATATATTTACAAGAAAAGTTTTATATAGGCACGTAAAGATGCGCCTTTTGCGCCCTAACCCCGGCACCGATATTCGTCGGGATTAAGAAACATGACCGGAAAACCAATGAGATACGGTCGCTAAGTCAATGGAATCCGTCTCGCTTTCCATTGACTTAGCGCCCCTATTCCACCCGGATACCATCCGGCTCTCACGGCTCGCCGAGCGACTCGATGATGGCCCGCACCATGGCGGGCGAATAGACCCGCTCGCCCTCGTGATAACCCAGCGAGAGGAGGCGACCGGGCAGGCCGGGATAGATCGTTATCCAATGTTGCAGCTTGCGGTGGGCCGAGCGGGGATGCAGGTCGGGCAGGTAGACCTCGGCCAGCTCCATCCGCCCGTATGCTCGTATCTTGAATGTCGTTTCCATATCCTAAAGATAGTGAATCTCCGGCATATATCCATCATTTTCCGGAGAAATAATTCACCCGAAATCACCCTAAGTCACCCAAAGCGACAAAGCCCCCATGCCCTGCCGTATCTTTGTATCAACATTAAAAAACAACACATTATGATCCGCTACAAGAAGTATCAAAACAAGAACGAGAAGAACGTGACAACCTTCAACAAGTGGTACGCCCGTGCCGTATGCGAGGAGACGGTAGACATCGCCGCCTTGGCCGAGCACATGTCCACCCACAACACCCCCTTCTCCACCGGCGCCATCCACGGCATGCTGAAGGACATGGTGAATTGTATCAAGGAGCTGCTGATGGACGGCAAGAACGTGAAGATAGACGACCTCGGCATCTTCAGCGTGGGCATCCGCTCGAAGGGGGCCGTCACGCCGGAGGATTTCTCCACGCAAGGCAATATCATCGGCGTACGCCTTCGTGCCCGTGCCACGGGCAACCTCTCCAGCGCCTCGCTCAAGCTGACGGCCAAGCTCCGTGAGTACACCGAGTACTCGAACGGAGAGGTGACCCCGGGCGGGGGCGATTCCGAGAGCCCGGACGAGATTTAGGGAATTGAGAATTGAGAATTGAAAATTGAAAATTAAGTGGTATGGAGATTTCTGTTTTTATACGTGAATACGCTCCGCTGGCTGGGGAGGCCGGGCGGGCGTTCCGGATCGATCCGGTGGTGATCTTGGCACAGGCGGCCATCGAGACGGGTTGGGGCGAGAGTACGCTCTGCCGGAAGTATCATAACTTTTTCGGCATCACGGCCTACGGGCTGCCCAACGTATGGTGGACCGGCCGGTGGACGGAGCTGTCGCCCCGCTCGCTACGTTTCCGGATCTACCCGGACGATAAGTGCTCGTTCATGGATTACTGCCGCCTGCTTCGCTCGGCCTATCCCCGGGCGGCCGACATGAGCGCCAACCCTACGGCCTTCGCCAAGGAGATCGCTTACAGCCCCTACATCAGCGAGGTGAACGGCGATAACCGGGAAGCCTATCGTAAGCTGATCGTCCAGCTTTGCCGAAAAATCAGCTCGCAACTATCAATCGTTAATCCAAAGGGCGGGCAGATGCCGCCCCTATCATCAACTGTCAACTAAAATGAAATACCTTGAACTCATCCTCCGTTGCCTCACGGCACTCCTCCGGGTCATCTTCCCGCAGCATCCCCCTGTTCCCGAAACGACAGACGCTACCGGCGCTGCTCCTTCTCCTGCTAGCCCTCCTCTCCCTCCTCATGCGGGAGACGGAGGTGACGCTAGCGGCGATCGGCGCCTCGCTGACGCTCTTCCGCCACCACGATCCCCCTCCTCCCCACCGCCCCCCGGGGCGGACTGGCTGGGTATCTCCGGCTACACCCTCCTCATAGCGGGGTGCGCAGGGTGCCTCTTGAAGTACTGGGGTTATTAGAGGAAATGGGAATTTGAAGAATACTATTTTCTTCAAGCAAAAAGGGTATGCCGTGATGCATACCCTTTAACTTTTATTAAACCATCTATTCCTTTTGTGGTTATAAAAGAACATATAACCATCAATTATTCAAGACAAACTCTTTAAGAGCAAGAATCTGTAAGCACCATTCAAAATAAAAACGATAAGGAAGTCCCCTGCCTTCCTTATCGCCATAAACCTTTAGTTTCTCCAAGCTTCCGGCTGTACCAAGTACGGAGTACCTGTTTCCGGATCTGTACCCAAAGTCAAGATCTCATCGTCAGGAACGGGCAACATTGTCTTATTTGCCGGCAGGTAAGAGGCACCCGCAAACTTAGAGATATACTGTTTCTCATAGTCCACATAGGCTTTCAACTCACTAGCCATCACATCACCACCCCAACGGGACAAATCGAACCAGCGCTCACCTTCCATAGCCAACTCTAACTTACGCTCCATGCGAATCGCCTTGATACAAACATCTTTGTTTGAGAATGCGGCATGTGAAGAAGGATATTCGGCAATCTTATAATTAGCGGCTGGAGTCCCATCATCTAACTTAACAATATTAACATCCAAAGCCGCACGACGACGAATCTTGTTAACCTGCTCCATCGCACCTTTCAGATTCCCAGCGTTAGCCAAGCATTCAGCATATAATAAAGTTAAGTCACGAACACTTAAATATTGCAAGTTCATAGCAGAACCCGGTGCCCAACCACCATATAACGCTTTCATACCAGCCGCATCCTCAGCCTTGCTATATACATGCTTTTTCGGCATGAAGATACCGCCATTCGTAGCATCTCGTACCCAACCATTCTCTGGGAATCCCCAATCCTTATAAGGAATACCAAAACGACCTACAGCAAAATCCAATCGAGGATCGACCGCAATGTTATTATCGTTAACGGCTAGCACAGCATCTTGGGAACTATCGGAGTTACGAACTGATACACTCTTCTTCGTACGATATTCACCGTTCAAGTAAGGAAGGCCATTCGCATCTACTTGGAACGAATTCACCAACTCAAAAGAAGGCTGGTAGAAACCACAACATCCACCGGGACCTGTATTATGCGGATAAGCTAAACAGAAGGGAGCCCCCCCCATATTCTCTGCCGCATTTGAGTATTGTACCGCAAAAACGGATTCCTTACCATTTTCTGTCAAAGCATTGAAGTTATTGTCCAGATCATCTTCCAGTCCATAAGCCATACCCTTAGACGTAACACCATTTGTCAACACATCCGCTAAGATAGGTTGCGCTTCCGCCAAATCACCATGCCACATCAAGATCTTAGCCTTCAAAGCCTTCGCTGCGGATTTATTCGCCCGACCAACCTCACCAACAACCTTAGGATCATCCGATAAATTCGCTATAGCATCATCCACGTCGGCAACGACCAAACTATAGATATCTTTGTCATTATGCACCTTTGGGTCATTCTCTTGATTAGTCTCATCAATATAGGGGAGATAAACACCAAACACACGCATTCCCTCGAAATAAGCCAAGGCTCGTAAGAATTTCAACTCGCCTTTACGCATTTGGCGAATTTCCTCCTTCATATCCTCCGCTTTTTCCAAGACCTGAAGAGCCAAGTTAACACGTTTGCTCATTTGATACACCCAAACCCATTTTTGCTTGATATAGCCATTGGTCGACAATGTATTATACAATTCTATCTCATTCACCGTAGATTGGTCGTTAGGGTCTGATCCCTTGTTGGCATCACCCCCATAAATACCACCCCATACCCAGTTAAACGGAGAAGCTTGATAGGGATCGTATCCTTCCACAGGAGAGGCTAAACCCGCATAAGCACTAGTAACCAGCAACTCCACACCTTGAGCATTCGCCAAAGCCTCCGGGGTCAAAACTCCTTGCGGCTCCTTTCCCAAGAAATCATCGCCACAAGACCCTAAAGTCAGCATACTGGCAAAAGCCAACGCTAATATATATTTGTTGTGTTTCATAATAAAATTCATTTTAAAAGTTAATCAAATCCCTAAACATTAGAAAGCGAAATTTACACCGAACAAGAAACGCATCGTTGAAGGCCATCCACCCATATCAACACCTCTCTGTAGGTCTCCCCCACTTTCTTTGCCCATATCCGCATTCGTATATTCCGGATCCAATCCAGAGTAACCGGTAATAGTCAGCAAATTCTCGGCTTGTACATACAAACGTAAGTTTTGGATACCCACCTTAGATAACACGCTCTTCGGAAGCGTATAACCCAAAACCACATTCTTCAAACGCAAGAACGAAGCATTCTCTACGTAATAAGAGTTCGAGAATTTACCAGAATAACCATCGTTCGAATCCAAGATCGGCAAAATGGCATTGCTATTATCAGCACCGGGAGTCCAAGATTGATCACGCATACGCTCAGACTTGTTACCGTTGAACATCCAGAAGTCCGTAAAATATTTCGTATTGTTAAACAGGTCATTGCCGATAGTTGAATACCAGAACATCGTGAAGTCCCAGTTTTTCCAAGTAACCGTAGCGTTTAAGCCAGCGATCAAATCAGGATGGGGAGAACCGATGAACGTACGGTCTCTTTCCGTCAACTTACCATCCTTATCCACATCATCAAACTTAAATTTACCGACCCAAGCCTTGGCGGACTCAGCGTTCAATCCGGATTGTCCTAGAGGCGGCAAGGCCAAAACCTCGTCAACGTTCTCATAGAAACCATTCACCTTGTAACCATAGAACTCAGAGATAGCATGTCCTTTCGTCGTACGGGTCACGTTTCCATCCAAGCGAGTTCCCGCTCCCCACAAAGAGGCATCATCCGACTCCGAGATACGCAGTACCTCATTCTTATAATGGGAAAGGTTCAAACTTACGTCCCAAGACCAATCACCTTTTGAATCTCTATAATTCAAGTTCAAATCGACACCCGTATTCTTGATATCACCGAAATTGATATATGGTTTCTTGATCTCCGGGTTAGCAAACGCTGAATATTGAGCCTCGATCAACATATCCGTTGTCTTCTTCCAATACCACTCAGCACCAATATTGAATTTACCATTTAAGAAAGTAGCGTCCACTCCGACGTTCCACATCTCTGTAGACTCCCACTTGGTATCCTCGTTTCCATATTTATCTAAGATGAAACCTGTTGTAGTAGAATTATTCTGTCCGTTCAAATCGTAGTCAGAACGTTTCGGGTAAGTTGCAAGTTCCATAGCATAGTTCGTAATACGAGGAACCTCAGAGTTTCCTGTCTGTCCATAACCGACACGCAACTTCAAATCGTCCAACCAATCTCTCGTACTTTCCATGAAATCCTCTTGGGAAATACGCCAACCTAAAGAAGCGGATGGGAACACACCATAACGATTAGATTTTGAGAAACGAGATACACCATCCCGACGGATGATACCTGTGAACAAATATTTATCATTGAAAGAATAATCTACACGGCCGAACAAGCCAAACAAAGCAAACTCACCCTTATATTCGGAATTCGCCAAACGCTGGTTGTTATTCTCACCCATATTCAGCACCCAACTATTCGTATTATCCTCAAACAAATAATTGTAACGACGACCGGTCAACTTGCGTCCCAGACCGTCACGGATAGCCTCCGTACCTAACAGAACGGTAAGTTTATGGATATCATTAAAAGTCTTGTTATAGGTCAACGTATTCGTCCATACCCAACGATAATTAAACTCACTTTGTTCCTCAAAGTTATTCTGTCCCATAGACTCTGAGAACTCCGGATTTTTCTTTTCCATGCGATAATAATACCGGTTCGTATAGTCGATACCGAAGTTCGTACGGAATGTCAAGTCCTTGAAAATATCCGCCTCAGCCCATAAGTTACCAAAGATACGGTTGCGAGTATAATAGTTGTCCTTATTACGGACTTGATTGGCTACCGGATTCTGGAAGTTACCCGTACCGGAGAACTTTGATCCAGCGAAATTACCTGCGATATCATATACCGGAACCCAAGGAGAAGCACGATATGTCCACGAATAAGGATTAGATTCCGCTCCATTCGCACTCAAGCCATTATCTTTCGTGAAAGCATACGTTAAGTTCTCACCCACACGTAACCAGTCACGTACATTGAAAGAGGTATTCGCACGCACTTGATAACGCTGATAGTAAGAATCAATTACCGTACCGTCTTGTTTGAAATAGTTTGCGCTTAAGTTATACTGTCCCTTTTCCGTACCACCGGACAAGCCGATCTGGTGATTTTGAATCATGGCGGCACGATCTAACTCATCCCACCAGTCCGTATCTGAGAATGGTGCGTAAGTTGTAGTAGGATAATCATAGTCGCTCGGATCTATTGTAGTAGAACCCTGAGCACCTGATTGTGTCAAGTAATTCGGGATAGAAGGTCTATCCCCCGTACCAAATTGAGGATTACTTGGATAACCTCCGATATCACGCATAGCAATATTATTCTTCTGCGCCTCCCAATCTAGGTTCAAGCGATCCATAGAATTCAACACGTCATATTTCTTACCCGTCTTCTGGACACCAATATAACCGTCGTACGTTAATCTCGGTTGCCCGCTCTTCGTACCTTTCTTCGTCGTGATCAAGATAACACCGTTCGCAGCCTGCGCACCATAGATAGCGGCAGAAGAGGCATCCTTCAATACCTGCATACTCTCAATATCGTTCGGATTCAAAGTACTTAGATCCTGATTACGTGTTGACACGCCGTCAATTACGTATAATGGGCCATTATCATTAACCGTATTGATACCACGAATACGAACCATTGAAGGAGAACCCGGAGAACCGGTCTGACCGATATATACACCGGCCGCCTTACCTTGCAACTGCTGGGTAGCGGAAGATCCGGAAGATGCCAAAAGGTCCTTCGTATCGACTACTGCCACGGAGCCTGTGATATCTTTCTTCTGCTGCGTACCGTAACCTACTACTACGACCTCATCAAGGTTTTGCGTATCTTCTTTCAATGTCACATTTACCACTTCTCCCGAAGCCGGAATTTGTTGGGATACATAACCAATGTAGGAAACGACTAAAATGGAGTTGGGCTCAACTTCCAAGGAATACTTACCGTCAAGGTCGGTAATCGTACCGTTTGTAGTACCTTTTACTACAACATTCACACCCAAAAGGGTTTCACCCTTTGCGTCAGTTACCGTACCGGTAACTTTCTTAGCTTGTTGGGAGATGGACACATTCGCGTTAGACGCATGGATTGGAGGGGTTACACCCGCACCGACCATAAGGAAACAAAGTGCCAAACCCAGCCCGCTTTTAACAAAAGCCAACTGTTTGTTCATCATAACACAAAAATAGGTTAACATTAATAATTATATCCACTCTTCGGATACGGGTACAAATATAAATTATTATTCTCAATAAACAACAATAGTATGCATATTTTTTTCACATTCCCTTGAACTTGCGGATATGTGTTCGTACAAATAGCTATTATAGACCCAATAAGGCTTATTCTTGTTAACAAAAAGACACCTTCACAAGAATCAACAATATGTTAAAAACCGCATAAAAAATACAATCTATTCCTAATTTTTCCGAAGACTTTTAAACCTTATTATCAATCTACAGCACGGTAAATGAGTCTCTTGGGCCATATAAAAGAAAAGAGGACGCCGTTTTACCGACATCCTCCTAAGCTCTTATCGCATTAGATCCATGAGCCTTACCGGCTACCAGCTATCGATTTACTCACGATATTCGTTACGGCCTCTTGCATCTTCTCGATGACGCCGCTGTTTTCCATCCCGTATTCGGAGGCGATCGTCTCCAGATTCGGGGAACCGACCCAAACCTTGCCGTCCGCATCTTCCCAAACGGAGATACGTAGCGGCAGCTCCAAAGAGATAGACGGATCTTGCTGCATCAATAAAGTCCCGACTTTCGGTGAGCCGAAGACGATCACCTTATTCGGAGGCAGCTTCATCCCTACCTCGCTAGCGTTTCGCCCATGATCGAACATGGCGAACACGGAACCTCCTTGAGACTTGATAATCTCCTCGATCCGCCGCATCGTCTCATCCACGCTAAACGGGCTTACTGTTTTTTCCATCAAACGATTCTTTTTCTCCATGGCTGCAATTTTCTTTAGTTTTGTCAAGACAGGAGTCTTGACCGTCCGTACGCTCGACTTCCGGTCATTATTCAGCTGCTCATAAATAACGATCTTATTCTCTCCTTTGTTCAGCCATACGCCCGGTATGTAAAGCGTTTGCTGAGGGCCGGCATACCAATAGCGGCCGATATTGACGCCATTGATGAAAATAATGCCCTTTCCCCAATCCTCCATGTCGATGAACGTATCGCCGGTATCGGACAGGTAGAAGGTTCCCTCGTAGAGAACCGGCTTATTCCCCAACGCCGCTACCTCGGGCGAGCCATTCTTATAGACATAAGGTTCGTCGGAGACCAAAGCCGGCATCCGGTCCATCGGGAGCTTGTACATCTTCCAGTCCGATATCTCGCTGCCGTTAATCTTGACCGAGCTGATGATCCCCTTCGTATTGCGTACGATCTCCTCGCCATAATTGATACGCCCCATGTTCTCCACCAAGATGTCCAAGGTAGCGTTGAACGGGATATCGATTTCCATCGCATATTGGTTGAAGCAACGGTTTAACTCGCCGACACGCTCGCCATCCACGTAGATCGTAGCGTAATCACGCAAGCCCGGTATCTCCAAACGGCCTTTCAGGGGTTGGTTGAAATGGGTAGAGTACAAGACGTAGCCGTATCCTTGGTTCAATTGCTCGAACGTGAGAGGTGTCGGAGACGCTACCGGTTCCCCTTCTTTCGCCAAGGCCAACACATCGGCTACCTTCGTCAAGGAGATCGACGGGATCTCGATCAGCGGTATAGGGGCTGGGGCCTCGGGGACGTCATAAGTGACGTATTTCCGGATCACGTTGCGGATCGAGTCGAACTTCGGGGTCACCCAACCCGCCTCGCTGATCGGGGCGTCGTAGTCGTAGCTGGTCAAGTCCGGCTGGATATCATGCTTCTTGTCGTAATTGGCGCCACTGGTGAAACCGAAATTCGTACCGCCATGAACCATATAGAAATTGAAAGAGACATCGTTTTGGAGGTACGTCTCCGTCTGCCTCGCTATGCCGGAATCGCTTATATCGGGGAATGGTTCCGCCCAGTGCATCAGCCAACCGGGATAAAACTCGGCTACCATATACGGGCCTACTCCCCCGTGATACTCGTTCACCACCTTTTTCAAGTTCTCCACGTTACTCTCCCCGTTCGCCGTAGGCAACGCTCCCGGGGTGGAACCGCCCTCGAACAACCAGCTTCCGTCCGAGGTGAACAGAGGCACGTTGAAACCGGCGTCCGCCAATTGCCGCTTGATCTTGGCGTTGTAGCGGCGATGCTCCTCCAAGGGGATATCCTTACGTTGCGCCACGTAAGAGCCGAACTCGTTCTCGGCCTGCACCATGATGATAGGGCCGCCTTTCGATACCTGCAAGTCGCCGACCTGCTCGTAAAGCTTATCGATATAAAGCTTCGTGCGTTTCAAGAACTCCGGGTTATCCCGGCGGATCTCCATGCCCGGTATATTCTGCAACCACCACGGATAACCACCGAACTCCCACTCGGCGCATACGTACGGGCCGGGACGGAGGATCACCATCAATCCCTCCTCTCCCGCTATCCGGATATACTCGGCCAGATTCTTGTCTCCCTCGAAATCCCATTTACCCGGCTCCGTCTCGTGCAGGTTCCAGAAGACATAGGTAGCGACCGTATTCAAGCCCATCGCTCGCATCATCCGAAGGCGATGCCGCCAATATTGATGAGGGATACGAGGGTAATGCATCTCACCCGAGAGGATCGGGGTTACCTTCCCGTTTACATAAAAATGACCGTCCTTGATCTCGAACGTACGTTTCTCCTTGGCGAACGAGCCGACAGGTATCAGCATCAAAAGGAGCAATAGATAGGCGATTTTCTTTTTCATGGAATCCATGTGTTATAAAGATTTATTTTTAGGTTTAAGATCTCGTGGCAAATGTATGTAAATAAAAAGAGGATGCCAAATAAATGACATCCTCTCTAGCTTATATATTATATAATGTATAAGTCTGTATTAAGCTTGCTCCAACTGCAAAGTCTTAGTCGGCTGGTCGCAAACCTCCGTCGGACCGAAGTACTGGATCGGACCCGGATATACATAGCTAGTAGTCAAAGCCCACTCGTCACGGTTAGCGGCGAACGCCTTGAAAGGAGCGCCGTCAAGCTTAACCAAAGCCTTCTGGATAACCGGCTTCATCTCGCCATGACGTTTCTCCATGTTCATCATCATAGTAACAGGGATACCACCGGCGATCCATTGATCAGCGGGAGCGGTCGTGTTACGTACGGAAGACATATAACCTGTCTTACCGGCGGCGATCAAGCAAGATGCCGTGTAACCCAAAGAGTAGCAGTAGTCCGCATCGTAGTTAGACGGAGCGGCGCAACGACCCTCGTAACCAAAGAAGTGGTGTTGTGCGGCGAACTTGCCTACGTACTTGCCCTCGGCCTTCCACTCAGCCAATTTCTTGCCAACCATCTCAGACAATAACTTCTCAGTCTCGATCAAAGAAACCTGTACGTTTCCGTGCGGGTCACGGTCCAAAGACAACTGACGAGCTACGCCCTCCGGAAGAGAAGCGTACAGATCAGAGTTCTCCTTCGTCAACTTGCTGATGATATAAGCACGTTGCTCGCTCTTCTTGATCATCTTGAACTCAGCATCGTGCTTAGCCAAGAAGTCGTTCAACTCGGCAATCAAGCGTTTCATAGCCGGAACGAACTCGATCAAGCCCTCAGGGATCAATACCGTACCGAAGTTGTTACCCTCAGCGGCACGCTTAGCCACGATACCAGCCACGTAAGTAACGATATCGTCCAAAGACATATTCTTCTCCTCAACCTCCTCGGAGATGATACAAACGTTCGGTTGAGTCTGCAAAGCGCACTCCAAAGCGATATGAGAAGCGGAGCGACCCATCAATTTGATGAAGTGCCAGTATTTCTGGGCGGAGTTACAGTCACGTTGGATGTTACCGATTACCTCGGAGTAAACCTTACAAGCCGTGTCGAAACCGAAAGAGGTCTCGATCTGGGCATTCTTCAAGTCACCGTCGATCGTCTTCGGGCAACCGATTACCTGTACGCCGGCGCCGATAGCCTTGTAATACTCGGCCAATACGCAAGCGTTCGTGTTAGAATCGTCACCGCCGATAATAACCAAAGCCTTGATATCAAGTTCCTTCAAGATCTGAAGACCTTTATCGAATTGCTCTTTCGTCTCTAATTTCGTACGACCGGAACCGATCATATCGAAACCGCCCGTGTTACGGTACTCGTCGATAATATCAGCCGTCAATTCCATATATTTATGATCGATCAAACCGCCCGGGCCCAAGATGAAACCATACAGACGAGAATCTGCGTTGTGAGCCTTGATACCGTCGAACAAACCAGCGATCACGTTGTGACCACCGGGAGCTTGACCACCGGAAAGGATCACACCAACGTTCATGACAGGCATAGCCTTCTCCTCGTTACTCTTCTCGAATGTAACGATCGGCATTCCGTAAGTGTTCGGGAACAATTTCTTGATTTCTTCCTGATCGGCTACTGATTGAGTATACTCGCCGTCAACGGCTTTCACTGCACCTTTCAACGCAGCGGGTACCTTCGGTTGGTAAGCTGCTCTTGCGATTTGTAATGCACTCTTTGTCATTTCTTAATTGATTTATTTAGAAATTATTTGATACGTGTTCAAAAGTGACGCGAATATAAGGAAAAAAATCCGTATTAATAAAAAGACAAGGGGATATGTTCATTGAAAAATCACCCTAAAATTGGTTCCGAAGGAATGATTAACACTTTACAAGCCGATTTCCTAAAACAGGTCTGACAATATAGATCAACTCCTTCATCGTCCGCCCCAAATACATAATACTTTATCGTATAAACACACCTTTTTAGCTCCTTTACATAAAGACTTTATATGCATGCAAGCTTTATCCCTAGGTGTATCTCTAGATTATAAAATAATAAATATCAATTCCTCACAAGAAGCCCCTTTTACTATTTTCTTATTCCAACTTTAAATCCGGTAACTTTTTGACGATCTCCATGGTTTGTACGCTCACGTTGATTACGGAGAGTAGCAAGTCCAAGATATAACGGGGGTTATCATGCTCACGGCTCCAGTCATTCGGATCGTTCTTGATCAAGCTACTTGGATCGGTTTTCACTTGATAGCGCTCCATGATCCATTCGATAGCGGATTTACCGTTCACGATGTACTCATACGCCTCATCGGGTATGTTCTCTATGCGAATCGAGCTGTTGTAGATAATCGTATCCTTTTGCCCCTTTTTGGGGAATCGCATTTTCTCTACCTCATAGTATTTATAATCCACCTTGACCGCATATAGATCCGTAGTTCCGGCAATCATACGACCATCCGGGGCTTCCTCCTTTTGCCTGTCGCCAATGACTGTCACGCCCTCATACGCAGGTATTTCCTCATAATTCAGATGCAGATTAGCCAGTTGCTTACCCGCATAGGAGAAATCGAGGAATGCGTCTATATCTTCCACGATCGGGATACGTGGTAAGGATTTCTTCAAATCGGCCGCAAAGGCTTCCCGGTATTTCGGGGAATGAAGCAAGCCATACACATAGTAGAAGATGGTTTCTTTCGTGATCTTCCGGGCATTACCGAAACGGGTACGGACTTCTTTCAGTATCCAGTCGGTGATTCCGTCTCGACGGATGTAATCATCGCTTGATTCGGTATCGAATAAGGACAAGGTTTGCTGCTTGTTCTTGTTTTCTTCGTACCAGTAGAGAGGGAAGCATTGACCATTAAAAATAACTTGAAGATCAGGAATGCAATCAGCAATTAAACAAGAGAAATCTTTGTCTCCGATTCCTTTCACGCAAATCACTAAATTTTTATATTTAGATGTTGGAAAAAGTTTAGGCAATTGATAAACACGCTCATTCCAAAAACGAGAATAATATCCTATCTGTTTAAAAAAAGGCCTATAAAGACTTATCACCTTTTCTCCAATTTTATCTTGGGTTATTTCCTGATTTTTTAAAGCTAAGTTCAAGACACTGGTAGTCCAACTTATTTGTGTTAAGTCATATTCTACATCTTTTATAAATCCTTTTGACAATTGATATCTCTGATCATTATAAAAATCCATAGACCGTTTAATATTAGCATTCAATGATTCGGATGACGAATTATAGCACCATGCGTCTCTCGCAGTGGCCAGTCCTCTACTATAAAATGGAACAAACACTACTTGTTTATTATTTTTATCCTCTTTGTCTCCCAAGATTATCAATGAATCAAATATACCTCCTCGTTGGTTAATCCAATCCCCTTTCTCATTCGGAGCAACAATCTCCCACTGTAATTCACTAGAATCAACGGAACCAAACTCACTAATCTTTTTAAGCTTCTGCTCACGTGATAAATAATCACCGATATCATGATAATAAATCGTCGCTTTCCCTTTCTTTGCCGGGTTCTTTACTAAAAGAGTAATTGATATAGGCGTACGAGAACCTGAACCAAATATTTTACCGCCTTCTTTACGAGACAACTCACCACTCGTACGTTGGTTTCCCCTTAAATTAAACACATATACACTCGAATATTCATCCTCAAGACATTTCCTAAATCCTTCTTGAGCATTTCCATCAATCCAAGCCCCATTACTAATGAAAGCTACCACACCCCCATCCTTGCAATCCGCAATACGATCACTCGCCCAACGAAACGCCTTAATATAACTATCATAAAGAGAGTTCTTATTAGTCGCTTGAGCGGCTTTGGCATACGTCTCGGCAATCCGTTTATCCAAATGAGCGTAACTCAAATTCTGCGCATTATCATTCGCCGATTTCTGTCCGACCGAGTACGGAGGATTACCCATTATAACCCGTACCGGAGCTTTCTTTTGCTTATCCACATTCGCCGCATTCTCGGGAAACCAAGTCTGATCCAAAACATTCTCCTCGTTCTCGGTTGTCTGGAAAGTGTCCGTTAAGCAAATGCCCTCGAACGGCAAATAAGTATCTCGCTTTACGAGACTATGAAAGACGCTCTCGATATTGACATCAGCGATATAATAAGCAAGCAAGACCAACTCATTGCAATGAATCTCATTCTTATATTTACGTTCCAGATCCTCCGGACGGATCAAACCGCTTTGTAGCAAACGGGTAATGAAAGTACCTGTCCCCGTGAAAGGATCTAAGATATGCACATTCTCATCCGAAAGGCTGCAATCAAATTCCTTGCGCAAGATATCGTCAACGGAATGGATAATAAAATCCACGCATTCCACGGGTGTATAAACAATACCCAGCTTATCCACGGTCTTCGGGAAAGCACCCTTGAAGAACTTCTCATACAGATTCTTGATAAGCGTCTGCTTTCCTTCCAGATTGTCAATATCGCCTACGTTCATGCGCACGTTCTCATAGAATTTATTCAATACCTCCGTATCCTTTTCCATGGCCTCGCTCTCCAGTAGCTCCAACATACGTTGCATACTACGGCTGACCGCATTATTCTTGACAAACTGATAGTCCTTAAACAAGGCATCGAATACCGGACGTGTAATCATATGCTGCGCCAGCATCTCCACCGCTTGTCCCTCGTCAATGGAAGGGTTCAAGTTCTTTTGCAAGCCATTCAAGAATTCAACGAAAGCCTCTTTGTGCAATCCCTCTTTCACGACACGGGCGATGCGCTCTATAAATTTCTGGGCGATCAAGCCGATCTCCCTCGCCCAGTTCTCCCAATACAGGCGATCTCCGACCTTCTCGACCATCTTCGCATAGATCCCATCTTGCAAAGAACCGAAACGAAGTTCCAACTGGCGAGCGATTTCCTCATTACTTAGCTCGGTCGCCCCCGTCTGTTGATCCTGCGGATCGGGCATCCAATCCTTCCCGTGCATCCGACCCGAGCCTTGCGGTATCCCGGCGACAACCACCTTGGGAGGCTTCACCTTATTCAAATGTATCTTATTGACCGTAGCGTTAAACTCATCGTCGTGGGCACGCAAGGCATTCAAGATTTTCCAGACCACGGAAAAACGCTCGTTATCCTCCATCGCCTTCTCCGGCTCCACATCCGCCGGAACGACTACCGGGACAATGATATAACCATATTTCTTCTCATCCGAAGCCCCCTTGTGGAACGTACGCATCACACGCCCCACGCTCTGCACGACATCCACCTCGCTATTACGGGCGGCGACAAAAAGAACAGCGTCCAAAGCCGGCACATCCACCCCTTCGGACAAGCAACGCACGTTCGATAGAATACGGCACTCGTTCGGATTGCCGGTCTCCTCCTTCAGCCAAGCGATCTTCTCCTCCCGTGTAGCGGCATTCATCGCCCCGTCGATATGTTGAACCTCGATATCCACGACCTCTTCCCGTACTTCCTCCGACAAGGATTCCTTATATTTTCTCACCATCGTAGGCATCACGGCAGCAAACCCCTTGGAAGAGATACCGCTCCCCCGCTCACTCGGATTAATGGTCGAGCAAAACGCCACGGCCCTCCGCATCAATACCGGGTCCGCCTCCTTCGTAACCCCCTTATCTCCTTTTATACGTTTGGACAAGCCATTGATACAACCGATGAGCTTACTGGCGTCGTCCATCTTTATTTCCTTTTGTTGCTTATCCTTGACATCCTCTAGGATAGAATCCGGGATATCATCCTCGCTAATCGTCAGCACCAATACCTTATAGTCCGTCAGCAGTCCCTCACGCACGGCACGTCCGAATCCGATCCGGAAAAACTCCTCGCCATAATAGTCCGGGTTATTCATGCTCCACAACACTAAATCCTTGTCTTTAGCCGTCGCCTTGGCATTGTCATTATAATAACGTGGGGTAGCCGTCATGTAAAGACGCTTTTTCCCCCGGATCAAGTCATTGTCATGTATTTTAGTAAAATGACTCTCATCACGACCTTTTTGCTTAAAACCGGTTGTCCGATGCGCCTCGTCGCAAACGATATAATCGAATATACCATAAGACGGATCAGCCTCCAATAGCGCTCGCTGCGCCTCGGCCAAGACATCTATACTTTGATAGGTCGAGAATACGACAACCAGTCCGTCCGTATCCTTATAGCCTAATAATTGCCGTTTTATCGAGTTGATATTTGTCGTGGCGGGCAATGGGTTATCGATGATACTCGTCTCGTCATTATCGAAATCGTTCCTTTTGGAAGCCTTGGAATCCGAGCAAATACAAACAGCCTTCATCCTGTATTTCGTATCTGTCATCCAAGCATTCAGCGATTGTCCTAAAAGAGCGATACTGGGGACCATGAATAAAATCAGTCCCTTGCCCCCGGTCTCTTGCTCTATGATCTCCAAGGAGGTGTACGTTTTTCCCGTTCCACAAGCCATGATTAGTTTTCCCCGGTCATGTACCCTAAAATATTCATGAGCCGCTTTCATCGCTTCCAACTGATGCTTGCGAGGCTGTTTACCTTCCCGTAAAGCCGCTTTTCCCGTATCCCCTTTCAAGAGTTTATCCCAATCAACCGGAGAAGCCTCCAACTCATGCATATTGATACGAGTCACCGAAATGTCTTGACCTTTCAACGTCTCTTCCGCATTCGCTCCCCAGCGCAAGGTGGTAGAAACCCAGATCAGGTTACTGAAATACGTGGTCTTCAAGGTTAAATCATCTATAAACGCACGATGAGCGGTGGATATAAAGGAGTCTACGACCGCCTTGCTTATGACGGCCTTCTCGTCATAGCATTTACACTGGATGGCCCAATAATCACCCAAATCAGTTTTCGCCACCAAGTCTATACCAAGATCTTTCCCGCCGAAATCCTTTTTTCCCGGAAATTCCTCCCAAAGCCAAACCTCCTGCAATTTATCCGCATAGCGAGGGTCCGTTTGGAACCATCTCTTCATCAGTTTCTCAAACTTCGCTCCCTTTTCTCTTTCGGTAAAAGATCCGGTACGGAATCTTTGAAGTACTTCTTTAAATGTCATTGTCTCAATCGTCCGTTGTTTAGTCCTCAAAAGTACATAAAACTCCACTTATTTCAATAACTCGGACAGATTTTCATTGGAGACATAGCCGACCTTCTAAAAGAAACATCTGTTTCTTCCGATAGAAACAAGAGTTTTATACGGGAGAAACTCTTGTTTATTCATAGGAAAACTTTTGTTTTCCCTAGAAGAAACTAAAGTTTCCTAAGCATAAAAAACAACAAAACTGCAATAAATTGAAAAACAACACTATACTTAAAAATTCACTCTTCTACAGATAAGATAAGCGAGAATATTTCTTTTTTCGGAGCAAAGCCCTATGTAAATGTCATCGGGCAACGTTTTTTCCCAAAAGACTTCGTATATTCGCGAAGTCAATATTCCATATTTTAATACATTACTTACATAACACAAATACAAAATGAAAAAGTATCTTACTCTTGCCGCATCAGCTCTGCTCCTAGCCGCATGCAGCGAAAAACCGGGTTACGAGATCAACGGTACCGTAGCGAACACCGATCTAAACGGAAAATACGTTTACCTGTATGAATATGGCGTACAAGACGCCGCCCCAATGGATAGCGCATTGGTGCAGAACGGCACGTTCACGTTCAAAGGAACACAGAACGCCCCTGCCCTACGCAAACTCGCCTTCGCCGAGGATGTCGTGGAACCCAAACGTGCCGCTTCCGGCGAGAACGCTCCTTTTACAAGCGTATTCGTACTGGAGAACGGTAAATTACAGGCTGTTCTTGACGAGGCCGCTTCCGCCGTTTCCGGAACACCGGAGAATGACGGCCTGAAAGCCCTGCAAGCACAAATGAAGACTTTGCGTGCGGATCTGGAGAAGCTTTCCGCCGACATGAAATCAGAGGATAAGGAAGTCGTAAGCGCCGCCGAGAAGAAATATGACGAGATCGACCAAAAGGTAACCGATGCCGTCAAGACTTACATATTGAATAATACGACCAAGCAATCCGCCGCCAAGTTATTATACGATTTCCGTTACAGCTTGGACGAGGCGGTCCAGAACGAGATTATCGCCAAGGCGGACTCCGCTTTCAAGGCCGTTCCGAACATCGATAAGCTCATGGCTCACCTAGATGTACTGAAAACCGTAGCCGTAGGCAAGAAGTTCGTGGACTTCGAGATGGCCGACCCGAACGGTAAGACGCACAAGTTATCCGAGTTCGTAGGCAATGGCAAGAACATCGTGTTGATCGATTTTTGGGCAAGCTGGTGTCCTCCTTGCCGCCGGGATATGCCGAATTTGGTAGCCGCTTACAAGAAATACAAGAACAAAGGTTTCGAGATAGTTGGCATCTCCTTGGATAGCAAGGCTGACGCATGGGCGAAAGGCGTAAAGGACCTGAATATCACATGGACCCAACTCTCCGACTTGCAAGGCTGGAAAAACTCCGGTGCTCAACTATACGGGGTAAACAGCATCCCTCACACCGTATTGGTGGATAAGGACGGAACGATCATCGCCAAGAACCTACATGGCGAGGAGATCGACGCTAAACTTCAAGAAATATTGAAATAATAATAACAATAACACGATATGTCCGCCCAAATCACGTTAAACTGGACGAAGGACTCGACTTTCGAGACCTTGCTGGACGGCCATAAGGTTACGATCGACACAACAGCCGAGAACGGGGGTAATAATGAAGGCCCCCGTCCCAAGGCTTTAATGCTGGTCGCCTTGGCCGGATGCAGCGCAATGGACGTAATCTCCCTTTTCCTTAAAATGAGAGTACGTTTCGACAAAATCTCTATCGACGTAACCGCAGAGACTTCGGATACGATCCCGATGGTATATACCGCATTCCACGCTACATACCATATCGACGGGAACATCGGGGACGCCGCCAAAATAGAGAAAGCGATTCGCCTTTCACAGGAAAAATACTGTGGCGTAGGACTTATGATGAAAAAGATAGGCCCGATTACCTACGATATCTTACTGAACGGCGAACCGCTTAAACCACAAAAACATGAAGATTAGAAAACAGTTCTTACTTTTATTTATCTCTACCAGTCACTTGTTCGTATATGCGCAAAACACGGAACCTTCAATGTTTACGAAAGAGGCTAACGAACAAGTGGTGAAATCACTCCCATTTGATAACAAACAAGATTTTGAAGACGCTACCCGTGGCTTTATCGCCACGATAGACGAACCTTCCATTACCGACGAGACAGGAAAAGAGGTGTATGGATTAACTGTCTGGGATTTCCTGCGTCAAGAGGCTCCGGCATCCGCCAACCCTAGTCTTTGGCGACAAGGGCAACTCAACCGCATACACGGCTTATTTGAGGTATTACCCGGTAAAATATACCAGATACGAGGATTCGACCTCGCAAATATGACGTTTATCCGTAGTGATAACGGTTGGATCGTCATAGATGTATTGCTCTCGAAAGAGACGGCCCTAGCAGGTTATAATCTTCTGAAGAAACATGTAGAAGATCTTCCGGTCAAGGCGGTTATCTATACACATCCTCATGTGGACCATTTCGCGGGAATAGACGCCATATTGGAGAACGCCCCCAATAAGCCCGAAGCGATCGAGATCATTGGCCCCAAGGGTTTCTTTGAAGATGCCGTCAGCGAGAACCTGATGGCGGGTGTAGCCATGGGGCGAAGAGCGACCTATATGTATGGCCGCAGTCTACCTAAAAATGAGAAAGGAAATATAGGTACTGGTTTAGGACAAACTACCGCGGCAGGAACTACGGGCTTGGTCCCTCCTACCCGTGAGATATCCGAGGAGGGCGAGACTTTACGAATTGATGGTGTCGAGATCGTATTCATGTCCGTACCCGGCGCCGAGGCTCCCTCGGAAATCATGATGTACTTCCCTGGGATGAAAGCTTTCTGCGTAGCCGAGGAAATCAACCGTACCCTGCACAACCTGCTGACCTTACGAGGGGCGAAGGTCCGGAACGGCCAATTATGGAGCAAATATATCGACCGGGCGATCACGGAGTGCGGCGATCAGGTAGAGGTATCCTTCTCTACCCACCATTGGCCGACTTGGGGCAATAAGAACATCGTCGCTTACTGGGAAAAGCAGCGAGATCTATATCGCTACTTACACGACCAGACACTTCACCTCGCCAACCAAGGATATACACCTCGAGAAATAGCGGAGATGATTAAATTACCAAGCTCTATCGCCAACGAGTTCGCCAACCGGGGATATTATGGAACCGTTAGCCATAATGTAAAAGCCCAATATCAAATGTATTTCGGCTGGTTCGACGGCATCCCCGCCCATCTGAACCCACTCCCGCCGGTAGAAGAAGGTAAAAAATACGTAGAGGCTATCGGAGGAGAGGACGAGATAATGAAAAAGGCACGAGAGGCATACAATCAAGGAGAATACCGTTGGACGGCTACTTTGCTGAACCATCTCGTTTTCGCTAATCCAAAGCATAAACCCGCCCGCCAATTACTTGCGGACACGTACGCCCAATTGGGCTACCAAGCGGAAAGCGGCCCGTGGCGTAATTTCTACCTGACCGGAGCTATGGAACTGACCGAAGGCATCGCTGGTAAAGGCAAGGCCAACTCAAACCGGGCACGTATGTCCCAGAACCTAAGTCCCGAAATGCTATTCGATTTGCTCGCTATCCAAATAAACGGGGAAAAAGCGGCCGATAAAGACTTAATAATAAATATTATCTTAACCGATACGAACGAACAGGCCACCTTGATCTTAAAGAACGGCGCCTTATCGAACCGTATCGGCCGGCTCCATCCGGCCCCTACCGTAACTTTGGAAGGAGACAAACAAGTCATCTACGCAAGCCTCATGCAGCCGGAGAGTATAGCGGCAAATCTGCAAAACCATAAGTTATCGGTAACCGGGAAACTTGAAAGCCTAAAAGAGCTATTCTCCACTTTTGAGGCTCCGGACGCTTATTTTAATATCATCGAGCCTTAAACCTTTCCCGCCTCTTGCATGGCTGGATTAAAAAATCTATCTTTGTGCGATCTTTAGAGAAAGCGATATTACTATAAAATTAGCATAAGGTTTTATTACACTTTAATATAATAAATTAGCGATTATGATTTATTCACATGAAGTTCAACACATGTGTGTTGTAAAGAAGGGAGCTAACCACCAGTGCGCTCCGATTCCTGAAGAAGGAAAGTGGGTTAGAGCAACTCAGATCACTGATATCTCTGGTTTGACTCACGGTATCGGTTGGTGCGCGCCGAAACAAGGTGGATGTAAGCTGACATTAAACGTTAAAGAAGGAATCATCCAAGAGGCTCTTGTAGAGACAATCGGTTGTTCCGGTATGACTCACTCAGCGGCTATGGCTTCTGAGATCCTTCCGGGTAAAACTCTTTTGGAAGCATTGAACACAGACCTTGTTTGTGACGCTATCAACACCGCTATGCGCGAGTTGTTCTTGCAGATCGTTTACGGTCGTACACAGTCCGCTTTCTCAGAGGGAGGTCTGCCTGTAGGCGCTGGCTTGGAAGACCTTGGTAAAGGTTTGCGTAGCCAAGTGGGTACGATGTTCGGTACATTGGCTAAAGGTCCCCGCTACTTGGAGATGGCCGAGGGATATTGCACGCGCATGGCATTAGACGCTGATGACGAAGTAATCGGTTATGAATTCATCCACTTGGGTAAATTCATGGATATGGTTAAGAAGGGTATGGACGCTAACGAGGCACTGGAAAAGGCGAAAGGCTCTTACGGTCGTTTCAAAGAAGCTGTAAAATATATCGATCCTCGTAATGAATAAGAAAACATTTACACGTGTCCTCATCGGGCTGAGTGTTATCACGGCTGTGGCTACGCTTATCACGTATTTCGTGATGAAACCGGAGAAACCGTGGTTGGCGTTTTACGTGGCTTGTTGTGGCGGTGTATTGGTTTTCAACTTTCTGATATCTTTATTCCTAGTAAATAAGAATTTTAAAAAGTAAAAAAATAATATGGCTTTATTTGAAAGTTATGACCGTCGTATTGATCATATCAACGCGGTATTAAACGAATATGGTATCAACGGTATCGAAGACGCAAAGGCTATCTGCGATGCTAAGGGTATCGACCCTTATACAATGTGTAAGGAAACTCAACCGATCTGTTTCGAGAACGCTTGCTGGGCTTACGTAGTAGGTGCCGCTATCGCTATCAAGAAAGGTTGTACGAACGCTGCCGAGGCTGCCGAGGCTATCGGTATCGGTTTGCAGGCATTCTGTATCGCTGGTTCTGTTGCGGATGACCGTAAGGTGGGTATCGGCCACGGTAACTTGGCCGCTCGTTTGCTTCGTGAGGAGACGAAGTGTTTCGCTTTCTTGGCTGGACACGAGTCTTTCGCCGCAGCTGAGGGCGCTATCAAGATCGCCGAGATGGCAAACAAGGTTCGTAAAGAGCCGTTGCGTGTTATCTTGAACGGTTTAGGTAAGGATGCCGCTAAGATCATCTCTCGTATCAACGGTTTCACGTATGTACAGACTCAGTTCGACTACATGACAGGTGAGGTGAACGTTATCGAGGAGAAAGCTTACTCTAACGGTCTTCGTGCGAAAGTTAAGTGCTACGGCGCTGACGACGTTCGTGAGGGTGTAGCTATCATGCGTAAGGAAGGTGTTGACGTATCTATCACGGGTAACTCTACAAACCCGACTCGTTTCCAACACCCGGTAGCCGGTACTTATAAGAAAGAATGTATGGAGAACGGTCACCCGTATTTCTCTGTTGCTTCTGGTGGTGGTACGGGCCGTACTTTGCACCCGGACAACATGGCCGCTGGTCCTGCTTCTTATGGTATGACGGACACAATGGGCCGTATGCACGGTGACGCTCAGTTCGCTGGTTCTTCTTCCGTTCCTGCTCACGTAGAAATGATGGGATTCTTGGGTATGGGTAACAACCCGATGGTAGGTGCTACGGTTGCCGTAGCGGTTGCTATCGAGGAAGCTATGAAGAAGTAATCAACTAAACAATAAAATAATTGTTTATATATAGACTCCTGTAATCTTGATGGTTGCAGGAGTTTTTATTTTACTTATCAAAAGGAGGAAAAGGATGACACTAAACATAGACCAAGAGAGTTGCATCAAATGCGGGAAATGCGTACGGGTATGCCCTTCGGATATATTCACGCAAGAAAGGGCCGGAGAGACGATCGGGCTGGTACGTGTGGAAAGCTGCATCGTTTGCGGGCATTGCGTGGACGTATGTCCGACGGGCTCCGTGTCGCACAGCGAATTCCCGCCGGAGAAAACGCATACGATCGATTACAGCCAAATGCCTACGCCGGAGCAGGTGATGTTGCTGATCAAGTCACGCCGTTCCAACCGGACATTGACCTCGAGGCCCGTCCCCAAGGAGATGCTGGACAAGATCGTGGAGGCCGCTCATTCTGCGCCGACGGCTACAAACTCCCAAAGTCTCTCGTTCACCGTCGTCACCGATCCGCGAAAGCTACGGCAGGTGAGCGATTATACGATAGGCGTGTTCGACTCCTTGGCGAAGCTATTATTGAATCCCGTCGTGAAATGTGTGGTCAAGCCGTTTATGAAGGATGTCTATAAATACGTACCGGTATTCAATCGGTTGAAAGAGGAACACAAGGCGGGTAAAGATCCGATTCTCCGGAAAGCCACCGCCCTGCTACTGATCCATACACCGAAGTCCAACCGATTCGGAAGTGAGGACGCTAACCTCGCTTATCAAAACGCCTCCTTGATGGCGCAATCGCTTGGGGTAAGCCAGATCTATATGGGCTTTGTGCTCACCGCCATCCGGCAGGAAGGAAAAGATACGCTCGCCAAGACGCTAGGGATCGACGGCAAGATACAAGCGATCATGGCGCTCGGCATACCGGCTTTTAAGTATCCGAAGTACACGGACCGGAAAGAGATCGTCAAGAACTATATCGAGTGAGACTTGATGGAGACAACCTTGTCGACCGGGGTATGCGATCCATTGGATTACGCATCGTAAGTCAATGGATTACGATACGTAAGTCATTGACTTATGGTTCGAATCTCATAGGTTTACCGGGCTAGGATCACTCCCGATCACCAGAACTTATTATGCTCCGGGCTGTATTCAAAACCAGCGTCTTTAAGCTTTGTAAGAAGGGATTTCTTGTTCACTTGCAAATCCTCGCATAAATCGTCGAGGGAAGAATAATTGTCACGAAGTTTCATATTGATGAAGCTGAATAGCATCATCGGATCGTTTGGTAATGACATAATCTTACGAATAAAAATGTTATCTATGTTTTACAACACAAAGATAATGCTTTTTCGCCAGATGGAACCCAGACACGATCCTTATTATTTGAATATCGGTACGCAACAAAACAACCTACAAACTGGTTTTAAATAACGAGAACTTATAATTCAATTGAATGACATGAAAAAATATGTATTAGTAGTAGCGGTAGCTGCAGCCCTATTCAGCTGTAGCGGCAACCCAAAGGCAGACGCCACGCAAACAGACAAGAACAAGCAGGAAACCGCCCAAGTACCGGATATGCACAACGCAGAGACTTCCTTGGATTACTGGGGTGTTTACGAAGGGACATTACCGGCCGCCAGCTCGCCGGGTATTAAAACGACCTTGACATTGAACAAGGATAAAACCTTTACCCTCCGCTCCGAATATATTGACGAGAAAGACGGTATTTTTAATGATAAAGGAACTTACACGCTGGACGGTAACGTCTTGACAACGAAACAAGAAGGGGGAGATATCACGTATTATAAGGTAGAGGAAGGCCAACTGAAAATGCTGGACCAGCAGAAGCAACCCATCACGGGCGACTTAGCCAAGTTCTATATCCTTAAGCAAACAAAGAAATTCTAGGCTTTATCCCCATAAGTATATACTTTCAAGGGCAAAAGCATACCCTTTTGTACATGAAAGTATATACTCATTTGCCTAAACCCAAAACTATTCCTAACTTTGCGTCCCTATATAACTATATAATTACTCCAATGAGAATAGCCGCTTAATTTATCTCAAGATGTCGTTCTTTCCATCCGGAAAGCCCTCTATCCGTATAGGGCTGATTTCGTGACGACAGATTCGAGGCTATAGTGAAACCGATCATCATCGGTATTTCTTATCCATTTTAGTATCTCACATTTTAAATCAGTTCACACTATGAGTATCGTAGCGCAAAAAATCACGTATATACATCCGGACAATCAAGTCTTATTCAAGGGGATCGACTTGACGATCAACAAGGGGCAAAAGGTAGCCTTAGTCGGGAACAACGGATCGGGAAAATCTACCTTCCTCCGTATCTTGGCTGGAACCTTGCAAGCGCAGGAAGGGGAGATTATCTATCCGACCCCACCCTATTACGTACCCCAGCATTTCGGGCAATATGATAACCTGACGGTGGCCCAGGCCCTACGTATCGACGGCAAACTAGAAGCCTTGCGGGCGATCACTGAGGGCGACGCCTCCCTCTCTAATTTCAATACGCTGGCGGATGACTGGACGATCGAGGAACGGAGCCTCGCCGCCCTGCACGCTTGGGGTTTGGAGCATATCCTCCTCTCCCAACCGATGCGCACATTAAGTGGCGGCGAGAAAACCAAGGTTTTCCTCTCCGGAATCGAGATCCACCAACCCTCGATCCTACTATTGGATGAGCCGACTAACCATCTGGATAAGCGTAGCCGGGAGAAGTTATACGATTTCATCACGTCTTGCCGTATCACCTTGTTGGTCGTCAGCCACGATCGTACCTTATTGAACCTATTAGCTTCCATAGCGGAATTATCCATCGGGGGGATCACCCTTTACGGGGGTAATTATGATTTCTACAAGGAACAAAAAGAACAGGAACAGGCTTCCATGCAAGAGAAACTGGAAGCGAAGGAGAAAGAGCTTCGCAGGGTCAGGAAAACCGCCCGTGAGGTAGCCGAGCGAAAACAAAAGCATGAATCCCGGGGAGAGAAGCAAAGCGTCCGGAAAGGAATCCCCCGGATCATGATGGGCGGATTGAAGGAGAACGCCGAGAAAAGCGCCTCCAAACTAAAAGAGGTTCACGAGGACAAGATGGAGAACCTTGCCAACGAGCTAAAGCAAATGCGCTCCTCCCTACCCGACCTTCAAGGCATGAAACTGGATTTCAGCGCATCCGGCTTACACGAAGGCAAGATATTGGTTACCGCCAAGGAGATCAATTTCGGTTACGCCGAGGCCGGCGATCTATGGCCCTCCCCGATGAGCTTCCAGATCAAGAGTGGGGAACGATGGCTGATACAAGGCGATAACGGTTCCGGCAAGACGACTTTGCTGAAGTTGATTACCGGCCAGTTACCGCCTCGTAGCGGTTCCTTGATCCGTGCGGATTTCTCCTCTATCTATATCGACCAAGAGTACTCGATCGTCCGGAACGACCGGACGGTGTACGAGCAAGCGCAAGCCTTCAACGAGCGTCATTTCCAAGAGCACGAGATCAAGACCTTGCTAAACCGTTTCCTCTTCCCGCACGACACGTGGGAGAAGAGCTGCGGGAAGCTGAGCGGAGGCGAGAAAATGAGGTTGGCATTCTGTTGCTTGATGATCAGTAACCAGACTCCGGACCTATTTATCCTAGATGAGCCGACCAATAATCTCGACATCCAAAGCATCGAGATTATCACCTCCATGGTCCGTGCGTACAGGGGCACGATCTTGCTGATCTCGCACGACGCTTATTTTATCCGGGAATTGGGTATCCACCAAATAATAACTACCTTCGCGGGTAGGTTAAAGACGAATTTATGAAGACGTTACTTGACGTGCATACCCATACGGTAGCCAGTGGGCATGCCTTTAGCACCCTGCAAGAAATGGCAGTGGCCGCCTCCGAGAAAGGATTGAAGTTACTAGGTATAACAGAGCATGCCCCCGGCATACCGGGGACATGCTCCCCGATTTACTTCCGCAACCTACATGTGGTTCCCCGCCGGATATACGGTGTCGAGTTATTGCTCGGAGCGGAATTGAACATCATCGACTATAAGGGTACGATCGATATGGGCGAGGAGTACTTCCCGATGCTGGATATCCGGATAGCAGGCATCCACTCGCTTTGCTACAAACCGGGAACGGTCGAGCAGAATACGGAGGCGATGATCGGGGCGATCCGCAACCCGCATGTCCACATCATCAGTCACCCGGGAGACGGTACGGCAGAGGTGGATTTCGAGCCTATCGTATTAGCGTCCAAAGAGCATCACACGTTGCTGGAGATCAACAACAGCTCTCTCAACCCGGTCCGCAAGAAACTCACCGCCAGAGATAATAACCTCACGATCTTGCGCCTATGCAAGAAATACGAGGTTCCTGTGATTTTAGGTAGCGATGCGCATATATCTTTCGATATAGCCCGGTACGATCATATCTACGAGTTATTGCAAGAGACACGATTTCCGGAGGAATTGATATTGAACGACAAGGTAGAGGCGTTCAAGAAGTTCATAGGGAGATAAGCGGTGCCTTACCTCCGGGCAGATACATTCCTGTAGCCGGGCAGATACACGTACGTACCCGCCCGGGTGCATCTTTACTTACAATGTTCCTTTATTAATTTGTCCACGACAGGATCACCCAACTCCTTCGCCTTGTTGAAAGCCTCGCACGCTTCCGCCTTCTTACCCTGACGGACGTAGCAGATGCCTCGCAAACGATAGCAAGAGGCGAAATCCGGAGCGATCCGCAAGGCATTCTCTAAGCTCCTCAACGCCTGATCATAGTTTTCCATACGAATATATACGGACGCTTCCTCCGCCGGATAAGTCGGGTCGCCCGGATTCAAGCGGATCGCGGATTGGATATCAGCCAAGGCGCCGGGGAAATCGTTCATGCGGAACTTCGCTTGCTCGCGGTAATAGAAGAAGCGGTCGCCGACCTGTCCTTTCAAGAGATCGTAGTATAAATCATAATCGTCCACGGCCTCCTTGTATTGCATCAGTTTCAAGCGGAGATCCACCCGTTCCAAGATATAGGGAGCGGCCTCGTTCGTTGGCGGGTTCCCGCATTTGGCGATGGCGCTATCCAGCAAGGCGATGATATCCCCGAAGTTAGCGCCCCGGATATTCGCCTTCGCCTTCGCCGCCCAATACCAAGAGGTAGAGGAAGCCATATCGCTATCGTTCACCTTCATATAATCAGCGAACGCCTGCTCGAAATCTCCTTTATAAAAATGGATGTCCCCTTCCAATTGGCGATAGACCGGCAAGTCCTCCTCCCCGATCGCCTTTTGTATCGCCTCGGTAGCGGCATCGACGGTCCACTGCTCCTTATTCAAGGTCGTATCCGCGGCGGCCACGCCGTAGATCAGCTTGGCTCGGTTGAACCAGATATCCCCTTTCCGCTCGCTGAAGCGGGAAGCCGTGTTTATATCTTCCAACGCCTTATCCAGATAAGCCCCCTGCTCGGCCTCCGTAGGAGCCAGATCCGCACGGTGGTAAGCGTAATGATTGGCACGGTTCAAATACCCGTCGGGAGAATCCGGGAAAGTGGCGATGAAATCATTCAAGGTAGCCAGATACGTCTTTGGGTCTTGCGAGCTTGCCATCAGATATAAGGAAACCTGCGCTTGGCTCGCGTCCGACGGCCACGCCTTCCGGATACCAATCCGGCTATAGGTGGAATTAAAGGCGTCCGCCGACTGGATCGTCAGGCTATTCGCGTATCCCGCCGAGACCACATAGGAATCTTCTTTCTTCCCCGACGCATCTTCCTGCGCCAAGCCGAACACCTCGCCGTCCGCCGTCAATACAGGAGCGTTTACCTGCCCGCTCTCCAGCGCCATCGACAATTTATAATAGCTGAACGGCTCCTTCAACTTACTGACCTCCGAGACCGGTCCTTCCCCGAACTTCGTGATCTTACCGGTCGAGTAAGGCATCAGATAAGCGATAACTCCTTGCGAGATCGGCTCACGGGCGATCGGCAAGAACACAGCTTTCTTCGGAACCTCTACCTTGAACTTGATCACATCATATAATTCATCAGCCCCCAAGATGCGGCTTACCGGATATTCTTTTCCGTCGGCGTCGGTCACGGTCGCCCTCGCCGCATCCTTAAACAAGGAATAGCCGGACAACGCCTCACCGGTCTCGGTTATGAAAAATCCCGTACCGGACGCTTTCTTCTGGTTATCTTTTCCATAGGTAGTGACAGTAACCACCGCCTTTCGTTGCTTATCCATCCATTTGGGCGCTTTCTTTTGCGCCGCCACCCAAAATACTTGGCAACAAATCGTAATCAACAGAACAATTCTTCTCATTTCGTTTTCATGTTATCAGAATATACGTCGCAAATGTAAATATTTATACCGGATAGGCGAACAAATTAGGGAATTAATCTATTATGAGTATATTTGCGGAAACACTTATAAAAAACCGCGAGATTATGAGACTAAAATCATGTATGCTTATGTGTAGTTTATTCATGGCGAGCTTAGCCTCCGCTAGTAACTTCGCCTCGGATTCTTTCAAGACCAAGAGCGGAAAAGAACTGACCATCACGTTCATCAAGCACGGCAGCCTGATGCTTACGTACGACAATCATTCGATACAGGTAGATCCTGTCTCCGAATACGCCGATTATACGACTTTCCCGAAAGCCGATATCATCTTGATCACCCACGAGCATGGCGATCATCTGGACCCGAAAGCGATACAAGCTGTCGAGAAAAGCGATACGGAAATCATCGCCAACGAGAACAGCCAAAAGAAGCTGGGAAAAGGGAAGGTCCTGAAAAACGGCGATACGGATACCTCCATCAGCTATATGAAGATAGAGGCCGTCCCCGCCTATAACACCACACCCGGACGGGATAAATATCACCCCCGCCACCGGGATAATGGCTATATCCTCACGTTCGACGGACTAAGAGTCTATATAGCCGGCGATACAGAAGACATCCCGGAGATGAAAGACCTGAAAGACATCGATATCGCTTTCCTTCCCGTCAACCAGCCTTATACCATGACCGTCCCGCAAGCGGCGAAAGCGGCCAAGATGTTCTCGCCTAAAATCCTATACCCTTACCATTACGGGGATACGAAGATCGGCGAGTTGAAAGATGCCTTGAAAGGTAGCGGCATCGACGTGAGGATACGGGAGCTACAATGACGACAAGGCACGGCTCGCCTTTAAGATATTCCGCCGGTACACCCAGCAAGCCAAGAGGAAATAAACGACGCATTGCACCCACAACGTCACGTACTCCACACCGACTTGCTCAATCGACGCTCCCATCGAGTTGAGCTGTACATAGGCCAGCGTAGCGGGAGCCGCCGGAATGATATAATGGGCCATTTGCCAATACCAAGGCATCAATTCCAAGGGATAAGAGACTCCGGAAAGAAAGATCAAGCCTACCGAGAAGAAGGCGATCATCAATAACGGAGCCTCCGAGTCCGTAAAGAAATAAGAGGCGGCCAGCCCAAAGAAGCTGGTAGCCAGCAAGAAGGGTATCAGCAGGATCAAGGTGTTCAGATAATTACCGATATCCGGCAGGCCAAACAATAGCGGTATCAAGCCCAACAAGAACAAAGCGAAAATCGTATACAATACGCAATACACAAAGGTCTTGCTGATTATCACCCTAGCGATCCGGCCAAAGGATAATCCCTCGGAAGCGAAACGAACGATGGTACCCGAATCCCGCTCTTCCCCGCTTATCATACCGATCACCATCAACAAGGTCTGGAACATAATGACGATCAATACCGCCGGGATCAAATAGGTTCCATATCCTTCCGTAAAATTATACAACGCCGTCCCGACCACTGATATGGGTTGCGCCGAAACGATCTTGGAAGCGTCTTGCTGGGGCAAGAACACCAACATCTCCGGACGATACCGATCGTTCAACGCCAACATGGCACCGCTGGACGCCTCCTGCATCGCCATATAATATAGGAAGGCGCTTGTCGTCTGGTACATGATAAACAGGGATTCATTCCCTCGTGCCACCCGGGTCTCGAAATCAGAGGGAAGATACAAGATACCTACGGCATCCCCCTCCTTCATCCACTCCTGCGCCTCGGCGTAATCTAAACCATCGGCGATTACCGAGACTTGCGGAGTGGCGTTCAGTAAACGGATGTACTCCCGGCTCAAGTCGGTCTTTGAGTCATCGACGACTACCACCGGGGCGTTACGCACCAGATCCGGGGCATACATATAATTATACAGCAGGCCATAGAGAAATATACCTCCTACCAAGACGAGCAAGATAGCGTAGCTCGTGGAGATCGTCTTAAACTCGTCCTTGACCAAGGAAGCGATATCCGCCAAGGTTCCTTTCATATTATCGGATGTTCTCATATTTATGACTTAAAATAGCGGTTTTCAAATGTGGCAACAGCACCAATGCCAATAACATAAACGCAAACAACGAACTTACGTTTACCCATGTATAAGGAAATCCGTAATCGCCATACAATAAGTTCTGGTTGATCTCCACGAAATGCCGTACCGGAAACAGGTACGAGGCGTAATGTACGGGAGCGTACATGGAATCGACCGGGAAAGTAACGCCGCATAAAGTAGCCCCCAGCGAACCGACCATAGACACCACGCTAATCACGATCGCTATAGCGGGAAACAACGAGAACAGGAATACCGCCAACGCTTGCGTAGCGACCACGAACAAGATCGCCGTCAAGTTCAATGGCCAGAAACCGCAAGCGAAAGGAATATGCATGACCCCGAACATGATATAGTTAGCGAAGACGCTCATGATACAAAAGATAATCGTATAAGGGAGCAGCTTGCCCACCACCGCCACGAACATATTCATCCGTGCCGCCTCCAGCCATTCATCGCCTGTCCGGAACTTGATCTCGCTACCGATAGCGTACACCGTAACCAGCAAAATGATCACTTGGAAAAAGACAAAGAAAAAAGGATTGCTCAGATAAACGGAATAATCCAGATCCGGGTTGAACAGCGGGTGGCTACTGGATCGTACCGGTAATAGGAAGGTGGTTATCTGATTCTCCCCCACCCCCATCGCCGTAGCTTGCACAACCACCGGGGCGAGCGAAAGCGTACGCAGCAGGGTCTCGAAGGCCCCACGTACCTCACCGCCCACGCTCAACAAGGCATAGTGGTAATAATACGATAAAGTAGCGTCACGCCCCGCCGTGGCATCCGCCTCAAACTGATTGGGGATCACTAAATAACCGTAGATTTCTTTTGCTTGGGTAGCATGGCGAGCGGTCTCTTGGTCCGTATAATGCCGGGTTACCCGGAAAGTCGGTACCGCCTCTACCTGCCGGATGATCTCCCGAGACATGGAGGTGTTGTCTTGGTCCACTACCGCTATCGGTATATTCTCCATCTGCCCGCTTCCGAAAATCGTAGACATGAAGAATATACAGAACAAAGGCAACACGATACACACCCCGAAATATAATCTCCGGGAAACCATGCGATCCAGTTCCCGACGTAAAACCATATAGAAAGGACTCTTCTTTAGCATAGCGACAATAAATTATTTAGTTGTAGAGACGGAGCGTGCTTCGTCTCTACAACTGGATAGTATCAAGGGAGTTGATAGAGTACGGACATACCGGGACGCAATCCCTCCACCTTCTCCACCGGCAAGGCATGTATCTCGAAGGTACGCAAGTCATAGCTACCTGTCTGCTTGGTAGACTTCCAAGTAGCGAAACTGCCCAACGGACTGATATAATTGATCTTGAACTCAATATCCTTCTGATCGATCGCCGGTACATCGGCGACAAACGTTCCTCCCATCTTAAATAAAGGCAAACGATCCTCACGTACGTTCAATACCACATGCACGTCATCTAATACGACTAAGTTCATGATTGGCATCCCGGCCCCAACCAACTCTCCCCGTTTCGGGAAAATAGCGGAGATTTGTCCGGATTCCGGAGCCGTCAACCGAGCGTCCTGTAAGAGAGCCGCCACCTCCTCCACGGTTCCTTGCGCCGCCGTCACCAACGAGCGGGCGCTCTCCTTATCTTGTATCTGCGCCCCGTCTACCGCCATTTGATATTGGCTATAAGCGGCACGTTCGGCGGCCTCAGCCGCTTTATACATGGCCTCCACCTCATCTTTACGCTGTGAGGTTACCACGCTATCTTTATACAAGGCATTGACCCGATCATAGGTAATCTTCGCCAATTGTAAATCCGATTTGGATTTATTCCACAATTGTTGCAAGGAAGCGATGATTTGCTTTCGTGTACCCTCATCCACTTTCTGGTGCTGATACTTCGCAATGTTCTCCATGGCGTTCACCTGTTGATATTTAGCCAACGCCTCCGGACTATTGATGACGACCAAGGTATCGCCTTGGCGTACATTCTGTCCCTCTTTTACCAGAAAGGTATCGATACGCCCCGGTAACTTGCCGGAGATACGTATTTCCGTTGCCTCGATCTGCCCTTGCAAGATCACCGGCTTCTTTTTCAACAAGATCATCCCGATCAACGAGACAACTATAACAATCGCCAAGACTGCGACGAAGGCCACACTCAAATATCTCTTAGTTTTATCCATAACTCCTAAATTTTCAATTTTCAATTCTCAATTTTCAATTCCCCAAAAGCTCCTCGGTCTTTCCCTCCATCTTGTATTGGTGGAACTGCTCCGGCGTACCGCAGACAGACAGCAGATTAATCAAGGCTACATCATACTGATAATAAGCCAAAAGAAAAGCGGTCTTCACCTTCGCCAGCATAACCTCGGCATCGACTACCTCCGTAGAAGTAGCCATTCCCTCTTGGAAAGATTTCTTCCGCACCCGGACCAGTTCCCGGCTCATCTCGATCGTCGTATCCAAAGCCTTTACGTTATCCAAGGCATTTTGTAGCTGGCTGTAGAATTTATCGATACCGACCTCCAGATCCGTAATCGCCTTCTCCTTACCCAAACGAAGCGACTGACTAGCGATCTTTGCCTGCCGGATGGTTTTCTCCCGGTTCAAGCCATCAAAAATATTCCACGTAAAACCAACTCCCACCATAGTACGAGGCAACAAATATTTATCCAGTCCATCAGCGTACAAAGTCTGTTTGCCGAATAAAGCGATATTCGGGACATAAGCGGACCGGCCGATCTTTAGTTGATTATCGGCTACAACCTGCTGCAATTTCAATTGATTGACTATATAATTATTCATCGGAACCAGATCCTTGAAGTATTGAGCCGGAGGAAGCGCCTCATTAATGAATAAAGGAGTCGTGGTACGTACGTCACTCCCCTCCTCCATATTAATCAAGCTTTTAAACGCCTGTTGAGCGACCGCTAAATCCTTACGGGCCGATTCCAGTTCTCGTTTCGCCTCGTCCATACTTACCTGAGCGAACAGACGCTCGGCCCGATTGATCATCCCGTTTTGTTCTAATTTAAGGGCTTGGTCATAATGGGTTTTCAAAGAATTATACACTTCCGTTTTTACGTCCACCACACTTTGTCCCAGACGAAGCCCGAAATAAGCCTCGATCAATAAGGTTTGTTGGTTGGCATCCACTTGATTCCTATTCACCTCCGCTATAGAGACCATCGTCTTTCCGATCTTGTTCGCATAGATACGTTTTCCTCCCGTGAAAACAGGCCACGTCACCGTAGCGTCTATAGAAGTGATGTTTTGGGAGATCAGCGGAAGCGAGAAAGTACCTTGCCCGATCTTATCCAATACCGACATGATCAGCTCATTATCCGGGATATAATTATGGACAAACTCCTTCGCCGGTTCCGTATATTTACTCAGCGACTGCCGTACCTCTATCGGATTCGACATATGTACGAAAGCACCCGCGGCGTTCACCGATGGATACCAAAAAGCGTTTAGCTTTTGATGCTCATTCCGAGCCCATTCCACTTCTTTCCCTGCTATTTTCAAGCTTTTATTTTCCTTATGAAGCAGGTCGAGAGATTGTTCCAAGCTTAAATCCACATCGTTCCCTTGGCTCCATGAAGCACATGGAAGAAGATACAGCAAAAGAATACTGTAAGATACTATATTACTCACCATAAACTCATTTAGTAATTGACGTTCAGTTGGAGTAATAACAGCGAAAAAGGGAGGATTGTTTTTACTTCTTTTTCAAGTTGGGAAGGAACCAAGTAACCAGTCCTAAAAGAGGCATGAAGCCACATACGTTGTAGACAGCCTCTATTCCATAATGATCCGCCATATTTCCTAATACGGCCGAGGCTATACCTGCCACACCGAAAGCAAATCCAAAGAAAAGTCCCGAGATAAGACCTAATTTATAAGGAAGCAACTCTTGCGCATACAACAAAATAGCCGGGAACGCCGATGATAAGACCAACCCCACGCAAAAACTAAGCACGATCGTCCAAACGAATCCCACATGCGGCATCAACAAGCTAAATGGGGCTGCCCCTAGAATCGATCCCCAAATCACATATTTCCGTCCTATCTTATCACCGATAGGACCACCCGCCAAGGTTCCTATGGCCGTAGCGATCAGGAAGACGAACAAACAGATCTGCGAAGTCTGTACACTCACCCCGAATTTATGGATCAAGTAAAAGGTATAGTAGCTATTCAAACTAGCCATATAGATATATTTAGAGAAAATCAAGGTCAGCAATATCGAGATCGAAAAGACTGTTTTTCCCAAAGAAAGAGGCATCTCCACATGCGTCTCACCCGACTTCTTCTGCCATTTCACCCGACTCAAATACGCCTTATACCAACGGCAGATAGGAATCATCACCAAAATAGCGACGAATGCTAGTATAGAAAACAAAGCGATATGAGTCCGTCCATAAGGCGCCACCAATAGAGCAACCAGTAGCGGACCTAACGATCCGCCCAAATTACCACCCACTTGAAAAAGCGATTGCGCCAATCCCCTACGCCCTCCCGACGCTAGCGAGGTGATCCGGGACGCTTCCGGATGCAAAACCGAAGACCCGATACCTATCAAGAATACGGAGATCAAGACCCAATGGAGCGTAGAGGAAAAAGCGAGATTCAACAAGCCGACCAACGTAAAACTCATACCAATAGGTAACGACCAAGCCACGGGACGCTTATCAAAAACCAAACCGGTTATAGGCTGGAAAACAGAAGCGGATAATTGATAAACAAGCGTAATCAACCCGATTTGGGCGAAGCTCAACGCTAAATCATCCTTGAAAAGTGGATAAACCGCCGAGATAACGGATTGCAACGAATCATTCAAACAATGCGTAACGCTTAACGCCACCAATACCCGGAATGCTGTTTTATTTACCGGCTGTTGTTTAGAAACCTGCTCCATAACTATCTATATTTCTATTTCACCTCGTGCTCATTAACATTTCAAAAACCGCACAAAAAGTTAGCTAATTTCTAGAAAAACAAACCCTAAGAGCCTATTTTAACTATAGTTAATACAACTATTCTTTCGGTTCTTTTCATTTCTTTATGTTAATCGCCTTAATCTTAATACCTATGAGCCTTGTTTTCTCAGTGATACTTCAGAGCTGTATCCCGGAATGAGCATATATCTTATAACTCACTCCCAAAACAAACGCCAAAATCCCTTATCTGCCATCATTCCGACCCGAAGTTAAAGATCGAGATCATTAACGGGAACAGCCTCTGAAGTTTTTTATATTTATTCCTCTTCTTCTCCCTCGTTCGCCGAATGTAAGATAAAAGTAGTAGCGCCAATCGTTACGATCGTACCTTCCCCGATACGTACTTGTTCTTTTTTACCAACCAACACATTTTTCACAAAAGTCCCGGTCAAGCTAGGAAAGTCACGCACCATATAAACGAACTTGCCATTAGCGTCTTTCTTTACATTAATCACACAATGCTTACGCCCCATACTTGGATCGCTCGTGATAATAGGGACATCTACACCTTCCGTATCCTTATTACGGCGACCAATCACATTATCTCCTATCACTAATGGTAGATCTTGCTTAAAAGCAAAACCATTCTCGATAATGGTAATATAACCACAAGAGAAATCCGGTTCCTTCACCTCTTTTTCCTCACCGGTAGCCGTCTTCACCACCTTTCGGCCCAATTTAATCTTAAATTGCGCTCCACACTGCGGACAGACGAAGGCTAATACCTTCCCTTCCGGATATTTGGTCTCATCAAAAGACAACTGATTATCACATTTTGGACAGAATACTCTTTTCATACACTTAAATACAGGATCTAGTATTACAAACGGAGCGCAAATTTACGAAAAAACCTTCAGCTACACTCCTAAAATCTCATGGTTATGATTTTTTGAAACAAAAAAGGCCATCCGTCACGGACAGCCAATCTCAATTGTTAACCTTAAATCTAATACCATGAAAAACACAGTGCAAATATAGCGGTTTTATGTTATGTAGCATAATATTTTATTTGCAAATCTCATTTACTTAACCAGATTTAACAAAACTATGCTTTAAAACATATCCGTAAACAATATATATCCCCTTAGAACTTAGGTTCATTCTCTTTAATCTCCTTCAAAGGCAAGGTAAACCAAAAAGTGGAACCTACTCCCAATGTAGATTCTACCCCGATTCGTCCCCCTAGTTTCTCGATAATATTTTTGCAAATCGCCAATCCTAATCCGGTACCTTGTTTGCAAGCGTTCAACTTAACAAAGCGATCGAATATAGTTCTACAATCTTCCTCCGAGATTCCCATTCCCGTATCCGAGACCGAAACTCGTATTTCATCTTTCGATACCTTATAGGCTAATTTGATCTCACCTTCCGAAGTAAACTTAATCGCATTTGTCAAGAAATTAGAAATAACCTGCACGACTCGTTTCGGATCTGAGAAAACAGTCACGGGTTGTGAGCCCCGATCGAAAACAAATCGAACGTTTTTCGGAATCTTCAAGGCATGTACCGCATAGGTTTCCTCACAGATCTCCTTAAAATCGAAATTTCTCTTCGTAATGTCAAAGGTTCCCGCCTCAATCTTTGAGAAATCAAGGATATCCTCAATCAATTGCAGAAGCAATTCACTATTCTTGTCAATGATATCCACATAAAACTCTCGTTCCTCCTCCTCTATCTCCTTGGTCTCTGCCAGTATATTCGCGAAACCAACAATAGCATTTAAAGGCGTGCGGATCTCATGACTCATATTCGCCAAGAACATAGACTTAAGCCGATTCGCCTCTTTAGCCTTAACTAACTCATATTCTTTCCGTTGACGCTCTCGTTCCGCCCAGCGCAATTTATCTTGCATGGCGATCTCATCCGTTATGTCCATCAAGTAATAAAGGATTTTCGCAGGTCTTCCCGCCTCATCATATTTATAAGGGTACGCATACGCTCTCACCCAAACATATTGCCCCTCAAAAAGCTGTCGGTATTGAATACTATATTCACCGATCTCACCCATAACAATCTTTTCAAAGCCTTGTACAAGTACCCTTTCCCGATCTTCCGGATATACGATCTCACAAAAATCTTTTTTCGTTGTCAAGTTACTTGCTCTCAATCTGGATTTATTACCTAAAACACGTAAATCCAGATCGATATGCATCTTATCGGTTTTAACATCATATTCCCACAGCAAGGAATCACTGCAACGCATAACCGTTTTCAACTTCGTGAACAGTTCCTCTACTTTCTCCGACTTTTGATATTCTTCCGTCTCATCCGTAAACATTAGTACATATCCACAGATATCTTCAGCCTCTCCTTTCAACGGCACACATTTAATAGACAGACGTAAATTTATACCTTCCTTTTTTGGGTCTATGTTATAGTACTCATTCGTTTGTATATTATCAAATTCATAATTACAATCGAACACAACCATTTCTCCCTGTTTCAGACGAGCGATCTTGTCCTCTGGAAAATTAGGATTCTCGAAAAGATTTATTCCCATAATATCCTTCCGGCTTATAGCGAACAAATTCTCGTCCGTCCTATTGAGATCCACTAGCTGCCCCCTCTCGTCATAAACTTCAATTCCAACAGGTAATTTCTGGAATAGGGCATTAAAGCTCATTTCCTCTAGCATTTTATTACATTGTCCCATCGTCATATTAAATTATAACCACTAATTCCCTACTTTAAATCAATCAAGCAATCTCCTCTGTTATTTATACAACAAATGAACGATAATAACGATTGCAGCAGAAGTTTAAAGTTATAGAAATAATATGAAAATCAAACATAATCATGTTGAAAATATATGTTTTCGATATTGAGAAAGAGTCATTCCCGTCCGTTGACGAAAGAAGCGATTCAATGTCGATTGAGACGGAAAATTAGTCAATATAGCGATCTCCTGTATATTTAATCGAGAGTCACGTAGCAACGACTTTACCTCTAACACTATATAGATAGATAAAAACTCCTTGGCTGAAATGCCACACCTTTCATTCATGATCGCACTTAAATAAGTTGTCGTTATATTCAATTTATCCGCATAAAATCCGACATTCTTGTGATTCTTGAAATTCTCTGCCACGAGACTACAGAAATCATAGATCAATTGCTCTTTTCTCAAACTAGTCCTGAAAGGGATTTTCTTACGCACTTTCACATAATAGTCGTAAACATCCATGTAAAAAATCCCCAAGTAACATATAATCCGCTCCCTCAGAAGCCCATTACCCCGATACCGCTCAAGCTCATTCTCTATCAATTTGCAAAATGATTGAAAACGCTCAATACCATTATTATCCTCTATATTATAGTAAAAATGATCCTTCACGAAAAAATGAAATCCCGGATCAAAATGACGTAAGGAACTTAATACATCCCCATGTAGTACATGTGGTATGATGATAAACTTCGCCGAGAAGTCCTCACTCACGTTCCGCATTGAGCATAACTGTCTCGGAAATAAGAAAATCAATTCATTCTTATTCCATACATGCTTATTATCAAGCAAATGAATGATCGCACTACCTCTATTACATACTGCTATTATCCCGTAATCCAAAAAAGAAGGTTCTGAAGTCAATGGACTATCTTCAATCTGTTCCGTAATAATAAAGTCTTTTTCTAATCCGCCTAAAAAACGATCACATGTATTATACCTATTCTCTTGCATATACTCTTATAAATTAAGGGAATACGAAATCTTACCTCCAACAACAATCAACAGAATAATATTATATTTTGTTCTGTCCGTTAAGGTCCCAAGTATATTCGTTTGATATTTTTCTTTCCTTACCCCCTCTTCTATTAGCCATCAAACCTTATATATCAATTGGTGCTAACAGCTAACCAAGGAAATCATAAAAAAACACAAGACAAAATTATATAATAAAAAATTGACTATTAAATGCATAACTAAACTAAAAGCGTACAAAAACACATCAATTGTATACAAAATCGAAACAGACAAAGAATAACCGAAAAAGATCATAAAAATACAATTAGCTTCATTGACAAAGTAAGTTAGCTGAAATACCAAAGCAAGTTAACTTACTTTGCCGATGAAATTAGCTTACTTTGAAAGTATGGATGTTACCCTCGGAAAGGGGCGCTTAAGCAGTGTTCTCAAAAATTCGTGTATTCATGCCTCTATACAAAAAAAGGCTATCCGTCACGGACAGCCAATCTCAATTGTTAACCTTAAATCTAATACCATGAAAAACACAGTACAAATATAGGTGGTTTTATGTTATGTAGCATACTGAATTATTTGCAAAATTCATTCGCTTAACTCGATTTAACGAAATCATGCCCTAAAACATAGTTATTAACAAGAAAACTATTCGTTCAGATCTAATAGCTTCCCAAGAAATCGTCGAGGGAACGAGGATCATCATCTGGCATCAATTCTTTTTTCAAACGAAATTTGCGTTTATAGATAGCGTCCTTCGTCACATTCAAGACTGACATCAGCTCCGCCGAGGTTAGCCGCAATTTGATCAAGCAACAAAAACGAATGGCATCCTCTGTCAAATCCGGATAAGCGACACGTAAACGACTTATAAAATCATCATAAAGAGTATTTACGATCTCGATCAAGTTTCTCCAATCTGAATCCGGCAATATCGTTTCCGATTTAGAAAGTATCTTCAGCTTCTTGAACGTATCCAACTGTTCCAGCAAACACTTCGCCAAACGCTCCTTTTCCTTGATCAAGGATTCCACGTCACGATGCGCTTTCCACTGAGCCGCATGCTGGTATTCCTTCAAACATTTCTCCTTCGCTTCCAATTGCTCCTTGATGTGCGACATCTCACGACTATAACGTTGTATCAAGATTTCATTTTTATCCACAAGACTCGCTATTTCTCTCAGTTCTTTCTCCTTTTTTGTCTTATAAAGGTGATAACGCAAAAAAGATAACAGAAGCAGGGTAAAAGCGACGATGATTAAAATGATCAGATAATAAATATCTACATAGAAATGCTCCGGCTCCTTTAGAACCGAGCTTATGGCAGTAGATGTGTGCAGCGCAAACTTCATATAAATAGTATTTATTATCTTAATACTTCTTTCTTAGAATTCCCTCTCTCCAAATCGCTTCCAAAAAGCCTGTCCCATATCCGATCAATTGGACAAAAGCCGCTATGATAGATAACAACGCAACGATTCCGTTCTTATTTCTCACTAAAGCGTCAAAAAAGATCAGCGAAATATAAAATAACAATAGCCCCCATACCTTTGGAACGAAAAAAGCGGAAATACATACCCCCAGCAGACCTACCACAAATAAGGCCGGCAGGCAATGTACCCATTTCAATGATTCCGGGTACTTCTGGTACAAGATAATCCTAGCGTACCCCGAATGCCATACTTGCCGGAAAAACTGGACGAAATTTGTTCTTCGCTTATGATAGACCCAAGCGCCCGGAAAATAACGGCATTTATAGCCTGCCGCAAAAATCCGGATACTAAAATCTATATCCTCTCCATAACGCATATCAGAGAAACCACCCAAGGCTTCATACACCTCTTTCCGCATTCCCATATTAAAACTCCGAGGATAGAATGTATCCAAATGTCTCCGGCTTCCTCGGATCCCTCCTGTCGTAAAGAAAGAAGTCATCGAGTAATTGACCGCTTTCTGTATAGCGGAAAAAGAAGAATGCGCCCTGTCGGCACCACCAAAGGCATCCACCTTATAACGCATCAAGGACTCGTGTACTTGTTCCAGATAGCTGGCCGGAACGATACAATCCGAATCCAAGACAATCACGATCTCTCCTTCCGCATAACGTACCCCTTGATTGCGAGCCAAGCCCGGGCCTGAATTCTCTATATAGAAATAGCGAATCCTCAAGCGGTCATTATAGGCATTGACTACGGGCTCACAAGGTATAGAAGAACCGTCGTCCACTACGATAACCTCAAAATGTACATATGTCTGCCGGGTAAGACTGTTTAATAAATCGTCTATCTCCTCCGGACGATTGTAGACAGGAATAATAATTGAAAATACTTCCATTAAGCTAGATTTAATCTGCCGACAAAAGTAAAGAGTTAAAAAGCGTGTATCAAAAAAGGGCACTGGACAAATAGAGGACATAGCTGGACATCGAATACCCCCTATTTTTTACCCCATAATAGAAAAACTGGACAAAAGACATAAGATACGTTCAGTTCATTCATGCAGAATAATCTATTTATCAATAGCTTACAAAATACAATACTATCCGCTACTATTTGGACAAAGACTGGACGCACACAATATTATTTCATTCGCACATCTGCCCCCCACATTAATTTTTCCCGAAGCGTCTGATAAAAAGTATGGTTATAGCGCTTGATGACTTTCGTCGTATAATCGGCCTTGCTCATCTTTAATTCGATACCTGCCGGGAATATTTCCGAACGTCCATCCAAAGAGATCAGAAAATATTTATTCCGGCTCTCTACCCGAAGCGTTATTATATCTGAATCCGGAATCACCAACGGACGCACGTTCAAGGAATGCGGAGCGACCGGACTCAAGACAATGCTATTACTTTGCGGGACGATAATCGGCCCATTTACGCTCATCGAATAGGCCGTGGAACCGGTAGGTGTAGCCACTACCAAACCATCCGCCTGATAAGAAGTCAGATATTCCCCATTCAAGAATGTATGAATCGTAATCATCGAGGAACTATCACGCTTCAGCACGGCGATCTCGTTCAAGGCATAATTATATCCGCGAAACGCACGGTCTTCCGTATATAAACGCAAGAGGGTTCGTTCCTCTACCTTATAGTAATTCTTAAAAATCTCATCCAGCGTATCCTCAACCTCATTACTGCTGACATCCGCAAGGAAACCCAGCCGTCCGGTATTAATGCCTAAAATAGGGATATCCTGTTTATTTACCCGGGCCGCCGTACGAAGGAACGTACCATCTCCTCCCACGCTAAGGGCTATATCCAGATCAAACTCATCACCCACTAATAGCCCGCTCACCACTGGCTCAAAACCAAAAGCATCGGTAAGGAATGTATAAAAAGGGCTGTCCACATAAATATCAGCCTCTTGTTCACGAAGCTTCTCAAACAGGCGTTTAATCAGATTCTGTCTCTCGATCTGATATTCACTTCCAAATATTCCAACTTTCATTCTACGCTCCTTACTTTACATATTCATATAATGTAATAACTCATTCATCCGCTGCCGCAACATATCATCCACCATCCCCTTCTCCATAAAATGATAAAGCACCGTATAATTGAAACGCTCGAAACTACGGATCACGGGAGAGGCATCTTCCAAATCGATCTTAAGGGTTATAAGCAGACGGCCCGTATCTTTATCTTGATGGGATAGCAAATTAAGGACATGGGCATTATTCGCCTCTACCAAACGGGCGATATCCGTTAATGAATAATCCTGTGGCATCATTTCCAATACGATCACGCTTCCAGCCGCCTCCGCATTACATAGCTCGGATAAAGCATCCACCAAACGATCCCGGGTAATCGCCCCCAAATAAGTTCCGTCCACGGAAACCACAGGCAACAGGCTCAATCCATATCGGGTTATCATTGCCAACGCTTCATGTAAATGTCTATTTTCCGAAATCGCCGGAGCGAATAAAACCGGCTCACCGATCGTAGCCGAAGGATCCGGCAGCGCCAATAAGTCTTTTTCCGACACTAAACACTGGTATGCGCTATCACTCAATAACGGAAGATGCTTGAGTTTAAAATCCTCCATTAATGCCAACGCATATTCCGCTGTGTCAAAACTTTTTAACACCGGAATTTCCTTTGTTATGAAATCTTTCACCAACATTATTCTGTTAATTCCCTAAATCCTGCTAAATTTGCCGATACTTTTGTGCAAATGTAATGAAAGAAAAAAGATATACGATATACAATGACAAATTTAAGTGTAAACATTAACAAGGTTGCTACTATTCGTAATGCGAGAGGTGGCAATATGCCAAACGTGCTGAAAGTGGCGCAAGACTGTGAATTATTCGGGGCACAAGGAATTACGGTTCATCCCCGTCCGGATGAACGACACATACGCTATAGCGATGTTTATGGACTAAAACCTCTTATCCGGACAGAATTTAACATAGAAGGCTATCCTTGTGATAAATTCATCGACTTGGTATTGAAGGTAAAACCGACCCAAGTCACACTGGTTCCGGACGCTCCGGATGCCATCACGTCGAACTCAGGTTGGAACGTAAAGGACAATTTCGATTACTTAAGCGAATTGGTAGACACCTTTACCTCACAAGGAATCCGTACATCCATCTTCGTCGGAACAGACTTGGCGAATATCGAACTAGCGGCGAAAACAGGTACGGACCGTATTGAATTATATACGGAACCTTATGCGACCTATTATCCGGAAGATCGTGACAAAGCGATCGCTCCTTTTGTCGAGGCCGCGCAATTAGCTAAAAACTTAGGATTAGGCGTAAATGCCGGACACGATTTGAACTTAGAAAATCTGGCTTTCTTCAACAAGAATATCCCTTGGCTGGAGGAGGTTTCTATCGGCCATGCCTTGATTTGTGATGCGCTCTACCATGGTTTGCAAGAGACGATCGCTTTATACAAGGCATGCTTGAATAGTTGACAAGTGACAGTTTATAGTTATAAATCATAAATTATAATTCATAATTCGAAACGATGAGTATTTTACTTTCACTACAGGCCGTGGGCTCTCAGGCGGCAGATCAAATGCCGGATTTAACGGCTGTAACCCTTCCTACGGAAGCGGAAATCAATGTGATAGACCTTGCCTTTAAGGGAGGTTGGATTATGGTGGTATTGTTACTGCTCTCTCTGATGGCTATTTATATTTTTGTTCAACGTCTGATCATCATTCGCCGTGCGGGAAAAGAAGACGAGACGTTCATGAATCGTATCAAAGACTATATTCACGAGGGAAAAGTAGACTCGGCTCTCAATTTATGCAGGAGCACCAACACGCCTTCCGCCCGTATGATCGAGAAAGGTATTACCCGTTTGGGCCGTCCGATGAACGATGTACTCGTAGCGATCGAGAATGTCGGAAATTTGGAGATCGCTAAACTGGAAAAAGGTTTCCCCTTGATCGCGACGACCGCCGCCGGAGCTCCCATGCTTGGTTTCCTTGGGACGGTAACCGGTATGGTACGTGCTTTCTTCGATATGGCAAACGCAGGCACCAATGTTGATGTCTCCCTATTATCCGGCGGTATCTATGAGGCCTTGGTAACAACCGTTGGCGGTCTGGTAGTTGGTATCATTACATTGTTCGCGTACAACTATCTGGTATCTCAAGTAGATAACGTCGTGAACAAGATGGAGGCTCGTACGATGGAATTCATGGATTTATTAAATGAACCGGCTAATTAATTGATAATGGAGAATTGAAAATTGAAGATGAGCCAACTCTCCTCTATTTAATTTTCAATTCTCCATTTTCAATTTTCAATTATAAAAAATTATGGCTCTAAAAAGAAGAACAAAGGTAAACGAAGCGTTCAGCATGGCCTCTATGACCGACGTCATATTCCTCTTGCTGATCTTCTTCATGGTTACCTCTACCGTAGTAATCCCGAACGCCATCAAGGTTACCTTGCCGCAAGCGCAAAAGCAAACAGCGGCGAAACCTCTTACGAGGGTAACGATAGACGCGAACTTGAATTACTACGTGGCATTTGGAAAGCAAAAAGAGGTACAGGTCTCATTTGATGAGATCACTCCTTTCTTGCAAGATAGTTACGCAAAGGAACCGGAGATGTTCGTCGCCTTATATGCCGACGAGACCGTGCCTTACAAAGAGATTGTAAAGATACTGAATATAGCGAACGAGAATAAATTCAAGATGGTGCTTGCCACCCGTCCGCAGAAATAACAGATATGAGACTGAATAAGGATGACATATACAGTTTGATCGGTACCGTTGCTTTTCACGGTGTCATTCTACTGATACTTTGGTTTACCGTATTGAAAACCGAGGTACCGGATGAAGACGGGGGTGTACTCGTTAATTTCGGGAATGTAGATGCCGCCGCCGGAATGTTCGAGCCCAAATATACCGGGCAAGAACCGCCTCAGGAAACGACCACTCCCCCTCCTCCCGTACCGGAGCCGCAAGTGGAAACACCCAAGCAGGAACTCATCACTCAAGATATCGAGGAAAGCGTAGCCCTTGAGGAGGCTAAAAAGAAGAATGAGGAAGAGAAACGCAAGAAACAAGAGGCTGAGAAGAAACAGAAAGAAGAGGAGGAGAAAGAACGTATCCGCCGGGAAGAAGCCGAGAAGAGACGTCTGGCCGAGGAACGCCGCAAGAAGGAACAAGCCATTAGCAACAAGGTGGCCGGAGCTTTTGGTATGGGAAACGCCGAGGGTAACAGCCAAGGCGACGCTGAAAGCGGAACCGGTAACCAAGGAAGTCCGTTCGGTAACTCTGATCACGGGGCGAATGAAGGCGTAGGCGGTTACGGATCATTTAATTTGAACGGCCGTTCCATTGGTGCCGGAGGTCTCCCCCGTCCCGCTTATACGATCCAAGAGGAGGGGCGTATTGTTATCAATATAACCGTAGATCCGAAAGGCAACGTTATATTTGCCGAGGTAGGCCGGGGAACTAATATCGACAACGCCTCCATGCGTAAAAGCGCTTTGGACGCGGCTCGAAAGGCGAAGTTCAACAGTATCAGCGGCGCTAATAACCAGAGTGGTACTATTACTTACGTGTACAAATTTAAATAATTGAATCTTATGAAGAAAGCGATCGTATTCTTAGCGAATGGCTTCGAGGAAATGGAAGCCACGGGAACCGTAGACATTTTGCGTCGCGGAGGTATAGACACGAAAACAGTCTCCATCACAGACGACCGTAAAGTGATTGGCGCTCACAATATGGAATATACGGCTGACGCCACATTTACCGAAATCGATCTTTCGGATGCTGATGCCTTGATCTTACCCGGAGGCATGCCCGGAGCATCCAACTTGAACAATTCGGAACCGGTGAAAGAAGTCTTATTACAACAATACCGTGAAGGACGTATCGTAGCGGCTATCTGCGCAGCTCCGATGGTATTAGGCGGTCTAGGTTTGTTAAAAGGTCGCAAAGCCACTTGCTACCCCGGGTTCGAACCGAAATTGATTGGTGCCACCGTAACAGGCGAGGCTGTCGAGGTAGATGGAAATGTGGTAACCGGTAGAGGACCGGGCTTGGTATTCAATTTTGGCCTAGCTTTAGTATCTGTACTAAAAGGTGACGCGGTTGCGGAGGAAGTTGCGGCCGGATTACTATTATAAGATTTAGATCATCAGTCGAAACCCAATAGAATAGGGAACGTAATCCATTGAGTTATGTTTCCTATTCCATTGAGTTTTATCACCTATCCTATTGACTTACGAGATATCCCCCAAAGAGCTCACTGCCCTATTCTATTTTGATCGTTTCAACCGCTTGTCGCTTCGTCCCATCCATGGATACCGCACGATAACGAACCGTGGAGAAATCAATGGAACGTAAATCTATATTCCGAATAATGCTATTGTACATCGTACGGTAATAAATCACATGGTTTCGCATATCCGTAACCGAAGTCCATTGAGTAGCGCTCGGTATATCGCAAGGTACTTGCCCTAATGGGAATTCGATCCCTACGGGAATATCAAAATTATTCAATATCTGGAAACACTGGAAGACCGTTTCCAATGCGGTTTCTTGTTGTGGGGCCGAAGCTTGGTAAAAAGCCGCACGAACGAAACGTGACGGTGGAGTTACGTCGCCCGGAATCCCAAGGAAACCGCTTCCCGCACCAAATGAAGACAACTCGATATTTCCTAATTGTTGATTGGGGGCCGTACCCGGGAAAAGATTAACATAATTATTCAGGTTCGTCAGATGCCACTCGAAACTGGGAGAATTAGTCAGAACTCCTAACGTATTCTCATAGAAGTGTAGCTCACCCTTAATAATCTCAAGAACCAGTTGACGTCCCGACGGCTCGGCAAACCGCCAATGAACGGTAGACGCACGGGGATCTATATTGATAACATGCACTTTCTTAACAGCCTCTTTCACCTCCTCTACATTTGAACATTCCCCCAACAACCAAGACACTAATTGCAGATCAGAGATACTTTTATCCCGAACTGCGGCATTATATTTCTCATATTCACCGTACTTTGGAAAATAAAACAATCCAGCCGATAACCCAACCTCATTGAGTCCTTCGGCGATAAATTCCTTTTGCTCCACTGCCAAGCCCACATATCCATAACGTGCCGTGAAAGTCATTCCATCAACCCCATTCGGAGTATACGATCGTTCGGTGTATCCTCTTGGAACCACGACATACTGGCTGTTCAAATTACTTCCACCCCATTCTATCGTACGTGCTACAATAGTCGTACCGTCCTTGCTTTTTAAGGTAATACCGGTGCAAGCCTCTGCAGCGGAAGGATTAATAAGCAAGCCGGCAATCGCAAATAAAATAAAGAAATGTCTCATAAGTATCATTTTTGATAAAAACAAGCGACAGGAAAAGGATGTTTTCAAGAAAAGAAATTTTAGATAGACAAACAGCACTTATTACCGGCGGAGCAAGCGGCATTGGACATGCTAGCGACCCCTTCAATGACCGTAAAAGGAAAAGGAAGCATCGTAAACGTAGCCTCCATTGGAGGATTGACAGGAGATTTCCGGGGAACTCTTTATGGTATGAGCAAAGCTGGCGTCATCAATTTAACCCGTTACATTTCCGGACAGACTATCATCTCTGATGGAGGTATGACTTGCCATAATCCGACGATAGAGGATATTTCACATTGATGAAAGTTCTTATTTACATTATTAGTAAGAGAGCGATTCCTTCTCTTTATACATTTAGCATATAATGCCACAAAAGTAGCAGGGGCATTTTAACCCCATGTTATTTCAAGACTTTTTTGTATGTTTGCGGTCATTTTATCAAAAAGTATAATATGAATAATAATCTAAAAGGTTTCGCTTATGGAATAGCGACTTCTGTTACATTCGGTTTAATCCCTTTGTTTACATTGCCTCTTATGGAGAAGGGTATGCGGTTTGATTCGATATTGTTCTATCGTTTCTTATTCGCGGCCATCGCCTTATCGGGTATGCTTCTAGCAAAAAAGGAATCTTTCAGAACAGAGATGCGAAACCTACCGATATTGATTTTATTGGGTGCTTTTTATACAGGCTCGGCAATGTTCCTGTTTTGGGGCTATAATTTTATGGCGGCGGGAATCGCCACGACTCTACATTTCACCTATCCGATATTCGTAACCCTATTCATGCTGTTTGTATTCAAAGAAAAAACATCATGGATTACGCTCTTGGCGATCGGGCTCGCTATTTGTGGAGTAGCCCGTCTATCCATTGATGGAGGAGAGATGCGATTAAACGGGCTAGGCGTAATCATCGTATTACTTTCCGCCGTCGCTTATGCCCTCTATATCGTCACCGTCAATAAATCGAGGGTACATGATATGCCGGGACGAAAACTTACGTTCTATGTATTTATCGTCAGTACCTCTTTATTTTTCATAAAAGCACAGGCAGGAACAGGAATCCAACCCATTCCAGACCTGCCCTCTTTTATTAACCTCGTCTTATTAGCCTTCTTGCCAACCGTAGTATCTAACATTACATTGGTACAAGCCGTACACCATATCGGTTCCACCCTAACTTCCGTACTGGGAGCAACAGAACCCGTGACAGCCGTCTGCGTAGGTGTTTTAGTCTTTGGAGAGCCTTTCACCCCTCACCTCGCTTTAGGAATCTTACTGATTATCGTAGCGGTTACATTGATTATCCTGTCCAAATACATACAGAAAAATCTCCATGAGGCCAAGCGATTGTTCAAAGCACGGCACATCTTAAGAACCAAATAACAATACAACTGAAAGCAACACGGCATAGATAAATACATTCCGTGCCGTATGCCCTAAAGTTCTATTAAGCTCACGGCCTTGATACTGTTTCATCTCCAGCCATGTGGCGGCAAACAACACGCTAAAAGCCGCGAATAAACAAACAAGCCAAGGTGAGGCATCCATCAATAAAGGCAGCGTGATCAAAAAAGCCAATATACCGTTCAGCAAATAAGTTACCAACCCGAACGTACGCCCGAATAGCACAATCGTAGTCCGTTTACGAGCCGCCTTATCTTGCTCATAATCCCGGTAATTATTCACGATCAAAATATTAGCGGACAACAGCCCCAATGACAACGAAAGCAAGAATGACAATAAGGAAAACGATAATGCTTGTACATAATACGTAAAACAAACCGGAATAATCCCATAAAACAATACGACACACACATCCCCCAGCCCGTTATAAGCCAAAGGAAATGGCCCTGCTGAATAAGCCAAGACACAAATCGCAATAGCAATTCCTACACCGATGAGCTCCCAGCGGGCAAAGAAAAACAAGAAACAGCCACATAGACAAGAAAGCCCCAACGTGATAAAAGTCCCCCATAGCATTGCCTTAGGAGTTATCCAACCGGAAGCCACCGCTCGCTCCGGGCCTAACCGGTCCTCCTTATCCGCCCCCTTCTTAAAATCAAAATAATCATTGGCAAAATTACTGGCTATCTGGGCAAGTAAAGCCACCAAAACACAAAGGATCGCCGGAGCCAATTTAAATACTCCATCCCTGTAAGCCAGCGCACACCCAACTAATACCGGACTAAATGATGCCGGCAACGTTTTCGGACGTGCCGCCTCTAACCAAGCTTGAATTCTCGATCTGTTATTCTCCATTCTATTGTTTTATTCTTAAAATAACTACAAAAATAAAAAACAAATAACATATACTGTTGTTATTATCTAAAGAAATACTTGTATATTTGCGCCATGAAGAATTTTCTATTCATATTAGGTCTGTTGATTAGCTTCATGCTGTTTGCTCCCGAAGAAGGAACAAAGAGTATGGATGAGGTTATGTCTGCGACTAAAGAGGCCGTTATGAAAGAAAAAAACACGGCAGATGCCCAACGTCGTTTCGAAGTATTAAGTAACGAGCTGAAAAGCAGTAACTGCTTAACTCCCCGCAGGATTTCACAAACGGCAAACAACACTATCGAAATACGGATATGGAAAAATATGGAGAAATCCCTTCAAGACATGCGTTTGAGAGGAGTAAATCAACTTCATAGAGTATCTCAACATATATCCACTTATCAGATCATAAATTTATCCACACTTCTGTGTCGTATGGGAGAGCATGTCTTTGCCCTACGAAAACTCATTATTTAGTTTTTAATTGTTTCATATTTGTATCTTTCGGTAAGTCATTGATATGTCTTATCGGTAGGAATATTGCATTTATTAAATCAATATTTCCGGGGAGTTATTGCCCATTTACATTATTATAAACAATTAAAAATTACAATTATGACAACTAATAAATCAGGTAAAATACGTATATATCTTTATGTTCTTCTAACAATCGCAGGTTGTGTATTCGCATGCAGTTCTATCATCCCTAACGACTATATTAAATTAGTAGTAGTTATGGGTACTCTATGTGTTGGTCTATATGGCATAATGAAAGGACTGAGTAGTACCGGGACGTCATCGGAAGAGGAAGTCTTGGAAAAAGAATAATAAAATACAACAATTATCGAATCCTAAAAAAATAAGAAGATCATGAGAATAAATAAGGATTTGGCTGATGCAATCATGATGGTTTCATTTATCGTATTGGTATTAGTCGGAACTACAACATTTGACAATGAGGTTACTAAAAACGTAACCATGGGATCCCTCGGTGTGATTACGGTAGCGATGTTAGTTCTTCGCGTCATAGGATCACGCCAAAAGGAAGAGGAAGAAGCCTTTTAGTAGTTAGTCCATTGGTTTCCTGTTGTTGTCCCGGGGTGACCCGGGATTATCTGAGATACGTTTTTCTACCTACATTATAATAACTTGCTGTTTGACTTGGGTATAGCGTTTTTACGCTTGACAACAGGAAACCGGACTTATATACCTTACACTTTTCTACTGAACTTTTTCTCTTTGACAAGACTAACTGCGGCGGCGGCGAAAAACAAGAAAACACCTCCCGTTAACAAAGCGAACACGGCATGCCCATGATAAACATTACGTACAATCCATCCATGAATGATTCCATTCGTGATCTGAGGTATCGTTATAAAGAAATTAAATATACCCATATAAGTACCCATCTTATCAGCGGGAAGACTATCGGAAAGAATAGCATAAGGCATCGCCAATATACTTGCCCACGCTATACCGATGCCAATCATAGAAAAGACCATCATTCCTGTGTTATTCAACAAATAGAGAGAAACCAACCCTGCCCCTCCTAGGCATAAACAGAGGGCATGAGTCATTTTCCGACCGAAATGACGGGCAATCGGGATCAACAATAAAGCGAATAACATCGCCACAAAATTATAGATACTGAATAACTCACCTACCTTATCGCCAGCCATCGCATATTCGGCGGAAGCAGGATCGGTCGTCCCATATACATGTTCAGCGATAGCAGGTGTAGAATAAACCCACATGGAATACAAGGCAAACCAAGCGAAAAACTGACATAAACCTAACTGTAACATTATTTTAGGCATATGAAAGATATCATGTATGATCTCCATAAAGCCATTACTATCCCGCCTTTTTTCGATGACCTCGCCACCGGAAAGCCGAAACTCAGCCATCTCTTCCGGGGAATATTCCTTTGTCTTAAAGATCGTCCATAATACGCTCGCTAATAAAATCGCCGCACCTGCATAAAAGGCGAATTTAACATTATCGGCAACTTCACCAGCAACCGCCGTATTAGATAAACCAAACACCTTATTCATAATACTCGGCAACAAGGAACCAACGACAGCACCGATACCGATCAAGAAAGTCTGGATCGAGAACCCGGTCGTATGCTGCTCATCGGGTAGCATATCCCCTACCAAGGCACGGAAAGGCTCCATCGTTACATTGATGGAAGCATCCATGATCATCAACATACCCGCACCAATCAATACGGGAGATAAAATAGCCGTCTCTGTACCGGGTGACAAGAACAATCCCGCATTCGGCATCAATATCAAGGCAATCGTCGTAAAGATAGCTCCTACCAGAAAAAACGGACGCCGACGTCCTAAACGGCACCATGTTTGGTCGGAATAATGACCAATGATAGGTTGTATGATCATACCTGTCAGCGGAGCCGCTAACCAAAATAAGGATAGTTGCTCTACATCCGCTCCATAGGTTTGAAGTATTCTACTTGAATTTGCGTTCTGAAGGGCGAAACCGAATTGAATGCCCAAGAAACCGAAAGTTAGATTCCAAATTTGCCAAAAACTCAAAAATGGTTTTGTTTTCATGAGAATTATGTTTTTTAAGGTATTTATTTGTTTGGTGACAAACATACGGAATTATTCCGAAACAGGACGTCGTCCCTATTCAAATTCATGCAAAGAAGTAGAGCAAACGTTTTCGGAAGCTACTTTTTTAACGGGTAGACTGTCTCACCACCAGATTTGTCTTGATAATCTTGCTCACGATACGATCCCCGTCACGCACGCCATTCAAACGTTCTATCAGTAAACGCATAGCGATAGCTCCCAACTCATAACCATGTTGATCCACGGAGGTCAGCAGGGGATCACTAACTTCCGCTAAGCTATTATTCGTAAACCCACAAATCGAAACCTCATCGGGTATCCTCAATCCCTTGGCCTTGACAACATTCAGCACCCCTATAGCAGTCTCATCATTTACGGCGAAGAACGCATCCGGACGATTGGGCAACGACAATAATTCCGGGGTCAACCGAAGCGCCTCGGTATAATTATCACAAATCTTAATTAACTCTTTATCTACCGGTAATCCATTTTTACGCAAAGCATCCTCATATCCCATCCTACGATTATTAGAGATCGCTAAATGAGAAGGAGATCCGAAAAAGGCGATTCGCCGGCAACCGCTACGAATCAAGTATTCAACAGCGGAACAAACCCCGGCATAATCATCAACGACCACCCGGTCTGTCAAGATCCCCGTGCATATACGATCAAAAAACACCATAGGTATATCGCTATCGATTAGTTCTTGGAAATGATTGTAGATCGTCGTTGTTTTAGCGACAGAAGCCAAGACACCGCAAACACGTGCTTCCAATAAAGCTTGCGCACCTTTTACTTCTTTCTCATAATTCTCATTACTTTGACAAATAATAACACGATACCCTCCCTTTTCCGCCTCATCCTCTATACCGGATAAAACAGAAGAAAAGAAATAATGTACGATCTGCGGTAAAATAACACCGATTGTTTTCGTATTATTTGTCCGTAAACTCAAGGCTAAGGCATTGGGCTTATATTTATGTTCACGAGCGTAAGCATTCACTATATTCTTGGTTTCTTGGCTGATATCCGGATGATCAGCCAAGGAACGAGAGACTGTTGACGGGGAAATATGCAAGGCTTTCGCTATATCCTTTATCGTGATTTGACGCTTTTTCATGGTTCTCTTTTTTATAAAATCAAAGATATGTATTTAGGTCATACAATGCAAACGTTTGCGAGAACGTTTGCGTAAATTTATAGGGGTATCGACAAACATTTTAACAACATGAGAGGTTTGATAAACATACATTTGCATTCACATACTATGGCTAAAATTCAATAAATATAATAGAGTATTAATCTTAAACTGTCTAATGCATGAAACAAAAAATGTATTCTTGCGACGCAAGAGTAATCTTATCTATCTTGATAGGATTGTTTCTCTCCTGCAATGTTTTCGCACAAGACGTCACGATCAAAGGCAACGTGAAAGATGCGAAAGGTGAACCCATCATTGGGGCTAGTATCCTTGAAAAAGGAACTACGAATGGAACTGTTACCGATTTCGACGGTAACTTTATGCTTTCGGCGCCTAAAGGAAGTACGATCGGTATTTCTTACATAGGCTACAAATCACAAGACATTATCAACCAAGGACAAAGTAATTTAATTGTCGTATTACAAGAAGATACGGAAGTATTGGACGAGATTGTCGTAATCGGTTATGGTACGGTGAAGAAAGATGACGCTACCGGTTCCGTGACGGCCATTAAGCCAGATAAGATGAACCGGGGTTTGACCACCACCGCAACCGATATGATCAACGGTAAAATCGCCGGCGTAAATATCACGACTGACGGTGGAGCTCCGGGTTCGGGAGCCAGTATCCGCATCCGTGGTGGTTCTTCCTTATCGGCCAGCAACAACCCGCTGATCGTTATCGATGGACTTCCGATCGACAATGACGGTATCAAAGGGGTATCCAACCCGTTGAGTACGATCAACCCGAACGATATCGCAACATTCACCGTATTAAAAGACGCATCCGCCACAGCGATCTATGGTTCGCGTGCCTCTAACGGTGTGATTCTTATTACCACTAAGAAAGGTGAAAAAGGCTCCCGCCCACGGGTTACGTACGATGGAAACGTTTCTATCAGCACGAAGACCAAATCAATCGATGTTATGGGAGCTGACGAATATCGTAATTTCGTAACGGATCGTTTTGGGGCGGAATCAAGCGCCGTTAAGTTATTAGGAAAAGAAAATACGGATTGGCAGAAAGAGATCTTCCGTACAGCCGTGGGAACCGATCATAATATCACGGTATCCGGAGGCTTGAATAATATGCCTTATCGTGTATCCGCCGGATATACAAACCAAAATGGTATATTGAAAACCTCTAAGTTCGAACGTTATACTGGATCTGTAAACCTAGCTCCCAGTTTCTTCGAAGATCATTTAAATATTAACTTCAACGCCAAGGGAATGATCTCAAATAATCGTTTCGCCGATACGGGAGCTATCGGAGCGGCAATCGCATTCGACCCGACTCAACCAGTCATGAACGGCAACAGTAAATACGGAGGTTATTTCGCTTGGGAAAATGCCGGTGAATTTATCTCAATCGCTACAAAAAACCCGGTAGCGATGCTTCAACAGAAAAAAGAAGAGGCTAATTCTAAAAACTTGGTCGGTAATATCCAAGTTGATTATAAATTCCATTTCCTTCCCGAATTACGTGCGAACTTGAATTTAGGTATGGATATGGCTACCGGTACACAAGATATTTACTATCCGAAAGAATCTCCATTAGGTTACGTGGATAACGGCAAAACAGGTTATGAGACGATCGACAAATACAATCACCTATTGGATTTTTATTTGCAATACGCTAAGGATTTCAATGAAAAGCATCATTTTGATATCATGGCTGGTTACTCTTGGCAACATTTCCATCGTTCCACAGAGAACGCATACAATAACTTGAACGGAGATAACCCGACTTCTTATATTTTCAAGACAGAAAGTTATTTGATCTCTTTCTTCGGACGTGTCAATTATTCATTCATGAATCGCTATCTTATCACCGCTACCTTACGTAACGATGGCACTTCCCGCTTCTCTAAAGACAACCGTTGGGGATTGTTCCCTTCCGTGGCTTTAGGATGGAAGATCAAGGAAGAGGGCTTTATGAAAGACGTGGACGCTGTATCGGATTTAAAACTACGCTTGGGTTATGGTATTACTGGTCAACAGGATATCTCGCAAGGAGACTACCCGTATATGGCGACTTATTTCGCGGGACAAGACGGAGCCTACTATCAATTTGGCGACCAATTTGTTCCTATCGCCCGTCCCGACGGTTACAACCCGAACTTGAAATGGGAGGAGACTACTACTTGGAACGCCGGATTCGACTTCGGATTCTTAGATAACCGTATCACTTCATCCTTGGACTATTATTACAGGGAAACTAAGGACTTGATCAATGTGATCGACGTACCTGCCGGAACAAACTTCAAGAACCGTATCGTCAGCAATATCGGTTCTTTGAGAAATCAAGGTGTTGAGTTCTCCATCAACGCTAAAGCGATCTCAACCTCTGATTGGAAATGGGACCTAGGCTTTAATGTCGCTTGGAACAACAACGAGATTACGAAGCTAACCGCACAGGATGACGCCTCATCCATCGTATTGACAGGAACCGTAGAAGGTGGTACCGGGACCATGATACAGGCACAAGGCGTGAATCACCCGGCGAACTCATTCTATGTATACGAGCAGGTATATGATCAACAGGGAAATCCGATCGAAGGATTATACGTGGACCGCAACGGAGATGGCGTGATCAATGACGAGGACCGTTATTTCTGCCATAAACCGGCGGCCGATGTAACGATGGGCTTTACTTCTAAATTGGTATGGAAAGCATGGGATTTCAGTTTCTCACTTCGTTCCAACCTCGGGAACTATGTATATAATAATGTAGCCTCATCCAATGCGGCATTAAGTGAAGGTAGTATTAACAATAAAGGCTATCTATCCAACCGTCCGCTATCCGCTTTCGATACGAATTTCCAGAACATGAACGTATTGTCCGATTATTATGTACAAAACGCATCTTTCTTACGCTGCGATAATATCACGTTGGGTTACTCTTTCAACAAATTATTCGGCGTATTGGGCGGACGCATCTACGGAACCGTACAGAATCCTTTTGTTATCACGAAATATAAAGGATTGGATCCGGAGGTAGCGAACGCAGCTGATAAGACCTTCGGTATCGATAAGAACGTATATCCTCGCCCATTGGTAGGTATACTCGGTGTAAGTCTTAACTTCTAATTTTAAATCAGGATATCTATATGAATACGAAATTCTTTAAATATATAATACCGGCTTTATCGCTGGTTTTTAGCGTAAACTTCACCTCTTGCCTAGGTGATCTCGATGTTACGCCTATCGATCCGAACCTAAACGTAGAGTTCGATCAGAACGCCAATTTCGCCAAGATCTATGCGGGATTAGCCATCACAGGAAATAAAGGTCCCGACGGACAAGGAGATATCGCCGACACGGATGAGGGAGCGTCGGGTTTGATGCGTATGCTATTCAACCTAAATGAGCTTCCTACGGACGAGGCTATTTGCGCTTGGTCTGGCGACGTGGATGTATATCCCTTGAACTTCGCTAAGTTTACCGCCTCGAACGGTGTGGTATTGAATATGTTCAACCGTCTGTACATCCAAATCGCTCAGTGTAATAACTTCTTAATACAGACAGAGGGCAAGGATGACGAGGAAAGTCTTACACAGCGTGCTGAAGTTCGTTTTATCCGTGCCTTGGATTATTATTATTTGATTGATTTATATGGCAATGTCCCGTTCGTTGATGAGAACACGGGTATCGGTACCTATGTCCCCGAACGGATTACCCGGGCGAATCTCTATACCTATATAGAGAAAGAGTTGAAAGAAATCGAGCCACAAATGAAGGCTCCCCGTGCAAATGTATATGGACGTGCCGATCAAGCCGCCATATGGATGCTACTTTCCCGCTTATATCTGAACGCAGAAGTATATACAGGTACCCCTCAATGGTCTGCCGCCGCTGAATACTCAAAGAAAGTCATGGATGCCGGTTTCTCTCTGGCTCCTAATTATGGAGATAATTTCCTTGCAGATAACAACACCTCTCCCGAGATGATCCTGCCGATTTGTTATGATGGCGTACAGACTCGCTCTTGGTCCGGATTGTTCTTTATCGCCAGCTTTATCAGTGGTGACATGAACGCACTGGTTGATTTCGGGACTAAAGAAGCATGGGGTGGTAACCGTGCCCGCATGGCATTGGTGAAAAAGTTCGCTTCTGACGGAGACTTATCGAAAACAACTGATACACGTGCCTCTTTCTGGACTACAGACCGTACATTCGAGATCAATAAGCCGACCGAGTTTACAGAAGGTTATTCTGTAACTAAATTCAAGAATATCACGAAATCCGGACAAATCGGTCACGATCCGAATCAGCAGTTCCCGGATATGGATTTCCCATTGTTCCGTTTAGCCGAGGCTAATCTGACCTTCGCCGAAGCCACATTACGGGCAGGAGGCGATAAACAAGCCGCTTTAAGCGCTATTAACCAGCTACGGAAAAGAGCGAAAGCCACGGAAATTACGGCAACCGATCTTACTTTGGATTTTGTGCTTGATGAGAAGGCCCGTGAGTTCTATTTTGAGGCGCAACGCCGTACGGATTTGATCCGCTACAATAAGTTCACCTCCAATTATACTTGGGATTGGAAAGGCGAGACAGCGGGAGGTACTTCAATCTCCAGTCACTTCTCATTGTTACCGATTCCTTCGACCCAACTCGTGGCAAACAGTAACTTGAAACAAAATCCGGGTTATTAATCGTAAAACCTATTAATAAGTAACAATTATGAATAAAGTCAATATATTATCCATCGTGTTTGCGGGCATCTGTGCTTTTTCTGCCTGCACGGACGATAAAGATCCGGTTATCAATGACCTAAAGGACTCAGAAGGTAATAATATATCTTTTACCCTCAATGCTCCGAATAATAGCTCATATACTTTAATGCCGGAAAATGCCAGTAGTATCATCGATATTTTTACCTGTGAACAACCGGATTACGGTTTTGCGGCAGGTGTAACGTATACCGTACAAGTCTGTGAAGGAGGAACTGAATTCGAGAAATTCGAGTCGCTGCCAACTACCGGTTCCGGCGAAAAAGTCTTGATCAAGACATTCGAGCTGAATGATGCCATGAACAATTTGGGAATGGTTAATCCTACCGTAGCTTATAATGTGGACTTCCGTCTTAAAGCATTTATTAACGACAGTGTTCCCGAACTTTATTCGAACACGGTAAACATGGCGATCACTCCATATAGTGGCGCCCGTACCCAAGTTTATTTCGTGGGTGACATATTCGACAACGGATGGAACAATAACGACCCATCGATGCGTATATTCGCTGATGACGATGTCAATAATATGTTATTCACTTACACAGGTTTCGTAAAAGCCGGTAGCGCATTCAAGATCATTCAAACCCCGGGTGATTGGGGCATTCAATGGGGTTACGACAGCGACGGAGCATTAAGCAATGACGGCGGTAGCGGTAATATCGAAGGCTTCACGCAGGATGGCTATTATACGATCACGTTAGACTTGGCTGGTAACAAATACAGCATCGAACCTTATACCGGAGCGACAACCGAATACAAACAAATCTCCCTGATTGGAGACTTCAATGATTGGGGTGGTGATCTAGATTTACAACAGGCTAGTTACGACAAGCACATCTGGATCGGCGAGAAAATAGAGATTCCGTCCGATGGCGGTTTGAAATTACGTGCGGATCATGACTGGGCCGTAAGTTTCGGTGGCAGCAATAGTTTATGGAACGATAAACAAGGACAATTCGCCAAATTTGACGGAGGTGATAATGTAAAGGTTTCCGCCGGTACCTATTTTATCAAGTTTAATGACTTAACGAAACATATCATTCTACTAGCCGAATAAGGCATTACTTAAATTACCATCCTTTACTTGATTTAAAAGTCAAGTAAAGGTGGTAATAGATAAAAGTAACGCTTGTGTTTATGAATTATGCCTCAAAAGATATGTTTTAGAACATGATTTTGTTAAATCAAGTTAAGCAAATGAGATTTCCAAACTATTCATTATGCTACATAACATAAAATCTCTATATTTGCACTGTGTTTTTCATGGTATTAGATTTAAGGTTAACAATTGAGATTGGCTGTCCGTGATGGATAGCCTTTTTTTGTTTCCTTTTAATAGTACATATTGGATTTGATGCCATTGCTGACATACAACAAACCATTCTTTCTCGTGATATAAATATTGTTTTCTCTAGCCAACCAGCCAATAGCCAAGGCTAGGTCCTCAATACTTAAAGACAATTTACGGCTTAACTCTTGCGTAGATATTTCATTTACCTCGTTTAGCGCATGCCACACTTTTCCTGCGTTTAGTCCAATTCTTCCTTTTTCCATAATCAAAATATTTTTCTAGTAAACAAACTATATTCTTTTTGTTTCCTCTTTCCTACGATTAGTAGTCATTTGTAAAGTTCGCCCTTAAATTTTAGGGAATCAATATCCATTCTTTCGTTTCTATGTTCTATTTTTATTATCTTGAATAATAAGTATTTATTAATTCCTATATTTGAGACGAATTACCGATTAGATATGGAAAAGGAAATGCTCACATTCGATATCACGAACGATTTTATCGTCGGAGATCGTATCACAAAAGAGACGCTAAACAAATACAGCAAGCTGCCTCATAAGATAAAGGCAGGTTTGTTTCTCCTTTGTGTAGAAGGTTCCGTGCAGGCTTCTATCAATCTAGCGAAGTATACGATTAACAAATATGATTTCGTGACCTTAGTGCCCAGCAATTTTATCCAGTTTCATGAAATATCGGACGACGCACGTTTCTATTTCGCCGCATTCTCTTCGGAGTTTATGACAAACACCACTTTTATTAAATCAACCCTGAGCCTTCTTCCCGTTATCACGGAACATCCGATCATGCCGCTGGAAGAATCTGTAGCTCAATTATATATTGACGGATACCGTTTATTGATACGTGCGCAATCCTTATCCCCGTCTTATTCTATGGTAAATAAAAACCTAGTCATCGCTTATCTCACGATATTCATGCAAGGAACGGCTGAGTTATATAAAAATCATAGCCATTGGACAAATGGAATCCGTACGCGCACCAATGAGATTTACCGTAAGTTTATCCAACTTGTCGTAGAGCATTATACCACCGAGCACAGCGTTTCTTTTTACGCCGCTCAATTAAATTTGTCGTTACCTCATTTCTGCACGACTATTAAGAAAGCGATCGGACTTACTCCTTTGGAAATCATCTCCTCCATTATCACGATGGATGCCAAGGCACAATTAAGATCAACAGACTTAACCGTAAAAGAGATCGCTTTCTCTTTAGGCTTTAACAACCTGTCTTTTTTCAACAAATATTTCAGGCAGCATACGGGAATGACACCTCAAGAATATAGAAGAATGAAAATTCCCTCAAGCACGTAGCCAGCAATCACTTCTTTAGTAAAACCATACCATCGATATCGGGCATCCATGAGCTCCATCCCATCGTGGGAGGATCATACGCAAAAACAGAAGATGCCAAGAAAAGTAAGGCGATTGATATATAGTTTCGCATGGTATAAAATTTTCATGTATAACGTTCTTAATCAAACAAAAATAAGAAAAGTGCATCAGACCGCCAAATCGGGATAAACGAAAAAAGGGAAGTATGCCTTTTTGACGTGACATACTTCCCTCATTTATATAAACTCTGTATTTGGGTTACCAGATAACTACCCGATCAGCCGGAGCCATAAACATCGGATCACCCTCTTTAATGTCAAAAGCGGCATAGAACGGGGCGATATTACGCAAGGCAGCGTTCACACGCCATTTTCCCAATGAATGCGGGTCGATCTTGGTACGACGACGGATCTCCTCGGGACGGATATTTTGTCCCCACAACGTCGCATATCCCAAGAAGAAACGTTGTTCATTCGTGAAGCCATCGATCGGGGCCGGAGTCTCTTTGCCCTTCAAGCTATTCAAATAAGCTTGGTGAGCGACCAACAAACCTCCGTGGTCGGCGATATTCTCACCCAACGTAAAACGTCCGTTGGCATGAAGCGTATCTATTACGATAATCTGGTCATATTGATCAACCAATTTATCAGCACGCTCCTTGAAACGAACAGCATCCTCGGCAGTCCACCAATCGATCAAATTACCATCCTTATCGTAGTTACGTCCCTGATCATCGAATCCATGCGTCATCTCATGGCCGATTACCACGCCAATAGCGCCATAGTTCACCGCATCATCGGCATCCGGATTAAAGAATGGAGGCTGAAGGATCGCAGCCGGGAAACAGATCTCATTCGTAGTCGGATTGTAATAAGCGTTCACGGTCTGCGGATTCATATGCCAACGAGACTTATCGACCGGCTTATCCACGTCCGCCAATTGATAGGCCATATCGAAGATGTTAGAACGGCGGACATTCGCCCAATAAGAATCGTCCTTGATCTCCAAGCCACTATAATCACGCCATTTGTCCGGATAACCTATTTTCACCGTAAAAGCGGCCAATTTCTCTTGCGCTTTCGCCTTAGTCGTATCGCTCATCCATTCCAAGCCATTGATCCGCTCGCTCAAAGCAGTCTGCAAATTCCCCACTAGCGTCAACATCTTTTCCTTAGAAGAAGCCGGGAAGTATTTCTCTACATACATCTCGCCGACAGCCTCGCCCAACGCACCGTTTACCGTATTCAACGAACGCTTCCAACGAGGTTGTTGTTCCTGCTTTCCGGACATTACCTTTCCATAGAACTCAAAATCAGCGTCTACAAAATCATCACTTAGGTACGGAGCCGCCGCGCTCAATAAATTAAACGCCAAATAATATTTTTGCTCATCGACCGTCGTATTCTGCAAAGCCTTATTCATATCCTTATAGAAGTTGATTTGCTTCGCATCCAACTCTTTCAGCCCAGCTAATCCCATGGATTCAAAATATACATCCCAATCCAACGGGGATTCTATTTGCTTGAAATCCTCGTAAGCCAATTTATTATAGTTTTTCTGGGAGTCACGCAAATCCTCACGGCCATAAGAGATCTCAGCGATAGCCTTCTCTATTTTCATCACGGCATCCACCGCCGCATCCGCCTGTTCCGGGCTTGAGCCGGCCAACGTAAATAACTTATTTATATAAGCCCTGTAAGCGTCACGCATCTTAGCGGAACCTTCATCTTCCAACAAATAATAATCCCGATCGCCCATTCCGATACCAGCCTGATACAGCTGGACGATATTCATGGCACTATTCTTCTCGTCAGCGTCCACGAACAAAGCGAAGAACGGAGCCATGCCTTCCTTATGAAGCGTAGCCACCATCTTAGAGACATCCGATTTCGTCGCCAGCGCATTGATAGCGGCCAGTTCCTCTTTGATAGGAGCCACTCCATCGGCATTCAACTTCGTGCTATCCAATCCCATCGCATACAAAGCGCCGATCTTCCCGGCGACACTACCCGCCTCATGGGGCGTAGCGCTAAGTTCCTCGATCAATACCCGGAGCTGCTCTTGGTTATTCTCTAGTAATTGGTCGAAAGTTCCGAAACGAGCGTATTCCGGTTTCAAAGGATTATTCTTAATCCATCCACCACAAGCGTATTCATAAAAATCCGTACCTGCGGCAACCGTGGTATCCATATTCGCAGGATTAATAGCAGCGATCTTCACTACCTCTTTCTGAGGAGTGTTACAACTCGCTAAAGCGACTATCCCAGCCGCTAAAAACGGAAACATTTTTCTCTTTCTCATTTTGTTTAGTCTTTTGCCTTAAAACCTTACAAAGATACGATAAATACGCAAAAGAAAAACATGTACGTGTTTCTTTTAAAACATGTACGACTTTTTACGAAAACACGTACGTGTTTTTCGGACGATAAAAGGATTCATGTATTCAAGAATAAGTGTATCTTTGCCAACAAATCATTTATATCATGAAGAAACTAATAATCAGCGTTTGTGCATTTATCGTCCTTCCCTTATTCGCTCAGCGAGACGCGAATATCCGTATTTATCCGGAGCAAGGTAACCAACAGATCAGTAAACATATTTACGGGCAATTCGCCGAACATCTAGGGAGTTGTATCTACGGTGGCTTATGGGTGGGACCAGAGTCCGACATCCCTAATACCCAAGGATACCGTACGGATGTCTTAAACGCGTTGAAGAAACTACAGATCCCGAACTTACGTTGGCCGGGCGGTTGCTTCGCCGACGAATATCATTGGATGGATGGAATCGGCCCCAAGGAAAATCGCCCGAAAATGGTGAATAATAACTGGGGAGGGACGATTGAGGATAATAGTTTTGGAACCCATGAGTTCTTGAATCTATGTGAGTTATTAGGTTGTGAGCCTTACATCAGCGGAAACGTGGGAAGCGGTACGGTTGAGGAAATGGCTAAATGGGTGGAATACATGACCTCGGAAGGAGACAGCCCTATGGCCAACCTACGCCGGAAAAATGGCCGGGATAAGGCATGGAAAGTCAAGTTTTTCGGCGTTGGGAACGAGAGTTGGGGATGCGGGGGCAGTATGCGACCGGAATATTATTCCGACCTTTACCGTCGTTACTCTACGTATTGCCGTAACTATGATAGCAATGTCTTGTTCAAGATCGCCAGCGGTGCCAGCGATTATGATTACAACTGGACCGAGACGCTGATGAAACAAATCGGCGGACGCATGGATGGTATCTCTTTACATTATTATACAGTAGGAGATTGGAACAATAAAGGCTCCGCTACCGATTTCAACACGGAGGATTATTACTGGACCTTAGGAAAATGCCTTGAGATAGAGGATGTCGTTAAAAAGCATATCGCTATCATGGATAAATACGACCCGAAGAAAAATATAGCCCTCATGGTAGACGAATGGGGTACTTGGTGGGATGTGGAACCCGGTACGATCCCCGGCCATCTGTTCCAGCAAAACACGATGCGCGACGCTTTCGTAGCCGCTCTTACCCTACATGTCTTCCACAAATATACGGACCGGGTGAAAATGGCCAATATCGCACAGATTGTCAATGTATTGCAGTCCATGATCCTCACGAAAGGCAAGGACATGGTGCTTACGCCTACTTACCATGTGTTCGAGATGTACAAGGTTCATCAAGACGCTACCTTTTTGCCGATGGATCTAATCTGCGACAAGGAGAAAGTAAGAGACAACCGGGAAGTGCCGGTCGTAAGCGCCTCCGCATCCCGGGACTCGCAGGGTAAAATCCATATCTCGTTGGCGAACGTAGATCCCCGGCAAAGCGAGAACATCCATATCGACCAGCAAAACGTAACGATAAAGAGCGTGAACGGGCGTATCCTGACAGCGTCCTCCATAAACGACTATAACACATTCGATTCGCCGGAGAAGGTCAAGCCGGAAGTTTTCAAGGGAGCCAAGGTGGAAAAGGGAAAGTTAAGCGTCAGCCTGCCTCCCATGTCGATCGTCGTATTAGAAGTTTTATAAAAAGACGGACAATAACATGGCAATGTTTCTATAATTATTAACTTTGCCCGAAGAATTAAAAAACACATTAAAGAAACGCATTATGAAACCTACATTATTTGTATTGGCAGCCGGAATGGGTAGTCGTTATGGAGGATTAAAACAATTGGACGGCCTAGGTCCCAATGGCGAGACCATCATGGACTATTCTATTTTCGATGCTATTCGTGGCGGGTTCGGTAAACTTGTATTCGTTATCCGCAAATCTTTCGAGAAAGACTTCCGTGAGAAAATCATCTCCAAATATGAGAACCATATCCCGGTTGAAGTCGTATTCCAAGATTTGAACGATCTTCCGGAGGGCTTCACTTGCCCGGAGGGACGTGAGAAACCGTGGGGAACCAACCATGCCGTATTGATGGGCAAGAAGGTTATCAATGAGCCTTTCGCCGTAATCAACGCCGATGATTTCTACGGACGTGACAGCTTCGCCGTATTAGGCAAGCAATTGTCTGAGATGGATGGCAAGAAGAATGATTATTGCATGGTAGGCTACCGTGTAGGTAATACGTTGAGCGAGAGCGGTTCCGTAGCACGTGGTGTTTGCGCCACGAACGAGGAAGGTTATCTGACAGGCGTCGTGGAGCGTACCGCTATCGAACGTATCGACGGAGATATCCAGTTTGTAGACGAGAACGGAAAGAAGGTCGTATTGGAAGAAAATACGCCGGTATCCATGAATATGTGGGGCTTCACTCCCGATTACTTCGAGTATTCCGAGGAATATTTCAAGGAGTTCCTAAAAGCCAATATGGGTAATTTAAAGAGTGAATATTTCATCCCGTTGATGGTAAATAAATTGATCACGGAAGGAACAGCCCGTGTGAAAGTATTGGATACAACCTCCAAATGGTTCGGCGTAACTTATGCGGCGGATCGTCAAGGCGTTGTGGATAAGATCCAAGCCTTGGTAGACGCAGGCGAGTATCCAAGCAAATTATTCTGATTATAAGGTTCTTATGGCTGATTTCTCAGCAGGAAGTAACAGCCGTGGCCTAAGACTCTTATCGTATCACCCTTGTGAAGCGATCTTTTCACCTCTGTGAAGCGATCTTTTCACGGGGGTGATACGATCTTTTCACCTCTGTGAAAAGATCAATACCTCCTAATGAAAACGATACTATATATATTTCCATTACCCAAAAGACCTAGTCCAAAGCTTTTGTATGTAACCATTCAGAAAGCAAATCCGCAACCTCTATATTATTTAAATCCGACATAGGGAAATGGGTATTGCCATGTAATCCTACCTCCGGTAAATGAATAACGGTGACATCCCCACCCTGATCATTCAGCATTTTTGCCCATATCTTCATCAAGCGCAAACGGCGTGTCCATTCATATAACTCCGGACGCTCATCGGTTTCGGGTAAATTATCTCCATAATAAATGACGATAGGGACCTTGGTATATTCCATGAATACGGACATAGGTACTTCAATGCCTTCCATTTTCTTGGAAAGCGTAATAAACTTAGCCTCCTCCGGCAATTGCCCTTCCGGAAAAGGAACCGCTCCACCCGGTTCGTATGACGCGATAGCCTTAATGTTTCTCGTCTTAAGCAATGTATTCCATCCAACGGGCCCGCCTTGCGAATGGGTAATAAATACGCCCGGGCCTATCTTGTCGAACAAAGCGGCGTAGGCATCCGAATAGACCTCAAAATCCGTCGTGCCAATAGTCGGCGTCATTTGACGAAAGTATTGGTCCAAGGTTTCCTTATCCCGCTTAAACTGTACTCCTTCAAAATAATCCGGCCAGATACCTACACGAAAACGGTTAAACCAAACCTCCTCGTCAAACGCCGGAGAAATTGTCACGCTCTCCGTACCTCTACCGGCGTTCCCTCTACGAGGCTGATCGACAAGATAGACACTAAACCGGCGACGTAAGAAAATATTCTGGAAGCCCTCACGCCCGTCGGGTGTGGTTTCCCATGTCTTAGAAAACTGCCCTACACCATGGGCGAATACCAATGGGTATTTCCTCGCTCCGACCGGCTTTTGATAAAATACGTACGCATGGTCGCCATGAAAAGTATGCCCTAATGAATCAACCAAGACCGTACCTCCAACAGCGAAGCTGCCTTGCTCATCCACCATCAGAACACGCTCATCTCGCTGTTTACATCCAACAAGCAAGAGAATGATACCAAGTATAAAAACAGGTCTCATATTTCCGATAGCTTAATCTATTTCTGTACTTTTGATTCCTGTAGCGCATTATAACGGCTTCCCACTACAGGGATAGCGGAAACCGCATCCTCCAATTCCCTCATCTCACCGGCGGTGAAAATGATATCCGCAGCACGTAAATTCTCTTCCAGATGAGACAGCTTCGTAGTCCCCGGTATAGCTACGATCCAAGGTTTCTTATTCATTAACCATGCCAAGGCAACTTGTGCGGGCGTGATCCCCCGTGTCCTCCCAAAAGCATTCAGCACTTCCACGATCCGCATATTGGCACGGATAGCTTCCGGTTGAAAACGAGGTAAATCTTGACGATTGTCGTTTTCCGGATCAAATCGAGTATACTCGTTAATCAAGCCTCCCAAAAAGCCTCGATTTATCGGACTATAAGGAACAAAACCAATACCCAATTCCTCACACAACGGCAATACGCTCTCCTCCACGGCACGATGCATCAAATGATATTCACTCTGTATAGCCGTAACAGGGCAGATCCTATGGGCACGGCGGATGGTATCGGCATTCACCTCGCAAAGTCCGAAATGCAATACCTTGCCTTCTCTGATCAATTCGTTCACGGTCTCAGCGACGACCTCAATCGGAGTGTTCGGGTCCGCACGATGCTGGTAAAACATACCGAGAGTTTCTACTCCAAGATTGCGAAGCGAGTTCTCGCACACCTTACGTATATTGTTGGGAGAACTATCTTCCTCTGTCTTGATTTGTAAGCCATCCACAAACTTATGCCCAAATTTAGTAGTTACAAATACCCGGTCCGAATAACCTTTCAACGCTTCGCCAACTAATCGTTCATTCGTTTGATAACCATAGCTCTCTGCCGTGTCGAACAAAGTAACACCACGATCGATGGCCTCATGTACCAAAGCGATTACTTGCTTCTTGCCGGGATGCTGGCCGCGATGATGATTCAATCCCATACAACCAAATCCCATAGCCGATACAACCATGGAAGCCGTACCACTTCCCAATGTCCGCTTTACACCGACCACGGCATTAGTTTTACAATCCAAGGCCGAGGGTCCTTGCCTGTTCACGCCCTCACAGGCAACCATTCCATTGAATACGGAAGAAGCACATATCCCTGTTCCTGCCAATACCGCCGACCTCAAAAATCCCCGACGGCTTATCTCATTGTACTTTCTCATAACTTATGACCTTTCTAATTAATATTCCATTCACGGCAAAAATACTACGTTCCTACATCCAAACATGTATCAAAACCACAGATAGATATACCAATTTCATCGGTCATACTCCTTATCCGTCACAGCCCGAAGTTGTACGGCATGATTCTCGATCGCATGTTCCGTAACGGTCATACATACGATAGAGCTACCCGGTGTCGCCCCATTCCAATGGCGTACATTAGGAGGTGTCACGATCACATCACCCTTCCGGATCACACGTTTCTCTCCTCCTTCCTCTTGATAATATCCTTCTCCATCAAGTACTAACAAGGTTTGCTCGGCATCCGGATGGTAATGCCAGAAATTACGGCTGTTAGGTTTGAATATAAAATGTGCGATCATCGTATTACCAGACTCCTTCAACAAGGAGACATAGACATCCCCCGTATTATACTCCGACGAAGCCTTTGCGTCAGCAGGGAAAATCAATGTCTCGGCACTTTGTTCACCCTCGCTAGATCTGAGAGCTACAAGGTCAAAAGCTTCTCCCGGGGCTAAGACATGAACACGTTCCGGATTGAAGATACGCTCTTCTAGCATTTTAGGGTCGGCATTGAATGGTTTCATATCGGGAGCATCCACCGTTCCCCAATGAGACAGGAGAAGCTGCGCTTTAGGATAAGCATTTGCGATCTTTATGGCTCCCTCCAATCCTATATGCCATGAATCATCCGAAAAATCAAAGAAAATCACGTCCGGGGCAGGTAATTCCAAGAACTCAGGAAGAAAGCGGGAATCTCCCGGTGCCCAAATTAAGCCATCCGGTGTTTTCATGAGGAAACCACAATAATCTTCAACCTTAAATTCACGCGTATATCCCGGATACTCATTTTGCCACGTATGGTAAGCCGGAGTTAACTTGATAGAAATCGGACCAACATTAAAAGTCTCCCCGATACGATGTCCGAAAGAGTTCAAACCCTGTGTTTCCATCAAAGAATCCATGTAGAATGTAGAATGATATTCCCGGCATACAGAAGACATTTCCGTACAAGTAGGAACACTGTAATGATCATTGTCGCAATGAGTGATCAATACCGCATCCAAATGGGGAACATCTTTAGGGGCAATCGGCATATTTATTAACAAAGGCATATCAAATCCCTTCAACATAGGATCGACCATCAAACACGTACCACGGCTATTAATCAGAAAGCCAGCGTTCCCCAACCAGCGTATAACCGTATGCCCGGTTGACTCAAAAGCCTCTTTGCCGAAAGGTTGTGATGCAGGAGGGATGGCTTGACCCTTTTCATTATAAGAAAACTGAGCCTTTATGTTTAAGACAATCCCCCCTAAAATTAAAATAGCTAAGATACTTGCTCTCATAGTATATTGAATTTAGAGTTTTAAATTTCTATGACAAAATTACCTAGATTCAACATAAAACGATGTGCATATATTACAGATGTTTGTAACGCTATTACGGTTTCCTACCAAAGAAATCATGTTTAGACCTATTCCTTTGATCATAGATATCGATATTTATTCTTATTTTTGTCCATCTAAAACTAATAGAAATAAATATGAGACGGATTCTTACGATGTTGTTTGTTTCGGTATTTATGCTTTCGCTATGCCCGCTGCATGCGCAAGAGACTGAGACATTGGTGCTGATTGATACGGATATGGGTAAGATTAAGGTGAAACTGTTCAACGACACGCCGTTGCACAGGGATAATTTTATCAAGAACGTAAAAGAACACCGTTACGATGGATTATTGTTCCATCGGGTTATCAAGCAATTCATGATACAAGGAGGCGATATCAACTCGAAAGACGCTCCCTTGGACGCACATCTGGGCGACGGAGATCTAGATTACACCATCCCCGCCGAGTTCGTGTATCCGAAATATTTCCATAAGCGGGGAATGCTCTGTGCCGCACGTACCCCGGATGAGGAGAATCCCGAGAAGGCCTCATCAGCGACTCAATTCTATATCGTGACCGGAAAGTTCTTTACGGAGATGGAGCTAGATAAGATGACCAAGGAGAAAGGCATCGAGTTTACGCCGGAGCAAAAAGAAGCCTATATGCTGGAAGGCGGAACGCCTCATCTGGACGGCAACTATACGGTGTTCGGAGAGGTTATACAGGGTATGAAAGTCGTGGATAAGATACAGTTCGTCGAGACGAACGCCGAAGACAGGCCCACGAAGAACATAAAGATCAAGTCAATGAAACTCATAGAAAAATAAGTAAAATGGAAAATCAAGCAACTGAGACAAGGGTGCTTATGCACACCAACAAAGGAGATATAAAGCTGAAATTATATAACGACACGCCATTACATCGTGATAACTTTATCAAGTTGGTAAAAGAAGGGCAATATAACGGCTTGCTGTTCCACCGTGTGATCAAGGATTTCATGATACAAGGAGGTGACGTAACTTCCAAGGATGCCCCAATGAACAAGCAACTGGGAGCGGGCGATCTGGGCTATACCGTTCCCGCCGAATTCCGTTACCCGAAATATTTCCATAAGAAAGGAGCCCTTTGCGCCGCACGTACCGGAGACGAAGTGAACCCGGAAAAGGCCTCTTCCGCCTCCCAATTCTATATCGTAACGGGGAAAAAGTATTCGGAACAAGAGTTGAACCAGATGGAAAAGCAACTGGAAGGCCGTCTGAAACAAGAGATATTCGCCCGCCTGCAAAACGAGAACAAGCCTAAGATCATGGAATTCTATCGCAGTGGTAACAAGGAAGAACTGGCGATCCTTCGTGATACCTTGATCGGCAAGACCGAGCTGGAGGCCGAGAAGCGGAAAGACGAGGTAAAGTTAAACCCGGAACTCCGTGAGGCTTACAAGAATGTAGGTGGCGTACCGTTCCTCGACAATCAATACACGGTTTACGGCGAAGTGGTAGAAGGCATGGATGTCGTAGACGCCATACAGTCCTCCAAGACCAACAAGCAAGATCGTCCGACCGAGAATATCGTCATTAACTCCGTAGAGATCTTATAATGCGGTTATCGGCTTCATAAACCGACGAAGGGGCTTATCGCGAATATCAGTAATAAAAGAGCTATCTTGAGAAAGATCATACATATCGATATGGATGCCTTTTATGCCTCGGTGGAACAACGAGACAATCCGGAGTTGCGAGGAAAACCCCTAGCGGTCGGGCATGCGGAGCAGAGAGGCGTAGTAGCCGCCGCTAGCTACGAGGCCCGGAAATATGGGGTACGTTCCGCCATGGCATCTCAAAAAGCCAAACGTTTATGCCCGGACCTGATATTCGTACACGGAAGGATGGACGTATATAAATCCGTCTCACGCCAGATCCACGAGATCTTCCACGATTATACGGATATCATAGAACCCCTTTCCTTGGATGAAGCCTTCTTGGATGTCACCGATAATAAACAAGGCATCTCTCTCGCTGTAGATATCGCCAAGGAGATCAAGAAACGGATCTGGGAAAACTTGAACCTGATAGCGTCAGCGGGAGTCTCCTACAACAAATTTCTAGCGAAAATAGCCTCGGATTATCGAAAACCCAATGGATTATGTACCATTCACCCAAGCCAAGCCCTCGATTTCATAGCCCGTCTTCCCATCGAGTCTTTCTGGGGAGTAGGTCCCGTAACAGCCCGAAAAATGCATACGCTCGGTATCCACAACGGACTGCAATTACGGGAATGTTCGGGGGAGATGCTTACCCGCCAGTTCGGAAAGGCGGGAATACTTTATTATGAGTTTGCCAGAGGTATAGACAACCGTCCCGTAGAAGCGGTACGAATCCGGAAGTCGGTAGGTTGCGAGCATACGCTAGAAAAAGATATCTCCCGCAAATCCTCTGTTATCATCGAGCTTTATCACGTAGCGACCGAACTTATCGGCAGGCTGGAACGTTCCGGATTCAAGGGAAACACACTGACCTTAAAGGTCAAGTTCCATGATTTCAACCAAATCACGAGAAGCCTCAGCCGTCCGGAAGAGTTAACAACCTTAGATAAGATCCTTCCCTTGGCCAAGGAATTACTGAAAGAAGTGGAATATACCGAGCATCCCATCCGACTGATCGGCCTATCCGTATCTAATCCCGTAAAAGAGGAGCCTCATACGAAAGACCGTTGGGAACAATTAAGTTTTGAGTTCAGCGACTGGAAATAATACTTGCCCTAGAAGGATAGCTTCATCATAAAACGTATACCCTTTGTCTGGATGCCCGGATGATCCTTATAGGTCAGACGCCATACATAATCCAAACGCAAGAACTTAAAGATATTCTCGATACCGACACCCGCCTCCATATAAGGAGTAGACGGGTCCATCAGGTAAGAGCCCTGCGGGAATAAGAACAAGCCCTCATTCTGCTCACTGATATACGGATTATTCTTATCCGTCAAGTGTCCGAACATACCCCGGAAAGAAAAGACCTCTCTCCATTTTAACTTCTTGATAAGCGGGATACGGTTCAACAAGGCTCCGTTCATGAAATAAGTAATATCCCACGAAGCGTACTCATCGTTGATGAACTCCATCGCATTCATATTCGTATAAGATTCCGGTTGCACCAAATACGACAAGTTTGCGTTTGGCAAGATCAACAAAGGATAAGGGGCCTTTGTCCAAACTTTACCTGCTTTAGCGAGAATATCCACATAACCGAAAGCAGAGAACCAGAAGCGTTTCTGGATACCGATCTCCGTCTTCTGATAATCATACGAACTACCTAATACATCTTGGAAAGCCATCGTATGGTTCAAGGTGAATACCGGTGCGTCAAGCGTAATCGGATAACGGTAATTACGAGTCTGGTAGAATTTCTCATTCGGGGCAAAACGGAACTTAAACTCCACTTCCGACATCCGGTAGGAATCGGTAGCCGTGATCTGGCCATCCGGACCGATACGGTCGAACGCGGCGTAACCGGTTGAGTATTCCTTAAAATTCCGAAGTACCGCCCCATAAGCCCAGCCGTTATAATGTTCACGGTAATAGGTCAGTTCCATATTCCTTAAATAGGTGGCACGTGTATCCTTCTGCCGCTTCAAGGCTAAGAACATATTATCCTTGTTGGTATACATATACTGCTGACCTAACTGGTTGATATCATATAGGTACTCGAAGCGAATAGAATGCACGGGAAATTCTTTCCGATAATCCTTCTTATCGATAAAAGAATATTCTACGATACCATCATATTTCAACTTGCGGTCTTTCGATCCATAAGCCAAATAACCATCCAAGAAAAGACGTTTACTGAACGCCGTTGTCGTGGTTCCACCGACACGGAAGCGGGCCCCCTCAATCGCGTTACCACTGATATAGGTGTTCATCGGGCCAAACTCGAACTTGCTCTTCTCCGGAATCTTATTCGTCGCGATATAACCGGAGGTAAGGATCGAAACAACCTTCTCCGTCACATAGAAAATAGGAACGGAACGAAGTTTCGCCATTAGCAACTCCACGTTATTCTGCTTGCGAGTTCCCGCCTCAGTAGGACGATTCTCCTCCCAGAAATCCGCCGAACGGCGATAAGCTTCCATCGGTATAATAATAGGTGCGCTCTCCTCGAATACTTTAGGATCATCGGGTCCCTCAAACGCTTGATTCGAATAGATATTCAAACGGCGGGCATACATTCCTTTCGATTTCTCCGTCAATTTGAAGTCCACGTTGATATCATCTTTCGTAATGATACGAGTCCCATCCGGGGCACGGTCGAAAGTCTGCTCGATCGTCATTCCACCGACAAAATTCAAGTTGATCTTCTTCGGGACATTCAACTTAACCTTCTGCACGAAATAAGTAGAATCCAACGTGATAAAAAGATGTCCCGTAAAGCCGAACGTCTCCGGAGTAAACGGAGCGAAACCCAAATCCACACACTTCTGTCCGGCGACCTCCACCGTGTCTAGCAAATAATATTTATAGAAGTTAGGTCCCATCGTAGACATAGGGCTTACGAAACGGTTCAAGAACAAAGGAATATCATTCTGGAAGATATTCACTTCCCGGAATACCTCATTCAAGAACTGTTGCATACCGTCTCGTGAGAAGACCTCATCCACACCAGCCGCTTTCGTAGCCTGAACGACCCTCTTTTCCGTCTTCGGGTCTTTACGATAATAAACGGTCTGGATTTTCTCACGTTCGGATACCGGCAAGATCGTCTTTCCCACCTCCAACGTATCGATAAACTCAGTCAAGAAGTCAAACTTTCCCGCCTTTCCATCCTTTTTCGGTTTCGGTTGGTAATCGTTCATAGCGAAGACCATCTTCTCGTATTGATCATACCGAAAATAATCATGATTACGAGGATCGTTGCTCTCCCGACGTGCGATAGCGTTTTTGATAAAGGTAACCGCAGGATTATCCTTCTTCCGATATCTTTCCTTTCCCGGCTTGATGATCACCTCCGACAAATTAATACTTGTCGGAGCTAGCTGAATCTTCAAATGTTCCGCTTTACCCGGAACGAATTTCAATTCTTTCTCCGTATAACCCAAATAAGAGACCTGTAAAGTACGTACCTTAGATGAAGAGGAAAGCGTAAAAGCCCCATCCAGATCTGTCGTAGCACCTATCGTAGTTCCCTTCAAAATCACAGCCACATAAGGCAAAGGTTCTCCCGTAATGGAATCAGTCACGATTCCTTTTATCATGTAGTTCTGGCTCTTCGCTACCCAAGCGAACGCCAATAAAAGCCATATAAAAACAATTCTCTTCCCCATCAGATCTGACACCTCATTAAACTCCGCAAAAGTACAACAGGATCATTTATATAAATGTTCCAAAACACATGCAATATATTCCAATTAGCAACAAAACAGGCAAAAATACACACGTATATACGCAACGCCCCTCAGCAGTATAGGCATAGGCCTGTATCTATACCAGCGTAAGCCAACACCTATACTGGCGTGTGCCCTCGCCTATACCGGCGTGGCACGAACCTACGAACGACTAATCTGAAGCCCCTTATTCGACAAGCTCATCTCCACGAACCGGGCGTTCGAATTGGGTGGAGAAAGAGTCAATATCTTTCGGATTTGCAGGGCCGCACCCGGGTCTTTCGCTACGATATATAAGTAACCACCACCGCCTGCTCCCGGAAGTTTATATCCCAAGGCATAAGCCTGTATCTTGGAGATAATAGCTTCCACCGCCGCCGGATTCGTTCCGGAATCGAGTGCCTTATTTTGCTCCCAAGTCTTTCCGACCAATTTACCATAAGTCACGAAGTCTCCGCATTGGATCGCCTCGTACATATCGAGCGCATGGGCTTTCATCTCGGACAAAAGACCTAAATGCGCCTCGCTATTCAAGAACATACCCCGTACGATTTCCGACAAAATATCTTTCGCCGTACGAGTAATTCCCGTATAATAAAGAAGATGACAAGGCCGGTATTCCGGATCAGTAAACAAATATTCCGGCAGCCAACGTACCAAAGGATTCTGATTAAAACCCTCGTTCGTTTGCAAGAGTTTCAAACCGTGCAATACACCACCGTATTGATCTTGCCATCCCCCGCCGGTAGTCAGCAATTGTTCTAAAATCAAGGTGCGGTTTCCGATCTCATTCTTATCCCAAGCCAAGCCACAAAAATCAGAGATAGCGCCCAGCACGGTAGCCGCGAGGATCGAGCTAGTGCCTAAACCGGAACCCGCCGGTATCGCCGCCAACAAGGTAATCTCCAGCCCGCTACCAAAAGCTTCCAGCTGGACATCCAAAGAAGCATAAGCCTCCGCCGAGAATTCCGGGACAAATCCCGCTAAGGCCAAAGCCGCTTTCGGGATGGAAAACGGCGATCCTACCTTATTATAATCACGAAGCTCATCCCATGAAGAGATAACCTCCATCGCTCCCAGATCGATCGAGCGAAGGATAATCTTATGGGTATCGGAAGGCTTGATATAGACTTGTAGTGGTGGTTGCCCGTTTAACTCGATCGCCACGTTCACCACGTTTCCACCCGCATATAAGCAATAGGGCGGCGTATCTGTCCACCCACCTGCCAAATCGATACGTACCGGACTACGTCCCCATACGATCTGGTCCCGATAGACATTCAAACACGGCTGCTGCTTACTTCCGAGGACGGAACCGACCAGCCCCTCCCGCAACAAAGCGAAAGCCTTTTGCTCCTCCTCCTTATACGCTACCCCCGAGATCTTCATCACCTGAGAACGGAACATATGATTATGTATCCTTTTCATCAACGGATTATCCTCGGGAAGGGCTTTCGGTAAGACAATCTTGTCTTTGGCGAAGCTTTCCGCCGCATCCGAAAGATCCAATTGATAGAATACACTTTTCTCATGATTAGCGGCCAATAATGACCAGTCTTTTTTACGGAAAACTTCTCGCTGAGCTACTAAACGGCGTAAATTCGCTTGATCGGACAAATCATTCGCCGATAATTTTCGGGCGGAAAGCCAAATATGCTTTCCCTCTTCCCTATCCGGCTCCGTAATCATCCAGCGCAGCACTTTTCCCAGCTCATCCACGGTTTGGCAAACAGGGAACAAAGGTGCGTTTTGTATATCCTCATTCCCTCCCAAGGTGATACCTCGCTCCATCGCCCAAGTCAAGATAGGTTTCCCCATAAACAAGGTAGACACATCAGACAAGGCCCCTTTAAACAAGTCATTAAAACCATAGGGCCTTGCCGCCCAATTGGTTTCCCCTACCGGGACAACATCTACACAGATACCTTCCGGCAGGGATAAGTTCCAATTATTCTCCGGAACACCCGTTATAATTTGCTGGCCACGTAACGTCCAATTCTCACCGATATAACTATTCTCTATCCATAATTCCGAATTCTCAGCGGTCAATTTCTGGTGTAACACCGCATTCTGCACAAACATGGCGGGATGTGGTTTCACCTTACGCTGCATGATCGCACGTTGATCCCTAACTAAGTTCTGTACCGCCAATGTAGAGGAAATCAACTCACGGCTAGTTCCATAATGATAGAACTCTCCACCCGGAAGCGGCAGAATCGCTACTGAAAGCTGATTCAACTCCGAGTCCGTGATACGTGGATTCTTCCCCAAGGCCAACCCGAATTCAGCATATAAATCATACGCCTTCATCGCCTTGCCATCCTCGGTATAGGAATGTTTCATTAATAACCGCACCGCCTTGTCGCTTAGCAGCCAGATACCGATATCCATCAAGAATAAATGACTACCCGCCAATTCCCCCAAAGTTTCCAACGAAGGCTTCTGTAGCATGAAGTCCAGAGTGTCCGGAGACTTACGGCTCGATACAAAAACCCCGTGATTCTTGGCCAACGAAGGCTCGACCCATAAACCGTAACAAACCACATCTACCTCAGGAATCTCCTGCAAAGGCTGGTTAGCACGGATATATACGTCACCGCTAGCGATCAAGGTATGAAGCGATTCCGGCGCCTTTTTCATGATCCGTTCATAAAGAGGTAATTGCAAAGACAATAAGTTCTGGGATAACCTCTGCCCTCTTGCCCAGCGAAACACAGGGATCGGAGTCAATATTTTCCCGGATGGCGCATATCCGGGCAAACGGCGGCTTTGCCCTCCGGCATGCAACAAGATACGCTTCTCCTGTCCCAACCACTCCTCCACGGATACATCAGGGGCCTCTTTTCGCCGGGAGGCTTCCAACAACCAAGTCGTTCCTCCCCCGGATCCCAAGCGGGCACCTACCGGATCCGAGGTGCAAAACCATTCCTCTGTACTTACATGCTCTATCGCATGGAAACAATCAACCAAATTTGGAGGTAAAGACAATAACTTTTTCATACCCATGATCATTCTAAGACTCCTTCTTATTTTTCGAAAGCAAAAGTAACTTAAATTTTCTATACGGATATCCATTAACCCTTTTTATTACAATTTGTATGGAGTTCAAACCCACTCAACTTCTTTAACACACCCATAAAAAAGTTTGTTTTTACTAAAACACACTATCAATCAATCCGTTTCCAGTATCTTGGTTGTTGTTTAATTAAATATAGGACATATGGTATACGGTTATGTAAGAGTCAGTACAGACAAACAAACTACTGAAAACCAGCGATTCGAGATTGAGAAATTCACAAAATCGAGGAACATGAGAATCGACAGGTGGGTAGATGAGACGATCAGCGGGACAAAAGTAATCGCCGATCGCCAACTTGGTAAATTATTAAAGCAAATACGTAAAGGCGACATCCTGATCACGACGGAACTGTCACGTCTCGGACGTAATCTTATGCAAGTTATGAGCTTCCTTCATCAATGTATGGAAAGAGACATCATTGTATTTACGGTAAAGGAAGGTTACGAACTCGGAAATAACATTAACAGTAAAATCTTGGCATTCGCATTTAGCCTAAGCGCCGAAATTGAACGCAACCTGATTTCGCAACGAACGAAAGAAGCGTTGGCTCGGAAAAAAGTGCAAGGTGCCAAACTGGGCCGTCCAAAAGGAGAGCGACCGGAAGCCTGTAAGCTAAAAGGTAAGGAAGAGATGATCTTGCAGTATATTAAAGAACATAAGACTAAAGTATATATCAGTAAGAAACTGGGAGTAAACCGGCAAACCTTGAGGGAATTTCTCAAGACTCATCCGGAAATTCCACGGAAATGGAAAAGAATACAGAAGGATTAACAACTCAAGCAATAATTAACGTATGTTAAATTAGTTTAGTTTAGCAGACTTATCGCTCGTTTATTTGTTTATTCCCATTAACTTGCGGAGGAATAAGATAGAAATATACTTGAAATATCCTAAAAAACATTTCATCCTTTATTCCTCTATCATTCATAAAACGCCGCAAGGTTAACATGTATTCAAGACATCAAACATTTGTTTAATCTTTTAATATAAATCTTATGGAAAAAACATTGGTTATTTTAAAGCCTTGTACCGTTCAGCGAGGGCTGATCGGTGAAATCGTAAACCGTTTCGAGAAGAAGGGACTCCGTCTGGCCGGCATGAAGATGGTTTGGCTGACTGACGAGATCTTGAGTGAGCATTACGCCCACCTAAAAGAAAAGCCTTTCTTCCAACGTATCAAGGACGCGATGAGTGTATGCCCGGTAATTGTATGTTGCTGGGAAGGGGTAGATGCCATACATGTAGTAAGAACCTTGGCCGGCGCTACCAATGGTAGAAACGCCGCTCCCGGTACGATACGGGGAGATTATAGTATGAGCGTACAAGAGAATATCATACACGCATCAGACTCACCGGAGACAGCCGAGATCGAATTGAAACGCTTCTTCAAGGATGACGAGATATTCGATTATGAGCTGAAAAACCTATTGAGTCTTTACGCCAATGACGAGTTTTAAATAAAAAAGAATAGCCGGAAACGAGAGAAATCATTCTCACCTTTCCGGCTCTCATATTTAGATACCAACATCCTATTCTCCCGAACTGAATGAACAACCTAATTACTAATCTAAAAATCTAATACCATGAAAAACACACTACTATATCTATAACAGGGCATCCCCGCAAAATGTTTAAGGGATTTCATCCTGAAATTAGAAAGCCGATAAAAAACGTTTGTACACCTCCAGTTGCCTTTCAAAACAGAAAGTTGTCTGAGATACTCTTAAGCAGTTCGCTTTTAGCTGTCGATACTCCTCATCCGGTAAGTGGCTCATGGCCCGTATATTTTTAGAAAGTCCCTCATAATCTCCGGGGGCCGAGACAAGGCCCAACTGATTCTCCTTTACAATCTCCTCGCCCTCGCCGCCTCCGCAAAACAAGATAGGAACGCCTAACGGCAGCAAATCAAATAATTTAGAAGGTACCGCCCCCCTTATACGAACCGTCAAGGGGATAATAGAGGCATGGTAGCGTATAAGCTCCTCACGCATCCGTTCCTTGGGCAAAGAGCCATGATAAAAGACACCTCTATCATGTGTTCTCACATAATCCTCTATCTCCACGGCTTGGTTGCCCCCTCCAAATAAATGAAGCTCCGCTCCCATCCCTTTAAAATCGACACGCTCTATCAACTCCAATATATTCTGCGCCACGCCCAGTAAACCGGCATAGACGATCCTGAAAGGCTTTCGAGAAGAAGGGGGTTGATTCGGTAAAACAAAACGATGCTGCAAATTCCGATACAAGAACGAGGCCTTGCCCGGCTCATACCGTTTTATATAATCCACGATCTCCTTACTCTGCCCTTGACAGGCCGTGGCCTTACGATAAAGGAACCGCTCGATACGCCCCATCACCCCATGATAAACGCCCCCCTCTTTCATGGCCCCCAGCTCCACGGCCGACAATGGCCAAAGGTCTGAGACGTTCAGTACCACCTTTTTCCGGTAGCAGCAACGAAAAAGCAACATGGCCGAGGCCGCCGCCAAAACAGGAGGGGTCTGGATGATCACCTTATCATAAGATTTTATACGCTTACGCTTGAGAGCGAAACACCAAAGGGTCGTGGCGAAAGCGCACATACTGGCAAGACGGACCAACGGTTTCTTCGAGATCGAGGCATACGTCCAGTACCTGAAGACCGTTATCCCGTTTACATCCTCTGTCTTGGAAAAAGCCCCCCTATATCCATCAAAGATACGTCCCTTGGGATAATTGGGTAAGCAAGTCAACACATCCACCTTTATCCCTAAGCCAGACAGTCCCTCCGCCATGTTCGTAATGCGTGAGGGTGCCGCACCGATCTCTGGAAGATAAGAGGGAGAAACGATCAAGACCCTCATTCCTTCCGGTTCAAAAATTCCACGATCCTTCCGCAAGCCAATCCATCGCCATAGGGATTGACCGCTTGGCTCATCGCATCGTAATAAGCCGTATCATCAAGCAACGCCGAGACCTCGCTCACAATCTTATCATAGTCCGTACCGACCAATTTCACCGTACCTGCCGCAAGAGCCTCCGGACGCTCGGTCGTATCACGCATCACCAACACGGGCTTGCCCAATCCGGGGGCCTCCTCTTGGATACCGCCGCTATCGGTCAGCACCATCGTTGATTTCTCCATCAGATAGACAAACGACAGATATTCCAATGGCTCAATGAAGAACATATTCTCCAAATGAGAAAGATCCTCACCGAATACCTCATGAATCGGCTTGCGCACATTGGGATTCAAGTGCATAGGATAGACAAAGTCCACCTCCGGATATTTCCGGGTCAAGTCCTTGATAGCGGTACACATATGGATGAATCCATCACCGAAGTTCTCCCGGCGATGACCCGTGATCAACACCAGTCTCTTACCCTCAACCAGACGGTTCACGTCATACCCCGAACGTAAAAGCACGCCTTCCAGCTCCTTGTCCAACTCAGCGTCCGTCTTTATCTTACGCACCACTTGCCGTAAGGCGTCTATCACCGTATTGCCGGTAACCAAGATTGAGTCCGGATTCACGCTCTCCCTCATCAAGTTCTGTTTACTCAACCGCGTGGGTGCGAAATTATACGTGGCGATACGCCCCGTGACCTGACGGTTCATCTCCTCCGGCCATGGGCTATAGATGTTGTGGGTACGAAGGCCGGCCTCTATATGACCTACAGGTATCTGTTGGTAGAAAGCGGCCAAGGCGGCCGCCGTGCTCGTGGTGGTATCCCCATGCACCAGCACGACATCGGGTGTCGCCTCACGCAACACGTCACGCATACCGGTAAGGACACGGGCGGTCACGTCATATAAGTCCTGACCCTGCCTCATGATATTCAAATCATAATCCGGCGTGATCTCGAACAATTTTAACACTTGATCCAACATTTCCCGATGCTGTCCGGTAACGCACACGATGGTCTCGAACGACTCCGGATGTTTTTGGAACTCCTTCACCAGCGGAGCCATCTTGATCGCCTCGGGACGGGTCCCGAATACTAACATTATTTTTCTCATTACTGCGTATTCTTCTATTTAGCGAACGATTATTTCTTGAATGTCCCGCAAAAGTCCAGCACCTCCACGTCATCCCGATAATTCAACCCCGCAAACTCCCTATGATTCACCAAGAAGACCACTATATCCGCCTTCTCGTATGCCTCCTTATAAGGGGTCAGCTTAAACAACTTATGCTCCGAAACGTTCGGCTCCACCACCATGATATCAGCGTTGTTGCACGATTGCAACACCTTCGTCGTTATTCCCTTGGCCGGCGATTCACGTAAGTCATCGATATCAGGCTTGAAAGCCAAGCCCATCATTGCCACCGCCGGCTTACGCCCATGCTTCAACTCAAACCGCAGCATGGCGTTCCTCACTTTCTCAGCGCACCAGAAAGCCTTGTAATTATTCGTCTCACGGGCCGTCGAGATCATACGGCTCTCCATCGGAAACTCCGCCGTGATGAAATAAGGGTCCACCGCTATGCAATGACCGCCAACTCCGCAACCCGGCCGTAAGATATTCACACGGGGATGCTTGTTCGCCAAATCGATCAGCTCCCACACATTGATCCCGGCCTTATCACAAATAAACGACAGCTCATTGGCGAAAGCGATCTGTACGTCCCGGCTTGAGTTCTCGGTCAATTTACACATCTCGGCCGTCTTGCTATTCGTTGGGTGAAGCGTACCCTTCACGAACTGGCCGTAGAACTCCATCGCCTTACGGGTGGAGGCCTCGTCCATGCCGCCGATGACCCGGTCGTTATGCACCAACTCATGGATCACGTTACCCGGAAGCACCCGCTCCGGGCAATAAGCGATATAGATCTTGCCCTCCAGTTCCGGCCGCTCCGAGAAAATCAACCTAGCCATCCGTTCGGTCGTCCCCACCGGCGATGTAGACTCGATCACGTACAAATCCCCCTCCTTCAACAAAGGAAGCACCATACGGGTAGCCGACTCAACGAACGATACGTCCGGCTCATGATCCCCCTTGAAAGGAGTGGGTACCACCATGAAATAAGCGTCGCTCACCCGAGGCTCGGTGTACGCCTTGAAATGTCCGGAGGCCAGTACCTCCCGCAACATCTCCTCCATACCCGGCTCGATGATATGCAATTTCCCCTGGTTGGTAACCTCCACCACTTGAGCGTTAATATCCACGCCGGCGATCTCCACCCCGTGCTTTGCGGCAATAATAGCCGTGGGCAGGCCAATATAGCCCAACCCCATGAAACATGCTTTCATAAGAAATATGTGTTATTTTTTAAGTAAGATATTAGGCAGATCAAGAATGGTCCAATAACGATCAACCGATTGTATAAGAAAGTCTCTTCACAAAATGAATACGAATTGTCTTAGATAGGTGAAAACGGTTATACGTAAATGACACTTGGTCATCTACAATCTCGACAGAGGATGCGCCGGCCACTCTTATCGCCGCGATACTCGTCACTATCTCATTTCGTGAACAAGATATGATCTCCACATCCGGAGCCAGATGGATCAAGCTTACGGCTTTCACGGCTGTTGAGACAGAATCCTCTATCCTAAAACGATCCTTATCAATCGTAAATTTTCGCAGATGCCTACCCAATGAGCCAAAACCATCATGCCAAGCCTCTACCTCATTCGGAGAATCTTTAAGAAGCGTCACCCTTGCCCGCCTCCCCACACGAAAGCCTCCCCATACCTCGCTAGAGTTCTTATCCCCTAGCACCACCGTATTATGGGCCGCCGTGCCACGCTCGTATTGCCTACGGGCTGTCTTTTCATACGTAGAAATTCCGGTATCCATAACGAAAGGCTTACCCCCTATCCGCAACTCATAATTGAACGTATCCGCATGCGAATGGCCGGGTTGGTAAGAGGCCCTTATGTCTCCAACATCCACGATAGCCTCCCAATGGCCCGCCATCAATTTTCGATAGCCACACGCTCCCATCGGAAGCTTTTCCCAGTCCATATCCAATCGCTTAGCGTATACAAACAATTGAGTCGGAGAAGGCGCGATTCCCTCAGCGGAATCATTCAGGAGAGGTATCGTATTATCTTTATAAACGACAGAGGCTAAATGTCCCAACATACCACCGGCTTTTTCTCGTAAGCGTTCATTCAAACCTTCCTGCCCTATAAACCGCAAATTATTTACAGAGACATTATAGCAATCCAGCAATCGATCCAATAATATACAATGATACATCGGTGATTGCTCGTAATGAGCGCCATCCGGAAGGAGTTGCTCTTCCAGTTCCCGCAACAATAAGCCTTTCGCCTTTTGATAGATCGGCTCATCCTTAAAATAAAGCCCGGCCCATAACAAGGAGAAAGCGTCTTCCAATAAGTGATTCCCTAAAAGATGATATTCCAGATTATCCAGTAAAATCTGATATTGGGCATACAAGGAGGAATCCCATTTTCGTTTATTCTCAGCCAGAATATAAGGATGATATTTCGACAGGAACTTGATCCAATTGATGCCTCGTAAAGCGATCGGATAAGGTTCCAGACCATTCCTATTCCCCTCTATTTCATCGACAAACTTATCGATCCAGCAAACGGCCTGTTCGAAAGATATAGTTTCTTGATGAAGGTAGTCCATATAATTTAGATTATAGGACCATAACTTACCAAAGCTCTCATCGTTCCATCCTAGAAAAGCGGATTCCGTACCCAAGAAAGAGAAATGCCCCGTAACACTATCCAAGTCCGTATATTTCGAGATGAAAAGTTTAAAAGACAAAGGATGTCCCACTCTCGGTAATGACAATACATACCGAAAGCTCCTGTATTTCCTAATATATGCCCGTAGCCTATACCAGACTTGATAACGAACTTGGCGAGATCTCAAGTTCCGAAGAGTAGAAATATATAATTTTAGAGATTCACCCAACATCTCTCTTTCAAGCTCGTAATGCAAGCGAAAGTAGCTTTCGTCGTATTCAATATACTCTCAAATGGAATCAATGGCTCACCGCCCTCCCGGATACGTTCATTCAACAACGTAAATTGACGTTTTTGCCCTTTATCCATACCGGCCTTCATCGATGAGAAACCCTTAAAACCATACCCGGTCAATTTACGCCAGTTATCCAAGACCAAGACCCTCTCCTGAGAGAAAACCTCCACACGTTCCTTGGCGTACGATTTCGAGCCGTTCGCAAAGTAATTGATCACGGCGTTCGTCCCATTCGCGTAACGAAGCAATATGCTGGCATTATCCGTATTCTCCTCCGGATTTTCGCCTAACGCATTCATGCAGACCGCCACGACCTCCGAGCCCGCCAAGAAGGAACATAGATCGATAAAATGGCAAGCCTCTCCAATGATCCGCCCTCCACCTATCTCAAGATCATGCACCCACACTTCCCGCGGGATAAATCCGGCGTTCATCGTCGCCACTATATTTTTAGGTCCGTCACCTAGCAATCGCCTCATCTTCTCGGCGAACGGAGAGAAACGCCGGTTAAAACCAACCGTCAAGGTCGTGCCCTCAGGAGCCCCTTGATAAGCCCGTATGATATCATCCAATTCCGTCTCATTCAAGCATAACGGTTTCTCCACGAATACGCTTTTCCCATTCCGTAAAGCCTCTATCACCATCCGGGCATGCAGGTTATGGCGTGTCGTGACCATCACCAAATCCACCTCCGGATCTTTCAATATATTTTGATAGTCCGACGTGGCGTTCTCCGCCCCCGCCTTCCTCGCCAATATCTTGGCGGACAATCCTTGGGCGCTCGCTATATACTTGATTCTAGCATGGGCCTTAGCCAAGCAAGGTATGATCATGGCGGAGGTATAATTACCCGCCCCAATAATCCCGATCTTGCCATTTCCACTCACAAAGGCATTACTGCCGATAGAGACAACTGACTCCATCTTCGAATCAGCGGGAAAACGTAATATGGAAGCGATCGATCCTTTCTTACGCATATCGCCGTAAATCTCCTCATAATCGGCCAAGTCCACCTCTTCCGTTATCAACGACTTGACATCCAACGATCCGGAAGAGATCGCGTGGAGTATCGTCTCAAAATTACGCTTTTCCGTCCAGCGGACATAAGCCAACGGATAATCGTGCCCCTTGTTCTCATATTCCTCGTCATAACGTCCGGCCCCATACGAGCAAGATACCTGAAAACTCAACTCCTTCTTATAGAAGTCATCCCTTCGCATATTCAATCCGACAACACCCACCAAAACGATCCGTCCCCTCTTACGGGACATCTCACTCGCTTGATGGATCACCTCATGGTTTTGCGTGGAGGCCGTGATCAAGACACCATCCGCACCGATACCCCCCGTATAATCCTCCACGAACCTTACCGGATCCGTACCTCTGCCCGGATTAACAGCCACGATTCCCTTCGAGGCGGCCATATCCACCTTCTGCTGGTCAAAATCCACCCCGATAACCTTACAGCCGTTCGCTCTCAACAACTGCGCCGCCACCAGACCGATCAATCCCAGACCGACCACCACAACCGTCTCTCCCAACTGAGGATTCAGCAAGCGGATTCCCTGCAAACCAATCGAGCCAATCACCGTAAAGGCCGCTTCCTCATCCGTTATATCATCCGGCACCTTCGCCACCAGATTCTTCGGCACACAAACAAACTCCGCATGGTTCCCGTTCGAGGCCACCCGATCGCCCACCTTGAATTCCGCAACACCTTTCCCGACTGCTACTACACGTCCGACATTGCAATATCCCAAAGGCAAAGGCTGCCCTAGCTTATTGAACACGGCCTCCAGTGTCGGTTGTAAACCATCCGTCTTTATCTTGTCCAAAACTTGCTTCACCTTATCCGGTTGTTGCCGTGCCTTATCAATCAGGTTCGCCTTTCCGAACTCCACGAGCATACGCTCCGTTCCTAAAGATACTAGCGTACGAGTCGTTTGGATTAAAACATAGCCGGATTTTACTTGAGGAACAGGAACTTCTTCCAAGATGGTTGATCCGGATTTGAGGTCTTGAATTATTTGTTTCATAAAGAATTATATATTTTCAATATTTCATTTACAACATCAGGTACATTTTCTCTAAAATCTATAGTCTCATATTTATCCTTCTTATAGATTTTCAACACTTTATCCTTTAAATCTAAATAGTTTCTGTTTTCAAAAAGTAATGTTCCCGCAGGTCTCTCACATACATCACTTGCTATAGCAGGAGTATTTACCCACAAAGCCTCTTTTACAGATATCCCCTCGATATCAGTAGTAGTAGGACGAATAAAAACATCTGAAATCTTCCAATATTCAAATGCGTTTTGTATTATACCAGAAACTATCTTCACATACTCTTTTAAATGATAATTCTCAATTCTTTTCTGAAGCTCCTCATAATATTTTTTATTACCTATTTCTGGCAAACAGAATAACAAACCTGCATTAATACCATCCTTCCTTAAATCATAAATCAAGTCTATCAAAAGATCTAATCCATATAAATCCAAACCATCTTCAACAACCAAACGAAAAGCATTTGCAGAAATCAGATAATTACATTTTTTTCTAAATTCTAACACCCCCTTTGGCAATCCACAAGACTCAGACTTCATCGGAGGAATAAAAGCAGGAATCACATGCAATCGATTTTCTGACAATCTATACTTTTGAACAAGAATATCTGAATACTTTTTACTATTCAAAATAATAAAATCCGCTCTATGAAAAAACGATGTAAACACAAATTGTTTAAACGAAGACTTCATCCTCGCTATTCTTTGATTATGTAATGTCACACCAATCTTATGACGAATTCCAAATAGCAAAAGGAGTAAAAATATTACATATGAATTTGAATGAACATGTATAATCCTTCTTCTCTTCCACAATAAAGAAAAAATATAAAATGGCAATGAATGTATATTTTCTATATATTCAAAACCTTTCACTTTAGATCCATAATTTATTAGAAAGATTAATCTATATTTATTTAAGCCATGTATTAATCGCTTAACATGAATAGACACACCTCCTAAAGGCGGAGGATAAACTCCTAGAATATTAATAATATTAATAGAATTCATTACAACTTATTTATTAGATATTAAATATTCATCTATAGTAATGAAAGAACGAGGAGAATTACTGAAAGATGGATCCTCCTAGCGTCAACCTTTACCTCGGCTATTCTTTCACGAATAACCTTATACCACTTTTAAAGATATTACAGGGCACTTTATTCTTTTCACAAAAGGACTTAAGAGAGTCACTACTTGGTGATACCTCTGATTGATACTAAAAAAATCGTTCTAAATATTCGATGCTATACATAATTTTTATTTTTTGTAAGTAACGAATGTATTACTTTTAACTATGAGCCCTTTATTGAGAGTTTATCACCAAGTAAACTATAATAAGTAATAAATATTCACACTCCGGAATCACTTCCATATTGATTTAGTTTATTAGTTCCTTTATTACAAAATTTTCTATATCTACATCCAAATCAGAAAGAGAACGAGCATTGCGATAAGTATCTAGAGCACCATCACACAATTTCCGATGGTAATCTGTATCTACACATAGTTTTAAAATGGATTTTTTAAGATCCAATATATTTTTATCCCTCACTAATATGCCATTTCTATCATTTTTTACTGTAAAAGGTATAGCTGAATTGTCAAACGCTATCACTGGCAGTCCGTAAGACATTGCTTCAATTAACACCATACCATAACCTTCCAACAAAGACGGAAATACAAAACAATATGCTCGAGAATAATATGACTTCAATTCTTCATCTGATATACGTCCTACAAAAGTTACAACATCCTCCAACCCATATAAGTGAACCAAAGACAACAGACGTTTATAGTATTTTTTGTAAGAAAGATCTCCCACAATATCCAAATGAATCCCAGATCTTTCCTTTTCAGACATCTGTCCTATTGCCTCCAGTAGATATAAAAGTCCTTTCCGTTGATATACAGTACCAACAAATAATAACCGTTTTAACACATAGCAAGAAGATGTTGGAACATCTTTCTTTAATGCCATTTCGAGAAAAACAGTACGACTATCTGGTCTCATCTGCTTTATCAAGGAATGCGTATATGGATTGGGAGTTATAACAGCGAAAGACACCCCCAGCCCCAGCCATTCCAACATGTATTGTAATAGTCTTTTTATTCCAGACATTTCCTGATACCGAAAATGATGATGAATAACGTAGACTTTCAACTTAGGATAAAATATTCTGAAAAAATAAAGCAACCAAATAGATTGAGCAAACCAACTGCTATTTAAGAATACAGCATCGTATGAACCGATTCTCCTACACGACCAGAGTATGTATGCAGGCAACAACCACTTATTAATGTGTCTAGTATGATCCTTTGTAAAAAAGGACATATCTATCTGTCCAGAAAAAAGTATTCTTTTAAAAAGATAAGAATCATATAATTCTCCTCCTGTCGTAGGATATAGATAATTCCCCGATGGATATAACACAAGTACTTTCTTTTTCTTTTTCATTTCCATATTATTATGTTTGATATAGACAATGTAAACCATATTATCAGCAGGGTATATATAGTATTAGAAAGAGCTGAAATATCTCCACTTGTAGCAAACTCTATTGTTAAAATATAAGCAATTCCAGAAGCATTTGGAAATCCTATCCTCTTTGTTAGATTAAATATTATAATAAGAAGAAAAGTCATCAGAAACAGGTTAAAAAGAAATATGTAAGGAGATTTAACATATGACATTATTAAAACCCCTATGACACCAGGCATAGTTGAACTGTTTTCTAATTTTGAATGCTTTATTTGCTCTTCCACATAGAATCCAGTACTCTTAAACTCAGGTCTGTATCCCCAATAATGTAATGTATCATAAAAGTAAAAAAAATCGGGGATTAATTCCAAATCATAAACATTTTGTGACGAGTTCTGTAAAATATAGGCACTGTTGGAAAAACTACTTATTCGTCCACATAATTTCCCAACCATTATATCAATGTTTGAAGTTTCACTCATCCCTCCTTGTCCCCTTAATTGTGCACGAACATTATAAGCGGAAGAGACAACAATCGGAACCAAATAGAGTATCGCTAATACAAACAAGAAATTTCGCTTCACAAAAGATTTCACCTTCTTGCCTTGCCTAAACAATAAGATGAGTAATAGAATAAAGAACCCTCCTAAAGAATGAGCAAGAATCGTGTGAATAGAAAACAAAAGAACAGTTACAGCAAGATTTTTACGGCTATTGGAAATCAGCAAATAAGCAATAACCCATGGACGTACCATCAACTTGAAGAAAGCCGAACGGATATAAGAAAAAAATCCGCCCTCTATTTCTATCGAAGTTCCCATTTGGCCATATCCAGTAAAGAGTAGACCTATATGAACCAACAATAAAAGCCATGTAATATTGCGAATTATCGCAACCTTGAACTTATCGGGTACATTTTCTGTCTCTTTAGACCTATACCGTTTATACAATCCATATATACCTATATAAGGAATGATAGTCAATACAGCTATAACCAACAAAGCAGGTAACGGAAATAACACATCACGTTGTATGAAATCCCCGTTATACACTCCCAATATAATGGTATACAAACAACTGCCAATTATTGCCAACATATATGGCAGTAAAACCAGCTTTGCACCATATGTATCTATTCTTGAGACATCAGACATAAAACTAATAAAATTGCTAACTGTTTATGATAAGATTCAACAATAGTTAACGACAAAAAGTATAAAAAAAACGTGCAATATAAGGTGATATATAGAATGCTATCCAAAAAAGAGTCTTCCTCTTAAAAGAGAAGTTTTGATGAAGAATAGCTTTTCTCACACCTTCAAAATCTTTTTTAAATGTTACGATATATGGGTTTTCTCCTGCAGATGTTAGGATAACACATGCTTGCCTATATCGTAAAGCAGGATAAATTTCTTTAAATTGATTCTCTGATAATTTGCAACGAAGTAAATCGCAGAGTTTTTCACATTGCTCTACCAAAATTTTCACAGGACGACGTGTTAACGAGCTGTAATTTACATTTTGGACATAATGATAAAATGCTTTTGGTACATATGCCATCTTTATAGGATGTGCCAACAGGCATACACTGACATAAGTATCTTCTCCATATGACAACCCTTCCGGAAAATTCACATCATATTTGCTGTAACAAGCTCGCTTAACGAGCTTGTTACAGCAGCTGCCATGCAGCTGCTGGAACACATCTTTTAGCATCACACAATGCTCTAATATAAATAACCGTTGCTTCACGTAAGTAGATTTCTTGGAAGTATCCCGCCATACATCACAAATTATCATATCTGCATTTTCTTCTTTTGCCTTTCCGTATAGTTCCTCCAGCATATTCGGTTCCACCCAGTCATCTGGGTCAGCGTGTATCACGTACTCGCCTCTTGCATTGTTCATTCCACACTGTCGAGCGGACGCTACTCCACCATTCTCTTTATGGAATACACGGACACGATTGTCCTTCCGGGCATACTCGTCGCAAATTTCTCCGGAACGATCGGGACTCCCATCATCTACCAGCAAAATTTCATAGTCTTGAAAAGTCTGTGCTAGCAGGCTGTCTACACAACGCCGCAAGCAGGATTCCGCTTTGTAAACAGCAACAATAATAGAAATTACAGGTATCATTTGTTATATTTATTAAACATTTTTTACTTTGAATATTATAAACCATACAGCCTATCTTAGCTAACTTTTTAATGTATCATACAACCTATATATCACTATACTATTTTCTCCCATTCATCATACTTTGAATTCTTCGAATAAAGCGATTCAAACCAAGTCCTAAAAAATAAAACATAGATAAAAGAATGAGTGTATACAAAATCGTAATAAACACTCCATATACAAAAGAAGATAAAGCACTTTCAAATGAGTGCATTGGGACAAATTTCAATACAGAATAAATAAGTATTATACTAACAATTGCAACACTTAAATGCTTAACGTACATAATTATATACAATTTCAATCGTTGTTTCAAAGCTTTTCGAAACAAATAATAAGGTTTCCAACAAAAAACAACAAGAAATAAACTTATCAACACACCCAACAATACACCATTTAACCCCCAAAAATATCCTAATAACACAGACAAACAGATATTGATAGAAGCCTCCGTAACTGGAGCAAAAATATCACCAAACAAACCATAAGCATTGATATAAGCATCCACGGTCGTACGGTTTAATTGAATAAACAAAGTAACAGTCATCAATAGCAATGTCATGGTATCCATCACATATTCATTACCCACCCAAAGTATTATAAATAAAGGAGTCAACATAAACACTCCAAAACACATTATACAAGTGAATAGAAAACGAACAGAGAATAATTCCTCAAACACCGACATAATCTGTTTACGATTTCCCTCTGCCACTAAATTCCCAATTCCTGCGTTCATGCTATTAAAAATGGCAGTCATCAAAGTTTGAATCCCAAGGATAACCAACATGTAATTGCCATATAACGCCACTACAGTTAGTGTAGTGTAGGCGTAAATAATGATCGGGCTAGTTTGTGTCAAAGCAAAGCTACCGATCTTATGAAAAAACAATTGCTTAACTTTCTTAATAATAGCTGGATACTTTCTCGATAATTCCCGACCTCGTCCTAATTTAGTTTCTAGAAATGGATAAGTCTGCCGGACCATTCTATTTAACACCAACGAAGCTACGATCGCAAACACAATCTCCAATACCAACCACCATACATAACCGTCTCTCAAATATCGAATCGCCAATATCTGACAAAGGGTTTTAATCAACATCGAGGCCTTATAGCTATACTGGATCTTATACTCTTTCTGGTCAGCGGATAAAACGATCTGCTTATAATTAACAAAATAACTCAGCAATGCACTAACTAGCAGCACTCCGAAAGAAGCATACGCATACCATAAGGGTAACGGCATCTTAGCGAAGATCCAAGGGAAAAACGCCATCAACACGAGACTTCCCACTATCACGATCCATGCGATACGCCGATACAACCAGCCTTGCAAGGAAACAATCTCATTGATAGCAACCGTATCCTTCTCTAATAAAGGCTTATATAATGTACAAGCAATGGCTGATCCTATTCCTAATTCCGCAAGGTTCAAGAACTGAAGCAAATTGGTAGCCGTAGTATTCAGTCCCAAGATCTCTGCCCCAAGATAATCCAAGAATACCTTACGGGAGAAAAATTGAAGAACCAGATTAATAAAATAAAAAGCCAAGGCTACCAAACTATTTTTTATACTTTTCGAAGTTCGTGAGTCTGTTACCATTGCTACAAAGAATTGTGTTTAATACAAAAATTGCTCTCCATGATAAAGAGCATACGCACGTAGAGGAACAGCGTATTCTTAGCTATCCGCTTATTATTCTCTGATTTACTAGGAATAAAGACAAGTACACAAACCACTCCCATCCCGCCGGTAAACCAGTAGGGCAAAAAACGAGTGTCTTGATTTAAAATGAGTTTAAACTATATTTATCGTGATAAGTCACCGAGACAAATCCCTCAGCATAACACAAATAGTGGAGTACAAATCCGGAACCTCCTTTTGAAGACTATAAAGTATCACGCTTGCGTCAATATCAAAATAATGATGGACAATGATATCTCTCATCCCTTTAATATCCTTCCAGTTTACAGCCGGATATTTAAGAAGTAATTCCTTATTCGTTATTTTGTCTAGATTTTTGATTGCCTCACCTACAGCGACAAGTTTCATACAAACACTATCCAATAGAATCATACCAGACTCATTCATATAAAAATCATCAACCTTATGAATATGCGAAGTTCTTGCCATTATCATTGAAAGAGTATCCTTTATCTGCGACAAGGTATCCAAGGCCAACTCCGTATCAAACATAGATTCCCTCCCTCTCGATTCGTTTACGAAGCAACTGATTCATCCGGTCTCTAAGACGGATGATATCCACCGGGCTTCCCAACAATTCTTCCAATTCATTTTTCAAATGGGAGAGAGAGAAAAGCCCTTGCGCCTCACCCTCGTAATAAATGTCCACATCACTGCTTTCCGTCTGTTGATCACGAGCTACAGAGCCAAAGATACCCATTTTCAAGATTCCGTACTTTTTGCCTTTACGAACCTTGAAGTCTCTTAATAACGCTAGGATCTCTTGTCTCGACTTCATAAGAAAATAGAATATTGACAAAGAAACAAATAAATATCCAATTATGCAATCATTCATAAACCAAAACACCTACCCTTCCCCCAGCACATACTTCACGATCGCCCGCCGGATATTGCGCAAGCTCTTGCCTTGCTTGAAGGGGAGCAGGGGGATGATGGCGTTGATGAATTCCTTGCTCTTGATAAGTTTGGCCGGTTCCACGCAGTCGCAAAAGACCTCGTTGAAAAGGTCGGTCAGCACCGTTTGGCAGAGGGTGGCCACATCCGGGCATTGGGCGATTCGCTTCACGAAGTCGTGACGCACCTCCTCGTCTTGGATATAGGAGGCTAATAAATCACACGGCTCCGGATCCGGCCTCACGTCTTTTTCCGAAACGACCTCCGGCTTTTCTCCCGGGTCCAAGCAAATATATTGAATGGCAAACATGGCATTGGGCAGCACCTGTATGTTCTCGCCATGGATGTGCAGCACACACGGGCTCGCTTTCTCTTCACTCATATCTTCTTCTTTTTCCTGTCACCGAATTACTTTTATGCGCAAATAACTTACCGATAGGTGCAAATAACTTACCGGACCGTTTTTTCTCACTCTTTTACCTTTCCTTTACCAGCCTAAACTTTAAATCAAACGAGTTAATGAAAGAATGTATCATGTCCTTTTTCAACGCCCCCATCTCCAATCAAGTGCCGAGCGGCGTGACCAGTGTCAAACAGTTGCATACCTATATCACCTCCAACGAGTGGCTGAAAGAACGAACGCTCAGCGTACAGGACGCTTTGAGCGACGAGAAACGGTTCCGCAAACTGAAGCAAAACTTACTGCCATACGTCACACCGGCCGGGGTCTTCTCCTATCGCAAGGAAGACCGCCTGTTATTCCTTTCCGGAGAGTTTGTCATCGATATCGACCATCTCCCCTCGCCGGAGGAAACCCTCCACTGGCGAGACACCTTGTTCGCCGATAATAAACTGAGACCGGACCTAGCTTTCGTCAGCCCAAGCACCACAGGCGTGAAACTGCTCGTCCCCTACCGGCTCTCACCCAAGGCTTCCATAGAGGAATCTTTTGATAAGGCACGGCTATCGGCATGGGAATACCTGAAATGGAAATACGGATTGAATGCGGATGCCTCAAACGCCGATCTCTCACGGGCGTGTTTCCTCTGCCATGATCCCTCCGCTAAGCTGCGGGAGAGTTGATAGTTGACAAGTGACTGTTGACAGTTTAAATCATAAATTATAACTTATAAATCAAATGAACCCATTATCAGATTTAGAGCGGCTTGTCGCCGCCATCGAACACCAAGGGGCGAACATCGCTCCCACTTACCAAGAGTATATGCCGATCGCCTTCGCCACCGCCAACGATTGCGGGGAAGCGGGAAGGACGTTCTTTCATCGCATCTGCCGCCTGTCCGAGAAATACGTCTACGAAGAAGCGGACAAGCTATACGACCACGCCCTCAAAGCGGGCAACGGGCGCAACGGATTAGGCTCCGTCTTCCACTGGGCCGAGATTGCCGGCGTAAAAACGGACAAGCAACTGGCCGACACCTTCCGCCAATACCCGAGGGAGAACAAGAATCCTTCAAACCTTCAAGCCCCTCTCACACCCACACACGCACATACGTACGCACGTGAGGACTTGCCACCCGCTTTCCCGAATTATCCGTGGCCCCCGTTCATCAAGCAGATGATCGATTGCGGGAACTCCATCGCCCAGCGTGACATACTCCTGCTGGGAGTATTCACCGTACTCGGGGGCACCTTGAACAAGCGGGTACGGGTGTTATACGGACAAAAATACATGTATCCATGCCTACAAACCTTCATCGTAGCGCCTCCCGCCTCCGGAAAAGGAGCCTTGACATGGGTCAGGCGCCTAGCTGAACCTATTCACGAGGAGATGATGGCCCGCTACAAAGACAGCCTAAAGAATTATCGGGAGGAAAAGAACCGATGGGACTCACTCGGCAAGAAACGCTCCGAGACGCCCGAGCCGGAACAACCGCCCCTCAAGATGTTCCTCATAGCCGGCGATAACTCGGGTACCGGTATCTTAGAGAACCTCATAGAGGCCGACGGCGTGGGGCTGATCTGCGAGACCGAGGCTGATACCGTGAGTACCGCCATCGGAGCGGATCACGGCCATTGGAGCGATACCTTGCGTAAATGCCACGACCATGAGCGACTGGCCTTCAACCGGCGTACTAATCATGAGTACCGGGAATGCGATGAGTCTTATCTCAGCGTATTGCTAAGTGGAACCCCGGCGCAAGTAAAGCCGCTAATCCCCTCGGCGGAGAACGGCCTGTTCTCTCGCCAGTTATTCTATTTCATGCCACCTATCGATGAGTGGATGGACCAATTCGATTCGGAAAGCGAGGATTACGGCCTACGCTTCGCCACATGGGGAACACAATGGAAACAGGTACTGGACCTGATCAACGGATCGGTCCAAACGATCCAGCTAAGGCTATCCGAGAAACAGAAAGAGCTGTTCAACCAACGGTTCGCCCAGTTATTCTCCCACGCCGGTTACGCCTATGGAGGTTCCATGCGAAGCGCCGTCGCCCGTATCGCCATCAATACCTGCCGGATCCTGAGTATAGTAGCCCTGTTGAGAGCCTTGGAGAAATTCCTCCCTCCCCAACAAAAAATTTTCAATTCTCAATTTTCCATTTTCAATTCCCCCGGTCTCTCCCCCGCCCCGGAGATACCCATCGAGAATATCAAGGATGGTATCGTCCCCAAGCTGGACCTGCGGGTCACCGACGAGGATTTCCAAGCCGTACTCACGCTCATAGAGCCTCTTTACCGCCATTCGAGCTACGTGCTGGGCTTCCTGCCTACCTCCGAGGCCATCCCTGTCCAGACCTCTCCTGAACAGGCTTTATTCAATGCCTTCCCAATGATGTTCTGCCGTCGGCAGGCCGTGGAGGAGGCAGCGAAGAACGGCATACCCGAGAAAACACTCGACTCCTCCCTCAAACGGATGCTGGAGAAGGGAACACTGATCAAGACCGCACGGGGCGAGTACGCTTTCTCCTCGCACGTGTGTGTGCGTGAGGGACGCCCGAAGGAATGAAGGAATGAAGGAAATGCCACTACTGTCATTGCCCGTAAGCACTACCGTCGCAGCCCTACGCCAGTACTGGCGTTGTCTGATGCCAGTACCGGCATCGCCGCTCGCCTATACCGACGGGTGGCGGTGTCTCCTCTCAAGGACGACCCAAGTAACGGAAGATCAGCTCCACTTGCAGGGAGGTGAAGACCCGTTGCCTCGAGCGGTAGCCCGTATCACCAAGCTCCCGGGTCAGACGATCGTTATACCGCATCCATTCCGCCAGCCGGTTCAGGGCCGAGACGGGGCTGATCTCGGGGGCGTAGGCCATGGCCAGCTCCCGCTTGGAATAGGGCCGCACGGGCCACTCGTCGATTTGTGTATATCCTGTTCGCATATCGTTCGCATTTTTAAGATTTATCTTATTGGTATAAAGATACTTAAAACATACGACACGAACAACTATACGGATGTTTATTTTTCAGCATATCTCCTCTTTTATCTCCCTTATTCATCCACTGTCAGCGGTATTCATTTCAGAGGAAACCGAATGTCGTACATTCGTTATCGAAAACAAATCGATTTCATTTTCAATTTTCAATTATCAATTTTTAATTATCAAATCTATGGCTTTAAATTACAGCGTGTCCCTTCGGACCAACCCTATCAAGAAAGACGAGCCGGCGAAAGCGTACGCCACGGCACAGATCAATGGTGAGCTATCGCTCAAGCAGCTGAGCCGCCGGGTATCCATGCAAACCACCGTCAGCCGGGCGGATGTGGTGGCGGTATTGATCTCCACTGTCGAGAACCTGCTCGATGCCCTCCAAGAGGGGAAACAGGTGGATTTCGGCGAACTGGGTAAATTCCGGCTCCATATCCTCAACGAGGGTGCGGAGAGTCTTGAGAAATTCACATCTACAAACATCACCGGGGTTAGTATCCAGTATATACCGGGCGAGGACTTGAAGAATGTCTTCGCCGGGCTGGAGTTCCAACCTGTGGCTACTCGCAAGGCTCAGCAAGCGGTGCTCCGTGCGGAGAAGGCTGGGGAGACTACCGTGGATATCTCGAAGAAGCCGGCTGCTGGGGGTGGGGATTCGGAGTCGCCTGATGAGATCTAACGTGTCACTTTTGGCTTGACCCAAATCGGTATGTCACTTTTGGCTTGACCCAAAAGTAACCAAAAGGTCAAGGCTGACGCTGACGGGCTACTTCGAGACCTACGCTCGCTGTCGCATCCCAACTCGCTTCGCTCAGACAGGGATGCTCCTCACGCTCGCTACGGTCTCTTCGCTTGACGCCCGTCCGCTGAGGCCGTCCAAAGGAAAGCGAAGCTTTCCTCTTATATCAGCCGGGATATCATTATTCAATTCATTATTCATTATTCACTATTAATTATTAATTATCATGAAAAAGTCCGTATGGAGTACTATTATCAAAGTGATCATCGCCGTAGCTACCGCCATCGCGGGAGCACTTGGCATCCAATCCTGTATTCTCTAATTTTCAATTTTCAATTATCAATCTTCAATTATCATGGGTAAGGCTTATTGTTTCTACCAGAATTACAGGGAGGTTCGCCTCCTTGTAATTCATTGCTCGGCTACACGATATGACAGGGATTTTCCTGTGGAGGCGCTCCGTTCATCGCACAAGGCACGGGGATTCGCCGATATCGGCTATCATTTCTATATCACACGGGACGGGGAGCTACATCGTTGCCGACCGGTCAACCAGATCGGGGCGCACGCAGCCGGATGGAACGACAAAAGTATCGGTATATGTTACGAGGGAGGACTCGACGAACAAGGCCGTCCGGCCGATACCCGGACCTACGCCCAGCGCTGTACCTTGATGGATCTGCTACGGCAATTACGAAGGGATTACCCGGAGGCACGCATCCTAGGACATTACCAACTTAGCCCCTATATCCGTAAGGCTTGCCCCTGCTTTGACGCAAGGGAGGAATACGGGGAGATCTAGCATTAGAATTTCTTACCGAACGCTATATTCAAGAAGGTCTTCACCAATATCTTGAAATCGAACAGCCAAGAGCGATGTTCCAGATAGAACAGGTCGTAACGCAAGCGGCGGAGCATCTTATCGACCGTGTCCGTATACCCATTGTAGAGCGTGGCGTAAGAGGTCACGCCCGGACGGATCTGGTAGAGGTAACGATAACGAGGATCACGCTCCATGATCTGGTCGATGTAGAACTTACGCTCGGGACGGGGACCGATAAAGGACATGTCGCCCACGAAGACATTCCATAACTGGGGCAGCTCGTCCAAGTGATGTACCCGGAGGAATTTTCCGACACGGGTTATCCGGGGATCTGCCCCACCCTTGTAAAGGGCCGGACCGAACTTCTCCGCGTCCAGACGCATACTGCGGAACTTATAGATGTTGAACGGGCGACCGAAACGACCGATACGCTCTTGCCTAAAGATCGCCGGGCCTCCATCCTCCCGTTTTACGGCGATATAACAAAGTAAAAACAGCGGGGAGAAGACGATCAAGGCCAAAAACGCCAGCGCACAATCCCCTATACGTTTTACATTACGTTGGAACATACCCATCCCATCCGGGATGAATCGCTCCGGTTCCTCTCTCTCACTTTTCCCCAATGGCGTAGTTTTCTCTTTTTCCATACTTACCATAATCCACTTTTCTTTCTGACATCAGGATCTTTTACACCTCCTGACCTTAAAAAAACTCATACGCTCTCACTCAATAAAGGCAATCCCTCCACCTCGCCGGCGTGCCATTCACGGTAGTCCGCCAAGGGAAACCCGGGGACGGTCAATAGCTTGTAATCCGACCCGTCTCTTCTCAAGATATGCTTGCGAGTATATGAACGGAGCGAGCGATCCGTTACAGACACCATCACGATCGGGAACGGGTAGGCGAACAGGCGCAGCGGCGTGGTCTCGCTATCCGAGAACGCACGATGCAGTTGGTAGGCGGAACGCTCGAACGCTACCCAGTAGGGACCCGTGCAATACAGGTGTATTGAGTTTCGGTTCACACGCTCACGATCCATGATCTCTGTCAAATGCTCACGCAACAAGTTCATTAACCGGATACCCGAAGGAAGAGAAGACATTTCTTTTTGAATCTTGATTTCTGAATCTTGAATCTTGAATTATTTAATTCATTATTCCTTATTCACTATTCATTATGTTTCAGCCACCGGTCGTAATCACGTAAACGACGTATCAACACGGTCTTACTCTTCTTGGGCGAGGCCTCCTCCATCCAAGGGTCAACCAGCTCGTGCGCCATGCACTGGTAGAGGCTGCTGTCCGTACAGCCGTACAGCGTGACCAGCAACAAGGCACGGGATTGCCCCGCTTTTATCACCGGGAGCATGCTGCGCATCGTGGAGCGCAAACGATCGAACTCATCCGACTCGCCCAAAAGCAGATAGGCAGGAAGGAGCAAAGAGTAAAGCTTGCAACGGATCACATCGGTCTCAGCACGGAGAGAGGCGTAGCCACGCAGGACCTCACGGGCCAGACAGGCATCCTCATCCACTACCACGCCGGAGGCATGGTAACGGCCCAAGGCATCGTGCAAGCCCTCCGACAGACGGTCGTTGTCCAAATGGGTATACACGTGCTTGCCCCCCGTGTTCAGCTCGATCAGCTCGTACTCCCCAGCTCTCACCTCGAACAAGGGGACCCACAGACAGTCGAGGATACGCACCATCACGTCCTTATGCCCACCGCCCGGCTGCACCACCACCTCCGCCTCCATGTCGGTAAAAGGGCCGGAGGTGATACGCACACGGTCGCCTTTCAACAAGCGGCCGCTATCTGGCACGTATACGGGAAGCTCGTTGGAGTAAGAAGCCGCGACCCAACGCAAGGTATCCATCTCACGATCCGAGAGGTAGGGGAAATAAGACCGCCCACCGGAGGAAACCCGGGGGAGGAAATTATACAGGGGAAGCGTACGCTTCAGGCGGAAGATCTCGTCCTCCGAGGCGTGGACGAACACGTAGTTGTACAACAGGGGTTGCCTCGTGTTGACCATCTTGCCGCCCACCTTCCTCGCCTCGACATACGAGGGGGAGAAATACTCGAACAAGGCCTCCCCACGACGCTCACGGCGGGAAAGCTCAGCGTCCAGCCCCTTCGAGGGGCTGATCCTGTCACGCCCGCCACCAGCGGTAGGGAGCGTGAGCACGTACCAGCGGACGGCCTCTTGGTCACGTCGCTTCAGAACATGCGCCATGAACCTATCCGAGCACTTGCCTGTCAATATATCCATCTCTATGATTATCTTTTCTAGTGGTTATTTCGTGGCCCGAAAACAGACCCCACGGCAATTCAGAGCCCTACCAAGAATCTTTTACATCATCTTGATAAACAGCGCTTTATATTTTTAAATATGGCATTACTGAAAATTACCATCTCTTGAAATCTTAGGCTACTTGGGGAGTAGCCTAAAAGGTGCGAGAACGGTTATCACCCGGTTGTAGAGACGGGGCGTGCCCCGTCTCCCACTGTCTGATAGTATCTTTAAGTTACCATTTGGAGGGGATGAGACGGGGTACGCCACGTCTCTACAGGAATGTATGTTCGATTTTTTAGAAGGGACGTGATGATGTAGGAAATACGAGATCATTTCGTCTCTATTGCCATGTCTATACACTAGGAATAAGAACGAAGATTTAAGGAGAATCAAGGCCGGAGCACAAACTAAAACTAATGATTGCTTGTTATTTGCTATTTTTTGCTACATTTGCACCGTGAAATGAACGCTACTCCCCAAGTAGCCTCAACCCACCTCTGGCATATAATTATATACATTCTCAAAGCAAGACTTATTTACCACCGTCATTTTCTCCAACGAGAAACTTCTTAGATAAATCTGGGTTGTCTTGATGGATTTATGCCCCAATAACTCGCTGATCATCTCAATGGGGACATTTTGCTCCTTCAATGCCATGGCAAAAGAATGACGGATCGTGTAGGAAGTCACATCCGAGGCTATTCCGGCAACCTCCTTCAACGTCTTCAAGTTCCGGTTAAACCGGGACAAGGCCGCATTGTACTCGAGATATTCCTCATGGCCGTTCTTCGTCCCACTTAAAAAGGGAAATAAATAACCGGAGCCTCCACCCCTCTCACCTGCCAGCTCCTTATACATAGCCTCCGCCGTATCCAAGACCTCCAACCGCATAGAGGTCCCGGTCTTCTGGCGATTGTAATCCAATATGCCGTTCTTGATATTACCTCTATTCAAATGGGCGAAATCAACGAACGACATTCCCCCATATTGAAACATCAAACAAAGGGCCAACTGTGTCTTCCTTAACTTCTCTCCTTTTACAGGGACAGTCATCAGGCGATTCAAATCACCCAGAGGCAAGGATTTCTTGCGCTGGCTTTCCACACCCGTAAAAACCCCCTTGAATAATGAAGGGATAAACGCCGCCTCGCCATTCTCCACCGCCTTGTTATAGATACAACGCAAACGGCGGATATACGTGGAGACCGTATTACGCATGCAGCCTTTCTCCAACAAATAAGCCTCGTACCGGCGAAGAGTATCCTTATTTATATATGTATATGGGATACGATCCGTCCCGCTATACCGTATAAAAGAGTTCATCGCATCCTGATAACTTTTCGCCGAGGAATACCGTCCTTCCTTTTGTAACAGACTTATATACTCTCGCATCCCTTCCACCAAATCTTTCTCATCCATATCTCTCTATTTTAAATTCCAACTGAAAACAAACACGCGAAATTAGACATCCTGACAAATTATATCTTTTGCGGCAAGTTGTTTTATTGACGAATAGCCACTATATTTGTACGTTGTTTTAAACAGAGTACAGACTAAATTAAAAAGTAAAGCATATGCACAATTGGTTTGAATGTAAGGTCTCTTACGAGAAAATGCTGGAAAATGGCATGCAGAAAAAAGTAACCGAGCCTTACTTGGTAGACGCCCTGTCTTTTACGGAAGCGGAAGCTCGCATCATCGAGGAGATCCGCCCCTTCATCACGGGTGAATTTACGGTAACAGACATCAAACGAGCTCGTTTATCCGAATTATTCTTCAACGAGAATGGTGATCGGTTCTATAAGATCAAGGTTTATTTTATCACGTTGGACGAGAAGAGCGGAGCGGAAAAGAAAACCGCCGCACAAATGCTTGCCCAAGCCACTACGCTGAAAGAGGCCATCGCCGTATTGGAAGATGGAATGAAGGGTACATTGGCGGATTATACCATCGCCTCGGTAACGGAAACCCAGTTGATGGATGTATTCCCATTCGACGCAAACAGTATTCCCGGCGAGAAGAAAAGTGGCGAGGAACTGATAGCGGAGCAAAAACAACAAGCTGAACAAAGAGGATAAAAACATGAGTATCGCTCAAAACATAGTACAACTGAAAACGTCGCTCCCGCAAGGGGTGACGTTGGTTGCCGTCTCTAAGTTTCACCCGGTGGAGGCTCTATGGGAGGCTTACAACGCCGGACAGCGGGTGTTTGGCGAAAGCAGGGCACAGGAACTGAGCGCCAAGCAAAAAGTACTACCTGAGGATATCGAATGGCATTTTATCGGCCCGTTACAAAGCAATAAGGTAAAAGATATCGCTCCTTTTATTCATTTGATCCATAGCATAGATTCCTTGAAGCTTTTGGCTGAGGTGAATAAACAAGCGAAAAAACACAACCGCACGATCCGGGTATTATTGGAGATCCATGTGGCGCAAGAGGAATCCAAGCACGGACTCAGTCCTGAGGAATGCAAGGAGTTGTTGCGTGACGAGTCCTTGGCCGAATTCCAGCATATTCGTATTTGCGGATTGATGGGTATGGCTACCAATACCGATGATACGGGGTTGATACGGGAAGAATTCCGCAAGATCCATGATTTATTTATCGAACTGAAAGAGACGCTCTGTAAAGATAATGTCGATTTCAAGGAGATATCCATGGGGATGAGCCACGATTACCCGATCGCTATCCAAGAAGGAAGCACCTTGATACGGGTGGGTACCAGTATCTTTGGCGAACGGGAATATTAAAGTAATTATTAAATCTAAATATAGGCAACATGATTGACATTAAAACCCAATACGCAGGGTTAACACTTCGCAATCCGATTATCGTCGGGAGCTCCGGACTCACCAATAAGGCGGAACGTAACAGGGATTTTGAGAAAGCAGGCGCTGGAGCTATCGTATTGAAATCTCTTTTCGAAGAGCAGATCGAGATGCAGAGCGAGGCTTTGATGCAAGACTCCGATTACCCCGAAGCGGCGGATTATATCCGTGGTTATGTAAAAGCGAATCAAGTAAATGATTATCTGGAACTGATCAAGAAGAGCAAGGAATTATGTACGATCCCCATTATCGCCAGCATCAATTGCTATAAGGCGGACGCTTGGATCGACTTTGCCCGCCAAATTGAGTTAGCGGGAGCGGACGCTTTGGAATTGAACGTGTTCTTCATGGAAACCGAGCTGACCGAAGATTTCGAGAGTATCCGGGATACGTATGTCAGTATCATCCGCAAGGTAAAAGAGACCGTATCGATTCCGGTTATCATGAAGATCGGAAAGAATTACAGCAATATTCCTTCACTGGTTAATTTGTTGAAAGTAAACGGTGCTGATGGTGTCGTGCTATTCAACCGTTTCTACCAGCCGGATATCGACATCAATAATATGCAGATCGTTTCGGGTAATGTATTTAGCAATCATTCCGATTTGAGTGACACGATTCGCTGGACGGCTATCGTATCCGGAAAGATCCCGGGAATCAGTATCGCTTCCTCTACCGGTGTGCATGATTGGGAAGATGTCGTTAAATGTCTATTGGCCGGCGCTTCCGCCGTACAGATGTGTAGCGCTGTCTATACACATGGAGCGGAAATCATCTCCCAAGTATTGACTTGCGTGGAAGAGTGGATGCATCAGGCACATTACCAATCCCTTTCCCAATTCCAAGGCAAATTGAATTACGCCAATATCCCGAACCCGGCGATGTATGAGCGTTCACAATTCATGAAATATTTCTCCAACAGAGATTAAAAGAAATACCTAGTAGTAGAGACGGGGCGTGCCCCGTCTCATCACCGTCTGAATAGTATCTTTAAGTTACCATTTAGCTGGGATGAGACGGGGCACGCCCTGTCTCTACTATAGGGTAATATACAATAGTCTTAATTATTTTCCACTAGAAAGTATTTTTATTAGAAAATAGTTATATCTTTGCATCATCAAACAAGTTATAAAGAAATATGGAACCAATTTGCGCCATAAAGGATATCTATAAGATACTGTACCAGTTCGAGAAAAATTTCTCGGAAGTACATGCTATCACCATCAACGAGGCCATGTTGCTTTGTTGCTTAAAGGATAATGAGGCAAAGTCGGCGGGAATGATTTGCGATTATATCGGTCTTTCAAACTCCCGGGTCTCAAAGGTGATCACCTCTGTCGAGAACAAGGGGTTTATCCGCAGGAACATCAATAAAGAGGATAAGCGGCAAATGTTTTTCTCGCTCACCCCAAAAGGGAAAGAGAAAATACAACAGATGATGCAGGCCGAGCTAAACATGGACAGCCTGTTCAATCAACTCAAAGAATACATACAAAAGGGATGAATCCCTTTTTTTAACTAATTATTGTCTACTAACAAATATGTATAATACAAATTAAATAAAAATAGATATGAAGTATTTGATTATTGGAGGTGTAGCCGGTGGAGCTACCGTAGCAGCCCGGCTGCGTAGAATGGACGAGAAAGCGGAAATCATCCTTTTCGAACGTGGAAAATATGTTTCTTACGCAAACTGTGGATTACCTTATTATATAGGAGACACGATCAACGACCGGAATAAATTATTCGTACAAACCGTGAAAGGCTTCACGGATCGATTCCGCATCGATATACGTACGGAGCAGGAAGTGACCCGAATCCTTCCCGAATCCAAGCAAGTGGAGGTAAAGAAACTCGGCACAGGAGAAACCTACACGGAGACTTACGATAAACTAGTGCTCTCTCCCGGTGCGGAGCCTTTGCGTCCACGCATCGAAGGAATCGAGAGTAAAAAGATATTCACGTTACGTAACGTGCCGGATACGGACACGATCAAGAATTACGTGAACACAGAAAAGCCCCGTACCGCCGTTGTTGTAGGGGGTGGTTTCATCGGCTTGGAGATGGCGGAGAATTTGCATGAGCTGGGTATCCACGTCACTGTCGTGGAAATGGCTAACCAAGTGATGGCACCCCTCGACTATTCCATGGCCGCTATCGTACATCAGCAATTGATCGGCAAGCAGGTAGGCTTGATGCTGGAAGATGGCGTATCTCGTTTCGAGGAGACTTCCGGAGGCGTGACCGTTCATTTGAAAAGTGGGAAGCAGATCCCGGCGGATATGGTTTTATTGAGTATCGGTGTCCGTCCGGAAACCCGATTGGCCAAAGAAGCGGGACTTACGATCGGAGCACTCGGCGGTATCGCTGTCAATGAATATATGCAGACCTCGAACCCGGATATTTATGCGTTGGGAGATGCCGTGGAAGTACGCCACCTCGTGACAGGCAAACCAGCCTTGATCCCATTGGCGGGTCCGGCGAATAAGCAAGGACGTATCGTAGCCGATAATATCGTATCCGGCAATAAGGAAACTTATGACGGGACGATGGGAACCTCTATCGCCAAGGTATTCGACTTGACGGTCGCCACGGCGGGAGCTAACGCTAAGCTGTTGAAACGGGAAGGAATCGCTTATCAATCCTCCTATACGCATGGAGCCTCGCATGCGGGATATTACCCGGGAGCCGTGCCTTTATCGATCAAGATATTGTTCGCACCGGAAGACGGACGACTGTTAGGGGCGCAAGTCGTAGGTTTCGGAGGCGTAGACAAACGGATCGAGATGTTAGCGCAAGTTATCCAGCGGAAAGGTACGGTCTATGACCTGACGGAGTTGGAACATGCGTATGCTCCTCCTTATTCAGCCGCTAAAGATCCCGTAAATATGGCCGGGTTCGTAGCGGAGAACCTACTTACGGGAAAAGCGAAAGCGATCCAGTGGAGAGAGATCCAGAACTTATCGCCAGATACCGTACGTATCGATGTCCGTACCCGTGACGAGTACAGCTTAGGGACAATCCCCGGCTTCATCAATATACCGGTTGATGAGTTAAGAGAACATTTGGCGGAACTGCCTAAGGATACACCGATCGTAGTAACTTGCGCTGTTGGATTAAGGGGCTATTTGGCTTATCGCATCCTGACTCAAAATGGCTTCACGAATGTCCGAAATCTATCCGGTGGTTACAAGACTTGGAATGTAGCGACAGCAAAGATCAAGAATGAGCCAGCCTGCGCACCTTGTTCGTCCGAAGCTGTTTCTGATAAGGCATCTGGTAAAAGTAGCTCTTGCAAATCGACTCCGGCAGCTACGGCGATTAAGGTAGACGCTTGCGGATTAATGTGTCCGGGACCGATCATGCAGCTGAAAAAAAACTATGAGAACTTGCGGGAAGATGAGTCTTTGGAAATCACCGCAACGGATCAGGCTTTCGGGAAAGATGTCTCTTCATGGTGCAAGATAACCGGGGCAGAGTTAGTCTCTCTGGAAAATAAGGGAGGTACGATCGCCGCCACGGTACGAAAAAAAAAAGCTGAATGCAAAATAGCGACAGGTGGTAATAGTGCCGACAACAAGACATTGATCGTTTTCAGCGATGACCTCGATAAGGCGTTGGCCTCATTCGTCATAGCGAACGGGGCTGCCTCCACCGGAAAGAAGGTGACTATGTTCTTTACTTTCTGGGGGCTTAACGTGATTAAGAAACGGGAAAAACCTGCCGTATCAAAAGATATCTTCGGCAAGATGTTTGGCTGGATGCTTCCGGCAAATAGCGAAAAGCTGAAACTATCTAAAATGAATATGGGTGGAGCCGGCAGTTGGATGATGCGCCTTATCATGAGGAAGAAACGGATCGACAGCTTGGAAAGCCTTATGGCACAAGCCGTAGAGAATGGTATCGAGATGATCGCCTGCACGATGAGTATGGACGTAATGGGCGTCAAAAAAGAAGAACTGATGGATAACGTTGTCCTAGGAGGCGTAGCCACCTATCTGGAACGTGCGGAAGATGCGAACGTAAACTTATTCATCTAAAAAATACGCCAATGTGCTCTCCTTTAAATCAGTATATATTTAGCGAAGAGTCACATTGGCGTATTTATATGTTATCTTCATCCTTCAAAATACAAACAGTTTAATCAAAGCAACCTATACAGATCGTAATACATCAGTCTCGTATGATCATTTACATCCTTTAAGGTTAAGTATTCAAAGCCGTTTTTCTCATAAAAAGTAAAGGCTGTTCGATAAGCGTCCACAGTGATAAAACGACATCCGGCTAATTGCTGGGTCAATGTGAGCCTTTTTATATAATCCAGTATCAAATGGCCTAACTGACGTTTTTGGCAACTAATGTTAACCCCTAGACGTCCAACTTTCAGTGACGGATAACTTTTAAAGTCCTTACCTTCCATAATGAGCCCTTTATTACTTTTAAATTCAATAAAAGAAGTCGTATTCCTAGTATCTTCCTTTGATATTTTATCAAAGAGCAAACTAAAATAAGCAACTACCTGCTCATTTTCTTTCAGTATATAAGTCAATGACATTCTGTGTATCATAGATTGATACGCATTATTAATCAAGAAATCATTTAAATCTTCATCGCCACAGTTAAAAGAGTGTAGATCTACCTGTTCAGAAAGGATTTGCAAGTTAAGATGTTTTGGTTGCATAGTAGTAAATTATTTAATCATGATTGAATTCATATACTCATAAGCTTTACGGATACGTTCTTTCTCTATTTCCGTTGCCTTATGCGTTTCATTATATTTCATTCGTTCATCAAAACGCTTAGCGTCATCACCGTATAAAACGGGAGTTTCTTTAATCGGTCGTGCCATAGCTTTATATGTTTTAGTCCTATAGCGGCAAAGATAGGTAATAACAATCAAATAAGCATCATATACTTACAATAACTTTCTTTGATTTTTAAACAAAGCCATGTTAAGATCAAAATCCTAACATGGCCTCACTCATTCTTATTTAATCATATCAAACCCAGTGTAAGGGATCAACGCTTTCGGGATGCGGATACCTTCGGGGGTTTGGTTGTTTTCCAATAAGGCGGCTACGATGCGAGGCAAGGCTAAAGCACTACCATTCAAGGTATGGCAAAGTTGCGTTTTCTTATTCTCGTCACGATAGCGGCATTTCAAGCGGTTGGCTTGATACGTATCGAAGTTGGACACGGAGCTAACTTCCAACCAGCGTTGTTGTGCCTCGGAATACACCTCGAAGTCAAAGCAAAGGGCAGCCGTGAAACTCATATCACCCCCACAAAGACGAAGGATGCGATACGGCAACTCCAACTTCTGAAGTAATCCCTCCACATGATTCAACATCTCTTGGTGAGATTGCTTAGAGTGCTCCGGTTTATCGATCCGAACCAACTCCACCTTAGAAAATTCGTGCAAACGATTCAAACCACGTACATCCTTGCCATAAGATCCGGCCTCACGACGGAAGCATTGTGTATAAGCGCAATTCTTGATCGGTAACTGTTTCTCATCCAGAATGACATCCCGGTAAATATTTGTCACGGGCACCTCCGCCGTCGGGATCAAATAGAGGTCGTCTACCTCGCAATGATACATCTGTCCCTCCTTATCTGGAAGCTGTCCCGTACCATAACCGGAAGCCGAGTTCACCACCGTAGGCGGCATGATCTCCAAGTAACCGGCGTCACGAGCCTCATCCAAGAAGAAGTTGATCAACGCACGTTGCAAACGAGCGCCCTGTCCTTTATAGACCGGGAAACCTGCTCCCGTGATCTTAACACCCAGATCGAAATCAATCAAATCATATTTCTTCGCCAATTCCCAGTGCGGAAGAGCGTTCTTTGGGAGTTCCGTTTCCATACCTCCCATTTTCTCTACCACATTGTCCTCCGCAGAGGTACCCTCGGGCACCTCATCATAAGGTACGTTCGGGATCGTATAAAGTAAGTTCTGCAGCTCCTCGGCAGCCTGATCCATCTCAACCTGCAAAGCCTTGCTCACCTCCTTGATCTCGGAAACATGTTTCTTAGCGGCCTCCGCCTCTTCCTTCTTGCCCTCTTTCATTAATTGTCCGATCGACTTCGAGGTTGCGTTTACCTCCGCTAGGTTCTTATCTAATTGATTTTGTGCGATACGTCTTTTATCATTCAATTCCAACACTTTATCGATGCTTTCTTTCGCACCCTTAAAATGTTTCTTTTCCAGTCCACGGATTACGGCATCCGTGTTTTCAGTGATTAATTTGATTGTCAACATATTCTATTTATGTTTAATAGTTTTTCTAAGACGCGAATTTAGTAATTTTATTTTACCCTACCACCCGTTAACCAAGTTCTTGTATAATAAGGTTCGCTAAGGCTACTTACCATCACGCCGCTAGAAGTACTGGTATGGATGAAGCGCCCATTTTTCAAGTAAATCCCCACGTGATTCGGAACGCCACGCTTCCCGCCACAACCCGTCTTGAAAAATACCAGATCTCCTTCCTGCAATTTGGCACGACTCACTTTCTTGCAATTATACTTCAGCATATCCGCCGAGGAACGAGCCAGCTGTTTTCCGTATACCTCCCGATAAACGATCGATACGAAACCGGAGCAATCCACGCCCCGCTTCGTACTCCCTCCCAATTTATGACGTACACCCAACCAACGGGCCCCCTCGTTGTACAAGAATATATTATCTTCCGGTGTGATACGTACCCCATATAAGCGAGCCAACTCCTTCGGTCCCTTGAAATCGGCGGGCAAAGCTACTTTTTGTTGTTTTTTGCTACCGCACGAGGTCAGACATATAAGCAGGATAAAGATCCGGATAAACCCTAAAGGAATGCTATTCTTCATATCGTTTTCTCTTAATTAAGGCACGAATATACACATAAAGTTTAGAATGCCCATTATAAGGTTCCTACAATGGGCATTGTAAGGTCGTTAGAATGCCCATCGTAAGGAGCTTTGAATGGGCATCCAAGTTCAAGAAGGTTGAGCAGCTTTCAGATAAGCGTTGAACGCCTCTTTGTAGGCATCCGTCACGTGGATGATCTCCTTTCCGATATAAACGCAATTATTCCGATCAACGGAACGGATCTTATCCAACGCCACGATATAAGAACGATGTACCCGCATAAAGCGACCGGTAGACAGCATCTCTTCCATGGCCTTCATCGTCACGTGGGTGATAAGCGGACGGGCCTCCCCTTCCAGATAGATCATCACGTAATCCTTCAAGCCCGTCACGTATAATATCCGGGAGATTTCCACCTGCCGCAACTGGCTATCCACCCGCACGAAAAGGCTGCCTCTCTCCTCCTTCACGCTATTCATCTCAAACCATTGGCGGGCCTTCTCCGCAGCTCCGAGAAACTTATGGTATCGGATGGGCTTCAGCAGGAAATCGAGGGCATTCACCTCATAGCTATCAAAGGCATACTCCTTAAAGGCGGTCGTGAAGATCACCCTCGTACTGGGCGGTACCATCCGGGAGAGGTTCAGCCCGTCCAGATCCGGCATCTGAATATCCAAGAAAAGCACGTCCACCGGAGACTCGCACAACGTGGAGAGCGCCAGTACCGGATCATTGAAGGAAGCCGCCAGCCTCAGATAAGGCGTACGGCTTACGAAGTCCTCCAGCATCTTCACCGCCAAGGGCTCATCGTCTACGATCATGCAAGTCAGTGTTTTCATAAGCAGTCTCGAAGTGTTATTTGAACAAAGTAACTATTTTCCCGAAGCGCTTGATCATATCGGTAACGACCGGGATAAGCCAGATCCAGCCTACGCCTCAGATTCTCCATCCCGATCCCCGATCCGCTACGGTTCACGTCCGGTTTCGGATGGTCGCTATTCTCGCAGGTAAAGACGAGGTCATCTCCTTCCGCCTTGAAGCGAATACGTACGAACGACGACTTACGGCTATTCACGCCATGCTTGAAGGCGTTCTCTATTAAAGAGATGAACAAGAGCGGAACGATCCTCATCGGTTTAGGCGGGATCCGCAGATCAACTTCCACGGTAGCCAACTCATTGCAGCGCAATCTCATCAACTCGATGTAATTGCTCATGAACTCGATCTCGCCTTCCACCGGTACCAGCTCATGGTTCGACTCATAGAGCGTATACCGCAGCAAATCGCTCAATTGCCCGATACGTTCTTGCGCCGTATCTTGGTCTATCTGGACCAAGCTGGATATATTATTCAAGGTATTAAAGAGAAAATGCGGATTCAACTGGTTCTTCAGCCAAGCCAATTCCGCCTCGGCGTTTTTCTGCCGCTCCTCTTTCAAACGCATCTGCATATCGCCCCAGCGTACGATATAACGGAACCCCACGGCACATCCAATCACTAGCAAATGTAAGAAGAACGCTCCGAAAGCGACCATATACATTCCCGAACGCCATTCGTCCGGGAAATCCGCCTTAGAAGAAAATATCCATAGGTTAGCCCCCGTGATCAATAGCAAATTCATCAAACCAAAGAGCATCTTCCGATCCCGATAAAGCAAATAGGGAACCAATACATAGAAATTAGCGGTGAAAACAATAGCCAACGGAGTAATGAACCCCGTATTAATCTTCCACACCTCGAAAGCCGAGCTCGGATTAAAGCGTATGAAAAAATCGATCGCAGGAGGAATCAGCCATAAGGTGATCCACAATAAAGCCTGTCCTCCCGCCAATATATAATCTTGCCTCGTGAGTTTCATAATACCGTTTTTTATAAAAGTAAACGAATCTAACGCCTGCGCCTATGAACGCAAGCGTTTATTCGACGAAAGGCAGGGTCGCTTTAGACGAAAAAAGAATTATCGTTTCTGGATACGAGCCGCATAGCCTCCACCGGGAGCCATATGGATCTTTAATTTGCGATCTGTCGGGACTGGGATTACCTCTTTCTTATAATCACGGGCGGCACGATCGGCATTTATGCCATCCTTGAATAATTCCAAAGTATAATCACCTTCGCCCAAGAAAGACAGGTCTAAATCCAGCTCCCTCGGCGTCCAGTTGGTCAACGCCCCGATATACCAATCATTACCATGACGGCGGGCGATCGCTACATACTCGGAGACCTTTCCAGCCAATGAGACCGTCTCATCCCAGATGGTCGGAATGTTAGAGATAAACTCCGTACATTCCTTTTCCCTCCTATAATTAGACGGGGCATCGCACAGCATATTGAAAGGAGACTCGAAGATCACGTAAGTAGCCAACTGGCGGCAACGGGTTCCTTGGCTCATCGGCTCCGAGTTTACCGACCGATGATTACCTCTGGCGGCGTTACGCATAGCACCTTGCGTATAATCCATCGGGCCGGCGATCATACGGATAAATGGGATCGTGACATCATACGTCACCATATCGAACTCCTTCTCGGAAGACCACTTCATTTGCTCCAAACCATTCACACCCTCATAGTTCAACACGTTCGGATAGGTCCGTTGAAGACCTGTCGGCTTGAATACGCCATGGAAATCCACTAGCATCTTATATTTAGCGCATACCTCGGAGGCTTTATAAACAAAGTTCACCATTTCCTGATCGTCACGATCCAAGAAATCCACCTTGAAGCCTTTCACGCCCATATCCGAATAATGCTTCACGACATTCTCCATATCACGGGCGAAAGCCCAATAACCTGCCCAAAGGATAATACCGACATTCTTGGATTTACCGTAATCCACCAATTCTTGAAGATCGATCTCCGGTATTACTTGCATCATGTCCGCTTGCAGGTTCACGGCCCAGCCCTCATCCAAGATTACGTACTCGATACCATGCTCGGCGGCGAAGTCTATATAATATTTATAGGTGGGATTATTGATTCCGGCACGGAAATCCACACCGTATAGATTCCAGTCGTTCCACCAATCCCAAGCCACCTTACCCGGCTTGATCCAAGAGATATCGTTTACCCGGGAGGGAGAAGCCAGACGGTAGACCATATCGCAATCGGCCAACTCCTTATCATTCCGGGAGATTATAAACGCACGCCAAGGGAAAGAACGGGTTCCGGATGTTTTGGCGATATAGTTCTCACGCTCTTTCACCAACATCTGTAACTGATTATGGCCACCTTGCTCCTTCACTTTCGGATAAGGCGCATGAACCGCTTTAAAGGAAGGTTTTCCCGTCTCGTTATTCAAGAACATCCCGGGGAAATCCTCCAGATCGGCTTCCGTGATACAGATCTTGCGACCATCTCCCAGATCCACCAAAAGAGGCAGGATCTTCAGGCGTTTATCATTCAGGCCAGTGATCGTCTCGTTTGCGTAGGGCTGCTCGAAGGAATTGAAAAATTGCTCCTCGAACGTCGGCTTCGTACTATTCACGTAAGCGGTGAATGTCTTATAATCCGAGGGAAAATTATAGACGGCCTCCTCATCGGCAATAACGATCGGTTCCTTTCTTTTCGTCGTGAAACGGTAAGCGACTCCATCGTTATACACCCTAAAAACCAGCCCGTAGTTTCCCCGGAACGAGATTTGCATCTCATTATAGATATCCTTTACTACGTCCTTCTTATAGAACGGAGAGGGTATCTCCTTGTCTACCGAGGTCTTCGTCACTTTCAAGACTTTCGGGTTAGCGCCAAGTACCTCACCTCCTTGTAAAGTCATAGATACGGCAGAATTCATCACCTCCGAATGATCCTGTACGATAGCGAAAGTGACTTTATCGGCTACCGTAACCTCCACCTTTATATCCCGGTTTGGAGACTGGACTTGGTAATTCTTCTGGGCGATCGACGGGATAGCGCCCATTAAAAAGAGAAAAGCAAATAGAATGTTTTTACTCATGGTTTATTGATTTAAGTTTGTTTATGAATACAAATATATATTATCTTTGTCATATTCATAACAAAAAACAAATAATACCGGAATGATGAGACTTCACAAAATCTTCTTAACGCTCGTATGCCTCACGGCTCTATCCGCCCACGCACAATGGAAATGGCTCAACCCGCTCGAATATGGATTCCCTGTCATACAAAACCAAGGATGGACCGAAGAGATCGGAGACAGCTACGTCCGGCTTCCCCAAAGAGCCGAAGGCAAGGTACGTAAACCCGTCTGGGATTTATCGCGCAACTCCGCCGGGTTGGCGATTCATTTTTTCAGCAACGCCCCTGAACTAAAAGTACGCTATCAAGTAAGCGGACCGCTGAATATGCCACATATGCCCACGACAGGCGTATCCGGCGTAGATCTATATAGTATCGATAGCGATGGCCAATGGAGATTTTATTTCGGCGGTTATCCTTCCGGAGATACGCTTCAATATCATTATACGAACATAGGCAAAGATCTGTATCATGACAGGGGCTATGAGTTCCGCCTCTACCTGCCTCCTTATAATACGATAAAGTGGTTGGAAATCGGCGTGCCCGAAAACGATGAGCTTACGTTTATCCCCGTATCGCCCGAGAAACCGATTCTTTTATGCGGAACCTCGATCGCCCAAGGCGCATGCGCCTCCCGTCCGGGCATGACTTGGGGCACGATCTTGCAGCGTTCACTGGGATATCCGCTTATCAACCTAGGCTTCTCCGGTAACGGACGTTTAGAGAAAGAGGTATTGGATTTTATTTGTGAGATAGACGCACGCCTTTATATCCTTGACTGCCTGCCCAACCTCACGCCAAAGAGCAAAGATGAGATCACGCAACTCGTATCGGACGCAGTCAAGCAAATACGTGCCACCCACTCCTCTCCGATCTTATTGGTGGAGCATGCCGGATATAGCAACGCACTCGCCGACGATACGAAGCTACAAGATTATGTGCGCATGAACGAAGGAGCTAAAAAAGCATTCGAGGAATTGCAGGCACAAGGGATAAAAGATATCTACTACCTTACACGAGAAGAGCTGGGACTGCACCCGGATGCTTGGGTAGATTACGTCCATCCTTCCGACTGGGGCATGGAAACACAAGCGAACGCCGTAGAGCGGAAAGTACGGGAGATATTACGCATCCCCAAAGGAGACCTCTCTACCACAATGCCTGTCACCCAGCGCCGGGAACCCAATAATTACGAATGGCAAAAACGTCACCGGGATATTCTCTCGCTGAATCAAAGCAACCCGCCTCGACGGGTGATCCTAGGTAATTCCATCACGCATTTCTGGGGAGGAGAGCCCAAAGGACCGTCCGTGCGAGGTATGGAAACATGGGAGAAAATCATGCGTCCGGCTGGATTCCACAATCTCGGATATGGTTTCGACCGTATCGAGAACGTACTTTGGAGAGTCTATCATGGTGAATTGGATGGATACAAGGCTGAGGAAGTAGTATTGATGATCGGCACGAATAACATCGGAATCAACAATGACAACGAGATCGTGGAAGGCATTCGTTTCTTGCTTTCCGCCATCAGGCAACGGCAGCCGGAGGCCAAGATCAAGGTAATCGGCATCTTGCCCCGCCGTAACCAAGAAGAACGGGTAAGGAATCTCAATCTCCGCATCCGTCAAATAGCCGAGACCGGATGGTACACGTTCAAGAACCCGGGTACGAAGTTGCTTCAGGAAGACGGCAAGATAAACGAATCCTTATTCTCAGACGGATTACACCCGAACGAGGAAGGCTATAAACGAATCGTGGACGAGATCGCCCATTAAGCGATAGTCCCTTTACTCACGAATCAATCCGAGCAACATACGCAACGCCGCCTCTGCCGACAAGCGAATGTTCTCCATACGAGGATTCTCCCCGAAATGATAGCACTCGGAGAGAATCCTCTCCTTATAAGCGGCGGCAATCCATACCGTTCCCACCGGTTTCGAGGGAGTCCCGCCTCCCGGCCCGGCGATCCCGGAGGTAGCGACGGCACAATCACATCCCAATACCCGCATAGTCCCACGGGCCATCTGCTCCACGACCGGCTGGCTTACGGCCCCGAAAGTGTTCAAGTCCGCCTCGGAGACACCGAGCACATGATGCTTCACCTCGTTGCAATAGGCTACCACGCCCCCGGTGAAGTATTCCGAGCTGCCCGTCATGGAGGTTATCATGCTGGCAATCTTTCCGCCTGTACAACTCTCTGCCGTACCCATCATCAAGTGTCCTGATTTGAGTGCGTCCGCTACCTCTAACTCTATTGGTAAATCATCTACTTCCATTGTTATAATGATACTAGGAGTTTCATTATGGGAAAACAATAGTTTCATTAGGAAGAAACTTTTGTTTTCCCTAGAAGAAACTTTTGTTTCTCTATAGTAAAACTATTTTCCTATAAGACAACCCTAGAAAAAGGAGCGGCATCCATCGGACAGAACTCCTTATCCATATACTTATAATATCCCGTGATAGCTACCATAGCGGCGTTATCCGTGGTGAACGAGAACTTCGGGATATGCACTTTCCAGCCATAACGTTTTGCGTGATCCAAGAATGCCTCACGCAAACCGGAATTGGCCGATACACCTCCGGCGACAGCTACTTCCTTTATATACAAATCCTTCGCCGCCTTACGCAATTTACTCATCAAAATATCGATTACCGTAGCTTGCAAGGAAGCGCATAGGTCTCGCTTGTTCTTCTCAATAAAATCCGGATCATCTTTCAAATGATCACGCAAGGTATATAAGAAGGAGGTCTTCAGGCCACTGAAGCTATAATCATATCCGGGGATATGCGGCTTGCTGAACGTAAAGGCATTCGGATTACCCTCGTTCGCCAAACGATTCACGACTGGGCCACCGGGATAACCCAGTCCCATCACCTTGGCGCATTTGTCGAAAGCCTCTCCTGCGGCGTCGTCGATCGTCTGGCCGATCACCTCCATATCATTATAAGCGTTCACCTTTATGATTTGCGAGTTACCGCCCGAAACCAACAAGCAAAGGAAAGGAAACGAGGGAGCATGGTCATCGTCCGGAGTCTCCTTGATAAAATGAGCCAACACGTGAGCCTGTAAGTGATTGACCTCGATCATCGGGATATCCAAGGAAGCGGCCAAACCCTTGGTGAACGAGGTCCCGACCAATAAAGAACCCATCAAACCCGGTCCACGAGTAAACGCCACGGCACTCAACTCGGACTTATCAATGCCGGCACGCTTGATGGCCTCGGCTACTACCGGAATAATATTCTGCTGATGGGCACGGGAAGCCAACTCGGGGACAACCCCGCCATAGGCCTCATGAACGGCTTGACTGGCTATTACGTTGGACAGCATCACGCCGTCACGGATCACCGAAGAGGAAGTGTCATCGCAAGAAGACTCGATTCCTAATATCGTTATACTCATATCTTCATTCTTTTTTCCGCGAATTAACGAAATCTATCGCGATATTGTTGTAGATTTGCGCTAAATAAATAGAAAAGATATCAGAGGACTTAAATACATAATCATTACCCTGCTTACATTATTCTGGATATTCTATGCGTTGCCGGGCATCTTACTGAGAATTCCTTATATTCAAAACAAAGTATCAGAAGTAGCCACGACCCAGTTATCCGGCCACCTCGGTGTGCCCGTAAAGATCGGTAACGTGGATATCGAATGGTTCAATCGCCTAGTACTGGAAGGGCTTTATCTGGAAGACCAAGACGGGAAAGTCATGTTCGAGGCGAACCATGTGGCGGCGGGATTCGAGATCATGCCGTTACTGGAAGGGAAGTTCGTCTTCACGACGGTACGTTTGTTCGGTTTCTCCTTCAACCTACGAAAACATACGCCCGAAAGCCCCTTGAACCTGCAATTCGTCATCGACGCTTTCGCCAGCAAGGATTCGATAAAGAAAGAGAAGAATATCGATCTCCGTTTCAACTCCATCATGATCCGAAGAGGTAATTTCAGCTATAACGTGGATAGCGAGAAAGAGACCCCGGGAAAGTTCAACGCCAAGCATATCGATATCAAGAACCTGAGTGCCAAGATATCCCTCAAGGCTTTTAACAAGGACAGCGTGAACGCCCATATCAAGAAGATGAGTTTCGATGAGGCATCCGGTTTCTCCTTGAATAAGTTATCGCTGAACGTGGTCGGGAACCGGGATAGCGCTTTCGTGCAGGACTTCGAGGTACGCTTGCCGCAGACAGACTTGAAGATCGGGCGTGCCCGGATCGATTTAAGCGAGATCGATAGCCTTCCCGCTCTCTTGAACAACGCTCCGATCGATTTGAATATAACACCTTCGCAAATCTGCCTGAAAGACTTATCCCCTTTCGTCCCGGCGTTCAAGAACTTCGCCGACACGATTGAGTTATCGGCCGAGGCAAACGGCTACATCAATAATTTTAACTTGAAGCGCCTCACCTTGAAGTATAGCGATAAGATGCTGTTTATCGGCCAGATGGAACTGAAAAACATCACCCATCCTGAGGAAACGTATCTTTTAGGGAAGGTGAATAAGATGTATATCACGACAGACGGCATCTCCAGTCTGGCCAATAACTTCAATGAGCGTCCGAAGAGTCTCCCGGCCCCGGTCGTCAAATTGGGGACGATCAATTTCACGGGCGAGATATCAGGCTTTTTTGATAACCTAGTCGCTTTCGGAAAATTATCGTCTTCCATCGGCTCCATACAGACAGACTTGATATTCGGTAGCAACAAGGATAAGAATATAGCCGCTTACCTACGGGGACGCATCGCCTCCAGCAACTTGCGGCTCCATGAGTTATTTGGTGAGAATAATCCTTTCGGGGAGGCTCGCTTCGACATCAATATCGATACCCGTAGACCTGTTGGCGGAAATTTCTCCGGAAATATCCAAGCACAAGTCAAGGAGTTCGATTATAAAGCTTATAAATACAAGGATATAAATCTTTCCGGTAATTTCAGGAAGAGTAGTTTCGATGGGACTATCCATGTAAACGATCCCAATGGCGAGTTACACGCCCAAGGCATCTTCCAGCACCAAGGGCAAAACTCCTTGTTTAATTTCACCGCCCGCCTCGATCATTTCCGGCCGGACCGATTGAACCTGACAGACAAATATGAGGCGCCGAATATCTCCTTGGCTTTAAATGCGGATTTCACCGGAGATAATATCGATAATCTGGAAGGTAGCATCACGTTGGACAGTCTTTCTTTCGAGACCACTCCCAGCAGCTTCTTCCTTAAGAAATTCGAAGTAGTTGCCTCGGGGCATAGTCTCGACCGGCAATTAACCATAACGTCCGATATCTTGAATGGAGAGGTCACCGGGTCTTACTCATTCAACACGCTAATCCCCAGCCTTATGAATACGTTCAAGGGATATGTGCCAGCCTTGATCAACACGACCCAGAAAAAACAAATCGTGAAAGAGAATAACTTCGCCCTCCTATTAACGATCGAGAATACGGAAGCGCTTTCTACGACATTAAAACTACCGTTCACGATGGTGCAACCCGGACGGATCACGGGACATTATAATAATATTTATAATAAGTTCCGTATCGAGGCGTGGCTTCCGAAGTTCAATCTCGGGAAATCCATGTTCGAATCCGGCTACTTGGTTTGCGACAATCCGAACGATAAGGTAAACCTACAATTAAAAACGATTAATTATAACGACAAGGGACTGCGTAACTACCTTGATATCAAAGCAGACGCTAAAGATAATCTGGTGAACACCCTGATTGGCTGGGCGAATAATAAAGAGCGGTTATTTAAGGCCGACATCTCCGCCTCTACCCTTTTTGTCGAAGAGGAAAGCGAGAAAGGGCCGGCCAAGTTACGTACGGAAGTCACGTTGAATAAAAGCCCCCTCATTATTAAAGACACGCTCTGGACCATCAATCCGGCGAATATAACGATTCGTGAGGGCAAGATCGGTATCGAGCATTTCCGGGTAGATCATGAGACCCAGTATTTATCTATGGAAGGGACGATCTCAAAAGATCCGGCAGATACTTTATTGGTAGACTTGAAGCAAATAGAGCTGAGTTATGTCTTCGACGTATTGAATATCCCAGTCTTGCAATTCGGAGGTGAGGCTACCGGTAAGTTCTACGTGAATGATTTATTCAATAGCCGTATGCTAAACACGGATCTGGAAGTAAAGAATTTCTCATTCAACCAAACCCCCTTGGGTCGCCTCAATCTCTTCAGCGAATGGGACGACGCACAGAAAGGTATCCTTATGCTGGGAAGCATCTACAAGAACGACAGCACTTGGACGGATGTAAACGGCTATGTATTCCCGGTCGGACCCAATGCGGGGCTATCCTTGTATTTCGATGCCAATGATATCAATCTAGCTTTCTTGCAGCCCTTTGTCGATACGGTCGTAAAGAACTTGCAAGGCCGGGGATTCGGAAGTATACATTTGCACGGCCCCTTTAAGGAGCTGAATGTCGAGGGAGATGCCTATGTCATGGATGGAGGGGTAGGCGTTGATTTCTTGGATACGTATTATACCTTCTCCGATTCCGTCCACCTTGACTCTACATCCGTCAATTTACGGAATATCACGGTCAAGGATCAATTCGGCAACCTAGGGAAAGTCAGCCTCAAGTTCAACCATTTGCATTTCCGGGATTATAGCTTCCTCGTAAACGTGCAAGGCAATAATATGTTGATGTATAACGCCAACCAGAAAAAGAATCCGCTGATTTACGGAACTGTATTCGCCAGTGGAACGGCGCAGATCAAGGGTAACGGTAAGTTGATCGACTTTGATATTAATATGAAAAGCGAACCTAAGACCGCTATTTATCTGGACTTCATGAATAAGAACTCGGCTACGGACTATGATTTTATCACGTTCGTCGATAAAAGCAAGTTGGCCGCTAACGTAGATTCCACGTCCACACACCCATTGAATATCGTACACGAGACAGACGAGGGAGCCGAGCTACGAATGAACTTCCTCCTTGATATCACACCCGATGCCGATATAGAGCTAATCATGGACCCGATAGCGGGAGACCGTATCAAAGGAAACGCCAGTGGAAGTTTACAAATACAATATGGAACAAGAAGTGATCTTCGTATGTATGGCGACGTGAATATCGTACAAGGAAACTATAATTTCAGCTTACAGCAAATCATCCATAAAGACTTTAAGATCAGAGACGGTAGCACGATCAATTTCCGTGGCGATCCCTTTAATGCCCATATGGATATCAATGCGATCTACAATCTGACCGCAAATATCGGAGACTTGGATCAGAGTCTCTTACAAGAAAGTTCTCGAACAAACATACCCGTCAATTGCGTCTTAAACCTTAAAGGCGCATTGCGCAGCCCGTCTATTTCCTTCGACTTAGAATTTCCGAACTCTAACGAGGAATTAGAGCGTCAAGTCAAAGCGTTTATAGACACAGAGGATATGATGACTCGGCAAATTGTTTATTTGCTGGTGTTAAATAAATTCTACACACCAGAATATGCCCAAACGAGTTATAAGTCTAGCGAGTTAAACGCCGTGGCTTCATCCGCTATCTCAGCGCAATTATCCAATCTATTAGGTAGTTTCACGGATAAAGTACAAATAGGGACAAACATACGAGCGGGACAGGACGGTTTCAAGGAAGACACGGAATATGAGATGATATTATCCAGCCAGTTGCTAAACAACCGCTTATTGATCAATGGTAATTTCGGTATGAGAAATACGGTCACTACAGGCAAAAATAACACTTTTATCGGAGAGTTCGACCTAGAATATAAGTTGACCCCCTCCGGTGAGATCCGGCTAAAGGCTTATAACCATGCCAGAGATATGTATTTCGGCCTGAAGCAAGCATTAACCATACAAGGTGTAGGTATCATGTACCGGAAAGACTTCACGAACTTCTCTGAGATTTTCAGGAGAAGAAAGAGGCCTCTTTTACCCTTGATCCCCAAAGACTCTACGAATGTCCCTCCCGTAGTCAAAGACTCAACAAATCTTTCACTGCCGACTGATAAGAAGTAAGGGAAGTACTTTTCAATACTTTCTTGCGAAGCCTTTTATCGGCCTCCGGCAAAAGATAATCCCAGATTGTCTTCATTTTAGATAATACCTGATGCTCGCCACCTTCCAACCGGGCAGCATATTCATCCATCAACGACTCATGGAACATGACTAGTTTATCCCGCCTCTCATTCACGGTCAAGACCTGTCCGGACACAAACTCAGTGGCCAGCCAAGGAGAGGCCAATAACCCTCGTCCCAGCATGATCCCGGCAAGCCCCGGAAAACGCTCCTTTATTCCTCGGATATCTTCCAGCCCCACTAAATCTCCATTATAATATAAGGGAAGTTCACATTCATCATAAAAACGAGAGAATCCATCCCAATCGATAGCTCCTTTATATTGCTGTATCCCTAACCGGGGATGCAAGGTTATATGCTTCAAAGGTAACTTATTTAATAAGGAAAGAAGCACGAATGACTCGTCGGTACACTCCCACCCCAAACGCATTTTCATAGAAAAAGAAATATCCGGGAACTCCTCAATCGTACGTAATAAAGACTCGGCCTCTTCCTTGTACCGCAAAAGTCCCGAGCCTCTATGCGCACGGACCTGCATAGGGAAAGGGCATCCTAAATTAATATCCGCTTCCTTGTATCCATTCTCTTGGAATAAACGCACGATCGGCCGAAACTCGTCTGGTGTGGAAGCGATCAATTGCGGTACGACATGTACCTGCCTATTTCTATCGCAAGCGATATCCTTCAAGTCCTTATTCCGGAAACCACCTTTCTCTATCCTTACGAAAGGAGTATAATAGGTATCTACGCCCCCGAATACTCGGGTATGCGCCTCTCTATAAACCGAATCCGTATATCCTTGCAAAGGAGCGAAATGAATGACTGCCATATCAAGCGAAGATTTCCATGAAAATCGATCTCAATTGACTTTTTGCCAACTCAAAGTCTTGGGGTACCCCCAACTCCATAGCCAAGGAGGTAACGCCTTTATCCGTAAAACCACAAGGGTTGATCAATGAAAAGTAACTCAGATCCGTATTTATATTCAAAGCAAAGCCATGCATCGTAACGAACCGGCTGCTTTTCACGCCAATCGCACAGATCTTACGGGCACGCCCCGGTACTTCAGGGTCTAGCCATACACCCGTCGCCCCTTCCAAACGTTCCCCTTTCAAGTCGTAAAGCGATAGGAAACGGATGATCGTCTCTTCCAGCATATGGATGTATTGTTTCAATCCCAGATTCCAATATTCCAGATCAAATACCGGATAACCGGTAATCTGTCCCGGCCCGTGATACGTTATATCCCCCCCTCTGTTTATATGGTAAAACGAGACCCCTCGTTCCCGTAAAGTTTCCTCGGGAATAAGCAAATTAGAGTCCTTGCCACTTTTACCGATCGTCAAGACCGGTAAATGCTCACAAAAGAATAATTGATTATCCTCTTTCTTTCCCGTTGCCTTCGCATCCAATAAGACCTCGAAAGCAGCTGTCTGATATTCTAACGCATCGGCATAAGCGATTCGTCCCAAGTCATGATAACGGAAGCTCTCCATTTCTTTCTTTTTTTAACCTTTCCGGTACCGGGATCAACTTGCCCGGCACCATATCCCATTTCTACTTTTATCAGTTTTCCCATTAAGGAAATTATTTTCGCTTGTCGTTTCAGCATATAAGGTGACGGTTTAGCAGAATTAAACTTCCGGGGATTTGGAAGTGTGGCCGCTATCAAGGCTGCCTCGCTTTTGGTCAATTGGTAGGCATGCTTACCGAAATGAGCCTCCGCTACCGCCTCCGCACCATAGATACCCTCCCCCATCTCTATCGAGTTCAGATAGACTTCCATAATACGTTCCTTTCCCCATATCCATTCGATCAAGAAGGTAAAATAGACCTCGATACCTTTCCGTAAATAACTTTTCCCCGGCCAAAGAAATACATTCTTAGCGGTCTGCTGGGAAATCGTGCTGGCACCTCTTACCCTTTTACCTTTCTCGGCCTCGGCCCGTGCCTTCTGGATTTGTTCCACATCAAAGCCATTATGCTCCATGAACAGGTTATCCTCCGACGCTATGACCGCTTGAACCAAAGGCTGGGCGATCTTGGATATAGGAACCCACGTATGACCGAGTTTCATTTTCTTCCCATCCTGATGCTGCTCATACATACGAATAAACATCAATGGCGTATAATATACGGGTACAAATTTATATACCACTACCGCCAATATACTGGATACAAACAGGAAGATCAACAGATTCCTGCACCAGATCCATATCCGTTTTACCAGAGGTGCTACCATATTCTTCTATTTGGAGAGACAAAGGTAAAGAATATTTCAGTTTCCGGCAGACTGAAACTCATAATTTACAGAAAAGGCACTATCTTTGGCTTTTGACAACTTTCCACCCTGTCATATGGTTATTTGATAAATAAATTAGTATGGAGAATCGTTTTTTAGGACTCATAGAGAATAGCATCAAGGAGCATTGGGATCTCCCGGCGTTCTCCGATTATAATGGACATACCTTCCATTATAAAGATGTAGCTCGTCGAATCGAGAAATTTCATATTATCCTAGAGCATGCCGGCATTAAAAAGGGGGATAAGGTGGCTTTAGTTGGACGGAACTCCTCCAACTGGGCGATCTGTTTCTTCGGGATCTTGGCTTATGGAGCCGTAGCCGTGCCTATTCTACATGAATTCAAACCGGATAATATACATCATATCGTAAATCATTCCGAGGCAAAGGCAGTCCTTGCCGCTTCCAGCAACTGGGAGAATATGAATGAACGCATGATGCCCGACGTGAAACTGTTCATGATGCTGGATAACTTCTCGATCATTCACAGTAAAAGCAAAGAAGTCCGGGTAGTAAGAGATCGGATTAATGAATATTTCGGTAAAAAGTACCCTCGTTCATTCACGTCGAACGATGTTCGGTATCACGTGGAAAAGCCGGAAGAATTAGCGGTACTTAATTATACTTCCGGAACCACCAGTTTCTCGAAAGGGGTTATGATCCCCTATCGGAGCTTATGGAGTAATACGCAATTCGCTTACGACAATTTACCGTTCATCCATCCGGGTGATAATATCGTATGTATGCTTCCGATGGCCCATATGTACGGATTGGCATTCGAGGTATTGAATTCCGTGAATAAAGGCTGCCATGTACACTTCCTCACACGTACCCCCAGCCCGAAAATCATAGCGGAAGCTTTCACGACGATCAAGCCGGCGCTGATCCTAGCCGTACCTCTGATTATCGAGAAAATCATCAAAAACAAGGTATTCCCCGAACTGGAGAAGCCTTTGATTAAATTGCTCTTGAAAGTCCCCTATATAGACCAGAAAGTGCTGGATACCATTTCCGCCAAGTTAACGGCGTCTTTCGGAGGAAACTTCGGGGAGATCGTTATCGGAGGAGCCGCTATCAATAAAGAAGTGGAAACGTTCCTTCATTCCATCCATTTCCGCTATACCGTAGGCTACGGGATGACCGAATGTGGCCCGCTAGTCTCCTATGCGCAATGGGATGAGTTTAAGCCCGGTTCCGTAGGACGTATCGTCGACCGTATGGAAGTCCGCATCGATTCAGAGGACCCGGAAAACAAGGTGGGAGAAATATTGGTGAAGGGTATGAACGTGATGCTCGGTTATTACAAGAATCCGGAGGCTACGAAAGCCGTTATGATGCCTGACGGATGGATGCGTACCGGCGATCTGGGAACCCTCGATAAAGATGGATTTTTATATATCCGCGGCCGTAGTAAAACCATGATTCTAGGCCCCAGCGGACAAAATATCTATCCGGAAGAGATCGAGGATCGCTTGAATAATATGCTATATGTAGCGGAATCGCTCATCATCTCCCAAGGAGGTAAACTAGTCGCCCTCATCTATCCCGATTGGGAGCAAGTAGATAAGGCAGGTATACAACATTCCGAAATCGAGAAGTTGATGCAGACCAACATTGACCAAGTAAACGAGGAGATGCCGAATTACAGTAAAATCACCTGTTTCAAGCTGTATCAAGAAGAATTCGAGAAAACACCCAAAAGAAGCATCAAGAGATATTTATACCAACCGGCCGAATAAAAAGAAAGCCGTCTTTTGTTAAAGACGGCTTCTTTTATATAAAGTAAATTTTATCCTTGACGAAAATCTTTTAAAACTTTTTGTAATTCTTGTCGAGCGAAAAAAATACGGCTCTTAACCGTCCCCAGAGGAACATCCAGTTTATCAGCGATCTCATTGTACTTATAGCCGCTCAAAAACATAGAGAATGGAACCTTCAACTCATTGTTCAAACCGTTGATCGCTTTCGTGATCTCTTGAATTTGATAAGCGCCATCCGGAGAGTCAAAACCTGAATCGTTCACGACATCCAAGTTATATAAGTCGACACCTTGATCTACGACAGTTTGCGTGCGAACGATCTTGTGATAATTGTTAATGAAAATGTTACGCATCACAGTCAAGACCCAGCCCTTAAAATTGATATTGTCTACAAATTTTTCTTGATTGTCTAAAACCTTCAGCGTTGTGTCCTGCATCAGATCTTGGGCATCATCCCTATTCGCTGTAAGCATAAGCGCAAAATTCATCATGTTTTCTTGCATGCTCAATAATTTTTTCTGAAATTGCAACGCATTCATATTTTTACTAGTTAAATAAAGTTTAATACTGTATAAGTATTATCCCTCAAACATTGAAGGATGCAACAAATATATAAATTAAAAATGGAGATATACAGTTCTTTGATAAATATTAATATTAAAAATCGTAACTTAATATTTTTGTTGTAAATCTTACTGAAAATGAGTATTATTTACAAGTTGCACAAGTTACAAAAATCAACATTTACAACAAGCCAGTTACAATTTTCAACCAAATATTAAAAACGAATATAATACAAACAAGATGAAACGTTTATTAACAATATTAACAGCTATAGTATTAATACTTGCAATCTCTCTTCAATCAGAGGCTAAAGAGAAGTCCTTAATATATACGATTGATATAAAAAAAGAGATCGATAACACCACGTGGATTTATCTCCATAACGGATTATCAGAGGCTAAGCAATTGAACGCCGATGCCATCTTATTGCATATGAACACATACGGCGGATTACTGGAATCTGCCGATTCTATGCGAACGGCTATTTTATATAGTCCCATACCAGTATATGTATTTATCGATAATAACGCAGCTTCAGCAGGTGCTTTAATTTCCATAGCATGCAAGAAAATCTATATGCGGAAAGGGGCGAATATAGGTGCGGCAACGGTTGTCAATCAAACGGGTGCGGCTCTACCTGATAAATATCAATCTTATATGCGTTCCATGATCCGTTCGACGGCTGAGGCACAAGGGAAAGATACGCTTATACAAAACGGCGACACGATCTATAAATGGAAAAGAGATCCTTTAATCGCCGAAGCGATGGTCGATGACAGAGTGATCGTCCCCAACCTCATCGATAGCGGTAAGGTATTGACACTTACCTCTCAAGAAGCACTCAAATGGGGTTATTGCGATGGCATCGCCGAGAGTCCGGATCAAGTAATCACAGAATATATCGGATGTAAGGACTATGAGATTAAAAGTTATGAACCCTCATGGTTCGATAATGTAAAAGGTTTCTTTATGAGTCCGGTAATACAGAGCTTATTAATCATTATTATCATCGGTGGTATTTACTTCGAGATGCAAACCCCGGGGCTTGGTTTTCCATCCGCCGCCGCGATAATAGCGGCTATCCTTTACTTCGCTCCTCTCTATATGGACGGGTTGGCTGAAAACTGGGAAATCCTGTTATTCATTCTCGGCGTTATATTAATAATGTTGGAGATATTCGTGATCCCGGGCTTTGGCATAGCGGGGATAAGTGGAATTATTCTCGTGGTCGGCGGACTTACGATGAGCTTACTGAACAATACTGTTTTTGATTTTCAAAACGTATCTGGAATGGATACGGGCAGAGCCGCCTTAACGGTTCTATTAGGTCTGGGTATCGGATTCACGTTAGTGATATGGTTATCCAACAAAATAGGACATAAAGGACCGCTAAAGAAAATGGCATTAAACGCTGATTTGGAAAAAGCGGTATCCAGCCCCAATTTGACACAACTGATCGGAAAAGAGGGCACGGCCGCTACCGTTTTACGTCCTTCGGGTAAAGTATCTATCGAGGGAGAGTTGTATGACGGCGTATCGGAGTCTGGCTTCATCGAGAAAGGGACTCCTATCAAAGTCGTCAGATTCGAGAGCGCGCAAGTCTATGTAATCAACCTATAAACGAGTCTATGCGATCCGTTTATAGGCAATACATTTATCGATCACGACATATTCCATCGCTCCCATAGCCATCAAATCACTTAGGATGTTACGGGCCGCATAATAATTGATATGGGCGATACGGCAAAATTGCTTTATGCTGATATAAGGATGCTCGTCGAGCCAAGAAAACAGGATCTCGACGGGCTTACTTATTTTCAGCAATGTACCTTCTTTGGTTTTCTGCTTCTTCCATGCTTGCATGAGGACTTCGTTCGCTAATATATTCTCGTCTGCAACCCGGATATAGGCCTTGTATTTATCGTCTTTATCCGGTGCCGTATGCGGTTTCTCATCGCTTGGGGCGATATAAACCTCCAATACGGTCTTCCCGTTGACATCCCAGCGCTTAGCTGTAAACGGCACCTCGGGATGCGTATACATTTTAGAAGCAGCCTCGATCATATAATATTCCTCCTCACTTCTCACACCGGAAATAGCGCCGTTATCCTTCACTCCAATCAGCAGCCGCCCGCCATCTGTATTCGCGAACGCACTCAATGTCCGGGCAATCTTCTTGCTGTCGCTCACCTCAAACTTGAAATCAAGTTGTTGATGTTCCCCTTGCTCTATAAGCGCTTCAATCGGATGTTTCTTCTTCATTTTGGCTTCTGTTTTGAGACACAAAATTAAAATAAATACCTAACTTTGGCAATCGAAAAAACAATAAACGATGTCTCAGATACCTGCGCTAATATCAGATCTTGCGGTCATACTCATATCCGCCGGGTTGGTTACCCTGTTATTCAAAAAGTTAAAGCAACCGGTCGTATTGGGGTATATCGTAGCCGGAATACTCGCCGGACCTTCCATCGAGCAAATACCGACAGTTACAGATGTGGAAAGTATCCGTATCTGGGCTGATATAGGCGTTATCTTCCTGTTATTCGCTTTGGGGCTCGATTTCAGTTTCAAGAAGTTGATGAAGGTGGGAGGAACCGCCGTCATTGGAGCCATAACCGTTGTTATAGGTATGATGACAGCGGGATATATCACGGGCTTATCACTGGGTTGGGGACATATGAACAGTCTTTTCCTCGGAGGTATGTTATCGATGTCTTCCACGACGATTATCTTCAAGGCATTCGACGACATGGGATTGCGTAACCAACGATTCGCCGGTGTCGTATTCGGTATCTTGGTGGTGGAGGATCTATTCGCCGTATTATTAATGGTATTACTTTCTACCGTAGCGGTAAGTAAACACGTGGAAGGCATGGAGATGCTGGATAGCGTGGTCAAATTAGGCATTTTCCTTTTATTCTGTTTCGTTGTCGGGATCTATTTGATCCCCTCTTTTCTGAAAAAGGCAAAAAGCTTCCTAAATGAGGAGACTCTGTTGATCGTGAGCATCGGGCTATGCCTTGGTATGGTTATGATCGCCACAAAAGCCGGATTCTCATCGGCTCTCGGAGCTTTTGTCATGGGTTCTATTTTGGCCGAGACCATTGACGCTGAACGGATCGAGCATTTGGTAAAACCCGTAAAAGACTTATTTGGAGCGATTTTCTTCGTGTCTGTAGGCATGTTAATCGATCCTCAGATGCTCTGGGAGTATAAAATCCCGATTTTCATTATCACGCTCGTAGTCATGGCCGGACAGATTTGTTTCGCCAGTTTCGGAGTATTACTGTCCGGACAACCGATAAAAATAGCCATCCAGTCTGGTTTCTCGTTAGCGCAGATCGGAGAATTCGCCTTCATCATCGCAGGTTTGGGACTATCATTAAACGTGACGGATCAATATCTGTATCCGATCGTTGTCGCCGTATCCGTGATCACGACATTCTTCACACCTTATATGATCCGGCTAGCGGAACCTACCTACAAATGGGCGGAGCGGATCATACCGGAGAATTGGAAACAGTTCTTGGAGCGATATTCATCCGGTTCCAATACGATCCGTCAAAAAAGCGCATGGAATAAGTTACTAAAAGCCTTGGTCCGCATCGTCGGTACTTATACCGCCGTCTGCCTAGTACTTATCTTTTTATGGCTACAAATCGTGACTCCGTTCATCTGTAAACATTTGCCCGGCATCCAAGGAAGTCTAATCTCCTTGATCTTAATCCTAGCTCTGATCTCCCCGATGTTGCGGGCGATCATGATGAAAAAGAATCATTCCGTGGAGTTCCAGCAATTATGGAACGATAATAAATATAACCGGGGTCCCCTAGTATCACTCGTGATCCTCAGAATCCTGCTCTGTATCGGTCTCGTCATGCTTCCTGTCGCACGGTTATTGAATGCTGCGCTAGGAATTATGCTGGCGGTCGCCTCCGCTGTTATCGTATTAATGATATTCTCCAAACGGCTAAAGAGGCAGTCGATCTTGATGGAACGGCATTTTTTCAGTAACCTTGTAGCGAGAGAAGTGGAGCAAGAGCGAAAAGCCCCGATTAACCAGCGTTTCGCGAACCACTTATTAGAACGAGATCTCCATTTAGCAGATTTCGAGGTGAAGCAGAATTCCCCCAGTATGGGAAAAAGCCTGAAAGAATTAAACTTCAGGCAAAAGTGCAACGTAAATATCGTAACGATTATCCGGGGAGAGAAGCGAATCAACATACCGGGAGGAGACGAGCGGCTCTACCCGTTCGATAAACTGGTAGTAGTTGGCGCAGATGATGATCTGGAGCACTTTAGGAAATATCTGGAGGAACGCTACAAGAAATCATACGCCGAGCAATCGAACACAAGAAAGGAAGAGATGAATATGGAGCAAATCATTATCTCGGAAGGTTCCCGATTGATCGGCCGCTCCATCATAGAGTCCGGTATCCGTGATAAAGCCGCTTGCTTGGTAATCGGTATCGAACGTGGAAGTAGCTCGATCAAGAATCCGCCTCCTAGTACGGTTTTCGAGGAAGGAGATATCGTATGGATCGTAGGCGAACGGGATAAGTTGATCCAGTTAAGCGAAGGAAAAGTAGTAACCAGTTAACAAAACGATATAGAATGATGAAGTTTATAGGAATTATTCCGGCGAGATACGCCTCTACCCGTTTTCCGGGGAAGCCATTAGCGGATATGAACGGAAAGCCCATGATACAACGTGTATATGAGCAAGTAAAGGATGTCTTAGACTCCGTTTGCGTAGCTACCGACGATATCCGGATAGAGAATGCGGTTAAAGCCTTCGGTGGCCAAGTCGTCATGACCTCCGATCAACATCGTAGCGGTACGGATCGTTGCTACGAGGCTTATCAGAAAATAGGCGAAGGGTATGATGTGATTGTCAATATCCAAGGTGACGAGCCTTTTATCCATCCCGAGCAAATCCAGACGATCAAAACCTGCTTCGCCGACGCAAACACGCAAATAGCGACATTGGTAAAGCCTTTCCGTTCGGACGATGATTTCGAGAGTACCCTATTCAATCCCAATTCCCCGAAAGTCGTACTCAACAAAAACAACGAGGCTATGTATTTCAGTCGATCTATTATTCCTTATATCCGGGGCAAGAAATATACGGAATGGTTGCCGAGTCATACCTTTTACAAACATATCGGGTTATATGCCTATCGTGCGCAAGTGCTGAAAGAAATCACCCAATTACCTCAATCCGCTTTAGAACTGGCGGAAAGCCTTGAGCAATTACGCTGGTTGGAAAACGGATATAAAATCAAGGTCGGCATCACAGAGCAAGAAACGATCGGTATAGATACACCGGAGGACATGGAGAAAGCCTTAGCCTTCCTTGCGAACCGCTGATCACTTACACTATTATTCAATGAATATAGTCAGAGTAGTACCAATAGGTGGAGGAATAACGTTCTCGTAATTCCTCCTTTGCTTTTCTACCCGATTTACAATGGATGTAATCTTGGTAATCCTCGATAACATCTTGAGGTATCTGATAACCGTCCACCTCCTCGTCCGAGCTTTTAGATAAGACTTGTACCAAAGCCTCCTCGTACAAACGGGGTACAACCTCAAATTTTCCTTTATAATAAGTATCGAACGCATTCTTAAAACTATTCAAATTCTCGTTCAGTAAATAATAGCACAACAAATAATCCAATGCCTGTTTATTTTCCGGATATTCCGCCACCAAACTTGACAGTACGCCCGGATAATCGGATATGGACATTAGTATGTCGTGCTCTCGCTCCCAATCACTTTTCCTCGGCAAACGTTTCTCCATCGACAAGGTCTCCTCACCCTTCAACTGTTCCTCCTTCGACCTTGCCCATGAGTGATAAAATAACGTCGCGTCCAATAGGTTCAGGTATTTTCTAGCCTCCTCAATATCCCCTCGCCGCATATCAATCTCCACCAGCCGCTTGATCTGCCGTACGCTTCTTTGTTTAGGGCTGAACAAGATTCCTTCGATCGCCCGGTGACGGGCCATATCCATATCTCCCAATTGATAATACACCTCATTACTGAAAAACACGGGAAGTATAGAAGACCTCAAATCGATCGGTAAGAACAAGGCGTCCGCCCCTCGTTGATAATGATCCATCAAATTCTGGGGCAACTCGTTCTTCTTGGAGAAAGCGATATTCCTATAATAACTTACCAAGATATCGGGAGAATCAAATCCGGCAGACAAATCCAAGACTCGCTCCCAATCACCCCTATAGATCGCTTGGTCTACTGCCAGAACCTTTTCCCGCTTCCGGTTCGTACCCGCTATAACAAATGAAAAGAATCCAAATACGACTAAAAAGGTAATAAGCAAGCTATGCCGGTTCAGACGTATCCTACGTATACTTTTAATCTCCAAAGCGAATATCTCTAGAATCAACGCTAAAGCGGGGAAATATACGCTCAAGCCATCCACATGGGAATATTTATAGGCCTCCTCAATGCTCAATCCATAAAAATGACGCATGAACAACGGATATAAATAACTCGATAACAAAAGAGAAAGCCAGAACCACCACCGTTTCCTATTCTTGGCTCCCTCATAGAATATCACCATCAAGGAGAAGACAAACAGCCGGCTACCGACCATGCTATAAATTATGGGAAGAAGTATAAAAGCCACCCAAACGGACGTTCTCTTATTCTTAATCCGGATGTATCCCAAGAAGAGCCATAGCACGAAAATCAACGTAAGCGTAGACGCTATACTATACGACAACCGGCAAATCAATCCCCACTCTAACGCTACCGGAAACAACGCATATATGGAGACCATATTACCATTCCCGAACTTGCGTAAAACCCGCATAGAGTAGTACCATAAGAGCAACAACACGCACGTCACGATTAACGGGCCTATCACAGTCAAATGGAAGAACTGTATCAAGAAATTCCCCACATAACAGCTCAACCAAGCCGGCTCATCCCAGAACGAGATAAAATAATCGGTGGTATACAAAAAAATCCTCATCTGCTCTTTGAAGAACAAATGGTTTGGGTAAATCCATTGAAAGAAAGCAAAGCATACTACGAAGAATATTCCCGCTATTACCCATTGAAGCGATCGTTCATTTTTTGTCATTGACAAAATCCCTTATTTATAACCTCCCTATTTCCTCAATATAGAAAAAATCAATTTCCTCATCAATCTTTTGAATACAAAACAATGCAAACAAACAAAAAGTTTTGAATAAATACAAATAAACAAATAGAATCATGATCAAGACGTCTTGTTTTTCAAGTAGAGGAGCCAAGATATACAAAAAAGTCCCTTTATCTACCAATAAGCAGATAAAGGGACCTTTTTCAAGGACAACAATTACTATTATCCTATCGTTTTTTCTTAGCCTCTTGTTGTTTACGCAACGTCTCCTGCTGTGCTCGTTGAGCCTCTTCCATACGTTTCATGAAACTGGATTTCTTCATCGGTTTCCGTTTGTTTGCTTCCAACTTAGCTAACAATTTATCCTCATTGATCGTATAGCGGAAGATCAATGTCTGCACGATTGTGATCAACGTAGAGATGAAATAGTAATACGTCAAACCGGAAGCATACTGGTTGAAGAACACCAAGAACATCAACGGCATCATGTACATCATGGCCTTCATGCCCGGCATCTGTTGCTGCCCAGTATTCGTCATCTCCATATTATACTTGGTATAAAAAATATTCGTGATCGTCATCAACAAACAGAACAAACTGATGTGATTTCCGAAATACGGAGTGATGATCGGAATATATTTATTCCAACTAAAGATAGCGTCGTAAGTAGACAAGTCGTGCGCCCAAAGGAAACTCTGGTGACGTAACTCGATCGCCGACGGGAAGAACATGAATAAAGCGATTAAGATCGGCATCTGCAACAACATCGGCAAGCAACCACTCATCGGGCTCGCCCCCGCACGGCTATATAGCTCCATCGTCGCTTTCTGCCGTTCCATAGCCTTATCCTGTCCGGGATACTTAGCGTTGATCTCCTCCACTTGCGGACGCAATACACGCATCTTGGCGGACGACATATAAGACTTATACGTCAACGGGAAAAGGATGATCTTCACGATGATAGTCATCAAAAGAATTAAGATACCATAATTATGGATAAACTTACCCAAGAAGTCGAACAAGGGGATCACGAAATATTGGTTCACCCAGCGGAAGATACCCCAGCCTAGCGGAACCAACTTCTCCAGATCCAGTTGCTGCTCGGCAGAGACTCCCTTATCGAAGGACTTCAACAAGGCGAACTTATTCGGTCCGAAATAAAAGGACAGGTTCGTGGCCTCCTTACCTTGCAAGTCGAAAGGTACGGAAGCGGTCGTCTTGAATTGTTTCAACACATCCCCCTCCGGAATCGCTTTCGAGTCTAAGGTAGTAGCCTCAAAGCCCTCTTGCGAGATCAATACGGTAGAGAAGAACATATCCTTATAACCGATCCATTTCAAGCGGTTCGGGATCTGCTTGCTGTCACTCTTCGACTCGCTCAGGTGTTCCACGTCGTCCGCCATGAACTTGTAGTTCAAGGTCACGTAGCGATCCTCAAACTTACGTCCTTTTTCCTGTTGGCGGATATCCTGCTCCCACAACAAATCCAAGGCATTCGTGCTCGGTGCCAAGACACCGTTCAATCCCGTACCCAGAATCTGGTATTGCACCATATAATCATCCGGTTTCAAGGTATAGGTAAAATCCAGATGACTACCCTCGCCGGTGTTCAAACGCATGATCACGGAATTCGGGTCATTACCTTTAACCGGGGTAAAATACAAATCGCTCGTATTCACGACACGGTTCGTTGCCGTGACCAACGTGAAATTAAAATTAGACTCTTTCTCGTCGAACAAAACGAGAGGCTCGTCATTATACGTATCATACTCCTTCAAGCGTGCGTAACAAATACGTCCGCCCTTATTGCTGATACGCAGCTCGACCACGTCATTTTGCAGGGTCGTGTAATCTTCCGTGCCCACCATAGCGTCGCCGAATACGCCGAAGCTCTGCTGCAAACGTTGCGCCCGTACCGAGTCCGGCAGGTTCTCCAACGAATCCTCCACTAAAGCACTCTTGTTCTCTTGTTTCTGCAACTCCAGTTGCTGAGCATACTCAATCTTCGCGATTGAATCTTGGTAACGGCGCTGTGCCTCCAACTGCTCAGGCGTTGGCCGGTTGAACCAGCTAAACGCGAATAATACGACACCGATCAGCAGAAAACCTATTAATGTGTTTTTATCCATTTATCACCAATTATTTTTTATTTTCGATAGCAGCTTTCACGAAGCTGAGGAAAAGAGGATTCGGATTCACCACGGTACTGTTGTACTCCGGATGATATTGAACGCCCACGAACCATTTCAAGGCGGGGATCTCTACCACCTCTACCAGATTTGTCTCCGGATTCTCACCCGTACACATCATACCGGCGGCCTCGTATTGCTTCTTATACTCGTTGTTGAACTCGAAACGATGGCGATGACGCTCTTGGATATGCTCCTTGCCGTATGCCTCCAATACCTTGGAGCCCTCTTTCAGCATACAGTCGTAAGCGCCCAAACGCATGGAACCTCCCATATTGGTAACGTTCTTCTGCTCCTCCATCAAGTCGATCACCTTATGTGCCGTATTCGGCTCCATCTCCGTAGAGTTGGCATCCGCCAAACCTAACACGTCACGCGCAAACTCGATCACCATGCACTGCATACCCAAGCAGATGCCCAAGCAAGGGACATCATGCTCACGAGCGTATTTGATAGCGGCAAACTTGCCCTCGATACCTCTCTGCCCGAATCCGGGGGCGATCAAGATACCATCCATATCCTTCAATTGCTCGGCGGCGTTCTCGTTATTTAATTTCTCCGAATGGAACAAATGCAAATCCAGTTTATGATGATTGTAAATAGCGGCTTGCAACAAAGACTCGTCGATCGACTTATAAGCGTCTTGCAATTCCACGTATTTACCAACCAAACCGATCTTCACCGTATCCGTAGCCGTGCTCTTCAAGGCAAGGAATTCCTTCCAAGGCTTCAACTCCGGAGTCGGGCCGACTTCCATACCGACCTTACGCAAGACCACCTCGTCCATCTTCTGGCGTTGCAATACCAAAGGAACCTCGTAGATCGTCGGTACGTCGATCGACTGGATCACGGAATCCTCGGCCACGTTACAGAACAACGCCACCTTACGTAACAAGTTCGCGTTCAGCTCATGCTCCGTACGTAAAACCAACACGTCTGGCTGGATGCCTAACTCCTGCAATTGCTTCACGGAATGTTGCGTAGGCTTCGTCTTATACTCTTTCGCCGCCGCGATATAAGGCACATAAGTAAGATGTACGCAAAGGCAGTTCTTACCCAGCTCCCATTTCAACTGGCGAACGCTCTCTATGAAAGGCAGAGACTCGATATCACCCACCGTACCACCGATCTCGGTGATCACGAAGTCAAATTTATACTTGCTACCCAATAATTTCACGTTACGCTTGATCTCATCCGTGATATGAGGCACCACCTGCACCGTCTTACCCAGATAATCCCCCTTACGCTCCTTGTTGATCACGCTTTGATAGATACGTCCGGTAGTGATATTATTCGCACGGGTAGTCTGGACATTCAAGAAACGCTCGTAATGGCCCAAGTCCAAGTCAGCCTCATGTCCATCGACGGTCACGTAACATTCCCCATGTTCATAAGGGTTCAACGTACCCGGGTCGATGTTGATGTAAGGATCAAATTTTTGGATAGTAACCTTGTAACCTCTTGCTTGAAGGAGCTTACCTAAAGAAGCGGAAATAATACCCTTACCTAAGGAAGAGACCACGCCGCCTGTAACGAAAATGTACTTTGTATCTGCCACGATAGTAATATTTTAGTTATCTTTTTAATTGCACACCTGCATTTCGAAACCGCAAAGTTAGCGATTTTCATCGAGACATGCCAAATTTAATGTTTTTATTTCTCGCTGAATATCTCCAGAACTGACCCGGGCTTCGGCAGGACTCTTCCGATTCCCGACCCGAAGCCCGGCACTAAAGACAGTACTTCTCATGGAATTACTTCGGTACTACGCAGGAAGTACTGAAGTACTTTGAGCGAAGTATTCCAGTACTTCCAGCGGAGTACTGAGGCAAGTCCGTATAAGCCTCGTTAGACACACCTGCTTTGCCTCAGTGATCGTAACTTTTGCCCAGATAAATATCAAATCGTATGTTATATATCATTCTTTTTAGCTAATTTTGCGACCACTACAACTAATAGATGTAAATAAGGTATTATGATGATGAAGAGGCATGGTGTGTATGCGCTATTATTACTTTCACTAATTGGAGGCTCGGCATACAGTCAAGAGAACCAGCTAGTTACCGGAACGATAGTTCAACGTCCCGCACAGCAAGTCGTATCGGATGATACGATTCCCGCGATCAATCTTAGCGAAGAGGAATTAGACAACATCGTAGACATTCGTAAGCAATTCGAGAAGCAAAACAAGACTTACTCGGCGCCCTTGGCCCCAAGCACGAATTTACTGCGTTTCTTGAAGAAAGACGAGCTGGAAATCTCGGACGAGGCGATGTATTGGGCCCGTCTGGTACGAGACGCCTCCACGATTTTCGATAATACGATGACCTTCCGGGATACCGTGATCGTAAACCCTTTGTTCATGCCGATCGTTTTCCGGGGAGATTATTTACCCGAGAACTTGATATTCTACAACTTCGATTCGTTGAAGGAGAGGACTCCCTATGATAACCTATACCGGGCAGATTCCATTTTCAAAGATCTGGAACGAAACAAACAATTCGAGGAGATGGCTTACAAATATGTACAGAACAATTACCCGACTTATTTCCGCTACTCCGAGAGGGATCTGCCCAATGAGGTAATCAAACCTAAATTCATCAAGAAGAATATTTATGAGGACTTGCCGATCAAGGTGGAGGCTGATGCCAATTTTGAGGACGTAGACGCTCCCGCCCGCTTTATCCCGGAGCGGAGATACTGGATATCGGCCTTCGAGAGCGCCGTCCAATTCTCCCAGAACTACGTTTCGGAGAACTGGTATAAAGGTGGAAGTAGCAACTTGAACCTGTTCACCAAGAACAATTTAAAATACGACTATAAGAAAGATAAGGTACAAGTAACGAACGAACTGGAATTCAAAGCCAGCGTATATACGGCACCGAAGGATACCTTAAGGAACTATAAGATCGGTGACGACGTATTCCGTATACACAGCAACGTCGGCTACCAAGCGTTCAACAAATGGTACTATACGTTCGACGCTGAGTTCAAGACCCAGTTCTTCACCAACTACCAAGAGAACGAGCGCATCAAACAGGCCGCATTCCTAGCCCCGTTCTCTATCAACTTCGGTCTCGGTATGAAATACGAGCTGGAAAAACAATTTACCGACAAGCATAAGAAGATTAAATTCAGCACCAACTTGGCGCCGATCTCCTATACATATATGTATACGACACAAGAGATCGATTATAGCCGTCACGGTTTCAAGAAAAACGAGGAAACCGGTGAGTTCAATAACAAGCTAAGCCAAATAGGTTCCACGATCCGCGCAGACCTCGCCTTCGATTTCAACCGTAACGTAAGCTGGCAATCCCGTCTTTATTTCTTTACCACTTACGGCGATCATACCATCGGGGAGTTCGAGAATACCTTGGTTCTGGCCATCAGCCGCTTTTTCTCCACACGTATCTATTTTCACCTTAGATACGACGATGGAGTGGAAAAAACAGAGGATAACAAGAGTTATTTCCAGCTTAATGAGTTGTTAAGTTTCGGTTTTAATTACAAATGGTAAGCTAGGATTTAAGATTTCGAATAATAAACTTTGTTAATCGTGACATAGTTTCTAAATTATACTTACTTTTGCCTTGATTTTGCAATGTCGAGATTACAAATATGAGCGAAAGTATAAATCATACAGGATTTGTAGAGAAGATCGATGGCGACACCGTCTTCGTCCGCATTACCCAACAATCCGCATGCTCGGGATGCCACGCACAGTCTATGTGCTCGGCATCCGAGAAAAAGGATAAGATCATTGAGATACCCGATCGGTCGGGACGGTTTCACGTAAACGAGGAAGTGATAATATGCGGACAAAATTCCATGGGACTTCAGGCCGTATTGCTGGCATTTGTCATTCCTTTGGTGATAGTCGTGGGGGCCATCGTAATCGGGACGAATCTACAATGGGACGAGACCACGAGCGGGTTAACCGGTTTATCGCTTTTACTGCCTTATTACTGTATACTATACTTAATGCGTGACAAACTAAAAAGACGATTTATATTTACTTTGAAAAAACTTAATTGATAATATATCATGATTTTAATTGCCGTTATTTCATTAGGAGCAATCGGGGCGGTCGGAGCGGTTTTCCTCTACGCTGCTTCCAAGAAATTTGAAGTCTACGAAGATCCTCGCATCGCACAAGTACAGGAAGTCCTTCCCGGGGCGAACTGTGGAGGTTGCGGTTATCCGGGTTGCGCCGGATTCGCAGGCGCTTGCGTAAAAGCTGACTCATTAGACGGATTGCTCTGCCCCGTTGGTGGTGGCCCGGTCATGGCCAAGGTCGCTACAATACTGGGTAAAGAGGCGGGTACAGCCGAACCCATGGTAGCCGTTGTCCGTTGCAACGGAACTTGTCAGGCCCGCCCACGTACAAACTCTTATGATGGAACGAAAAGTTGCGCCATCGCCTCTACCCTTTACGGAGGCGAGACGAATTGTTCTTTCGGTTGCCTAGGTTATGGCGACTGCGTGAACGCCTGCGCTTTCGACGCCATCCACATCAACCCGGCTACGGGAATCGCCGAGGTAGACGAGGAAAAATGTACTTCCTGTGGTGCTTGTGTGAAGGCTTGCCCGAAGAATATCATCGAGCTAAGAAAGAAAGGACCTAAATCACGCCGGATTTACGTGTCTTGCGTAAATAAGGACAAGGGAGCCGCCGCTCGCAAGGCTTGTGCCAACGCTTGTATCGGCTGTGGCAAATGTGCCAAGGAATGTCCGTTCGAGGCAATCACCGTAACAAATAACGTAGCTTATATCGATTATACGAAGTGTCGTTTATGCCGCAAATGCGTGGCTGTATGTCCGACAGGAGCTATTCATGAGCTGAATTTCCCTCCTCGCAAGGAAGCCGCTCCCGCTCCGAAAGCGGAGACCGTGAAACCGGCGCCGAAGGCAGAGGCTACCGTGAAACCGGAAGCCACACCGAAAGCTACAAGTGAAGAAAAAACAAATCTAAATTAAAATCTAATAGTATGCTAAGGACATTTCGAATCGGAGGTATACATCCCCCCGAGAATAAACTGTCTGCCGGTAAGAAAATTACGGCTCTCGCTACGCCTAAACAGGTGATTATCCCCCTCAGCCAGCATATCGGTGCCCCAGCGCAGGCCGTGGTGAAGAAAGGGGATCTGGTAAAGGTGGGTACATTGCTAGCCAAGGCGGGTGGTTTCGTATCAGCGAACATCCACTCTTCCGTATCCGGCAAAGTGAACAAGATAGATAACGCTCTCGACGCTAGCGGATACAAACGTCCCGCTATCTATATAGATGTGGAAGGTGATGAATGGGAAGAGACGATCGACCGCAGCGAGACCTTAGTGAAGGAGTGCACGCTGTCTTCCAAGGAAATCGTGGATAAGATCGCCGCTTCCGGTATCGTCGGTCTGGGTGGAGCAACTTTCCCTACGCAGGTGAAATTGATGCCGCCTCCCGGAAACAAGGCAGAGATCGTAATCATCAACGCCGTGGAGTGTGAGCCTTATCTTACTTCCGACCATTCGTTGATGCTGGAGAAAGGCGAGCAAATCCTAGTCGGTGTCACGATCCTAATGAAAGCGGTCAACGTGAACAAGGCCGTGATCGGTATCGAGAATAACAAGCCGGACGCTATCGCCCATCTGCAAAAGTTGGCGGTAAATTATAAAGGTATAGAGATCATGCCGCTTAAGGTACAATATCCGCAAGGAGGCGAGAAACAATTGATCGACGCCGTTATTCGCCGTCAGGTAAAAAGTGGTGCGCTTCCTATCTCGGCGGGTGCCGTGGTACAGAACGTAGGAACTGCTTATGCCGTTTACGAGGCGGTACAAAAGAATAAACCGTTGTTCGAGCGTGTGGTGACGATCACGGGTAAGGCGGTAGCTAATCCTTCCAATTTCTTGGTTCGTATGGGAACACCGATCAGTTGCTTGATCGAGGCCGCAGGTGGCCTGCCCGAGAATACGGGTAAGATTATCGGTGGCGGACCGATGATGGGTAAAGCGTTGATCAGCGCCGAGGTGCCGGTTTGCAAAGGAAGCTCCGGTGTTTTATTACTGACGACGGAGGAATCTGTCCGCAAGCCGATCCGGGATTGCATCCGTTGCGCCAAATGCGTAGGTGTCTGCCCGATGGGATTGAACCCTACCCTATTGATGAACGCCACGGAATTCCAGAATTGGGAATTGGCGGAGAAGAACTATATCACCGACTGTATCGAGTGCGGGTCGTGTAGTTATACCTGTCCGGCCAACCGTCCGTTGCTGGATCAGATCCGGTTGGGTAAAGGAAAAGTTATGGGTATTATCCGGTCTAGAAAGTCATAAAACAAGAGCAACATGGAAAATAATTTATACGTATCGCCCTCGCCCCACATCCATGGTGGCGACAGCATAAGCAAAAATATGTATGGTGTACTGATTGCCCTTATCCCGGCTTTCTTGGTATCCCTTTATTTCTTCGGTCTGGGAGCGTTGATCGTTACGGTCGTATCGGTTCTGGCCTGTATGATATTCGAGTATTTGATCCAGCGATTCCTGATGAAAAAGGAACCGACCCTTTGCGATGGCTCCGCTATCCTGACGGGTGTATTGCTGGCCTTCAACCTACCTTCCAACCTTCCGGTCTGGATCATTATTATCGGAGCGTTGGCGGCGATCGGCATCGGCAAGATGTCTTTCGGTGGATTAGGTAATAATATTTTCAATCCGGCGTTGGTCGGACGTGTATTCTTATTGATCTCCTTCCCGGCGCAGATGACGACTTGGCCGGTGGTAGATGCCTTGAACGTTTTCCCGATGACTTATACGGACGCCCAGACCGGCGCGACGGTACTGTCGTTGATGAACGAGGGCGTGACCGAGCTTCCGTCTTACGGGAATATGCTTGTAGGGGCTATGGGAGGTAGTCTCGGTGAAGTGAGCGCCCTGGCCTTGATCCTCGGTCTTTTATTCATGCTATGGAAAAAGATCATCACTTGGCAGATCCCGGTATCCATCTTGGCTACCGTATTCGTATTCACGGGCATCATGCACTTGGTGAATCCGGTACAATACGCCAGCCCGTTCGTTCATTTATTATCCGGTGGTTTGTTATTAGGCTCCATCTTTATGGCGACCGACTACGTAACCTCGCCGATGAGCAAGAACGGAATGCTTGTCTACGGCGTGGGAATCGGAATCCTTACCACGGTGATCCGTTTGTTCGGGTCTTACCCGGAAGGTATGTCGTTCGCTATCCTGATCATGAACGCATTTACTCCGCTAATCAACAGCTATATCAAACCTAAACATTTCGGAGGAAAGTAAGCATGGCAAAATTAAAATCAACATTACCCAATATGCTCCTTTCACTAACAGGCATTTGCTTGGTAGCAGGGGCGATCCTAGCCGGAGTGAACCAGTTTACCGCCGGCCCTATAGCGGTAGCCAAAGCGACCGCCTTGGAGGAAGCGATTAAAGCCGTTGCTCCCGAGTTCGACAACAAACCGACTGAGGACGTCTATATGGCCGTCTCCTCCGATGGTGATTCCCTCAAGATTTATCCTGCCAAGAAAGGCGGACAAGTCGTTGGCGGAGCTGTAGAGAGTAATACGAAAAAAGGCTTTAGCGGTGAGATACGGGTTATCGTAGGTTTCGATATGGATGGCAAGATCTTGAACTATTCCGTATTGCAACACGCCGAGACTCCGGGCTTGGGAGCCAAGATGCAAGAATGGTTCCGTGCGGACAAGAACAAGCAAAGTGTCTTGGGACGTACGATTCCGGACGGAGGCTTAAAAGTAACAAAAGATGGTGGCGATGTGGACGCTATCACGGCAGCGACAATCTCCAGCCGTGCGTTCCTCGATGCCGTGAACCGTGCGTATAGCGCATTCGCTGGCGTAGACGGACTAACGGGTGCCACTTCAACTGATAACAAATAAAAAGGGAGGACAGAACAATGAGTAATCTAAAAATATTGATGAATGGTATCATCACGGAGAACCCGACATTTGTATTACTGTTAGGTATGTGTCCTACCTTGGGAACGACCTCTTCGGCCATCAACGGCATGAGTATGGGATTGGCTACGATGTTCGTATTGATTTGCTCGAATATCGTGATTTCCGCCTTGAAAAACGTAATCCCCGACTTGGTGCGTATCCCGGGATATATCGTTGTGATCGCGACGTTCGTGACCGTAGTGCAGATGTGCATGGAAGCGTTCGTCCCGGCTTTATACGCTAGCTTGGGATTATTTATCCCGTTGATCGTGGTAAACTGTATCGTACTAGGACGTGCCGAGGCTTTCGCTGCGAAGAACGGCGTAATCCCATCCGCTTTCGACGGAATCGGTATCGGACTGGGCTTTACGATGGCTCTTACGCTGCTGGGCGCTTGCCGTGAGTTCTTGGGAACCGGTAAGTTATTCAACGTAACCTTGATGCCCGAGGAATATGGTTCGCTGATCTTCGTATTGGCTCCGGGAGCGTTTATCGCCTTGGGTTATCTGGTAGCAATAGTAAACAAACTGCGTAAAGCATAATAAACGGATTATGGAATATATATTGATATTTATCGCCGCCGTATTCGTTAATAACGTTGTACTGGCACAGTTCTTGGGAATTTGTCCGTTCTTGGGGGTATCTAAGAAAGTGGAGACTGCCGCAGGTATGGGAGCCGCCGTTACGTTCGTGCTTACGATCGCTACGATTGTTACCTTCCTCGTGCAAAAATATATATTGGACGCTTTCGGACTAGGGTTCATGCAAACGATCAGTTTTATCCTGATTATCGCCGCCTTGGTTCAGATGGTGGAAATCATATTGAAGAAGGTCTCTCCCGCCCTTTATCAAGCGTTGGGCGTATTCCTTCCGTTGATCACCACGAACTGCTGTATCCTGGGTGTAGCTATCCTTGTAATCCAAAAAGAGTATAATTTATTGGAATCTGTGGTATATGCTATCTCGACCGCTATTGGATTTGCGCTAGCTTTGATTATCTTCGCGGGTATTCGGGAGCAACTAGCCATGACGCATGTTCCGGAAGGCATGAAAGGCACTCCTATCGCCTTGATAACGGCCGGTTTGCTAGCTATGGCTTTTATGGGATTCTCGGGTATCGTATAACAAACTTATCTAAATGAACACTAGAATGAAAAAGAAGATTTTAGTAGCGGGCGGAACCGGTTATATCGGCTCACACACTACAGTAGAATTGCAGAACGCCGGATATGAGGTAGTCATTATCGACGATTTGTCAAACTCGAATATCGAGGTGCTCGATGGTATCGAGAAAATCACGGGCATCCGTCCGGAGTTTATCCAATTGGATCTAAAGGATAAGGAAGGTACTCGCAAGGCATTGGAAGCTCATCCGGGCATCAAAGGCATTATCTTGTTCGCCGCTAGCAAGGCGGTAGGAGAATCCGTACAGCAGCCTTTGAAGTATTATCGCAATAATATTGTCACTTTGGTGAACTTGTTGGAGATGATGCCTGAATTCAATATCGAAGGTATCGTATTCTCTTCCTCTTGTACGGTATACGGACAACCGGATCCGGAGAACTTGCCGGTAACCGAGAATGCCCCGATCAAACCCGCTATGTCTCCTTATGGAAACACGAAGCAGATCAACGAGGAGATTATCCGGGATACGATCCATGCGGGAGCGCCTTTCAAGAGTATCATCTTGCGCTACTTCAACCCGATAGGCGCTCACCCAAGCGCAGAGATCGGCGAGTTGCCAAATGGTGTTCCCCAGAACTTGATCCCGTACTTGACACAGACGGCTATGGGTATCCGCAAGGAATTAAGCGTATTCGGCGATGATTATGATACGGCAGACGGCTCTTGCATCCGTGACTATATCAATGTCGTAGACTTGGCGAAAGCGCATGTAATCGCTATGGACCGTATGCTTGAGAATAAGTCTGATGAGCATATCGAGATATTCAACCTAGGTACCGGTAATGGTGTTTCTGTCCTTGAACTGATCAATACCTTCGAGCAGACAACAGGCGTTAAGGTTCCGCACAAGATCGTGGGCCGTCGTGAAGGTGATATCGAGAAGGTATGGGCCAATCCGGAGCATGCGAATAAGGTATTAGGCTGGACCGCCAAGGAGACTTTAGCCGACACCCTGCAATCCGCATGGAACTGGCAGAAACGTTTGAGAGAACGTGGCATCCAGTAAATAACACAAAAAAGAGGCCGTATCTGATAGCGCTTAGCTAAGATATGGCCTTTTTTATATCCTTATATCTACAAGTACTTCTCTAAGATCTCAAGAACCTTCCCGAAATCGATCGGCTTAGCGATATGCTCATTCATTCCGGATTCTTTACACAACTTGATGTCTTCCGCAAATGCGTTCGCAGACATGGCTATTATCGGCATGGACTTGATATCCGGACGTTCTAATGCCCGAATATGGCGAGTAGAGTCGTACCCGTTCATGACCGGCATCTGGATATCCACAAATACCAAGTCATAATATCCCGGACTAGAGTTTTTTACCATATTCACCGCGACAAGGCCATTTTCCGCCTCCTCTACCACCGCACCGGTCTCTTCTAGTAACACAGTCGCTATTTCCCTATTCAAGCTATTATCTTCCACCAGCAAGATCCGCTTACCCTCAAAGTTACCGAAAGGATATTGAGGCTTCTCCGTCTCTTCCTCTTTTTCCTCTTGCTTGATAGCGAAACTTTTCATCAAATAAAATAACTTGGATTTCATCAACGGCTTACTTATGAATCCATCGACACCGGCTCGTTGGGCTATCTCCTCAAAATGCGGACAATCATAAGCGGAAAGAATAATGATCGGAATATCCCGGCCAACGACTTTTCGGATACGGGTAGCGGTCTCGATTCCATCCATTCCCGGCATTTTCAGATCAAGGATAACGGCAAAATAGTCATCATTAAGATGATGTGCCCTCTCTACTTTCCCGATAGCCTCCTCACCAGAAATGGCATATTCACCTTTCATACCGATCTCGTTAATCCTCATACATGCGTTCTCGCAACACACGATATCATCGTCTACCACGAGAACCGGTAAATCCCTTAAATGATCATCCTCAAAACACCCTTGATCCTGCAATTTCAACTGCATCGTAAATGTAAAAACGGAACCTTTGCCATATTCACTCTCCACCAGAATCTCACCATTCATCATATGAGCGATATTACGGCTTATCGCCATGCCTAAGCCGGTTCCTTGTATATTCCGCAAGGTTGCGTCTTCCGCACGTTCAAATGGTTCGAAAACCTTGTGTAAGAAATCCGGCTTTATCCCGATACCATTGTCTATAACCGTAACCTCAAATAAACCATAATTACCATTTTTAATTGGCTTTTCCCGTATCTCAAGTGTTATTTTCCCATAGTCCGGCGTATACTTTATGGCGTTTGACAGCAAATTCAACAATACTTGCTGAATCCGTTGCACATCGCCAATCAGCTTTTCATGTTTGATTTGAAACAAGTGAACCCGGAAATCCTGAAACTTCTGACTGACCGAAGTCTGAACCATAGTAATTACGCTTTGCAATAACTCGCCCATATCGAACTCCTCGTCTGTCAGCAAAATATGTCCGCTCTCTACCTTAGACATATCCAAGACCTCATTGATCAAGTTCAATAACAATTTGGAAGAAACCATAATCTTCTTCAAGCAATCCACTATACGCTCCCGATCGTCGATATGCATACTGGCGATAGTGGTCATACCGATAATGGCATTCATCGGAGTACGTATATCATGGCTCATACGGGATAAGAAATCCGATTTAGCCTGATTTGCCGATTTAGCCACTTGTAGGGCATCTTGAAGTAATTGCCTTTGCCGCTCTTCCTCACGAACCTCCATAATATCGGTCCGGGTCAAAAGAAGTATATTCCTCTCCTTATCGAAAAAGCTAAAACGCAACTTCTTATCCCTAAAAACGCCATTCTCCATCACCTGACAGAACAAGACATACTCACGGGAATTTTGTAAGATAGATAAGACATGATCTAGGGAAAGATTTCGGGTTAACTCATCTCGCTGATCCTCCGGCACATATTTGTGGTGGAACTCGGCTACCTCTTTTTCATAGTCATTACTCGCTATCGGGGGGACCGGCGTCCCACTTTCACGATTGGAAGTATACATGACATAACTATTCGTATTTGCCTCTATATAAACGACATAATCATACTCAGTCTGAACGGCAGCCTCTACGATCTGTGCCTTGCGACAATGATTCACATAGCGGCTGAAAAGAATGACACGATCCGGAATTCCACTCTTATCTTTCAAGATACGAATAAAAGCCTCATGCCACTCAAAACCCAACAAATCATTACAGAAACGCATGTCGAACTTCTTATTTGCTACGCCGCTAGCCGCCATTTGCCGCAATGAATTCAAGGATAAGATCTCCTCCCATTTCCCTAAATCCGCAGGATATACATATTCTTGAATGTAAGTCTGGCAAAGTTCTGTATAATCCAAACATTCTCCTTCCCTTTCGGGAGTCATCGAATCTTTGACTATCTCAACCTTTTCATTACCTAATGTGACGATCCAAAGCGTATCGACTAGCTCGTTTACACCACAGAGTAGTTCTTCCAAATTTAAAGTAGTATTTGTCATTTTCAATGATATAGATTTAATTAAGAGGAATAGAGATCCTATGATTTTGAGAGTATTTCATCGAGCCTCCCTCTCCAATCCTCTCCATTCAAAGGCTGATAGGTATGGAACCCCAGTTCCTGCCCCACTACGATATTATTCTTACCATCATCTACAAATAATGTTTCCTCTGGTCTGATTCCTGAATCCAAGACCATGCGATCAAAAATTTCACGATCTGGCTTAGTGACACCGATTTCATAAGAGAGATACAATTTATCGAAATAATCATTTAATGGACGGCCCGCCGGCGTAAACTCTTTTGTCTGTGCCCATTCAAGCTGTATGATCGGATTTGTATTGCTCAATAAATAGACTTGATATTTCTCACGGAGTTTTAATATGTAGTCCAATTTATATTGGGGAACGCCACCAATGAAGCCAAACCAAGCCCAACAAATATCCTCATAAGAAAGGTCTTTACCCGTATGCTTCCGTAAATAGCGACAAAACTCCTCTACTCCGATCTTTCCGGTCTCCAGATCTTGAAAAACCCCTTTTTGTTCGTAAGGATCTATCAATCCATCGGCATCTTTGACCCCAATCCCTATTAAACGACGAACAGGTTCATCCCGGTCCAAATCTATGATAACGCCCCCCCAGATCGAATACTATATTTTTATTTTACCCATTGCGATACTATTTAAGTCCTAAAGATACAATTTATTCCGTATATCTAGGTTACAAGGATAAAAAAGGGTATAATCTTCAACGATTATACCCCAATCCAAAGCTATATTTATGTATATAAGACTTAATCCAACTTATGGATCACCAAACCGGAGCGAAGCTTCGGTTCGAACCACGTCGTCTTCGGCGGCATAATATTACCCGTATCGGCGATATCCATCAATTGCTTCATCGTAACGGGATACAAAGCCAAGGCAACCTTCATCTCACCGCTATCCACACGGCGTTTCAATTCACCCAGGCCACGGATACCTCCCACGAAATCGATTCGCTTGTCCGAACGTAAATCCTTAATGCCTAAAATCTCATCCAGAATCAAGTTCGAAGAGATCGTGACATCCAATACGCCTATCGGGTCATTATCATCGTACGTACCGGGCTTAGCGGTCAAAGAATACCATTTCCCTCCTAAATACAGGGAGAAATTGTGCAAGGCACCCGGTTTGTAAATAGCAGAGCCCTTCTCCTCTACCACGAAGTTTTTCGTTAATCTCTCAACGAATTGTTCCTCGGTCAAGCCGTTCAAGTCTTTTACCACACGGTTGTAATCGATAATGGTCAATTGGTTGGCCGGGAAGCAAACAGCCATGAAATAGTTATACTCCTCGTCTCCCTTATGATCCGGGTTTTGCTTGGCCTTCTCCGCTCCTACCAAAGCAGCGGCGGCGGAACGATGATGTCCGTCGGCAATATACAACGCAGGCATCTCCCCGAATAACTCCGTGATGCGAGCGATGTCCTTATCCTCATCGATAATCCAGAACGTATGGCCGAAACCGTCTAATTTCGCAACGAAATTATATTCGGGCTCACGAGCCGTATATTTCATTACGATAGCGTCTAACTCTGAGTTGTCGGGATAAGCGAAGAATACCGGCTCGATATTAGCGTTGTTGACACGTACGTGCTTCATGCGATCCTCCTCCTTGTCACGGCGGGTCAGCTCATGTTTCTTGATCGTGCCATTCATATAATCGGGAACATAAGCCCCGACTACCAACCCATATTGAGTCTTGCCATTCATGGTTTGGGCATAGACATAATAGCATTCTTTCTGATCCTGAACCAACCAACCTTTTTCCTGAAAATTATTGAAATTGGCGGCGGCCTTCAGGTAAACAGCCGGATCATGCTCATCCGTCCCTTCTGGGAAATCGATTTCCGGTTTAATGATATGGTAAAGGGATTTCTCGTTTCCTTCCGCTTCCGCACGAGCTTCTTGCGAGTTCAATACGTCATAGGGGCGGGAAGCCACCTCCTCTATAAATTCTTTTGGTGGACGAACTCCCTTGAAAGGTTTTATTTTTGCCATGGTAATTAAATCTAATTGGTTTATGTATCAATGTAGAGACGGGGCATGCCCCGTCTCTACAACCGGATATTCTTATTTATTAACCCGATACTTTTCATTGCCATTCACCAAGAAATCAACGATCTGCTTGGCGGCGGCGATACCAGCGTTGATATTAGCCTCGGCGGTCTGGGCACCCATCTTTTTCGGGGTGCTGAAATAACGACCGGCATATTTTTCGGCCAAATCCGTATGGATAGCGGGCATAATATCTGTCAAGTACTTGAAATCCGGACGCTCTTCCAACATCTTAGCGAGGCCAGCCTCATCCATCACCTCCTTACGAGCCGTATTCACTACGATAGCTCCCTTCGGCATGGAATTCATCAACTCGAAATTGATAGAACCCTTCGTCTCAGCTGTAGCCGGAATATGCAAAGAGACGATTTGGCAAGCCTTGAACAAGTCCGCCGTAGAAGCCACAGCCTTCACACCATCGGCCTCAATCACGGAAGCCGGACAGAACGCGTCGTAAGCGTAAACCTCCATACCGAAGCCTTTAGCGATACGAGCCACGTTACGGCCCACGTTTCCATAAGCCAAGATACCCAATTTCTTTCCTTTCAACTCTGTTCCGGAAGTTCCGTTATAGAAATTACGAACCCCATACACCAACATACCGAATACCAATTCGGCGACAGCGTTAGAGTTTTGTCCCGGCGTATTCATCACGCATACCTTATGGGCAGTAGCCGCATCCAAGTCCACGTTATCATACCCCGCACCGGCACGAACCACGATCTTCAGGTTCTTAGCGGCATCCAATACCTCAGCGTCCACCTTATCGCTACGGATAATCACGGCATCGGCATCCTTAACCGCATCCAGCAATTGCGCCTTCTCTGTATATTTCTCCAAAAGAGCCAGTTCCATACCAGCGCCTTCCACTACCTCCCGGATGCCTTTCACAGCGACAGCGGCGAAAGGTTTCTCTGTAGCAACTAATATCTTTGCCATGTCTGAATCCTCCTTGATTAATGTTGTTTCTCGAACTCTTTCATGCAAGCTACCAAAGCCTCCACGCTGCTCTTCGGCATCGCGTTATAAAGAGAGGCACGGAAACCACCTACAGAACGGTGTCCCTTGATACCTACCATACCAGCGGCAGCAGCATATTTACTGAACTCGTCCTCCAACTCCTTATACTCATCATTCATCACGAAACAAACATTCATGATCGAACGATCCTCCTCCGCTACCGTACCACGGAACAACTTATTGCGATCGATCTCATCGTATAAGATCGCCGCGTTCTCAAGATCCTTCTTCTCCATAGCGGCGATACCACCTTGTTCCTTATACCATTTCAAGGTCTGTAAAGCCGCGTAAATAGGCAATACAGGAGGTGTATTGAACATGGAATCCTTTTTAATATGGGTAGCGTAGTTCAACATGGTCGGGATCGGACGGTCTACATGTCCTAAAGCGTCCACACGAACGATAGCCAAAGTCACGCCGGCAGGAGCCAAGTTCTTTTGAGCACCCGCATAGATAATATCATATTTGGAAATATCGATCGGACGAGAGAAAATATCGGAAGACATATCGCAAACCAAACGTTGCTTCACATCCGGATCCTTACGCATCTCTGTTCCGTAAATCGTATTATTAGAAGTAAAATGGAAATAATCCGAGTCATCAGCGATCGCATAACCCTTCGGGATGTAAGTATAGTTCTTGTCTTTGGAAGAAGCGACAACATCTACCTCCCCAAACAACTTAGCCTCCTTGATAGCGTTCGAAGCCCATGTGCCGGTATCCAAATAAGAGGCTTTCTTATTCAACAGATTGTAAGGAACCATACAGAACTGCATGCTGGCGCCACCGCCCATGAATACAACCTCATAGCCTGCCGGAACATCCAGTAATTCCTTGATCAACGCACGTGCCTCGTCGTTTACGGCTACAAACTCCTTACTTCTATGAGAGATCTCAAGAAGTGATAACCCCATACCCGCAAAATTTTCTACCGCAGCGGCTGTATTCTTAATTGTATACTCGCTCAAGATAGAAGGACCTGCATAAAAATTGTGCTTCTTCATACCAATGTCTTTTTAGAATGTTATTATAAATAAAGTAACTATTTTTTCAAAAACAGGCGGCTAATGTAACTATTTTTTCTCATTTGCCGACACTTTTCGAGCATTTTTTAATTTACAATCAGAATATGTCAATTAAAAACGATCTCCCCAAAGGCGCCTCATTTGCTCAATTAGTTTGTGCTCGGCCGGATTTTCCTGTCCTTTCCACAAACGTTCGCCCAAAATTTCCTTCGGAAGATACTCCTGCTTTACAAAATGATTTTCGTAGTCGTGCGCATATTTATATTCCTTGCCATACTCCAATTCAGCCATTAATTTGGTAGGCGCGTTGCGTAGATGAAGCGGTACGGGTAAATTCCCAGTCCGGTTAACAAGTGCCAAAGCGTCGTTGATCGCCATATAGGCCGAATTACTTTTCGGGCTGCAAGCCAGATAAACGGTCGTCTCGGCCAGGATGATCCGGCCCTCCGGCCAGCCGATCTTTTTCAAGGCATCGAAACATGCGTTCGCCAGCAAAAGCGCATTCGGATTCGCCAATCCGATATCCTCAGAAGCGGAGATCACCAACCGCCGTGCGATAAACTCAGGGTCTTCTCCCCCGGCCACCATACGGGCGAGCCAGTAAATGGCGCCATCGGGATCGCTACCCCGGATCGACTTGATAAAAGCGGAGATTATATCGTAATGCATCTCCCCACCCTTATCATACGCCGCAGGGTTCTCCTGCAACCTCTCCACTACCTTCTCATCCAGAATCTCAATATCGTCACTCTCCTCGGCAGACACCACCAGTTCCAGAATATTCAGCAACTTCCGGGCATCTCCTCCCGAGTAACGTAACATGGCATCCGTTTCCGTCAGCCTTATGTTTTTATCCTTCAGAACGACATCCTCGGCGATCGCCTTATGCAATAGCGTAAGCAAGTCATTCTTGTCCAGCGATTTCAACACGTACACCTGGCAACGGGATAACAAAGGACGGATTACCTCGAACGAGGGATTCTCCGTGGTTGCCCCAATCAGCGTCACCACGCCCGTCTCCACGGCGTTCAGCAATGAGTCTTGCTGCGACTTACTGAATCGGTGTATCTCATCAATAAACAATATCGGCGCTACCGTATTGAAGAAGCGGTTGCTCTTGGCCTTCTCTATCACCTCCCGCACGTCCTTCACTCCCGAACTGATCGCACTTAACGTATAAAAAGGCGCATCCAACTTATTCGCTATGATCTGCGCCAAGGTAGTCTTCCCGACTCCCGGCGGCCCCCACAATATAAAAGAGGGAACCCGTCCCGCATCAATCATCTTCCTCAACACGGCTCCCTGGCCTACCAGGTGCTTCTGTCCGATATAATCATCCAACGTCTTCGGACGTAATCTCTCTGCTAATGGTTGACTCATCATGGAAGCAAAAGTCGGACATTTTATTCACTTTTCAAAGGATAAGTCAAGAAATTTATCGTATAAAAAGGATGTTAAACAACAGGATTTAGCATCAAAATGAAAGAGCAATAGCCTAAAACACACCTACACCCCCACAGCATTATGACATTTTGATATTATCAATCTGATTATCCCTTTATATCTTAGGCTTTTCATCCAGAACTTTTAACGATATCTTCTCGATCTATTATCCCTTCCTTCTTGATATATTGATTATATAACAGTTGGTAGATGATCATGCAACAGCTGGTGGATGATCATGCAACAGCTGGTGGATGATCATGCAACGGATGGTAGAAGATCATCCAACAGCTGATAGATGATCAATACCTCTTTATGAAAACGATAAATCTACCTGAAGAAGCTGTTAAGGGAAGCTATCGAAATAAACAAAAGTATATAGCCAAAAAAAGGATGCCCCTCCACAGAAGGAGAAGCATCCCTATACATTATTATATATACGTTAGATTAGCGAGATCCGCCAGCCCACCATACGTTTTCAGAATATACGTATTGGCCGTCACCAAATGCCTCTTTGACATTTTGATTAGACAATACATCAGAACTACCATACGTGTAACGCAATGGGAATTTAGATTTGTTATTCGGATTACTTAATTCAATAAAACTCTCACCCATAGCTTTCAAACGACGATAGTCATTATATGCTTCTAAGGATTCACCTGAAGCGCCAAAGAAAGCGAGATATTTTTGGATCATAGTCTCTTTCAATGGATTAGCATCAAACAATGCTTTTACGCTATTATCGAAATAATCATTCGCCACCTTTTCTGAAAGATCAGCAGAACCAGAGATCCCCCAGTCATAGATAGCAGATTTCAATGTAATTTCGGTATTGATGAAACCAGCAATAATAGCTTCCCGAAGTACAGATTCCGCCTCTGAAGTTTTATTCAAACGGCAAAGAACCTCAGCCTTGATGAACAATAATTCATGATAACTCAACAATTGAGTCGGGGCCGTAATCGCCCAACAAGCCAAAGAAGTATCATAATTCATCGTTCCCTGTGCAGGAGCGCCGTTAGGAGCAGCATACGTATTAGCGCCATCCGCTACTTGTTTCATAGGTTGTCCGTAATTATAATTCCAATCTGTAGCAAAAGATTGGTTTAACCTCGGATCATTACGAGCGATAAGTTTCTTTATCAAACTCTCACTAGCACCTAAACCTGTACGGCTATACATAAAGTCGAAGAACGGGTTGAATTGATTATTTCCGTCATACACGGAGAATTTCAATTCTTCATCGGCAGAAGAAAACGACTTAGAAATATAATCCAACACATTATTCAAATCTTGCGTCTTATTTGCACTCTTAGCCAATAAACGCATCGTATAACGTGCCTTTAAGCCGTAAACTGCTTTTTTCCATAAAATTTTCTCGGCCTCCACATCACCGTTAGAAGCCGTTCCATAAATCAAATCTTGCATACCCATAGAACCAGAAGAAGCGCCATCCGTATCATCTAATAAGGTCAAAGCCTCATCCAAGTTCTCCATGATCACTTTATAAATATCCTCCTGCTTGTCTATTTTAGGCTGCATATATAACGGAGTACCCAACTCTGTGTATTCACAAGCTTCGCTCAAGGGCACGTCTCCATAAACATCTGTCAGTACAGCCACATTATAAGCGTAAAGTACTTTCGCTACACCCAAGGTAACATTATTACCAGCCTCAGCACCACCCTCGGAACATTTAGCTATTACATCCTTGATGCTACGGAGATTTCTATAAACAGACTCCCATGAGTTGTTATAAGTAGCGGCAACATTCGGCTCTCCACTACGAGTCTCGGCATTATACATTTGATTATCAACACCAACCTCATGCTCCATATAGATACCGGCATATAAGGAAAGGTCTCCCCCCACTGTACTTACCGCCGTACTAGTCATCACGTCTGTCATAATAAATTTAGACGTAACGGTTTGCGGATGGTTCTTGTCGAAGTTGATTTCATCCATTTTATCCTCCGTACAAGAAGCAAATGGAAGCGTAACCAATGCCAACGCAAACAATCTTACTGCTATTTTATTTCTTTTCATCTTCTACTTCTTAATTAAAATTTAACATTCACACCGAATCCATAACTTGAAGTCTGTGGCATGGAATAACGCTCGAACGCACCTGTCATATTGTTATTTCCCTGAGAAGATTCCGGATCGAAATTCGGGAACTCAGACCAAACCAAGATATTTCTAGCGAAAACATTTACATTTACGGTCATCCAGTTCTTCTCTAGCACAGGATAGCTCAAGGATACCTCACGCAATTTCAAGAAAGAACTATTGTAAATAGACGCCTCATCAATGTTATTGATCGTTTGATAATAATTCTGCCATGCCTCTTCTCCTTTAATCTCGATATCATTCTTAGAGCCATCGGCTTTTACACCCTCAACGATGAAAGATTCCGTTCCACGGCCTTCTGTCGCCTTACTCACTCCAAAATAATCTAATAGTCCGTTTGTTCCGCTATACATCTGGCCTCCGCACTTCCAATCAAATACAGCACTGATATTCAATTTCCACAAACGAAGACTTGTATTAAAGCCTAAAATGAAATCAGGAGCGACTCGTCCAATAACTTGGTCTTTGCCTGCTTGGGGGACACCATTCTCGTCAACGATCAAATTACCATTATCATCTCTCAAATAGCCTACACCATAAATTACAGGGAACTTGTCGCCGATACCCGCACGAACCTGAGGCGTAACAAATCCACCCATAAAAATACTTTCTACACCCGGGGCTAACTCATCCACGTAGTTATCGATCTTCGTCCAGTTGAATCCAACGTTCCAATCCACGTTCTTCAAACGGATTGGATTCACATTAACTGTCAGCTCATGCGCATTTGTGTGAATCTTACCACCGTTCGTCAACATCTCAGCCGCACCGGTAGAACCAGCCAATGGCACACCGAAGATTTGATCTGTTACGTTTTGACGAGAGAACGTATAATTAACAGTTACGATATTATTAAAGAAATTCAAATCTGCGCCTAACTCATACGAACGAGTGTTCTGAGGCTTCAAATTCGGGTCATAGATAGTAGGATAAGGGACAAAAGCTCCCATACCATTTACAGGATAAGCGATCGGATCCAACATATAAAAGCCACCGCCGTAACTAGGCTTATAGTAATAATTCTCATAATAGTCACCAGCTTGTCCTACTTCCGCATATGAAGCACGTATTTTAGCATAGTTCACAATGTCATTCTTCAATGGTTCCAACTCCGTCAAAATCCAACCCGCAGAAACGGAAGGATAGAAGAAAGAACGGTTCTTACGAGGCATTGTAGACACATAATCATTACGTCCTGTCACATTCAAATAGACCATATTACGGTAAGAAGCCGATACACTACCAAAGAAACCGACCGTACGTTTACTACGTTGTCTTTCCTCCGACTGTAATGTCGTAGCATTCTCGATGCTATTCCATCCAGGGAAATTGAAAGAAGAGCCGTATTCCTTATATTTCTTAGTATGATTATGAACAATCTCATTACCCAACATTGCGTTAAATGTCCATTCCGGAGAGATAGTCCAATCATAATTGGCTGTTAATAAAGAGTTGAATGAAACATTGGACCAACCCGAATTAGTTATCTCACCATTTTTATTCGAGCCCTTGTTTCCATATCCCCAAATATCTTGATAATGCGTAGTATATGCATCAGCTCCAATTTGGTATTTAACATTCAACGTATGATTCTCTGTACCAAACTTGGTCTTAAAGTTCACGAAACTATTTCCAAAGAAACGATTCGTCTTCTCACTAAACTCATTGTTCTCCACAGACCAAGGAGCAACAGCAAACGTTGTATTACGGAATGAGTTTTGCTCATAGATACTATTCGTCGTATGAGAAGGAATACCATTCAAATCATAACTAACGGGAGCGGGATAGACCGTAGCCAACAAAGCATCATTAGCCGTAGGCATCTTATTGATCTTTGAATTGATATAATTGGCAGAAGCCCCAGTTGTCCATTGCTCATGTAATTTGATCTCAGTGGATAATTTTGCGGTATAACGATCCATTCCTGTTTCTGGAATGATACCATCTTGAGTCGTAGAACCTAAAGAGAATGAGTAACTAGCTTTGTCTGTTGCTTGAGCTACGTTCAATGAGTTATTCCAAGTAACACCAGTATTGAAGAAACCTCCAATATTGTCATAAGCTTGAGGAACAGCCCAAGGATCCAAGCCGCCTGCAGCACGCTGAGGGACATAATACATTCCCTCATGTTTTCCGTATTGTTTGGTATATTCATTATCTGTATTGCCACCATACGTAGGATCGTTCACCAAATCAGAGATCTTCGGTCCCCAAGAGGAGGAGTTGTAAGGAGCATAAACCCCGCCAGAACCTTGGGCATATGTTTTTTGTAATTCCGGCGTACGGCCAATTACATCAAAAGACACATTTGTATTGAAAGAGATAACCGGCTTTCCCTTAGGGGCACCTTTACCACTTTTCGTCGTAATCACGATCACACCGTTAGAGGCACGAATACCATATAAAGCAGAAGCGGCCTGCCCTTTTAACACATTGATACTCTCAATATCGTTCGGGTCAATATCAACCGCACGATTAGCATAGTCCGCACCCGATACAGAAGCTTCTGTATCAATATCGGCAGCAGATGCGATTGGCATACCATCTACTACGTATAAAGGAGAGTTATCCCCTGTAAAAGAACGGGCACCACGGATCGTGATCTGAGAAGACGCACCCGGCATACCGGAAGAAGGCTTGATCTCCAAACCGGAAACCTTACCCTGTAAAGCCCCTGCCAAGTTAGAGTTAGCACCCTTCGTCAACTCATCTGCTTTTACATCCTGCACAGCATAACCTAATGCCTTTTTTTCACGAGAGATACCCATCGCTGTAACCACGACCTCATCCAAGTTTTGGGTATCAGACATCAATGTTACATTTACATTGGGAGACACAACGACCTCCTTGGATTTCATACCGATGTATGAAATAACTAATTGCTTACCATCACTAGGAACATCCAAAGTAAAATTACCGTCAAAATCCGTAACTGTTCCCACAGTCGTTCCTTTTACGATAATGGACGCACCGATCACCGGCTCACCATCTTCTCCGACTACCTTACCGGTAACCTTCGAGGTCTGTGCCGAAACTACTCCTACGCTCATCGCAAGAAATAGTAGCACAGAAGTCAACTTTTTCTTCATAGACACATTCTTTTTATTTAAACTAAACTAGAAATTCAATTAAGCTTTCGTGGACTATAGTTCATACAGAACTACCAATTTTCAATATTTTATTTAGTGTAGTCATATGAAAAAAAATTATCATATAAGTTTAGATCTATTAAAATTCTGTAATAAATATATTGGATTTGAGAGATATTGTTTATCAGCCATATTGGGAGGATAAGAAAAGCCAGCCGTTTTTCACAAATATCTACATAAAATAAAGTTGTAAATATTTTTAGTGATAAGCTATATGCTATAAAATATCCAGAATAAGTTGATATCAAGTCCAATATCATGCCTATAAAGAGTAAGCTCACTATTTGTTACGATAAAATTAAGATAAAAATAATTTTTTTATTTGTCAAAAAGAAACTATCGGCAGCGATAACTCATTGATTTGTGATACGATCATGTCACCTGAGTCGATTTAGACAGTGGTTATATTGCAAATTGACAGATTTAACAATTAAGAAAACAAAGGAAATATATCACAATAATAATAATTTGTTGTTTTTTTCAGGTATAATTTATAGTTTTGCAACCGTTTTTCATTTAATAGGTATGTCGTAAAACATAAAATGGAGTAGTTCTGTATGAACTTAGTTAATCAACCATTAAAATGCAGAGAAAACATTTTTAAGTATATAGTTAATAAATAAGTGTGTTTATGAAGAAAAAGTTGACTTCTGTGCTACTATTTCTTGCATTGAGTGCAGGTGTGGTTTCAGCACAGACCTCGAAGGTTACCGGTAAGGTAATTGGGGAAGATGGAGAGCCGGTGATCGGTGCCTCTATTATCGTAAAAGGGACAACCGTGGGAACAGTCACGGATTTTGATGGAAACTTTGAACTAGAAGTACCTGCGAATGGTAAACAATTGGTTATTTCATACATCGGTATGAAATCTCAAGAAGTTGCGGCCACTTCTAATGTAAATGTAAAACTATTAGCCGATACCCAGAACTTGGATGAGGTCGTGGTTACGGCTATGGGTATCTCAAAGGAAAAGAAAGCTTTAGGTTATGCGGTTCAAGATGTGAAAGCGGATGAGTTGACGAAAGGAGCTAATACTAGTTTGTCTGGCGCATTACAAGGTAAGGTTTCTGGAGTGGAGATCTCTCCTTCTTCCGGTATGCCGGGTGCCTCTTCTAAGATCACGATTCGTGGTTCCAGATCTTTTACAGGGGATGAAAGCTTTAGGTTATGCGGTTCAAGATGTGAAAGCGGATGAGTTGACGAAAGGAGCTAATACTAGTTTGTCTGGCGCATTACAAGGTAAGGTTTCTGGAGTGGAGATCTCTCCTTCTTCCGGTATGCCGGGTGCCTCTTCTAAGATCACGATTCGTGGTTCCAGATCTTTTACAGGGGATAATACTCCTTTGTATGTGATTGACGGTATGCCTGTCGCTTCAACGGCTGATGTGGACACCGGTAGTTCTGTTTCCGGTACGGACTTTGCATCTCGTGCGGTGGATATCGACCCAAACGATATTGAAAGCATTAATATATTAAAGGGACAGGCCGCATCTGCTTTGTATGGTATGCGTGCAACAAATGGAGTAATTGTCATTACGACCAAAAGTGGAAAGGGAGCCCGTAAAGGTAAACCTCAGGTCGCTTTTAATACCAGCTTATCTTTTGATAAGGTTTCAACGATGCCTGAATACCAAAAAGTGTATGCGCAGGGTACAAATGGCAAGTATAGCCCGTATGCTTCAACTTCTTGGGGACCACTAATCAGCGAATTGCCTAACGATCCGACTTATGGAGGAAATACGGATAATGAGTTTACCAAGCAATATGGTAAGCATGAAGGTATGTATTATGTACCTCAGCGGGCCGCTGCGGGATTAGACCCTTGGGCTCAGCCACAAGCTTACGACAATATCAAGGATTTCTTCAACGTGGGTACGACATGGAGTAACTCCGTGAATGTAGCTCAAGCTTTTGATAAAGGTAACTATTCCTTCTCGATCGGTAATACTACGCAAGATGGTATTATTCCAAATACAGGCATGGACCGATACAACGCAAAAATGAGTGCCGAAGCTCAATTACACAAGAACTGGTCTACAGGATTTACCGGTACCTATGTAAACTCGAAGATCAGCAAGCAATCTAGTGCCAATAATGGAATCTTAGCTACTGTTTACGGAGCTCCTTCTAGCTACGATTTAGCCGGTATCCCAAGTCATGTTGAGGGTGACCCGTATACACAAAATACATTCCGTAGCACATCAGGTTTTGACGGAGCTTATTGGGCGGTAGATAACAACGAGTTCTTGGAACGTTCACAACGTTTCTTTGGAAATACTTATTTGAAATATTCTACGAAGTTCAATACCGATAATCACAAATTGGATGTCAAGTATCAATTGGGTGTGGATTCTTATACGACTAATTATACGGATTCTTGGGGTTATGGACATGCAAATGGTTATGGAGAGATTGATCACTATGGATATTCAATCACGGAGTTGAACTCTTTGTTGACCGCTGCATATACTTGGAATATCAATGAAGATTGGTTGTTCGATGCCCTTGTTGGTAATGAATTGGTAGAGAATCAGCGGAAATTTTACGAGTCTTATGGAGCGAACTATAACTTCCCGGGTTGGAATCATATAGATAATGCTACAACTATGGTAGCATCCGAGTCATTACGCCGGAAACGCACAGTTGGTAACTTTGCTAGCATTTCATTGTCTTACGCTAACATGGTTTACTTCAACGCAACTGTTCGTAACGATATCGTATCTAATATGCCTCGTAACAACCGCTCATTCACTTATCCATCTGTTTCCTTGGGCTGGATTTTCACAGAATTAGAGCCATTGAAGAATAATGTCTTGACTTATGGAAAATTACGTGCTTCTTACGCCGAAGTAGGACAGGCTGGAGATTATTATGATTCTTATTATACTACACCTGTTTACGGTGGTGGTTTTTATGGTTCTACGCCTATACAATATCCTATGAGTGGAATTACGGCGTTCACTCCATATGCTCGTGTGTATGATCCGAATTTGAAACCTCAGAACACGAAGTCTTATGAGTTAGGTATGGATTTGACCTTCTTGAATGGTCTGTTCTCATTGAACTATACCTTCTCTCGGCAGAATGTGAAAGATCAGATATTTGAGGTTCCTTTGGCTGGTTCTACAGGCTCTGCAGAATTAGTAACCAATGGTGGCGCAATCCATACGAACGCTCATGAGATTACGTTGGGAATCAATCCGATCAATACGAAGAATTTTAAATGGGATATGGCATTTAACTTCTCTAAGATCGATAACTACGTAGATGAGTTGGCTCCGGGTGTAGAGAGTATTTTCTTGGGAGGTTTCGTTGATCCGCAGGTACGTGCGAATATTGGCGATAAATTCCCTGTAATCTATGGTACGACTTTCTTGCGTAATGACAACGGTGATATTGTCGTAGACGAAGATGGCTTGCCTCAGATCGGTAGTGAGGGTGTGATCGGTAAGGTTTCCCCGGATTTCCTCTTGGGTTTCAATACTAATTTTGAGATCTACAAATTCCGTATCGGCGCTACGTTCGATTGGAAATGTGGTGGACAGATGTATAGCGGTACATTGAACACGTTGAACTATTATGGTACAAGTATGGAGTCTGTTGAAAGTCGTACGGCCGAGACTTTCCGTTTTAGTCATCCGGCTGTAAAGCAGTTGGAAGATGGTTCCTATGTAGCTAATGACATAGATATCAAAGGCGAAGACGCTTTATCATATTATGACCGCATGACGCTTATTTCCGAAGCTGGTATCTATGACAGTGGTTTCTTGAAACTACGTGAGTTGTCCGTTAGTTATCCGGTATGGGATAAGAATGGAATCAACGTGAACTTAAATGTTTTTGCCAGAAATATCATTCTTTGGTCTGAGTTGAAAGGTTTGGATCCTGAGGCTTCTCAAGGTAATAATAATATGGGCGGTGGCTTCGAGCGCTTTTCTATGCCGGGTGCTTCGAGCTATGGCTTCGGTTTAAATGTGAAATTCTAATAAAGGAAACAAAAGATGAAACTTCAAAATATCTCAAAAAAATTATTGACGGGAGTTGTTTTCACTGCAGCCTTGGTCTCTTGCTCTGAGGATAAGATGGATGAGATCAACAAAGATCATAATCATACCACAGCGGTTCCCGCAAAGATGATCCTTACGGATGTCATGACTTCGACTGCGTTTAGCGTGGTTAGCGGCGATTTCAATTTATATGGTGGTATGTATGTGGAACATGAGACAGGCTCGCATAATCAATTCTACTATGCGGAGACTCGTTCTTCTTGTACATCGGCTTCTACCTTTAATAACTCATGGGGGGGAACCTATTCGACATTGAAAGATGCTTTGATCTCTGTCAAAGTCGCAGAAGAAGAGCAGAACTTCATAACAAAAGGCATTGCGGAACTTTTCGTGGCTTACAATTTGGCGATCTTGACAGATATGTATGGTGATACACCTTGGAAAGAGGCTTGTGACTATACAGTATCTATGACTCCCGCTATCGATAAACAAGAGGAGATTTATAAGGATATCATGGCCTATGTGGATGCCGCAATTGAAGATCTTCAGAAATCAGATCTGACGAGCCTGTCTAATCAAGATTTGATTTATAAAGGTGACGCTTCGGCTTGGCTAAAGACAGCTTATGGCTTGAAGGCTCGTTATACGATGCGCTTGATGGGACGTAGCGCTGATGTTAAGGGCGATATGGAAAAGGTGTTGGATTATATTTCCAAGTCGTACACCTCGGCAGCCGAGCAATGTAGCTATGCTATGTATGGTGTGGGTGTTAATATCAACCCATTTTTCGGAGTATTCTATTCTCGTTTAGGTGAAGTAGCCAGCCGAAGTATGTTTGATAAATTGAATGAGCGTAATGATCCGCGTATCAGACGTTGCTATGTGGAGGCTAACAGCCAAACGATGATTGCTTCTAAGGATGATCCATTATTGAATCTTGCTCATAATGGTGATTTAGTGCAAAGTCAGTTAGAATATACTGTTTCCATGTTCTGTGCAGCTCAAACCGCTCCGACTCACATCTTAAGTTATCATGAGGTATTGTTCTTGAAGGCAGAGGCTTTGTGTCGTTTAAATCGTAAGGATGAGGCAAAAGCAGTGTTGAAAGAGGCTGTTGTCGCAGGTATGGCTAATATGGAGGTTAATATCAAGTCTGCCCTCGCTTCTGATTATTGGGGAGGTTTCTTGAATGTAACAAACGAGGTGACACCGGAGGAGGCCGCTTCTTACTTTGATGAGAATGTCGTTCCCTTATTCGATGCTAATCCTTTGAAAGAGACGATGATTCAGAAATATATTTCTTTCTGGAACGCAGATGGAGAGTCTACCGAGTGCTATAATGACGTACGTCGTTTGAAGAGCTTGGGTGAGGATATTTATGGCTTGCAAAATCCGGGTAAGTTCCCGTTAAGATGTCCGTATGGTAATGATGATACTACGACTAATCCTAATATACAAGCTGCTTATGGTGATGGTCAGTATGTGTTTACCGAAAACGTATGGTGGGCTGGCGGAACTCGCTAATCAATATATAAAAGCATAACGAGTGACAACATTCAAAAAAGGGGAAGAATATCTTAATGATATTTTTCTCCTTTCTTATAAATCCACATTCTAGCCGAACTTCAATCGTGTCTCAATCTTCTCAAGATCGCGGACAATCGTCATATCCATGATATTGCTATAGATCTCGGTAGTACGAACACTTTTATGCCCTAACAACTTTTGTACCGTAGTTATATTCGCTCCATTATATAATAATAAGGTAGCATTTGTATGCCGAGCCGTATGAAAAGATACCTTCTTATCAATACTTGCCAATTGGCTGATTCGGCGTAATTGCTTATTCACGTTTGAATTAGAGGATAAGGGAACACCAAACAGGGTTCTCGGCGCATTCTTATATCGCTCATAGATAGGTAAAGATTTACCCTCGAACAAGAGGAATAGCGGCAAACGGACACTCACATCTGTCTTCACCGATGAATAAACCAGCCAAACCTTATCATCAATAATCAAAAAGTTCTCTTTCGTTATACTTACTATGTCTGAGAAACGTAATCCCGTGTAGCAACTAAATAAAAACATATCCAGACACCGGCGCAATGTACGCTGCCCATCCAGCTTTAAGTTTTCCAAACGACCTAACTCCTCAGGCGTTAAATGAGTACGCTTACTCTCTTGATATTTAATCTTATATTTCCGAAATGGATATTTGTGCAACTCGAACAACTCCTTATTAATCGCCAAGTTGATATATCGTTTCAAATGCTTCATATGTTTAGCGATCGTATTTCGATGATACTCCTGCTTCAATAAGAAATATTCAAAATCGCATAAGAAATTGAAATTAATATCCTTAAACAGAACGTCCTTTTTATATAAGGATAGAACATGCAAAGTGGACAAATGGTTTTTTAATGTCGATTCTTTCAAATTACTATGTAAAATCTCCTCACGCATGAAAACAAGAAAAGAGGAAGACGTAGATGTCGAAGAAGCCTCCTCACGCAGATCCTTCAACGAAAAACCGTTATTCGCTTGTCTCTTCTCCAGCTCATCTCTCTCCAACTCCATAACATAGTTCTGAAGATACAGGTTTAACGCATCCATATTCGGATGATTCTTTATGGAACGTCTCTTGTTGTCCCATTGACAAGGTTTCACATAAACCTTCGTTGAAAAATACCTCTTTTGCCTATTCAAATAGGCCTCTACTTGAATCAAAGCTTTTCCTTCCGCATTCAATTGCTTTTTTCGATTAAACACTAAGTTGTAAATTACTTTTTCCATGATACATTTATATATTATCTGATTGTAAACACGAAGGAACAATAATAAGTTCTTTGTAGCACAATCTACAAACTAAAAGTTTGTTATCACGGATTACCTACTAATAAAAAACCATATATCCAAGTAAATAAAAAGGGCCTACCAAATACATGGCAGGCCTCTCCTACTTTTCGAGATATTAAATCATATCAATAATCTTCACCTTCCCAACCTGTTTTACGGAATCCCTTAACCGTCATCGACTTTCCATTTTGAGTCAAGGTAAATTCAATGGCATCCACTTTTGTATTGGCTTGAGTAGTATAACCATCCACAATTACTTTACCAGAGATATTGAAGGTTACAGTAGAATTTATACCATCATCCGCATGGAGCAGATTAGCGATACCATCCCCATCAAAAGATTTAGAAGTGACATCGCAATGAATCTTGCCACGTACTCCCCAGTCGTTTGTGGCAACACTCATTTTTATCCACATCTTATCCGTGGCATCATCAGTCGTATTGTAAGTATTGCAGGTCACACCTTCCGCCAAGACACCACCATCCTCACCTGTAACATTAACTACCCATTCGCCACATAAAGGGTAAATAGCCGTGTATTCTATCTCGTAATCACCATAAGTCCCACAAGAAGAAAAGGTGACCAACGCCAATAAGATAACCAGTAATTTATTTATCTGTTTCATATTCAAAAAGCTTTTCTGATTAATATACATTTATAACACCCATTTATTTATGCCACCATTGTTTTTCCGCTAACGGAACTACCGCCGGAGTATTAGGGTTATAGTCTGAAGATGACTTCGGATACAATAAACGACGAGGATATTCACCCGGAGCCAACGCAGAACCAATGCAAGGAGTCAACTGCCCCCAAATATATCCTTCCTCATCCACATGCTTTGTCCCTAAAACAGGAATACCGGTACGATTGATATCAAACCATGCGTCCCATGCTTGACAACGAGTGGAAGCGATCCACTTCTGGGTCAAAATAGAGGTAAGCATTGAATTTTGGTCCGTACTATCGAAAGCATAAGGAGCACCTTCCGAAACAAACTCGGCAGCAGAATACCCCCAACGTTCAAACGCATAATTCACACCTTGCTCATAAGCCACTTTCGCTTTAGCCACATCATTCAAACGAGCGTAAGCTTCCGCTTGCAGGAACGCTACCTCAGCAGCAGACATAAAATAAACAGGATCTGTAGGACCTAGCTTAGCCACAGAGATCATACGAGTTGTTACCGCTACCGAGTTTGGGCGGTCACCATACTTCAAAGCTGTTGTCTCGCCGGAGCCATCCGTATTAGGTGAATAAAAATCATTTAAACGAGGATCCTCATATTTTTTCAAATAATCGCAAACCGTAGCGCACGCACGAATATTTACAGTTGAATTCAATTTACGACGGTCATTCTCATACAATGGATTTGATTTATTTTCCAAATCTTGAAAACAGTCCATCTTAGCGTCTACACTCAGCAAATCTCCTTCGTCGAGCAATGCCTTGATAGCAGCTTTATTCGTATCGAAATCACGCATCAACAATTTTAGCTTTAAACTCTTCGCAAATTGAATCCACTTATTCACGTCACCAGCGAACACCAAGTCTTGTTTTGTAACCGAAGGCAAACCACCTGCGGTAGCTTCCGCTTTTTTAGCGATAATCTCGTCCAACATCGCTAATAATCCCGGATAAACCACAGTCTTACTGTCATCATATTTCGGTGTAGTATTCTCATTCCCAAGAATAGCTTCTGTAAAAGGAATAGAGCCATAAGAGTCCACTAGGATATGATACATAAAGGCAGTCATAGTCTTACCCATTACCCAATAATTCCATTCTTGAGCCGATTCAGAGCTTTTGATAACCAAATCCAAGTCTGGCAGTGCTATTGAATAAGGTATAGACCACAAACGAGAATCGGATGCGTTAGTTATCGTATAGTTAACCAATGTATTATACTGGTTGGATGTATGTCCCTGCGTACATTGCTGAGACCACATGCTACCATATAATTCGTAAGTACCACCTACAATACTTGCTACTCCTGCGATACCAGAAGGAAGCAAAGTAGAAGAAGAGGCTTCCGTTGGATATTCCGGATTCTGGTTAATATCCAAATAATCGGAACAAGCTGTAGTCGCCATCAACAAGCAGCTAACCAGTCCTGTATATATTAAATTGTTTCTTTTCATACTATCTTTACTTTTTAAAGTTACTTATTATAATACAACTTTAATACCACCACCAAACGTACGGTTTGTCGGAGCCGCACCAAATTCACCAATTTCAGACAAGATGTCATTACCATAATTCGTACCTTCCGGATCTACGTAGTTGTTCTTTTTCGGGGTCCACATAAATAAATTACGTCCGATCAAACTAACTTGAACCATAGAGAATGGGGTTTGTTTCAACCATGCTTTCGGCAAAGAGTAAGAAAGTGTAATCTCTCTTAATTTCAAGTAATCTTTAGGTAAAATCCAATTTCTATACTGAGCGTAGTTGGAGGCGTTATTATAGTAGGTATTAACAGCGCTAGAAGCACCTCCCCAATGTACGATAGGTATATCATTCTCTACGTATTGACCATTTACGACTTTCACGGAATTAGGAACCACAAATGGTTCACGATTATTAAACACCGTATAAGTAGAGTTTCCGGCAAATGTAAGCAATTGAGAGGTATATGAATAGAACTCACCGCCATTACGCCAATCTAATACCGCTGATAAAGTAATCCCTTTCCATGTGAAATGCGTATTAAAGCCCATCAAGAAATTAGGTGTAGACGTTCCTACGATCTCTTTCTTGCTAGCATCAATTGTCGGCATACCGTTATTATCAACGATCACCTTACCATCATCAGTCGTGGCCAAAGCCGGAACCTTGAAAACGCCCAAAGGCTGACCTACTTCCGCAACGAAATCCACTTGATAGGAACTTGTCAATTTATACTCAGTTACATCATCCCATAACTCTTTCACCTCACTCCAGTTCTTACTGAAAGTAAAACCTAATCCCCACTCGAAATCTTTCGTACGAACAGGAATGCCATTCACTGCCAACTCGACACCTTGATTCGCAATCTTACCTACGTTGCGGGTCATAGACGTATAGCGAGACTCCGGAGCCAGACTAGCAGATATTATCTGATCTTTCGTACTCTTATTATAATAAGCAGCATCAATATCCAAGCGATTGTTAAACAGATGCGTTGTTAAACCGAACTCCCATTCTGTCGTGATCTCCGGACGAAGATCCATACTCGGCAAACGATTATACTCTGTCAAGCCTAATGTATTATTAATAGGTAAATATAAATCTCCAAAACCTAAACTGATTTGAGTCGGTGTAAAATAACTGCTAGTACGGTAAATCGGAGCATCGTTACCAGTCTGTCCCCAAGCTGCACGAACCTTCAAGAAATTCAGATAATCAGATTTCAAATCCTCAAACATATCCGTGATGATCAATGAAGTATTCACGCCACCATAGAAAAAGCTATTATTTCCTTGAGGTAAAGTAGATGACCAGTCGTTACGAATAGAAGCATTCACAAACCAGAAATTCTTGTAACCAAACTCACCTTGAGCGAACAAACCAACCAAACGGCGTCTATCAGAGTAAGTCGTAGTCATGGGCTTATCAACACCATTCGCTAAGTTAAACCATCCCGGTTGCTCCAAACCATACAGATAAGATTTCAAATAAGAACTCGTTTGTTGATTCAAGTTCCATCCAATCATACCATTCAAAGCGATATCCTCACCGATTTTATAATCCGCGTTTAAGAAAGCGGTCGCATCAATTTGCTCCACCTTGTCACGACGTTCCGTATAAGTACCGGGCTGCTGCTTCTTACCACCTAATTCACTCCAAGACCCTGAAGCGAAAGTCACTTTTTCATTCCATCTCTTTTGAGTAGCGTTCGTAAAGTCACCACCTAAACGTCCAACCGCCTTCAAACCTTTCATAATCTCAAAAGCAAGCTCGATCTTACCATAGACACGGTCATCTTGATACTTATTACGATTATGATCTAACACCCAATATGGATTCTCCGCATAAGCTGTATAGAAGTTATCCGTATTAAAATAAGGATTCGTATAATCTTTCATTGAGCTAATATCTACATCCACGGCATGTTGCAAAATCTCAGAAAACATCGTTGCACCATCATCTCCTTGGCCAGCAGCAGCTTGTGTGATATCTTTACGGACATAGTTCAAGTTTAATTCCGCAGAAAAACGTTTATATTTCATATTACCTCTTAACGAGATTGTATTACGAGCATATGAATCAGCGTCACCCGGTAATACACCGTCAGACTTCACATTACCATAGGAGGCAACAAAACCAAGTTTATCATTACCCATACGAATCGAGACGTTATTATTCGTCTCAAAACCAGTTTCATAAAAATCACGAAGATTGTTCTTTACATACGAGAAAGGCTTAGAAAGCGGAGTTAATAAACCTTCTGAGCCGTCTGAGTAAGGTCCCCAGATATGATCACGACCATCCAAAACCGGTCCCCAAGAACCATTCTCCATAGGTCCGAAAGATCCCCATCCTTGTCCGAAACGATCTTGTGTTTGAGGAACACGCAATACGCTAGATCCCATAAATGAGCCATCGTACGTAACAGAAAGCCTCTCAGCCCCAGCCCGTTTTGTTGTCACCATGATAACACCATTAGCAGCCCGGCTACCATAAAGGGCAGTAGCGGAAGCACCCTTCAAGACTGTTACAGACTCAACATCCTCTGGGTTAATGTCATTAGCTTGGTTACCAAAATCCACGGAGTTAGAGAAAGAATCCTCACCTTGGAAATCATTCATAATAGGCACACCATCCACCACATACAAAGGTTGATTAGCACTGAAAGAACTGATACCACGCACGATTACTTTCTGAGAAGAGCCTGTAGCACCACCGCTAGTAATATTCAAACCCGCAACCTTACCAGTCAAACCTGACATCACTGATCCAGACTTAGCGGCATTCAAATCTTCACTCTTCACAGTAGAGGCTGCATAGCCCAACGCCTTTTCCTGCTTTTTCATACCAATCGCAGTTACGACAACCTCCTCAAGATTCTGGGTACCAGACTGAAGGACTACCCTCAACACATCTTGTACCGGAACCTCACGAGCAATCATACCCACATAAGAAATTACCAGAGTCTTCGCGGAACCTATGAATAATAGGTTATTTTTTATTATTACTTAGTTTTCGCGGAACCTTGTCATTGCTTGTGATTATTCAGTAACGCTCAAGAAATAACTTGTTACAATTTTCATGCGATCATTTCTTTGCGGATCGGATTGCGAGAAGGCATTGGCTACTTATGCGTAAATAATTGAAAATAAGCGAATAATAATAACGACTATCGGCTACTCAAGTGAATAACTAACGGCTATACCTAGCCGCTAACTAACAGCTTGGGAAGTGAATAACTAATCACTTGAAAAGCCTTTCCTAGGTCTTTGGGTGTTGTAGAACTTATGACTTATATCGGAGCCGTCCTAAGTTATTTTTTAATGCATACCTAATATATATTCCTATTTTTCAAAATGTTAAAAATATGGTTCTTTGTTGATGATCTAAGCTGTAATATTTGGTGTACATATTACGGCATTTAAATTGTGGTTGAAAAAGTCTCCATATTTTCTACCCATTAGCCTTTTCTTGTTGTTTTATTGAAATTTTTTAATTATTTATTTGTTATAATAAATTTATTGTTACATTTGCATTCATACGACCCTTAAAATATAAGTCTTTGAATATCTATTGCGAATATATTATATAAGTTAAACAAAAAAAGAGTGTGTCTATGAACAAGTTGACTTATCTTTTACTTTGCCTAGTTTTAGGCATTGGATTGGCCACAGCTCAGACGAGGAAAGTAACAGGTACTGTTATTTCCGCCGAAGACAGTGAACCGATTATTGGTGCGTCTGTAATAGTCAAGGGTACTACTACAGGTACAGTAACGGATTTTGATGGTGTGTTCAGTTTGGATGTACCAAGTTCCGCGAAGACTCTGGTATTTTCATACGTCGGAATGGTTGCGAAAGAAGCTCCAATCCAAGATGTAATGAAAGTTGTTTTGAATACGGCGGCGACAGAGCTGGATGAAGTTATGGTTGTCGCTTATGGTACGGCGAAAAAATCATCTTTCACGGGATCCGCTAAAGCGGTAAACGCAGAAGATATCGTAGCTGGCTCCAAAGAGTCCTTGGATAAGGCTCTTTCTGGAAAGATGTCCGGTGTTCGCGTAACCTCCAACACTGGTGATCCAGGAGCTCCCGGTGATATCAATATCCGTGGTGTCGGCTCTATCAGCGCAGCCAAGTCTCCTCTATATGTCGTGGATGGCGTGCCTGTAAAATCAGACTCGGATATGGCATACTACGGGAAACAGTCCAGTTTGCTAAGCTCCTTGAACCCTGATGATATTGAGAGCATGACGGTGTTGAAAGATGCCGCAGCAGCTTCCTTGTACGGCTCTCGTGCAGCGAATGGCGTTATCATCATTACGACCAAAGCCGGAAAAAGAGGCAAGACGAAAGTAAGTTACAATGGCGAGGTCGGCTGGAGCAATATGGCTGTAAAACAGTACGAGACAATGAATGCCTCCGAATTGCTCCTGTACGGAAAAGAAGCGATTTCCAATTATTATATCCTAAACGGACTCGCTGGCAACCGTGATCAAGCATACGCCTTGATTGACAAGGAAGGCGACATGGAAGCATTCTTCAACGACCCATCGGGTAACACGGATACCAATTGGCGTGATGAGGTTTACCGTACAGCCTTGACGCATAACCATCAATTATCCGTAAACGGAGGTAACGACCGTACACAATTCTATGTAGGTCTTGGTTATAATAATGCGGAAGGTATCGTAATCGGTAGCGATTTCGAACGTTTCTCCGGTCGTATCAATTTAGATCATCAAGTAAATAATTGGTTGACTATCGGTGTTAAGCAAATGATCGCATTCACTACCCAAAATGGTTTCCGTGATCAGCAAAATCAAGATCAAGGTATCGGTACTGCTTCTCCACTGAGCTTGGTGTACTCCTCAGACCCGACGGCTCCCGTAAAGAATCCGGACGGTACATACAACGCCGACTCAAACTGGGGTGCCGCTTCCAATCCGCATCTAATGTTGGGCAAGGAACAATGGATTAAATCCCGTGTAATGCGTAGTATGTCTAACATTGATTTAGGCGTAAAATTCTCCAAGCAATTATCGTTCAAGACGATTTTTGGTTACGACTATATCGATACGAAACACTTTGAGTATTGGTCTCCCAACAGCGTGGACGGTAAGGCCGTAGGCGGCTTGGGATCTCGCTATACTTACGAGAACCGCAATTTAACAAGTTCTTCCACGTTACGCTACGCTAATACATGGAACGATGTTCATAATTTTGACATCCTAGGTGGTTTCGAGGTAACAGAAGACGAACTGACAGCCATCTATACTACGGCAAAACAATACTCAACCGACAAGTTACCGGAATTAGGAAACGGACAACCAGATGGCGCATCCAGCGAAGTATTTGGCTCCGGAATCGTATCCTACTTGGCTACCGGCAACTATAATTACGACAATAAATACTATCTGTCTGCCAGTTTCCGTCGGGATGGTTCTTCTCGCTTGGGAACCGATAATCGCTGGGCGAATTTCTGGTCCGTATCTGGCGCATGGCGCATCAGTGGCGAGAATTTCCTTAAAGACAATGAATTGTTCTCTGATCTAAAAGTTCGCTTCTCTTACGGTACAAATGGAAACTTGCCGGGCTCATATTACGCGAACCAAGCGTTATATGCGTTCTCTGGTGGTTATGGCCCCTCTTCCGCCATCTATTGGAATCAAGCAGGAAATGAGGAATTAGGTTGGGAGAAGTCCAAAAACATGAATGTGGGTTTTGACTGGAACTTATTCAACCGAGTAAATCTGACAGTAGAATATTACAACAAAACAACGACCGACCTGTTATTCGAGATCCCGACTTCTATCGTCACAGGTTTTGAGAAAAACTGGCAAAACCTTGGTAAGCTACGCAATAGCGGTATCGAGATAGAGGTAAATTCCCAAAACATCAAGAATCAGCACTTCTCATGGGACACGAATTTCAACCTTACATTCCAGAAGGCGACGATCAAGGAATTGCCGAACCATAACGACATCGAATATGGAGACGGCGATATGTATCTGCACCGAGAGGGAGAATCCATGTATACTTTCTATCTGCCGGAATGGAAAGGCGTGAATCCGGATACAGGACTAGGAGAATTCTGGAAAGATCCAAACGATCATAGCAAAGGAGTAGTGAACAAGTACGATGAGGCTGAAAAAGGAATCGTAGGCAAAGCCATTCCCGACGTAACGGGAGGTTTGACAAACACGTTCCGGTTATATGATTTCGATCTTTCATTCTTGATTACCTATCAATTTGGTGGCGATATATTCGATTATCCGAACTACTTCTTCCATCATGACGGATTCCGTTTAGGTTCATTCAACCTAGAAAAGAGCGTAGCGGGTAATTATTGGATGAACCCGGGCGACAACGCCTTATACCCGAAGCCTATCTACCAGAATCCATATCGCTCGGATCGCTTCTCCAGTCGTACCATCGTATCTTCTGACAATATCCGTATGCGTGAAATCACCTTGGGATACAATGTACCGGTATTGAAAAACATATTCAGTAATCTGCGTGTGTACTTCCGTGCGAATAATCCGTTCATGATCTGGGCAAAGACAAAAGGCATCGACCCGGATGTTCCCTTGAATGGTTATCGCCAGGTAGATACCCCGGTCTCTAAAAGCTTTGTCTTTGGTGTAAACATCACATTATAATTTATTAAAATAGAATCTATATGAAAAAGATATATTTAGTAGGTCTAGCGTTCGCCTTATTAACGGCCTCCTGCGATGATGTCCTAGAAAAGACATCATCTACCCAATTACCTACGATAGACGCAATCTCTTCCGTAGCCGATTTGACAAATGCCGTGAATGGCGTATACGAGCAACAGGCTACAGAGGTAGGCTCGTATGGAGCGGAATTCACATTGCTGGCCGATTTACGAAGTGGGGATTTCCAATCTATCTCCACGGTGAATCATGCCGGCCCCATGTATCGTTACCAAACAGGTAAAAACGATGAGATGGTTTATAGTTTCTATAAATTATTCTACAATAGTCTAGCTCGCCTTAATAATGTATTAGCCGCCGCCGAGAATCTTGAAGGTGCGGATGTAGACATATTGAAAGGAGAACTATACGCTATGCGCGCCTTGTATCATTTCGATTTAGCCAGAGTATTCGCTAAATTACCATCAACAACAGATATGAACGATCTGGGCATCGTACTCTCCACAGAGGTTTATCCCACGGATTATATCGGGACCCGGGCGACCTTACAGCAGACATACGACCAGATATTGAAAGATATCGAGACCGCATTGCCTCTTTTGAGTAAAGATAAACAAACCGGACACATCAATTATTGGGGGGCTTTAGCGATCCGCGCACGCGCTTACCTTTACTTAGAAAAGAATAAAGAGGCACTGGCTGACTGTAAGGAGATTATCGCTTCCTCTCCTTATAAGTTATACACACGGGATGAATATATAGGCGCATGGGATAAGGAAGGAACGAACGAGGCTATATTCGAGATCTTAGTTACCCCAAATTATAACGCGCAACGTAACTCTATCGGTTATTTTACACATGCCTCCGGCTACGGTGAATGTGCCGCTACTGAATCTTTCCTGGAAGAGCTGGCTAAGCATCCGGGAGATATCCGTACGGAATTATTCGCAAAAGAGACCGATAATGGCTATGACGGGACCTATCCGCAAAAGTATAAGGGACGTGACGGGCAAATCTATGTAAACAATCCAAAGGTCGTGCGCCTTTCCGAAGTTTACCTAATAGCGGCCGAGGCCGCACTAAAAGCAGGGGATACCTCCGCGGCCGCCGGATATATGAATACGTTACGCAAGAATCGTATTGAGAATTATACCGGTGTCGCTTCTATCACGTTGGATGATATCTTACTGGAAAGACGCCTAGAATTATTCACGGAAGGACATACCGCTTGGGACGCTTGGCGTAACGGCAAGTCTGTCAACAATAAATTCGTAGGTGAGGTTAAGCCGGGCGATTACCGTACGATCATGGCAATTCCTATCGGAGAAATCACCGTATCAAGAGGTCAGTTGATACAGAACCCAGGATATTAATCCTTTATCCATAAGTATTTATTGATTTTAGAGGATGTGCCACTTCACCACGGCACATCCTCTTTTTCTTTGTACGCTCACGAGTGCTTCACTAGCTCGAACCGCTTGTCTACACAAGCAGGTAATTCATGCGGGTAATGGGTTACGTAAATCAAGGTTTTTCCCGGGCGATCGCAGAATTGCTCGATAATAGCAGCCGCCTTTTTCTTATTGCTCACATCCAGACCGTGGAGAGGCTCATCTAATATAATTAAATCGGGATCTTTCACGAAAGCTCTCGCTAATAAAGCCAAACGTTGTTCTCCCGATGATAAGGTCAAGAATAAACGGTCTTTCAAATGTTCGATACCAAAAACTTTCATCCACTCCAAGGCTACCGTTTCTTGCTCCGCATTACACTTACGAAACAAGCCGATCGAATCGAAAAAGCCGGAACCGACAATATTCAAGGTAGGGACATTCTCCTTATAATATAAGTGCATCTCCGGCGATACATATCCGATACGCTTCTTGATATCCCAAATACTTTCCCCGGAACCTCTCTTTCTATCAAACAAATACAACGTATTCGCATACGACTGGGGATTATCCGCGTAAACCAAACTCAGCAAGGTAGATTTACCAGCGCCATTCGGACCGAATAACGCCCACTTCTCCCCGTTCTTGATTTCCCAATCCAAATCTTTCAAGATCGTACGGCTACCATAGCGTATTTTCACATGCTCCATGCGTAAAGTCACCTCATGTAAAGAGGCTATCTTGTTCATATCCACAGGTAAACGAACCTTACCAACTTCCTCGCATGCATGAATGCCTTCCGTTGGAAAAAGACGGGCGATTAATTCCGTATCCGACATAAACTCCTCTCGAGTCAGCGGAGGCAGGCAAGTACGATCATGGATAGGCAATACATGCGTGATCATTGCCGGTATGTCATTGGGGTTAGATAATAACAAGACAACTTGAACGCCATTCAATTTTGTCATTTGCCCCAGCATCTCTACCAATAAATCCCGGGATGGAGCGTCTAAGCCGATAAAAGGATTATCCAAGATCAAGACACGAGGACGGCTAAGCAACGTCCGGACAATCAAGAATTTTCGTAATTCACCACTTGATAAGAAGATCAACCGCTTAGGCAATAAATCCTCTATACCGAAAAGAGTCAATATCTTCGCTAAATTATCAGAGCCGGCATATTCCTTCAACAATTCCTCGACAATAGGCATCTCCTCCGTCTCTGTCGAATGCCAACGCTGTTGGTAATAAGAATTCCGGCAATCCGCCAACGAATAAATATCCTTAAACGCTATGCTCTTGATAAAGTCACTCACCTTACCATCCCCGGAGAACACGACCTCACCTTCCTTAAAAGCGAATTTACGCTGCATAATATCCGCTATCAAGGTTTTACCAGCGCCATTCGGACCGATTACAGCCCATTGCTGTCCTTCATCAATTCTCCAATTCACGGGTGCCGTAAACCGCAATTCCGGCAAACGAGTAACGATATTCTTAATATCGACCACCATCATTCCTTCTTTTTCCATCTTTTTTCTAAATAAGCCGGACAAAGATACATAGTTTATTAAAAAATGACAGCATAATGACAAAAAAAGGGGGCACTCATCACGAGCAGCCCCTCTATAGTATACAGGCACTTGGTATGTCTATGTTAACTAGTAGTTAATGAACGCCTGTACGTGTATCCCACCACATTTGTTTACCCCACAAATTATCCACGACTTCCGCATCGAAGGGAGCACAATTCGCATTGTTCAAATTACGTTCCTTATCAGGATACGGAGAGCGGAATGGAGGTACGTTATGATTAGAATAGTTTGCCGGACGGCCCGGAGCCGGATACAAGTTGTCTGGCACGCCTGTACGGCGATACAATGACCAACCTTCCATTCCTTGCTTGAACATGGCAACCCATTCCTCATAATAAATCTGTTTCTTATCATTCGTGAACTTACCCGCGTTCGCAAGGTAATCCGCTATATCTTCGGCAGATACGCTATTCTCTTCCATGGAATAGGTAACAGCCTTATTGTATGCGTCCTCTGCGGAGATTCCGGTATTCCATCCCAACATAGATGCCTCAGCGACACAGAACCAAGGCTCAGCGACACGCATATAAGGAGAAAAACCAGCCAAGTCCGTAAAGAAACGTGCTCCCCAAATGGAATATTTAGAAGCTACCGCATTCGCTTTCGCCCCGATCGTATAACCTACATACTTAGGCTCACCGGCCTCCACACTTTCTTTTGTGGGTTGGAAATAAGATGAGCGACGAGGGTCCTCACGTGTATTCATATGATCCACGATCACGTCTGCGGCACAATACTCCGTCTTACGTGTACGATAACCGTCTGCCATCGGTTCGTAATAGTTGGGGTCTGTTCCGATCCACCAGAAGAAAGCATTATCATCGTTGCTTTCCATGATCGGATACTTAGTGGGATTACCCATAACTTCCTCTACGGTCTCCTTAGCCAACGCCGGGGAAACCTCTGAGATACGCATCGCTAAACGAAGACGCATAGAATTACAATATCTCTGCCACTTCTCGATATCACCACCGAATAACAGGTCTCCCTCGCCTAAGTCATCACTACCACCATCGGCAAAGCCATCCGCTGCTTCCTTCAACGTAGCCAATAAGCCCGGATAAATATCCTCTTGCTTATCGTATTTCGGCTGCAAGATTCCATCCGTCATCTTAGCGGCATCCGTATAAGGGACATCACGCCAACGATCCGTGGCCACCTGCATCAAATGAACCTGCATAACCTTCGATACGTTCAGCATATTAGGAGTCTCATTAAACGTGGCACGCTTCTCGATATCTTTCAGGTTATTCAATATACGATACAAATACTCCCAGTTCGTATCCTGTACACCCGTACGGAAATTATAGCGGGACTCGTCGATATAAGTCATCTTCGAAGCATATCCGCAGAAAGTCATCGGCTCATCCATTGCGAACCACCGATCATACAGACGATAGGATGTGTAATATAAAGAATACGCCAGAAGATTCGTCGTAGGCACATCCGTAGGGCTATCTGGGTCTGTATTGACCTCCTCAAACGAATCGGTACACGAGCTACCGAATACAGTAGCGCCGACCATCATAGCCATCATGAAATTCTTGATATATCTTTTCATATTAAATTCCTCAGATTAATGTTGATTAAAATGTTACACCTAACTTAAGACCAAAACTACGAGAAGGAGGATAAGAGTTGGACTCAAAACCTACACCAGAGTTGAATCCTCTGCTTGTAGCCGCAGTCTCGGGATCATCACCACCGGTACTTGTAGACTCCGGATCAATATGAGCGATATTTGACTTATGCACCCAAAGCAACGCCAAGTTCGTACCAACCAATGATACATGAGCGGCCTTGATACATTTAGTCTTCTCTAGAATTGATTTCGGGAAATTATATGTCAGGTGAGCCTCACGCAATTTCAAGTAAGAACCATCGAATACAGACATCTCACAAATCGTATAATAATTATAGAAGAAGTCCTCCGCGTTGACAGCGACATCATTAATCTTACCATCTGCGGTCTTGAAGACCTTGTCCGTCATATAATTCTGGCCAAGTACGACGCCATTCTCACGCAAATCGCCTTCTGCCGTGTGTTTCAAGATACCCGTCTGAGAACCGAATGCTTGTGTAACAGAATATATGTCACCACCCAAACGGAAATCCAATAAGAAACCGAAGCTCCAATCCTTATAAGAGAACTCATTGCTGAAACCAGCCAACCACTTCGGCGTAACATCACCGATCTCTTTTCCGGCCTCGTACACAGGAATACCATCCTCTACCAAGATCGAGCCATCCTCATTATATACGTAACCAGTACCTACCAAAGTACCCCAGCTCTTACCGACCATAGCATAGTTCTTCACGCTCCAGCTACTACCGATTTGGTAAGCGTCCAAGGACTGTCCGGTAACGGGATCTGTATAAAGCTCATCGATTCGGCTCTTATCCTTCGCCCAGTTCAACGTAGCCGTCCAGTTGAATCCCTTCGGATTCTTGATGATATCACCGGATACCTGCAACTCGACACCCTTGTTGCTGATCTTTCCAGCGTTGATATACATAGAGGTATAACCGGTAGAGGTAGCCACATTCGCATTCATGATCTGATCGCTCGTCACCTTATTATAATATGCGGCATCAATATGCAAACGATTGTTGAACAAATTAGCCTCAACACCAACTTCCCAAGTCTTTACGCTCTCCGGACGAAGATTTGTAGGAGGAAGGATTGTCGGATTATAGAACAATGTAGTACCATTGAACGAAGAACTGATCAATGAATAATAAGCGTTCGAACGATACGGGTCCGTTGCGGAACCGATCTTTGCCCAACCACCACGCAATTTCAAGAAATTCAAATAATCGCCATTTTGCAATCCGGGGAATGTCTCGGTCAAGATCCAGCTACCACTGAAAGAAGGATAGAAGAAAGCGTCCTTGATCGTAGAGTCCCAGTCATTACGGACACTTACCTCGGCATAAGCCATATTCTTGTAGCCGATAGAGGCATTAGCGTATACAGAGTTTGAACGACGTTTCTCATGGTCGTTCAAGGTGTACGGGGTTCCATGAGCGTTCGCTACGGTAAACAACCCCTCTGCGGTCAATTCGTCCGCACCTGTCCCCATGATAGCTGTTTGATAATCACGATAGTTGGCTCCAGCCAAACCATTCAAGGCCCAATCACCGAAGTTCTTGTTCACGTAGGCGATAAAGTCCGCGTTAAACTCAGTCATCGAACGGTCGAAGCTACGGAAATATCCATTCGGATAGTCGATATTCCATAAAATACGAGAGAACTGATTAGAATCGTAATGATCCAAGCCCATACGACCTTCAAACTTTAACCAATCGGTCGGTTTGATATACAAAGAGGTCTTGCCATAGAAACGATTACGATCATAACTATTGGTATTCTTATTCAATGTCCAATACGGATTCGCATGGAAAGACTGTATCCAGTTATAATGCGTATATTTTCCATACTCATCCACTTGATCCCAATTATTCTTCAAATCCTTCAAATCAACTTGACGACCAAACCACTGCATGATAGACTGCAAAGCATTCGTACTGTTATATCCCGTACCCGGCAAGTTCGCGCTTTTCGTGCGAATATAATTCGCAGACAAGTCGAAATCAATATACTTATTAAACGTCATTTTCGTGTTCACCGCCATAGCATAGCGCTTCTGATCAGTGTTCGGGGTCGTACCGCTTTGATCACGGAAAGATAAAGATGCGCGTGTAGACGTTTTATCCGTAGAGGCAGACAAAGCCACCGTATGATTCATTGAATAACCCGTTTGGAAGAAATTCTTGATATTGTCCGGGCAGGAAACCCAAGGAGTAGCCTGACGCACGCCATCGATCACCGGGCTATTGTATTGCGGCAAATTCAATCCGATATCCAAGCGAGGTCCCCAAGACTCATCCGCGTTATCGTTGATACCACTACCCATACCATCTACATAATTGTAACCATTCTCCAAGGCAAAAGTTTGATAATCGCCAGAATATCCCCCCGCTTGCGCTTCCTTCCAATCATACTCGGAAGCGTAATAGCCTTGTCCGTACTTATTCTGCAATCTAGGCAAATTATAAACCCGGTCAATCGTGATATCACCCTCATAAGAGATAGATACACCCTTGTCTTTCTTACCGGATTTAGTAGTAACCAAGATAACGCCATTACCGGCACGCATACCATACAAAGCGGCAGATCCACCCTTCAACACAGAGATGGACTCTATATCCTCCGGATTAATATCATTCAAGCCGGAACCCAAGTTTACAGTGGCACCTTTCGCATTATCATTAGCGATAGGCACACCGTCCACAACGATCAACGGTTGGTTATTACCAAAAGAGGAATTACCGCGAACCACGATATTCTGCGACGCACCAACCTGTCCACCTTGAGAAGTAATCTGCACACCGGCGATCTTACCGGAAAGTGAGGTCGCCAAGCTCTGTTGGCCAGCTTTTGTCAACTCATCAGATTTCACCTCTTGCAGGGCATAACCCAAGGCTTTCTTCTCACGAGTCAAACCCATAGCGGTTACAACCACCTCATCCAACGCTTTTGAATCCGAGTCCAAAACAACGTTGATCACGGATGCCACAGGTACTTCCTTCGTTTTCAATCCTACATAAGAAATAAAGATCATCTTAGCGTCTCTCGGTACATCTAAACTAAAGTTTCCCTCAAAGTCCGTAACCGTACCAATCGTAGTGCCTTTCACAACGACAGCCGCACCGATCACGGGTTGCTGATCTTCCGATGATATAACATTACCTGTTATCTTCATCGTCTGTGCCGTTGCGACTCCTATGCCTATAAACAAGCATAATAACAAAAAAGTCAACCTTCTCATAAACACGCTTTTTATTTAACAATTAATTATTTAAATCAAATTTCACACATAACTTACCATAGTTTACGAAGAACTTAGTTTAAAACAGCAGGATTATACATGCATATATATAAAATTACATTAAAATATTTACTTTACTTTTACATACAATCACACATACACCTAATCCTCACACTGCAAATATAAAGAATATTTTCTGTTAAAAACAAATAATACCATGATTTTGTGTCATTAAAACAGTCAAATATATTTCATAACGTCATTTCCAGACCTATTAAATGTATATTTTGACACATAAGCAATATCATAATAACACAAAACCAATCAAGCAATAGGTGTTTTTTAGTTAATCTATTTTACAACAATAAAGATTATACAAGATTTTAATATCATTTTAACAAACTATTTGATCTTTGATAAAAAAAAGAAGATTTCCTTAAGAATCATAGCATTTCAACCTATTTCGCTTTCACTTGTAAATAAAATCGTTCTTCGTAGACTATGTTCCTTCCAAAATAAATGAATACATTTGCCTCACGTAAATCTTTAAAACTAATAGCATGAAACATTTTCTTTTAGCCATGGCTACTTTATGGTGTGTGGCAAGTACATTCTCCTCATTCGCGGCGGATAACAATAAATGGAAGCCTCTCTTCGGTAAAAATCTGGAAAACGCCAACTACAATCCGGAAGTTTGGAGCGAGACTGATGGCGTGTTAGGTGCCGTGAAGGACGAGTCTATCTGGACAAAGGATGAATATGAGAACTTCGAGCTGGATCTTGATTTTAAGACCGACGTGGGCACGAACAGCGGAGTAGTCGTTTACTGTACGGACACGAAGGATTGGATACCCAACTCGGTAGAAATACAGATAGCGGACGACCATTGTGAAAAATGGGGAAACGGCAAGCCGTATGAGAAATGCGGAGCCATTTACGGACATCTAGGCGCCGTGCAAGACAAGGTAGTCAAAAAACCCGGAGAGTGGAATCATATGCGTATCAAATGCGCCGGACAACATATCATGGTTATCCTCAATGGAAAGAAAGTTACCGAAATGGATATGAGCAAATGGACTTCCGGCACCAAGAACCCGGATGGAAGCGATATCCCAAGTTGGTTGCCCAAACCTTTCGCCGAATTACCGACCAAAGGATTTATCGGATTACAAGGAAAACATGGAGATTCATTAATCTGGTTCCGTAATATCAAGATTCGGAGTCTTTGATAGACCTATTATATAATGTACGTGAGGGGCCATAAACAGCCCCTCATCTATTTAAAAGACTCTCGTCCCTTTTCCTTGGTGAATCTCCGAGGCTTGCGTAATAATCACTTGCTTCACCCCGGCGTCTATCGCTTGGTAAGCGTTTTCCAGCTTCGGGATCATGCCCCCTTGGATAATTCCTTGTTCTACATATCCCTTAAACGCTATACGATCGATTTCCGGTATCACGCTCTCATCATCGTTCTCGTCCAACAAAACGCCTTTTTTCTCGAAACAGAACATCAATGTCACCTCAAAATGTTTCGCCAACGCTTTAGCGGCTTCTCCCGCTATCGTATCAGCGTTCGTATTCAACATATGGCCTTGCTTATCATGTGTAAGAGGAGCCAGTACCGGCACGATACCTTGATGGATAAGAGAGGCTAGCAAATCGGCATTCACCTCTTTCACGTCGCCTACGAAACCATAATCCACCTCTGCCACGGGACGTTTGTCGGAGCGCATCAAATTCATGTCCGCACCAGTCAATCCTAAAGCGTTTACGCCCAACGCCTGCAAGCCCGCTACGATGTTTTTATTCACCAACCCGCCATAGACCATTGTCACGACCTTCAAGGTCTCGGCATCTGTAATACGGCGACCGTTCACCATCTTGCTCTCGATCCCTAGTTGGGCGGCAAGCTTGGTAGCCGAGCGTCCTCCCCCATGCACCAAGACCTTATATCCCTCGATAGCAGCGAAATCGTTCAATAATTGACGAAGCGTTTCTTCTTCCTCAACGATCTTCCCTCCTACCTTTATCAAGACTAGTTTTTCCATACTTAATTCTTTTTTATAAAATTTTCTCGCCAAAGTTACTAAAAAAAGAAAGATTTGTATACATTTGCACTCGCAATGCGGTAGTAGCTCAGTTGGTAGAGCATCAGCTTCCCAAGCTGAGGGTCACGAGTTCGAGCCTCGCCTACCGCTCTATCAGGCATTAGGCGATTATCCAAATAAGGATGGTCGCCTAATTTTGTTTTATCTCCTCAATGCTCCTTCTAAAAACAACGTCTGTTTCTCTAGCTAGAAACTAGAGTTTTGTGCAAGGGAAACTTCTGTTTCCTCATAGGAAAACTTTTGTTTTCCCTAGAAGAAACTAAAGTTTCTTAAAAAAAATCCACAAAAACTGCAACACTCTTATAATCAAAGACGTAACCAAGTTTCCTTTTCCCTTTATAATAAAAACAAAGCTATCTCTTTTCTCGACATAAAGCCATATGTTATGCTTAAACGATCTATACTGTTTAAGAAAAATAATCTACCTTTGCGTCAAATAATCAAGAAGAGAATGACAAAAAGCATATTTCTATTCCTGCTGGGGATTCTTTCCCTATCGGCGATAGCGCAACCCAAACTGAGCGAGGAAGCCCGTATCAGTCTGATGACCAGCGCACCATACGATGAAGAGGTATTCACCGTGTACGGGCATGCCGCTCTACGCATATACGATCCCAAGCAAAATATAGATTATATATTCAATTACGGTATATTTGATTTCTCCAAACCTAATTTTATCTACCGATTCGCTAAAGGAGAGACGGATTATAAACTGGGAGTAGCCGATTTCCAAGACTACGTGATCGAGTACCAAATGCGGGGCAGCGATATCACGGAACAAGTATTGAACCTCACCCAAGAAGAGAAAGAACATATATGGGATGCCCTGCTTATTAATTACAGGCCGGAGAACAGGGTATATCGTTATAACTTCTTCTTCGATAATTGCGCTACCCGCCCTGCCGCGATATTGGAAAAGGAGATCAACGGGAGCATCGATTATCAGTATCCCTATCAATCCCAGACCTTCCGGGATCTTATTAATTATTGTACCCGAAACCATCCGTGGCTCACATTCGGATGCGACCTAGCGCTAGGCAGCCCCACCGACCGGGAGGCCACCCAGCACGAGATGCTCTTCCTCCCCCCTTATCTAAAAGAAGCGTTCTCTAAAGCCACCATCACGGGCCCGGACGGGACAATCCGCCCATTGGTGAGCGAGACCCACGTGATCGGAGCCGGGGAAGCCGACGAGCCGGAAAAAGATATCTGGGATTTATTCACCCCTTTAGTCTGCGCTTGGCTTCTGTTCGGAATCGTTTTAGGGCTTACTTGGATCGAATGGCGCAAAAAAAAATACTTCCTGTGGGTGGATTGTGTCCTTTTCTCGGTAGCCGGAGCCGGAGGTGTCATCCTCTTCTTTCTTAGCTTCATATCCGTCCATCCCTGCACGTGGCCGAACTGGTCTTTGGTATGGTTACAGCCGCTCGATTTGATCGCTGTTATTTTGTTTTGCGTAAAAAAGCTGAAGAAGGCTGCATATTACTATCATTTTATTAACTTTGCGGCGCTTACGCTGATGTTACTGGGATGGCATTTCATTCCGCAACATCTAAACAGTGCCTTTATTCCGCTTGTAGCCTCGATTTGGGTTCGTTCGGGTTGGGGTGTTTACAGAAAGATATGGAGAATCGGATGAGAAAAATTATAACGTCACTTATCGCTATCCTCGTGGTAACAAACCTTGAGGCGCAGCAGCGTACCCCCAAATTGGTGGTATGTATTACTGTGGATCAGCTAAGGGGCGACTATATAGAATACTTTTATAATACATTTGGCGAACGGGGCTTCAAGCGTTTGATGAACGAGGGGTTGGTGTATAACAATATCCGCTTCGAGTTCTCTGACATAGACCAAGCCAGCGCGTTCGCGACTCTTTTTACCGGAAGCAACCCTTGCTTCAGCGGTATCGCCGGAGATAAGACATTTGATTTCGAGAAAGAGAAAGAGGTCTCGATCTTAAATGATCCTGAATATCTGGGTAATTACACGAAAGAGAATTATTCGCCCAAGAATTTATTCAGTTCCACGATCGGCGACGAGTTGAAAATCGCCTCTCAAGGAAGAAGCGACGTATATTCCATCGCCCCGGATGCCGAGAGCGCCATCCTTTCCGCCGGACATGCGGCGAACGGAGCTTTCTGGATGGATAACACCAACGGGAAATGGGCTACCACGACGTATTATAAGGGAATCCCTTGGTACGTAGACCGCTATAATAACGGCCCGGAATCTTTGGCGTCACGCTTGGAAACCATGGTATGGACTCCTACCCTTCCAATGGAGAAATACAATGCCTTTCCTTACGTATTAGACGATCTACCTTTCCGCTATACGTTCAGCGAGAAGTTTGCGAACTGCTATCCGAACCTGAAGACCTCGCCGTTCATCAATAAGGAGATCAATCGTTTGGCCCTCCAGTTCCTAGAGTACGGAGGGTTTGGTACACGCAGTTGCCCGGATATGTTGTCTATCACGTACTACGCGGGCAATTACCGGGGTACGATGAGCAAGGAATACACCCGGGAGATTCAAGATACGTATTACCAACTCGATCAAGACATCGAGAAGCTATTGGATACGATCGACAAGAAAGTGGGCTTGGCCAATACATTGGTAGTCTTCACCGGTTCCGGTTATTATAAAAGCGAGGAGTCTTATCCGGACGGCTTGATGGTGAACGGTGGCGAGTTTCACCCGAAACGTTGTCTAGCCCTGCTTAATATGTACTTGATGGCCATTTACGGCCAACATACCAGCTGGGTACAAGGATACTACGACAACCAGATCTACTTGAACCGCAAGGCGATAGAAGACGCCAAGCTGGATTTGACGACTTTACAGAACAAGGCCGCCGAATTCATACAGGAATTTAGTGGCGTACAACTCGTCACTACGGGTAGAAGCTTGCTTACGGGTGACTGGAACGAGGGAACCGCCAAGTTCCGTCAAGGTACGCACCATCTGAGACGGGGCGATCTGATCATCGAGTTGCAACCCGGTTGGAAAGTGAACCTCGACAATCCGAAAGAAAAAGTCAAGATTATACGCAATAATGCTGTTATCACCCCGCTGGTATTTATGGGCAACGGGTTGAAACCCCAACATATCTACCGCGAAGTCAAGGCCACTGAGGTAGCCCCCACGGTAACCCATGTGCTAAGAATCAGGCCACCAAACGCTACTCAAAGCCTACCGCTTTGGGAAATTGAAAATCGGTAATTGAGAATTGAAAATTATCATAGAAGGGAAAGGTAGGTGGTTCTCCCCTAAGTATTTTATCTGAATTCAAACAACAAAGTAATAACAGACGATGATTGCTCATTGACAATCGGAAGTTGAACTCTCAATTTTCAATTTTCAATTTTCAATTATCAATTAACATAAGAATCATGGGATTTAATGAGTTTATGACGAAGCTGTTCGGCAATAAGTCGCAGCGTGACCTTAAAGAAATCACACCTTACGTAGATAAGGTAAAGGCCGTATATCCGTCAATCAAGGCACTCTCGAACGACGAGTTGCGTGCGAAAACAGATGAGATCAAACAACGTATCCAGGACTACGTAGCCGAGGAGAAAGCGCAAGTGGAAGAGCTTCGCAAAGGCATCGAGGATAAGGAACTGGAAGAACGTGAGGCGATCTGGGCCGAGGTAGATAAAATTGAGAAAGCCATCACGGACAAGATGGAAGTAGTACTGGAGCAATCCTTGCCCGAGGTATTCGCCATCATGAAAGATACGGCCCGCCGTTTCGCCGAGAATGAGGAAGTGGTAGTTACCGCTAACCAATTCGACCGGGATCTGGCCGCTCGTTTCGACTTTGTCCGCATCGAGGACGATAAGGCGATCTACGCCAATCACTGGAAAGCCGGTGGTAACGAGATCACTTGGGATATGATCCATTACGACGTTCAGCTATTCGGTGGCGTCGTTCTTCATAAAGGTAAGATCGCCGAGATGGCTACCGGTGAAGGTAAGACCTTGGTGGCTACCCTTCCGGTATTCTTGAACGCCTTGACACGTAACGGTGTACACGTGGTAACCGTGAATGATTACTTGTCAAAACGTGACTCCGAGTGGATGGGACCGCTTTATATGTTCCACGGGCTTTCCGTAGACTGTATCGATAAGCACCAGCCGAATTCCGAGGCTCGCCGTAAGGCTTATGAGGCGGATATCACGTTCGGTACGAACAACGAGTTCGGTTTCGACTACTTGCGCGACAATATGGCGATCAGCCCGAAAGACTTGGTACAACGCAAGCATAACTACTCCATCGTCGATGAGGTGGACTCCGTATTGATCGATGACGCTCGTACGCCGCTGATCATCTCCGGACCGATCCCTCGTGGCGAGGAACAATTATTCGAGCAATTCCGCCCGAACGTGGAGGTTGTCGTGAACGCGCAGAAAGACCTTTGCTCCAAATTATTGATCGAGGCCAAGAAGAAAATGGCTAGCGATGACCAGAAGGTCGTTGAGGAAGGCTCTATCCTTCTGTACCGCTCCTTCAAGGGATATCCCCGCAACAAGGCGTTGATCAAGTTCTTAAGCGAGCAAGGCGTAAAAGCTCAAATGTTGAAGACGGAAGAATATTTCATGTCCGAGAATATGCGCCATATGCACGAGGCGACCGATGAGTTGTATTTCGTGATCGACGAGAAGAACAACAGTATCGAATTGACGGATAAAGGTATCGACCTATTGACCGGTAAGACGGACGACCCGACCTTCTTCGTACTTCCCGATATCACTTCCCAATTATCCCAATTGGAGAATATGACAGGAACCGAGGAAGAGAAACAGGCCCAAAAGGACGAGATATTGGCGAACTATTCCGTCAAGAGCGAGCGTGTACATACCATCAACCAATTATTGAAAGCTTACACCTTATTCGAGAAGGATGATGAGTACGTGGTTATGGACAACAAGGTCATGATCGTTGACGAGCAGACGGGTCGTATCATGGACGGACGTCGTTATTCCGATGGCCTGCACCAAGCGATCGAGGCTAAGGAACGTGTAAAGGTAGAGGCCGCTACACAAACATTCGCCACGATCACCTTGCAGAACTACTTCCGTATGTACCATAAGCTGTCCGGTATGACCGGTACGGCGGAGACGGAAGCAGGCGAGTTCTGGGATATCTACAAATTGGACGTAGTAGTGATCCCGACCAACCGACCGATCGCCCGTAACGATATGAACGATCGTATCTACAAGACAAAACGTGAGAAATATAACGCTGTTATCGAGGAAATCGTTCAGCTGACGGAGGCAGGCCGCCCAGTATTGGTGGGTACGACATCCGTAGAGATCTCCGAGTTATTGAGCCGTATGCTTACGATGCGTAAGATCCAGCACAATGTATTGAACGCTAAGTTGCACCAGAAAGAGGCCGAGATCGTGGCCTTGGCGGGTCAAAAGAGTACGGTTACGATCGCTACCAACATGGCCGGTCGTGGTACCGATATCAAGCTGTCCAAGGACGTGAAAGACGCAGGCGGTTTGGCTATCATCGGTACGGAACGCCATGAGAGCCGTCGTGTAGACCGTCAGTTACGTGGTCGTGCCGGACGTCAGGGAGACCCGGGTTCTTCCGTATTCTTCGTTTCACTGGAAGACGACTTGATGCGTTTATTCGCTTCCGAGAAGATCGCCGGCTTGATGGATAAGCTTGGTTTCAAGGAAGGCGAGGTTCTGGAGCACAATATGTTGAGCAAGTCCGTAGAACGTGCCCAGAAGAAGGTAGAGGAAAACAACTTCGGTATCCGTAAACGTCTGTTGGAATACGACGACGTGATGAACTCGCAACGTAACGTAATCTACACCCGCCGTCGCCACGCCTTGATGGGAGAGCGTATCGGTCTGGACGTATTGAACACGATTTACGATACTTCTACAGCTATCGCCGATCAACACGCCGAGGATTTCGAGGGCTTCAAGTTGGAATTGTTCAAGACATTCGCCATGGAAAGCCCGTTCACGGAAGACGAATTCAAGAGCATGAAACCGGAGCAACTCGTAGAGAAATTGTTCGAGGAGGCATTGAAGACTTATAAACGTCGTATGGAACGCATGACGCAAGTCGCTCACCCGGTCATCAAGCAAGTGTACGAGAATCAAGGAGCGATGTACGAGAATATCATGATCCCTATCACGGACGGCAAGCGCATGTATAATGTATCTTGCAACCTGAAAGAGGCTTACGACACGGAATGTAAGGCAATCGTTAAATCCTTCCAGAAATCAATCGTATTGCATATGATCGACGAGGGATGGAAAGAGCATCTACGTGAGATGGATGAGCTGCGCCACTCCGTACAAAACGCTAGCTACGAGAACAAGGATCCTTTGTTGATCTACAAACTTGAATCTTACAACCTGTTCAAGACAATGGTAAACAACATGAACCGTAAGACAGCCGCCATCTTGATGCGTGGACAGATCCCGGTACGTGAGGAGCCGACCGAGGAGCAACGCCAAGCCATGCAAGCCCGTCAAGCGGCCGTAGCCCAGCAAGCCGCCCAAGCGATCGCCGAGGAAAGAGCCCGTCAACGTATCGCCGTACAAGAGGCCGCCCCGGAGAAGCACGAGGATATGAGCCGTTACCGCACGGAGAAAACAGACTTGAGCGGAAACAACACCCAAGCTGAGGCACCTCAACCGAAGCAAGCTCCGGTCCGTGCCGAGAAACGAGTAGGACGCAATGATCCATGTCCTTGCGGAAGTGGCAAGAAATACAAGAACTGCCACGGACAAGGTTTATAAGGAACAAGAAATAAGATAAAAAAAGAGGGACAGAATACCAATCTGTTCCTCTTTTTTGTATATTGCAGGCATATAAACCCATTAAATGCTACCATTATGATTATTGGAATTCCAAAAGAAATCAAGAACAACGAGAACAGGGTAGCTCTTACTCCCGCCGGAGCCAAAGAGTTGGTGAAAAGAGGTCATACCGTGTATGTACAACACACGGCTGGTATAAACAGTGGTTTCGCCGATGACGCCTATGTGGCGGCAGGGGCCCGGATACTCCCGGCCATTGAGGATGTATATGGAATTGCCGAAATGATCGTAAAAGTAAAAGAGCCGATCGCCAGCGAATATCCCTTGGTACGCAAAGGACAGCTTGTCTTCACCTACTTCCATTTCGCATCCGACGAGGCTCTCACCCTTGCCATGATAAAGAGCGGCTCCATCTGTCTGGCTTACGAGACCGTGGAGAACCCAGATCATACGTTACCCCTTTTGATTCCTATGAGTGAGGTGGCCGGACGCATGTCCGTACAGGAAGGCGCTCGTTTCCTTGAGAAACCGCAAGGTGGCAAAGGCGTATTGCTAGGTGGCGTGCCAGGCGTGAAACCGGGTAAGGTATTAGTTTTAGGCGGTGGTGTGGTAGGCCACAACGCCGCCTTGATGGCCGCCGGGCTAGGCGCCGATGTCACGATTGCCGACATCTCGCTTCCCCGCTTGCGCTATCTGTCCGAGACGATGCCGAAAAACGTGAAGACATTGTTCTCTTCCACGCATACGATCGAACAGGAATTACCCACAACCGATTTAGTGATCGGCGCCGTATTAATCCCCGGAGCCAAGGCCCCGCACTTGATCACCCGGGATATGTTGAAGTTATTAAAACCGGGCAGCGTATTGGTAGACGTAGCCATCGATCAAGGCGGTTGCTTCGAGACCTCCCATCCGACTACGCACGCCAATCCGGTTTATGAGATAGACGATATCCTCCATTACTGCGTAGCCAACATTCCGGGAGCGGTCCCGCAGACTTCCACGTTAGCCTTGACCAACGCTACCCTGCCGTACGTGATCAAGCTTGCCGACAGAGGTTGGGAAAAAGCCTGCGAAGAAGATCCGGGCCTAGAACTGGGATTAAACATCGTGGAAGGAAAGATTGTCTACCCCGCCGTGGCTGAGGCTTTTCCTTCACTCAAAGCATAAGTTTCAAAGAATCTTTCATCAGTAGGGATTGCCGTAAGCAATCCCTTTTTTATGTTTTCTATTTTTATTGTTTTCTAAAAAACGTAAAATATCTTGGCTTCTTTTCCCGCACGCCTTAACTTAGAGCACAAAATCAATCAAATTTAATAATTACCATGAAGAAAATTGTTTTATTAGTGGCTTTATGCCTATGTGTCGGAAACCTATTCGCACAAGACGCTGACAAATTAAGAGATGAAGGTGACGCTGCTTTGAAAGCAAAAGATTACGCTACCGTCGTAACAAAATACGGCGAATACTTGAAACAAAACAATTACCAAGACACGGCCCGTATCTTCAATTGCGGATACGCCGCTAATCAAGCGAAGAACTACGCCGAGGCCGCCAAGTATTTCGACATGGCCGTTAAGATGAACTACAACGTAGACGACTCTTATGTAGGCGAGGCCATGGCTTACCGTAACTTAAACAAGACAGAAGAATTCCTGACTACGGTAAAAGAGGGATTAAAAGTGATTCCCGATGGAAACAAGAATAAGACCAATCTGGAAAAGTTGCTTTACGGTTACTGCATCAAACAAGGACAAGCCGCCCAAAAGAAGGGAGATCTGGCCGGTGCCGAGAAAATGTACAAAGAGGTCCTAGCCGTATCGAACAAGGATTACCAGAGCAACGCTTACTACAGCCTTGGCGCCATGCTGTATGGCAACGGAGCGAAGATATTACAGGCCGCTACCCCGATCGCTACTTCCGAGCCGGATAAATACAACGCCGAGAAAGCGAAAGCCGACAAAGATTTCAAGCAAGCGAAAGAATATTTGACAAAGGCAGTCGAACTCGACCCGAAAGACGAGAACTCCAAGAAGATCCTCGCTTCTATCAACGACATCCTGAAATAAGAAAGAGGACTTTATTCATACAAAAAAACCTCCCGGATCACTTTTCTATGTGATCCGGGAGTTTTTTTGTATCTAGCTGTAGAGACATACGCTACTTGAAGAAGAAGCGGAAGATGTCATTTCCATTCGCATAGATCAATAAAGCGAACAGGATAAACATACCTGCCATTTGGGCATACTCTAGGAATTTATCGCTCGGTTTGCGACGGGCCACTACCTCATAGATCAAGAACATCACGTGTCCGCCATCCAAGGCCGGAATCGGCAAGATATTCATGAACGCCAAGATGATAGATAGGAAAGCCGTACGTTCCCAGAAAATCCGCCAATCCCAGACAGACGGGAACAATCCGCCGATCGTACCGAAACCGCCCAAACTGGAGGCACCTTCCTTCGTAAACACATATTTCATGTCGTTCACATATCCCTTCAAGGTATTAATACCTAATTTAATACCGGCGGGGAACGACTCGAAGAAACCGTATTTGCGGGTCACGGTCTGATAGAGATCCGTAGGCAACATCACCGCTACGCCAATTTTCCCGGCCGAGTCCGTCCTCATGGTCAAGGACTCCAACTGGCCGTTCCGGTAGAAATCTACTGTCACCTCTTCACCCTTATTCTCTGACAATAACCCAGAGGCATCATAAAACGTCGGGGTAGCCACACCGTTAATAGCCACCACGCTATCCTTCGGCTGCATGCCGGCAAGAGCCGCCGGGGCATTCTTGTCGGGAAGCTCACGAACAACCATCGGGATACGCAAAGGATCGGCGAAGCCTTTTCCGTCACGCATGCAACGTTGCATCATATCCTCCGGTATGGAGATCACGGTCTCCCGCCCGTCACGGAGCACCGTCACGGTCTTTGCCTCCACCACCTTGCGGAAACTGTCGCTACCGAAACGCTCCAACTCCTCATTGTCCGCTCTCAGCAAGATATCACCGTCATGAAAACCGACGTTCTGGAACGTCTCGCTATAATTCATACCCATCTTCATGTTCTTCAAGGGCAAGTACGTATCGCCCCACGTAAACAAGATCATGGAATAAATAAACAAAGCCAGCAAGAAGTTGAACACCACGCCCGCTACCATAATCATCAAACGCTGTCCGGCCGGCTTGGAGCGGAACTCGTAAGGCTTGGGCGGCTGGGCCATCGCCTCCTTGTCCATACTCTCGTCGATCATACCGGAGATCTTACAATATCCTCCCAACGGAAGCCAGCCTACACCGTATTCCGTGTCACTGTTTTTCGGCTTGTACTTGAATAGCGAGAACCACGGATCGAAGAAGAGGTAGAACTTCTCTACCCGCACCTTGAAAATCCGGGCGAAGATAAAATGCCCGAACTCGTGGACAATCACCAGTATCGATAAGCTCAAGATGAGCTGTAACGCCTTAATCAAAAAAGTTTCCATCTACTATTGTTTGTTCTGTTTTAAATTATTTCAAAATAACTCGGCCGCCAACCGCCTAGCCTCGGTGTCGGTAGCCACGTAATCCTCATACGAGGGATTGACGATAAACGAGGCTTTCCGCATAGTCCGCTCGATCACGTCGCTCATTTGCAAGAAGCCGATACGATCTTGCAGGAAGGCAGCCACCACCACCTCATTGGCGGCATTCAAGATACAGGGCATATTCCCTCCTTGGCGGGCCGCCTCGAAAGCGAAAGCCAAGTTGCGGAAACGTTCCATATCCGGCTCCTCGAACGTCAAAGTCGAATATTGGTTAAAATCCAGACGGGGCGCCATGCTCCTCATACGTGTCGGAAACGAGAAAGCGTAGGCGATCGGCAATTTCATGTCGGGAATTCCCAGCTGGGCGATCACGGCGCCATCCTCAAACTGCACCATCGAGTGGATCACCGACTGTGGGTGCACCACCACCTGTACCTGATCCGGCGTGACATCGAACAACCATTTCGCCTCGATCATCTCGAAGCCCTTGTTCATCATCGAGGCCGAGTCTATCGTGATCTTCGCCCCCATCGTCCAGTTCGGATGCCTCAAGGCCTGCGCCTTCGTCACGGTAGCCAGCTCCTCCAGCGTCTTCCGCCGGAACGGACCGCCGGAAGCCGTCAGCAAGATCTTCTCGATCGGATTATCGTACGCACCTGTTAAACATTGAAAAATGGCCGAATGTTCCGAGTCCACCGGCAAGATAGGCACCTTATGCTCGGCGGCCAGCTTCATGATCAGCTCGCCGGCCACGACCAAAGTTTCCTTATTCGCCAAGGCGATCGCCTTTCCCGCCTTGATCGCCGAGATCGTCGGTCGCAAGCCGGAATAACCCACCATCGCCGTCAGCACCATATCGATCGGCTCCGACTGCACCATCTGGGCGATAGCGTCGGCACCCGCCCATACCTTGATCGGCAAGTCCTCCAAGGCCTCTTTCAGCTCGGGATATTTCCGCTCGTTGGCGATCACCACCACCTCCGGCATATATTTCCGGGCCTGATTGATCAATAAGTCCACTTGGTTATTCGCAGTCAAGGCATACACCTCGAAAAGATCGGAATGCTCGCTCACTACCTCCAAGGCTTGGGTTCCGATGGAACCGGTCGAGCCTAATATCGCTAACTGTCTTTTTTTCATGGAATATCAAAAAGCTATATATTCTTCCGGATTCACAGGATTGCCCTTATACCACAACTCGAAATGCAGGTGCGGCCCGGTAGACAACTCTCCCGTATTCCCGACCAAAGCGATCGCCTCACCGGCTACCACATGGTCTCCCACCTCTTTTAGCAACAATTCGTTGTGCTTATAAACCGAGATGAATCCGTTCTTATGTTGTAATTGAATTACGTTTCCGTGGTTCGGATCGAAACCGGTATAGATCACCGTACCATCCAACGTAGCCAAGACACTCTCCTTCGGGGCCGCGGCCAGATCCACGCCATAATGATGGACATCCGTCTCATAATGAGAGGTGACCACGCCATTCACGGGCTTATAGAAAAAGACCCCCTCGGTCGGGACCTTGCCCGGGTCGGTCAATACCGATAAATTATATTTCTCCTCTTCCTCGTAATCTTTCACGAAGCGAGTCTCTTCCTTGCTACGAGGAATCTCATAGTTAATATCGTTGCTAGCCAAAGAATCTATCTGGCGGATCGAGTCCAAGGGCATCGTACCGGAAATGATTCCGGCCACGTTATCCAGATAAAGGGACTGGATCTCGATCATACGCTCCAACGAATCCGCCCGCAAGGCATTCTGCATAATCTCCTTGCGAACCTCCACGTCGAGATAACCCGGCAAGTAGTTGCGAATCGGTGTCTTGATGATGATAAAAGCGGTAACGGCGATCAAGAAAAAGGCGAACACCGCCAAAGTGACAAACGCCGATAACTGCGAAAGCCGGAAAGACCACACCTCCTCCAACGTCCCCTCATTGATGAAGGAAAGTTTATATTTAAACCGGATCCGGTGCCAAAACGATTTCGTATTCTTCTTTTTCAACCCCTAATCTTCAATTATAAATTCTCAATTATAAATCAATCAGTCCCTCCGGCAAAGACACAGTGAGGCTACGGGCCTCATGATCGGCCTCGGTGATCAACTCCTCCACGGCTGGGATCAACAGCTCCTCGCCTTTATGATCGACACGCAGAAGGACGTTGATTGTCGTCTCATCCACGTCTGTTATCTCTCCTAAATAGCCTTTCTGTACGTCCGTCACGGTATAACCGATAAAACTGTCCCACGTCATATCCCCCACGAGATCCTCCTCGTCCACGGCGTCCAAAGGATAAAACACCTCCTTGCCCACAAACATACGAGCATCCTCCTCGGAATTCACGTCCTCCAGTTTCACCAAGACCACCGTATCGGTCTTATAGCGGAAATCCTCCACGAAGAACGGTACCAAGATACCATCCATCTCGCAAACAATGTACGGGTCCTCGGCATCTTCCAGCACATCGCTATTCGTCACCAACGACAACTCCCCCTTGATGCCATGGGGCTTGGCAAACTGCCCGATCTTGAAAACCTCTTCTTCTCTAATCATCGCCTAAAATCTTTAAATCCTCGTGATACGTGCCCCGATCCGGTTCAATCGCTTATCGATCCCTTGATATCCCCGGTCGATCTGGTCTATATTATGGATCGTGCTGGTGCCCTCGGCGCTCATGGCGGCGATCAGCAAGGCGATACCCGCACGGATATCCGGGGATACCATCGTAGAGCCCCGTAACTTGAAGCGGTTGCCCAGCCCGATCACCGTAGCCCGGTGCGGGTCGCAAAGGATGATCTGGGCTCCCATATCGATTAGCTTGTCCACAAAGAACAAGCGGCTCTCAAACATTTTCTGGTGGATCAGCACGCTTCCCACGGATTGCGTAGCCACTACGAGAAATACGCTCAGCAAGTCCGGTGTAAGCCCCGGCCAAGGAGCGTCGGCGATGGTCATGATAGAACCATCGATAAACGTATCGATCTCGTAGGAATCATGCCGGGGGATATAAATATCATCGCCTCGCTGCTCCACGGTAATACCCAAGCGGCGAAAAGCGTCCGGGATGATCCCCAGCTTATCATATCCTGTATTCTTGATGGTGATCTCCGATCCGGTCATAGCGGCCATACCGATAAAGCTACCCACCTCGATCATATCGGGGAGGATGGTATGCTCCGTGCCGGAAAGCGACCGTACACCTTCTATTGTCAATAGGTTAGAACCGACACCTGAGATTCTCGCTCCCATGCGGTTCAGCATCGTGGAAAGTTGTTGCAGGTAAGGCTCGCAGGCGGCGTTATAGATCGTCGTCACCCCCTCGGCCAGCACGGCAGCCATCAAGATATTCGCCGTTCCGGTCACGGAAGCCTCGTCGAGCAGCATATAAGCGCCTTTCAACTGGCGTGCCTCTATCTCGTATACTTGCCGCTCGGCGTCGTAGCTAAAGCAAGCGCCCAGCTTCTGGATTCCCACGAAGTGCGTATCCAGCCGGCGTCGCCCGATCTTGTCGCCACCCGGTTTCGGGATCAGCGCCCTGCCGAAGCGGGCTACCAACGGGCCTACGATCATCACGGAACCCCGCAGGCTACCACTCTTGCGCAGGAACTCCTCGGTACGTAAATACTCCATGTCCACGTCGTCCGCCTGAAAGGTATAGGTATCGGCGGACGGATGCTCCACCTTGACCCTCATATCCCTAAGGAGCTGGATTAAGTTATTCACGTCCAAGATATCGGGCACATTGTGTATGGTCACCTTCTCCGGTGTTAGCAATGTCGCACAGATCACCTCCAGCGCCTCATTCTTGGCGCCTTGCGGGACGATCTCGCCGGACAAGCGATAACCACCTTCTATAACGAACGAGCTCATCTGCCTTTACGCGTAAAGTTTCTTTTGTGGGCGCCACTGTTATTACGGGCCAATATATCACGGCTCTCGGCCAGTTTATGTTCCTCCTCGCTCAATACGATCTTGCTGCCGGAGAGTTCGTCCAGATCCTTGAAGATCTTACGGTCGTCCACGCTTTCCTTGTTCCAAGTAAGGAACGATTTCTTCATCTGGTTGGCCAGCAGTCGCACGAGCTGGTCTTTCTCCATGCCGGGTTGCAGCTCCGTGGCCTTGCGGATCATCAGCTCCAAGGTCTTTCCGTAATGGCGGTAGCGTATACGGTTATTGTTGTACGGGATACGAGGCGGACGGCTATACAGGTTCTCCTTCTTGATGATCTCGTACGGATAGTCTATATCGAGCTTAAAATCGGCCATGATCGCCAGATGATCCCAAAGGATATGCTTAAAGTCGTTTACGTCACGCAAGTGCGGGAACATGTTTCCCATGATGTTGATAATCGTGTTGGCGCAACGCTTACGCTCTTCCCTGTCTTGGATAGTCACGCAATAGTCCACCATATTTTGGATATTGCGTCCGTATTCGGGCAAAGTCAATCTTTTTCCTTCTGTATTGTATTTCATTCTTTACATTTTGTTTATCGCGAAGATAGGTATATTAATTGAGAATTGAAAATTGAGATTCGAAAGTTACCTCTCGTTAGGCTTAATTATCAATTCATAATCTACCACGTCCAGCCACCGCCCGAATTTCAGCCCTACTTTCTCGAAGTGGGATACTTTTCTGAACCCCAGCTTCTCATGCAGCGAGTAGCTGGCCTCATTCCCCTCAGTGATGCAGGCGATCAGGGCGTGGTAGCCGCCTGCCCGACATTCCTCGATCAGCCTTTCCATAAGCTGCCGGCCGATCCCCTTGCCCTTGTATCTCGGGGATAAATAAACGGTGGTCTCAAGCGTATATTTATAAGCTGCCTTTTCTTTCCACGTATGGGCATAGCAATATCCCACGACCTCATCCTGATCCACGTACACCAGATAAGGATAGCTCGCCGAGATCCCGGCTATGCGACCCTCCATCTCCTCCACCCGCAAAGGTTCCGTCTCAAACGTAGCCACGCTATTCACGACATATTCATTGTATATATCCACGATCGCCTTGGCGTCTCGCAAACTCACATTCCGAATCATATTCATTTCGCTAAAACAATCCGATCCGGGAAAGAATCTCTCTTTGCCCGGACCGGATCTATCATCGAGTCAAATAACTATTTTTTCTAAGCCTTCTACTCAGACAAGGCCTTGATCACCTCTTGGTTCGCCTTGCGCACCTCGGCCTCGTTGATCTTGATCACTTTACGGTCGTAGGTCATAAGGCCGTTCACCTCGCCCTCCACGTCCGTGGTTTGCGTGTAGACAGCGGCGGAGAAACCCTTCGGGACCATCGCCTTCAACTCCTTGGCGTACTTCACGTACTCGGCGGTCACCTCATCGCTATTCTTAAACTGTACATAGCCCCAGTTGCGTTTATTCCACCACAAATGGTTCTCCACGGCCAAGCCGATACCACCATACTCGCCCAATACGTTTACACGCACCGGATCGAACAGGTACATCGCCGGGCCCGGGTAATTATGCAAATCCAAGATATCGCCGCACGCACGGAAATTACCGCCACTGGCCGGATTCACCAGACGGGAAGGATCGTATGTTTTTGTCCACTCGGCAGCCTTCTCGGTATCGAACTGGCCCCAAGCCTCGTTGAAGGGCACCCATACTACTACGCTAGGATTCGAGACGCACAGGTCCATGATCTCCTTCCACTCCTTGTAATAATTACGGATAGACTCCTCGGTACGCTCCTTGTCGGTTCCACCGTTATACGTATGAGGCGCCCATTGGTTACCCATGTCGCCGCTAGGCATATCCTGCCAAACCAGCATACCTTCCTTATCGCAATGATAGTACCAGCGGGCCGGCTCTACCTTCACGTGCTTGCGGATCATGTTGAAGCCCCACGCTTTCGTCTTCACGATATCATACAGCAACGCCTCGTCCGTGGGAGCCGTGTAAAGCCCGTCGGGCCACCAGCCTTGATCCAGCGGGCCGTATTGGAACAGGTTCTTGTTGTTCAAGCGCATACGCATGATGCCGTTGGCGTCACGCTCGGCGGATATCTTACGGAAGGCGGTGTACGATTTCACCTCGTCCACCTTCTTGCCATTCTTCGACAAGCTCACCTTCATATCATATAAATAAGGATTGGAAGGTTCCCACAACGTAGGATTTTGCACGGCCAAGCGTAATTCTGTCCCTTGTACGCCCTTGGCGGTAGCAACCACCTGCCCCTTATCGAGCAAGCTGACCTCCACGATGTCCGACACCGGGGAGTCGGAACAAGCCCCGACCGTCACGCTCATCACGCCATTATCGATATTCGGGATCGCCTTGATAGAGGTGATATGCGAGGAAGCGACCGGCTCCAGCCATACGGTCTGCCAGATTCCGGTGACCGGCGTATACCAGATTCCCTCCGGGTTGGCCACTTGCTTTCCACGGGGTTGGTAGCCTTTATCGCTCGGGTCCCATACACGCACCACCAGCTTATGCGTACTTTTGCCATTCAGATAGGGAGTGATATTCAAGGAAAACGGGGTAAAGCCTCCCGTGTGGGAACCGATCAGGATATCATTCACGAACACGTCCGCTTTCCAATCCACGGCGCCGAAGTTCAACAAGATATCTTTTCCTTTCCATGAGGAGGGCACCGTAAAGGTTCGTTTATACCACAACTCATTCTTCTCCCCCACTTCTTTTTGCACGCCGGACAAGGAGGATTCCACGGCGAACGGCACCAAGATATTCCCATCGAAACTCGTCGGCTCTGCCTGTCCTTTTGGAAGGATAGCGTATTCCCACTCGCCGTTCAAATTCTGCCAATCCGCACGTTCCATCCCGGGGCGTGGATATTCTGGCAATACATTCCGGGGATCTACTTTCTCAGCCCAGTCCGTCTTGATCTTGTCTCCGGCGGGCTTCCACTGCGCCCCGGCGCTACAAATCGTTGCGAACGCACAAAAGGCTAACAATAATTTTCTCATGATATTATTTACATTTTGAATTGATAATACACTTTCAGCAGACAAAGATAATAGAAAATATCCAAAATCCACATCGTCCTCGGATACCAATAGGAGAACCGTACCCAAATCGATCTAACCATCAAATACCCGGAATATCTCTTGTGACAGAATCTCACAAGGTAAGGTTATTGTCTTTTTTTAATGTTCCTATTTTACATCAATATCATTTCCGGAAAAACACGTACGTGAATTTCCCAAAACACGTACGACTTTTCGGAAAAACATGTACGTGTTTCGACGCAAACATTACGATGTTTTTACGACTCTGATTTTCAACCCCTTGAAAACATGACCTGATTTTCTGCTTATTGTAAAAATCTTCTTATTCAAGGATACCCGGAAAAGGAGGAGTAATGGCACGACCTATTAAAAAGGAGCCGGATTATGTCCCGCTCGACACGGATTTACTAAGCAACCGTAAAATCCGTCAAATAAAGCGCAAATACGGATCTGACACTTTTCTATTATGTATTGCCCTGCTTTGTGACATCTATGCCAATGGCTATTATATCACGGCTTACAAGGAAGAGCGTGAGCGTGCCTTCCTCCGCAAGGTATTCCAGCAATACAAGGCCGGTTACCCGCTGGAACGCCTTTATCCCGCCCGTGTCTACCAGTCCTTGCAAGAGCGGGGATTGATACACGATACCCCCGAGGAGAAACGCCACGCCATGAGCCTCTTCGCCCATTGGAGACCACCGGGTCACCTGCCCATCAGCGAGGACTATCGGCTGACGATGGTGCGACAGCAAGCCATGGCGTGGTTGCTGCGGAGGTATTTCGATGGGCTGATAGCTAAAGAGAAAGCATAAGAACGAGTAGTATACACTTGCCTATCTGTTAATAATTCGCCAATAAAAACATTGATTTACAAAATATATAGTTATATTTGCATCGTCATGTGGCTATAGCGTTAGCCGAAAAGCATGGCGACATATTATGTATTAGAGCATCGAGTGTTATTCTGTGTCTTTTAAAATTCCCCATTTAACTCAGCCAGAATAACAAACTTCATGCTCACGCTGTTGTATTATCTCAAATATAATATAGGCGTGAGCTGTCGTTTGTTATGGCTGAAAGGGTATGGGGATACCTAAAAGACACATAACAATATAACGGCAGCTTCACGCTTTTTTTTGTGTCTGCCCATAAAAACTCTATTTCTCCAATAATTATACATTTGGCCTATAATTAATCGAATTTAACAACATGGCTTTTCGGAGGAAAAGCTTGGTTATTTAGTTAAATAAAGAAAAGAGCTATCTCGTTCGTGAGAATATAGGTAGCTCACTATTGTTTAACCTTTTTAATGCGTTCACATCCTATTGATGGTAGACTTGTGCCAATAGGCTATAGTTAAATTTTATCATCATTACCCATAATTTCCTTCAAACTATAATGGTATGATAAAAACTAATTGTACATTTAGGGCAATCCTATTTTAGTTGTTAACTAATTAAAACTGATTCAGAAACATGAGAACTTCTTTATTCATATTTTTCATGGTCATTTTTATTGGTTGTAGTGAAAATGACATTATCGATGAAGGGGAAAAACCAGAAGATCCTCAAGCCGAAATAGAGGTTTATTATGACCAAGAAAGTACAAGCTCAAGAAAACCTGATGCAGGCGCAAAAGTGTATTTGTATTATGACATTAATATAACGACAGAGTTTGGTGGCCTTGCATCTTATGAAGGAAATGGAATATTAAAGTATAAAAGGTATAATACAGTCATTAAGCCAGATTCTGTTTTATATACAGATTATTTAGGAAAGACTGTTTTTGATCTAAAGCCTATGGATGTGATGTCTATAGTGGCAGAAAGCTCTTATTTTCCAAATATGATAACCTATACAGTTTGCTTTCATCTAGATGAAAGCATGAAAATAACATTTGTATTCTCATAAGGCTGGGTACGCCCCTAGGTGATATAAAATGGGAACTATTCTTCTCACGCAAGAGAACACCCGGAAAGTATCGGACAAATAGACAACTCAACCCGAAAACCACCGAGGAAAGATTGTCCTCTTATTAAACTTCATCGTGCAATTTGATTATACAATTTAATAACGTACATTCGCGTACAAATAAATTAAATCTGTAGTCCGATGAGAACGCATTTACGCGAAAGCATGCTGGCGCTTCTTTTGATAGGTATCTTAGCCACGGGTTGCGATACCGGAACGAAGAAGGCTTCTGAAAACAGTATCACGTTTGATTCTATCAGCGTGGAAAAGACTTACCATTTGTTAGATAATCCGGATAATCCCAATTGCAATCTAGAGATCAAGTTCGTTTATCCCCGGAAATATTCGGATAAAGAGGTTCTTAAGAATCTACAGAGACAGTTCGTCTCCTCTTATTTCGGCGAGAATTATGAGCAATTATCCCCCGAGGAGGCGGTACGGAAATATACCGACGACTATCTGGCCGCTTATAAGGATCTGGAAGAGGATTACAAGGCTGAGGTGGCGAAATCCGACGAGACACCGGTGGGCTCTTGGTTCTCTTACTATGAGATGTCGTCGGATGATATCGCCTTCAACCAAGACGATATCATCAGCTATACGGTAAGCTTCGAGAACTATACGGGCGGAGCGCATGGCGCACATTCCTACAATAACCATGTAGTGAACCTCAAGACCGGTAAGCCGATCACCGAGGAGGAGATATTCGTGGACAACTATCAAGACAATCTGGCGCGAATATTGGTAGATCAGATCGCCAAGCAAAACAACGTATCCGACGCCAAGGAACTGGAAAATATCGGTTTCTTTAGCGTGGACGAGATCTTCCCGAACGGCAACTTCCTCGTAGACGAGACGGGCATCACCTATTCTTTCAACGAATATGAGATAGCGGCATACGTGGTAGGCGTCACGAACGTCCATCTCCCTTACAAGGAAATCCGCTATTTGCTGCGGGATGACAGCCCGATAAGTCAGTTAATTGAAAATTGAAAATTGAAAATTGAAAATTAATGATAGATAAACCTATAAACAGATGTCCTATGGAACAAAATACAGAGAAATTCTCAATTCCCAATTCTCAATTTTCAATTCTCACATCTTATTTCCCCGATCTCACCGACCGGCAAAAAGAGCAATACGCCGCCCTATATGACCTATATACGGATTGGAACGCCAAGATCAACGTGATCTCACGGAAGGATATCGAGAACCTATATCCGCATCACGTGCTTCACTCGCTGGGTATCACCGATATGCTGCGTTTCAAGCCGGGTTCCTCGGTGATGGATCTGGGTACGGGAGGCGGTTTTCCCGGCATCCCCTTGGCGATCTTATTCCCTGAGACCCATTTCCATCTGGTAGACAGCATCGGGAAAAAAATCAAGGTGGGACAAGCCGTGGCCGAGGCGATCGGGCTGGAGAACGTATCCTTCCGCCATTGCCGGGGCGAGGAGGAAAAGCAGCTTTTCGATTTCGTGGTAAGCCGTGCCGTGATGCCTCTGGCGGATCTGGTAAAGATCGTCCGCAAGAATATAAAGAAAGAACAGATCAACGCATTGCCCAACGGATTGATTTGTCTGAAAGGTGGAGAGCTGGCGCACGAGATATTGCCTTTCCGGAACCAAGCGATAAGCATGGATCTGAAAGACCATTTTAAAGAAGAGTTTTTTGAAACTAAAAAAGTAGTGTACGTACCCTTATGATTACGATAAAATCTTTCGAAGTAAACTATTTCTCCGAGAATACTTACTTGCTATACGATGATACCAAGGAGGCAGTCCTTATCGATTGCGGCTGCCTGCGCAAAGAGGAACAAAAAGAAGTAAGCGACTTTATCGCCCAGAACGGGCTGACGCTGAAACGTTACCTTTGTACGCACCTCCATCTGGATCACATATTCGGCAACGAATTCGTCCATAACACCTACGGGTTGAGCCCGGAAGCCCATAAAGCGGACGTGGAGGGCCTTCCCTCCCCCGAGGAGCAAGCCAAGGCGTTCGGCCTGTCGATGAAGGCGAAAAGCGTCCCGGTAGGGAAATATCTGGTAAACGGGGAAATCATAAAGTTCGGGAAATCCGAGCTGGCGGTATTGAGCGTTCCCGGTCATTCGCCCGGAGGCGTGGCTTTCTATAACAAGAAGAACGGTTTCGTGATCGTCGGGGATTCCTTGTTCGCCGGAAGCATCGGCCGTACCGATTTATGGGGAGGCAACCAAGATATACTGCTTGCCGCTATCAAGGACAAATTACTGTCGTTGCCGGACGAGACCGTGGTATACCCCGGCCATGGCCCCGAGACACGAATCATTGATGAGAAATTAAATAATCCTTATTTATAAAATACTAGAATTATGGACACAAATAAGTTTGTAAACCGCCACGTGGGCATCTCAGCGGAAGATATTCCCGCTATGTTGGAGACGATTGGCGTGAAGTCTTTGGACGAGTTGATCGATCAGACCATTCCGGCCAACATCCGTTTGAAAGAGCCGTTGAACCTCCCGGAGGCCATGACGGAACGTGAGTTCGCCGAGCATATCGCCGAGCTGGCTTCCAAGAACGAGGTATTCACCTCTTATATCGGTATGGGTTGGTACGACACGGTTTGCCCGGCCCCGATCCAACGTAACGTATTCGAGAACCCGGTTTGGTACACCTCCTATACGCCGTATCAGGCGGAAGTATCCCAAGGACGCTTGGAGGCGTTGCTGAACTTCCAGACTGTTATCTGCGAACTGACCGGATTGCCCTTGGCGAACTGCTCGCTACTCGACGAGGCGACAGCGGCAGCCGAGGCGGTTACCATGTTTCATGGTTCACGCAGCCGTGCGCAGGTGAAAGCGGAAGCCAATACGGTATTCGTTGACGAGAACGTGTTCGCCTCTACGCTGGCCGTCATCCACACCCGCATGATCCCGCAGGGCATCCAGGTGGTAGTGGGCGATTATAAGAAATTCGAGTTCACGCCGGACGTGTTCGCCGCCATCGTACAGTTCCCGAACGCGGATGGTTCGATCGAGGACTATAAGGAATTCGTAGCCCGTGCGGGCGCCGCCGGAACCAAGGTAGGCGTAGCCGCCGACTTGATGAGCTTGGTATTGTTGACTCCTCCGGGAGAATGGGGAGCGGATGTCGTATTCGGTAGCAGCCAGCGCTTCGGTATCCCGATGTTCTACGGGGGTCCTTCCGCCGCTTTCTTCGCTACGAAGGACGATTATAAACGTACGATCCCGGGACGTATCATCGGTATCTCCAAGGACGCTTACGGCCATCCGGCTTATCGCTTGGCTTTGCAGACCCGCGAGCAACATATCAAACGTGAGAAGGCAACGTCCAATATCTGTACGGCTCAGGCGTTGTTGGCTACCATGGCCGGATTCTACGCCGTATATCATGGAGCGGAGGGGTTGCGTAACATCGCCGGACGGATTCATTCCACGGCCGGATTCTTGGCCAAGGAGTTGGAGAAACTGGGATATACGCAATTAAACAAGGATTATTTCGATACCTTGAAGATACAGCTTCCCGCACACGTGTCGGTGAACGCGCTGCGTGAGATCGCCTTGGAGTGCAAGGTGAACTTGCGTTATTTCGAGGACGGACAAGTGGGTGTCAGCATAGACGAGACGACATTGCCTACGGACATAGGCGTATTATTATACATCTTCGCCGGCGCCGCAGGTAAAGACTATATGCTGGACGAGTCTATCCCCGCCCAGACTTATTTCGACGCTAAATTCGCCCGTACCTCCGATTTCTTGCAGCAAGACGTATTCAAGAAATATCATACGGAGACCGAGTTGATGCGTTACATCACCCGTTTGGGACGAAAGGATGTTTCCTTGGCCCAATCCATGATCTCGCTGGGATCTTGCACGATGAAGCTAAACCCGGCTTCTACGATGTTGCCGCTTAGCCGTGCGGAATTCATGAATATCCACCCGTACGCTCCGGAGGAGCAAGTGGAAGGCTATACGGAGCTGATCGAGAACCTGTCTTCTTACTTATGCACGATCACGGGCTTCAAGGGCTGTACGTTGCAACCGAACTCCGGCGCCGCTGGCGAGTACACGGGTCTTCGTGTGATCCGTGCTTATCAGGAAAGCATCGGCCAAGGCCATCGTGATATCGTTTTGCTTCCGGCTTCCGCCCACGGAACCAACCCGGCCAGCGCTATCCAATGCGGGTATAAGACCGTAACCGTTAAATGCGACGAGAATGGTAATATCGATCTGGAAGATTTCCGTGCGAAAGCCGAGGAGAACAAGGAGCGTTTGGCTGCCAGCATGATTACCTATCCGTCTACGCATGGTATCTTCGAGGTGGACATCAAGGAGATGTGCGACATCGTTCACGCTTGCGGAGGACAGCTTTATATGGATGGCGCCAACATGAACGCGCAGGTTGGATTGACAAATCCGGGTACGATCGGCGCCGATGTATGTCACTTGAACCTGCATAAGACCTTCTCTTCTCCTCACGGAGGTGGTGGTCCCGGCGTAGGCCCGATCTGCGTGGCCGAGCATCTGGTTCCGTTCTTGCCGCAGCATCCGGTGCTTTGGGGCAGCGACTTGAATACGGTATCCGCGGCTCCTTATGGTAGCGCCGGTATCCTGCCGATCACGTACGCTTACATCCGCTTGCTGGGTACGGAAGGTCTTGAGACGGTGACGAAGACGGCCATCTTGAACGCCAATTACTTGGCCGCTAAGTTCAAGGATACGTACGGTATCGTCTATACCGGAGCGACAGGCCGTGTAGGTCATGAGTTGATCTTGGAATGCCGTACGGTAAAAGAGCGTTCGGGCATCGACGAGGGCGATATCGCCAAGCGTTTGATGGACTTCGGCTACCACGCTCCTACCCTATCTTTCCCGGTACACGGCACCTTGATGGTAGAGCCGACCGAGAGCGAGAGCAAGGCCGAGCTGGATCGTTTCGTAGAGGTAATGGAATGTATCTGGAACGAGATCAAGGAGGTGGAGGAAGGCAAGGCTTCGAAGGAGGACAACGTCTTGAAGAACGCCCCGCATCCGGAATACGAGGTGACCGCCGACGAGTGGAAACACGCGTATCCCCGCACGAAGGCCGCCTTCCCGCTGGAATGGTTGCACGACAGCAAGTTCTGGATTAACGTAGCCCGTGTAGATAACGCTTATGGCGATCGTAACTTGATCCCGACTTTATGCGCTTGCGAGATATGAAGAAGCTCTTTATCGCTTTGGCGGCCGTCGCTCTGACGGCTTGCGTCAAGGCGCCCGAGAAAACAGTCAAGGTCTACGCATGGCAAGGCGAAGGCGGGAATACCACCGAGCAAACCTTACAAGCGGACTTTAGTAAATGGCATGCCCACGGTGTAGACGGGATGTGCTACAACGCCGGCCACGACACGGAGAAAATCCAGCGTGCCGCCAAAGCGGCCCATGCCAATGGCATGGAATACCACGCATGGATTCCTGCCATGTTACAACATGGATTGGACTCCACCCTCTACGCCGTGAACCGGAAAGGCGAGTCGGCCTATTCCGTACAGGCCTATGTCCCTTATTACAAATGCCTGTGCCCGAACCAAGAAGGTACGGCGGAGTTCTTGCTGGATCTATATGGGAAGGTAGCCGATATCCCGGAGGTGGATTATATCCATCTGGATTATATCCGTTACGTGGATGTCATCCTGGCCCGCGGACTTTGGGAAAAATACGGCTTGGTGATGGACGAGGAATATCCTACGGCGGACTATTGCTACTGTGACAAATGCGTGGCCGATTTCAAGGCCGCTACCGGTATCGATATCAAATCCGTAGAGGATCCTTCCAAATGCGAGGAATGGGCGCAGTTTCGTTGCGACCTGATCACGAAATTGGTAAATTGCATCGCCGACGAGGTTCACGGCAAAGGCAAGAAAGTGAGCGCCGCCGTATTCCCGGGGCCGGACTCTCACGCCAAGTGGATGGTTCGCCAAGAATGGAATAAATGGAATATCGACGCTTTCTTCCCGATGAATTATAACGATTTCTATCTGGAGGACGCTTCTTGGCTGGCTCCGATCGTGAAAGAGGAAGTAGCCTCCGTGCAAGGCAAGAAGCCGGTTTATAGCGGTCTGTTCATCTGCGAGGATTGGCAGAACAAGGCGAATATCAAGGACCCGGAAGGCCATGGACTGATCCCGTCCGAGATCGAGGAGGCCGTAAGAGGCTCCATGGAGAACGGAGCGGCCGGCGTGGCGTTGTTTACGCCGGGCAACATGACGGATGAGCATTGGAAAGCTTTCGATAAGGCGATCCACCAACCGTATACCGTAAAGCCCTAATTCGTAATTACTATACGATAAAACAAAGACGAGGAGGCGCAGCTCTTCATTTTCTCGCCTGCGCCTCCTCTTTGACTTATCCATCTAATCTATCTTACTAATAAATAATATCATGACAACTAAGAAACAAGAGAAAATCAAATTCAGTAAAGCATTCTGGGTAGCGAACACCGTCGAGTTGTTCGAGCGAGCCGCTTATTACGGCGTATTTATCGTCATCACCCTTTATCTTAGCCGCATCTTAGGCTTTAACGATATTCAGGCCGCCAGCATCGCCGGTATCTTTTCCGCTTGTCTGTATCTGCTGCCCACATTCGCCGGAGCGTTGGCCGATAAGATCGGTTTCCGCAACTCGATGCTACTGGCTTTCACTTTGTTAACTTGTGGCTATCTAGGACTGGCTGTTTACCCTACTTGGCTTCAATCCGCCGGACTTGTTGAATACAGCACGACGACTACCTTTACGGGATTGCTGGAGAGCAATCTTCAGTACGGCATTATCCCTATCATGGCCTTGATCGTATGCGGCGGGGCTTTTATCAAGAGCGTTATCTCCGGCACGGTCGCTAAAGAGACTACGCCGGAAACCCGTGCGAAGGGCTTCTCTATCTTCTACGCGATGGTAAATATCGGGGCCTTCTCCGGGAAGACCATCGTGAAGCCGCTTCGCGAGGCGTTGGGTAACGAGGGGTTGATCACCTTGAATTATTTCTCGGCGAGCATGACCTTCCTCGCGTTGATAGCGATCTGGTTCTTCTACAAAAGCGCCCAGCATTCGGGCGAGGGCAAGACGTTCGGGCAGATCTGGAACGCCTTGATCAAGGTTTGTAGTAACGGACGGCTCATTACATTAATCATCATTATCACCGGATTCTGGATGGTACAACACCAGCTGTATGCCACGATGCCAAAATATGTGCTTCGTTTGGCCGGCGAGGGAGCCTCTCCTTCTTGGTATGCCAACGTAAACCCTTTAGTCGTAGTTCTGACAGTCAATCTAGTAACACAGATGATGCGGAAGCGGACAGCGCTTACCTCCATGACGGTGGGTATGTTTATCATGCCGGTGTCCGCTCTTTGCATGGCATCCGGTAATATGCTGGATGCTAATTCCTTGATCCTAGGGATGCATCCCGTAGCCTTCATGATGGTGGTGGGTATCGTCTTCCAAGGGCTGGCGGAGACGTTCATCTCTCCTCGCTTTCTCGAGTATTTCTCCTTGCAAGCACCCAAGGGAGAGGAAGGTCTCTATCTTGGATTCAGCCATTTGCATTCTTTCCTCTCCTCTATCTTCGGATTCGGGCTGTCCGGTTTCCTTTTAAGCAAGTATTGCCCGGAGCCAACCCTGTTCGCCTCTCACGAGGAATGGCTGGCGGCAAGCGCGAACGCCCATTACATCTGGTATTACTTCGGTGCGATCGCCTTGGTATCCGCCGTAGCGTTGATCGTGTACGGACAAGTCGTAAAGAGGCTGGATAGCCAAAAGATTTGACCCGGTAAAACTACGAGGTCAAATCCATTACCTTTGATTTGACCTCGTAGTTCTAAAACATCTAATCCAAACACATGGATTTGACCTTTAAGGCTTGCGATATCCAATCATAATCCGTAGATTTGACCCGGAAGAATCGCAAGATCAAATCCTTGAGAAAAAACAACCTTAAAACATATCATCATGGAAGAAACATTCAAGAGAATCCCCCCGGAAGATGTCTTTATCACCGTCTTCAAGCGTAAACCCACCGAAGAAGAGCTTTGGATGGGCGTCCCTCCCGACTTCGACGGCAACCGCCCCTCGGGCAACAACCTGATCGATCTCTTCGCCTATCTCATCCGCAAGTACGGCCGGATGGACACCAGCGAATACGCCCGCATAATGCAACTCAAGACCAGCGAGCTCCGGGGCGCCATCCTCGCCATCGGCGGCATGTCGGCGATGGAATGGCGCAACCGCTACCTTCTCCTCGAAGCTCAGGAGCTGATGGAGCGGACGGACATGAGCATCACCGCGATCGCCGCCAAGCTGGGTTTCTCGCAGCCCTCGGTATTCTCCAAGTTCTTCCGCACGCTGACGAAATCGCAGCCTTGGGAATGGCGCATCGAGAAAAAAAAACCGGGCTCAAACCGGAAGAGAACCTATCATTGCTACGAGTAATCAGCAGGCAATACATGCTCAAACACACGCCAAGTGTGCAATTTCCTCCGCAAAGTTCTTTGTTATAAAGAATGTTTGATTACTTTTGCACCTCGAGATTAACAAGAAAGTAGAAGTATTACATCAATATAAAAATCTAATATTCCTATATAATATGAGTTTAAGAATTATAGTTTTAGCGAAACAGGTCCCGGATACACGAAACGTGGGAAAGGACGCCATGAAGGCGGACGGTACGATCAATCGCGCCGCCTTGCCCGCGATCTTTAACCCGGAAGACCTGAACGCGTTGGAACAAGCGTTACGCTTGAAAGACGCTTACCCCGGGACGACAGTTACGCTGCTGACGATGGGCCCGGGACGTGCCGCCGAAATCATCCGCGAGGGTTTGTATCGTGGTGCTGACGGCGGTTTTTTGTTGACCGACCGTGCGTTTGCCGGAGCCGACACGTTAGCCACATCCTATGCGCTTGCCACGGCTATCAAGAAAATCAACGATTATGATATTATCATCGGTGGTCGCCAAGCGATCGACGGCGATACGGCACAGGTAGGTCCGCAAGTCGCTGAGAAATTAGGACTGACCCAGATCACGTATGCCGAGGAAATCCTAAACGTTGATAAGGAGGCCGGACGTATCACCGTAAAACGTCATATCGACGGGGGTGTCGAGACCGTGGAAGGTCCGCTTCCTATCGTTATCACCGTGAACGGCTCCGCCGCTCCCTGCCGTCCCCGCAACGCGAAGTTGGTACAAAAGTACAAACACGCCATGGGTAAACAGGAACGGGCCGTGCAACCCGCCTGTCACCAGGACGGTACGCCGACTCTTCGCTACCCGGAATTGTACGAGACCCGCCCGTATTTGGATATTCAAGAATGGAGCGTAGCCGACGTGAATGGTGACTTGGTTCAATGCGGCCTTAGCGGTTCGCCGACGAAGGTAAAAGCGATCGAGAATATCGTCTTCCAAGCCAAGGAAAGCAAGACCATCTCCAGCGCCGACCAAGAAGTAGAGGATTTGATTGTCGAACTGTTAGCTAACCACACCATCGGATAAGATTATGAACAACGTATTTGTATATTGTGAGACAGAAGGCACGAACGTTGCCGATGTAAGTCTTGAGCTTCTGACTAAAGGTCGTAAGCTAGCCAATCAATTGGGCTGTGGGCTGGAGGCGATCGTTGCCGGGTCCGGCCTTGAGGGTGTAGAGAAACAAGTATTGCCTTTTGGCGTCGACAAGGTTCATGTGTTCGACGCTCCGGGTCTGTTCCCTTATACGTCACTTCCTCATTCCTCTATCTTGATCAATTTGTTCAAGGAGGAGAAACCGCAGATTTGCTTGATGGGCGCTACGGTGATCGGTCGTGACTTGGGCCCTCGTGTATCCTCGGCCTTGACAAGCGGCTTGACGGCCGATTGTACCTCTTTGGAGATCGGCTCGCACGAGGACAAGAAAGCGGGTATCACCTACGAGAACTTATTATATCAGATCCGTCCGGCGTTCGGTGGTAACATCGTAGCCACGATCATCAACCCGGAACATCGCCCGCAAATGGCGACCGTTCGTGAGGGCGTGATGAAAAAGGAAGTCCTTGACGAGAATTATAAAGGTGAAGTGATCCGCCACGACGTAGCGAAGTATGTCCCCGAGACAGACTATGTGGTGAAAGTGATCGACCGTCATGTAGAGAAAGCGAAGCACAACCTGAAAGGCGCTCCGATCGTAGTGGCCGGAGGTTATGGCGTAGGCTCTAAGGAGAACTTTAATTTATTGTTCGATTTGGCGAAAGAGCTTCACGCCGAGGTAGGCGCCAGCCGTGCGGCTGTCGATGCCGGTTTCTGCGACCACGATCGTCAGATCGGTCAGACCGGTGTCACGGTGCGTCCGAAATTATATATCGCTTGCGGTATCTCCGGGCAGATCCAGCATATCGCCGGCATGCAAGACGCCGGTATCATCATTTCGATCAATAATGATGAGAACGCCCCGATCAACACGATCGCCGATTACGTAATCAATGGTACGGTAGAAGAGGTGATTCCTAAGATGATTAAGTATTACAAAAAGAACAGTAAGTAAGATTATGGCTAATTTCTATACAGATAATCCCAGCTTGAAGCATCATCTTCACCATCCGTTGATGAAGCGTATCGTAGAGCTGAAAGAGCGCGGCTATGCCGACAAGGATACATACGATTATGCTCCGATCGATTTCGAGGACGCAATGGATAGCTACGAGAAAGTATTGGAGATCGTTGGTGAGATTTGCGGGGAAATTATCGCCCCGAACGCTGAGGGCGTAGACCATGAGGGCCCCACGGTAGCGAACGGACGTGTCACGTACGCTTCCGGGACACAGCAAAACCTCGATGCCGTTCGCAAGGCCGGCTTGATGGGTATCGCTATGCCTCGCCGCTACAATGGGTTGAATTTCCCGATCGTCCCTTACATCATGGCCGCCGACTTGGTTTCCCGTGCCGACGCCGGTTTCGAGAACCTTTGGGGTCTACAAGATTGTGCCGAGACCTTATACGAGTTCGGCAACGAGGATCAACGCCAACGTTACATCCCTCGTGTTTGCGACGGAGAGACCATGTCTATGGACTTGACGGAGCCGGACGCAGGTTCCGACCTTCAATCCGTTATGTTGAAAGCTTCTTACAACGAGGCTGACGGTTGCTGGTATCTGAACGGCGTAAAGCGTTTCATCACGAATGGCGACGCTGACATCCATTTGGTATTGGCCCGTTCCGAGGAAGGTACGAAGGATGGACGTGGCCTTTCCATGTTCATCTACGACAAGCGCAATGGTGGCGTGAATGTCCGTCGTATCGAGAACAAAATGGGTATCAAAGGCTCTCCTACTTGCGAGTTGGTATTCAAGAACGCGAAAGCCGAGCTTTGCGGTGATCGTAAGCTAGGTTTGATCAAATATGTAATGGCTTTGATGAACGGTGCCCGTCTGGGTATCATGGCTCAAGCCGTAGGACTTAGCGAGGCTGCCTATCGTGAGGCTTATGCTTACGCCTTGGATCGTAAACAGTTTGGCAAGTCTATCATCGAGTTCCCGGCGATCGCTGAGATTATCGCCTTGATGCGTGCGAAAGCGGATGCTTCCCGTTCTATGTTATACGAGACCGCCCGTTTCGTTGACGTCTACAAAGCGTTGGATGATATATCCAAGGAACGTAAACTGACTCCGGAAGAACGTCAAGAATTCAAGAAGTACAGCAAGCTCGCGGATGCTTTCACCCCGATGGGTAAAGGCATGACTACCGAGTACGCAAACCAGAACGCTTACGACGCTATCCAAGTTCACGGAGGTTCCGGTTTCATGAAAGACTACGCTTGCGAACGTATCTACCGGGATGCCCGCATCACGAATATCTATGAGGGTACCACCCAATTGCAAGTCGTAGCGGCCATCCGCCACGTCACCACGGGTACTTATTTGAACCAGATTCGTGAATACCAAGCGATCGAGTATAAGCCTGAATTAGAGGCTCTGAAGAACAAACTTGCCGCTATGACCGAGAAGTATGAGAAAGTGGTAGCCAAGGTTACGGAGACAAAGGATAACGAATATATTGACTTCCAAGCTCGCCGTATGGTCGAGGCAGCCGCTCATTGCGTATTCGGCTACTTGCTATTGCAAGACGCGAACAAAGATGACAGCTTCCGCCGTTCCGCCGAGGTTTATGTAAACTACGGACAAGCTGAGATTGATAAGATCGAATCCTTCATCAACAACTTCAATCGTGAGGACTTAGCTTATTACAAACAACAGTAAATAGGTTTTCCTAGGATAAAATGAGGCGAGGATCAGTTACAGGTTCTCGCCTTATTTTTTTAACCGCCAAAGTACCCATTGCATACCGCCACGTAAAGACAGATACCAAAGGAAAGCCATCCATAACGCATGATTCCCCATCGATTGATAAAACAAGTAATACATAATAAAGAAAGTGCCCGAGGCCACAAGCATCGAGTAAAGCATCTGGCGTGTGGCCGTGGCACCGATAAAGATACCGTCCCAAAGGAAAGCGGAGAATCCACATAAAGGAATCGCCAACACCCAATAGAAATAATCCCCGGAAGCTTCAATGACTGAGGTATCGTTCGTCAATAATCCCAGAAAATTCTTCCCTCCCAACGCATAAAGGATCGTGAAAGACAATGAGAGGCCGATTCCCCATAGGAACAATAAGCGAATGCATTTACGTAACCCCACATCGTTTTTGGCTCCAATAAAGCGACCAGCTAATGCCTCTCCCGCATAAGCGAATCCATCCATTATATAAGAGAACAAGGTAAATAACTGCATCAACAAGGTGTTTACGGCTAATATCACATCCCCTTGTCTCGCACCTGTAGAAGTAAAGAAAGTCGTAACAGCGACCAAGCACAAGGTCCGGAAAAATATATCACTATTGACTGAGAAGAAGCGACGCATCGCCTCCCTACCCCAAAGCCCGTTCCAATCAATATACGCTTTCAAACGTTTATAATATTTCAACCAAAGAGCAAACGCCATGAGGAGACCCGCATATTGGGCGATCAGTGTTCCCAACGCTACGCCTTCCACCTTCATACCCAGCACAAACACGAAACATAGGCTGGCCGCAATATTCACGATATTCTGCGTGATAGCGATAAACATCGGGAAACGAGAATTCTGCATACCGATAAACCAACCGGCAAAGCCATATAACCCCAATACAGCCGGCGCTCCCCAGATACAGATATTAAAATAGAGAGAGGCCCATTGTTTTACCTCCTCCGTTGCGTCGATCAAAGTAAACGCAACCTTCAAGATAGGGTATTGAAGTATCAAAAGCCCCAAAGATATCAGGAAACCAACCCCGACAGACCGGAATAAGATCCGGGTAACTTCCGTCAAATCCCGTTTCCCGTACGCTTGGGAAGTCATACCGCTTGTCCCCATACGGAGAAACCCGAATATCCAGTAGATAATATTAAACAGCATCCCGCCTACAGCGATCGCCCCGATGTACGAAGCAGATCCAAGATGTCCCACGATCGCCACATCTATCAATCCCAATAAAGGTACGGTTATATTGGAAATAATAGAAGGTATCGCCAGTTGAAGTATTTTCTTATTCATATTAAATAGTGTCTAAATACGATATCGTTATCTCTTAAAACTCTCTTTCAGACTGATCAACGAAGGGATAAAAAAGGATATAATACCTATCAAACATAAAAAGCCCCCACTTATTATAAAGGTATTTCCAAGCCCGATAGAATCCGCCAAAAAGCCGGTACTCAAAAGACCGATCATCGAAGGAAGCATACTAAAGCTCATGTAAAAAGAGAATACCCTTCCCATAACTCCCGGATCAATGCGAGATTGGATAACCGTAGTAAAAGTAGCAAAATACAGGGAACCACAAACACCTCCTAAAGCCGTCAGCACCGCAAACCAGATAAAACCGGATACCGGTAACAACCCGGAAAACAAGAATGTCAATCCCAACGCTATATACATCCCATTAATCAACAGTATCTCATTCCAACGATATTTCTTAAGCCCCAGTAAAGCACCCGCGAGCAAGGCTCCTCCACCCCATGAAACCTCGACCAAACTCACTTGGAAAGCATTTCCGGCAAAGTGATTCAACGTCATCAACGGGAATAAGACACTTACCGGCATAATCACGAATGTAGCCAATATAGACAATAGGAATAACCACGATAGCCCATATTGGTTACGGACTTCCATAATCGCCTCTTTCGCCTCTCTCCAAAGATGCAATTCTGAATTTCGTTCCTCATGAGAAGGATCGGGAATAAAGACAAAGCAGAGCGATAGACAAGCGAACGCCGCTCCAGCCACATCCAATAAGAGGATATTCGTCATCTTCATCATCGTTATGAATAGACCGGCCAAAGCGGGCCCGGCGATATTACACACCGACTGGATCACCTGATTAATCCCAGCTATGCGCATCAACTCCGATTTTGGAGCCAGCAAAGGAACAGAAGCTTGCATAGCGGGCATATGAAAGGCAGAACCTACGGAACGAAGGGCCAATAACACATATATATGACTAATCTTAGCCAAATCAAAATAAAACAAGACCGCCAATATCAACGTACAAAAAGCAATAAAGCTATCTGCCATAATCATCACCCGCTTCCTTTTCCACCGGTCGATAAAGATCCCCGTGAAAAGCCCCAAAACAGATTGAGGTAACAAAGCGGCCATCGTAGCAAATGCCAATACCTCAGCGGAACCTGTCTCCAGACTCAACCACAAGACTATCGCGAAATTAACAATCGAACTTGTCAGTATAGATAAGAACTGCCCCGTCCAAATAATGGCAAATACTCGCTTCCAGTTATCCATATAAACGTGTTTGTATTAAAAAAACGAAGGCCGCGGGATTCACATCCGACGGCCTCCTACACTAACCCTTAACTTTAACCAATGAAAAACAATAATCTACTACATTTATTTCAATGCAGCTAAAGCCGCATCGTAATTCGGTTCGGTAGTAATCTCGGGAACAAGTTCCTCATAAACCACCTTACCAGCTCCATCGACCACTATCACGCCACGGGCTAATAACCCTTTCAGCGGACCGTCTACCAGAAGCATCCCATACTTATCCTCAAAACATGAACACCGGAACACTGACAATGTAATCACTTTATCAATACCTTCCGTAGTACAGAAACGTCCATGCGCAAAAGGTAAATCTTTAGAAACAGCTAATACCACCGTATCCGGATGCGAAGCGGCTTCTTTATTGAAGCGTCTTACCGATGCCGCACATACACTTGTATCCAAGCTCGGAAAAACATTTATCACCACTTTCTTTCCTTTCAAGTCGCTTAGCGACAATTCGGATAAATCACTTTTTACACCCTTAAAGTCCGGAGCCTCTGTCCCAACTTTTGGCAACTCGCCGTTCGTATGAATCTCGTTACCTTTTAATGTTACTTTTGCCATCTTTGTATGTAAATTAAATAGTCTTACTTTAAGTTGGCTGCGCAAATATAAGCAGCTTTCTGTCGATAAAACAAACGAAAATAAACAATGTTTTTTCATTTAACTCTATTTAACTACTGTTGCAAAATACAGATTACCTATCTTTGACGTCAAAATTAAAAACAGATGGATTGGATTATTATCGGCGGACTTCTTATAATCATCGTGACGCAAATCCTTTTGCGTCCTAAACAGCTAAATAATAATAAAGAAGACCTAGAAAAGTTACTAAACGAGATACAACGCTCGTTCGACCGTATCGAGAAAAACTTTAGGGAGGACTTCCGCCTGAACCGGGAAGAAAGCCGGTTAGTAGCAAAAGATAACCGAGAAGAGCTGGCTCGTTCCATGAATGAGTTCAAGGAAGCCTTCGAACGTGGAATCGATTCTTTTAACAGGTTGCAGAAAGAGAAATTCGCCGCCTTGGACGAACGCCAACAGAGATTAGTGGATAACACGGAAAAAAGGCTGGAAGAGATCCGAGTCACCGTAGACGAGAAACTTCAAAAGACATTGAATGACCGTATCGGGCAATCTTTCCGTTTAGTCACCGAACAATTAGAAAGTGTACAAAAAGGACTGGGCGAGATGCAAACCTTAGCACAGGATGTAGGAGGATTAAAACGGGTACTTAGTAATGTTAAGACCCGGGGAAATATCGGGGAGATCCAACTCAGTATGTTATTGGAGCAGTTATTGGCACCAGAGCAATACGAGGCGAATGTACATACCCGGAAAGGTTCGGATGCGGTCGTTGAATTCGCAGTCAAGCTCCCCGGGCGGGATGATGCCCGAGAATTCGTATACCTTCCCATAGACGCTAAATTCCCGAAAGATGTATACGAACAGCTCCTAGACGCTTACGATGCCGCAGATTCCCAAGCGATCGAGACAGCCGGAAAATTATTGGAGACAACGATCAAGAAGATGGCTAAAGATATTTCGGACAAATATCTGGCACCTCCCGCCACGACCGATTTCGGCATTATGTTCCTGCCGTTCGAGGGCATTTACGCCGAGGTCGTACGCCGTTCCGCTTTATTGGAGGACTTGCAACGAAACTACAAGGTAGTCGTAACAGGTCCCACTACCCTAGCGGCCATACTAAACAGTTTACAAATGGGCTTCCGTACATTGGCGATCCAAAAGCACTCAGGGGAGGTATGGACGATCTTAGGGGCCGTGAAAAAAGAATTCGAGAAAGTAGGCGGTATGCTCGAGAAAGCCCAAAAGAACTTGCAAACCGCCAGCGGGCAAATAGAAGAGGTTTTAGGTACCCGTACCCGTGCCATCCAACGTAAACTCAAAGACGTAGATACGCTTAGCGACCGTGAGGCCCGAGCTATCCTTCCCGAGATCGGAATATTAACTGATGAAGACGATGATATCCGCCTTGTCCACAAATCCTTTATAAAAGGCGGAGAGTACCTCCCATGTTTGAGGTACGCTTTCCATGGATTATCCCCGGTGGGCAATACACGGAAAATATCAGCCCAGATGGAGAGCGGACCGTTGTATATGAATCCGTGGAAAGCGTACCTCAAACATGGGAGGTACTCTCCGCCTTTTATAAAGGATTTGTGGACAAGGCGGATATCATCGTCTTCATCCTCATCATCGGTGGTGCATTCTGGATCGTGAACGACAGTAAGGCATTTGATATCGGGACAGTCAGTTTCCTACGAAAAGCACGCAAAATGGAGAACAACCCCATCCTTCGTAAAATAGGCATAGATAATTTCTTATTGACCGCCATCATGCTACTTTTCAGTATATTCGGGGCCGTATTCGGGATGAGTGAGGAGACCATCGCTTTTTGTCTGGTCTTGGTCCCGATGGCGATATCTATGGGATACGATTCCATAACCGGCGTATGTATGGTTTTTATAGCGGCGGGATTAGGTTTCGCCGGAGCGATTTTAAACCCTTTCACTATCGGTATAGCGCAAGGCTTAGCAGGAATTCCTCTTTTTTCCGGCATCGAGTATCGTATCGTTTGTTGGTGTATTATCAATGTGGTAGGCTTCACATGGATATTGCGTTATGCCGCCAAGGTAAAAAAGAACCCTCAACTATCGCCCGTCTATGAGGATGATCAATATTGGAGAGATTTGCATAGTACCAATTCCTTAGAAATCGTATACAGAACCCCGAAAGCCGCATGGATCAGTTTCGTCCTATTGGCAATCGTACTAGTTATCTTTTCGATCTATTACCCCCAGACATCCTTAAAAATAGGAAATAGCGTAATCAAGGGACTACCCTTAATCCCGATTCTTAGCGTAGCTTTCGTGATCAGCTCGATATTTACCCTACGGAAAACCGTACATTTGTATATATTGAACCTTTTATTCTTCACGATCTTTTTCTTGATAACAGGCGTAATGGGCTATGGGTGGTACATTATGGAAATAGCGACCTTGTTCTTCGCCTTGGGTATAGCGGCGGGAATCGCCAATGGACGCAATCCGAATGAGCTTGTGAAACTTTTCTTGGAAGGTTGCAAGGATATCATGAGCGCCGCCTTGGTTGTCGGCTTAGCTGGAGGTATTATCGTAATCCTGCAAGACGGTAAAGTGATCGATACGATTCTCTTTAACCTAGCGAAAGGGATGGAAGGTTTGGGACAAGTAGCTACGGTCGGGATGATGTACGTTATTCAAACGCTTATCAATTTAGTTATTCCTTCCGGAAGTGCCAAAGCGGCCCTCACCATGCCTATCATGGCCCCATTCTCAGAGTTGATCGGTTTATCCAAGCAAGCCACCGTCATGGCTTTTCAGTTTGGCGATGGCTTCACGAACCTGATAACTCCCACATCTGGTGTTCTGATAGCGGTTCTAGGAGTAAGCCGTATTCCGTATGATAAATGGTTCAAATGGGCATGGAAATTCATCCTTGTCCTAGTGATCCTAGGATTCCTATTATTGATCCCAACGGTATTGATCCCGATGAACGGCTTTTAATCGATATAGCTTTGCGCCTTCCGCAATAGGCTTCCGTGATCCATCACGCCGGAAGAGCGCCATACGATCTCACCTTTCTTAAAGATGATCAAAGTGGGTACGGATTGGATCCTCAACTGTGTGGCAAGTGCCTCGTTCTTATCTACATCAATTTTAAGGACACGCACTTGTCCCGCCAGCTCCTTCCCCAATGCCTCGACCGTCGGACTCAACACCTTACACGGGCCGCACCATGTCGCAAAAAAATCCACCAATACAGGTTTATCCCCTTTAATGATATCGTCAAATGTTTCCATCTTATCTACTTTTTTAATATTTACAATCTGTTTAATCTCAAATACAGGAATCCTGCTTAATAGCCCTTATCCCATCAAAAACAAAATTATGAAATTCTATCTCGAAATCTTCTATATAATAACCGATAGATAACACTCAAAGTTTTCTATAAAAGATCAATAAACAACGATCAAAACAAGCAAAAGAAAAAAACTGGCATCTGATTATAACAAAAAAAGGGAGACTCTTTTAGAATCTCCCTCGTGATCGGGCTGGGATTCGAACCCAGGACCCACAGCTTAGAAGGCTGTTGCTCTATCCAGCTGAGCTACCTGACCATCCTTATTTTCGTGGTGCAAAGGTAAGGATTTTTCTTTTCCTTGCAAACTTTTAGTACACTTTTTTACATATTGAATTTAGAATGGATAACCAACGGCAAAATGCAAGGCGAAATTATCCTTGAAATTAGGACGGGTTATCGCCCAACGCCTAGACTTTTTCTCCTGAGGATTATAAGCCTTGAAGCCTGTATCTAAACGTAGTAGAAAGAAATCAAAGTCCAAACGAAGTCCCAAACCATAGGAAACAGCGATCTCCTTATAAAAACGAGAGAAATCAAAGTTTCCAGCCTTATAGCGTTCATCTGATACATTCCGGGTCCATATGTTTCCGGCATCTATGTAAGCCGCCAATTCAAACTTCCAAAAAAGTTTCGTTCGATATTCCAAGTTCAAATCCAAGCGGATATCCCCCGATTGAAGAGCGAAAGAAGTCGTGCTGTCAACTTCCATACTACCCGGACCTAACTCTCGTACAGACCATCCCCGGACACTATTCGCTCCCCCCGAGAAATAAGCACGCTCAAAAGGTAAATAGTTTGAGTTACCATAAGCCATCCCCACTCCCACTCCTATATGGAAAGCTAACTTGTTACGACTGTCAAGCACGATTCCTTTACTAAAATCGAAATCCAATTTCACATATTGCGCATATTCCGTACCAAACAACTCATAATAACCGTCATCATTTTTCTTCGCCCCCGTAAGATGCGAAAAGGCACTCAACAAATTCCCTGCGACCTCGACCGACGCACGTAGGGAATGCGTGTTTCTCAAACGATTCTGGGGAGAATAATTACTGAAGGAATAAGTATATCCCGAACTCATGATAAAATGGTTCGTATAGTTATACAACACCATATAATCCGGCAAGCTATTGATAAAGTCCATATTCTTATCCGGCAAATACACATAATTCAAGTCTACAAGCTTAAAGGTATGGCGTGCCTGTGTATTGCCCCGATCTTGCCAAATATAACTCCAACCACCAGATAGAATCGCCCTCGTATACTCCGGACGTTTTTGCAGGTTGTAACTTATTTTCGCTTCAGTTGACGCACGTAGCCGCCTACGAAAATCCGAACTCAAGAACGGGAACAAAAAACGAGGAAACAGCAAAGACCCTTCCGCACCTAACTCCCAGTAATTACCAAAGCCATTCGCCTTATTTCCGGATAACGCCTCGTAAGCCCCTCTCACCCTCGCCGAGAACAGCTCCGATCCTCGGAAGATATTCCTATGCTGATAATTCAAGCTGGAGGCAAACCCATAGTCACCCGCCGAGTTAGTACCTTCCAAATCCACTCCCACCGTATTTATCTTCGCGGGAGAAGTGAGAATGTAACAATCCAACTTCATCGTATCCCGCTCCTCTACTTCCGTAAAACGTATATTTACGTTCCTCAAAGCCCTTAGAGAAGCGAACGCCGAATAGGTCTGCTCTATATTCTTCTCACTAAATAATTGCCCCGGCCGAATATAAGTACTCCTCCGGAGCACGCTCGGACGGATACTCTTCCCGTTCCGGCCATATACGATATTCACCCCTGCGCTGAGCATCGTATCTGTAGCCATGAAACTAGCGTCCTCTCCTACCCCCATCGGATTATAATCGGTTAAGACCGTTACATCCTTAATATAATACTGACGATGCGGCTGATCCTCTACCGACCCATTGGGCAACACCTTCCGATAAGGTTTCATGGACATATCAAGATCCACGACATTTTGGTTAAAAGAACTATCAGCGATATATCCTAAATAATCCCGATTAAAACCATAATACCCGTTCCAGCGAAGTAAGGTCGTAATACGCTCCCGCTCCTTGTCCAATATATCCCGGTCAAATAAAGTTCCTTCCTTAACTAATTGGTTATACTCTTCCTGTGAGGACCGGAACGCAGAAGCTAAGGGAGAACGGCGAGGCGCTTTCAGATGTGCCAAACTATCAATTTTCGGATCGGGGAACTTCATCGTGTAATTGCGTATCCTATACGGATCGTTCGCCTTTATATGGTAAGTTACAACCGCTTTCTTATGGCGTGCCGTATCGATCGTCGTTGATACATCCGCATGGACATACCCTTTATTAATGTAAAAACGCTCTAGTTCCATGGCGGACTGTTCCACCAACATCGTATCCAGCACCACGGGAGGCTCACCAATCCTACGTAACTGTTTATTGATCCATTTCTTCTCATTCTTACCAGACCAATCATAGACAAACAACTGCCACTTCATCAGACCAAACACCTTGAAGTTTGGTTGCTGCTTAAGATAAGATTTTAAATCCGCAGACTTATAATCCTTGTTATCCGACACGATCTCCACCTTATCCAGCAAATATTCCCCATCCGGCACAAACTTGGTCGTACTACAAGAGGCTAGCAGTAGTACGATACAGATAAAATAGCATATACGTAGAGATCGATTCATCATTCCAAGCTTTTTACGATCGCGAATGTACTGGAATTTAAAGAATTTACCGTACTTTTGTTTTGTAAAAAGAACTAAGATGCTAAGCAAGACCAAAGTCAAATACATCCATTCTCTGGAATTAAAGAAATTCCGGAATGAAAATAATGTTTTTGTAGCCGAAGGAAATAAATTGGTAGCCGATATGTTACCGGCCTTTGAATGTGAGTTATTAATAGCCAAGCCATCGTGGATGGCTACACAAGGCGATATTCCGGCCAAGGAGTTATTGGTAGCGGAAGAAGATGATATTCGTAAAGCCAGCTTCCTGAAAAATCCCCAAGATGTACTCGCGATCTTTAAACGCCCCAATTGGGATATAACGGAAATAACGCCGGAAAAGGAGCTTGTTCTCGCATTAGACGGAATCCAAGATCCGGGCAACTTAGGTACGATCATCCGGTTAGCGGACTGGTTCGGTATTTCCCATATCGTATGCAGCAAAGATACCGCCGATGTTTTCAGTCCAAAAACCGTACAAGCCACTATGGGTGCGCTCGCCCACGTAAAAATACATTACACCGATCTGGAAACGTTCTTACAGGCCCAATCAGCCCAAGCCATACCTTTATACGGCACCTTCCTTGGCGGAGAAAACTTATATGAGAAAACCTTATCCGGAAACGGTATCTTGATAATGGGTAATGAAGGAAATGGAATACGTCCCGCCATAGAGGCTTTTGTAAACGAAAAATTATATATCCCGAACTATCCGGAAGGAAGAGACACCTCAGAGTCTCTCAATGTGGCCATCGCTACAGCTGTGGTCTGTGCCGAGTTTCGCAGACGCCAAGGGAATCCCGCTTAAACGATATATATGGACTGAACAACCCGGCGTAATCTTTTCGGTTAACGCCGGCCAAGATCCCATCACCTGCTTAAAACCAATCGCCGGTTCCGAGGAAAGAACCGGCACCAGCACTCCATCATAAAAAGCGGTTCCAGCTATCTCCTCATTCAACGGGTAAACACCATGAAACGCACCATTATCATCCAGTTCGATATAATGCATACGATAAACCTGCTTACACCAAACGTAATGAGCGGCAATTCTTCTCATAAGTATAATAAACAAATAGAGAGATTACTTAATAGAATCCTTAGGTAATTCGGCAAGCTCCTTACCATAGTTATATTTCATCAAGCTTAAGCTATCTATATACACCTTATAATAAGTCGTATCCATATTATCCATACGGATATATCCAAACACACGCTTTACTTTCTTAGTTGGTATAGTCTTCAAGATCGTCTCGTGATATCCATCTTTCGTGATCTTACTATTCACAGTCAAGGTCGTATCACCTTGGTCCGCGCTTAAACGTACCTCCGGCTTATAAGCCATTTTGTTATTCAATCCCCAGACACGCACGCCCAGCACGAAACTACTGCCCGAGGAATAATTCGTTTCCGGACGTATATCGAAAGTCACCCCATTAAATACAGAGGTAGGAGACAAGACCAGATAAGAACGGCGAGGCCAAATATCCACAGAATCCCGGTTCGATACCGGCGCAGCGTCCGCCTGCACATCCCCTAAGTTATTGATCCGTTTATTAAGATCGGCCAAGACCCGGTTGTAGACCTCCATATAAATATCCAAGTTACGGCCGTACCACACCAACGAGCTATCATACACCGCCTGTGTAATATCATGCTTACGGAATACAGACTCATACAAGGCAAGCTTCATGGTATCGGATTTATAAGTATTATAATCCACATTTACCATGGCCTCAGCCAGCAACATATCCATCAAAACACCCTGCATCTTTTTCTCCGACAGAATACCATCCGGAACCTTACTACATGCCGCCAGCAACGTCGTGGCTAATAAAGCCATACCATATATCCGTAATTTTCTCCGCATTTATTTCTCTTCTTTCGAAAGGCTAGCCGACAAAGTATGCCGATAAAATATTAACAAAAGGAAAACTCCCACGCAAATCGCCGAGTCCGCCAAATTAAAGATCGGACGGAAGAAAACGAACTCCTGTCCACCCCAGATCGGAACCCAATCCGGGAATACGGTCTCTATCAATGGGAAATAGAACATATCCACCACCTTACCATGCAGCCAAGAGGCATAACCACCTCCCTCCGGCATAAAAGTAGCGAGTTGCCCGAAACTATGGTCGAAGATCACGCCATAGAATATCGAGTCGATTATATTACCCACCGCTCCCGCAAAAACCAAAGATATACAGGCAATAAAACCGAATTTATAATTTTCTTTAACCAGCTTATACAAATAATATCCGATAAACAATACAGCCACGATACGGAATACGGAAAGGAATAATTTCCCAATCACCTCTATACCGAATGCCATACCCGGATTCTCAGTAAAATAGAGATAAAACCACGGAGTTATCTCTATACTCTCATGCAACTGCATGTGGGTCTTAATCCATATTTTCAGCGCTTGGTCAAGAAGAAGGAGCAGTATTATGATTAACACTGCTCCCCAACCTTTAGAATATCTCATTTACTTTGCACCTCCTTGTTTTGCTTCGATACTTAAAGTCGCATGAGGCACAGCACGTAGCCTTTCTTTCGGGATCAATTTACCAGTCTCCCGGCAAATACCGTAGGTCTTATTCTCGATACGGATCAAAGCGGCCTGTAAATTCTGGATGAATTTCATCTGGCGTTGCGCCAAACGGCCCGCCTCTTCCTTCGATAACGTAGAAGCGCCTTCCTCCAGCACCTTGAATGTAGGAGACGTATCAGCCACGTCGTTACCGTCGGAATTCGTAACCCCTGATCGCAAAAGCTCGTAATCCCTCTTCGCGATTTCCAGTTTCTCTAATATAATAGCGCGGAACTCCTCGAGCTCAGCGTCTGAATATCTTGTCTTCTCTGCCATGGTTCTAAAAAAATTTAGGTTCAACAATCGTTCAAATATCAATCAAAAAGAAGAATTAAGAATGAATATAAAATCATATTATTTCTTCTTTGCATGCAAAGATAATATAATTATCGATTTTCCTATATTTCATTCCTAATTCTTCCGCAAGAAATGCTATTCTATTTTTAAGCTTTCTCGATCTTTACGGACAATTTAAAGTCCTCGAAATCGAGTTCCGTAGCGTCGCTGATCGCATTATCCATGATTTCGATAGATTCCGCCAATACTTGGTTAGCGATATAATCCTTATAATCATAGATCGCCTCATCCATCTCCTCGCAAGAAAGAATGGATACATGGATCTTATCCGTTATATCGAAACCGCTGCTCTTACGCAAGTTCTGGATACGATTCACCAACTCACGGGCCAGCCCCTCCTTACGCAAATCCTCGGTTACGGTAATATCCAAAGCGACTGTCAAGCGACCTTCATTAGCGACCAACCAACCCGGGATATCCTCAGAGATGATCTCTACATCTGTACGCTCCAAAACGGCCTCCTGTCCATCTACCATCAAGGTAAACGTTCCGGCTTTCTCGAAAGCGTTGATATCTTCTTGGCTCATCGATTGAATCGTGGCGGCCAACGCCTTCATGATCTTTCCGTAGCGCGGGCCCAACTTCTTAAAGTCCGGTTTGATCTTCTTCACCAAGATACCTGCCGTATTATCCACGAACTTCAGCTCCTTCACGTTCACCTCGTTCAAGATCAGGTTCTTAACAGCCTCGATACTCTCTTGTTGATGAGCGTCTACAACCGGAATCATTACCGTATGCAACGGCTGGCGAACCTTGATATTCACCTTGCGGCGAAGAGCCAATACCATAGAAGAAACATCTTGAGCCATTTGCATACGCTCTTCCAAATTCTTGTCGATCTTAGACTCGTCGTAAACCGGGAAATCGGACAAGTGTACGGACTCAACGTTCTCACGTCCCGTAACAGCGACCAAGTCTAAGAATAACTGATCGGCATAGAACGGAGCGATCGGAGCCATCAACTTAGCCACTGTCTCCAAGCAAGTATATAAAGTCTGGTAAGCGGATAACTTATCCTCCGTCATACCACCACCCCAGAAACGGCGGCGGTTCAAACGCACATACCAGTTACTCAAGTTATCATTTACGAAATCAGAGATAGCACGTCCGGCACGAGTCGGCTCGTAAGCCTCCAAGTAGCCATCCACATCCTTCACCAAGCTGTTCAACAGAGAAAGGATCCAACGGTCAATCTCCGGACGCTTGCTCCATTCCACATCCGGATCGGAGTAGTCGAAGCCATCCACGTTCGCGTACAAAGCGAAGAATGAATACGTATTATATAATGTACCAAAGAACTTACGGCGAACTTCCTCGATACCATCGATATCAAACTTAATATTATCCCATGGAGAAGCGTTCGTGATCATGTACCAACGCAACGGGTCCGAACCATACTTCTCGATCGTAGAGAATGGATCAACAGCGTTGCCCAAGCGTTTAGACATCTTGTTTCCGTTCTTATCCAATACCAGACCATTAGACACGACAGCCTTGTAAGCCACGCTATCAAAAATCATGGTACCCAGAGCGTGCAGGGTAAAGAACCAACCGCGTGTCTGGTCAACACCCTCAGCGATAAAGTCAGCCGGATAGATCTGACGATTATCGAACTCCTTCAAGTTCTCGAACGGATAGTGGATCTGGGCATAAGGCATAGCGCCGGAATCGAACCATACGTCGATCAAGTCTGTCTCACGCTTCATCGGCTTACCAGAAGCGGAAACCAAGATAATATCATCCACATACGGACGGTGCAAATCGATCTTCTCGTAATTCTCCTTCGTATAATCTCCCGGAGCGAAGTCCTTGTAAGGGTTAGACTCCATAAAGCCGGCCTTCACCGATTTCTCGATCTCGCCAAACAACTCTACCACGGAACCGATACACTTCTCCTCGCTACCATCTTCCGTACGCCAGATCGGTAACGGAGTACCCCAATAACGGCTGCGGCTCAAGTTCCAGTCTTGCAAGTTCTCCAGCCATTTGCCGAAACGTCCCGTACCCGTGCTCTGCGGTTTCCAGTTGATCGTATTGTTCAACTCGATCATACGCTCACGGCAAGCGGTCGTACGGATGAACCAGCTATCCAACGGATAATACAATACCGGTTTATCGGTACGCCAGCAATGCGGGTAATTGTGGACATGCTTCTCGATCTTGAACACCCGGTTCTGGGCCTTCAGCATCATGCAGATCTCTATATCTAACGTCTCATCTTTATCCGTCTTCGTATCATCGTAAGCGTTCTTCACGAATTTTCCTTGCCATGGATCATAATCAGAGGCGTTCATACAATTTTGTACAAACTCCGGAGCCAAGTCTTCCAGCTTATAGAACTTACCGGTCATATCCACCATAGGGCGCATATTTCCATCCTTATCCTGCATCATCAAAGGAGGAACCCCGAATGTTTTCGCCACACGGTTATCGTCCGCACCAAACGTCGGTGCGATATGTACGATACCCGTACCATCCTCTGTCGTAACGAAATCACCCGTGATCACACGGAATGCACCTTCACCCGGATTTACCCATGGGATCAATTGCTCATATTTCATACCGGCCAACTCGGAACCCTTCCACTCACCTACTACGCTGAAAGGAACCAGCTTGTCACCCGGTTTGTAATCAGACAAAGAAAGCTCCGCAGCTTTCGGATTGAAATAAGCAGACAATAAATCTTTCGCTATAACAGCAGTCATCGGGATACCCGTGTAAGGATTATAAGTCTGTACAGCCAGATAAGTAATATTCGGGCCTACGCAAAGCGCCGTATTGGAAGGCAACGTCCAAGGAGTCGTTGTCCATGCCAAGAAATAAGGATCGCCGAATTGTGCCATCTCCGGTTTCGGGTCCAATATATGGAACTGTGCCGTACAAGTCGTATCCTTCACGTCACGGTAACAACCCGGTTGGTTCAACTCGTGCGTGCTCAAGCCCGTACCTGCGGCGGGCGAATACGGTTGGATCGTATAGCCTTTATATAAAAGACCTTTCTTATAAAGCTCTTTCAATAGATACCACAAGGTCTCGATATAGCGGTTATCATACGTGATATACGGATTCTCCATATCCACCCAATAACCCATCTTCTGCGTCAGATCCTCCCACTCTTTCGTGAACTTCATCACGTCCTTACGGCAAGCGGCGTTATACTCAGCGACAGAAATCTTCTTACCGATATCTTCCTTCGTGATGCCCAAAGCCTTCTCCACGCCTAACTCGACAGGCAGACCGTGTGTATCCCAACCCGCCTTACGATTCACCAAGAATCCCTTCATGGTTTTATAGCGGCAAAAAATATCCTTAATCGAACGGGCGATAACATGGTGAATACCCGGCATACCGTTTGCGGATGGAGGGCCCTCGTAGAATACGAATGTAGGATGTCCCTCTCTTGTTTCAAGACTCTTATGGAAGATGTCTCCATCCTTCCATTTCTTCAGCACCTCTTTATTTACGTTCGACAAGTCAAACTTAGAATATTCGGTAAATTTCTTACTCATATCGCGATGTATTTATCTTGCTTCTAAAAAATTGCCGCAAAGTTAGTGATTTCTTTCGAATTAGACAATATGGAATTTTCATTAATGAAAGCACGGGTTTCTTCTGCGTGAAACAAATTTTAGTTAAAGCAGAAAAGTAACAGTATCTGATAAAATCCTATTAGGAAACCTACCGGCTCTCTCCTACTTTTGCCCCTGAATTTAAATCTAACACCTACTAATAAAATGAACATTAAGAGTAAATTCGGTTATTTATGTTGCGCCTCCCTATTGACCACTAGTTTATGGGCACAAGACGTATTGATTTCCACGAGGAATACCTCATTATTGCTAGACGCACCTGTCGGCGGAGAGGTAAGATTCATCTACTATGGAGACAAGTTATCCACTTCCGACGCGGCTACCTTGCTCGAGACCGAGCAGAAAACATTTTCCGCTTATCCGGTCTACGGCTTGAATTGCCCCTCCGAAAGCGCATTGTCCGTTACCCATGGCGACGGGAATATGACCCTTCAACTGGAAGTCATAAAAGTAGATACACGAAAAGAGCAAACGGCAGATATCACAACGATCCGATTAAAAGATAAAGTGTATCCTTTTTATATGAATCTCTGTTACAGAACCTATCCGGACGCCGATATCATCGAGACTTGGACAGAGATCACGCATGAGGAGAAAAAAGCGATCACCCTCAATCGTTTCGCTTCCGCTTATCTGCCGATCCGGAAAGGAGACGTATGGGTTTCCCACTTATACGGCTCATGGGCAAACGAGGCTCAATTGGCACAAGAACCGTTACGACCGGGCATCAAGATGATAAAAAACAAGGATGGTATCCGCAACTCCCATACCGCCCACGCCGAAGTGATGATCTCCCTAGACGGAAAACCAAAGGAAAACACCGGTTCCGTTATTGGCGCCGCCCTATGCTATAGCGGTAACTACAAATTATTCTTCGATACGGATGATAGCGACTATCACCATTTCTTTGCGGGAATAAACGAGGAGAACTCGGCTTACACCCTCAAAGCCAAAGAAAGTTTCCGTACACCGGAATTGGCGCTGACTTACAGTAAGGACGGCTTAAGCGGAAGCAGCCGAAATTTCCACGCATGGGCACGCAAACATAAGATAGCGAATGGAGCGACCGCCCGGAAAATCTTACTAAACAGTTGGGAAGGTGTATATTTCGATATCAATCAAGAAGGTATGGACCAAATGATGAGTGATATCCAGTCTATGGGCGGCGAGTTGTTCGTCATGGACGACGGCTGGTTTGGCGATAAATATCCTCGTAATAAAGATAACTCGTCCTTAGGGGATTGGATGGTTGATGCCCGAAAACTACCAAGAGGCATCGAGGGCCTGATCGCCGACGCCAACAAGCATGGTATTAAATTCGGTATCTGGATCGAACCGGAAATGGCCAACACGACAAGTGAATTGTACGAGAAGCATCCGGAATGGGTATTGAAAGCTCCAAACAGGGAAATCGTCCTGGGGCGTGGCGGTACACAGGTCGTTCTTGATCTCTCCAATTCCGAGGTGCAAGACTTCATATTCGGTATCGTCGACAACTTGATGACAACATACCCGGAGATCGATTATATCAAATGGGACGCCAATATGAGCATCCTGAACCATGGCTCCCAATACCTGCCTTCGGATCAGCAAAGCCATATGTATATCGAATATCACGAAGGATTCAAGAAAGTCTGTGAGCGTATCCGAGCCAAATACCCGGATTTAACCCTACAGGCTTGCGCCAGCGGTGGAGGCCGGGCAAATTACGGGGTCATGCCTTACTTCGATGAGTTTTGGGTAAGCGACAATACCGATGCCTTACAGCGTATCTATATGCAATGGGGCACTTCTTATTTTTTCCCGGCTATCGCCATGGCCTCACATATCAGCGCCGCCCCTAACCATCAAACATTCCGGGTCATTCCCCTGAAATATCGGATCGACGTAGCGATGAGCGGCCGTTTGGGCATGGAGATCCAACCCAAGAATATGACAGAAGAAGAGAAAACACTTTGCCGTAAGGCGATCGCCGATTATAAGACGATCCGTCCCGTCGTGCAATTCGGCGATATCTACCGTCTGGTTTCTCCGTACGATCGTTTGGGAGTAGCTTCCTTGATGTACACCTCACCGGAGAAAGACAAAGCCGTATTTTATTGGTGGAAGACCGAGCATTTTGTCAACCAACATTTACCCCGTGTAAAAATGAACGGATTATCCCCAGACAAGAAATACAGAGTCTGCGAACTGAACCGGATCGACAACGAGCCTCTGGCCTTCGAGGGTAAAGCTTTCACCGGGGAATATCTCATGGCGAACGGACTGGAAATCCCTTATAATCACATTGTCGATTATCACAAGCAGAATGATTACTCGAGCCGAGTGCTTTATTTGGAGGAAGTTAAATGATGAATAAATCATTCTCCTTCCAAAGCGATCAATAAGGCGATCACCTCCGAATAATTAGCGGTTCCGGCAGGTATCTTATTGCCTTTCAGGAAAAGATTATAGACCACGTCTTGCGCCTCGCCGATCAGCGGGCTGTATAGGGATTGCCAATAGGCTACTTTCTCGTTATACAAGTCCTTGATCTCGGGGCGTAATCTTTTCTTCCATGCCTCAAAAGAGTCCTTATCCAAAGCCACATATGCGTTGCTCAACACATAAGGCAGCAAAGAGAAGTAACCTGAGAACCGGATTTCCGGCACGGAAGAACTCGTGCATATTAAATAACTGTATAAATTAGCCTCGGCCTCGTTGGATATACTAAGCACATGAGCCATCTCATGGGCGTAAGTGGCGGGATATTGCACGGGCAAGAGCTGGCCGTTCAAATTGAACTCCGTGAAAAACGGCCCCATATATCCCATCACCCCTACTCCACTCATCAACCGGGAGAACAGCATCGTTTTAGGATGAAGATAGGTTCCGGGAGTGGTAAGCCCGAAACGAGTAGGCAATTCCCGATACCCTTCCTGCACCGCCTCTTTCACGACCTCCCGATCGATCGTCTCTATCGGAACCCATGAGGCGTTCAGGGAATCCGTGTAGGCATCCAAGAAGGATTGGAAATGTTCCGAGGAAAAAGGCACATAAGTGGTTTGCGTACGAGTGAAAAAATCTTCCCGGAAATAATTCAATCCCCAAGCGATATAGAACCAGACATACACCCATGCCAGATATTCCACAACATGCCTTATTGTCCTCCCGATCCTCCGCCTCCTTATAATCGCATACGACAGATACCCTAATAATCCGGCGATGCTACCATAAATAAAACAATCCCCTACGGAAAAAGGGAACAAGCAGGAGAAACGAGATAGCATACCCGATACCCATGGATAAATCGAACGGGAATACCATTCGCCTAATCTGGGATTTCCCATCACGATCCATATAGCGACAAGAAAAATCGCCAATATAATCCAACGAACACATATCTTTTTTAGATATTCAAGCTTTACCATAGGAAGGCAAAGATATCATATACTTTTTAGCCCACATTGTTTTAGGATAAAATAAATTATCCGATATTCCCTAAGTTTACGTAAGGAATTGATTTTATAAAAACATCTACAACATCTACCACTTCCTATCAAAACTCTATAAATAAACAGATTGCATATTGGTTGTAGATAAAAAGCATCTACAATTATCAGTATGCATCTACCATATTTTAAGGAGAATCTCAAAAAAAAGAATCATAATTATGGTTCGCTGGTGTCGTGCATCTAGCGCATGTCGATTCCGCAGGTAATAGATGTAGGAAGCGAAGCGAATAAGAGTTTCTCTTAGAGAAAACAAAAGTTTCGTGCTGAAAAAACTTTTGTTTCCCTTAAGGAAAACTAAAGTTTTCCGCTTGCTAAACTTTTGTTTTATACACTAAATGTAGTTTAACGAATTTTGTTGACTACTTTCAGTCTAATATGACCCGGTTTGTACTTAGTAATAAAAAGGTTGTCCCTTTTGTTTTTTATTGATGAAACAAGTTTACTCTACAATTGTTTCTCAGCCAAAATACTTAAGTACCTTATTACGTCCAAATAAATTATGAAAAACTACCGCAGCTTGTTGTCGTCGATTCCCAGATCTTTCCGACGGACTGCTCTCATTTATCATCCCGGGCTATTATATGTGTTTATTGGGAGATTATATCGATAAAATTAGAGATCACATACTCAATATCCTCATCAGAAAGTAAGGTATGTAAAGGAAGAGTAATCTCGTTATGGTATTGATTGTAAGCATTTGAATAATCCGCGATATCAAAGCCTAAGTTCTTATAGGCCGTCATCATAGGTAAAGGTTTATAATGTACATTGCACGCTATCCCACGTTCAGCCATTTTGATAACAATATCATTTCGTTGTTCCAAGGATTTATCCAACAATCTTACCAAATATAAATGTCCGCTGGAGATATGATCACCATCTAAATGATTAAGAGTTTGCACATGATAAGATCTCAGAGACTCGTTATAACGACGGATAATCTCTTGGCGTCTAGCAAGCATCCCGTCATAACGTTCAAATTGAGCCAAACCGATAGCAGCCATGATATCAGTCATATTACATTTATAATAAGGTGCCACGATATCATACTCCCAAGTCCCTAGCTGTGTTTTTGCAAGAGCGTCTTTATTCTGCCCATGCAACGAAAGAAGCTGGAATTGCTTATATAAAGCCTCATTATCCAAACCCGGGATAGTACGCCACGTCAACGCTCCTCCCTCAGCAGTCGTTAAATTCTTTACCGCATGAAAAGAGAAAGATGTAAAGTCAGCCACCTCGCCACACATCCTCCCATGCCATTGAGCACCAAAAGCATGTGCCGCATCTGCCAAAACAATTACTCGGCCAAACAATTTCTGAATCTCATTCGCAGGATTGAATAAATGTCGTTTACTTTCCAGCGACGCATATATCCGATCATAGTCGCATATAACCCCTCCTAGATCCACAGGGATCACTACTTTTGTATTAGGGGTTATAGCTTCCACCAATTTATCATAATCCATCTCGAAAGAATCAGGAGCCGTATCCACCATAACCACCTTAGCACCTACATGACAAGTCACACTAGCGGTAGCGGTATACGTATAAGCACTGGTAATCACCTCATCACCGGGACCAACACCTAATACTCTCAATATAGACTCCATACAAGCTGTAGCGGAATTTAAACATACAGCTTTATCAGTATGGCAGTATTCAGCGATCTTACGCTCAAACTCTTTTGTTTTCGGACCAGTTGTAATCCAACTGGAATAAAGGGCACCCGATACTAAATCAACCTCACTCACTGTTATATCAGGAGGTGAAAAAGGTATTTTTTTCATCTTTATTAAAATTATTTCTCGATCAAATATCCCGTTTCTTTATAATTCTCATTTTAGTCTCATCTCTATTTTAGATGTGACTAAATCAACTTTTCTCTCACACTCTTCAAGATTTTGCCCCTCTACTACTATTTGGGCCAAGCAATGACTTGAATTGGCAAATCTCTTCACCTCTGAACCTGGACGTACAAAGAATGTCAAATCATAAATATAGGAGTCTCTTTCACCTACATATCGTATGTCTTCCAAGACTCCTTCCTGCTCTGGCGAAATTATCATTTTCGACAAACCAGCTTGACCAACTTGACGTTGATTCCATATTTCTACCGGATCAATACCTAAAGCTGCCGCAATCACCATCTTGTAATAATTTAGTCCATAATTAATACTTACAAGTTCAGGTAAGCAATTAGCACCGATTCGTCCTGTTAACTCTAATACATATATTACACCATCTTCTTCGATAAAATCAATATTAACAGCGCAATCATCAAGCCCTATAGCCTTTATGGCTTTTCGAGCCTCTTCTGTCATTTTTTCTCGAAGAACATCTGAACATTCATAAGGAACATAATGTCCTACAGGAACAGCCGTATCTGCTTGGTAAAGTATATCACCATGGGGCATGACGAAAAGAATTTCACCATTAGAGATAAAAGCCTGTGCCCCAAATTCACGCCCTTGTAAGAATTTCTCTATAAGCACATAATCAACCTTAGTGACATTCTTTGCTTTATAAAATCCCTCAAAAGCTTCTTCCTCATTATTAGCTTTATAAATACCTCGGCTACCAGCTAGATCTGTAGCTTTGATAATCACAGGATACCCTCCTATTTTATCTATAGCATCTAATAAATCTTCATCCGAAGATATTTGCTTAAATGCAGCCGTATTTACACCATATTTACTAAATCGAAGTTTCATTTTTGACTTATCATTACAAAGCTCTGCGACTTCCTCTGAATATCCCGGCAATGAGCGTTTATCACATAATCGTCCAAGAGCTTTCAACCCACGATCTAGACAGCAAGTTGCCACACCATCAAATCGTAAATCGGCAGTCTTACTCTCTACCTCATCCGGATCAAGAATATCCATATAACATACCTCATCAGCCAATGGTATACAAGGAGGGTTATTGTTAGGCATTGTCCCTGCAATGCTTATCACTCCCATCTCACGAGCTGCTTTATACAAACCTATTTGACCACGCCCGGCCCCTAATATGAGTAAACGTTTCCTTTGAGCATTCATTATTGATTCTTTTTATTATAGATATTTCTGCGAAATATAACTGTATTAATTGTTGCTAAAATAATTTTTAGATCACCCCAAAAAGAGACATTCCGAGCATAGAAAGCATCCTTCTCTAATTTCTTTTCATTTGAAATAGAATTTCGAAAATAAGCTTGTGAATATCCAGTAATTCCAGGACGTACATCCAAACGTATCTTACGTTTTTCATCATATTCCTCAAAAGAGCGATCTATTGTTACAGGTCTCGGCCCGATAAAACTCATATCCCCAATCAACACATTGAAAAATTGAGGTAATTCATCAATAGAAGTTCTACGTATAAACTTACCCACTTTAGTAACTCTTGGATCATCCGGAGAATTATAAGTTGAATTATCCGAATTACGAATATCTGGAGCATTCATTTTCATCGAACGAAATTTAAACATCTTAAATATCTTTCCATAACGACCACGTCGAGAAGCAAGATAGAATACATCCCCTTTATCCTCCCAATAAATTGCCAAACCTACAAATAAGCCGATAATAACAACAAAAGGAATAGCTAAAAGTGAACCACAAATATCAAATAAACGCTTAAAAAAACTTTTATACATAATTTACACCATTTCAAATTTAATCTTTTTGACAGCTTCCCCACATAATCTTACAGCTTCTTCACGGGTATTACCTTGCGTTATAACATAGCCTACTCGATCAAGTCCATTAGATAGCTCCGGAATAACTTCACCTATTTTCTTCATAAATCCAACCTCAATAACGCCTGAGATACCTCTGGCTTCATCTACACCTTCTACCGACTTAAAAATACCTGGAAGAGGTTGCAGGAAGCGAATAGCCGCACCTTTATCATATTTCTTACATAGATCAGGAGTTTCTCCTAAAGCTATACGTATATTGGCCTCTACCATATTTACCCCTGTTGATAGCGGAACAAGATGTGTTGTAATACATCCTCCACCCAATCTTGCGCCTATCTCCACTATTTTAGGCCCAGTAGACGTAAGTTTTATTTCCGTATGCGAAGGACCATGATTGATACCTAATGCTTTAATCCCTGCTTTTGCAACTTCCGATATCCTCATTTTAATATCTTCCGCAAACATGGAAGGCTGCGTATGTCCCATTTCTACAAAATAGGGCGCACCAGAAGTTAGTTTATCCGTAACTTGAATCACATGGCATACTCCATCAACACTCATTGTCTCTACACTAAACTCATCGCCTTCCATATACTCTTCAAGTAGAACTCGCCCATCCCTACTGTACTTTTTGCTATAATCAAAAGCTTGGATCAAAACCTGTTCTTCCGCTATATCTGTTATAAGTTTCACCCCACGATTCCCCGAATTATCAGCAGGCTTTATTATAAATTTAGTCGTAAAATGTTTGGTCGCCTCCATAAATTCATCAAGCTCACTAACTATATAAAACTCAGGAATAGGAACATCATGCGCCTTAAAACATCTACGCATTTCGGCCTTATTTGTCGCATTAAGAGCCGTTTGAGGGGTAATACCTATTAATCCCAACTCTTCACACACCGCAGCGACCGCTTGCATAGGCATATCGGAAGCAAGCGTCATTATCCCATCTATTTGATAAGTACGAGCAGCCTCTACGATTCGGGGTGTATCTATCGTGCTAATCTGCAATTTCGTTATCCCCTCTTCTTTAAACCCTACAGCATCCGGATCCATGTCTACAGCAATTACATCCAGACCCATTTCTTTAGCCTTCTTTATAGCAGGAAGCTGGAGGAGACTTGCTCCCAAAATCATTATTCTTTTCATCTATTAGAGTAATAAATATAGTATTAAACTTATATGAAGATTTTTAGGGTATATGTATTTTTCTTATTACAGCAAATCACATCTAATCACATATTATTCAGAAAGTTCAAAAATATACGATAATTTTTATCCGCATTATAAAATTCTTCCCAACCTGTCCGAGCGTTATTTCTATACAGCAGATATTCTTTTTCATCCATTTTAAAAAAAAGCATAATCCAACCTGCAAGTTCTTTGGGCTTAAAATCCGAAGACAATAAGATCCCATTTTTATAATTTTCAATAACCTCTTTAGTTCCTCCAACATCTGTTGCTACGCAAGGAATTCCAAAAGACATGGCTTCCATGATAGAAACAGGAACTCCTTCTGATGAACTAACGTTGAGAAACAAATGGTATGGTTTCTTTTGATAAATAGACATCAAAGTTTGATTATCTACATACCCATGAAAATGCCAGTGAATATTTCCATGCAACAATTTTACGGCAAGACACTTAATATCAGACAATAAAAGGCCATCACCATAATGATCCCATCGAACTCGAATATTCTTAATTTGGGCTAATGCCTCCACAATAAGATGTATTCGTTTTATAGGAGAGACCGTAGAACAACTGACAAGTCGAAATTCATCCATTGATTGTGGAAGAATTGCCAGACCTTGATCCATAGTTCCAAGACGAGAAAGTATTACTTTTTCCTTATAGACAGGATATTTTTCCACAAGATAATTAACCCCATCTTGTGCAATCATAATCGTTTTATCAAGATTTTCCAATAAATACTCACGCAAAGGAATATAATGTTCCTGATGTCTTTCTTCATACAAATCGAATCCATGCCCTCTAGCTACAATTTTAAAATTGGGTAATACCTGTTTAATCAGTAATCCAACATAAGGTTGATATTCAAAACGGTATGAATACAAAACCCCACAATCAAGATTATCAAAAGTCACTTTTCTTTTGAACCATTTCTTTATTTTTCCAGCCTCATAATACGAACGACTAAGATAAACAAACAGACGCACCACACGCTGAAAAGACATTCTTTTCTCTTTACCTAGCTTCCACAATTCCTTATAAAGATTAGCATTTCCTAAAACTCTAAGTGAGTTAAATAGATAAACATAGTTAGGTGCTTTTTCAACTGGGAATACTTCAAATTTATCTGAAGGTAATTCTCGTCGAGATTGTAGATCTCTTTTTCTTAACTGCAATGAACAAATATAAATACGATCAAAATACTGTTCATAATATTTCACCTCAGTTTCCAAATATGGTTCACCATTACCATAAGGAAAAAAGTTTGCAAGAAGGATTAGATTTCTCATTTTCAAATTATTATATCAAAAAACATTTACCATCTATCAATAAAACAGTATTATTCAACAATAATATTATTTATATTTCATCATGGACACTAATTTTTCTCTTTCAATCCGAGAGAACAAGACCATAAAAATCAATCCAATCGCAATACTAAATGCACCTATTAAGAAAAAGAACATTTCAATCCATCCAAAAGGACGTATATCAAAAAAAGAACAACTTAGATATATTATACCCATGATACAAATTATAAATACCGAAGGTATAATTACTTCCTTAATATAATCCCCTATTATAAAATCTAACTCCTTATATGCTAACATCATTATTGCTATCAGATTCACAAATTCAATAACAGACATTACTATAAACACACTATACAGAGGTAATTTCAAATGAAGCATAAGCCAAGATACAGGTAAGTTAAATAGCATAATAGACATTTCACATATTTGATAATTTCGCATGCATGCAGCCGATTTAAAAGTCGTGTCAATAGCATCATGCCAACAACGTATGGCCACAAACAATAGAATACATCTTATAAAGGTCGCAGCTCCTTCCGGTTGTTTTCCCAACCAAACTTGCAAAATCTCAGGAATGAATAAAAATAGAGGGAAGCCCAAAACTACGCATATAGCAAATCTCGCTTTAGTCGCTAAAAATTGAAGATTATAAAAACGTTGTTTATCTGTTGAAAAAACCATCATGCTCTGAGGTTGAAAAGCAACAGTTATATCATTCACTAAAGTCTGTAACGCATTTTTCACTTGATAAGAGATTGCACGTGAAGCATTAGCTACTATTCCACCAAATATATTAAGAATAAAATTCACACCTTCACTCGTGAGATAGTACCCCAAATTACCAAAGAAATTCCATCCTGCAAAAGCTGTCATACGTTTAAATAAAACTTTATCTTTTACAAAATGAAATTTCACTGTAGTTTTAAAAGTTTTATAACAATACCCTCCTATCATAAGAATATGTACAATAGTTACACACAAAAGTAATATCGCATAAAATACAACTCTTTGAATCGGACTAAATGACAGAATAAATATTACACAAAGTCGTAAAACAGAATCTATAATAGAAATAACAGCCAACGCATCAAATTTCTCATTCGCCATAGCAAGAGCATCAAAAGGAACTGTAATTATAGAGACTGCTGCCGAAAATATAGTAAAATGAAGTATACATCCTGCAACAATTAGTTTTTCAGAATTCAAATTAAGATTTGGGAGTAATATCGCACCTCCAATCTCTGCTAATAGAATAAAGACAACAGCAATCAGCACATGAATTATCATCCCCATGCAGAAAATTTCATTTTCCCTTGCAATACTCTCTTCCTTATTTACATTTAGAAATCTCTGAACAGATGCAGCAAATGTTGATTTAAGTGACGTAAAAACAAGAATTATACTACCAACAAGTCCATATAATCCAAAATCATCAATTCCCAAATATTGCAGTAATACTCTTGATGAATATAGCGCAATCAACATGGTTACAGCTTTCCTTCCATAAAGCAGTAACGTATTACGAGCAATACGCCTATTGTTTTCAGAAACACTCACAACTATCAAAATTAAAAATTATTTTTAGTCTATACTAATTTAGCACAGCGTTTCCGTGGAACACCAAACACAAAAAATACACTAACAAAAACAACAACATATATAAAGATTGTAGCAGGAAGCGATAATATTGTAATAAATTCAGTAAATCCTCCACGTGGCGCCCAAAGAAGTCGAGTTATAATCAAAAGCTTCATCGATGTGTTAAATGGTTTATTTTTATCAAATTTAGCTAATAACGCCAACATAAATCCATAAATTATATTTCCAAATACTATTCCAATACAACCAAAATCATGATACAATTCAGCTATATAACTTGTACCTGTCCCTGCTCCTTCAAGATATTTATCACGGAACATTAAATATGGAAGCGCATGAGCTAGATGATAACCTTCGGTAGCCTTATCAGCATTATTACCTGTACCATCAGAACCAAAAACTAATCCAAAGATACCATCATGAAGAAAATGCATCGAATAAAATCGATCAGATCTTAATTTATAGTCTAACTCATAAGATCTTTTTATCACATTAACACTTACTCCATTATTATATACAAATTTCACAAGAGAGTCACCTATATTTTTAAATTCTATCTGATCTCCAGTTCGTATTTTAGAAAAAAGCCCCAACCCGACAAGTAAAAAAGGAAAAGATATCAGTCCTATTCTTACCCAGCTTTTCTTTACCCATACTTCACCATCTCTTTTATTTCGATAGAAATAATATATCATCAAAAATAAAGCCCCTAGGATAAACGGTCCTCTTTGCCCTCCTAGCAGTGTAAAAATCAAGTATAGAAAATAAGACCCACAGATTTTGTTACAATACTTCCGATCTGGCAATGTTGCTAGATAACAACAGAGAGCAACAGGAAGAGCCTGCTCTATTCTGTTGAGTGTCAACAATAAATAATTGCCTCTCATCATCTCCTTTCCTTCGATCGTATAGCTGGCCAAATAGCCTATCGTATGTACCAGAACTACAATGAATATTGCATAGATTACAGAGAAGACTAAAGCGAACCAAAATATTCCAAGAGAATATTTGCGTATAAATTTTATATATTTATCAGGTAAAACATATCCACCATGACTCTGTTTATTTTTCCTCTTATTACGCACATAAAAGAACATATAAGAAAAAAAAACGGTCACCAAACTCAGCAACATACACAATTCCGCATGTGTATTAACGTCTTCTGAAAAGGCTTCCACCTCATAATCAAAATAATAAGATAGTAAATGCCTACCCATAAGAAATGAAAAAAAAGCCACACAAAAAGCAAATAGCATACCTTTTGATTTCAAGTCTCTTACAGAATATATAGTCATATTTACCCACACTAAAAAAAGAGCACTTATTATGAATTCAGACTGATTAACCAAGAAAAACAACACAAAAATCATATTTAAGATCAAAAACAACCAAAACCCTATATATCGTCTTACCATTATCATGTAATCATATATAAAACATTATCAATATATATCATAATAAAAACTACTCATTTTTTCTTACCAAGAATCATAAAATGATACAATGGACGATTCAAGATCATTATGTTATGAATTATCGTCTCCTTTAATGATTGATCAATAACAGAAAAATATTCCTTATATCGATTTAAAATCATAAGCACCTCATCATAGATTACATTAAAATCTGACTCTTTCCTAGCATGGATAAATGTCGCATGAGCACTTCTGAATAATTTATATACCCCAAACGATATAGTTCTTCGAGAAAAATCATTGTCAATCATATACTCAACCATTTCTTGAGTTGCATAAATGAGATCTAAATGCCTTCTCTGAAATTCAGAGCGTACGATACTACCTTCACGTTGGAGATAATAATACCCGGGATTAGGTATATATGACACCTTTCTTGAATGAGCAATATGCTTATATGTAGTATAAGAATCCTCAAAATATTTACCTATCGGATATAAATAAGCTAGGATCAAGCTTCGTTTGATAAGTTTAGAACAAGCATGATTCCCATAATATTCCTCTCTACATAACTCTATTAGAGCTTCTTCCACTCCCATACAACAAGGAGCCTTTGTTGGCATACTCAATCGTATAGAAACTCCTTCCGATGTTTCTGTTGCCCTGTAATACGGAGAAACCACCATATCAATTTCACTAGAGGCGAGTCCTTCAACTAGATTCTGAATAAAATGCTCCGATACCCAATCATCGGAATCCACAAAAATCACAAACTCTGATTTTGATCTTTCTACCGCATAATTCCTCGCATCTGATAATCCCCCATTCTGCTTATGATAAACCCTGATTTTTTCCGGATAGTTGATTGCATATTCATCACAGATGGCAGGACACTCATCTGGAGAACCATCATCTACCAAAGAGATTATATAATCATCATAAGTTTGATTCAATAAAGAATCAACACATTTTCTCAAATATGGCTCGACCTTATACACTGGTACAATTATATCGATTTTGGGTATATTCATATTATTTAATTGCGATTAAAAAAGATTATAATTTAATAATTCGATAGAGACTCACCCCTTTTTCTTATTCTCCGCCTCAAAACCATACCCATAGCCGTATCCATAACCATAATGTTTACCATAGCCATAACCGTATTTCTTACCATAACCGTAACCATAGGTGTTCTTACGTTTACTCAGGTCGATTCCATTGATCACTACCGCCAACTTGTCAAATTTATGCTCGTCCCTAAGAACATTAATGTAGCAGAACGCGGCTTTCGGGGTCACGTCCGCACGGCAGACATAAACACACATGTCGGCCACACGGCTTATTATGGCCGTATCAGTTACCATACCGATCGGGGCTGTATCCAGCAACACGTAGTCATAACGGGATTTCAATTGCTCTATCGCCTTCTCCAAGGTATCACGGGCTACCAGTTCCGTCGGGTTCGGGGGAATCGTTCCTCCTAAAAGGATATCCAGGTTCGGACTGATGCCGGAAGGCTGCACAAGGTCAAAAAGATCCTTATCCTCCGGATCCATCAGATAATTAGATATTCCTTCCTGCCTTTTCGATAAATCGAAGACCTTATTCAAGCCCGGCTTACGGATGTCCATACCAACCTCTACCACCTTCTTTCCCAAATAAGCCAAGCTGACAGCGAGATTTCCGGTCACGAAAGACTTACCTTCTCCGGGCTGCGTAGAAGAAAAAAGTATGACCTTTTGATCTTTCCGGAGCATAAAGAGCAGATTGGTCCGCAAACCTCGGAAGGTCTCCTCCATCATGTCGTTCTTATTCTCGCGCACCACGATCGTTCCCTTATCGGAGGATTTATGACCACACAAGGGCAATTCGCCCAAAATCGGAACATTCGTCAATTGCTCCACATCGCCACGATTCTCGATCTTATATTTCAATAATTCCACGACAAAGATGATTCCCACCGGAATAAACAGGCCCACCACAAACGCAGCCAATAAAAACACGAGCTTCTTGGGAGCCACAGGATCCTTCCCGGGTAATGGTTCCTCTACAATACGACCATTATTAGCCGTGGCTGCCAATGTGATCGCATTTTCCTCCCGCTTCTGCAACAGCATGATATATAAAGTCGCCTTGATTTCTTGCTGGCGAGAAATAGTCATGAACTCTTTCTCTTGCTTTGGAGCATCACTAATCCGGCTCTCAAATTTACTAGCCTGACGCTCAATATCTTTCTGGGCGATTTGTAGTCCTCGCAAGACACTATTCACGGTTGTCTCGACATTGCGTCTCATCGCCTCAACGCCGGTGTTCATGTTTATCATCGCCGGGTTATTTTCCGAAGAGGTACGTAATAAACGTTTACGCTCGATGATCATCGTGTTATATTGTTCAATCACCCTAGTGAGGTTTTGATCCTGTAACCCTACGTTTGCAGGAATTACCTCTTCCTTGTTGACCGGATCGTTGATATAGGTACGCAGAAATTGAACCAAGCTGATCTGTGTAGCGTTCTCCGTACGTTGCTGCTCATACTTGGAACTCTCTTGTAAGGCTAGACGGGCATCACTTGTCAAATCCGTCAGACCGGATCGTTGCTTGAAATCCGCCAACTCGCTCTCCGCCGTACCCAACTCATGGTTAATTATACCGATACGCTCCTCTATGAACTCAGCGGTTTTCTGAGCTACCTCATTCTTCTCATCGTTCGCATCTTGATTATAGAACGCAACCAAACGATTCACGAAATCCACGCCTCGCTCCTTTACTGTATTGTTCACGCTGATCTTCGCTATCGTCGTGGTCTGGGAAGAGGCGGTCACGCTCAAGTCTTTCATATAATCCTCGGCGGTCTCCGTCGGCGTATTTATGGTAACACGTAAAGCGATTTCCTCTTCTTCCATATACAAGGTATCGCCTTGCGTAAAGCTTAAAACACCCACAGGTGTTGGTAACACCGCCGGCAATTGATCAAATGCCTGTTCTATCTCTTGCTCTTCCTTATCTTGCACATATTCAGCCTTAACAGACAATTTTCCTGTTTTTGTAAATGTAAGATCCAGCTTAATCGGCTCCTCCAATTTATCGGCCTCTTCCGGTGTCATATAAATCCGCACCGGACTATTCTTATAAAGAGGCATCGCATAACCGAACGCTCGCTTTTCCGCTACACGAACATATAAATTCAGGTCGTTCACGACTTTTTTTATCAATGTACGGGATTTCAATATCTCCACCTCGTTATCAAAATTATTTGTCATGGAAAACATTCCCAAGTCTTGAATGGCCGCCAACGGATTGTTGCCCGAACCGCTTCGCTTATCCTCCTCCTTTATCAACACGGAACTGGAAATGTTATATACAGGCGTTTGATAACGAAGAAACAGGTAAGTGGCGATGCAACATATCAATATACTAGCCACAAACCAACGCCAATAAAAAAGGTATTTAAATAAAAGAGCGACCAAATCAATCTCTTGTTCCTCGTTCTCTATCCCAGTGTTATTATTTATCCGTTCGTCTATCATCTCTCTTAATTTTCAATTCTCAATTTTCAATTACTTAAGTATGTTTACCAACAGGCCGGCAATAGATACCAGAATCGAGAGTGAGCTTACCCAAAGGGTCGTGCTGTTACCGATATCGGAGTTCTTAGCCTTCGTCTTGTTCGGGGTCACGTAAATAATATCGTTTTGCTTCAGGTAATAATACGGGGAAGTCACGACTTCGGCATTATTCAAATTCAAGTTAATGATCTCACGCTTACCGTTCACGTCCTCACGGATCAGCTTGACGTTATCACGGACACCGTAAATCGTCATATCACCTGCCATCGCCAAAGCCTCCAGAACGTTCACCTTCTCGTTGCCGATCGTGAAGCTACCCGGACGGGCCACCTCACCCAACACGGAGATCTTGTAATTAGACATACGGACCGTAACGATCGGGGATTCCTTCAAATAAGGTTTCAAACGCTCACGAATCAAGTCCTCCGCCTCGTTCTTGGTGAGACCACCCACTTCCAAGCGACCGATAACAGGGAAATCGATCTCTCCTTTATTATTCACCAAGTATTGCTGCATGGTCGGTTGCGTGGTCGTACTGATATTTGTCAAAGCCGCATTGATTGGAGTCTGTACCGTCAAGTTGAATGGGGTCGCAGCCTTCGGGTCTGTCGTATTGACCGTGATGCTCAACAAGTCTTTTGGCATGATCTTGGCGTCATACAACGGAAGGGTCTCCTCAAAATCGTTCACTGCCTCTGGGTTTTGGAGATATGGTACGTTCTTGTAAGAAGTACAACTCGCTACCAATAGAGGTAGAGCTAATAAAAGTAGTAATCTTTTGATTTTCATATTATTTTGTTTTCTTTTTTTATTTCATTGAACACAGAATGATATGGATTTAGCGAAACAAACGAGAGAAAAGGCCTTTCGGTTTCTCCGGTTCGTATTCCGACTCGTATTTCCGCATTAAATCCTCATAGGAAAGTCTTTTACTCACCATCTCGTAAATCATACCCCAGTCCGGGAGACCACCAAGATTACGGTCATCAATAAAAATATCGGCCTTCAGCTTACGGGAGAAATGGTTGTTCAGGTTTTTCTCTTCTTCCGGATAATCTCGGTTCACGGCGTAAAACTCCAAGCCCCGCTCTCGGCAAAAGGTGACAGCCTCATCCAAAAGCTTGCCCTCTCGCACACTCCATAAGATCAGCTTGTGGTGTTCTGTTTGTAACTTTCTCAATGTCTCGAAAGCGAAAGGGATCTCCTTCCCTATCGCCGGATATTTATGCTCAACGATTGTTCCGTCAAAATCTACTGCGATAATCATTTATAATTCAGATTTATAACTACCAACTAAATTACTAATTCACTCCGTCCAATCTCGTGAATTGAGAGTTTTGGCTCTTGAACTCGGGGACGAAGGATTTCATCTCTTTCACCATAGGAAGAATATGTACATGAAGGGATAATTCAGCTAATAGATCAATGTGCTCTACCACATCCTTGTAGGCGTACTCCCGGACTGCTGCCACACGAATCTTCTCATGAGGGGTTTCCTTCGTATTCTCCTTGTTGCTCAATAGTTCCTCATATAATTTCTCACCGGGACGAAGACCTGTGTATTTAATCTCTATGTCTTTATCCACCTGCAAACCAGAAAGCTCGATCATACGCTTCGCTAAGTCAGCGATCTTGACCGGCTCACCCATATCAAAGATGAATATCTCGCCGCCCTTGCCCATCGTACCGGCTTCCAACACCAAACGGCAGGCTTCGGGGATTGTCATGAAGTAGCGGATGATATCGGGATGGGTTACCGTAACTGGGCCTCCTTTGGCGATCTGATCGCGAAAACGAGGTATCACGGAGCCATTACTTCCTAATACATTACCGAAACGGGTCGTGATAAACTTAGTGTTTCCCGCTAGAGCCCCCTTACTGATCGCCACACTCAAGCTCTGCACATATATCTCAGCGAGGCGCTTGCTACATCCCATGATATTCGTTGGATTAACGGCCTTATCCGTACTGATCATCACGAATTTCTCTACACCATAGCTTACGGCGGCATCCGCTATCACTCGGGTACCAAACACGTTGGTACGAACAGCCTCGCAAGGGTTCTCTTCCATCAAGGGGACGTGCTTATAAGCTGCCGCATGGAATACTACCTGGGGATGCCAATTGCGGAATACGTAATCTACACGGTCCGGATTCCGGACATCGCCTATGATAGGTACAAAATCCAGTTCCTTATACTTCTCCTCCAATTCCAGGCGTAAGTCATGCATCGGAGTCTCGGCGGCATCAAGGCAGATCAGTTTCTTGATCGGGAAATGCGCCAGCTGGCGGCAGATCTCGCTACCAATGCTACCGGCCGCTCCCGTAACAAGGATCGTCTTATCTTTCAATAAGAGACCGATCTCGCCCAGATTTATACTGATCTCCTCACGACCCAGCAAGTCCTCAATACGGATCTCACGGACTGAACGCTTCATTCCGCCCTCATGGACCTCCTCCATATCAGGAACCACGAGAGGCTTCAAGGAGGCCTGCTCGCAATAATGAATCAAACGATCACGTTCTCGTCGGACGGTCTTTATATTCGGGAAAAGGATACCATCCAAGTTATTTCTGGGGATCAGACGCAACAAGTCATCAATGTCCTCGATCTGGTAAACGGGAAGTTCCGCTATGCGAAGGTTCTTTTTAGCGCTACCAAACGTCAAGAAGCCGATGATGCTATAATTTTGCATGAATACTTGCCGATTGGGTGATGTGGCTATCATCACGCTATCCTCATCCATACCGAACACCAGTACACGCTTGCGCTTTTTTCCAAGTTGGGACAACACGCTATTATATACATTAATCACGAATACACGTAAGGTGATCAGCAGAACAATCGTCAACATACAATCGGTTATCCCTCCCACCCAATATATAGAGGAATTGAAATCCGCCCTCAAAAGATGAAGCAGTATGAACATGAGGATGGATTTTGTGATGGCGACACCACCAATCCTCCATAGTCCACGTAGCGTGGAATGACGGATCACCCCGTGATAAACCTTGAACGTAAGAAAAGAAAGGATACTGGCCACAAAGGAAGCTATTCCTACCTTTAATACACTAATCCCGCTTATGTATACATGCATGATGGACAATAATCCCAGCACTCCTATCAAAGATACACATAGGGAAATGAAAAGATCCGCACAAAAAATGATCCAGCGGTTGATATACCGCAAATTTACCAGACGCCCCAGCGCTAAACGCCAGCGATTATAACGATATTTCACCTTTTCCATATTTGTTTTATTCATATCTATCTAACTATAATAATAAGCGACCGAACCTCTCAAGTGGTTGGAGTGGTATAAGCTAAAGCAAGAGTCTAGTCTATCGGTTAAAGAAAAAGGGACTCTCCTCGCTACTAGAGATAGCTGACCTCTTGATCGATATCGGCCGCCTAATTCTCATTTTCTAATTGCGACCTAGCGATAATATATTCTTGATTGGAGGCTCTCTTGAACCTCAGAAGTATCTTTAATCAATCTCCATGTCACGATCCATGGACGTGTTTTTTACTTCCTGCATCGGAAAATACCTCACCTCTTCCTTATGCCACTCCTTGTAACCGTCAAGCGTACGAGTAGGGACGGATAACCGACCGTAGTCATTGCCTTCGCAATGGAAAAGATGGTTACGTGTATAGGAACGTAACTCGCCATCTGTCCAAGAGACCATCACGATTGGAAACGGGTACGTGGTGAGGCTTAACGGGGTCACTAAGGTACGGGAAGATATTTGGCGTAACAGGTAAGCTGATTTCTCGAACGCCACCCAATACGGACCCGTACAGTAAAGATGGATGAAGGCACGATTATCCGACTCTCGCTTAAGAATCTCTTTCAAATGGTTTCCTAACAACGAGATAAGGCGTACTCCGGATCTATCCTCTTTTTTACCATAGTGCGTATCCATCTATGTGTATCATAATAGCTCTAGCAGGTCACGGGTGATATTTACTTTGGCACATCCCAGTAGATCTACACGGATCACAAAGTTAAGATTGCCATCCTCCACTTCCAGCACGTTACCTTCTAGACCATGCAACTTACCGCCGTTAATGCGTACCCTCGCTCCAAGAGGCAGCGGACGGGGATCGATAATGACAGGCTCTTCGGAATCGTCCAGCATCCTACGGAGTTTCACCATCTGCTCATCCGGAATGAAGGCTACGGGGCGTATGCCTCCAGACCGTTCGCCAGCTATGTTTACCATGAAACGTTTGATATAAGGAAGATGCACGATCTCCTTCCTACGCAAGACATCGGTGCAACGGATGAATACAATGGAACGGAAGACGATCCGGTCTACTTGCTTACGCTTGCCGCTTGGCAGAAGACACATCTCTTTTTGGGAGGCTATATAAACCTCATAGTCCTTCTCGCCTTCCGGCTGACTGGCTATGCGCTTTTCCAGCTTGTCACGGCATAGTTTCTCGGACTTGTTGTTGACGATAGCGATGTACCAATGTTTCTGATCAGATTTTCGCCGTAACGGGTTTTCAGGAATGGTTCTTTCAACGCCTACGGCGTCGATACCCTCATGAGGTACCGAATTTACAACCGTTTTTACAACATTCGCTCGCATCTCGTTGATTGCTTAAAAGAGATAGTTTGATATATACACCATAACCCTTTTTCGCCATGTGAGAAATTAGGCTACTTAGTGAGTAGCGCAAAAGGTGGGAGAATGGTTATTACCAAGTTGTAGAGACGGAGCATGCTCCATCTCCCACCGTCTGACAGTAATTTAAAACATCTTTTAGAGGGGATGAGACGGGGTATACCCATCTCTACAAGAATGTATGTTCGATTTTAGGGGGGGACGTGATGATTTCGGAAATACGAGGCCATTTCGTCTCTATTGCCATGTCTATACATCAGAAATAAGAACGAATATTTAACGAGAATCCAACTGGAAACACAAACAAACCCTAATGATTGCTTGTTTTTTGTTATTTTTTACTACATTTGCGGCGTGAAACAAACGCTACTCACTAAGTAGCCTCATCCCACTTTCGACACATAATTATAGACACAACCAAAGCAAGTGCTATTCACCTCTGTCATTTTTTCCAAAGAGAAACTTCTCAGATAAATCTGGGTGGTCTTGATGGACTTATGCCCCAATAATTCACTGATCATTTCTATAGGGACATTTTGCTCTTTCAATGCCATGGCGAAGGAATGGCGGATCGTATAAGAGGTAACATCCGATGCTATTCCAGCGGCCTTTTTCAACGCCTTCAAATTTCGATTGAACCGGGATAGGGCCGCATTGTATTCGAGATATGCCTCATAGCCCGTCTTCGTTCCACTCAAAAAAGGGAATAAATAGCCTGAGGCCGGCCTCTTGTCACCCATTAATTCCTTGCGCATCAATTCTGCCGTATCCAAAATTTCCAGTCTCATCGGTGTGCCTGTCTTCTGCCGATTATAGTCCAATATCCCGTTTTTGATATTCCTTTCTTTTAGGTGGGCGAAGTCCACGAACGACATTCCTGCATACTGAAACAACAGACAAACGACCAGTTGTGTCTCCCTTAGCACCTCACTCTCTACCTTCACCGTCATCAACTTATGTTGGTTCTCTAAGGATAGGGATTTCTTGCGCTTACTCTCCACTCCCGTAAAAACTCCTTGGAACAAACCAGGGATATATTCCGCATCACCATCTTCGATCGCCTTGTTATAGACGCAACGGATACGACGCATATAAGTGGAAACCGTGTTGCACATGCAGCCTTTCTCCAGCAAATAAGCCTCATATCGGTGAAGATTGGCCTTATTGATATCCGAATAGGAAATGTTCTCTGTTCCACTATACTTTATAAAGGAGTTCAACGCATCCTGATAACTTTTGGCGGAGGAATAACGCTTTTCCTCTCGTAACTGGGACATATACCTTCTCACCCCTTCCACGAATCCTTTCTCATCCATATCTCTCTGTTTTTAAATAATATTTGAAATGAATTGACAAATGTAACTCATACTATCTGAATGCAAAAAGAATTACCGAAACACTATCATAATGTTAACTTTTTAAATATATTTCAAACACAGACTTTTTCAAAACAATTGCTTTTAAACCGATTATTATGGAATTTAGTACCCAAAACAGCACATTTTTTAGGATATATCCTAAACTTGTATGTATTTAGTCGGCTTATAATTTCTATTTCCCGGCAGATAACCGACATCTACCCGGCACCTAGTTCGAATTATCCGGCACTTGCTCTAATTTAGTTGGGATCTACTTTTAATCATAATCTTCTGTACACTGAAAATCGAGACTATATTAGAGCCTTTGCACCCTAGAACGGCAAAAAAGTCAATTGATTTTCAAATACTATTCAGGAAGCATTTATTAGTTTTCTGAAACAAGAGATATAATAATTCGGCGGATATTGATAAAAAGAAGGCAAACTGCAAGTATTTTCCTTCATACACATTCTATTCGTCAGGGCTTAACTACCAGAGAATCGCATATAATAAACACACACCCTATCCTATCTCAAATACAAGAAGCAGAAGGAGAGAGAAATGACAAATTGACATAATTAAGCCGTATTAATGACTTCTATCAATTGAATACACAATATTAAATTAGCAGAGACTTGCTTGCAGGTGTCGTTTTTTTTCACGAATATTGCAAATCAAACAACCAAATAAACATATTCAGTTTACTAAAGTTAATCTTAAAGAAAGGAGAGCCTATGAAACAGGAGCCATCATGAACCATATCTAGCAAGGAAACTGGCTGGAAGATATGGCTTATAATCCAGCCAAACAAGTTTCTAAACGCCTTTAAATCAATTAATACTAACACTAAAACATTACAAATGTATGAATGAAATTTGTAAGGGGAATCCTAACCCCCGATTAAACACAAAAACTAAATTGGGCAGAGTCATGAAGTTAACCTCAATCCCGCTATTTGTTTTTACCACAGGTGTATACGCTTCCGTACACTCCCCAAACATGCGCATTAAAAGCGACATCATGATTATAGAGAAACCATCAATCGTATCCACCCCGCAACAAAACACCCGTCAGATCACCGGAACCGTGATTGATGCTACCGGTATGCCGATAATTGGCGCCAATGTGATGGTAAAAGGGACAACAAACGGGACAATAACGGATATAGATGGAAAATTCACGTTAGAAGTAGCCAAAGACGCTATTTTACAAGTGTCCTATATCGGTTATATGAACCAGGAGATTCCGGTAGGCAATAAATCGGTTTTAAGCATCTCCTTGCAAGAGGACACACAAAAGTTGGATGAGGTGGTAGTGATTGGCTACGGTACGATGAAGAAAAGTGATATCACGGGGGCTATCTCGTCCGTGAGCGAGGAGAAAATCGCTCGCCAAGCAGTGGCCAATGTTTCTACCGCATTGCAAGGCTTGGCTACCGGTGTATCCGTCACTTCCAGTTCCGGATCTCCGGGTTCCGCCGCCACGATCCGTATCAGAGGTGTCGGTACGGTAAACGACGCGGAACCATTGTTCGTCGTGGACGGGATGCCCGTGACGGATATAAACTACCTGAACACATCGGATATACAGTCTATGGAGGTGCTTAAAGACGCTTCCGCTTCCGCTATCTACGGTTCCCGCGGTGCGAACGGCGTAATCCTTATCACTACGAAAAAAGGCGCCGCTGGAAAAACCACCGTTACGCTCGATGCGTATTGGGGTATGAACAAAATATTGAATAATCTCGATTTGATGTCAGGTCCAGAATGGTACGACTATCAGGAACAGTTGAACACAGTGAGGAGCGTTCCCATCAACTTGGCCCTTGTTAATCGTAATGTTTCCACCAATTGGATGGACGAGATTACGCATACGGCCTTTATGCATAACTACAGTGTCGGCATAAGCGGTGGTAAAGAGAACGACTATAAATTCAATCTGGGCTTGAACTATATCAACCAAGATGGAACGATCAAGAAATCCAACTACGAACGGTTCAGTGTCCGTCAAAGCACGGAAAAAACGGTGCTCAAAGATCATTTGGTAGTGGGTACCAACGCGTCGATCGCGAGATCTACCGACGCAAGTATTAGTGAGCGCAACAGTAGTAATGTGTACGACTCCGACTATGGTGTCGTAAGTAACGCAATCCGTTTGGATCCGGTAACTCCCGCCCAAAACGCAGACGGTTCATATGGTTACTCTCCTTATATTGACTACTATAACCCATTGGCAAGTATCATGTATCGGGATAATCAGCGGGAGAAACTTGCTTTCATCGGCAATATGTATGGGGAATGGCAGATTATAAAAGGATTGAAGTTCAAGAGTAGCTTCGGAGCGGAAATCAGAAGGGTAGACAATAAAACCTTCTCGCCTGTCTATGAGGTATCCTCAAGCCAAAGAAATTTAGAGAGTAGTTTATCGAAGTCGCAGACCAAAGGGCACTACTATACGTTCGAGAATACCCTTTCGTATGAGAAAACGTTTGCCGAGAAGCACTCCATATCCGCTCTCGTAGGTTATACCAACGAATGGGGTAAGCAGGAAACCTTGAGCGTAAACGCGAGAGATCTTATCGGAGAGTCGGATAACCTGCATTATATAGACGCTACGCTGGACAAGAACAAGACCACGGCCAGCAATAGCGCTACGGAATATGGTTTGATGTCTTATCTGGGCCGCCTACACTACGATTACAATAACAAATACCTTATTACGGCCACTTTCCGGCGAGACGGCTCCTCTAAATTCTCTTCCAAGAATCGCTGGGGTAACTTCCCCTCGTTCGCTCTAGGTTGGAGAATCGACAACGAACCGTTCTTCCAGAAATTGAACGCCGAATGGGTTTCCTCCTTGAAACTCCGCGGGGGCTGGGGACAGATCGGAAATCAGAATATCACCAATTATGTGGATCGTAGTTTGCTGTCATTGAGTACGCAATACGGCGCTTTATTCGGAGCGAGAGAGAATGAGACCTTGTATCAAGGTATTGCCGTGAGCAGATTGGGCAATCCGGATATTAAATGGGAAACCACTGAATCTCTGAATATCGGTCTTGACGCAAGCTTCTTTAACACCCGCATGGTCTTCAGCTTCGAGTATTATTACAAGACAACGAAGGACATGCTGCTGGCCGCTCCTATGCCTATCTACATGGGATATGCCAGCAACACCTACACCAATATCGGCGAGGCGAACAACCGCGGTATCGAGATGAATCTCGAGTGGAGAGACAAGACCGAAAGCGGTTTCGAATACAACGTGGGAGTAAATATGTCGACCATCCGTAACCGCATGACGAAATTGAATGGTGGCACACCAATCTCCGATGGACCATTCCGAAACGGAAGCATGTACCTCACCTATACGAATGAAGGTATGCCTATCGGTGCGTTCTGGGGCTATAAGACAGACGGGCTTATCCAAACACAGGAACAGTTGAATGCCGTTAAGCGGGCGGATTTCCAACCTAATGCCGAATTGGGCGATGTATTGTTCGTAGATACGAATGGCGATGGCAAGTTAGACTCAAGTGATAGATGCATGATCGGTAATCCTATTCCGGATATCATATACGGTATCAACATGGGTATGGCGTGGAAAGGCTTCGACCTCAATTTGCAGTTTGGTGGAACAATCGGTAATCAGATATTTAACGCGATGCGTTATTACACCTACTTCCCGAACGATATAACGAACAAGGATAGAGCGTTAATGAACTATTGGACGCCAAATAATACAAATACGGACATCCCTCGCCTGACGGCTACGGACGTAAACGACAATGACCGCTTCTCGGACATGTACGTAGAAAACGGGACTTATTTCCGCTTGAGAAATGCCCAGCTAGGTTATATCCTGCCCGCTTCTCTCACGCAGAGGATAAAACTACAGAAGGTACGTTTTTATGTAAGCGGCCAGAACTTGTTTACGATATCTAGTTACTCGGGTATGGATCCGGAAGTGGGTCAATCTAGCTCTTTGTCTAGAGGCATAGATTACGGTATCTATCCTCAGAACATTTCATTCACCGGAGGTATTAATGTTACTTTTTAAAATTTATAATGTCATGTTTAAAAACAAATATATCATAGGAATCGTACTAGCGATTTTAACAGGATTCAGCAGTTGCGCAGATTTGGATTTAGCTCCGTTAGGAAGTCCGGAGGCTGGAGAGATATCAGAGGAAAGACAAGCTTTCTTGCGTCTGACCGCTGTCTATTCTGTCATGAAGGACTTCCGTTACACATGGTCGATGCAATGTTTCGGCGACGTGTTGTCGAATGATGCGACCTACAGCGGTTCTTCGAACGACGCACAAACCTTCACGTTACTGGAGAATTATCAGTATCAAGCGGATCATACCGAGATCTTGAACAAATATCGGTATTCTTACCAATGTATCAATAAGGCCAATTTGTTTATACGGGATATGGAAATGGCAGACGATGCCCTATTCTCGAAGTATGACAAGGAACAGATGATCGGTGAGGCCAAGTTTATTCGCGCCTATACTTATTTCGAGCTTGTGAAAACCTTTGGTGGTGTTCCTTGCTATACGGGAGTCTTGGATCTCGATCATGAGAGACTCGGACGTGCGTCTGTCGAAGAGATATACTCGGTTATCGAGCAAGACCTGAACGATGCGGTTAGCGTATTACCTAAGAAAAGTGAGGTGGCTAACTACGAGTCAAGCTATGCGGGAAGGATTACCAAAGGCGCGGCCATCGCTATGCAAACACGTATTTATCTGTATGAGAAAAAATACGATGAGGTAAAAAAGGCTTTCGAGAAATTCCAGAATGAGTGCGGGGGAGAGTATAGCCTAGTAGCTCCGGAAGATTACACTTGGCAATTCTCACTGGACGGCGAGCATTGTTCCTCATCGATCCTAGAAGTGAATATGTATAACTCTTCCACTCAAAGCTCGTATAACGTAAATAACGGTAACCGCCACGTATTGATGTCTATGCCCCGAAACATGACGATCGGCTTCGGTTGCGCGCAACCTACACAGGCCTTGGCGGACGCTTATGATGCCGAGGGGGATGTCATACGAAAGAAGACCACTCTCCTTTCCACGGAAGAGGCCATAGAGATCGAGACCGCAGCCAAAGGCGATGTGGCACCCGTTACGGACGACCGAACGGGCTGGTACAATCGCAAATTATATCTTGCGCCCGGACAAAGAGAGGAGAACCGGGGAAATAACCAACCCACGAACCTCAGGCTTATCCGCCTCGCGGAGGTATATTTGAACTATGCCGAGGCTTGTTATTTCAGCGGCGATATCGCTAATGCGCAAAAGTATCTGAATGAGGTAAGAAGCCATGTCAACTTGGCTCCTAAAAACCATACAGGAAGCCAATTGTTTGAAGACATCATGAACGAGCGTCATCTGGAGTTTGGAATGGAAGGCTTCCGGTTCTTTGACGTGGTACGTGTAGGATGGGGCGAGAAAGTATTTAACGGAACCAAGAAGGCGGAATTTGGAGCTAAGACTCCTTTCAGCGCCGGTGCGGAAGTATTGCCTATACCTCAAACCGAGATTGATATTAGTGACGGTTTAATAACTAATTAATAAGGAAATAACAATTCGCAAAAATCATAATAGTATGAATAGGAATTTAGTATTGCTCGGAATCTGTCTCTTGGCCGTATCGTTCGTTGGAGAGGTCTTTGGACAGAAGAAAAAACCTCGTATCGGTATTGCCGGTATACAGATAGAAAACAGCGTGTTCGTCCCGAATAGGCAGCCGCTCGTAGGACACCCCGTAAGAATGCCGGACTATCTCAGCCCAGACTCCGCAATGGGACAGGCGGCCACTTGGCTTCCCACGCAGATTGGCTATGGCGGTGGAAGAGGCCCCGTGACAAAAGAATCGTACGACGCGTTTGTGGAAAAAACATTGGAGATGATCAAGGCCAATATGCCCTATGACGCTTTCTGGTTTTATAACCACGGAGCTTGTAGCGTGGAAGGCGTAGCCGATCCCGAGGGCGAATTCATGGAGAAGGTGCGTAGCTTGATCGGAAACGATGTCTTGACTACCACCACGATGGACCTTCACGGAAATACGTCTTGGTTGGTAGCTCTCAACTCCGATTTGATTACGACTTATCGTCAAGCACCGCATGCGGATTCTCGTGAATCACATCGGCGAGGGGTTGTCAATTTGTTGGAACGTCTTGAATCAGGGAAAGGGCGTCCGGCATACAAGGCATGGGTTGCTGTTCCTGTCCTAGTTTCCGGCGAATGGTCGAGTACCCGTGTCGAGCCTGCGAAATCGCTGTACGCATTGGTTCCCGAGGTTGAAGCCATGCCCGGAGTGATAGACGCGGGGATCTGGATCGGTTATGTTTGGGGAGACAACCCACGGAACCAAGGAACCGTGATGGTTTACGGTGACGATGAGGAGCAGGTTAAAGCCGGGGCGAAGAAACTCGCCCAGAAATTCTGGGATGTCCGTAAGCAGTTCTCGCTGGAAGCTCCGGGATATTCGCTCGAGAAATGTATCGATCTGGCAGTAGCAAGTAAAAAGAAGCCTTTCTTTATCAGTGATATGGGAGATAATCCCGGTGGAGGTGGTTCAGGTGAGGTCACTTGGACTTTGGCGAGGCTCTTGAAACGCCCGGAATTCCAGACCGATAAGGGAAAGAGCGTTCTTTATTGCTCCATCCCGGGAGAAGAAGTGGTTAAGCAGGCACGTAAGGTCGGCGTAGGCGGACACGTAGAAGGCATGGTAGGTGCCATGGTCGATAATTCCTACGAAGGTCCCGTGAAATTGTCGGGTACCGTGGTTTATGTCAGCCCGGAAGAAGACAAGAACGCAGAATCATGGAGACGGAAAAGGGATATCGCTATCGTAAAGACCGGAAGCGTTTATGTGGTAGTAGGCACATCGTCTCCCACTCCAAACCTAGAGGGTTCAGGTATCGATCCGAAGGAAATGGATATCGTAATGGTTAAACAAGGTTACCTTGTAACCCAATGGTACAATATACAAGCGGATTGGGTGATGGCTTTTACAAGGGGAGGCGTGGATCAGGACTTCAAGAAACTTCCCTATAAGAATATTGTGAGACCGATGTTCCCGATCGATCCAGACATGGCTGATCCGGAATTGAACGTTATCATGGTTCCTTCCGCCAAGCATTACTATGGCAGATAGATCGTATTGATTGTTTTTTACTGCAATGCCTGTGCAGTGTTACTGCAATAGGTGTTGCAGTATTACTGCACAAGCATTGCAGCATCACTGCAACCCGGGTTGCAGTGACGCTACTAAATTATCCAATATTCTTACTCAACAACTTTCGGGCTTGCTCCTCCGTTAAATTCCGGCGGCTCGCATAATCTCTCATCTGCTCCTCATCGATAGAACCGATCATGAAATATTGAGAAGAGGGATGGGCAATATAAATCCCACTAACCGAAGCCGTAGGATACATGGCACCATTCTCGGTTAACGAAACACCAATTCGCGACATATCGAGCAATCCATCCAATGTGAAATTCAATAATTGATCCGGTAGAGAAGGGTAACCGATAGCCGGACGGATTCCTTGGTATTTCACCTTGTAAAGATCCGGGATAGACAAGGATTCGTCTTTAGCATATCCCCAATATTCTTTACGTACTTTCTCATGAAGATATTCGGCTGTAGCTTCCGCTAGGCGATCGGTCAAGGTTTGCAGCAACATTGAATTATAGGTATCGCCTTCTTCCTCAAATTTATCCTTCAAACAATCAGCGCCAGCTCCAGCGGTAACGACAAACGCCCCTACATAATCAGTTCGCTCCTCGGAAACCGGTATTACATAATCGGAAAGACATTTATAAATATTTTCCTCTTTTTTTACTTGCTGACGTAATAAAGGCAGCGCTATATCACCCATTCGGATCGTATCCCCTTCACTATTCGCTGAGAAAAATCCGTAAATCGCTTTACAATATTCAACCTTCATATTGACCAGCCGATCCAATAACCTAACAGCATCCTTGTATAATTGCATCGCCTCGGTAGCCTTCGCACGATCTTTTTCCGGGAATCCGGCCAACCAAGAGGCACGACAAGAATCGCAACCATGTATCTGGGAGATTTCCGAGAAACGGCCATTCAATTTCCATGCGCTAAAAAAGAAGGTCCAGTGGATATAAGGAATCACTTCTTCCAAGGGGATATAAGGGATAACATGTACCCCCATCCGGGCTGGAACAACCGGTATATACCCGGTCCAATCTATTTCAATCGGATGCTTACGAGCCTCAGAAAGAGAAATCAAGACCTCTTTCTTCTGTCCTAAGGAGGCACGCAAAGCTTCTTGTTCTTGTTCCAACTCCATGATATAGGCATCACGGGTATCCGGATTCAATAGTTTGGCGGCGATCAACGGATTCTGTGAGGCATCCAACACATGGATCACCGGATAATCGTAATGCGGAGCGATCTTCACCGCCGTATGCAATTTGGAGGTCGTAGCGCCACCCACCATCATAGGAATTGTAAGTCCCGCTTTCTGCATCTCGTCCGCGACATGCGCCATCTCTTCTAAAGAAGGGGTTATCAGGCCGGATAAGCAAACCAGATCCGGTTTCTCCTCGATCGCTTTCTTTATGATCACATCTGCGGGAACCATTACCCCTAAATCAATCACCTCGTAGTTATTACAAGACAATACGATAGAGACGATATTCTTACCGATATCATGTACATCCCCTTTTACCGTAGCGAAAATCACTTTACCGGCCTTCGCAGAGCCGGAAGCTTTCTTTTCAGATTCAATGGCCGGTTGTAAAATAGCTACGGCCTTTTTCATCGTACGTGCGGTCTTCACGACTTGAGGGAGAAACATCTTTCCGGCACCGAATAACTCGCCGACCTTATTCATTCCGCTCATTAACGGACCGTCAATTATATCCACGGCATGCGGATAAATCTGCAAGGCTTCTTGTAAATCGTCCTCCAAATAGTCTCCGATCCCTTTGATTAAGGCATGTTCCAAACGCTCCTTCAATGAAAGCTCACGCCAAACCTCATGCTTCTCCGGAGTTTCTCCGGAAGTTTGTACATGTAAATTTTGAGCATAAGTAATTAACTCCTCGGCAGCTTCCGGACGGCGTGCCAAGATCACGTCTTCCAACAAGGTACGGAACTCCGGCTCTATATCCTCATAAAGTACGGAGGTAGACGGATTCACGATACCCATATCCATCCCCTTCCCAATCGCATGATATAGAAATACGGAATGCATAGCCTCGCGTACATGATTGTTCCCTCGGAAAGAGAAAGATAAATTACTTACACCACCACTCACCTTCGCACCCGGCAAGTTCTTCTTGATCCATTCAACGGCACGGATAAACGCCAGACCATAGCCATTATGTTCCTCCATACCGGTAGCGATCGCCAATACGTTCGGGTCAAAAATAATATCTTGGGGATTGAAATCGATCTTCTCGATCAATAGGCGATAGGCCCGTTCGCAAATCTCAATCTTTCTTTCATAGGTATCCGCCTGTCCTTTCTCGTCGAAAGCCATCACGACCGCAGCCGCACCCAGCTGCTTTATACGGGCGGCATGTTTAAGGAAGACCTCCTCTCCTTCTTTCAAGGAGATGGAATTCACGATGCTCTTTCCTTGCACGCACATCAAGCCTTCCTCGATCACTTCCCATTTGGAAGAATCGATCATGACGGGTACACGGGCAATATCCGGTTCGGAGGCGATCAAGTTTAAGAATGTCTTCATTTCTTTCACGGCATCCAACATACCATCGTCCATATTGATATCGATCACTTGGGCGCCATCCTCCACTTGCTTACGAGCGATCGTCAACGCTTCCTCATAACTGCCTTCTTTTATCAAGCGTAAGAATTTCCGAGAACCGGCCACATTACAACGCTCTCCCACGTTCACGAAATTATTCTCCGGTTTCACCTCCAGCAGTTCCAAGCCCGACAGCCACAGGCAATCCGGTTTCAAAGCCGGGATATGCGGTTTAGCTCCTTTCACCAACTCCGGATACCGGGAGATATGCGCCGGAGTCGTTCCGCAACAGCCTCCGATAATGTTCACTAATCCCTCTTCCACAAAAGGCTTCACATGTTGGGCCATTTTATCCGGCGTCTCGTCATAGGTACCAAAACTATTCGGCAATCCGGCGTTCGGATAAGCGCTGATATAATAGGGGGCATACTTCGCCAACTCTTGTAAATAGGGCTTCATATCCGCTGCTCCGAAAGAGCAGTTTAAGCCAACCGAAACAATATGTGTATGCTGTATGGAAGCTAAGAAGGCCAATAAAGTCTGTCCGGAAAATGTTCGTCCACCTTGCGCGGACAAAGTCAAAGACAACATAATCGGCAGGTCTTTTTCTTTCTCTTTCAACACGACCTCAGCCGCTTCCAATCCCGCTTTTACGTTCAACGTATCGAAAGTAGTCTCGAAAAGGATGATATCCACCCCGCCGTCAACAAGTCCCTCGACTTGCTCCTTGTAGGCATTATACAAATCTTTATAAGTGACGGCACGATAAGCGGGATCGCTTACATCCGGACTCATGGAAGCTGTCTTATTAGTAGGACCGATCGATCCGGCCACGAAGATCGTACGATCCGGATGCTCTGCCATATAGGTATCCGCCACTTCCCTCGACAATCGGCCGGCGGCCAGATTTATCTCACGTACATAGGCCTCCATCGCATAATCTGCCATGGAAATAGCATTCGCGTTAAACGTATTCGTAGCGAAGATATCCGCTCCCGCATCCAAATACTGACGATGAATAGACTGGATTACATCCGGGCGGGTGATACACAATAAATCATTGTTCCCCTTCAATTGTCCCGGAAAATCGGCGAAACGTTTGCCTCGGTAATCTTGTTCGTTTAGTTTGAAACTTTGGATCATGGTACCCATACCACCATCCAAGATCAAAATGCGCTCATTCAAGAGTCGCAGAAATCGTTCCTTATTCATAAATATGTTTTACCTTTCTTGCGTACATATAACTATATCCCCGGAGGATCCATACCACAGCGATGGCGAAAAACAGACGGGTAGGCACCACCCAAAGAACGGGTACCCCTATCGCGGCAAAGATGATCGTATCTTCCAACAGGGAATGGCACACGGCCAAATGATGGTTCAGCAAGTTGCCGTCACCGTAAGACAACTTCCTCTGCTCCATTTGCTCTACCATAATAGCCCCGCCATAAGCCAGTCCGACCACATTACCTACCAACCACAAAAAAGCGGCATCTTGAGGCAAGCCAAATAATCGCATCAGCGGAGAAAAGACCGAGGACAATCCTTTCATTAGATTAAACTCTTCCAATATATAATGAAGGATCATTAAAGCCGTAACAATTATCAAAATAGAAATCACCACCTTCATCGAGCTGGTAAACCAAAGTACGAATACTTCCAACCAATTATCGCATACAGCCGCACTTTGAGCGATCCCGACCTGTCCCCATCCTTCATGGGGCATTACCCAATTCAAAGAAAAGGCGATCACGAAACTCATGATCAAACGGAGCAGCGTCATCTCCCAGAAAGAAGACCCGGTCTTTGCCTGTACGGAGGATTCTACCATTAGATTATGGGAAGTAAGGCACATCAATGCCAATATCGTAGCTTCACGGACTCCTAAAGACATCGAGGTGATCAAAGCGATCGGAGCATATAATGGGGAGAATATACTGGTTATAAAAACAATGGCTGTCTCCCCCGGCAGACCCACCAACGAGAACACGGGCACTAACCAATCCGAGATCTGACCTAATATTCCGGAATATTGCAATATACGGACCAATAAAGAAATAGGCAAAATAATCTTTAGCAGCCATAAACACGTCTTGCCTGCTTTAGGCAGAGCTTTCAGGATACATCCCCAAACCCTACCGATCACGCCTTGCCCTGTTTCCATCTCGACTTATCGTTTGAAAGCCCGATCCATCTCCCGTCGGTCGTCACGTTCCCGGATGGAGTCTCGCTTATCATATTCCTTTTTACCTCGTGCGATCGCGACGACTACTTTCGCCAATCCTTTCTCATTGATAAACAAACGAGTGGGAACGATCGTAAAACCACTAGCACGAACCGCACCCTCGATCTTTCGTAATTCCTTTTTGGTAAGAAGTAATTTCCGGTCCCGCCGTGCGTTGTGATTATTGTACGTACCGTAAAAATATTCGGCGATGTACATATTCTTCACCCACAGTTCCCCTTTTTCCACGATACAAAACGTATCTACCAAACTCGCCTTCCCTAAACGGATCGATTTAATCTCCGTTCCGGTCAGTACGATCCCGGCCGTAAAAGTGTCGAGCAACTCGTAGTCGAACGTCGCCCGCTTATTCTTTATCTGTATGTTATTACTAATCTTCTCCTTCATCTTGTGTTATTCTGTCAAAAACTCAAACCGGGCATCAGCATCGATAACAAAATCTCGATAACTGCCGGAGTCAGTAATATAATGGCGGTTGTAAATCCTACGAACTTCAAGCGGATCTTCTCCTCGACTCCCATATACGGACCAGCGCCTTCCCAAACAATATAGAATGTATAAAGGATAAATATCCGCAAGAAGAAAAACTCGGGAAGCAACATCAATACGATATTCAAAGCGAACATCAACGACGAGGAATACCCGACGAAGCGCAACCACAGTTTCAAATCCTTCTCCCGTTTAAATATACCTTGCCATATCTCGTTCATCAGATAAGCCCCGAGGTAAAAACCACCGAACGAGGACACCAATGTCCGGATAGACGACTTCAAGGCCAGCTCTAAATCAAACTCCTTCCGCGTAAACAATACGCCCAGAAAAGCCGCAACAGTAACGAAGCCGATCAAAGGATACACGAATCGGGATAAGAACTCCTCCTGCTTCTCTCCTTTTTTCGCTAACAAGACCCACGCCTTCGCTGGCTGTGAGATGATAGCGATTACCCACCTAAATATCTCCTTATACATCTCTGTTTACTTTTAAATAGCAAAAGTATATATTTAATTCGTAAAACGCAACGTAAATACGTCGGTAGCCCCCCAAACACATGCGGTTGTATCCGCATTATAGCGTTCGGCATAATTTATTTTAAAGTTTATCTCATTTTGCCCCTCCCTGCTCTCTATCGCTTTGGCTTGGTCCAAAAACTTATCGATCGTAAAAGCGGTCGTATTGATCCATTTAGTGGAATCGCCGGTACCCCCCTCTTGGGTTACCCGGAGATATAGGTTATAGATCCGTTGTCCGTCATCATCTTTTTCCACCTCCTGATCAGGGTTATAGGATAAATTGAAAATATCCTTTTGGTCTACCTGATGATTTATATGTTGGGTTTGCAAGAAGAAACGTCCTTCCAAATAAATACTTTTCTTAAAGTCCAGCGTAACCAGACGCTCCTTGTCCAATACGACCGTAGTATCAGTTAATGTCTCATGCAAAGGCCATACAGCGACCGAATCATACTTATAAATCTCAGCGTTGTAAACACCATTGCCCAATTCCTCGCTAAAATTCGTCTTGAAATCAACCACGCAACAGTCACCCTCTTTCAAATCCGTCCGGTTCTCAAACTCAGAGGAAGAGACGATAAAGATATTCCCTTGATCATCTGCCGTATAGATACATCGCATAGGATTCTCACGTATCACTCCTACCCGATGATAATTGATGGAGTTACTTCCATCCCCCATACAAGAGGTCATTAAGAAAAACAAGGATAAAAATAAGCCGTATAAAATTCGCTTTCTCATCTTTTTTAGTTTATAAGTAAAGGATCTGTTACTCCCCATGTAAACTGGGTACTATCTTTCGGATTAATTTGATCGATATAATGAATCCGAACATACATATCCGCATCACGTCCACCTTGTTCTCGCATATCTTTGATAAAGTTCCCCAGATTAAAGGCATTGATAACCGCGATAGCCTCTTCTGCCTTGTCCTCCGGCTTTCCGGTCGTAGCGGCAGCCCGTAAATATAAGGAATAAATTGATTTCCGATTTTCAACAACTGGTTGTTGAGTCGGATCATAAGTCAGTTGCCAATTTAAAGCCCGGTCTTTTGTTGTCCAACAGGCGGAAGGCAAAAACAAATAATCTTCCAATTTGACGTACAGAACAGAGTCGTTCGGATTAACCGCAAGTATCGGTTGCTCATTTGTCAATAGTTTATGCGTATCCGTAAGAGGACTCTCAGCGTTTTGCTGGTTAACGGCGGTTTCCCCTTGTATCGTCACCGTATAATACCCTTTTTGTTCCGCATTCGTATTTTCCGGTAAGCTAGGATCATAATCAAAACTCACCAACAAGCATTTACCCTCTGAGTATGAGCTCAGCTTCGTCGAATAGATCCAACCGAACCGGGTATTAGCCATCATCAACGCGCTATCTCCATGTTGACGAACCACAGCGGCGGTCGTTCCCGGATTATAGACGTTATTTATGTCTTTTAGGCAAGAGGTAAACAGACCCATGATAACCGCCACCCAGACAAAACCTATTAAATTCTTGTATCTCATTTCACAATACTCCTCTTAAAGTACGCAAAGATACGATCTTTACCCATATACATAAAAAAAACGGCAAAAAAATAGGGCGTATCGATAATCTTCTTATCGGTACGCCCTCAACTTCTATACTAATTTCTTTATGAGTTTTTCACGACTTGGAATAGAACGGTATAAGAAGCCCATTTCAAATCCGTACTATCTTTTTCATTAATCGTATTTAGATAATTGACCTTAAGATTAAAAGACTTTGAATCTTTATTAGCCTCAGCGCTATTCACAGACTCCAATACAGACTTAACATTAAACGCACGGACTTCTCCTATGGATGATGCAGCAGAACCTGTTCCGTCCGCTACTTTAGCGACACGCAAGAACAAGTCATATGTCGGGACATTATCCACCATAGTAGGCTCCTTTGAACGATCCCAATATAAAGTATAAGAATTTTTCTGATCCTTAAACATATCCATTGTTATAAAGAAGAATAAATAACCGTCTACATACACCCCATAGTCGCCATTGCTAAATAGGTTTTTTACAGGTATCTCATTCTGAAGTAAGCTGGCCGAATCTGGCACATTATAAAAGACTGGCTGTCCTTTTGTTATCTCATCTGCCACAGAGATTGTCGCTGTTAAATAACCATTTGTCGCCGCATTCGCATTCTCCGGAGAATTTAGGTCTAATTCATAGTTGATCAAGTAACAAGCTCCGTCAACTACTTGTGCCGATAAAGACGGAGAGTATAATGCTCCCATATTTGTATTCAGTACCGTTTTATATGTCTTTTCAGAAAGACCTGCGACACCAAAGCCGGCACGAGTCACCGTATTATTCGATTCTCCAAGACAAGAGGTCAACAACAATAATGACGCAGCCGCCGCTGCTCCAATTAATTTAAATGCTTTCATAATTCAATTTTTCTATTTTTAAGTATTTGTATTTACACTGTTAATCTATCGAGTATTAAAAACCAAAACGAAATCCGAACTGAAGGCTCATGTTAAACGGCTTCTCCGAATGGATGGTTTCGATCTCGCTACCATTATCAAAATAATAGCTGGCTCCCACCTCTGCGAAAGCGCTTACGAAACGGATAATCGGATAACTTACGCCGGCACGGGCATTTACAGACCATAGCCATTCTTTCATTCGAATATGTTCACTTTGCTTTGCGATCTCTACCTCATCCGAGAATAATTTCATTCTACGTTTGCCAGCGACATTCATTTCCGCCATACCTCCGGCTGAGGCGTAAAACATAAAACGATTCCATTCCGCGATCTTATAAGTCAATGATAATGGAATTCCTATAAAATGCAATCGCTGATCATTCTCTATATGGTACGTATTATTCGTACTCCACTCCGATCTTAAGTAAGAATAAGTTAATCCAGTCTGCAAAGAAAAACGATTATTCAAATAACGACTAATTGAGATACCCACCCCAATAGGCGTCTTATGATGAATATCCGTCTTAGCAGGATCTTTCTTCTCCGCATCGAACGAATTTAAGCTCATCAGATTCTCGCTCTTAAGCACACTGCTATTCGTCACATACTGAGGGACCAGATTATCAGCGCCCATGGAAAGACCTCCACCTCCCATACCGAACCCCCATTTCCGAGACGCGGTCTTCTCTGGCTTCTTTTTAGTAACAGGAGTAGCATCCGCGACAAGTACATCATTCTTGAGAACAACTATCTCATCATTATTCCTTTCAACCTCCGGTTCAACGGTATCTTTCTCATTCGCCGATCTATCAGCAGACATTACCTCCGACTCAGAAATAGGCCGATCCTCTGCACTCTCTACATTTTGCCGGAACGCTGCCATCCTAGCCTTAGCTCCCACTTTAACCGCTCCAGATGCCGCTTTTGCCTTCACGACCGCAGCAGCAGGAATAGTCGCTAATACGGGCGCTTGCTCCATCGTTTTCTCTATCGGAACAACCGGGGTATCCACGGATGTCGACTCTTGTGAAGACTGTATTTCTTGGGCTATAGGTAGATCTTCCATCTCCCTGTCATATAAATAGATACCACCCGATACGACCAATAAGGAGATCACGGCGGCGGCAACCCAGTAGCGAAGCGTACGACGCAAAGGAACCGGAGCCTTTCCGGGCAATCGATCGGCTATAGCCTCCCAGTCGCCGGGTAGCGTATCCATCTCGAAATCCTCTAGCTTCGACCGGATCGCATCATCCCATATATCTCTTTCCTTTTTACTCATCTTATCTCAATACAATGCGTTAATTCTACGTTGTAATAACTGCTTGGCACGGGTATATTGGGAACGGGAAGTACTCTCTGTTATGTTCAACATCTCACTGATCTCCTTATGAGAATATCCCTCTATCGCGAACATATTGAATACGGTACGGAAGCCAACCGGCAACTCCTTCACTAGATTCATCAACTCAGCCGCCGACATGTCCGAGATAGCCGAACTATCGGGTTGAATCAGTTCCGCCGTATTGTCAAGATCGGTCGCTTCACGCAACACATCCGACTTTCGCAGATATTCCAACGCACAATTAACAAAGATCTTCCGCATCCACCCCTCAAATGAACCACTCCCTGTATAGGAATCCATACTGGTAAAGATTTTCACGAAGCCATCCTGCAACAAATCACGAGCCGTTTCCCTGTCGTTCACATAACGAAGGCAAACTCCCATCATTTTTCGGGAATATGCATCATAAAGCTCTTTTTGAGCTCGTCTCTCCCCCTTCCGACAACCCTCTATCAGTTGTAGCTCATTCATTCAGTCGTGCCTTGAACGTCTCCCTTCTGGAGACTGTACAATATTAGGATGTAAATAATTAAACAAACGCTGCATTCCGTAGAAAAATTATTTCATAAACAGGGCGGACACTCCGGCCCGCCCTCACGGAACATCTGCAAAGATAAGATGTTCTTATGAATTTCCATGTTAATGAGCGTGAGTATGCTCACTTTTTTTCGCCGGAGGTACCGGACAACCGGCGCCATTATCTACCGGAACCGCTTCCATACCGATCTTTTTGAATGCCGCGGCCAAGCGGGTCTTCGAAGTCTTATCCGTCTTGTAAGTCACAATGGCCGTACGGGTACTCAGATCACATTTCAAGTCGGTCACTCCTTTCTCGAAAGCGATATTTTTCTCGATCTTCTTGATACAGTGATCACAATCCATCGCTTCGATAAAGAATGTCACAGAGTCCTTCTTCTTTTTCGCGTCTTGGGCGAATGTCATCGATACCGTACATACAGCACAAAACAGCAACATAATTAATCGTTTCATAATCAATCATTTTTAATATTAACAATTCTAATTATCCATTCATATCTACCAAAAGAAAAGCACCACTATAGGCATCGGGCTACACGTATATAGGCGTAGGGCCACACCAGTATACGCATAGGCCTACACGTATATACGTGCGGGCTTATACGTATATACGTGTCAATCCCTGCTTATATTAAAGCGGATACCCGCATAAATTTTCCGTCCATGCACCGGTCCCCACACCATAGATCCATCGAAGTTATCCCCTCTGGGATTGCTGGCATCGATAATCGGATTCGGTTGTTTGTAATTAAACAGGTTCTCCGCTCCCACGTAAATAGACCATTGACGGAAATATTTCGTAATCTGCGCATTCACTACCGTATAAGCCTTAAAATTCGGCTCCCATAACGGATTAGATGCATCCGGTGTCGGCATACGGCCACCTCCATTAAACTGGCTGGTCAAATCAAACTGCCATTTTTTCAACGGGGTTTGATAAGAAGCGGTCAATAAACCTTTATAATCACTAACCAACGGCTTTTTCAATCGATGCGCCACCCCCTCCTCATTCCGGTAATCGGTCTTCGCATCTGTATAACGATAAGCGGCCGTTAACGTAAATCCCCGGAAAAAAGGATAGGAAGCCTCCACTTGGAAGCTATTCGAATAGGAACGCCCATCCAGATTGTAGAAACGAACCGCATGAGGATCACTATCCATATCCACCACGATTTGCTTCAAGAAATCGGTATAATACCATTCCCCGCTCAAGCTCAGTTCCTTCCCGAACAAAGGTATATAAAATGACAGATTCAGACCGGTATTCCACGCTTCTTCTTGATCCAGATTGTCGGCGATATACATTTTTCGACTACTGGATAACAAAAAGTTGTTCTCTGCCAGCACATTCGCTGTCCGAAATCCTTTACCTGCCGAAGCCCGGATATGGAACCAGTCAAAAGGATTATATTTAATATGTACACGAGGGGTTACAAAGAAATCATACAACGTACTATAATCCGCACGTACACCCGCCAATAAGATCAGTTTATCATTCAGATTGAACGTATATTGGGCATAAGCTCCCGGCACGACTTCCGTACGGTCATAGGCATGACGGACCGACTCTCCTCCCGCATATTGAACCAGATTCTCGTCGAAACCATCATAGTTCATACTTAATCCGGTACTCAAGCTATGCATCGGCGTAAACTCCTTTTCATACAGCAAACTGGCATATACATTATTCTGATATACATTATAGGGCGTACGGTCATATCTTGATTTTTGCTCATGATAAGAACCGGAAAGTATCAATGCCACGCTCTCTACCTTTTCCTTATCGATAATATAGGCCTGCTTCGTAAATAATTCGGCCCGGTTCGTATTTAAATGAATCCGATACGGGTCGGTGAAATCATGGTGTTTCGTATCCTGCCCACCGGTACGGCTCTCATGCAGATAGCGAACTCCGTATTGAGCCACGTATTTATCCAATTTATGATACCAACGATTCATTACGTTCACCTGTTCCCTTAGCGGCGTATCGAGAAAACCATCGTCATTACCGTCATGTTGCATTTTATCATTCGAGTAGTGTACCAATAAACCGGTAGAGAGCTTGTCGTTGATATGCCAAGAAGCATCCGCATTCCCTTCATAACGCCCGGCATCACTAGCGAACACATTAGCAGAGAAAATATCCGCCGTAGGGGGCTTCTTGAATTCCACGTTGATTTGTCCGGCCAACGCCTCATACCCATTCTTAACCGAAGAGGTTCCTTTAGACACCTGAATACTTTCCATCCAAGCTCCCGGAACATAATCCAAGCCATATAAGGAAGCGGCCCCCCGGAAATTCGGGTAATTCTCGGTCAACATTTGTACGTAGGTTCCCGCCAATCCCAACAGCTTAATTTGCCGGGCACCTGTAGCCGCATCCGAGTACGATACATCGACAGACGGATTTGTCTCAAAGCTCTCCGCCAGATTACAGCAGGCCGCACGGCAAATCTCATCGTACGTAATTTTCTGAGTTTGCAATACGCTCGTACGGGAAGCGATGGTTCCCATCTTGCGCTCACTAACCACGACCTCATCCAAGGCGATCTCACCTTTTAAGATAATCTGCATAGCATCGTCCTTCTCATCCACAGGGGTGACCTCAGTCATATAACCGATATAGCTAACCACCAGATTCTTGGAGTCACCTTTTCGTTCTAACTCGAAATTTCCATCCACATCGGACGTGGTTCCATTTTGGGTTCCTTCCCAATATACATTTGCCCCGATAATAGGTTGTTTGTTTTCATCACATACACGTCCTTTCACTTTCTTGCCGGAATCCTCGGCCCAAGTCAAAGTAAAAGTCAAACAGAACAGTAAAAATATCAGATATAATTGTCTTAACATGATAGTTGTTATTTGATTGAATCGTTAAATACAGTTTCCGCAGGGATAGAGCATTCCCTACCTTAAAACCAAAGGGTATTCAGCGAGCAGCTTCCACCCTCACGAATACAATCAAATCAAAAGCGTAGTCAATAAAGAAAGGTACACACGAGGACAGGCTACGGGAGGACCTGTCACCCTAATCTCATAAGAATCAGCAAATAAGGAAGCGATTTGTAAACTCTCGAAAATAGAGGAGAAGAGCAAATCATGTACGACTGGTTGCAGATCCGGTACTTGTATATTTACAGAATTCCAATCAAAATCAACCCGTTCAATGCCACAGCCATTCATGCCACAACACTCCACCGTATTATTCGCAAGCTTATCACGACTATGATCATGTCCATGAATCTCACAGCACTTAGCTTCCAATAAAGCCTCCACTCCCTCTTTCTCGCAAACGCCACAACAATAAGATACGAAATTAACCCCCGCTCCCCCATAAAAGATTAAGGAAGCAAGAATTACAAGAAACAAGGATGTGGCAAATCGTCTCATATGCCGCAAAAATAAGCAAAAAAACTCGAAATCAAAATACTCCCTTTACTTGATAAATTTAGACAGGTAATAATAGGTATCCGGAGAAGGTTCACTCTCTATCCGGTAACGGGTGGAAGCCGTTACAGAAAATGTATACCCACGTTCAGACTCTACATCGATAGGAAGAAAAAGCTCGTTGCCATAAATATTCGTAGCTAATATGGATTTTGCCGAAGCTGTGTCGATCGAATCCGTCAATGAATAATAAACGGTATAAGTTAAATCCTGCTTTTCCGACACAGGTTTCTGCCAAGTTAAGTGCAACTCATCGTCCAAACGTTCCACTTTGATCCCCTCCGGTGCGGCAGGTACCGAATCATTCAGCCAAGTCAATGGAGGCAATTGGGCCGGATATTTATAGTAATTGTCTCTCAACTCTTTATAAAGTCCTTTATCATTATACAGGACATTTCCACAACGAAAGAACGCACAGCCGGCTCCTCCGTAATAACGACTATAATCGATCTGGTCCGTTATATCATTCACGGCCCAGTCCGCCTCACTCTTGTCCATTCGATAAGCTCCCAAGCCGGGTACGACCAAACGCCCGTTACAATTATCCACCCAATTATCCACGAAAGGAAAGAAATTCTTATGCAGGTAATACATCATCGGAACAATCATATCTTGTTTACCTTGTTGCATCCACATCTTAGGGTCTTGGAAGACACTTTCGTAAGCGGTCCAACCTGCGTTAGGTACCCGTTCAATACGATTATATTTCCCGAGTGGCGAACTACTAACCTGTACCCAAGGTTTCGTTTGCTTTACCCAATCGTAAATACGATAAACCATCCGGTTGATATTCTCCCTACGCCAGTCTGCCAGAGACTTTTTCTTACCGGATTTATTATACAGCGCTTTATCCGGGAATTTTTTCGCCTCTTCCGGATAGCGGATATAATCAAAATGGATGCCATCTATATCGTAGCCATTCACGATCTCCTTGACTAAGGATAAGATATAATCAGCGGTCTCCGGTACACCGGGGTCCAAATACCACTCTCCATTATGCCGTTTGCAGAGTTTTGGTTTCTTTTTAACCACGGAAAGCTTTCCTTGCTCCTTCACGCTTTTTTCCGTTCCCAACGGGAAAGTCACGAACCACGCATGACATTCCATTCCCCGTTTATGGCATTCATCAACGACAAAAGCGAGCGGATCATATCCCGGTAATTCTCCATACTTACCGGAGAATGTCTTACTGACTGGTTCGATAGCCGAACGATACATCACGTCTCCCCTTAAGCGAGCCTGAATGAAGACCATATTAAAATTCGCTTCTTGAAGCCGGTCCAAGATATCAAGCAATGCCTGTTGCTGGGCTTTTCGTCCCGCCTCGGTAGTAGCCGGTTTATGAGGCCAATCCAGACCATAAACCGTAGTCAACCAAACCGCACGAATTTCCTTTTTGGGAGGCTCCACCGCTTGTAACAGACAAAAAACGGGTAAAGCCAGCGACAGGATAAGCAACAGACAAAACTTTCTCATCTTTATAATGCCTTATTGAGCCCGCGAATGTAGTATTTTTTGAGTCTCTTCCGGTAAATCAGTCGTAATAAAATCGACTCCCATATCGATCATCTCTTCCATTAATTTAGGGTCATCTACGGTCCAGACATTCGAAGTCATGCCTAGGACTTTACAATCCTTCACCCAATCCGGATGAGATTGCAAGACTTTATAATGGTAGTCTAATCCTGTAAAACCAAGCTCTTTCAATTCCATCGGGGATAATTCTCCATTCAGATAAGAAACCTCAGATTTCGGACATAGACGGATAAATTCTTTACAAGCATCCATATTAAAAGATATGTAATCCGTACGTTTCGCTAATTTCATACGCTTTACCATTTGCACAGATAACCTTGCCGCATCTCGATTACGTTCCGGGGTATCATGGGATTTCAATTCAAATATTAACCGGATATTCTTCAATTTCTTCGCACGTTTCAAATATTGTTCCAAAGTAGGGAGCTTTTCGCCGTTACTCAATTGTAGATCCTTCAATTCATCGTATGTACAAGATTGGATATGTTTTCCTTGGATATCATTATCGTGGTAGACAACCAACACATTGTCTGCTGTAAGATGCACGTCGAATTCCGAGCCATAGGCACCAATTTCGCTAGCACGTTCCAAAGAGCGGATAGAGTTCTGGGCAGAGCCCTCCGTTTTCCAATACCCCCGATGGGCTATCACTTTCGTATTATCCTTTGCCGCTACCATTCCTGCCATCATCAGGCAAAGTAGCAAAAGAAGAGTAGATTTTAAATTCATGGTAAACTTGTATTTCAAGGCAAGAGGACAGTGTGTCATAATTTATGATATGGCACACCCTCCTCCCACGGATTATTTTCCGATCTCTGATAAATAACGTTCGGCCTCAATAGCTGCCTTACAACCACTTCCCGCAGCGGTAATAGCTTGACGATAATGGGGATCAGCGACATCTCCGGCGGCAAATACACCCGGAACTTTCGTGCGGGGAGTTCCCGGAACCGTCACGATATAACCAACCTCATCCGTATCTACCCATGGCTTGAAGATGTCCGAATTGGGTTTATGACCAATCGCCAAGAAGAAACCATCGATGGCGATATCCACTTTCTCCTCATCCGGCTCTCCCATACGTTTTACCAAATGAGTACCCTCCACGCCATTCTCTCCAAACAAACCTAAGGTATTATGCTCGAAAAGTACCGTGATATTCGGAGTTTTGAAGACACGTTCTTGCATTACTTTTGAAGCACGCAAATAGGGTTTACGCACGATCAAGTAAACCTGCTTCGCCAAACCAGCCAAGTAAATCGCTTCCTCACAGGCCGTATCTCCACCACCCACTACCGCTACCGTCTTTTTACGATAGAAGAAACCATCGCAAGTAGCACAAGCGGATACACCCATACCCGCATACTTATGTTCATCCGGAAGACCCAGATACTTCGCGGAAGCACCCGTAGCGATAATCAAAGTCTCCGTCTCGATCACTTTCTCGCCATCAATCGTAATTTTATAAGGAGCCTCACCCAAATCAGCGGCGGTAGCGATACCGAAACGGATATCCGCACCAAAACGGACGGCTTGTTTTTTTAAATCTTCCATTAACTCAGGACCGGTTATACCGTCCGGATATCCCGGGAAATTCTCCACCTCCGTAGTTGTCGTTAATTGTCCCCCCGGCTGTATTCCTTCATAAAGCACCGGAGATAAATTTGCACGGGAAGCATAAATCGCTGCCGTATAACCTGCTGGACCCGAGCCTATAATAAGGCAACGTACTTTCTCATTCTCTGAATCGCTCATAGTATCTAAGTATTAATTATCAATTTTCAATTCTCTATTATCGAAGGTCTATCACCTCTACGTCCGGATAATCCCCTTCGTTAAAAACAAAAAAACGATCTGGTTGGTTTATACCTGTTTTCAATTGGCTGATCTGGATCGTACTGCTAACGCCGTTTTTAGAAGTAACCGTGATACGAGCCGGGAAATTTGAATATTTCTCGATTTGCAACTCCACTTTCACGATATCCCCTTTTTTCTTCGGTGTCAATTCCACATCGTAAGCGGCTTTTCCGTTCGGTGCCGTACTCTCGCCTTTATAAGCCGCCGTGAATCCCTTCTTATAACTATTTAATAAAAGAGCGGGATTTGTAAATTGCAACTCCTCTCCCGTAGGATTCGTCACGTTCACCTCATCGTTCCGTTCCACATACGTCCATTGCGTCGTACCATTAAACCAAGTAAGCGCCTCCGGCGTAACTAATGTAAACTTATCACCTTTCATCTGGATGGTTCCCTCAAAACTCTCTCCCGCATTCTGACCGGCAGAACGGGTAAACATCGTAAAAGAAGCACTTATCCCATTTGAATTCTCATAAGCAGCGGCCGCCTTCCTCAAGATATCATTCGCGTTCTGGGCATGTGCCCCCAATCCTAGTCCCAACAGGAAACACAAGAATAATCCGACAAACGCACTACACCGCCACACTCTTATTTTATGTTCTCTTCTCATATTTATTTCAAAGCATTTAATACTTGCTCCAACGAATACTCATCTTGCACCAATACTTGACGGGCCTTACTTCCCTCAAACGGGCCAACAATACCGGCAGCCTCCAATTGATCCATCAAACGTCCGGCACGATTATAACCGATAGCGAATTTACGCTGGATCAAAGAAGTAGAACCTTGTTGCTGAATCACGATCAAGCGAGCCGCCTCATCAAATAAGGGGTCTCGATCTGATAAATCGACAGCTCCCGAAGTCGATGCCTCCCCCCCTTCCGGTACATAGTCCGGAAGCAGATAAGCGGTTTGGAAGCCAGCCTGCTCACCGATATAATCCACGATATCCTCCACCTCGGGCGTATCTACAAAAGCGCATTGCACACGAACCGGCTCTTGTCCCGCCACGACAATCAACATATCGCCCCGTCCGATCAAACGGTTAGCGCCCGGAGCATCCAGAATCGTACGTGAATCGATCATAGAAGCAACCTTAAAGGCAATACGGCTCGGAAAGTTACTCTTGATCGTACCGGTAATCACCTTTGTATCCGGGCGTTGCGTAGCCAAGATCATATGGATACCTACCGCACGGGCCTTCGCCGCAATACGAGAGATAGGCAACTCGATCTCACGTCCGGCCACTGCGATCAAGTCGGCAAACTCATCCACCACTGCCACGATATAGGGTAAGAAGCGATGTCCCTTCTGCGGGTTCAACCGCCGTTCGATAAACTTAGCGTTGTATTCCTTTATATTACGAACATTCGCGTTCACCAGTAAACGGTACCGGTCTTCCATCTCGATCACCAACGAGTTCAATGTAGCGACAGCGTCAGCTGGCTCCGTAACGATCGGCTTCTCCGCATTCGGAAGTTTCGCCAGATAATGACGTTCTATCTTGGAATAGATACTAAACTCAACCATTTTCGGGTCTACCATCACGAATTTCAACTCCGATGGATGCTTCTTATATAATAAGGAAGTGATGATCGCATTTAGACCGACAGACTTACCTTGCCCCGTAGCACCGGCTACCAATAGATGCGGTGTCTTACAAAGATCGAACATGAACACCTCGTTCGTAATCGTCTTACCCATCGCCACAGGCAACTCATACTTACCCTCAACGAATCGGCGTGAAGCGATAACAGATTGCATCGATACCGTCTGAGGATTCTTATTCGGCACCTCGATACCGATCGTTCCCTTTCCGGGCATCGGAGCGATAATACGGATCTGCAAAGCGGATAAACTCAAGGCGATATCATCCTCCAAGTTCTTGATCTTAGAAATACGGACACCCGCCTCGGGTACAATCTCATAAAGCGTAACCGTAGGTCCGACTGTTGCCTTGATCGAGGCGATCTTGATATTGAAATCTTCCAAGGCTTGCTTGATCAAGCGTTGGTTTTCTGCCAATTCGTCCCGATTGATCTCCATGCTCCCACTATCATACGCTTTCAGTAAGTCCAAGGTAGGAAATACATAACGGGAAAGATCCAAACGGGGATCATACGTACCCAAGGCCGAAGCATCGTAGGTTTCATCATTACCGGCGGCAACCTCCACCGTGAATCCAGCATCCTCCCCATCCTCTGATTCCGGGGTATTTATCTCATCTGTCTTTTCGCATATAGGATCGTCGTCACCTTTAGCGATCGTAACTACTAAATCATCACCAGCGACCTCTTCCTCCTGATATTCCGGTTCTGTTTTACGGTTTTCTTTCCCTTCGGCCTCCAACAATTCAGCCTCCGTATCAAACTCTTCGTAATCATCCATTTCGGGTTGTTCATCCGGTTGCTCTACGACAGGCTTAGAGCGAGGAGTTACAACATCCTCTTTTTGCGTCTGCTCCACTTCTACCTCATCCTCTTTCTTCTCACGTTTCAAACGGTTCCTTACCCAGCCCAAAGAGAATACGCACTGTAAGAACGGGATTGTCTTCTTACTGGTAAAAATTGCGATGATTAAGAATGAGCCTAATAAAAGCAAGATCGTTCCGGGAATTCCGATATTGGTAATAAACATCTCCGAGATGTAATATCCGTGTTGACCGCCTAGATAAATAAACGTATCCTCATATCCCTTGATAAATATGAAAGCAAAAAACACAGATCCCCAGATCAACGCCGAAGCACTGAACAAGAAACGTCTCAACAAGGATACTTTATTTAAATTCATGAGTTTCGCCCCAACCGATCCCAAGAAAAAGAGGATCATAAAAGAAGAGATACCGAACCAACGGTTCATCAATAGATCAGACAAATACGCCCCGCGTACGCCCGTCCAATTCTCTACCGATCCTCGATTGGTCAACAAATCCCCTAAAGGAACATTCTCTATTTTACTTTGATCGGCGGCTCCTGTAAAGAAAAACGAAATCAAGGCAAGCCCTACGTAAATGGTTAGTATAGAGATAATCAAACCTGTAATGAAACGGGTCCGTTCATTTGTAAAAAAAGTCTTCAAGGCTGCGAACCAGCTCGGCTCTGTATGATTTTGCTTCGTTGTTGTTGTCTTCTTTGCCATAAATAGTTTCTCAATAATTCTTTTATAACACGCAAATGTACATAGAAAAATCGAGTCTGACGAACCTTTGAAAAAAAGACGTACGTGTTTTCTGAAAAACATGTACATGTTTTCGCGGAAACACGTACATGTTTTTGGGGATAGATTTTAACGGCATTAAATAGATCTGTGCATCTCATGTCCTTCTACATAGATCGCACTATAAGGACGAGATGGACAAAGGTACTCGCAAGCACCACAACCAATACAAGTTTCCGTATTGATCACCGGGATCTTTAACGACTTCGGATCTGCAGGATCTTTCGCCACCATCTGGATCGATTTTGTCGGGCAATGGCGTTCACAATTACCACAACTCATACCGTCCGTATTGACAATACAAAGATCTTTTACCCATACGGCATGACCGATCTGTATAGCAGATTTGTCTTCTTTCGTAATCGGTTTGATCGCTCCCGTCGGGCAAACCTCCGAACATTTCACACATTCCGGACGGCAATACCCTCTATCGAATGCCATCTCCGGCTGCATCAGTTTCATCAGATCCGTAGATGGACGCAGGACATGATTCTCGCAGACAGATACACAAAGCTGACACCCCGTGCAATGTTGGGCCAGATTCCCAATACTCAAGGCTCCGGGAGGAACCAATGACGCCAAACGATTCGGCTCTTTACGTTCTTTAATCGGCGCAAAGCCTCCGTCTTTCTTCATCTCCACATAATCCTCCAGCTTTTTCTGCTGAGCATGCAAAACAGAAGACATGGCTACCAATGCCGTAGCTGACAAGGCTCGACGGCGGGAAACATCCGTAGTGTCCTTCGTTGAGGATTCTTTTACCGAAGTAGCTTTATCAGCCTTGTGTGCCCTCGTATACGAAATCGCGCCTTGACGGCAATTATCCAAACAGTCCATACAAGTCACGCAACGGCTATAATCGATCGCATGATTCTTAGAGTCGATGCAAGAAGCCTTGCATTTACGTGCGCATAATCCGCAACCATTACATTTATCGGTATCAATGCGAGGTTTAAGTAAAGCATACTTCGACAAAAAACCGAGAACCGTACCTACCGGACAGATCGTATTACAATATGTACGTCCATTTCTCCAAGCTAAAATCACCAATATGACAAAGCTCAGAATAGCGATTCCCATCGTAGCCAGGCTACGCACCCATACATCCACCGAATAGAATGCGTAACTATCCATACGTTCTGCGAAATAGGCCAATAGATTGTTGCCCTCTTGATAGATTGGCGCAAATAAATTAGAAGCGATACGCCCATAAGCGCTATAAGGCGAAATCAACGCTACCAAGGAACCGATACCAGCGATACAAGCCAATATAAAAATAACCAAGGTTCCATAACGCACCCACTTCAATGCGGGAGAATAGGAAAAGCGGTATTTCTTCCGTTTACTAGCAAACCACGAAATGATATCTTGCAATACCCCTAAAGGGCAGATAACGGAACAATATACACGCCCCAATAAAAGAGTCAAGATTATCAACCCTACCACAACACCGACATTCAAAGCCAACAACGCAGGCCAAAACTGTATCTTTGCCAACCATCCGAACCAAGCGTGAATCGTACCCGTGAAATCAAGAAATAACAGGGTTATCAGCACAAAGCAAAAGGTGGCGGCGAATATTCTTATTTTTCGTAACATAATTTTCCGTTTGTTTAAAGGTTAACCATTCACTTTCAACTCTTCCACGAATTTATCGATACGCTGCATCTCTTTGGGGATATCGATACCCTGCGGACAATGAGGATTACATTGCTCACACCCTGTACAATGGTTCGCTTGACGCAACTTTGGGACACTCCGGTCATAACCGACTAAGAAGGCACGACGAGCTTTCGCATAATTTTCGTCTTGTGCGCTTTTCGGAACATTCCCTTCGTTCACACATTTATTATAATGTAAGAGAATACCCGGAATATCCAACGCATATGGACAAGGCATACAATATTTGCAATCATTGCAAGGTATTGTCGGATATTTCATCATAAGCTGGGCCGTCTCTTCCAAAAAGTCTTTCTCCTCGTCCGTTACCAGGATAAGCGGGGAATAGGTACGGATATTATCTTGCAAATGCTCCATATAAGTCATGCCGCTTAGCACCGTCAAGACCCCATCCGGAGAGCCGGCGAAACGAAAAGCCCATGAAGCCACGCTATTCTCAGGCCGTTGCTGTTTCAAACGAGCAACGATATGATCCGGAACATTCGATAAGCGACCTCCTAATAGCGGTTCCATGATAATTGCCGGAACACCTCGCTTCTCTAATTCGCCATACAGATAATCAGCGTTTACGTTACGCCCCGAGGCATGTTTCCAGTCCAGATAATTCAGCTGTATCTGAACGAAATCCCATTTCACGCCCATATCCAACACATAATCAAACACTTTTACATCCCCATGAAAAGACCAACCTAGGTTACGGATACGTCCCGCTTCCCGTTCTTTCACCAAGAAATCAAGCATTCCATTATTTATATAGCGGTCATTGAAAAGCTCGATACCATTCCCCCCACCGATAGAGTGAAGCAAATAATAATCCAGATAATCGGTTTGCAAATCACGGAACGACTGCCGATACATCGCCAACGAGTTTTCTCTCGTATAGTTCTGGAAGTTTGACAGTTTAGTGGCCAAATAATAGGAGTTCCTAGGATGGCGTGCCAATGCGATACCGGTCGCTTTCTCGGACATACCTTGTACATAAACAGGAGAAGTATCAAAGTAATTCACCCCATGCTCTATCGCATAATCCACTAAACGATTCACGGCTTCTTGATCAATCTGGTCTTTACCGTCCGATCCTTGTTTCAAGGGCCAACGCATACAACCATATCCTAAAATAGAAACCTTATCGCCATTCGTAGGATGTTGGCGATAGGTCATTTTATCGGTAGGAACCTCACCTAACGCCACAGCCGCCCCCGGCTCATTCTTGGGAGCGCAACCGTAAAGCGCCGCCGAAGAGGCGACAGCCCCACCCCCAAATACCTTCAAGAATTTACGGCGATTCATCTCTTGAGGGTTCTCATTCTTTCCACATGAACTCATAACTCGATCGGTTTTTTTATCCTAATTAGTATATCCAACATTAGTCTATCATTAACATTCCTTCTATTAATTGCACAAAAATAATAAAACAGGAAATATATAGGAGAGCAATCCCCGACTAAAAAGAATATTCGGGACTTTATCACGAAAAAAACGGATTTTTGTTGTATTTTTGCGAATTGTTATCAAGAATGATTAGACGAACAGGCACATGGAAAAAGAAGAAAATCCGATATACGAGCGCAACACGCTAGAATTTGTTACGGTAGCACTGGAATATTGTACCTTTGTTGAGACCGCCGGAAATACCGGGCTTTTCGACTTCGTAGATAAGGCGACAAAACTTTTGCCTCTTTTATACTTAAAGGCCAGCCTGTTGCCCGAAGTGGAATCTGAAGAGGAAACCGAACTCGAGCTTTCCGTTTCAGAAGACATGTACGAGTCGGTTCGTTCACGGATAGCCGGTTTGCTTGGCGAACGAGATTCCTATCTGGAAACATTTCATGCGGATATGCGGTATAGCGATACTCCTATCGCAGCGTTTATTTCCGAGAATTTGGCAGATGTCTATCAAGATACAGGAAATTTTGTATCTTTATTCCGTCAAGGAAACGAGGAAGTTATGCAAGAGGCTATCGCTTTGTGCCGCACGAACTTCCAAGAATACTGGGGACAGCAATTATTGAATGCCTTGAAAGCGTTGCACGCTATGCGTTACAGTGGTGATGAGGATTTGGAAAAGAATGAAGAGGAAGAATGATACAACAATTTATACATACAATTACTAAAGAGGAAATAGCGAAACTTACCGTAGAGGAATTCAAGGGACGTATCATTACGATCCTTAGTAAAGAGGAGGCAGACAAGGCCGTAGAGTACTTGCTGCGTTTTCCGATTGTCGGTTTTGATACGGAGACCCGTCCCAGCTTTAAGAAAGGACAGCGTTACAAGATCTCATTGATGCAGATATCAACGGATGATACTTGTTTCTTGTTCCGCTTGAATCATATCGGTATACCGGAATCTCTGGAGAAATTCCTGAAAAGCAGTTCGACCTTAAAGATCGGGTTATCTTTACGGGATGATTTCGGGGCGATACGGAAGCGTTCGGATATAGAACCCGCCAATTTCCTTGATTTACAGAATTACGTAGGCCAGTTCGGCATTGAGGATGCCAGCCTGCAAAAGATATATGCGATACTTTTCCAAAAAAAAATATCAAAAGGACAACGCCTCACGAATTGGGAGGCGGATGTATTGACAGACTCACAAAAGAAATATGCGGCCCTCGATGCTTGGGCTTGCCTAAGAATATATAATTTATTGAATCAAGCATAAATGAAGTATTGTAAAGTTTTTCTCAAGCCTAAGAAAGAAGAATCGCTATTGCGTTTCCATCCATGGGTATTTTCCGGGGCGATCCAATCTGTTGAAGGCGACCCGGAAGAGGGTGACTTGGTAGAGGTATACGGAGCGAACCAGCGTTTTTTGGCAATCGGCCATTACCAAATCGGCAGTATCGCCGTACGTGTGTTATCTTTCACCCCAATCGCCATCGACGATGCTTTTTGGATCGAACGTATCCGTATTGCTTACGAACTCAGAAAGACCTTGCGGCTGGCTGGGGTAGAAAATAATAATACGTTCCGCCTGATTCACGGCGAAGGCGATAATTTACCGGGATTGGTGATCGATATGTATGCGCATACGGCGGTTATGCAAGCACATTCGGTAGGAATGCATTATGCCCGTCATCAGATCGCGGAGGCTTTGAAAGCGGTATTGGGCGATACTTTACAAAACATCTACTATAAATCGGAAGCGACTTTACCTTATAAAGCGAATTTAGGTAGCGAAGATGGTTACTTATTCGGAGGCGAAGTGGAAGATATCGCTATAGAAAACGGACTGAAATTCTGTGTAGACTGGCAGAAAGGCCAAAAGACAGGTTTCTTCGTGGATCAACGGGAGAATCGCTCTTTGTTGGAGCATTACGCAAAGGATCGCTCCGTATTGAATATGTTCTGTTATACGGGCGGTTTCTCTTTCTATGCGATGAGAGGAGGCGCTAAGGTAGTTCATTCCGTAGACAGTTCGGCGAAAGCGATTTCTTTGACGAAAAAGAATGTCGAGTTGAATTTCCCGGGAGATCCCCGTCATGAGGCATATGCGGAAGATGCGTTTAAGTATTTGGAAAAAATGGGAAGTAATTATGATTTAATCATATTGGACCCTCCTGCGTTCGCTAAACATAAGAATGTACTACGTAACGCCTTACAAGGGTATCGCAAATTAAATGCGATCGCTTTCGAGAAGATCAAGCCGGGAGGAATCTTGTTTACTTTCTCTTGTTCTCAAGTAGTTAGTAAAGAGAATTTCCGTTTAGCCGTATTTAGTGCTGCCGCCCAATCCGGCCGTAGTGTCCGAATCTTACATCAATTAACCCAACCCGCAGATCATCCGGTGAATATCTACCATCCGGAAGGGGAATATCTGAAAGGTTTAGTATTGTATGTAGAATAAGATATGCTCTTTGGGTGAAAACAAAGAATTAGTTTTCACCCAAAATTCAAGTTAATACCCCGGATTCTGTGTCAAGTTCGGATTCAAGGAACGGACTTTATCGGGAATGGGGAAAACAGTGGTATAGCCATTCGATTCATGGGGCAATTGAGGGCGATCCGTATAAGGGCGGGTAAACTTTCCAAAACGCACCAAATCCTGCCTCCTCCAGCCTTCCCAAGCCAATTCCAGTTGACGCTCAGCCAAAATATTTTCTAATGTCGCCTTACGAGGTAACATTCCCACACGGAAACGAACGGCATTCAACTCTTCATCCCCATTCTCTCCATTACGAACTTTCGCTTCCGATCTCATTAACAAGACATCCGCATAACGGAATAATACGATATCATTATCCGATAGCTTTCCATCTTTCGTCCCCATCTTATCGATCTCGTATTTCTTCATGCGGGCACCCGCCGTTTTCTCGGCAGGCAACCTAGACAAATCCAACCTAACCTCTAGAGGTAAATACACCAAAGGAGTCCCATTATCTAACCGAATCGTATCACCATTGAGGTCAAACATCGTATCGGCGTAATAATTCTCATAAAATCGGGTATCGACCGAGTCCGTCCCATACGCAAATACCCGAAGGGTCTCTATCGTAGCGCAAGAGCCGTTCTCTCCCCCCAATCCATATGCTTTGGCATGATTATAGTGACGGGAGCGGAAAAGATATTGCATTTGGTTCGTATATAAGTTCTTATCCATCGGAATCGTGAAAATATTCTCTCCTGACGATTCATTAAATACAGAAAAATTATCCGCATAGTTCGGAGATAAGCTATAGTTTAAGTCTGTTATTGAATCACAGTACGCCACAACCGTTTGCCAAGCGTTCAACTTCCTCTCGCCTACTCTAAAATAGATTTCCCGTCCATTCGGACGCAGACCATCTGTCCAGTCGTTATCCGTAAACACTTCTGCGTTTAAGGCCAACTTCGCCAATAAGAAATAAACAACCGGTCTCGTAATTCTTCCATAATAATCGCCGGGCGAATTACTATGCGCCGTACTCAATAACAAAAGGGATTCTTGTAATTCTTTTACAACAAAATCAAAGACCTCTTTCCGGTCACTCTGCCGCACGTCTTTCACCGGAATGGAAGAAGAAACGATAAGAGGGACACGGCCAAACATATCGACTAAATAATAATAATACATCGCACGAAAAGCACGAACCTCCGCCTCATACCGATCTAAATCGTTATAATCCGTTTTTTGCCGCAACTCGCCTAATATCTCTAAAGATTGATTGCTTAATACGATTACTTTATACAGATATTCCCAAGTAGCTTGGATAGCGTCACTATTCGTTCCCCACTTATGCAAGAAGAGACCTTGCCAGAAACCGCCGTCATACCAGTCGCCGCCACGAGTCGGGAGCATGGCCTCGTCAGTCGTAAAGGTATTCAAGTCGTAGACACCCCGGTACGTTCCCTGCAATCCTTGGCTATCGCTATAACCTCCGATATAATTATATAAGGAAGCAACCGTATTCAGATAGACATTCTGAGGGGTATCGTACGCATCCTCCGGATAAAGCTGATCACGAGGGTCCTCTTTCAGATAGCCATCGCACGACGATAACATCAAACCCGCAAATATATAGGATAAAATAGAAAGCTTTCTCATACGAACACCTTTTTAAAAATTAAAACTCAACCCCATCGTATAGGAACGAACCACCGGATAAGATCGCTTATCGTCTATACCTAAGGTATTATTTACGATAGAGCTATTTATCATCGGAGTCAATCCCGAATAACCTGTAATTGTCGCCAAATTATTTACGGAAACCGAAAGCCGTACGTTTCTTACATATTTCCTTAAATTACCAAGAGACACGTTCCAACCCAACGTCAAATAATCAAAATTGATATAATCCCCTTTCTCCAACCAATAATCCGTAGCCGTCTGATCTTGGATATTCCGGGATGGGGCTTCTCGCAACACGTTATAATCCGGGAATATATCCATATTCATATAAGTTAGCGATGTTCCATTATAAATCTTATGCCCAAAGGCTCCGTTAATCTGTACTGATAGATCGAATTGTTTATACCGGAAACTGATATTAGAGCCTAAAAGTGTTTTCGGCATAGCTTGTCCCGCAATATAACGATCCTCACCATCCTCCAAACTCACCCCGTTTCCATTCAAGTCCTCAATCTCATACTTATAGCCGCCGTTCCCATCGGAAACCAAACCTGTACATTTCGGTAAATAAAAAACACCCAAAGGCTGTCCGACCATTTGATAAACGATATGATTATACCCTCCATGGAAACCAGCCCCATTTAAATCCGAGATGCTAGTATATTCCGGGGCGGACATATATTCCCCTTTATAGTAACCGCTCAAGGAGAGCAATTTATTCCGTTGGAAAGTTACGTTTACGTTTATATTCAATTCCATATCTTTCGTACGCAAGGGCGTGACGCCAATACCCAATTCCACGCCACTATTTCGCATCGATCCCAGATTCGCCAACATTTTATTATAAGCGAAAGGCGGAACGCTTACATCGTATAAATACAACATATCATCCGTCTTGGAATTATAATAATCTACGGCAAGAATAAAACGATTGTCGAAAAACCCTGCATCGATACCGGCATTGAACGTACGTTTCACCTCCCATTTCAAGTCCGGATTCGCATTACGGATCGTACCCAAGGTAACGGTGGGCGCACCATTTACGGAAACAACCCCATTAGGTTTCATCAATCGCAAAGAATTGTAAGAATCGATCGCGTCTTGATTACCGGATAGGCCATATCCCGAACGAATCTTTAAATTCCTTACCCACGAGACACCTTCCATAAACTCCTCTTCGGTCAACACCCAAGCGACAGAAGCCGAAGGGAAAAAACCCCATTTATTATTGGCCCCCACTTTCGAAGAGGCATCCGCACGGGCATTCACGGTAGCGATATACTTTCCATCATAAATATAATTCACACGTCCAAGGAAAGAAGCCAGATGAGGAGCCTCATAGTAAGAACCGGTCCCCTCCCATAAACGTACCGCACCTGCCTGTAAATTATCATAACCAAAACGATCGGTACTGAAATTCGTCGCAGTCGTATAAAAACCTCTCGTTATCATTTTCTGAGCTTCCGCCAATCCCAATACATTTAGTTGATGCAAACCAAAGTCTTTTTTATAGGCCAACATGAAATCTCCTAATAAAGATTCTGTTTTCCGCTCCCCCCGATAAGCCTGCCCATGTGCCCAAACCGAAGTAGGGAGGTATTGGGCGTTATCTATTACATTATAGGTATACGAACCGAAAGCCGTAAACATTAAATGCTTACTCAAGTTAAAAACCAGTTTTAAGTGCGTATTTATATGAGCATTCGAATCATCATCCTTCACCTCCAACCAAGCCAAAGGATTCGTGATCTGGCTAGCGTTAGTTATTTGATCCCAGCTACCCGTCTCCATATTCTTATGATTCGGAAATGTCGGGTTGAAAGTAGCGGCGGAATAGAACATCTTCTGTACGTCATTTAAATAAGCATTTTTCAGCAAGGAACCAAATATGCCTAAATCAAAGACTAGAAGATCATTGAACGCATGCTGTGTAATATTCAACTTGGTCGTAAAATTACGTGAGTTCGTATTTCTGATAACCCCTTCCCTTTCCACAAATCCCAAGGAGGCACGATAACTGGAAGTCTCCGAACCACCCCCAAAAGCGATATGATGATTCTGCACCAACCCCAACCGGGTGACCTCATCCTGAAAGTCCGTATTATTTCCTAAATCTAAAATACCGATATTACGTTCCTCCGCCAGTTTCCGGAAACCATTCGTCGATAACATATCCAAACTTTTATAAGCCGCCTCCACACCGAAACTCCCATCATAACTGATACTAAAAGCTCCCTGCCGCCCTTTCTTTGTCGTTACCTCGATAACACCGGAAGCGCCACGAGAACCATATTGAGCAGTCTCCGAGGCATCTTTCAAGATCGTGAAGTTCTCGATATCCGCCGGATAGATCGAGCTAAGCAAATTAAGATCGGCAAAAACCCCATCAATAATCACCAACGGATCATTACCTCCCGTTAAGGAAGTTGTACCCCGGACCCGGACGGCAGCCAAGGCAGCGGCGCTATTTCCTCCAACCGGGATACTAACGCCGGATACCCTTCCCCGAAGAGCGTCCAAGGGTGTAGAGATCAATCCCTCATTCATCCCCCCTTCATTCACCCGATTTACGGAACCGGATAAAGTACTACGATTGCCCGTAGCATATCCGACAGTGATCAACTCATCTATCAAATTGGAATCCGACAAGAGAGGCTTGATCGTATCCGGCAGAAGCGGTAGCTCCTGACCGTAGCCGTAAGAGAAAGACAAGGCCCCGCAGAGAAACAAAAACAGGACTTTTCGGATATATATAAGAACTTTCATAAGTACGTTGGATTTAAGATTAATAACCCATATAAATAAAACTTCCCTCGGTTTAGTTTTGTTCACACCCAAGATACAACATTTCCTCAAGATCTTAAAAATAAAAGCGTACCAAGTTGTCAAGAAGCCTCGACAAGGCTTTAGCGATATTTAATAATGTCCCTCAAAAATATATACGGAAATATTTCTTTATTCCGTAATAGATTGTACCTTTGCCATCGTTAAAAAACATAGCGTATTATTAAGTAATAACATACTAAAACTTATTTATTATGTCAAAAGTAACAGTTGTTGGTGCCGGAAATGTAGGCGCTACTTGCGCAAATGTTCTTGCCTTCAATGAAGTGGCAGACGAAGTTGTAATGCTAGACGTAAAGGAAGGCGTATCCGAAGGTAAAGCGATGGATATGATGCAGACCGCTCAATTGCTAGGTTTCGATACTAAGGTTGTAGGTTGCACAAACGATTATGAGAAGACAGCTAACTCTGACGTTGTAGTTATCACTTCTGGTATTCCTCGTAAACCGGGTATGACTCGCGAAGAACTGATCGGTGTTAACGCTGGTATCGTTAAGAGCGTAGCTCAAAACATCTTGAAATACTCTCCGAACGCAATCTTGGTAGTTATCTCTAACCCGATGGATACAATGACTTATTTGTCATTGAAGTCTTTAGGCTTGCCGAAGAACCGTATCATCGGTATGGGTGGTGCTTTGGATAGCTCTCGTTTCAAATATTTCTTATCTCAGGCTCTAGGCTGTAACGCTAACGAGGTTGAGGGTATGGTAATCGGTGGTCACGGTGACACTACAATGATTCCGTTGGCTCGCTTGGCTACTTACAAAGGTATCCCTGTTAGCAAATTGTTAAGCGCAGAAAAATTGCAAGAGGTTGTTGCTTCCACAATGGTTGGTGGCGCTACATTAACTAAATTGTTAGGTACTTCCGCTTGGTATGCGCCGGGTGCTGCTGGAGCATTCGTTGTTGAGTCTATCATTCACAACCAAGGTAAGATGGTTCCTTGCTCTGTTTACTTGGAAGGTGAGTACGGTGAATCTGATCTCTGCATCGGTGTTCCTGTTATCCTTGGCAAGAACGGTATCGAGAAGATCGTTGAGTTGGAATTGACAGCTGAGGAGAAAGAGTTGTTCGCTAAGAGCGCTGCCGCTGTTCATAAGACTAACGAGGCTTTGAAAGAAGTGGGTGCACTTTAATTTGAATTTCTATTAAAGCGATAAAAGAGGCTGATCCTTCGGGGTTAGCCTCTTTCTTTTTATGTGGATACGGATAGTTACGACGGAATGAAGATAATATTCGTGTTCTTTAGCCGCTGAAGATACATACGGAACAGAATATCCGGGATAAAATAAATATTATCTTCTTCAGTCAGCAAATCCAATTCCATCAGTTTACGGGCAGCCGCTTGGACTGCACTGCTGGAGACCAATGAATATTTACGAATGAAACCGGCACTCATAATCTTCTCCGCCTTACCTGCTGAGGCTATGGCATACAGCAATTCTTTCTGACGTTCGGGAATTCTGGACAATAGTTGGCGATATCCATCGCCTGCCTCTTCCAAAACTCCATCAACTGTCTGCCGTAATATATCCAACGTACAACTACTGCCTATAGGGATATTTATAAAAGCTTCATGAAAAGTTTTCTGCATATAATATGTATTCCCCTCAAACAAACGATATATAACCAATACATCTTCCTCACGAATAGCCCGTTCATACACATCAAACCAATGACAGACAAAAGGTATGTATTCTTCAGCGACGATAGGATACAATTCCAAAATCGATGTACTGTTATAGAATGGACGAGCGGAAGAGAGGAACATCTCCGTTACCAAATGACACCCACTGCCTGAAAAGATAAAATGCACATTAGATAAATGCTGAATATGGGAGCGCAATAAAGCTTCAATATTTTTTTCAGGGTATTTGGAAATCTGCTGAAATTCATCAAAAGCCACGATACAGGGTTTGTCTGCCTTTTTCAGACATACATGCATATAATTTAGCAACAAGCAAAGAAACCCCACCAAGCAGATCACGGGAAATACTGACCTTGGCACAGCCAAGCAAGTCTATGCGAATCACAAAACAGGTCCCACTATCCGGCGAAGCTTGGCCATCTGATCGTCCGGGATGAAGGCCACGGGACGTATGCCGCCTCGCCTCTCTCCGGCGATGTTCACCATGAAACGTTTGATGTATGGAAGGTGCACGATCTCCTTTCTACGTAAGGTATCGGTACAGCGGATGAAAACTATGGAGCGGAACAGGATTCGTTCTACCCACTTCCGCTTGCCTGCAGCAGTGAGGCTCATCTCCTTTTGGGAAGCGACATAGACCTCATAATCCTTCTCCCCTTCCGGCTGGCTCGCCACACGTTTCTCCAATCTGTCGACGCAAAGTTTCTCCGAAATTTTGATAAAATAGAAGGTTCTCGTTATTAATATAGGTATAAGGGATTTCCTCCCGACCACTAAACCGCTTGAATGAATTCAAGGCATCTTGATAACTCTTCGCCGTAGAATGATGTCCTCCCTCACATAACTCGGTTATGTACGTCCGCATACAAAATCGTTCTTTCCCATACTCATCACATTTACTTAAATTTAAACGCTAGCAAATGTAATACAGAACGTACTTATTAAATGCGCAAAAAAGATGTATCGCAGAATTACATCCCAAACCGGTAATCACTACTTCAACTTTCCAGCCTCATTCAATACTTTCAGGAAGTTGCTCCAAGCTTTCTCTATCTTTTGCATGTTTTCGTCCCTTTCCTCTTGGTTACTTACCTCATTTTGTAGAACATCTACAACAGGATATCCATCATATAAATAATATCTCTGATAATCCCCTAATAAGACTGGGGCATTATAGATAACGGAACTTATCGAAGAGATACTGCCTACCGTGAAGTGACCGTTTCCAGCTATCCGGAATTCAACCTTCTCATTGCCTCGCACGTCTTGCTTGATAGAAATATTCTTCTCGAAAACGATTTCTTTTGTAACTGAATTAAAAGATTTGATATCATCCGGGACTTTGATCACTTGTCCGGTAGTAGCCGTATCAAAATTTTCCTCATCATTATCGCAAGCGCAATAACCGATGAGAAATACAGACATGATAAGATATAATAAAAATGACTTTTTCATATTAAACCTCCTTTATTGGATTTCATTGTGTGTTGTCTTATTAGTAAGACACTTAAAAAGAGACAAATGCTGCACGTTTACCATTATTTAACAAACATTATTAACCAAACCGTCCTTCCATTACATAAAAAAGCCGGAGGAAATGATTTCCTTCGGCTTTTACCTATCGTTTGTTATTAGTATTTATTTGACAATACCTAATTTAGACTCACCAACGAAATCTATAATATGTTGGATCTCCTTACTCATCGGAACCTGATCCTTGATCATTAACAAGGCATCCGTAAGGCTGCTGTTTCCTTGGAAGATGATCCGGTACGCATGACTGATGTGCTTGATAACCTTTTCACTGAATCCCTCATGAGACATGATGAAAGAGTTCACGCCATAATACGTGGTAGGCTCTTGAGCCGCTACGATAAAAGGAGGTATATCCTTACGGAAACGACAGCCGGTTTGAATCATCGCCCAAGCCCCAACCCGGGATCCTTGGCTCATCAATACATTGCCTCCGAAGATCACATAATCTTCCAAGATACAATTTCCGGAAATCTTACTACCATAGCCGAATACACTACAGTTTCCGATCTGCGTATCATGAGAAACATGTACCCCCTCATGCAAGAAATTACCATTACCGATACTAGTACGTCCTTCCGCTGTCGAGGAACGGTTAATCACCACATTCTCACGAATCACGTTGTCATCTCCGATTACGGCGATCGTATCACCTCCCTTATAAAAGAAATCCTGAGGCTCAGCAGCGATAACAGCCCCGTTAAATACACGGTTGCGATTTCCCATGCGTGTACCGCTCATCAAGCTGGCATGAGGCATGATCTCGCAATCATCCCCGATCTCCACGTTCTTATCAATGTACGCAAAAGGATGAATCATAACGTTCTTCCCGATCTTTGCGCTTGAATCTACATATGCTAATGGACTAATCATAACTTTACTACATTTAAGGTTATTATTCTCTACCACCACCGATGGCACTGTATAAACTGACAACCGCTTGCATACGCTGCACATTGTCGGACACTTCCGTCAACTGGGCACTCAAAAGACTCTGCTGGGCGGAAAGGATTTCCAAATAAGTAGATTGAGCCGACTGGAACAAGGCACTGGTATAAGCCACCGCTTTCTCTAGCTGCTCGATCTGCGCTCTGTCTTGCACAAGCTTCTTGCTCGTGGCATCATACTCATGTAAAGCATCACTCACCTCCTTACCAGCTTCCAGAATTGTCTGCTGATAATTCATTTGAGCGATCTTCTCTTCTGCCTTCGATACCTTCAAGTTAGCGACCAACTTACCATTGTTGAAGATCGGTTGGGCCAACGAAGCCAAAGCTTGAAACATGAATTGACCCGGATTAGCGACCTGTATGCCTGAACCGTTCGTCCAACCAGCCGTAGCCGTGATATTCAATCCCGGATAAAAAGCGGCACGGGCTTGGTTCGTCGTATAATAAGCACTGGCAAGTGTCATCTCCGCGATCTTTACGTCCGGACGATTCTCCAACAATTGCAAAGGCACACCAACCATGATATCCTCCGGCATTACTTGTTCCTCCAAAGTACCCCGATCAATCTGTTGAGGGGCCTTAGCCAATAACACGGACAATGAGTTTTCCACGCTACGCACCTGGCTCTCCAGCTCGATCAACGAGCCGGAAACCTGATGGTAAGCCGCACGCATTTGCGTCACGGCAGCCTCGGTAGCCATACCCGCTATCTTCATAGCCTCCATGACACGAACATTCTCTTTATAGATATCAACCGTCTTAGCGGTAATTTCCACCTGCCGATCAAGCATCAACAAGGTATAATAAGTATTCGCTATACCACCGATCAATTGAGAGCGCACGGCCTGTCTTGAATACTGGCTCTGTAAGTAGGAGGCTTTTTGGCCACGGCTCGCGTTCAAGAGCTTTCCGAATAGGTCAACCTCCCAGCTAGCGGCCGCAGGAGCCGTGTAAGCTTTTACATACCCACTGCTTTCCATCTTCGTAATCGTACCTTGGGGAGCAAGGTTTATAGAAGGCAAGAAAGACAGACGGGCAGAAGTCAACAATACTTTCGCTTCCTCTACCCGAAGAACGGCTGCCTGCATATCTACGTTATTAGCTAATCCCTCCTCAATTAACGCCTGTAACTTCGGATCACGAAAAACTTCCTTCCAAGGAAGGTTTCCCATATTGGTCGTATCCGCGGAGGCTAATGTATCAGTCTCGGAAACCGGATCACGATAAATTCCCGTCGCATCGATGGAATCCGGACGCTCGTATGCCTTATAGATATGGCAACTGCTTAACAAAGCAGTCGCACATACCATATATATAATTTGTTTCTTCATTGTCATCTCTTATTTTATTTTAGCGTACTGTTCTATTTCCGTACTCATATCGCTGTTATCCAAATCTTCCCATTCGATCGGCTTGAATTTCTCCTGTAAGTACTGGAATACCACGAACAAAACCGGAACAATAAAGATCTGGAAGATCATACCGATGAACATACCGCCGATAGCCGCTGTACCCAATGTACGGTTACCGTGCGCTCCTACTCCGAATGCGAACATCATAGGCAACAATCCGACCACCATCGCCAATGAGGTCATCAAGATCGGACGCAAACGGGCGGCGGCTCCTAACACGGCAGCCCATGTGATACTCATACCCATACGACGACGTTCCAAAGCGAACTCTACGATCAAGATAGCGTTCTTCGCCAACAAACCTACCAACATGATCAAGGCGATCTGCATATAGATATTGTTAGACATGGTTCCTACGATCATCTTCAACGCCGGGATATTTCCCAAAGCGGCCCAACCTTGGACGAACAAGAAGCTACCCATCAAACCGAACGGCACGGAGAGCAATACGGACAAAGGAAGGATGTAACTCTCATACTGCGCACTCAACAGCAAGTAAACGAATACGAAACACAGCAAGAAGATCAAAGCCGTCGTACTACCACTCGTACTTGCTTCCTCACGCGCCATACCACCTAACTCATAGTCGAAACCTGCCGGAAGCGTTGTCTTAGCCACCTCGTCAATCGCTTTCAACGCCTGACCACTGGTATAACCATCCGCCGGGGCAACCATGACCTTGATGGCGGTATACATATTGAAACGGCTGATGATATCCGGGCCATATACCTTCTTCATCGTAATGAACTGAGAAATCGGAGCCATATCGTTACCACTCTTTACCTTGATGTTCTTCATGGACTCCATATTCTTACGCAAATCGGGATCCGCTTGCACCATTACACGGTACATCTTACCGAAACGGTTGAAGTTAGAGGCATATAAACCACCATAATATCCCTGCAAGGTAGACAAGATGTCCTTCGGACTGATACCGGCTTTCTTACAGGCGGCAGCGTCGATATCGATCTCATATTGCGGGAAGTTCGGGTTAAACGTAGATTGAGCGGACTTGATCTCCGGACGTGCCGTCAGAGCGGCCATATATTCCTTGGAGATATCAAAGAAACGATCCAACTCACCACCGGTCTTATCCTGCATATTCAACTCGATATCACTAGATGCGGAGTAACCCGGGATCATAGGCGGCGTAAAGAACAATACCTGAGCGTCTTTCACGATCTTTTGGGCACGCATGAACAAACTACCATATACGATATCCGAGTTCTGCATCATAGAACGGTCTTCCCAGTCTTTCAACTTGATGATAAATGAGCCGTAAGAAGGTCCTTGACCACCGATAAAACTGAAACCAACAACCGCCGTACGCGACTCTACCGCCGGATCCGCAGCGATCAAACTATCGACCTTATTCATCACCTCATAGGTACGCTCCTGGGAAGTTCCCGGTGGTAACGTAACGGCACCCATGATCGTACCCGTATCCTCGTTCGGCACCATACCGGTAGGCGTAACCTGCATCAAGAATACCAATACGGCGATACAACCGGCGACAATACCGAATGAAAGCCATTTCTTCTGGATAAAAAACACGACCTGCTTCTTATACTTAGCTAGCAAAGAATCGTAAGCCGCATTGAATGAGGTATGGAAACGGGAAATAAATGTCGTTTTCTTTTCTTTATGCTCCTCATCATGCGGTTTCAGGAATATCGCACACAAGGCGGGACTCAATGTCAAGGCGTTCAAAGCGGACAAACCGATAGCGATCGCCATCGTCAGACCAAACTGGCGATAGAACGTACCGGCTGTACCTCCCATGAAACTTACGGGAATAAACACGGACATCATGACCAACGTAATGGAGACGATAGCGCCACCCAACTCACTCATGGCATCGATAGAAGCGAGTTTCGCCGACTTGTACCCTTGGTCCAACTTGGCATGGACACCCTCGACGACGACGATCGCATCATCGACCACAATAGCGATGGCAAGCACCATAGCACAAAGAGTCAACAAGTTGATACTAAATCCGATCAAGGATAACATAAAGAAGGTACCGATCAAGGCAACCGGGATAGCGATAGCCGGAATCAACGTAGAACGCAAATCCTGCAAGAACACATATACCACGATAAACACCAATACGAACGCCTCCAACAAAGTCTTAATTACCTCATGGATAGAAGCGAACAAGAAGTCATTGGCATTCATGGAAACATTCACCTTCATTCCGGGAGGCATTGTCAACTGGGTTTCCTCCAGCAAGGTTTCAATGTTACTAATTGTTTCCGTAGCGTTGGTTCCCGGCATCTGGTAAACGATACAGGTAACGGCGTCGTGACCATTTACACGGTTGATAAAGTTGTAAGTCAAACGCCCCAACTCGATATCGGCGATATCTTTCAAACGCAAGACCTCACCATCCGGCAACGCCTTTACAACGATCTGCTCAAACTCATTCGCCTCCTGCAAACGTCCTTTGTAGCGAATCGTATATTGAAAGGACTGATTACCCCTTTCGCCAAACGAACCCGGAGCCGCCTCTACGTTTTGTTCAGACAAAGCTACGGTCACATCGCTCGGACTTAATTTATATTGAGCCATCACATCCGGCTTCAACCAAATACGCATGGAGTAATCCGTACCCAACACGTTCGCGTCACCTACACCATGTACACGCTGCACTTCCGGAATCAAGTTAATCTTCGCGTAATTCTCCAAAAACTCAGAGTCATAACGATCGTCCTCGGCAAATACAGAAAATACCAACAACATAGAGTTCTGGCGTTTCTGGGTAGTCACACCAATCTGCGTTACCTCGGCAGGCAACAAACCTTGAGCCATAGACACACGGTTCTGCACGTTTACAGCCGCCATATCCGGGTCTGTTCCCTGCGTAAAATAAATGGAAATTTCCGCGGAACCGTTATTCGAGGCGGTAGAACTCATGTACATCATGTTCTCAACACCATTGATCTGGTCCTCCAAAGGCGCAATCACACTATTCAATACGGTTTGCGCGTTAGCACCCGTATAAGTGGCTCTCACCGATACGGTTGGAGGGGCGATATCCGGATATTGGGTAACCGGCAAGGAAATCAAGCCTAGGAAACCCAAGATGACAATCAAGATGGAAATCACCGTGGAGAGCACCGGGCGGTTTATAAATCTATCTAATTTCATGTTTTTCGTTTTTACTCGACAAAAGCGAATATTTGTCTTATTCTATGATTACATATTAATTAAAAGCGGTCTGCAAATTACCGTCATGCTGGTCTTTCAAGGCCTGATCGTACTTTGCTTTTTGTTGCTCACGAGTAATCGGCTGGATCTCTTGACCGTCTTTCAAGATCTGTACGCCTTCCACGACAATCTTATCGCCAGACTTCAAGCCATTTGTTACTAAATAGTTCTTACCATCATCCAAATTGGAAACCTTGATCTCCGTATTCTTCACCGTATTATCAGACTGCAATACAAATACGAACTTCTTATCCTGGATCTCCACGGTAGCCGATTGAGGGATCGTAATGATATCGTTCATCGTATACGGGAAGATAATATTACCAGTACCACCGCTTCGTAAGACATTTCCCTCGTTAGAGAAAATAGCACGCATGCTTACAGAACCGGTAGATTGATCGATAACACCGCTCACGGCATCAATCTTACCCTCATGATGGTACGTAGAGCCATCCGCCAATTGCAGTCTTACGGCCGGCATCTTCTCTAATTGCTCTTTCAAGGTACCACCGGCTTTCGTCAATGCCAATAACTCCTTTTCCGTCATAGAGAAATACACATACATATCACCGATCTCAGATACGGTAGTCAGCGGTTGAGCGATCGAAGCGCTTACCAAGCTACCTACACGATACGGGAATGTACCGACAACACCGTTCGAGGGACTTGTAACCGTACAGAAAGATAAGTTCTGGTTAGCGCTCACCAATTGAGCCTCTGCCTGCGCCAAGCTCGCTTTTGCCGACATCAGCTGGTTCACGGCTGTTTGATACTCGAAATCACTGATGATTTTCTGATCAAACAAAGTCTTCTTATTCCTCTCGGTCAATGTTAAAGTGCTTACGTTTGCCTTCGCCATCTCGACCGCGGCCTTAGCCTGACCTACCGCAGCAGCGTACTGCGTAGGATCAATTTGGAACAACGCCTGTCCTTTACGAACCGTAGCTCCCTCATCCACACATAATTTCACGATAAATCCAGAAACTTGAGGACGGACTTCGATATCCTGCGTACCTTTGATGGTAGCCGGATAGGATGTTGTTTGGTCGCTAGTCGTTGAATTGACCGCCATCACAGCGAACTCAGCATCCCCTAATTTCATACCACTCTGACTGTTTCCACAGGCAGTTAATAAAGACATACCAACCGCAAACAATGCGATCTGCCTTAACTGAGTAATCGTAATTTTCAGCATTCGTTTATCCATATTTGTATATAATTATATATTCAAGGCTGTTTTTCAGTTACCTTCTCTTTCTAACCCAAGTGGAGATCTTTTACATCTATTCACACAATAGGGTCTTTACTCGCTGTTTCATCCTACAAATGTAGAAACTTTTTACACGATTTTCTGTTTCCTACTTATCTTTTTCACCTAAATTAATAGCACTTAGAAGGAAGCACCTGTTGAAATACATCTATTTTGGTTTCAAACGAAAATAAAATTGTTTTTTTCAACAATATATTTTACATTTGTGTCCACACACAATAAACAAATATTATACATTATGGAACCTAAATTTATAATATCAGAAGTATTCAGTACCGCATGGAAGGGAACGAAGTCGCAACTATGGATATTAGCCGGATTATTAATCGGATATTGTATCTTGTCTTTCACGCTGACAGCGTTCGCGATGCCCATGCAAAGTTCTATTATCGGTAAAATCATCGTAAACGTGATCAGCGCGTTATTCTCCATTATTTTCTCCTTAGGATATATGAAAAATATATTTCAGGCGTTGGATGGGGAAGAACCTCAGTTTTCCGCATATGGACAACAGACAAAGAATATCATCACCTACTTTCTAGCGAGTCTTATCACGGGATTTGTCGTATTGGCGGGTTTCTTATTTTTTATCATCCCCGGTATTTATCTGGCATTGCGCCTTCAGTTCTTCCAAGCCTTTATTATCGAGGAAAACGCCGGGATTATCGAGTCTTTGCATAAAAGCTGGGAGATAACGAAAGGACAAGTATTGCCTCTGTTCATTCTGGCGTTGGTTATGATCGGGATCCTGATATTAGGATGTATTTTGTTCGGTATCGGAATTTTCGTCGCCGTTCCTCTTATCTATATGATGTATGGCTACGTTTTCCGTAAATTGAACACTCCTCTTCAAATACTCGAATAAGCAGAGAGGACGAATACACACTACAATCTATACCATGAATAAAAATTACAGGATAAAAGATATCGCCGAATTATCCGGCGTATCAACCGGTACGGTAGACCGCATTTTACATGAGCGGGGAAAGGTATCGGAGGACGCACGGAAAAAGGTGGAGAAAGTCTTAAAAGAAATTGACTATCAACCAAATCTGATAGCCCGTTCTTTAGCGTTGAAGAAAAAATATCATTTCATCGCTTTGATCCCTTCTTTCCATGAAGGGGAATACTGGGCGAAACTAAGCCAAGGGATAGAGAAAGCGGAACGGGAATTGTTTAGCTATAATATAGACGTCGAGCAAATCTATTTTGACCAATACGATAGCAACAGTTTCGACGAATTAATCCCGAAGATTGAGACCGCGGATTGCCAAGGGGTTATCATCGCTACATTATTCAAGCAAAGTGTCTTGACCTTGACCCAGCGGCTAGACCTGAAAGGTATTCCTTATATATTAATCGATTCTTTTATCGACCACACGAATTGTATCTCTTACTACGGAACGCATTCATATGATTCGGGGTATATAGCGGGACGCCTTTTATTCGAGCAAATCCGTGAAGAGGACGATCTAGTGATTTTCCGTTTTACCCGTAAGGGGGATTCATGTTCTACGCAAGTGCAGAAGCGAGAGGAAGGATTCCGGGATTATCTCGCCAATACCTCATTCAAGGGAAAGATTCATTTGCTGCATGTGCACGCAGATGACCGAGAAGAGAATACGAGACTACTGAATACTTTCTTCGACAAATATCCTCAAGTAAGAATCGGTATCATCTTTAATTCGAGGGCCCATTTCCTTGGAGATTATCTAAGTAGCGAACGGCCGGACTATCCTTTCAAACTTCTTGGCTACGACGTGATAGAACCGAACGTCCGTTATCTGGAAAACGGCTTGATCACGCATTTGATCGCCCAGCGACCGGAGGTACAAGGATATCATTGTATCAAGGCACTTTTCAGGCATTTGATCCTTAAGGAGAAAATTGAGCCTGTCAATTATATGCCGATTGATATCTTGGTAAAGGAAAATATACAATACTACAATAATTATATCTGATGAACTCCTTATTTAGCGTAAAAGAGAAAGTGATTTTGTTGACCGGAGGCTATGGTATATTAGGAGCCTGCATGGCCAAACACTTGGCGAGAGAAGGCGCGTACGTCGTAATCCTCGGACGAAACGAGCAAAAAGGATCTGCCTTGGTTGGTGAGATTAAAGCGGAAGGGGGCGAGGCCTTATTCTTGGTTTCAAACGTACTGGATAAAGCCTTGCTGGAGCAAAACAAGCAAGAGATATTGAAAGCATATGGGAAGATTGATGTTTTAGTCAATTTGGCGGGTGGTAACCAAGCCGGAGCGACGATTCCTCCCGACAAGACGATCTTTGATCTGGATATCGATGCTTTCCGGACGGTCGTGGACCTGAACTTATTCGGGACCGTACTGCCGACAATGGTCTTCGCCGAGGTCATGGTGGGGCAAGGGAAAGGAAGCATTATTAATATCTCGTCCGAATCGTCCCTACGCCCATTGACTCGTGTAGTTGGCTATGGATGCGCGAAAGCCGCTATCAACAATTTCACGCAATACATGGCCGGGGAGCTAGCGATTAAATTCGGAGAGGGCCTGCGAGTAAACGCCATGGCACCGGGATTCTTCCTTACCGAGCAGAACCGGGCATTGATGAGCAATCCGGATGGATCACCTAGTGATCGTTGCAACACGATCGTCGCGCACACGCCGTTCCGCCGCTTAGGAAAACCGGAGGAGTTACTCGGTACTTTACAATGGCTGGCGAGCGACGCCTCCGCATTCGTAACCGGTACCGTGATCCCCATAGACGGAGGTTTCGACGCTTTCTCCATCTAAATAATGTGCCAACCAGCCATGCATCAAACCGCATTGGCATATTGGCACATTGATAAATTTAAAAATTATTCATTATGTATCTATGTGAGCAAACTTGGCGTTGGTACGGACCGAATGATCCTGTCAGCCTTTGGGACATCCGTCAGGCGGGTGCCACCGGTATCGTAAATGCGTTGCACCATATCCCGAACGGGGAAGTTTGGACTACGGAAGAGATTCAAAAGCGGAAAGCCTTGATCGAATCCGCCGGATTACGGTGGAGTGTGGTTGAGAGTGTGCCCGTACACGAGCATATCAAGACGCAAACCGGGGATTTTCAAACCTATATAGAGAACTACAAACAAAGCATCCGTAATCTGGGAGCTTGCGATATCCGGGTAGTTACTTACAACTTCATGCCGGTATTGGACTGGACTCGTACCGATTTGGCTTATACGATGCCGGATGGCTCCAAAGCCTTGCGCTTTGAACGCGCGGCTTTTATGGCGTTCGACTTATTCATATTGAAACGACCGGCGGCGGAAGCCGAATATACGGAGGCGGACAAGGCGAAAGCCAAGGCACGCTATGACGCTATGAGCGAGGAAGACCGCCAGCTGTTGGTTCGCAATATGATCGCCGGACTACCCGGCTCGGAAGAGACTTTTACGATCGAGCAGTTTAGGGAAGCGTTAGACCGTTATAAAGATATCGATGCGGAGAGACTTCGCTCGAACCTGATCTATTTCTTACGGGAAATAGCTCCCGTGGCGGACGAGGCCGGTGTCAAGCTCGTTATCCATCCGGATGATCCCCCCTATTCCATTCTCGGGCTTCCCCGTATCTTGAGCACGGAAGATGATTTCCGGAAGTTAATAGAGGCCGTGCCGAATCCTAGCAACGGGCTTTGCCTATGCACAGGTTCTTTCGGTGTCAGAAGTGATAACGACTTGGCCGGGATCATGGAACGTTACGGGGATCGGATCGATTTCGTTCATTTCCGCAGCACGCAACGAGACTCGGAGGGTAATTTTTTCGAGGCGAACCATCTGGAGGGCGATGTGGACATGTATGGTGTCATGAAAGCCTTCCTTGAATTGCAGCAACGCCGCCAATGCTCCATCGCCATGCGACCGGATCATGGACATCAAATGATAGACGACCTAAAGAAGAAAACCAACCCGGGCTACTCCTGCATCGGACGTTTACGGGGTCTGGCCGAGCTACGGGGATTGGAGATGGGTATCGCCTTATCCCTGTTCAAAGGACATTAAAAAGATAGCGTCTTACAGTTAGCGCAGTACTGTGTACGAAGTACCGCAGTACTGTGACTGAAGTACTACAGTACTCTGCACGAAGTATTGCGGTACTCAGCACGTAAGTACTGGAATACTTCGTACAGAGTACTGCCCTATTTATAGCACAAGGCTACCTCGACCCTATGGAGGAACATCACAAACCGAACAACCGGGGAATCAATAAGCTTAAATCCGGCAAGAACGCCACCAAGAACAAGACGATAACCATCGCCGCAAACATCGGCAGCAACGGACGGATCACCTGATCGATCTTTGTCCCCGCCACGCTACATCCGATAAACAATACCGAACCCACCGGTGGCGTACACAATCCCACACAAAGGTTCAACACCATCATGATCCCGAAATGTACCGGGTCCATCCCTAATTGCCCCGTCGCTATCGGCAGGAAGATCGGGGTAAAGATCAATACAGCGGGCGTCATGTCCATAAAGATCCCGACAATCAATAGGATCACGTTGATAAGTATCAAGATGACCACCGGATTGTCGCTTATGCTCAGCAGAGCGGCACTTACCGTTTGAGGAATATTCTCATAGCTCATGATCCAAGATAAGCCCGTACAAGTCGCCACCAAAAGAAGGACGATAGCCGTAGTCTTGGCCGATCGCAATAACACTTGCGGCAATTTAGCCCAAGTAAGTTCTTTATAGATAAAAGAGAGGATTAACGCATACAATACAGCGATCGCCGAAGCCTCGGTCGCCGTAAACAGTCCCGCCAAGATTCCTCCGATCACGATCACCAATAGCATCAAACTAGGGATCGCCCTGAAAAATACCCTTGTCGCCTCCGAGAACGGAACACGTACGCCAACCGGATACCCCTTTCGTGCGGCAAACATAGCGGCTACGATCATGATCGCCACTCCCGTAAGAATTCCCGGTAGATAACCAGCCATAAACAAGGCGGATACAGAGACTCCACCACTCGCCAAGGAGTAAACGATCAAGACATTACTCGGAGGTATCGTCATGCCGGTAGTGGCGGAAGAGATATTTACGGCGGCACTGAAATTCGGATCGTAACCGGCCTTTTTCATCTCCGGTGTCATAATACTCCCGATAGCAGAGGCAGCGGCGGCGGCAGAGCCACTGATCGCCCCGAATAACATATTCGCCACGACATTGACTACCGCCAGTCCTCCGGGTAACCGTCCGACCAGCACCTTGGCGAAATCGATCAAGCGCAAGGCGATACCTCCGCTATTCATGATATTCCCCGCCAATATAAAAAACGGGATCGCCAGCAGAGCGAAACTGTCCAGACCCGAAGCCATACGCATCGCGTAAGTCGTAAGGGCGGGAAGCGAGTCTATATTCACGAGCATCGTCAATATACCCGCCACGCCGATGCTATACGCTACCGGAACCCCGACCACCAGCAGGAAAAAGAAACTTATCACTAATACGAGTATACCTATAATATCCATATCATCAGTCTTTTAAGAATTAGAGGAACGAAATAAGGTGATCGCGTTATCTACCGCATAATAAGCGGTAAGCAATCCTCCTAGCGGCAATGCCAAATACACATATCCTAAATTAATCTCTAAGGAAGCCGAAGTAACTCCCAAATGAAAACGAGTGTATACCAGCCAAGTCCCACCTACGATCAATACAAATACAGCGAATAAAAATACGATCAAGAAGATAAACAATCGCAAGAGCTTCCTGCGGGAAGGACGTATATGTTGAAGTAATAAATCGATCGCTAGATGCTCATTTTTACCGGATACATAAGCGGCCCCCAGCAATCCCACCCAGATCAATAAATATCCGGCCAATTCATCTGTCACGGAACTCGGGGAAACCAGAATATACCGGCTTAATACCTGCCATAACACATCCACGACCAAGAAAGCCATCAAGAAAATCAACGATAGCTCCAATCCTTTATCAATTATCTTTCTCATGGGTATTCTGTATTTGATCGATTAAATCATGAAAAACCGGATCATTCTTAAACCGCTCGATCATCGGGGCGGCGGCATCCATAAACGGCTGCTTATCCGGGTAAATAATTTCCACTCCGTGCGCTTCCATCTCCTCTAGCGATTGCTTCTCTTGCTCCGCCCAAAGTTTCCGTTGATAAATAGCGGCGGCGTCAGCGGCCTGCCGCAGCCAATTACGTTCTTGTTCCGTCAGCTTCTGCCAAGTAGCCAAACTAATGATGATCACGTCCGGACACATCGTGTGCTCATTGACTGAATAGTATTTTACCACCTCATGATGGAACGCTGTTGTCACGGAAGGCGTATTATTCTCGGCTCCATCCACGACATTACTTTGTAAGGCCGTATACAATTCACCCCAATCCACGGGAGTAGCCGAACCTCCGAATGTCTTCATCATCTCCACGGCTATCGGGCTCTTTTGCACACGGATCTTCAGTCCTTTCAGATCCTCGGGAGTACGAATCTGCTTGTTTACCGTATAAAAGCTACGGGCCCCCGAGTCAAAATAAGCGAGTCCCCTAAACCAATAAGGTTCCGTTGATCCCAATATCTGTTTACCTACCGAACCATCCAACACCTCGAAAAACTGCTCACGGGAACGGAATAGATAAGGTATGCCAAATACCTTAAACGGATCGGCAAATCCTTCCAACGCGGCGGAGGAAACTTTCGTGATATCGAGACTTCCTATTTGAAGCAACTCTATACATTGATTTTCGGATCCCAATTGAGCGGAAGAATAAATGTCCATGCTCATCTTTCCTCCGGACAACTCTTTCAGACGCTCGTTCATATAGAGCAATCCTAAATGGACGGAATGGCTGGGGGGCAATCCGTGTGCCAGTTTCAGCACCCTTACTTCCTTTACCCCTTCCTTACAGGAGAAGGAGAAAGATACGCACATCAGGAATAGCAGGGCAGTCTTTAGAACTTTCATATTAGAAATGTTAACAATTCGTTGTTTATCGACAAATATAAAGGAAATAATCGAATTGTGCACGTACACAGAAGAAAAAAGTGGCCGCTTTCTTCCTGCCTATATTCACATACGGAACAAGAAGAGCACGGCCTTGATTTAACCTATTTCTCTAATGTTATGATGAAACATCGAGACGGTCAAATGTAGAAACAATCAAAGTGACCGGTCTTATATCGACCGTGATCTTATTTCACGAAAGCGTGAAACTTATTCACGCCTTTTCTCTAACAACCATTTACGGATCTCCTCTATATCTTCCTTGTCCGCTTCTATAGTGATTGAATATCGCCGGGGTTCGTCCGCTAAATACACCTCCCGCAAGAAATCATAGGCTAAGACTTCCGATATACGCAGTAACAAATCAACATCAATACTGCTTCGCTTAAATATCTTATAAATATTGGTACGTTCATAATGAAGCGCATGGGCAAAATCGGAAACCGAAAGTCCCCGCTCTTCCATTTTTTCTTTTATTAACGAACCGATATGTATCTCCTTTTGTTCTTTCATATACAAAAGCCGTTTTTAAGGTAATCTTATCTCATAAATAAACCCACATCTGAGAAAAGGTGTGTTACACTTTACCTTAAACCCGTCAAACTGCGGCACGACCAAATGCCTTGTACACAACAGAAATAAGGCAAAGGAACACACCAAATACAGGTGTATTCGCATTGTCTATTTCTCTGTGTACTTTAAATTGGTCGTTTTCAGTTTAGAGAAATACCAGCAAATACAATATCGTCATCCTCTCTGACCAAAGAGACAAACTAGTCCCCTCAATCATCGTATAATATCTCCATTTTACCTTTACAAAGGTAGGCAAATTCAACTATCAGAAAAAACACAAAGAATAAAAAGAAGTATAAACATATCGGAAATATAGGCCATTGAAAGAGGCTTTTTTATACTTTTGTGGTAAAACAATATCTAATGGCATCTAAAATACACAATGGAATACTCATTCTTACGCTAATTTTATTTGCGTCTTGCCGTACGCAAAAGCCTGCTCCACGCCCGGCCCCTCCCGAAACTGTGGATTTCCCTACGGCAAATATTCCTCTTCCCGTCGTGGATTTCAATTTCATGTTGCCGGAAGCTCCGGAGCTAGCGGTTTGTCATTCTCCTAGAAAAGATATCACGGAAGCCTTTACGCCCCGTGATAAAAGCCAGATAGCGATCAAGGACCCCAAGCTATTCGATGAGAATAACACGGAAATTATTGATTTATCCTTGATCCCCGCCGGGGAATACGCATTTCCCCTTCCTAATGGAAACGTGATCTCTCCTTACGGGGGAAGGAGAAGACATCATTCCGGAGTAGATATCAAAACTTGTGCCAACGATACGATCGTGTCTGCTTTCGATGGTATTGTCAGGATGGCGAAACCATTCGCCGCCTATGGCAACGTTATCGTTGTCCGCCATTATAATGGACTGGAAACGATCTATAGCCACAACTCCAAGAACTTGGTTAAACCCGGAGATCGTGTTCTCGCCGGACAACCGATCGCCTTAACCGGACGTACCGGCAGGGCTACTACCGAGCATTTACATTTTGAGACTCGTATAAACGGAGTTCATTTCAATCCGAATATCGTCTTCAACATGGCTAAGAGGAAATTACGTTCAAAATGTCTGGTTTGTACCCAGAAAGGTAATAACGTAATCGTCAAATCGGTTGATATATTACCCCATCAAAAGGCTGGTCCATACGTACCGCCACCTCCTTATAAATGGGTTTACAATGAATGAAAAAAGGCCTTACGGACAATCCGTAAGACCTTTTTTCATTCCGTGGAGATGGAGAGATTCGAACTCTCGTCCAAACGAGGAATTAATTTGCTTTCTACATGTTTATCTTCGCCTTCATTGTCGGGGAAGAGCAAGACCGAAGCCACCCACTCATCCCTTATCCTCTAAAGTTTCGCCTGAGACCCGAGGCTTATCTCAAACTATCTCCGATATTGCTGCACCACCTGATCGGAACGCTTCGGAGCCACAGCATCCGGGTGATGTCACGTCCCCACAACTTTTGCAGGGATTAAGCTTGAATCTACTATACTTCGATTAAGCAGCGAGAGCGTAATTATTTTCGCCAGTTAATTGTTCGTTGTCTGAGATTTAAGTGCAAGCCAACCACGCACTACATGCTTACAAACCACTTCTACCCGCTGTCAAAACCGGTCATCCCCATGGTTTTGTAACTAATTAAAAATCAAAAGAAAGCGAACACATTTTCCGTTATAGGTAACAAACTGGTAACAAAATCAAAGAACTTCATTCTTCAAATGATCGCTTTCTTTGGTACAAAGATAGGAATTATTCTCAATAATACAAAAGACACACATAAATCAACATATGATGCTAAGCGATTACGCAACTATAGCCTATACAATCAAACACCAAAAGAAAAACAAAGGGGGGTAAAGGACTCTCGCCGCCGTCCACAGGTACAGGGCCTCCCCCTGCAATCGAACCCCAGTTATCTACCACGCTCCATATTCTATGCATGCCGTACCCTTCTGGGGATCTATACGCATTGTGAAGAAGGTTCCATCTTCCGAAATCTCATTAAAGTAAAAACTACCGTCCTCCGACATGCTCCAATGAGCCGGAGGATTCGTCTTCACCCTTTGTTGAACCCCTCTGTTTCACTACCCGAGTCAAACCTAATGTCAACCTCATCCGTATCCCCATTTCGGCCATGAGAATTTACAATCTTGTATGCTGCCCCTATCCCTACCTTGCTTGAAAGATCTCTTCGGTTATAGAAAGGCTTATTAACGCACTTACATACCAATGAACAGATATATACTAAGTAAATAAGAGAGATTAGAGATAACAGCGTATCAATCCCTGTCCAGTCTCTATTAATAGCATTGAGATCTATTATCAGGCTATCAAGGTTATGGATGAAGCGATGCGGATCGAACGTACAGGCATCCACCAAGAAAAGAAAAGAGACTGGGGATAACAGCACAAATAGCGCCCTTCTTAGACTAGCCTGCCGCCACTTCCGCTCAATCCATACGTACAATGGTGGAAAACAACACCACGAGACCAAAGAAACCAACCAAAGACAAAAAGACTTAAATGTCCATCGCACCGGCCTTGTCTTAAATGCAAGGATTATAAAAACCGATAATTCAAAGATAATCAAACTTATACAAGCTAACACCAAAAACACCATAACGCCTCAAATTAGGAACAACTTATTTAATACCATAGTACACACTATCGAATAGAAGATCAAGAACCTCGTTTTTACCATATTCACGACCTTACTCCTTTCTTTCAATTCCAACTATCCAGCCAAACAATTTAACAATCAGCCAAACAATTAATAATACAATAGCGACATATACTGTAACAATCATAATCCTATTCCTTGTTTAATAGATTAATAATTCCCTTAATCAAATTTCTAGCCATTACACCATCAGACAGATAATCCTTTATCTATTGGTTAGATTTGTTTTTATCAGAAAATTTATCGTCATTTTTCATAATAAATTTCTTGTAGAACTTTTCCATAACGTTGATAAACTCTTCTGGTAATCGTTTAAGGATTTCCTCTTTTATATGGTCTGGAACATTTTTATAATATGCTTCTGCTATACTTCCAGTAATTGCACCCATTGTATCGGCATCTCCTCCCAAAGAAATAGCCAAACGAATGGCATCTTCAAAATCCTTACTTTCCAGAAAAGCGATGATGGATTCAGGAACAGAACCTTGACAGGTAGCATCGAATTGATAAGCGATTCGTATTTCATCACTGGTTCGATTAAGATTATAGCCAAAAGTAGATTCAATATATTCTTTAATCTCTTGCTTGGATTTTCCTGTGCGAGCTAGATAAATACATGCTGCCGTAGCCTGTGCCCCTTTAATCCCTTCTGGGTGGTTATGGGTAATTTCTGCGCTCTCTTTAGCTTTTTTCAAAGTCTCTTCTAATGTGTCTGACACCCATCCAACAGGGCTTACACGCATGGCAGAACCATTTCCAAAACTATTATATGGTTGTGGAATATCTCGTTGTAACCAATTGTAAAAAGATTTTTCATATCCTGCCCTTGGATAACGATTGCCATAGTCTAACATGATACCAGACAAGCTATCACCTGTCAATAGCCAGTCAGCATTGGCAATAGTCATTACAGTGTCATCTGTAAATCCGGAATGCTCTTTGAATAGAGGAAAGTCTATTGATTTTATAGGATTAAACTTATAAATTGAACCTATTATATCTCCTGCGATTGCTCCTATAAGAATGTTACAGTTTCTATTTATCCTTTGTGTTTTTGCCCAATACTCTAATGTACTATTAGTAATTTTGTCGGAATCAGGCTTAATTTCACTTATGATAGCATGGTATAGATTGGTTGAGCATTGATTATTTCCCACTTGATTAAGAGAGTCTAACATACGGGTAATCCTTAATTGATTATGGAATGGCAATTCATAAAGTCTTCCTGTGATTTGACATTGAATCCGTCTTTTGTTACAATGGAATCCAATATAATTCAAATATAATTGGCAGGTTTTGCAATAGTTTGATTTTGCCAAATCGTCATGTTGCAATTGTTCCTTAAAGTGTCCATCGATGGTTGGAGCCTCTGGATGAAACAGGCTTTTGTCGATAGTAGGTAGAATCCATTGTATGAAATCGTGATTATATTCTATCTGTTCATGATTGAACTGTAGAATATCTTTGTGGTAGCGACCTTTACTATCTGGTAGTTCGTTTTTAAAAAAGCGGATCAAATCAATCTGCTCTTTGGGGGCAATCTTTTCTATTGGAGTAATATTGTTTATTCCAAATTCCTTATTTTTTTTATCTCCAAATAAATGTTTGAGTCTATTCAGCATAATCTTAATGTATATATTTGATAATCCCTTTAACTACTTCCCCACACATCACTCCACCGGAAGGATAATCTTTATGCGGATTGGAAATAATAACCAAACAAGTATATAAAGAACCATCCACATTAAAGAGGGTGCAGCAAGAAGCATCTTCACACATAGAACAGGGGGGGGTAAAGGACTCTCACCGCCGTCCACGGACACAGGGTCTCCCTCGACAATCGAACCCCAGTTATCTACCACGCTCCATATTCTATACGTGCCGTACCCTTTTGGGGATCTATACGCATTGTGAAGGAGGTTCCATCTTCTGAAATCTCATTAAAGTAAAAACCACCGTCCTCAGACACGCTCCAATGAGCCGGGGGATTCGTCTTCATCCACCAGTAAAATCTCTCCGTTTCACGACCCGGTTCAAACTTAATATCTATCCGATCAATATAGTCCAAAGTGAACGACTTTTTTCCATAGGTGCGATCTATAACCTCGTACGCTGGCAATCCTACACCTACCTTGTATGAGATCTCCATACGGCTCCCATACGGCTTATTGACGATATCTGATACAAACGAGCAAACATATATTAAGCTAATAAGAGAGATAGGGGATAACAGCGCATAAGAACACCTTCTCCAACTCGCCCACCGCCATTTCCGCTCAATCCACACGTACAAAGGCGGACAACATACCCATGAGACCCAAGTAGCCAACCAAAGGCAAAAAGACTTAAATGTCCATCGCTCCGGCCTTGCCCAAAATAGAAGGATTATGAAGGCCGGTAATCCAACCACCCCACCAACAATACAAACGAATAAGAAGGTTAAAAAATCTTCCATATCTCCTTTTTTACCGATTATAGGTCGTTCTTGAATATAGTAGGATTCAATTCAACCGGGGATCTCCACTCTATTCGATAGTCCTCCCATAAAAAACGTTTCATCACTTGCCAATACTCGAAACATGAGACCGGGGTACGAAACCAGCTACCAGAATCAATTTTTTTATCTTTTTAGTAAGATCGTAGCTTTTCCTCCAACTCCGTCTCTATAGACAAATAGGCCTCAGATTCCTCAACCGGATCATGTATTAAACCCGTAATCCGAGGTTTACAATCCCAGCTACAAGAAGCACGATCAAAGCATTTACTTGTTTTCATACCAAACTAATATCCATCATCAACTCTTTTTTCTTCACATGTTTTCATCACCATAAATATGTTACTGAGCCATGCAAGGATCTAGGCCTTTAGGCGTACCATTCAAGATATTAGAGACCTCACGACAGCCGCAATCACACACACCGATATCAGAACAATTCGCGCAATAAGCCGGATGATAGTCGCTTTGAGCAAACAGATTCCAATACGCATTGTCTGTTATCATTTCCCCCTCTAAAACATGCCCGACAATCCTTGGGGAATGATTACACGTCCGGATCTGTCCGCTTGGATCTATCGCAAAGAATCCCTTGGCGGCAGCGCATTGAGTCCCAATCCCCAGGTAACGATATTTATTGATATCCTTGATGAGGCACCTCGGGAACTCCGTCCCTACATATCCATAACATTTCCTATACGATAAGACCTCTTCCGCCGTATCAAGCATTCCATTCAATTGCTCCCTGCTCAACTCAAGCTTTTGGCGATACAGCAAGCCTCGTCCCCCGGGTAAAAAACGGTTTAACAAGACTGATGAGGCCCCATTCAATAACCCTAAAGCTATCGTTTCGAATAACTCGTCATAATTTATTCTTGTCACCGTAATATTAACCGTCGTTCTAAGCCTTAATCTTTTCGCCTCCCTGAACCAACCCAATACTCCATCCGCATTATCAACCCCGGTATGATCCTTAAACGTAGCATACCCCGGTAAACTCATCGCTAAGTTCACATGGTAACGTTGGAAAAGCCGAAGATACTCATTCGTCATGAAACGTCCATTTGAGATCAAGGTAATCCCCGGATACTTGTTTCTCTTGCCACTCTGTATATGGATGTACTCAAGTATTTGAGGTAGGCAATCCTTTTGCAAGGCCTCACCTCCGGAGATAGAGAAAACCTCCACGCCCTTGTCATACAATCTGTCCACCACCTCTTTCCACGCTTGTAAATCCAGTTCCTCACCTTTGGGATATTTCCCCTCGGGAGCATACCAAGGACAGGAACAAAAGAGACATCGGTGATTACATTGGTATGTAACCTCCAACACCGCATTTCTTGGCAATCTTATAACCTGATTCCTCATGATTCTATGCCTACTATTTTCTTCAAGAAATCCAAATATCCCACGAAATGCTCATACCCACCCTTTGGATACACACCTTCTTTCATCCACTCCTTGACCGACTGAATAGTATCAACTCGCATTTCTAGGTCTTTATAATCCTTAATTTCTTTTTCATTCAACAAAGCGAGAAAAATCTCAAGCTCTTCCATTGAAGCAGGTACGACACAATGCTTCTCCTCTCCAGAACCCATTGTGCGCTCATCAATATCCAGAATATCCATATAAAGATACATGTCAATACCTATTTGGTTACAAGCAGAACATAATCTTTTCGCCCTCATATGGAAATATGGCTGTAATCTCATATTTACATGACGAATCATTTCTTCCATACGATCAATGTCACATTGACTCATATGCTCCACACCCCTTATTTCATTCCCGCATTTTGGACAGGATTTGATGCCTGTCATTTCCTCAATAACATCTATCTGTTCGAAATTATTAAAATCTTGTCGTTTACACTCTCCCTTAAGAAAAGCTAAAACCATCCTGAGTTTCTCAATCGAGGCCAATGCCACATGATACGTCTTCATGTCCTTAAAACGGATATAGAAAAGCAAGTCTATCCCTGTCGCTTTTTTCTCTCTTCGACTGCAAACAGAGCACACCCATCTTGCCTTCACGTCATACCCTAAACTCTCCATCTCATGAACAATATCGTTTACAATCTCTATGCCTTTTTCATAACCATCTTTATGGGTCTCAACTTTTACTTCCCTTCCACATTCCGGACATATGAAAGAATAAAGCGTATCTGGTGCGGCCGGTCTGTAGCACATAGCTCCCCCAAATCCTCTTTTCTCTATCTTGGGAACAATGTCATCCTCCGCCATCTGTTTCAAGCGGACAATAAGGTTCTCACGCTCTCGGCTTGATCGCTCCATCAATTCCCTCTCATGCTCATGCCACATCGCTTCCAGCCACTCTCCACCGTTATCGGTCTCCGGGGTTTCTCTTAGTTTACGCTGCCATTCTAGATACTCTCTTTCCCTCTCTTCTCTTTGTTTATACTCCTCACTTTGTTTATATAATTCATAACTTCGCCTAGCGTCTTCGTTGAGCTTTATCAAAAATTGCTCGATCTTTCTTTCTGATTTACGAAGTTTTTCCTCGTTCCTACGACACTCTTCTTCATATACCTTGCGTACCTCTTCTTTTATTTTACGCATTTCTTCATCTTCTTGCTCTATATCCATTATTTCATGCTTTTAGATTGTTAATAAAAAAAATAAGACATATGTAAACTCTCACCCCAAAGTACCAAAGAGAAAATGGGGGCTGGTGTCCCCGCCGCCGCCTTTCGCATCCGCTCGCAGCCTCCTCCTTTGGTGCCGCCCCGATCCACGCCATATAAAGCCATTCGTACCCCAAATACCCCCTAAAGATCATCCTTGAATAAGAAGGATTCAATTCAACCGGGGATCTCCACTCTATTCGATAGTCCTCCCATAAAAAACGTTTCATCACTTGCCAATACTCGAAACATGAGACCGGGGTACGAAACCAGCTACCAGAATCAATTTTTTTATCAGAGAAGTAAGATCGTAGCTTTTCCTCCAACTCCGTCTCTATAGACAAATAGGCCTCAGATTCCTCAACCGGATCATGTACTAAACCCGTGATCCGAGGTTTACAATCCCAGCTACAAAAAGCATGATCAAAACATTTATTAGTTTTTCTGATATCACTCTTCATATTCAATATATATTGATATAGCGTATCAATTGTTTTTGCTTATATCCCACTATTGAACAAGGTATTAAACTATTGAATAATAATTTAATACCTTGTTCAATATATACCACAACAATGTATTTTCTTAGAGTTATTTATAAACGCATTCTGCAGAATGTTGACCATCCGTGAAGAAAAAGTAATTTTCACGCCATACATAAATAGACCTAAGATCATCCGCATCAACACAAGTATAATAAACTTTACCATCTCTCATAGCCTTATGTATGCCTTTAACATTATAGGACTGTTTATCTCCATCCATATTTACGATAAAAATCCCCATACCTGCAATTTTACCTGGAGTAAATGAGATACTTACATCAGCTTTGTAAACATAGCTATTTTCTTGTCCATTAGTATACATTTCAACCTCATTGCAATAAATGCTAAAAGTTTTCATTCCATTCATTTCCAATGTTTTATCTTGAGCATAGACAGCTAAAGACAATATCAAGAACATCAATATTGATATATTTTTCATTTTAAGAACATGATTTTACAAGTAAAACAATAATAATTATAGTTATTACAGTAGGAGCTATAGACAAAAGAAAATAAGCTCCTGCAGCTGCACCAGCCTTAGCATTTTCTTCCGCATCCTCTCCTTTAGGAGTAGCTATATAGCTTAAAAAAGCGAATATTGCAATAACACCGACTATAATCGAAATAATAGTACCCATTACAATTCCCTCCCTGTTTATACATAAAAACTAGCAGTATCAAAACCTTTCGCTTTCAACATATCGATAATATTCGATAATGGCAGGTTATTCACAATACAATTTTTGATCTCTCTTTTTACCGCAGTTTTTCCAAAAAAGCCCAATTTACCCCAAAATGAGATACACTCAATAGACCTATCCGTATAAATATCGATATACGTCATACCAAGAGCATCATAATGTCTAATTCGAATATCCATACACATACCATATATAAATCCTCCCTGTCCCCTTCGTTCGGTGGTTTCTAAATAAAAGAAGCGTGGGGACTATTGGATACTACTGCATTGAGGCCTTGGACTGCCCTTCGCACAATAATAAACAATAGCCCCACGCCTTATAAGTACATATAATTTGCCCATCTATAGATAGGTAAGTATACGACAACAAAGACGTAGGAGCATTTTGTCCATTATCCTGTGCGAATGAAAGTGTCCAAGTTTCAATGCAAGATAATATCTTAACGCTTCTACGTTATTTTCAATACACCGCAAATGTATTACATATAAAACAAAGGGCAAAGAAAATCGCAGAGAATCTTATTTAAAGCTACTCACAAAACATTTCAAGAAAACACATGAAGAAATATAGGGGCGGGGTTATATAGTCTAAAACGGGCTTAAAAACGCCTTATACGCCAACATGCACTATCGTATAGCAGTTTGCCGAAAAGTACGAGATTGGTAACTTGGTTGATAGTGATCGTATTAAAAATGAGAGAGGCGAAAGATACCACCTCCTCGGAAATATCCCCCACCTCTCTAAATTTATTTGATATACCCCCCAATAAAGGGTTATTTTCTAAACAATACATTGAGTTATTTACAGAGCAACCGTTCTATCTTATCCTTAAGCGGAAATAGATCTGTTTGAATGGTTCCCCACACAATCTCATCCCGAATCTGATAATACCCATGCACCAACACATGACGCATGCCTATGACCTCATTCCATGCGATCTCCTGATGTTCCTCCCGAAATTCCTTTGTAATCAAATAAGCAGCCTCCCCCACAATCTCCAAATTCTTGATGACCGCAAAACGCAATATCTTGTTCCTGGAATACTCCTCAAAAGTCACATCTGTCGTGAACTCAATGACATTATTTATCGCCTCCAGCATATGCCGTAGACGTGTATCGTCTTTAGGCTTCTCTCTCATATACCAATATTTTATCCCGATCTACAGAAGAAACGGCGAAATCCTTCAATTGTCCTTCCTCCACCAAGTCAACCTTACGATGCAGCAATTGGCTTAGAGCTTCCACCATACCCGCATACTTGAATAATGTAATACGAGCGTGGGAGTCAAAACGAACCAGAATATCAATATCGCTATCCTTCGTCTCCTCTCCACGTGAACAGGAACCAAACACCCACGCTTTCTCTATTGGCTGCAAAGAGAAAAAGCCTCTTAGCTTATTAATTATCTGTTGTTTCATCTTTTAGTGATTACCTCACGCAAATATAACGAACATTTTCTAAATTCCGTTTTATCGTGATTCTTTTTTGGGAAATCGTTTACAGAACAATATCCTCTAAAACCAAAAGAAGTGAGAGATACCACCTCCCCGGAAATATCCCCCACCTCTCTAAATTTATTTGACAGATCCCCGACAAGGGTATTATTTCCTACATTTTATTAGGAAAAAATTAAGACTAGATACGTTGCAAGTCTCAAATATGGGCAAAACAATGATATTTAATCAAATCTCTTTAACTTCAAAAATGACCTGAATTTCACATCAAATTCTTCTATCTCTGGGCCAACGTCTTTTCCTTGAGAAGAGAAACAACACTTCTTGATCTTTTCTATAATAGACTTGCAGGCTCTTTGCGCCAATTCTCCATCACGTACACGAGCCTTAAATCCAGACCTCAACGGATCAAATCCATTACGATTAACATAATCACATAAGGCACAATCTTTCAAAATCTTTATCCCATTTATCTTATCAAGCGGTAAAGACTCTTTACTCACCTTGACTTTGGAATAACAAGATAAGAACCGATCCAGCAAATCATTCCAAAAGCTAGGATCATATAACATTGACGCAGTAACCGATCTCCCAAAGCACCTCCTAACTTTCTTTATCCGAAACTCGCATCGAGCTATATTCTTATTATTACTCCCCTGTTCCTTTCCTTTATCGTAAAACGAAAGTTCTTTCTCTGCTGTTTGAAACGTAATTCCTGTAGGATATGAAAGACGCCTAAAATAAGGTAAATCTAACATCCGATTGAAATATTCTATTGGAGACCGCTGTAACTCCAAATCCATTGCTGAATCCATTCTAGTCACAATGACCTTATCCATAGGGATGTTTAAATCCTCTCCTATCCTCCCAATGGCTTTCCGTACGTCCTCTAAAGGGAAATCGTGCATGTTGGTACCGTAGTAATATTTACATAAGCTACAAGCATTGATTTTTAGAGTATGAGTATTTACATACACATTATACCCCTTATATTTCCCACGTACATAAGGGAGGCCATCATTACCAATACAATCACTTCTATTCATCAAATATGGCGACACTTCCGCTAACAAATCTATTTCTGGAACATCTTTCTGATTAAGAACAAAGTCAACCGTATCATATAACATATGACCATGTACCATATCATGCAACATACTACTATATTCAGTACATGAATCATGTCCTTTCTCACACCTTGATAGATTGACATAGATTTTAGAAGCTATCTCATCTTTCATACTCTCCCCCTTCCTTTTTTATTCATTACAACATGATTAATGGCGGCTTGCTCTATCTCTTCTACCGAATCAACACGATTTCGTTTAAGCCACTCCTCAATCTCCGAGCGATCAAAATAGACTTGCTTTCCAGATGGTTTGTAATGAGGTATCTGATGACTATATGTAAGCTTGTATATATGACTCTTACTTAAGCCAGTAAGAGTTGCTACATCATCAACAGTTAGTACTGTCTTTGTCGCAAGTAGAGTATTACACTCTATTCTTTTTAAGATATTTTTAATCGAATCCATTTTTTTTGTTTTTAATTATCATATCTTAATGCTGAATGTAGGTAGATTCAGCATATTCACATATTGTCAATATGTACCTACTCAGTATTGACACAACAAAGATCATATTAAAAAACAACTAAAAAGGGTGATAATAAAAAGTATCACCCAAAATCACCTACTATCACCTAAAGAGTGTCACTTCTCTTTTAACCAACATGCAAATTTTTTTTCTATATTTTCAATATCATCTTCCTTACTGACAGCAGCAGTTAAGCTTCTATAGTTCAAAAACTTATCACCATATAAAAATATTTCACTTGCCTTTTTCCACCTATTTCGCTCTGACTTCCAAAACACATCTATAAGAACATGCAATTCCTTCAATGAAGCTAACCATTCAATATAAAAGTGCTCAGGCACATTATCGATATTCCCCAATAAATAAAGAAACGTATCTAAACTTGTATTACTATTAATATAATTTTCCTCTTTCAAATGAAGCCAGATAGCTTTTAATTTATCATCGTCATATTTTTTCGTAAACCGACTTTTGCAATTTTCCAAATATCTATCAATCTTCCCCGAAATTAAATCATTAAAATACCGCATGTTTTCTACTATATCTAAATCTAATTTTTTATCGGTTGAATCATCCCATCTGGCAGCCCCCGTTGTAGCATATCTTTCTTCTCTTTCTTTTATATAATCAGTATCAAATGCTATTTTTAATCGTGTGCTTGTTACTTCCATCACTTCCACGATTGCTTTCTTCAATAATAGAGCTCTTTTATATAACAAAGTATTAGTATTCATTCCTCTAACCTTTCTACAAGAGATATCATATTGATATAACAAATCATCAAGAATAAGAGAAATGTATATCCATCTATCTTTTGATGTCATACCAGATAACAAGATAATAGTTTCTAATTTTCGACCTTCACTATAAATACTTCTCTCTAATTTATTTAGTGTTATTAACTCATTAATAGGATCACCAGATAATGAGTTATTCATGCTTATAATATTTTCAAATGGTCTTTCTTGTATACCCATATCGTATGATTAGTTTAAGATACTTATTATTCTATTTACTAAGGATCAATCAAATACGCCGTCTTGCTTATGAACAGCAGCCTTTTTATTTGCGTCAATAACTTTTGCATAAATTTGAGTTGTACTAATCTTAGTATGTCCTAATAGCTTACTAACTGTCTCTATCGGTACACCCAAACTAAGATTCAACGTTGCTGCAGTATGCCGAGCTACGTGGAAAGTGACATTCTTTGTTATACCAGCCAAGGTACACCAATGTTTTAGTTTCCGGTTTGAATTATCATTTTTAGGCAATTTAAAGATTTTCTCATCACCAGAGCCAATTCTTTCCGGTAGCCATTTCAAAGCTTCTTTACTTATAGGAAAGTCCTCACAACGTTTCGTCTTAGTCACACGAATCCGAAGGATAATGGCACCTTCATTATCTTCATACAAATCATTCCAGACCAACTTCTTCACATCACTGTAACGAAGCCCAACTAAACAGCAAAAGATAAAAGCGCATTTCAACATATCATCTTCACATGGTGTATTCATCAACCTCTTTATTTCCTCAATTGTTAAAAATTCCCTTTGCCCATCCTCCGGCTTAGGTTTATCCGTGTTATCTATCTTATCAAGAGGATTAATCGCCATTATATCAGCTTGCATCGCTTTACGAATTACCCAAGCAAATTTTTTGTATAGATTATGTTGAGTATTCTGTGAAAGAACTTCATATTTTGATTTCTTTTCACTATTCTCATAGTTAAAATTCATTGCAGTACGAAGATAAGCAATGAACCCTTTAACAAACTCTGTATTTACCTTTGTAAAGGTAATTTTATCACCAGCATAAGCCTCTAAATGCTTAGCAAGTGAATGAAGCGTATAATAATAACTTCGCTTGTTACCCGATTTTGCTAGTTGTTCATCTGCCAAGTGTAAGACAAATTGAATAAGATTCATCTTTGATCTGGTAGTATTTGTTTTAAAGCCATGTTCGTTATTTTGCAACTCTACGATCCGTTTAGCCTTGATCGCATTAGCTAACTCTAACGTTTTACGGTTCGCTTCCTTATCTGCTTTTGATTTTTCCGGAATAAGATAGAGTTTGAGAAACTCGTACACACGATCACCGTCTTTGTATAGATCCAGGTAGATCGATTCATTCCCGTTAGCCAGTTTCTTTGTACGAATACGTACCGGCTCTTTAACTTTGACTTGCTTTGCCATATCGTTACTTTATTTGTTACCCACCGTAAAGATAAGTAACATTTCCGTTCACGGGTAACAAACGAGTAACAAAAGTAACAAAAAAAAGAGCTAAACAAAGGAAAACACGTTGTTCCTATTTAGCTCTTATATTACTTATAAAACACTAATATTTAGTATTTTATTTAACTTTTGCTTTACTCTTATTTTCTTTGATTTTTCGGATAGGTCTTTCAAAACCGGTCATCCCCATGGTTTTGTAATATTTCTTTTGGCAAAGATACATATAATTTCGAATTTAGCAAAGACCCATAACTGATTCCTTCCGATTAGGATTATTTTAATGTAAACGAAGCTGTTTTCACCTCTTTACTATTTCCACCGATCATTACCTGAAACTCACCCGGCTCAGCGACATAATCTAAGGTTGAATCGTAGAATTTCAACATATCCACATCAATATCAAAGGTTACTTTCTTGCTTTCTCCCGCTTTTAACGCAACTCGCTTGAATCCTTTCAATTCTTGGACCGGAGGGGTTATGCTGCGTACGATATCACGCAAATAAAGCTGTACGATTTCCTCTCCATCCTGAGCCCCGGTATTGGTAACAATCACGGATGCTTGAATTTTTCCATTTGCATCTATAGAATTCGTATTCAAAGATACATCGCCATACGTATAAGTCGTATAACTCAAACCGTAACCAAATGGATAAAGAGGCTCATTCAACACATCTATATAATTGGAGACATAACGAGTGTACCAAGCATCGGGAGACATAGGACGTCCTGTCATCTTATGATTGTAATAGATCGGACATTGGCCTGTTACACGAGGAAAAGACATGGTTAACTTCCCCGTCGGAGAAACCTTTCCGGTCAAGACATCGGCAATAGCCGCTCCTGCTTCCGTACCACCGAACCATACGTTCAAGATCGCATTCACCTGCTTTTCCTCGGATTGTAATGCCAAAGGTCTTCCGGTAAAAAGTACCATTACGATCGGCTTTCCTGTCTTTTGGATAGCATCCAGTAATTTTTTCTGCGTTTGCGGCATTTCAAGGATGGCTCTACTAGCGCCTTCTCCACTCATATCTATCGATTCACCCAAAGCAGCGATAATCACATCAGCGCCTTCCGCCACTTTTAGGGCCTCGGCGATTAATTGTTCATCGCTTCTATCATCCCGGGTTGAACGATTTTGATCCGTAAAGTTTGCTTCATAGACGGAATCATCGACTAGATTGCTGCCTTTTGCAAAAACAACCTCTACTCCATTTCCCAAAGATTCCTGTAAATCCTCTACCAATCCATGATAAGATTTAGTCTGCTCATCATATTTCCACGATCCAGCCATATTCGCCTTGCTATCCGCTAAAGGACCGACCACAGCGACCTTACGACATCCTTTAAGTGGAAGCAGATTATTATCATTTTTAAGTAACACGAAAGACTCCGCCGCAATACGACGGGCCGCAGATACGTTATTTACCGACAAGAACTCTTTGGCGGCTCTTTTCGGATTACAATATTTATATGGATCATGGAACAATCCCAATTGGTATTTTGCGATTAGTATTCTCCGGCAAGCAGAGTCAATCTTAGCCTCTGTTATTTTCCCTTCTTCCAATGATTTCTTTAATACGGCATGATAACAGTCCGCTATCATATCCATATCGACACCCGCCTTTAGCGCCTTGACTCCGACTTCCTGACTATTACCTATTCCATGGTTTACCATCTCCGCTATTGCCGTAAAATCAGACACGACAAAGCCGTTAAATCCCCATTGTTTACGCAACACGTCATTAAGAAGCCAAGTATTTCCGGTCGCGGGGATACTTTCAAATTCGTTGAATGAAGTCATGATACTTCCTACTCCTGCTTCTACAGCAGCCTGATAAGGACGCATGTAATAATTCATGGCAGTCACACGGCTCATATCTACCGTATTATAATCCCGACCAGCCTCGGCCGCTCCATAAAGCGCATAATGCTTTACACATGCCATAAGAGTCGTATCAGCCGATAAATCATTGCCTTGATAACCACGCACCCATGCTTGAGCCATTATACCTCCAAGAAACGGATCCTCGCCCGCTCCTTCCTTTACTCGTCCCCACCGGGCATCATGAGATATATCGACCATCGGGCTATATGTCCAACAGATACCATCAGCACCAACTTCCTTTGCGGAAATTCGAGCGACCTCTTCTATATTCTCCGGTTTCCAACTACACGAAAGACCTAGAGGAATGGGAAAAACAGTTTTATAACCATTACAAATATCAGCGCCAACAATTATAGGAATCCCCAACCGACTTTCTTTAACCGCGACTTCTTGTAACTGCCGGATCGCATCGACACCGAATATATTAAATATACCACCAACCTCTCCTCGTACAATACGACTGGCTATCTCACTCTTTTTAGGATTTGGCATTACGTTTCCATAACTAGGAAGATTCAATTGGCCAATTTTCTCATCAACGGTCATTCGACTCATCAGACCATTTATAAATTCATCCGCACTTTTCTGTTCAATCTCAGCTCTTGTGATTCTCTCACTTTTTTCTCTCGCTATCGAACAAACAGGCACTATACATGCCATTGAAATAAATAAAACTGAACTTTTAAGGAATTTCATAACTTAGCTTTTTTACTTCAAAAAAAGCCCGAATAACAGAAAACAGCAATAAACTCACTACTTCAAAGATACGATATGCTATAGAACACGCTTTCCTAGACTACGCTTTTACTACGTTTACCATCAATAATAAACTAGTAATAAATAAATTGCGCAATCGATTTTAGAATCTACTCCGCAAGTCTCCAGAAAAGATATCTGGAGTTCTATTCGATTAGACCGATCTCACGAAACCAATCTTCAGCCCGATCCGGCCATTCATTTACAGACGCTCCCGTATCTCGTAACCCGTATCCATGGCCACCTTGACTATATAAATGCATCCATGCCGGAACACCAGCTTCCTTTAAGGCATAATAATAGAAAATACTACTGTTAATATAAGATTTATCATCTTCCGCTTGAATTAACATGGTTGGAGGTGTGGCAGATGAAACCTTTAACTCTGGTGCCAATTGGAAGTTCTCTCCATCTAAATAAGCAGGATAAACCAATAAACAATAATCCGGACGACAACTTACTTTATCCGTAGCATCAATAGCCGGATAAGTACGTTTCAAAAAATTATTGCTAACCATGGCAGCCAAATGGCCACCAGCCGAGAATCCCATCACACCGATCCGCTTTGGATCTATATTCAAGTTCTCAGCGTTCGCTCGAACATAACCAATCGCACGCTGTACATCTTGCAAAGGAGCTTCGTGTTTTTCCAGTCCTTCTCGTCTTGGAACCCGGTATTTAAGTAAGACCGCAGTTATTCCAAGATTATTAAGCCATTCACAGACTTCATCACCTTCCAAATCATAAGCTAAAATATTGTAACCACCACCGGGACAGACAATCATAGCGGCACCCGAGGCCACTTCATCCGGAGCATGATATATAGTAATCGTTGGCTCACTTACATTCGTAATACGCAAAACACTCTCACCACCGGTTTTTCCACCGTCCGTATCAGCTTTCTCTATTAATTTAATAGTTTCTCCCGGCGCCCCTTTTGGGAATAATAAAATCGGATTTTCTTGTGCCATAGACGTATTGATTAAACAAACCCCAATCAATAAAGGGAATATCCACTTCTTAACCATACAACACATTATTAAGTTATAGAGAGCGAAT